>Ga0207695_10000003_pt1 | contig 1368691 bp, 1262 predicted proteins | sample KBSC54metaG_FD_184354 | JGI IMG/M metagenome (GOLD analysis project Ga0207695, IMG submission 184354) | Corn rhizosphere microbial communities from Kellogg Biological Station, Michigan, USA - KBS C5-4 metaG (SPAdes) (version 2) | ecosystem: Host-associated > Plants > Roots > Rhizosphere >...
CGATCGAGGAGATCCTTTGCGCCTTCAAAAGCCAGCTTGCCGGCGTCGATGCCGCCATCGCGCTGGCCATCGATGCCGACGCAGAGCTCAGCCACCGGCGCGCCATCCTCACGTCCGTCCCCGGCGTGGGCGAGCTCACCGCCGCCGTCATCCTGGCCGAGTTGCCCGAGCTGGGCAGCATCGGCTCCAAACAGGCCGCCGCTCTGACCGGCGTCGCTCCTATCAACCACGACTCCGGCACCCATCGCGGTCAGCGCCATATCGGTGGTGGACGGCCCGGCGTGCGTTGCGCCCTCTACATGGCAACACTCTCTGCCATACGTTGCGAGCCCGGCCTCAAAGCCTTCTATCAGCGCCTGCGCCAAGCCGGCAAAAAGCCCAAGGTCGCCATCGTCGCAGCCATGCGAAAGCTCGTCACACTCCTCAACGTGTTGCTCCAGCACAATCAGCTATGGAGACCTCAACAACACGGTTGCTGAGGTGCGCGTCGCGTCGCCCTTCGAGGCTCGCTCCGCTCGCACCTCAGGGTGACGCGACGGGCCTCGAAGGATGATCCAGCCAGGGATGTCCGCCCGCTACGCCGGACTCAGCGAATGGCTGCGCTTTTCGGTCAGCGCGCGCTTCATCTGGGTCTGCAGCTTCTCAAAGGCGCGCACCTCGATCTGGCGGACGCGCTCGCGGCTGACGCCGTATTTCTGCGACAGCTCCTCCAGCGTCGCCGGATCGTCCTGGAGACGGCGGGCCTGGATGATCTCGCGTTCGCGGTCGGTCAGTTCGCCCAGCGCACCGGTCAGGAGATTGTGCCGCTCGCCGAGTTCTTCGCGCTCGGCCATGCGCGTTTCCTGGTCCATCGTGTCGTCGGCGATCCAGTCCTGCCATTCGGATTCGGAATCCGAGCGCAGCGGCGCGTTGAGCGACGAATCCGGCGCCGACAGGCGGCGGTTCATGCTCACGACTTCGGATTCGCTGACGCCAAGCTGGTCAGCGATCGTGGCGACGTGCTCCGGCGTCATGTCGCCTTCCTCGATCGCCTCGATCTTGTTCTTGGCCTTGCGCAGATTGAAGAACAGCTTCTTCTGCGCGGCGGTTGTGCCCATCTTCACCAGCGACCACGAACGCAGGATGTATTCCTGGATCGCGGCGCGGATCCACCACATGGCATAGGTCGCCAGCCTGAAGCCCTTATCGGGTTCGAAGCGCTTGACCGCCTGCATCAGCCCGACATTGCCTTCGGCCACGATCTCGGACACCGGCAGGCCATAGCCACGATAGCCCATGGCGATCTTGGCGACGAGACGCAGATGCGACGTCACCAGCCTCCGCGCGGCTTCGGGGTCCTCATGCTCCTTCCAGCGCTTGGCGAGCATGTATTCTTCTTCCGGCTGCAGAAGCGGGAATTTGCGGATTTCAGACAAATAACGCGAAAGGCCGCCTTCGCTCTGAAGGCTCGGGAGTCCGCGGCTGCTCATAGTGCACACCTCGCTGCGCGGGCGTACGCGCCCCGCGCTTCTCTATTAGACAACGCGAACGCGCCGTCTCGTATTACAATTTTCAAAGGAAACCGCCCCATGTGGGTGCGGATGTGGGAACCAGCTAGGGCTTTTTCAAGCCCCTCAAGGCGTTAACCAGCCCGGCAAAGTCCGCAGGCCAGGCCGATTCGAACCGCATGGGCTTATGCAGGGTCGGGTGGTGGAACCCGAGCAGCCAGGCGTGCAGGGCCTGCCTTGGGAACTCCGAAGCGGCCGAAAAGGCGGCCGCCTCGGCCTCGGTCTTGGGACGGGGCGCCTGCCGCGCGCGTCCATAGGACGGGTCGCCGATCAGCGGATGGCCGATATGGGTGAGATGTACCCGGATCTGGTGCGTGCGCCCGGTCTCGAGCCGGCATTCGACCAGCGATGCAAACGGGCGGTCCGCCCCGCCGAACGTCTCCGCCACGCGGTAGCGCGTCCGCGCAGCTTTTCCCCCACCGCGCAACACCGCCATGCGCTTACGGTCGAACGGGTTGCGGCCAATATCGCCCTCGATCATGCCGTCGCCGGCCCGCGGCGCGCCCCAGACGACGGCATGATAGGCGCGCTCGATGGTGTGATTGGCGAACTGTTTGGCAAGACTGCGCATCGCGCGTTCGGTCTTCGCCGCCACCAGCAATCCGCTCGTGTCCTTATCGAGGCGGTGGACGATGCCCGGCCGCGCCTCACCGCCGATACCCGAGAGCTCCTGCCCGCAATGGGCGATCAGCGCGTTCACCAGCGTGCCGTCCGGGTTGCCCGCGGCGGGATGGACGACAAGCCCCGCCGGTTTGTCGATGACGATGAGGTCCTCGTCTTCGTGGACGATGACGAGCGGAATGTCCTGCGCCTGCGGCGCGGCAGGTACGGCGGGCGGAACGGTCACCTGGAATATTTCGCCCGGTTTGACCCGCCTGTTGGCGTCTCTTATCGTTTTTCCTTCGGCGGTCACCGCGCCCGCATCGATCAGGCCTTCGAGGCGTGAGCGGCTGAGATCGGGCAGGGCAAGCGCGAGAAACCGGTCGAGCCTCACTCCCGCGTGCTCGTCGGAAGCGATCGCGCGCAAATGCGTTCCGTCTACGGAGGATTTGGTGTCAGACATTCCACAGGCCGGTCCGAAAGGCTCGAGCCACCGCATGCTCAAGGCGGTGGTCATAGGGCTTGGCGTGCTGATTGTCATCGCCTTCGTGCTTCTGGTGGTCGGGCTGGCCACCAAATTCAACGGTCATACGACACCCACCGGCACGCAGGCCGGCACGCGCTTTGTGCTCCCCACGGGTGCCAAGCTCGTGGACATGCAGACCCAACCCGGCCGCGTCATCCTTCGCGTCCGCAGCACAGCCGGCGAGGAAGTCGACATCATCGACACCCAGGACGGCCATCTGATCTCGCAGGTGAAGGCCGGTAGGTGACATGCAGGCCTTTGTCCTTCCGGACGCGCTGCACGAACAACTCGCCGTCGAAGCCCGCGCCACATTTCCAAACGAGTGCTGCGGCCTGATCGAAGGCATGGCGATGCCGGAAGGCTGGCGCGCGACGGCGCTGCATGGATCGAAGAACCTCGCCGCCGATCCGGCGCAAGCCTTTCTGATCGATCCGCAGGTTCATTTCGATCTGCTCCGCCGCCTGCGCGGAACGGGCCGCGCGATCATCGGCTGTTATCATTCGCATCCCGCTGGCCCGGGTGCGCCGTCGGAACGCGATCGTGCCGAAGCAATCGACGACCGCTTCGTCTGGCTGGTCGCCGGAGAAGGCAAAGTGAACGCCTATCTCTTCGGCGCCGGCGCGCGCTCTTTCGCGCCGCTCAGGGTTTGTCGAAGCGCGTAACCTCGATCCCGCTGCCGATCGGGAGCAGCACCGAGGTGATCCCCGCGGCCGTGCGGACATGTTTGCGGTAAGCCGCAGCATCGGCACGCGCCTGGACCGGCTCGAGCATGTTGTCGGCAATGATGAAGGCGCCGGAGGAAAGCTTCGGCAGCATGATGTCGAAGCAGGGGATGTAGAGGTCCTTCCAGAGATCGAGCAGCACGAAGTCGAACGGACCGTCGAGCTCGGCGAGCAGCGCGCGCGCCTCGCCGACATGGAACACGACCTGGTCTTTCAGCCCTGCGCGCTCGATATTGCCGCGCGCATGATCGGATTTTTCCTGCACGAGTTCGAGCGTGTGCAGCGTGGCGCCCACCGCGCGCGCCGCGTTCGCGAGCCACACGGTGGAATAGCCATAGGAGGTGCCGACCTCCACCAGCGTTTTCGGCTTCTGCGCCCGGATCAGGATGTCGAGGGCTTGTGCGGTCTCGGGCCCGACCGGCAGCAGGAATTCGTCGCGCCGCTTCCCGAAATCGGCCGGTGCCAAGCCCGATTGCACCTCGCTCTCGCGCGCCATGCGCGCCTCGTAGTCCGCCAGCACGGCCTTCACCGCTGCATCCATCGTCTTGCTCCTTGATTTCCTTGAACTTTGCGCTTTCTTGATCGCGCGCCCGCCCGCTATTATAAGGCCCGCAATGCTCCCATCGTCTAGCGGTTAGGACGCGGCCCTCTCAAGGCTGAAACAGGGGTTCGATTCCCCTTGGGAGCGCCATTGCTGTATGTGCGGCGGCAGGGGCGATGGACTAGCTGCTCACCCAAGATTTCAGATCGCGACGCGAAAACCACAAATCCGCCGCAACAAGACGCGCGCTTGCCATCATCCCGAAGTGATGGCGCCGCAAATTAGGCGCGAACTATCCCTCGCCGTTTTCCGAGGGGGATTCCATGTGGCACATATCCGAGAGCATCCGTACGGCAGCAAGCATCGCGCGCCGTCTTGTACCGGCTATCGTTCTCGCCGTCTTCGCCGCCGAAGCGGCACTTGCCGACACCATTTCCTGCGCGCCGGGACTGATGCAGCGCGACGGCGCCGCCAGCGGCGCTTTGCTGCTCAAGACCAAGACTCCGGGCTGTTATCTGAGCGCGCCGCGTATCGCCGCCGACATCAGGGTGGACATCGCTGGCGCCATTGCCCGCGCCCGGGTGACCCAGCGCTTCCGTAACCCGTCCGACGGCTGGGTCGAGGGCGTCTACCTCTTTCCTCTGCCTGATGGCGCCGCAGTCGACACGCTGAAGCTGCGCATCGGTAACCGCCTGATCGAGGGACAGGTCAAGGAGAAGCAGGAAGCTCGTCAGATTTATGAGGCGGCCAAAGCGAACGGCCAGAAGGCCAGCTTGGTCGAGGAGGACCGGCCCAATACCTTTACCAATCAGGTGGCCAATATCGGCCCTCATGAAACCGTGACGGTCCAGATCGAATACCAGCAAAGCCTGCGCTTCGAACACGGCCGTTACAGTCTGCGCATCCCGCTGGTCGTCGCGCCGCGCTACACGCCGCCGTCTAGCGCATTCCTAAGCGGCGATCGGGCCAACTTCCTGTATGCGGTGCCCGAGAGGGTCGCGCCGGTACTCAGGCCAGAGTTTGGCAAGGTCAACCCGGTGCGCATTCAGGTGAATCTGGAAGCCGGCTTTCCGGTCAGCGACATCGAATCCCAGACTCATGCGGTCACCGTCAACCGCAGAAGCCCAACCTCGGCGACCATCATGCTGCAGCAAGGCAAGGTTCCAGCCGACCGTGATTTCGCGATGAGTTTTGCAGCGGCGCCGGGCATGGCGCCCAAAGTATCGCTGCTGAAGGAAACCGTGGACGGCAGAGACTATCTGCTCGCGCTCATCGCGCCGCCGTCAGACGGGCAGGATGTAAAGCCCAAGCCGCGCGAGACCATCTTTGTGCTGGACAATTCCGGGTCGATGGGGGGGACGTCCATCCGCCAAGCGAAGGCTGGTCTGGTGCTGGCGCTCAGCCGGCTGACGCCAGCCGACCGCTTCAACGTCATCCGCTTCGACAACACCCTGACCGTTTTCTTCGCAGCGCCTGTGCAGGCCACGGCTGGCAATGTCGCCGCCGCAACTGCCTATGTTGGGAGCCTGGATGCGGCGGGCGGCACCGAGATGCTGCCCGCGCTGCTTGCCGCTCTCGACGACAAGACGCCCGACGACACCAGCCATTTGCGCCAGGTGATCTTCTTGACCGACGGCGAAGTCGGCAACGAGGCGGAGCTGTTCGGCGCGATCAGGCAAAAGCTGGGTCGCTCCCGCCTGTTCACGGTCGGCATCGGCTCTGCGCCAAACATGTACTTCATGAGCGGCGCTGCGCGTGCCGGGCGTGGCACCTATACCGCCATCTCCTCAATCGACGAGGTGGCGCCACGCATGGCTGAGCTCCTTGCTAAGCTCGAACGTCCGGTGATGACTGATCTCTCTGCACAATGGCCGCAGTCGGACGCAGCGGAGAACTGGCCCAATCCTGTTCCCGACCTCTATGACGGCGAGCCTGTCGTGCTTACCGCGCGCGCTTCGAACCTGCAGGGACAATTAGTCCTCACGGGAGTGTTGGCAGGCGAGCCCTGGCAAACCACGCTGAGCCTGAGTGACGCGCATCCTGCGGCTGGTATCGAGAAATTATGGGCACGCAATAAGATCGCGAGCCTGGAGAACAGCCGCGTTCTAGGTATCGACACCAACTCCATCGACAGGGCAGTACTGGACACGGCGCTGGCGCATCACCTGACCAGCCGTCTCACCAGCCTCGTCGCGGTCGATGTGACACCGAGCCGGCCACACGATGCCGAACTCGCCCGCCGAGACATCCCGCTGAACCTTCCGGACGGGTGGGACTTCGACAAGATCTTCGGTGAGGACGCGGCGCTCGACACGCAGCACGCCGAGGTGATGCCGGCCACACTGCTGCGCGCCCTTGACACCGCCCGCGGCGCGAACGCGGTCAAGCCAGACGGCCAGAACATCGCTCTACCGCAGGGCGGAACGGACTCGCGCCTCTTATTCATCATCGGTCTCGGCCTGCTGCTGTTGGCCGCTCTCCTGATTCGACAGAGCCAGCCGGGGCCCGCCCGATGAGCGGTTTTCGGAAGACGGCTGCGGCTTTTACAGCTTTCCTCGGCGCCGCCCTGGTCACCTATTCCTTCTACACACCGGCGAAGGCGGCGCTCGCGCAATTGCTGCTCGAGCGCGCTTGGACACGCGTGGAGCGGGGTGAGGCGAATGCAAAGCCCTGGCCCTGGGCCGATATGAGCCCTCTCGCGAAGATCGAGGTGTCCCGGCTCGGTCAACGCGACATCGTTCTCGAGGGTGCGAGCGGTCAGGCGATGGCATTCGGTCCCGGCCATATGCCGAACACCTCCCAGATCGGTGCGCGCGGCACGGCGATCATCGCTGCGCATCGCGACACCCAGTTCGCCATGCTGAAGGACGTCAGGATTGGCGATCTCATTATCGCGGAGACCCGTGACGGCAATCACACGACCTTTCGCGTGACTTCCATGCGTGTGGTCAAGGCTGATGCGTCCGGCCTTGATCCCACCGATCCGGGGCCAACAGGCGCGAGGCTGGCGCTGGTGACTTGCTATCCATTCGGAGGCGTACTGCACTCGCCTTGGCGCTATGTCGTGCTGGCTGATCTCATGTCATCCGCTGGCCGCGCTTCCGCGCGTGCAACAAATGCTCTGAAGCGTGAACCCGCTACGCCGCGGTGAACATAGCGACCGCCAATCGTCGTGTGGAACAATTCGTGGAAAACATTGAAGGACATAGCGACTCGGAATTGCTCCATTTCCGCTAAAGTCATCGGTTCTTCCGAATCGCTGACGGCACCGGGGGGTATTGGCCCCGATGCCGTCTTTACCGTCGCAATTAGCACCGATTCACTTAATGAGAAATTTTGAACACGGTGCCGGATTCGGTTTCGGCGCCGCCAAAGAACGTGGTTCCGAATAGTATTCCGTCCGTGGCAAGGGTCAGCCCGGCTTCCGGCTGAGAACCGTCCGGTGAATCGGAGAACGTGTGCAGCACGTTTTCGGTCCAGGCGCCGTCCCGTTTCGCGGGCGGCGAGAGCTCGAACACCACGCCGTTGTGCAGCGTGCCGCCGGTCTGTGTGGTTCCGAAAAGGTTGCCGCTGTCATCCAGTACCAGTCTGGAGTAGCCGGGCGTGCCGCCGTCGGGAGAAAAGCCGAAATTGTGCAGGATGGTTTCCGACCAGGTTTGGCGGCCACCGGCAGGTGGACTGAGTTCATAAACAGCGCCATAGCCGATGCTGCCGCCGGTCTCCGTCGTGCCATACAAATTGCCGGCGCCGTCCATGATGACGCCCATCCGCGGTTCGACGCCGTCACTGGCATCATCAAAGCTGTGCAACACGGTCTCGGTCCACTGCGCGCCGCGTCCGCCCGCAGGCGACAGCTCGAACACGACGCCGTTGCCCGCGTTTCCGCCGTTCAGCGTTGTGCCATACAGATTGCCGGCAGCATCGAAGATCGGTGTCGAATACGGATATCCGCCGTTGGCATCGTTGGCGAAATTGAAAAGGATTGTTTCTTTCCATTGGCCAGGGCCACCGGGCTGCAGCTTGAACACGATGCCCGCGCCACTCGTGCCACCGAAACCTGCCGTTCCATAAAGATCGCCGTCGGGACCGAACACAAGCGTGCCGTGAGGCGAGCCGCCGTCTGTGCCCCCGGTAAACCGGTGCAGCACCACTTCCTTCCACTTCCCGCCGTCCTGGGCGGGGCGCACAAGTTCAAACACGACGCCGGCATCGTTGGTCCCGCCCTCCGAAGTCGTGCCGTAAAGATTTCCCTGGGCATCCAGAATGACGCTCGAGTCCGGAAAAATCCCGTTTTCGGTTTTTGTGGTGAAGTGATGCAGGACCGTTTGAACCCATTTCTTCGAGCCGTCGCTGGGTGGCGCCAGTTGAAAGACGGTCCCGTTGCCATCCTTGGCGCCGGTGTAAGTCGTTCCATAGAGCACGCCGGTGTTGTCGATCGTAAGACCGGCGCGAGGACGTGCGCCTTTCTGAATCGCCGTAAAGGTATGGATGGTTTTCAGTGAATCTGCCGACACCTGCATCGGCACCATGGCACACGCCAGAAACGAGCAGGTGCCAAGCACCCAGGCCCTGATGTTGAACATTGTACTCTCCCTGTCGGACCGCCAAGCCGCGGCTTACCAGCGCGTCAATGCGCGCGCTCTTTGTCATTGTCTGACGCAGAGTGGCCAACCATGTCCTGATTCAGATTCTGAAATTCGGGCGGCAATCTTACTGCGCCGCAAATCTTTCTTGGCTGTCATCTTCCGCGACATCTGCAGTGCGAGCGGTAACGGTAAGCCGCGAGAATGCGATGCCCAGGAGCCGCTCGTCATTGCCACCAGGCGGAGCGAGAACGGCGGGGAGTGAAAAGACTAGGCTCGTGACACGCCGGCCCTCGCGTGGCGGCAGGAAGGCCGTCAGAGAAAACCCGTACGGATCGGTCGTCACGCTGACCGGAACTGGTTCGCCATCGGCGGCCAGCGTCACATCCTTCTGGACTTCGAAATCAATACTTGAAAGTGCAACCAGATGAAGGTCTGCGCCGGCGGTGCGATCGACAAGGACGTTGAAACGAAATTCAGGCGTAGGGCCGGTCCAGCGGAATGGCGTTCCCGCCGGTGTCTGCTCCAGACTGTAGAAGCCGTCTTCGGAACATAAAGTCTCGTGCGCTTCGACCGTCACATTTTCGCGCGGCGAGCCGGGGGATGCGCGATCCTTCGCAAGTGCGGATATCTCCTGCTTCAGGGTCGCGAGCTCGCGATAGAGATTGGTGAATTCGATCGAGAGTTCTCTGGCCAAGTCCTCGCCGCTCTTGTCCGCGAGCTGCGCCAGCCGTTCGTTCAATGCGTTGCTGTCCATGTGATGTGTCAAGGCGAGGATGGGCTCCATAAGCGTTAAATCTCTATCAGTTTTATATAGTATTGGCAACACTGCCGCGACAGCCTCACGTGGCTGTTGCAATCTTGCCGTGAGCGCCATCCGGAACTCGCGCGATTCGGCAGGGTGGGTGTGCAAGCGGTTCGCCAGGCAGGCGCGACGTATAGTAATAGTCGATGTCGCTGGCCCTGGCGTCCAGAAGATTGATACCACGGCAAGCGGCGCGTAGCCCGTCAAGCGAACCACGCGCCGCCCCCCGCTCTTCACACAAGCAAGCATCGATCTCCAATGCCGGGAGGAAAAACCGATGCTTATCCGTGCGAAGTGCCCCGCTTCGCCTGCGCCGCTTTCGCGTTCGCAGGCGTGTACCAGATCGGGGATGCCCAAGCGCGTTCCTGCAGGATCGCATGGCCATTGTCGGGAATGGGCAGGTGATCCTTGACCGCGAGGATCGTCGTCCATCGCGGCGTCGGAATCTCGAGCGCGCGCGCGTAGTAGACCGCGGGCTTCGAGGGATCGAATTCCGGGTCCTTCCACGTCGCGGAGAGTTCGGTCGCCCCGATGCTGTTGGTATAGGTCGCGGTCGAAAGATCGACCGTGTTGCCGACCGGCGGCGCGTGGCCCGTCTTCGGATCGACCTTGCGGTTGCCGGACAGCGCGACGTCGAACACTTTCTCCTTGTAACTGCCACCTTCGGTCCAGAGCTTGATGATCTGGATGCGATCGAGATTGGCGGCATCGGGATCCTTGATCGCCCACACCGCAAAGCGTGGCGCGCCCTTTGCGGGTGCAGCGCCCGGAAGATCGCCGCCCATCGGGACGCCTTTGGCATAGGCTGTCGCGACCCAGTCGGCGGACTTGGTCAGGGTGGGCGCGTAATTCCAGCTTCCGAAGAAGCGGATGCGCATGCGCGTGCCCGAGGTGGCGAACGTCTCCTTGCGGCGGAATGCGGCGAAGATCGACGGACGGGTGTTTTCCTCCGCCCACGCGCCGGTCAGACCGGCCGAGCCGAATTCGGTCGGATCGGTAAACTTGCCGGGATTGTACGGCAGGTCCGGAATCACCGGCGTCGGAATGTTGCTCGCCTCGGCGGCGTCCGGATCTTCCGGAATGAGAGCGGGCTGTGGCGTCAGGACCTTCTTCGCCGCTTCGGTATTGGGGAGGGTCGTCTTCGGATCGACGCCGAACACAAAACCGGCGAAGGCATCTTCGCGCGCGGTGCTCATGCCGTTGTGGAAATCGCTCGCGCCGACATAGCCGAGCTTATAGGGATTGACGCCGATCTTCTGCTGGATGACGAGGCCGCGGCCCTCGGCATCGCGCACATAGCTGCCCGGGGGCGCGCTCTTCACGTCGCGGATGAGGAGCTTGTCCATGATCTCGAAATTGGAGAACTCATCGGCCGAGGACAGTTCGGGATGCGTCTCCGAACCGCCCTTGTTCTGGTACATCTCGACCACCGGTTCGTTGGTGATGCGGCGTTGCGCATAGGCTTCGTCGATCGGCTTGCCGTCGCTGTTGACCCAGTCGAACATCAGCCCGCCGCTGGCGTTGGAATTGTGCGGGATGTCGATGACGTCGCTGCCTTCGGAACGCGCTTTTTCCAGATACGTCCAAAGATCGTCCGGACGCTGCGAGTCGCGCGACGTGAACGGATAGGGCGCGTGATCGCCCGAGAAGATCACGTTGCGATGAAGGTTGTAGCGGCTCTTCGGCATGCTGGTCCATTCATAGGCGATGAAGGTCGTGAACTTGCCGGGCTGGTAGTTGGCGTTGGCCGCGTCCTGTTCGCGCTGCCAGGCGTCGCGCATGACGGGCGTGGCGTCGAAATCGCCGATCTGAGCCGAGCCGCCATTGGCATGGAAGATCGACATGAAGCCGGAGACGGGATTGGCCTTGATCTTCTTGCCGACCTCGGACTGCGCGAAGCTGCTGTTGGGATCGTCGAGCTGGCGCATGACGCCGAGATACTCGGAATGATCGGTGACCGCGAGGAAGTCGAGCGGCGGATCGGCGCGATGGACCTGCTTGCCCAGATAAGGGACCGTTTCGCCCTTGGCGAAGCGGTAAGCCTCGTCGGGCGTGATCTTCGTTCCCATCAATGCCCAGGCATCGAACGAAAAACTGGTGTGTAGATGCAGGTCGCCGAACCAAGCCTGGCGGCTGGCCGGCGCCGCGCCCTGAGCATGTGCGCCGAAGCAGAAGGCGATGGCCGTGAGCGCAGTGGTGGCGAACAGGCCGGCATAAGTGAATTTCATGAAACTCCTCCCTGTGAAAAAACGGTTGCAAGACGTTCGATGAACCAGAAGGCGGCAAAGGTGCCGATGGTGTAGGGCGGGATTTCGCCACGGAGGCTTTCCCACCATGTGGGGAGGTGCCGTGAAAGCGCGGTGAGCGCGATCATCGCGAGCGCGGCTACGCCGATGAACATGAGCTGGCCGAGTTCGACGCCCACATTGAACAGGAACAGCGCCTCCGGGATCGCATTTGGCGGCAGACCGACATCGGCCAAAGCGCCGGCGAAAGCGAGACCGTGCAACAGGCCGAATGTGAACGCGATCAGCCACGGATAACGGACGGTCAGGCTGTCCTCGCCCTGGCGTGCGCGGATGAGTTCGCTGGCCAGGAACAGGATGCTCATCGCGACCAGCGCCTCGATGACGGCAGAGGGAAACTGCACGAAGCCAAGCGCGGCCGATGCCAAGGTGATGCTGTGCGCGACAGTGAACGCCGTGATCGCCTTGATCAGCCGCCAGCGCAGGCCCACGAGCAGCATCAGCCCGAGCACGAAAGAGAGATGATCCGGGCCGGTGAGAATGTGCTCGTCGCCGAGCGAGAGATAGGCAGGAAGCGCCAAACCTGTGGCGCCGGAAAAAGCGAAGACAAGGCTCGGCGTGTCGGGGCGCAGGATCGCCTGAAAAGGTTTCTGGTCGCGCGTATTCGCCCGCACGAGCACATCGGTAATCGACCGTCGAAGCCCTTCGACCGCGAGAGTCTGGCCGGCCAGCGGCGCGCGCGATGCGATCCGCCAGGTCTTGATCAGATAGAACGGCGTCGCATAGGTGCTCGACGGCTGCTGCTCGAGCCATCCGTCGGAGAGATGCGGCACTAGGTGGAGCGCCAACTCGCCGACAACCGGCTGCTTCCACGAGATGGCATAATGACCAGGCGCCGTCTCATTGATCTCGAGATAGGCGGGGCGCACCTCATGCGCGATCACCGCCGAAGCGCCCGCCATCGCGAGCAGGAGCGTCGCCAGAAGAAGTGCGAACCGCTTCATTTGGCGGCGTCCGCGCGCACGATGGTATAGCGGCTCTTGAGCGCGGCGAACGCGTCGCGGTTGGCCGCATCCTGCTGGTCCGCCTGATAGTCCGACCGGACGGTGTCGCGCGCGTCTTCGAACGCGAGCAGATGTGCCGGTTCGCGCGCCGTCACATAGACGAGATGCCAGCCATAGCCCGATCGGAACGGGCCCGCCCAGCGCCCGGCCGGAATCTGAAAGATCGCTTTGGCGATTGGCGTCTGTCCGAAGAGGCGCGCGGCGTCGTCGGGGCGGATCGAGGCATAGTCGTACAGATCGGGATAGGCATCGCCACGCTCGGATGCGCGTTTGGTTTTGGCATCGAGCGACGCCAGCACCTTGAGCGCGCGGCTACGCGCATCTGCGTCGCCGCCTTTGTCGGGCGAGAAATAGACATGCGTGAACGCGATGCGCGGCGGCGCGACGTAACGCGCATGGTGGCTGTCGTAGAACGCGCGCAGTGCCGCATCCGAAGGGGCGGATGGCGGGTTCAGGTCCTGCTCCAGGAACTGGACCTTCTGGACGATGCGGCGCCGTATGACCTCGTCGTCGCGGTCGAGATGCATGGCGAGGCCTTCGCGATAGAGGACTTCCTCGTCGACATCGTTGTCGACCAGCTTGCGTAGTATGGCGGGCGAGGGCGGACCGCCGAATTGCTGCGTGTAGGTCTGGGCAAGCTTGGCGATGCGCGCCCGATCGATGGCGATGCGATGCTGATCGTCGCCGCCGTCGCGAACATCGGCGACGACGAAGATCAACGCGCCCAGAGCCAGGAAATGCAGCAGCGGTTCCTGCAATACACGCAGAGCAAACTGTCCCACCTGTGTGTCGCGCAGCCGGCGTTGCGATCTCGGCAGCGATTCTGCGACGGTCATGGGCGCCCCCTTCAATATTTGAGACGCAGCGTGACGCCGAAGGTTCGCGGATCGCCCAGTAGACCGGCGAGCGCGCCCGTGTTGAATGCGGCTTTGCCGATGGTCTGGTAGTAGTGGGTGTCGAAGGCGTTGCGCGACCAGACCTCAAGATTCCACCGGCTGTCATCCGAACGCACGCCAATACGCAGATTGGTCAGCGTGTAGCTCGGCACCAGTCCGTAAATGGAATCGTCGGACGAACTGAAATAGCTCGAGCGATAGCTGACATCGGCGCCCAGATAACCGCTCCACGCGCCCCAGCCGATTTCGCCAAGCGAACGGTCGTATTCGCCGCCGAAGGAGAACGCCCATTTCGATGTCGCGGGCAGCGCCTTGTTGCTCAGATCGCAGGACGGGGGAACGACAAGCTTCGCCGGCGGCCCGGGATTGACGAGGTAGTCTTCGATCGGGCACGGCGCGGCGGGATACTTCACATAGGTCGCGTCGGTGTATGCGCCCGACAGATAGGCCGACAATCCATCGACGATCTCCGCATGCAGATCGGCTTCGAAACCGCGCGAACGCACCGATGGAATATTGGCGATGTAGTTCACGACGATGGGATCGATCTGAACGATGGTCGCCTGATAGTTCGTGTCCTCGTCCCAGAACGCGTCGGCGTTCAGCACCAGATGATGATCGAAGAGAACCGACTTGAATCCGAGTTCGTAATTGTCTTCGAACTCCGGTTCGACGACGAAAGGCGTTCCTGGCGGCAACGCGGCCAGATTCAAGCCACCGGATTTTGCGCCGTGCGAAAAGGTGGCGTAGCCGTTCAGGTCGTCGTTGAAATGGTAGTTCAGTGTTACGAGACCGGCGGGTTCGCCCTTGTCCGACAGCACCTTGAAATAGGGCTTGTTGACGAGACCCAGCGCCGCGCGGGTTGCGAGGATGACGGGAACCTCAGCCGGAGGGAGTGTGGAGAGGTCCGGGCCGCCTTCGACGTTCTGGAAATAGGAGCCCGACTTCTCCTCGTAGGTGTACCGCACGCCGCCGATGACGTCGAACTGCGGTGTGACGTGCCAGGTCGCCTGCCCGAAGGCCGCGAACGAGTTGATCCGGGGATCGGATTGCGAAACGATGCCGACGCCGTTCAGCGCGTCCTGAAGCGTCTGGTTGTTCGCGCCCAGAATCCAGATCGGTGCGTCTTTTCCGTAGAACTGCGCGCCGAAGCCGTGATCGTCTTCCCAGAAATAATAGAGTCCGGCGCTGTATTCGAAGACGTCGCTGGTGGGGGATGTGACGCGCAGTTCCTGCGTGAATTCGGTTTCCTCGTCGGCCTGGCGCGCGCGCGTCAGCACGGACAGTGCGGTGCCGTCCGTGTCGTTATCGGGATTCCAGTTCCAGAATCGGAAGGCGGAAATCGACGTCAGATCGAAACCGCCGATGCTCCAGTCCGCTTGGGCGGAGATGCCGCCCTGCTCCATGATCTCGTGGTAGGGCGAGTTGGCGTCGGTCCGGCGCGCGAACGGATCGATCGGGAGCGGCGTGTAGCCCGCCTGGGCCGCGCGCTGGTAGAAGTTGCGCGGATAGGGTTGGGGATTGCCGTTGTTGTCGAGTGTTTCGATGACGCCGGTGAACACGTTGATGCAGCATTTCTGCCGCTGCTTGTTGTAGTCGGTGATGATGCGCAGCGAGAAATCGTTGTTCGGCTGCCACAGCAACTGACCGCGAACGCCGTAGTCGTGATAGTCGAAACTCTTGCTGTCCGTCGTGACATTGGTCAGGAACCCGTCGCGATTGGTGATGAACGCCGAGAGGCGTCCCTGCAGCGTTTCGTCGTCGGTCAGAGACCCCGACACCGTGCCCATCGCGTTGGCGTAATTGTAGTCGCCATAGCTCACCTGGCCCCGCGCCTCGAAGGTCGAAACCGGCTTCTCCGTGGTGATGTTGATCGCACCGGCCGTCGTGTTCTTGCCGTAGAGCGTGCCCTGGGGGCCGCGCAGGACTTCGATGCTTGCGATGTCCGGAAGATCGAATGTCGCCTGGGCCGGGCGGGGATAGAACACGCCGTCGACGTAGACGCCGACGCCGCTCTCGATGCCGTCGTTCGCGAGGCCGATATTCGAGCCCAAGCCGCGCACGCTGAGATTCGTGTTGCGTGCGTTGAACGAGACGATCTGCAGGCTGGGCACCAGTTCGGTCAGCTTGAGCGCATTGGTGATGCCGTTTGCCTGCAGCGTGTCGCCGCCGATCGCCGTCAGTGAAATCGGAACGTTCTGCTCGTTCTCGCTCTTTCTGCGCGCCGTCACCACGACAGTTTCGACGCCGCCGCCGCTGGTGAGTTCGGCGGCAACCTGTGCGCGCTCCTGGGCAATTGCCGCGCTGCCGCTGCCCACAAATCCCGCAACAAGGACTGACGCTGCAACGCTAAAGCCCAGGCGCTCTTTAAGGCGCGCGCGCATGTTGAAAATTCCAGACATTGAAAACCCCGCTCAAAAGCACTGAGCGAGTAAAAGTATACTAGTTTGATAGAGTCAATATGCTAATGACGCAGTGCGGCACAAATTGTCATCCCGCCCGGAATTTTTCGTCACCGGAAAATCTATACTTGATCCATAGACAAACTTTGATAAGAGTCCGAAGGGAATTCCTTGATACCGGTCCGATGCCGCGAACCGCAGCCAATGCATTGCAAAGAAAGCGGGGTACGGCTTTCGCCGGGCTATGCGGCTTTCATCGCGCGTCTGCGCACTTTTGTACCTTCGGGTCCCGACCCCGCCGCCTCGGCCAGAGAGACGTGATCGAGAATGCCGGAGGCCGCGTCGCGCACGTCGCGCATCAGGAGCCGGACCATGCAGGCTTTTTCGTTCTTGCAGTCCTGGCAGCGCCGGTAGGCCGTCACGCTGGCGCACGCGATCGGCGCCAATGGACCATCCACGATGCGGATGATGTCGCCGATCATGATCTCTTCCGCGGGGCGTCCCAGCAGATAGCCGCCGCGCTTTCCTCTCACGCTGTCGACCAGACGATGCTTGCGCAACTCGAGGAGGATCAGGTCTAGGAACTTTTTAGGCACATTTTCGCGCGCGGCGATCTCGCCGGCCTGCACTAGCTCCCCCTCCGGTGCTCTCGCCAATGCGAAGAGCGCCTTGAGGGCGTATTTTGCCTTTTGTGACAGCATGATTCCTTCGCCTATCAGGCCTTATAACGCCTTGCATCCTAAAGCAAAAGATTGTTGCGCTTCGAGCGCAAAGCAAGCGCGGGTTGAGTTCCGCTTTCGCGCGCACGATCTCGCGTCCCATTTTCCGCGAGGCCGTTGGCCTCCTGAATCGAATGCTCCCCTCAATAGCGCTAAGGTCCAATTCGTCCCTGCCGCAAAGGATGCACGAATGAACAGATCTGGCTTGCGCGACGGGCAAATCAAATCTCTCTCCGCGACCTGCCAATGCGGGAAGGTCGTGTTCGAAACGGCACTTGCGCCGATCCTCGTGGCCTCTTGCTATTGCACGGATTGTCAGCGGGCTGGGTACGCGTTCGAGAAGATGCCGTCCGCTGCCCCCGTGCTCGACGCCGATGGCGGGACGCCGTTCGTCGTTTACCGGAAGGATCGCATCGCGTGCGTGCAGGGGCGCGAATATCTAGCGGAATGCAGACTAAAGCCGGATTCTCCGACTCGGCGTGTCTTTGCCACCTGCTGCAATTCGGCGATGTTCCTGGACTTCATCAAGGGACACTGGCTGTCGCTCTATCGCAACCGGTTCGGTGCCGGCGCGCCGCCGCTGGAAATGCGGATCATGACAAGCGGACGGCACGGCGATGTCGCGCTTGGGCAGGATGTGCCGAACTATCCAGGTCGTCCTGGCAGCTTCCTGTGGAAACTGATCGTCACCTGGGCAGCCATGGGCTTCCGCCGGCCGGACATGGGGTTGGCGCATCTTCCCCGGTCGATCCTCGACGGCGAACAGACAAAAGAACTGCCTTGAAGCCTCAGAAGTTGTAACCGAAACGCACGCCGAACGTGCGCGGCGGGTAGTAGACGAAGTTGTCCGGTTCCAGGATCTGTTGGCCCAGCGTAATCGACTGGAGCCCGTCGTTGGAGATGACGGCATTGTCCTCGATGTTGTCGACAAAGGCCTCGGCCTTGTAGCGCCCACTCTTGCTCAGCCAGCTCACGTGAAGGTCGGTCTTGGTATAGGCCTTCTGCGTCGACGTGAAATAGTTGTCCGGCAGGAACTGCACGCGGCCGGAGAAGAAAGCGTCGATCCGCGGCGTGATCGTGCCGATCGAGGTATCGAACGTGTATTGGGCGCCGAGGTTGAAGGTATAGGGCGGCGTCTGGTTCAACTCGTTGCCCTTGAAATTGCAAAGTGTGTGAGTCGTGCCGAACGTGCAGCCCGCGGGTGGTGCGCCGAACCGGTTATCGGTCGTGACGTACTCGCCGTAATGCGCGCTCGTGAGCGTCAGGGTTGCATTGAGCTGCAAGTGATCGACGGGCGTGAGCGTGAGCTCGTTTTCGATTCCGTTCACCTGCGTCAGGCCGTTGACATTGTTGATGCCTGACTGGGTGGAGCTCTGGATGAAGACCTGCAGTCCTTTGATCTCTTCGTGATAGGCCGCGACGTTGAACTGCGCGCGGTCATCCCAGAAGCGCGACTTGAATCCGGCCTCATACGACCATGCGCTTTCAGGATTGTAGAGACTGGCGAGGCCCACGATGTTGCCGCCCGCCAGATAGCCGCGTGACGCCGACGCATACAGTAGAAGATTGTCTGTTGCCTGATACGACAGTCCGAACTTTCCCGTCCACTGCGCCCAGCTTTTGTCGAATGGCGTGTTGTAGGTCAGACATGGAGCCGAACCGCAAATGTATGGCAGCTCGTAATCCAGAAAGCTGTAACCGTACTTGTTGTCGGCGCTGTAGCGCGCGCCGAGCGTGACAGTCAGTGGGATTCCCCAGGAGGTTTTGGCGAAGTCATAGTCGATCTGGCCGAAAGGTGCATAGGAGCGCGTCGCCGTGTGGCCGTGGTTGTAGTAGTTGAATGTGTCCACGATGCCCGGGAAGGGGAAGGCATCGTTGAACCCGGTATCGATGTAGGAGAAGTCCTCGAAATTGTCGGACCAGAAATAATAGAGGCCGGCGATCCAACCTAGCGGCGCGGTATCGGAGTTGGATGCGAGCCGGGCCTCTTCGGAAATCTGGTGCTGGTGCAGGATCCATTTGCCGCCTACTGCGAGCGGCGCGTCGGAGCCGTCACCGTCGCTGCTCTGGCGGAAATTGCTCGTGCCGTAGCCCGTGACGGAAGTGAACTGTGCCCAGCCCAGGTTCCAGTTCAGTGTCGCGGCATAGATGCCGATTGTGTTGAACGCTTTTTCGGGCGCGTTGTGACAGAACTTCCAGGGGTCGTACTTCGCCTGCGTGGAGAAGTCGCAAGCCGAACCCTGGGTGATTGGCGAAGCGCCGCCGATGTAGCGGCCCGGCGCTTCCCACCAGGCCGTGTTCGGCGCGGCAAGGCTCGAATCCATGCTGCCTGTGGCGGACAGCAGCAGCTCCACATCGGGCGAGAATTTCACCAGCAATTGTCCACGGCCCATCTGATAATCCTGGGCATTGGGATCGTGATTGGCTGTCGGACTGGCGGACAGATTCTCCGAATAGGCATCGTGTTGCGCGGAAACACCGGTGATGCGGAACAGAACTTCAACGCCGCCGTCATCGATCAAAGGTCCACCGACCCAGCCGCGAAAGGTCCGCGCCGCATAGTCGCCGACCATCGCGTCGATTCCGCCCGACCATTCCTCGCCCGGCTTGTTCGTGATGATGTTGACGGAGCCACCGACCGAGTTGCGGCCATACAGCGTGCCCTGCGGCCCGCGCAGGACTTCGATGCGCTGGACATCGTAGAACTCGGGATCGATGGCCGTCGTGCGCTGCAGATAGACGCCGTCGACGCTGTAGGCGACCGGGGAATCGCCGCCGGGGGTCGTGTTCTGGCTTCCCAGACCGCGCATGGTGATGACGTTCTCGCCACCGGTCACGCCGGCGCCGAAACGTAGCGAAGGAATCTCAGTGCTCAGCTCCTTGAAGCCGGTAATTCCCATGGCGTCGAGCGCACCGCCCTGAAGGGCCGTGATGGCCACCGGAGTTTTCTGAAGGTCCTGGGTGCGCTTTTCCGCGGTCACCACGACGGTTTCGATTTGCGCAAGCGCGCTGGTGCCTAGAAGACAGACTCCGGCCACTCCGCCCATGAGGGCGATTGTTTTCCGTGTGCGCATTTCTCTCCCCTTCATTCTTCGAAAGCGGTGTCGGCTGTTTTCGTTCCCCGACTTGGACGGCTGACCCGCATCCCGATTAAAATATAACGCTTGTTACAATTTATGGCAACCGGCTGCCGGGGCTCCCTGCGCGCAAGTGCAAAGCGCGATAGATTTGCAACAATCGCGGAGCCGGGCATGAACGCGTTGCAATCGAGAAGGTTTTGCGAGTGCTGCCCGTCGGGTCGCGCCGCGCTGCAGTGCAATAACGGGTGTTATGCAACAGACGCACGGCTGGCCGATCTCACTGGAAAAGCGGTTGCTCGGAATTATAACGACTGTTACATAAAGGTGAAGTCCGGGCGGGGCGCCGATGAAATTCGACATGTTCTATGAGGTGCAGTCGGCCAAGCCCTGGCCCGCGAATCACGAACGGGTGCTGTACCGGGACACGCTCGAGCAGGCGCGGCTTGCCGACAAAAGCGGCTTCGAAACCTGGTGGCAGGTCGAGCACAACGCGACCCCGGAATTCAGCTACAGCTCCGCGCCCGATCTCTGGCTCGCCGCGGTTGCGCTCAACACAAAGCGGATGCGCATCGGCCATTCCGGGGTGATTGGACGGCACAGGGTCAATCATCCGCTGAAGGTGGCGGCGCGCACCGCAACGCTCGACATCATGAGCGATGGCCGTCTGGACGTAGGTCTCGCGGTCTCGGGCGGCAAGGAATGGGCGAGCTTCGGCGCCGATCCCAGGACTTCGGCGGAAGAGTATCAGGAACTGTTCGAGATGCTGCCCCGGATGTGGACGGAGCCGGAATTCCAATGGGAAAGCCCGCACATCACCATTCCGAAACGCGCAGTGACGCCGCATCCCGTGCAGCGGCCGCATCCGCCGCTGTGGCAAACGGCCGGCAGTCCCAAGTCTTTCCGCATGGCGGGGCGGCGCGGCGTGGGCCTGCTCGCGCTCACCATCCTGAATCCGGTGTCGTCGATGGATGCACTGTTGCGCGAATACGAAGCCGGTCTCGCCGAATGCGAGACGCCGGTGGGTATGTTCGCCAACCGGCAGAAGGCTGTCTTCACCTTCGTCCATGTCGCGGAGTCGCGTGCCAAAGCGATCGAGAACGGGGCTGCGTGGTCGGCCCTGTGGTACGTGCTGGCGGGGCCGAAGAATTTCCAGGTGCCGCTCAGCGCCTATTTCTCGCTGTTCCGCTCCGCCGCGCATCCAAACTCCCAGAGTTCCGACCAGTACAAGCTCGATATCATCGGCGATGACGGCGTCGACCCCACCGTGCTCACGCCAGAAGACGGCGACACGCCGATCATCGCGCTGATCAAGCGTATGGCCCGGGGCGAACACGTTTCCAACGAGGAAGCCCAGGAGCTTCTCGAACAGATCGATTCCATCGTCATCGGAGATCCCGATCATTGCGCGGCGAAGTTCGAGGGCTACCGCAGGATCGGAACCGACCGGATGATGTGCATGATGCAATTTGGCCGGATCGCGCATGACGCGGTGATGCAGAGCATCCGGCTTACCGCCGAACACCACTTGGAACGGTTTCCGTGACCGCCGACAGGCCCATCGACCAAGTCCGCCGGCTGGTCGAACAGTTGATCGGCGGTCCCGACACGCCCTTTCTGGAGCGCCGCGCACAAAGCGAGGCCTTTGCGAACGCCTTCGTGCTGCCGGACGGCGTACAGGTCAGGCCGGACCGGCTGGATGGCGTCATGGTGGAATGGGTGATCCCCGACGGCGCGGCAGATGTGCCGGTGCTCTTTCATTTGCACGGTGGGGGCTATGTGCTCGGCAATCCCGCTTCATCCCGTCCCTTCACCACCGCGTTCGCACTCAAAAGTGGTGCCCGGGTGGTGAGCATCGATTATCGCCTCGCACCCGAGCATCCGTTTCCGGCTGCGGTCACGGATTCTGTGAAGGCTTATCGCGCGTTGTTGGCGGCCGGGGTGCCAGCCGCGAAGATCGCCATCGGCGGCGAATCGGCCGGCGGGGGTTTGGCCATCGCCACGCTGCTGGCGGTACAGGCGCAGGGCCTTGAAATGCCGGCCTGCGCATTCGCGATCAGTCCGTGGGTCGATATGTCGTGCAGCGCTTCGACTTTCGATTCGCTCGCGCATCGCGATCCGATGCTCACAAGGCGGTCGCTCGGCGACATGGCCGATGCCTATCTCGCGGGCGCAAGCGCGCAAAACCGGCTGGCCTCGCCGCTGTTTGGCGATCTTCAGGGCTTGCCGCCGCTTCTCATCCATGTCGGAAGCGATGAAGTGCTGCTCGACGACGCGCGCGGTCTGCACGAGCGCGCGACAAAGGCCGGCGTCGCGAGCACGCTCGATGCATGGCAGGACATGATCCATGTCTGGCACATGTTCCATCCCATGCTGCCCGAAGGCGACCGGGCCATCGACGACATCGTCGCCTTCGTGAAATCGCATTGGAGGTAGCATGGGACGACTGAGCGGCAAGGTCGCGCTGGTGACGGGTGCCGGCAGTGGCATCGGACGCGCGTGTGCGCTCGCGATGGCCGGCGAAGGCGCCGCACTCATCGTCACCGATATCGACGAAGCGGGTGGGCGGGAAACCTGCGCGACGATTGCGTCCGCCGGCGGCCGGGTATTTTTTCACCCACACGATGTCGCGAGCGAACAGTCCTGGGATCTGGTTCTGAGTCAGGTCGATACCTTGCACGTGCTGGTAAACAACGCGGGGATCTGCATCGCCACGCCACTGGCCCAGATGTCTTACGATTCCTGGCGCCGGCAGTTCGCAGTCAATGTGGATGGCGTTTTTCTCGGTACGAAGCACGCGTTGCCGTTGCTGGCCCGATCGGGCGGAGGGTCGATCGTCAACATCTCTTCTGTCGCCGGGCTAAAGGGCGTGGCCGGGCTCTCCGGTTATTGTGCTACCAAGGGTGCCGTACGGCTCTTCACCAAAGCGGTTGCGCTCGAATGCGCGCAGGCCGGAAACAAAATACGCGTGAATTCCATTCATCCGGGCGCGATCGAAACGCCGATCTGGGTGAAAATGGGCCATGGCGGCACATTACCGCCGGATGCGGCAGGCTATGGCGATGCGATGGACGCGGCGCGTGCGGCCTCGGTTGCGGCAACGCCCCTGGGCCATGCGGGTACGCCGCAAGATATTGCCGCCGGTGTGGTGTTTCTCGCGTCGGACGAATCGCGCTTCATCACGGGCACCGAACTCGTCGTCGACGGCGGTGTGATGGCAGGTTAGACGCTCGCCCGCGCCGCGGCAGTCTTGCCGTTGCGCTTGCGCTTTGCCTCAGGCGCCTTGCCGATCGCGCGCGTCGGACGCAACCAGGTAGCGATCCATTCGTCGATCAATGTGCGCTGCTCTTTCGGAGACAAGGGCTGGCCGGAGCGTAGAACCTGAATCGCGATGCCATCGATCATCGCCACACAGGCACGCGCCGCCAGCGCAACATCGATATCGTCCGGGAGGTCGCCTGCCGTCTTGCAGCGGCGGATCATGCGCGCGGTCCGTTTCAGCCATTCGGCGTAGCGGATATGGGTCACCTTGCGCACGGCGGCGTTGTAGACAGAGCGCTCCCAGAACCCGAGGAAATAGTTCCAGTTGCCGCGCTTGTCCTCGTCGCTTGGCAGCGCGAGATAGAGGACTTCCCGAAGCGAAATCAACGGGTCCTCCAGCGCTTCCGCCGCCAGCATCCTGTCGCGGACTTCGCGCGCGGAATATTCCGATGCCTCTACCAGCAACTGGTCCATCGAATCCACGTAGTGAACCAGCGCGCCGGTGGTGAAGCCCGCCTCTTTGGCAACCGCGCGCACAGTCACGCCGGCAAAGCCGTCCTTTTTGATGATGCGATAGGCTGCGCGCAGAAAGGCCTCGCGTCGCTCGGTGTGGTCGACTTTCTTCGGCATGGTTCTCCGGTTCCGGCGCAGCGGTTAGGGACGGACAATGCCCGCCCAGGCCAGTGCGATCAACCGGCGGATGCGCACAGTCTACGAGGGCAGGTGGCGCAAAAATGGCGTGCAGATGCACCACATCCCACAATTGCCATTTTGCATAACACTTGTTACATTACCCGCAATGCGGTCGAAAAATGCCGCCAATACGGGGTGAGACGTCATGAGCGCCGACTGGGCTTTGCAGCACTTCTATCATACGGTCATCAACGTCCGCGATCTCGACGAATCCGTCGCTTTCTATCGCCTGCTCGGCTGGGAGGTGCTGAACGACCGGCGCCATGTCGAATGGCCCGATTTCGTCGCCACCCTGTTCGAGATGAAGCGCGCCAAGGGCCGCGGCGTGCTGATGAACCTGCCGGCAGATCCCGAAGGCCCGATGCTTGATCTTATCGAGTGGCTGGAACCGAAAGCGGAATTTCCAGCAACGCCCGTTCCGGACGGCACAATCCCGCGCATCATCGCATTCCGGACCAAGAACGTTCACGCCGCGTACGCCGCCTTGAAGGCCAAAGGCGTGCGCTTCACCCGCGAGATGTTCGGACCGCATCCCGATCTCGGCTTGGTGGGGAGCTGCTGCTGTTACGATCCCAACGGCAATCTCATCGAACTGATCGAACTCAATCCGGGACAGCGCCATTCCAAGGCAAACGAGGCGTTGCTCAAGACGATCAAGGGATAGTGCCGTGACGACGCCGACGACAAAAGCAGAAATGCGCGTGATGTTCGAAGAGGTATCGAACTGGGGGCGCTGGGGCTGGCAGGACGAGCGCGGCACGCTGAACTATCTCACCGCGGAAAAGATCGCCGCCGCGGGGCACCTGGTGAAGACTGGGCGCCAGATCAGTTGTGCACGCGATTTTCCGGTGGTGCCCGGGCCGGAGAACCCCACGCCCGCGCTGCATCACATCGTTATGGGGGGCGATGATCCCTGTGGCCATGGCGTGCCTGGCCTCGAAGTGTCGCTCGACTTCATCGGCATCGCCTATCACGGACTGGCGTCTAGCCATATCGATGCACTCTGCCACGTCTTCGTGGAAGGCAAGATGTATAACGGCTTTCCTGCCACCGAAGTGCGCTCCACCGGCGCGCGCCACAACAGCATCATGGCGGCGAAGGACGGAATCGTCGGGCGTGGTGTGCTTCTCGACATCCCCAAGCTGCGCGGCGAACCCTTTGTCGCGGTCGACCGGCCGGTCAAGGCGGCAGAACTCGACGCGGCAGAGAAAGCCCAGCACGTTGAGGTGGGCGAGGGCGACATTCTTCTCGTTTCCGTCGGCCGCGACGAACAGAAGAAGCACCAGCCGCACAAGCCGGGCGAAGAATATGCACTCGCCGGTCTCGATCCCGATTGTATCCCCTGGCTGCACGCGCGCCATATCGCGGTGCTCGGTTCGGATGCCGTGCACGATCCCTCGCCGCCCGTACACATGATCGAAGGCTGGCGCATTCCGGTGCACATGTGCGCGCTCGCGGGAATGGGCCTGCACCTGCTCGACAATCTTTATCTCGCCGATCTGGAGAAAAGCTGCGCGGCCGAGAGCCGCTGGGAATTTCTCCTGACCGTCGCGCCCTTACGCATCGCGCGCGGCACGGGATCGCCGGTCAATCCCATCGCCATTCTTTGACAAGGAGCATGTGGTGAAGTTCGACATCTTCTGCGAAATCCAGCGGGCCGATATCTCGACGCCGGAGCAGGAACGCACGCTTCTTGGCGATACCATCGAAGAGGCAAAAGCGGCCGACCGCGCCGGCTTCGAAACCTGGTGGCAGGTCGAGCATCACGGTGCGCCGGAGTTCAGCTACAGCGCAGCACCCGAACTGGTGCTGACGGCGATTGCGCTGAACACCAAGCGACTGAGAGTGGGACACGCGGGTGTGCTCGCGCCTTTCAAAATCAACGGTCCCTTGCGGGTGGCGGAGCGCGGTGCCACGCTCGATATCTTCAGCAACGGGCGTTTCGAACTCGGATTGGCGAAATCGGGCGGCAAGGAATGGGAGACCTTCGGCGTCGACCCCGAAACCGCCCGCGACGAATTGCGCGAAGCCCTTCAGATGATTCCACAAATGTGGAGCGACAAGACGTTCGCCTGGAACAGCAAGCTGTTCCAGATGCCGGAACGCGAGATCGTTCCCCGCCCGCTGCAAAAGCCGCATCCACGCCTTTGGCAGACGGCGAGCAGCCCGGACTCATTTAGGATGGCGGGCGAACTTGGTGTCGGCGTCCTCGGCACGACCTTGCTCAGCCCCGTCAGCCTGATGAAGGCATTGCTCGACGAATACGATGCGGGCCTGGCGTCCTGCAAAAAGCCCGCTGGCCACACCGTTAATCCCGAGAAGGGCGTCTTCACATTCGTGCATGTCGCGGAGTCGCGCAAACAGGCGATCGCGAACGGTGCGGCATGGTCGGCGCTCTGGTATGTCCATTTCGCGCCGATCGCGTTCAAAGTGCCGCGCAATATCTGGTACGATGCGATCCGCGCCGGCATGAACCCGCATCTGGTGCGCAAATCCGCCAGCGAGATCGCCGCGCTGGCGGGAGACGATCCCACGAACCTCGAGATCGCACCCGACGAAATCCCGACCATCGCGCTTCTCAAGCGCATGGCGAAAGGCGACCATGTCTCCAACGAAGAGGCCCATGAGACATTGGAAGGACTCGATTCCGTCATCATCGGCGACCCGGACCATTGCCGTGCCAAGGCAGCGAAATATCAGGGCATCGGGACGGATCGGCTACTCTGTCTGATGCAGTTCGGTTCCATCCCGCATGACGCGGTCAAGGCGAGCATCGAGTTGGCAGGCGAGCACCTCATTCCGCATTTCGCCGAACAGCGCGAGGCCATGCGCGCCTGACATGACGGAATTCAAGACACTTGTTCTCGAACGAAGGGGCCGCGTCGACTGGCTGACGCTCAACCGTCCTGAGCGGCTCAATACCATCACGGGCACGATGACGCGCGAGCTCTGCGATTATTTTCGCGGGCTTCATGAGAACCACGAGGTGCGCGTGGTGGTGATGCGCGGCGCGGGCCGTGCCTTCTGCGCCGGGCTCGATATCAAGGAGTACACGACGCCAGGCGGCGACCGCACGCCAGACGGCGCCGGCCGCTCACGCCCGGGCGATCATATCTTCGACATTATCGAATTGATGCGCGCCTGTCCGCAGCCCATCGTGGCCCTGATCCACGGACCGGCCTGCGGCGGCGGCTTCGCCTTCGCGCTTGCGGCGGACATCCGCGTCGCGGGCCACTCCGCGCGTATGAACGACGCCTTCGTCGCGCTGGGGCGCTCCGGCTGTGAACTGGGCCTGACCTACTTTTTGCCGCGCATTGTCGGCCTCGGGATCGCAGCCGAACTGATGTACACGGGCTCCTTCATCGACGCGGCGCGGGCGAAAGAGGTCGGTCTGGTCTCCAAAGTCGTCGCCGACGAAGAATTGGAAGCCGCGGCGGCCGACTACATCGAGCCGATGCTGCGCACCGCGCCGTTCGGCCTGCGCATGACCAAGGAGACGCTCAACACCTCGCTCAAGGTCACCGATCTCAGGGCCGTGATCGATCTGGAAGAGCGGGCACAGATGCTGTGCGGCCGGGGGCCGGATTTCGAAGAGGCAATGAAGGCGTTTCTCGAGAAACGCGCTCCCATCTACGCCTGAACAGGCGCGGATGGCCGGGAAATTCATTTCGACAATTTTCGCCTGGACGTGCTAACGCCTCGAAATGAGCCTTGCCGTCGTTGTTATTTTTACGTTGATCACAGCCACAGCCCTCACGTTTGTGGTCTGGCCGCTCTGGCGCGGATCGCAGTTGCGGGGCCGGCTGTTGCTCGTAGCCGCGACGGTCGTGCTTTTTCTCGGTATCGGTGCCGGAACCTATTTGATCGTGGGGCGTCCGGCGCTGGCGGTGCGCTCGCTCGAAGGTGCCGACACACGCAATCTCAACGGCCTGATCGCGCTGCTGGTGAAGCGCGTGCACGCGGCGCCGGACGATCTTCGGGGCTGGGTGTTCCTCGGCAAGGCCTATCTCACCGCAGGCGACGGCGAGGATTCCGCAAAGGCCTTCGCGCGCGCCATTGCGCTGAGCGAAAAGGCGAAGCGGCCGGATCCCAACCTCTATTCCGCCTATGGCGAAGCGCTGGCGCATGCGACCGGAGCCGTTCCGCCGGAAGCGCAGGCCGCCTTCGCCAAAACGCTTGCCCTCAATCCGAAGGATCAGGCGGCGCGCTATTACCTCGGTATCGCTTTTGTGGCGCATGGCGAAAACGCGAAAGCCATCGCGATGTGGCAGAGCCTCGTCGCCGATGCGCCGCCGAACGCGCCGTGGCGTCAGGAGCTGGTGGATCGTATCGCGGCGCTCACCGCTTCGTCTGGCGCCGCACCGCCCGACATCGGCGCGATGGTGGCGGGGCTGGATGCGCGCCTGAAACAGAACCCGGACGACCCTGCCGGATGGCAGCGTCTCGTGCGCGCGTATCACGTACTGGGCGACGACGCGAAGGCGCGCGCCGCTCTCGCCGATGCCCGCGCCGCGATGGCGAAAAACGCGGATGCGCTGGCGGCGCTGTCGGCGGAAGCGAAAGAATTGAAGCTGGAAAACTGAAGCCGACCAAGGGGTCACGCGGAGAACGCGGAGCCGCGGAGGAAAGCAGCTTCTGCGATATCGGGGAATATCGGCGCGCTGCGCGCGCCAACCGAATTCACCCAGTAGAAAGTTCGACGGCGTGCTCGAACTGCGCGTCTCCGCGCCCCCGCGTGAACTACTTCTCTGGCAGCACCCGCGCCGGTTCCGCGCCTTCCGCGCGGATAAGGGCTTCGATCGCGACGGCGGCCTGTTCGACTTTCGCTTCGTCGCGGCCGCGCGCCACGAGCTGCACGCCGAAGCCGGCTTCGCTGTAAAAAGGATACGAGCCGATTGCGAGTTCGGGGAAATCCTTCTGGATCGCCATCAGGCCGGCGGCGATCTTGCCTTCTCCGATACGCGCGGCGACGGTCCGCGAATGGACGATCGCGCCGCGCTTCAGCTCTGGCGCGATGTCTTCCATCATCGCACGCATGATCATCGGCACACCCGCCATCACGTACACATTGCCGATGTGGAAACCGGGCGCCACCGAGGCCTTGTTGCGCACCAGCGCCGCGGTCAACGGGATGCGCGCCATGCGCTTGCGCATATCGTTGAAATCGGCCGGGTTCGAGAAGCGCGCGGCCAGCATCGCCATCGCCTCGGGGTGATAGCCGATGCCGACGCCGAACGCCTTCGCCACCGCATCGGCGGTGATGTCGTCATGCGTCGGCCCGATGCCGCCGGTCGTGAAGACATAGGTGTAGCGGGCGCGCAGCGCATTCAGCGCCGCCACGATCTCGTCCTCGACGTCCGGCACGACGCGGGCTTCCTTGAGGTCGATCCCAAGGGTTCCAAGCACCTTCGCGATGTAGTTGGTGTTCGTGTCCTGGGTGCGGCCGGAGAGGATTTCGTCGCCGATGACCAGAACCGCCGCGGTCACGCCTTCGCTCTGGCTCACGGCACGTCCCGGGTGTAAGAGAATGGCAAGACCATGGGCCTAGAAAACACGCAGCCGATGGCTACATCAAGCGTTTAGGAGAAGCCCCAAGAGATGTCTTTCATGCCCGAAGCCGATGTGTTCGAACCTGCAAAGCGCGCCCATTTTGCGATTGCGCTGCACGACCAGAAGGATTTCGAGGGCATGCGACGCGCCGGACGGCTGGCGGCGGAGGTGCTCGACCTCTTGGCGCCGGAGGTTGCGCCCGGCGTCACCACTGCCCACCTCGACAAGCTGGCCTACGACTACACCACCGCCCATGGCGGCATTCCGGCGTGCCTGGGCTACCGCGGCTATCGCCATACGCTTTGCACCTCGATCAACCACGTCGTCTGCCACGGCATCCCGGACGAGCGCCCGCTGCGCGACGGGGACATCGTCAACATCGACGTGACCGTGATCGTGGACGGCTATCACGGCGACACGTCGCGCATGTATCTCGTGGGCGATGTGAAGCTCAAACCCCGCCGCCTCGTCGACATCACTTACGAATGCCTGATGCGCGGTATCGCTGCCGTGAAGCCCGGCGCCACCACCGGCGATATCGGTTATGCCATCCAGTCCTATGCCGAGGGGCAGGAGCGCTGCTCGGTGGTGCGCGATTTCTGCGGCCATGGCGTGGGCAAGGTGTTCCATGCGCTGCCCAACATCGTCCATTACGGTAAGGCGGGGCACGGCATCGGCCTGAAGCCCGGCATGTTCTTCACCATCGAGCCGATGATCAATCTCGGCGGCTATGGCGTGAAGATCCTGAACGACGGCTGGACCGCGGTGACGCGCGACCGTTCGCTTTCCGCCCAGTTCGAGCACACGATCGGCGTGACGGAAACGGGCTACGAGATTTTCACAGCCTCGCCCAAGGGCCTCGACAAGCCGCCTTATAACGCGGCCTGATGCCAAGCATTGGTTTCGACGGAAGAGAACACGATGCGCGAGACGATTTTGCGTATCGCAGAAATCTGATTTTGTTGTTCTTTTTTGCCGATCTTATTTATTGGGCGATTGCTCTCAACTTGTTGAGCCCCCAACTGTATGCGCAAGTCATGTCGCCATTTCCTTACGCGTATGGTGGGCCTGACATTGTCGTTTCCGGTCTGATAATCGCGAACGTTCCTTTCGCCGCCGTTCTGGCTGCCATCCATATTCTCAAAATACCCGAGCGCGAGGTTGCGTCTTGGTTTGTGTGGATTTTGATAGCCAAAGGACTTGGCTCGGTGACCGCATTGTTGGTTCAATCCGTGTTGATAACGCTATAGGACCACGAATAGGTCAGGCTCGATTCGCCGCCCGAGCCTGCGCTCAGCAAAGTGCAAGACGGCTTGTCTGTCAGCGTTGATGTGTATAAGTCGCATATTGTATACACATGCAGGCTTCCCATGCGCACCAATATCGAAATCGATGACGATCTACTTTCCAGCGCCATGACGGCGGCGGGGCTTCCGACCAAGAAGGCCACGGTCGAGGAGGGTCTAAAGCTACTTGTCCGCATCAAAGGCCAGGTTGAGGCCCTCGACGACTTGAAGGGGCTGGGCTGGAAGGGCAATCTCGCCGCCATGCGCAAGGGGCGCCATTCGGGCCGGCGGCGGTGATCCTGGTCGATAGCTCGGTCTGGATCGCGCATCTGAACGGCCGCAATACGGATGCCGTCAAACGGCTTCACGCTGCGGCGGCGCGTGAGCCGCTTCTGGTCGGCGATCTCATTCTGCTAGAAATCCTGCACGGTGCGCGCGACGATCTTCATGCCGTCCGGATCGAGCGCGATCTAAGGCGCTACGCCGTCACGCCGCTGCTGGACGATGCGCTTGCCGTGCGCGCGGCGCAGAACTACCGCAAGCTCCGCAGTCTCGGCATCACCATCCGCAAGACGGCCGACATCGTTATCGGCACCTTCTGCATCGAACGTGGCCACGCGCTGTTGCACGACGACCGCGACTTCGCGCCCATGGAACGGCATCTCGGCCTTAAGGCTGCCTGATGAAATTCTGAGAGCAATTGGATCGGAGTGGAATTTCCCGGCTTCCAATTCTCCACCAACGCTTTGTTGGCTATCGCTAGTTTGGCGACGAGCGGCTGCCGGGCTCTGAGGCCCGGCGGGCGTTTCGGATGTCCGACGGCGTGGCGCCATAACGCGCGCGAAAACAGCGATTGAAGAACGAGGCGTCGTTGAAGCCGCAGGCTATGTCTATGCCCCGGCTTCTATCGAAGCGCGGGCTTGCCAGTATCCTTGGGGGCGCGCGCCAATCGCTGTTCGCGGATAAACCGGGTGAGCGTCGTTCCTTCGCGTTAGAACATATCTGGACATGGCGCGACGCTTGGCGCCGGCTGGGGGATCTCAAGGGCCTAAAATAAAACCCTCCCTCACGTGGTGAGGGAGGGTGAAGAGGTAGGGTACCTGCGCCGTACTTACTGCGGCGGGGGTGGAGTCTGGTCCTGCGGGTTGCGCTTTTTCTTCTTCGGCTCGTTGCCCGAATTGTCGGGCTGTTGTGCGTCCGATGCGCCGCTTGGCGGGGGTGTGGCGGCGCCCGGCGGGTTATTGGGGGCGGGCCGGCTGTGCCGCGGCGGCTGGGGCTGGCTGTTATCCGAGGGGCTCGTCATCGCGCCGCCCGGAGGCGTGATGCTGCGCGGGCCGCGGGTCGCGCGATCCGAAGGGGGAGCGCTGGGCGGCGTTGCGGTGTCACCCGGCGTTGTCGCGCTGGGCTGAGACGGCGACGGGCCCGTCATCGCGCCGCCGGGATTGCGCGGCGTGCGCTTTGGCTTTTCGGAACCGGGCGAGGTGTTATCGCTCGGCGTCGTGACGGACGGCTCGTTTCCGGACGGACCCGTCATCGCACCACCGGGATGTGCGTTGCCGCGCGGCGGGCGACTGGGCTTCTCCGCGCCGGTTGAGCTGCCGTTCTCGCCGGACGGCATAGAGCCTGCCCCATTGCCGGCACCCGGCGACGCGTTCGACCGGTCGCGCTGACGATCATTCTTCGGTGTCGAAGACTGCTCGTTGCCCGAACCGCTCTGGGGCGTGGTGCCCGGACCAGTCGTGGCCGGACCGTTGTTGTTCTCACGGTCGCGCTTGCCGCCTTCCGGCGTTGCATTCGACGGCTCCTGTGTTCCACCCGTCGTCATACCTGGACGCCCGTTGCCTGCTCCGGGACCGTTGTTGTTGTCGCGGTCACGCTTGCCGCCCTCCGGCGTTGCGTTCGGCGGCATTCCACCATTATCGGCACCGGGACGCCCGTTGCCGGGCTGATTGTTGTTCGCGCCGCCCGGCTGTCCCTTGAACACATCGGTGCGGATCGGGTGCTGGACCCGTTCGCGTTCGCGCACGCGGTTGGATTCATCGACCGTGGTGATGATCGCGTTCGGCTTGATCACCTGCCTGGCCGAAACCGGCGCGATCCGACGCCCCGACGCGCGTTCGATCACCCTCACGTCGACGCTGCGATTGACCACACGGTTGTTCACGACCTCGTACTTGGTGACGTTGCGCGTGTTGGTGATCAGAACCCGCGTGCGCTCGCGCGGCACAACGAAACGGCGATAGTCGCGGGCCGCGAGATTGCGGTTGTCGACGAAGACCCAGAACCGGCCCGGGTCGACGCGATTGCCGTACCATCTGTTGTAGCCATAGGCATTCACACCCCACGAGCCGAAATCCATGCCAAGCGAGAGACCGTTTCCAGAGACGAAGTTTTCATCCGGTGGCATCGGCATCCAGCCGCTGTAGCCGCCGCCTTCGCGCCACACGACCCAGCCCGGGCCCCATGTGTAGCCAGGAATCCAGACCCAGCGCATGTCGGGGTCATAGACCCAGCGGCCGTAATGATAGACGACGTCGTCGAACGGATCGTTCGAGACCCAGTACCAGCCATATTCGTCGGTGTATTCCCAATAGCCGTTCGTATAGGGCTGGAAATTGTCTCCCACTACGCGCCGCCGCGGCTGCCAGACCTCGCCCCAGTACGCGTTGTGAATCCAGCGGCCCCGGTCCCCAAGCCGGTCGCGGAAGGTGTTGAAGCCGAAATTGATGTTGAACGAGAATGCTGCCTTGGCGGGCGCGATCGCGATCGGCGCGGTGCTGGCCAGCAAAATCGCCGCCGTACTCAAGGCGGATATCGAAAACCTCTTCATGCTGAAACTCCTGTTGACGTTCCCCAGGGACTAAGCCCGGAAAGCGGGTTCGGTTCCCTCCGGATGCTATTTGGCCGGGCCGGTATGGCCTCAATATGACCGCGGTCAGGCCGGCGGCCTCCAAATTGCGTCAAGCGCCGCCTCGCATTTGGTGAGTTTCATGGGTTTTGTGGTGATTTCGCGGGTTTTCACTGCAGAGATTGAGAATTCTGCTTGTTCGTTATATGTTCTACATGCGGCGCCTTACGAAGGAGGGTTTTGCCACCGTCGCCGACGAGGCAAATTGCCTTGGGATTTTTCCCGTTAAGGTATATCTCCGTTCGAGTGCCCGCCTCTTGTTCCTGCCACTGGAAGCCCCGCACATGTCCAGATCCCGTCCCGTTGGTGTGCAAACCAATGGCGTTGCCGATGCCGCGGTGACGTTCATTGCCGCGGTCACCAATAAGCCGCACCATTTGGGCCACCGCGAACGTCTGCGCGAACGCTTTGTGATGGGCGGCGCAGAGGCGATGCCCGATTACGAGTTGCTGGAGCTGGTGCTCTTCGCCGCGATCCCGCGCCGCGACGTGAAACCGCTCGCCAAGACGCTGCTCGCACGCTTCGGCAATTTCGCGGAAGTCATCGCAGCGCCGCGCGCGCGGCTCCTGGAAATCCCCGGTCTTGGGGAGAACGCGGTAGCCCAGCTCAACATCATCGAAGCCGCGGCGCTCAGGCTCGCCAAAACGAAGCTGCTTGGTAAGCCGGCGCTCAGCTCCTGGCAGGCGCTGCTCGATTATTGCGCAGCGGCCATGGCGCGTGCGCCGCGTGAGGAATTCCGCGTGCTGTTCCTCGACCGCAAGAACGTCCTGATCGCCGACGAGGTGCAGAGTGCGGGAACGATCGACCACACGCCCGTCTATCCGCGCGAGATCGTCAAGCGCGCGCTCGATCTCGGCGCCTCCGCCATGATCCTGGTCCACAATCATCCGAGCGGCGATCCGACGCCCAGCCGCGCCGACATCGAAATGACCCGCGAAATCGCCGCCGCCGCCAAGCCGCTCAAGATCGCGATCCACGATCATCTGGTGATCGGCCGCAACGGCCATGCCAGCTTCAAGTCGTTGCAGTTGCTGTAATTTCTTCATCATCCGCGGCGCGTAAGCTGATTGAGGCCGCGGATTTCGGTCCTCTTTCCCGCGCGGCAGAGGCGGTCTAGAAGGGGCGGCAATGCTTCTTCGGCAGATTCCCTGAATGATACCCCGCTACGCCCGCCCCGAAATGACGGCGATCTGGTCGCCGGAAACGAAATTCCGCATCTGGTTCGAGATCGAGGCACATGCCGCCGACGCGCTCGCCGAGTTGGGCGTGATTCCGAAGGAATCGGCACGGATCATCTGGGAGAAGGGCGGCGCTGCGAAATTCGACGTCGAGCGCATCGATGCCATCGAGCGCGAGGTCAAGCACGACGTCATCGCGTTCCTGACGCATCTGGGCGAATTCATCGGGCCGGAATCGCGTTTCGTGCATCAGGGCATGACATCGTCCGACGTGCTCGACACCTGCCTGTCGGTGCAGCTTAAACGCGCCGCCGAGATCCTGATCGCGGATGTGGACGCGTTGCTGGAAGCGCTCAGGAAGCGTGCCTTCGAATACAAGCTGACACCCACCATCGGCCGCAGCCACGGCATCCACGCGGAGCCTACGACCTTCGGCGTGAAGCTTGCGGGCTTCCATGCCGAGTTCCAGCGTGCCCGCGCGCGGCTCGTCGTGGCGCGGGAAGAGATTGCGACCTGTGCGATCTCCGGCGCCATCGGCTCCTTCGCCAATATCGATCCCTATGTCGAAGAGCATGTCGCGAAGAAGATGGGGCTCGCGGTCGAACCGGTTTCCACGCAGGTGATCCCGCGCGACCGCCACGCGGCATTCTTCGCGACCCTCGGCGTCGTCGCCAGTTCTTTGGAGCGGCTCGCGACGGAAATTCGTCACTTGCAACGCACGGAAGTCCTGGAGGCGGAGGAATATTTCTCCGCCGGTCAGAAAGGTTCGTCGGCGATGCCGCACAAGCGCAATCCCGTGCTGACGGAGAACGTCACCGGCCTTGCGCGTATGGTACGGTCGTTCGCGATTCCCGCGATGGAGGACGTGGCGCTTTGGCATGAGCGTGACATCTCCCATTCCTCGGTCGAGCGCTACATCGGCCCCGATGCGACGATCACGCTCGACTTTGCGATCATGCGCATGGCCGGCGTGGTCGAAAAGCTGGTCGTGTATCCCAAGCGCATGCAGGAGAACCTAGACCGCACGCTAGGCCTGGTGCATAGCCAGCGCGTTCTGCTGGCGCTGACGCAGAAGGGCGTCAGCCGCGAGGATTCCTATCGTCTCGTCCAGAAGAACGCGATGCGCACCTGGAACGGCGAGGGCGCGCTGCTCGATCTGCTCAAAGCCGATCCCGAAGTGACCAAGGCGCTCAGCGCGAAGGAACTCGAAGCGCTGTTCGACCTCGACTACCACTTCAAGCACGTCGACACGATATTTAAGCGCGTATTCGGAGTTTGATCTTTCAGAGCAACGCTGCGCTGCGCAAAAAAGTGTCGTGCATCGAAGCCAATGTCATCTCACACATATTTGTCGTTGTCACCCTGGCCCGCATCAGGTCCACTGCGATTCCGCATGCACATGAACAGGAGAGGAAGTTCGATGCTTAACGCTTCTAAATTGTTTCGATGCGCACTGCTTGGTTCGGCGGTTGCTGTTGCCGCTTTGACCCCCGCCATCGGCGCAGACAGCGCCCACGCCAATTTGAAACGGACGCGTGCAATCCAGGGGGATCATCCCCTCCGGTTCAACAGCGGCACGTCCAGTCCGGTCACGGCAGAAGGGACCTACACGGATCTGCATGATTTCACCGGTGGTGCGAACGATGGTGCCGGTACTGGTGCGAATGTGACGCTCGACGATGTGGGCAACATCTATGGGACAACCGATTTCGGCGGTTCCCATGGCGATGGCGTGGTCTTCAAGCTCGCGTCAGATGGCACGCAGACAATCCTGCACGCGTTTGCCGGCAGCGACGGCTCGGAGCCCGACGGCGGCGTGATCGTCACGCCGAGCGGAACGCTGTACGGCACCGCCGGCGGCGGTGGCGCAAGCGGCAATGGCGTCCTCTTCAAATTGTCGGCGAACGGAAAGTACAAGGTTCTGCACGATTTTGGCGCCAGCGACGGGTTTTTCATCCGTGGCGATCTGATCCGTGACAAGCAAGGCAATCTCTATGGGACCGCGCTCTTTGGCGGCGCCAACGACGACGGCACGGTCTTCAAGTACGGCTTCGACGGCACGTTCACGGTGCTGCATGCATTCAATGGCACCGATGGCGAGTTCCCGGAGCACGGCGTCGTCCGCGATCAGGAAGGCAATCTCTACGGCGTCACCGCGTTCGGAGGCACGAGCGACAACGGAACGGTTTTCAAGCTCGCGCCTAACGGAACGCTAACCACGCTGCACAACTTCACCGGTGGCGCTGACGGCGGCTTCCTCTATGGCGGGCTGGATATCGACAAGGACGGCAATGTCTACGGCAGCACGGTGGATGGCGGCGCCAACGGCGCGGGCACGGTGTTCAAGCTGGCGCAGGACGGCACCTTGACCACCCTTTACAACTTCACCGGCGGCGCTGATGGCGGTTCTCCGGAAGGCGACATGCTGCTCGTGGGCAAAAACCTCTACAGCACGAACACCGCAGGCGGCGATCCCACGTGCCAATGCGGTGTTGTGTACGAGGTCACGGCGAAAGGCAAAGCGAAGGTGCTTCACGCCTTTACCGGCAGCGACGGCGGCGGATATTCTGCCGGTCTTGCCAACAGCAACGGCACTTTCTACGGCGCGACGGCTTCGGGCGGCGCCAACTCGGATGGCGTCGTGTTTAGCGTGACGAAGAAATAGCGAATGCGCGGAGCTTCTCTCCCTGTATGGGGAGAGGAGCTCCGATGCAGCGACAATATCCCATCACCCCTTGCGCACCGCACGCAGGCTGGTCCACCGCCAGCGTGTTCTGCTTGCGGCTGACGCGGAAAGACGTAAGCCGTGACGAGGTGATGAAAGCGCTAAGCGCGAAAGAGCTCGGAGGCCTATTCGACCTCGACTACCACTTCAAGCACATCGCCACGATCTTCAGGCGTGTGTTCGGCGCGGCCTGATCGCTTATGTGACGATTTCGCCGCTGGCGGAAATCTCTGCGGCATTTCCACCGATGCCCCTTTCCGCACGACGGCTCGTGATCAAGTATCGGACGCCGATGGCGGTGGCGATGATGCCAGAGGCCGCTGCGACGCCGATGGACCAACGCGGTCCGAAATGGTCCGCGACCCAACCCACAATTGGTGCGCCGATCGGCGTTCCGCCAAGTGCGATGCCCAGACGTATCGCCATCACGCGGCCGCGCATCGCGGGCTCTGTCGCGAGCTGCATGAGGCTGTTGCTGGCATTGGCGAAGGTCAGCGCCGCCATGCCGCAGATCACCAGCATACCACCGAACAACCAGTAATTCGGCATGACTGCTGCGAGCGCGCAGCCGACGCCGAATATCGCTGCGCCGTAGCAGAGAAGCGGGAAGGTCGCTTTCTCGCGTCCCGCGGCGAGCAACGCGCCGGACACCGTGCCGACCGCCATCAGCGAAGAGAGCAGACCGTACTGGCTGGCGCCAGCGTGAAAGACGCTCACCGCCATTGTCGAAATGAAGATCGCGAAGTTGAATCCGAAGGTGCCGATGAAGAACAGCATGATGCAGGCGGTGCGCAGGTCCGCGCGATTCCACACATAGCGGAAGCCTTCGACCACGCCGCCGCGCTTTTTCACCGCGCGCTGCTGCGGATACAGTTCGTGCTGGCGCAGGAAGGTGAGCGAGGTCAGAACGGCAACAAAAGACAGGCCATTCAGAATGAATGCCCAGCCGGTGCCGATTGCGGCGATGGTAATACCCGCTGCGGCGGGGCCGATCATGCGGCCGGCGTTGAACGAGGTGGAGTTCAGGCCAACTGCGTTTGACAGATGCCCTTCGCCGACAAGCTCATTGACGAATACCTGCCGCGCGGGCGCGTCGAAAGCCGAGACGCAGCCAAACAGGAAGGCGAAGACATAGACCTCCCACAGCTGCACGACATGGGCGACGGTGAGGACGCCGAGGATGAGCGCGAGCGCACCCATGCCTGCCTGTGTCGTGAGTAGAAGTTTGCGCCGATCCATGTGATCGGCGGCAAAACCCGTCCACGGCAGAAGCAGCAATTGCGGCCCGAACTGCAATGCCATCACGACGCCGACGACGGTGGCGTTCCGATGCGTAAGCTCGGTCAGCACCAGCCAGTCCTGCGCCGTGCGCTGCATCCATGTCCCGACGTTGGAGACGACGGAGCCCGCGGCCCAGAGCCGGTAGTTGAAAACTCTCAGAGAGCGGAATGTTCCCCAAATCCGCGGGCTCAAGAGAATTTTGCGGCGTTGCCGCCGTTGAACTTGCCGAAGTAGCGGCCGAGATGCAGCGCGATCAAAAACGCGCCCAGCGCTGCCGCGCCGATCTGCACCGGATCACGAATGTCGAAATCACCGATGCGAACCAAGAGGACATAGGCGATGACGAAGTTCACAAAGCCCCAGATCACATTGGTGAATGAGGTGGAATAACCTTGTCCCGGCGGCTTCGCGAACGGCGATTGCAGCGCGCGACCCATCGCGCCGCTGATAAAGTGGGGCAGAGCGTTGGCGAGAAATGCGCCGCCGAAGAAGTATGCGATCTCCAGACCCCAGTTCATTGCGCGGTTCCTTTGCCGAGAAGTGTCGCGATCTCCGCCGTCGTTCCGGTTTCGCCGAGGCGCGGGAAGATGCGCTTGATGCTATTCTCATGCGCTTCGGGGCTCATGTCGGCCATCGCGTCGCTGGCGAGCGTTACGTTGTAGCCAAGCTCCTGCGCGAACCGCGCGGTGGATTCCACACCGGCAGAGGTAGCGACGCCGCAGACGACGACCTGCGTCACACCGTTCTTCTTCAGCCAGGCGTCGAGGTCGGTGTTGGTGAAAGCGCCCCAGGTGCGCTTGGTCACGAGATGATCGGACGGTTGCTGCTTTAGTTCCGGGATCAGTTCGGCGAATTCAGCCGGAAAGCTGCCTGGCATGCGCGGTACTTCGTTGCGGCCGGGCGCCACGCCGGTCACGTTCACAAGTGCGACTGGTAGTTTGTGTTTGCGGAATGCGTCCAGCAACACGACGGCGTTTTTAACGACGCCGGCAATCGTCTCGGCGCTCACGCGCGTGAGGATGCCTTTCTGCAGATCGATAACGATGAGGGCGGTCTTGGGATCGAGTGTACTGACGGTCAAGGGTCTCAACTCTCAAAAATGCGTTCGAGCAGCTTCACCGCGCGAGTGAGTTCATCCCGTTCGCTTTGTGTGTAGTTTTTCTGAAGTGTCGACTGCAGCCAGTCCTGCCGCGCAGCACGGGCGGCTTCCACCAGATCGCGCGCCGCCGGTGTCACCGACCAAAGCGTCTGGCGTCCGTCATTGGGATCGGGTGCGCCGGTGACGTAACCAGCCGCTTCGAATTCGCGGACCGTCGCGCCCATCGACTGCGGGCGCACACCTTCTGCGCGGGCAACGGCGGTGACGGTCGAAGGTCCGTCACGCTCCAGCCGACTGAGCATCGAAAGCTGAGACCAGCTGAGCTCGCCAGCATGGGACTGTGCCCGCATCTGCCGCTTCAGATTGCCGATAAAGCCGCGCAGGGCTTCAGCGAGGGCAGCGGTGCTCTGATTGGTCATGGGACCGATATAGGCTATTACTAAGGAAACTTCAAAGTTTTCTTCGTATTAAAGTGTCGCAGCAGATTTTTGTGAACGGCTACGAAGCCGCAACCGGCGACATTATGAATGACCAGGGATTAAGTCAGGCCTTCGCCCGCGATGGTCCAGGCCAGCACACTCGCCGAGACCGAAGCCCATCTCGACAACGATCCCCAGATCGCGGCAGTGATGAAGCGTCACAATCTGACCTCTTCGGACATGGTATTGCTGCCCATGGCGACCATGAATCTGTCGATGTTGGTCGACAATCCGCGCAACAAAAGCGGCAAAGGCCTATTCCCTGCATCGGCACAGATCGCCTTCTACCGTCTACACAAGACTGAACTCGTCAAGATGAGGGCTTTCAGTACCCGATGACTTCCCCGTCCTTGCGCATTTCGCTCGCGCCCCAATAGACGCCGTTGGGTGCGCGCATGATGGCCTGATAGCCGCCGAAGCCTCCGGTGCCGGGCACGATCTTGTAGCCGCGCTTTTCCAGTTCGGCTTTCACCGCCGGATCGAATCCGCTTTCCATCTCGACGGTGCCGATCCCGGTGGACGGTTCGCCCGTGGGCTCGGCGCCGCCATAGTGCCGCCAGCGTGCCGCGTCGTCGGCTTCCTGTACATTCATGCCGAAGTCGATGATGCCGGTGAGGACCTGTACGTGACCTTGGGGCTGCATATCGCCGCCCATAAGCCCGAACGACAGGAACGGTTGCCCGTCCTTCATCACAAAGCCTGGGATGATGGTTTGGAACGGCCGCTTGCCCGGCGCATAGACATTCGCGTCCCCATCGCGCAGCGAATAGAGTTCGCCGCGATCCTGGAACATGAAGCCGAGACCGTCGGCCACGAGTCCCGATCCCATGCCGCGGTAATTGGACTGGATCAGCGACACCATCATCCCGTCCTTGTCGGCGGCGGTGAGGTAGATCGTATCGCCGTCATGCAGTTTCGGCTCGCCGGGCCCGATGTTCGGATTGGCGTGCTTGAGATCGATCAGCTTGCGGCGCTCGTCGGCATAGGCATCCGACAGCAACCCCTTCATCGGCACGTGCACAAAGGCAGGATCGGCATACCATTTCGCGAGGTCTTCATAAGCCAGCCGCTTGGCTTCGAGCAGCGCCGTTAGCGTGTCGGCCGAACCTGCGCCCATCGTCTTGAGGTCGAAGCCCTTTAGAATCTGCAGCATCTGCAGCGCGGCGGCACCCTGTCCGTTGGGCGGGAGTTCGTAGACGTCATAACCGCGATAATTGACCGTCAGCGGGTCGACCCATTCGCCGTGATGCGCGGCAAAATCCTCGTAACGCAGATCGCCGCCGATGCGCTTGAAATAGGCATCGATCGTATGCGCGATCGGGCCCTTGTAATAGGCGTCGCGCCCGTCCTTCGCGAGCAGGCCATAGGTGCGCGCGAGATCGGGGTTCTTGAAGATCTCGCCCTCGGCCGGCGTATGACCGCGGGGCATATAGGTATGGCGTGCGTTGTCGAGTTCCTCGATAAGGCCCTTGTTCTTCTCGAACGCGGCCATGTTGGCTTTCCAGTAGACGCTGATGAGTTGCGTCACCGGCCAGCCATCCGTCGCATAATGGATTGCAGGCGCGAGCACGTCCTTCATTGGCAACTTGCCGAACTTGTCGTGCATCGCGAACCACGCGTCTACGGCGCCAGGCACGGTGATCGGCAGTGAGCCGACCGGCGGGATGTGCGCCTTCGGCTCCAGGCCCGCCTTTTTGTATGCGGCCTCGACCTCCGCCTTCATCCTGGCGAGATCGCGCCCCATCGCGGAGCGGCCGGAGCCATTATAGCCATAAAGCTTCTTGGTCTTCGGATCGTAGACGATGGCGAAGAGATCGCCGCCGATGCCGTTCAGCACAGGCTGCATCAATCCCATCATCGCGTTAGCGGCGATCGCGGCATCCATCGCGCTGCCGCCTTTTTTAAGGATTTCGACGGCGGCTTCCGACGCCAGCGGCTGTTCGCTCGCGACCATTCCATGCTGTGCCAGGACCGGCGAGCGCGTGGCCCAAGGGGCGCCCGAATACCGGTCGCCGCGATTGACCTGCCCAGACACGGACGTTGTCGTAAAGCCCATCATCGCGAGGGCCGCGCAAAGTCCGCACGCGACAGCGCGCATTTTCTCACCAGATGAAGACCAATTCCCGCTCTGCATTGTCCCCCCGGCCATCGGCCCTCTCCCCACATAGCATTCTGCATCTCAAGAACCATTGATCGGATATCGCCCATCCCCATCGCAAACCAAATGTAGCTGAAAAGACGTTCCGGGGAACGGGCACCGCAGCAGAGAAATCTTACATAATCGCAACCGAAAATGGGTATCCCGCTCCGAATATCTGCCGGTTGTATTCATCGATCTCTTCGCGGCGCTGCGCGACCTGCTGCAGCAGGGGACGATATTCCGGAAGCTCCAGATATTTCCATCGGTTTTGAATATCCATGCTTTCGGCGCTTCCGGAAAAGCGCGTTCCATCAAACGAACTTCCGCCACCGGCCTTGGGGACAACCAGCCGCGCATTGTTCAGCACGGCGATGCCGAGGCGCTCCAGGATTTCCAACCTGTACGGCTCGTCGTCGGACCAGCGATCGAAGCGCACGGGAACCGTTTCCACAGATTGCAAATGCCGCGTCTCTCCGACGAACTCGCGCGCATACATGATCCACAAGCCAATCTGAACATCCACCTTGTCGAGAATATCGTCCGTAAGCTTGCCTTTGTTTTCCAGCAATCTCACCCGGGAGGCGATCCAGTTGTAGAAATCGCGCAACAAAAGCAGCCTGCGGCAACGCCCGCTCTCGCCCAGCCATTGCTGCTTTTCCGGCAGAAGCTCCCTCCTGCTCAACTTGCGGATGGCCACATCTTCATAACTGATGAGCAACAGTTCTTTTTGCTGTGCCCGAAGCTGCTCGGCTTCGTCTGGATCAAGTTTGCGATGCGGAACGGCATTCGGGACGGGGCCCATCAAATAGGTCGTAAACGGGTCCGAAAATGGACGGGCGTTGTTCAGAAAGACAATGGGGTTTCGATATTGCTGAGCGATCCAGGCGATCACGCCGTGATTGCCGCTGCGCCGCAGCCCGAAAATCTGGATCTCCAGCGAGTTCCTGATCGGCGCGCTGGAAGCGATCACCTCAGCCCCCGGAATGTGGAATGGGGATAGCTCGCCATTTATCAGGCAAGCTTTTCCAGTACGACTTGACTGCCCTTCACGTAGCGGATGATCACGGGCCTTTCCGCAATGAGTTCGTGAAACGCCCTCACGACACCGTCGCCCCACCATCCCTTCATGGCGTAGTCGTCGCCACAGATAAAGCCACCAACCCGTACCTTGTCGAACGCTAGAAAGCAGTCTTTCCGGACGGCGGAATATTCGTGGTCGCCGTCGATATAGATGAAATCAAAATGTCCGTCTGGGAATTCTGGCAGGATGTCGTGCGAGGAACCTCGCTTCACGATCACCGTGCCTGCTGCACGTTCGTTTGCAAACCGATCCAGCACGTTCTGATAAGTGTCTTCAATATCGGGAGCCCGATCGGCGCCATACCATGCCTTACGGTGAGTCGGATCATCCCGTACCACCCAGGGGTCAATCAGATACAGCGTCTGCGGTTGCGCACCTTTCAGGAGCTGCTCTGAAAACTCGCCTTTCCAAACGCCGATCTCGGCGCCGATGCCGTTCTTGGGCATCATGGCAATCACTTGCTGCCGTGCGTTTCGCGATTTGGGAGTGACGTCTGTCATGGAGCAAATTTTTCGTCTTTGTGCCCCAGTGTTGGGCAGTGTTCAGCTATTTGTGCCACGGGCTTGAGGCTGAATTAGCACAAGGTCATGTGACTACCAAGCGCGTGGAATGTGCATTTTGCCGTCGCGGCCGCGATGCGAGAACGGCGAGGATATCGCTGGTCCGCTTGGCTTGACCGCGTCGACCGAAGGTGGTTAGGAGCCGTCGCAAATAGGGGTAGAACGACGTTTGCCGAACCGGGAAGAATTCATCGAGACTCAGGCAACGTTTCAGTTTGGGGCCTGCGCGGCTTCAAAAGCTCTGGATGTTGCCGGACTAGCGCGTCAAAAGGCCAAGCCGCAAGGCACGCTTTTCTTCCACGATCCGGACGACCACCGCTTCATTCCCGCCGAAGCCGCATCGGCGCTGTCACGTGACGAAGCGGGGCACTGGCAATTCACGCAACGGCCGGGAAAAGAGATTTCCGGGGGTGCGAAGCTCTCTGTGGAGCGCCAGGCCGACACACTAAACGAACTGGCTGAAGCAGGATTGCGGTTGCCTTTTATGGTGGACATGCATGACGCCATCCGCAGGGAAAATGCTTTTCCCGTTTTCCAATACAACAGAGCGATCGGGGCAAAAAACGCCATCTTGTGGCCACTACAGCGCGTTCACAGGATAGGCGCCAAGAGTTTCTGCTCCCGCCCGGACCCCGAAGAAAAGCCGCTCCGGGAAAAGAAGCCGGGACTAAGTTGGCGCGGCGCGATCAGGGGCTTCGTTTTCGTTGACGGAAAGCCGATCAATATCCGTGCCTTTGTTGCGCAGTTCCAAAAAGGCCAAATCGACCGCGACACGCTTCTGAGGAATTTGGAAGCGCTTCCCCGTTACCAGTTCGTCTCGCGCTATTTCGATCGCGAAGATTTCGATATCGGCTTTAACAACCGCGCCCAGGAGCGAAAAGGCTGGTCCGAATTTCCCGAGATCGCCCGCTACCAGAAGCCGTTCGCCGACACGGCCGCACAAGCCGAATACAAATATCTGTTCTCGATACAGGGAACGGATGTCGGCAGCAGCTTCGGCTGGCAGCTAAGCACGAACAGCATCATTCTCCGCGAGACCTATCCGTGGGAAGTTTTCTTCGACTGCCACTTTCGGCCCTGGGAACATTACGTGCCGATAAAGCCCGATTTTTCCGACATTCCGGAAAAGATCGACTGGTGCGAGGCACACCCGCACGAATGCCAGCGGATGATTGAGCTCCGTCACGAAGTCGTCCATCTTTTGCTCGATGAAGAAGCCAGGCGCGAAGCGCTCCGCCGCGTGGCGGCGCGCTACACAGATTTTTATCGCAGCGGAAATTTCCTTCCGCAACCGCCCGGTTAATAGTCGTCAGCTTCCGCTAGAACGTGCGGGGGCGGCTTTCGATGAAGGCATAGTCTTCGACATATCGAGTCTTGATTTCCGAGATTTGATCCGCCGTCAAATCGTCGCGCGATAACTGCTCGGGACTCACGTTTACGCGCGGCAACGTCGCTTTTAAGCCCAGTCTCAAACAAATCTGCCGAAATTCGGTTTCAAGCTGCGAAAACTCGATCACGTGACTGATCTGGAATTTGCCGCGCCTGTCGATGAAACGCGGATGTTGTGGTTTCGCCTGCCAGCTGGTGACGCACCAGTTATGCAGAAAGTGGTCGAATGCAACGCCTTTAGAAGAGTGCTTCTTGCCTTCAAACGATGGACCGGTATGGAAGTTATAAAGGCTCAGGATGAAGTCGACCGGATCGCGGATTACGCCAAAAATAAAGAACTCTTCCCGCGGTATGTGTTTGTCCACCCAACCGAACTTCGTTGAGATGGTCGAAAGATCGTCGTGTTTGCCCCAACCCGTTTTGGTCGCCCTGAATTGGGCGTGCGAGGATAAGGCTCTCTCGATCGAAGACGAGGCCGACTTCAAATTGGCAACGAATATGAACTTATGCGACAGGCTGATCAGCATCGTACCTCCTCCCGCGGCAATGATACGAGGTTTGATCGTGTCCGCTGGACGGCAGTGGCAATAAAGGCGCTTTAGGGCTCGCTCGTCTCGTCCGCCGGCTCGTCCGACGAGTCGGCGATGACCACTGGCGCCGGCACATCGTCCTCGACCGGCTTGATCGTTCCTCCGGTCTTTTCCGCACGCTTGACGGCGCGCTCGCGTTTCTGCGTCGCGCGGGTGACCGCGAGGTCGAGTTCGAGCTGCGTGCAGAGACCGAGCGTCACAGGATCGACCGCCTTTATGTTGGTAGCGTTCCAGTGCGAGCGTTCGCGGATCTTCTGAATCGTCGCTTTGGTCGTACCGATCAGCTTGATGATATCGGCGTCGCCGAATTCCGGATGGTTGCGCAAAAGCCAATAGACCGCGTCGGGCTTGTCCTGCCGCTTGGACACTGGTGTGTAGCGGGGTGCTTTCTTTTGCTTGATCGGCGGCATTTTGTGCTTGGGCGGCGCCATCTTGAGGCGGATCTTCGGATCCTTTTCCGCCGCCTCGATCTGCTCGCGCGTGAGCTGTCCCGCCGACACGGGGTCCTGGCCCTTGATGCCTTTGGCGACGTCCTCGTCGGCGATGCCCTTTACCTCCAGAGGATGCAGGCCGCAGAAATCGGCGATCTGTTCGAAGGTGAGCGAGGTGTTATCCACCAGCCATACGGCGGTGGCCTTGGGCATGAGCGGCAAGCGGGGTTCGGCGGCCATAGGCAAAAGTCCTTCTTCGTCCGGGCGAGGCTTTCCGCCCCGTCCCTTCGCTCGACGTTAACGATTTCGAGGAAGACGGGTGTTTTAGCGGGTCGCGGGCTTGGATGGAAGAGTTTCGTGACAACTGCCATAGGGCCAAAAACCGCAGTTTTTGGCCTCAACTATTGCCAGCGACCGCGGCAATAAGGACCGCAACCGCGAAAACGGCAAATGACAGGCGAAGCATCTCTTTCATGCTTGAGAAATGGGAACCCGGGATGCCGGCTTCAAGGCCAGCTTCAAGGGACGAGCAGAAGCTTTCCGATATGGGTGCTATGCGCCATGCGCGCGTGGCCCGCCTGGGCATCGGCGAGCGGAAAGACCTTGTCGACGACGGGTTTGATCCTGCCGGCATCGATCTGGGGCCAGACCTCACGGAGAAGCGCGTCGCGGATTGCGCCTTTTTCCTGCGGTGAGCGCGCCCGCAAAGTGGTGGCAAGCAGCGAAAGCCGTTTCATCAGCATCGGCGCGAAATTCACACTCGCCTGCATGCCGCTCATGTAGGCAATATTGACGATGCGGCCCCAAATGGCAGCGGCGCTCATGTTGCGCTGGATATAGTCGCCGCCGACCATGTCGAGAATCACATCGGCGCCGCGGCCACCCGTTTCCTTTTTTACGATGTCGACGAAATCCTCTTCGCGGTAGTTTATGGCGTGCGTTGCGCCCAGTCTTTCACATGCAGTGCATTTCTCCGGGCTGCCTGCCGTTGTGAAGACCTTGTGACCACGCGCATGAAGCATCTGGATCGCGGCCGTGCCGATTCCACTGGAACCGCCATGGATAAGCACCGTCTCATCCGGCTTGAGCCGCGCGCTGTCGATCAGATTGGTCCATACCGTGAAATGCACTTCCGGCAGCGCTGCCGCGTCCACCAGCGTGACACCGCCCGGCACCGGGAGCACGCACAAGGCGGACGCGACGGCATATTCGGCATAGCCGCCGCCCGGCAGAAGGGCGCAAACCGCGTCGCCGACTTCACAATTGCTGACGCCTTCTCCCAGCGCCTCCACGATGCCCGAGACTTCCATGCCGAGAATGGGAGAGGCGCCGGGCGGCGGCGGATACATACCTTTCGCCTGCGCCATATCGGCGTGGTTGAGCCCCGCAGCGGCGACCCTGATCAGCACCTCGCCCGGTCCCGCCTGAGGTTTCTCAACCTCGGTCAGCGTTAACGCATAGGACGGACCGGGATTTTCGACGGCGATGGCCTTCATGTCCGTTCCTCGATTCCTTGCAAGCAAGGACGCAGGATAAGAAAATACCTGTGCCAAGCACAGGACTATCCAACATGCCGATCGATCCCGACGATCTGCCGCTCAAAAAGAAACATACCGAAATTATCCTGGGTCAGGATCTTTCGGCGATGTCGGAATTCGAACTCGGCGCGCGCATTACCGACCTCGAAGCCGAAATCGCGCGCTGTCGCGAAGCGATCGGCGCACGCCGCGCAACAAAGGATGCGGCTTCTGCATTTTTCAAAAGCTGATTAATTGGGCCGGAATTCTCTGCCTATGCTTAACGCGATCGGCTTTAACGTTGCAGGCGGGCAACCATGAACGCGATTAAAGTCGGCTGTTGTGAATTCATGGCTTGCGCGATGCAGCCGGATTGATAGCCTTCACAGTCGCGAGTTCGGGGGCCGGGCGGAATGACGCCTATCACACAAGACGAAGACGGTCTGTTCAATTTGACACCTCAAGCCTTCACCGCTTCTGCGTTGTTCGAAAAGACGTTCGAAGAGGGCATGTCTCTCGTCGAGGAAACCGCGCGCTATCTCGATGGCCGCGGACGGCAGGAATCGAAGGATCTTCCCCGCAAGATCGCGATGCTCTACGCCGGCGAAAGCATGCGCGTCACGACGCGGCTGATGCAGGCGGCGAGCTGGCTCTTGGTTCAGCGCGCGGTGCAAGACGGCGACATGGATGCGAAGGACGCCGCCGGCGAACGCTATCGCCTGGGCTCACGCGAAATCTGTCTTGGCGGCAGCGACGAAGGCATCGATCAACTGCCGTCGATGCTTCAGGACCTGCTCGGCCGCAGCGACAATCTCTATCGCCGCATCGCGCGGCTCGACGAGGTGCTGTTCCGCGGCGGCGCAGGGACGCCGGGCGTGAAAGCGCATTTCGAGAAACTGGAACAGGCCTTCGGCAATTAAAGCCGAGGCGCCTACTTCACGAAGCCGGCGAACTTCTTGTTGAAGCGCGTCAGGCGCCCGCCGCGGTCGAGCAATTGCTGCTGGCCGCCGGTCCAGGCCGGATGCGTGCTCGGATCGATGTCGAGCGTGAGCTTCTGCCCCGGTTCGCCCCAGGTGGTGCGCGTCTTGTAGGTCGAGCCGTCGTTCAGCTGGACGTCGACGAAGTGGTAGTTGGGGTGAATGCCCTTTTTCATGGCGACGGCCTTGCCTGCAGTTTTTGAAGCCGGGCCTTATAGGAGATCGGGCTGCCCCGCACAAGACCGGGGCAAACCGCCCCTTCGCGCTGGGGTTTGGGCTCCTATATAGGTTTCACAGCAAGGATTCGGGCCATGTCGCAGTCGGGCGAAGAGTACGCAAACGAAGTCGCCCGGGTCGCATCGGGGCGGAAAAAGGCCAAATCTCTCAGGCCGTTACGGGAACTTTTGCCGTTCTTGAAGCCTTTCAGGGCGCGGATCGCGATTGCGGGCATCGCCCTCATTATCTCCTCTGCCGCAACGCTTGTTCTACCGGCGGCGGGTCGCCAACTCATCGACCACGGCTTCGACCGCAAGGCCGCCGGACTGATCGGGCAATATTTCCTCGCCTTTATCGCTGTCGCTGCGGTGATGGGCGTGTCGGGCGCCACCCGCTTCTATTTCGTGACGTGGATCGGCGAACGCGTCGTGGCCGATGTCCGCAAGGCGGTGTTCGCCAATATCCTGGGCCTCACACCGGAATTCTTCGAAGTCACGCGTACGGGCGAGGTGCTGTCGCGTCTCACCGCCGACACGACATTGATCCAGACCGTCGTGGGTTCGACCGTTTCCGTGGCGCTGCGCAACATGGTGACGCTGACCGGCGCGTTCATCCTGATGTTCGTGACGAGTCCGAAGCTCGCAGCGCTCGTGGTGGCCGCGGTGTTCGTCGTTCTGATCCCGTTGATCTTCTTCGGCCGCTGGGTGCGCACCTTGAGCCGCAAGAGCCAGGATCGTATCGCCGACACCAGCGCGCGCGCGAGCGAGACGTTGCACGCGGTGCAGACGGTGCAGGCGTTCACGCATGAGAACTACGAGCGCACGGAGTTCTCGCGCGTGGTCGAAGGCTCGTTCGACGTCGCCATCCGCCGCACGCGTGCGCGCGCGGTGATGGCGGGTGTGGTGATCTTTGCGGCCTTCGCCAGCATCGCATCCGTGTTGTGGGTGGGCGCGCAGGACGTGATCAGCGGGCATATGAGCGGCGGCCAGCTTCTGCAGTTCATCTTCTACGCGCTGCTTGCCGGTGGCGGCATCGGCGCACTCAGCGAGGTGTGGGGCGAGTTGCAGCGCGCAGCCGGTGCGTCGGAACGCCTGATGGAATTGCTCAAGACCCAGCCGCTGATCGCGGCGCCCGCGCATCCGAAGACGCTGACCCTGCCGGCGCGCGGTGCGATCACATTCCAGAACATCACCTTCCGCTATCCCTCGCGTCCCGATCACAAGGCGCTCGACAATTTCTCGCTCGCAATCCAGCCGGGCGAGGCGGTAGCGCTGGTAGGTCCGAGCGGCGCGGGAAAGTCCACGACATTCCAGTTGCTGTTGCGCTTCTTCGAGGCACAGCGGGGCACGCTCACCTTCGACGGCATCGATGTCGCCGATCTCGATCCGGAGGAATTGCGCAAGCACATCGCGCTGGTCGCGCAGGATCCGGTGATCTTCTCCGGCACCATTGCCGACAACATCCGTTATGGCCGCCCTGATGCGAGCGACGATGAGGTGCGCCGTGCGGCGAACGCCGCCGTCGCGACGGAATTCGTGGAACGCCTGCCGAATGGATTTCAGACGGTCGTCGGCGAACGCGGCACGACATTGTCCGGCGGCCAGCGCCAGCGCATCGCGATCGCGCGCGCGATCCTCAGGGACGCGCCGCTGCTCCTGCTCGACGAAGCGACCAGTGCGCTCGACGCCGAAAATGAACGCCTGGTGCAACAGGGCCTAGCCAATCTGATGGCGGGCCGCACGACCCTTGTCATAGCGCACCGTTTCGCCACCATTCAGCGTCTGAAACGCATTGTGGTCATGGATCAGGGCCATGTGGTAGGAGAAGGCGGCCACGCCGAACTCGTTGCGCGTGGCGGGCTCTATGCGCGTCTCGCCGATCTGCAGTTCAATCAGAACCTCGCCCTGGCAGGATAGTTGTTTCTGGTGACATGAAACCGCTGAAGCGCATCGCAATCACGACCGGCGCCATCTTGATTGTGGGCGCGGCAGCGTTGACGGCGCGCACGTTGATCATGGGCGGGATGTTCGCGGACGTGACGCCCGGCTTCTCGGGTACCTGCAAGGCTCTCAAGGGCATCACGGGTGCGGAAGATATCGCCGTCGATCGTCAGAGCGGTCTGGTCTTCCTTTCCGCCAGCGACCGCCGCGCGGACTCGCCCTCCAGCGCGGATGGTATCTACACCCTTTCGTTGGCCCATCCGGAACGCGGGATCGTACGTCTGGCCGGAGCGCCGCCTGATTTTCATCCCCATGGCATCAGTCTTTTCCGCGCCGCCGACGGATCGTTGACGTTGATGGCGGTGAACCATCTGAGCACCGGCGGTTCCGCGATCGACATCTTCGATGTGTCGATCGGCAATGGTGCGGCGAAATTGAGCGAAACCGGCGATATCGAAAGCGACAAGCTCATCAGCCCCAACGATGTCGCGGCCGTCGGCAAACAGCAGTTCTATGTGACGAACGATCACGGCAGCCGCACGCCGGTGGGCGTGACGCTCGAGAACTATCTGATGCTCCCGCGGGCCGATGTTCTCTACTTCGACGGCATGGTGTTTCGCGAGGTCGCCAACGATCTTGTCTTCGCCAATGGCATCGCGTTGTCGCCGGACGGCAGCCATCTTTATGTGGCCGAGACCACGGCGCGGCGTCTCCAGACGTATGCCCGCGACGCGTTTTCCGGACGTCTCACAGCGGAGAACACGCTCGCCCTGCCGTCGGGTCCCGACAATATCGATGTCGATCCGAAAGGCGCTCTCTGGGTCGCCACACACACCAAGCTGTTCGGCGTCCTGACCTATGCGAAGGACCCTTCGAAGCCGTCGCCATCCGAAATCTATCGTGTGGACGTGGACAAGAGCATTCCCCAGTCGGTCACGCCGGTTTACGCCAATCTCGGACAGGAGATAGGCGCGGCCAGCGTCGGCACCTCCGCGGACGGCCATCTTTTCATCGGCTCGATTTTCGATCCGAAGATTCTCGATTGCCGGCTGCCTTAGGCCAGCGCGCGTCCCGTCATCTTCTCGAGAACACGGATGGGTGCCCGGTCGGGATGGGCCATTGCGTCGATATCGAGATGGAAGGTCTGCTCCAGCACGAACTGGCCTGAAAGCGCGGCATGCATCACCTGATCGGTGTAGCAAAGCCATGTCGTGCCGGGTGGAAAGGCGATCTCGGTCTTTGACGTCGTGTTCTGATAGTCGAGGTCCAGTTTCGCCCCGTCATGCAGGCCAAGCATCAGATTGTCATAGGCGCTGCGGACACCGCGCGTCTGGAACGTTGCAGCCTTGAACCAGCCGAAAACAGCCATCGGCTCCTTGACGTGCGGCAGGATCTTTCCGGCCATCTCGGCAAATGGCTCGCCGACATTCCAGACCCGCGGCGCGTGGCCGGGATTGACGTTCGAAAACAGCCGCATGATGCGCCGACCGCGCATTGGCCGCGTCGGGAAGGCGTCGACGTGCAGCCGCGTGTCGTCCTTGATCGGCGAATATTTGCGTCCTGCAATCTCGGCCGGCCGATAGGATGTCCGCGCCCGTTCGAGTTTCGCGGCATAGCTGGGAAACAGACCGCCTACGAGCGACACGGCATCGAGTGCGAAACGCTGCATCATGGCCTGCAGAAGCGCGCGCTCTTCACCGGCGGCGGAATCGTGTTTCAGTTTTCCGGATGGATCGAGGCTGATGTTCTTTGCCCGCCCGCTCGAAAGTTCGGGGGTCAGAAGAGGCTGCTCCTCGGTGCGCAGCGCGAAGGGAAGATGCGGAAAATAGAGCACGGCACCGCTTTCGAGCGCGTCGATGGCTTCGCGCCTGTCGGTTTCGCCGTACGGGCCTTTCCAAGTGTCGATGTTCAGAGAACAGAGGACGTCCATCCACGGACTATACCTCAAGGCGCATAATGTGTGTCGAGATCGTTGCGGAGCGTGCGCGCCGCCAGAAAATAGTGAATCCCCGCCCACAGAAACACCAGGGACATCGCCATAATCGCGTGACGGACGCCGGCGGCGGACGCCGTGGCGCAGGCTTCGACCATGAAGGAACCGGCGTTCGGCGGTGCGGCACCCCCGGGGCAGGCGGCCCCGAAATTGCCGAGCGGAAACGCCGTGCGGGCAAGCGTATCGCTCAGGATTCCCATCAGCGTGGGCCCGAGACCGATACCGACAAGTCCGATGACCAGCGATACGACAAACGACGAAGACGCGCGCATATTCGCACCGACCATGTTCTGCGCGAGGGCCAAAGTTGGCGTCCAGTAAACGAATAGCGCAACATGTCCCAGCAGCAACACGCTCACCGCGGCGGTGACCGTCGGTTGCGCGAGGCCGGTGAAGAACAGCGGGGCGGCCAGAACGAGACCGATCGCCGGCCCCCACACATACCAGCGCCGGTCGGTTTGCGCGGCCTGCTCCGTTCCGAAACCGCCAAGCACCATGCCCGACGCCATGGCCGTACCGGCCATGAGCCCGAGGATGCGGCCGGCTTCCGCGAAACCCATATGGAAATTGGCCACGAAAAACCGTGCGAAGAACTGCCCAAGCGCGTTCATGCCGATTGCGGCCAGCCCGGCACCGATCAGAATCTGGCGAACGGATTTCTTGGACCAGAGAAATTTGAGCACTTCCTTCATCGACGGCGGGGCACCGGAAGGGACCGCACCGTCGGACATGCCGCGTGGTGGATCGCGCAAGGTGAAGAGTGCGAGCAGGGCTACGGCCAGGGCCGGGACGCTGATCGCGACGAACCACGCTCGCCAGCCCGCATATTGTGCGAACCAGCCACCCAGAACCGCGCCCGAAACCGCGCCGACCGGCGCGCCGAGCCAGATCAGCGTGGTCGCGGAGGCTCGCTTTTCCTTTGGGTAGTGATCGCCAATGAGCGAGGCGACCGGTGGTCCCAAGCCGGATTCGCCCGAGCCCACGCCGATCCGCACCAGCACAAATTGCCAGAAACCTCCCGCACGCGAACACAATGCTAGCGCCACGCCAAAAACACCGGCGGCGGCGGCGATGATTTTCGTGCGGCTGCGATGCTCGGCCAGCCGCGCGACGGGCAGCGCCATCAGGGAAAAGAAAATCGCAAACCCCAGCCCAAGGATCAGACCCAGCTGGGTATCGGAAAGGGAAAGGTCCCGCTTGATCGCGGGTGCTACGGCCGCCATGCCCTGCCGGTCGGCAAGGTTAAGCGCGCTTAAGAGAAACAGGACGAACAGCATCCATGCGCGATAGGGCCGCGTAAACGGTCGTTGCGTCACATTCGAATCCATAGGCCCTCCCGCCGCATCACGCAGGCGAACTGTCTTGCTGTCAACGCAGCGTCGATCTCAACCCGGTAAACGCGAAGGGTCAACTTTTAGGAGAATTAAGGAAATCGTCACGGACTGGTGGATAGATGAGACGTCGGAGGCCTTTTGGTCCAATTTGCCGGCGGTTGCCGAGCACTAGGTTCGCACCGCCTGAAAGGTGATCCGTGTTCAGTCGCAGAACTTTGTTGCAGCTTTCAGCCGCAATCCCCGCTCTCGTCGCGCCATCGGCACAAGCTTTCCGTCGCACCCCGAGCGCGCAACCGAACTTCATCCATATCTGCGCCGACGACATGCGTTTCGATGATTTCTATTATATGGCGCAGCTGAGAAAACTCATACGCGGCGCGGCGGTATTCGGGAATCATTTTGTACCGTTCTCGGTGTGCGCACCCTCACGGGCCAGCATTCTCACGGGCCAGCATGTTCACAATCACGGCGTTCTGGGCAATCACAAGCCCTACGGCTATTGGAGGTTTCGCGAAATCGAAGGCGATACGCTTGCCGTGTGGCTGGCGAATGCCGGCTACGCCGTCAGCCATATCGGCAAGTTCATGAATGGCTATGAAGAGGGTGGTGGCTTGCACATCCCGCCCGGCTATTCGGACTGGCACGTGCACGCCGACGGTGATCCTTATAATAACTTCACGCTCAACGAGAACGGCCAATATGTAACCTACAATTCGGGCGAATATTCGACCGATGTGTTGGTCCAGAAGGCCCTCGACTTCATTGCGACAGCACCCCAGCCATACTCGATCTTCCTCTGGCCGTCGTGCCCGCATGAACCTACAACGCCGGCGCCTCGCGACCTCGGCACTTTCGACAATGTCGACATGCCGATGGGCGACAGCTTCAATGAAGCCGATATGAGCGACAAGCCGAAACTAATGCAGAAACTACCTCTGCTCGCCGACGATCAGATCGCCGCGATCCAGATCCACTGGCGGCGCCGACAGGAGACGCTGCAATCGCTCGACCGCGGAATCGCCGCGATCGTCGACGCGCTGACGCGCAATGGTCAGCTCGGCAATACGCATATCCTGTTCACCAGCGACAACGGTTATCTCCAGGGCGAGCATCGCCTCGATGATCGAAAGAATGCATGCTACGACGAGGCTGCACGGGTGCCGCTGTACTGGCACCAGCCAGGCGGGAGCGAAACCTTTGTCATGGCGCCTGTCCTGAACATGGACGTCACGGCCGCGATGCTTGAACTTGCCGGCGCTACGGCAGGCTATGCTCTGGATGGCCGCTCGCTGATGCCGCTGCTGTCAGGCGACGTCGGCAGTTGGAACACGGCGGTTCTTACACAGTGTACCACTTCTGCAAGCGTGGTGGCGCGGCATTACCGCTATATAGAGTGGTTCAACAATCAAGGTATCGAGCTTTACGACATAATCCACGACCGTGCCCAGATGCAGAACGTGGCTGGGAAACCCGAATACGCCGAAATCCAGGCATCACTAGCCAATGCACTGCACGCCCTGCAGGGATGTGCCGGCTCCGACTGTTCTTGGACCGGATCGTTCAAGGTTCTGCCGGGTCGGTAGGGGGCGCGCGGGACGGATGGGATAAAAAAGGGCACCCAAGAGGTGCCCTTTTTACTCCGAGGAGGAGGGTAGGCGTGAGTTCAGGCGGCTGCGACGTCCATCGGATCGCGCAGCACGTAACCGCGGCCCCAGACGGTTTCGATGTAGTTGTCGCCATTGGTGGCAGCAGCAAGTTTTTTGCGCAGCTTGCAGATGAAGACGTCGATGATCTTGAGCTCGGGCTCGTCCATGCCGCCATAGAGATGATTTAAGAACATCTCCTTGGTCAGCGTCGTGCCTTTGCGGAGCGAGAGCAGTTCCAGCATCTGGTATTCCTTGCCGGTCAGATGCACGCGGCTGCCGTCCACTTCGACCGTCTTGGCGTCGAGATTGACGGTCAGCTTGCCGGTGGTGATAACCGACTGCGAATGGCCCTTGGAGCGGCGCACCACTGCCTGGATGCGCGCGACCAGTTCGTCCTTGTGGAACGGCTTGGTCATATAATCGTCGGCGCCGAAGCCCAAGGCCTTGACCTTCGCTTCGACGATGGCGTTACCCGAAAGAATGAGAACCGGCGTCTGCACTTTGGCGACGCGCAGGCTCTTCAACACTTCGAAGCCGCTCATGTCGGGAAGCTGCAGATCGAGCACGATGATGTCGTAGTCGTAGAGCTTGCCGAGATCGATCCCCTCTTCACCCAGATCCGTCGTGTAGACGTTGAAACCTTCGCTTCGCAGCATCAGTTCGATGCTGCGTGCCATGGCGCTGTCGTCTTCGATCAGGAGAACGCGCATGTCACACCTCTTGTACGGCGGGTTTTCCGCCCCCCGCGGTTAACCGATCAGGTGACCGTAAAGTTAAATGGTTAATATTAACTTGCATCCTTAAGGCTCACTTGAGGGGTCGAAAATTCCGGGTTAACGGACCCCGCCTACCGGCCGACCATCCCATTGATTCGATTTGTTAAGTTTACCGCGACTTAAAACCTTCCCGGCAAGATGCTCCATCGGACGGGCGATTTTTGCCCACGGAAGGAGCCAAATGCAGGCCTTGCTCAAGGAGATCGACGCAATTCCCACGCTCCGCCGTTTCGGGCGGGTAGCACGGATCGAAGGCCTGCTCGTCGAGGTGACGGGGGCCGCCGGCGCGATCAGCCTCGGTGGACAGGTAAAGCTAAGTAGCGGTTCTGGCAAGCAAATTTCTTGCGAGGTGGTCGGCTTCCGCGATGGCCGGGCACTGGTGATGCCCCTCGGCAATCTGGAAGGAATGAGCCTTTCCGCACGTGCGGACTTCGAGGACAAGCCCGCCGTCATCTATCCAAGCACCGCCTGGCTTGGACGCGTGCTCAATGCTTTCGGAGAGCCTGAGGACGGCAAAGGCCCCCTTCCGCAAGGCACGACGGCCTATTCGCTGAAGGCACAGGCGCCGACCGCGCACGCGCGCAATCGCGTCGGCGGCAAGCTCGACCTCGGCGTGCGCGCGCTCAATGCGTTCGCGACCTGCTGCAAAGGCCAGCGCATGGGGATTTTCTCAGGGTCCGGCGTCGGCAAATCGACCCTCCTCGCCATGCTCGCGCGCAACACGCAAGCGGATGCGATCGTTATCGGTCTCATCGGCGAGCGCGGCCGCGAAGTGAAGGAGTTCATCGAAGACGACCTCGGACCGGAAGGTCTCGCGCGCAGCGTCGTCGTCGCCGCGTCGTCCGACGAACCGCCCCTGGTGCGCCGCCAGGCCGCGTATGTCGCGATGACGGTTGCCGAACAACTTCGGGACCAGGGCTTGCATGTGCTGCTGTTGATGGACAGCGTGACTCGTTTCGCTATGGCACAGCGCGAAGTCGGACTCTCGGCGGGCGAACCGCCGGCACAGAAGGGTTATACGCCTACGGTGTTCGCGGAATTGCCGCGTTTGCTGGAGCGCGCTGGCCCCGGACCTTCCGGTTGCGCGGGTTCCATCACCGCGTTGTTCACGGTTCTGGTCGAAGGCGACGACCACAATGAACCAATTTCGGACGCAGTACGCGGTATTCTCGACGGACATATTGTGCTGGAACGGAACATCGCCGAGCGCGGCCGCTTCCCCGCGATTAACATTCTCAAATCGGTTTCGCGCGCGATGCCCGGCTGCAACACGGCGCAGGAACAGCGCATTGTCGCACAGGCGCGCGCGCCGATGGCGACCTATGACGACATGGCGGAACTTATCCGTCTCGGCGCCTACAAGGCCGGGACCAATGCCGAGGTCGACAACGCAATCCGGCTTAACCCGCAGCTCGAAGCTTTCCTGATTCAGAAGAAGGACGAGTGCGCGACGTTTGCGGAATCTTATTCCGCCCTGGAGACAATCATGGGTGATGGGAAGGGTAGGGTCGCATGAAACGCACGAACACGCTGATCCGTCTGCGCCGATTTCGGGTGGACGATCTGAAGCGCCGCCTGGCCACGCTCGATGCCATGAAAGCGGACCTCGAACGTAAGCTCGCCGATCTGGAAGACAGTGTGGCGCGCGAACGTCAGCGCGCCGGCGACAGCGATATCGGCCGTCTTGCGTTCCCGTCCTTCCTGAAATCGATCGAGAGCCGCCGCGAGAATCTGCGCGCCACGCACAAGGACATCGAGCGCGAACGCGCCCAGGCGCAGGAAGATCTTACGTCCGCGTTCCAGGATCTGAAGGCGCTGGAGTTCGCAACCGAACAGCAGGCCAAGCGCGCCGAAGAAGTGGAAGCGCGCAGGGCGCAGTCCCGTCTCGACGAGATGGCGCTGGTCCGGCACTTGAGGAAGCACGCGCTACGCGGGGCCTGAGCACCCACGCCATTTCCTGCCGCCCCGAACCCCCCTAGACTCCGCAGACGTGATTTGCGGGGGCTCTCATGTCTTTCTCCGAATACATTTCGCCTTTGATCGGGCGGTTCGCGCTGGCGTGGTTCTTTCTCTCCGAGGTCTACGCGCGCGCCGGCGCGTGGGAGGCCAACGTCTCGCTCATGGCGCTGAAACAGATTCCGGCGCCACCGTTTCTTTTTGCGCTCGCGATCCTGGTGATGGTCCTGGGTGGGTTGTCGTTACTGCTCGGTTTTCACATCCGGCACGGCGCGATGCTTCTCTTTGGGTTCACCGTCATCGCGTCGGCCCTGATGCACGATTATTGGCACATAAAGGACGCGGCCGCCCGCGCGGCGGATTACGAGATCTTCGCCCGCAACATCGCGATTGCCGGAGGTCTGCTGATGGTGATCGGTTTGGGCGCGGGACCGTTCGCGCTCGACAATCGCGACGACAGATAAGTCAGCCGAGCGGGGCGCCGTCGGCGCACACCGGGGTGTCGATACGCGCTCTGCGCACGTCGCCGTTGAGACTCGAAAGCGCGTCCGGCGCAAGCGACAGGCCGAGAATGCGGGCTCGATCGACGGGACCCGGAAACCGGACCTGCCCCGGCGGCACGCGCGCGAAACCGGCGCGGGCGTAATAGGCCTCGTCACCGACGAGAAGGATCGCGCGATGATGAAGTGCGCGCGCTTTTTCGATGCCGGCTTGCATCAGGGCGATTCCAATGCCGCGGCCTCGCACGGCCGAACGCACGGCAAGCGGTCCCAGCAGAAGCGCCTTTTGGCCACCGATCAGAATGGGCCAGAAGCGCACCGACCCGGCGAGCGCATCGTTCTCGACCGCCACGAAGCTCAGTTCTGATTCAGGCTTTACGCCCTCGCGCAGCCGATAAGCAGTCTTCGCGAAACGGCCTGGACCGAAACCGTCATTGTCCAGGGCCTCGACCTGATCTGCGTCTTCGGGCCGCTCCGGACGGATCGCCCAGTTCTCCGCCATCGTGTTAGCCTCTGCCGATCGATATTCAGCAATGGGAGGTACTCATGGGCGTATTGGAAGGCAAGGTCGTCCTCGTCACGGGCGGCGCCAACGGCATCGGCAAGGAATGCGCGCTGCTCGCCGCACGCGAAGGCGCGAAGGTCGTCGTCAACGATCTCGGCGGCGGCGCCGCCGGCGGCGATGCGGGCTCGGCCGGACCGGCGGAAGAGGTCGCGGCGGAGATCCGCAAAGACGGCGGCGAGGCGGTCTCCAATTCCGACAGCGTCTCGAGCCGCAAGGGCGTCGCTCACATGATCGAGCAGGCGATGGATACCTACAAGGGCCTGCACTCGATCATCAGTCCGGCCGGAATCCTGCGCGACAAGATGTTTCACAAGATGAGCGACGAGGAATGGGACGTCGTCATCGATGTGCACCTGAACGGCAGCTATAACGTCACGCATGCCGCTATCAATCATTTCCGCGAACAGGAAGAGGGATCGTTCGTTCTCTTCACCTCGACCAGCGGTCTGATCGGCAATGTCGGCCAGGCGAATTATGCAGCCGCCAAAATGGGCATCGTCGGGCTCTCGCGCATCATCGCGATGGAAGGCGTGCAGAAGAATGTGCGCTCCAACGTCATCGCGCCGTTTGCGTGGTCGCGCCTGATCGCGACCATTCCGGTCAAGGACGAGGCATCGGCAAAACGCGTCGAACGCATGAAGAATTTCATGCGCGCCGATCAGGTGGCGCAGCTCTCCGTCGCGCTGGCGTCGCCGGTGACGAAAGACGTTTCGGGCCAGATCTTCGTCGCGCGCGGCAACGAGATATTCCTGATGAGTCAGCCGCGTCCGCTGCGTGGCCTTGCGAGGATCGAGGGCTGGACGCCGCAAACGATTGCGGAACACGCGATGCCCGCACTCAAGCCGAGCTTTCACGATCTCGGCGCGACGACGTCGGTGTTTGGCTGGGAGCCGGTCTGAACGGACCGGTGTCACGAAAAACAGGACAGCCGCTTTCCGGAAAGAAAGCGGCTGTCAGCAGGAAACAAAGGTCTGCCGGTTTAGAAGCGGATCCAGATGCCGTTGCGCCAATATCCGCGGCCGGGGTGCTCGCGCCACACAAAGTGCTCGTTCGGGCCCCAGCGCCAATTGTTCTCGTGAACAACCACGCCGAATTCGGGGCGATAGGCGTAGCGCGCTTTGACATGCCAGCACTCGCCTGCGGCATTGCAGGCGATGGCTGCCGACGCGCCAACGGTCGAAGCCATCAGTGCAGTCAGACCAACGGCCGCTGCAGCCGTTGCCGTGACGAACTTCCTCATTGGAAATCCTCCTGTTTAGAGATTCGGATTCAGTAACGGGTATAACGACGATAATCCCCAGTGGTTCCTTGGCCTCGGCCCGAGTCGCCACAAGTGGGGAACTTTACCAATGTGCGCTTTGCGGCTGCAATCGTGCGAATTCCAAAAGGCGTCGCCGGACCGAAGGCGGTGTCCCGTCGGGCGGAGCAACAGGGTCGGCGAATTGCACTTCGCGAATTTCGAAATTGGGCCGGAAGCTAAATTCCGCGTCATCAACCCGATATAAGGCGATCACGTTTGTCACCCATCCGGTGCGGCGGGAATAGAGGCCGACGAATTGTGGCGGCGACGAACGCACCAGACCGATCTCTTCCTTCAACTCGCGCAGGATGGCTTCGGCTGGTGGCTCGGCGCGGCCCACACCGCCGCCGGGGAGCAACCAGCCACGGACGTAACTATGCCTTACCAGAAGGACTTTGTTATCGCGCACCACCAGCGCGCAGGCGGCAAACGCCACGGGTGCCAGCATCGCCTGGACGGTGACCTTCGCCATCAATGCCAGTCGCGACATACCCATGGCTAACGCTTAAGGCCAAATTGGTAACGAATTGCTAACCAGTCACAAATATTGGCGCGGTTACAATTTTTGCGCGCTTCAGGCGGCTTTTAGGGCCCCCGATTTATCGCTCCTTAAATCCTTCTGCCAATACTGAACGAAATTTTAGGGCTGGTTTTCATGCTCCAGATCGGCGGCATCGTTTTTCTGTTCGCGATGGTGTTCGGCGGCTTTCTGATCTCGGGCGGTTCGCTCGGACCGGTCATGGAAGCCCTGCCGCACGAAATGATGACCATCGGAGGTGCTGCCATCGCCGCGCTCCTGATCGGCGGTTCGATGTATTCGCTCAAGAGTCTCGGCGGCCAGGTGGCCAAGGTCATCTCAGGTCCCAAATGGAAGCCGTCCGACTATCGCGATCTTCTCACGCTGTTGTTCCTGCTGACCAAGACGATGAAGTCGAAGGGCTTGATCGCACTCGAAGCCCATATCGAAAAGCCTTCGGAATCGAATATTTTCAAACGCTTTCCGAAAATCTCAGCCGATCATTTCGCCTGCGATTTCATTTGTGACACGTTGCGCATGATGACGATGAGCCTGGAGGATCCACACCAGGTCGAAACCGCGATGGAAAAGCAGCTCGAAAAACATCATCTCGAAGCGCTGGAAGCGCCGACCGCGCTTCAGACAATGGCCGATGGACTGCCGGCGCTCGGCATCGTCGCGGCCGTGCTCGGGGTGATCAAGACCATGGGCGCCATCAGCGAGCCGCCGGAGGTGCTCGGCCGCATGATCGGTTCGGCTCTCGTCGGCACGTTCATGGGTGTGTTTCTGGCTTATGGAATCGTCGGCCCGATGGCCACGCGGCTCAAGGCGATCGTTGACGACGAGGCGCATTTCTATCACGTCATCCGCGACGTGCTCGTCGCCCATCTCCACGGCAACGCCGCACAGGTCTCGGTGGAAATCGGCCGCGGCAGCGTTCCGTCCGAAGCGCAGCCGAGCTTTCAGGAAATGGAAGAGGCGCTCAACAATATCCCGCCGGAGGCGGCGTAATCGTCACCGGTCGATCTTGACCGGAACGGGTTTCGGTCTGAACGCGCGATATTCCGAAAGCGCCACCAGAAACGTGGCGATCGCGCCCGCGAAGACGCCAAGCGGCACGGCGTAATAGACATCGAGATCGGTTCCGAACACGACGATCGCGGTAACAATCATCCCCGTCAGCTGGGCCACCCTCGGCATCCTCGAATCACCCCTTAATATTGGGTGAATCTAGAACGGCCGTGCTCGACAACGGAGAAAAGAGTTAAGCAGAGGTTAACGCGCGGCCCTCAGCCGCCAAGGTCATGTTTTTTCTGCAGATATTCGTCCCGCTGGATCTCGCCGCGGGCGTATCGGCCTTCCAGGATCGCGAGCGCCTCGGACCGGCTGCTGCTGCCGCTCCAGCCCCAGGGATGGCCGTAATAGTAATAGTGCCGCCGCCGGAAGATCAGCCCGAGGACGAGGATAAGGATCAGCAGCGAAAAGAGGCCGTGAAAGGGCGCCCAGAACCAGAACGGCCAGAATAGAAACCAGTGAAACATGTGGCTCTCCCACAACCCCACCGCCTCAATATGGGGTGGGGCCGGGGCTTTGCGAGGCGCGGGGCCGCGAAAATTGAGCCTAAAGCCTCAGCGTACGTAGGCGAGTGTGTTGCAGAGACCCGGCGAGGCTGGGCTCGTCGGTCGTTCGACGCCGGTGAAGACATCGAGCTCCAGACCTGTAGGAGGCTGGGGTATGGCCACGATCCATGTTGGCGGCACGTCGCCGCATAAGGTCTGACCGTTGAGGAACACGGGATTGGACATACGCGTCACGGCATAGACGTGTGCGGGATACTTATCCTGTCCCGGCTTGAAAGCGCTGGCCGCGCTGTCGAAGCGCAATGACATTTTGGTCTTGCCTGCTTCGAGATTCTTCCGCTCCAAGAGAATCGGTCCCGTGATGGAAATTGCTGCGGCGTTGTTCGGCCGCCAGGCTGCGTGATCGTCATCATCAGCGAACGCGGCATGAGAAAAGGTGAGTGCGACAATGGTTGCCGCCATAGAGCGCGTTACAGGCTTCACTGAGCAGGTCTCCGATCTTACATCGTCAAGATTACACGCGGGCAATCAGACGTTCATTTGTGAAAGTGCTGCGATGAAGAAGTGTCGGAAAATCGTGCAACAGTTTCATGCGCGTTGTCGTGATGGCAGAAATTGTCGATCGGATACAAAGTGACAATGTTGCCGAGTTCCACTTTCATTTTTACATCGCGCTATCGTCACAACCTCATCACCGGTTCGCAACAGTAAGAGCGCATCCACCTCGGCGCCGCAGGCAATGCTGCGGCTCTCGTTAACCCGCTTCCAAGGGGATGCAAATGCAATCAAAAAAATCTTCATTAAAGGCTGTGCTGCGCGGTGGTGTTGCCGTGTTCGTCGCGCTGCCTTTGCTTGTCCAGTCCGCGCTCGCCGGCGTGACGTCGTTTCACGGCGAGAAGCTCATCAAGTCCGGCAACGTTCCGCCGTCGCAGGTGCTCGTGCACAGCGTCAAGACGCCGATGGGCCGCAACGATGCCAACACCACGACGCCGATCAAGCACGTGATCATCATCGTGGGCGAGAACCGCAGCTTCGACCATCTCTACGGCACTTACGTCTCTCCGTCGGGAGATTCGGTGAAGAACCTCCTCTCGGAAGGCATCATCAATGCCGATGGCACGCCGGGACCGAACTTCGCCAAGGCGAAGCAGATGCAGGCTTCGGATACGGACACCTTTAGCGTCGCCCCGACGATCACCGGGCCTTATCACAAGCTCCCGGCGCCGAATCTTGCGTTCACGCCGGAAACGCAGAGCTATGCTGGCGCGCCATGGGTCAGCACCGAGGTCGCCGCTCAGTATGATTACGGCCTGCTGAACAAGGATCTTGTGGCCGCGACCGAAGGTGCCTCCGGCCTGCCGCAGCGGACGATCGACACGCGCATCGCGAACGTCAACAACCTGCCGTCCGGTCCCTTCCAGCTTTCGCCCGGCGTCGGCTCCGAAGACTATGCCGACAGTCCGGTGCATCGCTTCTACCAGATGTTCCAGCAGATGGACTGCAGCGTGTCCTATGCGAACAAGGCGAACCCGAGCGGCTGCCGCAACGATCTGTTCCCATGGGTCGAAGTCTCGGTCGGCGCGGGCGCGAACGGCAATCCGCCGCCGAACAATCTCAACGACGAAACGACCCTCGAAGGCGCGACGGCGATGGGCTTCTACAACGTCCAGCAAGGCGATGCGCCCTACTTCAAGCAGCTCGCGGACCAGTACACGCTGCTCGACAACTATCACCAGCCTGCCAAGGGCGGCACGGGCCTCGACAGCGTCTATCTCGGCTTCGCCGACGATCTTTGGTACAGCGACGGCAAGGGTCATGCGCTCACACCGCCAGCCAACCAGATCGAAAATCCCGATCCGATGGCGAACACCAACAACTGGTATACTCAAGACGGTTATTCGGGCGGCACGTACAGCAATTGCGCCGACTCGAACCAGAAGGGCGTCGCTTCCGTCAACGCGTACCTCTCGGCGCTCGGCGTCAGCCCGAACTGCGAAGCCGGCCACTACTATCTTCTGAACAACTATAACCCCGGCTATATCGGCAACGGCGATCTGGCCTCCAAGACCCAGGGACCGTTCACGATCCCGCCGGTCTCCACACCGTCCATCGCCGACGTGCTGAACAAGTACGACATCTCGTGGGCGTATTACGGCGAAGGCTGGAACGCGTATGTCAACGATCCGAACTACTACGCGGAAGGTTCCGAATACTGCAACATCTGCAATCCCTTCCTGTATCAGACGTCGATCATGCGCGGCAAAAACAAGGATGGCGTTCCGTACCGCATCGCCAATCTGAAAGACACGACCGACCTCTATGACGCCATCAAGAACAATACGCTTCCGGCCGTTTCCTATGTGAAGCCGAGCGGCGTCAATGACGGCCATCCGGAATCGTCGCAGGTCGCGGAGCTGGAAGGCTTCGTCAAGAAGATCGTGACCGAGGTGCAGGCGAACAAGAAACTCGCCAGCGACACCGCGATCCTGATCACCTTCGATGAAGGCGGCGGCTATTACGACTCGGGCTATATCCAGCAGCTCGACTTCTTCGGCGACGGCACGCGCATTCCCACGATCATCGTGTCGCCGTGGACCAAAGGCGGCCATATCTCGCACGTCTATAGCGACCATGCCTCCGTGCCGAAGTTCATCGAAGCGAACTGGGGCCTGCCCACCATTTCGGGCCGCAGCCGCGACAACATGCCGAACCCGGTCACGAGCCAGGACAACCCCTACGTCCCGACCAACGGTCGTGCGGTCAGCGACATGATGGCGGCGTTCAACTTCAAGAACTGATATCTGCCATCACGAAATGCGAAAGGGCGCCTTCGGGCGCCCTTTTTGCTGTGTGGCAGAGCGGCCGCTCAGACGGTGAACTCGATTCCCTGCGCCAGCGGAAGCGCGTCGGAGTAGTTGATGGTCGCGGTCTGGCGGCGCATGTAAGCCCTCCAGCTGTCCGAGCCGCTTTCGCGTCCGCCACCGGTTTCCTTTTCGCCGCCGAACGCGCCGCCGATCTCCGCACCGCTGGGTCCGATGTTCACGTTAGCGATGCCGCAGTCGGATCCGGCCGCCGCGATGAACTTCTCCGCTTCCTGCATGTTGGTCGTGAAAATACAGGAGGACAGGCCTTGGGGGACCTCATTGTGCTTCGCCATCGCCGCGTCGAAGTCGGTGTATTTCATCACATAAAGAATCGGCGCGAAGGTCTCGTGGCAGACGGTGGAGGTTTGTGACGGCATTTCCACGATCGCCGGATGAACGTAATAGCCATCCGTGAATTTGTCCGCGAGCGCGCGCCCGCCACCGGTGACGACGCCGCCTTCTGCCTTTGCGCTCGCAAGCGCGCGCTCCATGTTCTCGAACGCCTGTTTGTCGATCAGCGGACCGACCAGCGTCCCGGCGTCGAGCGGATTGCCGATCGGAAGATTGGCATAGGTCTTCTTCAGAGCGGGCACGAGCTTGTCGTAAAGGCTCTCATGGACGAACAGGCGGCGCAGTGACGTACAGCGCTGGCCCGCGGTGCCGACGGCGGCGAACAGGATCGCGCGCTGTGCGAGGTCGAGCTTCGCGCTCGGCGTCACGATCATCGCATTGTTACCGCCGAGTTCGAGGATGGATTTGCCGAAGCGCGCAGCAACGACAGGGGCGAGCTCGCGGCCCATGCGCGTCGAGCCTGTCGCGCTGACGACCGGGATACGCTTGTCGCCGGCCAAGGCTTCGCCGGCATCGCGCAGTCCCAGAATAAGCTGTGAGAGATTTGCGGGCGCCGAACCAAAATTCTTCGCAGCGCGTTCGAACAAGGCCTGCGTCGCGAGCGCTGTGAGCGGGGTCTTCTCGCTCGGCTTCCAGATCACGCTGTCGCCACAGACGAGCGCCAGGCACGCATTCCAGGCCCACACGGCGACCGGGAAGTTGAACGCCGAGATCACCGCGACCGGACCGGCTGGATGCCAAGTCTCCATCATGCGATGGCCGGGACGTTCGCTCGCGATGGTAAGGCCGTAGAGCTGGCGCGAAAGACCGACGGCAAAATCGCAGATGTCGATCATTTCCTGCACTTCGCCGAGACCTTCCTGCAGGATCTTGCCGGCTTCGAGCGTGACCAGACGGCCGAGCGCCTCCTTATTGGCGCGCAATTCCTCTCCGAACAGACGAACCAGCTCGCCGCGCTTGGGCGCGGGCACATCGCGCCAGGCCTTAAAGGCTTCAACACTCGCCGCAATTTTCTTTTCGATGGACGCGGCGTCGTCATAGCCAATGCGACCGAGTTCGGTCCCATCGATGGGTGAATGAGCAATTTGCCGGCCAGCCGTCTGCGCGACGCCCAAAGAAGCCAGCAGGTCTTTCGCATTCATTTTTTATCAAATCCTTTCGGTCGTCCGGTGGGGACGTAGCCCGCTTTCAGCCTGCGATCAATCTGGGGAGTTTCCTGAAAAAACCAAGCGTAAACTCCCTTTAACCTGCCCGCTCTAACATTGCCGCCCAAGCGAAAAAAGGCGGAACAAATGAGCGTTTTAGATGCGTCTCGCCCGGACGCGACAGCGCGTAGTGCGACGTGGATCGCGCTGCCCTTCGCGGCGACCATCTTCTTGTCGGCAGCCCTGTTCTTCTGCATCGAGCCGCTGTTTTCGAAGATGGTTTTGCCAACGCTGGGCGGCTCGGCTGCGGTCTGGTCCGTCGCAATGGTCGTTTTCCAGGGCTTGCTCCTGGCAGGATATGTCTATGCCCACCTCTTGACCCGCTATCTCCGTCTTCGCAGCGCCGCTCTTGTGCACGTTTGTGTTCTGGCCGTCGCCGTCTTGTGTCTGCCGATCGGCATCGCGCAAGGCTTTGAAACCCCGCCGTCCAGTTGGGTCTCGCTCTGGCTTATCGGCCTGTTTCTCGCTTCGATTGGACTTCCCTGCTTCGCCCTCTCCGCAAACGCACCCCTGATCCAGGCGTGGTTCGCAAGAACGGGAAGCGAGAACGCGTCGAAGACCTATTTCTTGTACCGCGCTTCGAACCTCGGTTCCTTTGCGATCCTGATCGCCTACCCGTTTCTGATCGAACCGCATCTGGCGCTGTCCGAGCAATCGCGGCTGTGGAGCGTGGGCTATATCGCGCTTGTGGCCGGTATCGTTGCCTGCGGGTGGATCGCAATAAGATCGCCTGGAGATGTCGGCGTCGTTGCACACAAAGTTGTCCGTGCGCCTGTATCCTGGGGCCGGAAACTGGCCTGGGCGGTACTCGGCTTTATCCCGTCCGGTCTTCTGGTTGCGGTGACGGCGCAAATTACGACCGACGTCGCTTCCGGGCCGTTTATCTGGATTTTTCCCCTCGCGCTCTACCTGCTGACATTCGTTTTTGCGTTCAGCGACAGATCGGTGATCCCCGAAAAATTTCTCCTCTACACACAGCCGGTAACGGTGGCGTTGCTCGCGCAGCTCTTGCTGTGGACCGGCAAGGTCGACTGGGGCCTATCGCTCGCGTGCCACCTGGGCGGATTCTTCATTGCGGCGATGGTCTGCCAAATCCGTCTCTATAGCCTTCGTCCCGAGCCCGAACAGCTGACAAGCTTTTATGCGTGGATGTCGCTGGGCGGCGTTCTTGGGGGTGCGTTCGCTGCCCTTGCAGCACCGTACCTGTTCAGCACCGTTCTCGAATATCCGATCCTGCTGTTTGCGGCGCTCCTCGTCCGGCCGGATGTCATCTCGGCGTCGCGGGCAGTTTGGATCAAGGATGGGATGTTCATCCTGGTGATCGCTGCTGCAACAGCCTTTTTCATCTTCTTCCTGCACAATGTGACGTACTTCATTCTCTGGACCATCGCTCTGGGCGCCGTCCTCGCTTTCCAGTGGCGCCAACCCGTTCGGCTCGTCGGAATCGCGGCCGTGCTCCTTGCCACGATAAGCCTCTATGAGCCCTCTCAGGACATCGTATACCGCGCACGCTCGTTCTACGGCGTGTACAAGGCGGTCGATATCGACAACGGCCGGTACCGCGTCCTGTACCACGGCACGACTGCGCATGGCGGCGAGCAGATCCGCGATCGGGCTGGCAAGCCGGATAGCACAAGACCGGTTCCTTTGACTTATTATCACCCCGGCGGGGCCTACGCCGAGCTCATCGACGCTGTTCGCAAGCGGGACGGCGGCCACATTCCGCACGCAGCCTTGGTCGGACTTGGCATGGGGGCCCTTTCCTGCAAATCCGCCCCTGGCGAGGCATGGACGATCTATGAGCTTGATCCGCTGATCGTCGACATCGCGTGGAATCGAAAGCTGTTTCGATCGCTTTCGATGTGCGCGCCAAGCGCCAAAATCGTTACGGGCGACGGAAGACTCACGCTGCAAAAAGCGAAGCCGGACATCGATCTGCTCATGCTCGACATGTTTTCGTCGGATTCCGTGCCCGTTCATATGCTGACGCGCGAGGCTTTTGCGCTTTACCGCTCGCGATTGGCGCCGCATGGCACGCTCATCGTTCACATATCGAACGCCCATCTCCGGCTGGAAGATGTGGTCGCGGCCTCCGCGGAACAGAACGGTATGGTGACCGCAGTGAAGTTCGACGGAAGCTTGCCACCCGATACCTTCGCCTATCGCGCGCAGGTCGCCGTGGTCGTACGTTCGATGGAGGACCTGAAGGCTCTGAAGCTGGGCAAGGAATGGCACCTCGTCGCTCCGGCTGCGCGGCCCTGGAGCGACGACTATTCGGACGTGTTCGGTGCCATGCTCGCGAAATGGCGCCAGAAGGGTTAGTGCCCCTTGGCGTAGTAGCGGCCGAAGCGGTTGGCGAGGAAGTCTGACAGCTTGGCCTCTTCCTGGCGCACGAAGCCCTTCTGCGGAAGCTTGCCTTCGACCAGCAGGTCGCACATCGCGCAGATGCCGGCGGCGGTCGTGATCTGGATCGCGCTCATCAGGCGGTCGCCGACGGTCTGGCTGTAGATTTTCTTGGCGTAACTTTCCTGCGTGAGGCGCCCTTCCATCCAGCCGGAAACGGTCACGAATACCAACACGACGTCCTGATAGGTGATCGGGATTGCGGTCTCGAGCACGTCCTTGAAGATGTCACGGCGCGTGCCGAGGTGCAGATCGCGGACCAGCAGCTTAACGATGTCGCGATGGCCAGGGTAGCGCGCGGTCTTGTAGTTGAGGTTCTCGACCTTGCCTTCCAGCGTTTCGCACAGCGTGCCAAGGCCACCCGACGTGTTGAAGGCCTCGTATTCGACGCCATCGAGCGTGAACTGCTCAAGCTCTTCCAGCGCCGGAACCTCGATGCGCTGACCGTCGCGGATCGACTCGCACGGATTGCAGTATTCGTTGATCAGACCATCGGTCGACCAGGTGAGATTGTATTTGAGCGCGTTGTGCGGAAAGACGGGGAGGGCGCCGACGCGCATTTGAACGTCTCGCAGCTTGTCGAATTTCTTGGCGAGATCGTAGGCGGCGATAGAGATGAAGCCCGGCGCCAAGCCGCATTGCGGAATGAACGCGGTCTTCGCGCCTTCGGCCAGGTGCTTGATCGTACGCGTCGATTCCACATCTTCGGTGAGGTCGAGGTAATGCGCACCGACGCGCTTGCAGGCTTCCGCGACCTTGGAGGTCAGATTGTAGGGCGTCGCCGAGAGAACGATTTCATGCCCTTCCACCTCATGCACAAATTCCGGGGAGAGGATGTCGACCTTGCGCACTTCCACATTGTGGCGCGGCAGACGGCCCAGGCTGGCGGCATCGCGGTCCGCGACGGTAACCCGATAATCGCCGGTGGCCGAGAGAAGTTCTGTGATGGCGACGCCGATCTTGCCGCCGCCGACGAGCATGACTTTTTTCATGGGATCCTCCCGATTTCTTTAGCGAAAATGGCGGTTTCTCGCGCCGGATTTGAGACGTCGAAATGCCGGTTCGGGCCTTGCTATCCGGCGAAACGCAGGTTATTCCGGCGATCTGCCGGTGCTGAGATGCGGCCGAGTGAAGCGAGGGAGCCTCGAAGGATGCGTGACAGCGACACCCAACTGGTCGACCTGCTCCGCGCCAATGCCCGCGAGCCGACCGCTTCGCTTGCCCGAAAGCTCGGTTTGGCGCGTTCGACGGTGCAGGAGCGGATCGCGCGGTTGGAACGCGACGGCACCATCAAAGGCTATACGGTCCGCCTCGCCGACGGTGCAGAAGCGAACCGTCTGCGTGCGGTGGTGATGATCTCGACCGATCCCAAGCAGGCCGACCGCGTCTCCGGCGAGTTGAAGAAAATGCCTGAGGTGCGTTCGCTCGCCGCGGTCTCCGGCAGTTACGACCTCGTCGCGCAGGTGGAGACCGACACGCCGGCGCGCATCGACGCGCTCCTCGACCGCATCGGCCGCGCGCCGGGCGTGGCCCGCACGGTATCCTCGATCATTCTTTCCGAGAAATTCGCGCGCTGATTTGTTATGACCGCTCGAAATGGGGGCACGGGTGGGTATCTGGCCGTTTGGGGAGCGAACCCTTCTCGACTCCGATGACGAAACCTGGATTGTCGACACGTGGGCTTGGTTCCTGCAGCGGCTCGGCGGTATCGAATCTTTGCGGCGTGCGACCCTCGTTATGCCCACGCGCGCTTTTTTTGCCCCCACGGAACGAACGGGACACGAGCGTGCGGAGCACATCTTCGCGTCCGTCAAACAATATGCCGGCATGCTAGATTGGCCTTGTCGCTTGATCGCGCAGCCGCCCAGAGCAGAGTTGCGCGTTGGTGAAGTCACAGCACTAAAGCCGATCACCCAGCCGCCGGGCGGAACATTTGCCTTTGAGGGCAACGAGGCGACGATCAGCTACGATCCCTCCGGGCTGGATGACCCGCTCAAACTGGTGGCCGTGTTCATCCACGAACTCGCGCATTATCGCCTTGCTACTCTCCGCGTTGAGGTGCCCCGGGGGCGAGGAGATGCATGAATTCGCGACCGATCTTCTCACGGTCTATCTAGGCTTTGGTATTTTCGGCGCGAACAGTGCGTTCAACTTCAGCCAACATCATGACACCATGTCACAAGGCTGGAAGTATTCGCGCTCCGGCTACCTCAACGAACGCGCCTGGGTATTCGCGCTGGCATTGTTTCTCGATCTTCGTCAGCAAAATCCGGACGACGCGAAGCCGTTTCTCAAGCCTCATCTGTTTGCCGATATGCTTAAAGCGCGCCGTAGCATTCAAAAGCGCGGCATCGCATCGCGTTTGATCGGCGGCGCTTGAGCACGGCGATTAGCTACCAGCAGGCGCTTTGAGATCGAAACCGGCGTTTTCGAGATGGGCGCGGATTTCGGCGGCGTGCTCGCTGTCGCGCGCCTCCACCACCATGCTGAGCGTCGCCGATTTCGCCGAGGTGTCGATCAGCATGCGATTGTGATTGACCTCGAGGATGTTGCCGCCGGCCTCGCCGATGAGCGAGGCAATGCGGGCCAGCAATCCGGGGCGATCCTCGATCTCGATATGGACCGAAAACACGCGGCCTTCGCGCGCCAGCTCGCGCAGGATCACGATCGACAGGAGCCGCGTGTCGATATTACCGCCGGACAGCACGACGCCCACCTTGCGGCCGGCGAAGACGTCCCGGTTTCCCAGCACTGCGGCGAAGGCGGCAGCGCCTGCGCCCTCGACGACGGTCTTCTCGATTTCCAGCAGCGCGGAGATCGAATGTTCGATCTGGTCCTCGCGCAGCAGGAAGATGTCCTTCACGAGATCGGCGACAAAGCGGCGGGTAATGTCGCCGGGCACCTTCACGGAAATGCCTTCGGCCATCGACTGTCCGGCGCAGGGCAGGTCCTTGCCCTTGATGACATCGTACATCGACGGATAAGCGATGGTCTGCACGCCATAGATCTCGATGTCGGGCTTCATTGCTTTCGCCGCGATCGAGATGCCGGAGATCAGTCCGCCGCCGCCGATGGGAACGACGAGCGCATCGAGATCGGGCGCATCGGCGAGCATCTCAAGCGCGACTGTCCCCTGGCCCGTAATCACCTTGGCGTCGTCGTAGGGGTGGATGAAGGCGAGACCTTCCGCGTCCGCGATGCGTTTGGCGCGGCCGAAGCTCTCGTTCAGCGTCTGGCCTTCCAGCACGACGCGCGCGCCGAAATCGCGCGTGTGCTTGATCTTCACGAAAGGCGTGAACTCGGGCATCACGATGGTCGTGGGGATGCCGAGGCGTCCTGCATGATAGGCGACGCCCTGCGCGTGGTTGCCGGCGGACATCGCCGCGACACCGCGCTTGCGTTGATCGTCGGTGAGCGACAGCAACTTGTTCAGCGCGCCGCGCTCCTTGAATGACGACGTGAACTGCAGGTTCTCGAATTTCAGATAAATTTCGCAACCGGCGATGTCCGACAGCGTTCGCGAATGGCGCGTCGGCGTGCGCTGCACCTGGCCCGCGATACGCGCGGCGGCGGCGCGGATATCGTCGATGCCGATATGGGGCTGTGTGGTATCCGGGGCGGCGCTCATGGGGCTTTGTCTTCCTCGGTAACCGCAATGGCTGGTAGCAGCGGAGGGATTTGAACCCCCGACCAAGGGATTATGATTCCCCTGCTCTACCACTGAGCTACGCTGCCAGACCAAGGCTGGGGGATGTAGGGGCGCCCCATTCCGGTGTCAAGCGAGCGGCGCCACGTCCAATTGGCGCGTTCAGGCCGCCTTGCGTGCGGTCTCGGCGCGCGCAATCCAGCCGCCACCCAGCACGCGTGTTCCGTCACGTTCATAGAACACACAGGCCTGTCCCGGCGCGATGGCGTCTTCGGGCGACAGCAGTTCCACCTGCGCGGTGCGCTCGTCGCCGAGCACGACGCGGGCGGGAACGGGCGGACGCATGGAGCGCACCTTCACGGCGCAGTCGATCTCGCGTTCGCTTCCGCCAAGCCAGTTGACGTCGCGCAGTGCGATCGTGCGCGTGGCCAGCATGTCGCGCGGACCGACGGTCACGCGTGCGTTCGCACCATCGATCTTGAGCACGAACAACGGCTCTTCGTTGCCGGAAAGACCGAGGCCCTTGCGCTGACCGACGGTGAAATGGATCACGCCCTCGTGGCGGCCGAGCACGTTGCCGTTCGTGTCCACGATCTCACCAGGCTTCGTAGCGTCAGGTCGCAGGCGATCCACGATGTTCGCGTATTTTCCGTCCGGCACGAAACAGATGTCCTGGCTGTCCGGCTTGCCGGCCACGATCAGCCCGAGTTCCGTCGCCAGCGCCCGCACTTCTCGCTTGTCCATATCGCCCAGCGGAAAGCGCAGATAGTCGAGCTGCGCCTGGGAGGTCGTGAACAGGAAATAGCTCTGGTCCCGGCTCGCGTCTGTCGCCCGATGCAGTTCGGCGCCATTTGCGCCACCGACACGCCGCACATAATGACCGGTCGCAAGCGCTTCGGCGCCCAGCTCGCGCGCGGTGTCCAAGAGGTCTGCGAATTTCACGCGCTCATTGCAGCGCACGCAGGGGATCGGCGTTTCGCCCCGCGCATAGGTGTCGGCGAAATCGGCGATCACGCGGGAACGGAAGCGCTCTTCGTAATCGAGGACGTAATGCGCGATGCCGAGTTTCTCGGCGACGCGTCTGGCATCATGAATGTCCTGCCCTGCGCAGCAGGCGCCCTTGCGCTTCGCGGCGCTGGCCGAATAGAGCTGCAGCGTGACGCCCACGACCTCGTATCCGGCGCGCTGCAAAAGCGCGGCGGTTACCGAGGAATCGACACCGCCGGACATGGCGGCCACGATGCGCGGGCGGGCGGAAACGGTCATGGGCGGTCGCTATAGTCCGCCCGACCCGGTCCTGCAAGCAAACCGGTCAGGCGTGCGGCAGGTAGTTCAACAGCGAAATCTGGCCCAGCTGCGCCGTGACCTGAAGGGCCGCCTGGAGCGCCGTTTGGTTCTGGCTCAGCTCGCTGATGGCGGTCGGCATATCGACGTTCTCGATGTTGGAAACGAACCCGCCATAAAGCGTCGAAAGCGCCTGCTGCTGGTTCGAAGCATCGGTGAGCTGGTTGTTGACGTAACCGTTCGACGCGGTCGCGGCGTTCGCACCACGGGTCGCGGCCTGCGCCGAGGTGATTTCACCCGACAGAAAATCGGACTGGGCCGAGGTGAGCTGCGTACCGAAATTCCCATCCGGGCCCGCCGCGAAGCCCGCGATATCCTTGAGCGTCTGCATCAGCTGCGTGCCGATATCGGAAGCGAGCATGCCGATCTGCACCGATTGTCCGTCGGCCACCATCACGGATTTCTTCTGTGTTCCGTTGGAGAACGCGTCGGAAACATTCGCGAGGTTCGCAAGATCGCTCAGCGATGTCACGTTGAGCGGCGGTGTGTTGTCCTTGTCGCCGCCGAACAGATAGTTCCCGCTCGCATCCTTGGCATTCAGGACCTGCGAGGCCTGGTCGAAGATATTCTGCACCTGCTGCATCAGGCCGGTGGCGTCGCCGTTGCCCGCGGCATCCGACAATGCCTGTTGCAGTTGCTGCGAAACGCTGGAGAGCTGCGAGAGTTCGGTGTCCTGCAGGTTGACTTGGCTGAGCGCGGCCGATGTGGCGGATTGGTACGCGTCGGCGCGCGCGGCGCTGGCGCGGGCGGCCTCGAGCGCCGAGGTCTTGTTGCCGATGCCGGCATAGGTCGTGGAGACCTTTCCGCTCGCGACCTGCTGCTGCGAATTGTTCAGCGCCTGTGTGCGCTGCATGATCTCGCTGAGCAGGTATTGAGCCTGGGCGTTTGTGGCGACGCGTTCGACGCTCATCCTCATTCTCCTATGACTGGATCTGCAGCAGGGTGTTGTAGAGCTGCTGCACGACCGTCAGCACGCGCGCGCTGGCGCTATAGGCCTGCTGGTAGGTCGTCAAATTCGTCAGTTCTTCATCCAGGCTGACACCGGAGACCTGCGACTGGCGCGCTTGCGCTTCCTGCAGGCGATCGTCCTGCGCGGTCTGGTTCGAGGTCGCGGTCTGGCTGGCGAGCGCTTCATCCTGATAGAACGCCGCGGCATAGTCTCCGAGCGTGCCGCTCTGCGCGCTCATGTCGCCCGCGGCGCCAAAGCTCCGGCGGGCGGTGCCGACATTCTGCAATGCGAGCGCGCCGCTGGAATCGCCGTGACCGACGATGGATTGGCCCGCAACCGTGGAGGAGTCGATGTTCGCCTGCGCGAAGGCGAGCGTTTGCGGCGATGCGACAATCGACGGATTGACCTTCAAGCCGGAGGCGAAATTCTCCATCTCCTGATCGCCGATGCCGAAAAGCTCGGTGAAGCTCATGCCGGTCGAGCCGCGCTGTGTGGAATCCGAGGTGACGTCGAGGCTGTCGCCGGGATTGGCCGGCGTCTCTGTGATGGAACCGTCGCTGTTCAGGGTGAAGGCCGCCGTGCCGCCCATGGCCGTGTTGAGCGCACCGATCACGTCGCCGATGGACATGCCGGCCGTGACCGTGACCGTCGCCTGCCTGACAACACTGCCGTCTTTGCCCTTCAGCGCGAGCGAGATCTGGCCGCCCGCCGCAAGCCCGCTGGCGTCGGTTGCCGAAAGGCCGGTCGACAGGATCGAGGGCTCGGCGGTACGGAAGAGGTCGTTCAATCCGAAGAATTGCGAGAAGCCGGAGCCGCCGCGGCTGGCCGGTGTGGCCGCATCGTCCTTCACGACGACGCCGTTGCCGTTGCCGGCGGAGATCGTGAGCTGGCCGTCCTTGAAACTGGCCGAGCCGTTGCTTCCAAGCGCCGCGTTCAGCGCGTCCGTGAATCCGCCGACCGTGTTGCCGAAGCTCGTGGCTGCGCCGCCGTCGACCGAAATCGTGCCGGCATCGAAATCGACATCCACGCGCGAGACGAGGTTGCCGTTCTGATCCGTCACCGCGATGGTCGTCTTGCCGGTGAAGTTCAGCGCGTCCGTGGAAAGAAGACCGGTATTGCGTCCTGCCATCGTCGCGGGCGGCGGGAAGGCGGTGTTGGCATTGTTCTGCGCGTTGTAGGCGAGCACGGTCTGACGCGCGAGATTGCCGAGGCTGGCCGCGGTGTTCGCCAGGCTGCCGTCGCGCATATCTATCAGGCCTTTGATCTGGCCGGAAGCGATGTGCGAGTCGAACACCTGCGGGTTGCCGGTCACGTCGCCAGATTGTGGATTGACGTTCTGGATCGTGATCGGACCGTACGTGCCGTTGGTCGCGCCGCCGACATAGGAAAGCTGCGCATAGGTGCCGCTCACCAGTCCGACGCCGTCGGTCGTCATGACGCTAACGCTGCCATCGGCCTGATCCTGCGCGCGGATGCCGATAAGCTGCGAAAGGCTGGCGATCGCCTGATCGCGCTGATCGAACACCGCCGATCCTGTGTCGCCGTTGATCGTGGCCTGCCGCGCCTGTGCGTTCAGGTCGTTGATCTGCTTGAGCAGCGTGTTGACTTGGCCGATGGCACCGCTGATCTGCTGGTCGGCCTGTGTGCGCAGGCCGGAAATCGAATTGGAGAGCGATGCCATCTGGGTGGCTAGGCTCTGGAAGGCGTTGAGCGCACCGAGCTGACTCGCGTTATCGCCCGGGGCCAGTGTCGCCTGACCGAGTGCCGCCGAAACATTGCCGAGCTGCGAGGTCAGCGCGGTGTCGTCGCCGGGAGAGCCGAGCATTCCGTCGAGCTGGCTATAGACGGACGTTTGCGCGTCATAGCGCGCGGACGTGCCGCCAGCCGTGGTCACCTCGCGGTTTAGATATGTGTCGATCGCGCGCCGAACGGTCTGGATGTCCACGCCGTTCAGCATGCCGCCGGTCGCGAACGTGCCCTCCTGGATGGTGCGCCGCGCGTAACCCTGCGTGTTGATATTGGCGATGTTGTTGGAGGTGATGCGCAGCGCTTCGGTGTTCGTCATCAGCGCCGAAAGCGCACTCGACATGATCCCGTTGAGGCCCACGGCCTGCTCCGCGCATACAAATTTCCGCTTCGTGATCCGCAAGCCTCATGCCATGTCGCGCGCGGATTTTTTGCCGCAAAACCGGCATGCCTCGGCCTTTCTATGCATCGCACACGGCAGAGTTTGCCGGGCATGGCAGAACGTACCTTGTCGAAAACAGCCTCGGACCAAGCCAAGCGCGCGTGATTCCAAAGGAAATCGCACGCGGAAAATCTGGTCCGATGCTTGCTACGAACGCTGCGGAAAATTGCGGACGACCTCGTGGCTCAAATTCCCGCCATGCTTTTCGCATCGAGTGGCGCAGGCCTCTCGTCGCATCCGGCGGCGAATGCATCGTCGTCGGGTTTCGACGCCATTCTGGCAGCGCTCACGCCCCATACGCAGTTGCCACATCTGCCGGCCATCGCGTCTCTCAACGAATACGCCTCGCTGCACGATTACAGCGCGCTTCCAAGGCCCACGTTCCAGAACACGGTCCCGGCGTTTCCCAACATCGGCGCCAGTCTTCCGGCACCGACCATTCGCGTGCTCAAAGCATCGGTCGCACTGCCGATCATGACGGCACACATGAGGATGCGCGATCAAAGCAAACAAGGCCAGGATACACCGAAGCCCGCTGCGCCCTCGCGCATCGCGGCACCGTCACCCACGACATTGAACGCGCTGCCGCAGCCGATCCGTCCGACCGCGGCGCCTGCGCCCGCAAGCACATCTCCCGTCGCCAGTATCGAAGCATCGGATGACAGCGCCGATCGCAAGGTAAGGGCCGCTGCTACGCCTTCGCCGTCCTCAAGCCTTGCGCCGGTGACGTCAAAGGCTGAGGCGACCGGGAAGCCCGATCACACTCAGGAACCGGTTGCTGACGTGTCTCCTATCTCTGGTACCAGAGCATCGGACACCGGGACCGATCACATGGTGCCATCCGCTGCTGCACCGTCGCGCACCTCAAACCCTGCGCCGCTGACGCCGAAGGCTGAGGCAAAGGTCGAGCCCCATCAGGAAACGACGGACAGCCTGGCAAACCTGCCACCCGCAACACAAAGCGAAACATCGCGCCCTATATCCGGCGGCACCACGCAACACGCCGATATTCCGGCAACGTCCAACGCCTCGGCGGAAGTGCCTCGCTCCGCGGCGAGCAATCCTGCCGCGCAACAAGCTACCGTTCGCATCGCGCCAGGAACGGCTCTCCCGCAACATGTGGTGGAAGCCATCATGGCGGCAAAAGTGGACGCCGGCGATCCGCTGCCAGTGACCATCCCGGCAAGTGTCGCCGATAAGCTGTCGCAACCCGACATGCGGCCTCAGACAAGCAATGTGAAGGGCGTGCCTTCCGGTCTTCCGGCCGATGTTGCCGGCCTCGATCGCATTGTGAAAACGTCTCCATTGGCGAACGCGACATCGCGCGTAGAGAGCTTTCTCGCGTCGGGGGTAAACCTGGCCGATCCCGGATCGGGGCAACCGGTCACACAAGACGCGAGCCGCACAACGCCGCCTTCACCAACACGGGCGGGCGATGTTTCGCCGAGAGTGCTGGACACGCTCGTCAAGACATCAGGCGCGAACATCACGACGACGGTCGAGGAAATTCAGGTCGCGCCGAATGAAATGGAAGCGGGTCAAGCGAGGCAGCCCTCCGCCACCAGCGTCAACACCGATGCTTCCGATACGCATCGGGAAATGCAGCCAGCACTGTCTCGCAGTGTTGTCACCGATCAAACGGCGAAGCAGTCGCCTTTGCGTGCAGCCGATCCTGGCGTTACCGAAACAAATCTCCGGACGCAGCCGACTTCGATCGAACCCGCGGACCAAACGGCGAAGGAGTCATCTTCGCGTCCAGCCGATTCTGGTGTTGCCGATGCAAATCCCCGGCCGCAGCAAAATCCGGCTTCGGTGGATCAGATTGCGGAACAGCCATCAACCAGTAGCGCAAGTCCCGAAACCGGCGATACGCGTTCGCTTGTGCGAAACTTGAGCTCGACAGCAACGGCAGACTACGCCGCCAGGCAAGCGACCGCAGAGGCAAGCGATCCACTCGTTAACGATGTGCTGCCCGAAACGCACCAGAGCCCGGCTGTCGCAGCGCCGCGGAGTGGCAGTGCTGACAAACCACAGTCCCGCACGACCGATCGGGAATTGGCACCGGCTCAGACACAGCAGAAGCCGGTCCCGCCTGCTTCAGCAGATCAAATTGCGAAGCCTCAGGCAGCCCCTGTCACGGATCCTGAATCGGCACCTGTCCAGACACAGCAGAAGCTGGTCGCTCCTGCTCCGGCAGATCAAATTGCGAAGCCTCAGGTAGCCCCGGTCACCGATCCTGAATTGGCACCTGTCCCGACACAGCAGAAGTCGGTCGTTCCCGCTCCGGCAGATCAAGTTGTGAAGCCGCAGGCCGTCCCAGTCACCGATCCTGAATCGGCACCTGTCCAGGCACAGCTGAAGCCGGTCGTTCCTGCTTCGGCAGATCAAGATGCGAAGCCTCAAGCAGCCCCCGTCACTGATCCTGAATCGGCACCTGTCCAGGCACAGCAGAAGCCGGTCGCTCCTGCTCCGGCAGATCACGTTGCGAAGCTGCAGGCAGCCCCTGTCACCGATCTTGAATCGGCATCTGTCCAGGCGCGACAGACGCCGGTCGTTCCAGCTCCGGCAGATCAAGTTGCGAAGCCGCGGGCAGCCCCAGTCACCAATCCTGAATCGACACCTTTCCAGACACAGCCGAAGCCCGTCGCGCCTTCTTCAGCGGATCAGATTGCGAAGCCGCAGGTAGCACTTGTCAATCATCCTGAATCGGCAACCGACCCGGCACAGCAGAGGCCGGTCGTTTCCGCTTCGCCAGATCAGGTTGCGAAGCAACCGGCAGCCGCTGTTACCGATCCCGAGATCGCTGGTCAGGACGTCCAACCTTCGAACACGAATCGCGCAGCCACGTCCCCGGCTACTCCTGTCGATAATTCCGAACCGGCGGATATGGATTCCCCGAGAACGCAGGAGCCGGCATCTGCAGATCGGTCAGTGCCTGCCGAAAACGCCGATGCAAGTAGACCGCAAGCGACAACGCCGGTTCGGCCAAGCCCAGCCGCCATCGAGGTGATCGATCCCGCGGAGATGCTCGTTTCCGAAACGGCGCAACCGGCAACGGCCGGCGATGCGCCGGCGCAAATGCGTGGTCCCGCGAGAAAGGCTCTCGACAGTTCGGCGGTTGCACCGAAAACAAATGGATCGTCCGCTGCCGGCGCCAAGCCAGAACAACAGCCGCCAGCCACGCTCGCAACTGCTGCATCGGCAACGAAGACGGCTGGCGATACGGGCAATGACACGTTGGCGGACAACACAACCGCAGACGACGCCGCGGCACAAAGCCAAACCGATTCAGCCTCGGGCAAAGTCGACGCCGCGCAGCCGGCTTCGAGCGGTCCTGCTGTTCCTGTGGCGTCGTCAACCAGTCAGCCGGGCGGTGCGGCGTTTGTGACGGGGACGGCGCAGGCTGCGGTCACACCGACTGTCACCACGCCGGCCGCAACTACAGCGGCTTCGACATCGGCAGCATCGGCCACAGCAGAGCCCACACCCGACATTGACAGTCTGGCGGTCGCGATTGCTACCAACGCTGCGCGCGGCACCAAACATTTCGACATCCGCCTCGACCCGCCGGAGCTGGGCCGGGTCGATGTTCACATGAGCGTGAGCCGTGACGGCAAGGCCGAAGCGCTGCTCACCGCGGACCGCCCGGAGACGCTGGAATTGCTGCAGCGCGACTCCAAGACGCTCGAGCGCGCGCTCAAGGATGCGGGACTCGATCTGTCAAACAACAGCCTCAATTTCTCGCTTAAAGGACAGCATCGGCAGGGCGACGGAGCTTCCATGGCGCGTATGCGCAGCCTGTCGGACGCGGTTGTCGCAAGGGCCGAAGCCGCAAACGCCTCTACACCCATCTGGAGTCACGCGCCCGGCAGCGCGCGACTCGATATCCGCGTCTAGGCGCGAAGGGAGAAGGTCATGACGACGATCAATACACAGCAGACGCTGAACGGCGGTCAGTCTCAGGCAGCCCAGCAGCTTGCGGGCAATTTCGACACCTTCCTGACGCTGCTGACGACGCAGCTTCAGAACCAGGATCCCTTGAGCCCGATGGACTCGAACCAGTTCACCCAGCAGCTCGTGATGTTCTCGCAGGTCGAACAGCAGATCAACACCAACGACAATCTGCAGTCGCTGATCGCGCTCAATCTAAGTCAGAACGCAAACTCGGCGGTGAACTATATCGGCCGCAGTGTCGTGATGACCAACGGCGAGGGTTCACTTGAGACCAGCAGCACCGACGACCAGACCAAAAGCTGCGACTGGACCTACAATCTCGCCTCTGCGTCCGCCGGCACCACGCTGACGGTCAAGGATGCGAACGGCAAGGTGGTTTACACCACCAGCGGTAACACCTCCGCCGGCAACAACGATTTCACCTGGGATGGCAAGGATTCGAGCGGAAACACGCTGCCCGACGGCAAGTACACGCTATCGGTTGCGGCAACGGGTTCCGACGGTTCGGCCATCACGACGACGATCGCGAGCAAGGCGATCGTCACCGCCGTCGATATGGCCGGCACCACGCCGATGCTCGTGCTCGGCTCGATGGAAATTCCGCTCTCCGACGTCTCGCTCGTCGGCGCGCCAAGTTAATTCTCAACCGGTGGCCGAGAACCGGCCGCCTTGGAAACAGGCGAAAGGACGAAGTCCTCGAGGCCCTCAAGGAAATGGAACAATGAGCCTCTACGATGCACTTTTGATCGGTGTCTCGGGCCTGAACGCGCAAAGCAGGGCCATGAGCATCTTCTCCTCCAATATCGCGAACGTGAACACGGTCGGCTACAAAGGCTCGGCCAGCACGTTCCAGACCATGCTGGGTGCCGCGAATGGCGGTGCGGCCGGCCTTTCGGAAGGCGTGATGGCCAGCGCCCAGGCGAACATCGCCCAGCAAGGCGCGGAATTCGCAACCTCCTCGCCGACCGACCTCGCCATCACCGGCGACGGCTTCTTCTGCGTCAGCACATCTGCCGACAAGGCCGCGCAGATGCTCTACACCCGCGCCGGCAGCTTCAATCCGGACTCCGCAGGCAATCTGCGCAACTCGGCCGGTCTCTACCTGCAGGGCTGGCCGGCAAATGCCGACGGCACATTCCCGAACAGCGGACCGCTGGGCCCGATCAATATCAACAGTATCGGCGGCAAGGGTGAGGCAACGTCCAACCTCTCGCTCGCAGCCAATCTTGACGCGAGCGCGGATATCTTCAACGGCTACAATCCCGGCGACATGACCAATGCCGTTCCGCCCGTCCAGCCGACCTATTCGACGACCGTGAATGTCTATGACAGTCAGGGTGGATCGCAGCCGCTCAAGATCTCGTACCTCAAGACCGGTGCGAACACGTGGGCATATGAAGTCGCGTATACCGGCGATACGAGCAAACTCAATCCGGCGGCCCCGTTGCTTGACTGCGGCACGCTCACGTTCAACGGCGACGGTTCGCTCGCCAACGTAACCGACACGACGCCAGGCGGAAGCGGCACATCATCCCCCGATGGCTCGCTCAACTTCACGATTCCCTGGGATCCGACCACGTCGGGACTCCAGCCGCAGGCGATCGATTTCAAGCTGGGATCGTACGGCAAGACCGATGGCGTCACACAGTTCGACTCGGAATCGGTGGTCAACAACACAACCGTCGATGGCGCATTGTTCGGCAACGTCACCGGCGTCACGATCGCGGCCGACGGGACGGTTTATGCCAACTTCTCGAATGGTCTTACGCAGGCGGAATACAAGATCCCGCTTGCAACCTTCACCAACCCGAATGGCCTGGCACAGGTCGGGGGCAACGCTTTCGCGGTCACGCAGGACTCGGGCGCGGCAGTTATTGGCGATGCCGGTGACGGCAATCGTGGCGGTCTTCAGTCTTACGCACTCGAAGGTTCCACCGTCGATCTGGCGACCGAGTTCACCAACATGATCACAACGCAGCAGGCCTACTCGGCATCGGCGCGCGTCATCTCGACGGCCTCGCAGATGCTCGATGAGTTGATGCAGATACAGCACTGAAAAATCTGGCGGCGTCCCTCCCAAAATGGGACGCCGCCAACGCTGGCTAGAAACAATTCAAACAGAAAACTTATGGCTTCGTTTACCCTCGATTTTGGGCTTTTCTTAAATAGCCAGGCGCTAAGTTCGCGGTGGGTGATGGAGTCAGGAGCAGCGTAATGATGGGTGACGACCGCAGGGGGCGAGTCAGTTACGTCATCGGGCCCGATGGAAGCCCGCTGACGCTGGCCGATCTTCCGCCGCCCAGCACCAAGCGCTGGGTCATACGCCGCAAGGCCGAAGTGGTCGCTGCGGTGCGTGGTGGACTGCTGAGCCTCGATGAAGCCTGCAAGCGCTATACGCTGACGGTCGAGGAGTTCCTCGCCTGGCAGCGCGCCATCGATCGCCATGGTCTTGCCGGTCTGCGCGCGACGCGCGTGCAGCAATACCGCAACTGAAATCGAGCCGTTGAAACTGGAAACCTTTTGTTAATTCCGATTTCCGAGTTCTGACCTACGATTTCTGCGCGCATTAAGTCCGCCTTTACCAACAGCACGGCAAAGTTTGCCCAGCATCAAGGGGCTGGGAGCAGACATTGCCGGAATTCATCAAGGCCATCGGGGCTGCGCGCTTCGGTGTGATGGCAGGTGTCGCTGCCGCGCTCACGGCCTTCTTCCTCTATGTTGCGGGCGTCATCTCCGAACCGCCCAAGAGCATTCTGTTCTCCGGGCTTGAATCGCGGGACGCCTCCGCGGTCACTGCCAAGCTGGACACCATGAATGTGCCCTACGAGGTCAAGGGCGATGGCGGCACGATCCTGGTTCCCGCCGACCAGGTGACCAAGCTGCGCATGTCGCTCGCCCAGGACAATCTCCCCGCGGCCGGCGTCGGCTACGAGATCTTCGACAAATCCGACGCCTTCGGCGCCACCGCCTTCGTGCAGAATATCAACCGACTTCGCGCCCTCGAAGGCGAGCTTGCGCGCTCGATTCAGACCATCGAAGGCATCGAAAGCGCCCGCGTTCATCTTGTGGTGCCCGAGCGGCAGATTTTCTCGCGCGACGAACAGACGCCGAGCGCCTCCGTCGTGCTCAAGACGCGCGGCCAGATGGAACATGGCCAGGTTCAGGCGATCCAGCACCTTGTGGCCGCTGCCGTGGCCTCGCTCAATCCCGACCGCGTCGCCATCATCGACGACCGCGGCAATCTGCTGGCAGGCGGCGACGGCAAAACCGGTCCGGACGCCATCGCGCAGGGCGAGGAACAGCACACCACCGAATTCGAGGACCGGCTGCGCACCCGCATCGAGTCGATCGTCGGCAGTGTCGTGGGCGCCGGCCATGCACGCGTCCAGGTGACCGCCGACATGAACTACAATCATACCAGCGAAACCAGCGAGACCTTCGACCCGGACAGCAAGGTTGTGCGTTCGACCCAGACGGTCGAGCAGAACGCGTCCGATGCCAATTCCACCAACAGCTCCTCCAGCATTGCCGGCGCGCTTCCCAACCAGTCCGCCACCGGGGGTGCCGACAACACGAAATCGACATCCGGCCGCACCGAGGAAACGACGAACTACGAAATCTCCAAGACCACAAAGACCAGCACGATCGACGGTGGCACGGTGAAGAAGCTCTCCGTTGCCGTCGTCGTCGACGGCACCAAAGAAGGTGACTACCACCCGCGTACGCCGGCCGAGATGAAGCAGATCGAGGCGCTGGTGAAATCGGCCATCGGGTTCGATGGCGCGCGCGGCGACCTTGTCCAGGTTACCAGCATGTCGTTCGCGAAGGTCGACATGCCCAACGCCACCGCCGCGCCCGCGCCGTTCCTCGGCCTGGACAGTTCCTATTGGTTCAAGATCATCGAAGTGGGAATCCTCTCGCTGACCGCACTCCTGATCGGCTTCTTTGTCGCTCGTCCGCTGATCCAGCGCATGTTCGCCCCGGTGAGCTACGCGGTCGCGCAAGCCGTGCCGGGCACGCCTGCCGCCGCGCAATTGCCCGCGCCCACGCCGGCGTCGGGCGATGCTCAACCGGGTGCCGGTCCCCAGCAACTTCCAGCGCCGCGCGATAGTATGATCGATATCTCCCGCATCGAAGGACAGGTGCGCGAGTCCTCCGTCCGCAAGGTTGGCGAAGTCGTCCAGGCGCATCCCGAGGAAGCGCTGGCGATCCTGCGCACCTGGCTCCATCAACCGGTGTAGGCGATGGCGCGCGCAGTCTCAAAACCCGCGGTCAAGGAAGATATCCGTCAGCTTAGCGGCGCCGAGCGCTCAGCCGTGCTCCTGCTCGCGCTGGGTGAGGAACATGCCGCCAAGCTCTGGAACATGCTGGACGACGAGGAGATCCGCGAAATCTCCCAGATCATGTCCAGCCTCGGCTCGGTATCGGCGAGCGTGGTCGAAAAACTTCTGGTCGAATTCGTGTCCCAGATGTCTGGCGGCGGTTCGCTGATGGGTTCCTACGAATCCACGGAGCGCCTCATCGCCCGTTTCCTGCCTGGTGAAAAAGTTTCCCAGATCATGGAAGAAATCCGTGGCCCCGCCGGCCGCACCATGTGGGACAAGCTCGGCAATGTGAACGAGGTGGTGCTGGCGAACTATCTGAAGAACGAATATCCGCAGACCGTCTCGGTCGTGCTCTCCAAGATCAAGCCGGAGCATGCCGCCCGCGTGCTGGGCGCGCTGCCGGAAGAGTTCGCGCTCGAAGTCGTCCAGCGCATGCTGCGCATGGAAAGTGTGCAGAAGGAAATCCTGGAGAAGGTCGAAAAGACCTTGCGCACCGAGTTCATGTCCAATCTCGCGCGTACCGCCAAGCGCGACAGCCACGAGCACATGGCCGAAATCTTCAACAATTTCGACCGCCAGACCGAAAGCCGCTTCATCACGGCGCTGGAAGAGCGCTCGCGCGATTCCGCCGAGCGCATCAAGGCCCTGATGTTCACCTTCGAGGATCTCGGAAAGCTCGATCCCGGATCGATCCAGACGCTCTTGCGCCATATCGAGAAGGACAAACTCGGGCTCGCGCTCAAAGGCGCGACCGATTCCCTGCGCGACAGCTTCTTCTCGAACATGAGCGAACGCGCCGGAAAGATTCTTCGCGAAGACATGGAAGTCATGGGCCCGGTCCGCCTCAAGGACGTCGACGAGGCGCAGATGCGCATGGTCAACGTCGCTAAGGATCTCGCGAACAAGGGTGAAATCATGATCGCCAACAAGCAGGGCGAAGACGAGCTGGTGTATTGATGGCCCTTCCCAAATTCCGCTTCGACACCGAGTTCCGCAGCGAAGGCGATGTCGTCTCGCACGCCGCGCGTGGCCGTGTGAAGAAGACGCTCACCCAGGAAGAACTCGATCAGCTTCGCGCCGAAGCCCGCAGCGAGGGTCTGAATTCCGGGGAAACGCGGGCACTCGAGGCCGTCGCACAAGGCGTGAAGGAGACAGCCGCCGCGATACGGCAGACCCTCTCGCAGACACAGCGCGATATCGAGAAAATCCGGGAAGAAGCGGCGCAGATCGCGTTCGTCGTGGCGCGCAAGCTGGTCCCGCTCGCGCTCGATGCGTTGCCCGCTGCCGATGTGGAGCGCGCATTGCGCGATGCCATTCATCAGGCCATCGGCGAGCCGCGTGTCGTGTTGCGCGCCAATCCGCGCGTCATCGAGGCGTTGAACGGACAACTCACCGAGATCGCGCACGAGGAAGGCTATGAAGGCCGCCTCATTGCCGCTGCCGATCCAGCGTTCAAAGGCGCCGACTGCCGCATCGAATGGCGCGGCGGCGGAGCCGAGCGCAGCGAGGCGGCCATGGAAGAAGCCATGGCCGCCATGATCGCCCGGCGCTTTTCGCAATCATCTCATTCCATGTCGACGGAGGAATAAATGGCCGGATCCGACGAAGTCGATCTGCCGCAACTCGAAGACGATGCGACGCAAGGCTCTTCGCCGGCGCTGCTCACCGGCGGAGGCGCGCCCGATGCCGATATCAAGCGCAGCGCGCAGGACCTGGAAGCCGTTTTCGACGTGCCCGTCACGGTGTCGGCGGTGCTCGGCAAATCCGCGATGGAAGTGAGCCAGCTTCTGAAACTCGGCAAAGGAACCATCGTCGAACTCGACCGCAAGGTCGGCGAAGCCATCGATATTTATGTCAATGACCGTCTCGTCGCGCGCGGCGAGGTCGTTCTTGTCGAGGAACGGCTCGGCGTGACCATGACTGAAATCATCAAAGCGGGGCAATCCTGATGCGTCTCCTTATCATTGGCAGTCTGCAGGGGCAGATCGGCGCGGCCACGAAAATTGCGATGGATCGCGGTGCGAAAGTCGTGCACGCGGGCGACATCGAGCAGGGGCTTGCCACACTCCGCAACGGGCATGGCGCGGACCTCGTATTCTGCGATATCTCGCTCGATATCGGCGAACTCGTTCGTGCGCTGAGCTCCGAACGCATCTGCACACCGGTCGTGGCCTGCGGCATCGGCACAGACGCGCGCCGCGCCGTCGATGCGATCCGCGCGGGCGCCAAGGAATACCTGCCGCTGCCTCCGGACGCGGAACTGATTGCGGCGGTGCTTGCCGCCGTCGCGGATGAGAGCCATCAGCTCATCTTCGAGGACGAGGCGATGGGCGCGGTGATCTTGCTCGCCGACCAGGTTTCCTCCAGCGATGCCTCGATCCTCGTCACCGGCGAAAGCGGCACCGGCAAGGAAGTGCTGGCGCGCTATGTCCATCGCAAATCCTCACGCGCCGACAAGCCGTTCATCTCGGTCAACTGCGCCGCGATCCCGGAGAATCTGCTCGAAAGCGAATTGTTCGGCCACGAGAAGGGCGCCTTCACCGGCGCAGTGGCGCGGCGCATCGGCAAGTTCGAGGAAGCCAACGGCGGCACGCTGCTGCTCGACGAAGTGAGCGAGATGGCGTTCCATCTCCAGGCCAAGCTGCTGCGCGCCATCCAGGAACGTGAGATCGACCGGGTCGGGGGCACCAAGCCGGTCAAGGTCGACATCCGCATCATCGCAACGTCGAACCGCGATCTGGCGGAATCGGTTGCGCGTGGGACGTTCCGTGAAGACCTCCTCTACCGCCTGAACGTCGTCAATCTCCGCATTCCGGCGTTGCGGGAACGGCCGAGGGACATTCAGGCCCTGGCGCGCCACTTTGCGCACAAATACGCGGAAGCGAACGGTGTGCCCTACCGCGCGATTTCGCCGGCGACCGAGCGCTTGCTGGCCGGGCATCCCTGGCGCGGCAATGTGCGCGAGCTGGAAAACACGATCCATCGCGCGGTGCTGCTTGCGACTGGGCCCGAGATTTCGCCGGAAGCCATCCGGCTTCCCGATGGCACGCGTGTCGGTGCGGGCGTGATCTCCACCGATCTGCCGGGCCCCGTAAAGACGGCCGTGGAATCGGCAACGGCTGTGACGCGCGGGCTCGTCGGACGTACCGTCGCCGACGTCGAGCGCGATCTGATCCTGGACACGCTCGGACATTGCCTCGGCAACCGCACCCATGCGGCGAACATCCTCGGCATCTCGATCCGTACACTGCGCAACAAGCTGCGCGAATATTCCCAGTCAGGCTTGAAAGTCCCCCCGCCCGGCGAGCACAGGCTGGCAGGATAATTAGCCCATGACCGACGTCACCGCCGGCAGTCCTCCGCGCGCAGGCTTCGATTTCTCGCTTCCGGGGATCTTCGATTTCCTGAAGCGCAGCGAACTTGCGCTTGCCATTGGCATCATGGCGATCCTCGTCGTCCTGATCCTGCCGCTGCCGACGTTTCTGCTGGATATCTGTCTGGCGTTCTCGCTGTCGCTCTCGATCCTGATCCTGATGACGGCGGTGTTCGTGAAGAAGCCGCTCGAATTTTCGTCGTTCCCGACGGTGTTGCTCATCACAACGATGATGCGGCTTGCGTTCAATCTCGCCTCGACGCGTCTGATCCTCGGCCATGGCAGCGAGGGCACTGCCGCCTCCGGCTATGTCATTCAGGCGTTCGGCAAGCTGATCATGGGCGGCAATTTCGTGATCGGCCTGATCGTCTTTGCGATTCTGGTGATCGTGAACTTCGTCGTCATTACGAAAGGCTCCGGTCGCATCGCCGAAGTCGCGGCGCGTTTCACATTGGATGCGATGCCCGGCAAGCAGATGGCCATCGACGCCGACCTGTCGTCCGGGTTGATCGACGAGAAGGAAGCGCGCATCCGCCGCAAGACGCTGGAACTCGAATCCAACTTCTTCGGCGCCATGGACGGCGCCAGCAAGTTCGTGCGCGGCGACGCGATCGCGGGCCTGATGATCGTGGCGATCAATGTCATCGGCGGCATCATCATCGCCGTAGCCCAGAAGGGCATGAGCTTCGGCGATGCGACGCAGACCTTCACATTGCTGACCGTGGGCGATGGCCTCGTCAGCCAGATGCCGGCGCTGATCGTCTCCACCGCCGCCGGCCTCATGGTGTCGAAGGCCGGTGTCGAAGGTTCGACCGACAAGGCGCTGATGGGACAACTTTCGTTCTATCCCCAGGCGCTTGGCATGGCGTCGGTCGTGATGGGCATCGTCGCCGTGCTGCCCGGCATGCCCACACTGGCTTTCGCCGGTCTGTCCGCCGGAATCGGCGCGCTCGCCTGGCTTTCCTACAAGCGCAAGGATGCAGCCGAGGCGGTCGTCCGGGTTGCGGAGCAAAAAGCGACCGCCGATGCGACGCCGTCGGAAGAACCGATCTCGACCGCGCTCGCGCTCGATCTGCTGCGCATCGAGCTCGGCTATGCGCTGCTGCCCCTGATCAACGATGTGAAAGGCCACCGCATCACCGATCAGATCAAGGCGCTGCGCCGCCAGCTCGCGCAGGATATGGGCTTTGTGATGCCGGCGGTGCGCATCCTCGACAACATGCAGCTCGGCGCCAACGAATACCGCATCCGCGTCAAGGAAGTGGATTCGGGCAAGGGTGAGCTCTTCCCCGGCAGCATGCTGGTGATGGATCCCAAGGGCCTGCCGGTCGATCTGCCCGGCACGCACACGACCGAGCCCGCGTTCGGCCTGCCGGCAACCTGGATTTCCTCGACCTTGCGCGACGAAGCGTCATTCCGCGGCTTTACCGTGGTCGATCCGGGCACGGTGCTGACGACGCATCTGACCGAGGTGCTCAAATCGCACATGGCAGAGCTTCTCTCCTATGCCGAGACCAAGAAACTGCTCGACGACATGCCGCCGGAAAACAAGAAGCTGGTCGACGAGCTTATCCCCGCGCAGATTTCCGTCACCGGCGTGCAGCGTGTGCTGCAGACCTTGCTCGCCGAACGCGTCTCGATCCGCGATCTTCCGGCGATCCTGGAGGGCATCGCCGAAGCGGTCGGCCACACCAAGAACGCGCTCTACATCACCGAGCATGTGCGTGGACGGCTGTCGCGCCAGCTTTGCAACGCCAATCTCGCGCCCGGGGGCTATCTCCCGCTCATCGCGCTGTCGCCGGCGTGGGAACAGAGCTTCATCGAGTCGATCGTGGGCCAGGGCGAAGACCGCCAGCTCGCGATGGCGCCGTCGCAGCTCCAGCAGTTCATTCAAACCGTGCGCGAGCGCTTCGACGATGCCAACAACAGGGGTGAGCTGCCGATCCTTCTGACCTCGCCGCAGATCAGGCCATTCGTACGCTCGATCGTCGAGCGCTTCCGTCCTTCGACCGTCGTGATGTCGCAGAACGAGATCCATCCCTCGGTCCGCCTCAGGACGCTGGGGCAGATTTAGGAGCGATCGTTTTTTGTTGAACCACATTCTACCCTCCCTTTGAGGGAGGGTCGACAATTTGCGAGCAGCGCGAGCAAATTTCGGGGAGGGGTAATAGCTCAGGCGCCCGGTGCAGTACCCCTCCCCGGAAAATCCTGCGCGGCGCTGTGCGCCGCTGGAATTTTTCGACCCTCCCTCAAGGGGAGGGTAGGAAGCGATTCAAGCTCAGAAAATCTCGTTCTAAGCGCAATCAACGCCCTTCCATTCTCCAGGCCAGCAACACGGTGCCTAGAAGAAGCAGCAGGCCCGCCCATGGCGGCAGCAGAGGCTGCTGCTCGACCGCAGTGACGCGATAAGCGCCGTTGCGGCGCAGGCCGATCCAGTTCTCTCCAGATGCTGGGGCGTTCGCAGCGACGCGCCGGATTGAAGGCAAACCGTCCGTAAGCCAATGCACCGAGCCACCGCTCTGCTCGGCCAGGGGGCTGAGGATCTGGTCCGTCGCGCGCATATCGGCGATTTCTTTCGGATTGAGCGGCCCCGCCGCGGCGACGGCGGATTTTGTGGCATCGTTGAGGCGGTAGAGGCCAAGCTCGTCGGCCTTTTCCGTCGCGCGCCAGATGCCCGGTGCAACTTTCGTCAGCGTCACGATCCGGCGCTTTCCAGAGGGAAACGTGAGCGTCACAGGCGACGCCGTATCGGCCATCGTGCGGCGCTCGATGGTGATCTGGCCATGCTCGATGGAGGCCGAGAGCTTTTCCGCCTCCAGCTCCGGCTCCTTCATCAGCCAATGCGCGAGCCGGCGCAGCAGCTCCGCTTCGGGCCCGCCGCCCTCGAAGCCGCGCGCCCAGAGCCAGCCCTGATCTGAAAGCAGCTCCGCCACCCGGCCCTTGCCGATGTTGTCGAGCACCAGCAACGGCTTGTCGTTTGGACCCGACATCACGGTCTGGCCCGTGATCTTGTTGGCACCGATCAGGCGAAACCAGCGCCCCCAAGTGGGCTGCGATGCCGGCGTGTTGGCGCCGGGCAGATCGCGCGTCACCGGATGCGCCTGTCCCGCGTCCGTGACAATGGGCTTATAGGCTTGCGCCACGATCTCGCCGGTCGGTGCGACCGGGAGCACGGCGGAAAGCGGTGTGCGGTAGATGCTGGTCGGCTCCGAGAATTCCGGCCCGGCGGAGACCAGAAGCGCGCCGCCATTTTCGACATAGCTCGCGATGTTCTCGAAATAGGCGAGCGGCAGGATTCCGCGCTCGCGATAGCGATCGAAGATCACAAGGTCGAACTGATCCAGTTTTTCGACGAACAATTCGCGCGTCGGAAACGCGATCAGCGAAAGCTCATCGATGGGCGTGAAGTCCTGCTTGTCGGGCGGGCGCAGAATGGTGAAGTGCACCAGATCGACGGATGGATCGGCCTTCAAGAGGCTTCGCCATACCCGTTCACCGGCATGCGGCTCTCCGGAAACCAGTAACACACGCAGCCGGTCGCGCACGCCGCTGACCGCGACCACGGCGCGGTTGTTCTGCAGCGTCAATTCGGCCGGGCCGGGCTTGGCTTCCAGCTCGACGACATTCTCGCCGCCATGCGCAACCGGCACGTGGATGGTCGTCTTCCGGCCGATGGGCACGGTCTGGATGCCGGCGTCGCGTCCGTCGATCCGCACCTGCACATCGGCGTTGCCGCCGCCATCGCTGCCGAAATCGTCGATGCGCAGGACGATGTCGGCGTTCTGGCCCACGATGGCGAACCGCGCCGCATCGACGACAGAGAGCTTCCGGTCGCGTTCGTTCCGCTGACCGACAATGAGCGCCTGCAGAGGCGCGCGAATGGCCGGCTTCTTCGGCGCGTCGTGCACCTCGCCGTCGGTGATGACGATCGCACCGGCCACGCGCTCCGGCGGCACGTCGGCGAGCGCGGCATTCAGCGCCGAGAACAGCTGCGTGCCGTTGTCCTCGCCTGTCGTCTGGGTGGTGACGGTGGTCTCGCGGATTTCGAGATCTTTTTCCGTGGCGAGGCGCTTCTTGATCTCGGCAAGCGCATGCGCCGCGTCCGCCGAGCGATGCTCGATGCTCATGCTCTGGGAGCGGTCCAGCACGATTGCCGCGACGTCGGTCAACGGCTCGCGCTTTTCATGGACGATCAGCGGATTGGCAAGCGCCAGCAGCGCTGCCGCGAAAGCCAGTCCGCGCGCCCAGGTACCGCGTGCGCGGCGGATGAAGGCGTAGAGCGTGAGGAGTACGGCGGCAGCTATCAATACCCACAAGTAGACAAGCGGGACGTGCGGCGCGAAATCGATCGTCGTGGCCATGCCTCAGTGCCCCAGCCGTTCGAGGAGCGCAGGCACGTGCACCTGATCGGCCTTGTAATTGCCGGTCAGCGTGTACATCACGAGATTGATGCCGAAGCGGAATGCCAGTTCGCGCTGGCGTACGCCGCCTGGAACGACATCGACGATCGGCTGGCCTTGCGCATCGAGCGCCCAGGCCGCGGCCCAGTCATTGCTGCCGATAATCACGGGGGAGACGCCATCGCCGCCGCGCGCGGGTGCGGCGCGTTCGCCTTTCGCGGCGGGGGGCAGCGCCTCGACCCAGACCTTTCCGCCATCCCAGCGGCCGGGAAAGTCCTTCAGCAGATAGAACGCTTTGGTCAGGACATGATCGGATGGCACCGGTTCGAGCGGCGGCAGATCGAGCTTGGAGGTGAGGCGGCGCAAGGTCTGCTCGCCGGGCGAATTCGGTCCGCGCACCGCGCCCAAGGTGAGATCGCGCGTGTCGAACACGATCGTCCCGCCGTTTCGCATGTAGTCGGCGACACGCGAGAGCGCCTGCGGGGACAGATCCTTTTCGCGCGGATCCATCGGCCAGTAGAGCAGGGGAAAGAAGCTCAGATCGTCTTTGCCGAGGTCGACGCCGATGGGCTCTTCCGGGATGTAGGAGGTGCGCTGACGCAGAACCAAACCCAGCCCGTAGAGCCCCGCCCGACTCATATTGTCGACATCGGAAAGTCCGGTTTTGACATAGGCCAGCCGCGTGTCGAGTGCGGCTTTGAGATCGGACGCATCGTCCGCCCGTGCGCCACCGATATGCACGACCGCAAGGACGGCGACGAAACCGGCGATGCGCAATACCGGAATGAGCCCGCGAAGACTTAGCGAGATCAGGGCATCGATCAGAAGCAGCAGCATTGCAATCGTCAGCAGCGGTGGCTCAAGCGCCGTCTCGCCGCCTTCGGCATAGGGCTCCGCGCCCATCCCGCTGATCGGCAATAGCGTGGCATTGGAATGGATGAGATTGAGCGCGAAACCGGCGCCTTGAGTCCCGTAGAGGCCCGGTGGGTGCGCACGCGACGGCGTCGTTTTCGCAAGCGCAGAGGCACGCAGCGGCAGGACGTCGCCGGCTGGCGGCCGCAGATGCGCGAAGCCGTCGAGGGTAAGAAGCGCTGGCAATGTCGCCGCACTCGTCATCTCGCCCGGATGCGTACCGTTCGCGAGCATCAAAAGCCGGCGTAGCATGTCGACATACAATCCCGACAGCGGCAGCGACGACCATGATGGACCGGCGGTGATGTGGAACAGCACGATCCACCCCTTGCCGCGCTGCTCGGCCGTGACCAGCGGTGTGCCGTCGGCCAGCCGCGCCCAGGTGCGCTGCGACAACTGGATGGACGGTTCGGCAAGCACCTGCCGCGATACCGTCACATCCGGCGATAGTGCCAGACCGCCGAACGGACTTGTCGCCGGGAAGGGCGTGAGATGCTGGGGCTCGGCCCAGGCGAGCGCGCCACCAAGATAGCGCCCGCCGACACGCAGCTTCACCGGCACCAGATCGTCGACGTCGCCGGTCATGCGTTCGCCGGCAAACCGGATCAGCAATCCGCCGTCATTGACGAAGCGCGAGACCGCGTCATGGTCGCTGCCGGCCACGCGCCCGATATCGGCCAGCACCAGAACGCCGACATGCTCGTCCAGAAGATGGGACATCGTGCCCTTCTTCAGATCCGCATAGGGCGCGAGCGCGCGCTCGAGATAATAAAGATCGGACAGCAGCGGCTGCTCGCTCTCGATGTTGCTCGCCGAGACCAGACCCACCAGGCGCCGCGGCGCACCGGTGTCGAGCAGTTGCGTCGCGCCGGCGGAATCTTCGCTAGTCACAGCTAGCCGCACCGTTTCGTTGCGGACCTCGATGGGGAGCGCGATTTTCGTGTTTGCCCGGTCCTTGCCGTCCTCGAAGCGGAAGTGCGCCGATCCCAGAATTTCGCCACGCGAGCCCTGCGCCTGGACACTGCCTTCGCGCGCTCCTTCGGTTCCTGCACGCAGGATGGTGAGCGCGAAGCCGTTCGCAGCGTTCTCCGGCGGTAGCAACGCCAGCGGTCCCGGCTTCTGAACGAAGACATTCACATTGCCGATGCTGGAAAGTGCCGTGTAGGTGGCACGCGCCTTGCCATCCTCGACGCCGTCGCTCAGCCACAGGATTTCCGGTTTGTCTGGAAATCTGGCCTTGGCAAGTGCGGCGACGGCGTGTGCGCGGTCGCCCGCCCACGGCTCCGGCACCAGCGCATCTGCCCTGCGCTTGGCTTCGCCCGCGTCCAAGAGACTCGTGTTCGGCGCGTCGGCGGTTGTCTCGAGCATGACGGCGCGGCCGTCGCGGGCGGCCGATTGCAGGGCATTGGTGATGGCGGTCTGGCGCTTGTCCCAGCCGTGCGCGGCCGGCCAGCCATTGTCGACGAACAACACGACGGGACCGGTGCCCCCGATGCGTGGCGCGCGTCCGAGCATCGGCTGGGCGAGGGCGAGGATCACAAGCGCCGCCACGAACAGGCGCAACAGCAGAAGCCAGAGCGGCGTGTGCGCTGGGGTTTCTTCCGTGTCCTTCAGACCGAGAAGCAGGCGCAGCGGCGGAAAGACAACACGCCTTGGAAGCGGCGGTGTCACCCGCAACAGGAACCAGATCGCGGGCAGAAGCACGAGCGCCGCGAGGATCCACGGTGCACCGAAGCTCAACTGTCCCAGCAGTGCCATTTCAAAACCTACACGCGCGCGTACGTTGCGCCGCTCATCTCGGCATAGAGCGCGACGAGCGCCGTTTGCGGTGCGCGGTCGGTGCGGTGCGCGAGATAGGTCCAGCCCTGCCGCCGCGCCAGAAGTGCCACGGTTTCGGCGTGCGCCTTGAATCGCGCGCGATAGGTCGACGCGACCGACTCGGCGCGGCCCAGCGTTTCGCTGCTCTCGCCGTTCGGCGCCTCGAACCGCGTGCGCCCTTCATAGGGAAAATCTTCTTCCGCCGGATCGACGATGTGGACGAGGGTGCCGCCAACGCCCGATTGCGTGAAACGCTTGAAGACGTTCTCGAGGGCCGGCAGCGGGCTCAGGAAATCGCTGAACCACACGAATTGCGCGTTGCGCGACATCGGTGCTTCCGGCGGCAGCGCCGCGCTCGATGCCTTGTCGATCAATTTGAGCGCCATACGGCGGAGTGCAATACGCGAACTCGCCGGGGCATGGATGTCGCCGAGGAACGCGACGCGCTCGCCGCCGCGCACAAGCGCCGAGGCAAGTGCCAGGGCAAGCAGGCTCGCGCGATCGCGTTTGCTCACGGTGCCGGAGCGGAAATCCATCCCCGGCGAACCGTCACGCCAGAACCAGACCGATTGTGCGACTTCCCATTCGCGCTCGCGGACGAAAAGGTGCTGCGATTTCGCCGATTGCCGCCAGTCGATGGCGGTGGAGGCATCTTCGTCGCGGAATCTGCGGAACTGCCAGAAGCTCTCGCCCATCCCCGCCTTGCGGCGGCCGTGAATACCGAGACTGACGGTGGAGGCGAGGCGTTCGGCATCGGCCATGAGCGGGGGCAGCGCGGCCGAGAGCGCTTCCGCTTCATGCTGCAGCGTGGCGCCTTGCGTCAAAGATGCTCCCGACACAGCCGCTCGATGACCTGACTGACCGTGAGCCCTTCGGCGCGTGCGGAGAAACTCAACGCCATGCGGTGGCGCAGCACCGGCTGGGCAAGCGCCATGATATCGTCGGTGGAGGGCGCCAGACGCCCATCGAGCAAAGCTCTCGCCCGCACCGCCAGCATGAAGGCCTGGCTCGCGCGCGGCCCGGGTCCCCACGAGACGGAGTCGCGGACGAATTTGGCGGCGCTTTCGTCGGGACGCGCTGCCCGCACGAGTTGGAGAATGGCGTTCACCACCTGCTCGCCGACGGGCACGCGCCGCACCACCTGCTGTGCTTCCATGAGTTCGGCCGGCGTGCACACACGCTCGGGCGCGGCTTCCTCGCCGAATGTCGTCGCGAGCAGCATGCGCCTCTCGGCGTCCTTGTCGGGATATCCGATATCGATCTGCAGAAGAAACCGGTCGAGTTGCGCTTCCGGCAGGGGATAGGTGCCTTCCTGCTCGAGCGGGTTCTGCGTCGCCAGCACATGGAACGGTTGCGGCAGGTCGTACTGGGTGCCGGCGACCGTGACCTCCCGCTCCTGCATCGCCTGCAGCAGCGCGGATTGTGTGCGCGGGCTCGCGCGGTTGATCTCGTCCGCCATCAGAAGTTGGGCGAACACGGGACCCTTCAGAAACCGGAAGGCGCGCTTTCCGGATTTCTCTTCGAGCAACTCCGAGCCGACAATGTCGGTCGGCATCAGATCGGGCGTGAACTGGATGCGCTTCCAGTCCAGACCGAGCACGATGCCCAGCGTTTCGACCAGGCGCGTCTTTGCGAGACCGGGCACGCCGATCAGCAACCCGTGACCGCCGGCGAGCAGGGTCACCAGCGTCTGTTCGATCACATCGTCCTGACCGAAGATGATCTTCGCGACACCGTCGCGAACTTGCGCGAAAGTAGCCGCAGCGCGTTCGGCGCGCGCGACCGCTTCGTTCGCGTCTTGGTCGGCGATGGCCGCAATGTCATTCATTCCGTTGTTCCGGTTGCAGGGTGCGCGAAGCCCCGCTTATCCTGCGCTTTGAAGGCGTTGGCGGGTTCGACGTATCTAGCGTGCCCGGCGATGCACAACAAGGTAAAGCCCGCGGAAGGGCTCAAATGAGCGTGAACGCCCGGCGGTGGGCAAGGCGATGAGCGGCGGATTGCCCTTGGGCATAGCAGACCTGCAACGTGAGGCGGCATCGGGTCGCGCGCTTCCGCCTGTCGAAAAGTGGCATCCCGCGCATTGCGGTGACATCGATATCCGCATCGCCCGCGACGGCACCTGGTTCCATCAGGGCACGCCGATCGGCCGCAAGGAACTGGTCAGGCTGTTTTCGACGATTCTGAGAAAAGACGGCGATGATTACGTTCTCGTCACGCCGGCCGAGAAAATGCGCATCAAAGTCGAAGATGTGCCATTCATGGCCGTGCTGATGGATGTGGCGGGGTCCGGCCGCGACCAACGTCTGACGTTCACCACCAATGTCGGCGACGAAACCGTGGCCGGGCGCGATAACCCTATCCGTGTCGAGACCGATCCCGTGTCGCTTGAGCCATCGCCCTATGTCCATGTGCGTCGGGGGTTGGAAGCGCGTATCGCGCGATCGGTGTTCTATCAACTCGCCGATCTCGCCATCCCGGGCGAGGGCGCGCATTCCGATATGCTGGGTGTTTGGAGCGGCGGCGTGTTCTTTCCGATCGGGCGCGCAGCGTGAAGCTTTCGCTCGAGTTCTTACGCGACCGTCTCCTTTCCGACGCGCCGGAATTGCCGCTGATGCCGGCACGAGGCGATTTCGATCTCGATCCCGCGAATCGTCCGCCGCGTCCGGCGAAGCTCACGCCGGCGGCCGTGCTTCTTCCCCTCATCGCGCGCGACGAGCCCGCTGTTCTGTTCACCGAGCGCAGCCCGCATCTTGCGCGCCATGCCGGTCAGGTGAGCTTTCCGGGCGGGCGGGTGGAGGACAGCGACATCTCGCTCGTGCAGACCGCGCTTCGCGAGACCCAGGAAGAAACCGGAATCGATCCGTCCTTCGTGACGGTGGCAGGCTTTCTGGATGCTTATGAGACGGGAACGGGCTTTGCGATCCTGCCCGTTGTCGGCTTGCTGAGCGAAGGCTTCGCGCTGATGCCGCAGCCGACCGAGGTGGCGCGCGTATTCGAAGTACCGCTCGGCTTCCTGCTCGATCCCTCGAACCGGCAGAAGAACCAGACCGAATGGATGGGGCGGATGCGCACCTTCTATTCCTTCCGCTACAATGGCCATTACATCTGGGGCGCCACGGCGGCGATGCTGGTGAATTTCGGCGAAAGACTGGCTGGCAAATGATCCGCACGACGATCATTCGCTTGTGCCTGTTTGCGCTGCCATTTGCGCTGTATGCGCTCTATCTATTGTTGCCTGGAGCGCGGCGGCCGGAGACGCCGCGCCATCATCCCTGGACGCCGCTGATCATCGCGGGATTGGCGCTCGTGGCATCGAGCTTTCTTATCTGGGGTCTGACCGAGGGCGAGCCGGTCAGCGGCGTCTATGTCGCGCCGCATCTGGAGCATGGCAAGGTTGTGCCCGGCCATGTGGAGAAGGGCCCGTGAAACTCGATCCCAAACAGCATCCCTGGATGACGGCGCCGGAGACCCGCGCGGTATTTGACGCGCTCGGAAGCGACAAGGCGCGCTTTGTCGGCGGGTCCGTGCGCAATGCCTTGATGGGGCGTCCTGTCGAAGACATCGATATCGCAACACCGATCCGTCCGGACGAGGTGACGCGCCTGCTCGAGGCCTCGGGCATCAAAGCGGTGCCGACAGGAATCGATCACGGCACCGTCACCGCCGTGGTGGATGGCAAGCCGTTCGAGATCACGACCTTGCGCCGCGATGTCGAGACCGATGGACGCCGCGCCGTCGTCGCTTTCAGCGAAGACTGGGCGGAGGATGCCGAGCGCCGCGATTTCACGATGAATGCGCTTTATGCATCCATCGATGGCGAGGTGTTCGACTACGCAGGCGGCGTCGAAGATCTCAAGGCCGGGCACGTGCGGTTCGCCGGCGACGCAGCAACGCGCATCCGCGAGGACTATCTGCGCATCCTGCGCCTGTTCCGATTCCACGCCTGGTACGGCAAAGGCGAACTCGACACCGAAGCCCTGTGCGCAGCGGCGGCGGAGAAGGCTGGGCTTGCATCGCTCTCAGGCGAGCGCATCCAGAAAGAAATGCTCCGGCTGCTCGAGGCGGAAAATCCCATGCCCAGCATGCGCGCCATGGCCGCGACGGGCATTATCGCCGAAATTTTTCCGGACGCCGTGCTGTTGCAACGCCTCGAGCGGTTGGTCGCCATAGACGAAGGAAATTTCTTCGCGCCCGACCCTCTGCTGAGACTGGCAGCGCTGCTTCCCGATCCGGGGTTTGCCGCAGAGATCGCAGAACGCTTCCGGCTCTCCAATGCGCAAACGGCACGGCTCATCGACGTGACCGGTGCGCAGGAGAAAATCGTTTCCTATCTGTCGATCAAAGAAGTGCGCAAATGGCTCTATCGCCTTGGAGCCGCACGGTTCAAGGATCGTGTGTTCCTCAGATGGGCGGAAGATCCTAAGGAGTCGAACGCGATCCAATGGCGCGCGTTGCTGGCCCTCGCCGATGCATGGCAGCGGCCGAAATTTCCGCTCACCGGCGAGAACGTAAAAGCGGCGGGCGTGCCCGAAGGCCCGCTTGTCGGCCGCATCCTCGGCGAAGTGGAGGACTGGTGGATCGACAGCGACTTCATCGATGACGAGTTCTCGTTGGCCGAGCGTCTGAAAGCCGTCGTCCAGGCGATGGCCTATTAAACTCACCCTCCCCTTGAGGGAGGGTCGGAAAATGCGAAGCGTTTTCCGGGGAGGGGTAGATCACACAGCGTGTACCCCTCCCCGAAATTTGCTCGCTGCGCTCACAAATTGTCGACCCTCCCTCAAGGGGAGGGTAGAAGTCTTGCATGCAACTGACGTTTCTCGATGCGTTGAGCGTTCCCGGCAATCCGGCAAAGCCGAACGACGATGCGTGGGCGCAGACAGCGCGCGCCGCGGTCGTGCTCGACGGCGCCACCAATCTCGGCGAGTCCCTGTTGCCGGGTGACAGCGATGCGGCGTGGATCGCGCGGTTCGCGGCGCGCCGTCTCATGGCGCACATCGAGGACGATGCCGAGGCCGCGGACGCTGTGCGTGCCGCATTGGAAGACGCGGAAAAATCCTTCGCCGGATTGCGACGGCGCGTGCCAAAGGAAACCTGGGAAAACCCTTACGCCTCGATGATGTTCGTCGTGGCCCAGGCGACAGGACTGGACGCACTCTGGTTCGGCGATTGTGGAGCACTGGTGAAGCGGCCGGACGGTGCGGTGGAAATCGCCGGAGAAGCGTTTGCCAAACGCACGGCGGAAGCCCGTCGCGTGAAGATGCTGGCGGAAGCAAAAGGGCTCGCACCCGCAAGCGGCACCAACCGGCCCGAGTTTCTCACAGCACTCCGCGCTGCTCGCAACACGGTGAACTCTAACAAGGGCGGATGGCTTTTCGGACCGGATAGCAAAGCCGCCGATCACGTGCGCGGCGTGAACCTCGCGGCCCCGTCCGGCACGATCATCCTGCTCGCGAGCGACGGCTTTCTCGCGCTTGTCAGCGATTACGAACGCTACGATGCAGTTGGCCTGATCGCCGCCGCCGAAACGAAAGGTCTCGCGGCCTTGGGCGAAGAATTGCGCGCGATCGAGGAGGGCGATCCGGAAGGACGCCGCTTCCCGCGGTTCAAGAAGAGTGACGATGCGACGGCGCTGCTGTTGAAGCTGGCTTAGCGGCTCACTGCATCATCATCATGCCGCCGTGGTAGATCATCATGATCGCCACATAGAGCACGATGAACACGCCGGCATAGCTGATCCAGGGATGACGATTGAGCAGCTTGGCGACGAGGTTCGCCGCCACCCCCATCAGACCGATCGACAGCATCAGCCCGATCGCTAGAACCCAGACGTGATGAATCGCGACGCCAGCCACGGCGAGCACGTTGTCCAGCGACATCGAGATATCGGCGACCGTGATCTGCATGATGGCGCGGCGCATCGCGACGTGACCGGAACTGTCGACGGGCAATCCCAGATTGGCTTTATGTCCGTTTGCTCCGTTCCCGTTCGCTTCTGCTTTGGCATTACGGATGTCGCGATAGAGACGCCAGGCCACCCAGAGCAGCAGGATCCCGCCCACGACGCGCAGTGAGATGAAGGCAAAGAGCTCAACCGTCACCGTCGCCAGCGCCACGCGCAGCACGACTGCCGCCGCCAGGCCCCAGAAGATGACTTTATGGCGCTGGTCCGCGGGAAGCCGCGCCGCCGCCATGCCGATGACGACGGCGTTGTCGCCGGCCATGACGATGTCGATCAGGATGACCTGGAGGAGCGCGAAAATTGCGCCGTGTTCGAACAAAGTGGCCAATGCGTCTCCTCAAACGGCCTTCTTCACGGCCAGCGTGCTTCCGGCGGCAATGACATCAAAATGGCCTCGGTGTTGCCCCCGGTTTTCAGGCCGAATTGCGTCCCTCGGTCATACAAAAGGTTGAATTCCACGTAGCGGCCCCGGCGCACAAGCTGGTGGTCCCGCTCGGCCGATGTCCAATCCTGGCCCATCCGCCTTCTGACGATTTGGGGATAGATATCGAGAAATGCGAGTCCCACGTCCCGGGTGAAGGCAAAATCGGCCTCCCAGTCGCCGCTGTCGAGCCGGTCGTAGAATATGCCGCCGGCGCCCCGCTTCTCGCCGCGATGGGGCAGATAGAAATACTCGTCGCACCATTTGCGGAAACGCTCGTAATAGTCCGGATCGTGCGCGTCGCAGGCACGCTTCAGGGCGGCGCGGAAATCGCGCGCGTCTTCTTCGGCCGAATACATCGGCGTCAGGTCCGCACCGCCACCAAACCAGCCTTCGGTGGTGACAATATGGCGTGTGTTCATATGCACCGCCGGCACATGCGGACTTTGCATATGCGCCACCAGTGAGATTCCGCTCGCCCAGAAATGCGGGTCCTTGTCCGCGCCCGGAATGGTTTTGGCGAATTCGGGTGCGAATTTTCCGTACACCGTCGAAACGTTGACGCCCACTTTCTCGAATACGCGACCGCGCATGATCGACATCACGCCGCCGCCCGCGTCTTCACCGGCCTCGCCGGGTCGCGACCATGTTTTGCGCTCGAAGCGTCCGGCGGGACGGTCCGCAAGGGTGCCGGAATATTCGTCCTCGATGGACTCAAACGCAGCGCAGATGCGGTCGCGCAGCTCCTCGAACCACGCACGCGCGCGCGCCTTGCGCTCTTCGACCGTCACGCCGGAAATCCGCTCGTCTGTCTCAAGGCTTCCCCAAGCACCATGGCACCCGCCTGCGCGACATTGATGGAGCGAAGCCCCTGACGCAAAGGGATACGAAGCCGCGCATCGGCCCGATCATGCACGTCCTCAGGCACGCCGGCACTCTCGCGCCCCAGCAGAAGTGTGTCATCGCTATCGAACGCGAAGCTTGTGTAGGGATCGCGCGCCTTGGTGGTGAGGAGCACGATCCTGCCCGTGCCGCGCGTGGCCAGATAAGCGTCCCATGACAAGTACCGGCTGACCTCCGCCATTTCGAGATAATCCATTCCGGCCCTGCGAAAGCCTGCGTCGGTGAAGAGAAATCCACACGGCTCGATAATGTCCACGCCGACGCCCAGACAAGCGCCCAGCCGGATCAGGCTCGCAGCATTTTGGGCGATATCGGGTTGATAGAGGGCGAGGCGCACACTTGACTTCCTTTAGGGAGTACTATAGTAACAAATCCGGTTCACGGAGAAGTGTCAATGGCTGTTTATGACCCACTTCGCGAATATCTGGCAGCGAAGGCGCTTGATCTCATTCCAATGAGCTTTGGAGAGATTGAGAAAGTCACCGGCAGAAAACTTCCCGCAAGTGCCTATCGCCATCGTCCCTGGTGGGCCAACGAGGCCCAAGGTCATTCCCACGCCAAGGCATGGCTACAAGCCGGGTATGAAACTGAGCAAGTAGACATGGCGGCGAAGAAGCTTGTGTTTCGGCGGGCGCGAAGCGCCGAAACGGGGATGTCGGAGGAGCCGCGCGAATTCAAACCACTCAAAACCGTTGAAAGAAAGCGCGGCCGTTCCCCCTTATGGGGCGCCTTGAAGGGCACATTCACTTTGGTGCCCCCAAGCGATGCCGAACCGGCGCCTGAAGATCCGGAAAGTTGGGAAGCGCTGGCGCTTGCCAAGCTAGACAGGCTTCTTTTCAGCGGGGATGCGTAGCAATGCCGCTGCTGCTCGATACCTGCGCGGCGATATGGATCGTGGAGGGCGAGCGGTTGAAAGCAACGGCCATGGCCGCGCTCGACGAAGCTTGGCAGAGCAACGAGGCAGTCTTTGTCTCTCCGATTACGGGCTGGGAGATCGGGCTACTCGCAATGAAGGGCAGGTTTCGATCGCGATACGCGCCGCAGCGCTGGCTGGAGGTACTCCTCGCCACGCCACAGATCGGCGTCGCGGCACTGCCGCCGCACGTGCTGTTGCAATCGTGTTTGCTGCCCGGTTCTCCGCCACGCGAGCCCTCCGACCGGATCGTGGCGGCAACGGCGCGTGAATATGGATTTACCGTCATGACCCGCGACCGCGAGCTGCTGGACTATGGCCGCCAAGGTCATCTATCAGTCCTGGAGTGTTGAAGGGGGTACACAATGAAAATTGCGACGGCGCTGATTGCTGCTGCGTTTGCTATGGCAATGCAGCGCGTGGAAGCAAAGGACATCGTTATTCATGCCGGGCGACTGATCGACGGCGTATCGAAAGCCGAGCGCAGCCAGGTCTCCATCCTGATCCATGACGACCGGATCGCCGATGTGCAGCCGGGCTTTGTGACGCCTGCGGGTGCCGAAATCGTCGATCTTTCGAACGCAACCGTCCTGCCGGGGCTGATCGACTGCCACGATCACATCACCTCGATGTTCGATGGCGGAAATCCCGTGGCCGAGGCCGTGACGCGCACCGATTTCGACGATGCCTTCAAATCCGTCGGCAACGCCGAGGCCACGCTGATGGCGGGCTTCACAACCATCCGTGATGTCGGCGCACGTCCGGAAGTGGTCATCGCGCTCAAGAAGGCGGTCGCGAAGGGCGACATCGTGGGACCACGCATGTTCGTCGCCGGTCCGCCGCTCGGCCCGACCGGCGGACACAGCGATCCCTCCAACGGCTTCGATCCGGAGCTCAGCCATACAGGCTGGTCGACCTGGGTTGTCGATAGTCCGGAAGCCGCACGCCATGCGGTGCGCAAGCTGCATCAGATGGGTGCGGACCTGATCAAGATCATGCCGAGCGGCGGCGTGCTTTCGATTGCCGACGATCCGAATGCGCAGTTGATGGCCGATGACGAGATCAAAGCGGTGATCGACACCGCACATTCGCTCGGCATGAAAGTCGCGGCCCATGCGCATGGCAAACAGGCCATCGATCACACCGTCGCGCTCGGCGTGGATTCCATCGAGCATGGCTCTTTCGCCGATGCGGACTCCGACGCGCTGATGAAGAAGCACGGCACCTATCTGGTGCCGACGATGCTGGTGGCGCAGACCGTGGTCGATATCGCCAAGACGCATCCGGAGCAGCTGAACCCGTCTTCGGCGGCCAAGGCGCTGGCGGTCGCGCCGCGCATCCGCGACAACCTCGCGCGCGCCTACAAGAACGGGGTCAAGATCGCTTTCGGCACCGACCAGGGCCTCGCGCCGCACGGCACCAATGCGAAGGAGTTCGCGCTGATGGTCGGCGCAGGCATGTCGCCCATCGACGCGATCATGGCGGCCACGCACAACGCGGCCGATCTCATCGGCGACACGAAGGACATCGGTTCGATCCAGTCCGGACGCTATGCGGACATCGTCGCGGTCGCGGGCGACCCGCTCGCCGATGTCACGGAACTCGAGCGCGTTCGATTCGTCATGAAGGGCGGAAAAATCTACAAGCGGGACGGCGTCGTGGCTAAACCGTGAACATGCGCGCATAAGACGCGCAAAGGCGTGGAAATCCTTGGGTTTTATGCGGCATCGTGCCGCAAGACCCTCACCAGTCGACTCACTATTTTACCGGCCAGATTTGGGGCGCGCCGGGAGTAACGGGGATGGCGCGTTCCGCCTCGCCGTCTCCCCAAGCGCCCGATTTTAAATAGGTGAACACGTGGCAAGCACGACAGCGCCCGAACCGACGCGACGCGATTTTATTTATCTCGCCACGGGCTCAGTCGCCGCCGTCGGCGTCGGCCTGGCGGCATGGCCTTTCATCGACCAGATGAACCCGAGTTCGGCCGTGCTCGCCCTTTCGACGATCGAGGTCGACATCTCTTCTATCGCGGTCGGCCAGCAGGTGGTCTTCACTTACCGCGGCCATCCGCTGTTCGTGCGCCGGCGCACGCCCAAGGAAATCGCCGATGCCCGTGCGGTGAACGTCTCGGATCTGCCCGATCCGCTGGCCCGCAATGAAAACCTTGCTGACGATGCCCCAGCAACAGATGCGAACCGCGAGCAGCATTCCGAATATCTGGTGGTCAGCGGCGTATGCACCCATCTCGGCTGCACGCCGACCGTATCCACGCCGCAGGTGCCGCAGGGCGAGTATGGCGGCTGGCTCTGCCACTGCCACGGCTCGCAGTACGATACCGCAGGCCGCATCCGCAAAGGACCGGCACCGCAGAACCTGGCGATCCCGAAGTACTCCTTCTTGTCCCCCACGCGCATCAAAGTCGGCTAACGGAGCGCTCCATGTCCGGTCCTTCGACCTATGTTCCGCAGTCCGGCCTCACGCGCTGGCTCGATTCGCGCCTGCCGCTCATCCGGTTCGCGCACGACACCATCATCACCTACCCGACGCCCAGGAACCTGAACATCTGGTACGCGTTCGGCGCGATCCTGACCTTCATGCTGACGATCCAGATCGTCACCGGCATCGTGCTCGCAATGCATTATGTCCCGAACGCTGGCCTCGCCTTCGACTCGGTCGAAGGCATCATGCGCGACATCAATTACGGCTGGCTGGTCCGCTACATGCACGCCAACGGGGCGTCGTTCTTCTTCATCGCCGTCTACATCCACATGTTCCGCGGGCTCTACTACGGCTCCTACAAGGCGCCGCGCGAAGTGCTGTGGATTCTGGGCGTGATCCTCTATCTCCTGATGGTCGCGACCGCGTTCTTCGGTTACGTGCTGCCGTGGGGCCAGATGTCGTTCTGGGGCGCCACCGTCATCACCAGCTTCTTCACGGCGCTGGACCAGGTCACCCCGCATTGGGGCTCGGCCATCCAGACCTGGCTGCTGGGCGGCTTCGCGGTCGGCGACGCGACACTGAACCGCTTCTTCTCGCTGCACTACCTGCTGCCGTTCGTGATCGCGGGCGTGGTTGGCCTGCACATCTGGGCATTGCATGTGCCGGGCAACAACAACCCGCTCGGCATCGATGTGAAGGGTCCGCAGGACACCGTGGCGTTCCATCCCTATTACACGGTGAAGGACGGTTTCTATGTGGCGCTGTTCGCGCTCATCTATCTGGGCTTCGTGTTCTACGCGCCCGACTTCTTCGGCAACCCGGACAATTACACGCCTGCCAATCCGGTCGTAACGCCGCCCGACATCGTGCCCGAATGGTACTTGTTGCCTTTCTACGCGATGCTGCGCTCGGTGCCGCAGAAGCTGATCGGCGTCATCGTGATGGCCGGCGCGCTGATCACGCTGGTGTTCGTGCCGTGGCTCGACTCTTCGCCGGTCCGTTCCTCGCGCTTCCGCCCGATGATGAAGCAGGTGTTCTGGATCTTCGTCGTGGACTGCCTGATCCTGGGCTATTGCGGCGCGCAGAGCGTCGATGCCGCCAAGTTCGGCGTACCGCTGGTATGGGTCGCCCGCATCGGCACGGCCTACTATTTCGCCTATTTCTGGCTGATCATGCCGCTTCTGGGGCTCATCGAAACGCCCAAGCCGCTGCCCGCCAGCATCGCCCAGCCTGTCCTGAGTCCGGCCGAGTAGGAGAACGATCATGAAAGCTCTCCCTCTCGCCCTAATTGCGCTCCTGGGATTGGCCGGCGCGAGTGTCGCGCAGGCCGAAGACCTGAGCGAGCCGATGCCGCCGAAGCCGGAGCACTTCTCGTTCGAAGGTCCCTTCGGTCTCTACGATCGCGCGGCACTCCAGCGCGGCTTCCAGGTCTACAAGGAAGTCTGCTCCGCCTGTCACAGCCTGAACCGCGTCGCGTTCCACGATCTGTCGGATGCCGACGGTAGCCCCGGCTTCTTCAGCGCTGCGCAGGCGAAAGCCATCGCCGCCGGCTACAAGATCGTGGCCGAGCCCAACGACAAGGGCGAGACGACGGACGACAAGGGCAATCCGCTGACCCGCGCGGGCATCCTGGCCGATCACTTCCCGCCGCCGTTCCCGAACGAAAATGCCGCCCGCACGGCCAATGGTGGCGCGCTGCCGCCCGACCTGTCGCTGATCGTGAAAGCGCGCGAAGGCGGCCCGCAATACGTCTTCTCGATCGTGACCGGCGACGGCTCGCAAGTGCCGCACGGCTTCAAGGTGACGGATGGCAAGTACTACGACCCGTATTTCCCGGGCCGGAACATCTCAATGCCGCCGCCGCTCAAGGACGATTCCGTCACCTATTCGGACGGCACGCGAGCCACGCTGGACCAGGAAGCGCATGACGTCGTGACGTTCCTCACCTGGGCGTCGGAGCCCAAGATGGAGGAGCGCAAGCGCCTCGGCTTCGGCGTGATGTCGTTCATGGTGCTGCTCTCGGTGCTGCTGTTCCTGTCCTACCGCCGGGTATGGAAAGACGCGCACTGAGCATTCGCCGCGCGACCGGAGCCGATCTTCCGCGTCTCAACGCATTGATGAAATCCGTACGCGCCTATCAAGGCGCGTACGGCGTCATTCTTGAAGACTATGCGCTTGGCGACGTGCAGCTTGAGCGCGACCAGGTTTTCCTGGCCGAGGCCGGCGGCGACATTCTGGGCTTCTACAGCCTGATCGTTGAGGGCGAGCCTGAACTCGACCTGATGTTCGTCGCCGATACGGCGCAAGGCACAGGTCTTGGCAAAATTCTCTTCGATCACATGCGCGAGACCGCGCGGACACACGCCGCCGCATCCGTCTTGATTGTGTCACATCCGCCGTCCGTGGGATTCTATGAGCGCATGGGCGCGGTGCGCCAAGGCATGAAACCGCCATCGGGCCGTGTGACCTGGGAACGCCCGATCCTCCACCTCGCCGTGGGCTGAATTGCGCACTCCGCGGGACGTGCTAAAAGCCCGGCCATGACAAAGACAGTTCTCGGAATCATCGGTGGCAGCGGCGTCTATGACATCGCGGGCCTTGAGAATGCGCGCTGGCAGCGTGTGGAAAGCCCGTGGGGCGAGCCGTCGGACGAACTCCTGTTCGGCACGTTCAAGGGCGTCGATCTCGTATTCCTGCCGCGCCACGGCCGCGGCCACATCCAGACGCCGACTTCGATCAACTATCGCGCCAATATCGACGCGCTGAAACGCGCCGGTGTCACCGACGTGATCTCGGTCTCCGCGTGTGGGTCGTTCAAGGAAGAGCTGCCGCCCGGCATGTTCGTGATCGTTGACCAGTTCATTGATCGCACGCATTCGCGGGAGAAAAGCTTCTTCGGTCCCGGGTTCGTGGCGCACGTCTCGATGGCGCATCCGGTGTGCGCAAAGCTGTCGAAGGCGCTGGCTGAGGCCGCGCGCGATGCGAACATCCAGCACGCCGTCGGCGGCACCTATCTCGCGATGGAAGGTCCGCAATTCTCCTCGCTGGCGGAATCGCTGCTCTACAAATCCTGGGGCTGCAGTGTGATCGGCATGACTGCGATGCCGGAAGCCAAGCTCGCGCGCGAGGCGGAGCTGCCCTATGCGCTGGTCGCGATGGTGACGGATTACGATTGCTGGCATCCGGATCACGACCATGTCACCGTCGATCAGGTGATCAAGGTGCTCACCGGCAACGCCGAGAACGCGCGCAAGCTCGTGATGGCGGTGGCGCCGAAGCTCGGCCCGGAGCGCCAGCCGTCGCCCGCCATCGACAACGTCCTCGACACCGCCTTCATCACCGCCCCCGACAAACGCGACCCGGCGATGTTCGCGAGGCTCGACGCGGTGGCGGGGCGGGTTCTGAAGGGCGCGTAGAGCGGTTTCGGGTTTATCGAAATCAATTCCAATCCGTCATGGCCGCCCTTGAGGCGGCCATCCATCTTGCGCGCGCTAGACTCGATGGAAGTTGGATGGCCGCCTCAAGGGCGGCCATGACGGTATAAGGGAACGCCCCTAACTGAAATTGCTCTAAAGCTGCGATCAATGCATCAACGTCACCGGCTGGCACTAGCGTCAGGCCGGGCTGTGGCCGTAACCCGCATGCGGCTGTCGAAATGACGGGAATGCCACTCGCGAGCGCCGCCAGAAGCTTGCGCGGCTCGTCTTCCAGGAATGCTGGCTGAACGAAGGCCGTGACGCCGTTGCCGAGGTCACGCGAAGTGCGAAGGCCCTTCCAGAAATCCGCGCCTTCGAGATCGCTGCCCAGCAGAACGACTTCGAGATCAAGCGCGCGCGCCGCTTCGCGCAGCTCATAAGCGCCTTTGCGCGCGATGGTCGGGCCTGGAAAAGCAATCCGCCGTGAGCCCGGCGCGTGCTTGAAGCGTGTGGATGGCGTTTTCCAATCCAGAACAATCGCGCGATCGTCAAAAAATGCAGCAATATCCGCGTGTGGCGTGACGATCGCGCTAGCCGCCGCGAGTGCATCTTCCTCGGCGCGAAGCAAGGCAGGATCGGCGCGGAAGTCTTTCAGGGTCGCACGCTCGGGGTGGCGACGGGATACCGCATCCAGGCGCTCCTGCAGCACGCGCATCGGAAGCCGTGTCATCAGCACGGAGAATTTGCGCCCGCCGAGATGGCCGTCGCGCCATAGCGTTGGCAGCAGGCTCTGCGCAATCACAATTTCGGTCACGTCGGCATCGAGATGTTTGGCATAGCGCCGTGCCAGGTACTCCGACGTCGCCAGTTCCAGTGCGCGGCGCCGGGAACCGTTCTCCACCCGCCGCATCGCAAAGCTGCGGCGCAGTGTGGTGAGTGTTGCGGCTTTCACAGCCTCGAATTTCTGCGTTGTCCAGCCGTATTGCGGCCGGCCTTTCATGGGCAGGCATAGAAGGTCGCCGGACACGAACGCGTCGAACTCCGGCCAGTATTCATCGACGAGAACGGCGCGCTTGCCTTCGGTCGCTGCAACGCCGTGCCGGAAACATGAGGTCTGGTCGCAGCCCTCACAGCTTTGCGCGTCCCGGCGCGTATCGGGCAATGGCGCGAATTCGTGCGCGTCCTGCGAGGTCTGTCCCAGCAATTCCACAATCAGATCGCCTGTATCCAGCCGCACGCGCAACAGCATCGGCACGCGGCTGCGAAAGCGCAGATCGACATAATTCCACGCGACGGTCGCATCGCGGCCCTGCATGGCCTGCGAGCCCGGCACGCGGCGCGAATGGGCGTGGCGCTCCAGAACCTCAAGATTCGCTTTCAAAGCCACGTCGTAGAGCGCGTTGGAAAGCTGGCACAGTCCGCCGCCGGTGGCCGGCACGATGCAGCCTTCCTTCAGCATCCGTCCGCGTGCAAATCCGCGCATCGCCGACGCGCGGCCGAGCTGTTTCCAGAAGCTGAATATTGCACCCGGCATCAGCAGGGTGCCGTCAAGCTGCCGCGCGGCGAGACGCAGGTTCTGCACCTTGCCGCGCTGGAGCGTGCGCTCGGCCGCCGGCACCTCCGCCCAGAGTGGCGTGCGCGACTGCGCGACGACATATCCGAATTCGGCGGGGTCACCCTTGGCGAGACGTTTGGGCCCTGTCAGAGCGTCGCGAAACAGGCGTTCCAACCGGAACACGGAGGCTTTCAGCTCGAACAAAACCGCATCGCCGCGCGAAGGCGGTTCGAAAGCATTGGTCTGTGCGAGAGTCATCCCCGTGAGCCCGGTCGCGCCCGGATGCAAGGCTCGGTTCGGATCGTGGCGAATGCGAGGCGGAGGGTTGGAATTTCGGTGAAACTCCGTATGTATGCCCCTCCACGTCGCCCCGCGAGGCCCTATGGACTTCAAATCCGCCATCCGCACGATCCCGGACTTCCCGAAGCCCGGCATCATGTTTCGCGATGTCACGACCCTGTTCGGGGACGGCAAGGCGTTTCGTGGCGCCATCGACGCGATGGTGGGCCATTATCGCGGTGTGAAGATCGACAAGGTGGCCGGCATCGAGGCGCGCGGGTTCATCTTAGGCGGCGCGATCGCACACCAGCTCGGCGTCGGCTTCGTGCCGATCCGCAAGAAGGGCAAGCTGCCCTATGGCGTGCTGGGCGAGGATTACGATCTCGAATACGGCAAGGACCGCATCGAAATCCACATCGACGCGGTGAAGGAAGGCGACGCCGTCATCATCGTGGACGATTTGATCGCGACCGGCGGCACCGCGTTCGCGGCGATCAAGCTGATGCAGCGCGCGGGCGCGAAGGTGATCGGCTGCTGTTTCCTCGTCGACCTTCCGGAACTCGGCGGCTCCGGCAAGATCCGCGCCTTCGGCCAGGACGTGAAGGCACTGGTGAGCTTCGAGGGGCACTAGAATCTACCCTCCCCTTGAGGGAGGGTCGAAGCGCTTCGGGGAGGGGTGATCTGTCACAATCCCCTCCCCGAAATTTGCTTCACTGCGTTACGCAAATTATCGACCCTCCCTCAAGGGGAGGGTAGGAGAGCGCCATGAAAATCCACGGCAAGCCCTATCGCACCATCTGGCCCGTTGGCGACGACAGGGTCGGCATCATCGACCAGACGAAGCTTCCGCACGCGTTCGAGACGCTGGAACTCGCCTCGATGGAAGACGCGGCGCATGCGATCAAGGCGATGATCGTGCGCGGTGCACCGCTGATCGGGGCGACGGCAGCGTATGGCGTTGCGCTGGCGATGCGCGTGGATGCATCGGACGAGGCGCTCGACCGGGCGCATGACATCCTTGCCGAGACGCGGCCGACGGCGATCAATCTGCGCTGGGCGCTAAAGCGGATGTGCGACGTGCTGCGCAACCAGCCGCGCGATCAGCGCGCCGCCATCGCCTGGGCAGAGGCCGCGAAGATCGCGGATGAGGATGTCGAGGTCTGCCATTCCATCGGCGAGCACGGTTTTCGGATTCTCAAGGAGGCGGCGGCGAAGAAGAACGGCGCGACGCTCAACGTACTCACACACTGCAACGCGGGTTGGCTCGCCTGTGTGGATTGGGGCACGGCGCTGGCGCCGATCTACATGGCGCATGACGCCGGTATCCCGATCCATGTGTGGGTGGACGAGACACGTCCGCGCAATCAGGGCGCTTCGCTCACCGCCTACGAGCTCGGCGCCCATGGCGTGAACCACACGATCATCGCCGACAATGCCGGCGGCCATTACATGCAGGAGGGCCGCGTCGATCTCTGCATCGTGGGCACCGATCGCGTCACGTCGAACGGCGATGTCGCCAACAAGATCGGCACATACCTGAAGGCACTCGCCGCGAAGGACAACGACGTGCCGTTCTATGTCGCGCTTCCGTCATCGACGATCGACTGGACGCTCGCCAATGGCCGTGACATTCCCATTGAGGAACGTTCGGCCGACGAACTCTTGAAAATGACCGGGCGCACCCCAAATGGGACCCTCGCGACGGTCGAGATCGCGGCGCCGGGTTCGCCCGCCGCCAATCCCGGTTTCGACGTCACGCCGGCGCGTCTCGTGTCGGGTTTCATCACCGAGCGAGGCACTTGCGCCGCGACGGAGCAGGGCCTACGCAGCCTCTTCCCCGCCACCTGACGGCCCTGTGTTGGGTGGCGGCGGGTCCGCTCCCGGGAGGGGGGAGGGGGTAGACTTTTTTGTTGCAAACAGGATTTCAAAAATCATGCACTCGCGTTGGTCCGACACTGAGGCACAAGATTTTGTGAAGCGCTATGCCGCGCAGGGCGTGAGCGAAGACCTCGCGCTGCGTACCTATACGACGCGGCTGCTCGGTTCCGATCCGAAGCTGGTGCTGCATGGCGGCGGCAACACCTCGGTCAAGACCACGGCGAAAGACCAGCTCGGAGAAGACGTCGACGTGCTGTGCGTGAAAGGCAGCGGCTGGGACATGGGCAACATCGAGCCGCAGGGCCTGCCCGCAGTGCGTCTGCATGAGCTGCGGCGTCTGCGCCGCCTCAACACGCTCAGCGACGAGGACATGGTCAATTTCCAGCGTATCAATCTGCTGGATTCGACGGCGCCGAACCCGAGCGTGGAGACCCTGCTGCACGCGTTCCTGCCGCACAAATTCATCGATCACACCCATTCGACCGCGGTGCTGGCGCTGACCGATCAGCCCGATGGCGAGAAGACTGCGCGCGAGATCTACGGCACGCGCGTCGCCTATGTGCCGTATTTCATTCCCGGCTTTACGCTCGCCAAGGCGGTGGCCGATGTGTTCGACGCCAATCCGAAGGTCGAAGGGTTGATCCTGCCGCGTCACGGAATCTTCACCTTCGCCGAGGATGCGAAGACCGCCTACGAGAAGATGATCGAGTTCGTCACGCTGGCGGAAGAACGTCTTCAGAAGGACCGCATGCCGCTCAAGCCCGCGGTGCTGCCTGCGCACATCGCGCGCGTCGCCGACATCGCGCCGATCCTGCGGGGCGCCCTTGCGATCGAGCGCAATCCGATGGCCGGCACGGTGAAGCGGCAGATCCTGTGCTTCCGCACCAATCCCACGATCCTGAACTATGTGAGCGGCGCCGATCTCGCGCGTTACAGCCAGGTGGGTGTGGTGACGCCGGACCACACGATCCGCACCAAGAACTGGCCGCTGATCGTGCCGGCACCGGACGCGCACAAGCTCGATGAGTGGAAGACGGACGTCTATGAAGCGGTCGACGCGTTCGTCGCGCATTATCACGACTATTTCGCGCGCAACAACGCGACCTCGACGCCGAAGAAGAAGGAGCTCGATCCCCTGCCGCGCGTGGTGCTGGTGCCTGGTGTCGGCCTGTTCGGACTCGGCGCGACCGCGAAGGACGCCGCCATCGCCGCCGACATCGCCGAGAACACGGTCGAGGTCATCACCGACGCGGAAGCCATCGGCGAATACAAATGCATCTCCGAGAACGATATGTTCGAGGTGGAATACTGGTCGCTGGAACAGGCCAAGCTCGGCAAGTCGAACGAGAAATCGTTGTCGCGCCAGGTCTGCGTGATCACCGGCGGCGGCTCGGGCATCGGCGCGGCCACGGCAAAGGCTATGGCGGCGGAAGGTGCGGAGATCGCGATCCTCGACCGCGATCACGACATGGCGATGAAGGCTGCGAAGGCCGTGCATAAGCACGCGCTCGCGATCCAGTGCGACGTGACCGATGCTGAGAGTGTGCACGCCGCGTTCGACAAGGTGGTGGAAGCGTTCGGCGGCGTCGACATCGTCGTCTCGAACGCCGGCGCGGCTTGGCAGGGCAATATCGGCTCGGTCGAGGACGAGGTACTGCGCAAATCGTTCGAGCTGAACTTCTTCGCGCATCAGAGCGTCGCGCAGAACGCGGTCAAGATCATGCGCGCGCAGGGCACCTATGGCTGCCTGCTGTTCAACACCTCGAAGCAGGCGGTCAATCCGGGCAAGGATTTCGGGCCTTACGGTCTGCCCAAGGCCGCAACCCTCTTCCTCGTGCGCCAATACGCGCTCGACCACGGCAAGGACGGCATCCGCGCCAACGCCGTAAACGCCGACCGCATCCGCACTGGCCTCCTCACCGACGAGATGGTCGCGGCGCGATCGAAAGCGCGCGGCGTTTCGGAAGACGCTTATATGAGCGGCAATCTGCTCGGCCGCGAGGTCTATGCCAGCGAGGTCGCCGAAGCCTTCGTCTACCTCGCCCACGCCGAGAAGACCACCGCCGCCGTTATCACCGTCGACGGCGGAAATATCGAAGCGGCGCTCAGGTAGTTGCGTGCGCGGCTGCGTGAAACGCCATCGCCTGTCGCAGAAATTCGTCGCGCTGCTTGGCGCTTTCGAACGCCCGGCTCGGCACGAGAAACGCGTTCCGTGTCCGCGCAACAACGATCGCGATCACGCCGTTCTTGTCGGTAATGGAAGCGATCTCTCTCCAGTCGCGATGCGTGCGGTTCCCGCCGATCTCTGAATCGATTCCGTTCGGACCGATTTCAAATGTGCGCTCTCTGGATTTGAACATCACCTGCGGAAAGATCGCGAGGAGGGAGAAGAATCGGTGGACACATCGCAATCAGAAACATCTGTGGCCATCGTCCGCGATTGTAAGAAGCCAGTAGTCTCAAACAAAACACTGCCGCCCCGTAGAGCAACCAGGTTCGCCAAAGGCTTGCGCGCCAGTACATCCAGTACCAGCGCCAAATTTCATCACGCTGCGTGCGATAGCGAACAATCATCCCCAGCAACGCCTTAGAGTTTCGCGTCTTCCACATTCGATGCATGGATATGGATGATTTTCCACCCCTCTGACTGCCGCTGTAGGACGACCGTGCGGCGGCCGAGCACGTGGGGATGTTCGAGATGGAACGTGCAGACCGCCATGTCGCCGCTTCTCTGGATAAGAAGGTCCCGCGGTTCGAGCGACTGATACGGCGGACCCTTTTTGCCGCGCGGAAGTTCTTCTGCGGTCTTGCGCATACCCGGCGGCATGCCGCGGATTCTTCGATAATCCCGAAGATCGATAGGCTCCCTGGTTTCCGGCGCCATCACAATGCGGTCGAAGCTCGTCGCATTGGCCGAAAATGCAAGTTCCATCGCTTTCAGATCGCAGTCCTCGAACGCACGAAGGAAGTCGCGCAGCGCCGTCTCCGGTCCGCTCGTTGAATTGGCGAATGTTTGAGACGAAGCCGCGGTTACGATCATCGCTCCGCCAAGAACCTTTCGCCTGTTGGGTTTCCCGAACGACGACACTCTCACCCACCATTCGCGTGGAACAGCTCCAACGTCCGCTGCTTCGCGAGCTTTGCGGCTTCGGCGTTGTAGTCGGGGCGATGGTTGCAGTTGAAGCCGTGGCCGACGCCCGGATAGACGAATACTTGCACGTCGGGATGCGCGGCTTTGATCTTCTCGATGTCGCTCATCGGGATGCCGTGATCGTTCTCGCCGAAATGCAGCATCGTCGGGCATTTGGGGTTCTGGTCGTTCATCAGCGCGATCTGGCCGCCATAAAAGCCTGACGCTGCCGCGAGGTTGTCGCTTCGGCAGGCTGCCGCCCACGTCACCGTGCCGCCGTAGCAATAACCGGTGACGAACACTTTGCCCTTCGGCGCCAGCGCGTCGATGCAGGTGAGGGTGTCCTTGATCGAAAGATCGAACGGATGTTCGCCGCGCGCGATCTTGATCGCTTTCTGGATCTCGTCAGGCGTGTAGCCGGTCTCGAACCCCGGCGCCTCACGGTCGTAGAGCGCCGGTGACAGCACCTCATAGCCATCATCGGCGTAGCCGTCACTGATCTCGCGGATATGCGCGTTGACGCCGAAGATTTCCTGGATGAGCACCAGCCCGCCGCGCCGCGTGCCTTTGGGCTCGACGTGATAGACGCCGATCTCCGCGCCGTCGCTCATCTTCATTTTGATCATCGTGCCGCGCGTCACGTCATCCTCCGTTGCGAACCTCCCCGGACTTTGCAACGGGCGGACGACGGCGCGCAATGCGATAGACGAGCCGCAAGAGGAAAAACAGCGCGATCCCCACCGGCAGCCACGGCACGATCTGGATGACGAAGCGCAGGACATCCGCAGTGCTGTTCAGGAACAGATCGCCGGCCTCGCGCCAGACCTCGCCGAGCGGCGAGGTGTAGGAAGTAGGTTCCGCGCGCTGCACGAGATCGACCGTCAGGCTCTCGCGCGCGATGCGTCCGGAAATGTCGCGCTTCTGTCCCAGGGCCTCGTCGAGACTGGCATCGGTCTCGGAGAGCTCCTTCTCGACCTTGATGTAATCGTCGACGCCGAGATTGGGCCTCTGGGCGAGCGCCGCGAGACCGTCGCGGTATCGCGTCAGCCGGGCGACCTGCTTGTCGTTGTCGCCAGCTTCGTTTTCCACGCTCTGCGCTTGCGTCGAGCGCGCCCGCACCTCGACCTCGCCTTTGTCCGCGGCCATCGGCTTGAGCAGTCTGTCCTCGAACGCCGCGACCGCATCGTGCGGCAGCGCCAATTCCAGATGCGCTGACGCCGTGCCGCTCTCGTCGGAAATGTTGGCGGCGATCAGCTTGCAGTGCAGAGACGGATCGCGCAGGCAGGCCTGCCGCGCTCTGTCATAGCGCGCCTGCACCGCGTCGTGACTCATGATGATTGTCATTGTGTGGCTAAAGCTGAAGACCTGTGCCGGTCCCTGATTGGCGACCTGGACGGCGGGCATGGCGATGTCTCGCGGGGCAGAGGCTTCGAGCGCCATCTCACGCTGGGCCCTTCTGGGGCCGCAGCCCACGAGCAACGTAAGACTTGCGAAAAGGATAAGAAGTTTGCGCGCCATACCGGTTCCCCCCCGAGATGCACGCGCAGTGCATTCCCGCGCTACGGCGGAAATGGGGCGCGACTCAGGCTTTTGGACGGCGCTGCACGAAGCCTTTGCCGGTGAAGCGGAAGACGAGGTCGCCGTCTTCGTCGTGGCCCTTGTTGCGGCTGAGCACGAGACCCAACTCCGGCCGCGATGCGAGTTCCTTCTTACCGGTGATCTCGGACGAGAACCGTATGGTCATGCCAGGCCGCACGGGTTTCAGCCATTTCATGTCCTCGAAGCCCGGCGACACGCCGGCGCGCAGAAGCGGCGAAGTACCCTTGGAACGCTCGCGTTCGGCAATGGCGAGCTTCATCCAGACTGACGCCGTATGCCATCCGCTCGCGATCAACCCGCTGAACATGGAGTGCTTCGCGGCTTCGGGATCGATATGGAAGCTCTGGGGATCGTATTTGCGCCCGAAGCGGATGATCTCCTCTTCCGTGAACGTGTAGGTTCCGAGGTCGCGGCGGGTGCCGACCACCACATCTTCCCAATACAGGGGATTCATTTTTGGCTCCGCCGGGAGATGATGGGCGTCATGAAGATCGAAGCGACCTGTTCCTTCTGATTGAAGACGCGGCACTCGAATGTCACATGGCCGATGTCGGGACGGCCTCGCGACTCCCTCGTGTCTGCCACGACGGCTTCGACGCGCAACACGTCGCCGGGGCGCACGGGTTTCATCCAGCGTGCTTCGCGCGAGCCCGCGCCGCCGCGTGCCGCCGAGCGCGGGATCATGTGGTCGGCGAACATGCGCATCGTCATCGCGCACACGTGCCAGCCTGATGCGGCGAGCCCGCCCAGCATCGAGTGTTTCGCCGCCTCTTCGTCGATATGATGCGGCTGTGGATCGAACTCGCGCGCAAATTCGACGATCTCCTCCCTGGAGACGTGATACGGCCCGCAATCGAAACGGCGGCCGACAGGAAAGTCTTCAAAATAAAGGAGGTCGGTCATGAACGGACTATACCGGTCGCTAAAGAAATCACACGGTTCGAATGGCGAAATACAATTAACGGTATTTGCGAGTCTGGATACTCAGTTATTGAATCGAAAATGCATCACGTCACCATCGGCGATCAAATACTCCTTGCCTTCGAGTCGAAATTTACCCGCATCGCGTGCACCGGCTTCACCATTGCACGCGACATAGTCGTCATAGGCGATGGTTTCCGCGCGGATAAATCCTTTTTCGAAATCGGTATGGATAACCCCGGCGCCCTGGGGCGCTTTCGATCCCTTGGTCACGGTCCATGCGCGCGCTTCTTTCGGCCCCGCCGTGAAGAACGTGATGAGGCCCAGCAGATCATAGCCCGCGCGGATCAGACGGTTGAGTCCGGGCTCCGTGAGACTGAGGCTGCTCAAAAATTCCTCACGTTCTGCAGGCGGAAGTTGTGCGACTTCTTCTTCGATGCGCGCGGAGATGACCACGGCCCCGGCACCCTGCCGTTTCGCCATGTCTTCGACGGCATCAGAGAACCGGTTGCCGGTCGCGGCCGAACCCTCGTCCACGTTGCAGACGTACAACACGGGCTTGGCGGTCATCAGGCCGAGTTGCGAATAGGGGCCGCGTTCTTCCGGCGTGAGGTCGGCCAGGCGGGCCGGCTTGCCCTCGCGCAAAAGCACGAGCGCCTTCATCATCAGCGACAGCTGTTCCTTTGATTCCTTCTCGCCGGATTTGGCTTTCTTCTCGATCGGAATGACGCGCTTTTCCAGGCTCTCGAGATCGGCCAACATCAGTTCCGTTTCGACCGTCTCGGCATCGCCGACCGGATCGATCTTCCCCTCCACATGGGTGATGTCGTCGTCCTCGAAACAGCGCAGCACGTGCACGATGGCATCGACCTCGCGGATATTGGCGAGGAACTGGTTGCCGAGGCCTTCGCCCTTGGAGGCGCCGCGTACGAGGCCTGCGATGTCGACGAAGGTGATGCGGGTGGGAATGATCTCGGCGGATTTCGCGATCGCTGCCAGCTTCTCAAGCCGCGGGTCCGGCACCGCCACGTCGCCGACATTGGGCTCGATGGTGCAGAACGGATAGTTCGCGGCCTGCGCGGCTGCGGTCTGGGTGAGCGCGTTGAAGAGCGTGGACTTGCCGACGTTCGGAAGTCCCACGATGCCGCATTTGAATCCCATTACCCGTCCTTCTCTTGCGGCTTATCTTTTTTTGCCGGCGGCTTGGTCAAGAGCGCGACCTTGCTCATGAAGCCGACATCGTCGTCTTTCGCAAGCATCGGGGCTGCTTCCGCGATGGCCGAAAGCATCGGCACGAGCCAGTCCTTATCGGCTTTCGAGAAATTGCCCAGCACATGGCCGTGCACACGATGCTTTTCGCCGGGATGGCCGATGCCGATGCGCACCCGCCGGTAATCCGGCCCGAGCGTTGCCGTGATCGAGCGCGCGCCATTGTTGCCCGCGTCACCGCCACCGGTCTTCACCTTCAGCTTGGCGGCCGCCAGATCGATCTCGTCATGCATCACGACCAGTGCGGTCAGCGGCAGCTTGAAGAACCGCATCGCCGGGCCGATCGAAAGACCGCTGTCATTCATGTAGGTCGCGGGTTTGAGCAAATATGTCTTGCGCTTGCCGAGCGTGCCTTCGCTGATGAGGCCCTGAAAACGCGAGCGCCATGGCCCGAAATCGTAGCTTTCGTGGATGGTGTCGACCGCCATGAAGCCCGCATTGTGGCGGTTGCGCGCGTATTCCGCGCCGGGGTTTCCGAGACCGGCGATGAGAAGAGGCGTGTCCATGGCTCGGGGCTCGCTCACGCTCGCACCTCACCATGACGCGCGTGCGTTCCGGCATCGTCCTTCGGGGCGCCGCGTTGTGGCGCACCAAAGGACGACACGGATTATTTCTTTTCCGGAGCCTTCGCGGCAGCGGCCGGCGCGGCGCCAGCGGCCGGTGCGGCACCTTCGGCAGCAGCGCCTTCTTCGGCGACCGGAGCAGACGCGGCGGCGGCAGCAGCAGCGGCAGCAGCCTTCTGCTCTTCGATCACGCTGGTCGGCGCGACGATCGAGGCAACCGTGAAGTTCTCTTCGCGGATCGTCGTCCTGGCACCTTCCGGCAGCTTGAAGTCGCCGATGTGCAGCGTGCCGTGGATATCGAGACCGGAGAGATCGCCTTCGAGAAAATCGGGGATGTGGTCGGCATCGAGCAGCATCTCCACATCGTGGCGGACGATGTTGAGCACGCCGCCGCGCTTCAGGCCCGGCGAGGACTCATGGCCCTTGAAGCGGACGGGAATGTCGAGCTTCACCTTGGCGCCCGGCGCGAGCCGCATGAAATCGACATGGACCGGACGGTCCGTGACCGGGTCGAGCTGGACCTGGCGTGGAATGACGCGCTGCTTCTTGCCGCCCACGTCGAGCAGGAAGAGCGTCGTGAGGAACCCGCCGGCACCGACATGCAGGCCCAGCGTGTGGCCGTCGACCGAGACGTTTTCCGGGGCGTCCGCGCCGCCATAGACGATGGCGGGAATCCGGCCGGTGCGGCGGGTCTGGTAGGCCGGCCCCTTGCCGGTGCCCTGACGCGGTTCAGCGCTCAAATCCTGCATCTGTCTCATGGGGAAAATCCTTGGATTCCGGCCCTTTTGTCCAACACGAGGGCAGGAAAGCGGGGCTTTTAGCGGATGGCCGCTCGCCGCGCAACCGCTTGTTTTCAGGCTTTCTGATGATGGTTGGCGTGATGATGGCCCTCGAGAATGTCCTCGACATAGGCCATGCGGACCAGAACGCTCACCGCGACCGCCATGGGGGTGCCCAAAATCGCGCCCCAGGGCCCGAAAATGATCCCAAACGCCACGATTGCCAGCAGATTGAGCACCGGCGACAGCGACACCGCCCAGCGCTGCAGCAGCGGCTGGGTCACATTGCCCTCAATGGTCAGCGCGATCGCGTACACGGCTGCGGCATAAAGGGCGAGGGTCGGACTGACGCTCAGCGCCAGCAGCAACCCAAGAAGGGACGAGGCCGCGGGCCCGATATAGGGCACGAACACCGAAATCCCGGTCAGGACGCCGAGCGCAAAGGGGAGCGGCACGCCCACGATCCATAAGCCCAGACCCGTGACGACGCCGACGAACAGCATGTCGAGCGCCATGCCCACCAGCCACTTCTGCAGGGCGGTCGCGATCGCGTTCAGGATGTGCGCCATACGCAGGCGCCGGTGGGGCGGGAACAGGCGAACGAAGTCGCGCACGTAAGGCGAGGGATCGGCGGCGAGATAGATTCCGATCAGGATGACCAGCACGGCCTCGCCCATCGCGCCCAGAACGCCACCGGCGATCGGAAGAGCTTGCAACAGCGTTTCTCCCGTCGGCACCGGCGTGTGGCCGAGGAGTACGAGCAGCCAGCGGCCTTCGGTGTAGCCCATGAGCCATTTGCGGCTGGTGGCGACGGCGCTCGGGATCTCATTGAGCAGGGCGGAGAACTGGTCGACCGCCATCGCGCCGAAGACCGCGAAGAACGCGATTGCCAGAACCGCAACCCCCAGCGTCGTGATGAGAAGCGCGATCTGATCGTTGACACGCAGCGCGCGCGCCACCGGTGCGGACATATTGCGCAACACGACCGCGACGACGATTCCGCCGAAGCCCAGCACCAGAACCTGGCTTATCATCCACAGCGCGACCAGAACGGCGATGATCAGCGCGCCTGCGAGCACCCGGCGTGCGAAGTCGACGATCGAGCCGTCCTGTGGGGGCGGTTGCGGATTCTCCATGCGGCGGTTGTGCCTGAGTGCAGCGATTCGCGCCAGCCCCGGAGCGTTGGTGCTACTTCCGCGTGCGCGCCGTGGCGGATTTTCGTTTTGGCTTGGGCGGTGGCGGAAGGTTGAACTCCCACGCCTCGCGGATCAGGGCGGCAAGCTCTTTTTGCGAAATGCGGTCGGCCTGAACGATCACGTTTGCGGTCTTGCCCCACATGTATTTGACGAAGGCCTGGGGATCGGCCTCGAACAGAAATTCCTTCCGCTCATCGGGCAGATGCAGATAGAGCCCGTCGGGCCGGATCACCGCAAAGATGCGCTTCTTGGTGCGGAACGCCGGCCGTGCGAAGTGATCGATCTCTGTGACGCCGTCGAGTGCAAGCGCGATTTTGCGGATGTCGGCTTCCACGGCCCTGGCGCCTCCCGGTTTCGCTGCCGATCATATCGAACAGCCGGCGATCATGCTCGCCCAAGTCCTCTTCATACTCTAGCTTCTCGCCAGCGCGGAGGGACGTCATGAAGGCCGTTGGGTTCGTTGTAGCTTTCACCCTGGGGCTCGCCTCCGCCCATGCCGCCGATCTGAAGCAGATCAGTCCGTTTGCCTCCCCGGCCGAGTTGGTGGCAGCCCGAAAGACAACCACAGAGCCCGCCTTGGAAATCGTCTACAGGATCGAACGCGACGGCGCGCCCGAAATAGCTGTGGTTGATCTCGCACAGGATTTCACAACCATCACCAGCGGTACGCACACGCTCCTCTACGACTATGCGCTCAGGCGCGTGATCGACCTCGACAACACCTCGCACGTGATGCGTAACAATTCGCTCTACGGAGAGCTCGATTTCCAGGTCCTGGAGACGGCAAATCGCCGTATGGAACGCGGTTTGTTGACGAGCCTTCATGCAGGGTCCGAGGCCAAGATGCTGGCGCCGTTCTGGGTGCAGTCCGCGCTTCACATTATGGACAGCGAAGATAGCGCGCCTATGCTCGCTCGCAACAAGGATGCGGACGGCACAGTGCACTTCTCTCTTGGTGGCGAGGAGGTGGCGTCTTATGCGGCATCGACGCATGTGCTCCCCAACGACGAGGCAAGGCTGCTCAATCGATTCCTCTACGCGTACGGTCCGCTGCATCCCTTGATCATTTCGGAAATCGTCGAAAGCGCGCGCGTGCCGCAACGGATTGCCTATACGAGTTGGGAGGGCGGCAAGGAGGGGCGCGGGGTCTGGACGCTCCAATCCGCGACTTCGGTTAACGCTGTGTACCCGCTGAAGACAGACGTGAAGCCGCCCCCGCTCGACGTCGCCGCGCTGCCCCAGCCTGGTCTTGCCGGAATTGTGCGGGCGCCACCTGCTGCCTGCAGCCTTGAGGATTACCGAAACTCCGTCGAACGTGCGCTCACAGGCCAGCATCCGTTCCAGGCTTTTCTCCTGGCGCTCGAAATGATGGAGCAATATGGCCGGGAGGCGGCGAATTGCGCTGGCGCACAAGACTGCCATGCCTCGTCCGAAATCGTCGCCATGGCAAAAAGCGATTCGCGCATGCAGATACTTGGATCTGCGCTCCAGCCGGCGAAGCAGAATCTCGCCAGCGCCATCGACGCGCTCGGCACCATGAAGCGTGACGATCTCTCGAACGCCTATCTGCTCGACGATTTCCGGGGTAATCTCCTGGTGGTGGCGCGCAAGAGCGATGAAGCGCTGCCGCTTCTGGCTGCAGCTATCAAAGGCAATCCAGCGATGCCGGGCTTCTACAAGGATATGGGCGACGCCTATCGGAGCCAGTTCGACATGGCGTCGGCGTGGTATTTCTACGACATCGGACGCACGTTGCCGGGCGCCGCCGATGCACCCGTAATATCGACAATCACGAAATACGAAACGCAACTCGAGACGCTGCATCCGGAGTTCTTTTGAATTCGCCTGAACACCTTGCGCGGCAGCTGGATGCGGAAGATGCGCTGCGGACTTTCCGCGATGAATTTTTCCTTGTCCCCGGTACGATCTACATGGACGGCAATTCGCTCGGCCTCCTGTCGAAGCCCGCAGAGCGCGCGCTGTACGAAACGCTCGAGGCGTGGAAGACGCTTGGCATCGACGGATGGCTGGGCGGCGCGCACCCCTGGTATCATTTGTCCGAGGAGCTTGGCGCGCTCGCAGCGCCGCTGATCGGAGCGCGAGCAAGGGAAACGCTTATCACCGGATCGACGAGCGTCAACCTACATCAGCTTCTCGCGACCTTCTTCCGGCCCCAGGGCAAGCGCACGAAGATCCTGATCGAGGACGCTGCGTTTCCGACGGATGCCTACGCCGTCAAGAGCCACCTGCGGCTGCACGGTCTCGATCCCAAAGAGCATCTTGTGGTCGTGCCGAGCGCGGGCGGTACGCATCTCGACGAAGGCGCGGTTTGCACAGCCATGACCGATGAGGTGGCGATGACGGTGCTGCCGGTCGTGCTCTACCGCACAGGCCAACTCCTCGACACCAAACGCCTCGCGGCGGAAGCGCATGCGAAAGGCGTCGTCCTGTGCTTCGACGCCTGCCACTCCTTCGGCGCGCTGCCGCATGCCTGGCACGACGAGCGCGTGGATTGCGGCATCTTCTGCACCTACAAATACGGCAATGGCGGCCCCGGTGCCGTCGCAGGCCTGTTCGTGCATGAGCGGCATCTCGGCACCGCGCCGGGCCTGCCGGGCTGGTTCTCCTCGCGCAAAGACCGGCAGTTCGACATGAGCAACGACTTCACCCCGGCAGATGGCGCCGGCGCCTACCAGATCGGCACGCCGCACGTCCTCAGCATGGCGCCGCTTCTGGGTAGCCTCGAACTGATCCATGAAGCGGGCATAGAGCGCATCCGCGCGAAGTCGCTCGCGCTGACGGAATTCATGATGGCGCTGATCGACACCGAGCTCGCGGATTTAGGCTTCTCCGTCGCCACGCCGCGCGAACCCGAACGGCGGGGCGGGCACGTGGCACTCCGCCATGCCGAAGCCGCACGCATTTGCAAGGCGCTCAAGGACGCAAGCGTGATCCCCGACTTCCGCCCACCCGACATCATCCGCCTCTGCCCTGCGCCGCTTTATGCGACCTTTGCGGAAGTGGTCGAGGTGATCCGGGTGCTCAAGGACATCACAGTCGCGCGTGCGTACGAGAGATACGCAAACGTGCGTGAGTTGGTAGCCTGACGCAGCGTTGCTTAGCGCAGGAGTTTTGAGACGGAGCGCGCGGCGGCCCCCTCCACCGCGCTACGCGCGGTCCCCCTCCCCCGCTTCGCAGGGGAGGAATACGAGCGTGCATTTGAATCAATCCTCCCCCGTTTACGGGGGAGGGGGACCGCCGAAGGCGGTGGAGGGGGGCGGCGCGCCGTTCTAATCGAACAGGCTCGACACGCTCTCTTCGTTGTTGATGCGGCGCATGGCTTCGCCGATCAGGGGGGCGATGGAGATGCGGCGGATGTTCGCGCACTTCGCCACCTCGTCGGTGGACGCAATCGAGTCCGTGATCACCAGCGATTTGAGTTTCGAGCCCTTGATGCGCGCGACCGCGCCGCCCGACAGCACGCCATGGGTGGCATAGGCACAGACGTCTTTCGCACCTTCGCGCAGCAGCGCTTCGGCGGCGTTGCAGATCGTGCCGCCGGAATCGACGATGTCGTCGATGAGGATGCAGGAACGGCCCTCGACGTCGCCGATGATGTTCATGACCTCGGACTCGCCGGCGCGTTCGCGGCGCTTGTCGACGATGGCGAGATCGGCGCCCAACCGCTTGGCCAATGCGCGCGCACGCACCACACCGCCCACATCCGGCGAGACGATCATGAGGTTGTCGTGACCGATATAGTCCTGGATATCGCGCACCATGACGGGCATGGCGTAGAGGTTGTCGGTCGGGATATCGAAGAAGCCCTGGATCTGGCCGGCATGAAGGTCAACGGTTAGCACACGATCGGCGCCCGCCCGCGTGATGAGGTTGGCGACCAATTTCGCTGAAATCGGCGTGCGCGGTCCGACTTTGCGGTCCTGCCTTGCATAGCCGAAATAGGGGATCACGGCGGTAACGCGGCGCGCCGATGCACGCCGTAGCGCATCGATCACGATCAGCAATTCCATCAGATTGTCGTTTGCGGGAAAGCTCGTCGACTGGATGACGAAGATGTCCTCGCCGCGGACGTTCTCCTGGATCTCGACGAACACTTCCATGTCGGCGAAGCGCCGCACCACTGCCTTCACCAGCGGCAGCTTGATGTAGCGGGCCATGTCTTCGGCCAGCGCGCGGTTGGAATTGCCCGCCAGAAGCTTCATGCCCCGCGCTTCGTTGATCTCGCTCATACTCGCGCGGGCTCCGGCTGTGACGGTTCGATGACGGGCTTTTAGCAACAGCGGTCGCGGCGGTAAACCGGCAATTCAGCCCGTCAGGACGATTGCCGAAACCTGTCTCCCATAATCCTTTTCGCCGCGATGGGTGGCGCGGCGATAGCTGAAGAAATCGTCTTCGTGCGCATACGTGCAATATGAGACGCGCTCCACCTGCGCGATCCCGGCGCCCGCAAGCCGCGATGCGACATATTCCTCCAGGTCGAAGCGAAAATGCCCGAGCTTGTCGCTCGGAACGAAGAATCGCGCGAGTGCCGGATCGCATTCTAAGAATCGCTCGCGAAATTCCGCGCCGACTTCGTAGTTCGTCTGGCTGATGCACGGCCCGATTGCCGCGACGATCCGCTCCCGCTTCACTCCAAGCTTTTCCATTGCGGCAATCGTCGAATCGGTGACGCCGGAGATCGCGCCTTTCCATCCCGCATGCGCCGCACCGATCACATGGGCTTGCGCGTCGGCGAATAGCACCGGTGTGCAATCGGCGGTGAGGATACCGAGCGCAAGGTTCGGCACATTCGTCACCATCGCGTCGGCCTGCGGTCCTTCGCCGAGATTCCACGGCGCGGCGACAGTGACGGCCTCGCCGCTGTGAATCTGATAAAGCGTGAGCAGATCGGATTGCGGCGCCAGCACCTCTGCTACGCGGCGGCGATTCGCGATCACATCGCTGCGGACATCGCCCGAGCCCGGCCCACAATTGAGCGATGCAAAGATGCCCTGCGATACGCCGCCTCTGCGCCCGAAGAATCCGTGCGCGATGTGCGGCGCGGCGAGGTTTTCGGCGGTCAGGCTCAGCATAGCGCTGCCATAACATCTGTGCACAAAGGTCAAAAGCCCGGTGGCGGCGGGGCGGAGGCGGGGAGGATCGCGAGCGCCTTGAACAATGTGCCCATCTGTTTGGGTCCGATCAGCCGGTCGACGTCCGACCAGAGCGACAGATCGGCTGGCTTGCGGCCTGTGACAAGCTGTTCGGTGCGGCGAACGATGCCGAGGTTTTGCAGAAACTCGCCCTGCGTTGTCGGACCGGAGACGGATGCGCCAGCCACTTTGGCCGCGGCGGCAAGTGCCGGAAAGTCCACATGCGCAGAGAGGTCGCTTTCGCCTGGCGCGTCGAGGATTGTTGCGAAGGCATGTTCGGATACGGCCTGCAAGGTCTCGCCGAAGCCCGGTTGGTCGTAGCCATAATCGACGATCAATGCGCCGCCGCCGTTGCGGGCGACGGCGTGGGCGATGTCTTCCGCGAGCGAGATCGCGGCGGCCGACATTTCGTAGACGCTGCCGTCCGGCGCATCGCGGCGATCCGGTGGAATCAAAGTTTCGGGCGCTGGTACCGGCGACAATGCGAAAGCGAGCGTGCTGTTCGCATCGAGCGTCACCATGCGCTCGCACCAGCCCCGTGCGGTCTTCACGAACTGGCGGATCGGCAGGGCGTCGAAGAACTCGTTTGCGAGGACAAATGTCGGTGTGTCTGCGAGCGCTTCATCGAAGCGGTCTATCCAGCGAAGCGGCACCACCCCCTCACCCCGGCCCTCTCCCCCACTTCGTGGAGGCGAGGGGGATTCATTTTCTTTTCCCTCTCCCCCGTTGGGGGAGAGGGCAGGGTGAGGGGGAGCCGCTCGCGCGAATGCCGAAAGTGTTTCACCTTGAATCGCGCGAAGCGTGGGACTTGTCTCCACCAGCACGACTTCGAGATCGTCGAGAAAACCCGGCATCACACGCGCCGCGCGTAGCACATCCGCCATCAAAGTGCCCCGGCCCGGCCCGAGTTCGACCAGCCGCTTGCGCTTCGGTTTTCTTTGATCGTGCCAGACCTGCACGCACCATAGCCCCAGCATTTCGCCGAAGGTCTGGCTGATCTCGGGCGCGGTGATGAAATCGCCCGCGCGGCCTAACGGATCGCGCGCGGCATAATAGGCGTTGTTGGCCAGTGCCATGAATTCGGCGACGGAGATCGGTCCCTGCGCCGCGATCAGCCCGGCGATGCGTTGGCCGAGCGCGTTCACGCCGCCTTCGGCTTGCTGAGCACGACGAAGGCGAGATAGCCACCCGCCACAAGCAATGCGACCGACAGCGCCTGCCCCATGCTGAACCAGCCGATGAACCGGGTGTCGGGTTCGCGGAAAAATTCCACGACAAACCGCAACAACCCGTAGCTCGCCAGAAAGATCGCGCTGATCAGTCCCGGCCGCTCGTGCAGCCGGAAGACGCGCAGACAGGTTTGCAGAACGACGAACAGCAGAATGCCCTCGAGTGCTGCTTCATAAAGCTGGCTCGGATGCCGCGGCAGCCGGTCGGGTGCGCGCGGGAAGATCATCGCCCACGGCACATCGGCCGGCTTGCCCCACAATTCCCCGTTCACGAAATTGGCGATGCGGCCGAAGAACTGGCCGATGGGCTGCACGAGGCAGACCAGATCGCCGATCATGAAGAAACTGAGCCCCCGCCGGCGGCAGAACAGCCAGATCGCGAGCACGACACCGATCGCACCGCCATGAAACGACATGCCGCCGTCCCAGGCCGCAATCAGCCGGATGGGATTGGTAAGGAACTCCATCGGCAGGCCGTGGCAATAGGCGGAGTCCGCCGATTGGCTACAAAGCAGCACGCCGTAGAAAAGGTCCCAGCCGATCCGTCCGCCAAGGATGACGCCGAGCGTGGCCCAGACAACGAGGTCCCCAATCTCCTCTTCGGTCGCGGGCGGCTTGCCCCGGAACGGGGGATTCGTCCACAGCGATTTCTGGCGCAGCATGGTGAGGGCGAACCACCAGCCCACCAGCACCCCGGCGATATAGGCGAGCGCATACCAACGGATCGCGATGGGGCCATAGATATGGATCGCGACCGGGTCGATGTTGGGGAAGGGGATGGTCATGGCGAGTGGCGAGTGGTGAATGGCGAATAGGGATTCTAGGGTGATTTGCCTGCATTCGCCATTCGCCACTCGCTATTCGCCTTTTGCCGCGCCATATAGGAAATGGAGGTAGTGGATCATGCAGACCGACAACCCTTTCCTGGACGGGATGGCGCGGTTGTTCACAGACGCCGCCGGCGCGGCACAGAGCCTGCGCAGCGAAATCGACACATTCGTCCGCCAGCGAATGGAGAAGCTCGTGGCCGACATGAACCTAGTGCCGCGGGAGGAGTTCGAGGCCGTCAAGGCGATGGCTGCGAAAGCGCGTAGCGAAAACGAGTCACTGGCCGCGCGCGTCGAAGCACTCGAAGCCCTTGTGCAGACTCACAAATCGGAATCCTGACGCCTGTCAAAAGCTGTGGGTCACACGCGCGTCATAAAATTGACGGGCAGGGGACTCTTGTGCCGACGCAAAATGTTGTGCCAGTTTGACCCTCAACTGCTTCGCTTCGCGTCGGACCCCACGCGTAGGAGTTTCGAGATGACAAGCATCCAACTGAACGAGGCGCAAGCCGGTCCTCACCCGCTTGACATGCTCGAGCAGGCTGTGGAGGACAATGGCTGGCATTTCGAACGGGCGGGGCGGGACGAACTCAATCTGTCCGTGGCGGGGCGCTGGGCGGATCATCATTTCAATTTCACCTGGCGGGAGGACCTTCAGTCGCTGCATCTCTCCTCCGCCTTCGACATGCGCATCAACGACGAGGTCCGGCGGACCAATGTCGCCGATCTCCTGATGTATGTGAACGCGCGGCTGTGGATCGGGCATTTCGATCTCTGGCCGGATGACGGCAGTATCGTCTATCGCCACGCGATGATCTTCCCCGATGCTTCCGCCAGCGCGGCGCAATGCGAAGCGCTGCTCAATCTCGCTGTCGAAGCCTGCGAGCACTACTATCCGGCGTTCCAGTTCGTGCTCTGGGGCGGCAAGACCGCCGAGGAAGCCATTGCGGCCGCGGTGCTCGAATGCGCGGGGCAGGCGTAAGACCTCCCATTCTTCTGATCGGTGCCGGCCGTATGGGCGGGGCCATGCTGCAAGGCTGGCTCGCAACCGGGCTCGGGCCGGTGATCGCCGTCGAACCCAATCCCGCGCCGCGGCTGAAGAAGATCAACGGCGTTCGCTTCGTAGGTACCATCGAAGCGATTCCGGCCGGAAAGATTCGCGCCTGCGTCGTCGCGCTGAAGCCGCAGATCTTGAGAACCGAAGCGGCGCGGTTGCGCAGTGTCGCCGAGCGCGGCGCGCCGATGATCTCCATCGCCGCCGGCACCAGCATCGCCACGCTGAAGAAAGCATGGGGGAACAAGGCGCACATCCTGCGCGCCATGCCGAACACGCCCGGCGCCATCGCGCGCGGGATCACGGCAATCTTTCGCGGGCCGAACGCGACCGACGCCGATTGCAAACTCGCCGAACGGCTGCTCGCTTCGCTGGGCCAGACGTTCTGGGTCGCGCGTGAGAAACTGATCGATGTCACGACCGCGGTCTCGGGTTCCGGCCCGGCCTATGTGTTCCTGATGGTCGAGGCGCTCGCCGATGCGGCGGAAGCCGAGGGCATGCCGCGCGCAGAAGCGGAAAAGCTCGCGCGCGCCACAATCACCGGCGCCGGTGCATTGCTCGATGCCGACAAGCGTCCACCCGAATCCCTCCGCCAAGATGTGACCAGTCCTGGCGGTACGACGGAAGCGGCGCTCCGGGTTCTCATGGACGCCAAAGGGCTAAAAGCGTTAATGGCCCGCGCGGTGTCCGCTGCCAACCGGCGCGCTGGCGAACTCGCCTCCTGAGGCCTATTCTGTGCGCCCAAGGAGCTTGTCATGGATGCGTCCGTCCAGCGCCCGCACGCCGCGCATGCGCCGGTGATCTACAAGACCTTCGTGCCGCCGCCGCCTTATAACGCCTTCATCGAGAACATCTGGTATTGGGAAGGCTACGACCCCGGCCACGCCAAGGACACGATCATGGCGTCCGGCCGGACCGGTATCATGGTCAATTTAAGCGAAGACGCGCTCGTCTGGTATGACGGTGAACGCTATGGCCGGCGCAATCACATCCCTGGTATCGCGGTCTGCGGTACGCACTCGACGCATTTCGCGATCGACGCCTTCCAGGCCAGCAATATGGGTGTGCAGTTCAAGCCCGGCGGTGCGTTCGCATTCTTTGGCGGGTCGGCACGCGATTTCGCGAACGCGCACGTCTCGCTCGCCGATATCTGGGGTGCGGATGCGCACCGCCTGCACCAGCGTCTCGTTCAGGCGCCGACGCCTGAGGCCAAGGTGGCGATCCTGTTCCGCGCGATGGTCGACCGCCACCGCGATATCGAACGCCATCCTGCCGTCGCGCTCGCGCTGTCACGGGTGGCGCGCGCGCCGCACCGCACGAGCGTGCGCGCGATCGCGCGCGAGGCTGAGGTCAGCGCCAAACGGCTGATAAATCTATTCGCCGAGCAAGTCGGCATGACGCCGAAGCTCTATCTGCGGGTCTCGCGCTTCCAGCGGGTGCTCGCGCGCGTCCACACGGCGCCGAGCGTCGACTGGATGGAGGAGGTGGAGCGCCACGGCTATTACGACCAGCCGCATTTCATCCGCGAGTTCCGCGAATTCTCAGGTTTCACACCGACCGAGTATTTCAGGCTGCGCGGACCGTATCTCCAGCATGTGCCGCTGACCGCTTGAGGCGGAAATTTTTACAATCGCTACCGCGCCTGCTGCGCTAGAAGGAGCCATGACCGAACAGCGCCCCGACGTTTCCATCTATCTGATCGCCGATGACGCGGCGAAGACGCTCGATTTCTATGTCGCGGGACTGGGCGCGGAAGAGATCGTGCGCTGGGTCGATCCGGAGAACGGCAAGATCGGCCATGCGGAGTTCCGTATCGGATCGCAGACGCTGTTCATTGCCGACGGTTATGCATCGATGGAATCGCTTGGCGTGAAGAACCCGGCTGCTCTTGGCGGAACGTCGCTCAGCCTGTGGATCCGCGTGGACGATCTGGAACAGGCGTTGAAGCGGGCATTGGATGCCGGGGCAAAATTGCTGGCGCCGATCGAAACTATGACAGTCGATGAAGGCCGCCGTTGCCGCATCGCCGATCCGTCGGGGTATCTCTGGACATTGGCGGGGCCGTAAGGCGAGAGGCAGAGGGACGAATGACGTTCATCGATACCGCAAATCTTCCGGTGATCGAGCGCAAGCCGGGCTGGCATGGGCGCTATTTCGATTCCACGACCATGACCTTCGGGCACTACGATTTCGACGCCGGTGCCACCATTCACGGCCATAGCCACGAGCAGGAAGAAGTCTGGCACGTGATCGCGGGTGAGCTGGAAGTCACCATCGCTGGCGTTACGCAAAAGGCCGGGCCGGGCTTTGTGGCCATCGTGCCGCCGAACACCACGCATGCGGTGAGGGCGCTCACGGCGGGCAAGGCGATCGTCGTCGATTATCCGGTTCGCAAGATGGCGTAGGTCAGACCGGCAACCGCACGGCGGCGCGCAATCCGCCTTCCGGGCTCTTGTCCAGAAAAAGATCGCCGCCATGGGCTCTGGCGATATCGCGCGCGATGGCGAGGCCCAAGCCAACGCCGCCCACCTGCAGATTGCGGCCCTCGTCGAGCCGGTGAAACGGGCGGAAGGCTTCTTCCCGGCGCTCTTCGGGAATGCCGGGGCCGTCATCGTCCACGCAGATCTGTACGAACCGTTCGTCGCGCAGGAGCCGCACCGAAACGTGTTTGCCATGCTTCAAGGCGTTGTCGATGAGATTGGACAGGCAGCGCCGCATCGCCTGCCGCCTAAGCGACAGCGTGATCGCTTGCGACACATCGACGGTCAGACGGTCGGGGCCAGCACCGCGCGCCGCCGCCTGCGCCGCATCGTGGACGAGCTCGCCGAGATCGACAAGCTGCATCTGCTCGCCGCCTTCGCCGCGCGCGAACTGGAGATATTCGTCCAGCATCCGTTCCATCTCCGCGATATCGCCGCGCATGGCATCGACGTCCGCGCCGGGCGGCATCATCGCGAGCTGAAGCCTTATGCGCGTGAGCGGTGTCTTGAGGTCGTGGCTGACGCCCGCCAGCATCTCGGTGCGCTGCTGGAGATAGCGCTCGATGCGCTCGCGCATGGTCAGGAAGGCCTGCGCCGCGCGCCGCACCTCGATCGCGCCATAAGGCTTGAAATCGGGCACATTGCGGCCCTTGCCGAACGCATCCGCCGCACGCGCGAGCCGCTCGATGGGACGAACCTGGTTGCGAAGGAAGAGGATCGCCACCGCCATCAGGACCAGTGCCGACCCGACCATCCACAAGATGAAGATATCGGGCGCCGACACCGTGGCGCGCTCGCGCGGTACGATCATGCGCAGCACGCCGTCATGGACTTCTACGCGGATGTCGAAATCGTCGCCGGCGCGCGTCGTCTGGAAGTGGCGCACCTCGCCGATCTGCTGGGCGATCACATCATCGAGCGCCTTGTCGATGGTGCTGCGATGCGATGGCTGCTTGGGAGGTGGAATCTTCTGGCCCGGAAGGAACGTGATGTCGTAGCGCAGCCGCTGGGTCGCAAGCGCGCGTAACGCCTTGCGTTCCTTCGGCGGGTAATTGTCCTCGAGCGCGACCAGGAACGAAACGTCGGCGGCGATGTCGCGCGACATGCGCCGCGTGGCGGCATCGATATCGCGCTCGAAGAAGACATAGGAAACGATGGCCTGCAGGATCACCACCGGCGCAACGATGATGATCAGAGAACGTCCGAACAATCCGCGCGGCAGAGCGCGCTTGATAAGGCCGGGTGGCCTTGTCTCAGGCGACGCTGTCTGGGACAAGGACATAGCCTACGCCGCGAACCGTCTGCAGATAGAGCGGCAGCTTGGGGTCTTCCTCAATCTTGCGGCGCAGACGCGTCACCTGAACGTCGATCGAGCGCTCGAGCGCCACGCCGAGACGCGCGCAGAGATCGGAACGGGAGAACGAACGTCCCGCATTGGCGGCAAAAAGCTGAAGCAGCGAGGTCTCCGAGCTGGTCAGCTTGACCGGCTTGCCCTTGCGGCGGAGCTGCGCGCGTTGCGGATCGAAGACGCAATCGCCCATTTTCACCTCCGCATGCGCGGTCTGTTTCGGCGGCGCAGCGCGGCGGAGCAGGGCGCTTGCGCGCAGCAGCAATTCGCGCGGCTCGAAGGGCTTGGCGAGATAATCGTCTGCGCCATGCTCGAGGCCCGCGATGCGGTCTTCGGTATCGCCGCGCGCGGTGAGCATCAGGATCGGCGTCTGCGATTGGGCGCGGATGGACCGCGTGAGATCGAGCCCCGATTCGCCCGGCATCATCACATCGACGATCAGCAGGTCGAATGCCATGCTCTTCATCAACGCCCGCGCCGACGCAGCGTCGCCCGCGGCGCTGACGCGAAAGCCATTGGTCGAAAGATAGCGCTGCAGCAGGTCGCGCAGTCGCTCGTCGTCGTCTACGACAAGCAGATGCGGGTCCGTGAGGTTGGTTCCCGGCGCGCTCATGGCGTGCCTGCTTTCGTGCGCTCGTCGACGAGGCCCATCAGCACGCGGCGGAAACCCACGACGGCGTCCGGCCCGGCTTCGCGGAACGCCCGGACCAGCCGCGGACGCTGCGCCGCCCACAATGCGCTTTCCAGTGCCGTGCCCTTCTCCGTCAGGCGAAGCTGGCGCATACGACGATCGCGCATGGCAGGTTTGCGTTCGACGTAGCCGCCTTCCAAAAGATCGTTGAGCACGCGATTGAGACTTTGTTTCGTCACCTTCAGGATCGTGAGCAAGTCGGCTACCGAAAGCCCGGGATTGCGCGCAATGAAATACAAGGCGCGGCGATGGGCACGGCCGAGATTGGCTTCCGCCAGCGCCTGCGATCCGGCGGCCGACACGTCGCGTGAGGCAAAGAAGAGCAGGTCTACACCTTGCTTCAATTCTTCATCGCGCAGATATAGGGGCGAGGCCTGTGCGGCGCTTTTTACGTCAGGCATACTGACACAAATAGGCCGCCCGCGCGTTTACGGCAAGGGCGGCGAGGACAAGGACATGGCGGACATCATTCCCTTCGACAGACGCGGCGGCGGACTCTGGTTCGACGGCAAACTCGTGGCCTGGGAGGACGCCAAGATCCACGCCCTCAATCATGGGCTGCACTACGCCTCCAGCGTGTTCGAGGGCGAGCGGCTTTACAGCGGCCGCATCTACAAGCTGGAAGAGCATACCGCGCGGCTGTTCGAGAGCGCGCGTATCCTCGGCATGAAAATTCCCTACACCCAGGACGAGATCAACAAGGCGACGCTCGAGGCCGTCGGCGCACAGAACTTCACCGATGCCTATATCCGCCCGGTCGTGTGGCGCGGTTCGGAACAAATGTCGGTCGCAGCACCTAAGGCGACGATCCACGTCGCGATCGCGGTGTGGACCTGGCCGTCCTACTTCGATCCCAAGGAAAAGCTGAAAGGCATCCGGCTGGAGATTTCAAAATGGCGCCGCCCCGCGCCCGACACGGCGCCGACACAGGCCAAGGCCGCCGGTCTGTATATGATCTGCACGATCTCCAAGCACGAGGCCGAAGAGCGCGGCTACAACGATGCCATGATGATGGACTATCGCGGCTACGTGGCAGAGGCGACGGGCGCCAACATCTTCTTCGTGAAGAACGGCGAAATTCACACGCCGATCGCCGATTGCTTCCTGAACGGCATTACGCGGCAATCGGTCATCGCGCTCGCGCGCGCACGCCAGATCCCGGTGATCGAACGGCACATCATGCCGGAAGAGTTGTCGGACTTCACCGAGTGCTTCCTCACCGGCACAGCCGCGGAAGTGACGCCGGTGTCCGAAATCGGTCCGTATAAGTTCAAGCCCGGCGCGATGTGCGAGCTGATGATGACCGTCTATTCCGAGGAAGTTCACCGTCCGGTCAGCGAAGTCCAGTTGAGCAAGGTGGGCTGACCTACCAGCGCCGCGCCGCTTCGTCGTCCGTGGACTTCGCATCGACCCAGCTTGTTCCATCGGCGCGTTCTTCCTGTTTCCAGAACGGCGCGTGGATTTTCAGATAGTCCATCAGGAATTCGCACGCGTCGAAGGCCGCGTGGCGGTGGGATGAGGCTACGCCCACGAAAACAATGCGGTCGCCCGGTACTAACCGGCCCACCCGGTGGATGATCGTGACCCCAAGCAGCGGCCACCGCGATTCGGCTTCCGCAACATGGCGGGCAATCTCCCGTTCGGTCATCGCCGGATAGTGTTGCAGGGTTAGCGCGATCAGTCCCTCATCCGCGCGAACGTGTCCGGTAAAGGTCGCAACCGCGCCGACGCCCGTGGAAGCGTTGAGACGCGCGATCTCGGCGGCGGTGTCGAAGTCTTCCGGCTGAACGCGGATCATCCCCCCGTCACCGGCGGAAAGAACGCGACTTCATCTTCGGACGTGACCGGTGCATCGAAAGAGACATGCTCCTGATTCACGGCCGCGCGCAGCCGCGCCAGCTCGGCGAACGCTTCGCCATAACCGCCGCCGCGCTCGCGCAGATGTTCGGCAAGCTCGCGAACGGTCGCGACGTCATCGGGAAGTTCGAATTTTTCTTCTGCCCTGCCGATCTTCTGCCGCACCCAGGCGAAGTACAGGAGATTCACGACACGACCCGCGTATGCAGATGGCGCAGCCCCGCGCGGAAATAGATCCAACCCGTATAGACTGTGAGCGCGGCCGCGATCCAAAGCAGGCCGTAGGCAAATGCGCTGTAGGACAAAGCGGCCGGGTCCGGAAGGAATTTGTCGGCCAGCGGGGTGAGGATCATGGCGCCGATGGCGACCATCTGCAGCGCGGTCTTGAATTTCGCGAACACGGTGACTGGAACGCTGACCTGCACGCCGGCGAGAAATTCCCTGAGTCCCGAAACGAGAATTTCCCGGCCGAGGATGATGAGGGCCGGCACCAAGCGGAGCAGGCCGGCGAGGTTCATGGTGAGATTGAACTGGCGGATCGAACCCTCCGCCACCAGCATCATCAGCGCAACCGCGACCAGGATCTTGTCCGCGATGGGATCGAGCATGCGTCCGAATTCGGACCCGGCATTGAGCTTCCGCGCCGCCAGCCCGTCGAGCGCATCGCTCACGCCCGCGATACAGAACACGACGAAAGCGATCAGCCGCGCGATATCCCCGGGCAGCACGAAGGCCAGGGCAAAGACCGGCACAAGCACGATCCGCATGATGGTGAGGATATTGGGCAAAGCGAGCATGGCGGCACTGTAGCACGCCCGTCAGCCGAGCAAGGGGTCACTCAAAGATGTTGCGCCATTTTCGATATGACCCGCGAACTGGCGTACGAAGCCGCCATCGCCTTCCACGGTGATATCGTACCAGTTCGCTGTCTTGCCGAGGTCGATCGTCAGCACGACGCTATCGCCCGGGCCGACCTTGCGGGTCCAGTTGCTAGCGTAGCCGTTGCGCAGAACAACCTGCGACGTGGAGCCGTTGTGAACCGTCAGGGTGCCGGAGGCGAGGGTTGCTTCGACCGCGTCGGTGTCGCTCCCGGCGAAGTGGCGAAAGAACCCGTTGGGCCCATTGAGGCGGAAGTCGTAGGCGCCGCTCCGGGGCAGCGTGTAGGACAGCGGCTTGCCCGCCTCGACCGTGAAGAACCATGGCCCGGCACCGCGTGTCGTCTCGGCGCGGAACGCCGCTCCGGCCTGGCCGCTGTTGACGAAGTCGAGCGTGAAGCCGCCCGCCGCTAGGCGGCCGGTTACATCGAAATCGTAGGGTAGTGCACGGACGGGTTTCCGGCCCGGCTCCTGGCGCGGCAGGGCTTCGCTTTGCCATTGCGGCGGCGGCAGCTTGCACTGCCTGTCCGCGCGCTTCATGCCGTTTAGGCCGTCGGCATAGTGCCCGAGCGTTCCGGACTGTGAGAAATCGAATACGGAGGTCAGGTCACCCGTCACGGCGCGCCGCCAGGGCGAGATGTTCGGGGCGCTGACGCCGAAACGTGTTTCCAGGAAGCGCAGAACCGAGGTGTGATCGAACACCTGCGAATTCACGAACCCGCCTGCCGTCCAGGGCGAGACGACAAGCATCGGGACGCGGGCCCCGAGACCGAACGGGATGTCCTTGTAGATTTCGCCGGTGACATCGACGGTGCTGGCGCCCTTGTCGGTCGAGATCGCCGGGATCGGGGGCGGCACGTGATCGAAAAGCCCGTCGTTCTCGTCATAGTTCAGAATGAAGACCGTTTTGGACCAGACATCCGGGTTCGCCGCCAACGCATCGAGGAGGCGCGCCGTAAGCGATTCGCCGTAGGACGGGCAGGCCGTGGGATGCTCGCACATGATGTAGGGCGCCACGATCCACGAAACCTGAGGCAGGCGGTTCATCAGAACGTCTTGCGCGAAGGCTGCGACCAGATGTTCGCCCCGCGATTTTTTCGCGTTCTGACGGTTCGAACCCTTCACCCAGGACCGCCCGCGTTCGAGCAGTGCTTGATTCTTGCCGGGGTCGCGAAAGTTCTTGAAGTAGGCGAGCCCGTTGTCGCCGTAATTGTCGTATTCCTGATAGACGCGCCAATCGATGCCGGCGTTCTGCAGCGCCTCGGCATAGGTCGCCCATTTGAAGGCGTTGAATTCGGGCGAGTCGTGCCGGATGTCGGCGGTCTCATTGCTTTCGTTGGGGTTCGAAACCGCCCAACCGTCATGGTCGACCGTGAGCCCGCTCGTGCCGCTCCACAGATGAAGCCGATTGGGAGTCGTGGGACCGAAGACCGAACAGTGATAGGCGTCGCAGATCGTGAACGCGTCCGCGAGGGCGTGATAGAACGGGATGTCGTGGCGCTTGAAATAGCCCATCGTCATCCTGGTTCGGGTCTCCGCCCAAAAGTCATGGTCTTTCCAGAGGTCGTATCGTCCCTTCCAGGTGTGATCGAGACTCTTGGCGCATTGCGCGCTGGTCTCGTGCGTATCGAGATGGAACGGCGTGACGGTGTCGCCGTCTTTAGGCTGAAACCAGACGGGCTTGCCGTTCGGCAGCGTGATGGCGCGCGGATCGTTGAAGCCGCGCACGCCGCGCAACGTTCCGAAATAATGATCGAACGACCGGTTCTCCTGCATGAAGATGACAACATGCTCGACGTCCTGGATCGTGCCTGTTCGCGATGGCGCAGGGCGGGCAAGCACGGCGCGGAGATTGGGCGGAAGCAGGCTCACGCCTGCGGCACCCGCTGTCATCTTCAGGAAGGAACGGCGATCGTTGCGCATCCCGCGAGACTAGCGCGGTTTTGTGACGGGGCGGAAATCCGCTTAGCCGGCGGGGTGGAAAAAATCGTAGATTTTCTTTGCCAGGGTCGCGCTCACGCCACCGACCGATTCGATATCCGCGACACTTGCACCCGCCACCGCCTTCGCCGAACCGAAATGCTGGAGCAGCGCACGCTTGCGGCTCGCGCCGACACCGGCGATCTCGTCCAGCGGATTGACGCCGATGGCTTTGGACCGCTTCTTGCGATGGCTGCCGATGGCGAAGCGATGCGCTTCGTCGCGCAGTCTTTGCAGGTAATAGAGCACCGGGCTACGCGGATCGAGACGGAACGGCTCGCGGCCGGGAATGTAGAAATGTTCGCGTCCCGCGTCCCGGTCAGGCCCCTTGGAGATGCCGACAAGTTGCACGTCCTCGACGCCCAGATCGGCGAACACCTGGCAGGCGATGGCCAGTTGCCCCGGTCCGCCATCGATCAGGGCGATGTCCGGCCATTTGGTCTTGGGGTCGGCTTCTTCCTTCACAAGGCGCGCGAAGCGGCGCGTCAGCACCTCGCGCATCATGGCGTAATCGTCGCCCGGGGTTAGCTCGGTCGATTTGATGTTGAACTTGCGGTATTCGCCCTTCTCGAAACCATCCGGCCCGGCCACGATCATCCCGCCCAAGGCATTCGTGCCCTGGATGTGTGAGTTGTCGTAGACCTCGATGCGGCGCGGTGGCGCTTCCAGACCGAACACCTCCGCAACGCCGTCGAGCAGTTCGCGCTGCGCGGCATTCTCCGCGATGCGCCGGCCCAATTGCTCGCGGGCGTTCTGCATCGCCATTTCGACGATATCGCGCTTCTCGCCGCGCTGCGGACAGTTGATCTCGACCTTGTGACCCGCGCGCATCGCGAGCGCTTCGGCGAGCAGATCGCTTTCCGGGATGGCATCCGAGGTCAGGATCAATTTGGGCGCCGGCCGCTCGTCGTAGAACTGGCCGATAAACGCTTCGATCACCTCGCCATTCGTCAACTCGCGCGGATGACGCGGGAAATAAGGTTTGTTGCCCCAGTTCTGGCCGGCGCGGAAGAAGAACACCTGGATGCAGATATCGCCGCCCTCCGACCAGGCCGCGAACAGATCGGCTTCGGCAAAGGTGGAGGGATTGATGCCTTGCGTCGACTGGATCTGATTCATTGCACGCACGCGGTCACGCAGGCGCGCGGCGCGCTCGAAATCCAGTGCCTCCGACGCCTTGTTCATGTCCTCGACAAGCTGGCTCTGCACCGTGCGGCTTTTGCCGTCGAGAAACAGTTCCGCCTCGTGCACGAGCTCGCGGTAGCCACCTTCGTCGATGCGTCCGACACAGGGCGCGCTGCAGCGTTTGATCTGGAACAGCAAGCAAGGCCGCGTGCGCGATTCGAACACGGAATCCGAGCAGGAGCGCAGCAGAAACGCACGCTGCAGCGTGTTCAGCGTGCGGCCAACCGCCTGCGCGCTCGCGAACGGCCCGAAATAAACCCCTTTGGTCGAGCGCGCGCCGCGATGCTTGAGCAGCTGCGGAAAGGCATGGTCTTCGCGCAAGAGAATGTTCGGGAAGGATTTGTCGTCGCGATAGGAGACGTTGTAGCGCGGCTTCAGCCGCTTGATCAGGTTGGATTCGAGCAGCAGCGCTTCGGTTTCGGAGGCCGTCGTGACGAACAGCATCTCCGCGGTGTCGGCGATCATGCGCGAAATGCGCTCGTTGTGGCCGCCCGACTTGGCGTAGGACGCCACGCGCTTCTTCAGGCTCTTGGCCTTGCCGACATAGAGAACGTCGCCCTTGGCATCCATCATGCGATAGACGCCGGGTGCGTCGGGCAGCGTTTTCAGATAGGCGGAAATCCGCGCCACGCCCTTGAGCGGCGTGTCGGCCTCAGCTTCCATCTGGGTGTCGTTTTCGGGCATCGTGCCGATATAATAGCGCGCTTTATCGATTCCAAAGAAAAGTGGGGAAGTCTCCGTGCTCATTTTCCGCCAGATGTTCGATCCGGCGTCGTCCACCTATACCTATCTGCTGGCCGAAGGCGGATATGCTGTGCTGATCGACCCGGTGTTCGAACAGGCGCGGCGTGACGGCGCACTTATAGAGGAACTCGGCCTTCAGCTTGTCGCCACGCTGGAGACGCATGTTCATGCCGATCATGTCACCGGCGCATGGTTGCTGAAACAACGTCTTGGCAGCAACATCGTGGTTTCGAAGGCCGGTGGCGCCGACGGCGCCGACCGCTATCTGAGCGATGGCGACCGTGTCTCCTTCGGCATGCGCTCGCTCGGCGCGCGCGCCACACCCGGCCACACCAGAGGCTGCATGACGTTCGTTCTGGATGGGGAGGCGATGGCGTTCACGGGGGATTGCCTGTTGATCCGCGGGTGCGGGCGCACCGATTTCCAGGAAGGCGATCCCGGACAGATGTTCCGTTCGGTGCGCGACAAGATTTTCTCGCTGCCGGACGAGTGCCCGCTCTATCCCGCGCACGATTACCGGGGCCTGACCGCGACCAGCGTGGCGGAGGAACGCGCGTTCAATCCGCGGCTGGGTGACGGATTGAGCGAAGCGGATTTTGCGCTCACCATGAAGAACTTGAGGCTCGCCCATCCCAAGCAGATCGATGTGGCGGTGCCTGCGAACATGAAATGCGGATTTGTGGAAGGACATGCACCGATGGCCGATCCCGACTGGGCGCCGCTTACCGTCACCTTTTCCGGCATTCCGGAAATCGATCCGCACTGGGTCGAGGAGAATGCCGGCGCGGTGCAGCTTCTCGATGTGCGTGAACCCGACGAGTTCGTGGGCCCTCTGGGGCACATTGCGGGATCGGTCCTGATTCCGCTCGGGACTTTGCCGGAACGCCTCGGTGAATTGTCGAAGGAGAAGCCTGTCGTTGCGATCTGCCGTTCGGGCGCGCGCTCGGCGCAGGCCGTGAATTTCCTCAGGCAGGCGGGTTTCACGCGGCTCGCAAACCTTCCCGGCGGCATGCTCCGCTGGCGGCAGGAGGGTCTGCAGACCGAGGGCGGCGATTAAACCCGCGTTCGTTCGATCTCGACGCCCGCCGATTCCGCACCGGGCAGGGCGTGAAGCTTCTCGATGCGAACCCGCGCGGTCTTGACACGCGCATCTTCGAAACACGCACTGGCTATGCGCTCGGCAAGCGTTTCCGCCAGGTTGACGTGGCCTGCTTCCACGATGGCGCGGATTTTTTTGGTGATCGCCTCGTAGTCGACCACGAGTTCCAGTCGGTCCTCCAGTGATGCGAGGTCCTCCACTGCCAGATCGACATTGACGCGAATGGGCTGGCCGCGCCCGCGCTCATGGCCGTGCACGCCGATATGGGCATCCAGCTCCAGGTTGCGGATGAAGACATGGCGGATGGCGCGTGCCGCATCGGCGATGCGCAGGGGCTGGACGTTGGTCACAGGCTCTCCAATTGCGGCGGGCAAGAGCCGGATGATAGACCTTCGCCCATGAAACCACCAAATGAACTGGCCGCGGCCAAATGGACGGGCGAGAACGGCTACGCCCGGATGATGATCCGCGATCTGGAGACGCATATCCGCCTCGGCGTGCATGCGCATGAGCGCATCCCCGACAAGCCGCAGCGCATTATCGTGAATGTCGAGATGTTCGCGGACGGCAAGTCGCATCTTGAAGGTGAGGGGCTCGCGTCCGTGGTCAACTACGATCCCATCCATGCGGCGATCGTGGCCTGGGAGGGAAGATCCCATGTCCTGCTCATCGAGACGCTGCTCGAGGAACTGATCGCGCTCTGCTTCCGGGATGAACGTGTGCGCGCCTGCAAGGTGTCGATCGTCAAGCCCGATATCTACGACGCTGCCGCAGCCGCGGGCGTCGAAATCTTCCGGATCCGGGAATGACGGCAGAGGAGCATCCGAGCCGCAATGGTTGCGCGCTTGTCACCGGCGGCGGCGTCCGCCTCGGCGCTGCCATCGTGCGGCGGCTTGCGGCGGACGGCTGGGCGGTTGCGATCCACGCGCGCACGGAAGCCACAGCGCAGCCTTTGGCCCAGGAGCTGCGGCAAACGGAGCACAAGATTGCGGTCGTCAGTGGCGATCTGTCCGAACCCGACGCTGCGGAAAAAGTGTTCGATCAGGTTCGCGCAACACTCGGCCATTGCTCGTTCCTGGTGAACAGTGCAGCGGCCTTTGCCTATGACGACATCGGCACCATCAGTGCGGACAGCATGGATGCGCTCTATCGCACCAATCTGCGTGCGCCGGTGCTGCTGGCGCATGAATTCGTGAAGCAGCTCGAAACCCGCGGGCTGATCGTCAATCTGCTCGACCAGAAGGTGTTCAACCTCAATCCGGATTTCCTGTCCTATACGATCATGAAATCGGCGCTGCAGTCGGCAACGCAACTGCTCGCTATGGCGTTGGCGCCAAAGGTGCGTGTGGTCGGCATTGCACCGGGTCTTACCCTGCGCAGTGGCGAGCAGACCGAGGAGGGCTTCAAGGCGGCGCACGCCAAGGCGCCGCTCGGCTTCGGCAGCACTCCGGACGACATCGCAGAGGCTGTCAGCTTCGTTGCGCGTGTGCCGTCCATGACGGGTACGACCATCGTGATCGACGGCGGCCAGAACCTGGTGCGCCGCGACCACGATGTGATGTTCACCTACGGGATCGACCCGAACGCACCCGTGAGTCCGCGCAAGCCGTAGAGCATTTCGGTTTAGATGAATTCATTCAACACCGTCTTGGCCGGGCTTGTCCCGGCCACCCATGATCACCCATGCGGCAACGAGATCATGGATGGCCGCCACAGGGGGCGGCCATGACGGATTGGAATTGATTCTGATAAATCCGAAGCCGCCTTAGGTGACGAAGCCTACAACCTTCTTCACTTCTTCCATGATCGGTGCGGCGACCGCGCGCGCCTTGGCTGCACTGTCCCTGAGGATGCGTTCGAGTTCGGCGGTATCGCCGAGCAAGCGGCGCATTTCGTCGGCCACGGGCGCGACCTTGGCGACGGTCAAGTCGGCCAAGGCGTTCTTGAATTCGGAGAATTGCTTGCCGCCGAATTCGCTGAGCACTTTGTCCTGTGTGCTGTCGGACAACGCCGCGTAGATGTTCATCAGGTTTTCCGCCTCGGGCCGTCCCTCCAATCCCTTCTTGTCTTCGGGAAGCGGGTGAGGATCGGTTTTCGCCTTGCGGATCTTCTGCGCGATCGCATCGGCGCTATCGGTCAGGTTGATGCGCGAATTGTCGGACTCGTCCGTCTTCGACATCTTCTTGGTGCCGTCGCGCAGGCTCATCACCCGCATTCCCGGTCCCAGGATCACCGGCTCGGGCAGCGGGAAGAAATCCGGCACGCCGAAATCGTTGTTGAACTTCTGCGCGATGTCACGCGAGAGCTCGAGGTGCTGCTTCTGGTCGTCGCCCACCGGAACATGCGTCGCCTTGTAGACGAGAATGTCCGCCGCCATCAGCACCGGATAGGTGTAGAGGCCGACCGAGGCACGCTCCTTGTGCTTGCCCGTCTTCTCCTTGAACTGCGTCATGCGGTCGAGCCAGCCCAGCCGTGCCACGCAGTTGAAGATCCAAGACAGTTCCGCATGCTCCTGCACGGCGGACTGTGCGAACACCGGCGAACGCTTGGGATCGACGCCTGCTGCGATATAGGCGGCGGCGACTTCGTGGGTCGCGCGACGGACATCATCGGGCCTGGCATAGGCGGAGTCCTGCGTCAGCGCGTGCATGTCGACGACGCAGAAGAAACACGGCATCTCGTTCTGCATCCGCACCCAGTTCTTGAGCGCGCCCAGATAGTTACCCAGATGCAGCGTGTTCGTCGGCTGCATTCCGGAAAGGACGAGTTGCTTGTGGGTCGTGGTCATGGCGCGGCTCTCGAAAGCCGTGCGTTATGCCCCGGACGCGGCAGCGGCTTCAAGGGGTTCGCCTTCGAGCGCCTTGAGAAGTCTTTCCTCCACCGCCTTCAGCCGGGTGGGATGAAAGACCTTATGGCCGAAGCCGTCGCGCACATAGAAAACGTCCATGGCGCGCTCGCCATAGGTCGATACGATGGCCGATGAGATCGAAAGACCGGACTCGAACAGCGCCCGTGTCACCTCGTAGAGCAATCCCGGGCGGTCGAGCCCTTCGACCTCTACGACGGTGGCAACCGTCGAGGCGGCGTTGTCGAAATGCACGCGGGGACGAACGCGAAAAGCGCTGGTGCGCTTCTTGGGCGGCCTTTGGGCAAAGACCGCGCGCGGTGCCATTTCGCCGGCAAGCGTCTTCTCGATGGCCTGGCGAAGCCGCGCCACCCGCGCGACGTCGCCGAAGGGACCGCCCTCTGCATCCTGCACGGAGAAGACATCGAGCGCGAAGCCGTCGGTGGTGGTGAATACCTTCGCGTCCACGATGGATCCGCCGGAGACCGAGATCGCGCCCGCAAGCCGGGAAAATAGACCCGGATGATCGGGCGTGTAGATGACGATCTCGGTGACGGCGCGGAATTCGTTGCTGTCCGCCGAAAGTGCGATCAGGTCTCCTTTCGCGTCCGCCGTCGCCATAAGGCGCGCATGGCGCTCGTGCGCGGCCGGTTCGAACGCGAGCCAATAGGAATCGTAGTGCCGGGCAAGCGCCTGCTCGCGCTCGCGATCGGAAAAGTCCGTGATGCGTGCGCTGAGTGCCGCCTTCGCTTCCTCGATCCGAGCGGCGCGGGCTGGCGTCGCATCCCCTCCGGTCATCAGCGCTTCGGCTTCGTAGTAGAGTTCGCGCAGGAGCTGGCCTTTCCAGCCGTTCCATACGCCGGGCCCGACCGCGCGGATGTCGGCGACCGTGAGCACCAGCAACAGGCGCAGCATCTCCGGCGTCTGAACTGCGGTAACGAAATCGCGCACCGTCTGGGGATCGCCGATATCGCGCTTCTGGGCGGTGTCGCTCATCACCAGATGATTGCGCACCAGCCACGACACGGCCTGGGTATCCTCGTGGCTCAGGCCCCAGCGCGGACAGAGGCTTTCGGCGATGGCCGCGCCGACATTGGAATGATCGCCGGGTAGCCCTTTTGCGATATCGTGCAGCAAGATCGCGCAGTACAGCACCTCGCGCGATTTGATGCGCTTGACGATGTCGCTGGACAGCGGGTGTTCGCCTTTGAGCGCACCGTGCTCGATCGCAGACACATTGCCCACCGCCCGGATCAAATGCTCGTCGACGGTGTAGTGGTGATACATGTTGAACTGCATCAGGGCGACGACCCGGCCGAACTCCGGAACGAAGCGGCCGAAAACGCCGGCTTCGTTCATGCGTCTGAGCGCGCGTTCGGGATCGCGGCGCGACGACAGGATGCCAAGGAACAGGCGATTCGCCTCTGCGTCGTGCCGCAGATCGTCGGTGATGAGGTCGAGCGAGCGCGTGATCGTGCGCAGCGCATCCGGGTGCACATCGACATTCTTTTCGTCGGCGATGTGAAAGATGCGGATGAGGTTTACGGGATCACGGCTGAAGGCGTTTGCGGGCGCGTTCAGGCGCCCGTTCTCGACGTAGAAATCGTCTTCGCCGGTGCGGGGCTTCAGAAAGCCGGGCAGCAGCCGCGACAAGGCGGGTTTCTGCTTGCGGTTCTGCTCTTCGAGCGCCGCGCAGAAAATCCGGGTGAGGTCGCCGACATCCTTGGCCACCAGAAAGTAAGCCTTCATGAAGGCCTCGACGGCCCGGCGCGGATTTTTGTCTTTGAAGCCGAGGGCCGCGGCCAGCGGCGGCTGCACGTCGAACGACACGCGTTCCTCCGCCCGCCCGGCGATATAATGCAGATGAACGCGCACGTCCCAAAGGAATGCTTCGGCCTTCTGGAAGGTCTTGTATTCGTCGCGCGTAAAGACGTTGTGCGCGACCAGATCGCCGGCATCTTCGACGCGATAGAGATATTTTCCGATCCAGTAGAGCGTCTGAAGATCGCGTAAGCCGCCCTTGCCTTCCTTCACGTTGGGCTCGACGAGATAGCGGCTTTCGCCCTGGCGCGCGTGGCGCTCGTCCCGTTCGGCGAGCTTGGCTTCGACGAAGGCAAGGCCCGATCCTTCCGCCGCTTCGGCCCAGAATTTCTTGCGCATCTCGTCGAACAGCTTGCGGTCGCCCGCGAGATAGCGCGCTTCGAGCAGGGCTGTGCGGATCGTCACGTCTTGTTTGGCGAGCCGGGAGCATTCGACCAAGGAACGCGTCGCATGCCCGACCTTCAGTCCAAGGTCCCAGAGCATGTAGAGGATGAACTCGGCCACGCTCTCGCACCACGGCGCTTGCTTATAAGGGTGCACGAAGAGGAGATCGATGTCCGATCCCGGCGCCAGCTCGCCGCGTCCATAACCGCCGGTGGCAACGACGGCAAGATGCTCCGAAGCGGTTGGATTCTGCGCGTAGTAGAAATGCTTGGTCGCGAAATCGTAGAGGACCTGGATCAGCGAGTCCTGGATCGCAGACAGCGCGCGTGCGGCCGCGAGGCCCGGCAACCCCGCTTCGACTTCGTTGCGGACTTTTGTGCGCGCATCCTGAAAGGTGGATTTTATGAGAGGCAGTGCGTCGCGGCGAAGCTTCGCCTTGTCGGGTTCGGCGCGCGCGAGGGTTGTCAACGCCATGCGCAATGCGTCGGCGTCGATCAGCTCAAGATGCGTCGGTCGTTCGTAACTCAAATCTGCCTCTCAGGCGGAACGCGGCCATAGAAGGCTGCGTTCCGCCGAAAGGCAAGGATTCTACATCTTGGATTCGGTGCGCGTGCGATCCTGGCCGAACATCCAGCGATGGAAAATGCCCGCGACACCGCCGCCGATCAGCGGCATCACCCAGAAGAACCAGAGCTGGCCGATCGCCCAACTGCCTTGAAAAATGGCAACGCCGGTGGAGCGCGCCGGATTGACCGACGTGTTGGTGACGGGAATGGAGATCAGGTGGATCAGCGTCAGCGCGAGGCCGATTGCGATGGGCGCGAAGCCCGCGGGTTCGCTATAGGAGGTCGCACCCAGAATGACGATCAGGAACATGAACGTCATCACGATCTCGCACACCGCGCCCGCCATCATCGAGTAACCTTGCGGCGAGTGTTCGCCGTAACCGTTGGAGGCAAACCCGGCCGAGGCATCGAAGCCCGCCGTGCCGCTCGCGATGGCGTAGAGAACGGCGCCCGCCGCCAATCCGCCCAGCACCTGCACGATCCAATAGGGGATCACGTCCTTTGCCGGAAAGCGGCCCGCGGTGAAAAGCCCAAGTGTGACGGCCGGATTGAAATGCCCGCCCGAGATGTGACCGAGCGCGTAGGCGCCTGTGAGAACCGTGAGCCCGAACGCCAGCGCGACGCCGGCATAGCCGATGCCGACATCCGGCACGCCTGCAGCCAGCACCGCGCTGCCGCAGCCGCCCAAAACAAGCCAGAACGTGCCGAGGAATTCGGCAGCAAGTTTTTTTGAACTATCCATAATTTTTCCCCCTTCCTGGGTGTCCCGCTCGAATCGACGGGCCGGTGAAGATTTTACGCCTCGGAGTGTGACGATGCATTGGACGTTGGTCCAATAACATCGCACGCTGCGGATTACGGGGCTTGGGGGAAGGTCTGGGAGAGCGGGATGTGGCCCGGCTCGGCCGCGACGCGTGCCAGCCACGCTTCGACCTTTGGGTATTGGGTGAGATCGAAACCACCTTCCCCTGCGGCGTGCGTGTAGCCGTAGAGCGCGATATCCGCGATCGAGTAGCGGTCGCCTGCGAACCAGTCCTGCGCCGATAGATGCGTTTCCATCACGGCCAGCGCCGCGTTGCCTTTGGCATGCCACTCACCGACGAGATGGCGTTTCTTGTCCAGTTCGGCTTTCGGCGCGTAAGCCAGCCAGAACCGCGCGACGGCGACATAAGGCTCATGGCTGTACTGTTCGAAGAACATCCACTGCAGGGCTTGCGCGCGGTGCCATTTGTCATCCGGCACCAGCGCCGTGCCTTCGGCGAGATACCACAGGATGGCACCGGATTCGGGCAGGACGCGGCCATCCTCCAGTTCGAGCATCGGCACACGGCCATTGGGATTTTTGGCGAGATATTCCGGCGTGCGCGTCGTGCCGTCGTGCAGGCCATACTCCTTCACCGCAAGCGGAATGCCGAGCTGGTGCGCGGCGAGCCGCACCTTGTAGCAATTGCCGGATATCTGCATCTGGTGAAGCGTAAGCATTGCGCCGAATCCTTTTTGGATGAGCGCAGCATGCCTCAATTACGCATGCGTTTTGCGCTTGGCACCTTTGCGCGGTTTGGGTCCGGCGGTGCGCATGATCACGCCGCAGGCGACACGGTCGCCCGAATTCCCTGCTGGCTGGCTTGTGTAGTCGTCGCCTTTGGCATGGACGACGATCGCGGCGCCGTCGCGGTCGAAGATCGATTTCTTGCCGTTGCCGAGCGAGAAGCTGGTGGTGGTGATGCTGGCATGCAGCGTGCCGTCGGCCGCTGCCCACTGGTTCGGCAGATCGCCGGGGTGCGGGCCGCCTTTGACCATGAAGCCATGCATCTTCGGATCGGGCGAGAAATGCGGACCCGCGCTGGTGAACTTCACTTTCGGATCGCAATTGCCGGAGGTGTGGATGTGGATGCCGTGCGCACCCGGCGACAGCCCGTGCAGATCGAACGTGATGAGCGTGCCGTGATTGGATTGCGCGAAATCGATCGTGCCCACGGCGCTGCCGTCCAGCGCTTTCATATGCGCGACCGCATGCGCCTTTTGCGCAGCCAGGGCGGGCTGGGCCGCAAGCAGCATTCCCGCGACGCAGAAAAGCGTTATTCTCATCCGGCCCGATCCCCCGCAACTGTGGCGGGAGTATAGCCAAAAGCGGAACGGCGCAAAGGGTCGGGCGTTACGCTGTTACGATGGATTTCATCTGTATTTTGAAAGGAGCCTTTATCATGGAATTCCGGAATTTCGTTCTGGGTGCAGCGCTTGCGGGCGCCGTTGCGGGGCCGGCGGCGGCCGATCCGCTGCCGATGGATTCGCCGGTCACGATGGGCGGCGTCGAGACCGTGTGCACGGGCGTCGGCTCGGGCAAGGACGATCCGCGCTGGCCGTCGTATCCCATCAAGGTGGAGTTCTCGAATGGCGGCGCGCAGTTCCTCTCCGGTGCGCACGTCAAGGTCGCGGGCGCGGACGGAAAGGCGATGGCGGAATTCGACTGCAACGGGCCGTGGGTGCTGCTGCGTGTGCCGCACGGCACCTACCACGTGACCGCGACCATCGGCGACAAGACGCATGACGCCAGTTTCTCGCCGCCGGACCACGGTCAGAAGCGCGTCGAGATCCAGTTCCCCGGTTTCGCGCCGAACCAGTAATCCCAAAAGCAAAACGGGCGGCCCAAGGGCCGCCCGCTCGCCAAAGTCTTCAAGCCGGAATTAGACGGCCTTCAGATTCGCCGCCTTGGCGCCGCGCGCGTCGGGAACGACGTCGAACGACACTTTCTGGCCTTCCTGCAGGGAGCGCATGCCCGCCGCTTCGACGGCCGTGGCATGGACGAACACGTCCTTGCCGCCGCCTTCCGGCTGGATGAATCCAAAACCCTTGGAGGTGTTGAAGAACTTCACGGTTCCGATGGTCATTGACAGTTTCCTAGTAGTGATCCGTCCGGGCGACATGCACGGACGGGTGCGATGGGGAACGATCATCGGAAGGTAGCTGTCTCGTCCAGGCGCGCACGAAGCGGGTCGGGAGTTCAAAAACAGTGCGCTTCAACTGACGTGACGCCATCGCGTTGACGTTATGTAATCATTTCGGGGTTTCAGTTTCAAGCCGCGAAAACTGCGCAAGCAGCCGGGATTCGGATCATTTATTTTTTGAGCGTTCGCTACAATTGTGCAGCGCGTCATCGGCGCATAAGCTAGTTCATCCGTACACGAACGATAAGCCTTCAAAACAATTTTAGCGATCGTGCGCGCCGATGGACGCGCCCTGCGCGCCGTTCATCTTCGCGCTTGGTACTCCACCGAACAAAGCTTTGGATGTATCTTTCCGCGTGTTCACGGAGCCGGTTCGTGCGCCCGGAGTCGGGGCTCGCGAGTTGGAGTGCTTGGTGAACGCCAGGAGGCGGCGGACACGGAGGTTGTCTTGATCAGGATCATGAATGTCTTGCGGAACGGCGCCGTCGCGGCTGCGGCCGCAGCGGTGCTCGCGCTGTCGTCGCCAGCCCAGGCCGCCCATGGCGGTGGGAGCATGGGAGGCGGCGGTTTCCACGGTGGTGGCGGCGGCTTCCATGGCGGAGGCTGGCATGGCGGCGGTGGCGGCTGGCACGGCGGTGGTTGGCATGGTGGCTGGCACGGCTGGGGCTGGCGTGGCGGTTGGGGCGGTTGGCGTGGCGGCTGCTGCTGGCGCGGCGGGCTCTATGTCGGCGTCGGCTGGCCGTATTACGGCTATTACCCCTATCCCTACCCGTATCCGTACTACTACCCGTCTTACCCGTATTACGGCGGCTATTACGATCCGGGCTACGACAACGGCGACGGCTACCCGCAACCGGCGGCCCCTGCGCCCGCACCGGCTCCGGCCCCTGCTGCGCCACCGCCGCCGTCGCGCGGATAGACCGGGTCACGCGCTCCGTCATGGCCGGACAGCCATGACGGAATGCGCGCGCGCCTTGCTCAGTTCTTGACCGACAGGATCTCGATCTCGCGGTCCTGGAATTCGACGACGTCGCCCGCTTCGCCGCCCATCAGCGCCTGCGCCAGCGGCGCGCGCCACGACAGCAGCCCGCGCTTGGGATCGGCCTCGTCCTCACCCACGATGCGCAGCGTCTGTTTGCGGCCCGCGCGCGTGAAGGTGACCGTGCTTCCGAACGCGACCGCAGCACCTTCCGGCTTCGGCGCCACGACCGCGCGCTCGCGCGCGACGCGCCAGTAGCGCAGATCGCGCTCGATCGTCTCGCGCAGCAGCACGTTCTTCTCGGTTTGCAGCGCCGCCTCAAGCCGCGCGACATGCCCCTCGATCTGCGCAAGCCCTTCCACCGTCACCAGATTGGGCCCCTCCGACACCATCCGCTCCGGCGGCGGAGCGGATTCAGAGGATTCTTTTACGAAGGCGCGAGACATGAAAGGTCAGCCCAGGAAGACAGTTTCATTGTGCCAACGAAGAGCTTCCCTATCTGGTTGCTTATTAGGTGGCTGGGGAACAGATAGCTTAGTCCCGTGGAGCCTACGGTACTCGCTGCCATTGTTGAATTCAGTTCGAACTCGATCACTCACGACAAATGCGAGGTCTTCGTCCACCGTAACGTATCCCGCATCGAATACGCTGTGTATGTCCCTACGGAGCAGAATCCCGTTCGAGATCTGATGGGCACCACCCGCCGCGTAGGGCTTGATATGCGCGGCGTCTAGCGCGGGTAGTACTTTTCCACCCGATACCGCGCATGCACGACCATATGCATCTGTGACGGCTATGCGGAATGCACCTTGCCCGAGCCGTGGGACAACCAAGCTCGGTTGTCCGTATCTACGTTGTGGTTCGCTAAAGCCAGGTATTTCTCTCGCGCTCGTCTCCCTCGGGTCGGAAAGGGCGTCCCACAATTCACGGCCTTCTCGTTCGTCGGTAGAAAAGGTCTTTCCAACGACAATCGCTTTGTTCCAGCTTGGGGGCTGCTGGATCCATTTATCTTTCGGCAGAAAGGTCGGTTGAACCACTATCCTACATCCAATCGTGTAGTCCTCATGGGGCTTCACGTCGCGCCTGTATCGGCTAACACGTGCGCGCATCTCTACCAATGTCGGAGCGCCGTTCTTGATGCCAAACGCTTCCCAAGCGAGAGAGATCGGTAAGTTTGACGAATGGCTAAAGACTCCAAAGCCACCAATGGCGTTAACCGGAGACTTCAATCGAAAAACAAATAGTTCGCCCGGCTGAATCGCGCCAAATGTCAAGTTGCCAGATGGCTGCCAAAAATTCACTTCGTCGATCCCGGGTTGGCTCGACAAGAAGTCGAACCAGTCAGGATCAGTATTGGCCACCCACAGCTGTACCAATCGTGCGGCCCTCATTTTCCGCGTGACGCCTACGCTGACGCCATTCGGTGAATCATGCAACAAGCCACTGGGGCGCTGAAAATCCCGAGTGCTTCAGCTCAGCCTACTGCCACACATCCTTGATCGGCTTGGCGTTGGCGGAGTTGCCCAGCGGGGTGAGGCCGTACATGGCTTCGATGGTGGCGAGCAGGTTGTCGTGGGTGATGTGCTCGCTGTACTGGCCCTGCTTGACCATCGGGCCCACGAAGATCGTGGCGATCTGGTTGTCCTGCGAGCCGTCGTCCTCGTCCCAGGTGACGATGAGAAGGCTGTTGTGCGTGTTCGCCCAGGTCACATAGTCGGAGAGGTTGTTCTTCAGCCAGGTGTCGCCTTGCGCGATCGTGCCATCATGCATGTCGTCGTTGAGATTGGGGATCACCCACGACACGGTGGGCAGCTTGCCCAGCTTCTTTGGAAACGCGGTGTAGGGCTCGTTGGTGGTCACGGGCAGGTTGGTGAAGTTGGTCCACGGCGCGTGCTTGCGCGCATATTTGCCGTAGGTGCAGACCAGAGAGCCTTCCGCGGGCAATCCTTCCGAATAGCCCACGAAGGTGCGGCCGGCGGCGATCAGCTCGCTTCCCTCGTTGTCCACGGCAAAGCTGTGCGGGCATTTATCGTTCGTCACGCCCTGGGTCGAGCCGGAGAACAGCTCCAGATAGTTCGGCTGGCTTGGATGCGTGATCGCGTGCGAGTCCGTGAACAGCGCGCCCGATTGCGCAAGCCCATTGATGTAGGGCGCCTGCTGCGAACCGATGATGTCGGAATAGGAGTGGTTCTCCTCCATCACGACGACGACATGCGCGGGCCGGGGCAGCTTATTCGCCGCTGCCGGGTTTGCCGCAAGGGTTGCGCCCAACGCCGCGCACAGAACTGCGCTTGCCACTCTTCCGAATGCCATGATCTACCCCACGCCTGTTTCGTGTGAAAATTACCGCTGGAACGAGTCAGTCTTGTAAAGGTGCGTCTATTTTGGGCTGAAGCCCGCCGGGTGCGAAACCAGTTCGATGTTGTCCATCGCTTCCTGGTCGGTTTCGCCGCCGGAATTGCTCACCATCTCCATGGGGATCTGGATGCTGGTGACGTTGGCGAGCAGGTCATTCCAGTTGCCGCCGTTCGTCATCACCCAGTCGGCTTCGACCAGCGGCGCGACAACCGTCACCCACGGATTCTTCTTGTCGAGAATGATCGCCAGCGCGCCGGTGAAGGTCGCCGTGCCACCCGGTCCCGACATCACGATGTTGTAGTTTCCGACGCCGAGCACCCCAGTCTCCTTCACCATCCGGTGCTGGTACGAGATGTAGGCCTTGCCGTTGAGCTTGGTGTAATTCACCGCGGGCGAGAGGAACGAAGCTGGCGCGATCATGATGGTGCCGACGCCGCTGGTCTTGTCGGTGAACAGGGCTTCGCCACCGGGATTGCCGCCTGTTGCATTCCACTGCACGTCGGGGGGCGTGTTGGCCGTCCAGCCACCAAGATCAGAATCGAAGGTCGTTTTGGCGACGACGGAATCCGCAGCCAGCGTCGCGGTTGAAAAGCAGAGCGTCGTGGCAAAGGCGGCAAGAAAAGCGGTGCTGCGGTTCATGTCGATTCCCCTCCAGGTCGAATGTGACGTTAGAGGAGGATTGCAACATCCACAAGAAATGGCGGCGCCTACGACGTCGGCGGGGGCGGTGCCTCGTTGGAAGGATCGCGCATCTTGGTGCGCGTCACGGCCGACATGATGCCGAGGCCGATGATCACGAGCCCGCCCACGATGATCCAGGTGTTCGGGACATGCAGCAGATAGGCGCCGTAACCGACGCCGCCCAACAGGACACCGAAGCCCAACACATAGAGCATAAATGAAGACATGGTGCGTTCCCGAACGATCTCGTCATGTAACTGTTGAGGGCGGAACTCGTTCCAATCTCTTTGGACAAACACAAACCCCGGCGGGTCGCGCCGGGGTTTGTCTGTCAAAGGCCTAGTGTGCGGCCAAAGGCTTAGTGCGCGGCGTCGTCCGGTGTCGCTTCGCCGGGCTGGGCCGGATGCACCGTCACCCACGCGTTCTTGTCGCTGTCCCAGTAGCCATAATCGCCGGTCACATCGTGCCAGCGGTAGCTATGGGCCTTCCAGTCCCATTTATCGTCATAGTAGACGACCTTCACCGTCGGGTATTCGTGGAGATCGACCTTCGCACTTGTGTGCCAGCAATCGCCGCGATCGTTACACGCGATATAGGCCGAGGCGCTGGTCGTCAGCGCCGCAAAAGCGGCAGCACCGGCGACGGCGCCGAGCAGGCCTTTCGCGATAAGTTTGTGTTTGTTGGTCATGGGTATGTCTCCTCAATGCGTTGAGTGTTGGCCCACAAACAAAATGCAACCCGCGCGCATGTGTTCCCGGAGTTCCGCCGGGTTCCCAGGTGAAAATTTCCTCACAAGTGGAACCGGTGTAGTATCGCGCTCGCCACAACGAGAAAGCCGCCATGTGCCGCAACATCCGCACGCTTCACAACTTCGCGCCGCCGGCGACGGACGAGGAGATTCATGCGAGTGCGTTGCAGTTCGTGCGCAAGATCTCCGGCATCAACAAGCCTTCGAAACAGAACGAGAAGGTGTTCAACCGCGCGGTGCACGACGTGATGCACGCCGCGCAGCATCTGCTCGAAGATCTCGTGGTCGCCAGCCCGCCAAAGAGCCGCGAAGCCGAAGCCGCGAAGGCAAAGGCCCGCAGCGCAAAACGCTTCGGGACGGCGGCGTAGTTCATCATCATTTTCGTTGAACCAAGCTCAGCGTTCTGTGGTGCCCGGCACGCCGCCCTTCGAGGCTCGCTCCGCTCGCGCCTCAGGGTGACGCGCCTACCGATAGAAACAAACTCGTCATCCTGAGGGTTCGTAGCGGCAGCGTACGAACGCGCAGCGGCCCTCGAAGGAGGACCCAGACGATTCAAGCTCAGAATTTTTTCTCTAACTACAGGATCGCAAACACGCGGTGGCGCACGCCGAACGGCATGCGCTCGCCGACGCCGATCGCGAGTGTGGTGTTGAGCCATTCGTAGCGCGCGTCTCCCGTCTCGAACACCATCGCGACGCGCAGGAAGTAGCGCGCGGGATCGACTGGCGGCGCGTTCGGGTCGCGGAAGGCTGCCGCGACATCGGCGGGCACCATGCTGCGCCCGGTATAGGTCAGATAGATCGTGGCCCCGTCATGCGTGCGCCACACCGCGCGCGCATCGAAGGTACCGGCGGCAGCGCCGTTCGAGAGCGTACCGCTTCTGGGCCAGTTGCCGCCACCGGCAAGGATTTCGCCTTTCAGGCGCGGGCCTTCGAACGATCCGCCGGAGACATAGCCCACACGCTGTTCGCCGAACGGCGAACGCCCCACCGAGATGATACCGCCTTCGACCCGGAAATCGGCGAGACACAGCGGCTCGGACGCGAGCGTCACGCCGCCAAAACCGTCATCCGCCATGTGGGCCGCCTTTTGGATATGCGGTGCGAAATTACTTCGGTTTCGAAGTATCGCGCAATGCCGCGATCTCCTTTGCGGCTTCTTCTTTCCAGGCGGACAGAAAATCGGCCGGCGCGCCTTTCGGCGCTTCGCCCATCAGCCGGTCCATGAATTTCGCAAACCCCGCTTCGAACGCGTGCCGGCGCATCGTCCACAGCGCACGCACGCCGGGCTGCGCGAGCGTCTGGCGCCAGCTTGCGGAGAAGCTCGCGAACACCGCCTCGCTGAGCAGGCCTTCTTTGTACTGGAGGTAAGTGTCCTCCGCGCTCGCCAGGAACGCGCCATAGATGGCGTTGAACTGGCCGAACTCGGCCGCCGTGATGCTGGAATCGCCGGCCGTCCCCTTCGGCAGCGCCTCGGCGAGCGCGGGATCGCCCGCGGCCAGGATGATGTCGACGGCGCGTGTCGCACGGCCCTGGCGGATCGCGGCCTGCTGGTTCTTCTCCGCCTGCCGTACCTGCAATGCGAGATAGATGAGCGAGATCAGCACCGCAAAGGTGCTGACGAGGCTGGCGATGGAGGCGAGATCGGAAAGACTCATGCGCCTAGTCTAGCGCACGCAAAGAAAAAAGGGCGGCGATTGCCCGCCGCCCTTTTGACCAGAACAGCTGTTAGAAATGTACGCCGTAGTGGATGTTGAAGAACTGATACGTCGCCGACGCGCTCTCGGTATAGAGCTGGGTCTGGAACGTGTGACTGCCGATGCCGCCGCCCACTGAACCCGAGGCGTTGCCCACGACAAAGCTGCTGGGACCGGACTGCACGCCCTGATATTGGCATTCCACATCCGCACCATCGATCACGATACAGATGGCCCAATCGGCGCCGCCCGTCTGTACCTGAGACATGACGTCTCCGGTGAGGGTGCATGCCTTCTTGCAGTTCAACGTCGTGCCGGAATCGATGGGGGTGAACGCAAACTGCGGAAGAGACGCGCTGAAGCCATTGCCCGTCACGTAGGCTTCGTTTCTCGTTTTGAGCGTCATAACGGGCTTGTGGATGGTCCTGCCCTTGAGCGGGCTGCCACTAGAACCCGCATGCGCGGCACTCGTCATCAGTCCAATAGCAGCTAACGCAACAATGATTTTTGACATAGGGATCCCCGTTTTTTGGCTCTCGCAGGAGGCGAGAGGTACCAAAATTCTAACATTCAAGCGCGGAACCTAGAAGGAACGAGGTCACGATTCCGACAAAATTTGTTACACCGCCCTTTACGGGAAATGGCGATGCCCGAGCCCACATGTACGGCCCTTTCGGGGCCCCTACCCAACATGCTGATTTGGGGTTCCTTCAAAATTGGGGAAAAATGTCTCGAAGTCCTTTTCGGGGGACAGGTGAAATGGCCGCGCTCATGACTGTTTGAAATGTGGGTAGGCTGGAACACGTTTAGCGCATGGCGGGGGGAAGAAGCGGGGCATGCCATCGTTCGTTGTGAAGGCCGAATTGCACGAGCCGCACGCAAAGACGTGCGTGTTCGCGCGCATGAAGACGATGTATGGCGGCAAGAAGATCGCTGTGGGTGACGAGGTGTTCGTGTTCGCGAGCGAGACGGAAGGCGGGCAGGGGCTCGTCGCACGCGGCGTGGTGACAAGCGTGCAGCCCGCTAAAAAGCCGCGCGGTGTCGAGCGCTGGACCCCGCGCGTAAGCGTTGAAGTCAAACGCACAGCGCTCGCCAGGCGCGCCCTCGGCCGCGAGCAGCTCAAGGCTTGGCGCAGTGTGAAAGACGGCTCACCGCAAGCCGAACTCGATTTCAAATTCTACCGCCAGGCCACGAACAAGATCGGCGGCATCTCGGACGCGGCGGCCGCGTTCCTACGAACCTGCTTCTGATGTGCGCGATCCGTCGATGCGCCAGGCGATCGTATCGCCGTTCGGCTTGCGCAGGATGGAGACGGACGTGACTGCACAGAACTGGCGCAGCGGCCCCAGCCAGCCGTCGAGTTCTTCGGGCGCCACGCAACAGGCATCGAGCGCTTCCAGCACCGTACGCTCCGGCCAGAGCGCTTCCTCCACCGCAGTCCATGCCGCGTCTCTTTCTTGTCTGCTGCGTGTTGCCCGGACTGGCAGGTGCCGCGCGAGCGTGCCGACGAGCGTGTCGTGCGGATGCGCCCGCTTGAGGCCCGCCAGCTTCGCATTCAGGACGAAGGCGTTCCCGGCCAGAAACGCCGCGCGCATATCCGGCGCGTGGATCGTGCGGATCGCGTTCAGGCGCGCGCGGTTGGTGGCGACGACGGAGCTATCCGCGTGATGCACGATAAACGAGAACCGCGCCCCCTGCCGAAGCACGCGGGCGAGCTGCCGTGCGGTCTTGTGTATGCGGCCGTATTCGTAACCGAACTGGCTGATGGCCGCATCGAAGATTGCATCCGCGAACGGCAGTTGTTCCATCGGCGTGTCCGAAAGCAGCTGTATCGAGGCCTCGGTGGCGGCAGGCACCATCGCGAAATCGACGCCCGTCACATCGAGATCGCGGCGTGCCGTCACCATCGCGGCCGCAGCAGCGCCCGCACCGCAGCCGAGATCGAGGATGCGCGCGCCCGCGCCGAGCTGCCCGGCAAACGACCACCAGTGTCCGCGCAGGGCGTGCGTCACGTCCGGCGCGCCGCGGATGCACTGTTGTCCCGACGCGGGATCCTGCCAGAATGCCGTCCACGCTTCGCGGATGCGTGTTCTGTCGTGAAGCTGCATGACGCGCGCTCGTTCCCCAACGATTTGCGGTGATGCGATCACAACGCGGCGTGCGCGCGGGGGCCAGTGACATGAACGTGAGATGACGTGAACGTGAGAGCGATGCGAGAGTGTTCACGAAAACGCGATTGCGCGGCGGCGTCCTGACATGGAGCAATCCGCTGCGCATCTTCCCGACCCGTTCGCCCATATCCGCATCATCATGGGCTTCATCGTCAGCCTTGCCATGGCGCGGCTGCTCACCGGGATCGCGCGATTCATCCAGCACCCAGGCTCGCTCAAGGTGGACGCGGTGCACCTCGCATGGTCCGCCGGCGTGTTCGTGCTGCTGGTGCATTTCTGGTGGTGGGAGTTCTGGCTCGGTGCGATCACGCACTGGACCTTCGCGCTCTATGCGTTCCTGGTCGCCTTTGCGCTGCAGCTCTATCTGCTGGCGGCGCTGCTCTATCCCGACAACATCGCCGAGTATGACGGCTATGGCGATTATTTCCTGAAGCGCCGCGCGTGGTTCTTCGGCATCTTCGCGAGCGTACAGGTGTTCGACGTGATCGACACGCTGATCAAGGGCGCCAACCATGCCAGCCAGTATCACTGGACCTACTGGGCGCAGGATGGCGGCACGTTCGTGTTCGCCCTCGCGGCGATGGCGATCGCGAACCGCCGCTTCCAGGTCGTGTTCGCCGTCCTGAACCTGGCCGTCGAGCTCTGGTTCATCGCAACGAGCTTCACGACGCTGGGGTGACGGCTTTCAGCGCAATTCCGCGGGTACGCCGGGATATTCGCTCAACGCGGAGCCGAGGCTTTTCATCAAGGGGCCGAGCCACGGCTCGAAGCGCCGCCAATAATCGACAGCCTCATTCGTGATGGGGCGGCGCACCTGCTCGGAGCTCGGCGTCAGAATGGTTCGCTTCGTTTCGTAAAACCGCAGCGTGCCCTCTTCGAACGGCAGTTCGAGATAGTCGAACAATCCGCGGATCTCGGTCTCCGGATCGGCGACCATGTTCTCGTAGATCACGCGATGAACCTTGCCCGGCAGCACGCGGTCGAAATGCGCCATCAGTTCCGCATATTCGCGCCAGGAACGGCCAAGCTCCGTCATGCGAAGACGCCCTGCGGCGCTGTACAGTTTGAATGTGGAGAGACACGAGTCCGCGGGATTGCGCCTTGCGTCGATGATCTTCGCGTTGGGCAGGATGAGGTGGATCATGCCGGTGAACAGATAATTGTCCGGCTTCTTGTCGATAAAGAACGGACGTCCCAGTTTTCTGTGCACGCGCGCATAGCCAAGATATTCCTCGCCCAGCGCGGTAACCGCATCGCGGTCCAGCGACGCCAGCGCCGACAGCGCATCGGTGTCCAGGACCACGCCGAGGCCCTGGCGCCGCGCCAACCGCTTGGCGAGATTGCCGATGTAGGGGAGTTCGGCCGTCCCCTCGATCGCCGAGTGGCTGGAGAGAATCTGCTCGACGAGCGTCGATCCCGAGCGCGGCCGGCCAAGAACGAAAATCGGATCGGGCGCCTTGCATCCCCATCCTTCGCGGCAGCGCAGGAACTCCGGCGTGAACAGCGTCTTGTTGGCTGTCACCGCCGCCGTGAGCGCGTCGGGATTGTAGGTAGAATTCAGGCGCATCGCCGCGTTCACCGCTGCGTACTGGTCCCATGCGCGTTTGATGTCACCCTGATCCTCATAGGCCTTGCCGAGCGCAAACTGAAAGCCGGCGCGGTCGCTGGGCGAGAGATCTGCCTTCGCCAGCTCTTCGTGCATGGCGGCGATGTCGGCAGGATCGAAGCGGAAGGTCTTTAAGTTTGCGAGGCTCCAATAAGCCTGTCCGCAAGACGCGCGAACGGCGATCGCCCGCCGGTACGCCGCGATGCTTTGTCGGCTGGAGCCCGAAACGCGCAAGGCATGGCCATAGGCGATCCAGCACTCGGCGCGATCCGGGTTCTCCGTCGCCAGCGCTTCGTAGAGAGCCGTGGACTCGGCGTTGTCGCCGATGTTTCCCAGCACACCCGCCTTCATCTGCCGGAAGAGAGGATTGGCCGGATCTTCGGCAAGCAGAATGTCGAGTTCGGCGAGCGCCGCCGCGAAACGGTTCATCTCGGCGAGCTGCTTGGCGTATTCGCAGCGCGCGGCCGTGAAATCCGGCGCGGCCTCGAGGCAGCGCTGCAGATGCTCCAGCGCCTCCTCACGCCGGTCCTGGCGGTAGAGCGCGCGCGCCATCAGGAACAGCGCGTCGGCGTCGTCCGGATTCTCGGCGAGATGCGCCAGCAACGCCTTGCCGGCGGCCTGGGCGTTGCCTTCACGCATATCCGAAACGATCCGGCGCAAATGTGGATCGCGCAGCGGCCGCTTTGCCCCAAGCTCGGCCGTGGCCCGCGCGAATGCGCCCATCTTGGCAGCGTCGTTCATCGTGGCAACGAATAGAGGAAGCGCGCGGCCCTGAAAAGATTGGTGCGCGTCTGCGAAACAGAGAGGGCGGCCGTAGCCGCCCTCTTATGACGCCAACAGTCACCTGACGTCAGTGGCTGACGTCCTTGCCCAGAAGCGCAAAGGCGAGATCGACCTGCCCGACGCTCCAGCAATCCGAGATTGTCTCGAACTGTTGCAGGCATTGCGGATCGGAGACGCTGTTGCCGCCGCCATAGTAGTAGCCCGCGCCCTGGTTGTTGTTCACGGTGAGGTTCTGCATCCACGCCCAGTAGCCGCTGGTGCCGATGCCCGCCATGTTCGGCTGGACCGATACCCAGTACCTGTTGTCCTTTTTGTCGCCGCTGAACTTCGCCTTGCAGGACTTGGGCAGCTTGAGTTGGAAGGAGCCCGTATCGAGGCCCGACGCGGGTGTGAGGTTGTCGCATTCGGCCACTTTTGAATCTTTGTCCGGCAGACCTTTCTTGTCTTTCCAGAACAGCAGGTTCACGGACGAAGCCGGGCCGCCGTTGCCGAGATAATAGAATCCCGTGGTGTCCACTTCCTTGACCTTCCATGTGTGCCCCGCGGGAACCACGAAATCGTCTGCCAGGTACTCATCGTATTGCGGATACGAGCTGAGGGTTTGCGAAAACCAGCCGTAGGAAGCGTCGCCGATGTTCTGGTCGTAAAGCGTCACCAGGCCTGGCGCATGCGCATGGACGACGCGCTGTGCCGTTCCGTGCGCGCCAGCACCCATGGGGCCGGCAGCATAAGCGCTGGCGGTCAAAGCCAGCGTCGCCACTGTGGCAAGAAGCATTGCTTTCATTGTTTGAGAGCCCTCTCTTCCGGAATGTGCGCAGGAGCAATCCCCTGCTTGGACCAGAAGCCTAGCGCCGGATTTCCACCGGTGCCACCGGCTTTTCACGGCGCTGGGGCTAAGTGGCTCGTGTGTCAGCTAAGAGACATGACAATTTATCGAGATCCTATGTCACACCAATGAATCTGCTTTCGACTGATGCGAACAAGGCGATTCGATAGGATGTTTCTCTGCCCGGCGGTGGAGGTCATCGATGCTTTTCATCAACCATTATCATTGCCCTCGTTGTGAAAAGGACTGGACGGATATTTGGGATGCGACGTGCGACGATGACTGCCCGCATTGCGGTTGCCGGCATATATCGCCCTCCCACAGCGAAGATGCGCCCGAGGAAGCCGCTAAGAATCTAGGGCCAGCTAGCGAGAACTGCTAAGGCGATAGTGACCGCGTGACACGAATTCGAGATAACCGTTGTCCCGCAGAACCTGTAGCTGCTGTCGTATCTTTGGTTTGACATTGTTGTTGCTTGGATAGATTTGGCTCAACCGCGACTCAAACCCATATACGTCGTCCAGGTCGAATTCGTGCTTTCCAAGCAGTTCGACACATTTCATCACCTCTATCAGCCAGCCTCGCCCCTCGGTGTTTTCGTTGCGTAGGAAGAGAGTCTGCTGCCACTTCTCGAGCACCAATTCTTTCGGAAGAGGCTGGCCGTCGCGTACGAAGAATATCTTTCCCGATTCTGGCACCTGACTCAGCAGGATGTTGCAACCAATCCAACCAGCTCGCCGCGCAGTTGCTGCGAGCGGCTTGCGTTCTTCAATGATCTCACGAACGAAGAAGTGTTTGGGAACGACATACAGATTTCTCACGCTGCGAGATTTCAGGTCATAGTTCATCAGCATGAGATTGGGATTATCGTTCGCGGCGAGACGTTTACACATCGTTCCGAACGCTCCATCCAGAACCTTCGCACCGAACCGTGTCTTTTGACTTTTGAGTTCGAATTCTTCGCGGCATGATTTGCAAAAGAAGTCCGCAACAGGCCGGTTATTTTCATATTTGTCGATGCTCGATTGTCCACAATTGGGGCAATAGACTTGATTGTGCACCCAAGTCTCGGTCCAGAAGCGGGCGCTCTGCGATCCGCTTTGATAGGGAGATTGTTCTTCTTCGAAGCCGAGCTTCACGATTCAGACTATTGGTTTGTGATTTGCGTGGAGCCGGTTGTCTTGAAGAGCAGGTCCGGCAGTTTGTTGACCGGCACCGTGAAGACGCCGCCATTCGCCTGCTTCCAATTGGCATAGCCTCCTTCGAATTGCGGCGCCGTCTGAGCGTCAGTGCTCACGAGCTTGTCGACCGAATCCGCCAAAGTGCTCGCATCAAAAGGGGCATGTGCCACAACAGTGGTCTTGCATCCCGCCTGGGGCGGACAAGGCACGTTGAATACCGAGATCGAAACGGCGGTCTTGTCTTTGACAAACGGCTCGATGCGTCCGATCACGATGCGGATATCGCTATCCTTCACCGTCCACATCTGTCCCGGTTGAAACGCCGGCTTGTCCGCCGCTTGCGCGGCAGTCGCGACAACAACGGACGCAAAAAAGAGTGCTGCAAGCCTGAACACGTCATTCCCCGGTTGGAGCTACACTAGCAACTCGGACCGCCGTATGTCTTCGGCAAGTTAGAGGGATTGGTTCGAGTCGGCCTGAGGCTGCGCAATATACTGGCCCGTCACAAAATCGCGCACAAAGCAGGCGCCGATGGGCGAATCGATGAGCGAAAGCCAGCTGTCGTCTTTGTTCAGCACGGCTCCGAGCGCCACGTAACAGAACTTGCGTGCCTCCATATCCTCGTCTGTCGCGTCGCCCTGACGCCCCCGAATGCGCCAGCCGCTATCTGGGTAGGGGTCGTCGGCTTGCGCCATGTCTGGCTCTTCGCGATAGAGATATTCGACAGGCTCGCCCTCGTGCAAAACGCAATCATCGACAAGGCAGCGTTCCCAGTATTCGCGGACTTCGGGTACTTGGAGGAGTGGTGGAGGATCGGACCAGCTGACCGCGAGAACGTTGTGCCGCTCGAAGGTGACTGGCGCACCTTGATGGAGGCGGCCCTGTTCTGAAGGCTCGTTCTCCAAGACCCCCATGAGGGTACCAGCATCGATATGCATAATGGTCACCCACATGCGCTCAGCTTCATATTCGACGACCGGCGGTTCCCATTCGAACGTGATCTTCACGAGATCGCCAACACGTAGCGCAGCTAGTTCGCTCTCGTCCGGCAAGAAAAACGTGTAGCGCGCTTCTACGGCGATGGGGCGGGGATCAAGAATTGTGAAACTTGGGTTGTCCGCCATCGCGCTAGCGACTCCTGCTTCCAAACGTCTTTGGTACGTTCGGCCGTCCGGCCCGCTTCATCCGCGACCCACGGCTCGTCTTCTGGTGTTTCGGTCCCCGGCTCGGCGACGCCTTGTCATCCGCTCCGTCCCGGACCGCTGACAGGAACGCGTCGTCCACGGCGCGGTCCACCTCGCTCTGCCGCGCAAACGGGTCGTCGGCGATGGTGAGTTCGACGGCTTGCAGGCGCTTGATCTCATCGCGCAGGCGGCCGGCTTCCTCGAATTCGAGATCGCTGGCGGCGGCGCGCATGCGCTTTTCGAGATCGGCGAGATGGGCCTTGATGTTGTGGCCGATGAACTCGCGGCCTTCTTCGGCCATGCCGGTGTCGACGATCACGTGGTCGCGCTCGTACATGCTGCCCATGATGTCGCCGATGTTCTTCTTGATGCTTTGCGGCGTGATGCCGTGGGCCTCGTTGTAGGCCTTCTGCTTCTCGCGGCGGCGCGTGGTCTCGGCCATCGCGCGCTCCATCGAGCCGGTGATGTGATCGGCATAGAGGATCACGTTGCTGTCCACATTGCGCGCGGCCCGACCGATAGTCTGGATCAGCGAGGTCTCGCTGCGCAGGAAGCCTTCCTTGTCGGCGTCGAGGATCGCGACCAGCGCGCATTCGGGGATGTCGAGGCCCTCGCGCAGCAGGTTGATGCCGATCAGCACGTCGAACGCGCCGAGGCGCAAATCGCGGATGATTTCGATGCGCTCGAGCGTCTCGACGTCCGAATGCATGTAGCGCACGCGGATGCCCTGCTCGTGCATGTATTCGGTGAGGTCCTCCGCCATCTTCTTGGTGAGGGTGGTGACGAGCGCGCGATAGCCCTTCTTCGCGACCTCGCGGCATTCGGCGATCAGATCGTCGACCTGGCTTTCGACCGGGCGGATCTCGACCGGCGGATCGATCAGGCCGGTGGGCCGGATCACCTGCTCGGCGAAGACGCCGCCGGTGCGCTCCATCTCCCATGGCCCGGGCGTGGCCGAGACGTACATCGTCTGCGGCCGCATCGCGTCCCATTCCTCGAATTTGAGCGGGCGGTTGTCGATGCAGGACGGCAGGCGGAAGCCGTATTCGGCGAGCGTCGCCTTGCGGCGATAGTCGCCGCGATACATGCCGCCGATCTGCGGCACGCTGACATGGCTTTCGTCGGCGAAGACCAGCGCGTCCTCGGGGAGATATTCGAACAGCGTCGGCGGCGGCTCGCCGGGCTTGCGGCCGGTCAGCCAGCGCGAATAGTTCTCGATCCCGGCGCAACTGCCCGTCGCCTCGATCATCTCCATGTCGAACGTGGTGCGCTGTTCCAGACGCTGCGCTTCCAGCAGCTTGCCGTTCTTGCGGAAATCGTCGAGCCGCATCCGCAGCTCTTCCTTGATGCCCTTCAGTGCCTGCTGCAGCGTCGGGCGCGGCGTCACATAGTGCGAATTCGCATAGACCTTGATCGAATCCAGCTGGCCTGCCTTCTTGCCGGTGAGCGGATCGAACTCGACGATGGAATCCACCACATCGCCGAACAGCTCCACGCGCCAGGCGCGGTCTTCCAGATGGGCGGGGAAGATATCGATTGTGTCGCCGCGCACGCGGAACGCGCCACGGGTGAAATTGTCGTCGTTGCGCCGGTATTGCAGCGCCACGAGATTCTGGATCGCCGCCTGCCGGTCGACCTTGTGCCCGCGCTGCATCGACACCGCGGTGCCACTGTAGGTCTCGACCGCGCCGATGCCGTAAATGCACGACACGCTCGCCACGATGATGACGTCGTCGCGCTCCAGGATCGCGCGCGTCGCCGAATGGCGCATGCGGTCGATCTCCTCGTTCACCGAGGAATCCTTTTCGATATAGGTGTCGCTGCGCGGGATATAGGCTTCGGGCTGGTAGTAGTCGTAGTACGAGACGAAATACTCGACCGCGTTCTCCGGGAAGAAGCTCTTCATCTCGGCATAGAGCTGGGCTGCGAGCGTCTTGTTCGGCGCGAGGATGAGGGCCGGGCGCTGCACCGCCTCGATCACCTTGGCCATCGTGAAGGTCTTGCCCGATCCGGTGACGCCAAGCAGGACCTGGTCACGCTCCGCGGCGCGGACGCCTTCGACCAGTTCCTTGATCGCCGTTGGCTGGTCGCCGGCCGGTTCGTATTCGCTGACCAGCTTGAACTTGATGCCGCCTTCGGATTTCTCGGGGCGTATGGGGCGGTGCGGTACGAAACCGGCCAGCTCCGCGCCCGTCGCGCCATGCAGCGGTAGGCTGCCGATCGGCGCGACCAGCGAGTCGTTGTTCTCCGGCGGGCCAGGGTCATAGGCCGTGCCCGCGGGCTCGACCTCTTTCACCGCCGCGCGGAACTTCGCCGCGTTCTCGGACAAGCCCTTCCGGCCCTTCCGGGGAACCATGCCGTTGTTGTGCGCCATGCCTGCCAATATAAGGCGCAACCGCCCTCTTTGCAGCCCCGCTCCTGCCAGACTGCTGACAGGAAGCTGTCAGCAGCGGAGCGACAATTTGGGCAGGCGCCGCCGTTCGCTCCCGCGCCGGATATGATAAAAAGCGCCGGGGCCCAACGGATAGTACCCATGAAACCAGTCGCACTTTTGGCAGCCTTCATGATCGCGTCGGCGGTGCCGGCGCTCGCCGGACCTCAGATCCGCGGCGGCGATGCCGATTACGGTCCGGCCGATCACGGCCAGACGCCCGATGGCGACAGGAAAGGGCCCGTGAGCCGTGACACCGGCGCCATCGCGGAAGACCTGCGCATGCAGGGCAAATGCGACAAGGCCGTGCCGATGCTGCGCCTCGTGGTGGAGCGCGGATCCGGCTATCAGATTGCGCAGTTCGATCTCGGCGAGTGCCTGCTCGACATGGCCAAGACGCAGCCCGATGCGGCGAAGGCGGCCGACATGCGCAACGAAGGGGCGATGTGGATCGTGCGCGCGGCCGATGGCGGCTTCAACAAGGCGCAGGCCGCGGCCGTGCTTCTTTATCTCGACGGTACGGGTGTGACGGCCGATCCGGTGGAAGCCGAGAAATGGGCACTGCTCTATCACTCCAACGGCATCCGGCTGGCGCTCGGCCTGCCGGACATCAAGCCCGATGTGAAGGATCGCCTCGAAACGGTCCTCACCGATGCGACGCGGCACGAAGCGCAGTCGCGTGCCGACGCCTGGACGCCTCCGCAACTGGATCAGTAGGCCGTCAGAAGCGGCGGCGCAGCGCGATTCCCACCATGCTGCCGACATCGGCGGTGTTGCTGTACGTGCCCCATGCGCCGGAGCGGTGATAGACGCGCAGTCCCGCATCCCAGTTCCGGCTGACTTGGAACGCCACTTCGATGCTGACGAAGTTCAGGAACTTCGGATCGGCGTGGGGAACGGGGTCGAGAATCAGCGGCGCATTGGGCGCGTAGGACGGACCGCTATAGATCCCGATGGTCGTCGGCAGCCTGTCGCTCCACGGGAACTCGTCGAAGCGGAACCCAAGTCCGAACCCGCCGGTATTGTAAGTGTATTTGCCGAAGAATTGCGTGAGCTGCAGTTCGGCGCCAAGCGATATGCCCGAACCTAGCCGGAACAGGCCGCGATCGACCGCGAGGCCCACCATGCCACCATTCACGTCGAAACGGCCGCCCAGAATCTGGGTCACGAATGCGGTAGAGGACGGACCGGCATAAAGCGTCATCGACCACGGACTGGTCTCTGCCTGCGCCGCTCCCGCCCACAAGAGCGCGACCGTGCCACACGCAGACAAACCCCATCGCCGCATCATCGCAGACCACCTCGCTCCGTGCTCCGACACATTACCCAGCCCGCCAGCTTTGACAACCGACCGCTGCATAAAGGTCTTTCCGCACTTGCTTTTTGCCACCCCTTCATCGCGCGGGTCCTGGCGCCTTCGGCGTGAAACCCGTTCATAATTCGGAACTCGCGGAGGGGGCTGACCGTATTTCATCTGCGCTCGGAGGAAATGGGCGTAACCGATTTAAATAGGCTTCATGTTGCCCACCGGTGCGTCGGTACGGTGTACGCTGTTGACGGCGCTATCGGGTCGAAGATATCGAACGGGCGTTCTGGAGATTGATCATGAAACGCGAATCCATCGAGCTTCACGGCGTCAAGATATCGCTGACGCCGGAAGGGGGAATCGAAGCCTCGATCGGTGGTCTCATCACCGCGAAGTCGGAGTCCGTCGAGTCCCTGCTGCTGTATTTCCTGTTGCGCGAGATTCAGGCGCTCAACGGTCAGTTTCGCGGCGATCGGCCGATGGCAGGCAGCCTCGGCTCCGAAGGTATTTTCCCGCCCTGACCTACGTTGACGTGGGCGCCGCGCCCGCCTAAGGCCGTCGGACATGTGGGGCAACTTCCAACCAAGGTTTGAATCCATACGAACGCAAGTTGTTGCGCGCGCCGCTGCCGGTGGTGTTTCGGCTGTGGCGCTGAACGTTGCTGCGTTTGCCGTAAGTCTTCTGGCGCTTCCTGTGATCGCCAAGGAATATTACGCCTCCGGGTTTGCGGTCTTTCTGCTGGGACGGTTGGTGGATGTTTCCACGGCGACTGAAGGCGGGGGACGCGTGCGCCTCGTTCTCGATGGCATTGTCTACGCAAGCGTGCCGTTCGCCTTTGCGCTCGCCGATCCAACGCGCGCACTGGCTGCGTGTTTTCTGCTTTTTGGATTTGTCGCCGTCTGCTCCGTTTCGGAAAAGCGGGTTAGCCTCATCGATGCGCTGATCTGCACGGTGGCTTTCGCAATCGCCTGCTTTGTGCCGTCCTTGTTTGGCGTGATCGCCTATGGCCTCGGCATCGCTTGCTTTGTCGTCACCGGTGTCCGGCTGGCATGGAGCCTGTCATGAACGTCATCATCATCGGTGCGGGCGTTGCCGGACTCGCGATCGGATGGCGCCTGCGCCAGGCGGGGGCCAGTGTTCTGCTCCTGGAACGTGGTCAGGCGGGCTTCGGCGCGACCTGGGCTGCTGCTGGAATGATTGCCGCGAGCAGCGAAATGGCTGATGCGCAGGCTCCGGAAGCGGAGCTTGCGCAGCTTTCCCAGCGGATGTGGCCCGCCTTCGCGCGCGAGGTCGAAGAAGCGTCGGGTATCGATATCGGCTACCGCCAGAGCGGTGCACTGATGATCGCGCTGACGGCGGAAGAGGCCGCGGTTCATAGCGCGCGCGCCAAAGCCGATCCGGAACTGAAGATACTCTCACGAGATGAAGCACGCGCAACGGAGCCCACGCTCGGCGTTCTGGAAAATGCGCTATGGGATCCGCGCGAAGCGGTGGTGGACAACCGCGCGCTCGGCCGTGCGCTGACCGCGGCCTTCGTCCGCACCGGAGGCACTTTGTCGTCCAATGAAGCGGTGGTACGGATCGTGGTCCATGAAGGCCGCGCGGTTTCGGTCCATACGCCGGTTGCGATCCATCACGCCGATGCGTTCGTGCTCGCGGCAGGCGCGTGGAGCGGTCTGATCGACGGCCTGCCGCCGGATGCGGTTCCGCCGGTGAAGCCCATGAAAGGCGAAATGCTGGCGCTTGTGCCGCCGGCAGGCATCAAGCTTCCGGGGCATGTCGTGTGGGGAAACGGCGTTTATCTCGTCCCGCGCGCCGGACGCCTGCTCATCGGCGCAACGCTGGAAGACGTTGGTTTCGATACGTCTTTGACCGACGCGGCCGAAGACTGGCTGAGTTCGCGCGCCACCAGACTGATGCCGTCGCTGCGCCAATGGAAGATCGACGAACACTGGGCGGGCTTGAGGCCTGGTTCGCCGGATGGATTGCCCCTGCTCGGCCCAACAACGGTGTCGAACCTCTTTGTGGCTTCGGGCCAGTACCGCAACGGCATTCTCTTTGCACCGGCCATCGCTGATCTTCTGTCGCGTTTCGTTCTGGGACGTCCGGAGGGTCTCGAGGCTTTCGATCCGCGCCGTTTCCGCGTGAACTGAACATGGCGTACTGGTTTCTCGGGTGTGGCCTGTTCCTTCTGCTGTTCGGGAGCGAAGCGGTCGTGCGCGGCGGCGTCGCCTTCTCAAGAGCGTTCAATCTCCCCCCGCTGCTGATCGGTCTTCTCGTGGTCACCACCGGAACTTCCGCGCCGGAATTCGCGGTGTCGTTCGAAGCGGCGCGCACCGGTGCGCCGGATATCGCGCTCGCCACCATCATCGGCAGCAACATCCTCAATCTTCTTCTGATCCTCGGTCTCGCCGCGTTGATGCATCCGCTGGCGAGTTCTCCCAAGGTCGTTTTTCGCGATGGCGGCGCAATGTTGCTTGCCGCCGTGGCGATCGCGGCTGTCGCCTATGACGGCCATATTTCGCGCATGGAAGGCGGACTGCTGCTGCTTGGGTTCCTGGCGTATATCGGCGTCACGTTCCTGACCGACTGGCGGCGTTCCGCGGAACAATCCGTCTCGTGCGCGCACGCGATCATGCATTTCGACGGCGACACGCCGTCGGCTACGGGCGGCGTGTTCTTTCTCCTGTTCGGGTTGGTCGGTGTTGCGCTCGGCGCGCATTTCACCCTGGCGGGTGCCGAGGCGTTTGCGCAGCAGAACCATCTCTCACAGGCCTTTGTGGGACTCACCGTCATTGCCTTTGCCGCATCGGCTCCAGACCTTGTCGTGACCCTGATGGCACTCGCACGCCGCCAGAGCGACATCGCGGTCGGACACCTGATCGCTTCCAACGTGTTCAACACGTTGGGCGCGCTGGGCTTCGCAGCCACCGGCGCGGCGCTTGCGGCCAACCCGATGCTCAGGACCGATCTGCTTGTCATGGCAGCGGCGTGTGCACTCCTGCTGCCGCTTCTGATCGTGGACTGGCGGCTGTCGCGTGTGCGTGGCGCGCTGCTTGTCCTGTCCTATGCCTGTTATCTCGTGTTTCTGATCTGGCGCCAGGGCTGGTTCCCAGCGGTTTTGATCGGCATGGGTTGATCAGTCGGGCAGTTTCCACGATCCCCATGGAAGCTTGCGCATGCCGGACAACGTGGTCCGGGTCATATGGCGGCCACCCGGCAGAAGATTGGCGTAAGGCAGGAACGTGTCCCGCAGCCACGGAACGAGCCGGCTGTCCGATTGAAACGCCGGCGTCAGCGCGCGCGATGCGTGGCGATAGAACGCCACATGCGCGCGCCGGGCGCGAACATAATTGTCCAGCGCGGCATCGAGGTCCGCGGTCCCCTTGAGATGATGCGCCAGCGTGATGGCGTCGATCAGCGCAAGATTGGCGCCCTGACCAAGCTGCGGGCTGGTGCCATGCGCGGCGTCGCCCATCACCACGATGCGGCCGCGGCGGCCGCGTTTCACGGACACATCGCGATAGGTCGCGAGCGTCAGATCGTCGAAGCGCACGATTTCCCGGACGATCGGTTCCGCTTCCGGCCAGAGCGCGAGCACGCGGGTCTTCAAAGCTTCTAGCCCCGCTTCCTTCTCGGCTTCGAAATCCTGAAGCCGGAGACTCCAAAAAAACGCGACACAGGGAACATCACTGGCGCCCGGTAGACGTCCGACCGGCAGAATGCCGATCATGATGCGCGCACGCTCGTACCTCTGCCGAAGCTTGCCGGCAAAGGCGCCGTCCCAGTCGGGGCATGTCGTCCACAGGGCACCCCAGGGATAGAGCGGTGCGCGCGCGCCGACGTTCAATGTGTCGCGCAAGGTGTCGTGTGCGCCGGCACAATCGAGCACGAGGTCGTACGGACCGTCACGCTGTCCCGAACGGGAAAGAATGGACGGCCGTTCGGGATTTTCGATGGCGGCTGCGTCGAAACCGAGGTGCAGTCGTGTGCCGCTGGCAAGCATCGCGGTATGAAGGATGTCGAACAGTGCCGCACGGTGGATTCCCAGACCGTATTCCCCTTTCCGGTAGGCGAGATCGAGGACGCGTTTGTTGCCGGCGATACGTCCATCCAGTTCGGACACGCGTGCGCCCCAACGTTTTGCCTCTTCGCGCAAATCGAGGCGCGCAAGCGCTTCAAGACCCGAGGGCTGAAGCAATAGTCCGGCTCCGACCGGACGCGCGGTTTCGAAACGCTCGAAGACCTCGACCGCGTGACCTGCGCGAGTGAGTGCGATGGCAGCGGCCTGACCCGAAACACCGGCGCCGACGATGCCGATCCGCATGAATCCCCTGTGGCCTGCCGCCCCTGCGTGGCACTATGCCGGGTCCAAAGCGCAGGAGCGAGCGGTTGACGGCGGGTTTCTCTCTGCACCCACGGCTGGCGGCCGATACGATCTTTGTCGCCGATTGGGTGCTCTCGCGCGTGGTCGCGATGAACGATGCGCGCTATCCGTGGCTGATCCTCGTCCCGCGGCGCGATGGAGCGACCGAGATATTCGATCTCGATGCAGAAGATCGCCGCACGATGATCGAAGAGATCGCGCGCGCAAGCCATGGCCTGAAGACGCTGACCGCCGCGGTGAAAATCAATGTCGGTGCGCTCGGCAATCTCGTCCCGCAGCTTCATGTCCATATCGTCGCCCGCAATCCAGGCGATGCGGCCTGGCCGGGACCGGTGTGGGGGCAAGGCATGGCGCAGGCTTATCGGCCGGACGCGCTCGACGCGTTCGTCCGCCAACTCGTAAACGCGCTTTAACTCTTTCTGGCACGACGGTTGCTCCTGTTGAGGCGGGAGAACCCGACACCATGCTGGCAGAAGCCGCTCAGAACACGACCGAACGGTCCCAGATAATCGCCGCCCTCAAGCAGGCCAGCGATGTGACTGGCTCGGATTTCCATTACCTGCTCGGCACCGCCATGCGGGAGAGCAGCCTGAAACCGCAAGCGCAATCAAGCACTTCGTCGGCAACAGGACTGTTCCAGTTCGTGGGTCAGACCTGGCTCGGGCTGGTCAAGGAGCATGGCGCCAAATACGGCCTTGGTGGCTTTGCCGATGCCATCAGCCAAAGCGGCAATGGCCGCTTCCACGTGGACAATCCGGCCGACCGGGAGGCAATTCTTGCCCTGCGCAAGGACCCTAAGGTTGCCGCCCTGATGGAAGGCGAATTCGCCAACCAGACCCGCGCCACGCTGGAAGGCACGCTGGGCCGCGATGTCTGCAATGGGGAACTCTATGCCGCGCATTTTCTGGGACCGGCCGCCGCCTGCAAGCTGATCCAGACGAATGCAGCCAAGCCGGACGCGAAGGCCGCCGATCTTTTCCCGCAGGCTGCCGATGCCAACCGGAACGTCTTCTATCGCGCCGACGGCTCGGCCAAATCCGTTCGCGAGGTCTACAACTGGGCTCTCCAGCAGCCTTCCGGCACGCAGAAAGTGGCGCACGTTGCGGATACGCACACCACATACAACACGACTGGCAACACGACTGGCTCCTCGACACTGGCGGACAACAGCTCGCTGCTGTCGAGCGTGATGAACTGGACGCCGCATCTGTCCACGTTCCCATCCGGCGACGACGATACATCGCTTCCCGTGGCGCCATTCCTGATGACACCTGGTGTCATGGACCTGCTGTCTTCGATGACGCCTTCCCATAGGTAAGCGTGTCATCTGTTGCGCAGGTCGCTGACCGCACTCACAATGCGCGGATGCAAAGCAGCGAAAAGAAAACACCGGTCGCACCGGTACCGGCCGCCACCATCCTTCTGGTGCGCGATGCACCGGACGGGCTCGAAGTCTTCATGGTCAAACGCCATCACCAGATCGATTTCGTTTCCGGTGCCCTGGTCTTTCCGGGCGGCAAGGTCCACCACGACGACAATGAAACAGGCTTGAGCGATTTCGCCGACGGCGGCGCCGATTGGTCTATTGAGAAACGCGCGCTCGGTGCAGCCGCCATCCGCGAGGCTTTCGAAGAGTCGGGCATCCTTCTCGCGCGCGACTCGAAAACAGGCGATTTCGTCGATGCAGCGAAGCTTGAGACGCTCGAGCCCTATCGTGCGCGGCTCGATAAACACGAGATTCCGCTACTCGAATTGCTGAGAGAAGAAGGTTTGCGGCTGGCTCTGGATCAACTTGTGCCGTTCGCGCACTGGATCACGCCGGAGAACATGCCAAAGCGCTTCGACACGCATTTCTTCATCGCGCCGTCGCCAGTTGGCCATCTCGGCAGCCACGATGGGCGCGAATCCGTCGACTCGACCTGGATTGCGCCGGAGCGCGCGGTTTCGGATCGCAAAACCTGGAATGTGGTGTTTCCCACCAAACTCAATCTGGTGAAGCTGTCGGGCTCGCGCACTGTTGCAGAGGCTGTCGCGACAGCAAAGGCCAATCCAACGGTGACGGTGACCCCGTGGGTCGAGGCAGGGCCGAACGGGCAGGTGCTGCGGATCCGCGAAGATGCGGGTTACGCGCAGACTTCCGTCAATCTCAAGGAAGCGATGTAGGACCCCGCGCTGTCAGGCGGCGTTGGCGAGTTCGGCGACGCGCGTTTCCAACTCCTTGGCAAGTTCAAGCGCCATCGGATTGTTGTCGGTCTTGATCTTATCGCGGAAGATGATCCGGATCGCATGAACGTGCGCGTCGACCATCGGCTTCGGCAGGTTTGCCGCGTCTGGCACTCCGGTGATCATCTGGCACAGGGATTTCGCGACCCGCGCCAGCAGCGGAAATTCGAACGTTTGCGCCTGACCCGTAATATCGTGGCTGATCCGGTAGAGCCTTTCACGCGTGTCGGCGTTCGGCGACGCGGCGAAGGCATCCCGCGCGGCGATCAGCTTGTCGACATCGGCGCTCACCCAGTCGGTGAACTCGGTCTTGAGCGTCTCCATCGCCGCCTCGGCGCGCTTGACGGCCGACATGTCCAAGCCGGCAATCGAGCCACCGACTTTTGCCTTGAGCATGTTCGGCGGCATGAAGAGTTCGATTGGATGTGCCTTGGTCATGTTGTCCTTCGGGTGCTCAATCCACAGTCGCTTCGGCACCTACGCGCCGCTCGGGGCCGCGGTATTCATCGTCGCCCCTGCGTCTGCGGCAGGGGCCGAAATAGGATTTGGTCCGCACGAACGGGCGCGGGTGCTCGATCACGGAAATCAGCCGCGAAAGGATTACTTTGACCGAGACTGGCTTGGCCAGAAACTCGTTGACCCCGGCATCGCGCGCCTGACGGACATGGTCTACCCGCGTGTAGCCGGTCAGCATGATGATCGGCACGAAGGGATTGGGCGTCTGCGGCGAGGTGCGCACCAGCTTGGCGAATTCGATGCCCGAGATGCCTTCCATTACCCAGTCGAGGAAGATCACGTCGGGATTGGCCTCACGCATCAACTTCCAGGCTTGATCGCCGTCGACCGCTTCGACGACCTGGGTGGCGCCGAATGCCTGCACGATCGTGACGACGAGCTTGCGCATATGCACGTTGTCGTCGACAACCATGATCTTCAGTCGATCGAAACGGTAACCGTTCATCCAGCCCCGACACCCAACGCGCGCGTTCCCTCACGCGGATGTTCTGAGGTTACTTAACGGTCCTTAAGGCTAAGTGAAGCTGAACGAGCCGCAGATATTTCCGGGCAGTTAATCGACGAATTGTTCCGCAAGAATCCGTTCATCCAGGCTGTGGCCGGCATCGAACAGCATCGTGGTCGCGATGCTGCGGTCCTCCGCGACGTCCACGGCTGTTACGTCGCGTACTTCCAGATCGTCGGCCACCGCGCTCACGGGCCGTTTCGCGGCTTCCAGAATTTCGAAGCGCACGCGGGCGCGATGAGACAGCAACGCACCGCGCCAGCGCCGGGGCCTAAATGCGCTGATCGGCGTCAGCGCCAGAAGATCGGCATCTATGGGAAGGATCGGGCCGTGTGCCGAAAGATTGTAGGCGGTGCTGCCGGCGGGTGTCGAAACCAGCACGCCATCGCAGATGAGTTCCGCGATACGCGCCTTGTCGTCGACAAAAATCCGGAGCTTCGCGGCCTGCCGCGTCTGGCGCAGCAGCGACACTTCGTTGAAAGCGCGCGCTTCCTGCGTTCCCTGCGGATTGGTCGCCCGCATCCGCAAGGGATGGATTTTGGCGGTTTCGGCTGCCGCCAGCCGTTCCTGCAGTTCATCCTCACGAAACTCGTTCATCAGAAAGCCGACGGAGCCGAGATTCATGCCGTAGATCGGTTTCTGCCTTCCCAGAAACGTATGCAGGGTCTGCAGCATGAAACCATCGCCGCCAAGCGCGACGATCACCTCGCTGTTATCGGCGCCCGCATCGTCGTAGCGCTCCCGCATGATCTTGAGCGCGGCCTGGGCGTCGGGTGCGTCCGCGGCGACGAAATGGATGGCTTTGGTCATCAACCGCCCGTCAGCGACATGGTACGCGCGACCGCAGGGCGCTCGTGACGCCGGTCGATCACAAAATCGTGGCCTTTGGGTTTGCGCGCGATCGCTTTGTCGATGGCGGCATTGAGCAGCACGTCGTCGTTGCTGAGGCGCAGCGGTGTGCGGAGATCGGCATCGTCGTTCTGACCAAGACACATATAAAGCGTGCCGGTGCAGGTGACGCGCACGCGGTTGCAGCTTTCGCAGAAATTGTGCGTCAGCGGTGTGATGAAGCCGAGCCTTCCGCCGGTCTCGGCCACGCGCACGTAACGCGCCGGCCCGCCAGTGCGATAGGCGATGTCCTCCAGCGAGTAGGCCTGCATCAGATCGGCGCGCACCAGCGACAACGGCAGATATTGGTCGACACGGTCGCTGCCGGATTCGCCCATCGGCATGGTTTCGATCAGCGTCAGGTCCATGCCGCGCTCATGCGCCCATTCAAGCATCGCGGGCACTTCGGTGCGGTTCACATCCTTGAGCGCCACCATGTTGATCTTGACGTTAAGACCGGCCTCCAACGCGGCGTCGATCCCGGCCAGCACTTTGCTCAGATTGCCCCAGCGCGTGATCGTCCGGAACTTGTCCGGGTCGAGCGTGTCGAGCGATACGTTGATGCGCTTCACGCCCGCGTCCGCCAGCGGCCGTGCGAAGCGCGCAAGCTGGCTGCCATTGGTGGTCAGGGTCAATTCTTCCAAGCCGCCATCGCCGATGCGGGTCCCAAGCCGCTCGATGAGCGTCATCAGGTCCTTGCGCACCAGCGGCTCGCCACCGGTGATCCTGAGCCGCTCCACGCCTTTGGTAATGAAGGCGCCGCACAACCGCTCCAGTTCTTCGAGCGTCAGAAGGTCCGCCTTGGGCAGGAACGTCATATGTTCCGGCATGCAGTAGACGCAGCGGAAATCGCACCGGTCGGTCACCGAAACGCGCAGGTAGGTGATGTGGCGGCCGAAGGGATCGATCATGCCGCTATCCTAGCAGGTGCGGCGGAAATCCACGAATTTTCTTAAGGTGCCCGGAACTCCGCCAGCGCACCGGCCTTGCTGAAATAGTTGAAGACGTTCTGGACGTCCGACACGTCGTTGGCGGTCAGTGTGGGACGAAGCTGGCGGGCCTGGCGCGACAGATTGAAGATCGTGGGAAAGACGCAGCGGTCGATGCCGACGGCGCGACAGGCAAGGGCAACGCCGCGCGGACCCGTCTCATAGAATTTGTGGCGCATATCAGAGAGCGGAAGGTCGACAAGGCGCGCGAAGGCGAGGTCGAAGAGATCGATCTGCCCCTGGTTGAGCACACGCAACAGAAAGCCGGCTTTGAGCTGGCCCGAAACCGCCAGCTTTTCGATCAGTTTTTGTGAGCCTTCGGCCGGCTGCGCTTTGGGCGGTGGTGGTGCGCTCGCGACGGCCTGCTCCGCCTGCTGGAGCGCGCGATCCAGCGTGGCGGGCTCCAGCCTGTAATGCTGCGCAATATGACTCTTGAGCGTCTCGGACACCCATTCGCACATGCGCGAAGCAAGGACGGGCGGAAGGTCGGCGCGATGCACCAGCGGATCTTGCAACCCCGCGATCGTTTGGGATTTCTCCACAAGCGTTTCGAACGCGGCGGCGGAGATCTTCGCGGTGGCGTTGCGCACGAGAGCGGTGAGCACCGGCTCGGCGTCGCTTCGCACCAGTTCGTCGGTAATGGGTTCGCCGATATGTGCGCGGCTGGCGATGGCTTCGTGATGCTCGGCACCGTATTGCGCGATCATGCGCAAGACGTCGGATTCCGTGAGCAGCGGGCTGCGCAGGATCACGGGCCGCGCCACCTCGATGTGATCGTCGGCCAGCATCACGATGAGATCGTGCGGCACGCTCGGATCGTCGGCGAGCCGTTCGGCGAGCGCGATACGGATCGCCATTTCCACATTGCCCGCGAGACGGCGCAGGATTTCCTGCATCAGCCCGCGTTCGCGCTCGCTCAGATAGTGGCCCTGGATGCGGTAGAGCGAGGCGACCGCCACATAGATTTCCTCACGCGTCGCGCCTTGGGGATGCGCCGCCAACTGGGCGAGGCGCCCCATATCGCTCATATCCCGCGCTGTCAGACCCACGACGATGCCCCTTGCCCACAACAAAGACGGTCGGAACCTGTACCAAAGTGGTCGTTAAGATGATGTTAAGGTAACGGGGTCGCGCAGCCAGTGGCTTGATTCTTCGAGGTTTTCGGTCTGAAGCCGGTAAACCGGTTTTGGGCAATTTTAGCCAAATGCATCCAGCAGGATGTCCTCGCAGATGGGATCGTCATCGGCGGGCTCTTCGGCAACGGCATCGGCGCGATCCAGTACCGGCGCGGGTTGCGATGCACGCGTGCAAGCTGCCAGAAAGGGCGCGGTTGCAGCGGCCACGCCTTCCGGGCTGATCGTGCGCAGGTTCTCGTTGTAATAGGCCCCTTTCGAGAGCGCGGACGTCACGATCTCATAGCTCGGATAGTAGTCGACATCGTCCCTTTCGGACGCGAGCTGACCGGCGACCGCACGCAGCACGGATTTCGAATAGACCGACGCGGTCAGGATGTGCTCGCCGCTGGCCGTGGCCGTCATGGGGACCGGCGACACCGTCAGCAGGAATCTGATGTTGGGATTGACTCGCTTGGCGAGCGCGAAGAACAGCGTGAGATCCCGCAGGACGTCCTGGAACGAAAAATTCCGGAACGCGTGGATCGCGGGATCGTAGCGGCCCGCGATCGTCCCTGGCGCCGTCGGATATGTGGTGTCGGTTTGCCTATGGACCCAGGCTTCGGTCATACCGAGCGTGAAGGTGAACATGTCTGCGGTTTTGATGACCTGCCGCACAGCGTGCAAATGTTCTTTGCGCGCCTCTCTCACCTGATCCGGTGTCGCGAAGCCGTCAGGTTCCACAGCAGGCCGCATCGCGTCGTAATACCGCCCGTCCTTCTCCCAGATCGCGTCGGCAGGCTCAAATCGTCCAAAGGCTTCGAACGCGACCTGCCTGAGCTGCCGCGCCGTGTAGATGTTGCCGTAACGCGCGGAAAAGATTCCATATTGGTGTTGACGCGCGATCTCCGGGTTCATCCCTTCCGGCGCGGGTTCTGTGTCCACGACGGCAAAGTCGCGCGCGCGCAGCAGGCGCGAGAGATGTTGGGAGAAGCAGCTTCCGGCCGTCGCGATGGCCGTTGTTTTGCCGATCGCGAACTTGTTGCGGTAGATCGCCGGGATAGCGTCGGGCGCATGACCGACGACGGCGTTGCGCCAGAACGCTTCGGCCGGCAGCCCCTCATAGGGCGAAGATGCAAATTGCTCCGCAGGCTGACATTTCAGAAGGCGATTGAGCGCGTCGCGCAACACGATTGCACCGAATGACGCATCCATATGTGTGTGGTCTGCATCTTCCTGCGTGAAAAACAAACGCTCCGGTGAACGCGCAAATTCGGCCTTCGTAGAAACGCCATCTTCCGAAAGGGTCTCCGCCGGCTGGGAAATCAGCTCGGCGTGCAATGCCCCGAGGACGTCATCACAGGCCGCGCGGAATAGGGCCATACTTCTTGTCATGCGATCGCGTTTTACCTTGCCGGCGGGAGCTTCGGACGAACGGCGCGGCGTGGGAATGACGCCGATAGGCGCGCGTGTGATTTCCCGCAGCATCTTCATCATGCGAATGGCGAGCTGTTCGGGCGCGGCTTGGCGCATTTTCTCGAGCACGACGTCATCCGGCTCGTCGGGGGCCCAGGCCGCCTGAAACCCCAGACTGCAAATCAGGTAGTAGTCATAGGACCCCGCGATCGTCTCAAGACCGCCGGACGTGACTTTGATGCGCTTACGAAGGTCTTCCAGAAGAGGAACAAGGGCGCCGTCGCGCACGGCAACCTGGCTCATGTACTTCCCCATGGCGGCGAAGAAATCGAGCTTCAGGTCGGGGAAATCGCCCTGGATGGAATTCCACCCGGCCTTGAGGGCGGCCGCGTGCGAATCGCCGATGACGCAAACAGACGCCATGCATCCGCATTCCTTATCCGAACCCGTCGAAAGTGTGACACCGCGCCAAGGAGCAGGGCAAGTATAGAGCGACGGCGCATGCCGCGCAGGAGCGATGTGCTGCGCTACGGCGCCCGCAATCCAGGCGTATCGGGCATCACCAACCAGCGCGAGACGAGCGTGGTGCGGGGTCGCGCGACGACAAGCCAATCCAGAATGTGATCGTCTGGCAGGGTAGCTTGGATGCGATAGAGCGAGGCAACCGCCAGATAGATTTCTGCACGTTTCGCGCGTTGAGGTGCGCCGCTAAGCAAGGCGGCCCATATCGCTCATATCCCGCAGAATTACCCACCGCGGGACGAAATTTTTCTCCTGAAAATCCAAGGACTTGATTCAACTGTTGCGCTAATGGCGGAACTTCGGCTGGCGAACAGCGTTAACGCCAAATCGCGTTGCGACTGTCCAGGGGGATCCGCATCCAAAATCCATTTTCTGCACGCAGGAGAAACCCAATGCGCATAGCATCCTTCGCGTCGCTGGCATTGCTGGCGAGCGCCGTGGCCTTTGGCAGTTTACCTTTGACCGCATCGGCGCGATCGGCGCCCACGCCGAAATTCATCACGCTGCCGGCCCACAAAGAATCCGCAACGCCGCACGCGGGAGCGACCACCCCATTGCCGCAATGGAACGGCAGTTTCACCGATCAGCTCGGCCAAACCATCAACTTCACGATGGTGGGCGGCGATCCGGCGACAACCAACGCGGTGTCCAAGGTTCGGGTTTATATCATTCCGATCAAGATGGTCTTCGGCCCGAAGAACGGAAACATGACGTTCGACCCGCTCGCCGTCACGCTTCCCAACGGCCAGTCCCTGATTCAGAACATCCTGGCTTCACCGCTGTTTTCCAAGGGCGTGAAATTCACTCAGGGAGGCGTGAGGGTGGGTAACGGCCAGTATATCGATGCGTACCAGCGCGCCAATTTCTGGTCGTCGGTAAGCACGAACACAAACTATCATGTCGTACTCATCGACCCTACCGTGCTGCCTGAGCAAACGATCACCGTGGCCAACCGTCAGGGCCAGGTCATAACCAACCCCTTTGGCGCCAATCCTGCGGGCGAGATGTACGTCAACACCTTCGACAACCAGATCCGCACGATCATGAAGAATCTTCCGCAGATTAAGCCGAACGTGCTACCGCTCTTCATCACCTACGACACCTATCTGACCGAGGCGCCGCTCGAAGGCTGCTGCATCGGCGGGTATCATTCTGCGGTGGGTAGCCAGCCGGGCGGCCAGACTTACGCCTACACGACCTATGAAGACGAAGCGGGATCTTTCTCACAGGACGTTTCGGCCATGTCGCACGAACTCGGCGAATGGATGGACGATCCCTTCGTCGACAACAGCGTGAACTGCCTCGACAACACGCTGATGGAGAATGGCGATCCGCTGGAGAACAACGCCAACTACGGCGCGTTCCCCTACACGCTGAACGGCTCGACCTACAACCTTCAATCATTGGTCTTCATCGACTATTTCGGCGCGCCGACCAGCGGTCCGGTCAATGGCTGGTATAGCTTCCAGAACGATGAGGCGGGGACCTGTCCAGGCCAGCCCGCCGCCAGGATGCCCACGGTCATGCGCTGACTTCCGCATCGCACACCGACTTGCCAAAGCGCGATTCGCAGCCCCACGAATCGCGCTTTCTTTTTTGTCTGGCACGGCTTGACGGCTGATGCACAACTCCCGTCATCCCATGTTACGCTCAGCAAAGGGCGATCCGCGATACCATGCCATCCCAAGCGCAATTTCTTCTCGCCATCGACCAGGGCACGACGTCCACGCGCGCCATCCTGTTCGATGCCGATGCGCGGCCGGTCGCGTCTCACCAGCAGGAACTCCGCCAGATCTATCCCGCGAATGGCTGGGTCGAGCACGATGCGGAGGAAATCTGGGCCGCGACTCTTGCCTGCTGCCGCGCGGTCCTGAAAAACGCAGGGGACGTCGCCGCCATCGGCATCACCAACCAGCGCGAAACGAGCGTGGTGTGGGATCGTGCCACGGCAAAGCCGATCCACAACGCGATCGTCTGGCAGGATCGCCGCACCGCCGAGCGCTGCCGGGAATTGAAAGCGAAGGGATTGGAAGGATTGGTCTCGGCAAAGACCGGCCTGCTGCTGGATCCGTATTTCTCGGCGACCAAAGTGCAATGGATTTTGGACCATGTTCCCGGCGCCAGGGCGCGCGCCGAACGCGGGGAGTTGTGCTTCGGCACAGTCGATTCCTGGCTGATCTACCGGCTCACCAACGGCCGCGTTCATGCGACGGATGTCACCAACGCCTCGCGCACGATGCTGCTCGATCTGAAGAGCCTTTCCTGGGACGCGGAGCTGCTGAACCTGTTCGCGGTGCCGGCGGCCATACTTCCCGAGGTGCGCGACAGTGCAGGCAGCTTTGGCGCGGTCGATCAGGGACATTTCGGCTCGGCCATCCCGATTCTGGGCGTGGCCGGCGATCAGCAGGCCGCGGCGTTCGGTCAGGCCTGCTTCAAGCCGGGTGACGTCAAATCGACCTATGGCACGGGATGTTTTGCGCTCGTGAACACCGGGCCGGCGATCGCCCCGTCGCAGAACCGCTTGCTGGCTACCAGTGCCTATCGCATCGGCGCGAGCACGGCCTATGCCGTGGAAGGCAGCATCTTCATCGCCGGCGCGGTGGTGCAGTGGCTGCGCGATGCGCTCGGCGTGATCCGCGCCGCAGGCGAGATCGAGGCGCTCGCATCGACCGCGGCACCCGCCGAGGGACTATATTTCATCCCCGCCTTCACGGGCCTGGGCGCGCCCTACTGGGATCCAAACGCACGCGCCGCGATCCTCGGCCTGACGCGCGACATGGGTGTGGCGGAGATCGCGCGCGCGGCGCTCGACGCGGTTTGCTATCAGACGCGCGATCTCTTGCAGGCGATGGGCCGCGATATGGAAAATGTGGGGCTCGCGCAGCCTGCGGCCCTCAAGGTCGATGGCGGCATGGTGCGGAACGACTGGTTCTGCCAGCGCCTTGCCGATCTCACAGGATTGCCGGTCGAGCGTCCGGTCGTCACCGAAACGACGGCCCTGGGGGCGGCCTATCTTGCGGGTCTTGCGGCGGGCCTGTTCAGCGGCACGGACGATATCGCGGCGCGCTGGGTGCTTGATCGCCGGTTCGAGCCTGCGATGAGCACCGCGGCCCGTGATGCGCTCTATGACGGCTGGAAGACAGCCGTCGCGCGCATCGGCGGCACGCACTAACTTTTTTTAAGGAATGCTCGCTACCCTCGGCGGCCTGGCTGAGACGTGTGGGGCTGTCCGATGGATGATGTCGCCAATCGCGAAATGCTTGAAGCAGCCGCGTTCATGGTGCTGATGATCGGTGCTGCCGCCTGGCAGGTTATGCGCACAGTGAGCCGAGGCGGATTGGACGGCATGGGGCTGATAAAGCTGACCTGCAGCCTGATCGTTTTTGGGATCATGGTGTACGTCGGGTGCACAGCGCTCTCGATGTGGACCTGATCGTTCAGGCCGCTTGAGTTGCGGGTGCCGCCGTACGGAACCGCGACGTCAAGGTAATCGCGCACACGCCGCCCAAAAGAACGATCGGCAGCATCGCATCGATCACGGATCCGGCCGACCAGCCGATCTGCCGGAGTTGTCCCGCCAGCAGAGGTCCCGCGATGGTGCCCAGCCGTCCCATGCCGACGATCGCGCCGGAGGCCGCCGCGCGAACGTTCACGGGATAGAGCGCTGGCGCCAGGCCATAGAGGACGAAGGTGATGCCCGACGTGAAGAGGCCGAGCAGTCCCGACCAGGCGACAATCACGATCACCGATTGCGCGGCGCCGAGGAAATAGAGCGACACCAGGATCGTGCCGTAAGCAAGCACAAGCGCGCGCCGCACGCCGGCGATATCGGCGAGGAAGCCGAGCAGCAGCGCGCCCAGCACGCCAGCGATGTTGAACGCGAAGGACGCGGCGGCACCGTCGCCCGACAGATGTCCCTTGGCGACCACCAGCGACGGCAGCCAGTTCAGGATCAGATAGAGGACGACAAGGGCGAGGAAGCTCGCGGATGCAAGCAGGATCGTCGCCATGCCGCGTCCACCCCCGAACAGGGCGGGTAGCAGCTTCGCACCGGTGCTGTCCTCATGTGCTGGTCTGGTTTCCGCGAGGAAGAACCAGAGCAGCGGAAGGATCGCGAGCGGCATCGCGCCGCCGACGATGAAGATCGTCCGCCAATCCAGTTGCTCGCCGGCGATGTTGGCGAACAGCGACACGAGCGAACCGCCGGTGGGCATGCCGCAGAACAATGCGCAGGTCACAGCGCTGCGCCGCGACGGCGTACTTACCTCGGCAGCGATGGCAATCAGCACCGGATAGGCGCCGCCGAATCCGAGACCGGTCGCGAACCGGGCCGGCAGCAGGGCGAGAAAGCTGCCGCTAGTTGCCGTCCAGAGCGCGCCGACACCGAACAGCGCCACCGACACCAGCAGCACCGGCTTTCGCCCGATCGCATCGGCGAGCTTGCCGCCGATGAAGGCGCCGAACACCAGCCCGATCATGGCCGCACTTGCGGCCCAGCCCTGTTCGGCGGGACTCAGCGCCAGCGCGGCCACAAGCTTCGGCGCGGCAATGCCGAAAGCCTGGATGTCGTAGCCCTCGAGGATCGCGGCCAGAAAGCACATCGCGATGGTAATGGCGACGCGTCCGCGGATTTTGGCGTTTGCTGCCATCGACGCCCCCAAGCGCCAGTGAAGCTAGCAGTCTTTGGCTTGGTTTGACACCGGAGAGCCCTAAGATCACTCTATCGGGATTGCCATTTCCGGACGGAGTTTCCCAATGAATCTGCGCGAAAAGTTCGAAACGCGCGCGCCTGTGGTGCACGCCATCCCCTCACTCGAAGGCAAGGTCAGCGACGAGGAGTGGAAGCTGCGCCTCGATCTCGCCGCCACCTACCGGCTGGTCGCGATGTATGGCTGGGACGACATGATCTTCACGCACATCTCCGTGCGCATCCCCGGGCCAGACCATCACTTCCTGATCAATCCCTATGGGATGTTGTTCGAGGAGATCACGGCGTCGAGCCTGGTCAAGATCGGCATCGACGGAAACAAGGTCGATGACTCTCCTTATCCCGTGAATCCGGCGGGCTTTACGATCCATTCCGCGCTGCATATGAGCCGCGACGATGCCCATTGCGTCATCCATCTTCATACCGATGACGGCGTGGCGGTGTCTGCGCAGGCCGACGGGCTGCTGCCGCTCGATCAGCATGCGATGGTGATCACGGGCGACGTCGCCTATCACGATTACGAGGGCATCGCGCTCGACCTCGACGAGCGTGAACGGCTGGTGTCCGACATCGGCACCGACAAGCACGTGATGATGCTGCGCAATCACGGCACGCTGACGTTGGGCAAGAGCTGCGCCGATGCGTTCCTGCGCATGTACTATCTCGAGCGCGCCTGCACGATGCAGATCCGCGCGCTGTCGGGCGGCACCAAGCCCAACTGGCCGAACCAGGGCGTACCGGAGAAGACGGCGGCGCAGGGACAGATGGCGTTCGAAGGCCTGCTCGGCGCGCTGGCGTGGCCGGCGTTGTTGCGCAAGCTCGACCGGCTCGATCCCGGCTACAAGCACTAGGGCTGCAGCATGAAATTCGGCACAGGCCAATCCGTCCGACGGACGGAGGATTTCCGCTTCATCACCGGTCACGGTCAGTACACGGACGATATTCGCCTCCCCCATGAGGCGCGCGTCGCTTTCGTACGGAGTCCTTATGGCCATGCCCGCATCCGCTCCATCGACACGGAGGCGGCGAAGAGCGCGCCCGGCGTGGTCGCGGTTCTGACACAGGCCGATCTCGAAGCCGCCGGCGCCAGGCCGATGGTGACGATGACACCGGTCAAGGGAAAAGACGGTTCGTTTCCCAAGGGCGTCGCAAAGGATTTTCTCGCCAGGGATCAGGTCACGTTCGTGGGCGAGGCGGTCGCGATGGTGATCGCTGAAACGCTGGCAGAAGCAAGCGACGCCGCCGAGCTTGTCCAGATCGATTATGAATCCCTCGATGCCACAGGTACGCTCGAAGCGGCGCCCTCTGGCGCACAGATTTGGGAAGAAGTCCCCGGCAATCTCTGTCTCGACTGGCAGGACGGCAAGGAAGATGCGTGCGACGCGGCGTTCGCCGCCGCGGCGCATGTCATCGGCCTCGACATGGTGCAAAACCGTATTGTCGTGAATTCCATGGAAGCGCGCGGCGCGGTTGGCGAATACGACGCAGAAACCGAAAGCTACACGCTTCATTCGGGCAATCAGGGCTCAGGTGGCCTGCGTGTCAACATCGCGCGCGTCCTCGACGTGCCTCCCGAGAAGGTGCGCGTGATCTCACCCGATGTCGGCGGCGGCTTCGGCATGAAGGCGGGGCTGTATCCCGAGCAATGCTGCGTGCTGACCGCGGCCAAGATCGTAGGCCGCCCGGTGCGCTGGTCGTCCGACCGCACGGAAGCGTTTTTGGCCGACCATCATGGCCGTGATATGCGCACGCGCGCGGAAGGCGCGTTCGACAGGGATGGCCGCATCCTTGCGCTGCGCTTCACGGGCACGGCCAATCTCGGCGGCTATCTGTCCGGCTTTGCGCCGTTCATCCCGACGCTCGCGGGTTCGCGCATTTTCGGCGGCGTCTATCGCGTGCCGGCGTTCTATACCAACATACAGCTCTATTTCTCGAACACCGCGCCGGTGAACGCCTACCGCGGCGCGGGCCGTCCCGAAGCTGCGTTCTATATGGAACGGCTGATGGATGTTGCGGCACGCCGGATCGGCATCGACCGCGTCGAGATCCGCAAACGCAATCTGATCGCGCCGGATGAGCTGCCTTACAAGAACTGGTGGGGCGTGTCGTTCGATTCCGGCGACTATCCGCATCTGCTCGAGGAAGGCCTGAAACGCGCCGATGCGGCGGGCTTCGCAGCGCGCCGCCAGGAGTCGGAATCACGCGGGAAACTGCGTGGCCTCGGCATCGCATACTATGTGGAGATCACAGCCGCGGCGGGCAGCGAACCCGCACGCGTGGCGTTCACCGACAATGGCGGTGTCGAACTCTATGTCGGCACGCAATCGAACGGGCAGGGCCACGAGACCGCATTTGCACAGCTTGTCGCCGAGAAACTCGGCGTGCCGTTCGAATCCATCGCCGTGAAGCAGGGTGACAGCGATTGGGTGAATGGCGGCGGCACTGGCGGCTCGCGGTCGCTCAACATGTCGGGCGGTGCGCTGCTCGGCGCTTCCGATGAAGTGATCAAAAAGGGCAAGACAGCGGCCGGACAGGTGCTGCAGGCCGGTAGCGCCGAGGTCGGCTTCGACGTCGTTGAGGGCATTGGCCGCTTCCGCGTTGCGGATACGGAGCGGGAGATTTCCATTGGAGAACTGGCCGTCACGCTAAGGCGCGAGAAGCTTCCCGGCTTCGAGAACGGCCTCGACAGCGATGCGATGTACCAGGGTGCCGCGTCCACTTTCCCGAACGGATGTCACGTCTGCGAAGCCGAGGTCGATCCGGACACGGGGCAGGTGCAGATCGTTTCCTATTCGGTGCTCGACGATTTCGGCCGTGTCATCAATCCGATGCTGGTCGCAGGCCAAGTCCATGGCGGCGTGGTGCAGGGTCTCGGCCAGGCGTTGATGGAGAACTGTGTCTACGATCCGGAATCCGGCCAGGCAATGACCGCGAGCTTCACCGACTATGCGATGCCGCGCGCCGACGACATGCCCGACATCCGCTTTGCCTACGAGGAAATCCCCTGCAAGACGCACGCACTCGGCGCCAAGGGTTGCGGTGAGGCGGGGACGGTCGGTGCGCTTCCGGCCGCGATCAGCGCGATCGCCGACGCGCTCGACGTCGACCACATCGATATGCCAGCGACGCCGGAACGCGTATGGCGCGCGCTCCAGGAGAAAGCGCAGAAGGCCGCTTAGGCGAGCGTCTCGTCGCTCGCCAGAATTCGCGTTTGCGCCCGGCGCAACAGCAGGATGCCGATCTCGATCGCGATGGCGGCGAGGAACGGTGAGAGCGCGACGGCGGGGCCGTCTTCGTCGGCTTCGGCCTTCCATAATGCGCCGAATGCAAACAGACCGGCCGCGATCATCAACAGCTTGCGCATGGTTCACCCTCTTCGCGTTGCGTTCTAACGAAGGGGATGAACGAAAGTTCCACCCGGCCCGGGGCGTGCTCCGGCTTCCGACAGGTATTCAGTCGCGTTCGGGCGCCGGCGCCGGCGCGGGTGGCAAAATCGGTGTGGGCGGGGCGTTGGCTTCGGGCGCTTCGGCGTCCGGGGGCGGCAGCTCCGTCGCGGGCACGATCAAAACCGGCTGGGATCCATAGCGCGCGAGTGATGCGGTGAGCCTGTCACGCTGCTTGCAGCCGTCGGGACACAGTCCCTCAAGCACCTTCAGCTCTGCTTCCGCTGCTTTGGGATCATGGATGTCGAGGTAGAGTTCGCCGAGGAAAACCTGCAGATCGCGGGGGTCGGAATCGATGTCGAGCACGCGCCGGTAATAGTCTTCGGCCATGCGCAGTTCGGTATCGTGGGCTGTCCCGGTGCGCTGCTCTGCGATGCGGCGGTGCGCATAGCTCAGATAGACAAGCAGATCGACATCGTCGGGATATTGATTGAGTGCCGCGTCGAGATACGGAATGGCTTCGACCATCTTCTGGTGCTGAACGAGGTTGACGCCGATGGAATAAGCATCCCGCGCGTGGGCCCAGTCCGCGGGGCTGTCGCCTCGGATCGCTTCGGCCGGACCAGCCAGCAATGCCGCCGCCATGATCGCCAGGCAGATTTTTCCACGCATGTTCAAAGCCACCTTCACTGCAACAATCACAACGCGCATCCCTGCCTTACGTGCCGCATTCGGACAAGGGGGTGCGATCCCCATCCGCGGCATACGATCTCTATTGTGTCACGGCCGGCGCCTGTGCCGAAGCTGGGGCGGGACTGGGGGTGGCAGCCTGGGTGTAGGCCGCGACGGCCTTGTCCAGCGTTTGGCGCTCGTCGCAACCCGACGGGCACAGCGATGCCAAGATGGTCTGTTCCTTCTGCGCCGATGCCATGTCGTGCATCTGTAGATAAAGCTCACCCAAATATTCGTGGACGCCCTTGTGGTTGGGATCGATGGCCAGCGCACGCTGGTAATAGTCGAGCGACATCTTGAATTCGCCGTCGCGCCCGGCGTCGGTATAGGTCATGCCGACCATGCGATGGGTGTATCCGAGATAGTTCAGGATGTCGGCGTCGTGCGGATGCTTCTCGAGCGCGTTTTCGAGATGCGGAATCGCTTGGGCATATTGCTCATGACGAATGAGACGCTTGGCCGTCGCATAATCGTCGAAGGTGGCTGCCGGTGCTCCGAAATTGCCGCCGCCATAACCGCCACCGCCTCCACCGCCCATCGCGAACGCAGTCGTTCCAAGCCCGAGCAGAGCGGTCGCCACCGCTGCGTTCAAAAGCAATTTCCGCATGACGTTCTCCCTGATGCTCCCGCTATCCTACCGCTGCCGGGTCATCTGGTCCAAGCCTCCAAGTTTTAATGTACTGCGTTCGCCGGCGCGGCTGAGGCGGATTTCGACTGATAGTCCGCAATTTCCTTTGTAAGCGCATCTTTCTCGTCGCAGCCGGTTGAGCAGATCCGCGCAAGCTCGGTCAGCTGCGCATTGGCTGCCGTCAGGTTGTGCATGGCGAGATAATCTTCTCCAAGATACTGACGCGCGGCCTTGTGATCGGGATCGTGCGCCAGCGCTTTCTGAAGATAGTCGAGCGATGTTCCGTATTCGCCGATCTTCGCGTGCGCATAGCCCGCATAGCTCAGCACGCTCGCGTTCTGGGGTTTGTCCGTCGCGGCCTGATCGATGTACGGGATCGCTTCCGAATATTTCTCATGATGGATGAGCCGGACGGCTGTTCGATAGGGGTCTTCGCCCATGGACGACGTTCCCCCCAGCATTCCGGCGCCGCGCGCGCCAGCGCCACCCGTGCCGTTGTCGTGACCCTGCATGTCCTGCCCAAACACAGGCATATTTCCAGCAAGCGCGAACACGGCTGCGCTCGTCCAGATCGCAAGTCCTTTCATTTGGTTCCCTCCCGCGGAAGCCGGTTTACTCTACACTAAAGGCCGGCCACTTTGGATTGACTTCACCGGCCTGTCCGGCGGAAAGTCATTGCATGACTTCCTCTCAAACTGTCGTCAAACCGTTCGATTCCGCACGTCCCAAACGCAGGCCCGAAAGCCTCGGCAAGATCAAGAAAGCGGCGCGAAAGCTGTTCGTGGAACGCGGCTACCACGCCACGCGCCCGCAGGACATCGCGCGCGAAGCCGGTCTCGGCCACGGCACCTTCTACCTGCACTATGAGGACAAGCGCGCCTGCTTCCTGGCCTTCGTCGAAGAGGCGCGGGTGGAACTGCAGGAATATGTCGATACGCGCGTCGCGGCGACCGATGGTTCGCTCGAACACACCATCGCAGCCTCGCTGAACGCCATTTACGACTACTCGGAATCCCATCCTGGCGTGCTCACGGCGGCGATGACCGACGAAGCGGTGATCGATGCGGAGGGTGTCCAGGCCATGCCCCTTCTCGTCCGCTGGGGCCATGACTGGGCACTTCACTTGCAGCGTTCCATGGACAACGGCACCGCGGCACCGATCTACGACGCGGATATCGTCGGACAGGCCATTCTGGGTGCGATCCATCAGGTCGGCGCCGCCGGTTATCGCTCGCGCCGCAAGCGTCAGGATCTGGTGGACAACCTCACGCGATTCCTAGTTCGGGCGCTGAAACCCTGAGCTTTGGCCGAGCTTCGGATTGACACCGGACGCCTTCTGACAAATTATCAGTTCCAGAGAACGGCGCGGGTCAACCGCGCGCCCACGGAGGATTGTCGGTGACAAAGCTCGTCTGGACGCGCGAAGAGATTCTGGCCGATCACGCCTATGCCGAGCCCCATATCGAAGCCGGATACCGGTTGCATGGCGGGTTCGGTGCCGATGGGAAGTATGTCTCGCCGCGAACCTTGAATCGCTGGCCCGCGATCCGGGCCTGGGGCGACGCGCTGAAGGAGCGCGGACACGAACTGGTCGATTCCTCGCCGCAGCTCATGGTCCGCGGAAGCTTTCCGAATGTCGCGCAACAGAGCCTGCTGCTCGAACATGGTCTCGGCCAGACGCTCTGGGATTCGCTGAGCGTCACCGGCGTCGTGGAGGCGCGCGGCCGTGCGCTCGCCACCGCCGACGCGCCTGACTTTCAGGCCGTCGTCGAAGAAGACATTTCCGCGACCGCAACCGCGCATCTCAACAAGGGACTGCTTCGCGCGCACGGACTCGACGAGGGCGGCGATCCCGAACGTGGTGAGGGCGGTCACGATTCCATGTGGTTCGCGGTGCGCGACATGCTGTTCGGCAAGCATGCCTATCCGCATGCCCTCGTTCCGGAGTCGCTGTCGCGTCCGGAACTCGGCCGGCTGATGCCGCAAATTCCCGACGGCTATGAGCGCTGGATATTGCTGCTGATGAATGTACTGATGATCGAGGTACGGGCAGAGAACTTTTTCAATTTCTGCACCTCGGTGATGCGCGACCCACGCAACTTCCGCGACCGGCGCGACATCGCGCTTCATGCCGCCGATCTCGTCGACCGCATCCGTCAAGATGAAGCGTCGCACGTCGGCTATCTGGTCGTCGTGATTTCGGAATTGCGCAGCTTCACGTTCAAGACGGCCGATGGTACCTGCGTGAAGGGCGCCGATTTCATCGATCCGGTGTGGCGCGGCATGGTGCAGTGGCACGCCATCACCAACGTGGATTGGGAGCGCCGGCGCCAGCAAGACGAATTCGAAGCCCTGTTTCACGCCCGGCCCGATGGCGAGGCGCTCGCCCGCCGCTTCCGGACCCTCGAACAGAAGGAAGCGGCATGATGAAGGAATTTCGCGGGCGCACCGCGTTCGTCACCGGCGGTGCGAGCGGCATCGGGCTTTCGATGGCGCGTGCCTTTGGCCGTGCAGGAATGAACGTCGCGCTGGCCGATATCGACCGCGACACGGCAAGCGATGCGGCGGAACGTCTTTCGCACGAGCAGATCAAGGCGATCCCGGTGCGCTGCGACGTCACCGAGCGCGCATCGATCGAAGCCGCCGCGCAGGAGGCCATCGACGCGTTCGGCAAGGTGCACGTCGTCTGCAACAACGCCGGCGTCGCGGTCGGCGGTCCGATCGGCACGGTCAAAGAGCGCGACTGGGACTGGATCATCGACGTCAATCTGAAAGGCGTCGTCCATGGCACGGAGATTTTCGCGCCGCTGATCAAGAGCCACGGCGAGGGCGGCCATATCGTGAACACCGCCTCGATGGCAGGCATGGTCTCGCCGCCGGGCATGGAGCCCTATTGCGCCACCAAATTCGCCGTCGTGGCGATGAGCGAGGGCTGGTACCAGCAGCTTGCGCCAGTGAACATCGGCGTCTCGGTCCTCTGTCCCGGTTTTGTGAAGACGCGCATCCACGAAAGCGGGCGCGCGCGGCAGGACAAGTATGGCGGTATCGGCGAGGTCGATCCCGGCGTCGGCGATACCCGCGAACAGGCCGCGCAGAACGTGCTCAACGGCATCGATCCCGACATCGTGGGCAACCGCGTGCTCGAAGCGATCCAGAACGGCGAGCTTTACATCTTCACTCATCCGGCGATGCGGCCGTTTGTCGAGGCGCGCTTCCAGATGATCCTCGGCGCCTTCGATGCGGCGTCGAACTCCCCGGCGCTGGCAAGCGTCCAGGACCACACCGTACCCACCCTCACGCCCAAGCCATGAGAGCGCCATCATGAAATTCGGCATTTTTTACGAACATCAGCTTCCGCGTCCCTGGAAGGACGGCGATGAGTTGAAGCTGTTCCAGGACGCGCTCGATCAGGTCGAACTCGCCGACAGGCTTGGCATCGATCACGCCTGGGAGGTCGAGCACCATTTCCTCGAGGAATATTCGCATTCCTCTGCGCCGGAAGTGTTCCTCGCGGCGTGCTCGCAGCGGACAAAGAACATCCGCCTCGGCCACGGCATCGTGCTCATGCCGCCGGGCTATAACCATCCGGCGCGCGTCGCAGAACGTATCGCCACCCTCGACCTCGTTTCCAACGGCCGTGTCGAGTTCGGCACCGGCGAATCCTCCGCGCTGCTCGAACTCGGCGGCTATCGCGTACCGGTCGAGAAGAAGCGCGAGATGTGGCGCGAGACCGTCGAGCAATGCCTCAACATGATGGTCATGAACCCCTATCCGGGCTTCAAGGGCGAATATTTCGAGATGCCCTGCCGCAACATCGTGCCGAAGCCGGTGCAGAAGCCGCATCCGCCGGTGTGGGTCGCCTGCTCGAACCGGGAAACCATCAAGCTCGCCGCCCGCCTCGGCATCGGCGCGCTGACGTTTGCCTTCGTCGATCCGCAGGAAGCCAAGCAGTGGGTGGACGATTACTATCGCATCCTCAAAGAAGAATGCGTGCCCATCGGCCATGCGGTGAATGCCAATATCGCGATGGTCACCGGCTTCTCGGTGCACAAGGATCGCGAGGAAGCGCTGAAGCGCGGCCTCGATGGCTTCCGCTTCTTCGGCTATGCGCTCGGTCACCACTACATCTTCGGCGAGCACAAGCCGGGCCGCACCGATATCTGGAAGGCGTTCGAGGCGGCGCGCGATCATATGCCGGCCAATCCGGGCGCCGGCGGCATGGGTACGCCGGACGAGATGCGCGCGCATCTGCGCAAATTCGCCGGGGCCGGCGTCGACCAGGTCGCGTTCATCCAGCAGGGCGGTCGCAATCAGCATGAGCATATCTGCGAGGCACTCGAACTCTTCGGTACCGAGATCATGGGCGAGTTCAAGGAGCGCGAAACCGAACGCCAGAAGCAGAAGAACGAAGAACTCGCGCCCTTCATCGAAAAGGCCTTCGCCCGCAAGCAACGCATGAAAGAGCTTGCCGACGACGAGATCCCGAACGTCATCGCGCTCGGGCGGCAGATCTCGCAGCAGCCCGCCGATCCGAAGGCCGAGGAATCCGCACGCCGTTTCGCGGAAGTGAGCGCCGTGCCGCTCATCGACCCTTTGGCAAAACCCGCGGCGGAGTGACATTACGATTCTGCATGAATGGCCACGCCCGTGCGTTTAATTTCCTTGTTAAAAGAAAGAGTTATGACAGAAATTGGCGTGCGGTTCTGACGCGGAAGTTCCGCTTGTAGCTGAGAATGAGTTGCGGTTACACTCTCGTGTCAGGAGTGGCAGAAAGTCATCGGGAATCACGTCATGAGAATTGCGACTGCGTTTGGGGCCGCGTTGGTGGCCACGGTGTTCTGTGCGCCCGCGTTTGCGAGTGCTGAAATCCCGCTCAAGCTCAAGGACCACAAATTCACGCCGGCGGAAATTCACGTTAAGGCCAATGTGCCGAATGTCATCGTCATGTCCAATGAGGATGCTACGGCAGAGGAATTCGATTCCACCTCGCTCAAGGTCGAGAAAGTCGTGGCCGGAAATTCAAGTGGCAATGTGCGTCTGCGTCCGCTGGAGCCTGGCCGCTATCCGTTCATGGGCGAATTCCATTCGGCCACGGCGCAGGGCGTCGTCATCGCGGAGTAACATTGCGTGCTTGCCAGTCTCCTGATCGTTTTTCGTGAAGTCATCGAGGCCGGCCTCATCGTCGGCATCGTGCTCGCGGCCACCAAAGGTGTGAGGGGACGCGCGCTGTGGGTCGGCTACGGCGTGGCAGGGGGAATCCTCGGCGCGTGCTTCGTGGCGGCCTTCGCCGGTGAGATTGAAAGCCTGTTTCAAGGTTCGGGACAGGAGATCTTCAACGCCTCGATCCTGTTGTTCGCGGTCGCCATGCTCACCTGGCACAATGTCTGGATGGCGGGTCACGGCCGCCAGATGGCGCGCGAGATGCGCGCGGTTGGCGTACAGGTGGCAAGCGGCGAACGCACGCTGGCGGCGCTCGCCATCGTCGTCGGCGTCGCGGTGCTGCGCGAAGGCTCGGAGGTCGTTCTCTTTCTCTATGGCATCGCCTCACAGCCCGGCACCACGACGGCATCGCTTCTGACCGGCGGCGTACTCGGCCTTCTCGGCGGGGCAGCGATGTCCGCGCTGATGTACTACGGATTGCTCGCGATCCCAGCGCACCGGCTGTTCCTCGTCACCTCCGGACTGATCACGCTGCTCGCCGCCGGCATGGCGGCGCAGGCGGTGCTGTTCCTCCAGCAGGCGGGTTATCTGGAAGTGCTGACCCGCACGGTGTGGGATACCTCGTGGCTGCTGCCGCAGGATTCCATTGCCGGCCGTCTGCTCCACACGCTCGTCGGCTATAGCGACACGCCCAACGGCGCGCAGATCGTTGCCTATTGCGCCACCATCGTTGCGATCACGCTTCTGATGCGGTGGGAGCACAGCCGCCATCCGCGCGGCGCGGTCGTTCAGCCGGCAGAGTAACGCGGCGCTCTGCGCCTCGCACGCGCCGTTCCGCAGCCAGACGCTGGACAATTTTCATTCCCCTGAGTACCTCTCGATCATGAGCAAGCAGGATTTCAACGCCCGCGGCATCCTGGCCGGCGAGGCGCCCAAGGATACGCCCATCACCATCAGCGGCTGGGTGCGCACGCGACGCGACTCCAAGGCCGGTATCTCGTTCGTGCAGGTGCTGGACGGATCGTCGTTCCATCCCGTGCAGGTCGTGGTGCCGAACACGCTCGCCAATTACACCGATCAGGTGCTGAAGCTCACGGCGGGCTGTGCGGTGCGCGCGACGGGCACGATCGTGCCGTCGCCCGCCAAGGGCCAGCCTTTCGAGATGCAGGCGACCGCGGTCGAGGTCATCGGCTGGGTCGAGGACCCCGACACCTATCCGATCCAGCCCAAGCCGCATTCGCTCGAATTCCTGCGCGAGGTCGCGCATCTGCGCCCGCGCACCAATGTGATCGCGGCGGCGACGCGCGTACGGCATTCGCTCGCGAAAGCGATCCACCGCTTCTTCGACGAGAACGGCTTCTTCTGGGTCAACACGCCGATCATCACCTCGTCCGATGCGGAAGGTGCGGGCGCCATGTTCCGCGTCTCGACGCTCGATTTCGCGAACCTGCCGCGCACCAAGGAAGGCGCAGTCGATTTCAGCCGCGACTTCTTCGGCCACGAGGCGTTTCTCACCGTGTCGGGCCAGCTCAACGTCGAGGCCTACTGCCTTGCGATGTCCAAGGTTTACACCTTCGGGCCGACCTTCCGCGCAGAGAACTCCAACACCAGCCGCCATCTCGCGGAATTCTGGATGATCGAGCCGGAGATCGCGTTCGCGGACCTGTCGGACAATGCAACGCTGGCCGAGCGGCTGCTCAAATACACCTTCGAGGCACTGCTGAGTGAACGCGCGGAAGACCTCGCCTTCTTCGACGAGCGCATCGAGAAGGGGCTGGTCGCGAAGCTCGAAGGCATCGTCAATTCCGAATTCGTGCGCATGGATTACACCGACGCCATCGAGGTGCTCGAGAAATCGTCGGAGAAGTTCGAATTCCCGGTGCATTGGGGCATCGACATGCAGTCGGAGCATGAGCGCTATCTGACCGAGAAGCATGTCGGCAAGCCCGTGATCGTCATGAACTATCCCACGGCCATCAAGGCTTTCTACATGCGCGTCAACGACGGCGGCAAAACCGTCGCGGCGATGGACGTGCTGGCGCCGGGTATCGGCGAGATCATCGGTGGCAGCCAGCGCGAGGAACGCCTCGATGTGCTCGATGCCCGTATGAACGCGATGGGCATCGATACCGAGCATTACAGCTGGTACCGCGACCTGCGCCGTTACGGTACCGTGCCGCATGCGGGCTTCGGCCTCGGCTTCGAGCGCACGATGGCCTATGTGACCGGCCTCGCGAATGTGCGCGACGTCATCCCGTATCCGCGAACGCCGGGCAACGCACGGTATTGATTTCCCCACGGAGATCGTCCGGCGGACTGGAATAAACTGCCGGTGAGCTTCGTCTTGGGAAGCGACCGAAGGGGAACGCCATGGGACGCATGAATCAAAGCTATACGCTTGCGGCTATTATGATCGCGACGTTTTGCGCGCTGTGCGCGCCGGCGTCGGCGGCGAAGCTGACGGTGCTCTATTCCTTCTGCGCCCAAGCAAGTTGCGCGGACGGCAGCGTCCCGCGTGGCGATCTTTTCCTCGATGCAGCGGGCGATTTGTACGGCCTTGCCACCGGCGGCGGCGCGAACGGCAGGGGCGTCGCGTTCCGGCTTTCACGCGCCAGCGGAAAATGGAAGTACCAACGGCTCTACAGTTTCTGTGCAAAGTCCGATTGCCGGGACGGCGGCCTTCCCGACGGTAAGATCGTCTTCGATACCGGCGGCAATTTCTACGGCGTCACATTCAATCCCGGCACAGTCTTCGAATTGATGCCCAACGCAGATCGCAGCAAGTGGAGCGTTAAAACGCTCTACCGGTTCTGCCAGAAAGCCGGTTGCGTCGACGGAGCCACGCCCACTGGCGGTCTCACCTATCCCGGCGCACAGACCGGTGCGCTCTACGACGGCGTATCGCCTCTCTACGGCGAGACGTCCGCAGGCGGATCCTCCGATCAGGGCACCATCTTCTCGCTGACATCGGAAATCGGGACGGGCCGGTGGACCCACCGCAAGATCCACGATTTCTGCACCGAAACCGAGAATTGCGACCTGACCGACGGTTCGCAGCCCTCCGGCGGTCTCCTGATCGATGCCACCGGCAATCTGTTCGGCGCCAGCGCCGGCGGCGGCCCGGACTTCTCCGGGACCATTTTTGAATTCTCGCCTCGCCAGTCCGGCAAATGGAAGGAGGCAATTCCGTACGCCTTCTGCGCGCCGGGTTGCGACTCCGGTCAGTCGCCCACCGGAATCATTCGCGACGAAGCCGGCAACGCCTATGGCACGACCACCTCATTCGGCCCGAACGGCAAAGGCGGCACGCTGTTCGAACTCGCTGCAGATGGAACCTTCAATCTATTGCACGCTTTCTGCAGCGCCGCCGATTGTGCCGATGGGCACCAGCCCGGCGCCGCTCCGATCCGTGATGCGGCGGGTAATCTTTACGGCACCACGATCATCGGTGGCGGCCACGATATCGACGACGGCCATCTGGGCGGCGGTGTCGTGTTCGAACGCGCGGCCAGCGGCGATTTCACGGTCCTGTACGCATTCTGCGCCGAAGCGCATTGCACGGACGGCGCGGCGCCGTGGGCGGGGCTCACGATGGACTCCGCCGGCAACCTGTTCGGCACCACAAGTGGCGGCGGCAAGCACGGCGGCGGAACGATCTTCGAATTGACGCCGTAGCCGCGCGGTATCAGCCGAGCGGGCCTGCGGGCTGACGGATCGTGACGTTGATCCTGTTCCAGGCGTTGATCAGCGCGATGTGGATGATGATGACGCCGAGCTGCGCCTCGTCATAATGGCTTCTCGCCGCTTCCCAGACGTCGTCGGGCACCGCATCGGCGCGATCGGCCAGACGCGTGGCGGATTCGGTCAGCGCCAGCACGGCGCGTTCCGCATCGCTGAAATAGGGCGATTCACGCCACGCCGCGATCGACCACACCCGTTCGTCCGTCTCGCCCGCCTGCTTGAGCTCGCGCGCATGCATGTCGGTGCAGAATCCGCAATTGTTGATCTGGCTCGCGCGCAGATGGATCATGGTCAGAAGGTTTTTCGGAACGTCCGCATTCTTGCCCGCGGAACCGAGCGCCAGCATCGCCTGCATCGCGCCGGGAACCGCGACCGCGGGATTCTTCATTCGTGCCTGCACGGTCTGTCTCCTTCTCCTTGTTTGACCTGAATTAGGCGGCACGAGGGGCGGTTCAAGAGGCTGCGACCGAGTTCCCCGCGGCACAAAACTCCTCCCCTGCGAAGCGGGGGAGGGGGACCATGCGAAGCATGGTGGAGGGGGCGAGTGCGCTACCAATCTCGACGTTCAAGCATGACATGGCATTGTGCGGAGTGATGATGCTATTTGCGAGCATCGAGCGCGCGGCCGCCCCCTCCACCGCCTTCGGCGGTCCCCTCCCCCGTAAACGGGGGAGGAACGCGCATCTTGCTCTGCCGCCACGGAACTGGGGCGGGATGGCGCGAGTCACATCCAACGGGGACCGCGCGACGAGAAGCTCGATCGATCGGCAGCCGCGAACAGTTCGACCACATGGTGAAGCACATGGCAGCGTGGAAGATGCATCCCGTGGTCGACAAAGTGTTCCCGGTGGATCAGGCCCAGGACGCCCTGAAGCTCATGCAGGCGGGCGGCCATTTCGGGAAGATCTGCCTTACGTTCTGAAGGCGCCGGGTTGCCGGCGCTGCCGTCCGTTCCTATCTCAAACGCGGAGGGACGATGGCCGGAGCCGAATGCCCAATGAAATCAACGCCGTTTCCGTCGGATCGCGCGGTCGCATAACATCGTGACGATGCGATTTTCTTTCGTGGCCGCGTTTTCTGGGGTGGCGGCGTTGGCCATTCTGGTTGGCGTTTCTGTGTACATCTCGCGCGTGAGACAAGCGCCTCCGGCTGCAAAGCCGGTGCATGCAGTGCTGCGCGCCGTGCGCCCCAAACCTGTCGTGCGAAAAATCGAACCATCAAAGATCGAACCCGTGAAGGAAACACAACTTCCGTCCGCATTTACGTTGGAAGAGGCGATGACAACGCGTGCGCGGATACAGCGCTGGACCCCACTGATCGCGGAAGCGTCGAAGCGCTTCGGCGTTCCGCAGAGCTGGATCCGCGCGGTCATGCTGGCCGAAAGCGGCGGCCGCACGATGCTCAGCGAGAACAGACCGATCATCTCCAGCGCCGGCGCGATGGGGCTGATGCAGCTCATGCCGTCGACCTACGCGGACATGCGCGCGCAGTACGGGCTCGGGCCCGATCCCTACGACCCACACGACAACGTCATCGCGGGCACCGCCTATCTGCGTTGGCTTCGAGAGAAATACGATTATCCGCAGATGTTCGCGGCCTACAATGACGGGCCGGGCAATCTGGAACAGCGGCTCGCGCAGGGCAATCTGTTGCCTCCGGAAACCCGCCTCTATCTCGTCAACGTCACGGCCAGCGTGGAAGGACGTAAAGGTACCGGGCGCTTGCTCGCGCAACTGACGCGTCCGAACGGAGAGCCGGTGCTTGTCGATTGCAGCGCTGTGGTGCGCGTGCGCGCCGCGATGCCGGACGAATACGCGCCGGGCGTGCTGTCGGTCGTGACCATCGGCAAAATCCGCCAGGGCGTTCGCGAAGCGCCCGCGAAAGCGACCGCCATCATCCGCGCGCATGGCGGCGCGATCTGACAGCATTCACAAGCTCGCATAGATCGCGTCGATCAATGCCTTGTTGCGCGGGTTCTGCCAGCGCGGGCCCATCTCGCCGGTGACATAGCCGAACGCGACGCCGGCCTCCGGATCGCAGAAGCCGAGCGAACCGCCGGCACCGAAATGTCCGAACGCGCCGGCGTTGGGACCGAGCGGGCGTTCGGGCTGTGTGAGCTGAAAGCCCAGCCCGAACCGGCTCGGACGCTGGTTGATGAGATCGTAACCGGCGGAATGCTCGGTCGTTGCGGCCTCGAGCGTTGCTGCAGAGAGAATGCTGACGCCGCCGGTGTGGCCGCGATGGGCTAGCGTCAGATACACGCGCGCGATGCCACGCGCGGTGCCGTGTCCGTTGGTCGATGGCACTTCCGCGAGCCGCCAGTCGGTGCGGTTCACCCACCCGTTCCCGGAAAAGCCGGGCGGATTCCAATAGGCGTTGAAACGCATTGCGTCTTCGGCGCCCGGCATGCCGCCCATCGCGGATTGCCCGGCCCAGATGAAATCCGCAACGCGGTCGTGCTCGGACAGCGGCAGGCCGATATGCACGTCCGCGGCAAGCGGCTCGGCCACGTCCTCGCGCAGCATCGTGCCCACGGTCTTGCCGCTCACGCGCCGCACGATCTCGCCGACGAGAAAGCCGAACGTGTTGACGTGATAGCCATGCGCGGTGCCGGGCTCCCACCATGGTTCCTGGCGTTCGAGCGCGCCGGTGATCTGTTGCCAATCGAGCGCCGCACCTTCGGGCAACGGTTCGCGGATCGACGGAAGACCCGCACGATGCGACAGGATCTGCCGCAGCGTGATCGCGTGCTTGCCGCCTGCGGCAAACTCCGGCCAGACGCGCGCCACCGGCGCATCGAGATCGATCTTGTCGCGTTCGACCAGCCTGAGCACGCAGATCGTGCAGAGCGCCTTGCTGACCGAAAAGAAATTGACGAGCGTGTCGCGCCGCCAGGGTTCGGTGCGCAAATTGTTGCGCCATCCGCCCCAGAGATCGGCGACGATGTGTCCACCGACCGAGAGCGCGATGGCAGCACCCGGCTCGCCGCGGTTCGCGAAATTCTCCGCAAACGCATCGCGCAACGCCTCGAACTTCGGATCGCAAAAGCCGTCGATATTCATCGCCTGCAGTCTAACCAGGATCGCTTAAGGCGGCGAAGCGCAAAATCCTTGGCAGTTCCGCGCGCACAAACCGCACTGGCGTTAAGCGCCCGTGAACCATCCTTCGATAAGACACCTTACAAAGAGGAAACGATGCTCTGACGGTCAAAAGCCCGCTGCGTATCGCGTGTTGTTGCTGAAATTAAGGGCAAAGACCTTATGACTCCGCATATTCGTACATTTTCGCCGGTGTTGTTGCTGGCAACTTCGCTGGCATTGTTGACGTCTTCCACTCTGGTGCGCGCCGACGAGGCGCCCGGCATCGAGACCGTGGTCGTCACCGCCGAGAAGCGCGCCGAAGCCGCGAACAGTATCGGCATGTCGATCCAGGCGTTCAGCGGCGCGCGGCTTACCGAAAATCGGGTGACATCGCTGAAGGACCTGGGAACCGTGGTGCCCAGCTTCACGGTCTCGCAGGGCTATCAGGGCGTGCCGATCTATTCGCTGCGTGGCATCGGCTTCAACACGATCAATCTCTCTGCCACTTCGACCGTCGGCACCTATGTCGATGAAGTGGCGTATGCTTACCCCTTCATGATGACGGGGCCGTTCTTCGACATTCAGCGTGTCGAAGTGCTGAAAGGTCCGCAAGGCACGCTCTATGGCCGCAACACCACCGCGGGCCTGATCGACGTCATCACCAACAAACCGTCCGACACGTTCTCCGCATCGCTGACGGCGGAAGGCGGCAATTACGCGACGCACAATTTCGAGGGTTACGTTACCGGTCCGCTGGGACAGGGTCTCTCCGGCCGTTTCGCCTTCCGCACCGAGGACAGCGATGATGGCTGGGAGAAAAGCAACACGCGCCCGAACGAAACGCTGGGCGAGAAGCACAATTACGCGGCGCGCGGCGAGCTGACATGGCAGCCCGAGGAGAAGCTGGTCGTCAATTTCACGTTCAACGGATGGATCAACCAGTCCGACTCCGAAGCCGCGCAGGCGATCGGCCTCACCACGTCCAATCAATGTCCGGCCACGCTGTGCTACCTGCAGACGCCGGGGTTGGTTTCGTATCTCGCGAAATATCCCCCCACACGCGCGTCTGAGGCCGATTGGGAGCCCGCGGCACAGCGCACCGCCAATATCGGCACGGGCACCGGCCTCAACATGCCGCTCGCCGAGAACGACGATTTCTATTCCGCGGTCGTGCGCGCGGATTATGCGCTGAACGATTCCATGTCGCTGGTATCGCTCACGAGCTACAACCATGTGCGGCGCGACGGCACCAACGACTGGTCGGGCGCGCCTTATGAACTGATGGTCGTGAACGAGTTCGGTCATGTCGGCTCGTTCTCACAGGAACTGCGCGTTCAGGGCGACACGGACACCGCGCATTGGATCGCCGGCGCCTATTACGGCAACGACAGCATCGACGACGAGGACCGCACGATCCTCGGTCAGAACTCGATCGTGCAGCTCATCCGCGGTCTCGGCCAGAAGATCCTCGCGAGTCCTTTCCTTAACGCGATCTATAACACCGGCGGATACACGCCGCTCGAGATGAGCCAGGCTTTCCGCACCTATACCGACCGCGGCGCGATCAGCACGTCGACCTGGAGTATCTTTGCGGATGCCGACTGGAAATTCGCCGACGATCTCAAGCTGACCGGCGGCCTGCGTTACACGCAAGACCATCAGGGCTTCCGCGGCTGCTCGGCCGACGTCAACGGCAACATGCTGCCCAACGAGAACGTGGTGAACCGCTATCTCTATACCTCGTTCGCCGGTGGCGTTCCGCACATCCCGGACATGATCGGCGAAGGCGGCTGCGCCACCTTCAACGCGGATTTCGTTCCGGCCTTCGGCATTCCGGCGCGCCAGTTCGGCGAACTCCACACCGCGCTCAACGAAGACAATCTTGCGGCCCGCGCAGCCCTCGACTGGTCGCCGGCGAAGGACACGCTCGTCTATCTCTCGTTCTCGCGCGGCTTCAAGGCCGGCGACATACCGATCCTGCCGGCCAACACCGCAAGCCAGGAACGTCCGGCCAAGCAGGAGCAGGTGCTGGCCTATGAGACCGGCATCAAGACCGCGCTGTTCGACGGCCGCGCGCAGTTGAATTTCGCGGGCTTCTATTACGACTATTACGACAAGCAGCTGCGCGTGCTGTTCCGCGACCCGATCTACACGGTGCTCGCGCGCCTCGACAATATTCCGCGTTCGCATGCTTACGGTCTCGACGGCGATTTCACCTGGGCGCTCACCGATCGTCTGACTGCAGGTGCGTCCGCGACCTATCTGCAGACCTATCTCGGCGACTATCTCGGCGTGGCGAGCAACGGCGGCAGCCAGCAATATCGCGGCTCGAAATACCCCTTAAGCCCCGCATGGCAGGGCGCGCTATGGGCGAGCTATTCGCAGCCCGTCGGCGGCGGATACGCGATGGATGTCCTCGTCAACGAGCATCTGCAGGCCAAGTCCTGCGCCGATCTCTGCACCGATCCCGCATTCCGGCTGAACGGTTACGCGCTGCTCAACGCGAGCATCGCATTTCATCCGCTCGAGGGCGCGTGGCGCGTGGCACTGTGGGGCGAGAACCTCACCGACGCCTATTACTGGACGATCGTGACCGGCAACTCGGACGTCAACGTCCGCTTCGCCGGAATGCCCCGGACGTTCGGCGCGTCGTTGAGTTACAGTTTCGATTGAACGCAGTTGCCGGAATCAACCAGCCAACACTTCCGCACCCGCGAAAACGACTCGGCGGGCGCGGGAGCCGCGGGTTTGCGCGAGGGCTTTGCAGCTTCCGTAGAAGCTGCTCTCGACATAGCTCAGCGAGACGCGGAATTTCTTTTCCTCGGCTGAGACCATCAAATCATCGGGGACAGATTCGGGATTTGCGATGTCCACGGCCGACGTCGCGCTGGCCAGATAGCCTGCCTTCGCCAAGCCTGCGCGCACCACTTGCGTAAGTTCGTTCTCGAAAACGCGGCCGCGGTAGGATTTGGGAACGAAGCGCCCGGCGGCCTCCGCTTCACCCAGGGCCTGAAGGTCCACGGTATCCAGATGCCCATACATGCTGCCCGACGGAAAGAATATGCCCGTCGCGGCGTAGCGGTCGCCGCCGAGGTGAGAGCACTCCAATGGTTCGAAGGGAAACCGGCCCTCTTCGTGCAGGCGCAATGCGGCGCGATAGGTGGCAAAGCCCCATTTGGCGCAGCAACGGTCACGCGTTCCCTGCGTACAGATGGCAAGGCAATTCGGGGCGTCGTTTTCGGTTGTCCATTCTCGCGACGATAATGCTCCCATCAGGTCCAATACCGCGCTGCGGCTGACGGATGAAGCGGTCGGTGAGGGGAGAATGGGGACGCGGCGCGCGTGAGCGCCATCCCGAGGATTGTAAAGTCTGGTGACAACGCCCGCCTTTCGGACCTGCCTGATCGCCGACAGTTCAGCCGGCGTTGCCCAGCTGCTGTTGAACTCACTGTCCCCCCAGAAACGCTTGGCGATCGGCAGGAAAACGTAAATCTCTGCGCGCACGCCGGTACCCGGGAACACGCCTTCGTCGGACAACGAAACACGGGAGCAGAAATCGCTTGAGCTCACGGCGGCGCCAAAACGAACACGCCGCGCGAAATCATGTCCGTCACGAACGCGGACATTTCGCTGGGCGAGGGCGATGCCTGCGCGAGGTCGCCATTCGTCACGGCTTTGCCCTCTGTCATCGCAGTGATGGCGGGACGGAGCGAAGACGCAAGCGTGTATTCGATGCCGCGATGACTGAGGATGAATGCCGACGGCTGGGAAGCGGCGCGCAAATGGATCGCTCCGCGCGAAAGGGAAATGCGCGTTGTGGCTTCAAACACAAAATCCGCTTGTCCGATGTTCGGGAAAGACGTCTGTGGCCGATGGTTCTTGCGCGCTTCCGAATGGCGTCGAAAGCGCCGCCCGAGATCGGCCGGATCCGTGTTCGAGACTGCCGATACCAGGATTGCAGCGACGTGTTTGCCCAATGTGGCATCGTCGCTCTCGAGCGGCAGATCGGCGCGAACAGCGTCGTGCGCCAAAGCCTGATCCGAGAGCCACCCCAGAAAATCGTGTCCCGTTTTTCGGGTCAGTCCGACCGTCAGATGCAGGGAGGGAACGCCCAGGCCCGAGGCGGCGTGCCAGTATCCCCGGGGAAGATAAAGCATATCCCCGGCTTCGAGGACGATGTCTTCGTGCGGCTCGGCCGGACGCAGATGATCGTGTGAGAAATCTTTTCTCAGCGGCGCCCTGCGCGTGACGCCATAGAGGCTCCAGCGCTTGGTGCCTTCCAGCTGGATGACAAACACATCGTGGTCGTCCCAGTGAACGTCGAACCCCTGGCTTGTGCCCCAGCACGCATAGAGATTTGTCTGGCTGGCGGCGGAGAATTCGTTTGCAAGACCCTCGCAAAGCATTTGCAACGCGCCGCCGAGTTCGTTCACGGCGTCGAGGATGAGAGTGGCGCCGTCTCTCAGCTGTTCGTAGAGACGCGGCAGGTCCACATCGTAGATCGTATTGTTTCGGCCGGAGGCGCGCGGGCGAAATACGCCTTTGCCGGCGTCCTTGGCGTTCTTTTCGAGTTTGAGCCGCGGTGGGCCCAACCTGTGTTGAGCCAAGGCGGCGTTCAATCTGTCCCAACCGAACAGATTTGGTCCGGAGCCCTCAGGCAAACGCCGGCGGAAAGGCTCCCTGCCGAGAGACTTGGATAGAAACGCCTCCAGCCTGTCGGCCCCAACCAGGCTGGCGAGGTGTGGGAAAGCCTGCAGACTAGTGAGCGCCGTCTGTTCCGTCGGTGTCGCCGCCGTCCGTTCCATCACCGTCGCTGCCGTCGGTTCCATCGCCATCGCTACCGTCGGTTCCGTCACTGTCCTTAGTATCGGTCGCGTCCTTATCCTTCGGATCGGCAGCCATCATACGATGCGTGATATCGGCCGGAGTATCAACGTTCAGCAGGAGGCCGGCGCTTTCGGTCGAGGGCGTGATTGTCATGGGGAAACCTCATCGGGGGAGAGAGAGCAGGATGACGTCTAGCGTAGAGCATATCAATGACTGGACGGCACAAATAGTTCCGTCTTCCGCGGGGGATTACCAGCAGAAGGACAGCTAAGTGCTTCGCTTCGCGTCCCCGCGCTTACCAGCGGAGCGTTTGCTTTTGTTTTTGCCCACCCGTGGCTTACCGTCGTGCTCGCGCGATGGAGGGGATGCGGTACTCGCGGGCGCCGTATCGGTGCTCGGACCATCGGGCGCCGGAAAGATGCGCACACCGCCCTTCTGGCGCGCAGCAACACGAGTTGCGAAAGCCTCAGCGACGCCGGATGAGACCTCGAACCGCGTTTCGCGTTCGTAGACGCGGATGGAACCGATGTCTTTCTTCGTGATCTCGCCCTGGCGGCAGATTTCCGGCAGCAACCATTTCGGATCGGCATTGCGCTCGCGCCCGACGGTGATCTTGAACCACACGCCGTTTTCCATCTCGCCTGCACGTCGTGGTGCATTCGATCGCCTGCCCTGCTCAGGTTTGGGCGCCGTAAATTGTTCCAGACGCCGCTCGTGGCGGTTGGATGCTTGGCGGGATCCTTGTGGCTGCGTGTCACGGCGTTCTCGCCGTGGCTCGGAAACGTCCGCAATCTCCTCCGCAGCGGGCAAGGTCGCGCGGTACATCTTGACGAACGCCGCCGCGATATCGCGCGGAGCGTACGCGGCGAGAAGACTGTTTGCCATCGCCAGCTCCTCATCGCTGCTGGGTTCGGTAAGGATCGGATTCTGCAACAACCGGTCGCGATCCAGCTTGCGGATATCCTCGGCCGAAGGCGGGTCAGTCCAGGTGAATTGCACCCGCGCCCGCGACAGCATCTCTTCCGCGCGGCGGCGACGGGAATTGGGTACCAGCAGGATGCTGACGCCTTTGCGCCCCGCGCGTCCGGTGCGACCGCTGCGATGCTGAAGAACCTCGGCATCGTTCGGCAGATCGGCATGGATGACCAGGCTCAAATTCGGGAGATCCAACCCGCGCGCCGCAACATCGGTTGCCACGCAAACGCGCGCACGGCCATCGCGTAAGGCCTGCAGCGCATGGTTGCGCTCGTTCTGACTGAGTTCGCCGGAGAGCGACACGGCCGCGAAGCCGTGCTCGCGCAAAATCGCTTCCAGATGACGCACCGCCTGCCTTGTCCCGCAGAACACCAGCGCGGTCGGTGGATCCATAAAGCGCAGGAGATTGACGATGGCGCTTTCGCCATTGTTTCCGGCAAAGCGCATGGCCCGATATTCGATGTCGGCATGACCTTCCGTTTCGCCCAGTGTCCTGATGCGCAACGCATCGCGTTGATAGTGCTGCGCGAGTTTGACGATGGCTTTGGGCAAGGTCGCCGAGAACAGCAATGTCCGCCGCGTTGCAGGCGTCGTTTCCAGGATGAATTGCAGGTCCTCCCGAAAACCCATGTCGAGCATCTCATCGGCTTCGTCGAGCACGACGGCTTTCAGCATCGAAACCTTCAACGCCCGCCGCTCCAGATGATCACGCAGCCGTCCGGGGGTGCCGACGACAATATGCACACCGTCTTGCAGCTGGCGCCGTTCCCGGCCGGGATCCATGCCGCCGACACATGCCACAACCCGCGCACCGGCATATTGATAGAGCCAGGTCAGCTCACGTTGTACCTGCATCGCCAGCTCGCGCGTCGGCGCGATGATAAGCGCGAGCGGATCGCCCGCAGGCCCCAGCCCATCGGCGCTGTCGAGGAGTGTCTGCGCCATCGCGATGCCGAACGCCACGGTCTTGCCGGAACCTGTCTGTGCGGAGACCAGAAGATCGCGCTCCTCCGCGTCGGCTTCGAGCACGGCGGCTTGTACCGGCGTTGCTTCTTTATAACCGCGCTCGGCCAACGCGCGGGCGATGGCAGCAGGTGTCTTGCGGAATGCCAAAATGGAACCTTTGGAAAGAGGGCGCCCCCAAAGGACGCGCCGCTCTATATCGCGACTGAGCAATGCTGTCGCCCCATAATGCGCCAGCTACAGGGCACGCTTGATCGCCTGAACGGTATTTTAGATGTCAGGACGCCTTTTCCGCTTCAGGTCTGTTTGGGCGGGTGCCTTGCATTGAGCCGGCCACGCGGCCATCTGCGTGAAGCCGCGGCTTCCGCAGGCCATATCAAGTCTCTCCGGGTTGCTATGCCTATCCGTCTGCCTTCCTATCATCGACCGCACTCATGCTTCGACAACAATAGTCAACCGGCGTGGCGACGTCGCCCCGAATTTCGGGGTATTTCAACCCGCACCAGATGGAGCGGCGTCAAGGCGTCAGCTCGAACATAGTGCCGTGGCCTGTCGCGCCGCCCCCAACCGTCGTGCCGAACAAATTGCCCGACCCATCGACGATGACGCCGGCATAGGGAGAGCCCCCGTCCGGGCAACCGCCCTCGGCGCAAAAATCGTAGAGCACCTTGTATTTCGTGCCCTTCACGCGGAATAGAGCGCCGTCGGCGAAAGCGCCACCCAAGCGCGTCGTTCCGAAGAGATTTCCATTTGCGTCGATGGTCAGCTCCGGCTTCGGTTCCCTGCCATCGGGGCAGCCGCCCTCGGCGCAGAAACTGTGGAGCACTGTTTCCTCTGAATCCTCGTGCTTCGGCACAAGTTTGAACACGGTGCCCGTATTGAAGTCGCCTCCCGACTGAGTAGTGCCGAAGAGATTGCCCGACGCGTCGATTGCGAGTCCGCTGTTCGGAATGCTTCCGTCGACGCAATTGGCCTTCGCACAGAAGCTGTAAAGGACGCTCTCATTGAACCCCTTCTTTTTTGGCGAGAGCTTGAATACCGTTCCTCTGCCGGAAGCGCCGCCTTCCCTAGTTGTGCCATAAAGATTGCCGGCGCCGTCGATCTTCAAATCCTTCGGACGGCCGGCGTCGGTGCAGTTCTGCTGGGCGCAGAAATCGTAGATCGCCTTCAGCTTTCGCGTCGTCTTGCCCTCGACGGAGGTCAGCTGGAAGGCAAGGCCGCGGCCGTGCGCTCCGCCAAGTTCGGTTGTGCCGTACAGCGGCGAGACGCCGTCATATGGCATGCCGGATTCCTGACCCCGATAGCTCAGCGCTCCCGGCGCCTCTCGGCCGTCCGTGCAGTTCGCCTGCGAACAGAAATCGTACAGAGTAACAAGGTCGAACGCTCCTGCGTTGGCGACAAGCTCGAATGCCCTACCGTAGCCGAACGCGCCGCCTGCTGAGGTCGTGCCGTAGAGATTTCCGTCCGCATCGATGACGAGGCTGCCCGTCGGCCGCCCGCTATCGGCGCAGCCGCTCTTGGAGCAGAAATTGTAAAGCACCTTGTAGCTCCAATCTTGCCCGCTCTTCACCAGTTCGAAAACGACGCCGGAATCCCCAGACCCGCCGTCATAGGTGATGCCGTAAAGATTGCCGGCGCCGTCCTGGAGCAGATTGGCAGGGGAGAGATACCCCGTACCGCAACCGCCAACGCAGAAGGAATACAGCACCTTGTATGCCGGTGCGGCACGTGCGGTTGGCGACGATGCCAAAGCGGCGAGGACCGCCGCAGCCAGTGCGGCGATGCGCAAAGCCGATGCCCGCACGAAACTCTTGCGATACATGACGTCCTCCAATCGATTGAGAGACACGATATGTTCGTGGCGGCCCGTTTTCTTAATCCGTTCGCCAGAGGGTGCCCGAGATCGTGCAGATCATCCCGTAGCCAGCTGCCGGAGAGGTGGCGGAAAGGAAAGGGGACTCTCCGGCGTTGATGTAGAACGGTCCGGACTGACTTGTCGTGACGGAGGTTCCCGCGATGCCGGTGGCGGGCAACACGGCGATGATCGAGCGCGGCTTGGTCAAATTCGCGCCCTTCGAGAGCACGAAAAACTTGCTGTTGTCGGCTGGCTCCTGAATCGTGATGCAAGTCACGTTCGAGATCTCAAGCAGTCGAAAATCCGCGATCTTGGCGAATTTGAGCGCGCACTCCGACTCGTTGCAGGGCTTCTCCATCGCTTCGCGATAAGGCCTCGGCGAATGGACAGTCGGCAAGACCTCCGGTTGCATTGGTCCGGACATCTGCGCGGGGAACGATTGCTGCAAGTGCGAGGGCGCCGCTTGGGCAGCGGATATCAGCGCCAACGCCGCAACGACGGCGAGACAAACTGGTAAAGTCCTCGTCACTCGGATCTTCGCCATGTTAGCTCTCCTGGAGTCTCGGTTGTCCGCGAGAAAGTCAGTGGCAATGGCGCAGCGATCTTCCGCACGTCTCGTGAACCAACTTAAGGTGCTCCGGCCGGTTTTGCTGTCACACCGTCCAGCCCGTTTTCCGCGTCATCGGGTGCATCGCCATTCATGAACGTGATGGTTGTCTTCGGCGTTGCGGCGACGAAATCAGTCGAGAACTTCTTCCATTTTTGGCTTGTCTCGCCTTTCCCGGCCTTGTTGGTGAAGCTCGCAAACGCTTCGCCGTCGATCAGGACGTCCACGGTGCTGGTCGTGCCGAGTCCGCCGTCAGGATCGTGGATGTTTCCGACATAGAACGTGAGGGTGTAGAGCGTTCCCGGCTCGGTATCGATCGTCTGTTCAATGCCCGAGGCGGAATTCACATTGCCGGTCAGATCGAGCCACTGCGCACCTTTGGCGGCCGGAAACGTGAAACCGCCTTCCGCGTACTCCCCACTGAAAATGGCGATATCGCCAGTCCCCACCACCGTCCAACCGCCGAACTGGCTTCCGGCATTGATTAACTGAAACCCGCCGTCCGGCACGACCGGTTTCTCAAACGAACCGTTATTGACGAGTTTGCCAGCGTGCGCTGGAAACGTGACCATCGCAGCAAGCGCAGCAGCGATGAAAAGCCTAGCCGCCTGACTCATTTCCCGTCTCCGTCCGCTAGTTCCCTGCCGAACTCACGCGGAATGGATAGACGACACGGCGCCGGAATTCTTGGACGGAGGCGAATAACGGACAGGACGAAAGCGAACGGATTTGCTAAGCTCGGATCGCCAGACGGGTGGAGACGTGGCGGCGAAATCGGATCGGGAAAATGCGAACGGCGCGCCCCCACCGGGCTCGCCGGCCATGGTCTGCTTCTCCACCGACGCTTTGCCCGAGAACGACCGCGCCGCGATTTTTCGCGAAGTCATCGGCCAATACATGCTTAGGCTCGATTTCGAGCCGCTGTCCGGTCAGGCGATGCATGTGCAGGGAACGGCACGCTCGTTTCCCGGTGGATTGTTCGCGGTGTGGTATTCGAGCACACCCTGTCGCATGGGACGTACGCCGCAACTGCTCTCTGATGGAGACGATAGTCTCCTCTTTCAGTGGGCCACCTCCGCGAGGTTTGGAAATCATTTGGGGCGCGAGATCGCGCTCGACCCAGGCGATGCCGCGATTTTCTCGATGTCCGATGCCGGCACGGCGATCGCGCCGTCGGCTTTCGAGATGACGACGCTCAAGCTTCCGCGTAAATCATTGGGAGGGTTGTTGCGCGATACCGATGGCTGTCTTGCCCGCCCGGTGCATGACAATTCGCCCGCACTGCGCTTGCTGCTCGACTATCTCAATCTGCTGCGAAAGGACTCCTCGGCGCCCACGCTCGACTTGCAACGGCTCGCGGCCGACCATGTCTGCGATCTCCTGGCGATCGCGCTCGGCGCTACGCGAGAGGCGGCGGAGAACGCGCGAGGGCGAGGCGTGCGCGCCGCAAGGCTCGAAGCGATCAAGAAGAGCGTGCGCGAAAATCTCGAAGACGGCGATATCTCGGTCACAGATCTTGCGGCACGTCACCGCGTGACGTCGCGCTATGTGCAGAAGCTGTTCGAAACCGAAGGCACGACCTTTAGCGAATTCCTGCGCGAGGAGCGGCTAACGCAGGCTTATCGTATGCTCTCAAGCTTTCGGTTCGCAGACAAACGCATCGCGGAAATCGCCTTCTCTTGCGGGTTCGGGGACCTCTCTTATTTCAACCGCGCCTTCCGCAGACTGTTCGGCGCCACGCCGTCGGATGTGCGCAACCAACGTCGGCACAAGGGGACCTAGAAAAATCAGCGGCGGTCACCCATCGTGAGTTTCGGGGCCGTATACAATCTTCAGCAGCCCCTGCGCTGATGGAGGATACCGTGTTCGGAACGAGCGCGTGGTACTACGACGCGGGCACGGATACGTATTCGGCAGGAGTCGTTTTCAAGATTGCACAATCGTCTGGAGCGCCGGAGCGATGCCTGTGTCGCGCTCCGGTGCAACCAGGATGAATTGCGCGTCGCGCGGTCCTGCCCGTTCGGCGGAGACTATTCGCTTCGGCAAGACTGACTGCGATCTTCACTTGGGTTGCGTGCCAGCAAACGTGAGGGTGGCGTTACAGCTGGGCCGTCTTTTTCCTGCCAAAGCAAGATCAGCCGCCCGGCGTCCGCTCGACCTTCCACTCGACCAGAATAGATCCTGCCTTTCTTGAGCGAGAGCGCGGCAGAAGCCAGGGCCTTCCTTCGCCGGTCGGCACGAGAACACACGTCTCAGGCATCACGAATAGATGCGCCGCGGTCTTTGTGATAGCATTCGGCAGAGCGTTTGCGCGGTGAGCCGATACCGCGCTTTGTAAATTTCACCGCGCAGACCGCGTCTCGACCTTCGGCAGAGCTAGGGAAGGATTCTATGGACAGCCGGTTGCGTCAGCTTGCGGACGAGTTGTTCGTGCAAGCGGACGCCGGCGTGATAGTCCCTGGAGCTATCAGTGGAAAAGTTCTGCCCCTCATGTTTGTCCTCGACATTGAGCGAGACAAAATAGAACGAACGGAGCTACGGCTCCGTGTGCGGCTGACGGGCACCGCCGTCGATCGGATATTTACCCGGTCCACTGGAGGTCACTTGCTCGAAGAATTCTTGCATGGTCCGCGCGGCGATAAAGTCATCGATGGGTTTCACCATTGCGCGAATACAGGGGAGCCGCTCTGGATGCGCCAAGTGGTTCTCTTCGAAGGCAAAGCGCCGCGATTTGTGGAAGGTATAGCGATCTATCTCACGTCCGAGCGGATTTGTGGCGGCCTCGTTGCCGGCGAGCTGGCCACCCAACTCAAAAGCGGCGTATTCGAGCGTGAGGTGCTGTCGCGAACGCGCTAATGACGTCCCAACGACCGCTAGTGGATGCAGCACCTTTGTGCCGCCACGAAGGTTTAAGTTCTCGAAGCGGTGAACCTGCAACGCTTGTGAATAGCTTGCATGGCGGGTGTCGCGAACTTCCCTCGCGATCTCGTCATGTTTGCTGCGCGTCAGTTGAGCCGCTGCGAGGTTTTGGTACCCCCGAAGAGTCGAGTGAAAGGCTCTTTCGACCGCTGCTCGGCGCGAAGCCGCAAATACGGCCACCGGGAATGTTGATCGCACAGCTCCGGATCAAAATTCAGAAATAATTCTGCGCGGGCCGTGAGCCCCCGCAGAGCCCCGGTGAACGCGCGAAAGCGCGCGTGCCGCGTAACCAATTGAAAGTATTGGTGCCGGCTACAGGACTCGAACCTGTGACCCCCTGATTACAAATCAGGTGCTCTACCAGCTGAGCTAAGCCGGCACTCGATGCGATCAATTACTTAGATGCGCTTCGAAACGCAACTCGGGGAAATTGCTGCCGGATTTCCGGTACCGTTTGTCATTCGGTAGCGACCATGGCGGGTCAACGCGAAGCCATGCGCCCCCTAAGCCAGCTTCGCGATCTCGGCCTTGATGTCGGCGGGCAGGTTGATCGCGGCTTTGATGCGGTCGAAATATTTCGCGTCGCCGGCGATGGTGAGCGGATCGAGATCGACCGCGACCGTCGGAAGCGGTGCGGCCGCCATCAGCATCATGCGGTGCATGTCGCCCCATTGATTGGGATCGAGGTCGAAGGGCTCGTCCTCCTGCTCGTCGAAATCGAGCGACCAGCTGTTGGGGCTGCGCGCCGCCATCATCATCGGCTTTTTGGCGACGAGATCGGGCAGGTGCTTGAGCCCGTCCGCGAGCTCGGCCGTGGCGTCGGCGAGCGTGACGAAGGGCAGGTCGGGGTCCTTGTCGAACGCGGCCATGTAGATGTGGTGGCCGATATGGACGGTCTCCGACCCGGGCGTCAGCGTCTTCATCAGGGTCGAGCGGCCGTATTTCGGCGCGCCGTCGATCATCACAAGCATGATGTCGCCGTCTTTCGCCTGGCAGAGCCTGGTATAGGGATCGCCGGTGATACCGGAGACGACGGTAAGGTCGGCAAGCTTGCCCGGCTCGATCGAACCCAGAAGCGAATCCCATTTGAGGATGCGCGCCGGAACGATGGTGACGGCCGCCACGAGATCTTTGTCGCTGAAGCCGAGATTGCGGATCTGGCTCACGATATGGGCGACCTTCAACTCGGCGAGCAGGTTCTTGCTGCCCGATGGCGACCAGTCGGAGCCCAGCGACACCTTGCAGCCGGAGCTGCGCGCGACGTTCACCTCCGTGGTGTCGCCATAGAGCAGCAGGTTCGAGAGCGGCGACCACACCACCGATGCGCCGGCCTTGCCCAGCACGTCAAAATCCGCGGCACCCTTCAGCGCCGTGCAGTGGATGCCGGCCAGCGCATTGGTGACCGCCCATTCGCCCTTGTCGTTTTTGAGCGAGAGAAAGTGCTTGCGCGCCTTGTCGCTCGTGCCTTCCGCGAGATGCAGCAGCATGCAGCTCGCCTTCTTCAATTCCTCGTCGAATTTGCCCCAGGTGGATTGGGCGACGTCCGGTACGCTGGTGTTGGCGCCTTTGAGGCCCGTTGCGCGCGGCACCTCCACGATGCGGATTGCGCCTTGATAGTATTTCTTGATCGAACCGGCCTTGGAGAGGCCGATGCCCTGCGAGGTCGTCACTCCGCCGAACAGGCATTTGGCTTCGACATAGCGCGTGATCGCGGAGAGGTATTTCGGGTCTTGGCCCAGCGTGTTGGGCGGCAGGCTGACGCGCCGTTTGTAGTCCGGATCGCTCTGCCATTCCTCGCGCGCGCCGTATTTCTTCGGCACCGTCCAGAGCGCGAGGATGTCGTAGCTCAGATGGTTGTGGAGCTCGATCATGCCGGGATAGATCGAGCCGCCGGTGTCGGTCGCAGCGATGCCCGTGTAGTCGTCGGGCAGCGGATCGTGCGGCTTCAGCACATGCTCGATCGTGTTGCCGGAGATGCAGACGCGGCCATGCGCGATCACGTCGAACGCTGCGTTCATCGTTACGACCGTGCCGGAGAGGATGCGCTTCATGGGATGATTCCCGCCGGCACCGTGATCTGGATTGTCTTGCGCTTGAGCGGCGCGGTGGTGCCGACGCGGCTGGCCCAACCGTCCTGCAGCCGCATCCAGTCAGGCGTGCCGGCTGGCAGGTCGACGGCCGGGATATCCGGCTTGTCGCCGGCCGCGAACGCTGTGCCGTAGGGCACGAAGGGCCGGTTCGAGTCGGGATGCTTAATCGCGCCGCGTAGCGCCGTGATGGCAGTGTTCCATTCCGACAGCATCTCTTTTGTGTTCGCGGCCTGCGTCGTCTTCGAGGGCGAACTGCTCTCCGGCCAGGTCGGATGCTTGATGTGCTGATAGGCGACTGCGGGCGCCGCCTTGCCTGCGGCAGACTTCAGCCAGTGCTGCCACGCCTTATCGGCAAGGCTGCCCAGCGCGACGACCGCCTCGATCTGATTGGCGGCGAGAAGGGCCGCGATCCATTTCTCGCGATAGGCGGCGATGCTGGCGTCGCTGGCATGCTTGTTGCCGCCGGTCTGGCCATAGACGCTGTAGAGGAAGGTGTTGATCATGATGTACGACGTGTCGATCCCGCACTTCGCCATGAAGCCCTGGAAGCGGCGTCCCGCTTCGCCGACGAGGATGCGGCGGAGCACGCCTTCGGTCTGTGCGGGGTCCTGTCCGATCACCAGCATCCGCGCCGAGCCGTCGAGCCTTCCGCGATAGAAGATGGGTCCCCATTCGGTGCGGAAATCGGCAAAGGGATAGATGCTCGCGTCCGGATAATTCGACATCAGGGCAATCAGCGCCGGAGATTGCGGGCCGGGATCGAAAGACGTGCTCATGGGCACCTCGCGGATTTCGATAAAGGTCAGGCGAAAAAACGCGCTGGAACCTATACTATCGAAGCGTGTATATTGCCGCCATCTCAACGCGGGCGCAAGCACTGAGCATCGCGCAGTAGCAGATCGATGATGTCGAAAGTGTGGCGCCGCGCGCGCCTATCATCGATATTGCGTCGCGCGAGACGAGGCAATTTCCACCGCTCACTTCGCCAGCCATCCGACTCTGCAGTTAGTGTCTGCAATCAAACCAAGACCGCAAAGTGCGTCGCTATATCTGCGTTGCGATCACCATAGTATCGCCACAACATGCCGTCAGATTGCAGTTCATACAGAAAGACGCAATCGGCGCGGAATAAAGCGCCAACAGCGCGCGTCAACACAGTGGCTGCGACAAGACATCGTCCCGCAGTCGAAGGGAACTTTCGAGCAATCTGAGGAGAAGTGTAATGAAGTTGGCGTGTGCGTTTGCGTGTGGAGTTTCGATGATGTTGTCCACCTCTGTGATGGGCGCGACATCGTTTAGTGTAAGCCCCCTCATTTCGGATCAGGCCGGCAAGGCCCCCAACATCGATCCGGATCTCAAGAATCCATGGGGGATTTCGCAGTTCCCGAATGGCAACCTCTGGGTCTCGGATAACAGAACGGGTGTGTCGACGATCTATGATCCCGTCAGCGGCGTGAAGAATTCGCTCGTTGTGACGACGCCTGGCGAAAAGCAGGGCCGCGTCGGCCGTCCGACCGGGCAGGTGGCGATGCCTGCCGGGCATGGCTTCGTCGTTAGCGGCACAGGCGGTTCGGGCGAAAGCGTATTTATTTTCGCAACCGAAGACGGTCAGATCGAGGGCTGGAACCCGAACGTCGATCTTCACAACGCGATCGTTGCGTTCAAATCCAACGACGACAACGGTGTTACCCGCAAGAAAGGAGACGGCGCCCATTATACGGGTCTTGCGTGGGATTCCGTGTCGAACCATCTGTTCGCGACAGACCTCGTCGGCAACAGCGTGGATGTCTTCGACAACACCTTCACCAAGATCGCATCTTTCACCGACCCGAGTCTTCCGAAAGGCTACGCACCGTTCAACGTGGCGGTCCTCAACGGCAAGCTTTATGTCACGTTCGCCAAGCGGAAAGCGGGCGGAGACGATCCGGTCGAGGGTAAGGGATTGGGATATGTCGATGTTTTCTCCACGGCCGGCGTTTTCCAGAGCCGGTTGGTTGCAAACGGCCCGCTCAATGCGCCTTGGGGCCTCGTGATCGCGCCTTCGAATTTCGGCACATTCGCCGGAAGCCTTCTCGTCGGAAATTTCGGAGAGGGTCACATCAACGCCTTCAATCCTGATACAGGCGCGCTGATCGGCACGTTGAGCACAGGTAGCAAATCGATCCAGATCGATGGGCTATGGCAGCTTGACGACACGCTCGACGGCTTCGTCACGTTCTCGGCGGGCCTCGGCCATGGCGAGAAGCACGGTCTGGTGGGACGTATCGCACCGAAGGGACAATGATCCTCTCGAACTTTCTATCCTGACGTTTCGAATGCGTTGCCGGTCGCTCTAAGGGCGGCCGGCACGTTCCTTAAAGATAGCCCAGTACGTCACACATCGATGTGCCGTTCGCCTGCACATCACACCACTTCGTTTTCCAAAGGAACCCACATGCGTATCGTGATTGCTTTAACGGCATTGCTCTGGTCGAGCGCCGCGTTCGCGGATTCCCTTCATGTCGTTCACAACTTCTCAGGTGCTGATGGACAGTCGCCGACCGGACTGATTCAGGCAGCCGACGGAAAGCTCTACGGCGTCGGCGCGAATGGTGGCGACCAGCAAACCTGCAATCCCGACGGCTGCGGTGTGGTGTTCAGCCTTGACCTCGACGGCACGTTCACGAAGCTGCACGACTTCCATACCGATGACGGCTACCAGCCGACGGGGCTCGTGGAAGCAGGCAACGGCAAGTTCTACGGTACCACCTTCCGTGGCGGTGCGGCGTCCGCCGGCGGCGGCGGCGTGCTTTACAGCATCACCGCGTCCGGAAAATTCAATGTGCTCTACCGCTTTGGCGATGGGTTCACATGTTGTGGCCCTGCGGCGCCAACCGGCCATCTCGTCAAGGCGAAGGACGGCATGTTTTACGGCACGTCGCAGAACGGCGGCGATTTCCGTGACATCGACCATGGTGCCGGATTGGGAACGGTCTATCGTTTCGATCCGAAGACAAGCGCCGTCGCGGTCGTTCATTCGTTCAGCCTCAACGATGCGGCCGGCGTTTTCCCGATGGGACCTCTATTTGTCGGCAAGGATGGGGCGCTTTACGGCACGACACGGGAAAATGAATCGGGGGGCAGCCCCAGTGTGTTCCGGATCGACACTGCCGGAAATTTTGCGGTGGTCGCGGCGCTGCCCGGGACAGAGCCCGTCGCCGGGGTCATCCAATCCAATGCCGGCGATTTGTATGGCACGGATGATGGCGGCCCGAGCAAGGGCTCGCTATTTCGCGTGAGCCGCGGCGGCAAGGTCACTTTCATCAACCGGTTCGACGGCGCAGACGGCAACGGTCCGCGCTATCAATTCACGCCCTTTGGCGACGGCTTCTATTACAGCAACGCGCAGGAAGGCGGTCTTCTGGATCCCCAGGGCGGATCAATTTTCCGGATCGGCTCCGATGGCGAATTGCGCGTGTTGCATTCGCTCGATCCGTCGCTTCCGAACGGCATCTTCCCCAATTCAACGTTCGTGCTGGCGAACGATGCGCTCATGTACGGCACCGCGGGTTTGGGCGGCACAGGCAGCCGGGGAACGGTGTATCGCTTCGATCCCCTCGATCTGGGTCCTGTCGAATCCGTATCGTTTGAACGGCCGCATGTGAAAAGCGGGCACAAGGCGCACGGCACGGTGACATTGTTCGCACCGGCCGCCGGGGATGTTGTGGTTCATCTCAGCGCAGTTCCCGGGCCCGTCACGGTGCCCGCAACCGTGACCGTCAAGGCCGGTCAACAGAGCGCCGATTTTGTCGCCAAGACCTTCAAGATCGGCGCCAAGAACGATGTCCGTGTTTATGCCTCGGTCGATGGCCAGGGCACGCGCACGATTCTGACGGTCCTGCCATGACCAAACCCGCCGTTGCCTGACGGATGGGAACTGGAGGGCGTGAAATAGAGTCGTCGGCCGTTCGATCTATCGTTAGTCGCGGTCAGGCTTGCACGGATCGACCTTCACAATGCTGAGTTTGCCGCTCGGCTCGAGCGTCATGCGTTTGACGTTCTGAATTTTCGCTTCGCCATCGATGCCTTGCTGGCGCAATGCTTCGTCAAGATCGGCCAGGGAGATTTTACAGCGCTGCCGGGCGTCATGATCGATACTGCCGTGGTCGATCAGCGTCACCGCTTCGCCTTCGAAGAACCTTGCCACTTTCTCGTTCCGGGCGACCCAATGGGCGAGGCCGACATGGAGCAGTGCCATGACCGCGGCCGCGACCATTGTGCCGATGAGCGGCGCGCCTCCGCTCATCGCGCGCGCGAGCGCCGAGCCGATCATGATCGAGATGATCATGTCCAACGCCGACCATCGCTCGAACATGCGCGGGCCGCTTAGGCGCAGTAGAGCCAAGCCGTAGGTGAAGATCAGCACCGCTCGCGCGGCTTCCTGTGCCGTCGAAATCTGGTTTTGGACTCCAAACACATCGATGAAAAACTGTTCCATCGGCTTAGCGGTACTCGTCCGATCTTATTCCAACGGCGCCAGGCGTCGCGTCCGTGCAGGAGCGTGAGCGCGCAAGGCAATGGGTTTGGATCGACTGCCGGTCATGGGAGTGGAACGTTCAGAGCAGGCTTGCGTTCCGGCATTTCTCATCGGGGCATTCACGCGAACGCAACGATCACCGCCGCGACGTCTTGGCGGCGCGCTTCGCTTTCACGCCACCGAGCTCGATCCAGACGGGCGCGTGATCGCTGCTCTTCTCCCATCCTCGAACCTGCCGGTCCACACCGGCGGCTTTCAATCGCGGCTTCAGTACAGGGCTGACGAGAAGATGGTCCATGCGCAGGCCCGCATTGCGGGCGAAGGCATTACGGAAGTAATCCCAGTACGTGTAGATCGCTTCGCCCGGATGCGTTTGACGCAATGCATCCGTCCAGCCTTGGGCGATCAGCTTGGCATAGGCCTTCCTGGTCTCCGGAAAGAACACGGCGTCGCCGACCCAGCGTTCCGGCTTGTAGGCGTCGAGTTCGGTCGGCACCGCGTTGTAGTCGCCACACAGGACCACGGGCTTGCCGGATTTCACCAGCTTGGCCGCATGACCGATCAGCCGGTCGAACCACGCAAGCTTATAGTCGAACTTCGGTCCAGGCGCGGGGTTGCCGTTCGGCAGATAGATGCAGCCGATCGTCAAGCCATCGACCTCGGCTTCGATGTAGCGGCTGTGTAGATCGCCGGGATCGCCGGGCAATCCACGCCGCGTCTCGACAGGCTCTGGGCCGCGCGAAAGGATGGCGACGCCGTTCCAACTCTTCTGTCCGTGCCAGATCGCGCGATAGCCGATCTTGCGGATGGCATCGCTCGGGAATTTGTCTTCCGGTGCGCGCAATTCCTGCAGACACGCCACATCGAGACGCGTCTCCTCGAGCCAGCGCAGCAACACAGGCAGGCGGCCGTTCACGCCGTTGACGTTGTAGGTTGCGATTCTCATGCAACCGCGTCCGCGCGCGCCCGCAGGCACCGCAGAAACTCTTCCAGATACGGTACAAGGTTGAACACGAACGCGCCCGAGAGCACGGTGGCAATGTACCAGATAGGCAGCGGAGGCTGGCGAAGCCGAAGAGCAAAGTCCGCGTGCGCCTCGCCGACGCCGAACAGTGCTTCGAGTTGATCGAATGCGATAGTGCCCACCAGAAGGAAGGCGGTGATCGGCATGATCTCCAGGAAGCTGTGAACCATCTGCTCGATGGGGCGGACACGCCGTGTGGCATTCGCATAGCGAACGTCGATGTAAGCGACGGTATGATGCAGCACGAGGGAGATGAGCATGACCAGAAGAAGGCCGGCGTCGACCCTCAGAAACAGCGCCATGGTCAGCGGCGTGCCCACCAAGGCGAACTGCACCAGATGCATCAGCGACTCGCGCACGCCGGAGGTATGGGCGATGTCGCTGGCGCGGTGGCAGAAATAATCGGCGACACCCATGGCCATCCAGACCGGTATCACCACAAAGCCCAAAAGGACCGTTGCACCAAAGACAACAAGCTCCGGCGCACTATGCTCCACGATGACCTCCTGATCCCGCCGGCTTGGCAACGGGCCGGGCTTCAGAAAGTTCACGCCGATCTTCGTCCGGCTTCGGGATCTGCCTCGCGTTCGGGCGCTTCCCACCCGAAAACGCTGCGCCCGCCATACCCGGAGGAAGACTTCCTTTCCTCTTCCATGAGCGCGTCGAATGACGGACCGGCAGCATGCCGCTCAAGCTGGCGTGCCTGTTCGTCGAGTCTCTTCAAGGCCGCGAGTCGCTCGTCGCGGCCGAGCTTGGCACTCTGCACAGCGGATTTGAGCACGCCGATGGTGCGGTCATACACCAGCGTCGGAACCGGGAAGGGGTGACGGTCCTTGCCGCCATGCGCAACCGAAAACCGCGCCGGATCGGTGAAGCGGCAAGGCGCGCCGTGAACCACTTCGGCAACAAGCGCCAGGGCACGTACCGTTCGCGCGCCGACGCCGGGGACGAGCAGCAGATCGGCGAAATCCCGTGGCCCCTGTTCGGCGGCTGCGGCGATATTTCCCCGCAAGCGCCGCATGACGACATCCTCCGCACGGACGTCGTGATGGCCGGGCATCATCAGATGCGGCAATGTCATCTGCGCGCGAACCGGCTCCTCCTTTCCCTCCAGCAGCGCAAATTCGCGGGCGATCTTGTCCGGCCCCATATCGTGCAGCATCGCGACCTGACCGGCGCGTGACGCCTCCGCCGCACGATCGGTGAGATTGAGAATGTCGCCCTGGGCCGGTCCGTCGATCGCGCTGTGCGGCGCGTCGACGAAGCTCGTCATATCCTCCGACAGCCAGTGATAGCGCCGCGCCTGTTTGCGACTGCCGTTCATGCCCTGCTGGACGACCACCCATTTGCCGTCATCGGCGACGATGAAGCCGTGGAGATAGAGGTCGAAGCCGTCCTGCACCGCGGCGCTGTCGACCTTGGCGACCAGGCGGCTCGAACGCGCGAGTGCCGCGCCATCCACGCCTGCGCGATCGCCGAGCGCGATCAACTCACCCGGCGTCTTGCGGGAATGGCTTCCCCGTCCGCCGCAGACATGGAGGCCGAGTTCATTTGAGAGCGGCGCCAGTCCCCGCTTGAGCGCACCCAACACGCTGGTCGTAATGCCGGAGGAATGCCAATCCATGCCCATCACGGCGCCGAGGGATTGGAACCAGAAAGGTTGCGACAGGCGCCGCAGGAACTCGTCGCGGCCATAGTGGTGGACGATCGCCTCGGTGATGACCGCGCCGAGACGCGTCATGCGCTCCGCCAGCCACTTCGGAACGTGTCCGTTGTGAAGGGGCAGATCGGCACTGCCAGCGCGTTTCGCCAAGGCTAAGCTTCCATTTGTTCCCGACTTGTTCTAGTCCGTGTACGCCGCGAAATCCAGCATAAACGGCAACGCTCAGCGCTTGAGATGGGCGTCGATCAGGTCGTCGGCGGCTTCGGTCACCACGCGGGCCGGTCCGCCGGCGCCGAACAATTGGCCCGACGCATAGACGCCTTCGAGCAGCAGGAGCAGCGCGTCGCCGAGGCGGTCGGGCTTCGCTGCGCCCAGCGATGCGGCAAGCGCCGTCAGCCGCGCACGGAAACGCGTCTTGATGTCGTTGGCGACCTTGCGCGCGGGATGCTTGCGGTCGGGATATTCGACGGCCGCGTTGGTCGTGCCGCAACCACGATAGTCCTTCCGATTGGCGCGCTTCTGAAGATCGCGTAACCACACATGAAACTGACCGCGCGGATCGGCTTGATTGGCCGCGATCGTCGCATCGAAGCGCGCAAGCCCTTCCTCACCCATATGGCGCAGGTAATCGGCGGTGAGTTCGTCCTTCGAGGGAAAGCTTCGATAGAGGCTCGGCTTGGTCACACCCGCGCGGCTGACGATTTCGTCGACGCCGACGGCGCGGATTCCCTGGCGGTAGAAGAGGTCGCGCGCGCTTTCGCGGATGCGTTCCGCAGCCCGTTTGGGCGCACGGCGCCCCTTCAAAATCGCCGGAACAGGTTTGCGTTTTGTCACAGGTTTTTGCCTTGACGATGTTACCGGGCGGTACCTATATACCCGCGATGCGACGTACCGGTCGGTAACATAGATCGGCAAGCCGCGCGGTCAAGGGGTTGATCGTGTGGCGCAATTCCAAAAGTCGCAAAGCCGGTTCGACGCCGCGAACCGCAGGAGGAAACCCGCCGGGAACATGCCGGTGGCCTGTTTGGTTTGTATTGAAGGCGAAATTGTAGATGACCTGGATCGTTCGTGTAGCGCTGGAGCGGCCGCTGACGTTCATCGTGATGGCGATCCTGATCGTCATCGCGGGCCCGATTGCGGCCATGCAGATGCCGACGGACATTTTCCCCGACATCAAGATTCCGGTGATCGGCGTCGCGTTCCAGTACACGGGCCTCTCGCCCGACGAGATGGCGGGCCGCATCATCAGCCCCTATGAGCGCGCGCTCACGACGACCGTCAACGACATCGAGCATATCGAAAGCACCTCGATCCCCGGCATGGGCATCGAGAAGATCTATTTCCAGCCCGGCGTCGACATCCGCCTTGCCAATGCGCAGGTGACCGCGATCTCGCAGACCGGCCTCAAGCAGATGCCACCCGGCACCACGCCGCCGCTGATCCTGAACTACAACGCCTCCACCGTGCCGATCCTGCAGCTTGCGTTCTCCGGCGAGCACATGTCGGAGCAGCAGGTTCTCGATCTCGCGCAGAATTTCGTGCGGCCGGTGCTGACCACGATCCCGGGTGCGGCGATTCCCTATTCCTATGGCGGCAAGGTGCGCCAGCTCCAGATCGACCTCGACACCCAGGCGCTGCAGTCGAAAGGGCTTTCCGCCCAGGACGTGGAGAACGCGATCGCAGCGCAGAACCTGATCCTGCCCGCGGGCACGGTGAAGTTCGGGGCGACGCAATACACGGTGAAGCTCAACGACGCAGCGGAGACGATCCAGGAGCTGAACGATCTTCCGATCAAGTTCCAGAACGGCGCCACGACCTATATTCACGATGTCGGCCATGTCCGCGACGGCAACCCGCCGCAGCAGAGCCTCGTCCATGTCGATGGCGCGCGCGCGGTGCTTACCACCGTCCTGAAGACGGGGACGGCCTCCACGCTCGATATCGTGCAGGGCGTGAAGGATGCGCTGCCCAAGATCGCGGCGACCTTGCCGCCCAGCTTCAAGATCAGCCTGCTCAACGACCAGTCGATTTTCGTGAAGGCCGCGATCTCCGGCGTCGTGCGCGAAGGCGTGATTGCCGCTGCGCTGACCAGCCTGATGATCCTTCTGTTCCTGGGAAGCTGGCGGTCTACGGTCATCATTGCGATCTCGATTCCGTTGGCGATCCTGTGTGCGCTGGCGGCGCTGTATTTCAACGGCCAGACGCTCAACATCATGACGCTTGGCGGCCTCGCGCTCGCGGTCGGCATCCTCGTCGACGACGCGACCGTGACCATCGAGAACATTAACTGGCATCTCGAGCACGGCAAGGACGTGAAGACCGCCATTCTCGACGGCGCGCAGCAGATCGTGCAGCCGGCTTTCGTGTCGCTGCTCTGTATCTGCATCGTGTTCGTGCCGATGTTCGCGCTCAAGGGCGTCGCCGGGTTTCTGTTCGTGCCCATGGCGGAGGCGGTCGTGTTCGCGATGATCGCATCGTTCATCCTGTCGCGCACGCTGGTGCCGACCATGGCGATGTATCTGCTCAAGCCGCATGCGGACGAGAGCGCGGCGCATGGCACGGCGGGGAGTGGTCCGCTTTCGCGTTTCCAGCGCGGCTTCGAAGCCCGGTTCGATCGCTTCCGCGAATCCTATCGCAACCTGCTGGCGATGGCGCTCGCACACCGGAAGATGTTCGTGATCGGCTTCTTGGGCTTTGTGGTCGCATCGTTCGTGCTCCTGCCGTTCCTGGGCTCGAACTTCTTTCCGTCGGTCGACGCGGGCCAGATCACGCTTCATGTGCGTCCGCCGGTCGGAACGCGCATCGAGCATGCGGCGGCGATGTTCGGCGATGTCGAGCGCGAGATCCGCAAAACGATCCCGCCGCGTCAGATATCATCGATTGTCGACAACATCGGCCTGCCGACCAGCTCGATCAACACGGTCTATAACAATTCCGGGCTGATCGGTTATCAGGACGGCGACATCTACGTCACGCTCACCAAGGATCACGGCGCGACGGCGGATTACGTGCGCAAGCTGCGCGAGACGCTGCCAAAGGCGTTTCCGGGCACGACGTTCTCGTTCCTGCCGGCGGATATCATCAGCCAGATTTTGAACTTCGGTGCGCCGGCGCCGATCGACCTCCAGATCACGGGCCCCAACGTCGACAAGGATCGCGCCTATGCGCTGAAATTGCTCGACCGGTTGCGCACCATCCGCGGCGTCGCCGATGCGCGGATGCAGCAGTCGTTCCAGAACCCGCAGATCCGCGTCGATGTCGACCGTTCGCGGATGGCGCAGCTTGGTCTCACCGAGCGCGACGTCACCAACAGTGTGGTGACCTCCATCGCCGGCAGCTCGCAGACCGCGCCGACCTTCTGGCTCAATCCGCAGACCGGCGTGTCCTATCCCGTGGTCGCGCAGACGCCGGAATACCGGGTCGACAGCCTCGGCGCGTTGCAGAACGTGCCGGTGACGGGCGCCTCGGGCGGACTGCAGATTCTGGGCGGTCTCAGCAAGATCCACCGCGAGCAATCCGATGCGGTGGTGTCGCATTATAACGTGCTTCCCACCATCGATCTCTATGCGACGCCGCAGGATCGCGATCTGGGTGGTGTGGCAAGCGACATCCAGAACCTGATCGACGCGACCGCCAAGGATCTTCCGAAGGGCGTGACCGTGCATCTGCGCGGACAGGTCGTCACCATGAACACCGCGTTCACAGGCCTCACCTTCGGCTTGTTGGCTGCGATCGTGCTGATCTATCTGCTGATCGTCGTGAACTTCCAGTCGTGGCTCGATCCGTTCGTGATCATCACGGCGCTGCCGGCCGCACTTGCCGGAATCGTCTGGATCCTGTTCGCGACCGGAACCACGCTCTCGGTGCCGGCGCTCACTGGTGCGATCATGTGCATGGGGGTTGCGACCGCGAACTCCATCCTGGTTGTGAGCTTTGCACGCGAGCGGCTTGCCGCCACCGGCAACGCCGCGCTCGCGGCCGTAGAAGCCGGCGTCACGCGCTTTCGTCCGGTGCTGATGACGGCGCTCGCCATGATCATCGGCATGGCGCCGATGGCGCTGGGCCTGGGCGAGGGCGGCGAACAGAACGCGCCGCTCGGCCGCGCGGTGATCGGCGGCCTCATCTTCGCCACCTGCGCGACGCTGATCTTCGTGCCGGTGGTCTTCAGCATCGTTCACGGCCGCAAGGCCAAGGAAACACACACGGAGCCATCTGCCGTGCCCACGAGCGGAGAAGCCTATGCCTGACGAACAAGACATGCTGCGCTATACAGCGCCTGCGCGGCTGCGGCTTGCGGGGATCATTGCCATCGCGGTGATTGCGCTGGTCGTTGTGATCGGTCTCGTCTCGCGCGTCACCGCCAGCCGCGATGTGCGCGAATGGACCGACGCCAACGCACTTCCCGCCGTCAGCGTCATCAGCCTTGATGCCAACAAAAGGACGGGCGATCTCACGCTCCCCGGCAATGTGCAGGCGTTCAACAGTGCGCCGATCTATGCGCGCGTCAGCGGCTATCTGAAGAAATGGTATGTCGATATCGGAACGAAGGTGAAGGCCGGCCAGCTGCTGGCCGAGATCGACGTTCCCGATCAGGACCAGCAGCTCGCACAGGCGCGGGCCGATCTCGGAACCGCGGTTGCGAACCAGAAGCTGTCGGCCCAGACGGCCACGCGCTGGAATGCGCTCGCGAAGGTGAATGCCGCCGCACCCCAGGACGTCGACGAGAAGAACGCCGATCTTGCTGCGAAAACGGCCGCCGTCGCCTCCGCCAAAGCCAATGTCGACCGGCTGCGCGATCTGGAAAACTTCAAGCGCATCACCGCGCCCTTTGATGGTGTCGTGACGAGCCGCTCCGTCGATGTCGGTGCGCTGATCACGGTCGGAACCTCCGGAGCGACGCCGCTCTTCACCGTCGCGGACAACGACAAGGTACGCATCTATGTGAACGTGCCGCAGAATTATTCGGCGGAGATCGTGCCGGGCATGAAGGCGACGTTCACGGTGCCAGAATATCCAGGCCAGACCTTCACCGGAACGCTGGTCGCAACCGCCGGGTCCGTCGATACCACCACGGGCACGGTGCTGGTCCAGCTCCAGGCCGACAATTCCGACAACCGTCTCAAGGCGGGGGATTACGCGCAGGTGCAGTTCGATCTTCCGGCCACGGCCAACACGATCCGCCTTCCGGCGAGCGCGCTCATCTTCAACGACAACGGCACGGCTGTCGCACTGGTTGGGCATGACGACACGGTGGCGATCCGGCCGGTCTCGATCCTGCGCGACTACGGCACCTCCGTCGAAATCGCGGGCGGCATCACGCATCAGGACCGCGTGATCGACAACCCGCCGGACTCGATCCGGCCGGGCGACAAGGTGCGGATCACGAGCCATTCCTGACGCGGTGTCTCGTTCCCGCTGCCAGTGCCCGACGCGCCGGTGAAACGATGCGGGCTAAGCGAAGCAATCGGTGACATCGCCGCATTTCTGACCGAAACAGCCGCTAATTGGCCGCCGCTGATCGAACGGATAACACAGCGATGAACCGATATCTGACGATATTACTTTTTGCCGCGCTGGTTCCTGCTGCTGCATTCGCGCAGAGCACGCCGCCAGACAGCGAGATTGAGAAGATTCTTTCTACGCGCGTCGATGGTCAGCACTGGGCGACCGGAATCGTCGTCGGTCTCGTGACGTCCGCTGGAACCCGCACCATCGCCTACGGCACGACCACAAGAGGCGGCGCACAGAAAGTGGGCGCCGATACCTTGTACGACATCGGCTCCATCACAAAGGTGTTCACGGCGCTTGCACTTGCTGACATGGCGCAGCACGACCAGATCGCACTCGACGATCCCGCGGCGAATTACCTGCCGAAAGGCACGGTGCTGCCGCAAACCGGCCATCGCCAGATAACGCTTGCTGATCTTGCCACCCATACCGCCGGTCTGCCGCTGCGACCGGACAACCTCGCGCCGAAAGACCCGGACAACAAATACGCGGAGTACAGCGAGGCCGATCTCTACGCCTTCCTCGCGCGTTACAAACCACCGCATCCCGTCGGCAGCGAATATGACTATTCCAACGCGGGGTTCGGGCTGCTCGGCATCACGCTCGCGCGGCGCGCGGGCACGACCTACGACACGCTGATCGAACAGCGTATTCTCAAGCCGCTCGGAATGACCGACACGGTTCGCAACAGCACACCCGTCCTGAAAGACCGGATGGCACAGGGATATTCTTTCGACGTCGCTTCCCTCGATCTCACGCCGGCGAAGCATTGGGATTACGGAAGGGGTGTGGCCGGTGCGGGCGGCTATCGCTCCACCGCCAACGACATGATGAAATTGCTTCAGGCGATCCTCGGCTATCGCCAGACTCCGCTGGCACCGGCGTTCGCCGCCATGACGAAGACGCGCCGCCCCGGCGGCATGATGCCCGCCACGTCTATGGCGCTCGCCTGGAACATCCTCGATCAGGACGGCCGCGAAATCGTATGGAAGAATGGCAGCGTCGGCGGCTTCCGCGCCTTCATCGGCTACGACACCGCGGCGCACACCGGCGTCGTCGTCCTAACCAATGCACAGACGGGCACAGGCGGCGACGATATCGGGCTGCACATCCTCGATCCGAAAATTCCCGTCGATCTTCACATCCCGCGCAAGCACGTGGAGACGAAGATCGATTCCGCGCTGCTCGACCGCTATGTGGGCACCTACAAATACGCCGACAATGATTTCGTGGTGGTGACGCGCGACGGAGATCACCTTGCCGAACGCGAGACCGGTCAGGACAAGCTCGAACTCTTCGCGGAAGGCGACCATGATTTCTTCTTCAAGGCCGCCGACGCACAGATCACCTTCGAGACCGGACCTGACGGCAAAGTCACCGCCGCCATCTGGCATCAGGACGGACAGGACCAGCGCGGCGTGCGGATGAAGTAAAGTGAGGAAAGATTAGAGAACCCCAATCATGCCTGTCTCAGTCAGACAAGGGGTTAATTCGTTATCTTGAATACCGTGCCGGAATCGCTGGCTCCGCCCCGCACTGTTGTGCCGTAGATGTCGCCATTTGCGTCCATAGTGATCCCGGCAAATGGCCACCAGCCATCGCCGGTGCCACCGGCTAAGGAATAGAGCACGGTCTCTTTGCCCCTGGGCGTCAATTTGAAAACGACTCCATTATTGCTCGTGCCACCATTTTGGGTCGTGCCATAGAGATTGCCCAGTGCATCCATCACCAAACTACCCGATGGGCCTACGCCCGGGGTGCCCGCGCTGAACCTAAAAAGAATGGTCTCTTTGCCGTTCGGCATCAGTTTGAAAGCCACGCCCGCACCGACGCCGCCGGTTGAGGTCGTGCCATAGAGGCTGCCCGAGCTATCGATCACCAGCCCGGCGAGGGGATCCTGGCCATCGCCAGGAGGGTCGCCACTGACGACGCCCCGAAAGGCATGGAGCACTGTTTCATTTCCGTCGGGCGATACTTTGAAAACAACGCCGCAGCCAAAGCCGCATTTGGCAAACTTCCCGCCAGTCTCGGTGGTGCCGTAAAGATTGCCAGCCTGGTCCATGACCAAAGGTGCGAAAGGATAACCGCCATCTCTTTGACCGCTGAAGGAATAGAGTACGGTTTCCGTACCGTCTGGAGCAATCTTGAATACGGTGCCGCAATTGTTTCCATTGCAATCGCCGCGCCCGCCGCCGACATGGGTTGTACCGTAAAGATTGCCGTTCTTGTCCATGATAAGAGCGGCCTCTGGACGGCCGCCATCGGGATCGTTGCTGATGCCGCCGGTAAACCTATGAAGGATGGTATAGCCGCCGCCCGGTGTCAGCTTGAACGCGACACCCGAAATAAAGCCACCGCCGCCATTTTGGGTCGTACCGTAGAGATTGCCCGAGTCGTCCATAACGAGCCCAGCCACCGGATTTTGGCCGTCGTCGCCGCTACCGAAAGAATGCAGCACGGTCTCGGTCCCGTCCGGCGCCACCTCAAAGACCGTGCCGGCATCATTGACACCGCCGTGAGCCGTTGTGCCAAAGAGATTCCCCGATTGATCGATCACCAGACTGGAGTAGGGCTGGCTACCGCTGCCGTTGCCTCCGACGAAGCTGTGAAGAACCGTTTCCTTGCTCTTCGCCTGCGCGCCTGAGACTAACGAAACCATCGTAGACGTGAGTGCGAAGACCGCAACCATATGAAATGGTCTGAAAACAAACATGGATGACCCTCCAATCGATAAGTCTTCGACGGTTTCAAGCTAACCAGTAGGGCGGAAGCGTACCCCAGGAACCCTAGGTGAAACCAAACTGATTGTCGTGAGGATTTGTAAGATTCGCCCCACCCTTCAAACGAAACGACCGGGTGCGTCACGCCAATAAACGAGCAATCGAGGGTTCTCCGCAGTTCCCGACGCCAAAGTCCCATCCGGAAACAATCGCACATCACCGGAAGGATCGTGTGAGTCGGAATAGAATGCGCTAGTCTTCCGTCTGCATTGCAAACGGAGGAACGGCGGATGCGCGTACGCCTTTGGTTGGCAGTAGCTCTCGCTTGCGGCCTGCCGGCCGTTGCCCCGGCGTCTAACAGCGTCCTCACCTATCACAACTCCAATCTGCGCCACGGCGCCTATACGATTCACGCGCTCACGCTGGCCGCCGCCGCCACCATCACGCCCGATACGCGGTTCAACGCTGCACTGAGCGGGAACATCTATGCGCAGCCGCTTTACTGGCGGCCGCAAGGCGCACGGATCGGTCTCGTCATCGCGGCGACGGAATCGAATGCCGTCTATGCGCTGAACGAATTCACCGGCGCGGTGGTTTGGCAGAGGCAGCTTGCACCGTCGGAACCGCTCAGCGAAATGGCCTGCGGCAATATCGATCCCGTCGGCATCACCGGCACGCCGGTCATCGATGACACCAATCAGGTTCTCTATCTCGATGCCCTGACCAAGACCGATAGCGGACCGCGGCATCTGGTTTATGCGCTGTCGCTGGCCGACGGATCGGTGCTGCCGGGCTGGCCAGTGGACGTCGAAGCGCAGCTTACGACGCGTGGCGCGACGTTTTCTTCGCTGGTGCAGGGCGAGCGCAGCGCGCTCCTGTTCTTCAACAACAGCGTGTTCGTGAATTACGGAGGCTATGCCGGGGATTGCGGCAATTATTTCGGCACTGTCATCCAGATCGATCCCGCTTCCGCGACGATCGCGCAGCAATGGCAGACACGCGCGCGCCGCGGCGGCATCTGGGCGCAGGGCGGAATCTCCGGCGACGGCCAATCGCTCTATGTGACCACGGGCAATACGTCCGGCGTGACCGAGTGGTCCGATGGCGAAGGCATCATTCGCCTTCTGCCGGGTCTTGCGCACTCCACGCGGACGCGCGACTTCTTCACCCCGTCGAACTGGAAGGACCTCGACGACAACGACAAGGACCTCGGCGGCACCGAGGCGCTGCCGATCGACATCCGGTCCGGCAGTGCGTGGATCCATCGCGTGCTGGCATTCGGAAAGGATGGCAACGCCTATCTTGTCGATCGCGCCAATCTCGGCGGCATCGGCGGACAGATCGCGGTCTCACAGGTCTCACCTGGTGCTATCCGCACCGCACCGGCCGTCTATCAGACGACGAGCGCGACGATGGTCGCGTTCACCAGCGCGAACAGCACGCACTGTCCGGGCGGCAGAAACATCACGATGCTGAATGTGACGGCGAGCGCGGTTTCCTTTGCGTGGTGCGTGCCGCTCGCCGGTGCCGGCGCGCCGATCTTGACGACGACGGACGGCACCGCCAATCCAATCATCTGGGTCGTTGGGGCCGAGGGGGACAATCAGTTGCACGGCTTCAATGCGCTGACCGGCCAGGTCGTGTTCTCCGGCGCCGGCACGACGATGACGGGCCTGCACCATTTCCAGACAATCCTCGCGACCCAGCGCCGGCTCTATGTCGCCGCAGACAATACGGTGTATGCGTTCGCCTTCGGGCCTTGACGCAACCCTGCCTCTGGGTTGGGATCGTGCCGGCGCTGCGGGCAGATGGAGAACGACCATGACCAGACGCATCGGCTTCGCCGCAGTTTTGCTTTGCGCGCTTCCCACTTTCGCGTCCGCGCTCGATAGCGTCGTCACCTATCACAATTCGAATCAGCGCGACGGCGCGTACAAGATCCCGAAGCTGACGCTCGCCGCCGCGGCGAACATCCAGCGCGACACGCGGTTCGACGGAACGGTCAGTGGCGACGTCTATGCGCAGCCGCTGTTCTGGAAACCCAAGGGCACAAAGCCCGGCCTCGTCATCGTCGCCACCGAATCCAACAACGTCTATGCGCTCGACGAAACCAAAGGCAAGGTCGTGTGGAGCCAATTGATCGGCAATCCGATGCCGCTCAACCAGCTTCCCTGCGGCAACATCGATCCGATGGGCATCAGCGGAACGCCGGTGATCGATCCCGCGTCCCAGCGCCTCTATTTCAACGCCATGACCAAGACCGCCAACGGCGCGCGCCACATGGTCTATGCGCTCTCGCTGGCCGATGGTTCGATCGTTCCGGGCTGGCCGATGGACATCCAGGCGCTGCTGGCCAATCAGGGAACGGCGTTCAATTCCTCGATCCAAGGCGAACGCAGCGCGCTGCTGTTCTTCAAGAACAAGCTCTATGTGAACTATGGCGGCCATTTCGGCGACTGCGGCAGCTATCACGGCACCGTGGTTCAGATCGATCCCGACGCGCAGAAGATCGACGCCGCCTGGCAGACGCGCGCCGCCGGCGGTGGCATCTGGGCGCAGGGCGGCATCGCCGGTGACGGCACCTATCTCTTCATTACGACCGGCAACACGTTCAGCGCCAGTTCGTGGATGGACGGCGAGGCGATTATCCGCCTGCATCCCGGTCTCGCCCATTCCAACGACACGCATGACTATTTCGCGCCGTCCAACTGGAAGAGCCTCGACAATTCCGACGCGGACCTCGGCGGCACGGAAGCGCTGCCGATCGACATCAAGACCTCCGGCAAGATCAAGCGCGTGATCGCGTTCGGCAAGGACGGCAATGCCTATCTCGCCGATCGCCGCAATCTCGGCGGCATCGGCGGCCAGATCCAGATATTCCAGGCCGCGAACGGCGCGATCCGCACGGCACCCGCGGTCTATGAGACCGCGTCGGGCACGAGCGTGGCCTTCACCAACTCCGGCAACAGCCACTGCTCGGGCAGCAATGTGACGATGCTCAATGTCGCTGCCAGCGGCGCGTCGCCGATCTCGTTTGGCTGGTGCACGGCATCCGGCGGCGGCGGAGCGCCGATCGTGACGACGACCGACGGCGCCGCGAACGCCATCGTCTGGGTCGTCGGCGCCGAAGGCGACAACGAAATCCACGGCTTCAACGCGCAGACCGGTGCGGTCGTGTTCTCAGGGACCGGTACCGGAATGAGCGGGCTGCACCACTTCCAGACCATCCTCGCCACGTCGAAGCGCTTCTATGTGGCAGGCGACGGGAAGGTGTTTGCGTTCTCGTTTGGCAGCTAGAGAGATTCGACCCTCCCCTTGAGGGAGGGTCGAAAAATTCAAGCGCAGCGCAGAATTTTTCGGGGAGGGGTATCGTGCAGGCGGCTTACCCCTCCCCGAAATTCGCTTTCGCTGCGCTCGCAAATTTCGACCCTCCCTCAAGGGGAGGGTGTCATATCTCGTTCAATCCGCTTCCAGCACGAGCACCCAGTCGCCATCGCCGTCGCCGTTGTTGCCCGGTGGCGTGAAGGCCTGCGTGCCGGTGTTGGCGAAGGAGCCGATGTCGGTGAAGGCCGCGTTGCTCGGATCGAACCAGCGCGCGGTCACCTGTCCCGAAAGCTTCGACATGTCGATGGTGACCTTGCGGATGTCGGGCAGATACGCCATCGCCAGCGAGCCGTCGGTCGTGCTGGCCGCGGTAGCATAGGTGTCGGTGGTGATCGAATCGTCCTTGGAGTAGTGGCCGAAGCCGCGGATCAGGACCTCATGCGCACGATCCGGGACGAGATCGTACCATTTGCGCGAACCGAACAGCTGCTTGACGTAGGAGAGCTGGCGGATGCCGATCGTGTCGAGGTTGTCTTGCCAGTCGCCCTGCAGCCGCCAGGAATAGGCGCTGCCATAGAGCTGACCGGTCGTTCCGCTGAGCGCCGTCCAGTATTCCTGCCGCCTGAGATTCTCAGTCGTGCCGCCATCGGTACCGCCATTTTGCTCGAACTCGTAATTGGCTTCGACCATGAACGTCGGCCGGAAATCGGCGCGCTTATACTCCGTCAGTTCCTCTGCATAGGTCGGACGATAGGTGTAGACCGCGTCGAGCCCGAGCAGCGGGCGCAGCGGGCCGTCTTCCATCGACGCGCTGACATAGTAGTCGAGCTCGATGGTCTGGATGTGATTGGCATCGGTGCTGGCCAGCCCCTGCATCACCGCGCGCACCAGCTTGTTGTCCGACGGATTGCGCCAGCTCTGGAAATCGTTGCCGCTCATCCAGATGATGTTGGGATGGTCCTTGAAGCGGTTGCCGAGATATTCGCCATAGTGCCGCGCCTTCGCGATGCCGTTGGCCTGCAGCACGCCGAGCCAGCCGCCCGTCTCGATCGGATCGAGAAGAACCACCATGCCCTTGGCTGCCGCCGCATCCATCATCTGTTCCGCGCGGTCGAAATAGGCGGGATTGGGAGTGGAGAGATCGCCCGGCGTCGTGAACGGCGCGATGCCGTCAAAGGTCGTGCCGTCGCTGTTGCACGCGGTGTAGCTGTCGCAGAGCAGGTTCACCCATAGCGCATTGACGCCATAGGTCGCGCGATCCTTGATGAAGAACTTCGCCTGCGCGACCGAAAGATTGCCGACCATCGCCTGCGGCGCATCGCCGATCATCAGGAACGGAACGTTGTTCTGGTCCACGAGATAGCGGTTGTTCGCGCTTTGCTTCAGGGGGAAGACCGGCTGAGCGGCGAACGCGGAACCCGCAACCAGCATCGCAGACACCGCAAGCGAATTTAGCAGGATCATTTCTAACTCCTGTCGGTATTCTTCGCGCGGCGCTAGTATGGCCCTGCCGGCCGGGAGGACAAGATGGCCACACGGATATGGTTCATTTTGGGTGCGGCCTGGTTCATCCTGGCGCTCTGCTGGTTTCTCTGGCGCGACTACACCCTGGCCTACAATTTCGCGTCCATTGTTTGTGGCTATCCCAACACCAACACGCCCGAATACGCAGCCTGCATGGCGGAAAAGTTGCCGCTCGCACGCATATCGATGCAGCATCGTCTCGTTGTTCACGACTCGCTGTTCATTCTGCTTCCGGCATTCGCGCTGGTGCTGATCGGCGCTCTGGTCAGGTTTCGCGTGCGTCCTGCGGCGTAAGCGACATCCGCTCCGGCACGATGGCGCCGCCGGAAATGATCATGGTCATCGCCTGATCGGTCGGGATGTCGGCAAAGAACAGCTTCGATACCGGCAGCAGTTCGAGAAAGCCCGAGGTCGGGTTGAGCGCGGAGGGAACGTAGATCGCCGCCATCTCTTCGCCGCTACGCGCATCGGTGAACGTGCGCATGACGAAGCCGACGGTCTTCAGTCCCTCATGCGGCCAGCCGATCAGCACTACGCGCTGATCGCTCCCGGGGCGCTGATTGAGCACGTCCACCAGTTTCTTGGCGGCGGAATAGATCGTCTGCACCAGCGGGATGCGCGTGATGATGCGCTCGAACAGGCCGATCAGCCTCTGGCCGATCACGCGCGAAGCAATGGCGCCGATGAAATAGAGTGCGAGCACGGCCACCAGAACCGCCAGCAGCCAGCGCACCGTGGGATTGTCGACGAACGGCCGCGCCGTGGGCAGGTTCTGGTGGAGGAAAGTGGTCAGCGGCACGGCGAGCGGCTGGCCGAAGAAAGACAGCGTGTTCAGGAAGAAATTGAACACCAGCCACACCGCGAACAGCGGCGTGATCGTGAGCAGGCCCGCGATGATGTAGCGCTGGAAATTGGCGTGGTAGAAGCGCCTTTGCGTGGCGTCGTCCATGAAGGGTCCCAAAGGGTGCGGACCGAAGAGTGGAGGGATTCGCGCCAGAAGATAATGTACTTTTGTGCATCTCCTGTGCGATTAAGGCCCCATGTCACGGTTTCTCATCACCAGCGCCCTGCCATACATCAATGGCGTCAAGCATTTGGGCAATCTCGCGGGCTCGATGCTGCCCACCGATGTCTTCGCGCGGTTCTGCCGCGCGCGCGGGCATGAGACATTGTTCATCTGCGCCACCGACGAGCACGGCACACCGGCGGAACTCGCCGCCCTCGAGGCCGGGCAGGACGTGGCGGCGTATTGCACCGAACAGCACGAGATCCAGAAGCGCCTGGGCGAACGTTTCGATCTCTCCTGGGATCATTTTGGCCGCTCATCGAGCCCGCAGAACCGCGAGCTGACGCAGGCCTTCGCGCGCGCGCTGTGGAAGAACGGACATCTGGAGGTGCGCACCACGCGGCAGGTCTATTCCAATGCCGAGAAGCGCTTTCTTCCCGACCGCTACGTGATCGGCACCTGTCCGCATTGCGGATACGACCGCGCGCGCGGCGACCAGTGCGAGAACTGCACCCGTGTGCTCGATCCGACCGACCTGATCGAACCGCGTTCGGCCGTGTCGGGTTCGCACGAGATCGAAATTCGCGACAGCGCGCATCTGTTCCTCAAGCAATCGGATTTCGTGCCGCAGCTGCGTGAATGGATCGACAGCCACCGACAGGATTGGCCGGCGCTGGTCACGTCCATCGCCAACAAATGGCTGGACGAGGGGCTCAACGACCGCGGCATTACGCGCGATCTGGAATGGGGCGTGCCGGTGCCAGACGATATCGGCGACGGCAAGCTCAAGGGCAAGGTGTTCTACGTCTGGTTCGATGCCCCCATCGAATACATCGCCGCCACGAAGGAATGGGCGGACGCCAAAGGCAAAGGCGATGTGTGGAAATCGTGGTGGTTCGATGCGCCGGACGTTCACTATTTCGAGTTCATGGGGAAGGACAACGTGCCGTTCCACACGGTGGGCTTCCCGGTCACCATCATGGGCTCGGGCGAACCCTGGAAGCTGGTCGATCGCATCAAAGGTTTCAACTGGCTCAACTATTACGGCGGCAAGTTCTCGACCTCGCAGAAGCGCGGCATTTTCATGGACGCGGCGCTCGATCTTTTGCCCTCCGATTACTGGCGCTACTACCTGACCGCCAACGCGCCGGAGAGCGCGGATTCGAGCTTCACCTGGGAGCATTTCGCTGCCGTGGTGAACAAGGATCTCGCCGACGTGCTCGGAAATTTCGTGAACCGCGTAACCAAGTTCTGCGTCGCGCGCTTCGACGGAAAAGTGCCGGGCGAGGGTGCTTATGGCGAGGAGGAAAACGCGCTGATCGTCGAACTCGACCGGCGCGTCGCCGACTACACGTCGCTGATGGAGGCGATGGAATTCCGAAAGGCGATGGGCGAGCTGCGCGCGATCTTCGTGGCCGGCAACGAGTATCTGACGCGTGCCGCACCCTGGACCGCGATCAAGACCGACCGGGCGAAGGCCGCCGCCGGCGTGCGCATGGGGCTCAATCTCGTGCACCTGTTCGGGCATCTGGCGTGGCCGGTGATCCCCGCATCCGCGCGCGCGATCCATGAGGCGATCCAGCCCGCGCCCGACATCATCCCGTGGCCGGACGGGCCCATGGCCGAATTCCTCGACGATCTCGACTACGACATGCCGATCAGCCCGCCGGCCGTGCTGTTCGCCAAGGTCACAGACGAGCAGGTCGCGGAGTGGAAGGCGCGCTTCGGCGGCGCGGAAGAGTCATGAGCGTCACCGTCCGGCGGCTGACGCCCGACGATTACGACGCGTTGCGCGCGCTCAGGCTGGAGTCGCTGCGGCTTTATCCCGAATGCTTCGCGGCCGATCCCGACCAGGAAGACGCGATGACGAAGGAGGAGTGGCTCTCGCGGCTCTCCACCGCCGTGTCGTTTGGGGGATACGTCGATGGCGTGCTCTGCGGCATGGTCGTGTTCTCCAGACCGTCGCGGCCGAAGCTGGCGCACACCGGCGATGTCGGTGCGATGTATGTGCGCGATGGGGCGCGCGGCACGGGCCTTGCCGATGCCCTGATGGCCGCGCTCATCGATCACGCGTCCGAAACGGTCGAACAGGTCCAGCTCACGGTGAATGCCGAGAATCCGCGCGCGATCAAATTCTACGAGCGCCACGGCTTTCGCCCCATCGGCCGGATCCCGCGCTCGCTGCACGTGGGCGACCGCTACTACGACGATCTCCTGATGCTGCGCGCGGTATCGACGAGCGATTAAAGCGTTCGACCCTCCCCTTGAGGGAGGGTCGAAAATGCGGAAGCATTTTTCGGGGAGGGGTACTGCGCCAGCGCCGGAGCCATTACCCCTCCCCGAAATTCGCTCGCTGCGCTCGCAAATTGTCGACCCTCCCTCAAGGGGAGGTGGGCTCACGCCGAATGACCGCCTTGACTTAAAGCCGCTCCCAGCCTTCGCGGCCGAGCGCTTCGAGCGGGCGGAAGCGGGCCTTGTAATCCATCTTCTCGCTGCCCTGGACCCAGTAGCCGAGATAGACATGGCGCAGCCCGCGCGCCTTCGCCGTGCGCACATGATCGAGGATCATGTAGGTGCCGAGGCTGCGCGCGTCCTCACCGGGGTGATAGAAGCTGTAGACCATCGAAAGCCCGTCGCGCAGCACATCGCTGAGCGCGCAGGCGACGAGGGCGCCCGGTGCGCCGTCTTCGTCGGGCCTGCGATATTCCATGATGTTGGTCTGGACCGGCGTCTCCTCCACCATCGCGACATAGTCGAACAGGCCCATGTCGGACATGCCGCCGCCGGCATGGCGCGAGTCGAGATAGGTACGCAGCAGGGCGAACTGTTCGCGCGTTGCCTCCGCCGGGACGTCGCTCCGAACGAGATCGCCGTTGCGCTTGAGGATACGTTTCTGGCCGCGCGAGAATTCGAGCTCCGTGGCCACGATGCGCACCGACACGCAGGCCGAGCAGGTGTCGCAGGCGGGACGGTAAGCGATCCCCTGGCTGCGGCGGAAGCCGGAATGGGTGAGCGCCTCGTTCAGGGGCTGGGCGAGCGAGCCGCTCAAGCGCGCGAACACTTTGCGCTCCGTCCGGCCGGGCAAATAGGGGCAAGGCCCCCCCGGTGTCAGAAAAAACTGCGGGACGCGTGTGTTGCGCTGCTCGGTCACGGCTTGCCACTCATTGGGACGATTATGACAAGGGAACTGTCCCCCGCGCCAGTGAATTTGCCGGCTAGAGTTGATGTCCGGGCGGCGCCGGCGGCGCTTCGCGCAACAGCACGATGCTGAGCCTGCGGTTGGCGGACGCGTTCGGGTCTTCCGGCAGCAGCGGTTCGGAGCCGGCCTTGCCCGCCACTTCGTAAACCCGATCCGAAACCAGGCCGCCGGCCGCGAGCAGCGCGCGCCCTGCATTGGCGCGTGCGGCGGAAAGTTCCCAATTGGTCGTGCCGCTCGCGCCGGAGAACGGCGTTGCTTCCGTGTGGCCGCTGATTGAGATGCGATTGGGCAGCCGGTCGATGATCTTTCCGATCTCGGCGATCAGGCGCTTGGTGTAGGGCATCGGCTCGGCGGTGCCGCGCTGAAACATCGGGCGCCCGTCCTGGTCTACAAGCTGGATGCGCAAACCTTCGGGCGTCTGATCCACCATCACCTGCTTGGAGAGCTCTGCGAGATCGGGATTGTCCTGGATCGCCTGATGGATGGCTTCGGCGGCGTGTGTGAACTCGCCGTCCTGCGAGGATGCGCGCTCGGTATTGTCACTGCTCTGGGATTGCGTGTCGCCGGACTGTCCCTGACTCGCAGCGCCTTGCGGGCTCGAGTCCTGGGCGGTGTGTACGGTGCTGTGCGGCGCGGAGGGACTGTTCTTGCGCAAGATGGCGGTTGCGCCACCGGCGCGCGCGCTTTCTTCGCCCATGACCTTGCCGCCCAGCACGCCACCCGATCCACTCAAGGTCTGGGCGATACTCTGCGGTGCGAAATAATCGGCGATGCCGCGCTTCTGTTCGGGCGTCGTGGTGTTGATCAGCCACATCAGCAGAAAGAACGCCATCATCGCGGTCACGAAGTCCGCATACGCGACCTTCCAGGCGCCGCCGTGATGGCCGCCATGCCCGCTCTTCTTGATGCGCTTGACGATGACGGCGTTTTCGCCGGCCATGATGTTATCCCACCGCTTACCCAAACCCCGTTCAGGCTGCGGTCTGCCGCCGCTGTCCTGACCGGATACGCGAACATGACCTGCCCCCTCTTAACCGACCGTTGAAAGCCACACGATTCGTGTAAATCTGCGGTTTTCGCAGGCGGTCGCTTACGCATTTCGGGCGCATGAAAAGATTTAAGCGATCATTGACCGGCAGCCGTGGTTTTTGCGCATCATCGGCCGTTTCAAATCAAATAATTGTAGCCAATTCAATAGCTTAACTCGTGTCCGTCACAATAGTTTTTCCAAACTTTCACACTCGGCGATTTCGCCCCAGAGGGCTGTCACATTACTTTTATAAATCCGTCACGAAGATGTTGCCCCGCGCTGGGATTGACCTGCCCAAGAGGCTTTTCGCGTCTGCAAAAGCAGACACAGAGCCCAAATAAAGAGGGTCGGCATGAAACTGAAAACGGGATTGATGGCCGCGGCTGCGGTCGTCGCAATGACGGCGTCCGCGCACGCGCAGGACTCGTCATCGATGAGCAACGCGGACGCAATCGCGCAGATCAAAGCACTGCAAGCGCGCGTCGAAGCGCTCGAACAGCAATTGCAGGGCGCGAAGACGAAACGCGGTAAGCACAAGACGGTGGTCGTCGTCGCGTCGCCGCCGCCCCAGGCAGAACCCGTGCCGTCGGCAACCGCCGCCAATGCCGAGATGGCTGCGAAGCTGCAATCGGTGCAGGACGAATTGCAGGCCTATGAAGAGAAGTCACAGAGCGACCATACGCGTCTCTCCACGCTCGAACAGAACTTCAACGACACGAGCTGGTCGTTCGACAATGCGCGTCCGACGGTGAAGAGCGGCGATGGCCGGTTCACGATGTCGTTCCGCGTGCGTCTGCAGGTCGATAGCGCCAACTTCATGCAGGACTCGCCGACCCAGTTAATGACAAGCGCGCCCCAAGCGGTTCGCGACCTGTCGTCCGGCGCGCTCGTGCGCCGCGCCTTTTTCGGCGTCGAGGGCAAGGCGTTCAACGACTTCTTCTACGAGTTCCGCCTGAACGGCGGCGGATCGACCGGCAGTGCTGGCGCAGGCGTTACCGGCAGCGAAGGCGATTCGCTGGTCAGTCTGGCCCGCGTCGCATATCTCGGCATCCCCCATTTCGAACTCAATGTCGGCGTGATCGAACCCGCCTTCATGTTCGAGGGCACCACGTCGTCGGGACAGCTGATGTTCCTGGAGCGTCCGGAGATCGACAACATCGCCGCCGACACGTTCGGCGCCGGCGATTCCCGCCGCGGCATCGAGGTGCGCTACCAGAAGGACAGCTTCTTGATGCCGGGCGACAATCTGGTGCTGAACGCGGCCTTCACCGGCGCGAAGACCGGTTCTGGCTCGGGTCACGGCCCTGGTGGCGACGAGCAGACGCAATTGATCGGGCGCGCGTCCTATCGCTTCTGGAACGATGGCGTTTCCAACGCGTCCATCGGCGTCAGCGGCGGCGATGTGCTCAGTCCCGGCAGCAACGCGGGCGTCTACAACACGCTCAATTTCCAGGATCGTCCGGAAATCCGCGTCGACGGCACGCGCCTGATCTCGACCGGCGGCATCAATGCCAAGAGCGCGTTCATGTACGCGTTCGACGCCGGCGCAAACTTCAACAACTTCTACGTCGGCGGTGAATACGCAAACTTCGATGCACGCCGCCGCAGCACGACGGCTGCACCGGTTGCCAGCAACGCGGACACACCGAACTTCTCCGGCTGGTATCTCGAGGGTTCGTGGGTGCTGACCGGCGAGCCCAAGAGCTACACCGTGTCGGCGACCAACAACGAAGTCGGCGGCTTCGGCGCGCCGAAGGTTGCAGCGCCGTTCTCGTGGTCGGGCGATTCCTGGGGTGCTTGGGAACTCACCGCGCGCTACAGCGACACCGACCTCAACTGGCGCAGCACATTCGCGCCCGGCAGTCTCTATCCGACATTCCAGGGAGGCATAAACGGCGGTGACGAACGCATCGTCGCACTGGGCGTGAACTGGTACCTGAACAACAACGTCAAGCTTCAGCTCAACGATCTCATCACCAGCGTCGACAAATTCTCGTCGACGACCCACGACCACGCGCACGATGCAAGCCAGGACTTCAATACGCTGGCGCTCCGCCTGCAGTTCACGAACTGATCCACGACCAGGAGTACGGTCTCAACCCGAGAGGAAAACATGAAAGCGATTTTCAGAACTGCGGTCGTCGCGGTTGCCGGTCTGGCAGCGGTGACGAGCGGTGCGCTCGCGGCGGATATTTCCGGCGCCGGCGCGACCTTCCCGGCCCCGGTCTACGGCAAATGGGCGGGCGCCTATAGGTCGGCGACGGGTACGGGCATCAACTATCAGGCCATCGGATCGGGCGCGGGTATCGCCCAGATCAAAGCCAAGACCGTGACGTTCGGTGCGAGCGACAAGCCGCTAAAAGGTAAGGACCTTGATGCTGCCGGCCTCACCATGTTCCCGACCGTCGTCGGCGGCGTGGTGCCGGTGGTCAACATCTCCGGCGTGAAGCCCGGCCAGCTCGTGCTCGACGGCCCGACGCTTGCGAACATCTATCAGGGCAAGATCGGCCGCTGGAGCGATCCCGCGATCAAGAAGCTGAACCCGAGCGTCAATCTGCCGGATCAGGCGATCGCGGTGGTGCACCGTTCCGACGGTTCGGGCACGTCCTTCATCTGGACCAATTACCTCGGCAAGGTCAGCCAGGACTGGATGCAGACCGTGGGTTCCGACACGTCGGTCGATTGGCCGGTCGGCATCGGCGCGAAGGGCAATGAAGGCGTGGCCGGCAACGTGGCGCAGACCTCGGGCTCCATCGGCTATGTGGAATACGCCTATGCCAAGGCGAACCATATGCAGTACGCCCGCATGATCAATCATGACGGCGCGACGGTCAGCCCCGACCTCAGCACCTTCGGCGCGGCTGCGGCGAATGTGAACTGGAACGGCCTCGACCACTTTTACGTCGTTCTGACCAACGCGGCCGGCAAGGATTCTTGGCCGATCGCCGGCGCGACCTTCATCCTGATGCACAAGGATCCGTCCGATCCGGCAGCGTCCGCGACCGCGCTGAAGTTCTTCAAGTGGGCGTACGAGAAGGGCGACGATATGGCGAAGAGCCTCGACTACGTCCCGTTGCCTGACAGCGCGACCAAGGCCATCGAAGCCAGCTGGAAGGATATCAAAGGCTCCGGCATGTAAGCCTTTGCCTGTGTGATGAGACGGGCGCGGAGCGATTCCGCGCCCGTTTCCTTTGGGGCTGAACGCGGGCAGTTTTGCCGGGATGGCGCGACTCACCATTCGCATCGATTTCGACGACGGCTCGGGTTTGGGACCCGGGAAGGTGCAGCTCCTGGAACGGGTCGCAGAGACCGGCTCGATCCGCAAAGCCGCCGCCCAGCTCGGCATGAGCTATCGCAAGGCCTGGCTGCTGCTGCAGGCATTGAAGGAAACCTTCGGTATGCCGCTCGTCGAAACCGCGGCCGGCGGCAAATCTGGCGGCGGGACAAGCCTCACTGCCGCGGGCCGGGAGGTCGTGGTCCGGTACAGGAGCCTGGAGCGTGCGGCGACGAAGGCTGCGGCTACCGACCTAAAATCGTTAACCAGAAAATCGGGCTCCGTAAGCTAACATATTGACGAACAAGATAATTTACTTTTTCAAAATCATGAGTTAGTTCGCGTTATTATCTTGTAGCTTATAATAAGCCACGTTATATTATCTCCTATGGAGAAGCCCATGAATGCCATGACCGCGACGTTCGAGCGCGATGTGTTGGTCGTGATCCACGACGTGGCGCGGTTGATGCGCACCCGTTTCGATCAGGCCGCGCGCACTTTCGGCATGACCCGTGCGCAATGGATGATTTTGGCCCGGCTGCACCGCCAACCAGGCCTCTCACAGAACGAACTCGCCACGATCTGCGAGGTCGAACCGATCACGGTGGGCCGGCTGGTCGACCGCTTGGAAGCGCGCGGCATGGTCGAACGGCGTGCCGACCCGCACGACCGGCGCATACGTCGTCTGCATCTTTTGCCTGCCGCCCAACCCATCCTGACCGAAATCACCCGCTATAAGGCCACGCTCGACGCCGAGATTACCCAAGGGCTGGACGACACGATGCGCGAGTACCTGGTCGACGCCCTTCTTCACATGAAATCGAAATTGACAGCAGAGCCTGTGGAACCCACCAAGCTCGCCGTGGCTGGGAGTAAGTAAAATGGCCGCATTGAGAACGGACAGCATGAGCTACGAATCCGCGACACGCGCTCCTGGATCCCGCTCGCCCGGCTATCTTGCCGAATTGTGGGCGGACAAGTCGCGCCTGCGCCGCGTCGCCATGATCTGGGGCGTCGCCATCATTGTCTCCATCTCGCTGGTGCTGTGGCTCACCGGTGGCCGTTATGTCGGCACCGACGACGCCTACATACACGCGGCCAAGCTGATGGTTTCGACTGACGTTTCCGGTCTCGTGAAGGACGTCGACGTGCGCGAAGGTGAGCACGTCAAGAAAGGCCAGATCCTTTTTAGGCTCGATCCCAAGCCATTCCAGATCGCGCTCGACAACGCCAAGGCCGATCTTGCGCAGAGCGTGCAGGACGCCGAATCCACGCGTGCGACATATAAGAGCCTCATGGGCCAGATGTCGGCACAGCAGGCGCAGGTCAATCTCGCCCAGATCACCTATAATCGCTACGTCGCGCTCGCGAAGGCGAACGCGGTCGCGCCGACACAGCTCGATCAGGCGCGCGGCACGTTGCAGACCGCGCAAGCGACGCTCGTTTCGCTCAAGCAGGGCGCGGACGTTCAGCTTGCCAAATTGAACGGCAATCCCAACCTGCCGGCTCAGAAGACGCCCGGCTATATGAAAGCGCAGTCCACCGTGGACGAGATGCAGCGTCAACTCGACCACGCCGTCATTCGTGCACCGTTCGAGGGCATCGTCACCGAAGTGGATTCGCTGCAGCCCGGCACGCTCGTGATTTCCGCGATGTCGGCCTTCACCACGACCAGCGCGGTGGGCATCGTCTCGACATCCGACATGTGGATCGATGCCAGCATGAAGGAGACCGACCTCACCTATGTGCGCGTCGGCAATCCGGCCAAGGTGACGATCGACACCTATCCCGGCTGCACTTGGAACGGCACCGTCCAGTCCATCAGCGCCGGCAGCGACTCCGCCTTCTCCGTGCTCCCGTCCGAGAACACGAGCGGCAACTGGGTCAAGGTCGTCCAGCGAATCCCCGTGAAGGTCAAGCTCGGCAGCACCAGCTGCACGGACCGTCCGCTGAGCGCCGGCATGAGCGCGATCGTCTCCATCGACACGGGCAAGCGCCGCTGGCACCGGTATCTGGGCGGAAGCTGACAAGGGCTAACGGAAGAGTGCCCCAGGCATGAGAGTACAAGAGGCCGGCCACTCCGCAGACGCGTACGAAAGCAAGTTCGAGCTCACCGTCGTTTTGATGTGCTCGATGGCCGGCACGCTGATGCAGGCGCTGGACACGACCATCGCCAACGTCGCACTGCCCTACATGCAGGGCAGCCTGCAGGCATCGCGCGACCAGATCACCTGGGTGCTCACCTCCTACATCATCGCGGCGGCGATCATGACCGCGCCCGTGGGCTGGATCGCCTCGCGCTTCGGCAAGAAGAACTTCGCGCTCGTCGCCCTCGCCGGCTTCACGGTCACCTCGATGCTCTGCGGCGCGGCCCAGACGCTGGACCAGATGATCCTGTTCCGTCTCCTGCAGGGCGCATTCGGTGCCGCGCTGTCGCCGCTCAGCCAGTCGATCATGCTCGACCTCTATCCGCCCGCGAAGCGCGGCAACATCATGGCGATCTGGGGCATGGGCGTGATGGTGGGCCCGATCCTGGGACCCACGCTCGGCGGCTATCTGACCGACACCTTCGACTGGCGCTGGGTGTTCTATGTCAACGTGCCGTTCGGCATTGCCGCGGTCACGGGCATCTTCTTCTTCTTCAAGGATTCGCCGCGCGACAGGAACATGCGCTTCGACTGGTCCGGCTTTGCATTTCTCGCGATCGGGCTGGGTGCTCTGCAGCTGATGCTGGATCGGGGCACCAACAAGGCGTGGTTCGAATCGACGGAAATCATCATCGAGGGGCTGATCGCGGGCGTCGGCATCTATCTCTTCCTGGTGCACATGCTGACGGCGCGCGCACCCTTTATTCCGCCAGCCATCTTCAAGGACCGAAATTTCACCTCCGCCCTCTTCATGATGTTCGTGGTGGGCGCCATCATGCTGGCGAGTTCGGCGCTGTTGCCGCCGTTCCTGCAAAATCTCGGCGGCTATACCGTCACCGACACCGGCCTGCTCATGGCGCCGCGCGGCCTCGGAACCATGATTGCGATGATGTTTGCGGGCCGAACGGCGATGCGGTTCGATCCGCGCATCGTGATGACCATAGGGACTCTGCTGATGGAATGGTCGATGTGGGATATGGCGGGCTGGACGCCTCATGTCGGGATGACCCAGCTCATCGTGGTGAGCATCGTGCAAGGGTTCGGGATGGGTTTTGTGTTCGTGCCGCTCCAGCTTGTCGCGTTTGCGACGCTGCCCGGGTTCCTCCGGACCGACGGAACCGCGCTGATGAATCTCGTGCGCAACATCGGCAGCGCCATCGGCGTGTCGGTGACGACGACCGTTCTCGACTGGAGCGTTCAGGTCAACCACTCCATGCTTGCTCACAGCGCTTCGTCCTTCAACCGCGCGCTCGGGCAGAACGGGGCGTCCCTGATGATGAATCCGCAATTGCCGATGGGCCTCGCCACCCTCAACCATATGATCGAGATGCGATCCGAGGTCGCCGCGTTCCAGAACGATTTTCTCTTCATGTTCTATATCTGCTTGCCCGCCATCGCGATCGTGTGGTTGATGCAGCGTCCGCGATTCGCAACCGGCGCGGCTCCCAAAATCGAGGTCATGGAATGACGATGCGCGTGGCGTTTCTTGGGCTCGGCGTGATGGGCTATCCGATGGCCGGCCACCTGAAGCGTACCGGTCACGACGTCGTCGTTTACAACCGCACAAAGGAACGCGCCGGGCGCTGGATCAGCGAATATGGTGGCGCAAGCGCTGCGACGCCTGCAGATGCGGCCAATGGCGCCGATTTTGTCATGGCCTGCGTGGGGCGCGATGCCGATCTCCGCAGCGTGACGCTTGGCGAAGGCGGCGCATTTGCAGCGATGAAGAAGGGCGCGGTGTTCGTCGACCACACGACGGCATCGGCCACGATCGCACGCGAACTCGCCGAGGCTGCGCAGAGGAGCGGCTTTGGGTCTGTCGATGCGCCGGTTTCCGGCGGCGAGCAGGGCGCGAAGAACGGACAGCTCACCATCATGTGCGGCGGCAGCGAAGCCGATTATGCGAAGGCAGAGCCCGTGATGGCGGCCTATGCCAAACGCTGCAGACGGCTTGGCGCCGCGGGCGCAGGGCAACTCACCAAGATGGTCAATCAGATCTGCATTGCGGGCCTGGTGCAGGCGTTGAGCGAGGGCCTAAGTTTCGCGCGCGCGGCAGGCCTCGATCCGGAAGCGGTGGTCGATGTGATCTCCAAGGGTGCCGCGCAGTCCTGGCAGATGGAAAACCGCTACAAGACCATGCTCGCGGAGCATTTCGATCACGGCTTTGCGGTCGAATGGATGCGCAAGGATCTCGCGATCTGTTTCGACGAAGCCCGGCGCAACGGCGCGGCGCTGCCGGTCGCCGAATTGGTCGATGCGTTCTACGCCGATGTCGAGGCGATGGGCGGCAAACGCTGGGACACGTCCAGCCTGTTTGCGCGCGAAGAAAAACTGCGCCGGAGCAAATCTTGAACGATACCGCGCCCGCCCGTCCCTATCATCACGGCGATCTGCGCAATGCGCTGCTCGATGCGGCGCGCGCGCTGCTGGAAGAAGAATCGCTCGCCGACCTCAGCCTGCGCGCGGTGGCGCGCCGGGCCGGCGTCAGTCATGCCGCACCCTATCGCCACTTTGCCAGTCATGAAGCACTGTTGGTCGAACTGGCGACCGAAGGCTTTGTGGAACTGCGCAGCGAGATCGTGGCCGCAGCCGCGCAGAGCGGTGGCGAATCCGACAGGATCGCCAAAATCGGCGCTGCTTATATGCGGTTTGTGGCCAAACGCCCGGCGCTCGCGCGGCTGATGTTCGGGCCGCAGCTACCCAATCGCGACGGGTTTTCGGAGCTTGGTGCGGCCGCCGATTCCATCGGCATGGAAATCGGCGGCGCTCTTCACGATCCCGCCCTAGGGTTGGCGGTGTGGGCGGCGGTACACGGACTTGCGATGCTCATTCTGGAGAATGTCATCGATCTCGGCCAGCGCCGCTCCGGCCTCGACGTCCTTCCTTCGCGCGCGGAGATCCTCCTGCGCAGTCTCTTTACGGTCGAGCGGACCTAGCGCGCCGGCATCACGTAGGAATGGTGCTGGAATTCGGTGAGCCATTTCTGGGTCTGCAGCCGCGTCTGTTCCCAGGCCTGCGCCGAGCGGCAATGCTGCGAGGTCAACAGGCCTTCATGGGTCAGGTAGTGGCAATGCTTGCCGGTGTCGACTTGGGTTGCGTTAACGGGTTGCGGTGTCGCGATATGCTGTGCCTCGGGGACGAATTCCTCGGCGAAAGCCGGCGCGGCGAACGAAAGGGCAAGACCGGATGCAAAAGCGAGAAGAGCGATACGCATGAGTTCCTCCTGAACGTGAGGTCCATGCTGCGCCCTGGCCGTGCTGGCTGCAAGGCGTGACGGGCGGACTCACGCTGACGTGAAAGGCGGAAAACCTAGCCGCGCGCCAAAAGCCGCGCAGCATCGCGCGCGAAATAGGTCAGGATGCCGCTCGCGCCCGCCCGTTTGAACGCCGTCAGGCTCTCGAGCATCACACGGTCTTGATCCAGAAAGCCGCGTTCGGCCGCGGCCACGAGCATCGAATATTCGCCCGACACCTGATAGGCGAAGGTCGGAACGCCGAATGTCTCCTTCACACGGCGCACGATGTCGAGATAGGGCATGCCGGGCTTCACCATCACCATGTCGGCACCCTCCGCGAGATCGAGCGCCACTTCGCGCAACGCTTCGTCGCCGTTCGCCGGATCCATCTGATAGGTGCGCTTGTCGCCGGTCAGCGCCTTTGCCGATCCCACGGCATCGCGGAACGGCCCATAGAACGCGCTCGCATATTTCGCCGCGTACGCCATGATCAGCGTGTTGCAGAATCCATTCTCTTCGAGCGCCGCACGGATCGCAGCCACGCGCCCGTCCATCATGTCCGACGGCGCGATAATGTCGCATCCGGCTTCGGCCTGAACCAGGGCCTGGCGGACGAGAATCTCGACGCTCTCGTCATTGGCGACGTAATCACCGATCAGGATGCCGTCATGGCCGTGGCTGGTGTAGGGATCGAGCGCGACATCGCAGAGCACGCCGATCTCCGGCACCGCTTTCTTGATCGCGCGCACGGCGCGGCAGACGAGGTTGTTCGCGTTCAGCGCCTCGCGTCCGTCATCGCTCTTGAGCGACGGATCGGTGTTCGGAAACAGCGCGATCACCGGAATGCCGAGCTTCGCGGCTTCCTCCGCCGCCCCCGCGATCAGGTCGACCGAGAGACGCTCGACTCCTGGCATCGCCGCCACGGCTTCGCGCCGGTTCTGTCCATCGATGACGAACAGCGGCCAGATGAAATCGGCCGCCGAAAGCTGCGTTTCGGCGACCAGCCTGCGCGACCAGTCGTGGCGCCGGAGCCGGCGCATGCGGGTTCCGGGAAAGGATGGGGGGTGAGGCTTGACCATCGCGCGAATATAGTAGCAGGAACACGCCGGACAAAACGGGGCCGCGACAATGGATTTTGCGCTCACCGAAGATCAGAGAGCCGTGGAAGATGCGGCACGGCGGTTCGCCGTGGACCGTCTCGCACCCTATGCCGCCGAATGGGACGAGAAGGCCTTCTTCCCGGTCGAGACGATGCGCGAAGCGGCCGCGCTCGGCTTCGCAAGTATCTATGTGAAGAGCGACGTCGGCGGATCGGAAATGTCCCGCCTCGACGCTGCGATTATCATGGAAGAACTCTCCGCGGGCTGCACGTCGACGGCGGCTTTCATCTCCATCCACAACATGGCGTCGTGGATGATCGACCGCTACGGCAACGACGCGCAGCGCCAGCGCTTTCTGCCCGCGCTGGTGACGATGGAGAAGATTGCATCCTATTGCCTGACCGAACCGGGCTCCGGCTCGGACGCGGCCGCGCTCAAGACGCGCGCGGTGAAAGACGGCGAGCATTATGTGCTGAACGGCTCCAAGGCGTTCATCTCCGGCGCGGGGACATCGGACGTCTATGTCTGCATGGTGCGCACGGGCGAGGACGGGCCGAAGGGGATTTCGTGCGTGGTCGTCGAGAAAGGCACGCCGGGGCTTTCGTTCGGCAAGCACGAACGCAAGATGGGCTGGAATTCGCAGCCGACCGCCCAGGTGATCTTCGAGGATTGCCGCGTGCCGGTCGAAAACCGCATCGGTGCCGAGGGCGAGGGCTTCCGCATCGCGATGAGCGGGCTGGATGGCGGGCGCATCAATATCGGCGCCTGCTCGGTCGGCACGGCGCGCGCGGCGCTGGAGGAGGCCCAGTCCTATGTCAGCGAGCGCAAGCAGTTCGGCCGCGCGATCGCGGACTTCCAGGCGACGCAGTTCAAGCTTGCGGACATGGCGACCGAACTGGAGGCTTCGCGGCTGATGATCCGCAATGCCGCAAGCGCGCTCGACCGGCGCGACGGACGCGCGACCATGCTGTGCGCGATGGCGAAACGCTTTGCCACCGACATCGGCTTCAAGATCGCCAATGACGCGCTGCAGCTCCACGGCGGATACGGATATCTCAAGGACTTCCCGGCGGAGCGCCACGTGCGCGACCTGCGCGTGCATCAGATCCTCGAAGGCACCAACGAGATCATGCGCGTGATCGTCTCAAGGGAAATGTTCCGGCAATGATATCGATGGTTTTTCACCTCCCCCTTGTGGGGAGGTCGAAAAATGCAAAGCATTTTTCGGGTGGGGGTCTGCCCCATCGGCAGGCACCGCCCCCCACCCGACGTGCTCGCTTCGCTGCGCGCGTCGACCTCCCCACAAGGGGGAGGTGAAGGGGCGCCATGCCGGATCCCGAAATCCTCTTCGAAAAGCGCGGTGCCGCGGCCCTTATCACCCTCAACCGGCCAAAAGCGCTGAACGCATTGACGCACGACATGTGCGTCGCGATGAAAGCGCAGCTCGATGAATGGGCACACGATGACGCGGTAAAGGCGGTTGTCATCCAGGGGGCCGGCGAGCGCGCGTTCTGCGCGGGCGGCGACATCCGTTCGCTTTATGAGTCGGGCAAGACCGGAACACCCTATGCGCTCGATTTCTATCATGACGAATACATCCTGAACGCCACGATTAAGCATTATCCGAAACCCTACACCGCGCTGATCCAGGGGATCGTGATGGGCGGCGGCGTCGGCGTATCGGTGCATGGCAGCCATCGCGTCGCGGGTGAGACGACGACCTTCGCGATGCCCGAGACCGGCATCGGCCTGTTTCCCGATGTCGGTGGAAGCTACTTCCTTCCGCGCTGCCCGGGGCAGATCGGCGTTTATCTGGGCCTGACCGGCGCGCGGCTGAAGACGACGGACACGCTCTACTCCGGTGTCGCCACGCATTTCGTTCCGATGGCAAAATGGCCCGCGCTGATCGATGCACTCGCCGGTGGTGCCGCGCCCGACGCAGCGATCGCGCCGCTTCAGGACAATGTGCCGGACACGTTCCTGCTCGAACACCGCGCCACCATCGACCGCATCTTTGCGCTCAATTCTGTCGAGGAAATACTGACGGCGTTGGACGGAGAGCATACCGACTGGGGCGACGACACCGCGCGCGCGATCCGCGCGAAATCCCCAACCGCAACCAAGATTGCGTTCCGCCAGTTGCGCCAAGGTTCGACGCTCGAATTCGACGGCTGCATGAAGATGGAATGGCGCATGGTCAACCGCGTCGTCAAAGGCCACGATTTCTACGAAGGTGTCCGCGCCACGATCATCGACAAGGACGGCACCCCGAAATGGGACCCGCCCGACCTCGCCTCCGTTACCGATGCCGCCGTCGACGCTTATTTCGCCCCGCTGGGAGAGAAGGAACTGAGTCTATGACCAACATCGCATTTATCGGCGTCGGCAATATGGGTGGGCCGATGGCGCGCAATCTGCTCAAGGCGGGCCAGGGCGTGACCGCGTTCGACGTCAGTGCGGCGGCGCTGAAGCCTGTGACGGATGCGGGCGGCAAAAGCGCGGCGACTGCGCTCGAAGCGGTGACGTCCGCCGATGTCATCATCACCATGCTGCCGGCCGGCCAGCATGTGCGCGGGGTCTATCTGGAAACGGACAGCATTCTGACCGCCGCGAAGAAGGACGCGCTGCTGATCGACTGTTCGACCATCGACATCGATTCCGCGCGCGCCGTGCATGACGCCGCGACAAAGGCCGGCTTCGATTTCCTCGATGCGCCGGTGTCGGGCGGCGTCGGTGGCGCCGAGGCCGGAACGCTCGCCTTCATGTGCGGCGGCAGCGACAAGGCGTTCGAACGCGCAGAGCCGATCCTCACGAAGATGGGCAAGCGCATCGTCCATGCGGGTGGCGCGGGCGCGGGGCAAGCGGCGAAGATCTGCAACAACATGCTGCTTGCGATCTCGATGATCGGCACCTGCGAGGCGTTCGTTCTGGGCGAAAAGCTCGGCCTCGATCCCCAGAAGCTCTTCGACATCATGTCGGCGGCGTCGGGGCAGTGCTGGTCGCTTACGACGTACTGTCCCGTGCCGGGACCGGTCCCGACCGCGCCCTCCAACCGCGACTATACCGGCGGCTTCGCAACGGCACTGATGCTGAAAGATCTCAAGCTTGCGCAATCCGCAGCGCAAAATGCGGGCGCTGCAACACCAATGGGTGCCGAAGCGGCGCAGCTCTATGCCCTCATGGCGGCCAAAGGACATGCCGGCATGGATTTCTCCGGCATCATTCAGATGCTCCGGGGCATTCTCTGATAATTTTTACGACCCTTTAACCTCCGCCTCCTATCGTGATCCCATAACGAAGGTGGGCTCCGCAAAAGCGGAGAAAAAAGCGATGACAGCATTGGCCAGGCCGCAGGCAGCTGCGGCGCTCGACGGCGCGCAAGCGCTCGCCAAGCATTATCTTGAAACTCTCAATTTGGTTGAGCGTCTGCATCGTCAGTTGCTGGACGTGATCAAGGACGAACTCGACCGTCGCGACGAACGCGAGATCAACAGCGTTCAGGCGCTGCTGCTCTTCAACGTCGGCGACCAGGAACTGACCGCGGGCGAGTTGCGCACGCGCGGCCATTATCTGGGCTCCAACGTCTCCTACAATCTGAAGAAGCTGGTCGAGGCGGGCTATATCCACCACGAACGCTCCGAAGCCGATCGCCGCTCCGTGCTGGTGCGGCTAACCGACAAGGGCGAGGTTGTCCGCAAAATGCTGCACGAACTGTTCGAGCGGCATCTTGGCTCTCTCGGGCCGGTCGGCAACGTCGTCGAGGCCGATCTCGAACCGCTCAACACGACGCTCCGCCGCGTCGAGCGCTTCTGGATCGACCAGGTCCGCTTCCGGCTGTAGGCGACTCGCGCCGTTTGTGGCACAGAGGCGTTTCCCTCGAGGAGACGCCGTTGCCCGTTTTCTTCCGCTATCACTGGAACCATCACTGGCGGTTCTATTTCTGCCTCGCGCTGGGCGCGCTGGTCTTCGCGCTGACGGCCAGCCTCTCACCGCCGGTTCGTCTGCTCGCAGGCGGCGACGCGTTTTTCTTAAGCTACATTGCAAGCTTGGCCTGGATGGCGGCCCACATCACGCCGGTTGAGCTCGACCGCAGAGCCGACATCGAGGACGAGGGCATCCTGATCGTCGTCCTGTTCTCGCTGGTGATGATCGGGTTCTGTTGTTTCGCGATCATCACGATCCTTCATCAGAAGCAGGGTGTGAACCCGCTTGCGATTGTGCTCGCCGTCGCCGGCGCGCCGCTCGGCTGGTTCATGCTGCACATGATGATGGCGTTCCACTACGCCTATCTCTTCTATTCCGAGCCGGCCAAGAAGAAAGGTGGCAGCGGCTTGGCCTTCCCCGACACCGAGGAGCCCGGCGCCGCCGATTTTCTCTACTATGCGTTCGTCATCGGCATGACCGCGCAGGTCTCCGACGTCCAGGTCTGCTCCACGCGCATACGCCGTACGACGCTGTGGCATTCCATCGTGTCGTTCTTCTTCAATACGGTCCTGATCGCCGTGGCGGTTAACGCCACCGTCGCCATCGCCTCCTGATCCGGCGCGGCTATCGGTTCAGCCGCGTATCTGGCGCGACACGGATCGGACTGGCTTCGGCAACGGGTGCCCCGCCTGTCGGACAATGCCGCGCTACCTTCTCGCAATAAATAAAGTAGCCCTCCGTCGTCATCAGAACAATCAAACCTGACTGATTTATGCCCGATGCAACGGACCATTTTTCTTTGGGCAGAAGCGGTGTGAATGTGTTTGCGATCGAATCGAACTTGAAGGCGTGATACTGCCCGCTGGTATCGGCCCAATAACCCGTTGTCAGCCCGTCGTTGTTGATCCCGAGAGTGGTGGTACTCACCATCGAGTCGTCCGGATAATCGATGAGGCGTCCGGCACCGTTCTGCGAGATGAAGCCGTGCACCCGGTTATCGTTTCGCGTGAGGATACTTCCGACGACGGCATTTGCATCATTGATGCCCGTGAAGCTCATGTCATCAACGATACAGTCGCCAAGCGACGTTGTGAATTCAGCGATGTATTTGCCGTTACGACCGAAGAAGCAATCCCAGGTCTTTTTAAAGGCGCCTCGGCCCATGAAAACGCCCTTGTTGTTGAGTCCTCGCAGCTCCCCATCTTTCATAAGGGTGTGACCCATTTCTATTGAAAGGAAGGTGCCATCTGCCAGACGCTCAAAGGCTCCTTCGTCATTCGATCCGCCCACGATGATCTCTTTGTTGTTGATCGCAACCGCGCTCGTATGTGTTTGGTGATCGAACGAGGTGTATTGCCCGTTAAGGGGACCAAAAAAAGCGTGGCGGCCACCGTCCGCTGTGCCATACGAGCCTGCGATGACATCATGGTCATTGATGCTGGATACCCCGAGACTTCCGCTCACAGTGCCCGGCGGAGGAATGATCGGTATTAACGTCGCGGCATCCGCAGCGGATAGGCCCAACATCGCAAGGGCCAAGCCCGTCATTCCAGCCAGAACGCGCATCGAATCCAATCCCCGCAAGTACTTCCAACGACCGGCCCGGATTGTAGTCTTCATCACGGGTGAAATCGACGTGTCGCGTGCAGAGCCGTTAGCCTCGATTGAGGACGCTGTAATTCGCGCTGGGTTGCGGTCGCGATGGCCTCCTGATCCGGCCGGTTCCCTGCACCGTAGGACTACAAGACTGCACCTTTTGACAGGCGGCCGCGTCGTTTTGGACGGGTTTGATGCCTAGGTTTCGCCGGGCGCGAGGGCTATCTTTGGGGGGAGTGGACGTGAAAGAACCCATGGTCTTTCCCTATCTTTCCCGGTTTCGCGAGGCTTTGGCAGGGCTGAAGCGCGAGGGGCGTTACCGCGTCTTCACCGATATCGTGCGGGCGCGGGGCGACTATCCGAACGCCGATTTCCACACCCAGGGCGCGCGGCGGCCGGTGGTCGTGTGGTGCAGCAACGATTATCTGGGCATGGGCCAGCATCCCAAAGTGCTCGCCGCGATGCATGAGGCGATCGATACGACCGGCGCCGGCTCCGGCGGCACGCGCAACATCTCCGGCACCACGCATTACCATGTCGAACTGGAGGCCGAGCTCGCGGAGCTCCACGGCAAGGATGGTGCGCTGCTCTTCACCTCGGGCTTCGTGTCCAACGACACGACGCTCGCGACGCTGGCCAAGATTCTTCCGGGCCTGATCGTGTTCTCGGACGCCTACAACCACGCTTCCATGATCGAAGGCATCCGCCATGGCGGCATGGAAAAGCGGATTTTCAAGCACAACGACATGGCGGATCTGGAAGCCAAGCTGCGCGAGGCCGAGCCGTCGGCGCCCAAGCTGATCGCGTTCGAATCCGTCTATTCGATGGATGGCGATTTCGGGAAGGTCGAAGCGATCTGCGATCTCGCCGAGAAATACGGCGCGATCACCTATATCGACGAAGTTCATGGCGTCGGCCTCTATGGGCCGCACGGCGCGGGCGTGGCGGCGCGCGACGGGCAGATGCAGCGCATCGATATCGTCGAGGGCACGCTGGCCAAGGCGTTCGGCGTGATGGGCGGCTATATCGCCGCGTCGAACGAGTTGATCGACTGCATCCGCTCCTTTGCGCCCGGCTTCATCTTCACGACCTCGCTCGCGCCGGCGATCGCGGCCGGCGTGCTCGCAAGCGTGCGGCATCTGAAGGAAAGCGATGCGGAGCGCGAATTGCTGCAGGCCCGCGCAGCGCTGCTGAAACGGCTGATGGCGGAAGCCGGCCTGCCGGTGATGGATTCGCCCAGCCATATCGTGCCGGTGTTCGTGGGCGATGCGGCGCTGTGCAAGGCGGTGTCGGATTCGCTGCTCTACGATCACGGCATCTATGTGCAGCCGGTGAACTATCCGACGGTGCCGCGCGGCACGGAGCGCCTGCGCTTCACGCCGTCGCCGGCGCACAGCGAAGCAATGCTGTACGACCTCGTGCGCGCGCTCGACCAGGTCTGGACCGCGCACCGCCTCAAGCGCGCCGCGTAATGCCGGCGGGCGGCGAGACCTTCATCGAGTTCGTGATCCAGGGAAATTTCGTCAAAGCCACAGCCATCGACGGCGCATCCGGTGTCGAAGCCAGCGTCGTCGGCCCCGCCTCCGCGCCCCAGGCCGCGCTCGCCGACGCCGCCCGGCGCAAGCTCGAATATGTGCTGAAGAAAAAGATTACACCCTCCCCTTGAGGGAGGGTCGAAAAATGCGAAGCATTTTTCGGGGAGGGGAACTGCTCAGCGATGGAGCTTTACCCCTCCCCGAAATTTGCTTCACTTCGTTCAGCAAATTATCGACCCTCCCTCAAGGGGAGGGTTGCGACTTCAGCCTCGCCTGCTACGCCCCTTCGTCGGCGGGGAGGAGCGGCCGAGGCCGATCTTTTTGGCGAACTCTGAACGCTGGGCGGCGTAGTTCGGCGCGACCATCGGATAGTCTGCCGGCAGGCCCCATTTCGCGCGGTAGTCCTCCGGCGAAAGCCCGTAGCGCGAGCGCAGATAGCGCTTCAGCATCTTCAGCTTCTTGCCGTCTTCCAGACAGACAATGTACTCGGGCGTGATCGACTTCTTGATGTTCACCGCGGGCTTTTGTGCGGTGAGCAGCTCCGCACCCGCGCCGCCCGTAAGGCCGCCCAGCGTTGCGTGCACGCTCTTGATCATGCTCGGCAATTCGCTCGCCGAAACCGAGTTGTTGCTGACATAGGCGGCCACGATTTCGCTGGCGAGCTTGAGCAGGTCGCTGGATTGTGCGGTCGGCGTCTCGTGCGTGGTCGTCTTCATGGCGGACTCCTCAAGGAACGCTGGCGTTCAATACTGGCCCGGGAAGTAACAAAGCGGGTCGAATCAATATTCGGAGAATGCCCAATTCTGATCCAATAAAAAGACTTTTATTCTTCGGAATCATCACGATGGTGTTATATTCTTTGTTATTCTCTATCTTTAGTTGAGATTCTGTACTCTTCCGTCCCTTGCCCGTTCGCTTTCTGTATTTCGATACACTTGACGCGCCGATCCGCGACAAAGCGGCTGGGCATGTTTTCACCGTCTGTCTGGCGCAACATCTGGTAAAGGGGTACGGGTACGTCCCCGATAGGTGCGGCGTCTGTCCAGCTATGGGGCGGTGTTCCTGGCGAGGTGTGGCATGGCAGCGGCGAGTGCGGCGGAAACGATGATTTCCGCCTTTTTCAACCAGGATCTGGCGGCCGCCGATCCGGAGATCGCCAAGGCCATCGGCGAGGAACTGGCGCGCCAGCAGGACAAGATCGAACTGATCGCGTCGGAAAACATCGTCAGCCGCGCCGTGCTCGAGGCGCAGGGCTCCGTGCTCACCAACAAGTATGCCGAGGGCTATCCCGGCCGCCGCTACTATGGCGGCTGCGAATTTGTCGATGTCGCCGAGCAGCTCGCCATCGACCGCGCCTGCCGTCTGTTCGACTGTTCCTTCGCCAATGTGCAGCCGCACTCCGGCGCGCAGGCGAACCAGGCGGTGTTCTTCGCGCTGCTTCAGCCTGGCGACACCTTCATGGGTCTCGATCTGGCGGCGGGCGGGCATCTCACCCACGGCTCGCCGGTCAACCAGTCCGGCAAGTGGTTCAAGCCGGTGCCCTACAGCGTGCGCCGCCAGGACCAGCGCATCGACATGGACGAAGTCGCGGCGCTCGCCAAAGAGCACAAGCCCAAGCTCATCATCGCCGGCGGCTCGGCCTATCCGCGCATCATCGACTTCAAGCGCTTCCGTGAGATCGCGGATTCGGTCGGCGCCTACTTCATGGTCGACATGGCGCATTTCGCGGGTCTGGTCGCGGGCGGTGTTCATCCCAATCCGCTCGACCATGCCCATATCGCCACAACAACGACGCACAAGACCCTGCGCGGGCCGCGCGGCGGCATGGTCCTGTCGCGCGACGAGGCGCTGGGGAAGAAGATCAACTCCGCCGTCTTTCCGGGGCTGCAGGGCGGCCCTTTGATGCATGTGATTGCGGCGAAGGCGGTGGCGTTCGGCGAAGCACTGAAGCCCGGCTTCAAGCTCTATTCCAAGCGCGTGGTGGAAAACGCCAAAGCGCTTGCCGAGACGTTGCAGGCCGAAGGGCTCGACATCGTCTCCGGCGGCACGGACACGCATCTGATGCTGGTCGATCTCAGGCCCAAGAAAGCGACCGGCCGTCCGACCGAGAAGGCGCTCGACCGCGCCTCGATCACCTGCAACAAAAACGCGGTGCCTTACGATACCGAGAAGCCTGCGATCACCTCGGGCATCCGGCTGGGTTCGCCGGCGGGGACGACGCGCGGCTTCGGGGTTCCGGAATTCCGCGAGATCGGCAAACTCATCGTTGAAGTGGTCGATGCCGTAGCCAAGAATGGCGACGAAGGCGATCTCGCGGTCGAGGCCTCGGTGCGCGAACGCGTCGGCCATCTGTGCAAGCGTTTTCCGATCTACTAGGGGAAGAAGAATCTCATGCGCTGCCCGTTCTGCGGACACGACGATAGCCAGGTGAAGGACAGCCGTCCGAGCGAGGACAATTCCGCGATCCGGCGTAGGCGCCATTGTCCGGCGTGTGGCGGCCGCTTCACGACCTTCGAGCGCGTGCAGCTGCGCGAGCTGGTGGTGGTGAAGAAGAACGGACGGCGCGAGCCTTTCGACCGCGACAAGCTCGAACGCTCGCTCGCGCATGCGCTGCGTAAGCGGCCGGTGGAGGCTGAGCGCGTCGATCGCATGGTGACGGGGATCGTGCGGCGTCTGGAAAGCCTCGGCGAGAACGAGATCCAGGCCACCACCATCGGCGAACTCGTGATGCAGGCGCTTTCGAGCCTCGACAAGGTCGCCTATGTCCGTTTCGCCTCGGTCTACAAGAACTTCCGCGAGACCAAGGATTTCGAAAACCTGATCGGTGAGCTCGAAGGCGATAAGGAATAAACCTCTCTACTGCGCTTGACCGAATATAACCCAGAGGTTATATAGATGGTGTGGCAGGTTGCCTTCGCCGACGAATTTCACGCCGAATACCTGGCGTTGTCCGAGCCGGTGCAGGACGAGTTGCTGTTGGCCGTCCGGTTGCTGGAAGTCTACGGGCCAAAACTCGGTCGGCCTCATGTGGATACGCTCAAGGGTTCGAAGTTTGCGAACATGAAGGAACTGCGGTTCCGGGCGAGTAACGGTGTCTGGCGAGTGGCTTTTGCATTCGATCCGAAACGGAGCGCAATCCTGCTTGTCGCGGGTGATAAGAGCGGAACGAGCGAGGCGCGCTTCTACAAGCGGCTGATTGCAAGTGCAGAGGCGCGCTACAAAGCGCACCTTCAACGATTGGGAATGTAATGCCTGTACCTTTGAAAGATGTTCTCGATGCTCTTCCATCCAAGCGACGGGCCGCCCTCGACCGCCGGTTCAAAGAACTTGTCGATGAAGTGGAATCGCTGAGAGAGCTTCGCCGTCTCTCCGCCAAATCGCAGGTGAAAATCGCAAAGAGGCTCAAAATCAGCCAGCCGGCCGTTTCCAAGCTCGAGAAGCAGACGGATATGTATCTGTCGACATTGCGCAGCTATGTGGAAGCGATCGGCGGCGAACTCGACGTGATTGTGCGCCTGCCCAATCGCGCTCCGATCAAAGTGCGATCTTTGGAAGATGTGGATTCGGCGTGAACGCTAGTCTACCGCAGCTTCTGCCTCCGAAGAATCTCGAGAGACTCTGTGGTCTCTGACGTCGCCCATATGCGTCACGCGCTCGCGTTGGCTGAGCGGGGGCTCGGGACGACCGCCCCTAACCCCTCAGTGGGCTGTGTGATCGTTGCCGAGAACCGCGTTGTGGGACGCGGCTGGACGCAGAGGGGTGGTCGTCCGCATGCGGAGACGATGGCGCTGGCCGAGGCCGGCGATGCCGCGCGTGGCGCGACCGCTTATGTGACGCTGGAGCCCTGCGCCCATCACGGTGAGACGCCGCCTTGCGCGAATGCGCTGGTGGAGGCGGGTGTCGCGCGTGTCGTCGTGGCGGTCGAGGACCCCGATCCGCGCGTCAGCGGAAAGGGGATCGCGATGCTGCGGGCCGCCGGCATCGAGGTCACGACCGGTTTGCTCGAACGGGAGGCGGCCGCGTTGAACGCCGGCTTCTTCCTGCGTGTGAAAGACAACCGTCCGCTGGTCACGCTCAAGATCGCGCAAAGCCTCGACGGCAAGACGGCGACGGTCTCCGGCCAGAGCAAATGGATCACGGGGCCCGGGGCGCGCCGCTTCGGCCACCTGTTGCGCGCGAAGAACGATGCGATCCTGATCGGGATCGAAACCGCGCTCGCCGACAATCCCGAACTCACCTGCCGCCTCTCCGGTCTCGAAGACCGCTCGCCGGTCCGCATCGTGCTCGACACCAGGCTACGTCTTCCGGAGAGCGCGAAGCTCGTCCGCACCGCCAAGCAGACGCCGACGATCGTCTTCACCGTCGCCAATGGGGGCGGCACGCTGGTCGCCTCGGGCGTCGAGATCGTGAAGGTGGCCCGCGATCCGCGCGGCCGGCCCGATGTGGGCGCGGTGCTCGCCGAACTCGCGCGCCGGGGCATCACGCGCGTTCTGGTGGAAGGGGGAGCGGCCGTCCACGCCGCCTTCATCGATCGCGGCCTGGCCGACCGGCTGGAGGTCTTCCGTGCGCCCATCGTGCTGGGCGGGTCCGGCCGCAATGCCGTCGACGCGCTGGCGGCGCTCGATCTTGACGAAGCGTCGCGCTTCGTTCCGGCGGGGCGTCGCGCTCTCGGGCCGGATGTGCTGGAATCCTTCGCGGCCAGAGCCTAAAACAGCCCCATGTTCACCGGAATCGTCACCGATGTCGGCAAGGTGCGCCACGTGGAGAAGCGCGGCGACACTCATATCGTGATCGCCACCCATTACGACGTCACGGGCGTCGACATGGGCGCCTCGATCGCGTGCTCGGGCGCGTGCATGACCGTGGTGGACAAAGGCACGGCCAAAGACCGCTGGTTCGCGGTCACGGCTTCGGCCGAGACGATGTCCAAGACCACCATGGGCACCTGGAAAGTGGGCGATCCCGTCAACCTCGAACGGCCGATGCGGGTCGGCGACGAGTTCGGGGGCCATATCGTCACCGGCCATATCGATGCGGTGGCCGAGATCGTGGCTACGAAGCCGGAAGGCGAGTCCCTGCGCCTGACGTTCGAGGTGCCGATGAAGTTCGCACGCTTCGTGGCGCCCAAAGGTTCGGTCGCGCTCGATGGTGTTTCGCTGACGGTCAACGACGTCGACGGCACGCGTTTCGGCGTCAACATCATTCCGCATACCCAGAGCGTCACGACCTTCGGCCGCGCCAAGCCCGGCATGAAGGTGAATTTCGAGGCCGATTTGATGGCGCGCTATGTCGCGCGGCTGGTGGCAGCATGAACGTCGCGGTCTTTCACGACTACATCGCCCAGATCGAGGACGTCATCGAAGCCGCGCGCAATGGCAAGATGTTCATCCTGATCGACGCCGAGGACCGCGAGAACGAAGGCGATCTCGTCATCCCCGCGCAGATGTGCACGCCCGATGCCGTGAACTTCATGGCGAAGTATGGCCGCGGCCTCATCTGCCTTGCGCTCACCCAGGAGCGTGCCGAGACGCTCAAGATTCCGATGATGACGCCGGTCAACGGCACGCCGAACCAGACCGCATTCACGGTTTCCATCGAGGCCAAGGAAGGCATCTCGACCGGGATCTCCGCGCATGACCGCGCGCACACGATCTCGGTCGCCATCGACGCGACCAAGGGCCCAGGCGACATCGTCACGCCGGGCCACGTCTTTCCGCTGGTCGCGCGTCATGGCGGTGCGCTCGTGCGCGCCGGCCACACCGAGGCGTCGGTCGACATCGCACGGCTGGCGGGACTGACGCCCGCGGGCGTGATCTGCGAGATCATGAACGACGACGGCACGATGGCGCGCTTGCCCGACCTCGTGAAATTCGCGCAGCACCACAATCTCAAGATCGGCACCATCGCCGACCTCATCGCCTATCGCCGCAAATACGATCACTTCGTCAAGCGCCGCATCGAAGTGCCGTTCGAGAGCCACAATGGCGGCTCGTGGAAGATGGTCGTTTACGTCAACGAGCTCGACTACGCCGAGCACATCGCGCTGGTGAAGGGCGATATCACGACGCCCGAGCCGATGCTGGTGCGCATGCACGCGATCAACATCTTTTCCGACATGCTCGCCTGGAAGAACTATGCGCACGACACGCTGGGCGAGGCGATGCGCATTATCGCGGAGCGCGGCCGCGGCGTGGTCGTGGTGCTGCGCCAGACGCGGCCGACCTTCGTCACCGATGTGCTGTCGCGCCGCATCGAGGACGACATCGACCGCCGCCGCGTGAAGGAATACGGCGTCGGCGCGCAGATCCTGCTCGACCTCGGCGTCAAGGACATGGTGCTTCTGACCGACACGCCGGAGAAGAAAGTCGTGGCGCTCGACGGCTACGGTCTCGACATCGTCGGCACGCACGCGATCCGCGGCAAGGACAATTCATGACCGCCAAGATTCTGATTGTCGAGTCGCGCTATTACGACCATATCGCGTCCGCGCTGCTCGATGGCGCGACCGCGGCGCTCGACACCGCCCGCGCCCAGTTCAGCCGCATCACGGTTTCGGGCGCGCTCGAGATTCCGCCCGCGATCCTGTTCGCCGCGCAAGCGGGCCAGGATGGCGGCGAGATGTTCGACGGCTTCGTCGCGCTCGGCTGCGTGATCCGCGGCGAGACCTATCATTTCGAGATCGTGGCAGGCGAAAGCGCGCGCGGGCTGATGGACCTCGGTCTCATACACGGAATTTGCATCGGCAACGGCATCCTGACGGTCGAGAACGAGCGCCAGGCCGAAGTGCGCGCCGCGCGCGAAGGCGGTGATAAGGGCGGCGATGCCGCGCGCGCCTGCCTGTCGCTGATCGAGGCGCGGGCGCGCTTCGGCATCCGATGAGCGACCGCAGCGCGCGCAGCGCAGCACGGCTGGCCGCCGTGCAGGCGCTCTATCAGATGGAACTGACGGGCGTCGACACCGAGGAGGTCGTGCGCGAATTCGTCGAGCACCGCTTCGGGTGGGAACCCGAGACCGGAACAGCGGGGGAAACCGATGCCGAATTTTTCGCAGGGTTGGTGCGCGGCGTGCCGAAGCACCAGGAAGAGATCGACGCCGGCATCACCAAGGTTCTCAGCGCCGACTGGCGGCTGTCGCGCATCGATTCCATCCTGCGCGCGATCCTGCGCGCGGCCACGTTCGAGCTGATCGCGCTGAAGGATGTGCCGGGCAAGGTGGTGATCGACGAATATCTCGACGTCAGCCACGCGTTCTTCTCCGGCGACGAACCAAGCTTCGTCAATGCCGCCCTGGACAAACTCGCCCGCCGCAAACGCGCGGTCGAATTCGGCGAAACCCCGCCGGATGATGAGCTGCAGTTTTAGATCGCATTGCGATCACCGCTTGCTTGTCATCCCGGCCGAGCGAAGTGAGCGCCGGGACCTATCGTGCCGGTAATTCCCTTGGATCCCGGCCCGGCGCGATGCTGATGTATCGCTTGGCCGGGATGACAACCACGTGTGGTATGAGGGATTCTGCCCCGCCTGATGAAGAGGAACGTTGCTCTGGCGCGCACGATTGAACGCGGGACAGACCACGTAGAAGTCCGCCGCGCGCACGACCATCGCCTCCGATGATCACGACGCCCACGCTGCCGGGTGCGTTCGTCAGCGACGAGTCGTTCGGACTTCGAGGCCTGCGTTGGTTTGAACCCAGGTCTTGCCTTCGTTTGAAGATTCGTATTCGACGAAACGGATATGGTCCTTGTCGAGGATAGCATTCTCGGTACGCGACCATGGCCCCTTCAGGCCGGTTGGCGGCTTGTCGAGATAGGTCCAGCGATTGCCTTCGAGCACAAGGTCGCCGCGGCCACCGGCGCGGCCGTCGGGTGCAATCGTGCGCGTGTGGAGGCGATTGGGCGCTTCCGCGGCCGTGTAGACGATCAGCGCCTGCGGTTTTAGGTTCACCGTCTGCTCGCAGGCGAAGTAGGCCGAGAATCGCTGGCATCGGCTCAGAAGACGGTCAGAACTGCCTCTGGGCGCGCCACTCCAGGGATGATCGGCGCGAACGGTCCAATCTCCGCCATAGATCTCCAGCTTCTTGAGCGCATCGGTTGCGAGGGGCGGCTGAGCTTCGGCGCGGTCGACAAAAACGAGAAGCCCCAGGGCCAGGAGAATCTGGGGCGCTCTGGCTGCCGGATGCGCTTTGATTCCTATCATCTCTTCAACTCGCTCCGCGCCTTGCGACAACGATAGCGTTCGATCTTCCAGGTGCTCGTCACGATGGCGTGATGCCGGTTCAGGGTTCGCTTCCCGGCTGATGGCAGGACCGTGGACAGAAATTTCTGTCGCCTGTCCCCAATACTCACCCCGCTGAGATATCACTGCGTTCGAGGTCCGCCATGCGCACGGCCATTGCGCGGCGGGGATCGAACGGCAGGTCCTCGAATCCGTGTCGCGTGTAGAATGTTCGCACGCCGTCATCGAGGGGGTGGGTGATGACGCCCCAACTGGCGACGTCGTAAGACGCGCGCAGCGCCAGACGCAGCGCGAACAGAAGCAGCGCCGCCGCGTAGCCCTGTCCCTGCCAGTCCTTGTGAATGGCGAGCTGGCCGAGCAGCGTTGCCGGCAGGGGATCGGGCTTGTTGCGCTGCCGGGCCTTGGGCAGGCTCGCGCGCTCGATCTGCGCGGCGCTCAGCGTCACATAGCCCACAATCTGCTTTGTCGCCGCGTCGCAAATCACGTTGACGCGCGAAACGCCTGCCGCGTGGTTCGCCCAGCCATGACGGCGAAACCAGAGGTTCATCGACTCGCGGCCGCAATCGAACGCACTGCGATCGTCGGCTTCCGCGAGCGGCCGCGGTCGGGCTACTTCCACTTCGGCGGCTTGCGCGCCAGAGCCTCGAGCGCCGCGATCTTCTTGGCGGGCCGATGCGCCCATTCCTCGAAGGCTTCCCAATGCTTTGCCGGGATCGTGACCACACGCCGCTCCAAGACGTCGATTTCGGCCGCCTCCAGCGCTTTGCGCCGGATGAAATCGCTCAAATTTGTGCGCGCCTGTTCGGAAGCCGCCTCCAGAAGGGAGCGCTCTTCTTCGTTTACGCGCACACTGAGGACCGAGGTTGTCATCTGGGTGGTTTCGCTAGCTCTGTATGACAATAGCATACGGAACGACTCGCTTGCAACTTAGAATGTTCCCTATATGTTCTTATGTGGGTTGATCCGCAAGTGGATTTTTTCGAAGTGAATCGCAGGAAAAATAGCAAGTTTTGAAAAACAAATGACTGCATGTGGTGGCTCGCGGTGAGAAAAGCGATAAAGAGCACAATATCTGGAATCCGCGATGCGGAGGGGCGGTGCCGGTTGCCGGTGTATGTCGGGAAGCGCGGTGCGCCGAAAGGCAACCGCAACGCGGAGCGCGAGGCCTTCCACAACCGGGAGGCAAAGGCGCAGCGCGCGCAGTACTCCGCCGTTCTGAAAAGCGCGCGCAATATGATCAAGGAGGCGAAGCTCTTCCTTCAGGAAATTCGCCTCGAGAACCGGCTCAGACCATGATGCGTTCGGCGCAGCCTTCGAGCGGCATGAGATAGAACTCGAGCGGGAGCGGGATTTTGTTGTCCTTGAACGCCTGTGCCAGTCTCACCATCACGTCGCGGTGCTGCTTGGTTTCGGCCTCGCGGTTCGGCGGCACGCCGAACTCGGCGTTGAAGGCGCCGCACTCGCGATGGTCGACGACGACGACCTTCTGGATTTCATGCAGCTTGCTGGCGAGTCCCACCTGCTCCCAGAACGCCGGCACGGAGTCTTTGAACATCTTCGACACACCCGAGAGCGATGCGCCGGCAAGCGCCAGGATGTCGGCCTCCTTGAAGAGATCGAGTTCGTTGGCGATGTACGCGGTATCCTTGTTCAGGAAGCGATAATCGATGCAGGTCACGCACATCGCCTTGATCTGGGCGCTGGCGGACGCGGCTCTGGGCAGCATGGCGGCGCCTGCCACGCCCAGAAACAGCGATCCGAGATGACGGCGGTTGATGGCGTTATGGATGCACATGGAATCCTCCAGCTTGAATGCGGTCAGCGTAGCGCGATTCTACTCTTTGTTGCAGGCATTGCCGGGCCTGCCGGATTATAGTCGGCCCATGCCGCGTCTTTCCGAATTTCAGCTGATCGCACAGATGTTTGCCCCACTCGCCACCGCACCCGGCGCGTTCGGGCTCAAGGACGACGCCGCGGTCATCCCGGCGCGCGAGGGCGCCGATCTCGTCGTCACGACCGATGCACTGGTCGAGGGCGTGCATTTCTTCGCGAACGATCCGCCCGAGACGGTCGCGAAGAAGGCGCTGCGCGTGAACCTCTCCGATCTCGCCGCCAAGGGAGCGGTGCCGCATGGCTATCTGCTCGCGCTGTCGCTGCCGGCGAGCATCGATATGCCGTGGCTGGAATCGTTTGCGCGCGGCCTTGGTGAGGATCAGGCGGCGTTCGCGTTGTCGCTCCTAGGCGGCGATACGACTTCGACACCGGGGCCGCTCTCTATCGCCATCACCGCGTTCGGTCATGTGCCGAGTGGCACGATGATCCGCCGCTCGGGTGCCGTGCCCGGCGATCTGGTGTTCGCCTCCGGCACGATCGGCGATGGCGGCGGCGGATTGGCGGTGCTGAAACGCGAAGAGGCTGCACCTTCTCACCGCGATTATCTGATCTCACGCTATCGCCTGCCCACGCCGCGCCTCGCGCTCGGAGGGGCACTGCGCGGCATCGCGACGGCATCGCTCGACGTTTCGGATGGCCTCCTTGCCGATCTTGGCCATATCGCCGAGGTGTCCGGCGTGCGCATCGTGGTGGAGGCCGAACACATCCCGCGCTCGGCTGCGCTTGCGGCGCTCTGGGGCGACGGGATGGAGGCGATCGTCCGCGCCGCAACCGCGGGCGACGATTACGAGATTGCGTTCACCGCGGCCTCGCCACCTCAAAGCACGCCCACACCCGTCACCTGCATCGGCCGGGTGGAGCAGGGTTCGGGTGTCGTCCTACTGGATGCGCAGGGCAGGAATGTGCCCGTTCCGCGTGCGGGCTATCGGCACTTCTGAAAGGTAACGCTTTGTTAGCCATGATGGGGCGAGGGTCGCCGGATGCGCAAACTGGCCGTCCTTGCCGCAGCCCTACTTCTGAGTTTGCCCGCGCGCGCGGCGGACGAAGCCAAAACGCCGAAGGAAGAGCCGGGCACGCACGTCCAGATGCCGTTCCTGATCGCGCCAATGAGCATCGACGGCAAGCTTCAGGGCTACAGCTACATCTCTTCCAAGCTGGTCGCGTCGACACCGTCGGCGTCGGTCGAAATCCGCGACAAGCTCGCCTTCATCCAGGATGCGTTCGTGCGCGATGTGAATGCATCGCCGACCGGAAAGGCCCAGGATCCTCTCGCCATCGATTCCGCGGCGCTGACGGCGCGTCTGGTGGCCGATGCGCGGCGCATCGTCGGCAACAGCAAGGTCGTGACGATCACCTTCACGCAGATCAAATTCTCGCCGCTGCATCCCAAGGCGACCACGGACGCTTCCGAAACCGCAAGCGTGCCGGCGGCGCAGCACGCGGCCGCGACACCTGCCGCCGAAACGAAGAGGTAGTCCTAGCGCTCAAGCGCGCTGAGCACGTCCTGCGCACGGTGTGCGAGGTCGGCAAGCTCGGTCGGCATTTCCTCGCCCGAACGGCGCGCCCATTCGACGAGCATGCGCGCAACGGAGGCAAGCTGCGGTGCGGCGGCGATCATCTGTGCCTGGCGCTCGATCTTGCCCGGGTCGAGATCATATTCGGCGCCCGGCACACGCCAGCCGCCCCAATCGGTCTCACCGGTTATCACCACGGGATAGGTGCCCGGAATGGGATGACGCGAGCAGTCTTCAGTCGCCTGCCACTTGTTGCGTGCGCGCATCACGCGCCAATGCTCGGAACCGTCCGACTTCCTTTCGGCGACGGGTTCCTCCGACTGCAATTCGTCGGCGGTGAATTCGCGGCCCAAGCCTGCGTCGTAATGCACGCGGATCGGCTCATCGAGGCCCTTGGCCCAATGCGGCACCACATGCTCCACGAGAGCCCATGTTCCGACGGGCTTCACGAAGACGCGCTGGTTCTTGTGGAATTGTGCCTTGGCCATATTCGCCGCATCCTGCCTTACCTCGCGGAAGTGTGGACACGCCGCCTTAAACGGACGTTAAAATGCACATCTGGCGTTTAACGTTTGGCCGTGTTTTATCGCCTGCAACGACAAGAATATCGAGGGACGCATGAATTTCGATTTCTCCGACGAGCAGAAACAGATCAAGGAACAGGCGCGCAAATTCCTGAGCGAGAAGTGCACCACCAAGACCGTGCGCAAACTTTACGAAGGGTCTGCGAGCTACGACGCCGCACTGTGGAAGCAGATCGCGGAGATGGGCTGGATGGGCACTGCGATTCCGGAAGAGTTCGGCGGGCTCGGTCTCGGCTATCTCGAGCTTTGCGTCGTTGCAGAAGAACTCGGCCGCGCGCTCGCACCGGTGCCGTTCTCTTCGACTGTCTATCTCTTTGCGGAGGCGCTTCTTGCCGCGGGTACGGACGAACAGAAGAAGCGCCTATTGCCCAAGATCGCGTCCGGCGAGCTCATCGGCACGTTTGCGCGCAGCGAAGCCGCGGGTGCCGTGACGCCAAAGAACATCCGCACGGCGTTCAAGGGCGGGAAGCTATCCGGCACCAAGACTCCGGTCACCGACGGCATGGAAGCGGACTACGCCATCGTGCTCGCGCGCGGTTCGGAAGATGCCGGCGAACGTGGTCTGCAGCTTGCGCTCGTCGATCTCAAAGGCGCGGGCGTGAAGCGGCGTGCGCTCGATTCGCTCGATCCTTCGCGCGGCAGCGCCGAGATCGTGTTCGACAACGCGAGCGCCGAGGCGCTCGGCAAGCTCGGTGAAGGCTGGAGCGTGGCGAGCCGCGTGCTCGACCGTGCCGCGATCCTCACCGCGTTCGAGCAGGTCGGTGGCGCGGATGTGTGTCTTGCGATGGCCAAGGATTACGCGATGACGCGCTATGCCTTCGGCCGTCCGATCGCCTCGTTTCAGGCGATCAAACACAAGCTTGCGGACATGTATATCGGCAACGAACTCGCGCGCTCGAATGCCTATTATGGTGCATGGGCGCTATCGACGAATGCGCGCGAACTGCCGCTGGCGGCTGCCGCGGCGCGCGTCTCGGCGACACAGGCGTTCGATTATGCGTCCAAGGAAAACACCCAGGCGCATGGCGGCATCGGCTTCACCTGGGAGGCGGATTGCCACTTCTACTACAAGCGTTCACGGCAGTTGGGTCTCGCGCTCGGACCGCAGCGCACCTGGAAAGACAAGCTCGTCACCGAACTCGAACTCTCGAACGCGGCTTAAGGACCCTTCGCGGCCCCGCGTCATGCTGAGGCACGAGCGATAGCGAGCCTCGAAGAACGCGGGGCACCTCAGGGTGACGCAGAGAGAGAACGGATAAAGGAGGAATACATGGATTTCGAAGACAGCCCCGAAGAAGCCGCGTTCCGCGCCGAAGTGCGCGCATGGCTCGACGCCAATGCCAAGCCGCGTGTCAAGCGCGAGACCACCGATCCGCTCGACGAGCGCGACGATGGCGATACGATGGCCAAAGCAAAAGCCTGGCAGAAGACCAAGGCCGACAAAGGTTATGCGCGCATCACCTGGCCGAAAGGCATGGGCGGGATCGGCGGCACACCGATGCAGTCGATTATCTACGGGCAGGAAGAATCGAAATACGACGTCCCGTTCGGCGGACCGTTCGCGATTGGCCTCGGCATGTGTATCCCGACCGTGATGGCCTATTGCGGCGACGAGACGAAGCAGCGCTATGTGAAGCCGGCGGTCGAAGGCACGGAAATCTGGTGCCAGTTGTTCTCCGAACCGGCCGGCGGCTCCGATGTTGCGGCGCTGAAGACGCGAGCCGTGAAGGACGGCGACACCTGGACGATCAACGGATCGAAGATCTGGACGACCGGCGCGCAGTTCTCCGATTACGGCCTACTGCTCACCCGTACCGACCCGAATGTGCCCAAGCACAAGGGTCTGACCATGTTCTATCTCTCGATGAAGGCGCCCGGCGTCGAAGTGCGTCCGATCAAGCAGGCGAGCGGCGCCTCAGGCTTCAACGAAATCTTTTTCACCGATGTGAAGATCCCGGATTCGCAACGTGTCGGCGAGGTGGGGCAGGGTTGGCAGGTCGCGCTTACCACGCTCATGCACGAACGTCTCGCGGTCGGCGGCGGGCAGGGCGGCGGACTTGATGTGCCGCAGCTCCTTCAACTCGCGCGCGCGCTGGAGCTGGAAGACGGTCCGGCGATCAAGAACGCCGCGGTGCGTGAGAAGATCGCGGACTGGTATGTGCGCTCCGCCGGCCTGAAATACACGACCTTGCGCACCATGACGGCGCTTTCGCGCGGCCAGCAGCCGGGACCGGAAGCCTCCATCGCCAAGGTCGTGGTGGCGTCGAAGCTTCAGGACCTCTCCGCGTTCGCGATGGAGCTCGAAGGCGAAGCGGGTGCGCTCACCGGCAACGATGCCCCGATGAACGGCATGTTCCAGCAGGGCTGGCTCTCCGCACCGGGTCTGCGCATCGCGGGCGGCACGGACGAGATCCTTCGCAACATCATCGCCGAGCGCGTGCTCGGCCTTCCAGGCGATGTGCGCGTCGACAAGGACGTGCCGTTCAACAAGGTGCCGTCGGGCAGATAGGAGAAGAACATGATCGGATATGTGACGCTTGGATCGAACGACCTCGAGAAATCGAAGGCGTTCTACGACGCGCTGACTGCGGAGCTCGGCGGCCAGCGGACATTCGCAAGCGACCGGATGGAGGGCTATGGCAGCAAGGCGGGCGCGATGCTTGCGGTCTGCACGCCGCATGACGGCAAGCCCGCCACGGCCGGAAACGGAACGATGTTCTCGTTCGCGGCGCCGTCGCGGGAGATGGTCGACCAGGTCTACGCCAAGGCGATCTCGCTCGGCGCGAAGGACGAAGGTGCGCCCGGCGCCCGCAGCGAAACGTTTTACGGCGCGTATTTTCGCGATCCCGACGGCAACAAGCTCTGCGTGTTCAAATCGGGAAGCTAGTGAATTTACGACGGGACCGGCAACGCCGGTCATGATTTCTCCGGCTTCAGTCCCAATCGCCCCGCGATAAGATTGTCCATCGTGCGTTTGGGCAGAATCGCGCTCATCACTTCCTGGAAGCGGTCCGGCGTTACGACGTAGCGCACTTTCGGGTTGGACGTCGTCAGCGCGGTGTAGATCGCCTCGCCCAGCGCCTCTGGCTTCAGCCCTTTCGGTCCGCGGTCGAGCATGTAGCTGCGGATCTTCTGAAGCTGCGACATGTAGGGCGTATTGGCATACTGGCTGACGTCTACTTCCTCGGCCTTCGCCCAAATCGGCGTGGCCACCGCACCGGGCGCCACCACGATCACGTCGATGCCGAACAACATCAGTTCACGACGCAGCGATTCCGACAGGCCTTCGATGGCGAATTTGGAAGCGCTGTAAGGGCCCATGAACGGATTGGCATTTCGTCCGCCGACGGAGGAAATCATTACGATGCGGCCGGGCTGGCCTTTGCGCGAACGGTCGGCCCCGAGCAGCGGCGCGAACGCCTGAGTGACGATCACCTGGCCGGTGACGTTGACCTCGAGCTGCTGACGCAATTCGTCGATCTTCAGATAGAGCAGGGGGCCGGCGACCGCGATCCCGGCATTGTTCACGAGACCGGCCAGCGTCTCGCCGCCCAGCGCCGCCGAAACCTGCTCCGCCGCCGCGTTCACCGCCCCCGCATCCGTCACGTCGAATTTCAGCGGCACGAAGTTTGCGCCGAATTCCTTCTGCAGCCTTTCGCCATCGGTCTCCTTGCGCACCGAGCCGAAGACGCGGAAGCCGTGCTGGATGAGAACTTTGGTGGCACCCCAGCCGATGCCGGTGGACGAACCTGTAACGACGACGGATTTCATGGCATGACCCCTTCGATAGCGGATTGCGGCATTATAGCCGAACGAAAGACATAGGCATGGTCGACGTCGAAACAATCGCCTTTGCGCACAGGCTGGCCGATGCCGCGGGCGAGGTCATCCGCCCCTATTTCCGCCAGAGCATAGAGATCACCGACAAGGGCGCCGCCAAGGGCAGCATCTTCGATCCCGTGACCGAGGCCGACAAAGGGGCGGAAAAGGCGCTCCGCGCGATCATCGAACGCGACCGGCCCGATGACGGAATCCTGGGCGAGGAATTCGGCGAGAAGGCCGGCCGGAACGCGCTGCGCTGGGTGCTCGATCCCGTCGACGGCACGCGCGCCTTCATCAATGGCCGCCACGAATGGGGATCGCTGATCGCGCTCGAGGAAAGCGAACGTCCCGTGCTCGGCATCATCGATCAGCCGGTGATCGGCGAACGCTTCATCGGGGCAAACGGTACCGCAAAGTTCCACACGGCCGGCGGCGTGACGCCGCTTCGCGCGCGCGAATGCGCGCGGATCGAGGATGCGATCCTCTGCGCCACGCATCCTTACGCCTACTTCTCTTCAGAGGAGCGCGCCGCGTTCGGCCGCGTGTCCGACGCCGTGCGGATGAGCCGCTTCGGCGGAGACTGCTATCTCTTCGGGCTGCTGGCGATGGGCTTCGTCGATCTGATCGTCGAGTCGGCATTCCATCGCTGGGATGTGGCCGCGCTCATTCCCGTGGTCGAAGGCGCGGGCGGCATCATCACCAACTGGCAGGGCGGTGACTGCCGCGAAGGCGGACAGACACTCGCCGCCGGCGACGCACACGTGCACGCCGCGGCGCTGAGGCTATTGGCGGGAATTCGGTAGCGCGAGACCCGCGAGGTGTTTAGCTTCGGTGATCTTGTTGGGGGGACAAAATGGCATTCGTATTGGACAGACAAAAGCGTTGGAGCGAGCGCGGGCTTTCGCTCGCAATATGGTCGACGGTCGCGGCGGTGCTCTTTGCGATCGCGGATGGTATATTCAAAGGACCTTTGAGCATCAGATACGGCATTGGCGACATGCACAATGCCGCGATTCTCAGCATGCTGGCGACTTGGTGCTACGATCTCAGACAGACCGTCGATGGCCTGATTTATATCGGTGCGCTGGTTTTCATCGGCGCAAAATTCTTCGAGACGCGCACGATCTTTACCGTCGGCTTCGACAACATCGACAGTGCCAAGATTAGCATGAAGGGCCCGGACGACGACAATGTGGTCTGGATCGGGCGCCGCTACGGCACGCGCCTTGAAGCCGAAACCGTCGCTGCGACAATCGAAAGCCGACTTAAGGAAAGCAGCGCGGCTTAGTGGCAGCCTAAACGCAGCCGCCCGGTCGAAGGCGCGGGCCGACTCGCCTATTTGAACGCGAAATAGGCCGCTCCGATCAGGAGAAGGAACGCGACGCCGTGATTCCATTTGAGCGCCTCGCCGAGATACGTGGTCGAGAAGATCGCAAACACGGCGAGCGTGATGACCTCCTGCATCGTTTTGAGCTGCGCTGCGGAATAGACGGTGTGGCCGATATGATTGGCCGGCACCGCGAAGCAATATTCGAAGAAGGCGATTCCCCAGGACACCGGGATCAAAATCCAGAGCGGCGTCGCCGGGTATTTGAGCTGGCCGTACCACGCGAACGTCATGAAGACGTTGGAGATGCTCAATAGAAGAATGGGCGCGATCATCGGCCAGGTCATGGCAGGGTCCCTTTTGTGATTCCGCAGGACTACCTCATAATGTTATGGCCCGTACAATGTTCGTTGGAGACATGACAACTCTATTGCTGCGGGCTAACTGAGCTTTGCGACGAATACATCGAACGCCGCCCAGAAGCGTGCGCGGAGGGAATCGTTTTCCATCAGGATCTCGTGCTCGCTGTTGGGAAAGTCGACGTATTCGCCACGTGGCATCCGCGCCGCGAAGCTGCGTTCCGCGTCGGTGAGCACAATGCGGTCCTTTCCCGCGCCGCAGACCAGCACCGGCATGGGGATCGCTTCGGCAAATCCGGGCGCGTTTACGCGCGTCATCGAGCGATAGGCCGCTTCGATCCAGCCCCAGGTGGGACCGGCAAGACGCAGATCGGGATGGTCTTTCAGAAAATCCTGCGCGCGCACGAACCGCGCGACATCGGACGTCACGAGCTGTGTATCGAAAGTGATCAGGAATGGATCGCGCGCCGCCATGCCCCAGGCGAAGTCGTCGCCGAAGCCAAAGCCGGAATAAAGCGCAGTCACCATGCGCGTAAGCCACCCCGGATAGCCGCGCGTCGATATCGCAAGCATCGGCGCCGTCAGCACGGCGGCGCGGACGGCCGCGGGCTTGTCGTGCAGCGTACGCAGCAGGATGTGCGCGCCCATTGAGTGCGCGAGCGCGATCGGCGGCTTATCCGACAGCGGGCGGACGATTTGTTCGAGAAAGCTCGTAAGATCGTCGTCGAACTGCGCGAAGTCGCGCACATAGGATTTGAGCGGATCGGCGAGTAGCCGCTGAGACCCGCCCTGGCCGCGCCAGTCGAAGGTTGCGACCGTAAACCCTCGCGCATTCAGCTCGCCGATGATTTCGGCATATTTCTCGATGAACTCGGTCTGGCCTTGCAGCAGCACGCAGACGCCGCGTGTTTCCGGTTGGGCTGTGAACACGCCAGCGCGCAGGCGTGTGCCATCGCGCGCGGTTATCAAGCGGGGCGTGAAGTTCAGGGCGGTTACCCGCGCGCCTTTGCGAGGATCGGGCCGACTTTCATCGCGAGGCCCATGTCGCCCGCGACGCGCAGCTTGCCCTGCATGAAGGCCGAGGTGCCGTCGAGTTCGCCCTTCGCCATCTTCTCGAAATCGGAGAGGCTCACGCTGATCGTGCAATCCGCCCCCTTGCCTTCGCCGTCGGTGACCGTGTTGGGCGTGGACTTGCCGTCGATCAGCACGCTGCCGTCGGCGCCGAAATCGAATTTGAGCGTCCCGCCGAGGCCGGAATTGTCGCCGATAGCGTTGCTCATTTGGGTCACGATTTCCTGGGTGCGTGGCGAGGTCATGGACGTCCTTCCCTGATTGTTGTGCAGTTCACCGACGCGCGTTTATACGCCGGTGCTCCGCCGTATCCAATCTGTCGCAATTCCGTTACAAGGACGCACAGGCCTCGATGGGGAGTTCATGGCCGCCACCAAGGACGACGACATACCCGCGCTGGCGACCACCGCGCCGTCGCCGGTGGAGAAGCGCGACCTTCTGGGCAATTTCTGCTTCTATCTGCATTTCGCGGTACTGATCTTCATTGTCGGCGGCTGGGCGGTCCCGTATCCACCCGTCCTTTGGGTCTATCTCGCGTTCATTCCGGCGGTCGCGATCCAATGGCAGTTCAACAAGAATTCCTGCGTGCTGAACAACGCCGAATCGTGGCTGCGCTATGGCACCTGGCGTGCGGAACAGAACGCGGAAGAGGGCGCCTGGCTGATGACCCTGATCCGCAACGTCACCGGCATCGCGCTGAAGCCGTGGCAGGTCGATCTCATCACCTACGGGTTCATGGCGGCGTTATGGGCCGCGGCGCTCAGCCACCTCTATTGGTGGTGATGCGTCGAATTCTACCGGCGCTGCTGGTGTTCGCCTTCGCCGCACGTGCGGATCCGCCTCTCGTGCAGGACTGGTCGACGAATATCGAAACAGTCATCGTCACGGCGCATGTGCCGGGCCCGCCGATGTGGCGCGTCCGGAAGGGAGACTCCGAAGTCGTCCTCATCGGAATCCTCCAACCGCTGCCGGAGGATCTCGACTGGAACAAGGACGGCGTGCGTGGCGCGCTTAAGGGCGCACGCGCGCTCCTGCTTCCGCCGAAGGCCTCCGCGGGACTGTTCGACATGTTGTGGCTTCTGGCATGGCATTCGGACGCACTCTATCTGCCAAGCGGGACCACCGTGGAATCGACGTTGCCGGCCGATCTGCGGGCGCGCTTCATTGCCGCGCGCGAGAAAATCCACGGCGATGCCGGACGCTATTCCGGCCTGCGCCCGCCGCTCGCAGCCTTGCGGCTCGAAGGCGATGTCCTAAAAGCGCAGCGTCTGGCGGTGGACGAGCCCGCAGGGACGCTGCGCCACCTTGCGCGCGAGACCGGCGTGCCGTCTCGGTTCGTCGCGGATTACGAAGCGATCCCGATGCTCAGGCAGCTTCCGGATATGCCTGAGGCCGCGAACCATGCCTGCGTGAAAGCCGCGCTCGACGACATCGATACGGTTTCGGCGCATGCGGCCGCCGCAGCGAAGGCCTGGGCCTCCGGAGACCTTGCCGGTATCAAGGCCAATTATTCCGAGCAGCGCTTCGAAAGCTGCATCCAGTCTGTGCCGAGCGTTGCCGCGCTCTTCCAGCGGGCGGTCAATGATTCTGTGAGCGCCGTGGATACGGCGCTCGCACAACACGGCAAGACAGTGATGGCCGCGTCCATCGGATCGCTGCTGCGGCAGAACGGAATTCTCGACCGCCTGCGCGCGGAAGGCGCAACGATCGAGGGACCTTAGCCGTCCTTCACAAGCCGGATCACATTGGCGCCGTCCGGGGTGCCCGGCGGGATCGCTGGCGAACCGCGCGACAGCGAGCGCGCCAGCGGCGCGCGCAGCACCAGATCGCCGCCATCCGCGAACGCCTTCGGCCCGACATCGCGCACGAGATGGTCGTAGACGTGTTTGGGTATGCCAGCTGCGTCCCACATGTACACGCTGCTTTTGAGCTTCTCGTAGCGGCGGTCGTCCTCCGCCGGATCGCCGGTGAGAACGTCTTCGCGTTCGAGAAGACAGGCAGCCGCGCACGGTGTCTGCGGGCCGTCTTTGGCGATCGCCATGAACAATCCGTCGACCACGTCGATCTTGGGCATGTTCACGCCGTTCAGGATGCAGAATAGGATCGAATCGTCGCTGTCGTCCACCAGGATGCCGTGGAGCTGGCCTGCGAGCTGAAGCAGCGGGCCTGCGCACTCATAGGCGGCGTTGCCCCAGCGCATGTGCAGGATGCCGTTCTGCTTGCGGATCATCACCGCATCGCGCACGAATTCGCCGGGCCGCGTGAACGCAAGCCGGGTCGTATTCCAGATCCCTTCGAAGCCGGCACCGCGGCGCGCGGTTTCGTGACGCGCCGTGTCCATCAGGCGCTGCGGAAAATGAACGGGCGATTCCGCTTCCGTGCTCGCGGCTTTTGCGAAGGCATTGGCATCCACCCCAAGCCGTTCGGCAAGGCCTGCCAGAGCGAGGTCCCAGTCGAGCAGGCTGAAGCCGGGCAGACGCTTGGCGATGAGCGCGGTGAGGGCCGCCAAATTGTGCGCCGAGGGCGTGACGGTGCCCGCAGCCCATCGGCCCACGAGCGATTTGTCGACTTGCAACTCAGCCGCCAGCCGTCCGCGGCTGAGCGAAAAGGCCTTGAGCACCAGATTGAGTTTGTCGCTGAAGTCGGAACTGGCCACCGATCGCCCCAATGACCGTAGTCTCCCGGTCAGGATGGCAAATCTACCCCGATTTGCAACCGTTGCATGCACCGCCGCGCCGTTCGATGCCCGCCGCTGCAACTTCGCGCGATGAGGGCGTTGGATCAAAAGCACGCCCGCAACCATTTCGGGAAACGCCTATGCAAAAGCTTCATACGATTGCCGCGGCCGCACTCGCCTGCGGCCTGACCTTCGCAGCACCGGCGGGCGCGCTGACCTTCAAGGCCGACTATAATTTCTGCAGCCTGGCAAGCTGCGCCGATGGCCATTTTCCGGCCTCCACGCCGGCCGCCGATGCCAGCGGCAACTGGTACGCCACGACCGAGATCGGCGGAAAATATGACAAAGGCGCCGTCGTCCGCATCGACTCCACCGGCAAGCTGACCGTGGTTCACAGCTTCTGCGCCCAAGCCAATTGTACGGACGGCTCACTGCCGCTCGGCGGGGTTGTCGTCGGCACCGATGGCAGCCTCTATGGCATGACAACTCAGGGCGGCCTTAGCAACGCAGGCCTCGTGTACAAGCTCACGCCCAACGGTGCGAAGTGGACCTACCAGCTGATCCACAAGTTCTGCATCAGAGCCGGTTGCACCGACGGAAAGACGCCGAACTACACCGCGCTAACTTATCAGGGCGCCTCCTCGGGCGTCCTCTATGACGGCACGTCGCCGCTATTCGGCACCACGCAATATGGCGGCGCGCACAATCTCGGCACCGCGTTCTCGCTGAAGTTCGATGGCTCGGTTTGGCGGGAACAGGTGCTCTACAATTTCTGCTCGTTGGCCGCGTGCGCCGACGGGTACTATCCGCGCTCGGGCGTGTTCGTTGACGGGTCGGGCAACATCTTCGGCATGGCAGCCAGCGGCGGTGCCAACAGCGATGCCGGCGCCGTCTACGAGCTCATTCCGCGCGGCACGAAATACCGCGAGTTTGTGCTCTACAATTTCTGCAAGCTGGCGTCCTGCGCCGACGGCCGCAATCCCACTTCGCCCCCGATCGTCATCGGCACCACGCTATACGGCACGACGGTTATCGGTGGCGCGCAGAATGAGGGAACGGTGTTCAAACTTGCACTCCACGGCGTAAACTCCATCCTCACCACGCTGCACAGCTTCTGTTCGGAGACGAACTGCACCGATGGCGAGCAGCCCTTCGGCGATGTCGGGCTGACCATGTCGGCTTCGGGCGATCTCTACGGCACGGCCGAAGCGGGTGGCGATCATGGCGGCGGCCTGATCTACAAGCTCGGCGGTTCCAAGCACATCACGTTCGCCAAGGTCTATTCCTTCGACAACAGCATGGGAGACGGCGCCAGCCCGCGCGCCGGCCTCGCACTCAGCCCGTCCGGTGCGCTCTACGGCACCGGTTCGCTGGGCGGCACGATGGGCGGTGGCACGCTCTACCACCTCACGCCCTGATCCTGTTCCAAGCAGATAGAGGCGCGGGCTGCGGCCCGCGCCTTTTTGCTCTGCCGGGCAACATTCTCGGCATTGCGAGTTCCAGAAAGCCGTTCGTCGCAATGGCGGCCGATGGCGGTGTGTTTTGTCAAATCACGCCCCGAATCTGCGGCTGACGGCACCCGCGCCTTGCCGCCCCTTGACGCCGCAAATCTACTTCCTACCTAGAAGCTATCCGGGCGGCCAGTAGGCGTCCGGAACTTGAAAAACGGCTTTTGCCCCGCAGGGAAAGGCCACAACGCAAACGCTTTTTGGAGGTTTGAACCATGCGCAGTTTTGATCTCTCCCCGCTGTTCCGCTCGACCGTCGGTTTCGACCGTATGTTCGACATGCTCGACCAGGTCGCGGATTCCAGCCAGGGCTATCCCCCGTACAACATCGAACGTACCGACGAGAACAAGTATCGCATCACGGTTGCGGTTGCCGGCTTCGGCGACAAGGACCTAAATGTCGAGGTGCGCGATGGCGTTCTGTCGGTCACCGGCAAGCGCGAGGACGCCGACAGACAGTCCTATCTCTATCACGGCATCGCCGGCCGCGCGTTCGAGCGCCGCTTCCAGCTCGCCGAGCACGTCGAGGTCAAGGGCGCAAAGCTCGAGAACGGCCTGCTCCATGTCGACCTTGAGCGGATCGTGCCGGAAGAGAAAAAGCCCCGTCGCATCCTGATCAATGCGCCGGAACTGAAGGCGATCGAAGGAACCGCGAAAGCGGCCTAATTCAAGCGACCGACTGTTCCCCCCAAGTTGGGTCGCGAAAGGCCGGGTGCGAAAGCACCCGGCCTTTTCTTGTGGACAATCGACGCCTCACGAACGAGGCGAACGCGGATTTTTGGTTTTGGTCGACACCACAAGCGGATAACGGAAATCGTGTTGCGGCAGGAAATCGTAGACTGTCTCCTACGGCCGTCGCTGCTTAACGCTGGAACAAAAGTAGTGGGTCAGTTTGAATTTTGCTTCTTCTTCGGGGCGAGTTCTCGCTCGATGGCGGACAGCCTATTCCTGAGGACCACCTGAATTTGTGGAGTGTCGTGAGCTAGTAGCGGAGGCACTATGTGAAGCACATCACGCAACCCCTGTCGCGCACCGCTGCGAAGCTGGCTGTATGTGGCCTTTCGGGGGTGAGCGCCGTATGCCTCGCGGTATTGTCCAAGGCCCCGGAGTAGCCCCATCCGCAGTTTTTCAGCTTTTGGGTTGGCGGACTCGCTCAAAAGATCGCAAATGGAATCATACAATGCGAGTAGGCGATCAATCTCTGTTTCAGATTTCGCCGCCATCTGTCTGGCCTGCTTCCCACGCAGACCGTGGGCCGATAGATCGGGCGGCGTCAAGCATGGTCGTTTTCAAACTGACCCACTACCGAAACAAAGCCTTGCATGACAGCCCAGGCGGGCCGAGCTTACTCTGTCCGTTCACGCATTTCTTAAGCTTCGAGCTATCGCATAATGCCATCTTGGCAGAGTAACCTTTCTCGCCATTTTGCACGTCTTTCGCGTCCGCGCGTGGCTGGCGCGTCGACCACCATCGCCGAGCTGCGCCGCCAATACACCTACCTCACCGATCGCTTCGGCCCGTCACCCAGCGAGGTCGTGTTTGAGCCGGGACAGGTGGGGCCGATCAAGGGCGAATGGGTGAAATTGGGGGCCGGTCCGGCGGAGCGGTTGATCCTCTATTTCCACGGCGGTGGCTATATCGCCGGTTCGCCCGAGACGCATCGTCCGCTCATCGGCAGGCTGGCGCTTGCCGCGGAAGCGCACGCCTTCGTTCCGGCCTATCGGCTCGCGCCGGAGTTCGCCTTTCCGGCGGCCGTACGCGACGGCATCGATACCTATCGCCATCTGATCGCAAAGGGCGTGGACCCGAAGTCCATGGTTGTCGCGGGCGATGGCTCGGGCGGAGGCCTTGCCTTCGCGGTGCTGGTTGCGATCCGCAATGCAGGACTGGGGATACCCGCGGCCGCAATCGCGATGTCGCCCTGGACCGATCTGTCGCTTTCGGGCCTGAGCCTGCTTGCCAACAAGTTCAACGACACCGCGCTCACCTGGGAATTGCTGTTCCTTTCCGCGCGGCATTACCTGCGCAAGGCCAATCCGACCGATGCCTATGCGAGTCCGGCGTTCGCGACCTTCAGCAATTTTCCGCCGATCATGGTGCATGCCGGCAGCCGCGAGATCCTCAGGGACGATGCCAGCCGTCTCGGCGATCGCGCGGCGGAGGCCGGGACGCCGGTCAGTGTGGAGATCTATGACGGCATGCAGCATGTGTTTCAGGCCAACCCCCAAGTGCCCGAGGCGCGCGTGAGCTTGCAGCGGCTTGGCCAGTTCATCAAAACCAAGACCGCAGCCTATGTGGCTGCGGGCTGACGCGGCGGATGGACCGGCGGCGTTTTTCCGAATCCACCGCTCGCAATCGCGGACCGATTCTGGCCGTGCTCGAACGCGTGCTCGCCAAAGACGCCGAGGTCCTGGAGATCGCGTCGGGTGCGGGCGAGCACGCCGTCTCAGCCGCGCGCGCGATGCCGCGTATTCTTTGGCAACCGAGCGATCCCGATCCGGACTCGCGCGCAAGCATCGCGGCCTGGATCGCGCATGAGCAACTCACCAACGTCCTGCCACCGCTTGCGATCGATGTCCGTACCGGCGATTGGGGTGTTGGTAAAACCTTCGATGCCATCGTCGCGATCAACATGATCCACATCGCGCCTTGGGAGGCCACGCCTGGTTTGTTTCGTGGCGCGGGGCGGCTGTTGCGGCCCGGCGGCGTTCTTTTCCTCTACGGTCCGTTCAAACGCGATGGCGTACACACCGCGCCCTCCAACGAAGCCTTCGATCAATGGCTGAAGCAGCGCGATCCCGCTTTCGGGGTGCGCGATCTCGGCGATGTCGCGCGCCTGGGCGAAGAGAATGTATTGGCGCTGCGCGAGACGATCGCGATGCCGGCGAACAATCTCTGCGTGGTGTTCGTGAAAAGCTGAGACTTGCTAGCCTGCCAGGGCTGTGGCCTGGACCGCCGACTGCTTGGCACCGGACAGATCGGCGTCGGCGATGTTGCTTCCGCGCAGATCGGCGTCGATGAGATTGGCATAGGAAAGATCGGCCGCGGTGAAATCGGCGCGCCTCAGATCGGCACCTCTCAGATCGGCATAACGCGCGGTGACCTGGTCGAGCCGCGCGGGAAGCAGCCTCGCGTCGGAGATGATCAGCGGGCCGAGCTTTGCGTCGCGCAGATCGGCATAGTTCAGTTTTGCGCCGGAGAGATTGACGCCGCGCAGATCGGCGCCGCTCAGCCGCGCGGAGCGCAGATCGGCGTTCTGGAGGTTGCTGCCCTGGAGCGATGCGCCCGTAAGATCGAGGCCGTAGAGATTCGCACCCGGCGCAATCAGCGCGGTCAGAGAGCGATGCGCGAGCGATGTGGCTTTGCGCAGGTCCATGCGCGACAGATCGGCGGGCCTGCCGTCGCGGCCATCGCTCTCGACCCAGCGTGCGTGCAGCGCGAACATCTCTTCGATAATGTTCGGCATCTCGCGCAATTCGCTTCCCGAAACCCCGTCGGTGAGCGCACCGGTGAAATCGGCGTCTTTTGTTTGTGCCATGGTCAGTTTCGCGCCAATGAGCACCGCGCCCAAAAGATTGGCGCCAGACAGATCGCTACCGGAAAGATCGGCGTTCTCCAGATTGGCGCCGCCGAAATTGGCTTGGCGAAGATTGGCGCGGGCGAGGCGGCAGCCCCGCATCATCGCATCGGTGAAGTCCGCCTGGATGGCTATCGAGCCGGTCATTTTCGCGCGTTCGAGGTTGGCGCTGTTCAGCATGGCCGCCGGCAGTTCGGTCGGGCCGATGTCGTGCTGCAGGAAACGCAGATCGCCGCGGCCGTCCTTTTCCGCGATCGTTCCTTCGCGCATGTCGGCTTCGAAGAGGTCGGCACCGATGAAATTGGCGCCACGCATACAGGCACCGCGCATGTCGGCGCGGCGCAGACTCGCCCCACTCATGTTCGCGCGACGGAGATCGGCGCCGTAAAAGCTCGTCGAATCGAGCTTCGCGCCGGAGAGGTCGGCTTCTTCCAGGATGGCGCCCGTGAAATCGGCGTCGGCAAGGTTGTGTCCCGACAGGTCGAGTCCGCTCAGATCGCAAAACGCGAACACGGCGCGCGCGCCGCCCATCCGTCCAGTGTAGAGCATCTCATGGCGCGCGATCGCCGCCGCCATATCCCTTTGGCTCAGTTTGGCGAAACTCGTGCGCTGTGCGGGCGGCATAGGGGGATGGTGAACCGGCGTTAAGGTTGCCGACCATCATCGGCCCGACCCGCTAACACCCGATTAAAAAGGGGCAATTTGCGTTTAACCGCGCCGGAGGCTAGGTGTGGCGGCCGATTTTCTATATCGTGCCGCCCAGTGCGTTGGTGGCTGGGAAAATTTGGCGCCCGAGAACGGTACTTTTGAGGTTAACGCCAGCGCGGAACCCCGGGGAGCACGCCCGCGAATCCGGAATGGCCACTGAAAACAAGGGGTTCGACTTGAAAAAGCCTGTCCTGATGCTTTCCGCTGCCGTGATCGTATTCGGCGCCGCGCCGGCCCTGGCCGACGACTGGACGGATATCACGACCGGCGTGACGGTGCCGATCGATACGGCACATGCTGCGAATGGTTCGCCGGGCGACATCAAGATCGACACCGGCGGCAGCCTTTCGTACTCGAAGTCCGGCACCAACGACGTTGCGGTCCCTCTTATAACCATTAACTCGAACAACAGCTTCAATCAGATTTCAGGCACGACGGCCTCGATCAACAACACCGATCAGGCGGTCGGCATTCTGGTAGATCTGTCGAACCAGAGCCTCGACGCCGACAACGATTCCACGAGCTGCGGCGCGTTGCCCATTCCCTGCCACACAACCGAGGGGATCATCGAAGCCGGCACGCTCAACCTGAACGGCACCGGCGACACCAAGCGCGGGCTGTGGCTGGAGGGACCGACGAGCGGTGGCCCGTTCTCCTTCATCGGCAACATCGAGATGACCGGTTCGACGATGAACATCGTCGGCGACGGCAGCGTCGGCATCCTCGAAGATGCGTCTGCCACTCTTTATGGCAATCTCACTATCGGCAACATCAAGATCCAGCCTGCGTCCTCGACATCTTCCGGGGCGATGGTCGGTGTGGAATTGAACGGCATCGTGAACGGCAATGTTGCGATCGGCGAGTTGAACTCCGACGGCACAACCTATACGGCCGGATCGATCGCGCTCACGGGCAGTTCGAACAGCAGCGGCGTCATTGGGATGGACCTTACGGGCACGATCAATGGCGATGTCACCATCAACCGCACCTCGTCAATCACCGCGACGGGCCAGGGCGTGCGCGGCGTCTTGCTCACTGGAGATATCAATCCGCTCTGCGACACGCACGGTTGCTCGAGCCTGGGCAGCTTCGTAAACAACGGCAGCATAAGTGTCGCAGGTTCTGCGTCGGCGCTCACGACCAACAAAGGCAATGTGTTGGCCGGGCCCGCCGTCAGCATCGAGGGCAGCATCGCCGGCGGCTTCTACAATGGCGGGCCGCTCAGCCCGTCCGATTCGACGAACACGACGGCCGTCATCTCCACCGTTAGCAACACCGAAGCGCTTCTGATCACGCCGTTCGCGCCCACCACGCCTCTCGTGATCGGCGTATACGAAGCCGACACGACCAATCCGGGCTTCAGCTTTTACAATCGGGGCTCCATCACCGCCACCACAGCCAATGCCGGCGACAATTCGGTCGCGGTGCAAATTCTCGGTACCACCGCGACCGGCAACGTCACTCTCACGCAGGGCTTGTTCAACTCCGGCAGCATTGCCTCCGCGGCGGGGAGCGCCACGGGCTCGGGAGCGGCGACCGCCACGGGCATCGTGATCGGCGCCTTTGCCAATGTCGGACCATCCGACACGTATACGATTGCCTGCCCTCCGAGCTCGAACGCCTGTACCTACACCTACAACAACGCGAGCAGCGGCAAGACCGACATGGCGTCGTTCGTCAATTCCTCGGCTGCGGGCAAGGGCGTCATCTCGGCGACCGTGTCCGGCCCGATTGCCGGCAGTACCGCGCAGGCGCTGGTTATCGCCACCGATGCCAAAATGCCGTCGCTGATCAATTCGGGAACGATCTCGGCCACCGCAACGACCGGCGTGCTCTCCAACAGCGGCCTGAATGCCTACGCCATCGTCGATCTCTCTGGCACGTTGGGCTACATCCAAAATAATGGAACGATATCTGCGTCTGCCACGACCTTGACGGACGGATCGCAGAGCGCGATCGCGATCGATCTTTCCAAAGACAGTGCCAGTTCTGCGACGGCATCCGGCGTCGCCATTCTCGATCACGCGACGGCCAACACAAGCGCTACGATCGCCGGCGACATTCTCTTCGGCACCGGGGACATGCAGATCGTCGACGTCGCCGGCTTGAGTGCGGACAACCGCGCCACGATCATCGGCGACATTTCGTATGGCGGCGGCACCGCCGCGGGCGGCTTCGGCACCGACAAGCTGACGATCGGCGATTTCTCGACGGTCATCGGCACGATCACCGCGAAGAACGGTGTCGATGTCGATGTGCAGAACGGCGGCACGCTGACGGTCAAGAACGACACGACCGCGCTACTTACCAATGCCTTCCACATCGAGAACGGTGGCACGCTAAACCTCACGGTCCTCAACGAGTTCACGTCCGGCATTATCACGGCCCAGAACAGCGCCAACGGTGCGGACGGTATCGTGCAGCTCGACACCGGTGCCAAACTGAACCTCACCTATGGCAGCTTCGTGCCTGCCGATTCGAAGTTCGTGCTGATGACGGCGCCGGAGGGTGAGCTCCACGTCAGTGATCTTTCGACCTACAATCAGCAACTCGCGGCGAGCATTCCCTTCCTCTTTCAGTCGTCGGTGCTGGATATCGAGCAGACCACCACCTCGATCGGACCGACCGACGAACTCGTGCTTACGGTCGATCCCAAGACGGCGGCCCAGCTCGGCCTGACCGGCTATGCCGCGCAGATGCTGCCTTATGCCAACCAGGCGCTCGTCAACGACAATGTGCTTGGCGCCGCGATGGTCGCCGCCATCACCAACCAGGAGACGGCGCAGCGCGCCTACAACCAGTTCGCGCCCGATGTCTCTGGTGGCGTTCGCGCCATCGCGATCTCGCTCACCGATCAGGCGTCCGGCCCTGTCGCGTCGCGCCAGCGCACGCTGCGCATGTACGGCAAGCAGGACGGCGACATCACCCTTTGGGGCCAGGAATTCGCGGAATACATCAAGGATCCGGGCAACACCTCGACGGGCCAGACCGGATTCAAGGATCACGGTTTCGGCTTCGTGCTCGGTCTCGATGGCGGCGAGCCGCGGACCGGCTGGTACGGCGGCGCGTTCAGCTTCTACAGCGGCGACGTCGTCGAGCCCAGCCCGCGCGATTCTCACACCAACACGCTGTGGTACATGCTGACCGGTTACACCGACTGGCGCGGCCGCGGTCTGTTCCTCGATACCAAGGTCGATGTCGGCTACATGGACGTCAAGGAGAAGCGTTTCCTCAACCTCTCGATCCCGAATTCGTCCGGTGGCTCAACGGCATTCGTTGATGAAGCGGACAGCAAGCGTCCGGGTCTTGTGGGTTCGGGCGGCTTCACCACTGGCGCGATCTTCGCCTATGGCTCGACGATCCTGACGCCGCAGCTCAGCGTGGACGGCATGACGATGCGGGAGGAAGGTTACACCGAAACCCACGCCGGCGGCTCGGCCACGGGCAACGGCATGGGCTTCAACCTGCGTGCGCAATCCTATTATGCAAGCTCGTTGCGCGCCTTCGTGGGCACGGAAGTCCGCGAAGACCTCAACCTCGGCGACTTCTTCGTCCAGCCCGACCTGCGTCTCGGCTATCGCTACGATTTCCTGAACGATCCGATGAAGCTCAAAGTGAGCTTTGCCGATCTGGGTACGAACGTGACGCCGCCGCAATTCACGGTGACCGGTCCGGATCCTTCCCAGGGCAATTTCGTGGCGGGCGCGTCGCTGTCGGCGACGACGGATGCATGGACCATCGGCGCGAATTTTGACTTCGTACGCGGCACCAATGGGGCTACGACCGAAGTGGGGCTCATTCACCTCTTGGGCCGCATCTAGCCCTTTGCAATCCTGATGAAGTTCGCCACGTCCTGTGCAGGCGTGGCGAACGACGTCACCAGGCGGATCAGCGTGCGTCCCGCACGTGGGGGCTCCCAGTCATAGAAAACCGCACCCGCCTTGCGCAGTCGCGCGGCGGTCTCGTCCGGCAGATGCACCAGCACCTCGTTGGCTTCGACCGGATGGGCGAGGTTTGCGCCGTCGACACCGGCAAGGCCTTCGGCAAGCTGCGCGGCAATCGCATTGGCGCGTGAGGCGAGCTTCAGCCACAGCCCGTCATCAAGGTAAGCCTCGAGCTGCGCCGACACGAAGCGCATTTTCGACATCAGATGCCCGCTCTTCTTGCGGCGATAGTCGAAATCGCGCACGTCCCCCTTCGCGAAAAACACGACGGCTTCCGCTCCCATTGCACCGTTCTTGGTGGCGCCGAACGAGAGCACGTCGACCCCGGCGCGCCATGTGATTTCTGCCGGTGCGCAGCCCAGCGTCGCAAGCGCGTTGGCGAAGCGCGCACCGTCCATGTGCAGCTTCATGCCGTTCGCGCGCGCGACGCCGGAAAGGGCCGCGATCTCTCCGCGGTGATAGATGCTGCCGACCTCTGTTGCCTGTGTGATGCTGATCGCGCTGGGCTGAGGATGATGTACGGAGCCTTTCTCGAACCGGGCGAGCGCGGTTTCGACGATCGCGGGTGCGAGTTTTCCGTTCGCGCCCTCCAGCCCCACAAGCTTCGCACCATGGGTGAAGAGTTCCACCGCACCGCATTCGTCGACGGCGATATGGCTGCCCGCGTGGCAAAGGATTGCGCCGTGTGGCGGCACCAGAGTTGCGAGCGCGAGCGCGTTCGCGGCCGTGCCGCTTATGACGGGATAGACATAGACTTCGTGGTCGAAGATTTCGGAGAACCGCGCTTTGAGCCGCGCGGTGATCCTATCGTCGCCATAGGAGCTGTCGGTGCCCTGGTTCGCGGCCCAGACCGCATCGGCGATCTCCGGCGCAACGCCGTAGCAATTGTCACTCCTGAAATTCATGCCGGTCTGGCTACCACGTTCCCGTGTTGGGCATCGACGACCACGGCTCGGCGGGTGCCAGATGGCCGTCCTGCAGCAGTTCGATCGAGATGCCGTCGGGTGAGCGCACGAACGCCATATGCCCGTCGCGCGGCGGCCGGTTGATCGTGATGCCGGCGTCCATCAGTTTCTGGCAGAGCGCGTAGATGTCTTTCACGCGATAGGCGAGATGGCCGAAATTGCGGCCACCCGCGTAGTTTTCCGTGTCCCAATTGTAGGTGAGTTCCACCAATGGGGCTTGGTCCTTGGCGGCCCGTTCTGCATCCTCGGGTGCCGCGAGAAAAACCAGCGTGAACCGGCCCTTGTCGTTTTCGATCCGGCGCACTTCCACCAGGCCCAGCTTCGCGCAATAGAAATCGAGCGCGGCCTCCAGATCGGCGACCCGCACCATGGTGTGGAGATAACGCATTTGGCCCTCTTCACTTTTTGCTGAGCGATCGTGCGCGAGGCGGACCCTAACACTCCTTCGCTGCGGCACAACCAAGCGTGCCCGATGCGCTCATCCGCGCAAAATGCGCGGAAAATCACATTTGCGTTCGTGTGCCGTGCAACTTCCCGTCGTCCATGCCGCCTGCAATCGACGTTATAAAACAAAGGGGTGATACAATTCGCCGCTTTTCTTCCATGATCTTGTTCAACCATAAGGGTCCCCCGCGAACGGAAGGCGATGATCGCGCGTTCTGTCTGAAGCAGAGGAAAGAACGAATTTTTCTTGGGTCGAAACGGGAACGGCCGGTTCCGCAATGTTGTTTACCGGGCAGGCCTGTGACTGTTATTTACCAACCGAAGTACTGGACCGCCAAAGAGAACCATGATTACGATATCGCCAATATCAACGAAGCGTCCGGCCATAAGGGCGCCCGGGGGAAGTGTAAGTTCAAAGGTCGGTCTAGGGGCCCGGCGCCTTTGCGTCGGGTTTAGTTTTGTCGGGTCAGTGTGATCATGGAACAGCCTTTTCACAGTATGCGAACCGTCCCAGGGAAGGGGTTAACGCCCCAGAAGGTGGCTGGCCTTGTCGCCGCCCTCGTCCTGCAGATCGGATTCGTCTGGGCGCTTGTCTCGGGCCTCGCAGCGACGCTGATCGAGAAGCTCCCCGAAGAGCTCAAGGTTGCGGTCGAGCAGGAGAAGATCCAGCCCAAGCCGCCGCCGCCGCCACCGCCACAGGTCGATATTCCGCCGCCGCCATCGGTTCCGCCGCCGGCCATCAACATCCAGGTCGAGACGCAGGCGAGCCCGATCACGGTAACGAACAAGCCGCCGCCGCCGGCCCCTCCGCCGGTCGTGCATGCTGCGGTTTCGACGCCGGTATCCGTCGGCCGTCCGCACGTCTGCACACAGAACTATCCGGAAACCTCCGTCCGTCTGAACGAAGAGGGCACCACGCTTCTCTCCTTCAAGGTCATGACAGATGGCAGTGTCAGCGATGTGTCAGTCTCCAAGTCGAGCGGGTATCCCCGCTTGGACGAAGCGGCGCTGTCCTGCGCGGGGCGCTGGAAATACAAGCCGGCCACCCAGGACGGCAATCCGGTCGAGACAGCATGGCAAGCCAACGTGCAGTGGAAGCTGCACTGAGGGGAATTCTGGTCCAGGTAATGAGTCCGGTCACAGTGGCCGGTCGTTAGGATGAATAAACACGGAGTATGATGAAATGATCTCGAAATACCTGACGATTGTGGCAGCGGTCGTCCTGATTTCCGGCAGTGCGATGGCGCAAGACAACAGCGCCGCGGCGCCGGCATCGTCCACACCGGCCGCGGCTCCCGCAGCAGCGCCGGCTCCCGCGCCCGAACCCGCCGCGGCGCCGGACGTGAAGGCGCCGTCGCCAGCGCCAGCGACGACGTCTACCGAAAACCCCTACGGTCTCGGCGACATTCTCGCGAAGAGAAACCCGGTGTCGCTCACCATTCTCGCGATCCTCGCGGTGATGTCGGCGGGTACTTGGTATATCTTCTTCGTGAAGTTCTTCGAACAAAGCCGCATCCTCGGTCAGGCGCGCACGGTTGAGCGCCGCTTCTGGACCTCGGGCACCCTCAACGAAGGCATCGACAAGCTGCCGAAGAACTCCATGTTCCGCCTGATCGCGGAAAGTGGCGTCCGCGCCAGTCAGGGCGGCACCTCGCTCGTCGGCCTCAACGACTGGATCGCAATGTCGTTGACCCGCCAGCTCGACGACGCCAATGCGCGCCTTCAGGGCGGTATCGCATTCCTGGCCTCGGTCGGTTCGACGGCGCCGTTCGTCGGTCTGTTCGGAACGGTGTGGGGCATTCTGCAGGCCCTTATCGCCATCGGCGTCGCCGGTCAGGCTTCGATCGACAAGGTCGCGGGCCCGGTGGGTGAAGCGCTCATCATGACCGCGCTGGGTCTTGGTGCCGCCGTGCCGGCCGTGCTGCTCTACAACTTCCTCGTTCGCCGCAACAAGGTAATCCAGGAAAAGCTGCGCGGCTTCGCGGGCGATCTTCAGACCTACCTGATCTCGAAGGCGAAGTGAGCGGCCGGATCGGATTTAGGAGAACCCGCTCATGGCAATGAACGTCCAGAACGATAACTGGGACGAAGAGGCCGAGCTCAACACGACCATCAACACGACCCCGCTGGTGGACGTGATGCTGGTCCTGCTCATCATCTTCCTGGTCACCATTCCGGTGATCCGTAAGACGGTGCCGCTCCAGCTTCCGAATGCTAGGAATATCGCGACGATCACCAAGCCCGAGAACATCGTGATCGCCATCGATAGGGACGAGAACGTCTACTACAACAACGCGCCGATCGAGCCGAGCGAACTCAAGGGGCGGTTTGAGGATGCCCTGCGCCGTGCTCAGGCATCGGGTATGAGCGCGGTGATGATGCCCGAGGTGCATATTCGCGGTGACCGCGACGCGCATTTCCGCGCGATCGGCCGTGTCATCTTCGCGGCCCAGCAGGCGGGCATCCTGAAGGTCGGCTTCCTCACCGAACCGCGCAATGATCAGTAGGGAAGGTCTTTTGTCATGGCAATGAATGTCGGTAATTCCAGCGGTGAAGGCGAAGTAATGGTGGAAATGAACACCACGCCGCTGATCGACGTGATGCTCGTTCTCCTGACGCTTCTCATCATTACGCTGCCGATCCAGACGCACGCCGTGAAGCTGGATATGCCCAAACCGGTCGAAAATCCCCCACCGCCGATGGTGGCGCCCGTTGAACTGCGTATCGATTTCGACGGCACGATTATCTGGAACGGCGCACCGATCAATCGCGCGACGATGGACAGCTATTTCGTATCGGAAGCGCAGCAGGAGCTCCCGATGCAGCCCGAAATTCACCTCAATCCGGACTTACTCGCAAAGTACGATACGGTTGCAATCGTGCTTGCGGATGCGCAACGGCTTGGGATCACGAAAATCGGCTTTTCCAATACGTCACAATACGGTCAATGAGTGAGGGATGACCGCGGAACCGGCGTGCGGTGGCGCGCTTCCGGGACCGCGTGCGTGAAATGAGGTTGTGAGAATGAACGCCCTGAATGTCCGCGCTGCCGCGACGGCGCTTTTCCTTGGCCTCGCTGTGGTTGCCGGTACAGGCGCCATCACCACGACGCCGGCTGTTGCAGCCGTCCGTCCGGCGGTCGGAAAGCCGCTCCAGGAAGCGCAGAGCCTGGCCGCAGCCGGCAATTACAGCGCCGCGATGGCCCAAGTGAACAAGGCCGAAGCGGTAGGCGGACTGACCCCTGAGGAGAGCCGCATCGTTTCGCAGATGCGCTCCTACATTTCCTCGAAGTCGAGTTCGACCGGCGGCAAGGGCAAATTCTCGGCAGACTACCGGGCCGGAAAATGGAGCGCTGTGATCGCCGATGCGCAAGGCATGCGCGGCCAGCTCGACTCCAACGACCACGCCGCCGTCGCCACCGCCTATTACAAGCTCGGCCGGAATAAGGAGTGCGTCAGCTACATCAAGGATCATTTCGGCAATGGCGGCAGCGACATCATTCTGAAGATCCAGATGGCCTGCGCGTTTGGTGCCGGTGACGAGGCTGGACAGACCGATGCTCTCGTGCAGCTCGTTGCGCGTTCGCAGAGCCCGGAATATTGGACCCAACTTCTTAAATCCGCGGAGCGTACGCCCGGCCTTAACGACCATCAGACGCTCGACATCTATCGCCTGCGCTTGCGCACCGGCACCCTTACGGGCGCCGATCAATACACGCTGCTCTCGAAGCTTGCGATCGCGCAGGGCTTTGCCGCGGAAGCGGCCGCTGTGGAGCAGAAGGGCGTCGAAGAAAAACTTCTCTCCGGCGACACCTTCAACCGTCTGGCCGCGCTGACGCAGACCCAGGTTGCACAACTGCAGGCGAGTTTCGCGCAGCGCATGGCGGCCGCGCAGAAGGCGCCCACTGGCGATCCGCTGGTCAAGATCGGCGAGGAACTCTGGGGTCAGGGCAAGTTTGACGACGCGATCAACGCCATCCAGGCCGGCATCCAGAAAGACAAGATCGACATGAACAATGCTCAGATCCGCCTCGGCGCGGCCTATCTCGGCGCCGGCAAGAAAGATATGGCGGTCCGCGCATTCGCCAAGGTCAGCGGCGATCCGAAATGGGTGACGATGGCCAAGCTCTGGTCGCTCTACGCGAAGAAATAGGCGAAAGCGCCTATCCCGATCGGAAACCGGAAGCCGCGGATTTCATGGCTTCCGGTTTTTCTTTTGCCGCCTCCACCAGGAAGCGGCGCATATCGATATCGGGCGGTGCGGACACGGCCGAAACTGCCTTCCCCATCCCATCCTGGAGGATAGGAACTCAGGCTGGCCGGTCCAGGCGCGACAGCCCGCTTTGGCGGCGCGGTTTGTGGACGGTATGCTTTCCGCCGTCATGATGGCTTTTCTCACGCCTGCCGAAAGCCAGGCGCTGCTCCTCAGTTTGCGCATTGCCTCGGTCGCCGTGTTCGCGGCGCTGCCCTTCGCCGTGGCCGTGGCGTTGTTGCTCACGCGGACGCGGTTTCCGGGCAAGATCGTCGTCGACGGCATCGTCCATCTGCCGCTGGTCCTGCCGCCGGTCGCGATCGGTTTCCTGCTCCTGACGATCTTCGGGACGCGGGCCGGGCTGGGCGCTTGGCTGTTTCAGACCTTCGGCATCCGGTTTGTCTTCAGCTGGACGGGTGCGGCGCTGGCCTCGGCGATCATCACCTTTCCCTTCCAGGTACGGGCTATCCGCATCGCGCTGGAGAGCGCGGACCTTGGCCTGGACGAAGCCGCGCGGACCTTGGGCGCAGGCTGGCTCGACAGGCTTGTCAATGTGGCGCTGCCGCTGGCCTTCCCCGGGATTGTGGCCGGCGCGATCACCGCCTTTGCCGCCAGTCTCGGCGAGTTCGGCGCGATCATCACGTTCGTCTCCAACATCCCGGGCGAGACGCGGACCCTGCCGCTCGCGATCTACACCGCACTCCAGACGCCGGGCGGCGAAGCGGAAGCGGCGAAGCTTTCCCTCATCTCCATCGTGCTGGCGCTTGTCTTCATGACGCTGGCCGAAATCGTGCAGCGGCGGATGCGGCGGTCATGAGCATCGAGGTCGCGCTGCGCCACAGCTTCGGTGCGTTCGCGCTCGACGTTGCTTTCAAGATCGAGCGGCCGGGCGTCACCGCACTCTTCGGTCCCTCCGGTGCGGGCAAGACGAGCGTGATCAATGCCATTGCGGGACTGCTGCGTCCCCGCGAAGGGCGCATCGCGATCGAGGACCGCGTCGTGCTGGACACCGATGCCCGTGTGTTCGTGCCGCCCCAACAGCGCCGGACCGGATATGTGTTCCAGGACGCGCGCCTGTTCCCGCATATGAGCGTCGCGGACAATCTGCGCTTCGGATGGCGGCGCACGCCTAACCGCATCGGCGAAGACGGGATCGCGCGCATCGTCGATCTGCTCGGACTCGGCCCTCTGCTTCAGCGTGCGCCGAAAGTCTTGTCCGGCGGCGAGAAGAGCCGTGTGGCGCTCGGCCGTGCGCTGCTGTCCGCGCCCGACCTTCTTCTGCTCGACGAGCCGCTGGCCGCACTGGACGCAGCGCGGCGCTCGGAAATCCTGCCCTATCTCGGCCACCTGCGCGACGAGGCCAGGCTGCCGATGATTTATGTCAGTCACGCGGTGGACGAGGTCGCCCGGCTGGCCGACGAGATCGTTGTGATCCGCGACGGCCGCGTCGAAGCGCAGGGCTCAGTGTTCGACCTACTCACGAAAATCGACGGCAGCATCCCGATGCTTGGGGCGGTCCTCGACGCGCGGGTGGAAGCGCATCGTTCGAGCGAGGGTCTGAGTGTGCTGGGCTTCGATGGCGGGCAATTGATTGTTTCGCAGATCGCGCGCGATGTTGGCAGCCGCGTCCGCGTGCGTATCCGTGCGGAGGATATCCTGCTTGCGCGCGAGGAGCCACGCGCGATTAGCGCCAACAACGTGCTGCCCGCCGTGGTTTCCGTTCTTCGGGCCGGCGGCGGCGCACAAGCCGATGTGCAGATCGCTTGCGGCGCGACAAAGCTCGTCGCCCGGATCACGCAGGCTTCGGCTCAGCGCCTTGCGCTTGCACCCGGCACGCCGGTGTTCGCGATCATCAAAAGCGTTATCGTGGATTCCTCGAACTGACGGAGCCTCTCATGCCGCTGATCCCCTATGCCGATCCCGAAAGCCTCACCGGCGACGCGCGCGCGACCTTCGACCGGCTCAGGCGTCAGCTCAACATCTTCCGCATGATGTCGAACGCAGAGACGTGTTTTGCTCCGGCGCTCGGCCTCGGCAATGCGATCCTCACGCAGCAGAAGCTGGACAAGGCATTGCGCGAACTCGTCATCCTCGCGGTGGCCCGGCTGGATGGCGGTATCTATGAATGGGTGCAGCACGTCCCGATCGGGGAGCGTGCAGGCTGCACGAAGGAACAGATTGCGGCACTGGAGGCGTTGCACTTCGACGATCCGACGTTCGATGCGCGTGCCAAGGCGATGCTCAGGCTTGTCTACGAGGTTGTGCGCGACGTGAAGGCGAGCGAGGCTGCTGTTGCCGCGGCAAACGCACATTTCTCGCCGCAAGAGATCGTGGAGATCATCCTCACCTGCGGCTTCTACATGACGATGGCGCGCCTCACCGAAACCACCCGCGTCGATGTCGATGCCCCGCCGGGAGTCGAAATACCGGAGTGGACCAAGGTGGATTAGCCGGGCCAGCAGATCGCGCAACGCGGCCGGGAAGAAACATGCTCACCATTGTGCCAACCATCGATACGGAGGGGTTCCACGGGCCTCAGCCTTTTGAGCAGTTCATCCTCGGCGAAGTCAGCGGTTCGCACGAAGAATGGGGCGTGTTTCGCATTCTCGATATTTGCCGCCGCAACAGGGTCAGCGCGACGTTCTTTGTCGACGCCTATGAGTCGGTTTTCTGGGGTGAAGACAAATTCCGCGATCTGACGCGTCGTTTGATAGACGCGGGCGGCGACGTCCAGCTCCATACCCATCCCGAGTTTTGCGGTCCGCGAAACAAAGGCCCGCGAGAGCCCGTATGCGTGCGATTGTTAGGGGCTTCCCAGGGAAAACGCGGCGCCGGCCGCCTCCGCGGCCCTATGGCACAGCTTTCGTTCGAGCATCAGCTGGGGTTCCTGAAGGCGGGAATGGATATGCTCACCAGCTGGACAGGCGTCGCCCCGGTAGCGCACCGCGCCGGCGGATATTCCATCAATGCCGATACCGTCGAAGCCCTCAGATCGGCGGGCATCGCGCTTGATTCGAGCATGAATATCGCCCACGTTAATTCCCAGATAACTTGGAGCCGCAATGCGGTCGTCGCGCGCGAGGGCATCGTCGAGTTGCCTGTCACGGTTCAGGATTATGTTTTGAGAGTGCCCGGATTCAGGGAAATCTACCGTCGAACCGAAAAAACCGACCTCAATACCTGCAGTCTCGCGGAGCTTGTGGCTTTCGTCGATTTTGCCGTGAGAAACGGTCTCGTTCTGATGAACCTGTTCATGCACAGCTATTCGTTGCTGCGTTTCGACCGCCGCACGTCGCGATCCGAACCGCGCGCGGGCGACGCGCAAAAGCTCAATCGATTTCTGGCGCTGATGCGCAAGCGCAGCGACGTGCGCGTGATGAACTGCGTGCAGGCTTTGGACCGTTACCGCAAAGCACCGGACGAGTTCCTAGGATCCGATGTCGTGCCGGAGCTGAATGCATCCGCGTTCATTCTTCGGCACGGAGCGGCGAGGCTGCGCCGTTACTCCACTCTCGCGCAGCGGCCGCCGAATGCTAAAGACGAAATACGAACTTCTTCGACAATGTGAAATTAAACACCATGCCGGCCAGCACGCCGCAGGCGAGCGCGAGCAGCGGGCTCGCGGCCGTAAGGTGGATCAGTAGCTCATAAATCACGAAGTTGACGAGCGCGCCGAAGCTGTTGGTCGTCACGAACCGCACCCATTCGTTCAGCATCGCGCGCGCACCGGTGCTCGCATGTTCGCGAAAGGTGAAGCTCCGGTTGCCCCACCAGGTGAAGGTGACGGCCGGCACGAAGGCGAAGAACCAGGCCGCGTCTTTTCCAAGATGCAGGACGTTCAGCGCAATCCAGAGCGCGGCTTCATTGACGACGAAACCGGCGGCACCGACGAGCGCAAAGCGCAGGAACGCGCTCACGGAAGCTTCAGGTCCTGCGGTCCGGGAATGGCCAGATAGGCCATGCGCTTGTCCTCCCAGCGGCCGCGGGTGACGGTGTCGAGGATCAGTCCGCTCGCCAGCGACAGGAACGCCAGCACCATCGCACCGACAGCGACCAGCGCGGTCGGCAGGCGCGGCACGAATCCGGTGCGGAAATATTCGACCACGACCGGCGTTCCGATCAGGAGCGAAAACGCCGCGAGCAGGACGAAGATCGAGGCGAAGAAGATCAGCGGGCGTTCTTCGCGCACCAGCGAGGCGATGGTGAAGAGGATCTTGAAGCCGTCACGATAGGTGCTGAGCTTGCTCACCGATCCCTCGGGACGTTCCTTGTAGCGGGTCTCGACCTCCGCCATCGGCATCAGGAGGCGCACGGCATGGACGGTGAGTTCGGTCTCGATGCCGAAGCCCTCGGCCGTGAATGGAAAGGATTTGACGAAGCGCCGCGACATGATGCGGTAGCCGGTCAGGAGGTCGTGAAGCTCGACGCGGAACATGGTCGCGGTGAGGCCGGTCAGCATCCGGTTTCCGAGGACATGGCCGGGACGATAGGCGCTCTGGCCCGTGGCCACGCGCTGGCCGGAAACGATGTCCAGACCGTCCTCGACCAGCTTGGCGATCAGCGCCGGTGCGGCCGTGGCGTCATAGGTGTCGTCGCCATCGACCAGCACATACACATCGGCTTCGATATCGGCGAACATGCGGCGCACGACATTGCCTTTGCCCTGGCGCGACTCCGTCCGCACCACGGCGCCGGCCTCACGAGCGCGCGTGACGGTCCCGTCCTTCGAGTTGTTGTCATAGACGTAGATCGTGGCTGCCGGCAGGCTCGCGCGGAAATCGTTTACGACGGTCGCGATCGCGGCCTCCTCGTTATAGCAGGGCACGAGCACGGCGATGCGGGCGAGTTGTCCGGTCATGGCTTCCGCGGCATTAGCGGGCACAATTGATAAGCGCCCACGAGGTTGGTGTCGAACAGATTGCATTTCTCCCAGTCGATGGCGAGGCCATAGCTCACCAGCGCGTCATGGGCACGGGTCATGTCATAGGCGTCCGCCGCGAGGTAGAGGTCGCCCCGGAATGCCGCCACCCGCTTGCGCATCAGCTTTGTCAGGCCGGAGCCGTCCTTGGGCTGCAGCATCCAGCCGTCGATCCTGAGGATCGGGATTTCCGGCGGCAGTTCGGGGGCGAGGAAGCCCAGAGGACCGATGCCCGTCATCAGGATCATGCTGCGCCTGGGATTGGCGATTTTGGGCCAGGCGACGCTGACATAGGGATCACCAAGGGGGGCGCGGTCGAGATAGTAAGGCTGTGTGGCGACCAGGGCCGCGAAGAACGCGACCCCGATGGCGATGTAACGCGCGCGGCGGCTGAACGGCAGAAGGCCGATGGCGGCCGCGATGAGGATGGGTCCCAGCATCTCGAGCGCGAGGATGTAGCGATAGATCGCGAACACCTTGAGCCATACGACGTAGGACACGATCGCGAAGGCGAAGAGGATGCGCACGGCTTCCGGCGCCATCAGCGGGTCAACTGAGCGCCGGCGTGCCAGCCATACGATCAGGGCGCCGATCACGGCGACATAAGCGAGCATCACGCGGATGTCGCGGAACGGGATATCGTCAGCGACCGACCAGTCATAGGTGAAATAGAACGGAAACAGGATTTGCCGCCAGAAATGCGTCGGCACGAAGCGAAGGTCACGATACGGCCGCGCAAGCGCCAGCGTCGAATGGAAATGCTCGTTGAAATAGGGAAACAGCGGATTGCCGGTGAGGCGATCCATGTAGAGCATCCACACACCCGCGAAGAGCGCGAATCCCACAGCGCCGCCGACGGCGCCGCCCACGAGCCGTGCACCTTGGTGCTTCCAGTCGCCGCCGACCGCGATCAGAGCCGCGGCGATGCCGAGCGCGAAGGGGGCTTCGGGCAGCTTCAGCCCTGCGGTGATGCCGGTGAGAAACGCCGCGATGGCGGAGATCAGAGCCGCTTTCCACAAGGCGCCTTCGCGCAACGTGCGGAACGCCACGACGAGAATGGCGAGGCTCGTGAACACGAACACGCTCATCACGTTGTCGTAGTAATGCGTGCCGTAGAGGTTGAGGCCGAGGCCGCCGGTTTGCCCAAGCAGCGCGACCAGCGCGGCACCCAGATGAAAATCGTCGAGCCTGAGGCTCTGGCGCGCGATGATGTAGAGCGGCACGACATTGGCGCCCTGCGCCGCCCCCAGCACGGCCAGCGAAAACCACGACGGCGTGTGTGTCGCGAGCAGATAGAACGGGATGTCGAGGAAGGGGTTGTAGTAGCTCGCCTGATGCGCGACGGCGATGTCGATGCCCATCCGTCCGTTCAGCCAGGCATAGGGGATGTACCAGTGATAGTTGCGGAAATCCCAGGATGTGTCCTTGCCCATCCAGACGACGAATCCAGCCCAGAACAGAATCACAGCCGCAAAGAACAGCCACTCGCGCGGCGCCAGACGAAAGTCGCGCAAATGGGCGGAGGGAAGGGACATCAACGGACCGGAAGGGATGTAAGCGCCCGAACCTAGAGGCATTTCCAGGCCGATGGAAATGCCTTCTTCCGCGTCAGGGTTACCCTTCCAACGGCGGCTCGACCGCGAGATTGGAGAGGAATTGCCGGGTGCAGGTGGCCCAGGAGCGCTTCAGCGCAAAGGCCCGGCAGACGTCCCTGTTAAGCGTAAGCGCCTTGCGGCAAGCGGCCGCGAGGTCTTCGTCAAGGGCCGCCACCTCCGATCCGCCCACGACGTCGAGCGGTCCCTGCACGGGGTAGGCCGCGACCGGTGTCCCGCAGGCGAGCGCCTCGAGCAGGACAAGGCCGAACGTGTCGGTGCGGCTAGGGAAGACGAAGACATCGCTTGCCGCATAGGCGTGAGCCAGATCGTCGCCGAATTTCTGGCCCACGAATTTCGCATCCGGATATTGCTGCTCCAGCGATATACGCGCAGGTCCGTCGCCCACGATTACCTTGGTGCCCGGAAGATCGAGGGCTAGAAAGGCCTCAATGTTTTTCTCGACCGCCACGCGGCCGACATAGAGCCAGATCGGACGCGGCCAGGGAAACGACGCGTCCGCGATCGGATGAAAGCGGTCGACATCCACGCCGCGCGACCAGATGCGTGTGTTCCTGAAGCCATGCCGTTCGAGTTCCTGCTGGAGGGATTGCGTCGCCACCATCATCGCGGTCGCGGGCGCGTGGAACCAGCGCAGGAAGCGGTAGACACGCGCTTCGGAGATGAAACGGAAACGCGCATGCACGTATTCGGGAAAGCGCGTGTGGAATGAGGTCGTGAATGGGATGCCGTATTTGCGGCAGATCGCGCGCGCCGCGAGGCCAAGCGTGCCTTCGGTCGCGATATGGATCGCATCGGGCGCGTATTCGCGGATCTCGCGTTCGAGGCTTTTGCGCGGAAGCACCGAGAGCCGGATCTCAGGATAGGTCGGCATCGGAACCGTGAAGCGGCCTTCCGGCGTCGCGTAGCGCACCTCGTGTCCGAGCGTGCGCAGATCGCGGCCCAGCATCTCAAGCGTGCGCACGACACCGTTGACCTGCGGGGCCCAGGCATCGGTCACGATCAGCACTTTCAGCGATTGGGCGTCGTGCGCTGTACCGATGCCGGCCGGCATCGCGCCGCCCGGCCTCATCCGACGTATCCTACGCGGGTATAAGCGCGGTCTCGCTGCGGGCCGAAGTGAGGGCTGAATCGTGCGATTGAGAAAGGGATGCCCAGCGAAGAATCTCCAGATTTCCGTGGGCATCTTCGACAAGGGCGCTGCAGCTTTCAACCCAGTCACCATCGTTGAGGTAAAGGATATTGCCGATCTGGCGCATCTCGGCCTGATGGATGTGTCCGCAGATTACTCCGTCCACACCTCGCTGGGCGGCGGCGCGGGCCACGATCTCTTCGTAGCGCGAGACATATTCGACGGCGTTCTTCACGGCGCGCTTCAGATAGGCGGATAGCGACCAGTACGGCAGGCCGAGCCCGCGGCGGACCGCGTGCAGCCCGTCGTTGAGACGCAGCGCCAGCGTGTAGGCATGGTCGCCGACGTGGGCGAGCCACTTGGCACAGCCGATCACGCCGTCGAACTGGTCGCCGTGCAGCACCAGAAGGCGCAAGCCCTGGGCCGTGGTGTGGATCGCTTCGCGCATGACCTCGATGCCCGCGACGCTTCTGCCGACATAGGAGCGCAGGAACTCGTCGTGATTGCCCGGCACATAGATGACGCGCGTGCCTTCATCGATCTTCTTCAGGACTTCGGCGACGCAGCGCTCCTGCGCTTCGCTCCAGTACCAGCGGCGGAACTGCCAGCCGTCGATGATGTCGCCGACGAGATAGAGCGTGTCGCACGAATTGCGCGCGAGAAAATCGGCGAGCAGGTCAGCCTTGCAGCCGCGCGTGCCGAGATGCGTGTCCGAGATGAAAATCGTGCGGTGGTCGCGGAAGTGGCGCGGTTGGTCGGCAGGCGGAAGCACAGCCGGCGGCTGCTTCCGGGGCCGGATACGCGCCGGTTCCTGACGGGCGTAGGCGGCGATACTCCAGGCGATTTCAGCCATTACGCGGCTCCTTGTCCCCCGGTCCACGAATCACACTCGCGGACCCGGAAAGGGCGTAACGCACAGCTGCGACGCTTTTTTTGCGCCGCAACGACAGAATTATGACTCGGAGTCAGGAAGGTAAATTTCACAAAATTTTTGCGTTGCACAACGCAGGGGCGGACGCTGCCCAATTGCCTGAGTTTTGGTCTTAGCTTGCCGAAAAATAGAGCTTTTCCGCCGAAAATTCTATTTGAGAACCATTCAAAAAAGCTTGCGGCACCGCAGCGTGGAGTGCATATTGTTGCAGCGCGGCATTGCGAGCTTCGCTCTGCGATGCCGCCGCCCTTCCTGGGCGTTTCCTCCCTGAACTCGGCCGCTCCTTCGGGAGCGGCCTTTTTTTCTTTCTATTCTGCCGCAAGTGGAGCCGCGCGTCCACTTCCAAGCCATTCGCGGTCGGCGGCGACCAGTTCTTCGAGCGCATGGCTCAGACGGGCGCGAACGCCCTCGAAATGCGGGCCGGGTTCGATCCGTTCTTCGTCCAGATAGAGCATGCGGTTGACCTCGATCTGCAGCGCATGAACGCCGGCGGAAGGCCTGCCATGAAACTGGGTCGTGTAGCCGCCGGCATAGGGCGCATTGCGCACCACGCTGAAACCGGCGCGCTCGAGCGCGGCTTCTGCCAGATGCACGAGCGATGGCGCCGCAGTCGCGCCATAACGATCACCGATCACGATATCCGGTACGGCTGCCGCGGACGGCATCGAATGGCAATCGATGACGACCGCAACGCCGAACTGGCGCTGCGTCTCCTCGATCAATCCGGCAAGCGCGCGGTGATAGGGCCGGTAAAGAAGCGCAAGCCGGTCCTGGGCTTCGCGCGGCAGGAGCTTGGCCCGGTAGATCTCCGCGCCGTCGCGCACGATGCGCGGAATGACACCGAGTCCTGCATTCACGCGCGCGTTCGGCCCATCGATATCGAGATGCAACGGACCGTCGAACATCGCACTGTCGAGTTCGCCGGGCCCGCGGTTCACGTCGAGGAAGGCGCGGGGAAAGCGGGCCGCCACCATCGGTGCGCCGAGCGCCACCGCGCCATTAAACAGGGCATCGACATAGGCATCTTCGGAACGGCGCAGACAGAGCGGATCGAGACGGCTGCGCGCCACGAAACTCGTCGGGTAAAGCTTTCCGGAATGCGGCGAGGCGAAGACGAAGGGAACGCGCTGCACCTCGGGCCGGGTGACGACGATGGGATGGGCATAGAGCGCCGCCAAGCTTGCATCCGCATTCTGTTCGAACCATCGCCCCGAAAGGCTCATTCCGTAGCCACGCGTTCCATCTGCGCCACGATTGGACCACCAAGGACCGGGCGCAATCAAGGCTTGCCTTTAGCAAGGCGTTAACCGCCATTTACACACTCCGCCGTTATACGCTCTACTACCCGAGAGGGCGGGCGATGGCGCATATCCTTCTGGCGGAAGACGATGAGTCGCTGCGCAAGTTCCTGGCGCAAGCGCTGATTCGCGCCGGTCACGAGGTCATCGACTTCGGCGACGGCAGCGAGGCTTGGGAGCGCCTGAAAAGCGACCGCTTCGATCTGCTTCTGACCGATATCGTGATGCCGGGCATGGACGGCATCGAACTCGCCAAGCGCGCGGCGGAGATGAACGGCGCGCTCAAGATCATGTTCATCACCGGCTTCGCCGCCGTGGCACTGCATCCCTCCTCGCAGGCGCCCAAGCAGGCGAAGGTCCTCTCCAAACCGTTTCATCTGCGCGAGATCGTGGCGGAAGTGGACCGCATGATCGCCGCCTGAATTGCCGCAATTGCGAGGCGATGTCGCCGCAATTGCGCCCGCACGCAGCCTGAATTCCGCGTCACCCTTTCGACATCCGGCATGTGCCGGTCGTGCCGTGCAGCTTCGCGCGGGACTTCTCCCGCGAAAGCGCATTGCGCCAACAGTCGGGAGGAAAATTGTGAAACAGCCTATCCACGCTATAAGCCAGTCACCGGCGATGACGCCCGAACGCGTTGTGGGCATCGCGTTCGTCGTTTTGCTTCATGTCCTTGCCATCTCGGCCATCGTCTTCGGTCTTAGGACGCAGATCGACAAAATCGTTCCGGGAGGCTTCATCGTTCACTTCATTCCAACGCCGCCGAAGCCTCTGCCGGTCACACACGTGCCCAATCCCACGTTGCCGACGCTTCGGAACGAACCGGTGTTTCAGCCGCCCATCATCGACATCGCACCGGACGCCGCGTCCACGATCACCGTCAGGACGGGACCGACCCCGCCGCCACAGCAGCAGCAACAGCAGGTCGCAATCGCCGACAGTGCGGCGAGCGGTGTCGCCGGCACGCACACCATCCCGCCCTATCCCATGACGGCAATCCGGCTGAGTGAGGAGGGCAGGGTCATGTTGCACCTCACGATCTCCACGGAGGGCACCGTTACCGGCGCCAGTGTGACGCAGTCGAGCGGGTTTGCGGATCTCGATCAGTCGGCCGTCGCCTGGGTGCTGGCGCACTGGAAATACAAGCCCGCGACCCGGGGTGGCGTCGCGGTCGCCAGCGCAACCGATGCGGCGGTCGTTTTCAGCCTGAAAAACGCCCGCTAGCAACCGCCTTGCAAGTCGCCCAAGGGGGACGGTATAGAGGCCGTCCCCTGAGGGCGCGTAGCTCAGCGGGAGAGCACTACCTTGACATGGTAGGGGTCACAGGTTCGATCCCTGTCGCGCCCACCATCTTTTTTCAATGACTCAGTCGAAGCATCTTATTTTGAGGGCTAATTCCGGGCCAATTCATCTGGCCCAACAGGCCACGGCGGTCCATTATCTTCGCCGGCCGCCGCCATCTTGCGGCATTGATGAAGAGCACGTTGACCGGCTTCTTGCACTTCTTCAGCACCAGGATGCTAATTGAGTCCGGCTGTTGAGCCACTCGAACAGTGTGCAGCACACCTTCAAAGTCACGCCGCGTTGGTGCCACCCGGCTGCTGAGAAGCCATCTCATACACTTTGCCCAAGGCTTATCGTCTCGAGCAATGCCGTGTTGACATCGGCCGCTTTCTCAAGATGGGGCATGTGACCCGCACCCTCGATCCACCGCATTCTGAACCCTGCCGGAAGAGCATTTTCATCGGGTTCACCCACAATCTTGTCGCTATGGCTCGCGATGATCGTAGCGGAAGCGATCTTGCCAAGGTCCGTTGCAAGCGCTCCACGATCTTCGTTATCGAGCAATCGATCACGCAGATGTTTTAGCGCTTCCTCCACGCCGTCGAGGCGCTTGTACTTCACCATCTCCTCCAGCATGTCTTTTGTGACCAAAGCCGGATCGGCGAACAGCATTTCAAGAAGGGGCTTCAGGTCGCGCGCACGTTGACCTTCTGCCATTCCCGTCAAGAATTCTTCCGATGCGTTGGTGCCCGGAAGAGAACTCGGACAGATCAGGGAAATTGTCTCGACAAGTTCCGGATGATCGGCGGCCAGTCTCGCCGCGACCGCGCCACCCAGCGAATGACCTATAACGTGAACGCGGGGAACGGCGAGTTCCTTCAGTGCATCCGCCGCCACATCTGCCAGCGACTTCAACGATCCGTCTCCAACGTCTTTTGAGGATCCCCCGTGGCCGGGAAGATCGATTGCGATAACGGGATGCTCCGCGCCCAGAGCTTCGATATTGAACAGCCAGTTGTTGAGATCGCCGGAATAGCCGTGGATCAGCAAAACCGGAACGCCCTCTGTGCGGCCGCTGCGGCCGATGCGAATGGTCCTTCCGCCGACGTCGATCGTGGACAGTGTGAGCGCACCCTCAGCTTCTGAACTGTCGTCTCCGGGCACGAACGTCGCCTGAAACTCCGCGACGAACGCGTCGATCGCCGCATCTTCCACCGTGGCGTCCGCCATGACACCGATCAAGGCGCCCACGGGCAGTGTTTCACCGGCTTGTGCGACGATGCGGCGGACGACGCCGGATTGAGGACTCTCAAAGACGTTTGTGATTTTCGGTGTCTCGATATCGACGAGATCTTCACCCTCCTTGACGATGGCGCCTGGCTCCTTCCACCAGTGAACGATGGTCCCTTCCTGCATGGCTAGGCCCCATTTGGGCATACGCACGGGTAAAATGTCGGCCATTTCGACTCCTTATTGGCTGGGTATCCGAACTCGTGCGACCGCTGCGGAAGGACTGTTCGATCGGAACTAGTCTTCGGCGACGGTCGGAATTTGCAGCTCGCCTTCTCGAAGCATGCGAATATTTCGGGAAACGAATTCGCGCAGCAGCCGGCGGCGCGCGCTTTCGCTCCAGATTTCCCGATTGAGCAACAAGCCGCTCATGGAGGCGATGCAGTAGTCCATGGCAAGCTTATATTCGTCCGGTCTGACCGCCCATTCAGGAAACCCCTTCAGCACCTCTTCGCGTTCCAGCCGGTCATAGCGGCGCGCGCGGGGAAGCCAGATCGCGCGCAACTCGGCGTCCGTTCGCGCGGCGAGCGAAAGTTCGAGGTAGGCTGTAAACTCGGGCGTCAGTAGGCTCTGCCAATAAAGTTCAATTCCGGCCTGACGACGGACCCGCGCGTCTTCCGAAAGCGCTGCAATCCGCGCCATGAAGCCCTGCAACCGTTTGAATATGACGTAGTCTATCAATGACGCCACAAGGTCTTGCTTGGTCGCGTAGTGATGCAACATCGCGCCACGAGAAATTTCCGCGCGTTTGGCGATGAGCTGCGTGGTGGTACGGGAGTAACCGAACTCGGCGAGACAATCGATCGCCGCTTCCAGGACGGCAATCCGGGTTTGCGCGCTCTTGCGCTGCTGCCAGCTGCCTTCCAGAGCGATTTCTTCGGGTTCAAACTGCGTTAGCCGTTTGACGTCCGCGTCCGCTTTATCAACCAATTTTTTGCTGCTCCCGCGCGTGGCCATTTCTCAACCGCGACCGAATGCTATCCGAAGTTCGGATACGCCCCGCAAGAGAATATTTGGTTCGTAGCGCATTTTTTCCTGCGGATCCGCCATCCGGATATTTCGAAGTCTGTTGAGCAGAATGGGGAATACGGTCGTCATTTCCTTCCGGGCGAGCTGCGCCCCAATGCAGGTGTGTATCCCTGCGCCGAACGCCAGATGGGTCCGGGCATTGTCGCGGCGAATGTCAAATTCGTCGGCATTTACGAACTGTGTTTCATCGCGATTGGCCGAGCCATATCGCAGGAGGATGAGATCGTTCTTCTTGATCTTTACCCCGCCGATCTCTGTCTCTGAAGTCGCCACGCGCCACATGTTGTTGGTCGGCGACAGATAGCGCAGCGTTTCCTCCACAAAATTCGGGATGAGAGACGGGTCTGACATCAGCGCGGCACATTGGGCAGGATGGCTTATCAGATAATACAAGCCGGCTGTCAGGGAATGCGCCGTTGTCTCGTTGCCGGCCACGAGGAGCTGCTGGAGAATCGAAATGAGCTCCGAGTGATCCATTTTTCGGGGATCGCCTTCTTCGGCAAGATCGGCGTGCACCAGATCGGAAATGATGTCTTCGGTGGGATCGGTTCGCTTCTGTTCGATTTTGTCGACAAAATAGCGCTGAAATTCGACGATCTTTCGCGCTGCGTCGAGCCGGGCCGCTTTCTCAGCGACGCCACCCAACTGGGCGACGAAAGCATCGGACCAAAGGTGAAAGCGCTCCATGTCCGAGCGGGGAACGCCAAGCGCGTCGGCGATGACCGTCATCGGAAGGACGTTGGCGAAAGCCGATTTGAATTCGCAGTGACCGTTATCGATAAATGCATCGATGAGTTCGTTGGCGACTTTGCCGATATATTCGCCCATGCCTTCCACACGCTTGTAGGTGAATGCCTTCACCCCAAGCTTGCGATAGCGCGTATGATCCGGTGGGTCGGCCGTCAGCATCGTATTTTTGGGCCGTACGCCCGTGGCCAGGATGGCGATCTCGTCTGGGTCCATCGCGGTCGCGCTGCCGGATCTGAGCTGTTCGCTGAAATTGTTCGAGAACAGGCGTGGCTGCGTGTTGACTTTGTAGATCAGGTCGTAGGTCGAGACGAAAACGATATTCGTTTTTAGATCGCGAAACACCGGCGCTTCCGCGCGCAGGCGGGCATAGTAGGAATGGGGGTTCTGCAGCAGAGCCGGATCGAACGCATCGATATCCGCGAGCGGACATTTGCCACCTTCACCGGATTCGGGAACCGTGTCCTGGCGCATGGCATCTTCGGTCATGCGAGATGTCCGCCATCCACGGGAAGATCGGCGCCCGTAATGAAGCTTGCCTCGTCGGACGCGAGGAATGCGATCGCGTCGGCCGGTTCGTGTGGACGACCGAGGCGCTTCATCGGATGGCTGGCTGCAAATCCCTGGATTACCGCTTCGCGAGTCGAGCCTGCCGCGATGCCCGCCGCGATATAGCCCTCGACCATTTCGGTGTGGATCGCGCCGGGGAGAATAGCGTTGACGCGAATGTCGTAGCCCTGCTCGGCGCAGTGCACCGCCACGGAGCGGGTCAAAAGTCTCACGCCGCCCTTTGAGGCAGCGTAAGCCGGAAAGATCGCGCCCGCGCGAACGCCCAGAATTGATGCGACGTTTATGATCGCCGCGCCGGTCTTCGTCTTGAGAGCCTGAACCCCGAATTTGCACCCCAGAAACGTACCCTCGAGATTGATGGAGATGGTGCGGCGAAACCCGTCGAAAGTTTCCTGTTCGATATTCGCGGGTATCGAGATGCCGGCGGAGTTTACCAGTGTGGTGATCCCGCCAAGGTTGTTCTCGACTTCGTGCATGGCGTCCTGCCACGAACGTTCGGATGTGACGTCCAGATGAACGAAGTGCGCGCGCTCCCCCAGGCTCTGCGCCAGTTCTTTCCCCTTAACATCCTGCACATCGGCGATGACGACGTGAGCGTCTTCCGACACGAATTTTCGCGCGGCTGCGGCCCCAATTCCGCTGGCTCCCCCCGTAATAAATGCGCGTTTTCCCTCGAGCCGCATGCGCCGATCCTGCCCTGTGTCATCCAGTCCACAAGGATAAACAGAATAGCTTGCTCAGAACAATCATGCTTGACTTTTTTATGCCGTGATTGAAATCCTGCCCATCAGCGCGCTGGCCGTCGGCTTTCGCTGATGTCGACCAGACCACTCAGAAGTGCGCGCAAGGGAGGGAACGATGGCTCACTATGGGCGGGCGAAACTCGCGCGCGTTTTGCTTGCAACCACCAGCATCATCTCGATGGCACTCGCAGCGGGGATCACCCCGGCGTCCGCACAAACGACACCGAGCGGCATCGAAACCGTAACCGTTACGGCCACCCGCACGGTCAAGGACATCCAAAAAGTCGCCGTGGCGGTAACCGCGATGACCGAAAAAGACATGAAGTTGCGGGCGCCGCAAACGCTTCTCGACCTGAATGGGTCGGCGCCCAACGTGTTCATCGGTATGGACACCGCCGGTCCCGGCGCGAGCGCGATCTTCATCCGCGGGCTCGGTTATGCGGACATCGAGAAAACGCAGACCCCATCGGTGGGCGTGGTGATGGACGGCGTTGTATTCGGGACCAGCACGGGCCAGTTGCTCGACACCTTCGACATCAGCCAACTGGAAGTCGAACGCGGGCCGCAGGGAATTTACTTCGGCCAGAACACGACGGCCGGTGTGATCAACGTCACCCGTTCAGTGCCGACGCGCGAATGGAGCGGCAAGGCATCGGTGTCGTACGGGGCTTATGACGGGACGGTGCTGCGCGCGGTGGTCAACGCACCGCTGGGCGACAACGGCGGCATCAAGGTCGGCGGCACGTTCAAATACAACTACGGCGACTATCTGAACGAGTTTACCGGCGACCACGCGGGCGGCGATCGTTATTACGCGTTCAACGGAGTCGGCGACTACGACCTGACCAGCTGGCTGAGCGTGAAGTTCAGCTACGACAGAATGCACGAACTCGGCGGCGGCTATCCCGTGGAGTTCGGCGACGCCTTGACCGCCAAAATCATCGCCGGTTCGGTGGGTCTCACGCCACAGCAATTGTGGCCAAACTACAATCCCGAAACCGGGAGCCCGGACGGTCTTGGCGTTCGCGAAATCAACAACAATTTTCGCGATTCCGACAAGTACGACAACAGCATTTACAGTCTGATCTTCAACGTGCAGACGCCGATCGGCACGCTGGTGTCGCAGACAGCGTATATGGATGAGGCCGATCTCGTCCATCAGGATTTCGACGGTACGTGCGTGGGTTCGCCCGGCTGCGTGAGTGTCGGCAACCCGCTTATCGGGGCAGCACTGCACACCATCCGCGATCAAACCTACAAGCAGGTGACGGAAGAATTGCGCCTGAACGGCGATCTTTGGGACGACACGATAGAATACCTCGGCGGCTTCTTTTTTTATCATCACGATATCGGGCTGCATCAGAATTCCAACGCGGTTGTCGACCAGTTTTCGACCGAATCCGGAACGTCCTATTCGTTTTTCGGCAACGCCGACTGGAACGTGACAGACACGATCAAGCTCTCGGCCGGCCTTCGCAGCATCAACGAAGACAAGCACTTCCAGACCGCCTATTTCCTTTTCGGGACGATACCGATCGTCCCCCAGATCAACGATCAGCGCAGCTGGGACCGGATAATCACGCGCTTTGGCGCACAGTGGCAGGCGGCGCCGTCGACGATGGTGTACGCGACCCGATCGGAAGGCTTTCGGTCCGGCGGCTTTTCCATCCGCGGAACTTTGTCGGAGCAGCAGGCTGCTTCGACCAACTGCGGCGTACCCACCGGCTGCCCTGACAACAATTTCCTCGCCTTCAAACCAGAAACCAACGTTCAATACGAATTGGGCGCCAAGAACGTCTTCTATGACGGCTCGCTCATATTCAACGCGGCTGCGTTCTTCATCCAGGACAAGGGCTTTCAGTTCAGCAACGTCGTCATAACGCCAGGGTATGGCCCGGGCACGAACACCTACATCTCCAATCTGCCGAAGGTGGAGAGCAAGGGTTTGGAGTTTGAGGCGGACGTCCGGCCAGCCGAGTGGATCCCGAGTCTCGAGGGTTTCACCTTCGAGGCAACCGTGGGAATTCAGAAAGCCAAAATCGTCGACGGCGTCATTGATGGCCGGCTGGCGGCGGGGCAGCCCGATGGTGAAGCCGGCGCGCTGGGAACTCTGGCCAACTTTACGGGACAAACCCTGCAGCGCGTTCCGGATTACAACTATACGCTCCGCGGAATCTATACGACCAAGGTCGGCCCCGGCGATCTGTCGCTGACCGCGGGATGGTCTTTCCAGGATGCGTTTTCCCTGGGATCGTTCGGCACGGCCGAAGACGTTCAGCCGGGCTACGGCTTGCTGGATGCGCAAATTGGCTACGATTGGGACAATTATCGCGTGAGCCTGAGCGGCAAAAATCTGACCGACAAGACCTATCGCGATCAGTCGTTGCCGACCGTGTTCTTTGAAGGCTATGGCCCCGGACGCACATGGATGTTGCAGGTCGACGCGAAATTCTAGCGTCGGCTTCGATTTTGAAGAGGGGCGGCGCAACGTTGCGCCGCCCGCTTTGTTTGGAGTGAACGATGCCGGTCATTCGCTATCATGAGCCTTTGAACGTTTTGGTCGTCGCGAAGGGGCACCCCTATTTGCGCGATCCCTTCATGGCGATCTTCGACGAAATCGAGGGCATCGCTTTTACGCTCGTGGAGCAGCCGGCAGCCATGCGGCTGATGAGCCCCGATGGGATCAAGGGCTTCGACGCGATCGTGCTCTATGACATGCCTGGCCTCGATTTTTCCGCGCCGAACGGGCCCGGTTTTGTCGAGCCAGGAGATGCGTTCAAGGAAAACTTCCTTGCCATGCTCGATCAGGGCATCGGCATCGTGGCGCTCCACCATGCGATTGCGGGTTGGCCTGCCTGGCCAGAATACGCGGAGCTACTCGGCGGCAGGTTCCTCTACAAACCAGGCTCGTTGCGCGGCGTTTTGCGTCCAGACTCAGGCTATCGCCATGATATGACGCATGACGTGGCGGCTGCCGACCCCAATCATCCGATCGTGCAGGGGATCGAGTTCCCTTTCCAACTGACGGACGAGTTGTATCTTTTCGAGGTGTTCAGAGACTCTGTGACGCCGCTCCTGACATCTAACCACAAATTCACGCGCGACAACTTCTATTCGGCGGCGCTTGCCGTGGCGGGACGCATGTATGCGAACGAGGGGTGGGCGCACCCGGACGGAACCAATCTGATCGGCTGGACCAAACGCGCGCGGAACAGTCCCCTGGTTTACCTCCAGCCGGGCGATGGCCCCTCCACCTATCAGGCCCCCCAATATCGCCGTCTTGTCGCCAATTCCGTCCGTTGGGTCACGTCAGACGCGGCCCGGAAATGGGCGCGCGAAGCCGCAGGCTGAACGCGTTCCATAAAAAAAAGACTAATCGTCCGGTATAAAACATGCGTGACTTTTTCGTCGCGAAGAATAGGATATTGCGGAAGCGCCCCATTCGAGGGCGCATCGGCTTTTGAGGCGGCCGCAGGAGCCGCCGGAGGAATTTATGAACAAACCCACGTTCGAATTTCGCCCAGATCGGCACCCTTCGGAGTCGTATGAGGATATTCTCGACGGCGACACCAGGCCGGTGCCGGCGTTCCTGCGTGAGCAGGAAGTCCGCGAGATTGGAACCGAGCCCGTGCTCGCTTCCCGGTATACGGACCGGGCTTTTTTTCAGAAAGAAGTGGAGTGCGTCTGGCCAAAGGTCTGGCAGATGGCATGCCGCGAAGAGGAGATTCCGAAGGTCGGCGACTATCACATCTTCGATCTTGTCGGAAAATCGTTCATCGTCACGCGCACGGCGCCCAATCAGATTAGAGCCTTCTACAACACGTGCCTTCATCGCGGGCGCAAGCTCGTTACGCTGAATGGCTGCAGGCAGGAATTCCGCTGCCCCTATCACGGCATCGCGTGGAACATCGACGGCAGCTTCAAGGACAACCCGATTGCCTGGGATTTCCCGCAATGGGCAGACCGCGACATGAGCCTACCCGAGGCCAAGGTCGACCGGTGGGGCGGCTTCGTTTTCATCAACATGGATCCCGCGGCTAAGCCTCTGGAATATTATCTCGGGCCGTTGATGCGCGATTTCGCCGCGTACGATTTCGAGAACCGCTACAAGGCCATGCATGTTTACAAAGTCATTCACGCCAACTGGAAGGCGGTGGCGGAGGCTTTCATGGAGAGCCATCACACTATCACCACCCACCCGCAGCTTCTGCCTTTCCTGGGTGATGTGAACAGCCAGTACGATTTCCTCAACGATTACGTCACGCGGCAATTTACGGCGAGTGGCGTGGCGAGCCCGATCGTCGCCGACAAGAACTACACGCCGACCGACATCATGCGCGCGATGTCGGCATCGAGCGGTGGAAGCGGCTCGCGGCGCAATGCGTTGGGCAACAAAGGCGACGTCGTTGTTCCCGAAGGAATGACCGCGCGCGCCTACGCGGCGGAGCAAACACGCCAATCCCTTTCAGCGGAAGATGGCTGGGATTATTCCGGGTGTTCGGACGCCGAGATGGTCGACCCGATGCTCTACAATCTCTGGCCGAATATGAGTTTCTGGGCCGGTTATGCGCCCAATCTGACCTATCGCTGGCGCCCGAACGGCCAAGATCATGAGAGCACGATCATGGATGTCATCATCCTGAAGCGCGTGCCCAAGAACGGCCCGCGCCCGGCACCCGCGCCTGGACGATTGCTGGGCGAGAATGAGCGTTGGATCGATGCGCCGGAGATCGGTCAGGGTCTGGGCGGCGTGTTCGAACAGGATATGGGCAATCTTCCGTACGTTCAGGAAGGCTTGCGCGCGAGCGGAAATGGGCTGGTCCATTTCGGGCGCTATACGGAAATGCGGATACGCCAACTGCACCTGTTGATCGACCGCTATATCGGCGCGGCGGGGAAGTAACCGTACAGGTTTCGCGGGCGTCCCGAAGTTTGAAAGGTTGGCCGCTATTGAGCGGCCAGCGCCTTTGCGACCGACGCGCCGATTTCATCGCGTGTGGGATTGCGGCGCAGCGTGAGGCCGCCGTTCACCTGCAGATTCTGTCCGGTCATGAAGCATTCATCGCTCGACAGCCACACCGCGGCTGCCGCGATATCGTCCGACGTGCCGATTCTGCCGAGCGGGTAGGCCGACACGAAAGCCTCGAACACCCCTGGGGTCTGCTTGGCGCCCGCGGTCATGGGCGTGTCCGTCAGTCCCGGCGAAATCGAGTTGGCGCGGATGCCTTTGGCTCCGAACTCGTTCGCGATGCAGCGCATGACATGGTCGATTCCCGCTTTGGTCCCCATGTAGGCGGCATGATCGTTCAACATGATCGTCGCGGTCGCCGAACTGATCTGGATGAGTGAGCCTCCGCGATCCATCGCGGGTATGACCGCCTGAAAGAACTGAAAAGGACCCTTGAACTGGAGGTTCATGATCTTGACCAGATCCTCCTCCGAGTTCTCGAGGAATGGCGAAAGAAAGCCCCAGCCTGTCGCATTTACCGCGATGTCGACGTGACCGAAGCGGTCTTTGGTGAAAGCCGCGAGCCGTTCGAGTTCGGGCTTCGACGTTATGTCGCAAGCGCAGGCCGCGCCGTCGATGGTCTTCGCAAAGCGTTCGAGTTCTTCCAGGTTGCGGCCGCCGACGACGACTTTCGCCCCCTCTTTGGCGAACCGTGCCGCGATATGCTGAGCCATGTTGTCGCGACCTGCCGCACCCAACACGATCGCGACCTTGTTTTGCAGCTGCGGCATAAATCCTCCCTGAGGTTTTTTTGTCCGGCGTTGCCGAAAGAGCCGGACACAATAAAATCAGGTGTGACGAAAAAAATCCAGTTATCCTTTTTTCTCAGAGCCCAAGCGCAACCCTTGCCAAAATATTGCGCTGCACTTCGCTCGAGCCGCCATATACCGTCGCGGCGCGTGTGTTCAGATAGCGGGCCGTCACTGTGACGCCGTAATCGGGTCCGATCGGGGGATTATTGCTCCCGCGATCCAAAGCCGGGCGCTGATCCGGCGCCGCGTAGAGACCGAGCGCTTCCAGCGCCAGCTCGGTGACAAACTGCATGGTTTCGCTGCCCTTGAGCTTCAACATCGAAGCCGTCGCATCGCCGACCGGGCCGCCGGCCGAAAGCTGTGAAATGATGCGCCGCTCGGTGAACTCTATCGCCGAAATGGCGATCTCGGCTTCGGCTATCTTGTGCTGGAATCGCGCGTTCTCGCGGATGGTGGCGCCCCATCCATCTTGCTCCGCGGACGCTATTTTTTTGACCTTGCGCAACATTCCGCGCAGGCGAGGGGAGTAGACGCCGCCCCTTTCAAACTCCAGCAGGTACTTCGCGACAGTCCAGCCCTGATTTTCGTCGCCCACGCGGTTGGCGACCGGAATGCGCACATTGTCGAAGAAGCACTGATTCACTTCGTGTTCGCCCGACATCGTGATGATGGGTTTGACGGTCAGGCCGGGTGTTTTCATGTCGAGCAGCAGGAAAGTGATGCCCGTCTGCGGCTTGCCCTCCGTGCCCGTGCGGACAAGCAGGAACATCCAGTTGGCGAACTGGGCATGGGTCGTCCAGATCTTGCTACCGTTGACCACGTAGACGGCGCCCTCGCGAACGGCGCGTGTTTGCAGGCTGGCCAGATCCGATCCGGACTGAGGCTCGGAATAGCCCTGGCACCAGTAATGCTCGCCTGACAGGATTCGTGGAAGGTAGAAGGCTTTCTGTTCTTCGGTCCCGTACCCCATGAGGCAGGGACCGCACATCTGAAGCCCCATCGCGGGAAGGGCCGGCGTGCCCGCCGCGGCACACTCGGTATCGAAGATGTATCGCTGGACGGCTGTCCAACCCGTGCCGCCATATTTTTTGGGCCACGCCGGCGCGACCCAGCCCTTCTCAAAGAGCACGCGATGCCAGCGGCGGTTCAGGTCGGCATCGGCAAACACCCCGGATTGCCGCGCGGCTGCTTCGCGCAATTCGGGCGTGAACTCCTTGCTCAGAAAGCCGCGCACCTCGTCCTGAAAAGCGAGATCCTGCGGCGAGAATGAAATGTCCATGGATGCTCCTAGTGGCCGGTCAGCTTAGCGTTCATTTCATCCAACATGAGGTGGGCGTTCTTGCTCATTCAGGGTGGACTGGCGGGAAGAATGGTCTATTATGAAAAAAACAATCCATCCTGTCTATTACCAGTGAGGGAGGCTTAAATTGGATCTGGGATTGAAGGGCCTGAAGGCTGTTTTGGCCGGAGCGAGCAAGGGGATAGGCCGGGCGACGGCAGAAGTTCTGGCAGCGGAAGGCTGTGATGTGGCCATCTGCTCGCGCGGCCAAGCGGCGGTGGATGAAGCCGTTACGTCCCTCGAGAGGAAGGGCGTCAAAGCCATCGGCGAATCCGTGGATGTCTCGAACGCCGAGGCCTACACCGGCTGGGTCAAGCGCGCGGCGGAGGGTCTAGGCGGCTGCGACATCTTCATATCGTTCGTGTCCGCGGGCGGTGGACCGGCGACGGAAGAGAGCTGGAAGGCTGTCATCGACAATGACCTGCTGAGCGTCTTCCGCGGCGCCGAGACCATCCTGCCTTATCTCGAGAAATCCAAAGCCGGTTCGATCGTCGCCATTTCCACGACTGCGGCGCTCGAAGAATTTTTCGGTCCTTCGGCTTACAACGCAATCAAGGCCGCCGTCATCAATTACGCGTCCGCGCTCGCGCAACAACTTGCCCCAAAGGGTATTCGCGTGAACACGGTTTCGCCGGGCCCGATCTGGATCGACGGCGGCGCGTGGGATTGGGTGAAGTCCAATATTCCGGCGATGTACGAGACGACGCTTAAGGCCGTTCCGATGGGGCGTCTGGGATCCGGCGAAGAAGTCGGTCGCGCGATCGCCTTTGTGGCGTCGCCGGCCTGTCGTTTTATGACAGGGACCAATGTCGTGATCGATGGAGCGTTCACCAGGCGCGTTCAATACTAGGACGAGCCCATGGCCGACGACGCGAAGAAAAAGATCAAGGTCGCGCTCGTTGCGGCCGGGAAGTATCACGACATCGATTTCGCCAGATTGGAGCTTCTGAAGCTTCTGGCAGAGGACGATCGGGTGCGCGTGAGGGTGTTCGAGGATTACTCGAACATCACGGCAATTCGCGAGTCGGACTTCCTGATCACCTATACCTGCGACGTCATTCCAAAATTGGACGAGCAGGAGGCATTGCGTGCCTACATTGAAGGCGGCGGTCGCTGGTATGCATTGCACGGCACAAATTCCATTTTGCGCTTCCTCGCCAATGGCAAAGTGGACAGCCCGCGCTGGGCGCCGCATTTCATGGAGACGCTGGGCTCGCAATTCATCGCTCATCCGCCGATCCGGCCCTACACGGTTCAGGTCACCGATCCATTGCACCCTTTGGTGAAAGGGATCGAACCGTTCGAAGCGACCGACGAAGAATATCTGGTTGAGACCTATGGCGACCTGCACGTCATGCTTCACACCGATTTCGAAGGAGAGGCAACGGGTTTCGTCGAAGACAAATGGGTGAAGGGCCGTCATCCCATCTTTTACACGAAACGCATGGGCAAAGGCGCGGTGCTGTATCTCACACTAGGCCATTGCCGCGGTCATTACGACATGGCGCCTTTGATGGATTTCTATCCCGCCGTGGAAAGATGCGCGTGGGACACGCCTACTTTCTACGATCTTCTGCGCCGCGGGATTGCTTGGGCGAAGGAGCCTCAGCTTGGCTGACGCCGCCGAACTGTCGGGCAAAGTCGCCGTCGTGACCGGGAGTGCGCGCGGTATGGGGCGCGCGATCACGGAGCGCTTCGCCGGCGCCGGTGCGAGTATCGTCGTGACGGATTTGAACGGCACCGAGGGCGAGGCCGTTGCCACCGGCATTCGAAACCTGGGCGGACGAGCCGTATTTGTGCGCGCGGACAGCGGGGATGAGGCCGACAACGTCCGTGTAATCGAAGCCGCAATCTCGAATTTCGGCAGGCTGGATACTTTTGTCGCCAATGCGGGCGTGCACAACATCGCGACGGCAGCCGACATGCCGCTTGAACAGTTTCGCGCACTCTGCCGCATCAATCTCAAGGGACCGTTCCTGGGGATGAAGCAGGCGGTGAATGCGATTAGGCGGCACGGGGAGGGTGGCGCCATCGTGCTGATATCCTCGGTCGCAGGCAAAATAGGCCTGCCGGGGCATACCCATTACTGCGCCGCGAAGACCGGTGTGAAATTGATGGCCAAAGCCGCTGCTCTCGAGCTGGGGCCCGAAAAAATCCGCGTCAACTCTATTCATCCCGGTGGAATTCGCACGCCGATGACGGCCTTCGTCGATCCCGATGCATTCGGTGCCGGCGTTCCGATGGGCCGCATGGGCTGGCCGGACGAAATCGCGCAAGCAGCGCTCTTCCTCGCGTCGCCGCGCGGACAGTTCATTACCGGTGCGGAGCTGGTTGTCGATGGCGGGATGATCATCCAATGACCGGAAGACTCGATGGCCGCACCATCATCGTTACCGGCGGCACAAAGGGGATCGGCCGCGAGACTGCGCTCCTGTTGGCGCGCGAAGGCGCAAACGTTGCCGTCACCGGGCGCGATGTTGCAGGCGGGGATGAAACGGTCGGACTCGCGAAGGGTGCCCGCGGCGAAGCATTTTTCCTCTCTCATGACGTTTCCCGGGAACAAGATTGGGTGCGGGTTGTCGAAGAGACGGAACGGCGTTTTGGAAAGTTGTGCGGCCTCGTCAACAACGCCGGAATCTTCTTTGTGAAGCCGCTCGCAGAAACAACGGAAGCGGACTTCGACGCTGCCTATTCCATCAACGTCGAGGGTACGTTTCTTGGCGTTAAACATGCCATGCGCGCTTTTGCGAGGGGGCAATCGGCAGGCGTGATCGTGAACGTTTCATCGTTGATGGGGCAGGTCGGCTTTCCGAATGCGATCGCCTATTGTGCTTCCAAGGGCGCCATCACCGGGCTCACGAAGGCGGCCGCGCTGGAAGGCGCGCAAATGAGTCCCCAGGTTCGCGTAAATTCGCTGCACCCGGGCGTCATATGGACGCCCATGATCACAGGGACGTTTGGCGACGACCAGGCGCTTTCGGATGCGTTCGCCGCGGATACGCCGCTGCGGATGATCGGAAGGCCGGAATACGTCGCCGACGCGATCCTTTATCTGATCAGCGATGAGTCGAGCTATGTGACCGGCGCCGAATTGACCGTCGATGGCGGTCGCGGAGCGGATTGAGAAAGACGGAAGGGACTACAATGCAGTTGAGCCGAGACGAACTGAAGCGCGCCTATCGCCGGATGTTCACAATCCGAGCGTTCGAAGAGCGGGTCGAAAAGGAATTCGCAGCCGGCAATATCCCCGGCTTCGCGCATGTCTATCTTGGCCAGGAAGCCGTGGGCGTGGGGGTTTGTCACGATCTGACGGACGAAGACCTCATCGGTTCCACCCATCGCGGCCATGGCCATTGCATCGCCAAGGGCTGCGATGTGAAGGGCATGATGCTGGAAATCATGGGCAAAGCCGGCGGACTCTGCGGCGGCAAGGGCGGATCGATGCACATTGCCGACCTTTCCAAGGGCATGCTCGGCGCCAACGCGATCGTCGGTGGCTCTCCGCCGATCGCCGTGGGTGCTGCGCTGACCCAGAAATACAAGAAGACCGGCCGGGTATCGGTCGCCTTCTCGGGCGATGGCGCCTCCAACCAGGGCACGACCTTCGAAGCCATGAACATGGCGGCGGTTCTCAAGGTTCCGGCGATTTTCGTATTCGAGAATAACGGCTACGGGGAACACACGGCCGCGACCTATTCGGTCGGCGGCGGTTCGATCGCAGATCGTGCGCGCAGTTTCGGAATGCCTGCGGAAGTGGTGGACGGCGTGGATTTCTTCGCGGTCCATGAAGCCATGGGCCGTGCGCTCGAACATTGCCGTGCCGGCAACGGTCCTTATGCTTTGGAAATCGTCTGCTACCGGTTCCTTGGCCATTTCGTTGGCGATCCGCAGGCCTATCGCACGCCCGAAGAACTCAAGATCGCGCGTTCGCACGACCCGATTGCGCATTTCCGGAAAAAAGTAACCGAAGCAAAGTTGCTAGATGCCGAAGAACTTGACTCCATCGAAGCGGACATCATGGCCGAGGTCGAAGATGCTGCGCAGACCGCGACGGCAGCGCCGTTCCCCGCTCTCAGTTCTCTCGAAACAGATGTTTACGCTCGCTATTGAGGCAATCGATCATGGCCAAGAAATCCTACCGTACCGCTATCAATGAAGCTTTGCGCACGGAAATGCGGCGCAATCCCGACATCATCGTGCTCGGCGAAGACGTCGCGGGTGGACAAGGGGCCAGCGGCGAGACTGGCGTCGTCGGCAGCGTGTTCGGCGTGCTCGGCGGGCTCTACAAAGAATTCGGACCCACGCGGGTGATTGACACGCCGATTTCGGAGAGCGCCATCGTCGGCGCGGCCGCGGGCGCAGCGCTGACCGGACTGCGCCCTGTCGCGGAAATCATGTTCGTCGATTTCGTGGGCGTCTGCTTCGATCAAATCTATAATCAGGCGGCGAAGTTTCGCTACATGTTTGGCGGCAAGGCCAAGACGCCGATGATCATTCGTTCGACGATCGGCGCAGGCTTTCGAGCCGGCGCACAGCATAGTCAGTCGCTGCACCCACTGTTCACGATGGTGCCGGGCTTGAAGGTCGTGATGCCGTCGAACGCTTATGACGCCAAAGGTCTGATGATCGAGGCGCTGCGCGGCGATGACCCGGTGATCTACCTTGAGGCAAAAACGCTTTACGACACCGAGGTCGAGGTTCCCGACGAGGCATATCGCATTCCGTTCGGGGAGGCCCGGGTTGCGCGCGAAGGCAAAGATGTAACCATCGTTGCATTCGGTCCGATGGTGCCTCGCGCGCTTGCGGTTGCGGAAACGGTGTCGAAAGACGGCATCAGCGCCGAAGTCATCGATCCGCGCACAACGTCACCGCTGGACGAAGACACGATCCTCGAAAGCGTCGAGAAGACCGGCCGGCTGGTTGTGGTGGACGAAAGCCCGCCGCGTTGTTCGATGGCATCGGACATTTCGTCGATCGTCGCCGATAAGGCGTTCAGATCGCTGAAGGCCCCGATCAAATGCGTCACCTGTCCGCATACGCCTGTCCCTTTCGCACCGAACCTCGAGGACGAGTACATGCCCAACCCGCGGCGTATCGAGGCTGCCATCCGTGCGGTGATGAAGGCCGATTGAAATCGCATTTCGAGAAAAGGCGGTTTGCAAATGATGGATGCTCCAACCGATCGTCGAGCGCGGAGGCTGATGCAGGCGCGCCGTCTGGCGCACCATGTCTTGAACAACACTTCCGATCTTGCTCCCACGCCAATGCGCAACGCCGTCTCGGTGTATACGGATCCCACCCGTCATGCCGTGGAGTTGCAGAAGCTGTTCCGCGAAACGCCGGTGGTGGCATGCCTCTCGACGGACCTGCCCCGATCCGGCAGCTATCGCCTGTTTGACGAGACGGGCGTGCCGATCGTCGTCGTGCGCGGGGGAGACGGCCAGGTGCGCGCTTTCCTGAACATCTGCATGCATCGTGGCGCTCGGCTGGTGCGGCAGCGCGAAGGGACCGCCAAGTTGTTGACGTGCTGGTTCCACGGCTGGTCCTTCGACACCAAAGGCGAACTCGCGGCGGTTCCGGAACGCGACCGTTTTGAGGGCGCGCTCGAGCAGAGCCAACACCTGATCGCCGTTCCCGCCGCGGAGCGTTACGGAATGGTCTTCGTTCAGGCCACACCCGGTTCGACCATGGATATCGACGCGCATCTGGGCCCATTTGCGCCGGTTCTGGCCGAGCTCGATCTGGACAAGGCCGAACACGTGAAGTCGGGTCAGCTTCCCGTGAAATCCAATTGGAAGTTCGCGCTCGACACCTACGGCGAGGGATATCACTTCGCCGCCCTGCACAAGGCAACGCTGGCGCCGTATTTCCGCAACGACGTGACGGTGTACGACAAGTTCGGTCCTCATCACCGTGTCGGGTTCGCAAGCCGCGAGGTGGAGGTCTGGGCGCAGAAGCCGGAGAGCGAATGGCCGTTGGACGTACCAAGCGGCGTCCACTACCTCTTTCCGAACACCATTATCTTTGTGGGCTCCGTCCGCCCTGGGCAGACCTACACCACGCTGTTTCGTCATTTTCCCGGAACAGATGTCGGTGAAACCGTCACGCACAAATCGATCTATGCACCGATGGGCGTGAATTCCGACGAGTACCGCCAGGAAGTGGAGGCGGCGTTCGACGCCACGGCGCATGTAGTTACGACAGAAGATTATGTCACTGCTGCGGAAGGCTGGTGGAACATGACGATGTTGCCGGAAGGCGCAACGGTCGTTTACGGGCGCCAGGAGATCGCGCTGCAAAACCAGCATCGCACCATCGCCGACGCCATCGGCATGCCATTACCGCTGGTATCGATTGCGGAGGCCGCCGAATGAGCAGGCTAAAATCGTTTTCCGCGTTGGGCGAGGTCATGCAACTCGCCTACGTTCCCAAAGACTTCGATGCCGCGCTCAAATTCTGGATCGAGACGGTGGGCGCCGGTCCGTTTTTCGCACTGGATCACGTGAAGCTGATCGATCTGAAATATCTGGGAAAGCCCGCTGACGTCGATTTCTCCATGGTCATTGGTTATTGGGGCGACATTCAGATCGAGTTGATCCGTCAGCACAACGATACGCCGTCGATCTATTCCGAATGGCTCAGGCAAGGCCACGACGGGTTACATCATATCTGCATTTTGGTGGACGATTTGCAGGAGGCCAGGAGGCTCTGCGCCGAAACTGGGGCGACCGTTGCGCAGGAGGGCAAGGTCGCTGGCGGCGGCGAGGTGATTTATGTGGATACCGGTGGCGGTCCGGGCACGATGGTGGAAATTCTGGCGCGCGGTCCTGGTACCGACGGCTTCTTTGCCATGATGAAGGGCGCCGCGCGCGGTTGGGACGGCAAAGACCCGGTGCGGAAAATCGGCTGATGGTCGGGCGCCTTTCCGGCAAGGTCGCCATCATAACCGGAGGCGCTTCCGGCATCGGTGCCGCTACCGTGCGCCGGTTTGCCAAAGAAGGCGCGCACGTCTTTCTTTCGGATATTCAGGCCGAACTCGGCCAATCGGTCGCTGAGGAAACGGGATCGTCTTTTCTTGTGCACGACGTCAGCGAAGCCGATGGATGGAAAACGGTGGTGGGGGCGGCCGTCGTGCGCCACGGCAGGTTGGATATCGTCGTCAACAATGCAGGGATCGTGTCGGGCAAGTCCATCGAGGATGATGCGTTTGCAGCCTGGCACCGCGTTCTTGCGGTCAACTTGACCGGCGTGATGCTCGGTTGCCATTACGGAATTGCCGCAATGAAGAAGAATCACGGCGGCTCCGGCGGATCCCTGATCAATATCGCTTCGACGTCCGGCTTCGCGGCACTTCCGGAAGATGTGGGCTATTCGTCCAGCAAATTCGGTGTGCGCGGGCTCACGCGTTCGGTTGCGGTCCATTGTGCCCGCGCGGGCCTGAACATTCGTTGCAACGCGATCGTGCCGGGAGCGACGGAGACGGCGATCCTGACGCCGGCGCTGCAAACCGTTCCGGGCTTCCGCGAAACGGTGAACAAGATGTCGCCGCTCGGCCGCATAGGCTCGCCCGACGAGGTCGCATCGATGGCGGTTTTTTTGGCATCCGACGAATCCGCCTACTGCACCGGCGCTGACTATTTTGTCGATGGCGGCATGCTGGCGGGGCATCCGGGCATGTGATGCCCGCTCAACAATTTCCAATAACCGAGGAACATCGATGACCAAAACAAATCGCCAATGGCTGATCGCCGATCGCCCCACCGGACGCGCTCTCAAAGACTCCGACTTCGAATGGGCGGAACGGCCGGCGCGGGACCCCGGCCCGGGTGAGGTGCAATTGCGCACGCTGTATCTTGGGTTCGATCCCGCGCTCAAGGGCTGGATGGAGAACATCGGCGGCTACGTCGCACCGACCCAAATCGGCGAAACGATGCGCGGCTCGGGCATCGGTGAAGTTACAGTTTCCAACGATCCGGGTTTGAAGCCGGGCGACAAGGTCATGGGCCAGCTGGGTTGGCAGGAATATCCGACGGTCGCGGCGAAGGATCTTCTGAAGCTTGAGAACAGTGATGTTCTGACGCCCCATCTGGGTGTTTTGGGGACGACCGGTCTCACGGCATTCTTTGGCCTGCAAAAGATCGGGCGGCCCTTTCCGGGGGACACCGTGGTCGTGACGGGTGCTGCCGGTGCGACGGGATCGGTGGTGGGTCAGATCGCCAAGATCGGCGGCTGTCGTGTGATTGGCGTCGCGGGCGGCGCGGACAAATGCAACTGGCTTGTCAGCGAGTTGGGCTATGACGCGGCCATCGACTACAAAGCGGACAATGTGCGCGCGCAGCTCAAGCAGCTCGCGCCACACGGCATCGACGTGTTGTGGGACAACGTCGGTGGGAAAATTCTGAACGGATTGCTGGGTGAGATCGCGATGCACGCGCGCGTGGTAATCTGTGGCGGCATCTCGCGCTATGAAACCGGGCAGATGCCGGCCGGTCCGGAAAACTATTTCAACCTGGTGTTCAAGCGCGCGACAATGTCCGGGTTCATCCTGACCGACTGGGCCAGCGAATTCCCCTGGGCGCGTCAGCGGCTCTCGCAATGGATTCGCGACGGCAAGCTGAAATACAAGGAAGACATTCAGCAGGGGCTGGAAAACGCACCGCGGACATTGATGCGGCTGTTCTCCGGAGCAAATTTCGGAAAGCAGCTTCTGAAGGTCGGCTGAGTGTCGGTCGCGCCGGTCAGTTGACGCGGCGCGATACGCCCACCCAATAGGGTTCGCGCAACTCGCGGCGCAAGATCTTGCCGGACGGGTTTCGCGGCAGCGTGTCGATGAAGTCGACGGATTTCGGGGCCTTGTATCCGGCGATGCGCTGGCGCGCGAACGCAATGATATCCTCAGCCGACGGATTGCGGCCCGGCTTCACGACGACACATGCCTTGACGGCTTCGCCCCATTTCGCATCCGGCACGCCGATCACGCCGACATCGATCACATCCGGGTGCCCGAAGATCGCGTTCTCCACCTCTGCGGGATAGATGTTTTCGCCGCCTGAGATGATCATGTCCTTCACGCGATCATGGATGTAGATGTAGCCGTCTTCGTCGACGTATCCAGCATCGCCCGTGCGTAGCCAGCCTTCGTTGTCGATAGTTTTCGCGGTCGCGTCGGGTAGGTTCCAGTACCCCTGCATGTTGGCCATCGATCGTGTCGCGATCTCGCCGACCGTGCCGGTGGGAACGGGCGCGCCGGCCTCGTCAATGATGACAACCTCCACGCCGGGTAACGGTTTGCCGACGGAGCGCATACGGGGATTTCCCGCCGGATCGTGATCTTCGGGGGGGAGCGCCACGATCGTTCCGGTCGTTTCCGTCATGCCGTACATCTGCACAAAGCCACAGCCGAACACGTCCATGCATTCGCGCAGCAGATCGAGCGGAATGGGGGACGCGCCGTAGAGGATGTACTTGATGCGCGAATAATCGACCTCGCGCGCCCTGGGATGGCGCACGACAATCTGCATGGCGGCCGGTACCATGAAGATCTTGGTGATGCGATCGTTCTCGATGAAATCCAGAACGCGATGCGGATCGAATTCGCGCGCGATGACGCCGTGGGCACCGTTGATCAAGGTGGTAAGCCCAAAGCCGGAGCCGCCGATGTGGAAGATCGGCATGGCGACCAGCCCCACGTCTTCAGATGTCCATTTGTTCCATTCCGGGGTCTGATCCGCAAAAGTTTGCCGCGGGCCGAGAATGCCGGAATGCCTCAGCATCGCGCCTTTCGGCCGGCCCGTCGTGCCGGAGGTATAGAGTTGAAGCGCGATATCATCGCGCCGGACAGCCACCTTCGGATCCTGTTCGGATTGGCGGTCGCGCCACGCAACATAGCCGGGCCAATCGGGCACATCACCCTCCATGGCCACAATCGTTTTTACATCGGGAATATCTTTCGCGATGCCGCGCACAAGAGCCGTGAACTCTGTGCCGACAAACAGCGCTTGAGCCTTGCAATCCGAAACGATGTAAACGATTTCCGGCGGTGCCAGACGCCAGTTCACAGGCGCCATCACGATACCGGCTTTTGCGGCTCCGATCAGAATTTCGAAGTAGTGATCGCTGTTCTTGCCCAGATAGGAGATTCGCGCGCCGGGCTTTAGTCCTAGTGCAATCAAGCCGTTGGCAACCTGGTTCGTTTGACGATCGAACGCGTCGAACGTCGTCACTCGGCCTTCGAACGTGAAGGCCGTCTCATTGCCTCTGTCGCGGGCTTGTTGGCGCGACACGTCGCCTAGGGTCTGCGGTTGCTCGGAACTCGTCATCATGTTCTCCGAAACAGGCAATCAGTGATGCGGCTTCCTGGCCGCGAGAAAAGAACGTGTCGCTTTCGCAAGCGCCCGGGCGCGTTCTATCGGATCGGGGTATGAATCGCGCAATGCTTTGGACCGCAGCTCGATGCTGAGCGGAATTCCCATGGGCAGGGTATCAAGCAGCGCCGGAAGCGGCAGCGCGCCCTCACCGGGAAGGAGCCTGAGGTCGACCGCTTCGCGAATGATTGCCTGAACGTCGTCCAATTTTGGCATCTGGAGAGGAGCATCGCAGAACTGTGCATAGCTCAAAAGCCGAGGGGCGACACGCGACACGTCGGCAACCGTGCCCCCCGATCGGGAAAGATGCAGCGGGTCGATCAATAGAGAGGCCGATCTGTGGGCGGCCGCATCGACGATGGCCAGCGCATCTTTCAGGGTGTGCACTTCCGTGAACAGACCAAACTCCAGCGCCACGCGTAGATTTGTTCCTTCGACATGCTCGCAAAGCCTGCGGAATTTGGCCGTTGTCGCAGCCGGGTGGGGATCCGAACTGACCACGAGCACGTTGGCGGCGCCGAGGGCCAGTGCGATATCGAGGATCCGCAGATGATCGGGATTGTCTTCGCCGGCCTTCAGCCAGATGACCTCCGCATCCAAAACCGGAATGGCGCCGTCGAGCGCTGCCAATACGGACTTTGTGGTCACGTCCGTCCAGGTCGATGGCTCGATCCAGATACCGGCTGCGTCGAACCCCGCCGACGCCGCCGCGCGCGCCAAGACGTCGGGTGGAAATTCCGGCAGGACGCCCGATGCGAGCGAAATCGGCGAAGTTTGTGTCATGGGTGCATGCCTTTCGGGTTCCGCTTTGTGATCCCGGCAGGTCTATAATCCTTCCCGCTTGCCCCCAATTCGGCTTGATCGGGACAAAAACAAGCTTATCATCCCAAATAAGACCGAAATGTTTTTTTTATTCGTAGCCTCGAACAATCCTGAGAACAAGAGGCGATGGGAGGTTTCATGTCAGCCACAGCGACAGCCACGGCTTCCAGCCCCCGGTCAGGACCCGATCCGATTGCCCAAGGCCTCTTCGAGGTTGCCGCCGATGGTCCGCATCTGATCGGCGGGCGGCGTAAGTCGGATGGCCGCATCGTATTCCCGATGCCGCAGGGTGCCGAGGCACGCTTCTTCGAGTCCATCCCGCTCGCCAATAGCGGTACGCTGTGGTCCTACACCGTGCAACGGTTTCGCCCAAAAACGCCTTCTTATATGGGCGCGGATGACGAGACGACCTTCAAGCCCTTTGCGCTGGGATATGTCGAATTGCCGGGGGAAGTCATCGTGGAGACCCGGATCGAGGTCGACAATTTCCAGCGCCTGAAGATCGGGATGCCGATGAAGCTCATCATCGTGGATTTCCCAAGGCTCGATGGAAAATCGGTGTCGTCCTACGCCTTCACGCCCGTTTGAGATTGCAACAGGAGAATTTCCCATGACCGACGTGCATATCGTGGGCGCTGGTATCCATCCTTTCGGCCGCACCGAAGGGTTGTCTGGCCTCGATCAGGGACTTTATGCCGTTCGCGAAGCGCTGGCAGATGCCGGTGTGGAATGGTCCGACATACAGTTCGCTTTCGGCGGTTCCTCTGCGGCGGGAAGTGCCGACTCCATGCTGCCCAGGCTGGGGCTGACCGGTGTGCAGTTCATCAACGTCGCGAATGGTTGCGCCACGGGCGGATCGTCCCTCTTGTCGGGCTATTGGGCGATCAAGTCCGGCGAATTCGATTTGGGTATCGTGCTCGGCTTCGACAAGCATCCGCGTGGGGCCTTTAACGCGGATCCGGAGGCATCGGGTCTGCCGCGCTGGTACGGCGATATCGGCCTGATGATGACGACGCAGTTTTTCGCGATGAAGATTCAACGCTATATGGGATTGCATGGAATTTCGGCGATGGCGCTCGCCCGCGTTGCGGAAAAGGCCTTCGAAAACGGCACCAAGGCACCGCACGCCTGGCGCCGTCAGCCGGTCGACGCCGATACCATTCTGCAATCCCAGATGCTGTCTGACCCCCTTACCAAATACATGTTCTGCTCTCCCGCGGAAGGCGGGGCGGCGTTGGTCTTGGCGTCGGACAAGAAGATGCGGGAGCTCGGCCTTTCCGGTCCGCGTGTCATGGGCGCGGCGGTCCGCACGCGCGTGAATGGGTCCTTCGAGGTGTTTTCGCCATCGCTCGACGTCCAACGCGGACCATCGCCGACGCAGATCGCGTCGAAAGCCGCGTACGAAATGGCGGGAGTCGAACCCGCAGATATCGATGTGGCGCAAATTCAGGACACCGAAAGCGGCGCCGAGATCATGCACATGGCGGAGAACGGACTTTGCCGCGATAGCGAGCAGGAGAAGATGCTGGCCGATGGCGAGACGCGCCTGACCGGGCGCCTGCCGATAAATACCGATGGTGGCTGTCTTGCCTGCGGTGAGCCGATCGGGGCCTCCGGGCTTCGCCAAGTCTACGAGAACGTTCAACAACTTCGTCGCCGTGCAGACGGACGGCAGGTCGAAGACGCGCAGATCGGCTACAGCCAGGTTTACGGCGCGCCCGGTATATCGGCGGTCGCAATTCTTGGTGCCTGATCCGATGCACTCCGGCTGAAATTTTCACTGTGGGAGAAGGCCAATGAATATCAAGGCAAACCTGCCACTTCCCGGTGAAGACCGCTGTCCCGGACCCAGTACGCGCGACATCATCCTATCGGACGGCTGGCCGGTGCCGGACGCGCTCGTCGCCGAGTCCTATGAATATCTCGGCAGCGAGGACATCGATTTTGCACGCTACACCTCACCGGAGTTTTTCCGCCGCGAGGTGGAAAAGCTTTGGCCGAAGGTTTGGCAATGGGTTTGCCGCGAAGAGCATATTCCGCAGGCTGGTGACTACATCACCTACGACGTAGGACCGTACTCGATTCTCGTGGCGCGCATGGCCGATGGCAGCGTGAAGGCCTATCACAATTCGTGCCTCCATCGCGGCACGCAGCTTCGTGAATCCAATACGCAGGGCTGCGCGCGGGAATTCAAATGCCCGTTCCACGGCTGGACCTGGAACCTGGATGGCAGCCTGAAATACATCCCCTGCCGTTGGGACTTTCCGCATGTTGGGGATGCCGCTTTCCGGCTGCCGGAAGTAAAGGTTGCCACGTGGGGCGGCTTCATCTTCATCAACATGGACAATGACGCACCGCCGCTCGCTGACTTTCTCGGCGTTATGCCCGATCATTTCAAGAATGGCTGGGATCTCAGTCAGCGTTACACGGTGCTGCACTTACAGAAGGAATTGCCGACCAATTGGAAAGCCGCGATGGAAGCTTTCCTTGAGGCCTATCATGTCGTGGAAACGCACGCGCAAGGGTTGCCCACAGCGGGCGACGCCAACGCGCAATACGACGTGTTTGGCGAGCACGTTACGCGTTTTGTTCATACCATCGGTTATCCGAGCCCGCACTATACCGTGCCGCAAACACAGACCGAGATTTTGGAGAAAATGCGCTCGGCGCCTGCGGGCACCACGGTTCCGGAAGGCCGCACGGCGCGATCGGTGGCCGCCGAACATCTGCGCCGTACGTTGGGCGAGCAGTGGAGCGCGGATCTGTCGAACTATTCCGACAGCGAGATGCTGGATTCGATCGAATATCAGCTGTTCCCCAACATGTGCCTGTTTCCTGGCGTGTCGCTTCCGATGATCTATCGCTTTCGTCCCATCGGCCTGGATCCGGGCCGCACCTTGTTCGATCTCGTTTTCCTGCGGCCACTAGGCCCCGGTATGGAGCGCCCGGATCCACCGGAACCTGTGCGCCTCGGTGTCGACGACTCATACGCGTCCGCGCCCGGCATGGATCCTGGACTGGGTGCGGTCTACGACCAGGACACCAACAACCTCTCCATGCAGTATCGCGGGTTTCAGGCGTCCAAGAAGCAGGCGCAGACCCTGGGCAACTACCAGGAGATCCGTATCCGCAAATTCCATCAAACCATCGACAAATATCTCGAGGCCTGAGCTCTCATGCTGAGCCCATCCGAGGAACAAAAAATCCGAGACCTGATCTCCCGCCAGGAAATCTACGATCGTCTTTGCGACTATATGCACGCGCAGGACCGGCTTGATCCGGTCCTTCATCGTTCGGTGTTTTTCGACGACGCAACCACGGATTATGGCGCTTATGTGGGAGGCCCGGACGGCTTCGTCGATTTCGCCCAAACCATCCTGAAAGCGCATCTCGCCAACCATCACATGATCGGACAGGCGAAGATCGAGATCGAAGGTTCGATTGGATTCGGGGAAGTCTATTTTCAGGCCCATCACCGCATCGTCGAAGCCGCCGAGGAACGGGACCTTTTTGTCAGCGGCCGCTATATCGATCGCTACGAATGTCGCGATGGCGTTTGGAAAATCGCCCATCGAAGCGAGCGGGTCGACTGGGTGCGCTCGGAACCGCGCGCCGATGATTGGCTTAAAAATGGTCCAAACATGCCCTGGGGCTCAAGAGCGCCCGACGATCTGAGCTGTCAGCGAGAAAAACTGCGTCATCTCTAAGTTCAAAGGGCGTGTATGGACACTCCAAACCTCAACGAAATCGCCAGCAAAATTGCGATCTCTGAGACATTGGCACGGTATTGCCGTGGCATAGATCGTTGTGATCTCGCCACGCTTCAATCGGCGTTCTGGTCCGACGCCACCGCCGATTACGGCACCGGCGACGTCGGGGCACAGCAATGGTGCATCGACGTTATCGCTGCGTTGAAGACCATGGAGCGAACTCAGCATAGCATCAGCAATGTGCTGATCGAGCTTGAGGGCGACAGCGCATCTGTCGAGACCTATTGCCGGGCCTATCATGAGGTGAAGACCCCAGGCGGCATGCGGGAGATGATGGTGGGCGGCCGTTATCTCGATCGTTTCTCCCGGCGGGAGGGTATTTGGCGGATCGGGGCGCGACGGTATGTCATGGACTTCAACCAGAACGGCGTTTCGACGAGCGAATGGAAAGATGGGCTCTATGCGGGCCTCAAAGTGATCGGGCTGCGTTTTCCGGAAGATCCGCTCTACGCAACCGCCGGGAAATCTCCGGCTCGATGACGCGCCGCGTAACGCTGGCTCTTCTTGCCGACATCCCGGAGGACGGGAACAAGGCCTTCGCTATTGAGGGGCTTTCCGTTCTCATTTGCCGGGCTGCCGGCCAGATTTACGCCGTCGAGAATCGCTGTTCGCACAATGGTTCGGCGCTGGAAGGCGGTCGTGTCAGGGGGAACTCCCTTTTTTGCCCGGCCCATGGCGCGCGATTCGATCTAAGGAACGGTTCGGTATCGGGGGCGTTGACGAAAACGCCGATCCGGACATTCGATGTGGAGTCGGTGGACGGCACGGTGATCCTCACTCTGCCCGAGCCGCCGACCTGATCCCTTATCGATCAGCCACGCGCCAGCGCGACAACATCGGCGTAGCGAGGCGGGTAGCAACGCGTTACTTTTTCTACAGAAGCGCGATTCTTTCGGCACGAAAGACAGAGATGTCCAAGAAATCCGTCAGCATTCTGAAAGCACTGGAACCGGAAGGGCTGGCCCCGGAAGGTCCCAAATGGCAGCAGCGCAAAAGTTCTCAGACCCGCACGGCCATCCTGGAAGCGACCATCGACTGTCTGGAGCGCCATGGCTACGCCCAGGCCACGATGCAGTTGATCGCGGAATTCGCAAAGATTTCGCGCGGGGCGATGACGCATCATTACGCTTCGAAGCAAGAACTGATATCGGCCGTGATCGACTATCTGTTCTACCGCCGCATGGCGATATTCACCAAGCGTGTGGGCTCGCTTACGGAGAGTCAGCGCGTGGATGAGAACCTTGGTATCGAACAGGCTTGGGAAGGCTACTTCACGCGCGAATACAAGGCCTATCTCGAGCTCAGCGTTGCCGCCCGCACGGACGTGGAGTTGCAGCAGATATTCCTGCCGAAGGCACAGAGATACGACCGGATGTGGCGGGAGGAAACCACTCGGGTTTTGCCGGAATGGAAAGGCAAGCCCGAACTCCTTGAACACGCGACGGACTTTGTCGAGGCCACGCTCGAAGGTCTGGTCCTGAACAGCCCAATCTGGGCCAATCCCGAGCGGGAAGCCATGTTGCGTGCGTTGCTCGCCATGGTGATACGACAACTGCGGGACGGGGAAACGAAACTTCCCACAAAAGTCGTCGCCAAAAAATTTCTGGGGCCGCGCGCCAGGAAAAAGCCTTAGAACCGCGTCCCGCAAATACGGGGCCGTAATCGCTCGCGCGAACGCAGACTCCTATTTCGCAATCCAGCGGTTGATGTTGTCGTGAAAATACCGCACGCGCCGTTCCTGATGGGATAGGTAGTCGCGCCGGTAACCGCGCGAATGAAGGCCGCGCTGCTGCAGCTCCCACACGGACACATCCTGATCGATGCCCGGTCCCATGGACACCTCACCCCATTTGCCCTGCTGGTGAGGCGCTGGCGTTTCGATGCTGACCCATTCCGCCATGCTCTGAGAGTAATACTTGCTCTGGCCCTTTGGAAAAAGCGTCAGATACCACATGTCGAAATAGCACTTCTCCGGATCGGACTCGTGCGGCCGCGCGCGAAGCCAGATGTTTCCATCGGGCTTCAGGCTGAAAGAGAGGTTCGGGAAAATGGTGTAGTGCCAGTGATCGGTGAGCTGATCGTCGTCGTAACGCGAAAAGTCGTAGCCCTTGGATTCACCCAGCTTTCGTTTCTGCTTTTGTATCGCCGCACGGATTTCGCGTGTTTTGCCGCCCCGGAACTGATCGGGATTAAGCTCCCAGAACTCCAGATCCTGCGCCATATACCGAAGCGTTTCTTCCTCACCGCCCTGGAGCTGAATGGTGGGCGTCGAGCCGGGAAGAAACATGCGCGCGTGCCCGGTCGGATAAAGATCGAACTGGCAGGCTTGGTGCGCGTATTCCATCACGTATTTGGTTTGCGGATGCACGAAGGGCACGTGATAGGATTCGTTGAAATTATCCTGGACCAGTTTCCAGTTGAAATTGCCCTCCAGCGTGACCCAATGAGTCCGCACCATGTCGTCCATGGGATAGGTGTCGATCTGGTCGGCGATCGGATGCATGGCGGAGCGTAATGACTCGCACTTCGGATCCATATTGAACCAGATAAACCCCGCCCACGCTTCGCAGGGGATTTCCACCAGGTTGAGCTTTCCGCACGGACTGCCTTGCGGGTAATCGGCCTCTTCCGGCACGACCCGCAACGTCCCTTTCAAATCGTAAGCCCAACCATGATAGGGGCACACAAGGCGGCGGGCGCTTCCCTGTTCAGCAGCCATCATCAACATGCCGCGATGCTGGCACACGTTGTAAAAGGCGCGAACCTTATGATCGTCGCCTTTTACACAAAGAATGGTCTCCGATCCCAGCGGCATGGTGATGAAGTCGCCCGGCTTTTGCAGCTGTCGTGCTACACCTGCGATCTGCCATGTCTTCGTCCAGATTTTTTCCCATTCGGCGCGGGCAAACTCCGCCGAAAAATAGCGTTCGGGCGAGATCGGTGCGTTGGTCAGCGCCGGTTCCGGCGCCTTCTTTTTGTCGACGCGATGGGTGTGTGTTTTTTCCGGTGCGGCATCGAGCAAAGTCATGACCGTTTCTCCCGTTCTTATCGGTCGCCTCTGGCTTGCCGGCCGCCCTTGGCGCCCGCCATTGCCGTGCAACGCAGCATTCCGGCCAACATCGCACAAAAGCAAAATAAAAGCCACTGTGCCTAATAAAAACTGTTGCGTTTCTTTCTTGGCATGAGACCATCTCCGGCCTACCCCACGCCAGAACGGGGAGGCGGGAGAAGCGGTCATGGCCCAGGATACCGATGCGCGCTTGCGCGTGCTGCTCGATAAGCAAGATTGTGCGGAGCTGATCTACAAGCTGGCTCGCGCGATCGATCGCTGCGACGCGGCTCTGTTGCGCTCTCTTTTCCATGACGATGCCACCGACGATCACGGCGTGTTTCACGGCACGGCCAAGGACTTCGTGCCGTGGGTGATGGACGTGCTCGCGACGATGAAACGAACGCAGCACTGCATTTGCAACATGCTTATCAAAGTCGACGGGGACCGGGCGTTCGGCGAAACCTATTTCATCGCGCACCATACGCTGCAAAACGAAAAAGGCGACGATGTGTTCATGATCGCCGCGGGGCGATATCTGGATCGCTTCGAGCGTCGAAAAGGGGCCTGGAAAATCTCCCATCGCCAGGCGTGTTATGACTGGAATTCTTCCGGCCCCTCCACGGATTCCTGGAATCGTGCCGCGCCAGGCCAGTGGACATTCGGCGAGCGAGGCGAGCAGGACAAATCATACGCGAATTTCGCGGGCCAGCTTTGACCGGCGGTCCGGCAGCGGCGTCTGCTCCCGGCGACGACGCGGCCGTCCGGCTTTTGGTTACGCCGAACTATCGCCATGTCATATTCTTGATGGGGCTGTGCCAGCTAGTGCTGACCACGGACTTCTCCATTGTCAGTGTCGCGCTGCCGACCATCGGCCGATCGTTTGGCGCGCAGCCTTCTACGCTTTCGTGGATTGTGTCGGCGACGGCGCTGACGTTTGCCGGTTTCCTCGTTCTGGGCGGGCGTTTTACGGATATTGCCGGTCAACGGCGCGCGTTGCTCGGTGGGCTCGCTCTGTTTGGCATCGGCTCGATATGCTCGGCTGCTGCCCCTTCGATCGGCTGGCTCATAGGGGCGCGGGCCCTGCAGGGGTTGGGTGCGGCTCTTCTATCGCCGTCCAGCTTTTCCTTGATCAATACGCTTGTGCCGGAAGGCGCCCCGCGCCATCGCGCGCTGGGCATCTTTGGTATGATGCAAGGTCTTTCGGTGATCATCGGCCTTGTCGTGGGAGGCTTCCTGACGACCAGCATCGGTTGGCGCTCGGTTTTCCTTCTGAACGTGCCAGCAATCGCGGTATCGATCATTTTGGTTACGCGCTTGGTGCCAGGTACACGAGGCGGCGCCGAAAATGCCTTCAGCAATCTGCCGATGGCTGGTGCGATCACGATAGCGACGGCGCTGCTCTTGTGGTCTCTCTCGCTGATGGCGGAACTCGGGCCGACCTCCCGCGTCGCTCTGGGCATGCTGCTCGTCGCGGCATTGGGCTATGCGGGCTTCTTCCTGTTTGAAATGCGAGCGCACAATCCGCTGGTGCCGCGCGCGATTTATACGCCAGCTCTGATCGCTGGGTGCATCGGTGGCATGGGCCTGTTGGCCGGGGTAGGGGGGCTTTTCATCATGGCAAACCTCTACATGCAAACGGTGTTGCGGTTCTCAGCTGCTTTTTCCGGCATCGGCATGTTGCCATACGCGCTATCGGTCGTGGCCGCCGGCCAGTTCGTGCCTGCCCTTCTCGCCCGGACTCCGGTCCGGCTCGCGGCCATCGCTGGCTTTGTTGTGAACATCGGCGGTTTGCTCGTTCTGGCGATAAGTGCGGCCTCGGCGCATTACGTGACCGCTATCCTAGTCGGATCGATTCTTGCACCTCTTGGAAGCCTTGTGGCGTTCATGTCGTTGATGGGCGACGCGACCGCTTCCGTCTCCTCTTCCCAGCAAGGGCTGGCGTCCGCCGTTTTGTTCACGTGTCAGCAAATCGGCCTCGCATTGGGCGGAACGATCTGTCTGTCGGTAATCGCTGTCGGAAAAGAGGGGACGGGATTAGGCGCTATGCCGTTCGCGCTTGGATATTTTGCTGCTGCCGGCATTGTTTTTCTCGGTTTGCTGGCGATTGTCGCGCCGCGTACGCGGCCGATACCCGCCGTGATTGAAAATCCGCGCTGATTTTCCGTCATTGCCTTGTGACCAGAACGACACCCCTATTTCCGAAAAAAGCAATCGAGAACAAAAAAAGTAGAACAACTTGTTTTTTTATGTTTAGATCGGCGCGACCGTTCGACGATGATGTCTCCTGGCCTACGGCCCGGCGCCATTTTTGGGAATGGACTGCGAAGACGGCGCATAAGCCGCGCGCGAAATACGGAATCTCCGTTGTGCCGCGTGGCCGCAATGAGATCCGCCGGAGGAACGCGTTTTCAAAGGGGGTTCGCCATGAGCATGTATCCGCGTCCAATGCGCAGTCAGCACCACAGAGGGTTTCGCGCAGCATTATTGCTGCTTTCAGCCTCCGCCGCATTTCTGACAGTCGATATCGGCACAGCCGTGGCGCAAATCGAAACGGTCGTTGTCACGGCCCGCAAGCGCGAAGAAAACGTTCAGAACATTCCCGTGGCTGTGTCCGTGCTCTCCGGGGAGCAGCTTCAAAACTACAATATGACGAGCCTGGAGAAGGTTTCTGCATCGACGCCGCAGTTGATCATCGCGCGCGGCAGCAGCGGCAGCGGCGCGGATATCAGCTTGCGCGGCATTGGGTCGTCCTCCGAGAACATCGGAATCGAGCAATCGGTCGCCGTGGACGTGGACGGCATCTACTACGGTCAAGGACGTGCGATCAACGAAGGCCTCTTCGACGCGAAGAGCGTTCAAATCCTCAAGGGTCCTCAGGCCTTGTTCTTTGGAAAGAACGCCTCGGCCGGCGTGATCGCCATCGATACGCAGGACCCCGGAAATTCGTTCGAAGCGATGGCGCGGGTCGGATACGAATTCGAATCCGAGATGCCTTACGTCGAAGCCATCGCCTCCGGCCCGGTGAGCGATACTCTGGGTGTCCGCTTGGCGGTGCATACCAGCACGCAGGATCAGGGCTACGTCATAAATAATGCAGGCGCCGGGACATATCACACCACGGATGCGGCAACATTTCAGGCCAACAGCTATCCGACGCCAACGCCCAACGGTTATCTGGGCCAGGAAAAGAATAATCTGGCGCGGCTGACGGCGAAGTGGGCCCCGATGGATGATCTCACTGTCACGTTCAAAGCAACCTTCAACGACTATTCCACCAACAACAACTCGATCAACGTCATCAACACGTATTGCGAGATGGGAAATCCGCAGCTCGAGAACTTCGCGCCTGCCTATGGGCAGGACCCTCCGGCTCAGCTGCATCCTTGCGGAAAGCACTGGGTGGCCCAGCAAAATGCCGTTCCGTTTGCCGTTGCCTCTGCCGGAGCGCTGGAGGGCAATCGAAATGGCAATGATTTCGAGGATTACCAATCCTATACGCTGGTGGCCAACGCCACCTATGTGACGCCGAAAGTCACGATCTCGTCCGCGAACGCTTATCAGCATCTCGCCAACGCATGGACCGGCGATCAGGATTACACTGCTGTCACCGAGGTCATGGCGGGAGAGCGCTTTGCCTGGAAGCAGTTCTCATCGGAAGAGCGTGTGCTCACAACGCTGGAGTCCCCTGTGAATTTTGCGGGTGGCGCTTACTTTCAGACCACACAGCTGAACTTCCTGCAGGACGTGATCTTTCTGGGCAGCCAAAACACCGCAGCGGCCAATCCTGCGGACGAGTTCGTATCCTACGCGAAACAGTCCGCTACGACCGGTCAGACATACGCGGTCTTCGGGCAGGCGATCTGGGACATCATGCCGGAACTGCAGCTGACGGGAGGCGTGCGCTTCACGCACGAGCTCAAGGGGTCGTACTTCTTCCAGCCCTACGTCAATCCGTTCCTGACGGGGTTGTTCACGCAATTCGATCCGACCGATCCAAATACGATCATCCGGGGCCACCAGACGTTCGACAATCTGTCGCCGGAGGCGATGCTGACCTGGAAGCCGAGCGATACGCTTACGGTCTATGGCGGATGGAAGCGCGGCTTCAAGTCCGGCGGCTTCTCCGACAGCGCAATTCTCAGCACCTTGGCGAGCCCTGGCGATTTTTTCTTCAAACCGGAAAAAGCGCAAGGCTATGAAGCCGGCGTCAAATCGCTCTGGCTTGACGATCAGCTGCGCGCCAATTTCGGCATTTTCAACTACCTTTACACAGACCTGCAGGTCGACTTCTTCAACACGCCGACCTTCAACTACATCACGCTCAACGCCGCCAGCGCGCGCACGAAGGGGGCCGAGCTTGAGGTGGAGTATGCGCCGAAAAGCATCGCGGGCCTGGTGCTGCACGCCGAGGGGGCCTACAACGAATCTCACTACGGCGTGTTCATCGCGCCATGTTCTCCTGCAGGCCTGAGTTATGAAGAAGGCTGCACTGAGAAGCGCATCGTCAACGCTGACGGTTCGTACACGTTCTCACCCAACTGCGGAACCGCGGCCAATACGTGCGATTTCATGAATGTCAGCGGGCGGCCAACGGCGCTCGCGCCGACCTGGACTGGCTCCGTTCAGCTTGACTACAACAGAGCAATCGGCAGCGGGCTGATGGCGGGCTTTTCGGGCAACTTCCGGCTAAGCAGTTCGTATGTCGCAAACGGATTTCCGAGCGCGGTGGCTCAGCGTGTCGATCGGCAGTCTGCTTATGGAATGATCGACGCGGCGCTTCGTGTCGGGAGCGAAGCCAACGATTGGCAAGTTGCGCTTATCGGCAGAAATATAACGGACACCTTTGTGATTGTTGGTTCGCAGGGCTTGCCGTTGTCTGGCGGAACGACGGGCTGCCAACTGTCTAGTTGCGGGCCACAACTCCACTCGGACCAAGGGTCCATCGTTTTGCCACCGCGAACACTGACACTCGAATTTACCTACAAGTACTGACGCACCATCGTCCGGAACCGGAGGGGTAAACCCTTCCGGTTGCCGGCAAATCCCGGGAGCGACGAGCAGCATGGCGGTGTATTTCCAGGCGACGATCGAGCTTCGTGCGGAGGGTATCGCCAAGTTTATCCAGACAATGGAGATCGTGTTGCCGATCGCGGAGAAAGCAGGCTGGAAGCTTGTCGGCGCCTATATGCAGCGCACGGGCCGGCTCCACACCGTGATCGATGTGTGGGAGCTCGAAGACTACAATCATTACGATAAGGGCCTTAAGGCCATCGCCGCGGATGAGCGGTTCCCGCAGATTGCGGCGGCTCTTGCCGAGACCGTTGAGCGCGAGACAACCGTTTTCATGGAGCGCGCGCCGTATATGCGCTGACACGCTCCGCCGGACTGGTCATTGAAACAAAGGGAAGAAGCGGCCATGACCTTCGTTGCGGTGTTCGGCGCCAGCGGGCGGCAGGGCCTTGCGCAAGTTCGACAGCTGGTAAAAGCCGGCCACAGAGTACGCGCGCTGTCTCGCCGGCAAGATCCATTCTACGGCGAGAAATTCGACAACACGGAGATCGTGCCCGCCGATATCATGGACGACGCTTCCATCGAGCGTGCGTTCGACGGCGTGGACGCGGTCTTCTACACCCATCCGTTGCGCGGGCCTGCACGGGGCGAGACGCGCGACCGTTCGGATCGTGTCGCGGCACTGGACCGGCTCGGACGGCTTGCCAAAGAGGCCGGCGTCAAGCGCTTCGTCTGGAACACGAGCAGCTGGATTCCCGATCGGCCGGGCGATCCCGGTTTCTATGCTAACAATACCGAGGGCGTGAACGCGCTTTGGCGCTCAGGCGTTCCGGCCACCGTGTTCGGCTCGGTTCTGTTCATGGACAATCTGCTCACGAACTGGGCGTTTCCCTATATCGTCCGGGACGGAAAGTTCGTCTACGCGCATCGGCCCGATCTGGAGGCCAATTGGATCAGCCTCGACGACGTGGCGAAGTGCATGATCGCTTCGCTGGACCGCCCCGATATGGAAGGCGCGTGGCTCAACATCGGCGGCCCGCAGCGGTTGAAGCCGACCGACATCGCCGCCGCCTTGTCTGACGCAATCGGAAGGCCCGTTCGCTATGAGGCGGTCAGCCCGCGCAAATTCGGCGAACTCCTGACCGGCGCATTTGGCGACGATATGGACGCCACGGAGCGGGCGGCGACCGAGGACTACATCGACGCGTTCTATCAATACAACAATACGGCGCCGACGAGACCCTTTCAGGTGGATACCGACGCGATGCTCGATCGGTTGCCGATCAAGCTTGAATCGATCCGCGAATGGGCCACGCGTCAGGACTGGACGTTATCGAACAAGCCGCGCCCACCCGCCGGATAGAAATTCGAAGGAAGAGCGAAATGAAAGCCGCGGAAATCGCAAATCTTCGCCGCCTCATGGAATATGAAGGAGGGCGTAACGGGCCGCCGATTGGATTTCCAAAATTTCCCGACCTCCCGGGTGGCCGCTACAACGATCCGCGCTTCTTTGCGCTGGAACAACAGCATGTGTGGCGCAAATCCTGGCTGCTGGCGGGGCATATCGACGAAATACCGCAAGCCGGCTGTTACAAGCTTTGGGATACCGCCGGTCAGCCGATCGTGATCATCCACGCCCGTTCGGGCGCGATCAATGCGTTCTACAATACCTGCAGTCATCGCGGCGCGCCGGTCGTAACGGAACCCGCCGGCCGGCGCGCGCGCCTTGTATGCAAGTATCATGGCTGGACCTATGACGATGAGGGCGCGCTGGTTGCCATCCGCGACGCGCGGGACTTCGTCGATCTGGACTTTTCATGCCGTGGATTACAGCCGGTGCAATGCGAGCGGTTCGGCAACCTGATCTTCGTGAACTTCGACGACAATGCACCGTCGTTCCGGGAATGGATCGGAGCGATTGCGTCGGAGTGGGAGGAATTCCAGTTCGGCAATCTTCGATTGGTCGACCACTACGTCTGGGACCTTCATTCGAACTGGAAGATCGCCATGGAGGCCAATACCGAAGTCTATCACGTGAAAAGCATTCATCCGGCAACCGTCGATCCGCTTCTGGATTCCGACAGGAACGTCAACACGTTCTATCCCAACGGGCATGGCCGGATGGTGGCGCCGTCGCGCCAGACCGGTCCCAGCAAGGCTTACCTGCGCGGGGCGCCGGAAATCGATATTCCGACGGTGGGCGAGATCGCACGAACGTGCACCCAGTCGTACGGCATCTTTCCGAACTGGGTGTCGCCGCTCGGTTCGTACGGATTCCCCGTTTTGCTGTTCTGGCCGAACGGAATCGACAAATGCAAAATGGAGGTGTGGTGGTTTGGCCCCGATTGGGGTTCGGGCGAGAAACCATCCGCCTGGAAAGACTACACCGAGGCGTTCGATGTCGTGCTTCGCGAGGACACCGAATTCGGCAAGTGGATTCAAAAATCCGTGTCGTCCTACGGATTCAAGGGCGTGCCCCTCAGCTACCAGGAAGCACGCATCTACTATTGGAACCAATCGGCCGATCAGATGATCGGCGCGGAGAATATTCCGCCAGAACTTCGAGTGCCGCCGGTTATCGGACCTGAATGGGTCTACCCGAACGAGCCCCGTCTTGACCTCGTGAAGCTAGGGGCGGCGTAGATGACCGGGCACGATGTCATCGTGCTTGGCACGGGAGCGGCCGGGCTGACCGCCGCGCTGGCAGCGCATGACGCGGGTGCGAAAGTCGGCCTCTACGAGAAGGGGCCTCTGATCGGAGGCACTTCGGCGCTTTCGGGCGGCGTGCTGTGGATGCCGATCAACAAATATGCGGCTGCGGCTGGCGTCAACGACACGCGCGAACGCGCCTTGGCTTATCTGATGTCGTTGTCTCACGACATGATCGATCCGAAATTGGCAGAGGCCTTTGTCGACACCGGTCCCGAAATGATCGAGTGGCTGGAGGCGAAAACACCGCTGCGGCTGCATCTGGTGACGGGCTTTCCCGACTATCACCCCGAGCGTCCGGGCGGCTTGCCGCGGGGAGGGCGGTCGATAGAGCCCGATCTTTTCTCGCTGGCACAGCTGGGCGATTGGGCCGAGAAGATCGCGGGGCCGATTGCGCCGATGACGATTGCGGAATCGCCGCTCGGCGGCGGCACGGGATTTCTCTCGCCGGAAGAACTGGCACGGCGCGCAAAGGAAAAACTGGAAGGGTTTGGACGCGCGCTGATTGCATCGTTGCTCAAGGGCTGCCTGGACCGTGGCATTGAACCTGAACTGGGCGCACGCGCCGTTGAGCTCGTGCGTGAAGGCGGCCGTATACAGAGCGTCAAATTCGAAAGCGCGACGGGCGCATTCGAAGCGCAGGCGCGGCACGGCGTCGTGCTCGCGTCCGGCGGCTTTGAATGGAATCGCGATCTGGTGCGGAGTTTCCTGCGCGGGCCGATGCATAATCCGCCGTCGATCCCCACCAATACGGGCGACGGCCTGAAAATGGCGATGAAGCTTGGCGCATCGCTGGGGAACATGCGTGAAGCATGGTGGATACCGGTGGCGCTGCGGCCGGGCGAACAGAACTACGGTGAGCAGGCGGTGACGCTGATCTTGCGCGAACGTACATTGCCGCGATCCATCCTGGTCAATCGGAAAGGCCGGCGCTTCACTAACGAGGCCGCGAATTACAATGCCCTTGGTGCATCATTTCACGAATTCGACCCCACCGAATTCGAATACAAGAATCTGCCTTGTTGGATGATCGTCGATCAGGAGTTCGTCCGGCGGTACGGTGGGCTGGGCTTTCCGCCGGGCGAATTCCCGGCATGGGTCAAACGGGCCTCCAATCTGCGCGATCTGGCAAAGCAAATTGAGGTCCCGCCCGACGCCTTGGAAGAGACGGTGCGCCGCTTCAACGCGCAAATCGCTGAGGGTGGAGATCCGGAATTTGGGCGCGGCGAGAGCGCCTATGACGGATGGAGCGGGGATCAAAGTCATTATCCCGGCAAGGGCGCGACCCTTGGACCGCTTGATGCTCCGCCGTTCTATGCCGTGGAAATCGTTTCCAGTGCGCTCGGCACCAAAGGCGGGCCGCGCACGAACACACATGCTGCCGTTCTCGATACGGACGGGCACGTCATCCCCGGGCTCTATGCCGCCGGAAATGTGATGTCGGCGCCGACGGGTATGGTCTATGGCGGGGCGGGGGGCACGATCGGTCCGGCGATGGTGTTTGGCTATATCGCAGGGCGCAACGCTGCGAAAAGCAGCTAGGCCTCGATCATGGATCTGCAGATCCGCGGCCGAAAATTCCGCCAGACCTAATCGCCTGAGAACATCCGATTCAGTTCCTGATCGTCGGCGGTGACCACCCGGTCCACCCATTGATGGAAACGCTGCGCGCCGCCTTCGTTGCGGCCATACATCACATAATCGATACCGCCGGCTTTGAGCGCACGCTGCTGGCGCAGGCCCGTGAAGTAGTCTTCGTTCTTCACGACGTTCTCGAGAAATGCGAATTGCTCATAGGCAAGCTTTTCGGTCTCGCCGTCCGGCTTCTTTTCCATCAGGTAGATTTGCGTCGTGAAGGATTCATCGACCGTCGCACCAGGCAGGAGTTGCGAAACCATCACGCCGCGGCCGCCGCCGTCGAAGCTCGCAATGGAGATATGCGGAAAGATGGTCCACACACCGGCCATCAAGGCGGTATCGCCCCATTCCTGCTCCGGCTGAGCCTCGAGTTCGGCATGGTTGCGTGCCGGCATCTGAACGCGCTGGTGCGGACCCCATGCGGTGTAGATCGCCTGATTGCACATGTCTTCGCCAAACGTGTTCTTGTGCAGGACGGGCAGGTGATAGAAATCCAGATAGCCGTCATAGGCGATCTTCCAATTTGGTCCTTTCAACGTCCTGTGGGAGAAGAAATACCAGTCCTTAAATCCGAAATGGCCCAGATAGCGATCGTAGCCCGACAGGAATGCGTCGATATCCAGACCCGAATTGGGATTGGCGATGACCCATACAAGACCCGCACGCTCGGCGGCAGGCAGCTCCTTCAGTTTCAGGCAGGATTTGTCCAGCTCTCCGAAATCGCCGGAAGCGGCGACCGCAACCAGCTCGCCTTTGTGACTGTAGGTCCAGCCATGATAGGGGCACATGAAAAGCCGCGCATTGCCTCGTTCCGCCGTGGCCACATTGGCGCCACGGTGCACGCACGAATTGATGAACGCGCGAACCACACCATCTTTGCCGCGGACGATGAGGATGGGGACGCCGACCGCTTCGATCGTCTTGTAATCTCCCGGATTTGGGATTTCCGCGCTCGCCGCGAGCATCAGGGGCAGGCGCTTGAAGATGCGATCCACCTCCGTCGCGAAGCGATCGGGATCGACGTAGTTTGACGCCGGCATTTTTAGAATGCTGTCTGCCTGGGGAATGGTTCCCGCCTTGCCGTACGCGATCGTTGTTTTGACCATCGCTGTTAGTTCGGAGCGGTCGATCAGCGTCGTCATTTGGTTTCTTCCCTTGGTTCAGTACGTGTCGAGATACTTGTCCAATGTGCGATGGAATTGCCGGATTCGGATTTCCTGATAGTCGCCAAGATTGACCTGGCCGGTTTTCGAGACTTTCAACCCGTCCTGAACATAAGGCAGATTCGCCATGTCCTGGTCGAACACATTGCCGAGCACACCGAGTTCGGTCGCGGATGACCAGGTTTCGTCGTCGGACAGCATGTGCATCGGCACCGAGCGGGGAATTTTCTGCCCCGGCGGCACGCGCGTGAGAATACGCACTTCCATCAGGGTCTTGTCCTGATCGGGCCAAGGCCTGAAGCGGTAGACGATGTTGGGCATGAAACCGCCCCAAGGCGCGAAATTCGGGAACACGTTGTAGACCAGCGCATCCAGCACTTCGGAATCCGTCACTTCGCTGTGGTCATGCCCGAAGGTTTCGGTGAACCGCTTGCGGTTCGCGTCACCCATAGCCCTGCGCGCGGTTGAGCCTTCCGGTACTTGAACCTTCATATCCGCACTGCCGGCACGGCCGTTGTATTTCAGAAATTCGTCGATGATCCACTGTTGCTCTCGTCCGGTCATATCGAGATGGGGGGAAGGGACCGCGAACAGTGTCAGCGCCGCGTTCACGTTGTCGCCCCACACGTTGTAGCAAGTGTTTGCGTCCCCCGTGAAAGGCAGGATTTGCGGATGCGTGACCAGAGAATGCCACGCTTCCATGAAGGCCTCCGAAACGGCCTTCCAGTTGGCCGGCACCACTTTTGCCACCCAGATCGCCGTGGTGCACTCCTCGTGCCGCCAGCGCTTGAAATGCTCGGGAATGGGCGCGAGGAAATCTTCCAGTGAAACGCCAGTGTCGTTCTCACGAACGAATATGTAACCGCCCCAACGGCCAACCTGCGCTTCCGGCAAGCCCATATTTTCGTCGCGCAAATGCGTGAAATCCCAGCGGCAGGGAATCTCCTTCAAGCTGCCGTCGCGGTTCCAGGTGAAGCCGTGGAACGGACACTTGAAGTCTTTCGAATAGCCAGACTCCAGCCGCAGCTTGCGTCCGCGATGCAGACACACATTGTGAAATGCGCGCACGGAGCCGTCGTCCTGGCGCGTGATGAGATAGGACCGGCCTGCATTCTCATAGACGGCAACGTCGCCTGGGTCGGGCATGTCCTCTTCGCGTGCAGCGAACTGCCACACGTTCGGCCACATCTTTTCGTTTTCGCTTTTGAAAAACTCCGCGCTGGTATAGCGCGCTGCCTCGAGCGGCTCTGAACCCATATAACGGTATGTTTCGTCCTTGAGGAAATCTGGAACCGGCTTTGAGTCGGCCTCGAGATATTCACGCCAGCCGGGTCCTGGTTGGCGCGCGGAACCCGGCTCCATGGGTTCGCGGTCGGGCATCCGGGTTCCTCCGTTGTGTCTGTTATTGTTGGTTGCTAGCGTACCCACGGATCAGAAAAAAAGCAAATTGGATTGTTTTTTGCCGCGCTGCTCTTAGCGCTTGGAGGAGGGAACGATGGCAGAAACTGCCCCTGGCCAGCCTATACTGCTGGTCGACAACCCCGCCGAATTCGTCCGCCGGCTGACGCTCAACCGGCCCGAAAAGCGCAACGCACTTTCCAACCAGCTTCGGGGCGAAATCTTCGCCGCTCTCGAGGCGGCCGATCGCGATCAGGAGGTGCGCGTAACGATCATCCGTGGGGCCGGTACCTGCTTTTCCGCCGGCTATGACCTGTCTCGCGAAAACGGCCGTCACGTCCAACCTCTGCCCTTTTATACGGCGGGGGGCGCGGGCGAATGGGCACGCCATGTGGTGGAAGGATGCTTTCGCATCTGGGACCTCGCGAAGCCCGTGATAGCCCAAGTGCACGGTTGGTGCCTGGCGGGCGGATCGGAGCTCGCCACCGCATGCGATCTTGTCTACGTCGCTGAAGATGCGCAGATCGGCTATCCGCCCGTCCGCACGATGAGCCCTCCCGACAATCAGTTTCATGCCTGGCTTTGCGGGCTGAGGCCGGCGATGGAGATGATGCTGACGGGCGACGCCATCACGGGCACCCACGCCGTTGAGGTCGGCTTCGCCAATCGTGCTTATCCCGCGGCGCGGTTGGACGAAGAAGTGGTCGCGGTCGCGCAGCGCATCGCCAAGGTTCCAACCGATGTTCAGCAGATGAACAAGCGCGCCGTCCATCGCGGGATGGAAATCATGGGGCTGCGCGCGGCCATCCGCGCTGGCACTGAAATCCAGTCGCTGGCATTGACGACGCAGACCTCCCGCGACTCCTTCGCCAAGTTTCGCGAAGGGGTGACGAAGGGGCTGAACGATCGCGATGCGGCCTTCAGCGATTATCGTACCGCGAGCAAGCCGCCGGAATAGATTCGAAAAGAAGGCTTCTCAATCCGGTCGTGCTGTGCCGCCGCGGTTCGCGAAGTCCGCCTTGGGTGCGCCGGCGTCGTCGTAGACCGGTTCCGCCTCGGCGATGCGATATTTCTGACTCCAGGCCGCGATCAGGCCGCGCGAACCGATATGGTCGCGCATGAGCCGGTAAGGTTCGCTTTCGAAATGCGCCTTGAGGCAATCCTCATCGTCCCATTCTTCGATGACGTGGATACGGCCGGGGCGCTCCAGATCGGCAGTCCAGGCATATTCGCGGCAGCCTCGCTCTTCCAGGGCCCCTGCGATGAAGGGAATGGCATCCTTGAGCAATTGCTCACGCGCCTCCGGCGGCACATCGATGCGAGCGGCGATCAATATCATGTCTAACTCCGGTGGAGAACCTTGTAGTGGCGTGACTTGAAGAGCCACCGTCCGGATTCCTTTACGAGCCGATCGTCGTATTGCCCGACGATACGCATCTCCGAGCCGTCTGTACCGATCAGGAATTCGTTTGCGTACGCACGCGCATCGGCTTTCGCGCCGTAAATCTGCACCATGCCGGGCCGCGCCGAGAACGCGACGAATGAGAAGCGAGCCATCGCGGCTTTCCAGGCTGTGACGATATTGGCCTTTCCGACGATGTCGGCCTCGCCGAGATTCCAGACGCTGTCGCCCTCTGCCCAGGTTTCCGCCCAGGCGTTCGCGTCACGCTGGCAAACGGCGTCGGTATAGCTGTCGATCAGATCGCGAATGGATGCGCGGTCGTCGATCGGTCCGGTGAACATGTCTCCTCCGTGAGCGCGACCTTCCCGCTCCCCGCGGCTTAATGCACGCGCGGTTGACGGGAGTGTATCCCAAGTCGAACAAAAAACAATCCGTCCTGTTCGTAATTTGACCGCGTGGTGCGCTATTGAGCGAGATATCCGCCATCCACGACGATCGTGCTGCCCGTGATATAGGAGGATGCATCCGAGGCCAGGAACAAGGCCGCGCCGACAATATCGTCAACGGTCGCGAGCCGGCCGAGCGCGGTTTGTGCGATGAAGTTTGTGATCACCGGAACACCGGCTTCGATGAGATGATCGCTGAATGCCGTGGCCACGATGCCTGGCGAGATGGAATTCACGCGAATACCGCTTCGCCCGTAATCCATCGCTGCGGCCTTCGTCAGGCCCTCCACGCCGTGCTTCGCCGCCACGTAGTGGCCAGACGAGTATTGCGCCGGAGCGCCCATCACGGCGTGACCCAGAATCGATCCCATATTGACGATGGACCCGCCCGAGCCCTGCGCAAGAAACTGGCGGATCTCGTATTTCATTGCCAGCCACACACCGCGCAGGTTGACCGCAATCATCGTGTCGAAGTCGCTCTCTTCGATGTCGGCGAGCTTCGTATCCGGGCAGCTTATGCCCGCGCAGTTCACCGCGATGTCCAGCCGGCCGTAGCGCTGCACCACGTTGTCCACGAATGCCGCGAGTGCGGCACCGCTTCCGACATCGCAGACCTCGAAATAGGTATCACCGCCGTCGCTTTTGATCTGTTGAACGACGTCTTCACCTTCCGCGCGCCGGCGTCCGCAAAAGGCCACGTTCGCGCCGGCGGCGCTCAACCCCTTCGCGATCGCGGCGCCTATGCCGCTGGTCGCGCCGGTCACGAGCGCGGTCTGGTTCGACAGCTCACGTCGGTTCATGGTCATTGCTACACATTCAAGGTTGCCGGCCCATCTGAAGCTTAGAGCAGTCTCAGAAAATATAAAGCGTATCAGTCGGTTTTTTTTTGGCCCGCCGGCTTTCCGGCGACGGCTATTCGCACCGTTGCGGATATTCCCTAGTATGCAAGGCATATCCCACTCCGCGATGGCCCATGAACAGCATTCACCAGACCCTGGCAGCATTCACGCCTGACCCAAATCCGTCGTCGCTTGGGGCGGGCCTGTCGGCCATGGCCGCAGCGAAGGCAGATGCCTTGGCCGTCACATGCGCGGACGACACGCGCGGCTGGCGCGATCTGCATCGCCGCACAAACAGGATGGCGCGAGGGCTTTTGGCACGCGGCGTTCATCACGGCGACTTTCTCACCATCGCCCTGCCGAACGGCATCGCCTTCGTGGAGGCGTTCCATGCCGCCTGGAAGATTGGCGCCGTGCCGCAGCCGGTGTCGTGGCGGCTTCCGCTCGCGGAGATAAAGGCCATCATCGATCTGGCGAACTCTCCAATCGTGATTTGCGATGCACCGCTGGATATCGGCCGCCCTGTGGTCGCGACCGCCGATCTATTAAATGCCTCTGACGATGAAAGCGATTTGCCCGATGTCATTTCGCCGTCGTGGAAGGCGCCGACGTCCGGCGGATCGACGGGACGGCCAAAGCTGATCGTGGCCGGCCAGCCCGGCGTGGTGATGAACGTGGCCGCCGCGCGCATGCGCATCACGCCGGACGATGTCGTGCTGATGCCCGGGCCGCTCTATCACAACGGCCCGATCGTGACGGTGTTTCCGGCACTGATGGTCGGCGCGCCGGTCGTGATCATGCCGAAATTCGATGCCGAAGAAACGCTGCGCCTGATCGAGAAGCATCGCGCAACCTGGCTCTATCTCGTGCCGACGATGATGAGCCGCATCTGGCGTCTGCCGGAGGAGGTGCGCAAGCGAAACGACCTATCTTCGCTCAGGACCGTGTGGCATCTCGCGGCACCGTGCCCGCCATGGCTCAAGGAGGCCTGGATCGATTGGCTGGGACCGGACGTCCTGTGGGAGCTCTATGGCGGGACGGAAGGTGTTGCCGCAACCATCATCAGCGACCGGGAATGGCTGGCGCACCGCGGTTCGGTGGGCCGTCCGCTTCTCAATTCCGAGATCGAGGCGTTTTCCGCGGACGGCACGATGCTGCCGCGCGGCGAGGTCGGCGAGATCTTCATGCGGCAGAAGGAAGGATTGCCCGCCACCTATCGCTACCTTGGTGCGGAAACACGCCAGCTCGAGGGCCGCTGGGAAACCATCGGCGACATCGGCTGGGTAGATGAGGATGGCTATCTCTATCTCGCCGACCGCCGTACGGACATGATCCTGGTCGGCGGTGCGAACGTCTATCCGGCGGAAGTGGAAGCGGCGATCGACGAGCATCCGCTGGTGCAGTCGAGCTGCGTCATCGGCCTTCCGGACGACGATCTCGGAAGCCGCGTGCATGCCATCGTCCAGCCCAAAGACGGACTGACGCGGGCCGATCTGGAAGCGCATCTGGCCGCCAGGCTGGTGCGCTACAAATGTCCGCGCTCGATCGAGTTCGTCGCCGAGCCGCTGCGCGACGATGCCGGAAAAGTCCGGCGCTCGCAGTTGCGCGAGGAGAGGATGACCACGCCATCGTCGCGCTCGATGGGTTCTTAGGCGACAGACCGCTATTCAGCCTTGAGCGATCGCTCCAGCAGTGTGCGAAGCGCGGCGGCTTTGTTCGAGTCATGCCCAAGCGCCTGATAGGCGGCCATCACCTCGGAGAATTTCCGCAAACCCCGCGCATGCGTTTCGCCATAGCCCTTGATGAGATTCTGGCAGCGCGCGAGTTCGATCGCGGCCGGTATGTCGTCGCGCGCGGCGTCTGCGATCGCGGCAAGCCAGGCCTCGATGCGGGCATTTTCCTCCGCGAAGCGCAGCGTGCCACGCCGCTTGCGCCGCCGCGCGGCCAGCACGCTCAGCGTCGTGAACCAGAACACACTTGTCGTGCGGACATGCCGGCCTTTCTCGAACAAAGGTGCGAACAGCCGTTTGACGATTCCCTCGCGGGCGAGCCGTCTGCCGAGCCCCGCCGGGAGCGTGTCGCACAGTTCCTGCCAGCGCGGATGCATGTACTCGGTCACGTGCAGGATCTGACCGGGTTGCGCGTTGACCTCGGCGCGCACCGTGGTCATGCGTGCGGCACGAACCTTCTGCTGCGCCACACGCATGACATCCTCGTAGGACATCCACACCGCGAGCGCACGCGCCACTTCGCGCTTCAGCGCGGGATCGGCGAACGCCTCGAGGCGCTTTCGATAGAGCGCGGCGTAGGCTTCGTCCTGGTAATCGGTCATCCGTTGCACGCCCAGCGCGATGATTGCGTCCGTATCGAGGAGCGTGGGTTCGGCGATGTCGCCGTTCCGTGCTTCGAAGCCCGCGGCAAAGCCGGCGAGGTTGGCGTTGCTCGCAATGCCGCTTGTGCGGATCGCCTCCTCGAAAGCCGTGCGTGGGAAAGACAGAGCGCCGCTCGCCGCCACCGCGCCCAGCATGACTGCGCTGATCGCGCTTCCCGTACGCGATGCGGCTTCGTCCATGTCGAAGGCAACCAGAGCCTTGGCATCCCTTCGTGCGGCGTCGAGCACCTTCGCGCTGTCGGCGAGACCACCCGAGATCGCCGATTTCTCGGAGATTGCGTAAATCCGATGCGTCGAAGTGATGAGCGTGGTGCGGTCCTTGTTCACGAAGCCGCGCAGGATCGCGCGCCCGGCCTCCATCAGCTCCGAGGCGATCACGATGTCGACATCCGCCGGCGCCGGCATGAGTGCGAGCACCGGCTCGCGGCCGGAGAGGGCCTCTTCGGGAAAGAACTCCAGGTAATAGACCGTCGATCCCGTGCGTTGTGCCACGCCGGGCACGGACGTCGCCTGCACGTAGTAGCCGTGCGCTTCACCAAGCGTCGTCAGCCAGTCGGCCAACACGCCGCCCCCCTGGCCGCCCAGCGCGAGGATGGCGATGGTGATGCGCCGCCGCTCGTCAGGCATACTGCAGGAGTCCGATCACGCCGGCACGCAGCCGCGCCTTGAGCCGGTCCCACCAGGTCGGATTGAACACGATTTCAGCCTTGTAGAATGACGGGCAGAGGACCTCGGCATGGCTCACCTCGCCGCACAACCCGCAGCCGACACAGGAATTGTCGACATGGGCCACGGGATCGATCTTCAAGGGATCCGGATTGGGCTTGACGGTCAGCGAGGGGCAGCCCGAGAGGCGGATGCAGGCATGATCGCCGGTGCAGGTCTCCGAATCGACGCCGAAGCGCGTGCGCACCATGCGCTTTCCGTCTTTTACCGCCTTGTTGAACAGAGGCCGCACGCGACGCTGCTTGGTCAGCATGCATTCCGACTGGGCAATGACCACCTTCGGGCCTTTGTCCTTTGAGGTCAGTGCTTCGTGCAACGTGTCGCGCATCCGCCGCACGTCGTAGGTGTTGTCGATGGTACGCACCCAGCCCACACCGACACCGCGTATGGCTTTCTCGATCGTATGGCGCGTGGAGCGTGTGTCATTCTCAGCGACGGAAGACGGAATGTCCTGTCCGCCGGTCGCGGCCGAGTAGCCATTGTCGACGACGATGGTGAGGTTGTCGTCGCGATTGAACACCGCATTGCCGATGCCGCTGGTGAGCCCGTTGTGCCAGAAGCCGCCGTCGCCCATCACGGCGATGGGGCGCTTGCCATCGTGACGCCGGAACGCGGACGCGCCAGCTGTGCCGAGACCGTAGCCCATCGTCGTATTGCCGATGTTGAACGGCGGCAGGATCGAGAACAGATGGCAGCCGATGTCCGCGCTCACGTGATGCTCGCCGAGTTCGCGCTGCACCAGCTTCATGGCGGTGAACAGGGGGCGCTCCGGACAGCCGGTGCAGAAGCCTGGAGGACGTTGCGGCACTTCCTTTGCCAGCGCGGGATCGGGCGCAGCCGGCGTTGGCGCTTCGGGCATCGCGGCCCTTTGCGAAAGGAATCTCGCCACGCCGTCTTTTAGGACCTGTCCGGTGTATTCGCCCGCGCGGGGAAAAATCTCCTTGCCGACGATGCGCGTCTGCAGATCGGCGCGGCGCAGGATGGTGTTGAGCTCGTGCTCGATGAATTCGGGCTGGCCCTCCTCGACGATCAGGACCGCACGCTTGCCGGCGCAAAAGTCGCGCACCTCGTCGGGGATCAGCGGGTAGGTGACGTTGAGGACATAGACAGGAATTCTGGTGTCGCCGAATGCGTCCGACAGATCCATCAATTCGAGCGCGCGGTTCAGCGTGTTGAACAGGCCGCCCTGAACGATGATGCCGATTTCGCCGTCCGCCGGCCCGAAATGTTCGTTGAGCCTGTTCTCCTGCACGAATTTGATGGCAGCGGGCCAGCGTTGCTCGATCTTCTCGCGCTCGTGCAGGAAGTTTGCCGGCGGCAACACGATCCGTTCGGTATCCCGCACCGGGCTGTTCGCCGCGTCCTGCACTGTAAAACGCGGACGCACATTGTCTTTGGCCATGAAGCGCCCATGCAGGTGACAAGCGCGCACGCGCAACTCCAGCATGACCGGCGTGTGCGAGGCCTCGGACAGCTCGAAGCCCTTTTCCACGGCCGCCACGATCGACGGCAGGTTGGGCCGTGGATCGAGCAGCCAGATCTGCGATTTCATCGCGAAGGCATGGCCGCGCTCCTGCATGATGGAGGAGCCTTCGCCGTAGTCCTCGCCCACGATCACCAGGACGCCGCCGGTGACGCCGCCCGACGCGACATTCGACAGCGCGTCGGAGGCGACGTTGGTGCCGACGACCGATTTCCACGCCACCGCGCCACGCAGGGGATAGTTGACCGACGCTGCGCACATCGCGGCCGCGGCCGCTTCGCTCGCGCTGGTCTCGAAATGGACGCCGAGTTCTTTCAGAAGCTCGTCCGCGTCCGCGAACACGTCCATCAGATGCGAGATCGGCGAACCCTGATAGCCGCCGACATAGGCGACACCGGCCTGCAACAGCGCCTTGGTGACCGCGAGAATACCTTCACCGCGAAATTCATCGCCCGCGCCGAGACGAAGCTGTTCGACTTCCGCCTTGAAGGATCGTTCAGCCATCGACGAGCGCGAGCACGCGCAACGGCGAACCCGATCCGTTGCGGATCTTGAGCGGTGCGGCAACGATCACCGCGCCCGTCGGCGGCAACTGATCGAGGTTGGTCAGGCATTGAAGCCCGTAGCGGCCCGCGCCATGGAACAAGGTATGGGCGGGATACATCGGCTCGAGCAGATGCGCTTGTCCCGCGTCGGTGCCGATGGTCTCCACACCGAAGCCTAGCGCGTTGCGCTCATCGACAAGAAAGCGCACGGCTTCAGGAGAGGGGCCCGGCGTGTGCGCGCCATCCTCGTGGCGGTTCGTATAGGCATCGCCCGTGCGCTTCGACCAGTCGCTGCGGAACAGCACCCAGGAACGCGGCGGAATGCGGCCGTGCTCTTTCTCCCAATCGTCGATGTCCATGTTGGAGAGCAGGAAGTCCGGGTTCTCCGCACATTGTTTCGAAAAGTCGAGCACGACCGCGGGCGCGATGAAATCGCTCGGAACGATGGTCTCGAGCGTGTTGTTCTGGAGGTCCTTGCCCGTCACCCAATGGACCGGCGCGTCGAAATGCGTGCCGGTGTGTTCGCCCATCGAGAAGTTGTTCCAGTACCAGGCGACGCCGCGCTCGTCGTAATGCGAAATCTCTTCCATCTTGAACGGCGCGCATTGCCCGAATGGCGGCGGCAGGATGAGCGTCGGCGTGTCCGCAGAAAGGGTCTGTGTCAGATCGATAGTGCGGATGCGGCCGGACGCGACCCCGGTCGCGAAAGCCTGGAGCGCGGATTGGGACATCTCATCCTTCTTGTGTTCTGAGCGGCGCGAGTGTCACCCCAAAGCCCCCGGAAATCAACGGATTCGGGCGGAGCCGGCAAATATTTTTGGCTTGAATATTTCAAGCATAAAATATATACGGAACGGGAATCGCAGAGGCGGTTTCAATGAAGATTGCCTGCGTGGGCGCGGGGCCGGGCGGCCTCTATTTCGCGATTTCGATGAAGCTGCGCGACCCGGCGCATGAGGTCGTGGTGTTTGAGCGCAACCGTCCGGGCGACACCTTCGGCTGGGGCGTGGTGTTCTCCGATCAGACGATGGAGAACCTCAAGGCCAACGACCCCGTCAGTGCCCAGAGTATGGCCGACGAACTCGCCCACTGGGACGACATCGACGTGCACGTGAAGGGCGCGAAGATCACGTCCTCGGGTCACGGCTTCATCGGCATCGGACGCAAGCGATTGCTCGAAATCCTGCAAAACCGCGCGCGCGAACTCGGCGTCGAGATGCGCTTCGAAACGGAGATCGAGCCGGATAGCGCGATGCTGAAAGATTTCGACCTGGTCATTGCCTCCGACGGCATCAACTCGAAATTCCGGGCCGCATTCGCGCCCGACTTCAAGGCCGAGATCGAGACCCGCCGCAACCATTTCATCTGGTACGGCACGCATCAGCGCTTCACTGCCTTCAACTTCATCTTCAAAAAGACGGAGCATGGCTGGATCTGGGCGCACGCCTATCAATTCGACAAGGACACCGCGACCTTCATCGTCGAATGCGCGCCCGAAACCTTCGAGAAGTTCGGCTTTGGCGACATGAGCCAGGAGGAGTCGAGCCGCGTTTGCGAAGGCCTGTTCGCCGAGCATTTGGGCGGCCACGAACTCATGACCAACGCGGCGCATCTCCGCGGCTCGGCGTGGCTGCAGTTCCGCCGCGTGCTGTGCCATGAATGGCGGCACGATAACGTGATTTTGCTGGGCGATGCCGCGCACACGGCGCATTTCTCCATCGGCTCGGGGACCAAGCTCGCGCTGGAAGACGCGATCGAACTCTCCAGGGTTCTAACCGACGGCAAGCCCGATGCATTGAACCGCTACTACGACACGCGCCAGCTCGAAGCGCTGAAATTGCAAAGCGCGGCGCGCAACTCGACGGAATGGTTCGAGGAGGTCGAGCGCTACCTGCCATTCGATCCGATGCAGTTCGCTTACACTTTGCTCACCCGCAGCCAGCGCGTCAGCCACGAGAACCTCCGTCTGCGCGATCCGCAATGGCTTGCCGGGCTTGAAACCTGGTTTTCGGGAAAGCCAGTCCCGCCGATGTTTGCGCCGTTCCGGTTGCGGGGGATGGGGCTTAAGAACCGCGTCGTGGTCTCGCCCATGGCGATGTATTCCGCCATCGACGGCGTTCCGACCGATTTCCATCTCGTGCATTACGGCGCGCGCGCGCTTGGCGGTGCGGGGCTGGTCTATACCGAGATGACTTGTGTCTCGCCGGAGGGGCGCATCACGCCGGCCTGTCCCGGCCTGTGGAACGATGCGCAGGAAGCGATGTGGACGCGCATCGTCGATTTCGTGCATGGCCATTCGAGTGCGAAGATCTGCCTGCAGCTTGGCCACAGCGGCGCGAAGGGCTCGACCCGCGTGCCGTGGGAAGGAACCGACAAGCCGCTTGCTTCGGACAACTGGCCGCTGATGGCGCCGTCGGATGTGCCGTGGACTGACGAGAACGCCGTGCCCACCCCGATGACGCGGGCCGACATGGACAAGGTCCGCGATGAATTCGTCGCGGCTGCTGAGCGCGGCGCGCGCGCCGGTTTCGACATGCTCGAGCTGCATTGCGCGCACGGCTATCTGCTTTCCGCTTTCATCAGCCCGACCCAGAACCGGCGCCGGGACGAATATGGCGGCTCGCTCGCAAACCGTCTGCGCTTTCCGCTTGAAGTGTTCCGCGCCATGCGCGCAGTGTGGCCCGAAGAAAGGCCGATGTCGGTGCGTATCTCCGCGCATGACTGGGTAGGCGACGATGCGGTGACGCCAAAGGAGGCGGTGGAGATCAGCCGCGCCTTCGTTGAGGCCGGCGTCGACATCATCGACGTTTCGTCGGGCCAAGTGACCAAGGCTGAGAAGCCGGTCTATGGCCGCATGTTCCAGACCCCGTTCTCGGACCGCATCCGCAACGAGCTCGGCGTGCCGACCATCGCGGTTGGCAACATCTATGAGATCGACCACGTCAACTCGATCCTCGCCGCCGGGCGTGCCGATCTTTGCGCGCTGGCGAGGCCGCACCAGATGGATCCCAACTGGACGCTGCGCGCCGCGGCCGAGCAGAAATACGGGGAGCCGCCGGTGCCGGTGCAGTACCACAGCGGTTATCGCCAGCTCGCGACCAATCTGGAAAGAGCCGGCCAGATGGCGACGATCGCGTGAGGCGTGCCCTTGTCACCGGCGGCGGCAGCGGCATCGGACTCGCCATCGCGCGGAAGCTTGCCGAAAACTGCGAGGTCACGGTGCTCGGCCGCGATCGGGCGAAGCTGGAGGCCACGGGTTTCGCGCATATCGTCGCCGATATCACCGATCCTGCGCTCGAAATCGGCGGGGAGTTCGACATCGCCGTCAACAACGCCGGTATCGTGCGCACCGCGCCGTTCCACAAACAGAGCGATGCTGACTGGTCCGACATGTGGCGCACCAATGTGATGGGCGCGGTCCATGTGACGTGCGCCGTACTGCCGTTCATGCGCGGGCGCGATTGGGGCCGCATCGTCAATGTCGCGAGCACGGCGTCGCTGAAGGGTTACGCCTATGTGTCGGCCTATACCGCGAGCAAGCACGCTCTGCTCGGCCTCACGCGCGCGCTTGCGGCGGAACTGGTCGCGACCGGCATCACGGTCAATGCCGTCTGTCCCGGCTATTCCGACACCGGCATCGTGCGCGACGCGGTCGACAACATCGTCTCGAAGACGGGGCGCAGCGACGACGAGGCCCGCGCCGGTTTCCTCAATCCGCAAGGCCGTCTGATCCAGCCGGAGGAAGTTGCGGCAATTGTCGCCTATCTCGTCTCGGATGACGCCCGCTCGGTCACCGGCCAGGCGCTCGCGATCGCGGGTGGCGAGCTGTGAGCGACAAGCAGCGCCTCAGACTGTGGCTGCGGCTTCTTTCCTGCGCCACCGCCATCGAGAAAAAGGCGCGCGCGATGCTGGTCGCGCGCTTCGACACCACACTGCCGCGTTTCGATGTCATGGCGGCACTCGATCGCGAGCCGGACGGACTGACCATGAGTGCACTGTCCGAGCATCTTCTCGTCTCCAACGGCAACGTCACCGCCATCGTCGCGCGCCTCGTCGAGGATGGGCTGGTCACGCGCCTGCAGGACAAATCCGACCGCCGTGTGCTGCGCGTAAAGCTGACGGCGAAGGGGCGGCGGGATTTCCGCACCTATGCCGCGGCGCATGAAGCCTGGATCGAACAATTGCTCGGCGACCTGGCCGACGCAGAGATCAATCCCCTTCTGAGCGGCCTTGGCCGTGTCAAGACATCCATCGAAAGGAGCGGACTATGAGACCCGCCACGTTCAGCCCGAAGCATTTCCAATGGGAGTTCGCCGACGGCATCGCGACCGTCACCCTGAACCGGCCGGAGCGCAAGAACCCGCTCACCTTCGAATCCTACGCCGAACTGCGCGATCTGTTTCGTGACCTCGTCTATGTGCGCGACGTGAAGGTCGTGATCGTGACCGGTGCGGGCGGAAATTTCTGCTCCGGCGGCGACGTGCACGAGATCATCGCACCGCTGACCGAAAAGGACATGACGGGGCTGCTCGACTTCACGCGCATGACCGGCGATCTGGTGAAGGCAATGCGCGGCTGTCCGCAGCCTATCATCTCGGCCATCGACGGCATCTGCGCGGGCGCCGGCGCCATCATCGCGATGGCGTCGGACATGCGCATCGCCACGCCGAAGGCAAAGACCGCATTCCTGTTTACCCGCGTGGGGCTAGCCGGCTGCGACATGGGCGCATGCGCGATCCTGCCACGCCTAATCGGCCAGGGCCGCGCCTCGGAGCTTTTGTTCTCCGGCCGCTTCATGAGCGCGGAAGAAGGCGACCGCTGGGGCTTTCACAACCGCATCGTGGCCCAGGACGAATTGATGGTCACGGCGATGGAGATGGCGAAGGCCCTCGCATCGGGTCCCACCTGGGCACACGGCATCACCAAGACGCAGCTCAACACCGAATGGGCGGTGAGCCTGGACGTGGCTATCGAGATGGAGGCGCAGGCGCAGGCGATCTGCATGCAGACGCAGGATTTCCGCCGTGCCTATGAGGCGTTCGCGGCGAAGCGCCAACCGGTGTTCGAGGGGAACTGATCATGCGCGTGCTGCAACCGGCGGAATGGGCGCGGCCCAAAGGCTATGCCAACGGCATCGAGGCAAAGGGGCGCTTCGTCTTTGTCGCCGGCCAGATCGGCTGGAACAAGGATGGCAAATTCGAGCGTCACGATTTTCCGGGGCAGTTCGAGCAGGCGCTGCGCAACATCATCGCCGTGCTCGCCGAAGCGGGCGCGGGCCCCGAACATGTCGCGCGGCTGACCTGGTTCATCACCGACAAGCGCGCCTATCTTTCGCAGGCCAAAGAAGTCGGTGAGATCTATCGCCGCGTGATGGGCCGCAACTTCCCCACCATGTCGGTCGTACAAGTCGCAGCACTCATCGAAGACGCAGCGTTGGTCGAGATCGAGGCGACAGCTGTTGTGCCGGATTGAAGACCGGGTTTCGACTACTGGCTTAGCGCCAAAGCAATGACGCGATCTTCGCTCAGTTGGGCGCCTATCGTGCGCGCCTGCTGGACTTCGCTGTTGGAAAGCGTTGTGCGCAAGATACGCTGTAACCGGTTCACGGCTTCCTGGCCGACGGGCTCGCGTGGGCGGCCGAATTCCTTAAACAGCGAGTCGGCATAGCCCGCCACTAGGGCCGCGTCTTTGACATTGCTCGCGAGAGCAAGACGCAGCGCCAGATGATCGAAGAACCAGAACAGCATGCCTTCGTCGCGCAATAGTGGCACGGCTTCCTGCGCGGCTGCCAATGCCGCATCCACATCGCCCCGCAGCGTCAGAGCGCTGGAGGCCATGCCCAGCACATAGCCCAGGATATCGGTGTGGTAGGTGTCCCGCAGGCGGGCGATCAAGGCCTGGCCGCTCCCGATCGCCGCCTCTACATCGCCCAATTCCAGAATGGCTTCGACGAGGTTGGCAGAAACGACAAAGGCGGCGCGATCCGCGCCCACAAGCTCGCACAATCGCACTGCCTTCACGCCGGCTTCGCGAACGGCGGACGATTTCAAACGTGCCTCGACACAGAACTTGACGGACCACGCAGCAGCCAGCGCGCGCGGACGCCGTGCACGCTCCACCATCCTCAAGGCTTCCTCGATCGAGGCATGCGCTTCTTCGATGTTGCCGAGCATCAGGGACGCATAGCCGAAGGCGGCGATCGCGCTTCCCAGATTTTGCGTGTCGTTCAGTCCGCGGAAAAGTGCGACGGCACGTTCTAATTCCTGGCGTGCATCCTTCACGGCAGCGGTATTGAAATAGAGTTCACCCATGCCACGCCGCAGATGCGCTTCCAGCTCACGCGGCGTATTGGCCCTCAAGAGCGCTACAGCCGCGCTCAACCGCCGCCGGCCCTCCGCGCGCACCGGCAATTCGCGCCACAACGGCCACGAGCTGCCCGCGAGCGCGATGGCAAGTTCGTGGTTCTCGCGCATCGACCAGTCGAGCGCACTGCGCAAATCGTCGAGGATCGGTGCATAGCGTTCGAGAAACACGGCGTCGCTCATCGCTTCCCAGTCGAGCATCGCCTGCCGTAAGACTTGCAGCACGAATGCCGTGTGCTTCTGGCGTGTGGCGCGCGCATCATCCGAAGCGTTCAGCTTCTCGAGCATCACCGCACGCGTGGTTTCGAGCAGGCGATAGAGATTCTCGTGCGATCCCGGCACGACCGAGATCATGGATTTGCTGATAAGCCTCGCGGTGAGATTGAGAACCTCATCGGCCGTGAGATGGTCTGCAGCAGCGACTGCCTGCGCAGCGGTCATCGAGAACGGTCCGGCAAAGACGGCGAGGCGCCGGAGGACGTTCTGCTCCTCCGGCGAAAGCAGGTCGTAGCTCCATTCCAAGGTCGCCAGCAGCGTGGAATGACGCAGCGGCGCCGTACGCCGTGCGCCCAACCAGGCTTTCGATGGATCGTCCAGCTTTGTTTCCAGCGCCGGAAGGCCCAGAACACCGGCCCAGCTTGCGACCATCTCGATCGCGAGTGGCAGACCGTCCAGACGGCGGCAGAGCCGCGCGATGATCGCGAGATCGTTGTCGCTGAGCTTGAGATCGTTGTTCAGCCCCTTCGCGCGTTCGACGAACAGTTCGACCGCCGCCGCTTTTCGGATCGTGGAGGCGTCAGGCGCACCTTCACCGGGAAGTGCGAGCGGCGGAACGTCGAACACCTGTTCGCCAAGGCAGGACAACGGTTCGCGGCTGGTCGCCAGGATGCGCACCTCCGGCGCAGCGCCGAGGATCGCCTCGCATAAAGCCGCGCACGAACCGATGATCTGCTCGCAATTGTCCAGAACGATCAGAAGATTTTTACGGCTAAGCTGGCGCGCGAGCGTTTCGAACGGTGCCGCACTTTCGCCGATCTTGATACCTAGAACAGTCGCAACCGCACTTGCCGTGGATGCGTCGTCGGTGATGGAAGCCAACTCCACAAGCCACGCGCCATCCCTGAACGCGGGCGCGACGTCATTGGCGACCTCAAGCGCCAGACGGGTCTTACCCACGCCGCCGGGCCCTACGAGCGTCCCAAGCGCGTTGCGCGCGAGCAATTCCGACACGGCCAGAATCTGGTTTTCCCGCCCGACGAGGCGGGACGCACCTCTCGCCGAATAAACGGGAAGATTGCCGGAATGCGGCTTCTGCGCCGACTCCGCATGAACGACCTGTTCGACAAACCGGTAACCGCGGCCCTGCTTGGTCGCGATGAACCCGTCGCCCAGCGCTTTGCGCAACGCCGTGATGTGAACATGCAGCGTATTGTCGCCAACTGTCGCCTTGCCCCAGACGCGCGACATCAACTCGTCCTTGGTGACCACCGATCCGGCTTGTTCGATCAGGGCCAAGAGAAGGCGGAAATCCGTTGCGCCGAGCGGGATTGGCGCCCCATCTGCGCTGAGTTCCTTATTTGCCGGATCGAGTGTGAACCGGCCAAAGCGATATGGCTCGCTGCCCATTCCTAAACTTGCATGACGTAAGGAAAATTTCAGAATCTGAATCAGGACATGGCCGCTCCTTTGCGTCAATACAATGAAAGAACGCGCGCGGATTGACGCATCGGTCGTCACCGCCCCCAATCAAGCAAAGGATCAGACCTCACATGCGCAATAAAGTGGCATTGATGATGACGGCTGCGGCAATCCTGTGCACGGCCACATCCGGCGAAGCGGCGGTCAAGGAAACCACGCTTTATTCCTTCACCGGCGGTAATGACGGCAGCTTTCCGCATGCCGGCGTGATCGCCGATGCCAAGGGCAATTTCTACGGCGTCACCAGCAGCGGCGGCGCCAACCATGCCGGCGTGATCTTCGAGCTCAGTCCACCGGCGAAGGACGACACGACCTGGACGCAGACGACGCTCTACTCCTTCACCGGCGGCAATGACGGCGCCAATCCGCAAGCCGGCCTGATGATGGACGCCAAGGGCAACCTGTACGGCACGACCTATAGCGGCGGTGCGACCGGCAACGGCGTTGTGTTCGAACTCGCCCGCCACAAGAGCAAGGGCACCTGGACCTATCATACGCTGTGGGGCTTCACCGGCGGCAATGACGGTGGCGTTCCCGCCGGTTCGCTGACGATGGACAGCGCCGGCAATCTCTACGGCACGACCACGCAAGGCGGGACGGGTGTCGTCGGTACGGTGTTCGAACTGTCGCCGAACGGCAAAAAGTGGAGCGAGAGCGTTCTCTACAATTTCACCGGCAACAATGACGGTGGCGAGCCGATGGGCAACGTCCTTCTCGGCAAGGACGGCAATCTCTACGGCACGACCGCGGGCTATGGCCAGTTCAACTACGGCGTCGTCTATAAGCTGACGGCACAGGGTGGCGGCAATTGGGGCTTCTCGGTCCTGCACGCATTTGCAGGCGGCAGCGACGGCGAAGTGCCGCGTGACGGTCTCATCCAGGACGCGAACGGCACGCTTTATGGCGCGACGGCGGGCTTTGCAGAAAGCTACGGCAATGTGTTTCAGATGAGCACGGACGGCAGCAACTACAACGTCATCTATTCCATCATCGGCGGACAGGGCTTCACCGGTAATGGTCCGTGGCAGACCGTTTCGCTGGGCGCCGATGGCACGATCTACGGCACGACCTATGCGGACGGCGCGAGCTCGTTCGGCGAGGTGTTCCAGTTGACGCCGGAGGGCGATTCGTGGACGCCGAAAGTGCTCTATACATTCCCGGGTGGCGCTGGCGGCCAGTATTCCTATTCGAAAGTGTGGCTCGACAAGCTGGGCCGTCTCTACGGCACGACCTATGGCGTCGCGGGCCAGGGCGGCTTCTTCCCCGGCACGGTGTGGCGGATCAAACCGTAAGAAATTCGTCCATTAGATTAATCAGAAAGCCGGGAAGAAATCCTTCTCGGCTTTTTGCTTTTACGCGCAATGGTCAGGACCGCAGACGGATCGTGGCGCCACACCGGCTGGGCTGCAGCGTCAACACGATCCGCGTTACCGAAGAAAAGCCGGCCGGACGAGGCCGATCGCGCGGCGCCAGAGGTCGGCATCCTTCTGCGACCAGCCGGGCGGCCAGGCGATGGATGTGCCGTCGTCGAGGCTAACCGGTTGCAGATGACTGCTGTGCGGATCGAAGATGTCCGCATAGCCTTCATCAGAAGGTGACGCTACTGCCGTTTGCCAGAGGGATATTCGCATTCTGCAATAAAGCATTGGCCCTAAAAAAAAGTTCCCGAGACGAACGATCCTAACTCTTGCTCACCCGCCAGACGATGTTGCCGGTGTCGTCGGTAACGAGGGCGCCGCCCTTCTTGTCGATAACAACGTCGACCGGCCTGCCACGGGCATGTCCGTCCTGGGTCAGAAAGCCGCTCAGGAAGTCGACGGGTGGACCCGAGGGATGCTCACCCTGAAAGGGAATGAACGCGACGCGGTAGCCATTGACCGGCTCGCGATTCCAGGAGCCGTGCTGGGCCACAAGCACGCCGGAGGAGAATTCCGGCCCGAGATCGGCGCCATCCGTGAACGTGAGACCCAGCGAAGCCGTGTGTGTGCCGAGCGCGTAGTCGGGAACGATGGCCTTGGCCACCATCGCCGGATTTTCGGGTCTCACCCGGTCGTCGATATGCTGGCCATAATAGCTCCAGGGCCAACCGTAGAAATCGCCATCCTTCACAGCGGTCATGTAGTCCGGAACGAGATCGCCGCCGAGCTCGTCGCGCTCGTTGACCGCGGTCCAGAGCGCCCCTCCGCGCGACCAACCAAGACCATTCGGATTGCGCAGGCCCGATGCATAGATGCGATGTTCGCCCGTCCTCGGGTTGACGGTCCAGATCGCGGCGCGGCCCGCTTCGTTATCCAGCCCATTTTCGCGGGCGTTGCTGTTCGAGCCCACGGTCACAAAGAGCGCGGAGCCGTCCTTGCTCGCGATCACATTCTTGGTCCAGTGATGATCGATCTTGCCGGCGGGCAGATCCGTGATCTTGCGCGCGGGAGCGGAGATATGTGTTTCGCCGGTATGATAAGGGAAAGCGAGCAACGCATCGGTGTCGGCGACGTAGAATGTATCGCCGACCAGAACCATGCCGATGGGTGCGTTCAGGCCCGAAAGAAAGACAGTCCGCTGATCGGCGACGCCATCGCCGTCGGTATCGCGCAGGAGCGTGATCCTGTTGGCGCTTTTCGTCGAAAGCCCTTCGACACGCCGCACGAGGCTTTCCACCCAGCCGCCATAGCCCATCGTATCCGCCCACTGCGCGCCGTGGTTCGATTCGGCGACCAGCACGTCTCCGTTCGGCAGCACATACAGCCAGCGCGGATGGTCGAGATCCTTGGCGAAGGCTTTAACCGTCAGGCCTTGGGGGGCGACGGGCGTTTCGCCGCTCTGCCATTGTGTGGATGGGGCAGTGTTGTTTTGCGGAATGATGTATTTTGCGGGTGCCGGAATGACCGGCGTCGGGCCATAGCTGGCTTGAGGAGAAAGCTGCGCGTTCTTTGCGCAACCCGATACCGCGATCGCTGCAGTCGCCAACAACAAAACAAGACGCTGCCTTCGCAAAAGCGTGTCCTTTCATTCCCCCTCGGTGGATCTTGCCGACGATCACTCGGCGGTTGACGTCTTCACAAAGCGTAGGGGCAGGGATGGTTCCGGAGAACGCGGTTCTCGATTGCTCTGATGCTTGGCAGGGTCCGGGGAACGCGATTAGATGCACTTCCTCGTATCAACGCCGCTCCCGGAGTTTCCCCATGAACGACACGACCGAATACACGCCGCCGAAAGTCTGGACCTGGGACAAGGAATCCGGCGGGCGTTTTGCCAATATCAATCGCCCGATTGCGGGACCCACCCATGACAAGGAATTGCCGGTGGGCAAGCACCCGTTCCAGCTCTATTCGCTGGCCACGCCCAATGGCGTGAAGGTGACAGTGATGTTCGAGGAGCTTCTGGCGGCCGGTCACAAGGATGCGGAATACGATGCCTGGCTGATCAATATCGGCAACGGCGACCAGTTCGGCTCCGGCTTCGTGGCCGTCAATCCGAACTCGAAGATTCCAGCGATGGTCGACCGGTCCACGAACCCGCCGACGCGCCTGTTCGAATCGGGCTCGATGCTCCTCTATCTTGCGGAGAAGTTCGGCGCGTTCCTGCCCAAAGATCATTACAAACGCACAGAGGCGCTCAACTGGCTCTTCTGGCAGATGGGCTCTGCGCCCTTCCTCGGCGGCGGCTTTGGACACTTTTATGTCTATGCGCCGATCAAGATCGAATATGCGATCAACCGCTATGCGATGGAGACCAAACGTCAGCTTGACGTGCTCAACCGCCATCTGGAAAAAAATGAGTGGCTGGCTGGCGACGAATACTCGATCGCCGACATGGCAACCTGCCCGTGGTACGGCCATGTCGCGCGGGGCGAAGCTTACGGCGACGCGGCCACGTTCCTGTCGGCGCACGAGTACACGCATGTGCTGCGCTGGGCGGAGGCGTTCAATGCGCGGCCGGCGGTGAAGCGCGGGCGTATGGTCAACAAACCGTTCGGAGATTCGGCAACCCAACTGCTCGAGCGCCACGACGCGTCCGACTTCGAACTGCGCACACAGGACAAGCTCGCGCCCGCTACATGATGCCCGTGATGTCGGTGCGCGCCTTGGGCGAGCGGCGGTAGTACTGGTGCGAGCCCTGGAAATCGCGGTTGTAGTCGTCGAAGCCTGAGCAGTCGACCATGCGATAAGTGTTTGGAGGGAACAGGGCCGGGTCAAGCCGGTCGTGCGGCCCTCGTTGGCCGATGCGCTGTGCGCCCAGATTGAGGAACGAGCTGAGACACAATACGGCATCGGCGGTGCTGAAATAGATCGAGATGCGTTTGGCGAGTTGCCTGAGGTCGCTTAAGCGTCCCGGCGCCGGGAAGCTGAAACTGTCATAGCGCTCGTCCGCGGCAGCGAGCACGGCTTCGTCGAATAGGTTCACGGCGCCGTTGCCGTGCGCGAACCAGCTTTCGACGCCCGCCTGCAATGCCCAATTTCCCATGCTGTGTGCAAGCAGGATGGAGCGGTGACCTTTCGCCCGCGCGTTTTTGACGATCGGCTCGAGATTGGCGAAGAACGACATGATGTGGGCGCCGGACTGCCCTGCCACAGTCTGATCGTGGAAATAATCTTCCTGCGGGATCGGCAATGAAATCAGCCTGCCGAGCGACGGCCAGCTGAACGCGACCACCGTCGTGTTGGCGCCCGCGACTCCAGACTTCAAGAACCATTGCTGATTGAACGCCGCGCGTGTGATGGCGTCTTCGAAACTGTTGTCGAAGCCGTGCAGGAAGATGAGCAGGTTGCGGCCGGGATCGGAGAGGTCGGCGACAGCCTGCGCACTAAATTTGCCCATCGAGATATCCTGGATCGACTTGATGGCACCGACGGTATCGGCGGTCAGATTGGCTTCGTCGACATATGCCGTGCCGTAGGTGATCTCCTGCGGAAGGGTCGGTGAGACGATGGACGTGCCGTAGCTTTTGTAATCTGTCGGCGTGGTGACCTGGCGATTTGTCGCGAAATAGACGGTGACGGCCATGGCGAGCCTCCTTCAGGTCTGGTCGTCGCTCTTGGCGAACACGCGCGCGCGGTCGGCGGCCCAGCGCTGCAGCGCTTCGACGCGCTTGCGCGCGCCTTCGGGATCGGCCTCCATCGGCAGCACGGACTCGACGATGGTGTCGAAATGCTTCTTCAGCCCCTCCTTCGCCTCCGGATAAGGGATAATGTAAAGCTGGTTTTCCTCGATCCCGCGCCTGATATGTCCGGCGAGTTCGGTTGGCTCCATTCCGTGGATGTAGATCGAATGCAGCGATGCAATGGATTCTTCGTTCTCGACATAGCCGCTGTTGCCGAATTTGGCGGGTCGGATTCTCACGGCTTCGGCAATATTCGATTTGATGTTGGCCGGGCACACCACAGACACGCCGATGCCGTACTTCTCGAGCGACATGCGGTAGCCCTCCATGAGATTGATAACAGCGGCCTTGGCTGCCGAATAGGGCGCGGCCAGAGCGCTGCCCTGCAAGCCTCCGAGCGATGAGACCGTTACGATATGGGCCGGCTTTCCGGCCTTGATCATGCGCGGCACGAAGGTGACCATGCCGTTGATCACGCCACCCAGATTGACGCCGATCAGCCAGTCGAAATCGTCATAGGTCGAATTCTCCACCGGCCCGAAACTGTTCACGCCGGCGGTGTTGAAGAGCAGCGTCGGCGGCGCGCCGAAGACGCTTTCGACCTCGTCGGCGGCGCGCGCATAGGCGGCGCGGTCGGTGATGTCGAGCACGATGCCGTGCGCGGTGATGCCTTCGGCCTTCAGATCGGCGAGCGCTTTTTCGATCGCACTCGCACGCACATCGGCGATGACGACCCTAGCGCCCGCGCGGCCGAACACCTGCGCCTGGCCAAAGCCGGCGCCGGATGCGCCGCCGGTGATGAAGGCGATTTGATCCCGAAAATCCTTCACATTCATTCTCCGCTCTGAACGGAGAACACCTTATCAGGCCACCGGCATTCAGTCTGCGCCGGGACCGAAGGAGGGCGGCGCGTCCAGAGAAGCCGCGCCCCAGTCCTTGTTGGGCGATTTCGACAGCGTGTAGTCGAGCGTTCCGCCGCTTGTCACAAAACGCGCGGGCAGCCATGGCCGGGTGCTTTCCTTTCCGTCCACGGCGAGGGCGGCGATATAAGGCGTGTCCGTCGCAGCGCCGTGCGCGTGAATGACCAGCGTGCCACCCGGCCGCGTGACGGTGATGCCCTCGAACAGCGGGCTTCCGAGCACGAGGTCGGCGCGGCCGGGATAGAGCGGATACATCCCAAGCGCTGCCCACACATACCACGACGACATCTCGCCGAGATCGTCATTGCCGGAAATGCCGTTGGGCGCATTGATCCATATCTGCTTCATCGCCGCGCGCACAATCTCCTGCGTCTTCCATGGGCTGCCCGCGAAATCGTAGAGCCAGGGCGACGCGATGGAGGGCTCGTTGTCGAGCTCGGTATGGGAATAGCCCGACTTGGTGACAGCGAGAGCGCCATCGGGTGCATAGAAGAAGCTGTCCATCCGCGCGGAAGCCTTGTCCACACCGCCCAGCATGTCGAACAGGCCCCTAGGATCGAACGGCACCATCCAGAGATATTGCGCGCCACTTCCTTCGACATAGTCGTCGTCGTTCTCGACATTGAAATCGACCGGCTTCCAGCTACCGTCGGCGTTGCGCGGCTGGATATAGCCGGTAGCTGGGTTGAACAGGTTGCGCCACCAGCCTGCGCGTTGGCGGAAGAGCTTGGCGTTGGCGGTATCGCCCATGGCTTCTGCCAGTTGTGCCACGCCGAAATCGGCGGCGGTGAGTTCGAGGGTGTCGGCAGCACTTCCCCATCCCGGCGCGTTCGTCGGCATGTAATGCAGCTTCAACCACTGATCGAGGCCGGGACGCTCGCCTACGCATTGCACCGGACAGCCGCGATGGCTGAGATCGAGCGCGGTCGGGGTCGTCGCCGCTCTCAGAAGCGAGGCGTAAGCGGCTTTGACGTTGAAATCGCGTCCGCCAAAGGCATAGATCGCCGCGACGGAGGGTGGCGACGGATCGCCGTTCATCACGCTGGTGGCACCTGTAAGATGTGTCCAGCGATCCCACACGCCGCCGTTCTGGTTCGCCTGATTGAGGAGCGATTGCGCGATGTCGGAGCCGGTCCTTGGATCGAGCCATGTGACGAGCTGCAATTGCGAGCGATAGACGTCCCAGCCGGAGAAATTCGCGTACTGCACGTGCTGGTGGTCTTCCACCTTGTGCACCTTCTTGTCGAAGCCGAGATAGTCGCCATTGTCGTCGCTGTAGGTGTTTTCCCCCAGCAGCACATGATAGAGCGCGGTGTAGAAAACTGTTCGCTCGTCCTTCGTGCCGCCTTTCAGCGCGATCTGGCCGAGCTTTGCGTTCCAGATTTTGCGCGCCACGTCGCGCACCTGTTCGAGCGTCGCGCCTTTGGGGTTTTCGGCCGCGAGATTGGCGCGCGCATTGGCGAGGCTCACATAGGAAATGCCGACGCGCATGTTCACGGCCGGCGCCGTAGCGGGATCGAACACGATCCATGCACCTGAACCCTTGCGTCCCGGCGGATGGCCGCGGTCGCCATAAGTGGTGCCGCCATGGGCCTCGCGCGCGCCGGGCGTGAGCATAAGGTCCTGCCATGTGCCACCTGCCGTGAACGGCTGGTCGAGTTCGGCCACGAAATAGAGCGTGTAGTAGCTCTCGCGCCGGTCGGGCGAGAGATAGCCGCAGAAATTGCCGCTGGTGACGGAGCCTGTGACTTCGCGCTTTGCCGGATCGACGCTCACGGACGCATCGCTGCTTCCGATCTCCGAATCCGATGTGCGGAACAGAAGATTGGCAGGCTTGCCTTTCGGCCAGGTGAATCGCGCAGATCCGGTGCGCAGGGTGGCGCTCAGTTCCGCCGTCGCGCCGTTGGTGAGCGCGACTTTGTACCAGCCGGGCGCGGCCTGCTCGTCGTGATGATCGAAGAGGCTCGCATACATCGCAAAGCTGTCATCGGCCGCGGGTGACAGCTCGACGGGCTTGGTCACCGGCATGACCGGGATGTCGCCACTCGCACCGGTGCAGCCGGTGCCGGAGAGATGCGTGAGGCTGAAGCCCTTGATGCCGTTCGCGCGCCATTCGTAGCCCCCGGGCGCGGCGATGGGATAGTTACGGCCGGGAAGCGGCACCTCCTCCGGGCTGAACGCGACCATGCCGAACGGAAGCGTCGCACCCGGAAAAGTGTTGCCGCCATTGGTCGTGCCGATGAACGGATTGACTTCGGCCGCGAGGTCGCCGGCCTGTGCGGCGCCATTTACGAGAGCAGCCATCGCGAACGCGATCCAGATACGCATGGAACTCCTATTTCAGCCCGACGAAAACATTGCCCTCGGTGGAGAGATAATTGGTTTTGTAGTCGAACCGGTCGGTATTGGAAAACAGAAGCCAGTAATACTTCATCTGCTCGCTCCACCAGTAGCCGGGACAGAGATCGCCCTGCTTCATCGGCTTCGCGGTGATATCGTCGACGATCGTGAAGCCATATTTGGCGCGGCTGGTCGTCTTCATGTTCTCGTAGTGGGTGCGCGCGAGTTCGCGCCATTTGTCGTCCGGTTCGAGCAGGAAGAGATTGAGACAGGAATCGACAAACTCAGGCCGAAGCTCGTTGGTGATGCGATCCGGTGCAGCCTTCATATAATCATAGCCTTCCGGCAGCACGCCGTAACGCGCCTGAACGTCTGTCCAGGAGGCGAGGTAGTCCTTGCCCAGCTGCATCGCGCCGCCCTGCGCCAGCAAGCCGCCGTAAAACGACGCCAGCTCGCTCTGGTGATGATCGAGGATCGCGCCGGTCTCGAAATCGACCTGGGGAAACCACAATCGGCCGTCTACGCGCGTGGCCTGATATTTGATAATTGCCGCGGTGTGGACGTCGTACCAGCGCTTGAAATCGGCATCGCCGAAGAGCTGCCAGCCGTCCCAGAGATATTCGAAATAGGAATCGATCGGTGGGCCGATGCTGGCGCGGTGGCTTTTCCATGCGCCGGTTTCGATGTTGATGGTATCGGCCACCAGATCGATCTTCGAACGCCGGTCGAACAGTGCCTTGGTAGCGCGCTTGGCCATGTCGAAATAGCGTTTGTCGCCGGTCGCCTTGCTGAGCGTTCCCCATTCCGCGATGTAGGTCCCGATTTCGGCCGGAAAACTTTTGGGATCGCGCACCGCGCCGGTCTTCAGGTTCACGAAGCGATAAGGCATGCCGGTCGGCGATTTCGTGAAGGCCGGCGACAGGCGGTCGGCCATCTCTTTCGCCAGCGCCAGCAGTTTCTTGTCGCGCGTCCCGCACCAGCCGGAGAGGAACCCGCCGACGATGCGGATGCCGGTCTCGAAGACCTGGACTTCGCCGTCGATGTCGAAATGGAGATTGTCCGCGATCCAGCGGACACCCTGCTCGACCTCCTTGTCGAGGCCCATCACATATAAGGTGTCGAGCGCCTCTAGGATGGTGAGCCCAAGCGGCGGTCCCTTGGGAAAGAAGAACGCGTCCGCACCGCCGCTGACCGGCTTGATCTGGTCCTGGCCAAAGCAGCACGCGGCATAACCCTGCCACGCCCACTGCATCTGCGCGCGCACATCATCGGCCAGCGCGCGCCAATCCGTTGCGGCCGCCGCTTCCGCAAATGCTGGCCATGCCGCAGCGCAGGCTGCAGCGCCGGTCAACGCCTCGCGCCGGTTCAGAATCCTATGTGACATCGCAGGAACCATCGCCCGTCCGTGACGCCTTCCATCCTGACACAGAGCGACGCCGAACACTTCCATAAGACCAAGGTCGAATGTCTTTTTTTCGGGAGAGAGACAGGCGCGCCCGCGTCGTGGCAAGCTTGGGCCTGACCCAAGAGAGTTTGCCATGCCGCTCGAGCCCATCCGCCCGGTCACGCTTGCCGAAATCGAAGAAGCACGCATTCGCATCGCGCCCACGATCCTGCGCACGCCGCTGGTGAAATTGCAGCTCGGGCCGGACTATCCCGACATAAGGCTCAAGCTCGAGAACCTCCAGCCGATCAATGCCTACAAGCTGCGCGGTGCGGCAAACGCGGTCGCGATGCTGTCCGATGAGGAGCGCGCGCGCGGGGTGTGGACGATCAGCGCCGGCAACGCGGGGCAGGGCGTCGCCTATGCCGCGCGTGCCGCCGGCGTGCGCTGCACGGTGGTCGCCATCGAGACCGCGCCCGAAGCGAAACGCGAACGCATGCGCGCGCTGGGCGCCCGGCTGGAGCTTGTTTCCTACGACCGCGCCTGGGCAGCGCTGAACGATCGCGCCTATCCGGGAGTCGAGGGCACGTTCGTACATCCGTTCGACGATCACAATTTCATCGCCGGCCACGGATCGATCGGTCTGGAAATTCTCGAAGACGAGCCTGAAACGCAGGCCGTGATCTGCGGCATCGGCGGCGGCGGGCTGATCGCCGGCGTCGGCAGCGCGATCAAGGCGGTGCGGCCGGACGTAAAGGTGTTCGGTGTCGAGCCCGAAACCGCAGCCCCCGCGGCGCTGTCCCGGAAAGCTGGTTCGCCGCAGCCCTTCAAGGACTGGCAGGTGTCGTTCGTCGATGGCGCGGGCGGGCAGAGCATGTTCCCGCGCATGTGGGAACGCATCGAGCCGCTGGTCGACGACTATTTTGTCGTCTCGCTCGACGAGACCAAAGCCGCGATGCGCCTGCTCGCGGAAAAGGCGCGCGTCATCGCTGAAGGTGCTGGTGCGCTCTCGGTCGCCGCCGCCATAAAGGGTCTCGCAGGCGACGGCCCCGTCGTCGCCGTCGTCTCCGGCGGCAATATCGATCTGAAGAAGTTCTGTGAGCTGGTTACACAATAACCCTCGCCCCCACGGATGTGGGGGAGAGGGCAGGGTGAGGGGGTGGCAAACATAAAACTCGCTGCAGGCGCCCCCTCACCCCAACCCTCTCCCCCGCTTCGCGGGGGCGAGGGAGAAGATTAGGCATTCCTTGCCATCAATCCGCCATCGACGGGGATGGTCGTGCCGGTGATGTAGGACGCGGCAGGCAGGCACAGGCTCAGGGTGACGTGCGCGACCTCGTGCGGCTGGCCGTAGCGGCCGAGCGCGGTCCGGCGTTTGGCGAAGGTCTGTTTGTGCTCGTCGGGGATCGACGCGGTCATGCCGGTCAGGATCGGGCCGGGGCAGATGCAGTTGACGGTTATGGCTTCGCGGCCGAGTTCGACGGCAAGCGCGCGTGTCAGGCCGGTGACGCCTGCCTTGGCCGCGGCATAGGGCGAGTCGCGTGCCGTTGCGCCGAGCGCTTCGGTCGAAGCAATGTTGACGATGCGCGGATAGGGAGCCTTGCGCAGATAGGGCAGCGCCGCGCGGATCACACGCTGCTGGGCGGTGAGCAGCACCGACACCGCGCGGGTCCACACCTCTTCGTAATTCCCGGAATCGATGGGCGAGAACGCAGAGATGCCGGCATTGTTGATCACGATGTCGAGCCGGCCAAAGGTCTGCGCGATCTCATCGACCACGGCGCGAATTTCATCGCCGTCGCTGACATCGAGCTTCCAGGCCTTGGCCTCGATGGCGCCAGCCACCGCTTCGGCGCCCTCTCTATTGAAGTCGGTGACCGCCACGTGCGCGCCTTCCGCGGCGAAAACTTCTGCCGTGGCACGGCCCATGCCGCTGGCGGCGCCGGTCACCAGCACCACCGAACCGCGGACCGAGCGAAGTTGCGCGTGATCTGTCATGATGCACCCTATGAAGATCGATCTGTTATCGCCCGAGAGCTTCGCAGCCGGGCATCCGTTCGCGCAATACCGCTGGCTACGCGAGAACGCGCCGGTCTTCTGGCACGACGAGCCGGATGGCGCGGGCTTCTGGGCCGTCACGCGGTTCAAGGATGTCTGGGACGTCGACCGCGATTTCTCGAACTATTCGTCCGAGCCGACGATCATGATCTCCGATCCGGCCGCGGAGGCTGCCCAGAGCTTCGGCGGCTACAAGATGATGCTGATGATGGACCCGCCGCAGCACACGGCGTACCGCAAGCTCATCCGCAGCGAATTCACCCAGCCGGTCTCCGCCGATCGCACACCGCGCATGAACGCGCTCGCGAAGCAGATCGTGGATGCGGTGATCGAAAAGGGCGAATGCGATTTCGTGAACGATATCGCGGGCGAGATGCCGTCCTATGTGATCGCCGAGCTGCTCGGCATTCCGCTCGATGACGGCCGCGAGCTCTACAAGCTGACCGAGATCATCCACACCGCGCCCGAGGCGCTCGAGCCGGGCGCGGGCGGCATGGCGGTGATGAAGATGTTCGAATACGGGCGCAAGGTGATCGACGACAAGCGCGCGCATCCGAAGGACGATCTCGCGACCAAGCTCCTTCAGGCCGAAGTCGACGGCAAGAAGCTCAACGACATCGAGTTCCTGCTGTTCTTCCTTCTGCTGGTCGATGCCGGCGGCGACACCACGCGCAACCTCCTGTCGGCGGGACTGATCGCGCTGCTCGAAAATCCTCAGCAGCTTGCATGGCTGAAGGCCGATCTGCCGAACCGCGTAGGCAGTGCGCGCGAGGAATTGCTGCGCTACACGACGCCGGTCATCTACATGCGCCGCACCGCGAAGCACGACACGGTGCTTGGCGGTCAGAAGATCAAGGAAGGCCAGAAGGTCGTGATGTATTTCGGCTCGGCCAACCGCGATCCGGAGAAATTCGACCGGCCGGATGTCCTCGACCTTTCGCGCAGCCCCAATGAGCACATCGCTTTCGGCACCGGACCGCATGGCTGCCTCGGCCAGCACATCGCGCGCATCGAGATCGACGCGATCCTGATGGAAGTGCTGACTCGGATGGGCGATCTCGAAATCTCGGGCGCGCCGGAATGGCTGCCGTCCAATTTCATCTCGGGCCCGAAGCATCTTCCCGTCCGCTTCACGCGGGCGTCGCGTTGATCGTCCGTGCAAGTCCAGGAACAAATCGAAAAATATGTCGCGACCCAGCCCGAACCAAAACGCGACGACATGCGGACACTTCACCGCATCGTTCTGAAAGCGATACCGGGCTGTAAACTATGGTTCCTGGACGGCAAAGACAGCGACGGTAAAACCGTGTCCAATCCCAATATCGGATATGGGCTTCACACGATCAAATACGCAAACGGCAAGACCAGGGAGTTTTATCAGATCGGCCTCAGCGCGAACACGACCGGAATCTCGGTCTATATCCTTGGCATTGAGGATAAGAAATACCTGGCCCGGGAATATGGAAAGAAACTCGGCAAGGCGAGCGTGAGCGGGTACTGCATCAAGTTCAAAGCGCTAAAAGATATAGACATCAACGTACTCGAAGCGGCAATCCGACATGGTGTCGAGGCTACGCGTCCTTAAACCGCTTGCTCAGGAAAGCATTGTCCCGAAGCCCATAGCGGCGGAGCGCCTCGGCGCCTTTGGTGAGGCCGATGCGGACACCGGTGATGATCGCCGGACGCCGGTTGTCACGCGTCAGAAGAAAGGGCGGGGCGGTAAGCGCGCGTCCGTTGTCTGAGCCTGTGATGTCGAGCGCCTGACACAGCCGCCCAGGTCCCGCGCAGAGGAGCGCGTCCTTGTCCGTACCGCGCCGTGTACGCATCCGCGCGGCGCCAACCGTCGGTTCGAGCGCGCGGATCAGCACCGCGCTGCCATGGCCGCAGGTGAAGTTCAGGCACCAGTACATTCCATAGATGCGATAGACATAGGCGTATCCCGCCGGTCCGAACATGATGCCGTTGCGAGGCGTTTTGCGTTCGCCATAGCTGTGCGAGGCCGGGTCGGTCGGGTCGTAGCTCTCCGTCTCGACGATTCGGCCGCCAACGCCCTTAAACGTCAGCTCGACCCCGATCAGCGCCCGCGCCACGACATCCACGTCGCGCGCGAAGAAGGCCTGGGAGAGAGGCTTGGGCGTTGTGTTCATTGCGAGTTCCAGCTTTCGACGAGCTATAGGATCAAAGTTGCCGGGAGGTGACGTTGTGGTAATATTCGGCTAGTGTTTCGGCTGGCGAAGTCCGCCAGACAATACGCTCGGGGGAAGAGAAATCATGCACGGAGTAAGATTCGCGATCGCATTCACGTTGACGGCCGCGGCGATGCTCACGATGCCGGCAACAGCAGGCTTCAAGGCAGGGAAGTATACCCAGACGCTCTTCAGCGGACCGGATCATCAGGCGCTCAATCCGACATGCATCACCTTCATCAGAACCGGCGGAATCGTCAGCTTCAGATCCAGCGGAACATGGAAGGTGAGCGACACGATCGGCGGCAACTATGTCGCTGACGGGAACGATCTGCGCTGGTACGGCATCCGCACCGACTCCGCCATCGTTATGAATTTCTACGCCAATGCGAGGAGCGGCAAGGGCGGCTTCGATCTTTGGATGCACGACACGAGCCTGCCGCTGAGCCCGGCCGATGATGGGGATCTGACACTGACGCCAGGCTGCGATTAGACGTCGCTTTAACGCGGACGGAACCGTCTGACCGCCAAGTACCCGGTCACGACGTAGAAGAGTAGCACCACGCCTTGTGCGACGGCGAAGGGCGGCTCTGAGCCGTTGGGTGCGAGCGCGTGGAGTGTGGGTACTTTGAGGAAGCTCTGCACGACCAACACGAAGGTATTGAACCATTGTGCGACGATGGCGCCGACAATGTAGATCCACCGCCATGCGCCGCGCATGTGGAAGGCATAGCGCGCGGCGAAGGTCGGGATCAGCACGACCGTCGAAATGATGCCTAGCGTCACCGCTGGTGTCACGCCGTGGAACGGAAAGCCGAAGCCCGTGAGACTCGTCGCCGCGGTGAACAGCAGGAAGATCAGCGTCAGACTGTCCATGCGGTCGTTGCGCAGCATCCCGAACAGGACAATCAGGCCGGCCACGATGGCGATCAGGCTGATCAGCACATGGACGAACAAATAAAGCGACATGCCCAAAATCATCTTCCCCTCCGTTCGATGAAAATCTCAGCCCCAGCGTCCGGCCACGGGGTGCGAAGTCGACAAGCCGCCGTCCACGGGGAACGCCTGACCGTTAACATAAGAAGCCTCGTCCGAGGCGAGAAACAGCGCCATATGCGCGATCTCCTCGGGATGGCCATAACGCTTGAGCGGATTGAGCTGGCCGATCTTGCCTTCGGTCCCGCGCTCCTTGGCGCGATCGAAGATCGGTTTGGTCATGCCGGTCTCGATGATTCCGGGACAGACCGCATTGATGCGCACGCCCGTACCCGCAAGCAGGTTGGCGCTCGTCTGCGTCAGAGAGATGACACCGGCCTTGCTGGCGCTATAGGGCGCACCGCCGGCGCCCGAGCGAATCCCCGCTACCGACGCTGTGCAAACAATCGCACCCTTCTTATTCGGCACCATGATTCGCGCCGCATGCTTAATCGCGAGATAGACCCCGATCAGATTGACGCTCAGGACGTCTATCCAATCCTGTGCGGACAGCTCGAGGAAATTGCGGAACCCGCCGCTGACCCCGGCATTGGCATAGAGCACGTCCAGCGTGCCGAATTCGCCGACCGCCCGGTCCACCGCTGCCACCACATCAGCTTCGCTGGAGGCATCCATTTTGATCGAAAGCGCTGATCCACCGGCATTTTTGATCATAGACGCGGTTTCATCCACAGCTTCCGCCCGGTCGCAGGCGACCACTTTGGCGCCTTCCTGGGCAAACAGGATCGCGCTTGCCCGGCCTATGCCGCTGGCGGCGCCCGTGATCAGCGCCACCCGTCCGTCGAGTCGTTTCATGTCTCTCTCCCGATGGTTCCTTGGTCCAGCTTGCCTCTTGGGACGGGCCGGTCAAGCATGGCGGGGGCCCTAGGCCGAATCTCCGACGCCAGCTAAGGTTCGTGCGGGATGACCATCACAGATAGCGCCGCCGCGGACGATACCCGCGCGTGGTTCCGGATCGAGAAGCGTGCCCGGCTCGTGCGATTGCTCGCGGGCGGTGAATGGTGCGTGCGCGACGTGTCGCGCATCGACCCGCAATTGCGCGCGCTGGATTTGGGGGATGCGGCCGAAGTGGTTATCGACGGTACGGCGGTCAGCCGTATGGACGCTGCCGGCGCCTGGCTTCTGGTCCGCACCAAGCGGGAGATGGAAGAAGGCGGCAAAAAGGTCAGCCAGTTCACGCTTCCGGACGTCTATGCGCCGCTGATCCACACCATCGAGCAGGAGCATACGGCGCCGCCGGTCGCGATCGCCGAGCGCCATACATTCCAGGCGTTTCTTGATCGCACCGGCCGGGGGACCATCGGAACGCTCCGGCAGGGATACGGGATGCTCGGCTATCTCGGCCGCTTCACCATCGAGCTCGGCGAAGCGATCTATGCGCCGCGGGGCAATCTGCGAGGCGCGGCCCTGATGCACCAGATCGAAGAGATCGGCATCAACGCGCTTCCCATCGTGGGGTTGCTCGCGTTCCTGATCGGCATCGTGATGGCCTATCAGGGGGCGGACCAGCTCAAGCGCTTCGGCGCGGAGATCTTCACGATCAATCTTCTGGGCGTCGGAATCTTACGCGAACTCGGCGGTCTCGTGACCGCGATCATCATCGCAGGCCGCTCGGGCTCGGCCTTCACCGCGCAGATAGGCACGATGAAGGTGAACGAGGAGATCGACGCGCTTCAGACCATCGGTCTCAACACTTTCGACGTGCTTGTGCTCCCGCGGGTCCTCGGCCTCGCCATCGCGCTCCCGTTCCTCACGTTTTATGCCGACGTGATGGCGATGATCGGCGGCGCGGTGATGTGCTATTTCGATCTTGGCATCACCACGCCCGCCTTCATGCGTCAGCTGCATGAGGCAATTTCAGTGAACACGTTCCTAGTGGGCATCATCAAGGCGCCGGTGTTCGCGATCATCATCGGGCTGGTCGGCTGCTTCGAAGGCCTTCAGGTCGAACGCAACGCCGCCAGCGTCGGAAAGCTTACCACGCGTTCGGTCGTGGAGTCGGTGTTTCTGGTGATTGTGATCGATGCGGGCTTTTCGATCCTGTTTTCGATCTTGGGGATTTGAGTGGCGGAGAACGAAAGAGAAGTCGTGATCAAGGTCCGCGGGCTCGTCAATGTGATGGGCGGCAAGCTGATCCACGACCATGTCGATCTCGACGTCTATCGCGGCGAGGTCCTTGGGATCGTCGGTGGCTCGGGCTCCGGCAAATCGGTCCTCCTGCGCACCATCGTCGGCCTCAACAAGCAGCGCGAAGGCCACATCGAGGTTTTCGGCGAGGATCCGACCCCGCATCGCGAGCGTCCGGAGAATTCGGTCCAGATGCGTTGGGGGGTGCTGTTCCAGGAAGGCGCATTGTTCAGCTCGCAGACGGTTGCGGAAAACATCCAGGTGCCGCTGCGGGAATACACAAAGATGAGCCAGGAGCTGATGAACGAGGTCACCTCGGTCAAGCTCTCGATGGTGGGGCTGCCGGAAGACGCGGCTGCCAAATATCCGTCCGAACTCTCAGGCGGAATGAAAAAGCGCGCGGGTCTCGCCCGTGCACTCGCCGCCGATCCCGAACTCGTGTTTCTCGATGAGCCGACTGCCGGCCTCGATCCGATCTCTGCCAACCAGTTCGACGTACTGGTGCGCGACCTTCAGAAGAGCCTCAATCTGACGGTGTTCATGGTGACGCACGATCTCGATACGCTGAAGGCCACCACCGATCGTATCGCGGTGCTTGTGAACAAGAAGATCAAGGTAGGGACGATCGACGAACTCAGGAAAGATCCCGATCCATGGATACAGGAATATTTTTCCGGCGTGCGCGGCCGCGCGGCGCTCGCTTCATGAGAAGGTTCTAGGCGATGGAAACAAAGGCAAACTACGTCGCAGTCGGCGCCTTCGTGCTGATCTGCATGCTGGGCGTGGTGGTGACCCTGCTCTGGCTCGCGGGCGCGCAATACAGCCAGGAATACGAGTATTTCGAGACCTCGTTCAAAGGCCCGGTGACGGGTCTGGGCAACGGCACGGCGGTCAAATTCAACGGCATCGATGTCGGCCATGTCACCGATGTCGAGTTCGATCCCAACGATCCGCAGCGCGTGATCGCGACCTTGCAGGTGAAGCCCAGTCTGCATATCCGCCAGGACTCGCGTGCCTCGATCGAAAGCCAGGGTCTGACCGGCGGCTCCTATGTGGAGATCAGCGGCGGCAGCAAGGATTCACCCGAACTCGTCAAGCAGCCGGGACAGAAATATGCCCGCATCGAAACCAAACCTTCGACCCTGGCGCAGCTCGAACAGAGCGCGCCGGAGCTGTTCGACAAGCTCAACCGCGCCGCCGACAAGATCAACAAGCTTCTGTCGGACGAGAATGTGAAGAGCTTCTCTGGCATCCTCACGAATCTCAACGTCACGACGGCGAACCTGACCGCGATTACGGGCCCGATCGCCAAGCGCAGCAAGGAGATCGATGCCACGCTCGTCAACGTTGCGGAGGCCTCCAAACTGCTCGCGCCGACGCTCGGAAAAGCCAATGCGACGCTCAGCAGCGCCAATGTCAGCGTCCAGAAGATCGGCAAGCTGGCCGATGATGCCGACGCCTTCATAAATGGCGATGCGATCGGCCAGATCGGCGACCTGCTCCATGAAACGCGCACGCTCGTCGGAAGTCTGACGAAGCTTTCGAACGATCTCGACCGCACACCTACCAAGCTTATCTTCGGCGATCGTCACAAGGGATACACACCCAAATGACCCAGACCATTATCCTCCCCCGCCGTGCGCTGTTGCTCGGCGGTGCCGCATTCGCACTCGTCGGCTGTTCCGATCTGATCGGGCCGGGTTCGGCACCGGTGCAACTCTACAAGTTGAATCCCTCCGGTGGTGCGCCGGCCACGGGGCCGAAGGTGTCCTGGCAGCTTGCCGTGGCGGTTCCGAGTGCGACCGACTATCTCGACAGGGCACGCATCGCGCTCATGCAGGCCGACGGCTCGGTTGATTATTATGCGGGCGCGCAATGGACAGATCACCTGCCGATCCTCGTGCAGGAGGCGATGATCGAGGCGTTCGAGAACAGCGGCCGTATCGACGGCGTATCCGCGGACGGCGCTGGCTTCCATGCGGACTACATCCTGCAGACCGATCTGCGCGATTTTCAGGCGCGCTACGACCAGCCCGACGGGATTCCTACCGCCGTGATCCGGCTTGAGGCGAAGATGGCCCCGATGCATGGCGGCAGCATCATGGCCAACCTCAAGGCAGCGCATCAGGTGCAGGCGACGCAGAATTCCGTGGGGGCGGTGGTGCAGGCCATGGATGCGGCGCTGGGGCAGGCGCTTTCAGAAATCGTGAACTGGACGCTCTCGCAGCCTGCGCCCATGAAGCGCTGATCGTGATGGAACTTTGACTCCCGGTTGATCGTTTTCAGTGCGATTTTCAATTCGGGAGTTAAAGCATGCTCCGTTGGGCATTCATTTTTCTGATCATCGGCCTGATCGCCGCGGTCTTGGGATTCACAAATGTTGCCGGTGCGTCAATCGCCATCGCGAAGATCCTGTTCTTCGTCTTCATGGTGATCTTCGTGGTGTTGCTGGTCGCAGGACTCACCATCGCGCGCAGGGTCGGCGGCGGTTAGGTTTTCTCCAAGCGGGTTGGCGTGCTCGCTTCGCGCTCGATATAACCCTGCAGCGTCTGATCGCTGTTGGGGGTTAAAGCGTGTCCGTCCGAAATCGCATCACCGAACTGCTCGGCGTCGAATACCCTATCGTGCAGGCGCCGATGGGCTGGATCGCGCGCAGCCAACTGGCCAGCGCGGTCTCGAATGCCGGCGGCATGGGCATCATCGAAACGTCTTCGGGCCAGCTCGACGCAGTGCGCGGTGAGATCGAGAAGATGCGCACGCTCACGACCAAGCCGTTCGGCGTCAATGTTGCGCTCGCCTTTGTGCGCGATCCTGGCATCGTCAATTTCATCATCGACCAAGGCGTGAAGTTCGTCACGACCTCTGCCGGCGATCCGCAGAAGATCGTGGGGCCGCTGAAGGAAGCGGGTCTCACCGTGTTTCATGTCGTGCCGTCGCTCAAGGCCGCGTTGCGGGCCGTCGATTGCGGTGTGGACGGCCTAGTGGTCGAAGGCGGCGAAGGCGGCGGTTTCAAGAATCCGCGTGAGGTCGCGACGATGGTTCTGCTCCCGCTGGTCTGCGAGAAGGTCTCGGTTCCGGTGATCGCCGCAGGCGGTATGGTCGACGGGCGCACCATGGCGGCGGCCTTCGCCCTCGGCGCCGAAGGCGTTCAGATGGGCACACGCATGGTGTCGTCGGCGGAATCGCCTGTGCATGCGAACTGGAAGAACGCGATCCTCACGGCGCAGGAAACCGACACCGTGTTTCTCAACCGCTTCGGGCCGGGGCCAGCGTTGCGCGCGTTGCGCACCGAAAAGACGACACGCTACGAAAAAGAACCACCGCCCAATATCACAAGCGAGTTTGGCCACGCGCTCGATCTCTATTTCGGCGGCGATATGGAGGCGTCGATCGCGCTTTCGGGACAGGTCGCGGGCCGCATCGACGCGGTAAAGCCGGTCAAGCAGATCATCACGGAAACGATGGCCGAGTTCGATGAAACTATCCGTGCACTATCGAACCGATATAACTAAGCGCCGCGGCCGCAACTTTCCGTCGCTACAAGCGCCGTTGCCGCAATGTCAGGGCTTAACAAACGCGTGAATCCGTTAGCGATAGCGGACCGAAGCCGTTAAAGTCCCGGCCTTCTATAGCGCGCCTAAGCGCCACGAAATCCTTAAAGGAAACGCACACGATGACTAGCCTCCGTTCGCTTTGTCTTGGCACTGCTGCCCTTGCAGCGCTCGCTGCCGGTCCGGTGTTGTCCGCCACGCCGAATCCGTTTGCCAAGCCCAGCACGCTTCCGCTCCACGCGCCGCCCTTCGACAAGATCCACGACAGCGACTATCAGCCCGCGCTCGAAGAAGGCATGAAGCAGCAGATCGCAGAGGTTGAAGCGATCGCGAACAGCAAGGCGAGGCCGACCTTCGCGAATACGATTGTGGCGCTCGAAAAGTCGGGTCGCATGCTCGATCGCGCGACCAGCGCGTTCTTCGGCGTCGTGCAGGCCAACACCAACGACACGCTCGACAAGGTGCAGGCCGACGAGGCGCCCAAGCTCGCCGCCCATGCCGACGCGATCTTCCTCAACCCGAAGCTCTTCGCCCGCGTGAAGGCCGTCTATGACGAAGAAACCGCCATGGACGGGATACACGCCAAAGGCCACGTCGCGCTCGACGCGGAGTCGATGCAGCTTCTTAAGGTCTATTACAACCAGTTCGTCCATGCCGGCGCGAACCTGTCGGACGCCGACAAGGACAAGCTCAGGGAGATCAACAAGCAGGACGCGTCGCTCTCGACCGATTTCCAGCAGAAGCTTCTGGCCGGCGCGAAAGCGGGCGCCTTCATCACCGACAACAAGGCCGATCTCGCCGGGTTCAGCGATGAGGAAATCGCGTCCGCCGCCAAGGGCGCCGAAGACCGCAAGATGCCGGGCAAGTTCGTGATCCCGCTGCAGAACACCACGCAGCAGCCGTCGCTCACCTCGCTCACCGACCGTGCAGTGCGCGAGAAGATCTTCAACAATTCCTGGACGCGCACCGAGAAAGGCGACGCCAACGACACGCGCGCGATCATCTCGCAGCTCGCGGTCCTGCGTGCGCAGAAGGCCAAGTTGCTCGGCTATCCGAACTTTGCGGCGTATGTGCTCTACGACCAGATGGCGAAGACGCCACAGGCGGTCGAGAACTTCGTCGGTGCGCTGGTGCCACCGACCGCCGCCAAGGCCGCGGACGAGGGCAAGCAGATCCAGGCGATGATCGACAGTTCCGGTCAGCATTTCGATCTCAAGCCCTGGGACTGGGAGATGTATTCCGAAAAGGTCCGCAAGGCCAAATACGATCTCGACGAGAACGAGCTGAAGCCCTATTTCGAGCTCAACAAGGTGCTTCAGGACGGCGTGTTCTATGCCGCGAACCAGCTCTACGGCATCACCTTCAAGGAGCGTCACGACATCCCGGTCTATCAGCCGGATGTGCGCGTGTTCGACGTCTTCGACAAGGACGGTTCGCAGCTCGGTATGATCTATTTCGATTACTTCAAGCGCGACAACAAGGCGGGCGGCGCGTGGATGAGCAACTGGGTGCAGCAGTCGCACCTGCTCGGCACCAAACCCGTCGTCTACAACGTCGCGAACTTCACCAAGCCCGCCGCCGGCCAGCCTGCGCTCATCAGCTTCGACGACGTGACGACCATGTTCCACGAATTCGGCCACGCGCTGCACGGCCTGTTCGGCAATGGCAACTATCCCACGCTCTCGGGCGCCAACACCGCGCGTGACTGGGTGGAATTCCCCTCGCAGTTCAACGAGCACTGGGCGCTCTATCCCGAGGTGCTCAAGCACTATGCGGTGAACTACAAGACCGGCGAGACCATCCCGCAGACGCTGGTCGACAAGATCAAGGCCTCGCAGACTTGGAACCAGGGCTATGAGCTCGGCGAACTGCTCGCGGCCTCCGATCTCGACATGCAGTGGCACTCGCTGCCGGCCGATGCGCCGAAGCAGGATGTCGATGCGTTCGAGACCAAGGCGCTGGCCGACACGCACACCGACTTCGCGAACGTGCCGACGCGCTATCGCTCCAGCTATTTCCTGCACATCTGGGCGAACGGCTATTCGGCCGGCTACTACGCCTATCAGTGGACGGTGATGCTCGACGACGACGCCTATGCGTGGTTCACGCAGAACGGCGGCCTGACCCGCGCCAACGGCCAGCGCTTCCGCGACATGATCCTGTCGAAGGGGCGTACCGAGGACTACGGCACCATGTTCCGCGCCTTCTACGGCAGGGACCCGGACGTCGGCCCGATGCTCGAACACCGCGGCCTGACGCAGACGAAGTAAGCGGCGCTATTGCCGAAAAGAGAAACCCTCCGCTGCAAGAGCGCCGGAGGGTTTTTGTTTGCGTGGCCGCTACGTCCCGATCGCATTCAGCTCGGAAAGCGCATCGTCAGGAATCGCAATCTCTGCCGCCGCGAGATTCTCGCGCAGATGGGCGAGCGAGGACGTGCCTGGGATGAGCAGGATGTTCGGCGCGCGATGCAGCAGCCAGGCGAGCGCCACCTGCATCGGCGTGGCGCCGAGGCCCTTGGCGACCGTCGAAAGCGTCTCCGACTGAAGCGGCGAGAAGCCGCCGAGCGGAAAGAAGGGGACATACGCGATCCCGTTCTGCGCAAGGTCGTCGATCAGTGCGTCGTCGTGACGATGGACGAGATTGTAGAAGTTCTGCACGCACGCGACCGGCGCAATGCCGCGCGCCTCGGCCACCTGTGTGGGCGTCACATTGCTGAGGCCGAGATGGCGGATAAGCCCTTTGCGCTGCAGTTCAGCCAAGGCGGCGAACCGCTCGCCGATCGAGCCTTCGCTCGGTTCATGGGTGTCGCCGGTGATGCGCAGGTTCACGACGTCGATGGCATCGACACCCAGATGGCGTAGATTGTCGTGCACCGCGCTTTCGAGTTCGGCCGGACTCTGTGCCGGATTCCAGGATCCATCCGCGCCGCGCACCGCACCAACCTTGGTGACGATCATGAGCCCCTTTGGATAGGGATGCAGCGCCTCGCGGATCAGCTGGTTGACGACATAGGGCCCATAGAAATCGCTGGTGTCGATATGGTTGACCCCCCTCGCCACCGCATCGCGCAGCACCGCAAGCGCCTGGTCACGATCCTTCGGTGGCCCAAACACGCCCGGCCCCGCCAGCTGCATGGCGCCATAGCCCATGCAGTTCACCGTGCGGTCCCCGAGCACGAACGTTCCTGCCTTCGCGATGTCGTTCATGCCGATGCTCCTTGTTGCGCCAGAGGCAATATGCGCCATCTGGAGCAATCGACAACTCGAAACGGACGGCGCATCTCAGGAGAGCAGCGCCAATTTTGACTCACCCTCCGCTAGTCAATTTGGGGTGATCGCCGGGATTGAGGATATCCGGATCTGTCGGCTTGCTGAGTATATGAATACTCGAATCCGTTATGAATAAGAGGACAGGATCCACATGTGCCCACTGCTCATAGATATACTGCGCCTTGAACGCGACATGCTTGGTTGAGACCATCTTTGGGTCGAAGTAATGGTCGAGATCATTTGGCGGGGTATCTGACGAGAGCGTGATTCCGTTTCCGTAGAAAACATAGGATGAGGAGTCATGTATGTAGAGATGGAACTGGGTGATGTCGCCGTTCATCACATAAATATCCCCGGGGGTGGGATCGATTGGCCACGGGACCGGCTCCATCGGCTGGAACGTCACCGTGAGCTGGTTGGCGTGGTCCGGATCCGGAGCGGGATTGACCCAGAGTTTGACGACATAATCCACCGTAATCGTGCCTGGGTGCGGCGGAAAATTGACAGGCGTTGGGTCTTGGGCTTCCGTTCTATCCTTCATTGATGCTTCTCCTTAGTGGTTTGGATGAATTGCACATCCTCTAGAATCTTCCGCCGCAGCTCGCGCCAGTCGGCATTGTCAGGGTCATAGGCGATCATCTGATCAAGCACGGACGAGGCGCGTGTGAGCCTGTCCAGCGCACTCGCCTTGCGCCCCATCTTTTCTTCGAGGTATGCGCTCTGGCGCTGGAACGATGCCCACAAGTACTTTCCCTCGACATGCCGCGAATCCGCGTGCAGCAGTTGGTCGAGAAAGGCATCTTCTTTTCGTAGCTCGTCGAGCGCGTGCGCCTTGTCGTAGTTCGCGAGATAGGCACTGGCGAGCCATGAATGCCGGTTTGCTAGGTTCTTCGTCATAACGAAGTTCTTTGGGCTCCCTCGTGCGGCGCGTTCCATGTTCTTCAGTGCTTCGGAACACAGGCTCACCGCTTGCGCGCTTTGCCCCTTCATCTTCAGCGCGTTAGTGCAGAGGTTGCCTTCCGCGTACCCGATCTCTTGCGCGGAGCGAGGATCGTGGGAGGCGACAGCGGCAAGCCGGTACGCCATTCGCTTGTAGGCCGCGAAGAAGGTCTGTGCGGTGTCATACTGGCCGCGCATGTAGTTATTCAGGCCCATGTAGAATTCGTTCTGGGCATGGTCGAAAATCCGGTCAGGATCGTTCGGGTTCTCTTTCAGCAGTGCTTCCGTTGTGCGCCGGGCTTCGCGAAATTCCGTCAGTGCTTTTTCATAGTCGCGGCGGGCAACGTCGTCCTCGCCCATCTCGTCCAGCACGCGGGCGCGGCGTTCGAGTGAGTCTACGGGCAGGGTGTCGAGGTCCTGTCCGGCGTAGTAATGCAACGCGCGCTCATTGACTGCCGTCATGACGTCGAGACGGCCCACGCCTTTCAGTTTGTCGCGTAGATCGGTGAGCATGTATTCGACTAATCCTTCGGCCTGACCGCGCTGCCGCTCGGCCTCTCGTCTGGCGTTGATGGCAAATACCGTCAGCACGGCCATTGCTAGCATCGCGGCCAAAGCGCCCGCCGTGATGGCCGTCACGCGTTGCATGCGCCGGTGGGCGTCGCGCTGGATGAGGGCGTCGAGACTGATGCCGAGCACGCCTGCAACGAGCTTGAGCAACCCGAGCCGTTCGCCGTCCCGGTCGTGGCGGAAATCTGCGGCCAGGGGTTCTACCAACCCGCCATCGGGGCCCGCGTGGCGTAGGAGCTGCGGGAAGCAACCGGACGGCTCGCCGTCGCGGATCGCAGCGAGCACGGGGCGATCCGGGTGCAGTTCGCGGAACACCTCGACCTCACGCGCCACCCATTGCGACGCGGCAGCGGCCGGCGAGCAGATCACGATCAGGCTTCGCGAGGCTTTCAGCGCCGCGCGTACTTCCATTGTCAGGTCGTGCGCTGCGGACAGTTCGTCGCGGTCGCGGAAGATCGGCGCGAGTTTTCGGGGAACGGTGCCCCATGAAGCGGGCTGTCCCACAAGCCGCCGCGGAACAGCGTAGCCCTCCAGCCGGCGATGAAGCCGCCGCCCGAACGCAGCATCCTTGTGGCTATAGCTGATGAACGCCCAATAACGGGCGCCACCGTCACCCGTTTCCCCCACGGCCGCCGTCCCCCAACTCCAAGCGCAGTCTGGCAGAAAACGCAGGGACTTACAATTTAAGCGTGCGTAATGGCCAGGCTTCCCCCGGCGCGCTCAAATGCTAGAACCCCGCATGCCCGCGCCGCTTCTAACATTGCAGGATATCCGCCTCGGGATCGGCAGCACGTCACTGCTCGATGGCGCGGAGCTGTCGGTTGAGGCGGGGGAGCGGCTGTGCGTCGTCGGGCGCAACGGGTCGGGCAAGTCCACACTGCTCCGGATTGCGGCCGGGCTGATCGCGCCGGACTCCGGCCGGCGGTTCGCGCAGCCCGGTGCGACGATCCAGTATCTGCCGCAGGAACCCGATATCGCCCGGTTCGCGACCACGCTCGATTGCGTGCTCGACAATCTGGCGGCCGGCGATGATCCGCAGCGTGCTTATTATCTGTTAGGTGAGCTCGGCCTCACGGGACAGGAATCGCCGCCGACGCTTTCGGGCGGGCAGGCGCGGCGCGCGGCGCTTGCGCGGGCGCTGGCGCCCGATCCCGACATTCTTCTGCTCGACGAGCCGACCAATCATCTCGATCTGCCGGCGATCCTCTGGCTCGAGCGCGAGCTTTCGCGCCTGCGCGGCGCGCTGGTGCTCATCAGCCATGACCGCCGGTTCCTGCAGAACCTGTCGCGCGCGACACTTTGGCTCGACCGCGGACGCACGTTCCGGCTCGATCGGGGCTTTGCATCCTACGAAGCATGGCGCGACCAGTTGCTGGAAGAAGAAGAGCGCGAGCGCCACAAGCTCGACCGCCGGATCGTCGCGGAGGAGCACTGGGTGCGCTACGGCGTCACCGCTCGGCGCAAGCGCAATGTGCGGCGCATGGCGGAGCTTGGTGAAATGCGGCGCGCTCGGCGCGAGGCACCTCAGCAACTCGGCCAGGTGCGGATGACGGTCAACGATGCACAAGGTGCCGGCACGCGCGTCGTCGAAGCAAAGAAAATCTCCAAGGCTTATGACCACAAACCGGTGGTGAAGGATTTCTCGATCCGCATCCATCGCGGCGACCGCATCGGGTTTGTCGGCGCCAACGGCTCGGGCAAGACGACACTCATCAATCTGCTGACCGGCAAGCTCGCACCCGATGTCGGCAACGTGAAGCTCGGCACCAACATCGCGCTCGCCACGCTCGATCAGACACGCGCGCTGCTCGACAGCGAGACGACCTTGCAGAGCGTCTTGACCGGCGGCGTCGGCGAGACCGTGGAGGTCGGCGGCCAGCGCCGCCACGTCATCGGCTACATGAAGGATTTCCTGTTCACGCCGGAGCAAGCAAGGACGCCGGTGCGCGTGCTATCCGGCGGCGAGCGCGCGCGGCTTTTGCTCGCGCGGGCGCTGGCAGCACCGGCCAACCTTCTGGTGCTGGATGAGCCGACCAACGATCTCGATCTCGAAACGCTCGACCTGCTCGAGGAGATGATCGCCGATTTCGCCGGCACCGTGCTGCTCGTCAGCCACGACCGCGACTTCCTCGACCGCACCGTCACCGCCACGATCTTCGCGGAAGGCGATGGCCGCTTCACCGAATATGCCGGCGGCTACAGCGACATGGCCGCCCAGCGCGGCGAAGGCGTCGAGCCGAAGCCGGTCAAGGCCGACGCAAAGCCGGAAGCCAAAGAACGCAGGCGCGCGGATGGCCCAAAGCGCAAGCTCAGCTTCAACGACAAGCATGCACTCGAAACATTGCCCGCGAAGATCGACAGCCTGGAGCGCGAGATCGCGACGCTGCAGAAGGACCTGTCGGACGGCGATCTCTACGCCCGCGATCCGGCCAAATTCCGTTCACTCTCCGAAAAGCTCGCGGCTGCCGAGACCCAGCGCACCGCCGCAGAAGACCGCTGGCTGGAACTCGAAATGCTGCGGCAGGAGGTCGAAGGCTGACTATTCCGCGGCGCGGGGATAGCGCATCTGCGCCCGCCCCGGCGGCACGAAGGCCGAGGGCGGGATCGCTTCGCGCATGCGGCGCGCGAAAGCGGCGAGGCAGACTTCGGATTTTGACAGCGGTCCACTCGAATAGCTTCCCGACTCCATGCCCGCCTGCACGCGCGCGATCAGGACTGTATCCTCGACGTTGACCTGGCGGTTGATGCGCCAGTTGAGATAGCGCGCCGCCTTGACCTCGCGCCGCGCATCGGGCCGCACATAGGCGATCTCACGTATCAGGCAGGTCGTGGGCGACACCGGCAGGAACTGCATGAAATCGACCTGGTCTGGATAGACGTCGAAAGCGACGTTCGGCCACAGCCTGTAATAGCTCCACACCCGCCTGCGGTTCTCGGGCAGATGGTCGAAGAGATCGAGCAGTGCCTGGTAGGAACGCTCGACCCAGTTGGAGGATGGCCGCGTCGTCACCGTCGCATCCATCTTGTCGACCCAGGGCTTCGCATCGAGCGCATAGGTGTTGCCGAACAGGCGCGTGAGGCCTGGATGGGCGACGGGGATGTGCAGCCCGTCGCCGTAATTGTCGGCGACATTCTTCCAGTTCACCGCGCGCGGCCTGAGCGTCACGCGGCCTTGCGGTATCAGAGACTCGAACCCGTGCGGCTCGATCTCGGATTCATAGGGCGACATCATTTCCGCGACGGAGGGCAGGGCGCTTTCCATCCGCACGAATACGAAGCCGCGCCAGATCTCCTGCTCCAGCGGCACAAGGCCGTGGCGCGATTTGTCGAGTTCCTCGAAGCTCTGCCATGGCGGGATCGATTTCAGCGAGCCGTCGAGATCGTAGCTCCAGGCGTGATAGGGGCAGACGAGCCTGTGGCCGCAATTGCCGCTGTCGCCGTCGGCCAGACGCGAGGCGCGGTGGCGGCAGACGTTGTGGAAGCTGCGCACCTTGCCGTCGGCACCGCGCAGGCTCACGAATTTCTCGCCCAGCATATCGAGCGTGTAGTAGTCGCCGGCCTTCGGCAGGTCGTTCATGTGGCAGACGAGGTGCCAGGTGCGCGCGAACAAATGCTGCCGCTCCGCCTCGAAGAAGTCGCGGTCGTGATAAAGCCAGGCCGGCAGGCTCTGTTCCTGTGCGCCGTTCACGCGTGTCCCCAATCGGTTCAGACAAATGTACCGGACTGCTAAAGCATCGCGCAAGTTTGCCCAAGGCCGCGCTTGCACTTGTCACAGTGCGAAGCGCAAGATCGTGGCAGATCGAACTTAACCATTCCTGCCGGCAGGTGCTTCAAATGCTCCGAAATTTTTCCCGCGCGTTTCGCGTGTTATCCTGTGCGGTGCTGTTCGGGACGGCGATGCTTGGGCTCGCGCCCGACCGGGCCGCGGCGGCGTTCACCGGTGTTCACCATGTGGTGACCACGGTGAACGGCCTGAGTGTCGACCAATATAGCTGGTACGATTCCCACAGGCTGTTGCGCACCGTCTCCCTAAAGCAGGAAGGCAACGGAAATCCCGGCCATGGCGGCTATGCCGTGCAGATGACCTATCAGCACGGCGCTTCGACCGTCACCGTCAACGCCGAGAGCAGCAATGACGGCGGCTTCGGCTATTTCGTCTCGCATGAGCGCTACCGTACCTTTACGGACGGCGACAACGACACGATCGCGCACAAGATATTCCACAAGGACGATTCGCCGCTCGGGCTTGGCTTCCCTGTGGTGGGACAGTCGCTCAGCACCGTGAATCCGCGCGGCGCGGCGCATCAGTTCACGATGACGTATCATCATTACGGCACGATCGTGGGTATTCCGAAAGACCCCGACGGCAACGACGTCTCGCCCACGCCGACCGATCCCAACCAGCTCGCGCTCTACCAGATGCCGATCACGATCACCTGGGTATTCCAGCAGGGCACCGATTATCCGCGCATCGATTTCGCCGTCGATATGTCGCAGATCGCAAAACCCGACCGTGTGAATTTCGACGTGCGCGGACCTTATGGCGTGATGGTATTCGACAATGGCGCGAACGGCGTGGTCGACACCGCGATGTGGGGCGACCGCTATCATTTCACCACCACGACCGATCCCGCGACCCGCAACAGCACCTGGCTCTGGTCGGAGGCGAATACCGGCGCGCGCTACTCAGCACTTCTTGCGGGCGGTTACGAAATGGGGCTTTTCGAGCCTCGGCCGTTTACGGCCTCTCGTCTCGCTGATCCCTATGCCGACGAGCGCGGCAGTACCTCCGCCTTGTACCGCAACGGCAAGGGCTGTCTGGGCGAGAACCAACTCATTCCGTGCGACTGGGAATGGCCGTACCAGTCGATCCAGTACAGCCTGCCCTACAACAACAATAATGCGCCGACGAGTTTCAAGAAAATGGCGTGGGGGTCTTCGGCCTTCTATGGAACGGGCAAGAGCCTGACCAAGGTCTACGATACGTCGACGACGACGGAACCTCTCTATGGCTGGCCCAATGCCACAAAGACGATCGCCTACAGCCTCTGCATCGTCCTTGGCGTGACGACAGCCAATGGACTGACTCGCGACGCGGCGGCGACCTACAGAAACTGCGCCAACACTGTGCCGAACTGAAGCGGGTTCAGCGACGGCGTAGCTCAATTGGACTTTCGTCCAATCGTAACAGCGCGAGATTTCTGATTCCCGCTCTGGTTGGGCGGCTGCACGCGGCGTATGATGCACGCGTGTCCACAGGCGGGAGCGGGCCATGTCTAGAACGCCTCTGATGCATTTCCTGAAGCGGGCGGCCCGCCAGGCGGCGATCGAACAGCGTGCCGAGCAGGGGCTTGGACACGCACCGATTTCCCGCCGCGCCATGCTGGCGAGCGCAGCCGCTATGAGCACCAGTCTGTTCCTGCCGTTCCCGGTAGCGGCGGATGGCGTGAAAATCGCCATCGTGGGTGCGGGGCTCGCGGGCCTCACTGCGGCGCGCAAGCTTAAAAAAGCCGGGATCTATGCCGATGTCTATGAAGGCAACACGCGCGTCGGCGGGCGCTGCTTCTCGTCGCGCGGCCAGTTCGCGCAGAACCAGATCGCCGAACACGGCGGCGAGCTGATCGACACCGATCATCACGCCATCCGCCACCTCGCGAAGGAATTGGGGCTCAAGTTGACCGACGTGCTGGGCGCCGTTCCGCCGCACAGCAAGGCGCTCTATCTCTTCAACGGCCAGCCCTACAATCTTCACGACGCGACACGCGACTGGAAGCCGATCTTCAAGCTGGTGCAGGACCAGAGCAACGCCATCGGCAATTTCAACTATCGCCACTCGACGGATGCGGCGCGCCACTTCGATGCGATGTCGATCAGCCAATGGGTAGGCAAGACCGTCCCCGGTGGGCGCGGGAGCCAGCTCGGTCAGCTCATCGAGAACGCCTTCACAGAGGAAAACGCGCTCGACGCCGACAAGCAGAGCGCGCTTTGCGCGATCCCGACGCTCGCCGAAGACCCGAAGGACAATTTCAATCTCTATTACACCGACAGCGACCAGCACTATCACATCGAGGGCGGCAACGATCAGATCGCGACCATCATCGCGGCCGACATCGCAGCCCAGCTCTTTTCGGCGACCGCACTGACCGCGATCAGGCAGCGCTCCGACGGGCGCGTCCGGCTCACCTTTGCGCAATCGGCCAATGTTTTCGACCGCGTCTATGACCGCGTGATCCTGGCGCTTCCGTTCTCGACAATGCGCGCTGGCGTCGATTTCTCGAAGGCCGGGTTCAGTGCACTGAAGGTCAAATCGATCGAGACCCTGCCGATGGGCATTTCGTGCAAGACGCAGCTCCAGTTCAACCGCCGCGTCTGGTACGACGTCCACTGCAACAGCGAAATCCGCATGCCCGCGGTCGGTTTCGACACGACCTGGGACGTCACGCGCGGGCAGCCCGGCGAGGCCGGCATCTTCAATTTCTTCGCGGGCGGAACGCAGGCGACCCAGGCGGGCGAGATGGACGACAACCAACTCGCGCTTCTCCTGATGCAGCAGGCGGAGCCATTGATCCCGGGCCTGAAGGATCAGTGGAACGGGCTGATGATCAAGAACGCGTGGCAGTTCAATCCGTGGTGCTACGGCAGCTACAGCTCCTATCAGCCGGGCTATCAGACGACGGTACTCGGCATCGAGCGCGTGCCCGAAGGCAATTGCTTCTTCGCCGGCGAGCACACGGAAAGCCAGAACGGCTTCCTCAATTCCGCCGTGCAAAGCGGCAACCGCGCCGCCCGCGAGGTTGTGGAGTCGCTTGGCGGCGCGATCAGGAAGGGCGTGGCTGCAGCGGCGGGATAGGCAGGCTCGAGTCTTGCCAATTTTCTGAAGAGATTACGGAGCGCCGGTTTTCGCACCGGCGCTCCGTATTCTGAACTGTTTAGCGATAGCACCAGATTTTGCGATGGCTGCGAACGCAGCTGTAGCGCGCGTTCCAGTAACGCCCGCCGTGATAGTAGTTGTAATAGCCGCCATGCCAGCGGTACCGGTAGTAACGGCCGCCATGACGATAGTGGCCGGGTCCGATATGCACGCCGACCACCACGGCAGCGGCCGGCGCCGCGTCGAGAATGGGCGCTGCGGCCATTGCCGCAGCCAGGAACAGAGTTGCGATTTTCATGAATCAGCCCTCTAGGAATGAAGCTCGAGCATAGCGTAATTCAACGGACGCGGCACCTCCCCACCAGCCTGATGGCACGTTGCCGGACCTTCCGCGTTTCATGATGCGCAGCCGAACAAGCATCCTGACATGATCCGCAAGCTGAAATCCGGCGAATACCGCCTCTATTCCCGCAAGACCGATCCGAAGACGGGCAAGCGCCGCAACCTCGGCACGTTCAAGACCCGCGCCGCGGCCGAGAGGCACGAACGCGAGGTGCAGTATTTTAAGCGGGCAGGTTAGTTTGTCAGGCCGCTTCAGGCGCGGGAGTTTTGCGAATTGAAGCAGAACTTCTTCGCTCGCTTTTTTCTGCACCTCGGTCATGACCTGGAAAATGCCGGCAGGGCGTGACAACGAAAATGTTTCCTCTTTGTTCTATATAATCTAGCCTACTTTCTGCGGATTTTGAGCCTGAGGCGGTGATGTACCTCGCGCGGGTGTAAAGCTCTCTTGCCGCCCTTGAAACCGGGCGGGGCGAGCGGGTATCAGACCGCCTCTTCACAGTGATCAAAAAGAAACGAAACCCGCCATGGCCGGTCATAGTCAGTTCAAGAACATCATGCACCGCAAGGGGCGCGTCGATGCTGTGCGCTCCAAGATGTTCTCTAAGCTCGCGCGGGAAATCTTCGTTGCGGCGAAGATGGGCATGCCCGATCCCGATCACAATGCACGCCTCCGGGCCGCCATCATCGCGGCCAAGGAACAGTCGATGCCGAAGGACAACATCCAGCGCGCCATCGACAAGGCGAGCGGCGCCGGCGCGGAGAACATCGAGGAAGTACGTTACGAGGGCTATGGTCCGGGCGGGGTGGCGCTGATCGTCGAGACGCTGACCGACAACCGCAACCGCACCGGCGGTGACGTGCGCTCGACGTTCTCGAAGTATGGCGGCGCGCTCGGCGAACCCAACTCGGTCACTTTCATGTTCGACCGCATGGGCGTGATGGTCTATCCGAAGGCGAAAGGCAGCGCCGATGAGATGCTCGAGGCTGCGATCGACGCCGGCTTCGACGAATGCTTGTCGAGCGACGACGGCCACGAATTCCTGGTCAGCTTCGACAATTACGGCACAGCGCGCGACGCGCTCGAGAAGAAGCTCGGCCAGCCGCAATCGGTGAAGATCGAATGGCGGCCCAAGACCACGACGCCGGTCAACGACGACAATGGCGAGACGCTGATCAAGCTCATCGACACACTCGACGATTTCGACGACGTCCAGAACGTGTTCGGCAACTACGAACTCAGCGACGCGCTGATGGAAAAGCTGGGCGGATAAGTGCCTAAGATCGATGTTGCTTCCGTTCCCGAACGCAAAGGCACGGGTTATCCGAAACCGTTCGATGACCCCTGTGCGGATCGTGTGCGCCAACGCCTCGGCAACGCCGGCGGTCTGAGCGATTTTGGCGTCAATCTGATGCGGCTTCCGCCCGGAAACTGGTCGAGCCAGCGCCATTGGCACAGTCACGAGGATGAATTTGTCTATGTCATTGAAGGCGAGCTGACGCTGGTCGAAGACGGCGGCGAGACGCTGCTTCGCGCCGGCGACTGCGCCGCGTTCCCGAAGAACTCTGGCAATGGCCATCACCTGATCAATAGATCGAACGCGATGGCGATCTATCTCGAAGCCGGTTTTCGTCATCCCGACGACATGACGACCTGTTCGGATATCGACATGAAGAGTGCCAATTCCGATGGCGCTTCGTACGCAAGGACGGCACGCCGTTTCCTGATTCCTGACGTCTGCGCGTGCCGTTCGCGTATAAGAAGGCATGGCCCACGACTCGCCGCTCATTGCCATTCTGGTTTTCGGTCTCGGCCTCGCGTTCGTGTTTGGCACGATTGCGAACCGGCTGAAGCTGTCGCCGCTCGCGGGCTATCTGCTCGCGGGCGTGGTCATCGGGCCGTTTACGCCGGGCTTCGTTGCCGACCGTAGCCTGACGCTGCAGCTCGCCGAGATCGGCGTGATCCTTCTGATGTTCGGCGTCGGGCTGCACTTCTCGCCGCGCGATCTGATGTCGGTACGTCGTATCGCGCTTCCCGGCGCGATCCTTCAGGTGCTGATCGCCGCCGCACTCGGCGCCGGCGCGGCACATCTGCTCGGTTGGCCGCTCGGCGCCGGCATCGTGTTCGGTCTCGCGCTTTCGGTTGCCTCGACCGTTGTGATGATGCGCGCGCTGCAGGAACGCCGGTTGATGGATACGGACCGCGGCCGCATCGCTGTCGGCTGGCTCGTCGTGCAAGACCTGATCACCGTGCTGGCGCTGGTGCTGCTCCCGCCGCTCTCCGGCGTGCTGAAAGGCGGCCCGCCGCCGGACCCGGTCAAGCTCGAAATCTCCATCGCGCTCACCTTCGGCGAGGTTGCGCTCTTCGTCGCGCTGATGTTCGTCGTAGGACGTCGCGTAATTCCCTGGATCCTGCACTACATCGCGCACACCGGCTCGCGCGAATTGTTCCGGCTGGCGGTGCTTTCGATAGCACTCGGCGTCGCATTCATCGCTGCCACGCTGTTCGGAGTCTCCATCGCGCTCGGCGCGTTCTTCGCCGGCATGATCCTTTCGGAGTCGCCGCTCAGCCAGCGCGCCGCAGAGGAATCGCTGCCGCTTCGCGACGCCTTCGCGGTGCTGTTCTTCGTATCGGTCGGCATGGTGTTCAATCCGCTGACTCTGGTCCACGATCCTTTGGCGCTGGCGATGACGCTTACTGTCGTGATCGTAGGGAGTGCCGGCAGCGCGCTCTTGCTCGTGCGCCTGTTTGGCCAGCCCTGGTCAACGGCGATCCTTATCGGTGCGGGCCTCGCGCAGATCGGCGAATTTTCCTTCATCCTCGCCGATCTCGGCATCGGCCTGAAGCTGATGCCGGATCGCGCGCGCGACCTCATTCTCGGCACCTCGATCCTGACGATTCTGATCAATCCATTCCTGCTGCGTCTGGTGGACCGTTTCCGGCCGCAGCCGCAAGCCGTGCCGCGCAAAGCGCCTGTGCTCGTGCCGACGACGCTCACGGGCCATGCGGTGCTTGTGGGTTATGGCCGCGTGGGCAGGCTGATCGCGGACGGGCTTCGCGCGGACACGATCCCACTGCTCGTGATCGAAGAAGCCACCGATGCCGTGGAAAAACTGCGTGCTCAGGGCGTCGAATGTTTGCCGGGCAACGGCGCGGAGGACTCCGTGCTCGCCGCCGCCAACCTGCCCACGGCGCGCATCCTCTTCGTCGCCATTTCCGCGGCGTTCGAGGCCGGGCAGATCGTGGAACAGGCGCGCGGGCTCAATCCGGGGCTCGAGATCGTTGCCCGGGCCCATTTCGACGCCGAGGTCGATCATTTGCTACAGCATGGCGCCAATGCCGTGATCATGGGCGAACGGGAGATCGCGGCCGCGATGCTCGCGCATGCGCGGGCTTCCGCCGCCTGAGCAGTTGCGCGACACTCGGCAAAGCGATTCTGGACAGAAAATGATCACGATCCGCATCCTGGGCCTCGACCCCGGCCTCGCCCTTATGGGCTGGGGCGTGATCGACATGACGGGTACGCGGCTCGCCCATGTCGCCCATGGCGTGATCGCGACCAAGGCCGCCGAAGGTCTTGGCCCGCGGCTGATGTGTCTGCATCGCGAACTCGAAGCCGTGATTGCGGAACTCCGGCCAAGCTCTATCGCGGTGGAACAGGCCTTCGTGCACAAGGACCCGTCCGCGGCGTTGAAGCTCGGTCACGCCCGCGCGGTCGCGCTGCTGGCCGCCGCACAGGCCGGCCTCGAAATCGCCGAGTACACACCGAACCACATCAAGAAATGCATCGTCGGCAGCGGTCATGCCGGCAAGGAGCAGGTGCAGGCGATGGTGCGACGTCTCCTGCCGCAAAGCCGCGTGGAACAGGCCGATGCCGCCGACGCGCTGGCAGCCGCCATCGCGCATGCACATCTTTCCAGCACGCGCGCACGGATCGCGGCGGCGCTCGCATGATCGGCAAGCTGACAGGCGTCATCGACTCTGTTGGCGAGGATCATGTGATCCTCGACGTCGGCGGCGTGGGTTATCTGGTGCATTGCCCCAGTTCGACACTTTCGAAGCTTGCGGCCGGCGCATCCGCGTCGCTGATGACCGAGATGCGGCTGACCGACGAGACCATCCGTCTCTACGGATTTTCGAGCGGCGAAGAGCGCGAATGGTTCCGCCTCCTGCAGACCGTGCAGAATGTCGGGGCGCGGGTTGCGCTGAACGTGCTTTCCGCGTTGACGGCCCGCGAGATCGAACGGGCCATCGCACTTTCCGACAAGGCCGCCATTGGCCGCGCACAAGGTGTCGGCCCGAAGCTAGCGCTGCGCATCGTAACGGAACTGAAGGACAAGGCGCCGTCGATGATGCTGCGCGGCCATGCCGATGAAGCGGCACCCGCCATCGCGCCGCGTGGACCGGAAGCCGACGCGGTCGCGGCGCTTGTGAAGCTCGGCTATTCTCAAGGCCATGCCGCGGAAGCGGTCGCACGCGCGGTGCGCGATCTCGGCGACGGCGCCGCCGTCGATGCGCTGATCCGCGAGGCCTTGAGGGGCATGGGACGATAGATGGCCGCAACCGATCGACTCGTGACCCCGGAACGCGCGGAAGAGGATTCGCTGGAAGCCTCGCTGCGCCCCAAGCGGCTATCCGAATTTGTGGGCCAGCAGCAGGCACGGGAAAACCTTTCCATCTTCATCGAGGCCGCAAAGGCGCGCGGGGAAGCGCTGGACCATGTGCTGTTCTCCGGTCCTCCCGGTCTTGGCAAGACGACGCTCGCCCAGATCGTGGCGCGCGAGCTGGGCGTGAATTTCCGCTCGACCTCGGGACCGGTACTCGCGAAGGCGGGTGATCTTGCGGCGATCCTCACCAATCTCGAACCGCGAGACGTCCTCTTCATCGATGAGATCCACCGTCTCAATCCGGCCGTGGAGGAAATCCTCTATCCCGCGATGGAGGATTTCGAACTCGATCTTGTGATTGGCGAAGGGCCTTCGGCGCGTTCGGTCAAGATCACGCTTTCGCCTTTCACGCTGGTCGGCGCTACGACGCGTTCGGGACTCATTACGACGCCGCTGCGCGACCGCTTCGGGATTCCCGTGAGGCTCAATTTCTATTCGCCCGAGGAACTCGTCTCCATCGTGGAGCGTGGCGCGCGAGTCCTGTCGTTCGATCTCACCAAAGACGGCGCGCGCGAGATCGCCTCGCGGGCGCGCGGTACACCGCGCATCGCCGGAAGGCTGCTCAAGCGTGTGCGGGATTTTGCGTCCGTCGCAAAACATAGCCGGGTCGATGCGAAGATCGCCGATGCCGCGCTGACGCGGTTGGAAGTCGACAGTCGTGGGCTCGATGCCTTCGACCGCCGTTATCTGAAACTCATCGCCGAAAGCTTTGGCGGCGGACCGGTGGGCGTCGAGACCATCGCGGCCGCACTCGGCGAGGCGCGCGACGCGATCGAGGAAATCGTCGAGCCGTTCCTGATGCAGCAGGGTTTCGTGCAGCGCACGCCGCGCGGCCGGCTGCTCACTGGCCAGGCCTTCGCCCATCTGGGTCTGCCCGCGCCGGCACGCGATCCCGCGCAATTCGCCCTTTTCTCGGAAGGAGAAGGCGGTGAGTAAGGTCGCGGGCCTCGGTCATTTCGAGGGCAAGACGCACATATTGCCGCTGCGCGTGTACTACGAAGACACGGATTTGTCGGGCGTCGTCTATCATGCGAACTATCTGCGCTACATGGAGCGTGGCCGCACCGAGTTCTTCCGCTCGGCCGGCATCTGGCTCGCACGGCTCGACGATGCCGAGCCGGTCGCCTGGACCCTGCGCAAGGCCGCGCTCACGTTCCATCGTCCGGCACGCCTGGAAGACGCGCTCGAAGTGCGCACGGTGTTCTCCGCGATGAGCGGCGCGCGCATGGAGGCGGAACAACGCATCGTCTCGAACGGTACCCTCCTGGTCGAGGGACAGATCGAGGCCTGTCTCATCACGCTGAGCGGCAAGCCGCGTCGCATTCCGCAAGAGGTGCGCGATGGGTTGAAGCCTTTCCTTTCCGAAACAAATGCTTAAGACAGCGAGTCAAAATTCGGCCATGTTTAGGTGTGTTTTTGCACATCGTCGGCACAATCGCTTTACGAGGGATTTCACGGGTTGCCGTGAGTAGGATCGATCCATGACATTTGTGCGCAAACTTGCCGCCCTGTTGCCGGCGCTCATGATCTGCTTCGCACTGAGCGGAACTGCGCACGCGCAGCGCAGCCCCGCTGCCGCTCCAACCGGCGATCCTGCGCAGAGCCAGCCGCTTGCCGCGCCCACGACGAATGTCGAAGTCACCCAGACGGGTGGAACCACGGGACCCGAAGTCGGCGGCATTTCGGTTGTGTCTCTGTTCATGCGCGCCGATCCGCTGGTGCAGACGGTGATGGTGCTGCTCCTGCTCGCAAGCCTCTGGTCGTGGGCCATCATCATCAACAAGTCGCTGGCGCTCGGTTCCCTGCGCCGGAGGGCGGCGAAGTTCGAAAAAATCTTCTGGTCCGGCCGTTCGCTAGATGACCTCTATCAGCAATTCTCGGGCAGCGCCGACCATCCGATGTCGGCGGTATTCATCTCGGCGTTGCGCGAATGGCGCAGGGCCTTCGAGGGTGGCGCGCCGCGCGAAACCGTGCTCGCCGGCGTCAAGGAACGCATCGACAAGGCGATGTCGGTCACGATCACGCGCGAGATCGACGGCATCGAGCGCCAGCTCGGGTTTCTCGCGACCGTGGGTTCCACCGCGCCGTTCGTCGGTCTGTTCGGCACCGTCTGGGGCATCATGAATTCTTTCTCGGCCATCGCAGCGCGCCACGACACCACACTTGCGGTGGTGGCGCCGGGCATCGCTGAAGCCCTGTTCGCCACCGCGATGGGTCTGCTCGCGGCCATCCCGGCAGTGGTCTTCTACAACCGCTTCGTCAACGAGATCGGCCGCTACACCAACCGTCTCGACGCGTTCGCGGACGAGTTCTCCGCGATCCTGTCGCGCCAACTCGACGAAAAGGCGGCGCGCTGATGGCGATCGGCATCGCACATGCCGGTAAAGGCCGTGGCCGCCATGCCCGCAGGCGCCCGATGGCCGAGATCAACGTCACTCCCTTCGTCGATGTGATGCTGGTGCTTCTCATTGTCTTCATGGTGACGGCGCCGCTCCTGACGGTCGGTGTGCCGGTCGATCTGCCCAAGACCAAGGCGCAGGCACTGAGCCAGGACCGCGAGCCGCTCTCGATCACGGTCAAGCGTGGCGGCCAAATCTATCTCCAGAACACGCCGATCGCCGAAGAAGACCTCGTCGCCAAGCTCACCGCCATCTCGCAGAACGGTTACGACCAGCGCATCTTCGTCCGCGGCGACAAATCGGTCGATTACGGCCGCGTGATGGAAGTGATGGGGCTTCTGAGTTCTGCCGGCTTTACCCATATCGGGCTCGTCACCGATGTCGCCAAGCATAAGACGCACGAGGATTAGCGCCGCGCCCACGGCGCGCGAGCCGCTGTTGACCGGATGGGTCGGCGCGGTCCTCCTGTATGCCGCGATCGTGGTGGTTTCCTTTTTCACCTGGTCGCACAAGCTCGACATCGCAGACGAAACGCCGCCGGTGGTTCCCGTTGACCTTGTCACCATCGGGCAGAAGACGAACATCGCGCCGATGGTGAAAGAACTTCCCAAGACGCCGCCTAAGGAAGAGGCGCAACCACCCGCGCCCGTGCCAACGCCAGCCCCGCAACCGGCGCAACAAGAGGCTGCCGAAGCACCGCCACCGCCCGAAGCGGAAAAGTCGGAACCCGTGCTGAAGAAGCCGCCGCCTCCGCCCGTCGAGCAGAAGCAGAAGCCGCAGCCGGAAGAGAAGAAAGACAAGTTCGACATCAACAACATCGTAGCGCTGCTCGACAAGCGCGCGCCTGCCGCCGCATCGGCACCGAATGCCAAGGTCGGTCAACGCACGATCCGTGGCATCGGCGCGCAAAACGCGATGACGATGGATCTCGTCGATGCGCTTAGGAACCAGATTGCACAGTGCTGGAGCCCGCCTGTCGGTGCGCCGCATCCCGAGCAACTGATCGTACAGTTCGAACTGTTCCTCAATCCGGATGGCTCGGTCGCACAGACGCCACAATTGATCGGTAGCGGTTCGGGCGATCCGTTTGCCCGGGCGGCAGCGGAAGCGGCGCGGCGCGCGATCTACACGTGCCAGCCCTACCGCTTGCCGGCCGACCGGTTCAGTCAATGGCGCGACATCACTCTGACCTTCGATCCCCGCCAGATGGCCGGACAATAATTGGGAGTTGAGACATGAAGAGTTTGTGCCGCGCGCTCATTGTCCTGTTCGCCACCGCATTCGCGCTGCCGGCGTCCGCGAGCCTTCAGGTCGACGTCAATCAGGGCAATGTCCAGCCGCTGCCCATCGCTATCCCGGATTTCGTGGGCGATCCGCAGGGCGCCAACATCGCGAAGGTGGTGCGCGCCGATCTCGAGCGCTCGGGCCTATTCAAGCCGCTCGATCCCAAATCCTTCGTCGAGCAGATCAAGAACATCAACGTCGCCCCGAATTTCGCCAACTGGCGCGTGATCAATGCACAGGGCCTTGTCACCGGCCAGGCGTCGATGCAGTCCGATGGCAGGCTGCGCGCCGATTTCCGCCTCTGGGACATATATGGCGAAAGCCAGATGCTGGGCCTCACCTATTCCACCCAGCCGGAAAGCTGGCGGCGCATCGCGCATCTGATCTCCGACGCGATCTATGAACGCATCACTGGCGAGAAGGGCTATTTCGATACCCGCATCGTCTTCATCTCCGAGACCGGTCCGGCGATGAGCCGCAAGAAGCGCCTTGCCGTGATGGACGAGGACGGCGCCAATCCGATCTTCCTCACCAAGGGCGATTATCTGGTGCTGACCCCGCGCTTCAATCCTTCGGCACAGATGATCGGCTATATGTCCTACATTGCGGGCAAGCCGCGCGTGTACCTCTTCGATCTGGAGAGCGGCCGCCAGGAGATGCTGGGCAACTTCCCCAACATGACGTTCAGCCCGCGGTTCTCGCCGGATGGCAACAAGGTTGCGATGACGCTGGAGAGCGGCGGCAACTCCGACATCTATGTGATGGATCTGCGGACGCGCTCTTCCACGCGTCTCACCTTCGATCCGGCCATCGACACCTCGCCGTCATTCTCCCCGGATGGACGGCAGATCTGCTTCGAATCCGACCGCGGCGGCAGCCAGCAGATCTATGTGATGAACACCGACGGCTCGAACCAGCACCGCATCAGCTTCGGCGGCGGCAAGAACGGCACGCCGGTCTGGAGCCCGCGCGGCGACCTGATCGCTTTCACCAAGCAGGGTGGCGGTTTTCACATCGGTGTCATGCGTCCCGACGGCTCGGGCGAGCGCATTATCACCAATGGCTGGGAAGACGAGGGGCCAACCTGGGCGCCGAACGGCCGGGTGCTGATGTTCACCCGCACGCTACAGGGCGGACGCGGCTCGCAAATCTGGTCGGTCGATGTCACCGGACGTAACGAGCGCCGCGTGCTGACGCCGGGCGCCGCATCCGATCCGGCATGGTCGCCCTTGATCCAGTAAGTTCCCGGTCCATAATGTAGGTGATTTGCCCCGTTTGGCACGATTTTGCCACTTTGGCGTTACAATTTCGGGTGTCTAGTTGTTGTCTGCGCGTAGTTCCACACCCGGGTCTGCGCGTCCCCTTACGAAAGCGAGCGAGATTCCCATGATCAGATTTTCCACGGCATTGAAACTGGTTGTTCTGTCGGGCGTGCTCATGCTCGCGGGATGCGAGACGAAGCCGAAGCCGGTCGTCGACAACGGTCCGCCCCCTCCGCCGCAGCAGGAGACGCAGGCCGCGCCCACCTCCAGCATCATTCCCGGCAGCGCCGAAGATTTGCGCGTCAATGTCGGCGACACGGTGCATTTCGACTACGACAAATACGAAGTTCTCGAGGCCGACCGCGCGGTACTGCAGCGCCAGGCGGCGTGGCTCGGCAAATATCCGTCCGTGCGCGTGACCATCGAAGGTCACTGCGACGAGCGTGGCACGCGTGAGTACAATCTGGCGCTCGGTGCGCGCCGCGCGAACGCGATAAAGGAATATCTCGTCAGTCTTGGCGTTTCCGCCGGCCGGGTCGAGACGATCTCCTACGGCAAGGAACGGCCGATGTGCACGGAGTCGAACGAATCTTGCTACGCGCAGAACCGTCGTGGCGTGACCACGATCACGGGTGGCGCGAACTCGTAAAGCGGCCGTGTGAACCGATGAAATCGGGGCGTCCCAGCGGGCGCCCCTTTTCATTGGCCCACGCGATTCCGCCCAGCCCAATTTTGGGCTAAGTGTTGGCGGAGAATGGGATTTCTCCGAAACCCGGTGACCGGCATGGGCAAGAAGTATTTCCTCACCGCAGCCATGGCGCTCGCGCTATTCGCGGCGGTACCTGCGCAGGCAGGCCTGTTCGGCGAGAGCGACGAAGAGATCGCCGCGCGCGTCCATGAGCAGAACCAGGATGCCGCCATCGCCGATCTGAAACAGCGTGTTCACGATCTCGAGGAGTCGCTGGCGCAATCGACCGGGCAGAATGAGGCGCTGAGCCATCGCCTTCAGGAGCTCGATGCCAAGATCGAGCGTCAGAAGAAAGATTTCGAATATCGTCTCTGTGCGTTGTCGGCGCAGCAGCTTGGCGCGGGCCAGGCGCAAGGCGATGAGAGCGCGATCCCTTGTCCGGGCAGCGCTCCCGCTTCGATGTCCTATAAGGCGGCGCCGCCATCACCGGCTGCCAACCAGACTTATTACGTGGACTCTACGGGGGCCCGATCCGGTCAGACGAGTCTCGCCCCTCCGCCGGGTGTTCTTGGCACGCTTCCGGCCGGACGAGTCGCGAGCGCCGAACCGGCACCCGCCGCCAATCCGCAGACCCGCGCCCAGTTCAACGCCGCTTTGGATCTGCTGGCCAAGGCCCGCTACGACGATGCCCGCGCCCAGTTTCGCAGTTTCGCGGATGCCAATCCCGACGATGCGCTGACGCCGCAGGCGGTCTATTGGGTGGGCGATATCGCGTTCGTGCAGAAGGACTATCCGGGCGCGGCACACGCCTTCGCCGAGCAGATCAAAAAATATCCCTCGAGTTCGCGCGGGCCCGATAGCATGCTTAAACTCGGCCAATCGCTGATCGCCATGGGCCAGACCAAAGAAGGGTGCATGACCCTTGGTGCGCTCCCCTCCAAATACCCGAACGCCTCGAAAACCGTCACCTCACAGGCCGCGGGCGAACGCAAAGCGTCCTGCCGCTGATCCGCTGGCGGCGCGGTTCGCGCTGGCGATTTCATCACTTAAGGCGCCGTGGCCCGGCGCCGTGGCTGTTTCGGGCGGCGGCGACTCCCTGGCGCTGATGCATCTGCTGCACGACTGGTCGAAGACCAAAGGTGTCGCAGCACCAGTCGTCCTCACTGTCGATCACGGACTTCAGCCCCACTCGAAAGCGAATGCGCGGCAAGTGCTGCGCTGGGCAAAGGCGCTGGGCCTCACGGCCATCGCACTGTCCTGGAAGGGGCAGAAGCCGGAGGCCGATATTGAAGCTGCGGCGCGCGGCGCGCGCTATCGTTTGATGGGCGAATGGTGCGGCGCCCATGGCGTTGCGGCGCTTTATGCCGGTCACACGCGGGACGATCTTGCCGAGACATTCCTTCTTCGTCTGGCACGCGGCAGCGGGTTGGACGGCTTGGCGGCGATGCGTCCTGTCGCGCCATATCCGGTGGGCGGTTTCAGGGAATTGCGTGTCGTGCGGCCGTTGCTCGCCATCGAACGCGAGACGTTGCGCCCCTACCTTGCGGCGCGCGGGCAGGAATGGATCGAGGATGAGATGAACCGAGACCCGCGCTTCAGCCGTGTCCGGATTCGCGACACCATGACCGTTCTGGAGCAGGCCGGACTGAGTGCGTCCCGGATCGCGGACGCGGCAAATCACCTCGGCCGCGCCCGGGAGGCTCTGGAAGCGGTCACGGCCGCAGTCCTGACCCGCGCCTGCCGGAGCGAGGGCGGGCGGGTGCTGGTGGAGACCTCCGCCCTGAGGGCTGCCCCACGGGAAGTCGGCCTGCGCGCATTGTCGCGGCTGCTGATGGCGGTCTCGGACCAGGCTTACGGGCCAAGGTTTGAGCGGCTCGAGCGGCTTTTCGACAGTATTGTGGACGAAAGCCTGGGCAACGGACGGACTTTGCACGGCTGCCGGATCGCGCCGGCCCGCGGTTCCGACGCCTATTTCGGCACGGACACTCTTGTGATCGCCCCGGAAAAGCCCCGTTCCTCCGCCAGAAAGGATCGAACCCGTCCTTAAGGGCGTTTTGGAATCGCGATTGCACGTAACCCCCGGATTTTTTAACGTTTCGCTGGCTGGCAACGCGCTAGAAAGAGCCTATCTATTAAGACCAGTTTAGGCTCTTTGCCTGGTCAGGCCCCCCGAGGAAAGGACGGCCCTTGAATAATCTCCGCAATCTCGTGCTGTGGATCGTCATCGCTCTGCTGCTGGTGTTCCTGTTCAACCTCTTCCAGAACACGAGCCAGAGGGCCAACGCACAGACCGTCTCCTACACGCAATTCCTCCAGCAGGTCGATCAGGGCGAGGTCAAGAAAGTCACCGTCCAGGGCGACGGCATCCGGGGCGAGCTTTCGAGCGGCCAGGCCTTTACGACCACCGTGCCGTCCAACGACCCGAGCCTGTGGCCGACGCTGAACAATCACCATGTCAACGTGTCCGTGGACCGTCCCGATGACGGCATGCCGACGTTGATGAGCGTGATCGTCAATTGGTTCCCCATGCTGCTCCTGATCGGCGTCTGGGTGTTCTTCCTGCGCCAGATGCAGGCGGGCGGCGGCAAGGCCATGGGCTTCGGCAAGAGCCGCGCAAAGCTTCTGACCGAGCGGCAGGGCCGCGTTACGTTCGAAGACGTGGCCGGCGTCGACGAGGCGAAGGACGATCTGAAAGAGATTGTCGACTTCCTTCGCGATCCGCAGAAATTCCAGCGCCTCGGCGGCCGCATCCCGAAGGGCGTGCTGCTCGTCGGTCCTCCGGGTACCGGCAAGACATTGCTCGCGCGCGCCATCGCGGGCGAGGCAAACGTTCCGTTCTTCACGATCTCCGGCTCCGACTTCGTCGAAATGTTCGTCGGCGTCGGCGCCAGCCGCGTGCGCGACATGTTCGAGCAGGCCAAGAAGAACGCTCCCTGTATCGTGTTCGTGGATGAAATCGACGCGGTCGGCCGTCATCGCGGCGCCGGCCTCGGTGGCGGCAATGACGAGCGCGAGCAGACGCTGAACCAGTTGCTCGTCGAGATGGATGGCTTCGAGGCGAATGAGGGCGTGATCCTCATCGCGGCGACCAACCGCCCCGACGTACTCGATCCGGCGCTTCTGCGTCCGGGCCGCTTCGACCGCCAGATCGTCGTACCCAATCCCGACCTCGGCGGCCGCGAAAAGATCCTGCGCGTGCATATGCGCAAGGTCCCGCTGGCCCCGGATGTCGATGCGCGCACGATCGCGCGCGGAACGCCCGGCTTCTCCGGCGCCGATTTGGCCAATCTCGTCAATGAGGCTGCGTTGCTGGCCGCCCGCCGTGGCAAGCGCGTCGTCACCATGCCCGAGATGGAAGACGCCAAGGACAAGGTGATGATGGGCGCGGAACGCCGCTCGCTCGCGATGAGCGAGGACGAGAAGCGCCTCACCGCCTATCACGAGGCCGGCCATGCACTCGTCGGCATCTACATGCCGCAGCACGATCCGCTGCACAAAGTGACGATCATTCCGCGCGGCCGTGCACTTGGCTTGACCATGAACCTGCCAGAGCAGGATCGCATGAGCTATTCCAAGCAATACTGCACCTCAAAGCTCGCCTCGATGTTCGGCGGGCGCGAGGCGGAAGTTCTGGTCCTCGGACCGGACAACGTGACGACCGGCGCCTCCAGCGACATCCAGCAGGCGACGCGGATGGCGCGCTCGATGGTCACCGAATGGGGCATGTCCGACAAGCTCGGCCGTGTGCGCTATCGCGGCAACGAGCAGGAAGTGTTCCTCGGCCACTCGGTGGCGCAGTCCAACAATATGTCGGAAGAGACGGCGCGGCTGATCGACGAAGAGGTCCGCAAACTGATCGAGGACGCGGAAACCACCGCACGCCGGATCCTGACGGAACACCGCGACCAGCTCGAAATCGTCGCGCGCGGGCTTCTCGACTACGAGACGCTTTCGGGCGACGAGGTCACGGCGCTGCTCAAGGGCATCCAGCCGGTACGCACACCCTACGAGGAGCCTGAGCCGCAGCGCGGTCAGGGCCCGAGCGTACCGCAGGCGGGCCGTCCCCGCGGACCGGGCCCGCTCGTTCCGGAGCCGCAGCCGGGGCATTAGCCGGCCAACGCCGATGTTAGCCTTTGCGGCAGGCGCGCTTGTTCCCTTGCGCGCTTGCCGCTATGTGTTTGCCCCGCTTTCCGGAATTTCTCTCCAATGACCTGGCTGCGCTTTATCCCCGAGACGACCAATATCGACTTTGTCGGCTGGCGCTATTACGCGTTCGCGGTCGACGGGTTGCTGGTTCTGATCTCGATCATCTCGATCGCGCTGCAGGGCTTCAATCTCGGCATCGACTTCACCGGTGGCACGCTGATCGAGGCCAAGGCCGCGCACAGCATCGAAATCGGCGCGCTGCGCCATCAGATCGGCGCGCTCAATTTCGGCGAAACGCAAATCCAGTATGTCGGCAGTGGACAATGCGAAGTGCCCGCCAATTCCTGCGTGCTGATCCGCGTTCAGCCCAAAGCTGGCCAGTCCGGTGACTACGTGCAGGCGCAGGTCAAGAAGGAGCTTGGCAGCGGCTTCGTGATCCGCAGCGCACAGAACATCAGCGCCAAGGTCAGTTCGGAACTCTTCACCGCCGGTGTGTGGGCGACCATCATCGCCGTCCTCATGATCTCGGTATACGTCGCCGTCCGCTTTGAGTGGCAATATGGCGTCGGCGCCCTGATCGCGACCGGTCACGACGTCTTCGTGACGGCCGGCTTGTTCTCCGTGCTGCAGATGGATTTCACGCTCAACACGGTGGCGGCATTGCTGCTTCTGGCGGGCTATTCGATCAACGACACCGTCATCGTGTTCGACCGCATCCGTGAGAACCGGCGCAAATACAAGCGCATGACGTTGCCCAATCTGATCAACCAGTCGACCAACCAGATCGCGACGCGAACGACACTGGTGTCGTTCGCAACCGCTTCATCGATGTTCCCGCTGCTGTTCTTCGGTGGTCCGGTGCTGTTCAACTTCTCGGCCGCGATCCTGTTCGGCATCCTGGTCGGAACGTTCTCATCGACCTATGTCGCGGCCGCGCTACTGCTTTATCTCCCGCCGCTGCCCGGCGTGATCGAAGACAGCTCCGAAAAAGCGGCGGCGACCTAGAACGGGAACCAGTCGCGCTTCGGCGAGAATACGAGATAGTGCGCGTTGACGCCGGCCCTGAGGCCGAGCCCGGTGCGCATGGGAACGACCGTCACGCCGCCGCTGCGCAGATAGTTCACGCCGATACCCGCCACGAAATAGTAGCTGCCCTCGACGCCCGGAAAACGCTGATAGAGGCGTTCCTCGCGCTTCAGGTTGTAGACCAGCGTAAAGCTCTTGGAGGCGTTGCCGCCGAGGTCGAACCCGACCGACGGCCCTTTCCAATAGACCTTCACCGGATCGTGGTTCTTACGCACCATCCAGCCTTCACCATAGCGCAATCCGACCACCACTGCGCCCGAGCCCTCATCACCCTTGATATAGGCATCGGGCTGGCCCTGATCGCGGAAGACGCGCTGCACCACCTTCGCGGCGGCTTCGGTCGTGACCCCAAAGAAATCCGACACGGCGTTGGTGAGTTCGTTGGCGCTGAACGTATCGTCACCCTCGCCGGCAAGAGCTGGGGCCGATGTCGCGGCCATCATCGCAAGTCCGGCGCATGCGCCGATCAAAGTGCTCACCCAACGCATCTTGCAGCTCCTCGAGAGAATCGGTTTGCCCTCGGGACTATGATCGCCTAAATGGCTTTTATGAGACAGGTCTGAACGGTGAGCGAAAGCCAAGACCGCGAGTCTTCAAGCCGGCTGGGCGTGGCGGGTTGGATCACGATTGCCGTTCTGGTCGTGCTCCTGGCATGGGCCGGCTGGTATGCCCTTCACGCCTGGAACGCGCTTGCCGGCATCGATATCAGCCCGATGGGCTGGTTCTTCATCGTAATCGGGATTCTTTTTACCCTCGGTCTCGGCGGCGGCCTGATGGCGCTGGTGTTCTATTCCAGCCGCAAGGATTTCGATCGTTAATCGGACCCGCGTGCGACGAAGAACGGATTGTCGAAACCGCGCTCGGCTTTGCCATAGAGGAACGGGCCGCCTTCGAGCTGACGCACGCTTCCACCGGCTGCGGCAAGGACGGCGTGCCCTGCCGCCGTATCCCATTCCATCGTGCGGCCCGTGCGGGGATAGATATCGGCTTCGCCCGCCGCAACCAGGCAGAATTTCAGCGACGATCCCGCGCTCACGAATTCCTTCACCTTGAACTTGGCAAGGTATTCATCCGTCTTGGCATCGCGGTGCGAGCGGCTGGCCACGGCGACCATGCCGTCTTTCGGAATAGCGCGAACCTGAATGCGCTTGGCTTCGCCGAAATCGGGCGCACCGCCGGGTGGTGCGAACGCTTCATAGGCGCCACTCAACGCTTCGCCGAAGAACAGCCTTTCGATCGCGGGCGCATGGACCACGCCGCGCACCGGCTTTCCTTCCACGATCTCGGCGATGTTGACCGTGAACTCGCCATTGCGGCTGATGAATTCCTTGGTGCCGTCCAGCGGATCGACGAGGAAGAAACGGTGACCGGCTTTGGGCACGCGGCCGGCCGCCACGGATTCTTCCGCGATCACCGGCACGCCCGGCGCCAGATGGGCCAGGCGTTTTAAGATGAACTTCTCGGCTTCTTCGTCGGCCGCCGTCACCGGCGACTCGTCGTCCTTGCGGCGGGCGACGATTTCGTCCGCGTAGTGGCGAAGGATGATCGCGCCAGCGTCATAGGCGATCTCGGCCAGCGCGCGCAGCATCGGCGAGGCGGCGTGGGAATGAATATTGTCGGTCACACTCAGCCTCGCTCAAGCGGTAGAGTCATCTTCACGATTCCTTAAGACACGATAGATCAGCTTACCTTCTGCTAACCATATGCCTTTGCCGGAGACAAGCAGGCCCATGAACGAGCTCGATTTCTCGGCTTTCCTTGTGAGCCGCGTCTGCCATGACCTTGTGAGCCCCTTGGGCGCGGTGGTCAACGGACTGGAAGTCCTTGAGGACGAGCGCGATCCCGCGATGCGCGCCGACGCGCTCAAGATCGTGGGCTCGAGCGCGGCCCAGGCACTGGCGCGCATCCAGTTCATGCGGATCGCGTTCGGTGCAGCTGGTTCGGCCGGAGCGGAGCTGGATCTCGGCGAAGTCGGGCGGCTTGTGGGCGGACTTTTCAGCGGCAGCAAAATTACGGTGGATTGGGAAATCGGCGGACATGTCCATTGGCCCAAGGATTGGGCGAAGCTTCTGATGAATTCCGCGCTCCTGGCGGCGGATTGCCTGCCGCGTGGCGGCACAGTCAAGGTAACGACTTCGACCGATCCGGCGGCGCCTGCGTTCAAGATCCGGGCCTCCGGATCGCATGCCCGCGTGCTGGAGGAGGTCGAAAAGGCGGTGCGCGGCGAGGTCAATACCGGGCCCGACGCGCGGGGTGTCCAGCCGTTCCTCACGCACAAACTGGCGCGTTCTCTGAACGCCGGGTTGACGCTGACCGCCGGCGAGGGCTGTGTGGATATCGCTGCGGGCTGACAGCTTCAGACTGCGTTTACCGTCTCAGGCTTAGGATTTCCTTTCGATATTCGGCCCGCTTCCTTTGGGGCGGAGGAGCGCTTTATGAAGTCCTGTCTTGTCGTCGACGACAGCCGTGTCATCCGCAAGGTGACGGCGCGCATCATGAACGGTCTCGGTTTCACGACGGAAGAGGCGGAGGACGGCCTGACCGCACTCGACTCCTGCCGCACGCATATGCCGGACATGATCCTGCTCGACTGGAGCATGCCCAACATGTCTGGTGTCGAATTCCTGCGGGCGCTGCGCCGTGAGCGCAATGGAAAGCAGCCGATCGTGGTCTTCTGCACAACGGAGAACGACGTGAACGAGGTCACCGAAGCCGCAAGCGCCGGCGCCAACGATTACATCGTGAAGCCGTTCGACCGCGATATCATCCAGGCGAAACTCGTCGAAATCGGCATGGCCTGAAGGCTGCAACATGAAGCCGGACGACGTCGCATATCTGGCGCAGATGCTCCGGCGCCGGTCCGGCCTCGTTCTTACGCAGTCGAAATCCGAAGCCCTGGAAAGCCGTCTTGCGCCGGTGGTGCGCCGGTTCGGCTTCAAGGATGCCGCGGCGATGGTGAGCGAACTGCGCCACGGACGTGATGCGCTGGCACGCGCCGTGACCGAGACCATGACAACCAACGAGTCGTCCTTCTTTCGCGACTGGGCGGTGTTCGAGGAGTTCCGGAAGAGGGTCCTGCCGGCGCTTCTGGCACAGCGCGCCAGGACCAAACGTCTACGAATCTGGAGCGCCGCTTGCGCCGCAGGTCAGGAAGCTTATTCGATCGCCATGCTTCTCGACGATCACAAGCTGCCGGCGCAGGGCTGGACCGTCGATCTCATCGCCACCGATCTGAGCGCCGAAATGATCGCGCGCGCCGAACAGGGACTCTACAGCCCGTTCGAGGTCCAGCGCGGATTGCCCGTTCGGCGGCTGATCAACCATTTCACACAGGAGGGCGAGAACTGGCGCGTGGGCGAATCGTTGCGCCGTCTGGTGACGTTCCGGCCGTTCAATCTTCTGGATTCTTTCGGCTGGCTGGACGACATCGACGTTGTGTTCTGCCGCAATGTGCTGATGTATTTCGACCGTAAGAGCAAGGCCGGGGTCCTCGACAAGATCGGCGAGATGCTGAGCCCGGACGGCTATCTGTTTCTTGGGCCGGTCGAGAACACGCAAGGCCTGTCCGAAGAATTCGTTGCTGCCGGGGGGCCGCAGGGCATCTATGTTCGCGCCGGCGCCGCATTGCCGCGCGCAGCCAGCCTCTGATCACCACGTATCCACGAATGTGCGGCGCTTGCCGGCTTCGCGTGGCGGCAGCGATTTGAGTCCGCGCAGGATCCAGCGCCGCGTGTCAGCAGGATCGATCACATCGTCGATTTCCAGATAAGCCGCCATGTTGATCGCCTTGCCGCGCGCATAGGACTCCGCGACTTTCTTCTTGAAGAGCGCTTCGCGCGCTTCCGGTGTGGGCTCGGCTTCGAGCTCCTTGCGAAAGCCGAGACGAACGGCGCCCTCCAGACCCATTCCGCCGAATTCGCCGGTCGGCCACGACACGATGAAGAACGGCGCGTGGAAGCTGCCGCCCGCCATCGCCTGCGCGCCGAGGCCGTAGCCCTTGCGCAGCACGATCGTGAACATCGCCGTCGTCATCGTTCCGCTAACCACAAACATGCGTGAGGTTCGCCGCACAAGCGCGAGCTTTTCCGCCTCGGGCCCGACCATGAAACCCGGCGTGTCGCAGAGCGAAACGATCGGCACCCCAAACGCGTCGCACAGCTGCAGGAAGCGCGCGGCCTTGTCGGCACAGGGCGCATCGATCGCACCGGCGAGGTGCATCGGGTTGTTGGCGATCAGCCCGAAAGGATAGCCCTCGATCCGCACCAGCGCAGTGATCATACCGGCCGCGAAATCGGGGCGCAGTTCGAGAACGGAACCGGTGTCGGCGAGTGCCGCGATCACCTTGCGGATATCATAGATTCTCAGGCGATTTTCGGGGATCAGATGGCGCAGTGTCTTCTGATCGGCCGCCTGCCATTGCGCGAGCGGCCCCTGAAAATAGGACAGGTATTTTTTCGCGGCCGCGACCGCGTCGGCTTCGTCTTCGACAGCGATGTCGACCACGCCATTCGGCACCTGTACCGACATAGGGCCGACTTCGTCCGGCGTGTAGACGCCCAGTCCGCCGCCCTCGATCATCGCGGGTCCGCCCATGCCGATATTCGAGTTCGCGGTCGCGATGATCACGTCGCTGGAGCCGAGAAGTGCGGCGTTGCCCGCGAAGCACCGGCCGGAATTGATTCCGATACGCGGCACAAGACCGCTGAGCTTCGCGTATTGGCGAAATGTCGGCGTGTCGAGACCGGCAACGCCCGGAAAATCCGTGTCACCGGGACGCCCGCCACCGCCTTCGCTGAACAGGATGATGGGGAGCTTGGAATCCTCCGCGACCTTGAGCAGGCGGTCCTTCTTGCGGTGGTTCATCGCGCCCTGCGTGCCGGCGAGCACGGTGTAGTCGTAGGCGAGCACCGCGCAACGCGCATCCTCCTCGCCAAACTGCGCGGCGTTCACGGTGCCGATGCCGGTGATGATGCCGTCGCCCGGAGTGTTGCGGATCAGATCGTCGAGCGTGCGGCGGCGCTTCTGCGCGGCAAACGCAAGCGCGCCGTATTCGATGAAGCTTCCCGGATCGACGAGGTCGGCGACGTTCTCACGCGCGGTACGCTGGTTGGTCTTACGTCGGCGTGCGACAGAGTCGGGGCGGTTCTCGTCATAGCCGAACGCATGGCGCGCGAGCGATTCCGCTAGATCGGGCCGGATGGCGTCGGGATCCGCTTTCGCCTGTGCCGTTTCCTCAGAATCTTCGATCTCTTCCGGGCTGATGAAGAGAAGCGCGCTACCCTCGAACAGGACATCTCCGGAAGTCGCCGCGATGGAATGCACGCGGCCCGAAACACTCGCGCCCACGAGATGCTCCATCTTCATCGCTTCGAGCACGGCGATAGACGCGCCTTTGCGGACCGGGTCGCCTTGTGAAACGGAAATGCTCACGACCTTGCCCTGCATCGGGGCTCCCACGGCAACTGTTCCGGCAGGTGCGTCCGATGCAGCAACGGCCGCAGTTTTCGCTGAGAGCACTGGCACAAGGTCATTCGGCGTCCAGGATGCGGCCGCGGCGAGGAGCACGGCAATATTTTCCTCGACAAAACGCGTGTTCGTCCGGCGGCCGGCGACTTCGGGATTTTCGAGCAGCGCATGAAGAAACGGGATGTTCGTCTCGACACCCGCGATCCCAAACTCATGTAGCGCGCGCTTGGCGCGGCCTAACGCGAGCGTGAAGTCGGGCGCGTGAACGATGACTTTCGCAAGCAGCGGGTCGAAAGCCGGGTTGGTGGTGTAGCCCTCGTAGCCATAGGTATCGACGCGTACGCCCGGTCCGGACGGCGGCACGAAACGCGTGAGCGTCCCGCCCGTCGGCCGCACGCTGCCGTCGGGCCCGAGCTTTTCCATGTTGACACGCAGCTGGATCGCCACGCCGCGTGGCTTCGGAATGTTCTCCTGCTTGAGGCCGATATCGCGCAGCGAGTTGCCGCGCGCGAGCTCGATCTGCACCGCGACCAGATCGATGCCGGTGATCTCCTCCGTCACCGTGTGCTCGACCTGAAGCCGCGGATTGCACTCAATAAAGGCGAAGGCGGCAGTGTGGCGCGCAGGTTTGGGATCGACCAGGAATTCGACGGTGGCAAGTCCCGTCAGCTTCACGTCGTCGGCGAGCCACACGGCGGCGTCGCAGAGTTGCTGGCGCAGATCTGGATCAAGCGCAGGCGCGGGCGCGATTTCGACGATCTTCTGATGGCGGCGCTGGAGCGAGCAGTCGCGTTCCCAGATATGGCTCGCCGTCCTGCCGTCGCCAGCCACCTGAACCTCGATATGGCGCGCGTTCGGCATGTAGGCTTCGACATAGACGGCGTCGTTGCCGAACGCCGCCAGTGCTTCGGATTTGCAGCGCGCATAGGCTTCTTCGAGCTGGTCCGCGCTCGTCACCGCGCGCATGCCGCGCCCGCCACCGCCGGAAAGCGCTTTGATCATCATCGCGCCGCCTTTGCGCGACGCGAGAAATTCGTGCGCCTCGTCAAGGCTGGTGGCGCCGGACGTGCCTTCCAGAACTGGAACACCGTAGCGGTCCGCGAGTGCACGGGCACGTGCCTTGTCGCCGAACACCGAAAGCACGTCGGGGTTCGGGCCAATGAAGGTGATGCCGGCCGCAGCGCAGGCGCGCGCGAAATCGGCGTTCTCGCTCAGGAAGCCGTAGCCCGGATGGATCGCTTCGCATTGGGCGGCCTGTGCTGCCGCCACGATGCGCCGGATATCGAGATAGGCCGCCGGCCCGGACGAGCTGAGCGCGCGCGCTTCGTCGGCGAGTTTTACATGCAGCGAACTGGCATCGTCGTCGGAGTAGACTGCAACGGTGCGGATTCCAAGGTCGGCGGCGGCGCGGGCGATGCGGATTGCGATCTCGCCGCGATTGGCGATCAGAATGCTTTTGAAGGACATAGGGCACAGTCCGTGGATAGCGGTTCCCGGACTGTGCCATGCCGTCCGCCGTCCTAGAAGGCCGCGCGGATGCCGCCATAGGCGGCCCGTCCCATCCTTCCGTATCCGGAAACAAGCTCGCTGCGCTCGTCGGCGAGATTCTCGATGCGCGCGAAGAGTTCCAGCTTTTCGGTGACCGCGTAGGAGCCGAACACATTGACTGTCGTGTTGCTGTCCAGCGGCGTGAAATTGCGGCCATCGTCGAAACGGTCGCCGACGAACACCACGCTCGTCCCCAGCGTCAGCTTTGGCAGCGGCAGCCAGGTGATGACGCCGCTCGCCGAACTGCGCGGCCGCCGGGCGAGTTCCGTGCCCGTCAGGGTGTTTTTGGCCGTCAGGTTGGTGTAGTCCGCCGTCAAGCTCAGCGTGTCGGTGATGTGGGCGTCGATCTCCGCCTCGAAGCCGGACGCATGGGTGCGATCCAGGTTCTCGTAATAGCCGAACTGGTTCAGGCGAAACGGGCAACCGGGTGCATCGGTCGGGCTGAAGCAGTTCTGGAAATCGATCTGGTTGTGCGTGTGGCGCTCGAAATAGGTGAGCGAGGCGCGCAGACGATTGTCGAGCAACATCTGGTCGGCCCCAATCTCCCAACCCTTCGCCGTTTCGGGCTGAAGCGGGTGCAGTGGATTCGAATACTGCGAGAAGGATTCATAGAGCGACGGCGCCTTGAATCCGTCGCCGTAATTGGCGCGGAACGCCGTGCCCCAGCCCGGAACGCGCCACGCGCCCGCAAGTTTGAGCGAGGTGTGACCGCCGAACTCCTCGTCGTCGTCATAACGCACGCCGCCGGTCAGGGTGAGCTGGTCGAAGAACGTGCTCTGCATCTGGGCGTAGCCGCTGGAGATGCGGTCGTGACCCTGCTGCAGCGGCGGCGAGAACAGGGCGTTGAGTCCGAAATTGTCGTTCCGGAACGAGCGCTCTTCGGTCTCCGCGCCAAAGGTGAGCTGGCTCGCGGGATCGAAGTCCACGATGCCCTGATATTCGAAGCGCGTCGCATTGCCGATGTAGTCGTAGTTCAGATGCACGATGTCGGACGCCGAGTCAAAATAGTCGCGCGCCCCGTGGGTCTCGATGAGCGCGAGGCGGTTTTGCACAGGGCCCAAAACGGCGTTCACGCCTGCGTAACCGGCAAACAGCTCATTGGTGTTGTCCGCAGCCGAATCCGCGATCTGGAAAAGCGGCGGCGGGAAATTGTCGTCGAAATCGTCGTGGCCATGGGTGTAGTAGGCGCGCAAATCGACGCTCCAATCCTGACCGAAATGCGTGCGCGTGTTGAAGGTCGCGCCGAAATTGTCATAGCCGTCGGGTTCGGTGTTGCCGTGGCGCGAATCCGCAGCCGAGATGCCGCCAGTATCGAAATAATTAAGCGCGGCACCGTACTCGACATTATCGGCTGCACCGTTCGCGGCCGCGTTCAGGTGCCAAGTATCGAACGAGCCGCCTTCCGCCATCGCAGTGCCGCCGAATGGCGCACCACCGCCGCGTTTGGTCAGGATGTTCACCACGCCACCGATCGCGTCGCTGCCATAGAGCGTCGATTGCGGCCCACGCAGGACTTCGATGCGGTCGATATCGTTTACGAGTACGTCGCTCAGGATCGCGCCTTCGTCGGTCGCGCTCGGATCGTTGATGCGCACGCCGTCGATCAGCACCACGGTTTGTCCCGTCTCTGCGCCGCGCAGCGAAATGCTGGCCGGCTGACCAACGCCGCCCGCGCGGTTGACCATCAGCCCCGGCGTCTCGGCGAGGATGTCGGTGACGACGGCGGTCTGCTGAATATTCAGATCGTCTGCGGTGATGACCGACATCGACGTGCCCGTGAGATCGAGCGGTTGCGGCGTGCGGGTCGCCGTGACCACGACGGTTTCGGGATCGGTGCTCATATCGGCGAAGGCGGGTGACAAGCCCGCGGCGAGTGCCGCGGTCGAAAGAAGCAAGACTTTGCGCATGAAGACGTTCTCCTGGTTGGATTCCAGAAGCCGCCGCGCGATGGTAGTGCTCAAGATTTTCAACGGAATACCCCGCGTGAACGACTTCGACTTGTCGTCACGCGGATTCCCGCGCGCACCCGGCACACCCCGACCGGCTGCACAACGACGGCGCGAGGCAGGTCTCCTGGCTCCCGGGTCCTCACCGTCGCCCGCCTTCCCAGGGCTTCTCAGCCCAAGTGGCATGTGGACGACCGCTCGCCGGTCACAGTTGCGGGGGCAGCCGCGGCATGACCGCGTTCCCTAGACCTCGCACGTGGCGGGAACTAAGCGTGCGAGGGCCGGTGCGTCAAGGCGATCACCTGCGGCAGTCCGGGGAAAGTTTTGAGACGGGTTGGGGCTTTGATAGCATGGCAAAGTTGCAGCGTTGAAAGATTCGAATCTTGCGCTTGTGGGAAGAATTGCTGGACGAATTCCGCGCTTTGGGCGGAACGGCGGAGAATATCCGCCTGGGACAGGGCGCGTTGGGTCGCGGTGTGTTTCCGGTCGATCCGGCCAAACCCGTCGTCGTTCATGTCCCGGAAAACCTTCTGATCGATTGCAGCGACGTCGTTTTCGAGAACGGCGCTTTGCGCCTCCGTGCGGATGCGGATGTCGGCGATCGCGAACGATCCTGGCTCGAACACTATCAGGCGGCACTCTCCTGGGGCGACGAGGGCGCAGCCGAGGTCCGGCGCATTTTTGAAGCCGCCCAGGCGCTGCCGGCAGAGCTGCGAAAGGAGCTACGCGACAGATTTCAGTGCGGCTTGTGGTTTGACAACATGACCGATGAAGCGGTTCAGCATCAGTTTCTGACGTCGCGCGGCATCAACTACCATGATCGCGAGGTTCTGATGCCCCTCGTCGAGTTGATCAACCACGGCGCCGGGCCCGAGATCGGTCTCGTGAATGGCGTGATGATTCGCGGCATTTTCCCCGGCGAAGTGCTTTACCGGTATTCGGATATGGACAGTTTCGGCTTTTTCTGGTCGTGGGGCTTCGTGATTGAACAGCCAATGGCGTTCAGCCTGGAGATGAGCGGGAAAGTCGAATCCACAACGCTTCGTATCGATCGCGCGTTTCCGCCCGTGAAGCCTGGAGAGAAATCGTGGATGCCGCCGCTCCACCGTGAAGGAAGCGGCGTCAGTCTCGATCACCTTCTCATCGGAAGCGTTCAATATCCGCGGCTTCCCAGAGGCATTTTTCAAAAGACGATGCGTGATGGCGGCTTTTCCGCGCTGGAAGAGCCTTTCGACGTCATCCGGTATGTGAACAACCTTCATTTTCTGGATCTTCTCAAGGCGCTGGACGGCATCGATGCACCGATCGCGCGTTCGCTTCGGACCATGGCGCATCATCAACTTCACGCGATGGCGTACTGCTACGGCCAGCGCGATATTTGACGGTTCGGTTCTGCTTAAGGAAGCAAGGTCGCGGGGCGGTTCCGATACCAGCCCGTGAAGCGCAGGCGTATCATCCAGTAGATCAGCAAGATCAGCGGCACGAATTGCGGAAGGAAGAACGCGAGCGGTACGTGATAGGGGCCGGGCAGGAATCGCGCGAAGCCGTTTGTGAAAGCCGAGCCTGTGGCAAGCGTCAGGCCCAGACACATGCGCCACAGATGCCGCCCGATCCGCGACGTGCCTGCGATGCCGCCACTGAAAACGACTCTAGCATCGCCGAGCACAGCGATAAAAAGCACTGCCGTGAAACTGTAGATGGCGATGAGCACGGCGCCTTTGAACGGAATGGCGCTCTTGAAGAACAGAGGCAACCCAAAAGCCAGTTGAAACGAGAGAACTGCAAATGGCGCACAAAGACAGATCGCCACGAGCAGCGCGATCTTTTCCGGGAGGCCGTTCTCGCCGTCCCGCTCGCGGGCCGCGAACCACGCCGTGGTCACCAGATAGGTCGTGAACGCGGCGATGAACAAATTGACCAACTGCCCCGGCCTCACGAGGGCGAGGTAGGCCGCGAAAGTCGCCATCACCAGCATGGAAACGAAGAAAAGGGTGCCGGCGCGGCGATGCAGCCGCCCGCCCTTGCGCGCGAACACCGCGACCGTGCCTGCGACGAGAGCCAGCATGCCGGCACCGATATGCAGAATAAATGCGAGGATTGTCATGCCCTACCCCCCTTGGCCGCTCCTCAGAGATGGGGACGGCGGGGGCTTTTCCAAGGCGTCGGCCGAGGGGTTGCTAGAGGTCGCGCACGCCGAAACAGCTCGACAGGGCCTCGAGCTGATACCGCACCATCCGCCGCAACGTCTCGGCCATCGGGCCTTCCGCGGCCTCGATTTCGGACATGAACTTCGTGATGATCCGCATATTGGCCTCGCGGATCAGGTCGAACGTCTCCTCCGGATTGGGGAGTTTCAATTCCTTTGTAACCTTGTTGAAGATGCCACGGCACATGCGTGGATATCGCTTGTTTCCGATCATGAGGAACTGAAGCTTTACTGCGTTTTCCTCTCGGATCAGCTTGGGGATCCAGAACGGCGTTTCCTGCGAAAGGCTCTGCAGATCGCGGCCGACCCGTAAGGTGCCCTGATTGATCCCGAGCGAAACACTGAAAGCCTGTTGCTGCGGACAAGCGAAACCCCAGCCCGCAAAGAATCCGAAAGGATCGACATCACCGTATCGTCCGAGGACTTCGCCGGAAAAGACGCCGCGGTAGGAAAGTCCGTCCATGAGGCCATCATAGTGACCGGCGATCTTGCTGTCGGCATCGTGATTGACCAGTTCCAGAATCGGCATGAGGACTGTGTTGTCCCCATAGGTAATGCAGCGGGACGCGAGGAATTGCCGCTGCACCAGCACGTCGGTCGGATCGCCGAACCAGTCGCCTAAGGGGTATTCATCCTTCAGCTTGTGCCGCAGCGATTGGGGCAGGGTCTGCGCCTGCTCGAAAACTCTTTCGGTATCGCTGCGACCGCCCTCTCCCCATGAGAAGTTGTTTTCGTAATGCTCGAAGAATGCGATTTCCGCTGGCGTGGCCTTTGTCTCGGGCTTCATTCGGAACTTGCCGTCAACAAACCGGATATCGGCTAGCTTGATCAGAAGATTTTCGGGGACGTGGATGGCGATTGGCCTTGTCGGATCGACCGGAAAAATGCCTCGCCCGTGCTCACCCTGACGCAGGCATATATTGTCTGCCGTTCCGCCCAGCGCGCGGAATACCGTCAGCATGTCGTGCCAAGCCTGACCTGTCATGCCCGTTGCAAAACCTCCCTTGCGGCAATCCTGTCCAGCCCGCCACTTTGCATCAAGCTGGCGGGGTGACATTCTCTCAGGATCGCTATTCCTCTGAGAGTATTCAATGAACCAACCTGCCAAACCTTGGCCCGTCATGTCCATCGCCCAGGCGCATAAGCTTTTGACCGCGCCCGGCTCGCCGTTCGAGATGGATGAGGCCCTAATCCGCGGTGTTCCGACCCGTATCTGGAAAAATGCCCCGCCCACGTTGCGCGACCTGCTCGTGATCGGCCGCGCGCATGGCGGCAAGACATTCCTCGTTTACGAAGAAGAACGCGCGACATTCGAGAGTTTTACGCGCGCCGCGCTCGCGGTGTCGGCGGAACTCACCAAACAGGGCGTGAAGAAGGGCGACCGCGTGGCGCTCATCATGCGCAACCTGCCGGAATGGGCCGCGATCTTCTTCGGTGCCACAATTGTCGGCGCCATTATTACGCCGCTGAACGCGTGGTGGACGGGGCCGGAACTGGAATACGGACTCGTCGATTCCGGCACGAAGGTCGCGTTCGTCGACGCCGAACGACTGGAGCGCATCAGCGAGCATCTCGTCAACTGTCCTGATCTCAAGTCCATCTACGTCAGCCGCAATTCGGAAGAACTGACGCATCCCATCGTGAAGCCGCTGGAGGATGTGCTCGGCAAGGTGAACGACTGGGGCCAACTGCCCGCAGGCGAGATGCCCACGGCGCCGCTCGACTCCGATGACGATGCCACGATCCTCTACACCTCGGGCACGACGGGAAAGCCCAAGGGCGCGCTCGGCACGCATCGCAACATGCTGACGAATATCTTCTCGTCCGCGTCGGCGTCGGCACGGAATTTCCTGCGCCGTGGCGAGCCCGTGCCCCTGCCCGATCCGAATGCGCCGCAGCGCTCGACTTTGCTCTCGGTGCCGTTCTTCCACGCGACGGGATGTTTTGCGGTCATGTCGCCGTCGCTGTTCGCCGGCGCCAAGATCGTCTTGATGCGCAAATGGGATCCCGAACTCGCCATGCAGCTCATCGAGCGCGAGAAGGTGAATGGCGCCGGCGGCGTGCCGACGATCGCCTGGCAACTCATCGAACATCCCGCCCGCGCGAAATACGATCTGTCGTCGCTGGAGTCGGTGGCTTATGGCGGCGCGCCGTCCGCACCGGAGCTGGTGCGCAAGATTGTAGAGACGTTTCCAAAATCATTGCCTGGAAACGGTTGGGGCATGACGGAGACATCCGCCACCTGCACCACGCATTCGGCGGAAGACTACGAGCATCGCCCCGATTCCTGCGGACCCGCGGTCGCGGTTTGCGACCTGAAAGTGATGTCGCCGGACGGCGCACGTGAGCTCGGACCGAACGAACTCGGCGAGCTTTATGCGTGCGGACCCAACATCGTGAAAGGCTACTGGAACAAGCCGGAAGCCACGGCGCAGACCTTCGTCAACGGCTGGGTGCGCACGGGCGACCTCGCGCGCGTGGACGAGGAGGGTTTTTGCTTCATCGTCGATCGCGCCAAGGACATGCTGATCCGAGGAGGCGAGAACATCTACTGCATCGAGGTCGAGAACGTCCTCTACGAGCATCCTGCCGTGATGGATGCGGCGCTGGTGCCCGTGCCGCACAAGACGCTCGGCGAGGAGCCCGGCGCGGTCGTGCATCTCAAGCCCGGCATGCACTCAACCGAAGACGAGCTTCGCGCCTTCGTCGCCGGCAAACTCGCCGCTTTCAAGGTGCCGGTGAAGGTTGTCTTCTGGCCCGAAACCCTCCCGCGCAATGCCAACGGCAAGATCTTGAAGACGGAATTGAAAAAGATATTTGCGGGATGATAACGGGGTTTAGGTCGGCTCCTGCGGTGCGGCCCGGCCGACTTCGGCGGCAAGCGTGCGCAACGTCTCGCGATGGCTTTCGCGCGTGATCGGGAAGGACCACATGATCGCAAATCCGATCATGAACAGCACGAGGTCGAGCGGCACATAGATCAGCAGGAAACGGTCGACGATTGCGGGATCGACCTTCCCCGGCACCGCATTGTCCGGAAAACCTGCGGCCCACAGCACAAGACCGGACCCGAGAAGGCCGAAGCCGGTCACGACTTTCTGCATGAAGGCGTTGCCCGCGAAGAACAGCCCTTCCGAGCGCCGCCCGGTTGTCGCTTCGCTCTGCTCGACAACGTCGGTCAGCATGGAGACGATCATGATCGACGCACCTATCGTGAAGACGCCCGAGACCGCGGTGAATATCCACAAGGCGGTCAGCAGAGCGGGCGTGAAGTTCGCGGGAAAGAGGCCGAGAAACCTCAGTCCAAGAGGCATCATCGAGATCGCAAGCCCGAACATGAACATCAGGACCGATCCCAGCTTCTTGCCGAACCGCCGCGAGATTGGCGGCGATATCAGAAACGCGAAGAGCACGGAGACGAACGTCGCAAGCGCAAGGATCGCAAGCTGCGACGAGGTCAGCATCCAGAAGAATGTGTTCACATAGAAATTCAGTGCGAAGACCAGTCCGACCGCCATATTGAAGAAGATGCCCGACAGTATCAGGATCAGGAACGCGCGGTTGGAAAGCGTCTCCGTCATTTCGCGCAGATACTGCCCAAGCGTCTTGCGCTCCGGGGGCGGCACGCGGAATTGCGGAATGAAGCGATGCGTGCCCGCCGCCGAGATCAGGATCGCACCGAACATCACGATCGCTGCCGTGACGCCGTAGTGGCTGTAACCCGTCCCGTTGAGCTGGCCGACCTTGTGCGTCGCATCAGGCTGGAGGAAGACCGAGTAGGCAAGCAGCAGCATGGTCATGCCGCCGTACCAAGCGAAGAACACGCGATAGGCGATGAACGAGGTGCGCTGGTCGTAGTCGTCCGTCAGTTCGGGAACCAGCGCGGAGCTTGGAATCTCGTAGAAGGTGATAAAGGTGCGTGTGATGATCGCAACGATCACGAGATAGGCAAACAGCGCGCCCTGGCTCCAGTGCGGCGGATTCCACAACAGCAGATAGCTCACGGCGACAGGCAGCGCCGAGGCATACATCAGCGGATGGCGGCGTCCCCAGCGCGTGCGCAGATGATCGGAGAAATTCCCGACAATCGGATCGAACACCGCGTCGCAGATCATCGCGATGGCGAGTGCGAGCCCCACCATCTGCGGCGGCAGATGCATGACCTGGTTGTAGAATGGCAGGAGGATCGTCTGAAACCCGTTGTCCTTGACGCCGAATGCAATGGAGCCGAGGCCGTAGAAAATCTTCGTGCGCACGCTCGTGATGTTGCCGCGCGCCTCCGCCACCGCCATGCGATCCTCCCGGCCGCGCCGCTTTGGGCTCAACCCTTTGAATCGAGCCTGCTTTAGGAACTGACGGACTGTCAACTCAGCCGGCCGGCAGCTACCGGGTGTTCACGGCCAGTTGCGCGTCGAAAGCGCGCTTGTAGGCGGGCCGCGCTTCGCCGCGGGCGACGTAGGCGGCGAGGTTCGGATATTCGTCCAGAATGCCCGACATTCTCAGCCTGAGCAGCACCGACACCATCATCAGATCGCCTGCGCTGAATGCACTGTCGAGCCAGTCGGTATCGCTCAGTCGCGCCGAAAGTTGGTTTAAGCGATTGCGGATACGATCTACGACCAAGGGCAAGCGCTCCGTAGCCCAGGGCTTGTCGCCTTCCACCAGCTTGACGGTTGTGAGATCGAGGATCGGCGGTTCCACCGTATTGACCGCCGCAAACATCCATGTGATCGCGCGCGCCCGCGCGTTGGCGTCATCCGGCAGGAGGCCCTTATGGCGCTCGGCGATGTGGAACACGATCGCCCCTGTCTCGAACAGCGCGAGATCGCCTTCCTCGTAAGTCGGGATCTGACCGAAGGGATGCAGCGCCAGATGCGCGGGTTCCTTCATCGCGGCAAACGAAACCAAGCGAACCTCATAAGGTTGGCCCACTTCTTCGAGTGCCCAACGCACCCGCGTATCGCGCGCCAGTCCCTTGCCGCCATCCGGCGACCGTTCAAAAGCGGTGATGGTGATGGTCATTGTGGCTCCGTCTTCTGCGCTGTTTGTCCGATTAGTTCTTCGGCTCAAGCATGTACACGGCGCCATCGCTGTTGAATGCGCCGCCCCACAGCGTTGTTCCGTAGAACACGTCACCCACCGCAATCACGCCAGAGACGGGTTGAGTCCCGTCCACGCCCTTGCCGGTGGCGAAGGACCAGAGGACCCGTTCCGCACCGCTATGCGGATTGATCGAGAATACCGTTCCGCAGCCCGGGGTCGTCACGCAACCGGCCGGCTGCCCACCGAGATAGGTCGTTCCGTACAGCGTATCGCTGACATCGATCAGATTGCCTTCGGGAGCCCAGCCATCGAGGCAATATTGTTGGTTGCAAAAGGCAAAGAGGACCTTTTCGGTTCCGGTCTTCGGATTGAACGAATAAACCGAGCCGCAACCGGGAGGATTGTTGGTGTTTGGGCAATAGGCTTCGCTTCCGCCAGCATCGGTCGTTCCATACAGCAACCCATTTACGGCGATGAGATTTGTTTCAGGGTCCGCTCCGTCCGCACAGCCGAACTGGGGACAAAACGAATAGAGGACTTTCTCTTTGCCCGAGCCTGGATCCACAGAGAATATCGCGCCGGCGCCATAGGTGCCGCCCGCACGCGTTGTTCCGTACAACTTCCCCTTCAGATAGGTCAGACCGGCGAAGGGCTCTTGGCCGTCGGTGCCAGCGCCGAAGGAATGAAGCACGGTCTCCGCGCCGGTCGCCGGATCGAGCGAGAATACCGTCCCGCAGGCACAACTCCCTCCGCCATCGAAGGTCGTGCCGTACAGCATTCCGTTGACAGCCGTCAGACCTGCATAAGGGACCGCGCCATCCGCACCGCCGGCGAAGTTGTGCAGAACTGCCTCTGCGCCTGTTTTGGGATCGATGGAAAACACAGTCCCACATCCGCGCTCGTCACAACCTGCATTTCCGCCGAACGTCGTGGTTCCATACAGCATGCCGTTCACCGCGATCAGACCGGCCTGGGGTTCCTTTCCGTCGAGACAATAGAAGCCCTGCATTTGGGCGCAGAAGGAATGGAGGACCTTTTCTTTTCCCGTCGCCGGATCGATGGCGAACACCGTGCCGGAGCCACCGTTAAAGACGCCCCCGAGTCCCGTCGTGCCGTAGAGCGTGCCGTTCACTTCGATCAGGCTGGAAGTCGGACGGGCGCCATCCGTGCAGTTTTGATTGGCGCAAAAGGAATAGAGCGTTTTCTCCTTGAATTTGGCGGCGCCTGCCGCCGGAACCGGCTGGCTGCTGGCGCAGACCAGAATACCGATGAGTAGCGCGATGGAAGCGGATTTCATCTGTATCCCCTTTGGCCGTCAGCGAGTTTTGGTCAGTGCGAGCACCACGCCGTAGCCATAGGCGCCGCCCTGGTTGGTTGTGCCGTAGAGTTTGCCGTTCACAGCAGTCAGACTGGTCTCTGGTCCCCAGCCATCTTTGCAATTCTTCTTGCTGCAAAAGGCGTAGAGCACGGTTTCCACACCAGTGTCCGGATCGACTGAGAACGCCGCACCGCAGTTTCCGGTCTGGGGACATCCCGTGCGCCCGCCATAGGCCGTCGTGCCGTAAAGCGTACCTTTCGCGGCGATCAGACCTGCCGAGGGGAGCGCACCGTCGGCGCAGTTCTGCTCTTGGCAAAAGGCGTAGAGCACACTCTCCGCGCCTGTGCTCGGATCGAGCGAGAAGACGGTCCCGCACCCGGTACCAAGACACCCTGGCTGCCCGCCAAAGAACGTCGTGCCGTAGAGCGTGCCGTTCAAATTCGTAAGGCCGTCGAAGGGCGCCTCGCCGTCCGCTCCGCCAAGGAAGGAATGGAGTACCGTTTCGACCCCGGTCTTCGGATCGATGGAAAACATGGTCCCGCAGCCGGAACCTGTGCAGGCTGCAGCGCCGCCAAACGCAGTCGTGCCATAGAGAATGCCGTGCACCGCGATCAGGCCGGCGTACGGCACATAGCCATCCGCGCAATTCTGCTGACTGCAAAAGGAATGGAGCACGTTCTCCACACCCGTGTCGGGGGCGAGCGAGAAGACTGTTCCGCCGCTCTGTGTGCCACCGGATTCGGTCGTTCCGTAGAGCTTGCCTCCGGCACTAGCGAGGCTCGCTGCGGGAAGAGCGCCATCTGTACAACCCTCTTGCGGGCAAAAAGCGTAAACCACCGTCTCCGTGCCGGTGCTTGGGTCAAAAGAAAACACCGTGCCGCAGCCATTGCTGCAAGTGGACGTAACGGCGCCTCCGATCTCCGTGGTGCCGTACAACATGCCCTTGAAATTGATCAGACCCGCAGCGGGGATAGCGCCATCTGCGCAGTTCGCTTTGCTACAAAAGGAATACAGCACCTTCTCGGTACCGGTGGCAGGATCGATCGAGAACACAATACCGCACCCATTGCCGTTGCAGCCCTGACCGCCGCCACTGGTTGTCCCGTACAGCACACCGTTCATAGCAATCAGACTTGAGGGATACCGCCCGTCCGCACTGCTCCCGAAGGACCAGAGGACCTTCTCCTTATAGATGACCGCGTCTGCTGCAGACGCCGGCTGGAATGGCGCGCAAGCGACGATCCCCGCAAACAATGCGATCAGGATGGATTTCATTTTTTGTTTTGCACCTCGATTGCCGCCCTAAGTCTGGGGCGGCGACCATTTCGCGCTGGCGCGCTGAAAGGCGGGGCGCGCGAACATGCGGGCGCGATAATCGGCGATCTCCGGACCGAACTTGTGGGCGAGGCCGAGACGTTCCGCCATGCCGAGCCCGTAGATCACCGAGATATCCGCGGCCGTGAAGATATCGCCCGCCATCATCGGCGCCTGCCCGAGTTGCCTGGTCACGAGCGTAAGGCGGCTGTCGAACATCCGCTCCGCCATGCGCGCGCCGAAATTGTCCTTCTCGCCTTCGGGCGCCATGAACCGGCTGCCGACAATGACGTTGAGAAACGCCGCGAGCCCCGACTCGCCGACGTGGAGGAACTGCTGATAGAGCGGGAACCTGGGATCGTCGGGTTTTGGGGCAAGCGTGCCGCCGCTGTCGTAGCGCGCGATCAGGTATTCGATGATGGCGATGGAATCGACCATCGCGACATCGCCGTCCTGCATCGCGGGCAGAAATCCGGCCGGGTTGATGGCCATGAATTCCGCATCTTCCATGCGCTTGCGCAAGTCGACGGGGCGCATGTGGTACTCGAGCCCGAGTTCCTCGAGCGCCCAGATGACGCGAAGCGAACGCGACGGAAAAGAGCCATAGACCGTAATCATGCATGCCTCCCGAAGCCAGCGGCAAAGCGTGGTCGCCGCGGCCGGGAAATGTCAATTCACGGCATTATGACGTCCGCGCAGCCCCGCCATTCACGTCCGAAAATGGCCAGACATCCGCGCGCGGAAGTCTATATTGGGCGTATGACGATGCCACCGCATGACGTTTGCTACCGCGCGCTCAAAACCCGCGATCCCGCGCTCGATGGGCGCATTTTTGTGGGCGTGACGAGCACCGGGATCTACTGCCGCCCGATCTGTCCCGCGCGCACGCCAAAGCCGGAGAACATCCGCTTCTATCCGAGTGCCGCTGCGGCGCAGGAAGCCGGGTTCCGGCCCTGCCTGCGCTGCCGCCCGGAAATCTCGCCCGATGCTGCAGCCTGGCGCGGAACGGAGAACACAGTCTCGCGCGCGCTGTCGCTGATCGGCGAAGGGCTGCTGGACGGCGAGGCGGGTGTGGCCGCTTTGGCAGACCGGCTTGGTGTCGGCGAACGGCAGCTTCGCCGGTTGTTCGACCAGCACCTCGGCGCGCCGCCCATCGCGGTCGCGCAGACGCGCCGCATCCTGTTCGCCAAACAGCTCATCCAGGACACGCAGCTTACCATGACCGACATCGCCGCGGCGTCGGGCTTCGGCAGCGTGCGGCGCTTCAACGATGCGTTCCGCAAGCTCTATCGCCGCGCGCCGAGCGAGCTTCGCCATCGCCGCTATGCCGCGCTGTCGACGGTGACGCTGAAGCTCGGCTATCGCGCGCCGTATGACTGGGACGCGATGCTCGCTTTCCTCGGCGGGCGCGTGATCGAAGGCGTCGAGCTTGTGGCCGACAATCGCTACCGGCGCACCATCGAGATCGACGGTGCGTTCGGCAGTGTCGAGGTCTCGCCAGGCCGAAATCATCTGGTTGCGACGATCCGCTTCCCGAAGGTGAAGGCTTTGCTCTCGATTGTCGCGCGGCTCCGGCGTCTGTTCGATCTCGATGCCGATGTCGCCTCTATCGCCGCGCATCTCTCCAGCGATGCCGATCTGGCGCCGCTGATATCGAAGCGGCCCGGACTGCGTACGCCCGGCGCATGGGATGGTTTCGAACTCGCCTGCCGCGCCATCTTCGGACAACAGATCACGGTCGGCGGTGCGCGCAAGCTGGCGGGCCATCTGGTCGCGCGGGCCGGCGTGCCAGTCGGCGCCGACGTCACGGGTGACGAGCGTCTGAACCGCATCTTTCCCAATTCCACACGCGTTTGCAGCGCCGATCTATCGACCATGCCGATGCCAAGGGCGCGGATCGCCGCGATCGTCGCCCTCGCTGAAGCGGCGAGAAACGATCCGAAGCTGCTCGAACCGGTGGGCACGTTCGACGAGACGCTTGAGCGGTTGCTTGCGCTCCCGGGCTTCGGGCCCTGGACCGCGCAGTACTGGGCGTTGCGCGCGCTGCGCGACAGCGACGCCTTTCCTGCGGCCGATGTCGCCTTGCTGCGGCATCCCGCGGTCGCGGCGGAGGGCAATCGCCCAACACCGAAGGCGCTGCTTGCACGCGCCGAAGCGTGGCGGCCCTGGCGCGCCTACGCCGCGCAGCATCTTTGGACTTCGGATGCGGAGGCCGTCGGTGGCTGAAGACCTGACCTTCATTCTCGAGCGGACGCCGACACCGCTCGGCGAAGCCGTGCTGGTGTCCGATCCGGAAGGCGCGCTGCGTCTTTTCTATTGGGAAGATCCCTCGCATCGCTGGAAAGCGGCACTCAAGCAGCGCTATGGCGACGTGGCGCTGACCGAAAAGAAGAAACTCGTCGGCCACGCGAGGGTTCTGAAAGCGTATTTCGATGGCGATATCGCCGCAGTCGATGCGCTGAAGGTTGCTTTTGCGGGCACGCCGTTCCAGCTCAAGGTCTGGAATGCGCTGCGCAAGATCGCGGGCGGCACCACCACGTCCTATGGCGCACTGGCGAAGAAAATCGGCAAGGCGGAAGCGGTGCGCGCCGTCGGTCTAGCCAACGGACAGAACCCGATCAGCCTGATCGTCCCGTGCCATCGCGTGATCGGCAGCAACGGTTCGCTCACTGGCTATGGCGGCGGCCTCGAACGCAAGCGCTGGCTTCTCGAACACGAGGCGCGCTATGCAGGCGCAAGAGAGTTTCAATTGGAGCGCACGGGATGACGAGCAAGGCACAGATATTCGCGCAACTTCACGCCGGCCCCGATGTCCTCATCCTCCCAAACGCGTGGGATGCCGGCAGCGCGCGTGTGATCGAGACGGCGGGCGCCAAGGCGATCGCCACGTCAAGCGCCGCGGTCGCATGGGCGAATGGCTATCCGGACGGGGAGGCGCTGCCGTTCGACATTCTGCTCAATACCGTGCGCGAGATGGCGCGCCTGGTCTCGATCCCGATCTCCGCCGATATCGAGGCGGGCTATACGAGCGACGACTCGTCCTGCATTGAGAACGTCCAATATGTCGTCGATGCGGGCGCGGTCGGAATCAATATCGAGGACGGCACGGGCTCTCCCGATCTGCTCGCCGACAAGATCGCCGCGATCAAGGCGGCGCTGGGCCGCGATGTCTGGGTCAATGCGCGCACCGATGTCTATCTGCACAATCTCGCGCAGGGCGAGGCGGCATATGAGGAAACCGTGAAGCGTGCGAAGCGCTATCGCGCCGCCGGCGCGGATTCGATCTTCATTCCGATGGCCGTGGACGAGAACGATCTCGCCCGCTTCGTGAAAGCCATCGATGCGCCGCTCAATGTTCTGGCGTGGAAGGGACTGCCGCCGGCCGCGCGGCTCAAGGAGATCGGCATTCGCCGCCTGAGCGCCGGCTCCGGTGTCGCAAAAACGTCACTCATTCACACCTTCGCGATAGCGAAAGATTTTCTCGAAGACGGCGCATCGGAACCGCTCACGGGACCATCGCCGATGCCCGGCGGGTTGAATGCCCTGATGCGCCGCGACTAGCGTGTCGCAAACCGTGCCTATAATAGGGGCTGGTCGCGAATCGGCTGCCGGGCATGAACAACACATTCTGGATTCATCTGCGCCGCATCGCCTGGCCTGCGACGGCAGGTTTTCTCGCGAGCGGGCTCCTGTTCGGCTGGCAGGGTTCCATGGCGATGTGGCTCGCGTTCACCGCGCTGGCACTGGTTTCGGTGATCGCCACCCTGGTCGCAAATCTGGCGCGGCCCGCTGGCAAGCATGTCGATCCCGCTGCGGGAAGCGCCAGTCTCTCCGCGTTGCCGCTGCTCACGCGCGAGATTTTCGAGCGCCTGCCCGATCCACTTCTGCTGCTGAATGCCGCCGGCCGCGTGATGTTCGCGAATGCGGCGATGCGCGGGATCATCGGCGTCGATCCTGAGAAGAAGCACATCTCCTCGCTCCTGCGCACGCCGTCGGTGCTGGATGCGATTCGCGAGACGGCCGAGACCGGCGAGCCCAGCTCTGTGGAATTTACCTTTCTCGTTCCGGTGCAGCGGCACTATCAGGCCTATGCGGCGCGCATCGGCAGCGATCCGGCCGTCACGATCCTCTTGTTGCACGATCTGACCGGCATGAAACGCGCCGAGCAGATGCGCGCGGACTTCGTCGCCAATGCGAGCCACGAATTGCGTACGCCGCTGGCGGCCCTTTCCGGGTTCATCGCGACGCTGCAGGGCCATGCGCGCGAGGACCCCGAAGCGCGCGAGCGGTTCCTCGACATCATGACGGTCGAGGCCGACCGCATGCGCAGGCTGATCGACGACCTGCTCTCGCTCACCCGTATCGAGCAGAACGAGCACGTGCCGCCCTCGGGCGAGGCGTCGCTCGAGGACATCCTGCGCGAAGCCGTGGCAGCGCTTGCGCCGCTCGCGAAACAGGATGGCATCGTGCTCGAGATCGCGGCGGCCAAGGACCTTCCGCCCGCGATCGGCCAGCGCGACGAGCTGATCCAGGTCTTCCAGAACCTGATCCACAACGCGATCAAGTATGGCAAGCACGACGGCCATGTCTGGATCACACTCGAATGCGGTTCGCTGCCAGGTGGCCGCGGCGCAGAGAAGATGCTCGTTGTCCACGTCCGCGACGACGGCGAAGGTATTCCGCAGGCCTCAGTCCCGCGCCTCACCGAACGGTTCTATCGCGTGGACGTGAAACGCAGCCGTGAACGCGGCGGCACGGGGCTTGGGCTGGCCATCGTCAAGCACATCGTCAATCGTCATCACGGTAGGCTCGCCATCGAAAGCAGCCCGGGCGAGGGCAGCACTTTCACGGTTTATTTGCCGGCAGCGCGGGCCAAGGAACGCCCGCCGACCGACGCTGTCACTGAAATGTCATAAAAGTGTCGCAAGGCCTTGGTGCGAGGCCCCTAATCACGAGCACGGTCACAGTGGTGACCGAGTCAGGCGAGAAACATGACAGATCACACCGTCAAAGCTTTTACCGAGAAACTCGAAGCGCTGGCCGCCTCCGTAGCCCAGATGGGCGGATTGGCGGAGGCGCAGCTTGCCGATGCCGTCGAGGCGATCGCACGCCGCGACACCGGACTCGCGGAAAACGCGGTCGGCGGCGACAAGCAGATCGACCAGCTGCAGATCTCGATCGAGGATCAGGCGCTCAAGCTCCTGGCACTGCGCCAGCCGATGGCGGTCGACCTGCGCGAGACGCTGGCGGCGATCAAGATCGCGAGCGAACTCGAGCGTATCGGCGATCTCGCCAAGAACATCGCCAAGCGCGCCATCGTGCTCAATCGCGAGCCGCCGATCCGCCTTACCCAGTCGCTCGCGCGCATGGGCCGCCAGGCGCTGTCGCAGTTGAAGCAGGTGCTCGACGCCTATTCCGATCGCGACATCAATGCCGCGGAAGCGGTGTGGCGCCAGGACGGCGAGATCGACGAGACCTACAACAGCCTGTTCCGCGAGCTCCTCACCTACATGATGGAAGACCCGCGCACGATCGGACACAGCACGCATTTGCTGTTCGTCGCAAAGAACATCGAGCGCACCGGCGACCACGCCACCAACATCGCCGAAGTCGTCTACCACATGGTGAGCGGCGGCGTTCTGGCGTCGGAACGGCCCAAAGCCGACACCACCAGCGAAACCCGTATTCCATTCGAGCGGTCTCAATGAAGCCCTGTGTTCTGATTGCCGAAGACGAAAGCGCCCTTGTCACCCTTCTCCGTTACAATCTCGAACGCGAAGGCTATCGCGTGCTCGAGGCGCGCGATGGCGAGGAGGCGCTGCTGGTCGCGGCAGAGGAACAGCCCGATCTCGTGCTTCTCGACTGGATGCTGCCGCAGCTCTCCGGCATCGAGGTGTGCCGCAGGCTTCGCGGCCGCCAGGAGACGCGCAACGTTCCCATCATCATGCTCACGGCGCGCGGCGAGGAGAGCGACCGCATTCGTGGCCTCGATACCGGCGCCGACGACTACCTGACCAAGCCGTTCTCGATGACGGAACTGCTCGCACGCCTGCGTGCCGTGATGCGCCGCATCCGCCCGAGCCTCGCCGAAGATGTGATCGCCATCGGCGACATCGAAATGGACCGCGCCGCCCACCGCGTGCGCCGTGGCGGCAAGGAAGTCCATCTCGGCCCCACCGAATACAAGCTGCTCGACCATCTGATCCAGCATCCCGGCCGCGTGTTCTCCCGCGAGCAATTGCTCGATGCGGTGTGGGGCAGTGACGTCTATGTCGAAGCGCGTACCGTCGACGTCCATGTCGGCCGCCTCAGGAAGGCGCTCAACCTTGACGGCGTGAAAGACCCGATCCGCACCGTCCGCTCCGCCGGCTACTCTCTCGACGATACGATCGGGGCGTAGGCGGGCCGACTACGGATCGCGAAAAGCATCCGCAGCATTTGAACTCATCGAACAAGCGGTGTCGCCTGGCCCACATTGCGGCCCGAGGGGGCGCCGTCTCGGGGCCTTGTCTGATTGTTTACCACCCGCGCCTGTTATAAATCTGTCACAAATTATTCTGCCGCCGCCCGAAGGGTTTCCATGCTCCGCTGGTTTCAAGCGCTTATGCCGCGCGAAGACAGGTTCTTCGCGCTGTTCTCCCGTCACGCCGGGACGCTGGTTGACGGCGCCGAGGCCCTCCAGGAACTGCTCAAGGGCGGTCCGGGGGTGGCGGCCGCGGCGCAGAAGGTTATGGCCTTCGAGAACCAGGCCGACGTCATCGCCCGCGACGTGCTTCTGCTCGTCCGCCGCACCTTCATCACGCCGTTTGACCGCGGTGACATCAAGGATCTTATCAATACTCTCGATGACACCATCGATCAGATGCAGAAGACGGCCAAAGCCGTGCTGCTGTTTGAAGTCTCGACGCTCGAGCCCGAAATGGCGCAGATGGGCGACCACATCCTCCTGGCGGCGAAGCTCACCGTGGAAGCGGTCAGTCTTCTCGGCTCGTTGCGCGAGAACGCCGGACGGCTGAACGCGATCACAGAGGAGATCGTCCGCCTCGAAGACGATGCGGACACGCTCAATGACAAGGGCATCAAGGCGCTGTTTCAGAAACACCGCGACGGCAACGCGATGAGCTACATCATCGGCGTCGAGATTTACGACCATCTCGAAAAGGTCATGGACCGGTTCGAGGACGTCGCGAACCGCGTGAGCGGCATCGTGATCGAACAGGTCTGACGGCGTGTTCGCGATTCTCGTCTCGCTGATCGCCATTGCGCTGGTGTTCGATTTCCTGAACGGACGCAACGACGCGGCCAATTCCATAGCGACGATCGTCTCCACGCGCGTTCTTGCGCCGCGCTATGCCGTGGCGTGGGCGGCGTTCTTCAACTTCATCGCGTTTCTCGTCTTCGGATTGCACGTCGCAAGCACGGTCGGCCGCGGGATCATCTCGCCCAGTGCGATCTCAGACGAGGTGATCTTCGGCGCGCTGATGGGTGCGATCTCGTGGAACCTGACCGCAGGTTATCTCGGCATCCCCACGAGCAGTTCGCACGCGCTCATCGGTGGGCTAATCGGCGCGGGTGTCGCGCATGCCGGCTTCGGCGCCATCGTATGGAACGGGGTCGGCAAGACGGCGGTCGCCATCGTGCTGTCACCGATCACGGGACTGCTGATTGCGTTGCTCCTGGTTCTCGGTGTCTCCTGGGCGTTTGTGAAGGCCGTGCCCGCGCAGGTCGACGGCATTTTCCGGAAAGTGCAGTTCGTTTCGGCCTCGCTCTACTCGCTCGGTCATGGCGGCAACGACGCGCAGAAGACGATGGGCGTCATTGCCGCCCTATTGGCCGCACACGGACGATTGCCCGGCGCGTTCCACATTCCGCTCTGGGTCGTGGTGAGCTGCAACGGCGCGATGGCGCTCGGAACGCTGTTTGGCGGCTGGAAGATTGTCCGTACTATGGGTTCGCGAATCACCCGGCTCTCGCCCGTGCAGGGCGTCTGCGCGGAAACGGCAGGCTCGATCACGCTGTTCATGGCGACGTATCTTGGCGTTCCGGTTTCGACCACGCAGACGATCACGGGCGCGATCGTCGGTGTGGGCGCCGCGCGGCGGGCATCCGCCGTGCGCTGGAGCGTGGCGCAAGACATTCTTATTGCATGGGTGATTACCATGCCTGCGGCCGCCGCTGTCGGTGCCGTGTTTTATATGGCAGCAGAGTGGGTGGGACGGCTGATCGCTTAGCAGGGGTTGTGTCATTGGTTGGTAGCGTTGGCAGTGCGAGTGGCGTGAGGTCCGAAATTGCCAACCGGCAATACGCGGCGCTTCCCTGGCGGCTGAACGGTGACCATCTCGAAATCCTGCTGATCACGACGCTTACCAGCAGGCGCTGGATGGTGCCCAAGGGCTGGCCGGTCAACGGCTGCTCACCAAGCGAATGCGCCGCACTTGAGGCTTTCGAGGAAGCCGGTGTTATCGGTACGACGTCGCCGCAGGCGGTAGGGTCCTTCGATCATCTCAAGCAGCGCAAGACCGGGGGCGCGATCCTTTGCCATGTCGATGTGTTCGCGCTGGAGGTGGAACGGCAGCGCCGCACGTGGCCTGAGAAGGCGATGCGCGAGACCTGCTGGTGCTCCGTCGCGGAAGCGATGACGCGCGTATCCGAGCCCGGTCTCAAGCGTCTGATCGCGAAGTTCGCCAAAAAGCAGACGCAACTTCACCACTAGCGATCACAGGCGTGGCGTGACGCGTTGCCCGCTTTTGTCGACGACCATTTCGCCGGCTTCGTTATGGAATTCGCCGCGCTGGGCGTCGGGAAGGATATCCAGCACGGTGTCCGATGGCCGGCAGAGCCTGGTACCCAGCGGCGTCTCTACGATCGGCCGGTGGATGAGAATTGGATGCTGCAGCATGGCGTCGATGAGCTGCTCGTCGGATAGAAGCGGATCGTCGAGGCCGAGGTCCTTGTAAGGTGTCCCCTTCTCGCGCACCAATTCGCGAGGGCTGATGCCTATCGCGCGGATCAGCGCAACGCGCTTTTCGCGCGAGGGCGTCGTCTTGAGGTATTCGATGATCTCCGGCTCCGTGCCCGAATTCCGGATCAGGCTGAGCGCATTGCGCGACGTTCCGCATTCGGGATTGTGATAGATCGTAATCGTCATGGATTGAACGGCGCCTGCATGCGTTGCGCAAATTAATCGAGTTCTCTCAGTCATCCAAACGTCAACGAATGGGCCGGTGCGCCGGGGCGGTTAATTCTGTTGTGAAGGTCCCCATGGCCGGACACGCGCGACACTGTCGCCGCCATCCGGCCATAGAGTCGGTTGATCGATCAGTTGTTCTGGGTCTGGCGGGCCCAAGCAAACGGACCGTAGGCGCCGTCTGTGGTCCAGCCGACATTCTGTGAGGGATCGAGCGTCATCTTCAGCCACTCCAGCGGGAACGTGCTGCCGTGGACGACGATGCGGTGAAAGTTCGCCACGTTATAGCTTGGGTGCTGGTTCCAAGCGTCGTTCGTGCACGGAACTGCCGCCTGACCCGAAGCCGGCTCGACGAAGCACGGCGCACCCTGCTGCAGCGGATTGTCGGAACGATAGATATGCGAATCGCCGTTGATCAGGAGAACCGGCTTTCCGAACGCCGTGGTACGCGCCGCGATTTCCGCGATCAACGGCTCGAACTGCGTCTGGTGTGTGGCGCTGTCGGTTGTGTCCCACATATCGGCCTGAAGCATGATGACCACGGCTTTGGATTTCTCCGCCACCGCCTTGTCGAATGCGGCGTCGAGCCAATGCAGATCGGCCGCGGTACGCGTGGCGATTTCGTTGCTCTGCTCCTGGCTCATGGAGGGCGTGCCATACCAGATGTCGTTGTCGTTGTTGGAGCCGCCCGGCAGGTTGACCGTGACGAAACGGATGCTGGACTGTCTGAACGTCACGTTCTCCACATATTCCGCGTCGGATGGATATTTCGGATCGAAGGCTTGCGATTGCGTCGTTACCGCTCGCTTGCCGCCAATCGTGTGACCGGGAAAATTGAAGAAGAGGGAACGGATGAGATCGAGATTCACGACTGGATTGCCACCGGCGTAGTCGATCAGTCTGCCCTTGGCGTCCTTCTGATAGTCGATCTGCCCGGTGCCGGAATTGTACGTGCCGCCGCCTTCACTGACCTTGTGGCAGTCGGTCCACTCATTGTCGCCCGGGGTGTAGACCATGGGATCGACATAGGTGTTCCAGAGCGCGCGGATCGTGTGGTCGTATTTCACCGTGCAGTACTGCTTGCCCGAGTGGATGTCGCCGGCGTGCATGACAAGCGAGACATCCGGATCGGCGTTGATCGAGGCGATGAAGGCCGGCGTTGCCTGAAGTTCCGCCGTGTCGCCCGGGCTGGTGCCGTAAGGCGCGTCGCCGTAAACCGCGACGGTCGAGACCCCGGTGATGACCGGTGCGTGTCTGATCGCGTGCTTGTGCGTCGCGGCGATGGCAAGCGAAGAAGTCAGAAGAGAGCAGGTGGCGAGCAGAAGCGCACGCTTCAATTTTGTCATGTTCGATAGTCCCCTGAGATTGCGTTTGCGGCCTTTGCGCGGGACTCGATGCCCCGGCGAAGACCAGCGCGGACCATCAGGGCGCTGCATAACAGAACGGTAACAGGCGGATGAAGATTGCGTCCCAAAGTGTCGCCAATCAAGAATGCGTTTCAGAATCGCAAGCAGACGTTGGCGGCAATTACAAAGACGGGACCGGCTCAGCCGAAGAGAAAGCTTGCGTGCCGGCATCTGGAAAACTCTGGCCGGCCAGCATGTCGTCGTGGTCGAGAGGTAATGTCTGGCGGCGCGACATGCGGCATACCGCGCGGTAAAAATGTTTGTGCTCGCGCCACAGCGGGCGATGGAAATGGGTTACATCAGCGAAGGATCGCGAGAAATGATCACTGTCTGGGGTGAAGGAAGAGGCTTCCGGGTCATCTGGCTCCTCGAGGAGATGGGACTTCCGTACCGGCTAAGACCGGTGGACCTGCTCGCCGGTGCCGAGAACGATCCTGAGTTCATGGCCGTCAATCCCGGCGGCTTCATTCCGGCGATCCAGGACGGCGACGTCACGATGGTCGAGTCGATTGCGATCATGGAATATCTGATTGCGCGCTACGGCCAGGATTCAAAAAGCGGCGTATCGCTCGCGCCCGCGCCGCACGATCCCGCGTTCGCGCTGTACCAGCAATTCCTGCATCTCGGCGAAGCCGGTCTTGGCGCCAACATTCAGGTCGTCGTCGTGAGCGGCTTTATCGCCCCCGAGAGCGAGCGCGATAACTGGGGCGCGCGCTGGGCGCTGGCTCAGTTCCACAGCCGGATGAAGCTGGTGAAGCGGCAACTCGCGCGCGCGCCTTATATGGCCGGCAACGCGTTCACCGCCGCCGACATTTCGGTGACGTACACCCTGACACTGGCGCAAAGAATGGGTGGGATCGTCCTGGACGAAACCGAAAAAGCTTACATGGCCCGCACCACCGGGCGCGACGGCTATCATCGCGCGCTGGATGCGTGTCCGGCCACGAAGGGGTTGCTCACGCAGGCCTCCGGTTAAGACGGTTCAGAACCGCTCGCCGACCATTTCTTCGCTTTTGGCCCACAGCGCTTTCGCGTGCTCGGGATCGAGCGCGTAGGCGCGGACGCCGCTGCGCGCGTCTGGATTTTCCTGCAGTTGGGCGACGTGGCAGTCCTCGCAATATCTGCCGCCCACTGCGTCCGCAGGTGCGACGAAGCCCGCCCAGACCGAAGTCGCAGCACCCTGTGGGATCGTCTTCCATTGGAAGGCCGGCGCGCCGGCCGCCTTGTTCGCTTCTTCGATGCTTTTGATCATGTTCTGGATCAGCTCCGGCGTCATATGGCGGCCAAGTTCCGTCTGGATGCCGCCGGGATGCACGGCGGTCGCGCGGATGCCTTCGCCGCGATGGCGGCGGTCGAACTCCACGGCGAAAAGAACGTTGGCGGTTTTCGAGCGGCCATAGGCACCGAACGGCGTGTAGGGAGTGCGCGCAAAATTGGGGTCGTCGAGATCGACGTCGGAAAAGCGGTGTCCGGCCGAGGACAGATTGACGAGCCGCGAACCGCTGTGCAGCAGCGACGCGATCCGGTTCACCAGCACGAAATGGCCGAGGTGGTTGGTCCCAAACTGCGTCTCGAAACCATCTGACGTTTTGCCTTGCGGCGTCGCCATCACACCGGCATTGCAGATTACGACATCGAACGGTTTGCCCGTTTTCACCAGCGCGTCGGCACAGGCGCGCACGCTTGTCAGTGAGGCGAGGTCGAGTTCGATCAGTTCGAGGCCCCCGCCGCGCACAGCGCCCTTGCGCACCTGTTCGGTCGCGCGCTCGGCCTTGGCGAGATCGCGCGCGGCGCCGACCACTGTCGCACCATGGGCTGTGAGAGCGCGCGCCGTCTCAACGCCAAGGCCCGCCGATACGCCGGTGACGAGCACGCGCTTGCCGTCGAGGACAATGCCGTCCAGCACGTCGTCCGTGGTCGATACCGCTCCGAATAGCGCCGTCATGTCGTGCACCTCTCTATTTGTGAGGCTATATTGGCACGCGGCCTCCCGCGAGCGCGACCGCAGTGCGCCGGGGGCCGATTCGGCCTCTGAGGCTCACCCCAAGGGCAGGGGCGCTCATCGTGGGTAGAAATCCGAGGTTCCTCGGAAAAATCTCTGAAAAACTGTCGGATAATTTTACAAACCTGCCGTTTTTCCCTCCTAACCCATTGATTCTCTTTTCGGCATGATCGTTGCTACCAAGTGGTGAGCATGGGCGGCCAGAACCCGCAACATTGGAGGGTATAGTGAGAAGTTCAGTCTTTAAGGGTGTGATCGCCGGGCTGGTTTGCTCGGTGGCGGCCATCTGTGGACCCGCCAAGGCGGACCTGATTATCGAGGTGAACAACGTCCAGGTGGCGATGCAGGTCGGCAACACCAGCGTGAGCTACAATGGCAATGTCGGTGACTGGGACATCAGCACCAAGGCCTTCGGCGCCACGGGATTGGGCAACACGTCGGACCTGTTCGATATTTCGAATCTGGATGTCTCGACAAACGGCACCGGTGGTCCGCTGACCCTGACGTTTGTGGAAACAAATCTGTCCGGAACCACCGTGGATCAGTTCCTGTCTCAGTTTTCGGGAACGCTGAACAATATCAACGTGACCCGCTCGTTCTATCTGGACCTGTCCAACTCTGGCGGCCAATCGATCCTGCTTGGTTCGACGACTTTGGCCAACGCCCAGTTCCTGTCGGCGCTCTACAATACGGGAGCCCTGTTCTCACTTACGGAAGTGATCACCTTGAACCCCAACGGACGTGGCGCAAAGCTCAGCGGCGACGACGACGTTATGCGCGTTCCCGAGCCCGGCTCGCTGGCGCTTCTGGGATCTGGCCTGCTTGGTCTTGGCCTGATCCGCCGCCGCAAGACGACAAAAACCGCCTGAAAGCGGATCTAACCGAATCGGTAAAAACGGCGCCCTCGGGCGCCGTTTTTTTTGTACCGGAGACGTAGATCGGCTTCGGTCCTAAAGCAGCTTCACAACGGGCTTTACGAGAATGCGCGCGGCTCAGCGAAACTCCGGGCCGTTCGCCCATATGACGAGCGCCTTGCGTACTCCCGACTGTATCGGTGTAACGCGATGCAGAAAGAAGGACGGAAAGGCGATGAGGGCGCCGCGCGTCCTGGGCGCTGTGTCGATCCCCGGCCCGAACTGGAATTGCAGGTCGCAGCCTTTATAGGAGGCGGACTCGGAAAGCTGGAGGCTGAGCGAGAGCTTGCGTGGCGCGGGACTGTGCGGGCCGCTATCGACATGCCAGCCGTAATGGCCGCCTTCGCTTTCCTGATAGATGGTGTACTGGAACGGCTCCAGTTCGTTGATGTCGAAGCGAAAGAACTGTGCGTTCAAGCGCTGCACCGCACCGCCGATGCGCGCGAACAGGTCGCGATGTTCGGGCTCCGGCGTGATCCAGGCAATGCGCGTCACGCGGATCGCGGCATTAAGCTGACGTTCCCTCGTGATCGTCGCCCGCTGCTGCACGAGCCGGTCGCCAAGTTGCTCGATACCGTCAAGCTCCGCCGGCGTGAAGACGTCTTCCAGGACCGCGTAGGTGTTGAGAGGCATCGTGCCTCACTGTCGTTGGTTCAGAGGAGGCGCTCGATCGGCGCTTCCAGATCCTTCGGCTTCGTCGTGGGCGCGTAGCGCGCTATTACCTTGCCCGCGCGGTCGATCAGGAATTTCGTGAAATTCCACTTGATGCGGCTGCCGAACAGGCCGGACTTTTCGTGCTTCAGATAGTTGTAGAGGGGGTGCGCATCCGGTCCGTTGACATCGATCTTCGCGAACATCGGGAAGTTGACGCCGTAATTCACCTGACAAAACTGACCGATCTCGTCGGCGCTGCCGGGCTCCTGCGCGCCGAACTGGTTGCACGGAAAGCCGAGCACCGTGAGCCCTTTTGGATGAAGGTTCTCATAGAGCTTTTCGAGCCCTTCATACTGCGGCGTGAACCCGCATTTGCTCGCAGTGTTGACGACAAGGAGAACCTGACCCTTGTAGTCGGCCAGGCTCACATCCTTTCCGCCGAGCGTCTTTGCGGTGAAATCGTAAATCGAACTCAATCGTAATGCCCTCCGGCCATTCGCTTGCGCTCGCGGCGTTCGTCACTGGAAACGGCCAACCGCACCGTTTCGTCGGCCTGTGGCTGACTACGCCTCAGCCCGCCATCCGGCTTTTATCGCGGCGGTGCGGCTGCTGCGGCTGGTAGGCCTTGCGCGCATGCGCCTCGCAATAGGGTGAGCCGCTCTTGGGCTTGCGGCCGCAGAAGTGGAATTCGTTCTCCGAAGGATCGCCGATGGGCCAGCGGCACATGCGGTCGTTGATCGTAAGCACGGTCGCGTGGCTGCCGTCGTCGAGGATCAGCGGATCCTCCTCCACGATCGGCGCCGGTGGCACGTAGGAGCGCATCGACACCTTGGGCGCGGAGGGAAGGCGCGGGCGCTCGCTGCGCGACGGGCTCGCGCGGCCGGCAAGACCCAGGCGATGCACCTTGCCGATCACGGCGTTGCGCGTGACCCCGCCGAGGGCGCGGGCGATCTGGCTCGCGGAAAGCCCTTCGGTCCAGAGACTCTTAAGCTGCTCTACGCGGTCGTCGGTCCAGTTGAGTTGCGTCATCTTGGGCTCCCCTCAGGCTTCAGCCACAAGATATCGTATCAACCGAATCGAGACTCACAAGGGCTACGCATGGGACACGACATGTTGTCCACATGATTCGACGGAACTATGCACTTGGGAAACCCAAGCCTAGGTCTAGCGAATTGTGTGAACAACATGATCTGGGCTGACCAATCTCAGACTCGGATACGCTTCCCTTTACAGTGGCAAGATCGGGCTGCTGCGAGGGGACGCCTAACATGGTCGATGTGGTCAAATTCTTCAGGGATGAGGGGCGCGTGATTCAGGCCGCCCCATGGTCGTTTATTAGTGCGCTCGCGGTAGGCGCGGCGGTTTCGTTTGGCATCTCTGAATATCACTATTCAGGGCGAATAGACGGCCTAAACGAGACGATTGAAGGCCTCAAAACGACCCTTGAAACCAAAGATCATCCCGCCCCAGTTACTCGAACCATAGAAGTCCCCGTCCCCAACCCTTCCAAGGATCGGGAAATTGCCGCTCTTGAACGGACCAATGAAAATTTGTCCGCAGCACTACGCGCAAAACCGACAGGAAGTTCGAGGCCCGCAAAGCCACAGGCAAGCTCAACTAGTTCGTTCTCCAATCAATCTGGGGGCGTAGCGCAAGGAAACAACAGCCAGATAGGAACCGTAAATCAAAATGGATTGCCCGCGCGCAGCATATTTGCCGGTTCATTGGGCAAGTTATACACCGAAGGATATTTGCTAGAGCAACAGATCGGCATGAAGGGCCTGACTGATGCGCAGTTCAACGATCTCAATCAGCAGGCCGCCGCGTGGATAAACAAGGTGATCGGATTCATGAATGGAAACATGTGCTCCGATGCTGCGGCATACTTCCTGAAGTTTCACGGGCCCAGCATTAGTTACGGATTGCCTGACAAACAAGACCACCTTTTTGACGCTCTGGCCTCTTACCTAGACAATTTATCGGACGAGAAAAGAAACGACGCTTGGGATTGTAAGTGACACGATCAAAAGCCCTCGTTCATGCGACCTTCTTCCGAATTGGGTCCTGATACATCAGCCGCGCGCCTTTGCTTAGGGCAATCGCCTTCACAGTGCGATCCGCATCCGAAGTCTTCCGCTCGTTCCAGCGATACGAAAATTCGTTGCAGTACCGATGCAGATGGGTCTTGCTCACAGAATGGAAAGAGCCAGTGATACCGCGCTTTAGAAGTGCGAAATAGCTTTCCGCGTCATTCGTGGTCACGCCATCGCGGGCGTATTCAAACTTCGCGTGATTGACCGTCTCGTGACCGCCTTTGAACCACTTGCCAACCCCGCGATAGGAAATCAGTTGGTCGGTCTGGATTTGCGCGGACGGATCAACGTTGTCGCGGATCGCGTCTTGCAACGTCTTGGCTGTCACGTTTGCAATCGGCCACGAGCGGACGCGGCCATCGCGTTCCACAAGCGCCAGCACCGGGGCCTTTTCCGTCCCACGACCGCCCTTGTTCTTCTTTCCAGTCAGCTTGCGCGGCTTGCCACCGACATAAGTTTCGTCCGCGACCACCACGCCCTGAAGCAAACCCTTTAATGGACTTTGCGACATCGCGTGACGGATGCGGTGGTTCAGGTGCCATGCCGTGCGATAGGACCCAAGGCCAAGCTGCCGCTGCAATTGAAGGGCGCTAACGCCCTTCTTGGAAGAGCACATGATGGAAAAGGCCATCAGCCAAGTCCGGATTGGAAGGTGAGAGCTTTCCATGACTGTATTGCACGTCACGGTGAATTGCTCCGCGCAACCATCGTTGCATTTCCAGACGCCCGGGCGATGCTTCTTGCCTTTGAATTTCGTGTGACCTTCGACGCAACCGCAATGCGGGCACACCGGACCATTCGGCCATACGATCCGCTCCAATGTCTCGCGGGCTTCTTCTTCTGTCATCTTGGAAAGGGTCGAGAGGTTCACGCCGGTCACGCCTTGAATGTGTATGCAGTATGTAATACGTTCGGCGTTGTTGTCAAGCGGAGTGCATACAAATGCCGATAGATTTTCGCAAAGCTACAGACGAGCTTTTTGGAGGGATAAGCCACCAAGACCTAGCCGACGCATTGGGCCTTTCTGTTGCGACCGTTCGACAAGCGAGGTTGGACGAGGGCGCAAAGGCACGCCGGACGCCCCCGGACGGCTGGGAGGCCAAGGTGGCGAAGCTGGCTAGGGCGCGGGGCACTGCTCTTGTACGCCTCGCGGATCGGCTCCAATCGTGATTTGACACTTGTGGTGCCCGTAGCGAGACTCGCACTCGCACTCGCACTCGCACTCGCACGGTTCCGGTTAGGGAATACCAGGGGCGTCCAAGGCCCCCGCGTCTACCATTCCGCCATACGGGCAAAAGGGCCTCTCCGGCCGGGTCAGATCGAACCGGAGAGACCGATCAGCGGACGCCGCCTTCGGGCGGCGTTTTGCTTATGGGGCTTAAGGCGGTTCCATTGGCGAATCTCCTTGAAGTTCCCATAAAAAATGACCGCCGAAAAACGGGCCGTCGAAACTGGCGGCCAATTGGCGGACAGCTGGCCGAAGTTTTTGGCTTGTATTGAAATTAAAGAGTTTTTTTGGATTTAACTGGCGGAAGCACCCTAGAAATTGGCCATTGCTTCGTTTCCACTTTCCGCCCCGGCTTTCTGCCACCTGCCAAACGTCTGATCCGCTCCCGCGAGACGAATTTCCCCGGGAACATGCCTTCGGCCGAAGCATATGCCTTGGCCAGCGTGTCTTCCGATCCCACGTAAGCCAACCGATAGGCAGCGTACCAAGCGGTTAGCGCCGCTTCAGAGACGGGAGGGCCTTTTTGTTTGGGGCCTTCTTCTGCATCTGTAGGCTCGCGCGGCGGCTCCGTTATCGACGCTTCCCTTTGAGCGGGTGCCGGAAACATTTTGCCAATGACAGCTGCATCGAATCGCACGTCAAAAAAACGGAAAGTCTCGGTGGGTGTCGAAAGACTGTACGAAAAACGGCTAAAAAGGACATCCCCAGAATCCCAGAAGCGCTCATTTGCAAGGTCATTCCACATGTCACCTGGAATTGGCGTCATTCCATCGTGATTGTCGGTGGTCTGTCCGTCGTAAGACTTGGACCAACCAGAATGAGCGTATGCAATGATCTTGTAGCCGCGTAGACGTTCGAGAATAAGGCCCCCCGCGATATCGGTACCTCTAGATGCAGCTACTATGTCTAACGTCTGCTTAGGCGTCAGCCAGCGTGGCTTCCGCGTGCTTGATTTAGCCATCCCCACTCCGGCAGGGCTCCGCGATGAAGGTTTGGGGAAACGCGCCGGAGTGCCGCGCTTATCGGATGGCCGTCCTATCCCCTGCGCGACTTATAGCTGAATCGTGTATGCTGCGCCTATGCCACGAACACCCGACGCCAAGCCAAAGCCCAAAGCCCAGCCACTCGATTTTGAGACGTTTGTCCGCGCCGCCATGCAAACCGGGAAAGCACCGAAACCGGCCAAGTCGGTCAAGAAGCGGAAGGCGAAGCCGCGTGTATAAGCACGCTCGCGGCGGCTATAAATTTAGCCTCACAAAGGCGGAGTGGCGAATTTTTCGGTATCGCGCAGTTCAGCCGAAAAAGGGCCTTCGCGAAGACGATCCGGCATGGCTACACGTCGAGGTTCGAAGCTTTGGTAAGGAAAAGTGGCTCGCGTTTTTCGACCGCAAAACTGGCAAGAAAAAGATTCCGCCCAACTCCATAAAACCCCGAAAGACAGGAAACTCACTTCAGGCAGCGGGCGGAAGCCTGTTTTCGCGGTCCCATAGAGAGATAAAAAGCAGCCCCCACCCTTCTCCACGATCTAAAGGCGGAAGGCGGAAAAAGGCTAATGCCAATCAATAGGTTGACCACGGTTTGCGAAGTGCATAGTTCCGTGATTCGACCGCTGGGCACTGAGGAACCCAACCCGTCGTGGCGGAGGCGCGCGCAAGATGGATGGCAGTCCTCGGCCCTGATGGGCTGGTCCGTGACGCCGGTTAATGCAGTGGCGTATTCGCCAGTCTCTGCAGCTGAAGCTGATTGAAGATCGTAACCACCCGCGTCCACGCGCTAGAGGTCGACCGTCTCTGATGCCCAGGGTACCGCTTCAAAAACTGTTCCAGCGCCGCATCTTCTGCGGCCTCCGTAGCGGCGCGAGCGTCAAAGCCGTTGTTCCCTTCGTTAATAGACATTTCATCCCCACCTTTTTTTGAGCTGAAAAAAGTTACACATTTCAGAAGGGGAGTCACGTCTTGATAACGATTTGATAACGTTAAGGTAAATCTCTTCGCGGTTGTAATAAGTTCCTCGATTTTGAAGCTTTTGCAACGCTTAGTTACGCGCGCGGCGCAACCTAAGACGCCAAGTTTCGCGCGTCGTCGGCGGATGCGACCAGCAGAAGTTCCACGTCATTCCCCGATCTGCTGACCGACCGGCCATCGAGGTGAATACCGTCGACGCGCCATTGGCCCGGCGAAACTTCGACAGGGACAAAGGTCCATCCCGGCAAGTCGTCAAACGTGAGAGCGTCCGTCATCATACTGTCCCATGTTGCGCCACAAGCATGACAGGACGACAGCCGTGTGGCTATGTTAGCGGGTATTCCTGCTCTGGAAAAAAAGGCGGCCCGAAGTCGCTTCGGGGCCGCCTCTATCGGAGACGCGAGGCGGGTTACTGGCCGACGACGGCCTTGATCGTCACGAGACCCTTCGGCGAGCCGAGACCGCCCACGAGATCGTAGCCCTTCACGGCCGGATAGATGCCGCTCTTGTTGCCGACGACGTCGTGCAGGATCCTCTTGTTGTTCGCCACGAGCCCGTAGAGCGTCGGATTGAGGAAGCCGACGGTCGACTTGCCCTTCTGCGCCGCATACTCGTTCATCAGTGCCGCGAAGCCGGCCCAGATCGGCGAGGAGAAGCTGGTGCCGCCCACGCCACCCCCACATGTGCCCTGGTCGCAGATCATCATGTCGAAATTGGCGTTGGCGGAGATATCCGCCACGTTGCGGTACTGGGTCGAACCGAGATTCTTGTTGTTGATGTAGGGCAGCTGATACGGCTCGATCAGGATGTTGTGGTCTAGCGAAGGACCGGCGGCCGAATCTTCCCAGCCGGGTTCCGACTTCCATGTACCGCCTGGACCGTTGGTCACGAGATCGGTGCCGCCGACCGCGATGATGTTGGCGTCTTCCTCAGGCCACGGTCCGCTTGCCTGCAGCGTGGAAAAGTCGCCGCTCGCGGTAAACCAGGACTGACCCTGCACAGCCATCTCCTGATAGATCGGATCCTCGGTCGAGAAATGTTCGCTATAGCCCCACGAGGTGGAGAGCGATTTGCTCGTATTATCCGCCGCCATCTGGTTCTCGATCGCCACCGGACTGCCGCTCACATAGACCTGCACTTGATCCATGCCCGGCGCCATGGAGATCGCATAGACGATATCGAGCTCCTGCTCGCCATCTTCGCAGCTCGAGCATGTGGCGCTTCCGCCGCCGACCGCGATGCCATTGACGGCGACATTGTTGGCCGGTCCATAGTGATTGGTGAAGAACAGCGTTACGTCCGCCGGGTTATAAGGACCGAGCTCCATCAGGCCGACCGATTGTCCCTTGCCGGTGAGCTTCGCCTTCGCGCCGGTGCCATAATAGACGGCGCGGAAATCGCTGCCGATGAAATTACCGCCGGGGCCGGAGCCCGTTCCGGCACGCGCGGTCCGGTTTGCGGCTGGACGCACGAGCTTCGGATGCGGAAGCACGTAATTGTCGAGGTCGACGACTTCTTGCACCGGCACGGCGAGGTCGAGTGTCGGCTCGCGGTCGGGCGCGAAGAAGGTGCGGTTCTCGCTCGGGTGTTTGTAGGTGTTGAGCTTGACGTGCAGCACGCGCTCGACATCGGCGGCGGCGCCTTCTACCTGGAAGAGATAGCGGTTGGCCGCAGTGTGCGTGACAGCAAGTCCGTTGTCGCTGAAGAACTTCATCGCGGCATCGTAGTCGTGCTGCGTGGGTCCGAAGCGCTTGGTGAATTCCGCGACCGAGAGATAGTGGCGATAGAGCGGGCTCGTCGGATCCGACACCGCATGCGTGAGTTCGCCGAGTTCGCCCTTGTGGCGCATCGGCAGAACGACCTGCAGCTTCAGATGCGTGGCGGCATCGAGCGAACCGGCAAGCGCAGCCTTATGCTGGGCCACGGCAGGGGGTACGTGTTTGACAAGCAACGCTGTCGCCGACGCCGAACTTGCAGCGGCCACCGCCGCCGTCAGTACAAACGCACTCAAGCACTTCGTACGCATAGCTCCTCCGGAGAATGGGAATGGGGAGGCGGAGCCTGCGCTGGATGCTTATGCGGATCAAGTGCAGATGAGATCGCGATAACGCCGTACATTTGGCGACAAGTTTAGCTTAGTTGCCGGCGAGCGCCCGGATCAGCTTGCGTCCGGTGGGCGATCCGAGCCCGGTCACGAGGTCGTATCCGCGCACCGCCGTATACAGGCCGCTGTGGTTGCCGACGGGATCGTGCAGCACCGTTTTGTTATCCTTCAGCATTCCATAGAGCGTTGGGTTCAGGAACCCCACAGGTTGTTTCCCGTTCTTCGCACCCTGTTCGTTGATGAGCGCGACAAAGCCCGCCCACTCCGGCGCCGCGAAGCTCGTGCCGCCCCAGCCGCCGTTACATTTGTTCTTGAAGCAGATGAACATGTCGTAGTTCGCATTCGCCGACACGTCGGGCACGTTGCGCAATATGGTCGATCCGCCGTTGCGCCGGTTGATGTAGGGGAGTTGATAAGGTTCGATCGGGATGTGCTTGTCGAGCGACGGGCCGCCGCCGCTGTCCTTCCATCCCTTCTCGAGAAGATAGGGACCGGCCGGGCCGTCGGTCACGAGATCGGTGCCGCCGACGCCGACGACGTTCGCATCTTCCTCCGGCCATTGTCCGCTGCGCTTGAGGCTTGAATAGTCGCCGCTCGCGACCAGGAAGGTTTGCCCCTGCGCGGCCATCTCCTTGTAAATGGGATCTTCGCCCGGCAGGTCGCGGCCCCAGCCCCACGAGTCGCTGATCTGCTTGCTGGTGTTGTCGGTGGCGATGCGGTTGAGCATCGCGAGCGGATCGCGGCTCACATAAAACTGCACCTGCGCGAGACCCGGCGCCATCGAGACGGCGTATTCGATGTCGAGCACCTGTTCGCCGTCGTTGCATGATCCGCAATCGACGGCGGTTCCATCGACCGAGATGCCGTTGATCGGCACATTAATCTGCTCGCCGACCGTGTTGAAATAAAGCGTCACGTCGGCCGGCATGTAGCCGAGGAACTCCACCAGTCCGACCGATTGGCCGGCACCGGTGAGCGTCGCATTCTTGCCCGCGCCGTAATAGGCGACGCGGAAATCGCTGCCGATGAAATTGCCGTCGGGACCGGAGCCGGTTCGCTTGCGGCCGATATCGCTTCGCTGGCCGGCGAGTTTCGAGTAGGGCCGCACGAAATCATCCAGCCCCGAGACGCGCAGCACCGGCACGGCCAGATCGAGCGACGGTTCGCGGTCCGGCGCCAGGAACGCGCGGTCTTCCGTGGGATGATGATAGGTTTTGAGCCGGATGTGAAAAACGCGCTCGATGTCGGCGACCTTGCCTTCGAGCGGAATGAGATAGCGGTTGGGCGTCGTGCCCGTCACGCGCAGCCTTGATGCGCCGAAGAAGCGAACCGCCGTGTCGTAGTCGCGTTCGGTGGGGCCGAACCGCTTGGTGAATTCCGCGACCGAAAGCCAGCGGTGGAAAAGCGGGCTCTGGGGATTATAGAGCGCGCCGAGCAACTCGTTGAGTTCGCCTTGATGGTGCATCGGCAGCGCGACGGTGATCTGCAGGCGCGCGTTTTGGTCCGGCGCACCGGCAACGGCGACGGCATGTTCGCGTACGATTGCGGGCATATGCGCCGACAATAACGGCCTTGCCGAAACCGGCGTGCAGCCCAACACGGCCACAGCCGCCACCCACGACAGGATCGAAACTCGCATGCACACCTCCGCCAAGTCTCAAGTTGCGCGAGCCTGCGCCGAGTAAAATCGAGGATCAACCGCAGAAGTATCGCAAATCTCGATCTCTATGAGATCACTTGGCCCGCACCGCCGCGCTTTAAAGGTTCAGCGATTTTGCCGGCCGTGCCAGATACGGACGATCTCTACTGACCCCGCTTTCATGCGGTAGACGATCACGTATGGCCATACGGTCGTGAGTTCGCGGGTGCCGGGCCGATTACCCGGTCTTCCGCGCTCCCAGCCGGTCACAAGCAGCAACGATCTCGACGGCCATGCGTGAAGCGGCCGGCGGGCTATCCTTGGCGATATAGGCATGAATCTGTGCCAGGTCCCGGCGCGCGGCCCAGGTAAAGCTGACCGTCATTCGGGTGGGGGAAGTTCATTCTCCGTGCCCCAGGAAAGGAGCCACCGGCGGATTTTCTGGTAAGGAATCAAGCGCCCGGCATCGGCGTCCGCGAGGCCTTCATCGACGGCCGCGAGGAATTCAGCGTCTTCGCTGTCGGGAACGGACGTTTTGACGGGCTTGGGCATGTTCTGAGCATAGGACATTTCGGGTTTTCGTTCCATTGCTTGACCCCGCAGGCTCCGGACCATAAACCCCGCTGCTCCTGAGGTTTTGGAGGCGAGAATGATCACGCCGGTATTGCCAACCTATGTCCGGGCCGATGTCGCGTTCGTGCGCGGCGAGGGCGCGAGCCTGTTTGCCGAGGATGGCGAGCGTTATCTGGATTTCGGCGGCGGCATCGCGGTCAACGCGCTCGGCCATGCACACCCGCATCTGGTGAAGACGCTCACCGAGCAGGCAGCCAAGCTCTGGCACACCTCCAATCTCTACCGCATCCCCGACCAGGAGCGGCTGGCAAAGCGGCTTGTCGACGCGACCTTCGCCGACACCGTGTTCTTCACCAATTCGGGCGTCGAGGCGATCGAGGCGTCGATCAAGATCGCGCGCCGCTATCAGTACAAGAACGGCCATCCGGAACGCTTCCGCACCATCACGTTCGAAGGCGCGTTCCACGGACGCACGCTGGCTGCGATCGCGGCCGGCGGCCAGGCGAAATATCTCGAAGGCTTCGGACCCAAGACCGATGGCTTCGACCAGGTCGCGTTCGGCGATCTCAAGCTGGTCGAGCAGGCCATCGTGCCGGAGACCGCCGCGATCCTGATCGAGCCGATCCAGGGCGAGGGCGGATTGCGCCCCGCGACTGCGGAATTCCTGCGCGGGCTTCGCGCGCTCTGCGACGAGCACGGCTTGATGCTGATCTTCGACGAGGTGCAGACCGGCGTCGGCCGCACGGGCAAGCTGTTCGCGCATGAATGGGCGGGCGTGACGCCGGACATCATGGCGATTGCGAAGGGTATCGGCGGCGGCTTTCCGATGGGCGCGTGCCTTGCGACCGAGCGCGCGGCCTCCGGCATGACCGCGGGTTCGCACGCCTCGACCTTCGGCGGCAATCCGCTCGCGATGGCGGTGGGCAATGCGGTGCTTGACGTCGTGCTCGATCCCGAATTCCTGCCGCATGTGCAGGACGTCGCGAACTACACGCGGCAGCAGCTTGCACGTCTCGTGGCTGAGCATCCGGACGTGTTCGAGGACGTCCGCGGGCAGGGTCTGATGCTGGGTCTGAAAATGCGCGTGCCCAACACCGAATTCCTGGCCGAGCTCTTCAAGCACAAGATGCTGGCCGTCGGCGCAGGCGACAATGTCGTGCGCCTGCTTCCACCGCTGATCGTCGAGGAAGACCAGGTGCGCGAGGCGCTGAAACGACTCTCCGACACGGCAGCCGTGTTCGAAGCGAAGAAGACCGAGGCGGCGTGACGCTATCTTTCACCTCCGCCTTGTGGGGAGGTCGAAGTGCGAAGCGCTTCGGGTGGGGAGCAGAGCGAACGGGTAGCGCGGACCCCCACCCGAAAACTTCTCGCTGCGCTCAAAGTTTTTCGACCTCCCCACAAGGGGGAGGTAAAATGAGGACACAATGAACGCGCCTGCAAAACTTGCCCTGGCAAAACATTTCATCGATCTCTCCGATTTCGACACCGCCACGTTGCGCGGGATGCTGGACGAGGCGAAGGCGCGCAAGGACGCGCGGGCGGGCCTTCCGCGCGGGCTGCCCGATGCCGATGCGCCGCTCAAGGGCCGCGTGCTCGCGCTCATCTTCGACAAGCATTCCACGCGCACGCGCATCTCCTTCGACGTCGGCATGACACAGCTCGGCGGCTCGAACATCATGATGAGCGGCCGCGACATGCAGCTCGCCCGCGAGGAGACCATCGCCGATACTGCGCGCGTGCTCTCCCGCTATGTGGACGCGGTGATGATCCGCCTGCTCGACCACGACATGGTGCGGGAACTGGCCGCGAACGCGACCATCCCGGTGATCAACGGCCTCACGCGCATCTCCCATCCCTGCCAGGTGATGGCGGATGTGATGACGTTCGAGGAGAAGAAGGGGCCGATCAAGGGCGCGACCGTCGCGTGGAGCGGGGACTCGAACAACGTGCTGACCTCGTGGGTGCACGCGGCGGGCAAGCTCGGTTTCAAAATGCGCGTCGCAAGCCCGAAGGAATTGTCGGCGCGCGACGCGGTGCGCGACTGGGTGCGCGCCGAGAAGGCCGATGTCGAATTCCTCGACGATCCGGAGAAGGCGGTCGCGCATGCCGATTGCGTGGTGAGCGACGCCTGGGTCTCGATGGGCGACGAGGACGCGACCAAGCGGCACAATCTCCTCGCCGCCTACCAGGTGAATTCGCGCCTGATGGCGCGCGCGGACAAGGACGCGATCTTCATGCACTGCCTCCCCGCCCACCGCGGCGAAGAAGTCACCGACGAGGTGATCGACGGCCCGCAGAGCGTGGTCTTCGACGAAGCGGAGAACCGCCTGCACGCGCAGAAGGCGATCCTCAGGTGGTGTCTCGCCTGACGGAATGCCGAGTTGGTAGAACGCGCATCGACGGAGTGTGGGGAAGCGGCAGCACGCGGAAGGCGATCCTCAAATGATGTTAACGTAGAGCTCTTCTTTACTCAGGATCATCCAAATCGTTGTGTGGCGCGATTTCGTGGTTTTTTTTGTCTATTTCATTTGGATATGTATCCGTTCTCTCTTGGTCTGTCTGCTGAAGAAGGCGTTCAAGTGCGGCAATTCTTTCGAGATCGGCTATGGCTTTATCCGTAGCGATCATCATCTCTATTCTCTTTGCCGCTTTGTGACGTGCGTCCGGTTCGGACGTGTCGCTGAGATTTTTTTCGGCTTCAATCTTTGCAACAGCTAGTCTGTATTTCATTAGATCGAGAGTCTTTGAGATATCTGAAGTTTTTCTGCTCTTGAAATACTTCATAAGTGCGTTGGTTGATACCTCACTTACTCGTTGGGGGTCATCATGTAATACCCCAATGCTGGGACGCGTGCGTATTGTCTCCATCCACGTCAGTTCGAGGTTTCTCTTCTCTCGCTCTCGCCTCTGCAGTTCTGATTTCCGACGACGTGCTTGCTCTTCGATCTCTTTGATAGCATTGTCGCTGACTGCAACTTTCGTGTATTTTTCCGCGTACCCCAAGAAAGCTCTCAAAGGGTAGTTGTAGAACCGCTGACCTGTCTTTTCCCAAAATTCTTGCATCAATTCCGGCCGAGGGCCTTTGTCCTGGCCGTCTCGAATAAGGACCCAGTCCTCTTTTCGGTCATCACTCAAGAAAATAACTGGTTTGCTATTCTCTTTTGCGGCTTCCTGCATTTCTCGCCATATCAAGAAATCTCCGTATTTCTCGGAGCCATCTTTGTTTTCGTCTTTGTAGCCTGGTGGTGTTTTGTTGGCATATCTTTCAGTTGCCTCAGCAATCCACTCCTTCTTAATTTCGATGGTTGGAGGCTTACCAATCGCTCCCGCAACTAACTGGGACAGTTGGTCAACAACGGATTCAACTTCTTCCGGGGTTGGATAATTTTTGAATGCCTCGCCTATCGATGAGCATAGCGAGCCAACGAATTTTTCGATCTTCGCTTTTTCTCCCGAGGCATCGACCACCTGATATCTCGCTAAACCATCGTAAAGACTGCTGAGAACTCTCCCCTGAGTTTGCAAGTCAGTCTTGAGCTTTTCGTACGATACTCTGTTTGCAGCCTCTACAGAGGCCCAGCGGCGCGCGAACTCAAAAGCAACTTGGTAGGGTATCCATAATTGCTTCTCGAATGCTTTGAGTGTTTTTATGATTTCGTCTCGCGTTTCGCGTCGGTAACGAAGAAGATGAAGGAATATATTAGTGTCTGGTACAATTAGGCCCTGGTTCCAGAGTTCATCAAACTCTGCTTGTCTTGGTCTGAAATAGCCGGGAAAATTGTCTCGCATTAGCCGACCCTGTTTGCAATTCTGAATAGAAATAGAGGTTGGGGAAGAACTGCGCAATACGCGGAGAAAGAGATGATACGGGCGCTTGTTCCTGCTGAACCAGTTAAGTCGCATCCGTCGAGAATGAACATGCTGCTGCCCTCGGCCGCGAATCCGGCATAATGGGCTGATGCAGGGGTGGAGCTCATTCTACGAGACATTGGGGGGCGCGGCGGCGGCGCTGCTGGGGCTGTTGTTCGTTTCGGTCTCTGTCAGGGCCGAGCAGATCTTAGGCGCCAGGCACAGCCACGCGCGGCGGATCGCCGAACAGGCGTTTCAGAATTATCTCGCGGTGCTGCTGGTATCGCTGGTTTCTCTCATGCCGAATGTCGGCACCATATCGTTGGGCTTCACGCTTCTCTACTCGCTCGGCGCATGGGCGGTGTGGGTCGTCATCCGGGTGTATCAGACGCTGATGCATTGGCGCGCGGAGGAGACGAAGCTCCTGACGTTGCGCCGCTACATCGCGTCGATCGGGGGATTTGGTACCCTGATCTATGCCGGCGTTTTTCTGGCGCGTGGCCACGACGAGTACCGGGACCTGGTGCCGATCGGTGCTCTGATCCTGCTGGTGTCGGCGACGATCGTGTCTTGGGAATTGCTGATCAGCGTGGCGCGCGAGCGAGAGCCTCCCGGCCCGGCCGGCAACTAAACAACCGCCACGGCCTTGCCGTCTTCGAGCCGCACGCGGCCCTCGGCTACCAGCCGGAGCGCTTCGGGATAGAGGACGTGTTCCTGCTCGAGCACGCGGGCGGCCAGTGTGTCGGGCGTATCGCCGGGAAGGACGGGGACGCGTGCCTGCGCCACGATCGGGCCGGCGTCGAGTTCGGGCGTCATGAAGTGGACGGTGGCGCCGCTCTCGGTCTCGCCCGCCGCCAGCACCTGTTCGTGGACATGCACGCCGGGGAATTTCGGGAGCAGCGAGGGATGGATATTGAGGATGCGTCCCGCCCAGCGCTCGACGAACCACGCGGAATGGATGCGCATGAAGCCCGCCTCGCAGACGAGCGCGACGTCGGCGTCGTTCAGCGCCGCGTCGATCGCCGCGTCGAACGCCTCGCGCGAGAGGAATGGCTTGTGCGGAATGACCTTGGTCGCGATCCCCGCATCCTGCGCGATCGCGAGCCCGCCGGCGCTCTCGACATTGGAGATCACAAGCACGATCTCCGCTGGAAAGTCCTTCGCCGCGCACGCCGCGATCAGGCTTTTCAGATTGCTCCCACGCCCGGAGATGAGAACGGCGGTGCGGACGCGCGTCATGATCCACCCTCCCCTTGAGGGAGGGTCGAAAAATGCGAAGCATTTTTCGGGGAGGGGTATCGTGCGGACGGCTTACCCCTCCCCGAAATTTGCTTCGCTCTGCTCGCAAATTTCGACCCTCCCTCAAGGGGAGGGTTGAGATCGGCGCTCACAGCTTCAACGGTCCGCGATAGACAACCTTCGCCTCGCCGTCGCCGCGGACGAGGTGGCCGATGCGCATCGCCTTGTCGCCCGATTCCTGGAAAGCGTCGATGATATGGCCGGAGGTCGCAACATCCGTCACCGCGATCAGCCCTATGCCGCAATTGAAGGTGCGCAGCATCTCGAGCGGTTCGATGCCTGCGGATTTCGACAGCCATCCGAACACGGGCGGTGGCGTCCAGCCGGTGAGATCGATCTCGGCATCGAGGCCGTCGGGCAGGCAGCGCGGCAGGTTCTCGGTGATGCCGCCGCCGGTGATGTGCGCGAGGCCTTTCACATGGCCCGAGCGGATCGCAGCCAGTGCGCTCTTCACATAAAGCCGCGTCGGCGCGATCAGCGCCTCGGCGAGTGTCTGCTTGGCGGAGAACGGCGATGGCGCGTCATAGGCAAGGCCGACTTGTTCGACCACGCGGCGTACCAGCGAATAGCCGTTGGAGTGCACGCCAGAGGACGCGACGCCGATCACGACATCGCCTTCGCGCATGTCGTCTGTGCGCGGCAGGATGTGTCCACGTTCCACCGCGCCGACCGCAAAGCCCGCGAGATCGAAATCCCCCTTGGCGTAGAGGCCCGGCATCTCCGCCGTCTCGCCGCCGATCAGCGCGCAGCCGCTTTCCTTGCACGCATGCGCGATGCCTTCGATCACGACGGTCGCAGCTTCGACGTCGAGCTTGCCGCTCGCGTAATAATCCAGAAAGAACAGTGGTTCCGCACCCTGCACGACGATGTCGTTTACGCACATCGCGACGAGGTCCTGCCCGATGCCGCCGAACAGCCGCGTCTCGATCGCGATCTTGAGCTTGGTTCCCACGCCGTCGGTCGAAGCGACCAGAACCGGATCCTTGAAACCGGCAGCCTTGAGGTCGAACAGCCCGCCGAAACCGCCCAGTTCCGCGTCCGCGCCCGGCCTTCGCGTCGCCTTTGCCGCGGGTCCAATGCGAGAAACCAGCTCCTCGCCCGCGTCGATATCGACACCGGCGTCCTTATAGGTGAGAGAGTTGCGGCCGTGGTCTGTTGTCATCGTATGATCCGGCGCGACGGAGGCCCGCGCCGCCTTCGTTTAAGCAGGCAAGCGGAACCGCGCAACCCTGACGCCAGATGGCCGTGGTTGATTCCGTTTAAGGAGAATTGGAGGCTTTATGTCGCTTGAAGGCGCAATCGCGGCCCATCGTTTCGGTCTCGGCGCCCGTCCCGGAGAGATCGACAGCGCCTCGAGTAGCCCGAAAGCGTGGCTGCTGGCCCAGATCGACCGGCCCGCGGAACAGCCCAAAGCCCCCGACGGACAGCCGCTCCTGAATATCGGCCAGCTCCTAAAGCTCGAGACGCAGTACAAGATCGACAAGTTCATGTCCAAAGGCGGCGCAACCAAGGACGATCCGAAGGCGGGCAAGGCCCAGAACCTGCGCAAGGAACAGTATCTGCGCGAACTTGGTGCGCGCTATGCGCTCGGCTTTACGACCGCGCGCCCGCTTGCGGAGCGTCTCGTCTGGTTCTGGAGCAATCACTTCACGGTCTCCTCGCACGGACAGACGGCGCTCTATGTCGGCGCCTTCGAGCGCGAGGCCATCCGTCCCCACATCAACGGCACGTTCGAGGACATGCTGTTCGCCGTCTGCATGCATCCGGCGATGCTGATCTATCTCTCCAATTATCGCTCGATCGGACCGGGCTCCATGGCTGCCGACAAAAAGGGCAAGGGCCTCAACGAAAACCTCGGCCGCGAACTTCTGGAGCTTCACACGCTCGGCGTCGATGGCGGCTATACACAGGCAGACGTTATCGCGATGGCGAAGCTGATCACCGGCTGGAGCGTTTACGCCGACAGGCCGAACGGCTTCGGCTTCTACGCCAATCGTCACGAACCTGGTTCAATCACCCTGCGCGGAAAGACCTATCCCGCGGGCTGGGATGGCGGTGTCGCCGCGATCCGCGATCTCGCGCACGATCCGGCGACCGCGCGCCATATCGCGGCCAAGTTCGCGCAGCATTTCATCGGCGAAAGCCCGCCGGCCGCTTCGGTGTCGAATCTCGAAAAGACGTTTAAGGACACGCGCGGCAATCTCCATGCGCTCGCCGAAGCGGCGGTGAACGACCCCGCAGCCTGGACGCCGGAGCCGAAGAAGATGCGCCCGCCCGTCGAATATGTGACGGCTGCCATGCGCCTGACGGCATGGCCGCACGGCACCGCCGCCGCGCAGCAGGATGGGCAGCTCCGCCGTCTGGTGCGTGCCTCCCAGCAAATGGGGCAGATGCCGCTCGCTGCGCCGTCGCCCAAGGGCTGGCCTGACGATTCCGACTCCTGGACCGGCGCCGACGCGCTGTTCGACCGCATCGAATGGGCGAAGGAGGTCGGCAACAACATGCCCGGCACAGCCAACGCGATCGCAATCGCGGAACAGGGGCTCGGACCCTTGCTGCGCTCGGCAACAAAGTCCGTCATGGCCAAGGCATCGTCGCAGGGTGAGGCGCTCGCGCTTCTGCTCTCGAGCCCCGAAGTCATGCGCCGGTAACAGGGATACGTTCGATGAATACACGCCGTTCTCTTCTGAAGACCTTGACCGCCGCCGGCGCGCTTGCGGTTTGGGATGCACCGATACGCTACGCCTTCGCCAGTGTACCGACTGACCGGCGGCTGGTGGTTGTCGTGCTGCGCGGAGCGCTCGATGGCCTCGCCGCCGTGCCGCCGCATGGCGACAAAGACTATGCGGCGATGCGCGGACAACTTGCGCTGGACAAGACCGGTCCGGCCGGATTGCACGATCTCGACGGCTTCTTCGGGCTGAACCCGGGTCTCACCAATGTGAAGGCGATGTACGATGCGAAGGAAGTTCTGATCTTCCACAACATCTGCTCGCCCTATCAGAACCGCTCCCATTTCGATTGCCAGAAGGTGCTGGAGAGCGGCGGCGCCAAGCCGCACATCGTCAACGATGGCTGGCTCAATCGCGCGCTGACGCCGATGGGACTCGCGACCGGAACCGGCGCGGTTGCGATCGACCAAGCGCCGCCGTTGCTGCTGTCCGGGCCTGCGCGCACCACGAGCTGGATGCCGGCCGTCATGCCTGAACCCGATGCCGCGTTCATCGCCAAGGTGAAACAACTCTATGCCGGCGATCCCACGCTCTCCGCCGCGCTCTCGGGTGCGGTCGATCTGCAGGCGCAGGTCAAGGCGGGCGATGACGATCCCTACGCCATGAACGCAAACCACAAGGCAGCCTATGGCAACCTGACGCCACTCTTTGCAGGTGCGGGCAAATTGCTTGCGGGCGCGCACGGGCCGCGCGTCGCCGTGCTCGAAGCCGGTGGCTGGGATACCCACGTCCAAGAAGGTGCCAGCACTGGAAACCTCGCGCGGCGCTTGCAGGCGCTCGATCAGGCGCTCGACGCCCTCAAGACCGCGCTCGGTCCGGCATGGTCCAAGACGGTCGTGGTCATGGCGACCGAATTCGGCCGCACCGTGAAGCCCAATGGGAGTGCCGGAACCGACCACGGCACCGGTACGGCTGCCTATGTCCTGGGTGGCGCTGTGGCCGGAGGGCATGTCCGCGCGGAATGGGTTGGCTTGAACCCCGCCGTTCTCAAGGATGGCCGCGACCAGCCGGCGCGCACCGATCTGCGCGCGCTGTTCAAGGGTATCCTTGCGGAGCATATGGGCGTTGGTCAGGCGGCGCTCGGCACGACCGTGTTCCCCGATAGCGGAAATGTCACACCGTTGAAGGGTTTGGTCCGGGCCTGAGCCGTCGCTTTCGCATTGCGGGACCGCCCATTATAGTCCGCGGGCCCGACATTCAGGTCTTCGATGCGACGGTTCCGTTATGCCCTGGCGCTGGCCTTTGCGCTTGCCGCCACACTTTCCGTTCCCCAGCGTGGGGTGGCGGAGGACCTTTATACGGTCGGCGGAATCCACGTCGATGCAAGTGCTGCGTCGAGTTCGGTCGCCCAACTCGCGGCCCTCGCCCAGGGGCGTCCCAAGGCGTGGGCGATCCTCTACAAGCGCCTCACCCGCGGCCAGGATGCAACGCGATTGCCGCAGCTCGACGACGCGCAGCTCCAGCGCATCATCCGCACCTTCAATGTGAGCGGCGAGAAGCGCTCGACGACACGTTACGTGGCGAATGTCAGCTACAGCTTCAACCCCGATGCCGTGCAGCACATCCTGCAATCGTCGGGCATCGCCTTTGCGCAGGCTCAGGCAAAGCGCATCCTGGTGATCCCCTTCGCGCCGAATTATGCGCGCAATTCGGGCTGGGCTGCGGCGCTCGCGAATCCAGGTCTCATGGCCGGGGTGGTGCCGTTCGCGCTTCCCAATGGCGCAATAGATCAATCTACCCTTGGTGGCCTTTCGTTCGACAGCGCGACCTGGAACGATGTCGAGCCGGCGGCGTCGCGCATCCGCTCCAACGAAGCCGTGCTGATGATGGCGGTGCCGAACGGCAACCATCTCACCGTGACTCTGAAGCGCGTGGGCGCGGGCCAGTTGCCGATCAAATCGAGCGTCGATGTCCCAATGTCGCCCGGAGGGGCGCCGGCGACCTATTCCGTGGCGGCGGATGCGGCCGTGCACGCGCTCGAGGAGATGTGGAAGGCGCATTCCGCCGTCGATTTCAGCCAGACCGGCCGTCTGACCGCCAATGTGCGCATCGCTTCGCTGTCGCAATGGGGAAGTCTGCAAACCGCGATGACGGCTGTTCCCAACGTGTCGAGTATGGCGGTCCAGGCGATGGATATCGGCGAGGCACGTGTGACGCTCAATTATCTCGGCTCGATCGATCAGCTCCGCGACGCACTTTCCGCACAGGGAATTTCGCTGACCACGCGCGGCGGGGAATGGACGCTCTCGAACTCCGGCCCGCCAGGATGAACCTCGTCCGCCACCTGCCGAATTTCCTCACCGCCGGCCGCCTTTGCGCCGCGCCGTTGACCGCCTATCTGATCCTCAAAGGATACGATGCCGCAGCGCTCGGTGTGTTTGCGTTCGCGGGGCTGAGCGATGCGCTGGACGGTTATCTCGCGCGGCGTTTCGCGTATGCGACACGGTTTGGGGCCTATCTCGATCCGGCGGCGGACAAGATCTTGATGCTGGCGAGCTTCGTTACGCTGACGATGATCCATGCCGTGCCGTTCTGGCTGACGGCGCTTGTGATCGCGCGCGATCTGGCGATCGTGATCGGCGTGGGTGTGGCGTGGCTGTTTTCGCTCCCGCTCAAGATCGAGCCGCTCTATATCGGCAAGGTGAGCACCGTGATCCAGGTGGGCTATATCGGTTTGGTGCTGCTGCTCCTGGCTCTCAATGCAGATCAGCCGGGATTGGTGATGGCGGGGACGATCATCGCCGCTTCCGTCACGGCGGCCTCCTGGCTCGTTTATGGTCAGCTGTTGGTTCGCGCGCTCGCGCTCGGGCGCCGTCCGGCCTGACCTTGGTGTCCCAACTCGTTCTGCCGCTGGAGATGAAGCCCGCGCTCGGACGCGAGGATTTCATTGTTTCCGCGGGAAATCGCGATGCGGTCGCCTTCATCGGTGCCTGGCCCGATTGGCCCGCACCCGCAGCCGCGCTCTTTGGCCCCTCCGGCTCCGGCAAGTCGCATCTGGTCTCGATATGGGCCGGGCGCGCGGGCGCGCGCATCATCGGAGCCGCCGATCTGGGCGACGCAGTCCTGAGCGATGGCGGCGCAATTGCTGTCGAGAACGCCGGCGTTCTCGACGACGGGGCGGAGCGTGCGCTGTTCGCACTCCTCGAACGCGGCGCGCCGCTGCTTTTGACCGGCCGCGAAGCCCCCTCGCAATGGTCTGCGCACCTTCCCGATCTTGTGTCGCGCTATCGCGCGCTGCTCGCGTTCGGCCTCTGGGCGCCGGACGATGCGCTGCTGGAGGCCCTCGCGCGCAAGCTCTTCCAGGACCGCCAGTTGCAGGTTCCCGATACCGTGATCGCACAGATGTTGCGTTCGCTCGAACGTTCGCCGGAAGCGATCCGCGATTTTGTTGAGCGCGCCGACGAAAAGGCGCTGGCCGAAAAGCGTCCCATTACGGTCAGCCTGATCCGCGGCCTCCTTCCGCAGGCGGAACCATGACGCGTTTTTCCCTTCCAAATCCGTGTCATGACAGATTCACGTTTTTGCTCTAGGCTGACCGTGCAGTTGCGTGACAAGTTGTTGATGGCAAAAACAAAAACCAGAATCGCGTCGCAGACCACAGAAGCCGGTACGGTGGCCGAAGCGCCGCTGCCGGAAGACGATGCCGATTGCGACGCATTGGAACGTGCAGGTGCGCTTGCCGATGCCGTGGAGATTTTCTCCACCCAGGAAAGCGCGCTTCCGCCCGCCATCGACCCGTCTTCGCCCGGCCGCTTCATCAATCGCGAACTCTCCTGGCTCGCGTTCAACCGCCGTGTGCTGGAGGAGGCGCAGAACAAGCGCCATCCCGTGCTTGAGAGGCTGCGGTTTCTTTCGATCTCCGCGTCGAACCTCGACGAGTTCTACATGGTGCGCGTCGCCGGCCTCAAAGGCATGGTCACCGCCAGTGTCGCAACCGCGAGCGATGACGGGCTGACGCCGGCCGAACAGATCTCGCGCATCAACCAGACGGCCGGCGAGCTCATTGCCGACCAGCAAACGGTGTGGAGCGCGCTGCACACCGAGCTTTGCGCGGCGGGCATCTCCGTCATTGCGCCCGATAAGTTGAGTGCGGCTGATCGCGAATGGCTCGACGTCCAGTTCCGCGAGCAGATTTTTCCGGTGCTGACGCCGCTTGCCATCGATCCCGCGCACCCGTTCCCCTTCATTCCCAATCTGGGTTTCACGCTGGCGCTGAAACTCATGCGGCGCAAAGACAGTAAGAATGTCATGGCACTTCTGCCGGTGCCGTCTCAGCTCCAGCGTTTCTGGCGTTTGCCGAACGTTGACAAATCGGCGCGGTTTCTGCCGCTCGAGGACGTGATCGGGCTCAATCTCGACAAGCTTTTCCCCGGTCACACTGTCACCGGCAGCGGTCTCTTCCGCGTGCTGCGCGACAGCGAAGTCGAAATGGAGGAAGAGGCCGAAGATCTCGTCCGTCTGTTCGAGACGTTGCTGAAGCGCCGCCGCCGTGGCGATGTCATCCATATGAAATGTTCGAGCACGACGCCAGACGATTTGCGCGAGTTCATCGTCGGCCATCTGAAGCTCGAACCTGACGAGGTCGTGATCATCGATCGGCTGCTCGGTCTTTCCGATCTGCGAAAGCTCATTCTCGACGAACGGCCCGACCTTCAGTTCAAGCCCTATATCGCGCGCTTTCCGGAGCGTATCCGCGATCACGGCGGCGACTGTTTCGCCGCGATCCGCGCCAAGGACATCATCGTCCATCATCCGTTCGAGAGCTTCGATGTTGTGGTCCAGTTCCTGCGTCAGGCCGCGGCCGATCCCGACGTCGTCGCGATCAAGCAGACGCTTTATCGCACCAGCCACGATTCCCCGATCGTCAGCGCGCTCATCGAGGCTGCGGATGCGGGAAAATCCGTCACCGCACTGATCGAACTCAAGGCCCGGTTCGACGAAGCCGCCAACATCAAATGGGCACGCGATCTGGAACGCGCCGGGGTTCAGGTCGTTTACGGATTCATCGAACTCAAAACCCATGCCAAGGTAAGCCTTGTCGTGCGCCGGGAGAGCGGACACCTGCACACCTACGTCCACTTCGGAACCGGCAATTACCATCCGACGACAGCGCGCGTTTATACCGACCTGTCGCTGTTTAGTGCCGATCCCGCACTCGGCCGCGACGCGGCGCAACTCTTCAACTACATCACGGGCTACGCCGAGCCGGTCGGTCTCGAGAAGATTGCGATTTCGCCGTTGAGCCTGCGCGGACGGCTGATCGACTGCATCCAGGAAGAGATGATCCATGCGCGCGCCGGTAAACCGGCTGCGATCTGGGTTAAGCTGAATTCGCTTGTCGACGCGGGCATCATCGACGCGCTCTATCGCGCAAGCCAGGAAGGCGTGCGGGTGGAGCTTGTCGTGCGCGGCATTTGTTGTCTGCGCGCCGGTGTGCCCGGACTGTCGGACAATATCCGCGTGAAAAGCATCGTGGGACGCTTTCTGGAGCACGGCCGTATTGTGTGCTTCGGCAACGGCTATGGGTTGCCCTCGGCAAAGGCGAAGGTCTTCATCTCCTCGGCGGACTGGATGCCGCGCAATCTCGACCGCCGCGTGGAAGCGCTGGTGCCGATCGAGAATTCGACCGTGCATCAGCAGGTTCTGGACCAGATCATGGTGGCGCTGCTCAAGGACCAGGCGCAGAGCTGGACGATGAATGCGCATGGCCAATACGACCGCGATCCCAACGCCGCCTCGCAGGATGCGTTCTCGGCACATACCTATTTCATGACCAACCCGTCGCTGTCGGGCCGCGGCAAGGCGCTCAAGATCGACCAGCCGCGTCCGGTCGCCATCGTCACCAGGCGCGATTGATGTCGGGCGCCGCCTCCGCTCCGTTCGACCTCGGTCTTGGCGCGCCCTCGCGTTCGCGCAAGCGCGACAAGGGCCCGGTCGCCGTCGTCGATATCGGGTCCAACTCGGTGCGTCTTGTGGTGTACGAAAACCTGTCGCGCACGCCCGCGACGGTGCACAACGAAAAGGCGATCTGCAGCATTGGGCGCGACATGGTCACGACCGGGCGCCTGCATGCTGCCGGCATGGCGATGGCGCTGGAAGTGCTGGCGCGGTTCAAGATTCTCGCCGACGGCCTGCAGGTGACGATCCGCGAAGCGGTCGCCACCGCGGCCGCGCGCGATGCCGAGAACGGGCAGGATTTCATCCGCCGCGCGGAAGCCGCTTGGGGTGCGCCGATCCGTGTGCTCGCGGGCGAGGAGGAAGCGCGTCTCGCCGCCGAAGGCGTGCTGGCCGGAATTCCCGACGCAGACGGCCTTGTGGCCGATCTCGGCGGCGGCAGCCTCGACATGGTGTCGGTCAAGGGCGGCAAGATGGCGGACGCGCACACGCTTCCGTTCGGGCCGCTGCGCCTGATGGACCTGGCCAAAGGCAGTCCGAACAAGGCGCGCGATATTGTCGACGAAGGCCTTCATGCGCTGCCCGGCCTCAAGGCCCTCGACAAGCGCGCGCTTTATGCCGTCGGCGGGATCTGGCGCAGCGTGGCGCGCGTCGACATGGACGAGCACAATTATCCGCTCCACGTCCTTCAGGACTACACCATCCCGCGCGCGCGCGCGATCCGGCTCTGCGAAGTGCTTTCGGTACAGTCGCGCAAATCGCTCGACAGGCTGCGCTCGGTCTCCAAACGTCGCGCCGAGTTGCTGCCTTACGGCGCCATCGTTCTCGAACGGCTTCTGCTTGCGGCAAAGCTCGACTGCGTCGTGATCTCCGCCTATGGCCTGCGCGAGGGTCTGTTGTTCGCACAACTCGGGCCCGAAGAGCGCGCGAAGGATCCGCTCATCGAATTCGCGTCTGCCTCCAACGACCGGCTCGGCCGCGCACCGGCCTACGCAGCCGAAATGTATCAATGGATTGCTCCGCTGTTCCCGGAGGAGAGCGCCGATCTGCGGCGCATCCGCCATGTCGCGTGTCTGTTCTCTGACATCGGCTGGCGGCTGCATCCCGACGATCGCGCCATCGGCACCTACAACCAAGTGATTCACGCGCCGTTTGCCGGGGCGGATCATCGTGCGCGCGCTTTGATTGCGAGCGCAGTGTTCCATCGCTATTCGGGCGACGAAGAGGTCCCCAAAAACCTCGTCATCGAGGACCTGCTCGATGAGAATGACGAGAATCTGGCGCTGCGCATCGGGCTGGCCGCGAGACTGGCGTTCGCGTTGTCGGCCTCGGCGGTGGGGGAACTTGGGCATACCAAGCTCCGGATGACCCCCAGCAAGCTTCTCCTCGACGTTCCGCGCCGCCGCGAGGCGCTGGCCGGCGAGCCGGTCCAAAAGCGGCTGGGTGCCCTGGCCGCGGCGCTGGGCCGCAAGGGCGAAATTCTCATCGGTTAAGCGGGGTTAACGCCTGAAACTTGCGCCCCGGCGCACAAGGGTCTTTAACCACGGCAAGGCCATCTTATGTGGGTGCTTGGCCAGAATTGGCCGCGCAAGGACGAGCGCCGCGTAAGCACGGGCAATAGAAGGAGAGTTTCATGGGCGGCTTGAGCATTTGGCATCTGCTGCTGGTAGCAGCGGTCGTGCTGGTTCTGTTCGGCGGGCGCGGCAAGCTTTCCGACGTCATGGGCGATTTCGCCAAGGGCATCAAAAGCTTCAAGAAGGGCCTCGCCGACGAGGATACGCCGCCGCGCGAAATTCCGCGCGACGACGTCAAGAAGGACACGGCTACGCATTCCTGACGTGGCCTTAGGCGATGTTCGTCGATCTCAGCTGGAGTCACATCCTACTGCTTCTTGTCGTGGCGCTGGTCGTGGTGGGGCCGAAGGACCTGCCGCGCCTGATGCGCGAGGTCGGGCGCTGGGCCGGCAAGGCGCGCGCGATGGCCGATCAGTTCCGCAAAAGCTTCGACGAGATGGCGCGCCAGAGCGAACTCGATGAGCTTCGCCGCGAGATCGACGAGTTGCGCACCATGCGACCGGTCGCAGACATACAGCACCACGTCAGCGACGCGATCGTGCCCCCCGACCTAATGTCCCAGCCGCCCTTGGCGGACGATGCACCGCCCGCGCCGGAGACAGTGGCAGAGCCAGCTCCAGAGCCAACGCCTGAGGGCGAGAAGACGCCCGCGCCATGATCAAGCCGACGGAAGACGATGAGGCGCAAATCGAATCCAGCAAGGCGCCGCTGCTCGACCATCTGATCGAGCTCCGGCGCCGGATAATCTATTCGCTGCTCGCTTTGGCAGCAGGCTTCTGCCTCTGCTTCTATTTCGCTGAGCCGATCTATGCCTTTCTGACCGAACCTCTGGCGAAGGCGTTGGCCGGACATCCCAACAACCACCTGATCTATACCGCGATTTACGAGACATTCTTCACCTACGCGAAAGTGGGATTGTTCGGCGGGCTGTGCCTCGCGTTTCCGGTGATCGCTGCACAGGTGTGGCTGTTCGTGGCGCCGGGGCTCTATCGTCATGAGCGCAACGCGTTTCTTCCGTTCCTGATCGCGAGCCCGGTCTTGTTCATCGCCGGCGGCGCATTCGTGTTCTACGTCATGCTGCCTACCGCGGTGAATTTTTTCCTGGGCTACCAGACCCAAGCGACGGGAAAGACGCTGGGCATCCAGGCGCAGCTCAAAGTCAGCGACTGGCTCGATTTTGTGATGACCCTGATGGTGGCGTTCGGCCTCACCTTCCAGATGCCCGTGCTGCTGTCACTGCTCGGACGCGTGGGCATCGTGACGGCCGCGATGCTGCGGTCGGTTCGGCGCTACGCGGTTGTCGGCATTTTCGCGGTGGCGGCGATTTTCACGCCCCCCGACCTCTTCAGCATGGTGAGCCTCGCGATCCCGCTGGTGCTTCTCTACGAAGTCTCCATTGCCCTTGTCTGGCTGATCGAACGCGACCGCGCCAAAAAGGACGCGACACGGGCATAGGAACTTTACCGCGCGCATCCGCCGTGCCATGAGGCGCACAGCGGAGTGAGCCATGCACGACATCAAATTCATCCGGGACGACCACCAGGCCTTCATCGCAGGGCTGAACCGGCGCGGAATCGCCGATGCGCAGGCGATCTCGGAGGACATCCTCGACCGCGACCACGGTCTGCGCGCGCTGCAAACGCGGCTTCAGCAGGCACAGGCGCGCCGCAACGAAGCCTCCAAGCTGATCGGGCAGGCCAAAGCGAAGAAGGATGAGGCGCAGGCCACCGCCCTGATGGACGAGGTCGCGGGGCTTAAAGCGGAAATCCAGAACGGCGAAGAAGAAGAGCGCAAGCTGAAGGCAGAGCTCGATTCCATCCTCGCGTCCTATCCGAACATTCCTGCCTCCGATGTGCCGGACGGTGCGGACGAGAACGACAATGTCGAGGCGCCGGCGCGCGCGTTCGGTTCGCGGCCCGCGATGAACGCGGCGAAAGAGCATTTCGACCTCGGCGAAGCGCTCGGCATGATGGATTTCGAACGTGCGGCAAAAGTGTCAGGCGCGCGCTTTGTCTATCTGAAAGCGGGTCTGGCGCGCCTCGAACGCGCGCTCGGCATGTTCATGCTCGATCTGCACACGGACAATTTCGGCTATACCGAGATGGCACCCCCGATCCTTGCGCGCAATCATGCATTCTTCGGCACGACACAGCTGCCGAAATTCGAGAACGATCAGTTCTGGGCGATCAGCGGGGAATTGCTTGCCGACGTCTCTGCGGATGCGGCCGAAACTATCCGCGAGCACCGCTACGGCCTCATTCCGACGGCCGAAGTGACGCTGACCAACTACGTTCGCGAGGAAATCCTCGACGAGGAAAAGCTCCCGTTACGCTTCACGGCATGGACTCCGTGCTTCCGCGCAGAGGCGGGTGCAGCGGGCAAGGATACGCGCGGCATGATCCGGCAGCACCAGTTCTCGAAAGTCGAACTCGTCTCAATCACAACGCCGGAGCAATCCGAAGCCGAGCACGAGCGCATGACCGATTGCGCGCAGGAAGTCCTGAAGCGCCTCGGCCTGCATCACCGTGTCATGACGCTGTGCTCGGGCGATATGGGCTTTGCGGCGAAGAAGACCTACGACATTGAGGTTTGGCTGCCGGGTCAGAACCGCTTCCGCGAAATCTCGTCCTGCTCGAACTGCGGCGACTTCCAGGCCCGGCGCATGAACGCGCGCTATCGGCCAAAGGATTCGAAACAACCGCGCTTCGTTCACACGCTCAACGGTTCGGGCCTTGCCGTGGGCCGCACGCTGATCGCGATCATGGAGAACTATCAGCAGCCCGACGGCTCCATCGCCATCCCCGATGTGCTTCGCCCCTACATGGGCGGGATGGAGAAGATCGCGAAGCTGTGACCGATGTGCTCAAGTCGGCGCGCCTTACGCTCCGCCGCCTGGCTTTGAGCGATGTCCCGGCCATGCACGCGATCTTCGCAGATCCCGAGGCGATGCAGTACTGGTCGCGGCTGCCGCACACAGACATCGCCGAAACCGAAGACTGGGTCAAAAAGACCATCGAAGCTGTCGAGGCCGGTGAGGCTGACGATTTTGTCGTGGTGCATGGAGGTGGGCTCGTCGGCCGTGTGGGCATTTGGCGAGACAATGAACTCGGGCTGATTTTCGCGCGTTCCGTATGGGGAACCGGCATCGCGCGCGAAGCCACCGAAGCGCTCATCGAACGGTCACGGTTGCGTGGCATGACGTCGATCATGGCCGACATCGATCCCCGCAATCTTCGCGTCGCGCGATTCCTCGAGAAACTGGGCTTCCGCAAAACGGGCGAAGCGAAAGGCACCTACAAGATCGGAGACATTTGGACTGACAGCGACTATCTAACCTTGGCCCTGACTGGAGATCATTGAGTGCGAATTCTTGTGACGAATGACGACGGTATCCATGCACCGGGGCTGGCGGTTGCGGAGCGGATCGCCCGCGCGCTGACCGATGATGTCTGGGTGGTCGCTCCGGAAACCGAGCAATCCGGTGCCTCGCATTCGCTCACGCTGACGATGCCGCTGCGCCTGCGCGAGATCGATGAGCGCCATTTCGCCGTGACCGGCACGCCGACCGATTGCGTCATGATGGCCTGCGCGCAGGTTATGAAGGATGCGCTGCCCACGCTCGTGCTCTCCGGCGTCAATCGTGGCTCAAACCTCGCGGACGACGTGACCTATTCGGGCACGATCGCGGGTGCGATGGAGGGTTGTGCGCTGGGCATTCCGTCCATCGCGATGTCGCAATCCTACGGCTTTGAGCCCAAAGCGGAAATCAACTGGTCCTGCGGCGAAGTCCATGGACCAAACCTGATCCGGCGCCTCGTCGAGATCGGCTGGCCGAACGACGTGCTGATGAATGTCAATTTTCCCGACTGCGCGCCGGCCGGCGTGGCGGGTACCGAGATCACCATGCAGGGCAAGCGCGACATGCAGACCGCGGCGCTCGACCGGCGCATCGATGCCCGCGGCAATCCCTATTTCTGGATCGGCTTCAAGCGCGTGCGCAGCAATCCGCCCGTCGGCACCGATCTACGCGCGATTTACGACAAGCGCATTTCGGTGACGCCGCTACACCTCAATCTCACCGAGCGCGCGGTGATGGAAAATCTGCGCGAGACCTTTGCGAAGCCATGACCGACCCGCGCGTCATCCAGTTGATCATGACGCTTCGCCGCCAGGGGATTGACGATCAGCGCGTTCTCGGCGCTATCGAGCGCACGCCGCGGGATTTGTTCGTCGATGAGCCGTTCGCGCACCGGGCTTACGACAATTCGGCGCTCCCCATCGCCTGCGGCCAGACGATCAGCCAGCCTTACGTCGTGGCTTATGTGACGCAGGAGTTGAAGCTGGAGCCGCAGATGCGCGTGCTCGAGATCGGCACCGGCTCGGGCTATCAGGCGGCGGTGCTCGCCCCGCTCTGCCGCCGCGTCTATACGATCGAGCGGCACAGGCCGCTGCTGCGCGAGGCCGAAGCCCGTTTCAAGGCCCTCAAACTCGCCAATGTCGTGACCCGGCACGGCGACGGGTTCGATGGCTGGCCAGAGCAGGCGCCGTTCGATCGCATCCTGCTGTCGGCAGCCGTCAGCGAGGTGCCTGTCAACCTTACCGAACAGTTAAAACCAGGCGGATGGCTGATTGCGCCCGTGGGTTCTGTGCCGAAATCGGACGATTTCGCGATTTCGGCAAGCTTTTCTCAATATTTGACGAAGATCATCAGGGACGAGAACGGGACCCGGCACGAAGAGCTGATCCCGGTCATGTTCGTCCCGATGGTGACGGGCGTGCCTCAGGAGGCAAGGAAGCCCGATGATGTGGGCAAGAAGTCTTGAACGAAGCGGTTTGATGCTGGCAACGCTGGCGTCGCTGTCGCTTGCCGCCTGCACAACGTCGCCGCGCACCCAACTCGCCTGGGGGGTCCAGGATCACTTCACCCCGCATACGACCGACCCGCACACCGTCCGGTTCGAGGGCTCGGTCAAGCTGCCATCGCCCCAGAGGCGCGTCGCCTCCACACAAGTCTATCGTCAGAACCTGCCTCCGATTCCAACATCGAAGCCCGCGACCGAGAAGCTAGCGACCGGGAAGCCCGCGACCGAAACCACAGGCTGGTTCAACTGGGCGATGCCCTCCCAACCGCAAACGCAACCTGTGGAACGGCCGGTGCAGCAGACGCAGCCGAGCGTCGTGGCACAGGATGCGCCGCAGTTCCGCTGGCCGGTCGCCGGACGGATTCTCTCGAGCTTCGGCGGCATAACGGGCGGCGAGCGGAACGACGGGATCAATATCGCGGCTGCGCGCGGTGAGCCGATCCATGCGTCCGCGTCCGGCATCGTCACCTATTGCGGCAACGAGCTCAAAGGCTACGGCAATCTCGTGTTGATCCGTCATGGCGACGGTTATGTGACGGCCTATGCGCATGCGGACAGCATCGCGGTCGGACGGGGCGATCATGTTGACGCCGGACAGGTGATCGGCACCGCCGGTTCGAGCGGCGATGTCGACGTTCCGCAACTGCATTTCGAAATCCGCCGCGGTGTGCGGCCGGTCGATCCCAGAACGCTGTTGCCCAGGTCGCTGATCGTCGCGTCGAATTAATCGAGCGTTTTTCCCAAACGTCCTGCCGCATCCTGGATGAACTGCCAGGCGACGCGGCCCGAACGGCTTCCGCGCGCTGCAGCCCAGGCAAGAGCACTCGCGTGCAGGTCATCCAACGCGATGCAGTAGTGCGCGGCATAGCCGTCGACCATCGCGAGATATTCGTCCTGTCCGCAATTGTGGAAGCCGAGCCACAGACCGAACCGATCGGACAGCGACACTTTCTCTTCCACCGCCTCGGAAGGATTGATCGCGGTCGAGCGCTCGTTCTCCATCATGTCCCGCGGCATCAGATGGCGACGGTTCGACGTCGCGTAGAGAAGCACGTTCGCCGGGCGTCCCTCGATGCCGCCTTCGAGCGCGGCCTTCAGCGATTTGTAGCTGGTGTCGTCCTTGTCGAAGGAAAGATCGTCACAATATAGCAAAAAGCGCCGCCGGTCGCCCCGAAGCAGGCGCAAGAGGGAGGGCAGCGTTGCGATATCCTCGCGGTGGATCTCGACCAGAACCAGCCGCGCGGGCGGTTTGCGCGGGCGATTGATCTCGGCATGGATGGATTTCACCAGCGAGCTTTTGCCCATGCCGCGTGCGCCCCAAAGGAGCGCGTTGTTGGCGGGCAGTCCGCCCGCAAAGCGGCGCGTGTTCTCGAACAGGATGTCGCGCGCCTGGTCGATGCCCTTGAGCAGGTGCAGCGGCAGGCTGGCCACCCGCCCGACCGCGACCAGACCGCCTTGCGCAGGCTCCCAGACGAAGGCATCGCCGCCGGCCGGCGCTTTGGCCGGGAGGCCCTGCGGGGCGAGGCGTTCCAGCGCTGCCGCAATGCGCGTCAAAAGCCCGTTTTTGGCGTCTGCCATGGCCTAAAACCCAGGGTTTGTGCGGTTGCAATAGGGGCAACCGGGGCTATAGTCCGCGCCCGCACGGGGGGCGCCGCCGCCCGCAGATTTCAGGAAGGGGCAATCGCCCGGCATGGATACGAACTTTCTCACCACGATCGCGCCGCTGATCTTCATTTTCGCGATCATGTATTTTCTTCTCATCCGTCCGCAACAGCAGCGCATGAAGCAGCACAAGCAAATGGTGGAGAACGTGCGTCGTGGCGACACCGTGGTCACGGCCGGTGGCATCGTGGGCAAGGTGACAAAGGTCGGCCAGCCCGAAGATCCCGAGATCACGGTCGAAATCGCGGACAACGTCCAAATCCGCGTCGTGAAGTCGACGCTGAGCGAAGTGCGCGCCAAATCCCAGCCCGTCGACAGCAAGGGCAGCTGAGGTAGGAAGATGCTGCACGTCTCATTCATTTCCCGCGTCCTGGTGGCGTTGATCCTGATCGGCGGGCTTCTCGTTTCGCTGCCCAACGTGCTGCCGCCGAGCGCGCGCGCGCATCTTCCGGCATGGTGGGGCAATCAGACCGTCAGTCTCGGACTCGATCTTCAGGGCGGTTCCTATCTGTTGCTCGAAGTGCAACTCGATCAGGTCCAGAAGGATAAGATCGAATCGCTCAAAGGCGACGTTCGCCATGCGTTGCGCAAAGCGCGCATCGGCTATCAGTTCCTCGATGACACGGGTGACGACGCTGTTGGCGTCCACGTCCTCGAAAACGACCGCGCCGATGAAGCGCGGACGCTGATTCAGAATCTCAACCCGACCATGAGCGGCGGCGTGCTGTCGATCGGCGCGCGGGAATACGATCTGAACGAGCCCGGCGGCAATCGCTTCGTCTTGAAGATGACCGACGCCTACAAGAAGCAGGCGAAAGAAGACATCGTCACCCAGTCCATCGAAGTCGTGCGCCGCCGTATCGACGAGATGGGTACGCGCGAACCCACCATCGAACGGCAAGGCGACGACCGTATCGTCGTTCAGGTGCCGGGACTTTCCGATCCCAAGCGGCTCATCGACCTCCTCCAGACGACGGCAAAGATGACGTTCCAGCTGGTGGATGAAACGGCCGATCCCATCCAGGCCGCGAAGGGCGTCATCCCGATCGGGTCGGAACTGCTTCCGCAGAAGCCCGAGAGGAATGGCGCCAATCCCGGCCCCATCGTCGTCCAGAAGCGTATTCTGGTGACGGGTGACCGGCTGACCGACGCACAGCCAGGCTTCGATCAGCAGACCGGTCAGCCTGACGTCAACTTCAAATTCGATTCCGTCGGCGCCAGGCAATTCGGCGATGTGACCAAGGACAATGTCGGCCACCGCTTCGCGATCGTGCTCGACAAGAAGGTCATCACCGCGCCGGTCATCCAGAGCGTCATCCTGGGCGGACAGGGCCAGATCACCGGAAACTTCACCACCCAGCAAGCGAATGACCTCGCGTTGCTGCTGCGTGCAGGCGCGTTGCCGGCGCCTTTGAAACCGATCGATCAGCGCACCGTCGGTGCCGAGTTGGGCGCGGACTCCGTCAATGCCGGCAAATGGTCGACGCTCGCGGGCCTTGTGCTCGTCGTCCTCTTCATGATCGCACGCTACGGCATGTTCGGCGTGTTTGCCGACATTGCCCTGACGTTCAACGTGGTGCTCCTGATCGCGATCCTGACGCTTCTGGGGGCGACGCTGACCCTGCCGGGTATCGCCGGTATCGTGCTCACCATGGGCATGGCGGTCGACGCCAACGTGCTGATCTATGAGCGCATTCGGGAAGAGCAGCGAAACGGCCGCGGCATGATCGCGTCCATCGATACCGGCTTCCGCCGCGCCATGAACACCATCATCGACGCCAACATGACCCACCTGATCGCGGCGCTGATCCTGTTCCAGCTGGGCTCGGGACCGGTGCGCGGCTTCGCGGTCACGCTGGGGCTTGGCATCATCACCTCTTTCTTCACGGCGGTGATGGTGACGCGGCTGATCGTGGTCTACTGGCTCACCTGGCGCAGGCCCAAGACGCTCACGATCTGAGAAAAAGGGCTGAACAAGGCCGAAAAAGAGGTAAACTGCCCCCCGGACTCAATCAGGGGGTAGACGGCCATGGCCGCATTTTTCGCCAATCTTCGCAACACGCTGGTCGCAGGCACAATTCTCGCGGTCATCGTTCTCTTCATCCGCATCATCATGGGCGGTCTCGATCTCGCGAGCCTTGCCTTCTGGATGTTCGTGGTGCGGTGGCTGCACATCATCTGCGGCGTGATGTGGATCGGCCTGCTCTGGTACTTCAATTTCGTCTCTACCCCGACCATGCCGAAGATCCCCGCCGAACTGAAACCGGCGCTCGGCAAGTTCATCACGCCGGCGGCGCTGTTCTGGTTCCGCTGGGGTGCGATGGGCACGATCGTCTTCGGTATTATCCTTGCGTGGATGAACGGCTATCTAATTCAGGCTTACACGCTCGACGCGACGGAGCATTTCGCAACCACAAGCTACGTCCTTATCGGCATCGGCATGTGGCTGGGCACGATCATGTGGTTCAACGTCTGGTTCGTAATCTGGCCGAACCAGCAGAAGGCGCTCAATATCGACAACGCCTATCCGGACCTTGCACAGCCGCAGAAGGACGCATCGGCCAAGACCGCGGGCATGTTCTCGCGTATCAACACGATGCTCTCGATCCCGATGCTGTTCTGCATGGCCGCGGCATCGCATATGCCGTGAGAAGCTGCGTCTCGCGATCTCGAATGGGGGCCGCCCGGGCAACCGGGCGGCTCTTTCGTTGATGCGCGAGAACGCCGCTTTCGAAGCCTGCGCCGCGATGGTCCGCAAGGCCGATCCGGATCGCTATTTCTCGGCCCTGTTTGCACCAGCCGGAAAGCGGCCGTTCCTGTTGGCGCTTTACGCATTCAATGTCGAACTGGCGCGCGTGGGCGCAAGCGTGCGCGAACCGATGATGGGCGAGATTCGCCTGCAATGGTGGCGTGAGACGCTGGAAGGTGCGCGCGCCGGCAAGACACGCACGCATGACGTCGCGCGTGTGCTCGCCGAAACCTTCGCGGATGTCGAGCTTCCGGCAGCCCTGTTCGACGCCATGGTTGACGCGCGGGCGTTCGACTTTCTCGAGGGCACTTTTACCGATGCCGAAAGCCGGGATGCCTATCTGGATGCCACGTCGGCCAATCTGATGCGGCTCGCGGCCCGGGTGCTGGGAGCAGGGGATAGGTTCGACGATCTCGCGCGCGAAGCGGGTCTGGCTTACGGGCTTGCGGGTCTCTTGCGCAATCACGCCACTGGCAGCGCGCGTGCGATGCTGGATGAAACTGGTATTGCCCCCGCCCTTCGGGATGCAAAAGAGCATCTCGATCGGGCGCGCCGGTTCAAAAAACCTGGCACGGCGCTCGCCGCCTTCCTGCCCGCGGCGCTCGTCCGGCTTTATCTGCATAATCCGGCGAAGGACATTCCGATCCACCGCCGCCAGATCGGGCTGCTCAGCGCGTCCCTGCGCGGCCGGATCTGATCATTCCGCTGCTGCGCGGTTGCCGAGCCAGATATCGAGATCGGCGATCGCGCGATGCGACATCGCTTTTTTGCGGTCTTTGCCGCGCGCGCCTTTCAGTTCTGGAAACAGGCCGAAATTCACGTTCATCGGCTGAAAGGTCTTGGCATCGGCGCCGCCGGTGATATGACTGAGCAGAGCGCCGAATGCCGTGGTTGGCGGCGGTGCAGCGGGCGTTTTGCCTTGCGCCTCCGAAGCCGCAAAACGCCCGGCAAGCAGCCCGATCGCGGCACTTTCGACATAGCCCTCCACGCCGGTGATCTGGCCTGCGAAGCGCAGCGATGGCCGTGCTTTCAATCGCAATTGGCCGTCGAGCAAGCGCGGGGAGTTGATGAAGGTGTTGCGGTGAAGACCGCCCAGCCGCGCGAATTGGGCGTTTTCAAGCCCCGGAATCATGCGGAAGATATGCGTTTGTTCGCCGTGTTTGAGCTTGGTCTGGAAGCCCACCATGTTCCACAGCGACCCGAGCGCATTGTCCTGCCGGAGCTGGACGACCGCATAAGATCGCTTGCCGGTTCGCGCATCAGAGAGCCCGACCGGCTTCATCGGTCCGAAACGCAGCGTGTCCTCGCCACGCGCTGCCATCACCTCGATGGGCAGGCAGCCTTCGAAATAGGGCGTCGACTTTTCCCATTCCTTGAAGTCGGTCTTCTCGCCCGCGAGCAGCGCCGCGATGAACGCTTTGTACTGCGACTCGTCCATGGGGCAGTTGACGTAGTCGGCGCCGTCGCCCTTGTCGTAGCGCGATTGCATCCAGCAGATATCGAAATCGATCGACTCGCGATGCACGATCGGCGCGATGGCATCGAAGAAGGCGAGGCCTTCATCATTCGTGAGCGCGCGGATCGAGTCCGCGAGCGCTGCAGAGGTCAGCGGTCCCGTAGCGATGATGGTCGATGCCCATTCCGCCGGCGGTAAGCCGGCAATTTCTTCACGGCAGATCGCGACACGGGGATGACGGGCGAGGGTGTCGGTGATCGCGCGGGAAAATCCTTCGCGGTCCACAGCGAGCGCACCGCCGGCCGGGAGCCGGTGCGCGTCGGCCGACTGCAGGATCAACGAGCCGGCACGGCGCATCTCCTCGTGCAGCAGGCCGACGGCATTGTTTTCCCAATCGTCGGACCGGAGCGAATTGGAGCAAACGAGTTCCGCGAGGCTGTCCGTCTGATGGGCGTCGGTTCCGCGCACGGGCCGCATCTCATGCAGAACGACCTCGCACCCCGCCTCCGCGGCTTGCCAGGCCGCTTCGCTTCCTGCGAGGCCCCCACCGACAATGTGAATGAGGTGTGTCATCGCGTTGCTATAGCGAACACGAGAATGTTATTCCAGCAGATGAGAGCGGCTCGCAACATGCGCTCAATGGCGCAATTCGCTTGCCAACCTTTCCGCGTCGTAACAATGTTCGGCCCCGTAGCGGGCATCTGCTCGCGCATCCAGAAAAGAGGGAGAGTTCCGTGTCTGTTACTCGACTGAGCATAGCCGCGTGCGCGGCAGCGTTAGCCATGGCCGCCTTGCCTGCACAGGCGCTGGTCCACGGCTCCTATCACATCTTTCCGACGAAATCCTATCTCGAGAAGCAGTCCAAAGAAGGGCGGTGGGTCACGCCCTCCGGCCCGATGAACTATTACGGTGGCTCGGTGCTCGCGAACGTCAAGCTGGTCTCGATCATGTGGGGCAGCAACGTGAATCCGATTACGGTCAACGCGATTCCCGGCTTTTCGTCTGCGATCGTCAACAGCACCTATGTCGATCAGATGGCCGAGTACAACACAAAGGGCGCCACCTCGATCAACGGTCACAGGAGCACCAAACAGGTGATCAACCGCGGCACCTATCTCGGTCAGGTCGTGATCAATCCGAAGAACAAGTCGACCAGCCTGACTGACGACGACGTCCAGGCTGAACTGCGGCACCAGATCAAGATCGGTGCGCTGCCGCCGCAAGATCTGGATACGCTCTACATGGTTTATTTCCCGGACGGCATCACGATCACGCTGGACGGACTAGTCTCATGTCAGAGTTTCGGCGCCTATCACTTCGCGACCAACGACCTGAAGCTGTCCAAGAACAACCTCTTCTACTCGGTGGAGCCGAGCTGCCATTACAGCATCACGAACATCACATTCGCGGCGTCGCATGAGTATGCCGAAGCGACGACCGACAATGTGCCGACGCCCGGCTCGTTCCCCGACTTCCCGCAAGCCTGGAACGACGCGGACGGCTTCGAGATCGGCGACAAGTGCGGCGGCGGCGGCACGTTGACGTCCAGCTCAGGTCACTGGACCGTGACCCAGTACTATCTCAACACCAAGAACGGCTGCAGCACGGGCAATTATACCAGCCCGTAAACGATACACGGACGGCCGGATATTCTCCGGCCGTCCGCTTTCGCCTTTCCTGCCCTGATATTTAGTGTCATTCTCACACGGGAATGCGACTTCGCCGACACGGCGAAGCATGCGGGCGGAGCGAACTATGAAATTCATCCTTGGACTGCTCGTGGCAATGGTGCTGCTGCCAGCCGCTGCTTTTGCGGATCAAGACACCTGTCCACGTCCCGCCGCCGGAAGTGAAGTCGCGCAACCGCCAGACCTCTACAGTCAGGCAGGCGTACTCAATGTGACGCTCGGCTATTTCACGGCGGTCGACAGTCTTCAACGCACGCTGTTCTGCTTCGTGACGGATGACGGCAAGGAATCGCCGACGCTGCATGTCAAACCCGGCGACACGATCAACATCACCCTGACCAACAGGCTGGCCGCGATGCCGGGTGCGCCCTCGATGCGGGTGTCGAACGACAGCACGGTCTGCGGCAGTCCCGACATGACTCCGACGTCGGTCAACATGCATTTCCACGGCACCAACACCTCACCGCAATGCCACAGCGACGAGGTCATCCATACGCTGATCAATTCCGGCGAGACGTTCACCTACAGGTTACGTATCCCGAAGGACGAGCCGCCGGGGCTTTACTGGTACCACCCGCACGTTCATGGAATTTCGTCGGTGGCACTCCAGGGCGGAGCAACGGGTGCGATAGAGGTCGAGGGAATTGAAAACATCCAGCCTGCGGTTGCGGGCTTGCCGCAGCGCTATCTCGTGCTGCGCGACCAGCGGTTGGGCGCTCCGAATTACGACACGGTGCTCACAGGCCCCTTCTGGGATGTTTCGGTAAACTACGTCCCTGTCTCGTGGCCCCAGTATCAGACTGGGATCATCAAAATGCAGGCGGGTGGCAAAGAGTTCTGGCGGGTCGTCAATGCCGGCGCCAACACGATCCTGGACATACAGCTTACCTATGACGGAACGGCCCAGCCGCTGCAGATCGTGGCTCTCGACGGCGTGCCGACAGGTTCAAAGGACGGCCACCACCAGGGCACGATTGTCACCCAGACCGACATCCTGCTGCCGCCGTCGAGCCGCGCGGAGTTCATCGTCACCGGCCCGCCTTCTTCTTCGACGGTCGCAATGCTTTCGACCGAGGCGATCGACGGTGGACCCGCGAGCGATAACAACCCCGCGCGGCCTCTGGCGCAAATCGTGACGACTGACGCACCAGTTCATTTGTCGCGGATGGCCGAACCGTCGGCGCCTGCGGGACACATGCGCTTCGACGATCTGGCGAACGCGAAGGTTACGCAGCAGCGGCTTCTGTATTTTTCGGAAAAGAAGCCGCCCGCTTCGCCGCCCGAGGTCGAACAGACGGTGTTCTTCATCACCGTGGACGGTCAGAAAGAGACACCCTTCGACCCCAACAACCCGCCGGCGATCATCACCAATCAGGGCGCTGTCGAGGAATGGACGATCCAGAACCGCACGGCGGAGGTGCACGAATTCCACATGCATCAGGTCCATTTCCTGGTCGAGGCGATCAATGGCGTTCCGATCCCAAAGAAACAGCAGCAGCTCTATGATGTGTTTCAGGTCGGATACTGGAACGGGAAGGGCACCCCGCCGAGCATCACGGTGAAGCTGGACTTCCGTGGGCCGACCGTCGGTGACTTCGTCTATCACTGTCACATCCTCGACCACGAGGACATGGGCATGATGGCGATTATCCGGGTTCTGCCGAGCAACGCACCGAAGTCAGCGAAGCAGAAGGCGGTTTAGCCCCACACCGCCGGCTTGCGGTCCTGCCATGGCCGCGCTTCTTCGAGTTGTGCGGCGAGGCGATAGAGCGTCGCCTCGTCGGCATAGCGGCCGGTGAACATCATGCCGATCGGGATGCCTGTGCTGGACATGCCCATGGGGAGCGACAGTGACGGCTGCCCGGTCATGTTGTAGGGCGGCGTGTAGCCGAACACCTTCGACTGGCGGCGGTTGAACTCGCGCGGCTCGACATTGATGGGATCGAGATAGCCGATCTCGGGTGCGGGGGCCAACGTCACCGGCGACAGCAGCACATCGAACTCCCGCCACAGCGCCAGGATCTGCCGCGAGATCAGCCGCAAATTTTGCAGGCCTTCGCCGATCATGGATGCCGTGAGCTTCTGGGCGCTGCGATAGCTCGCCCAGGCGAGCGGCTCCATCTCATCCTCGGTAGGATCGCGGCCGAGCATCTCCCGATGGCTGTCGATGCCGGCGACGAACATCGCGCCGGAAACGGCGCCTTGCGCGCGATAGAGTTTGCGCCAGTCGATCGGCAGGTCCTTCTTCACGATCAGCGTATGACCGAGTTCTTCCAAGGTTTTCGCCGTGGCGTCGAAGACCGCCTGCACATCGGGGTGCGGCGCAATTCCGCGTGGGACATCCGTGTACAATCCGATCCGCAGCCTGCCTGGCGAAGTCTTGATCTCGTCCATGTAGAGGCGCGCCTTGGGTACCGGCGCATAAGGCGCGTCGTCTTCTGGCCAGCCGGTCCAATCGAGCATCGCAGCCGAGTCGCGCACGGTTCGCGTCAGCACATGATCGACGACGAAGCCATGCGCGCGGCCGCGGTCGTCGGGCCCGCCCGGGTTGCGGTATTGCGTCGGTTTCATGCCGACGAGCCCGCATTGCGCGGACGGGATGCGGATCGAACCCAGTCCGTCGCTGCCATGCGCCATCGGCACCATGCCGCTCGCGACCGCCGACGCCGCGCCGCCAGATGAGCCGCCGCTTGAGTGGTTCGGATTCCACGGGTTGCGGCAGATGCCCAGATGACGGCCTTCGGTCGTGCCGGGAATGCCGAACTCCGGTGTGTTTGTCTTGCCCATCAGCACGACACCGGCCGCGCGATAGCGGCGCGTCAGTTCGGCGTCGCCAGGCGAGATGTTGTTGCGCAGATAGGCCGAGCCATTGGTCATCGGCCAGCCTGCGACGGGCATGCCGATGTCCTTGATCAGGAATGGCACGCCTTTGAACGGGCCGTCCGGCAGCCGCCCTTTTGCGTTGGCACGGGCTTCGTCATAAGCCTTGTAGACGACGGCATTCAGGGTCGGATTGTGCCGCTCGATGCGGGTGATCGCCTCTTCGAGTAGCTCGGCAGGGGAGACTTCGCCGCGGCGTACGAGATGCGCGAGGCCGAGACCGTCAAAATTATCGTATTGCGCGAATCCCATTGTCCGCTCCCGATTGGCCGGAAAGTGGTGTAACCCATGGCCCACCGAAGGGCCAGCATCTGGCCCTTCCGTTAGGATAAGGCCTGCATGCGGGAATACGCCTGGATCGTCGTCGGTGCGGGTTTCACCGGCGCCACCATCGCCGAGCGGATTGCGACCGAGCTTGACCAAAGGGTGCTGGTGATCGACCGGCGCGATCACATCGGCGGCAATGCGTACGACTATCCCGGCGACTATGAGATCCTGATTCACAAATACGGTCCGCATATCTTCCATACCAACAGCGAGAAGGTATGGACCTATCTGTCGCGCTTCACGCGCTGGCGCGCTTACGAACATCGTGTGCTCGGCTCGATCGATGGAAAGCTCGCGCCGATCCCGTTCAATCTCGATTCTTTGGACATCCTGTTTCCGAGCCGCGAAGCCGAGGCGCTATCGCGACAGCTGATCGAATCTTATGGGATGGAAAAGAAGGTCCCGATCCTGAAGATGCGCGAAGCGCAGAGCGGCGATCTGCGCGATCTGGCCGATTACATCTACGAGAAAGTGTTTCTCCACTACACGCTGAAGCAATGGGATCTAAGGCCCGAGGATCTCGATCCTTCCGTCAGCGCGCGCGTGCCCGTGCATATCAGCCGCGATCCGCGCTATTTCCAGGATACGTATCAGGCGATGCCGGACGAGGGCTATTCGGCGATGTTCTCGCGGATGCTCGATCATCCCAACATCCATGTTTCGACCGGAACGTCCTATGGCGACGTTCGCGACGAGCAGGAAAGCGCGAAAGTGATTTTCACCGGACCGATCGACGCGTTCTTCGACTATGCGTATGGGGCGCTGCCTTATCGCAGCCTCCGGTTCCAGCTCGCGAGCCTTCCGGCAGTCGAAGCGCAGCCGGTCGGCACGGTCAATTATCCCAACGATTTCGCATACACCCGCATCACGGAATTCAAGCACCTGACCGGTCAGACTGCGAACGGCACGGTGATCGTCGAGGAATATCCGCAGGCGCATGAGCCCGGAAAGAACGAGCCTTACTATCCCATCCCGACGCCGGACAACGCCGAGCGTCTGAAACCCTATCTGGCCGCAGCCAAGGTGCTGGAAGGAAAAGTTTGGTTCGCCGGCCGGCTCGGCGACTACGCCTATTACAACATGGACCAGGCTTGCGCGCGCGCACTTGCATTGTTCGAGAAGCAGATCGTGCCTTCGGTGCGTGGCTGATGCGCCGATATCTCCTGATCGTTCGTGCCGGCGACCGTTCGCTTCATCCCGGATGGTTGAAAGGTGCGCGCGACTGGGATCTGCACATCAGTTATTTCGGCGACAAAGAAAAGCCGTTCGGCGATCTCCAAGAAGGTGTGACGCTGTCGCGCGAGAAGGGTCCCAAATATGTCGGGCTGAAGGATTGTATCGACGCGCACAGCCATTTCCTGAACGACTACACCCATATCGGCCTGCCCGATGACGATCTCGCGTGTGGTGCCGCGGTCTGGAACACGGCGTTCCATGTGCTCGACGAAAGTGCAGCCGATCTCGGCCAGCCGTCGCTGCTCTGGCGTTCGTTCTATTCCTACGACATCACGATGCGGCGGCGCTGGCTGAAGTATCGCGTGACGGATTTCGTCGAAGTCATGGCACCGATCTTCAAGGCGGACTTCCTACGGGAGGTTCTGCCGACCTTTGCTGCGAACCGTTCGAGCTGGGGTCTTGACTACGTCTGGCGCGAAATCGCGAAACGGCAAGTGCGCAAGCTTGCCATTGTCGATGCGGCAGCCTTGTTGCACACCCGTGCGCTCGGGAAGGGCGGTCAGTACAGCGCAGCCAATATGGGTGGAAGCACGCAGCTTGGCGAATATCAGACGCTGCTCGATACCTACCAGATCACAGACACGTCGCGCAGGACGCTGTATGGTGTGCGCCCCGATGGACGTGTTGTGCGCAACGCCCTACTGCTCAATCGCAGGCTTTTGCTGCCGCGGCTTTATCGCGAGTGGAAGACCACAAATAAGATAGAAGTCGTATCCTAATCACATCGTCGGCGGCCGGCGGCTAGCCCACGGCGCGGCCTTTTCGAGCTGGCTCGCGAGCCTGAGCAGTCCAAGCTCGTCGCCGAAGCGTCCCACGAATTGCACGCCGATCGGAAGTCCTTCCTTGTTCCAGTGAAGCGGCAGGTTGATCGCGGGCTGGCCAGTCGCGTTCTGCATTGCGGTGAACGGGACATAGTCGATGATTGGCGCAAAGGATTTGTGCGGATCGCGCTCTTCCATGTCGAAGGTCCCGAGCTTCACCGGCGGAGCGCCGAGCGTTGCACTGAGCCAGAAGTCGTAGGTCTCGTGGAATCGGGCGGCCTCGCGGGCCGCGCTGTTCATGCTCTCCTTTGCGATCAGATAGGCACTTGCGGTGACCGACTTGCCGGCCTCGTAGAGGCCCCAGGTGAGGCCTTCAAACAGTTCCGACTTCGGCGTCTGGCCGGTCAGCATGGCGACGGTGTCGATGCCGGCCGCAAGATTGGCGCCCCAGAGCGCCAAAAAGCTTGGGAGGAGTGTGGCCTGATCCAGGTTGGGCGAGGCTTCTTCGACTTCGTGCCCGAGGCCGGCGCACAGCTTCGCCGCATGCTTCACGGCGGCCACACAATCGGGATGTAACGTTTTTCCATCCAACTTCTTCGTGTCGAATGCGATGCGCAGCTTCTTCGGCTTGCGCTTCGCGCCGGCGAGATAGGATTCCGGCGCCGGTGTCGAGCAATACGGATCGCCCGGCATGCCGCCGGCAACTGCATCGAGCGCCGCGGCCGTGTCGCGCACGCTACGCGATACGACCAGATCGACGCCCAGCCCATCGATCGAATCGGCGAAGTCCGGTCCCATGCTGGAGCGGGCGCGTGTCGGCTTCAGCCCGACAAGGCCGCAGCACGATGCCGGAATGCGGATCGAGCCGCCGCCGTCATTGGCGTGCGCAAGCGGCACGATTCCGGCGGCCACCGCAGCGGCCGAGCCGCCCGACGAACCGCCAGGCGAATGGTCCAGATTCCACGGATTGCGCGCAGGCCCGTAAAGGCGGGACTCCGTTGTCGGCACCAACCCGAATTCCGGCACGTTCGTCTTGCCGAATGCGATGAGGCCGGCCTGTTTGAACTTCGCCACCAGAAAGGAATCGTGCGGCCATGGAATCGGCGGAATGAATTGCGCTCCCTGGCGTGTCGGCATCCCTTGAGCGAATGCCAGAATATCCTTGAGCAGGAACGGCACACCGGCGAACGGCCCTTTCGAAAGCTTGCCCTTCGCCGCATCGCGGGCACGCTCGTAATCCTTGAAGATGATCGCGTTGAGAACCGGGTTCAGCCGCTCGGCGCGCCCGATCGCTTCGTCCAGAAGCTCGATCGGCTTGACCTTCTTCTTGGCCACGAGTTCGGCCAATCCCAGGCCATCATACTGCGCATAGTCGCCGATCATACCAGCCTCGTCCTTCGATATCCCGGCGCGACCCTAACCGAGGGCCGGTGAACGTGTCACGGAAGCTTCGGGACGCGATTTGCTCCCCACTCCGGCAGTCAATAGGATGCCATTAACCGGGCTGGCGGCATTCTCCACAGGCCTGCGATCGAGAGCTGCGCGTGAAGAAACTGCCCGTCGGCGAAGCCATCCGATTTGCCTATCATTTCACGTTTGGTCAGCTCGGCACGATTATCGGGCTGGTCTGGATTCCGCTGGTGGTGATCGCGGTTCTGCAATTCCTGCCGTACGGCATGGGCGATGCGATGCTGTCGCGCGAAGACAATGCCGCCGCATATGCCAGCGCGCAGCTTCGGGCCATCCTGTTCATGTTCGTTATCGTGCTGATGTATGCCTGCATCTTCGTCTCGGTGACACAGCAGGCGCTCGGTCTGCGAAAGGGCGGAGCGATCTATCATTTCGCGATGGGACGTACCGAGCTGCGCATGTGGGGTTCGCTGCTTCTGCTGGGCGCAATCTTGTTTATGCTGCTCGCCGCTATCGGTCTTTTGACGTTTGTCGGCGCCGTCGCTGCGGGGAAATCGGTCGATCCCGCACTCGCCGGCCCGGTCATGAGTGCGCTTCTCTTCATCGGCGCATGCGCCTTTATTTACGTCGCGGTTCGCTTGGGATTTCTGCTGGCGCCGGCAACCGTCGTCGAGAAAAAGCTCGGGTTCGAAAGCAGCTGGAAACTGAGCCAGGGAAATTTCTGGCGTATCACGCTGGCGGTGTTCGTCGTGACACTGCCGATCTCAATCCTTGTTTTTGCCGCGCAATATGCCCTGATGGGCCGCGAACTCGTGGCGATGATGCAGCCCGGCATAAGTCTCGTGACATTCACGACGCGGCTGGAACTCGTTACGAGCCGCCACGCGCCCGAACTCATCGGCGTCAACCTGATTGTCGCGCCGTTCGTCTACGGTCTTTTTCTGTCCGCCGCGGCCTTCGCCTATCGGACACTCTCGACAGCACCGTCCGGACCGAACGCGGCCGAGCCTTCTGCGTCTTAGTCCGGAAATTCACTCCGCAGCTCTGAGCTTTTTCGCGGGCACGAATTTTTCCGGCGTGCGGCCTTTGAGCAGCTGTTTGAGATACTGTCCCGTATAGCTCCGCGCGACCTTTGCGACGTCTTCCGGCGTGCCCTGTGCCACGATCTCGCCGCCGCCATCACCGCCTTCGGGACCGAGATCGACGATCCAGTCGGCGGTCTTGATGACCTCCAGATTGTGTTCGATCACCACCACAGTGTTGCCGTTCGCGACGAGTTCGTGAAGGACCTCGAGCAGCTTTTTGACGTCGTGGAAGTGCAGGCCTGTGGTCGGTTCGTCGAGGAAGTAGAGCGTGCGCCCGGTGGCGCGGCGCGATAATTCCTTGGACAGCTTCACGCGTTGCGCTTCGCCGCCTGAAAGCGTCGTCGCCTGCTGGCCGATGGAGATGTAGCCGAGCCCGACACGCTTCAGCGTTTCAAGCTTCTCGAAGATGGATGGCACGGCCTTGAACAGCTCCGCGCCCGCCTCGACCGTCATGTCGAGCACGTCGGCGATGGAGTGGCCGCGGAACTTCACCTCGAGCGTCTCGCGGTTATAGCGCCTGCCCCGGCAGACGTCGCATTGGACGTAGACATCGGGCAGGAAGTGCATCTCGATCTGGATGACGCCGTCGCCCTGGCAGGCCTCGCAGCGCCCGCCCTTGACGTTGAACGAGAAGCGACCCGGTGCATAGCCACGCGCCTTGCTTTCCGGCAGCTCCGCATACCAGTCGCGGATCGGCGTGAAGGCGCCCGTATAGGTCGCCGGGTTCGAGCGCGGCGTGCGCCCGATCGGCGACTGGTCGATGTCGATCACCTTGTCGAGGAATTCGAGGCCCTCGATCTTGTCGAACGGTGCCGGATGTTCGCGTGCGCCGTTCAGCTTTCGCGCGGCCGCCTTGTAGAGCGTCTCGATCACGAGCGTGGACTTGCCGCCACCCGACACGCCGGTGATGCAGGTGAAGGTGCCAAGCGGAATCTGCGTCGACACGTTCTTCAGATTGTTGCCGCGCGCACCCGCGACCTTGAGCCAGCGATTGTGTGCCGCAGGCCTGCGCTTTGCGGGCACCGGAATCTGTTCGAGACCGACGAGATATTTTCCCGTCAGGCTCTTTGGCGAGCGCATAATGTCTTCGGGCGTGCCCTCGGCAATGATGTGTCCGCCATGGATGCCGGCGCCCGGGCCCATGTCGATCACGTGATCGGCCTGGCGGATCGCGTCTTCGTCATGCTCGACCACCAGCACGGTGTTGCCCATGTCGCGCAGGCCCTTGAGCGACTCCAGAAGCTTCTCATTGTCGCGCTGATGCAACCCGATGCTCGGCTCGTCCAACACATACAGAACGCCCGTCAAACCGGAACCGATCTGCGATGCGAGGCGGATGCGCTGGCTCTCGCCGCCCGACAGGGTGCCGGAATTGCGGCTGAGCGTCAGATAATCGAGGCCGACATTCACCAGGAATTTCAGCCGCGCGCGGATTTCTTTCAGAATACGAACTGCGATCTCGCGCTGCTGCTTGTTGAGCTGCTTTTCGATATCGCGGAACCACTCGTCCGATTTCCTGATCGACATCTGGCAAAGCTGTCCGATATGGATGCCGCCGATCTTGACCGCGAGCGCTTCGGGCTTGAGACGATAGCCTTTGCAGGTCTCGCACGGGCTCGTGTCCTGGAAGCGTTCCATCTCCTCGCGCACCCAGGAAGAGTCGGTCTCCTTGAAGCGGCGCTGCATATTGGGAATGACGCCTTCGAACGGCTTCTTTGTCTCGTAGCGGCGCAAGCCGTCGTCGTAGACGAATTTGATCTCGTCCTCGCCCGAGCCCTGCAGGATGATCTCGCGCGCCTTCTTGGGCAGGTCTTCCCAGGGCTCGTTGAGCGAGAATTTGTAGTGCTTCGCCAGCGCTTCGAGTGTTTGCAGATAGTAAGGTGACGAGCCTTTCGACCACGGCGCAATCGCGCCGTTGCGGAGGGTCAGGCTTTCATCCGGCACGATCAGCGCCGGATCGAAATAGAGTTGTGTGCCGAGGCCGTCGCACACCGGGCACGCGCCATGCGGGTTGTTGAACGAGAACAGCCGCGGCTCGATCTCCGGAATCGTGAAGCCCGACACCGGACAGGCGAATTTCGACGACAGCATCATCTGCCTAGCCTTGCCGTCTTTGTCCTTTTCGTCCGCGAATTCGACGATCAGCAATCCGTCGGCGAGGCCGAGCGCGGTCTCGATGGAGTCGGGCAGTCGGTTGCCGATATCGGCCTTCACCACGATGCGGTCGACAACGATCTCGATGTCGTGCTTGAGCTTCTTGTCGAGTGCTGGCGTCTCGCCGATGTCGTAGAACTTGCCGTCGATCTTGGCGCGCTGAAAGCCCTTCTTCTGGAGCTCGGCAAGCTCCTTGCGGTACTCGCCCTTGCGGCCGCGCACGATCGGCGCGAGCAGGAACAGGCGCGTGCCTTCGGGCAGCGCGAGAATGCGGTCCGCCATCTGGCTGACCGTCTGGCTTTCGATCGGCAGCCCGGTTGCGGGCGAATAAGGCACACCCACGCGCGCGAACAGCAAGCGCAGATAGTCGTAGATCTCGGTCACGGTGCCGACGGTCGAGCGCGGGTTGCGCGAGGTCGTTTTCTGCTCGATGGAAATTGCGGGCGACAGACCTTCGATGTGGTCGACATCGGGCTTCTGCATCAGTTCCAGGAACTGGCGCGCATAGGCCGACAGCGATTCGACATAACGCCGTTGACCCTCGGCATAGATGGTATCGAACGCGAGGCTGGACTTGCCCGAGCCCGACAGGCCGGTCAGCACGGTCAGCGTATCGCGTGGAATCTCCACGTCGACATTCTTGAGGTTATGCTCGCGGGCGCCGCGGATGGAGATGTTTTTCAGCATGTCTTTCCGTCAGTCCAAACGCGTACTGTGGCGGGCAGGGGAGGGGCCAGCAACCGCAGCAGCGTGATATTTCCGATGAGGGCCGCACTCCAGGGCGCAGCCCCACAGAAATGGGGATTCCGAGCCTAAATCGCAACCTGTCAGGGGATGGCAGCAGTGCGGCACAGTGGCCTCGAAAAGCTGGGGATTGACTCGGATTCGTTCGGAACATAAAGAGAACAATCGGGCCGGGCAATAGCGGCGCGCGCAGGCCGGGCTTAGGGTCCGGCCGGATAGCTACGGAAGGCGAGAGCGATGGCGGGAAGTGTCAATAAGGTCATTCTGGTGGGCAATCTGGGCAAGGACCCCGAAGTCCGCCGTATGCAGAGCGGTGACCCCGTCGTGAACCTGTCGGTCGCCACCTCGGAAACCTGGCGCGACAAGTCGTCCGGCGAGCGCAAGGAAAAGACCGAATGGCACCGCGTGGTGATCTTCAACAAGAATCTGGCGGAGATCGCGGAGAAATACCTGCGCAAAGGCGCCAAGGTTTACGTTGAGGGATCGCTGCAGACCCGCAAATGGAGCGACAAGGACGGCCAGGAGAAATACTCGACCGAAATCGTGCTTCAGAACTTCCGTGGCGAGTTGACCATGCTCGATTCCAAGGGCGAGGGCGGCGGTGGCCGTGGGTCCTATGGCGGGGGCGGGGCCAGCGACGCACCGGCGAGCTTCGACCGCAGCGATATGGACGACGAAATCCCATTCTGAGCGGCATCCCGCAGGCTCAATTCGATCGCTGTTTTTGTGGTGACTTGGGCCTCAAAATGCTACGAATTCGGCATGATTTTTAGCTCCGAATCTGCCGCCGCCAGGACCCTCACTTGAGCGACGAAGGCCATCCCGCCCCTCCGTCCGGGGGGAGCATTTCTGGCATTGCGATCGAAGACGAGCTGAAGCGCTCTTATCTCGATTACGCGATGAGCGTGATTGTCAGCCGCGCGCTCCCAGACGCGCGCGATGGGCTGAAACCCGTGCATCGCCGCATCCTTTATTCGATGCATGAGACGGGTAACGACTGGAACAAACCCTATCGCAAATCGTCCCGCGTCGTCGGCGACACGATGGGTAAGTATCATCCGCACGGCGATCAGGCGATCTATGACGCGCTTGTGCGCATGGCGCAGGATTTCTCCATGCGTGCGCCGCTGGTCGATGGCCAGGGCAATTTCGGCTCGGTCGATGGCGATGAACCGGCCGCGATGCGTTACACCGAAGTCCGCCGCGCCAAGATCGCGCATGCGCTGACGGAGGATATCGAGAAGGACACCGTCGCATTCCGCGAAAACTATGATGGCTCGGAAAAAGAGCCGACGGTTTTCCCAGCGCGGTTTCCAAACCTTCTGGTCAACGGCTCGAGCGGCATCGCGGTCGGCATGGCGACGAACGTGCCGCCGCACAATCTGGGCGAGGTGATCGACGCCTGTCTTGCCTACATCGACGATCCGTCCATCAGCATGGAAGCCCTGACCGAGATCGTGCCGGGACCGGATTTCCCGACCGGCGCGATGATCATCGGCAAGCTGGCGGCGCGCGGTGCGCTCGCGCGCGGCCGCGGTTCGATACTCATGCGCGCACGCTGCCATGTGGAGGAAATCCGCAAAGACCGCGAGGCGATCATCGTTACCGAACTGCCCTATCAGGTGAACAAGGCGCGTCTGCAGGAGAAGATCGGCGAGATGGTGCGCGACAAGCGCATCGAAGGCATCTCCGACATCCGCGACGAGAGCAACCGCCACGGCATGCGCGTGGTGATCGAGCTCAAGCGCGATGCATCGTCCGATGTGACCTTGAACCAACTCTATCGCTTCTCCGAACTGCAGACGACCTTCGGCGTCAACATGCTGGCGTTGAATAACGGCCGTCCGTTGCTCCTGAGTCTCAAGGACCTGATCGCGGCCTTTGTGCATTTCCGCGAAGAGGTCGTCACGCGCCGCACGCGCTTCGACCTCGCCAAGGCGCGAGATCGTGGACACATTTTGGTAGGCTTGGCGGTCGCGGTTGCCAATATCGACGAAGTCATCCGCTTAATCCGTGCGGCACCGGACGCGGCAACGGCGCGCGAGCAATTGATGGACCGCGACTGGCCGGCGAAGGATGTGGGACCGCTGATCGCGCTCATTGCCGATCCGCGCCATGCGATGACGCCCGAAGGCACAATTCGGATGTCGGAAGAACAGGCCAAGGCCATTCTCGATCTGCGCCTGCAGCGGCTGACCGCGCTCGGCCGCGACGAGATCGGCGACGAGGCGACGAAGCTGGGCGAGGCGATTCGTGAATATCTCGAAATCCTCAGGTCGCGGCCGCGCGTGCTTCAGATCATCCGCGACGAACTGGGCGCCATCAAAACGGAATTCGCGACGCCGCGGCTGACCGAACTTGTCGATGCCGATGTCGAGATCGAAGATGAAGCACTCATCGAGCGCGAAGATGTCGCCGTGACGGTTACCCACGCCGGCTATATCAAGCGCACGCCGATCTCCGAGTACCGCGTTCAGGGCCGCGGCGGCAAAGGCCGCGCCGGCATGGCGACGCGGGAAGAGGATTACGTCACCAATCTCTTCGTCGCCTCGACCCATGCACCGCTGGTGTTCTTCTCGTCCAACGGCATGGCTTACAAGCTCAAGGTCTGGCGGCTACCCGAGGCCCGCATCCAGGGCAAGGGCAAGGCGATGGTGAATTTGCTGCCGCTTTCGGAAGGCGAGCGCATCACCACGATCCTGCCGCTGCCGGAAGACGAGTCGCAGTGGGAGAATCTGAACGTCGTATTCGCCACCAAATCCGGCGACGTACGGCGCAATTTGTTGTCGGACTTCGCGAGCATCAACCGCAACGGCAAGATCGCGATGAAGCTCGAATCCGGCGACGGGATCGTCGGCGTGCAGACCTGCACGGACCAGGACGACGTTCTGCTAACCACCAAGCTCGGCAAGTGCATCCGCTTCGCGCTCACCGACGTACGCGTGTTCAAGGGGCGTGACTCGACTGGCGTGCGCGGCATCAAGCTTGCCGATGGCGATGAGGTGGTGAGCCTGACGCTCCTGCATCATGTCGATGCGGATACCGCCGAAGCCCGTGCCTATCTGAAGCAAGCGAACGCTGCACGCCGTGCAGCGTTGGGCGAGGAGGAGCCTCCGGTCGAGGACGTTGCCGAGGACGAAGAGAATGTCGAAGAGGCGACGCTGACGCCGGAACGCTATGCCGCGCTCGGCGCCAAGGAGCAATTTGTGCTCGCCGTTTCCGAAAACGGCTTCGGCAAGCGCACGTCGTCCTATGAATACCGGGTCACCGGCCGCGGCGGTTCGGGAATCGTTGCCATGGGCATGGGCCGGAAGAACTATGCCATCATCGCCGCATTCCCGGCGGAGGAATCTGACGATCTGATGCTGATCAGCGACACCGGCCAGACCATCCGCGTGGCGGTCAGCGGCATCTCCGTGCAGGGCCGCGCCGCACAGGGTGTCACCGTTTTCCGCGTTGATGAGGGCGAGCGTGTCGTATCGGTGGAACGCATCGAGGATGTGTCCGACGATCAGGCCGCGGATTAGGGGGCACCATGACCAAGAATCTGATCGGTCTTTATCCGGGTACCTTCGACCCATCGACGTTGGGCCATGTCGACATCATCAAGCGCGCGGTGAAGATCGTCGATCATCTCGTGATCGGTATCGTGGCGGCAAACGATTCCAAGAAGCAGATGTTCAGCCTGACCGAACGCGTCGACATGATGCGGCATGAGGCCGAACCGCTAAGCCAGGGCCGGGCGACGATCGAGGTCAAGTCCTTCGATATCCTGCAGGTGAAGTTTGCACACCAGCTCGGCGCGGCTGTCGTGATCCGCGGTCTGCGCGCGGTGTCGGATTTCGAATACGAATTCCAGATGGCGGCGATGAACCAGCGCATGGACAAGGAGATCGAAACGGTCTTTCTCATGGCCGATCCGCGCAACCAGGCCATTGCGTCGCGTCTGGTGAAGGAGATCGCGATGTATGGCGGCGACATCTCGCAGTTCGTGACGCCCTATGTCGCCGAACGTCTTGTCAAACGATGCAAAGAGTTAGGAGCAAAAAGCTGATGGCGCGCGATCCCGAAAACACGTTGATCATGGAGTTGAAGTCGGGACCTGTGGTCATCGAGCTCAAACCGGACGTCGCGCCGAACCACGTTGCGCGCATCAAGGAGCTGACCCGGCAGGGCTTCTATGACGGGGTGGTGTTCCATCGCGTGATCCCGGGCTTCATGGCCCAGACCGGCGATCCGACCGGCACGGGTTCGGGCGGCTCCGATCTCGACGATCTGCGTTCGGAATTCTCAAACGAGAAACACAAGCGCGGCACGGTGTCGGCAGCGCGCACCTCGGATCCGGACAGCGCCAATAGCCAGTTCTTCATCTGCTTCGACAATGCGCCGTGGCTCGATCGCCAGTATTCGGTCTGGGGTCAGGTTGTCGAAGGCATGGAGCATATCGACGCCATCAAGAAGGGCGGCGAGCACAACAACGGTGCCATCTCCGGCGAACCCGACAAAATCCTGAAAATGCGCGTCGAGGCCGACGGCTGATTTCCGTCTGCATGATCCGCCGGGGACGAAAGCATTGCTTTCACCCCTGGTGACGGGTCAGGAGCGGTGTTTGGCTTCCCACGTCATGCAATCACTGTAGGACCGGTCGAAGACCGCGCGTTGTGTGTCGGGATCCTCGCCCTCATAGGCCGAATCGACCGCTCTTTGCTTCGCGAGACTGGTGCAATGGACGTCCGGAGCGACAACCGGTGGGCCGATGGGCTGCTCCGTCGAGCCTGTCGCAGTTGCCATTTGAGGCGCAGGTGCAGGGCTGCTCGGCGAAGAATCGCCAAAGAAATCACTGCCCCCGCAGCCCGAGAGACCAACCGCCAAAGCCGCAATCAGAACATAACGCATCGTGTGCCTCCGCTGCCGCACCATAGCGTGCCCTGGGCGATGCACAAATGGGCCGGTGGGCCGGTGTCTCGAGTTTAATGTCACGAATCCATAACCCAGTAATCGCTGTCACCCATGATCCGCGTTCGATTCGCGTTCCGCTTGCAAACGGCAACCTGTGCTATAAAAAGCGACAAGGCCGGATTTTCGAAACGAACGCAGCGGCGCTGCGGCGGAGACGAAAGTGCGGGCTGCGTTCAGTCGAAAATCTGGCCAGCGTGAATCGGTCTTGCGCACCGGAACGGTGCAGAGCACTCGCCGTTCGCGGGACGGGACCCGCGCTGGATGAGAAGAAAAACTGAGAACGTTCGTTCAGGAAAGGCCCGCCATGCCCACGATTTCCGAGATTGTGAAAACCGTAGCGCCAAACGCGAAGTCGAATTACGTCGACGGTTTCACGAACGCGCAGGATCTCCTCTATCAATTTGGAATCAACACACCGCTTCGCATATCCCATTTTCTCGCACAGGTTCTGCACGAGACGGGCGGCGGAACGGTGTTGTTCGAGAATTTGAACTACACGACGCCCGCGCGGCTGCTGCAGATTTTCGGCGTGGGCCATCACTCGGCGGCAATCCGTCCCGAGGAAGTGGGCGGCCTGATCGGAAATCCGCAAGCACTTGCCGAGAGGGTTTATGGGCTCGGCAATCCGCGCAAGGCCAAGGAGCTTGGCAACACGAGGCCGGGTGACGGTTACCGCTATCGCGGCGGCGGCGCGCTACAGACAACCGGCGGTGGGAATTACAAGAACATGGGCGACCTGTCCGGCGTGGATTTCTACGGCCAGCCCGACCTCATCGTCGATCCGGCACATGTGCTCAAGCCCGCGATCCACGAATGGGATTTGGGCAAGCTCAATACTTTTGCAGACAAAAATGACATCCGAACGATCACGCGCGTAATCAATGGCGGCTACAATGGCATCGACGAGCGCCAGGCGTGGTTCAACAAGATCTGGCCGCTTGCCAACAGCACGGCAACGCCGCAGGACCCGTCACAGGCCGCGAAACCCGACGCTTCCACGCGGTGGCTGCAGCAGGCCCTCAACGATCTTGGCTATCAGCCCCAACTGACCGTGGACGGGCGCTACGGCGGCCAGACCACTGCCGCCGTGAAATGGTTTCAGCAGCTTGCAAACGTGACCGTCGATGGCATCGCAGGAGACGTCACGCGGGCGGCAATGAAGCTTCGATTGGATGCCATCCGCGCCGCATAGGTGCGCGAGCCCTCGAAACGCCCTGACTTAACATATTGATTTATCTTGCTTTTCGTCCGGGTAGGGCCACCGGGACGAGCCACCGCACGATTTTTCTCAGAAAGTGCTTGCATGATCTAGTGTTGTAGTTATATACAACACTGAGCGGCGACCAGACATGCGCCGTTACGACGTGGAGGCGGTAAGGCTATGCAAACGCTGGCAAATATTGTGTTCGGAGCGGTCCTGGCGGGGCTTTCGCTTGGCCCGGCGGCCTGGGCGGATGCGGCGCAGGTCGGCAACGACGTATCGCGCGCCGTGCTGGTTGTGGCGGGTCGGGAGTGCGCATCGACGCCCCTCAGCCATGCCGTGGCGAAGGCTCGCGCGGCGCTTCCCGAACTTCCGCAACACGCACAATAAAATCCGAGCGCCAATTGGGACACGCAATGGACGATGACTGGAATGACAATCAGCCGATCTATCGGCAGCTGCGGGACCGCGTCATCGCCAATATCCTCGATGGCGTGCTGAACGAAGGCGATCCGCTACCGTCGGTGCGCAATGTGGCGGCCGAGTTTCGCGTCAACCCGCTGACGGTGCTCAAGGCCTATCAGCAGCTCGCCGACGAGCAGATCGTGGAAAAGCGGCGCGGGCTGGGCATGTTCATCAATTCCGGCGCGCGCAAGCTTCTGCTTCAGGCCGAACGTCAGAAATTCATGAAGGAGCAGTGGCCCGTCATCCAGGCCACCATCCAGCGGCTCGGTCTGACGCCCCAGGACCTTCTTCCCTCCAGCCCGGCAACGGAGCGCTGAATCATGGCATGCATCGAAGCACGCGGACTTCGCAAGACGTTCGGCACCACTGTCGCGCTCGACGGTGTCGACCTCAAGGTCGAGGAAGGACGCATTCTGGGTCTCATCGGCCCCAACGGCGCCGGCAAAAGCACGCTGCTCAACGCGGCGCTCGGACTGATCCCATTCGAAGGCGATCTCAAGGTTCTCGGACAGGATCCCTGGACCGGGCGCGATCACCTGATGCGCGACGTCTGTTTCATCGCGGACGTCGCCGTGCTGCCGCGCTGGATGCGCGTGTGGCAGACGCTGGATTATGTGGCGGGCGTCCACCCGCACTTCGATCGCGCGAAGGCCGAAGCCTTTCTCGCCCGCACGCAGATCAAGAGGACCAGCAAGGTCCGCGAGCTTTCCAAGGGCATGGTGACCCAGCTCCATCTGGCGCTGGTGATGGCCATCGACGCGAAACTGCTGGTGCTGGACGAGCCCACACTCGGCCTCGATCTGCTCTACCGCAAGCAATTCTACGACACGCTGCTGAACGATTATTTCGATCACAGCCGCACCATCGTGGTGACGACCCACCAGGTCGAGGAAATCCAGCAGATCCTCACCGACATGATGTTCATCAACCACGGACGGATCGTGCTCAACTGCAGCATGGAGGATTTCGAGACGCGCTATACCGAACTCAATGTCCGTCCCGAAAACGTCGCCGGCGCGCGCGCCCTGGGTCCGATCAATGAACGCCAGGTGCTCGGCCGCAGCATCATGTTGTTCGACCGTGCCGACCGCGAAAAGCTCGCGGCCTTTGGCGAGGTCCGCACACCGGGTATCGCCGATCTGTTCGTCGCCATGATGACCGAAAAAACCGGCCAGGGAGCCGCCGCATGAGCATCGCATCGCAATCCGCAACCGTCATGGATCGGCCAGCCGGCCGCCAGGCGACGCAGTCCCCGCGGAATACGTTCTATTGGTCGGTGAAGCGCGAGTTGTGGGAACACCGCTCGATCTACTTGGCGCCGTTGATCGTTGCCGGGCTTGTGCTCTGTGGGTTCCTCATCCGCATCGCGCATCTGCCGCAGATCGTGCGCACCGCGGAGCACGCTAACCCGATCGAGCAGACCCTCAAGATCGCCATGCCTTTCGGGATCGCCACCTTTGCCATCGCGGGTGTGGCGCTGATCGTCGGATTTTTCTACTGCCTCGGCGCGCTCTACAACGAACGCCGCGATCGCAGCATCCTGTTCTGGAAATCGCTGCCGGTCTCGAACGTCACGACGGTCCTGTCCAAGACGTTCGTTCCGCTCGTGGTTCTCCCGCTCGTGGTTTTTGCCGTCGCGGTGGCGACGCAGCTGATCATGCTCGGGATGGGAAGCGTGGTCCTTTCCGCAAACGGCATCAGTGCCGCCACGCTGTGGACTCACTGGCCAATGCTTCGGATGGCGCTGATCCTGGTCTATCTGCTGGTGGTGATCGTGCTGTGGTATGCGCCGATCTGCGGCTGGCTGCTGCTGGTTTCGAGCTGGGCCAAAAGTAAAGCCATCCTGTGGGCCGTGCTGCCGCCGCTCGGTCTCTGCATCGCCGAAAAGATCGCCTTCGATACGTCCTATGTCTCCGCGCTCGTCAACTATCGCCTCAACGGCTGGATGTCGGAAGCGCTCTACTACAAGAAGGGGATGGATGTGTCCGATCCGCTTGCCATGCTCACGCCCGCGCACTTCTTCTCAAGCCCCGGCCTGTGGGCTGGCCTGGTCGTGGCAGGGGCGCTCCTCGCCGGCGCGGTCTGGCTCCGTCGCAACCGCGAACCGATCTGATCGGGCGCCGTATTTGGGGGCACCATGAAGGCCGCCGTCGCCGCGCGTTACGGATCGCCGGATGTGCTCAAGGTCTGCGAGGTGCCAACGCCAACAGCGCGGCCGGGCGAAATCCTTGTGCGCGTTCGGGCGGCTGCGGTAGGGCGCACGGATCTCGGATACCTCCAGGCACATCCCTTCCTGATCCGGTTTTTCTCGGGGCTCACGCGGCCACGGCGCACGATCCTCGGGATGGATTTCGCGGGCGAGGTGGAATCCTTGGGGCAGGGCGCCACCGCGTTCAAACCGGGCGATCGCGTTTTCGGCATATGTCCTTCCCGCAACGATGGCGCGCAGGCGGAATATGTCAGTGTCCCGGAAGCCGCGTGCGCGGAAATTCCGGCGAATGTGGAATTCGACGGAGCGGTCCTCTGCGAAGGCGCCTTCTACGCAAACGGCACGCTGACCGGACTGGGCCTCAAATCCGGCCAGACGATCTTGATCTACGGCGCATCGGGCGCGATCGGCACGGCGGCGGTACAGCTCGCAAAAGCGCTCGGCGCCACGGTGACCGCGGTGGCCGCGACGCCTCACTTACGGCTCATGGAGTCGCTCGGCGCCGACCGCGTCATCGATTACACGGCGACGGATTTCACGCGCATCGGCGAGCGCTTCGATTTCGTCCTCGATGCCGTCGGTAAGACGACCTATTTCCGCTGCCGCCGGCTGCTCAAGCCGCACGGCGTCTTTGCGGCCACGGACATGGGGCCGGGCGGCCAGACACTACTGTTGATGCTATGGTCGGCAATAACCCGCAGCCGCCGCGTCGTCATTCCGCTGCCGGGACGCATCGGCGGCTTTCCCCGGTTCCTGCAAAATCTCATGGCCGCCGGAAAATTCCGCGCCGTTATCGATCGCAAATACCCCCTCGACCGGATCGCAGACGCTTACCGCTATGTCGCGACGGGACAAAAGACCGGCATCGTGGTGATAGATGTTGCGCCTTGAGCCGGGAAGCTCGTGCCGTTTGAGGTCTGCGTGGCGGCGGTGTACTGATACAGTTGTTCGGCGCGTGTAGGCAGTCTTGAGTTCCTACTCCGACCCCGATCTTCGCCTTTGAAGACCAGATGTTCTTCCTCGCCGAACGTGGGTACCGCTGCATTGCCGCGGATCGCCGCGGTCACGGCCGCTCAAGCCACTATGGACGTGGCCACACCGATGGCGACATGTCGGTCTATTTCGCCAAGGCGGATGTCCTGCAAACCGGCGACACGTTCTGGAACGGTGTTTACCCATTCATCGATTATGTGACCGGCGGAAGTATCGACGGGGTTATCCGTGCGGCGAACGCCAATATCGCCATGGCGACCAACCATACCCGGGTCATTCCGGGCCATGGACCGTCCGGCAGCCGCGCTGATCTCGTGGCGTTTCGCGATATGCTGATTGCAATCCGGAACAGGGTGGCAGCGCTCAAATCTCAAGGAAAAGCCTTGAGCGAAGTCATCGCTGCCAAGCCAACAGCGGCGTATGACGCGAAATGGGGCGGGTCTGTGATCAGCGGTGCACTGTTTACCGCGCTCGTCTATCGTGGCGTCTGAGCAAGCCGAAGGAGATTCTTCATGACGCCACCATTCGTGACACTGGCCGCTGCCGCGTCCATCTTTTGTGCGTCTGCCGCGATGGCGCAGCAGCCGGGAATCCGGCGCGTCGATCTCCAGCGGCACGATCTCGGCGTCCCCGGACGCGAGGTCGTCCAGGTTCGCGTCGAGTTCGATCCGGGTTCTGTCTTTCCCAGGCATCGGCACCCGGGCGAAGAGATCATCTACATCCTCGAAGGCGCGCTGGAATATCAGATCGAGGGCAAGCCGGCGGCGGTCTACAAGGCGGGCGATGCCCTTATGATCCCCGCCGGAACGATACACTCCGTGAGGAACCTCGGCCGCGATAGAGCCGCCGAACTCGCCACATATGTCGTCGAGAAGGGTAGGCCGTTGCTTGAGTTGGTTGAGTGAGCAGAGGCCGTCACGCGTTGCGCGATCCAATCCTGCACTTCGTGCTCTAACCACCCCACGGTGTGGTCGTTGCGCTACCGGCGGTGCCGGCTTTGCATAATAGCGGCCCGTTTTGATCATCCTGCACAAAAACTGAGGTACCTGCATTCTGTTCTCTCAGCCCGTCCGGTCCTGTCTGGAAAGCCAGCCGCGCAGAATGGCAACCGCCTCATCGGGTCGATCCGAGAAAATCATGTGACCAGAGCCCGGCACGACTCCGATTTCGGCCCCTTTCACGCGTTGCGCATAGGCTAAGGCTGTCGCCGGACGCGCTTCGTCATATTGTCCGACCAACAGAAGCGTGTGCCTTCCGTCGAGACGTGCAAGCAACGGCTCGCCGTCATAAGAGCGCAGCGTCCCAGTGCAAGTAAATTCGCTCGCCCCCCACATCGTTTCGTAGAGCTTCAAATTGATGCCGCGATCACCGGGCGGATGATAGGAGCGCCATGCCTCCGACACCGGTTCGCGGTCCACAAAGTTCTGATAATAAATACCGGTCGCGGCATTACACTTTGCCTTAGGAGGAGGCTTCGCACTTTGGCAATGTGAGAGTTGTGATTGAACGTCTTTCGGCAATTGACTGCGTAAGACCCGCGCGTCGGCAATCCAGCGATGTGTCGAGATCAGCGGGCTTGCCAATACCAGCCCTGCCAAGGCCAATGGCCGCCTCGCACCGTATTCCAGCGCTATGGTGCCGCCCCAACTATGCCCTAGAACATGCCACCGAGGAACGCCGAGTGCATTACGGATCGTTTCGAGTTCATCGACGAACCGAGGAACCGTCCAGTTGGCGGGATCGTTCGGGCGATCTGACAGCCCACAATCCAGTTGGTCATAAAGAATAACGGCCCTGCTTTCGGCCAACTCGATCCCGTCCAGGAAGTCAATATGCGTTCCGCCTGGGCCTCCATGGATCATCACGATAGGTGGCCTATCCTGGTCCAACCGCCCATTGATGCGTACATACAGCCGTCCACCGGGCACCTCGACCATCAGTTCGCGATCAGGTGCTGGGAACGATTGAGGCCGCGCTAACGCTGATGACGCTGTGGTCAATGCTAATGGCCCTGTAGCCGCAGCGGCAGCAGCCATACCCAGAAAATCTCTTCGCCCTAAAACGGTGCGCATTGCTCTTCCTCAATCGAAGAGTTGGAAGGACAGATCACGAGCACACGATGTTGGCGGGGACGTGCCACATTCCCGACACGATCACTTGGCGACCATGAACCATTTTGGGGATACTGCGGGCCATCGGCGACACCTTCAATTCGGTAGACGGGGCTGTCCGCACCAACGCAGGAACTCAAGGGCCCGTGGCATCGGCCGGTCACCCCGTCGCCATTCCTTGCTGGGTCATCCTGACTCAGCCCCAGAGCAAGGGGTGAGACAATAGCGAGACAATGGCAGTCTCGCACCGACTTAAGTGTTGGTGAGCCCGGATGGGATCGAACCATCGACCCTTTGATTAAAAGTCAAATGCTCTGCCGCTGAGCTACGGGCCCACTTGGGGGAAGGGCGCGGACCATAGTGGCCGGACCCTCCAAGGTCAATTCAAGCCGAATCCTCTTTTTCGGGTCGCGCGTAGACCCTCGAAATCTCGTCCACGAGCGAAGCCAGCCGGTCTTCGGCGATGGCTTTGCGCAGGTCCGCCATCAGGTCCTGATAATAAGTGAGGTTGTGCCAGGTCAGCAGCATCGCCGCGATGATCTCGCCGGCCTTGACCACATGATGCAGATAGGCGCGGCTGAACTGGCGGCACGCGGGGCAGGCGCATTGGGCATCGAGCGGTGCCGGATCGTCGGCGTGCCGCGCGTTTCTCAGATTGAGCGTGCCCTCGCGCGTAAACGCCTGTGCGTTTCGGCCTGACCGCGTCGGGATGACGCAATCGAACATGTCGATACCGCGGAGCACCGCGCCCGCGATGTCATCCGGCTTGCCGACGCCCATCAGATAACGGGGCCTGTCCGAAGGCAGGTACGGTACCGTTGCGTCCAGGGTCTCGAACATGGCGGATTGCTCTTCGCCGACGGCGAGACCGCCAACGGCGTAACCGTCGAAACCGATTTGCTGGAGCGCCTCGGCGGAGCGCACGCGCAAATCGGCGAAGACGCCTCCCTGTACGATGCCAAAACAGGCGCGCCCGGGCTGTTCGCCGAAGGCCGCCTTCGACCGCTTTGCCCAGCGCGTCGTCATGGCGAGCGACTTCTCGATATCGGATTTGCTCGCCGGATATGCCGGGCACTCGTCCAGCACCATCTGGATATCGGAACCGAGCAGGCGCTGAATTTCCATGGCGCGTTCCGGCGAGAGGAAGTGTTCCGATCCGTCGACGTGCGACTGAAAGCGCACGCCTTCCTCGGTGATCTTGCGCAGCTTCGATAGCGACATGACCTGAAAGCCGCCGGAATCGGTCAGGATCGGCCGATCCCAGCTCATGAATTTGTGCAGTCCGCCCAGCCGCGCAACGCGTTCCGCGCCGGGCCTGAGCATCAGATGATAGGTATTGCCCAGGATGATGTCGGCGCCGGTCTCGCGCACGGACTGCGGCATCATCGCTTTCACGGTTCCCGCCGTTCCGATGGGCATGAAGGCCGGTGTGCGGATCTCACCGCGCGGCGTGGCGATGTGGCCGGTGCGCGCCGCGCCGTCGGCTGCGTGGAGTGTCAGGGGAAAGCTCATTGGCGGCGGAATAGCAGGCAAGCGTCGCCATAGGAATAGAAACGGTATTTTTCCCGGATCGCCTCGGCGTAGGCCGCTTTCATGGTCTCAAGGCCCGAGAAGGCACTCACCAGCATGAACAGTGTGGAGCGCGGGAGGTGGAAATTGGTCAGCAGAATATCGGCCGCGCGGAACCGGTAGCCTGGGGTGATGAAGATGTCGGTCTCGCCGGTGAAGGCATGAAGCTCGCCCTTCGTATCGGCGCCGCTTTCCAGTGTGCGCAACGACGTCGTTCCGACGGCGGCGATTCGTCCGCCGGAAGCGTGAACGCTATTGAGACGCTGTGCCGTATCGGCCGCCAGGTGAGCCCACTCGCTGTGCATTCTGTGCTCTTCGGTGTTGCCGGCACTCACGGGCAGAAACGTGCCGGCGCCGACGTGCAATGTAACGGTTTCGCACCCGACACCCTTCGCCTTGAGGCCTGAAAAAAGCTCCGGCGTGAAGTGCAGTCCGGCGGTTGGCGCGGCGACGGAGGCGGCATCTTTCGCGAACATCGTTTGATAGTCCGAGGTATCGCGATCGTCTGGTGCGCGCTTGCCGGCGATATAGGGCGGCAGCGGAATCTCGCCTTGTGCGGACAAGGCCGCATCGAGAGTTGCCCCGCCCAGCTCGAAATGCAATTCGATTTCGCCCGCTTCGCCGCGCCTCTCGACTCTGGCGGAGATGGATTGGCCGAGCGCGAGTTTGTCGCCTTGTTCGAGTTTGCGCGCGGGTTTCGCAAAGGCCAGGAAGCGATCGGACGCGAGCCGCTTATGTAAAGTCACCTCAATCTTGGGCGATGTTGCGGTCCCGGGACGTGCCAACCGCACGCCGCGCAGCCTGGCGCGAATGACCTTGGTGTCGTTCACCACCAGCGCATCGCCGGGATTGAGGAACGCCGGCAGGTCGCGAATCCGTGCGTGCGTAAGCTTGCCGTCTGCATGCACGACCAGCATGCGCGCGCTGTCGCGCGGTTGGGCTGGGCGAAGGGCAACACGCTCTTCCGGGAGATCGAAGTCGAATTGATCGATGCGCATGAGCGGCGAAGGCTCAGTCGGGCGGAGCCGTTTCGACGGCCACGTTCGATGCCGTCAGCCACATCAGGCCGACGTATAGAAATACAAGCGCCATCAGGCAGTCCGGAGCAAGCCGTGGCACAACCGCGACTGTCAGCGACGTCGAGGCAACGAGGCCCAAATAGATCGCCAATCCGCCATGCTTGCCGAAGCGGTCGTCCAAACGATGATGGAAATGATTGCGGTCGCCTTCGAATGGGGAATGTCCCTGCAGTGGCCGCATGATCATCAGACGCAGGCAATCGACGACGGGAATGAAGAACCAGACCATGACTGCTTCGCCGGTCAGACCCCAGTGATTGTGCAGTCGAAGCACAAGCAGGCCAAAAACAAATGTCACGCCATAGGTGCCCGCGCCGCCAAGGAACACCTTTCTCTGAAGGTTGAAGACGAACACGGCGATGCCGGTCAGAAGAAGAATGGCCGCCATATCGGCTGTGCTGCCGCCGCCCGCGAGAATGATGCACGCCGACCAGATGACGAACATGCCGGTCACGCAGCCATCCTGGCCGTCCGCCATGTTCACGGCGTTGACGTATCCCGCCATGCCGATGGCCACGAGAATCTCTGCCAGCCAAGGCGCCGTGCGCGAAGGCGCCAAATGTCCCCAATTGAATTGCGCAGGTACGAGCTTGGGTTCCAGCAACATTGCGACATAGGTCAGAACAAGAAGTGCTGCCAGACGCGCAACGGCTGAAGCGGGCGTGCGGTCGTCCAGAAATCCGATCAAGGCAGCCGCCCCTCCGCAAATGAGAACGGAGAGTGGAACCCGCCCGCCTTCTGCGAAGACGGGCCAGAAATAACCCAGCATCGACCAGACCAGCAGCGGCACGATCATCGCAATGCCGCCGATCAAGGGGGTCGCGCGGGCGTGAAGTTTGCGCCGGTTGTCGGGGTAGTCGATGACGCCGAGCCGCCTGCCGATAGGTTCGGCGTTAACCAGAATTGCGAGGGATAGAGCCAAAGCGCCCAGCGCGCCGGCGATCTCTATGGCATTGAAATCAATATGCATTCTTGTTCCGCGGGACGCCGACCGTCGCTTATTAGCCTATTTTCTGGGCGTCAGGGGGAAAAGATACAGCGGCAAAGCCCGCCTTAAACTGACGATAGAACCGCCGCAATAACACGATCCTGTGTTGTGTGGTCAAGATCGGGGTGCATAGGAAGGCTGATCACGGTCTTGCAGATCTTGTCGCTAACCGGCGTGGGTGCCGACGGATACTGCTTGTAGCCTTTCTGCGCCGAAAGCGGGATCGGATAGTAGACGGCGGTCGGAATGCCTTGCGCCTTCAGATCGGCCTGCACCTTGTCGCGATCCGGCACCTGGATCGTATACTGCGCCCAGGTCGATTGCGCGCCCTCGATGACGCGCGGAACGACGATGCGATTCGAGGCACGAAAGGCGTTCGAGTAGCGCTGTGCTACGGCTTCTCGCATCGCGATCTCTTCCGGAAAAACTTTAAGCTTCTCGAGCAGAATGGCTGCCTGGATGGTGTCGAGCCGCGAATTCACGCCGATGCGAACGTTCTCATATTTATCGCTGCCCTGTCCGTGGACACGGATGGAGCGCAGAAGATCGTTGAGATGATCGTCATTGGTGAAAGTGGCACCGCCATCGCCGTAACAGCCGAGCGGCTTGGCCGGGAAAAAACTCGTGGACGCGGCATCGCCGATCCCGCCGGCACGACGGCCATCAAGCAACGCACCGAATCCCTGTGCTGCGTCGCACAGCATTTTCAGACCCTCGCGCCCGCAGATCGGTTCGAGGGCACGATAGTCCGCTGCCTGGCCGAAGAGGTCGACCGGCATCACGACGCGGGGCGTCAGCTTTCCTTCGCGCTTCACCGTGGCGATGGCCTCATCGAGGCTCGCCGGGCTCATATTGTAGGTGTCTTCCAGCACATCGACGAATACCGGTGTCGCGCCGACAAGGGCTACCACTTCCGCCGACGCAGCAAACGTGAAGGCTGGAACGAAGACGGCGTCGCCCGGACCGATATCCCACGCGCGCAAAACGATCATCAGCGCATCGGTGCCATTGGCACAGGCGATAGCGTGTTTCACGCCGGCGAATTCCGCGAGTTCTTTTTCAAGCCGTGTGACCTGCGGTCCCAATATCCATTGCCCACCCTGAACGGCTTCCAGAACGGCCTTTTCCAGCGGCGCGCCGAGACGGCGGCGCTGCGCCTGCAGATCGATAAAGGCGATGGGGCTGGACATGCGAACTCCACGGCTTAAGGGGATGTGGCCTTCTATCGGGGCTGCCGCGTTCTCACAACGCCGCGGCCGACACCAATTGTTGCCGATTGCGTCAGCGGTTTCTAAAGCTTGATATTGCGCAATATCGGCATTAGTGCGGCGGCGATATCGGGACGCGCCAAGCCCACTGCGATATTGGCATGCAGAAAGCCGACCTTGTCGCCGCAGTCGTAACGCGCGCAATCGGTTTCGACAGCGTGGAACGGCATATGCCCGATAAGCTTTTCCATCGCGTCGGTCAGTTGGATTTCACCGCCGGCGCCTCTTTCACGACGGTCGAGTTCGATGAAAATCTCCGGCTGCAAAATATAGCGGCCAATGATGCAGAGTGTGGATGGTGCGCTCTCAGGGTCGGGCTTTTCGACGACTGCTTTCACTTCGGTGATCTTGCCCGTCTTGGCACCCGGATCGATGACACCGTAGCGGCGGGTTTCTTCGCGCGGCTTTTCCTCGGCAGCCACAATCACGCCGCCACCGACATCGTTGTATGCCGCCATCATACGGGACAATGCCCCGGGCTGCCCCACCAGGAGATCGTCGGGCAGCAGCACTGCGAATGGTTCGTCGCCCACCAGATGGCGCGCGCACCACACCGCGTGACCCAGCCCAAGCGGCTGCTGCTGCCGTGTGAAGCTGACCGAACCGGTGATGGGAAGGCTTTCCAGAAGGCTGTCGAGTTCTGCAGTCTTTTCCCGTTCGGACAGCAGCGTTTCCAGCTCGTAAGCGTGGTCGAAATGGTCCTCGATGACGTGCTTGCCGCGCCCGGTCACGAAAATGAACTGCTCGATCCCCGCCTCTTTGGCTTCTTCGACCGCGTACTGGATGACCGGCTTGTCGACCACCGGCAGCATCTCTTTGGGCACAGCTTTGGTGGCCGGCAGGAAGCGGGTGCCCATGCCAGCGACTGGGAATACGGCTTTGCGAACGGGTTTTACGGGCGCCATCGGAGAGACAGGATTGGAGTTGCCACTTCATCGCATATTAGATTGGGGCCAGTCCACTTTATGATTCGGCACGATGAAAATTCTCCTCACCGGCGGCGCGGGCTTTATCGGGTTTCACGCCACCAAGGCACTTCTCGCGCGCGGGCATCACGTCACCGCCCTCGACGAGTTGAACGCGTATTACGATCCGGCGCTGAAGCGTGCGCGCCTGTCCGAGATCGGCACGGGATCGTACCGTTTCGTACAGACCGATATTGCGGCGCCGGGCGCGCTTTCACAGGCGGCGAAGGACGACCGTTACGACGTGATCCTGCACCTGGCCGCGCAGGCTGGGGTGCGGTATGCGCTGCAGGATCCGGCGGCCTACACACGCTCCAATCTTGTCGGCCATCAAAACGTCCTGGAGTTTGCGCGCAACCATCCGGGCCTTCAGCATCTCGTTTACGCGTCATCGAGTTCTGTTTACGGCAACGATACGCAGCCGCCGTTTTCGGAAGACGCCCGCGCCGACAAACCTGTCTCCTACTATGGCGCCACGAAGCGCGCCGGCGAACTGCTTTCATATTCCTACGCCGGGCTCTACGGATTGAAGCAAACCGGTCTTCGCTTCTTCACGGTCTATGGTCCGTGGGGAAGACCGGACATGGCCTACTGGCTGTTCACAGATTCCGTTTTGAAGAGCAGATCTATTCCGGTTTTCGGCGGCGGCAAGCTGCGCCGCGACTTCACGTACATCGACGATATCGTCGACGTACTGGTGCGGATCGTCGAGAGGCCTTTCGAGGCCGGCGAAGGTGCACCCCATCGCATCTACAATTTGGGTAACAGCCATCCGGAAGAGGTTACCGGCCTGATCCGCATCATCGAACAGGCCACCGGCCGCAAGGCCGATATCCGCTATGAGGATGGTCCGCCCGGCGACGTCAACGAAACCTATGCCGACATTACGCGTGCCGCGCGCGATTTCGGCTTTGCACCGCGCGTCAAGTTGACCGAGGGCATCCCGCGTTTCGTGGATTGGTTTCGCGCCTACCACGGACTTTAGCTTTCCCCCGATTGACCACGCGCGCCATCTGCTTTCCGATAGGCCATCCCTATTCCCGGAGTTCATCGATGATCGGCATTACGGCATATGGCGCTTACATCCCGCGCCGGAGGCTTCAGCGCAAAGCGGTCGCGGAAGCGAACAAATGGTTCGCTCCCGGGCTGGTGGGCGGCGCGAAGGGCGAGCGCGCCATGGCCAATTTCGACGAAGACGCGGTGACCTTGGCGGTCGAAGCGGGACGCGATTGCCTTCCTGCCGCCGATCCCACGACGGACCGTGCCTTCGTCGATGCGATCTATTTCGCCTCGACCTCAATGCCGTTCAGCGACCGGCAGAACGCCGGCATCGTCACACAGGCTCTGCAACTCTCCGAAACCGTTTCGTCGGCCGATGTGACATCGTCCCAGCGCGCGGGACTCTCCGCCCTCACCATGGCGCTCGACGCCGTAGCTGGCGGCCGTGTTAAATCGCCGCTTGTCGTGGCCGGCGAGAAGCGCAAGGCGCGCGCGGCCTCGCCGCAGGAGCTGGCCTATGGCGATGCCTCGGCTGCGGTGACGGTGGGCAGCGACAAGGTGATCGCGACATTCCTCGGCAGCCAATCGCAGACGCTCGACTTCGTCGATCACTTCCGCGGCGAGGGCGAGGATTTCGATTATGGCTGGGAAGAGCGCTGGATCCGCGACGAGGGTTATTCGAAAATCGTTCCCGCCACTGTAAAGGCGCTGCTCGAAAAGACCGGCGCAAAAGCCGCGGACATTGCGCACTTCATCCTGCCGTGTCCATTCGCCAAGCTGGACCAGACCATCGCGAAACAATGCGGGATTGACCCTGCGAAGACCCGTGACAATCTCGCCGCAACCGTGGGCGACAGCGGTGCGGCGCACGCGTTGCTGATGCTGGTGCATGCGCTCGAAAGCGCGAAACCAGGAGAGAAGATTCTTGTCGCGCAATTCGGACAGGGTTGCGACGCGCTTTTGTTCGAGGCCACCGATGCGCTTGGCAGTTTGCCGAAGCGCAACGGCGTAAGCGGCTCGCTCGCGCGCCGCAAGGAAGAGACGAACTATCTCAAATATCTCGGCTTCAATGGCCTTGTCGAACTCGAGAAGGGCATGCGCGCGGAGGTCGACAAGCGCACGGCCTTGACCGTGCTCTATCGCAAGAGCGACATGCTTCTAGGGCTCGTGGGCGGCAAGTGCCGGGTGTGCGGCACGGCGCAGTTCCCGAAAAGCCGTATCTGCGTCAATCCGAACTGCAAGGCGGTCGACAGCCAGGGCGATCACGGCTTTTCGGAGAAGCAGGGCGAGGTGCTGTCGTGGTCGGCGGACTTCCTCACCTATTCGATGGACCCGCCCAACCACTACGGCATGATCACCTTTGCGGAAGGCGGGCGGTTCATGGCCGACATCACCGATGTCGAACAGGGTCAGGTCGACACCGGCACCAAGGTGCGCATGAGCTTCCGCGTCAAGGACCGTGACGAGAAGCGGGGCTTTGTGCGTTACTTCTGGAAAGCCGTGCCGGTCTGACGAGGGAGGTCACATGGATCAGTATCTGGGGCTGCGGCGTAAGCGGCCTGCGGCCGCGCTGACGGCCTCCGCGGTCGGGGCTTCCGCGCTCGGGACCTCAGCGCTCGGGGGCATCGCAATCGGAGCGCTCGCGATCGGCGCGCTGGCACTGGGCGCTCTTGCCATCAACGTTCTGTTCGTGCGCCGGGCGAAGATCGGACGTCTGGACATCGGCGATCTTCGCGTCGGGCGGCTGCTGGTCCGCCGGACCTTTTCCGATTCAGAGCCGGATTGGGGTTTCTGATCTCGTGCTATGATGGCCGGATAAGCCTTGGGGAGGCCGCGATGCCCTACGTCGAAAACCGTATCGTCCACGATGCCGATTCCCATTTGATGGAATTGAGCGACTGTCTGGACGCCTTTCTCGATCCGGCATTTCGCGCCGCTTATGACGAGCTTCCAAAGCTGAAAGCGTGGCCGCGCGACGGCAAGCTTCCGGCGTGGGCGAATGCGCAGCACAACGATCCGGCATTCCGTGACGGTGCCGCCGAAAATATCCTTCTGCGAAAGAACTACGAGGCTCTCGGCGCCTTCCGCAAGCAAGACCGTCCGCGCGCGCTCGATCTGCTCGGCTTCTCCAGCCAGCTGATCTTCACCACATGGTGTCTGGGAAATTTCGGGTTGGACGATGCCAATCCTCCGTTCGCCTATGCCACGGCCCAGGCGCACAACCGGATGATGGCCGATTTCTGTTCGGTGGATCGCCGGTTCCTGGGAACGGCCTACATTCCGCTCAGCGATGCCGAGCGCACGATCGCGATTGCGCGCGAAGCGATCGATCTAGGACACAAGGCGCTGCTGATTCCGTCCGTGTGCCCCAAGGGGCATTCACCTAGCCACATTGCATTCGAGCCGCTCTGGGCGATGGCACAGGAAGCGGGGCTGCCGATCGTCTTTCATGTCGGTGGCGAGGAAAAGCTCAATCCCGATTACTTCAACAACGGCCTGCCGCGGGTGAAGGATTTCCATGGCGGGGAAGAGAATTTCACCTCCGTCAGCTACATGCCGATTCCGCATTCGGTGATGACGACGCTGGCCGCGCTGATTTTCGACGGCGTGCTTGATCGCTATCCGCGGCTCAAATTCGGCGCCATCGAACTCGGCGCGTCATGGCTCCCGGGCTGGCTGCGAAACATGGATTCCGCGGCCGCAGCGTTCCTGAAGAATGAGGACCGCCTGAAGAAGCTTTCGGCGCGACCGTCCGATATCGCGCGCCGCCAAGTCCGGGTGACGCCTTATTGCCACGAAGATGCGGGCTGGATCATCGCGAATTCAGGCGAGGAGATGTGTCTGTTCTCCTCCGATTTCCCGCACGTCGAAGGTGGCCGCAATCCGCTCAAACGGTTCAATGACAGCCTGGTGAACACGCCGCTGCGCGCGGCCGAGCGGTTTTATTGCGACAATTTTGTCGATCTGATGGGGGCGGGGCTTGCGGAAGATCTCAGGCATCCGGGACCGCGCGCGGCGGCCTGAGTGAACGGATACGACGCGATTGTCATAGGTCTGGGAGCGGTCGGAAGTGCCGCGACCTATCAGCTTGCCAAGCGCGGTGCGCGGGTGCTGGGCATCGACCAGTACGCGCCCCCACATCATCATGGCTCATCCCATGGCGGAACGCGCATTACGCGGCTCGCTATCGGGGAGGGTGAGCACTACACGCCTCTCGCGATGCGCGCGCACGAGATCTGGCGGGAGATCGAGCACGAGACCGGTAGCGATCTGCTTTGCACCAACGGTGCGCTTATCATTTCGAGTCCCAACAAAGCTTCGAGCGTCCATGTCGAAGGGTTCTTCGAGAATACCGTTGCTGCGGCGAAGCGCTTCGGCATCGAACATCAATTGCTCGACGCCAAAGAGATTCGTAGCCGGTATCCCCTGTTTGCGGTGAGCGACGAAGAACATGGCTATTTCGAACCTGGCGCCGGCTTTGTAAAGCCGGAAGCCTGTGTGCACGCACAGCTTCGGCTTGCAGAAAAATACGGCGCCGATCTCCATATGCACGAGAAGCTCACGGGCTTCGACTGCGCGGAAGGCCATGTCACCGTTGCCACGAACGCGGGCCGCTATCAGGCGGAACGCGTGATACTCGCGACGGGGGCCTGGCTGCCGGAAATCATCGGCTGCGCACATCCATTCAAGATATTCCGGCAGGTGCAATTCTGGTTTGCGCCCACGGGCAGCATTGCCCCATTCCGTCCAGACCGTTTCCCGGTTTTCATCTGGGAACTTCGCACGGCGCGGCAAGGCATCTACGGCTTCCCCGCCATTGATGGCATGACCGGCGGCGTGAAGGTCGCGACGGAAGAATTCGAAACTGCGACCGATCCGCAGAGCGTCGCGCGCGAGGTTTCACGCGACGAGATCGCAACCGTGTACGAGACGCTCGTTGCGCCGCATTTGCCCGGCCTGACGTCCCATTGCGTCAATACCGCGACGTGTCTTTACACCGTCACACCCGATTTTGGGTTCGTCATCGACCGTCATCCGCAGTCCGAGCGGGTGATCCTGGCCTCGCCCTGCTCAGGGCACGGCTTCAAGCATTCTCCTGCGATCGGCGAGGCACTGGCTGAAATGGTTGTGGACGGCGGATCCCGGCAAAATCTGGACGCCTTCCTTCTGTCGCGATTCAACAGCTGAGCGGGCTTATTGCCAACAACGCCATTTGCAATCCCCCAACGATAGCATAGGGTTGGCCCATTCAAGCAGGGTGTGCACGGCGTGGGCGTCGGAATATTTCGAGGGGCGGTCGGCTGCGTCGCGGCGCTTTGGCTCGGCGTTGTCGCGGCACACGCATCGCCTTGGGCCGAGGTGGGCGATTCCCAGTTGCGCTCCGACATCCAGATTCTCGCCAACGCGCATCTCATCGACGACATCACGACGCACTGGCCAATTCCCTGGGCAAGCCTTTGCACGGCGCTGAAGGACCAGACCGTGATTGCGACCGAGCCGGTTTATGTGCGCGAGGCGGCGCGGCGCGTCCTTGCCTATGCCAAGGCGCACATGCATCGCAACACGTTCACCGCCAGCGCAATGGCCGATTTCACGAACCTGCCAAGCGTCGTGCGCGGCTTCGATGCCATGGGACGCAACAAGGCCGAAACGCAGTTCTCTCTCGAATACATGGACAGCGACACGGCACTTCGTCTGTCCATTGGCGCGTGGTCGGATTTCAGCGGACGCACAACGAAATACGATCCCGATGGGACGTATTTCGCACAGCGCATCGGCGGCGCGGCGGTCTATGCCGGATACATCACGCACTGGTGGGGGCCGGGATGGATTTCCGCGCTGTCGCTCTCCAACAATGCGCGCCCGTTCCCCCAGGTGGGTATCGAGCGTCTCGACACCTCAGCGTTCCGCACGCCGTGGCTGAGCTGGCTTGGGCCGTGGCAGGGTGAGTTCTTCGTGGGCGTGCTGAACGACGAGCGGGTCGCGAAGAACACGGTCTATGTCGGCACGCGCTTTACCTTCAATCCGTTTGAAGGTTTCCAGATCGGCCTGGCACGAACCACGGAAATGTGCGGCACGGGACATCCTTGCTCGTTCTCCGATTATTTCAAGCTCCTCAACCAGGCGAACGATGTCAATTCCACCAACGACGAAGGCCTGATCGACCTGCATTACACGACGACAATCGGCAGCTATCCGTTCGAGATCTACACGCAGATGATGAACGAGGACTCGAGCCCGATCACTCACTCCATCACCAGCCATCTCTTCGGCACGAGTATCTGGCTTCCGGTGGCGAAGAACGCGATGCGTGTGACGCTCGAATACACCGACTCCGTGCCGACCGTGGACATCTTCAGCTTCGGCGATGTGCAACACGGTTCGGCCTACAACAATTTCCAGTACACGGATGGCATGCGCTACCGCGGCCGCACGCTGGGCTTCAGCCTGGATAGCGATTCACGGCTGTTATCGCTGCAGGCGAGCTGGGCGGACGACAATGACTGGAGCTATGAAGGCAGTCTCCATCACGCCGTGATCTCAAATCCCAACAATCACGTCTTCAATGTCGTGACCACGGCGCCGGTCATCGTGAACATGGCCGAGGCGCGGGTGGCGATACCGATCCGCCATACGGGCATGAAGCTGGACCTGGCAGCACGCGTCCAGGACGATCAGCCGCGCCCGGACCACGGGGCAACAGGCGCTTTTGAGGCGTCCCTGACGGCGAATTTCTGAACGATCAGCGCGCGTTGTTGCGTTTATTACCGCTTCCTTTACGAGATTTCTCCTAGAACGGGACAAACAGAACCCGCCGGGACTATGAGACAAGCATGACGCAGTTCGAAACCAAACTCGGCGACAAATCCGTACGCGTGGGCGTGATCGGCCTTGGCTATGTCGGCCTTCCCCTGGTGCACGTGTTCTGGCAGGCGGGGCTTCACGCGGTCGGGTTTGATATCGACCCGGGCAAGATCGAGCGCCTCGCGCGGGGCGAGACCTACATCAAGCATTTTTCGTCCGACAATGTGCGGGTGATGAACGCCTCGGGCCGCTTCCGCGCGACCACCGATTTCGCCGAACTCGCCGACGTCGACGCCGTTCTGATCTGCGTGCCGACGCCGCTCAACGCACAGCGCGAGCCGGATCTGAGTTACGTCGTCACCACTACCGAAATGATCGCCAGGCATCTGCATCGCGAAATGCTGGTCGTTCTGGAGTCCACGACCTATCCCGGAACGACGGCGGAGGTTGTGCAGCCGATTCTCGAATCGAGCGGATTGAAGGTCGGCACGGATGTTCTGCTCGCTTTCTCGCCCGAACGCGAAGACCCGGGCAGCGGATATGAAACGCGCAAGATTCCGAAGATCGTGGGTGGTATCAACGAGCGTTCCGGCGCGGCAGCCGAACAGCTCTATGCGCTGGGCTTCGCGCAGATCCACCGCGTGCGCGACACGCAAACGGCCGAAGCGGTGAAGATCACCGAGAACATCTTCCGGGCAGTCAATATCGCGCTCGTCAACGAGCTCAAGGTCGCTTACACCAAGATGGGCATCGACGTCTGGGATGTCATCGACGCGGCGAAGACCAAGCCTTTCGGCTTCATGCCGTTCTATCCGGGACCGGGGCTCGGAGGGCACTGCATTCCGATCGATCCGTTCTATCTGTCCTGGAGAGCCAAGCAGTTCAACGTCGACACACACTTTATCGAGCTGGCTGGTGTCGTGAACCGTGCGATGCCCGGGCTCGTCGTCGACAAGCTGTCCGAAGCGCTGGCCAATGGCAGCGGGCGGACGCTCAAGGATGCAAACATCCTCATCATGGGCGTGGCCTACAAGAAGAACGTCGACGATCTGCGCGAAAGTCCCGCCTTGCAGATCATGGAAATCCTGGGTGAGCGGGGCGCGCATGTATCATTTCACGACCCCTACATCCCGGAGATCCTTCCGACGCGCGAACACGGCGGCCTGAAGGGCATGAAGAGTGTGGCCTTCGACGAGGCGACAATCTCAAAGTTCGATGCCGCGCTCATCACGACCGACCACGGCAATGTCGACTATGCCTCGCTTGTCGCATGGTCGAAGCTGATCGTGGACACGCGCAACGCCACCAAGAATCTGACCGGCGGCCGGGCCAAAATCGTCAGCGCCTGAGCCCATTACCCGATCTTTACAGGGCTGTCCCGGCAGACTTTACTGCCCGAACCGCTATTGAAGGAGTGCGTGATGGCAACCGGCATCAGGGACAAGGTCGCGATTCTGGGCATGGGCTGTTCCAAGTTCGGCGAGCGCTGGGACATGGGCGCCGAGGAACTGATGGTCGAGGCCTATCTTGAGGCTGCGGCGGATGCCGGCGTCGAGACCAGCCAGATCGATGCCGCGTGGTTCGGGACCGCGATCGAAGAACAGCATGTCGGCAAAGGCGGCACGCCCTTGTCTGTTGCGCTGCGCCTGCCGAACATTGCGGTGACGCATGTCGAGAATTTCTGCGCCAGCGGGTCCGAGGCATTCCGTGGCGCGGTCTACGCGGTCGCAGCGGGTGCGGCGGACATCGCGCTCGCGTTGGGTGTCGAGAAGCTGAAGGACACCGGTTACGGCGGCCTGCCGCAGCGCGAGGGCGCGACCCTTTCGCCGCTGTGGTCCGCGAACGGATCGGCACCCGGCAATTTCGCGCAGCTTGCTTCTGCCTATCGCTCCAAGCATGGCGTCTCGAAGGAAGATCTGAAGCGTGCCATCGCGCATGTCTCGGTAAAGAGCCACGCCAACGGCACGAAGAATCCCAAGGCGCATCTGCAGAAGGCCATCACGGAAGAGATGTGTCTCAACGCGCCGATGATCGCCGAACCACTCGGCCTGTTCGATTGCTGTGGCGTTTCCGATGGCGCGGCCTGCGCGATCGTGACCGCGCCCGAGATCGCGCGCGCAATGGGCAAGACGGATCTCATCACCGTCAAGGCGCTTCAGCTCTCGCTGTCGAACGGGCTCGAGAGCCAGCACAATTCCTGGGACGGTTCCTATTTCCACACCACCCGCATCGCGGCCAAGCGCGCCTATGACGAGGCGGGCATCAAGGATCCCCGCAACGAGGTTTCGATGATGGAAGTGCATGATTGCTTCTCCATCACCGAACTCGTGACCATGGAAGACCTTCACATCTCGCGCGAAGGCGAGGGTTGGAAAGATGTCATGAACGGATTCTACGATGCCGATGGCCAGGTCCCGTGTCAGATCGACGGGGGGCTGAAATGCTTCGGTCATCCGATCGGCGCTTCCGGATTGCGCATGTTATATGAAATGTATCTTCAGCTTCAGGGCCGCGCGGGTGCGCGGCAGCTGAAGAACCCCAAAATCGGCATGACACATAATCTTGGTGGTGCGCCCATGATGAACGTCTGCAGCGTCGCGATCATCGGCGCACAGGGAGCATAAGAGCAGGGCGTAATGATTTATCCGGTTATCCTGTCAGGCGGCTCCGGCACGCGGCTGTGGCCTCTCTCGCGCACGTCTCTGCCCAAACAGCTTCTGGCGCTTCACGGCGAGCGCACGATGATCCAGGAGACGACCTTGCGGGCACAGTTGCCCGGCACGGCGGCGCCCTTGCTGCTCTGCAGCGAGGCGCATCGTTTTTTGGTTGCCGAGCAGATGCAGGAGATCGGCGTCAGGCCGGGGGCCATCGTGCTCGAGCCTATGGGCCGCAACACCGCGCCCGCTGCGGCGGTCGCCGCTCTGGTGACGGCGGAAAGTGATCCCGAAGGCACTATCGTCCTGCTGCCGTCCGACCACGTCATCCGTGATACGGTCAGGTTCGCAGAGGCTGTGGCCGTCGCCGCCAAGGCCGCGGGAGAAGGCCATGTCGTCACATTCGGCATGGCGCCGACAGCGCCTGAGACCGGCTACGGCTATGTCCATCGCGGTGTCAGCCTGGAACCGATCGATGGTGCGTTCCGCGTGCAGCGCTTCGTCGAGAAGCCCGATGTGGAAACCGCCGCGGGCTATCTCGCCGACGGGGGATATTTCTGGAACAGCGGCATGTTCGTGTTCCGCGCCGATGTGCTGATCGCGGAGTTGGGCCGGCACGCACCGGAGGTTTTGGCTGCGGCGCGCGACGCGCTCGCGAAAGCCGCACGCGACGCCGATTTCATCAGGCTCGATGCCAAGGCGTTCGCGAACGCGCCGAACATCTCCATCGACTATGCATTGATGGAGAAAACGGACCGCGCGGCGATCGTGCCCTGCTCGCTCGGATGGAGCGACGTCGGCGCCTGGTCGGCGCTTTGGGAAATCCGCGATCAGGACGCCCAGAACAACGTGCTGCTGGGCGACGTTATCGCCCACGATTCCACCGGCTCCTACGTCTACAGCCACAAGCGGCTGACGGCGCTCGTCGGTGTGCGCGATCTCGTGGTGATCGACACCGACGATGCCGTTCTCGTTGCCGACAGGAGCCGCGCGCAGGACGTGAAGGCTATCGTGGACCGGCTGAAATCCGCCAAGCGGAGCGAGCACAGCGAACACAAGAAAGTGTTCCGGCCCTGGGGAAGCTACGAAACGATCGAGGTCGGGCCACAACATCAGGTCAAGCACATCATGGTGCGGCCCGGCGGGCGGCTTTCGTTGCAGATGCATCACAAGCGCGCCGAACACTGGGTGGTGGTTTCTGGCACCGCGCAGGTGACCGTCGGCGACGCGGTCGCGATCCTTAAGGAAAACGAGTCGGTCTTTATCCCGCTGGGCGAGACGCACCGCCTCGAGAACACGTCCGATGCTCCGCTTCACCTCATCGAGGTTCAATGCGGGAATTATCTCGGCGAAGACGATATCGTCCGGTTCGAGGACGTTTACGGCCGCGCTCCCAAATAGCCGCGGACGCCTGATTCAACCCCATCCGGCTATGAACCAATCCTTTCCGTGGCGCGTTGAATGGGTGTCTTTGGATACCTGACGTCTGGGGAACATTGACGCCCGCCAGGATTACCCCGAAGCTTGTCCCAGTCGGGGACATGGTTTTGAAGGAGTAATCGCGCTGCAACCTCTTCTCCCGCGCCGTCCCGACCTCCGCCGCATCGATACCCATCCCGATCACTGGTATCCCCTGCTGTGGTCGGACGATCTCAAACCGGGCAAGACGCGGGGTTGCCGGTTCGCGGGAGATCCGATCGTCCTCTATCGCGGCCAGAGCGGAAAGGTGTTCGCGCTGGAGGATCGCTGCGCACACCGCCAGGTGCCGCTGCATCTGGGCGTGGTGAAGGACGATACGCTCCGCTGCGGCTATCACGGTTGGGCCTACGACTGTTCGGGCAAATGTGTCGACGTGCCCTATCTCGGCCGTGAGCGGCTCCCGAACGGCGTGCGGAGCTATCCCGCGCGCGAAGTCGATGGGCTGATCTTCATCTTTCCGGGCAATCCCGATCTCGCCAATCAGCGCCTTCCGGCCGGCCTCGGCTCTTCTCAGGACCGGCGCTACAAGACGCGGCGCCTGAACCGCGAAGTCGCCTGCCACTACACGTTCATGCACGAGAACCTATTCGACATGAACCACCAGTTCCTGCACCGCCGACAGATGGGCCTGATCAAGGCAACCTGTCTTGGCCGACGCCAGGGACCGGACTGGTGCGAGGTGGACTACACCTTCTCCCGCGTCGAGGGGCGTGCCTCCGTCGGCGAGACCGCGATCCTGAACGTGTTCCGCTCGCCGACCCAGGCGGCCAATCGCGATCTGATGACCATTCGCACGACGTATCCCTATCAAGATCTGCGCGTATGGGTGAATGGGGGCGAGCCGGTTCTGAGCGTGTGGCTCGCCTATACGCCGCTCGACCGCGAACAGCGCACCAACCGGACGTTCGGCTATCTCTCGGTGAAGCGTTCGAAAATTCCAGGGCTCATTCAAGTGGCGTGGCCATTCATCACCTGGTTCACCGAGAACATCTTCCGGGAGGACAAGGAAATCGTCGAACGCGAGCAGACCGCGCATGACGAGCAGGGGGCGGACTGGAACAACGAGGTCTTCCCGGCCATTCGCGATCTGCGGGAGGTGCTGGCGCGGTGCGGCGCGCCACGGGTCGAGCCCCATGTGGTGCCACTGGCTGAGGCCATCGTCGCCGCGCAGTAGGCTTTCACCCGATATCGTCGTGTCATGCCGTTGGGCTAGAGTACGGCCGATTCATGTTTTGGGGGACGCATGAAAGCCGTCTCGACCCTTTGTCTCTTGCCTTTCCTGGTGTTCGCGCTGGATGCGGCGCACGCGGACGATACTTCGCCCTGGTCGCTGCACGCGCAAACAACCTTTGTCGTGCAATACCATCCCGCATTCCGCTCGCCCTATCAGGGCGCGAACAGCCTGAGCCCGAAGAGCCTGGGCGATGAGACCTTCGATGTCACAGGGTTCCTGGGTGCCCGCGTTTGGAACGGCGGCGAGATTTACGCCGATCCGGAAATCGATCAGGGCTTCGGGCTCAGTAACACGTTGGGCGCGGCAGGCTTTCCGAGCGGGGAGGCCTACAAAGTCGGACAGGCATCGCCCTATTTCCGCCTGCAGCGGTTGTTCTTCCGTCAGAGCTTCGATCTCGGCGGCGAGGTGCAGACACTGGACGACGGACAGAACCAGGTGGCCGGGACGCGCACGGCCGACAATCTTGTTCTGACCGGCGGGAAGATGTCGGTCACCGATATCTTCGACACCAACGCTTACGCGCACGACCCCAAGGGCGATTTCCTCAACTGGTCGCTGATCGATTCCGGTGCCTTCGACTATGCCGCCGATGCGTGGGGATATTCCTACGGCATCGCCGCGGAATGGACTGAAGACTGGTGGACCTTACGCGCGGGGCTCTACGATCTCTCTCGCGTACCGAACTCAACCGAACTGGAGACGGATTTCAGCCAGTTCGAGATCGTGGGCGAGGCCGAAGCCCGCACCGCATGGTTCGGCCATCCGGGAAAGATCAAGCTTCTGGGTTTCGTCAATCGCGGACGCATGGGCGATTACCTGGATGCCGTGGCGCTGGGAGAGATCACGGGCACTGTGCCCGACACGGCCTTGGTCCGGCACACCGCGTCGCGGCCGGGCGCCGTGCTGAACATCGAACAGCAGGTCACCGACGATCTCGGCGTCTTCGCGCGATTGAGCCTCAACGACGGCAGCAAGGAGGCTTACGAGTTCACCGAAATCAATCGCTCGGCCGCACTGGGCCTGTCCCTCAAGGGCACGAGCTGGGGCCGCAAGGACGACACCATCGGCTTTGCGGGCGTGAACAATGTCCTTTCGGACTCCGGCCGCGATTATTTCGGGGCCGGCGGCCTCGGTATTCTGATCGGGGATGGGCGGCTGCCGCATTATGGCGACGAGCGGATCCTTGAGATTTACTACGACGCCGCAATGACGGGCTGGTTGAGCCTGAGCGCGGATTACCAGTTCATAGACAACCCCGCCTACAACCCCGACCGCGGGCCGGTATCGATTTTCGCCGGGCGCCTGCACGCGCAACTCTGACGCAAGTGTAATGTCGCGCCGGACGGGTCCGGCGTGTATGTCTTTCACGTTCCTGTGCCGTTATCGCCATGCGTTTCGCGCTGCTCCTGCCGCCTGTTTCGATCAAATCCCGCGAGCTTCTGCCGAGCCGCTGGGACGTGCTTGCAGCTGTCCTGGTGCTTGGCTTCATTATGCTGTTCGCAAATGCGAGTCAGTTTTTGCTCGAACCGCTGATGAAGGTGGAAGCCACACCGATCTCGCTGGCACCCTCGAGCCTACCGGAATACGCGCTCCGGACCTCGCTCAGAATGTTGATCGCGCTCGGGGCCTCGCTGGTCTTCACGTTCACGTACGCGACGTGGGCGGCAAAGAGCCCGCGCGTGGGCGCTCTACTGATCCCGTTGCTCGATATTCTGCAGTCGGTGCCGATCCTCGGATTCATCTCGATCACGGTCGTTTTCTTTTTGTCGCTGGCGCCCGGCCGTGTCTTCGGCGCCGAGTTGGCGGCAGTCTTTGCGATCTTCACCAGCCAGGCCTGGAACATGGCCTTCAGCTTCTACCAGTCGCTGCGCACCGTGCCCGCCGAACTGACCGAGGCCGGCAAGCTGTTCGGGCTCAATGCCTGGACGCGGTTCTGGCGCATCGACACGCCGTTCGCGATGCCGTCTCTGATCTGGAACATGATGATGTCGATGTCGGGCGGCTGGTTCTTCGTGGTGGCGTCGGAGGCCATCAGCGTAGGCCATACCACCGTCACGTTGCCCGGCATCGGTTCCTACATTGCCGCTGCTATCGCCCATCGGGATCTTGGCGCGATTTTCTGGGCGATCGTGGCGATGCTGATCGTCATCCTCATCTACGACCAGCTTCTGTTCCGGCCGCTCGTGGCCTGGGCCGACCGCTTCCGGTTCGACCAGGAACAGGGCGACGAGAAACCCCAATCCTGGGCGCTGACCGTGTTCCGGCGCTCGCGTCTCATCGAGGGGATGGCGGCGCCATTCTCGTCGTTCATGCACTGGACCTACCGGCTCGCGCCGCCACAGCGCACATATGATTCGGAGCTGCAGGCCTTGTTGCCGCCGCGGTTCGTGGATTTCTTCTGGTACGGAGTGCTTGGCGTGCTCGGCATACTTGCCTTCTGGCAGATCGCCATCTTCGCCGGTCCCATCTCGATCTCGGATATTCTGCGCGTGATCGGGCTGGGCCTTATCACCATGGTGCGCGTGCTGGTGCTGATTGCGCTTGCCAGCGCGATCTGGACGCCGATCGGCGTCTATGTCGGGATGCGTCCGTCGCTCGCGCGTTTCGTCCAGCCGGTTGCGCAGTTCCTTGCGGCCTTCCCCGCGAACCTGCTCTTTCCGGTGGCGGTATCGGCCATCGTCGCTCTGAAGCTCAATCCCGATATCTGGCTGTCGCCGCTGATGGTCCTCGGCACCCAGTGGTACATTCTGTTCAACGTCATTGCCGGCGCGTCGGTTCTGCCGCACGAATTGCGCGACGTTGCCGTCAATCTGCAGGTTCGCGGCGCGTTGTGGTGGCGCAAGGTGGCTTTGCCTGGCGTCTTTCCGTTCTATGTCACGGGCGCGATCACGGCATCGGGCGGGTCCTGGAACGCCGCCATCGTCGCCGAGGTCGCAAGCTGGGGCGATCACACCCTACGCGCGCACGGCCTCGGTGCCTACATCGCCGACGCCACGGCGGCGGGCTTTTTTCACCGCATCGTGCTAGGGATCGCGGTGATGAGTATTCTGGTGACGGTCGTCAATCGCCTGCTCTGGCGGCCGCTCTATCGCTATGCCGAACGCAAATACCGGCTCGGCTAGGAGGTTTCGATGGAACCTGAAACACTGCTCAATGTGCAGGATGTGGTGCGATCCTTTCCGCGACCGGGCGGGAGCGAGCTGCTCGTCCTGGACGGCGTGAACCTCACGCTCAACGACTGCGAGATCGTTGGCCTTTTAGGCCGCTCCGGATCGGGCAAGTCGACGCTGTTGCGCATCATCTCAGGGCTCTCGCAGGCAACGCGCGGTTCGGTGAGTTATCTCGGCCACCCGGTCGAAGGACCGGCACGCGGTATCGCGATGGTGTTTCAGAGCTTTGCACTTTTCCCTTGGCTCACCGTGCTCGAGAATGTGCAGCTCGGACTTGAAGCGCTCGGTCTGTCGCCAAAGGAAATTCGTGCGCGCTCGCTCTCCGCCATCGATCTCATCGGCCTCGACGGCTACGAATCCGCCTATCCGCGCGAGCTTTCGGGCGGCATGCGTCAGCGCGTCGGATTTGCGCGCGCTCTGGTCGTCCATCCCAATATCCTTCTGATGGACGAACCGTTCTCGGCGCTCGACGTTCTGACGGCCGAGAACCTGCGCACCGATTTCCTCGATCTCTGGCAGGAAGGCCAGCTTCCGATAAAGGGCGTGATCCTCGTCACGCACAACATCGAAGAAGCGGTCTTGATGTGCGACAGGGTGCTTTTGTTCTCTACCAACCCGGGCCGCATCGTCACCGAGATCAAGATCGATCTGCGCCAGCCGCGCGACCGCCAGGACCCGGCGTTCATCTCCGTTGTCGATCGCATCTATGCCGAGATGACGGCGAAGCGCGCGGAACAGGCAGCGCAGCGCCGCGAGCGATTCCCGGGCATGGGGATCGGCATGCACCTGCCGCCGATCTCGTCGAACCTGATCTCCGGCCTGATCGAGGCGGTCGCTGCCGCGCCGTACAACGGCAAGGCCGACCTGCCGGACCTGACCTCGGATCTGCAGCTTGAGGTCGACGAACTGTTTCCCGTGGCGGAAACGCTTCAGATGCTGCGTCTTGCGGAACTCGAGGGTGGCGATATCAAGCTGACCCATATGGGCAAGCTGTTCGCCGAAAAGGATCTCAATGGCCGCAAGGAAATATTCTCGCGCGCGCTGATGAGCTACGTCCCGCTGGCAGCCCATATAAGGCGGATTCTCGACGAACGCGGCAGTCACGCAGCGCCCAAGAGCCGGTTCCTCGACGAACTTGAGGACTACATGACACCGGACGCGGCGGAGGAAACGCTGCGCGCCGTGATCGGCTGGGGCCGGTTTGGCGAGTGTTTCGCCTATAACGACGAATCCTCGACGTTCAATCTCGATAACCCGCGCTGAACGTCAGGTGCCGGCCTGCAATTCGTTCCAGCGGATGGCTTCGCGCAGCAGTTCGGTTGCCGTGGAGAGCTTCCGCTTCTGTTTGATGCGCACCGCGGTCCAGGACGGCGGGGTTAACACCAAAGCCGAGCAGGCGCTGGCGTTCTTCCTGCGCCGAATTATGTTGAACCGACCGTAGAGCGGCCGACGCTGGCGTAGATAAATCCGTCCGCCACCATCTGGGAAGGACGATAGATGTTGCGCAGGTCGACCATCAGCGGGCGCTTCAGCAGTCCCTTCATGCGCTCCATGTCGAGCGCACGGAATTCGTTCCACTCCGTGAGGATGACGACACCGTCCGCGCCATCGAGCGCCTCATAGGCATTGCCGCAGAGTTCGATGCCGGGCAGCAAATGGCGCGCTTCCTTGGTGCCTTCGGGATCGTAAGCGCGGATCGCAGCACCCTGCTTTTGAAGATGCGGCACGATCACGAGGCTGGGTGCATCGCGCATGTCGTCGGTGTTGGGCTTGAAGGTCAGGCCCAGCACCGCGATGGTTTTGCCCTTCACGCCACCGAACGCTTCGACGATCTTTTCGGCCATGCGCATCTTGCGCTTCTCGTTGACCGAAACGACCGCCTCCACGATCCGCGCCGTCGCGCCGCAATCTTGGGACGTCTTCAGCAGCGCGAGCGTGTCCTTGGGAAAACACGAACCGCCGAAGCCCGGACCGGCGTGCAGGAATTTCGATCCGATACGTCCGTCCAGCCCGATGCCGCGCGCGACGTCCTGCACATCCGCGCCGACTTTCTCGCAGAGGTCCGCCATTTCGTTGATGAACGTGATCTTGGTGGCGAGAAACGCGTTCGCTGCGTATTTGATCAGCTCGGATGTTTCCGGGCTTGTGAAGAGGATCGGGGTCTCGTTCAGATAGAGTGGCCGGTAGATCTCGCGCACCACATCGCGCCCGCGGTCGCTATCGCAGCCGACCACGATGCGGTCGGGCCTGCGAAAATCTCCGATCGCCGAACCTTCACGCAGGAATTCCGGATTGGAGGCAACGTCGAATTCGGCATCGGGCCGCACCCGCGTGATGATGTCGCGCACCTTGCGGCTGGTGCCGACGGGCACGGTCGATTTGGTGATCACCACGGCATAGTTCTGAAGATGGCCGGCTAGCTCTTCGGCGGCCGCGAACACGTAGGTCAGATCGGCGTGACCGTCGCCGCGCCGGCTCGGCGTGCCCACGGCGATGAAGACCGCATCGGCTTCGGAGACGGCCTTCGCCATATCGGTCGCGAACGAAAGCCGGCCGGCTTTTGCGTTGGCAGCGACGACCTCGTCCAACCCTGGCTCAAAGATCGGAATCGCGCCTGCTCTGAGGGCATCGACCTTGGCGGTATCCTTGTCGATGCAGACGACGTCGTGGCCGAATTCGGAAAGACAGGCGCCTGATACCAACCCGACATAACCGGTTCCGATCATCGCGATTCGCATGCCAACTCCTTATTTCGCCGCCGGCTCTTAACCGCATCGCATTGGGGCGCTTGTTCCGTAACCGTGCATTTGCGGTAAGGTTACCGCGGTTGTTTGGCATGTCGTGGTCGAAGTCTCAAACCCGGTTTACGGCAGCAGCCAAAAAAAAGCCGGACTTTGCGCCGGATCGGGGAAGAAACCCTCCGCTAGCGCTTCAGTCCTGAATAGTTCGGCTGATCGATCGCGACCTTCTCGCGTGTCGTAATGGTGAGGTGGTCGGCGAGACCGGGGGTGGCCAGCGTGAAATCGCTGGCGCGGATGCGTTTGCAGAGTTCGCGGTTGAGGTCTTCCAATGTGCCGTCACGGCCCAGCAGCATGCGCAAACGCTCCCGTTCGCCCACGGCCGAATGCGGTCCCTGTTCCAGCTCGCGCGAGACGATGGAGAGCGCATTCGCCGCGACGCGCGCGTGGAACGCGGTGTGGCCTTTCAGCTCGGGCATCGCTTTCTGTTCGATGAAATCGCGCACCGCCTCGACCAGCTCGCGCATCGAAGGCTGATCCATCATAGCTTGCCTCCGATGATGAGATTGATGAGGTCGATCTCGGTTTCCGACGAACGCCGTCCGATGGCGGCGCGTTCCACCGAGCGGTCGGCGAGAAAGCCCTGGTACATCTTCATGCACATGATGCCCCATTTCAGCGAGCCGTAGACGATCCAGGTGCGCACGTCCTCGGGATCGATGCGTCCGCCGCCGGCGGCCTCGTAGCCTTCGAGCAGGTCGGGCAAATCGCCGAACCCGCCGACGACCTTGTCCGCCATACCGAAGCGCCACGAATTCGTGCAAACCCAGCCGATGTCCTCGAGCGGATCGCCGATGTGCGTCAGCTCCCAGTCGAGCGCCGCTTCGACGCCGCGCGGCGAGATCATCAGATTGCCGTGACGGAAATCGCCATGCACCAGCGTCTGACGTTGCGCGCCTTTCATGCGCGGCTCCAGCCATTGGAACGCGAGCTCGAACACGGGATGAGGATAATCGAAAGTGTCGTAGATATCGCGGTAGCCGCGCAGTTGCGCCGGTCCATCGACCACCGGCAGCAGCGCGCGCAGCGGCGTCGTGTCGACACTGTGGATGCGCGCAAGGATCTCGCCGCATTGCCGTGCCAGCTTCGGCCGCACCGCGGCGAACGCATCGTCGCGCAGGATCTTGCGCGCGATCGTCTCGCCTTCGAGCCGGTCCATCACATAGCCCTGGCCGGCGCCGTCTTCGTCCTTCAGCACATAACGCACAGGGGGCGCCGCAACGCCGGCCGCGCGTGCGGCTTCGATGACGGCGGCTTCCGTCGCAAGCGGTACCGATGTCGATCCTTCGGCGATGACGCGTACGCCACCCGGCGCGCGGCGCAGGATGAGCGGGATAAGCGCACCATCTATGACCGCATCGAACGACCAGGTTTCCTGGCTTGCACCGCCGGACAATCTGACCATCGCGTTCAGCGCTTCAAGCCCTGGAAATACGCGTTTCAGCGCTCGCTCGAGGGATGAGAAAAATTCGCTGCTCATGAAGATATCAATCGCGACATGATTTGCTCAATTGTTCTTTCGGCGAGGCGTCGGCATCAGACCACAGGAGCAGCGGGTGGGCAAAGCGTGAAGCTATCCGGCGCGCAAGAGCCGCACCGCTTCATCCCGTTCGAACAGATAGAGCAGCACGCGCAAAGCTTCGCCGCGCGGCGAGCGCAGTTCGGGATCGCGCGTGAGGATGAGCTTTGCGTCGTCGCGCGCGGCGGCCAGGAGGTCGGCGTGCGCGGTGAGGTCGGCGACCTTAAATTCGGGCATGCCGCTCTGGCGTTTGCCGAGAAGCTCGCCCGCGCCGCGCAGGCGCAGGTCCTCTTCGGCGATGACGAAGCCGTCGTCGGTCTCGCGCATGGTCTTGAGCCGCGCCTTCGCGGTCTCGCCAAGCGGTGCGTGATAGACCAGCAGGCAGCTCGATTTCGCGGCGCCGCGGCCGACGCGTCCGCGCAATTGATGAAGCTGTGCGAGGCCGAACCGTTCGGCGTGCTCGACCACCATGATGGTGGCTTCCGGTACGTCTACGCCGACCTCGATCACGGTGGTCGCCACCAGCACCGTCAGCTCGCCGGATTTGAAGCGCGCCATCGCGGCATCGCGCTCGGCCGCTTTCATCTTGCCATGGACGAGGCCGACCTTCGGACCGAGCGTCTCCTGCAACACCTTCGCGCGATCTTCCGCCGCCGCGAGGTCAATGAATTCCGACTCCTCGACCAGCGGACACACCCAATAGGCGCGTGCGCCGGTGGCAATGGCGCGGCGCAGATGGCCTACGACTTCATCCAGCCGCGCATCGTCGACCAACCGCGTCGCGACCGGCTTGCGGCCCGGCGGACGGCCGATGATGCGCGAGACATCCATGTCGCCATAGGCCGTGAGCGCAAGCGTGCGCGGGATCGGTGTCGCGGTCATCACCAGGACGTCGGCAGGCCGCGCGCCTTTGCCCTGCAATTTCATGCGCTGATGCACGCCGAAGCGGTGCTGCTCGTCGACCACGGCCAGCCCCAGATCGCGGAACGCGACATCGTCGGAGAACAGCGCGTGGGTGCCAACCAGAATATCGATCTCGCCAGCGGCCAGCGCCGCCAGCGTCTCCTCGCGCGCAGGTCCGCGCTCGCGCCCGGTGAGGATCGCCATGCGTACGCCCGCGGCCTGCGCAAGTGGCGCGAGCGAAGCCATGTGCTGACGGCAAAGGATTTCCGTCGGCGCCATCAGCGCGCCCTGCGTTCCGGCCTCGACGGCGTTCAGCAGCGCAAGCATCGCCACGACCGTCTTTCCCGCGCCGACATCGCCCTGCAGCAGCCGCAGCATGCGATTGGGTGCGGCCATATCGGCTTCGATCTCGGCCAGCGACTGCGTCTGTCCGCCGGTGAGCGCGAAGGGCAGGGCGGCGATCGCCTTCGCTCTGAGGCGTCCATCGCCCGCGATCGTGCGGCCTTTCGCCGTGCGCAGCTGCGAACGGATCATCAGCAAAGCGAGTTGGTTCGCGAGCAGCTCGTCATAGGCAAGACGGCGGCGCGCGGTGGTCTCGAGCGAAAGATCGTCCTCATGGGCAGGATTGTGCGCGGCTTCGAGCGCCTCGCCGAACCCGTTCCAGAGTTGTGACCTCCGGAATGCCGCATCCTGCCATTCCGGCATCGCGGGCACTTTCTCCAGCGCCGCGCGGATCGCTTTCGACAGCGACTTCGCGGGCAGGCCTTCGGTCAGCGCATAAACCGGTTCGTGCAGCGGCAGGTCCTTTTCCTCACCCGGCGCCACGATGTAATCGGGATGCGCCATCTGCAGCGTGCTCTTGAAGCGATCGATCCGTCCACTGACGATCCGCTTCCCGCCCTCGGGCAACGCCTTCTTGAGATAGTCCGCATGAGCGTGAAAGAACACCAGTTCGATGATGGCCGTGTCGTCGGAGCAGCGCACTTTGTAGGGCTGCCTGCGGTCGCGCGATGGCAGGTGGTCGAGCACGTTCACGGTCACGGTCGCGATGCGCCCGGCTTCGGCTGCGATCAGCTTCGGGCGATAGGAGCGGTCGATCACGCCGCACGGCAGGTCGAAGATCAGATCGAGCAGCCGCTTGCCCGCGACGCGATCGATCAGCTTCTCGATACGCGGGCCGACGCCCGGCAACGAGCGGATCTCGCCAAAGAGGGGAAACAGAATCGCGGGCCGCATGGCGGTGACGATAGCGGATTCCATATCTGGACGCCGGAATGCCGGAACCACAACGGTTTGATTTCTGAAATCGACCTTGCAACAAATTCCGTCCCCCCTCCCCCTCCTTGCCCCGCCTTCGCTGAAATCACGACACGCCCTTTTGTTCGCACGAACCAACTTGCCGCACGGTTTGCCTTTGATCGTTCCGGAACGAAGCGGGAACTTCTGCGCCGGTGTCAAGTCCGGTTTGTTGTGACAATTTCAGGCGATCGATTGGAAAAAAGGAGACACAGATGATCCGCAAAGCAAAAGCCGTCTGGCATGGCACCGGCCGCGATGGTGCCGGCAATCTCACGACCGATTCCGGCGTGCTCGATGCGACACCCTATTCGTTCAAGACCCGCTTCGAAAACGAGAAGGGCACCAATCCCGAAGAGCTGATCGCCGCCGCCCATGCCGGATGCTTCACCATGGCGCTGGCGTTCCAGTTGCAGGCGGCAGGCTTCACGCCCACGGAGCTTTCAACCGAGGCCGCGGTCACGCTCGAGAAGGACGGTGCAGGCTTCCGCATCAGTCAGTCGGCGCTCACCCTGCGCGCGCAAGTGCCGAACCTGGACGAAGCCGCCTTCGCACGCATGGCCGGCGAGGCGGAGAAGAACTGCCCGGTCTCGAAAGTCCTCAACGCCACAATCACGCTGGATGCGAAGCTGGTGTAAATCCTCCCCTGCGAAGCGGGGGAGGGGGACCGCCGAAGGCGGTGGAGGGGGCGCTTAGACGCGACGCGTTACATCCGATCGTCAACGCCCCGGCGCGCCTCGCTTGGCGAGACGCCAAACTGGCGTCTGAAAGCGCGGACGAAGTAGGAGAGATCGTTGAAGCCGACCTCGTAGGCAATCTCGCCGATGCGCTTGCGGTCGAACCGGGGGCTGACGAGCATGGTGCGCGCGCGCGAAAGCCGCTGCTCGCGCACAAACGCGGTGAATGTCGTACCTTCGTCCTCGAACAGCATCTGCACGTAACGCGCGGTCAACCGGTGCGAGGCCGCAATGGCGTCGACGGACAAATCGGTGTCGAGGCGGCGGATGACGTCCCTTTTGATAGCCTGAAGACGCGCGGCGCGAATGCCACGGGTTTTGGCGATTTCGAGTCCGTCCTGCGTGGCGCCGATCGCCACGGCGAGAAGGTCGCATGCATGCGCCACGACGGACTGCTCGAGCTCTGGCGGGACCGCCACATCTTTCAGCACATCGAGATAGCCGACGAGCAATCGCGTGGCGACGCTGTTCGACGGCAGCACGTGCAGAAAATGCGTGCTCTTGTCGCGCAGCAGTGGACGCAGCGGCGCTTGTGGAACGGTCACCGTGAGGCGCGTGCATGCCGACGGATAGGTGACGCTGCCGGCCCCGATGTTTCCCGTTGCCGTCACCTCGCCGGGATTGAGCGCAAAGTCCCTGCCGAATTGCACCGAAGAGCGGGGCGCCGTCACCATCGAGAAGAGAATGCTGTCGGCCCCGTTCATCAGGAGCGGTTTTGTCCGAAAAGCGCGCAGCGGCCCGTGATTGGCCCACATGAGATTGAGGCCCGGCAGAGAATGCAGGACGACTTCGCCGCGAATATCCTGACCGTCCAGTGACTCGGCCTTCGAGCCGAACGGTGCCTGGTTCCAGTGCTGCGCGATCGGCCCCCGCATGATAGCCGCAGCCTCGCCGGACAATGGTCGCCCCGGCGGTCGCGCGCGCCTGTTTCCCCTGAGAGCTTGCGACTGCGGCATGAACGAAGCCCAAGTCGAAAGTATCGTGCAACTTTAGCACGCAATTTCGCTTCTGTCCCGTTCTACTTCGCGCCAGTCCAAGCCAGCCAAAATCCCCGCCATTAACTTCGACCGCGATCAACCGATCGCCGTGAAGCCCGCACGGCAACAACGCGAAGCCGATGCGCTACGCGGCGCGGCGCGCATAACCCAAGGAAGGAAACATCATGAAACATCGTTCGAAGTGGACAATGCCGCTCGCAGCCCTGATGTCCGTGAGCGCCATTCTCCCGATGACACCCGCCAATGCCGGCAATCTCTCCCCGAGACTGGCCGAGCTGCAAGGAGACTGGGTTGCAACGCTCAGCGGAAACACAGGATGCGGCATCAGTTCCATGCTGGTCACGTTTCACCTGGATGCCCAGGGCTCGGGCGCCGGCACTGCGACGGTCAAAGGCCATAGCACGGGATGCAGGGACAACAGGACCTCGGGGTTGGACTTCAATATCCAGCACATGGATCCGAACGGAAAAGGCGTCGCCGGGCTGAGTTGCGGGCCTGGCTGCGGTTGGGGCCTGGATTTTCAGGTGAACAGATCCAACGACATCATGACGCTTACGGATGTGAGCAAAGGCAACCCCGACAACACGCCGACCGGTGTCGCGATAAAGCAGTAACGCGGCTGTTCGCGCCGAAGCCTCGCGCCCGAAGGCGCGGGGCTTTGGCGTTCGGGATCGCTATTAGGCAAGCCGTATGTTCCGCAGGCTCGAGATGATGCTGTGCTCAACGCCACAGACACGCTGGATGCGAATGCGCAAAAGGAACACGTGATTGAATCAAATGCGCTAGAAAATCGATCATTCGCCTTTACCGATTGTTGTAGCTGTTAATTTTTTTTGCGGAACGCGACCCGGTTGAATCCCGTCGAGCAGCGTTTATTGGGCAGCCACCACAGGTGGCGGGGCCGGCATACAGGGATGTTGTTATGTTCGGAAAAATGCCGTTACGTCGATTGGCCGTCCTATCGGGTCTGCTGCTCGCCGGTTTTGCGCCTGTGTCCGCCAGCGCGGCCCAGGACCACTTTAACTGCCGCGCGAGTGCGCTGCGGCTTAATCTGCCGCTCGGGCAAACAGAGGAACCGGTCGTGGCGAACCCGCCCAACAATCCCTGCGCGAGCGACTCCCAGTCGAGTATGTCGTATTCAAACTCGCTGGGGATAAGCTCCGGCAGTCTCGCTGCCAAGACCGTTGCCGACCAGGCGCCACTAACCTCTTACGCCAAGGTCGACGGCATGAAGCTCGACAACGTGCTGAGTCTGATCAATGTGAGTGCGAGGCAAATCCGCTCCAGAGCCGAGATCAAAGCCAGCCGGAACGGCCGATGCACCCTTCACAGCGGCTCCAGGATTTCGGGCTTGTCGGCGCAAGGACAGCAATTTGATTCGCTAAAGACCCCTATGGATATGAACGTCAAGCTTGCAGGCGTCACCGTGGGCAAGCTCCACTTCAACGCGACCCTTGGAGGCGCGCATCCCACGATCGGCAAACCGGACCCGACGTCCGTCACGCAACGCGCGGTATGGCTTCAAATCACGGATCCCGTGCTGCAACAGACGCTGGGGGATGTGATCATGGGCGAGGCAAGCGCCGGCGCGGTCGGCAGCCCCTGCTCCTAAAGACAAAACGAACGCATCGTCCGGCCCAAAAAGATGGCGACGTGAGCGACGGTGACAAGAAGTATGGAAGATCAGGCGACGGAAATTCCCGTCGCCTGATCTTCAGGTCAATAGATCCAACGACATCCTGACGCTCACGGATGTGAGCAAGGGAAACCCCCAACAACACGCCGCCGGCGTGGCGATAAAGCGGTAATGCGCCGTTCTCAACGAAGCCTCGCCTGAAGGCGCGGGGCTTCGGCGTTCGGGATCGCGCTACTGCTGATGCCGCTTCTGTTCCGCAGACTGGAGAAGATGCTGCGTTTCGATATGGCTGGCCTGCGCGATCGCTTGTTCCAGAGGAAGCCAGACATGCCGGCGACGCTTGTCCTGGCGCAGCCCATATCCCGTCATTTCCATAAGATAGAACCTAGCGACGACGACTTCATTCTCGACCGGATAGGATTTGTCGCCCAGCGCCGCGGCGTCGCGCCTTTGGGACAGGTCCTTCCGCCATTTTCCGTCTGCCCCTTGGGGGAGCTTCGAACGAACGCCGATTGATGCCCACACGCCGGTCTCTTCGTGTACTTCGCGCACAGCCGTTTCGTGGTGCTCTTCGCCTTCCTCAATATGCCCCTTTGGCAGCACCAGTTCCGTCGGATTTTTGGTCGCCTCGACAAGCAAGTATTCGATTCTGCCGTCCCGCCTGCGAAATACGACGCCTCCCGCATGCGTTGGAGCGCCGTCCGCCGGACGGGGATTGGCGAACGCAACCTTGCCGTCTTTTGCTGTCAAGGTAATGACGAACCAGTAGGCCTGGTTGGTGGCCTTCAACCGCTGCTCCATGTAGCGCCACAATGCGAGGACGAGTAGCGCGAGGACGACGGGAATCCCGCCGAGAGGCCACCGTTCCTGCCACGGCCACGCGATGAGCAGGGTCAGCAAAACGACTGCGAAACAGCGGAAGAATTTGGAGTCGGCCTCGAAGCGCTGTACGGCCGCCAGAGCCGGCGGATTTTCGGAATTTAGGAGCGCCTTGCACCATTGGAAGGTGTTGATCGAATCCTTGGCCTGGAGCGGGCGCAGGATCTGCTGCTTGATCTTGACGGCGCGGTTGACCGCGAGATTGCGTTCATCCTTGAAAACCAGCCAGACCAGCGCTCGAACCGGCCAGGGAAGCAGCTGCCCGCGCTGGGTGAGCAGCTTGATCTGGGTGTTCAGCGTGTATCCACGGGCCCAGTCGTAGAATTCGTCCAGCCATGTGCCGAGCAAAAAAATCAGGTGACCGAGAAGATAGCTGGCAAATAGAAAAGCCACCCAAGCCTGCGTTTCGGGAAGATAGTTCTCTCCGACGACCAGCGGCCCGACGTCGTCCATCAATAGCCAGGTGAGCAACGCCCCAGGCAGCAGGATCGAGAAGAAATCCATCAGACCGATGAAAAATTTCTGAGGATCCAAGTCCACGGCTGATCCCTCCAACAGCTGCAAAAGCGCCCTGTCCCATGAGCGCGCGTGGCCGCATAGCTGGCCACGGCAAGACTTGGGATTCATATCACGCTTTATGTCGGCGATGTTGCGCGCTATATGCCCGCTCATGACCAGCCCTGAAAAAGGCGGCTCTTCGGAGGCCCGTCGCAAACAGCTATTGTTCCGTGCCAAACGGCGCGGGTTCAAGGAGGTCGATCTGATCTTCGGGACCTTCGCGGCGGCGGAAATCGAAACGCTGGACGAAGCCGAACTCGATCAGTTCGAAGCGCTGCTCGCAGCGCCCGACCAGGAGGTCTATCGCTGGCTGCAGGGGCATACGCCCGCGCCGCCGCAATTCGACACCGCGCTGTTTGCGCGCATGAAGGCGCTCTGCGCGCGCAAGAACCCCACATGGAACGTCTAGACTATATCGCCAGACACGAAGGCCGCTTTGCCGTCACGGGCGCGCCGGGCGGATATGACGCCTATCTCGCGGCGGAAGCAGCAAAGCGCGGCCGCGGGCTTGTGCTGTTTGTCGCGACCGACGAGTTGCAGGCGGTGGCGGCCGCTGATGGCGTACGCTTCTTCGCGCCGGATGTGGAGGTGCTGTCGTTTCCGGCGTGGGATTGTCTGCCTTATGACCGGATGTCGCCCAAATCCGATACCGAAAGCCGCAGGCTTGCGACGCTCGCGGCCCTCGCGCGCCGTGATAAGAAATCGAAACCCGCGGTCGTCGTCACCACCATCGACGCGATCCTGCAGCGCGTTGCGCCGCGCGAAACGATCGAAGGCGCGAGCCTGTTCGCGAAAACCGGCGGCCATGTCGAATACGAAAAGCTCACTGCGTTCCTCGCCGCCAACGGCTATGTGAGCGCAAGCACGGTGCGCGAGCCGGGCGATTTCGCGCTGCGCGGCGGCATCGTCGATCTCTGGCCTCCCGGCAGCGAACAGCCGTTGCGGCTGGATTTCTTCGGCTCCGAAATCACCTCGATCCGCGCCTTCGACGCCGAGACGCAATTGTCGAACGTCAGCGTCGATGCGGTCGAGCTGTTGCCCGCGAGCGAGACGCCGCTCGATCCCGCGTCGATCAGCCGTTTCCGCTCCGGCTATGTCGCGCGCTTCGGGCCGGCCTCCGACGATCCGCTTTACGAGTCGGTGAGCGCGGGCCGCAAGATCCAGGGCATGGAGCACTGGCTGCCGCTGTTCCACGACCATCTCGATACGCTGTTCGCCTTCATGCCCGATGCGCTCGTCTTTCTCGCTTATCAAAGTGAGGAGGCGAAGACCGCGCGGCTGGAGCTGATCGCCGATTATTACGCCGCGCGCAGGGACATGCTCCATCCCAAGGACGACGCCAAGCACGCGATCAAGGCGCCGCCCTACAAGCCCCTGCCGCCCGACGCGCTCTATCTCACCGACGGCGAATGGAAGAACGCGCTGAAGCGCCTTCTGGTGCGCGATCTCTCGCCGTTCCAGGCACCGGAGTCGACGAAGTCGGTCGATGCCGGCGGCAAGGCGGCGCGCGACTTCGCGCCCGAACGCAAGAGCGGCGCCAATGTGTTCGAAGCTGCGGCGCAACACATCAAGGCGCTGCAGACCGATGGCAAGCGCGTGCTTGTCGCGTCGTGGAGCGAAGGCTCGGCGGAGCGCATGGGCGGCGTGCTGGCCGATCACGGCCTCGATGCCATCCGCAAGGTCTCCGACTGGCCCGATGCGCGCAAGCTGCACAAAGGTGCTGCCGGCATTTCGGTGCTCTGTTTCGAGCACGGCTTCGAGGCGCCGGAACTGGCCATCGTGGCCGAGCAGGACATCCTCGGCGACCGCATGGTGCGCCAGACGCGCCAGCGCCGCGCGCAGAACTTCCTGCAGGAGGCCTCGAGCCTCGCGCCCGGCGATCTCGTCACCCATATCGAGCACGGCGTCGGGCGTTATCTCGGTTTGAAAACTATCGATGCCGCCGGTGCGCCGCATGACTGCCTCGAACTCCAATATGACGGCGGCAAGCTGTTCCTGCCGGTCGAGAACATCGAGCTTCTGACGCGCTATGGCGCGGAGGAGGGCAACGCCCAGCTCGACCGCCTCGGTGGTGCTGGCTGGCAGACGCGCAAGGCGCGCATGAAAGAACGCGTGCGCGAGATGGCAGCGGAGCTGATCCGCATCGCCGCGGCGCGCGAGCTGAAATCGCTCGAGGCCGTCGATCCACCTGCGCATATCTACGACGAGTTCTGCGCACGCTTTCCGTATCAGGAGACCGAGGATCAGGAGAAGGCCATCGCCGACGTCATCGAGGATCTCGGCAAGGGCCGTCCGATGGACCGGCTCGTCTGCGGCGATGTCGGTTTCGGCAAGACCGAAGTGGCGTTGCGTGCCGCGTTCGTGATGGCGATGAGCGGGCAGCAGGTTGCGGTCGTGGTGCCGACGACACTTCTGGCACGCCAGCATTTCCGCACCTTCGCCGAACGTTTCGCAGGCTTCCCGGTCAAGGTGCGCCAGCTTTCGCGCTTCGTCGACGCGAAGGAGGCCCGCGAGACGAAAGCGGGGCTCGAATCCGGCGATATCGATATCGTGGTCGGCACCCATGCGCTGCTCGCAAAGGGCATTGTGTTCCGCAATCTCGGGCTTGTGATCGTCGATGAGGAGCAGCATTTCGGCGTCGGTCACAAGGAGCGGCTGAAGGCGCTGAAGGCCGATGTCCATGTGCTGACGCTGACGGCGACGCCGATCCCGCGCACGCTTCAGCTTGCGCTCTCGGGCGTGCGCGATCTTTCGCTCATCACCACGCCGCCGATCGACCGGCTCGCGGTGCGGACCTTTGTGACGCCGTTCGATCCTTTGGTCGTGCGCGAGGCGCTGCTGCGCGAGCATTATCGCGGCGGCCAGAGCTTCTATGTCGCGCCGCGCATCGCCGATCTGCGCGAGGCGGAGGAATTCCTGAAAGCCACCGTGCCGGAGGTGAAGATCGCCGTCGGCCACGGCCAGATGGCGGCGCACGCGCTCGAGGACGTGATGACGGGGTTCTACGACCGCCGCGTCGACGTCCTGATCTCCACCAACATCGTGGAAAGCGGGCTCGATATCCCATCGGCCAACACCATGATCGTGCATCGCGCGGACATGTTCGGCCTGTCGCAGCTCTACCAACTCCGCGGGCGCATCGGCCGCGGCAAGCAGCGCGCCTATGCCTATCTCACCACGCCGGCGGACCGGAAGCTGACCGAGACGGCGGAGCGCAGGCTCCAGGTGCTGCAATCGCTCGACCAATTGGGCGCCGGCTTCTCGGTCGCGAGCCACGATCTCGATATCCGCGGCGCGGGCAATCTGCTCGGCGAAGAACAGTCCGGTCACGTCAAGGAGGTCGGCATCGAGCTCTATCAGGAGATGCTCGAGGAAGCCGTGGCGCAGATGCGTAGCGGCGAGGCCGCGGTGGAGATCGCCGACCAATGGTCGCCGCAAATCAACATCGGCGCGTCGGTGCTGATCCCGGAAGACTACGTGCCGGACCTCAATGTGCGCATGGCGCTCTACCGCAGGCTCGCGGGTATCGAGACGCGCGCGGAGATCGAACGCTTCGCCGCCGAGCTCATCGACCGCTTCGGCAAGCTGCCGGAAGAGGTGCAGCATTTGTTCGACATCGTCGCCATCAAGCAGCTCTGCCGCGTGGCGCAGGTCGAGAAGATCGACGCCGGACCGAAAGGCGGCACGATCAGCTTCCGCAACAACGCGTTCCCAAATCCGATCGGACTCGTGAGGCTCATCAACAGCCATCCCGGCACGATGAAGGTGCGCCCCGATCAGAAGGTCGTGGTCCAGCGCGACTGGCCGACACCCGAGTCACGACTCAAAGGGGCGCAGGCGTTGCTTGGGCAATTGGCGAAACTGGCACAAGCGGCTTGAACCTTGTCTTGTGAGGCATTCCGCCGTACATTTACCGTATGGCGAAGGAAGCGGCAAAACGAACGCAGAGAATCGAGGCGCGCATCTCGCCCGCCGCACTCTCGACCGTTAGGCGCGCGGCAGAGATACAAGGCCGCAGCATCAGCGACTTCGTGGTGGCCGCCGCGCAGGAAGTCGCGGAACGTACCGTCGAGCGCACGCACAATATCCAGGTCACGCTGGCTGACTTTGAGCGCATCATGAATGTGCTTTCGAAGCCGCCCAAACTCACGCCGGGTTGGAAACGGGCCGTCAAGGCGCGCCGCAAACTCATTCACCCAGACCGGTGAACTACCGGATTGAGCCGCTGGCCGCGCACGACCGCCACGGTTTCGCGAGCGGTTCGGAAGCGCTCGACCGGTATTTTCGAGAATTGGTGACACAGGACATTCGCCGTCGAATCGCGAAGTGCTTTGTCGCCGTCGACGAGAACGAGATTGTTGCAGGCTACTACACGATCTGCGCGACCTCGGTTGGGCTGGGAGAACTCCCGCCCGCGCGTGCCAAAAAGCTGCCGCGATATCCGGCGATTCCCGCCGTATTGCTGGGCCGGCTTGCCGTTTCGTCGAAGCATCAGGGCAAACAACTGGGCGCTGTGCTTGTCGTGGACGCCTGCGAGCGCGCCGCGCGCTCCGATATCGCCGCTCTTCTCATGCTGGTCGATGCGAAGGACGAAGCCGCCGCACGTTTCTACGACCATCTCGGCTTCGAGCGACTGGGTAACGGGCGGCGGCTTATCCGCCGGCTGTGATAAAACCGGCCGAACCGGCTTACCGCCAGCGCAGATAGAGCTTTTGCCCCTTCATCTCGAACGACTTCATCCGCTTGAGGAAGGCCATGCCGAGGAGCGAGTTGCGCATCTTCGTGCCGTTCGTATTGGTGGCGGCCCGGCAACCGATAATTTGCATTGTTGCACATACCGCCGCTTGCGCACGCGGTTTGTGCTAACCTCCCTTCGTGCTTTGCGGGGAATGGCAATGCAGGTTGTGGGAACGGAAGCCTTCAAGGTGAATTCTCTCACCGGGCTCGATCGCGCCAATCCGGTCGATGGTGATGTCGTGTGGGATGTTCCGCGCTCGCTGTGGAATGCCGCCATGCTGATCGGGGCGCTTGTCTTCGCGCCGTTGACGTTCAGCTGGAGCGCGTTGGCCGTGTTCCTGGTCACGGCCGGCATCACGCTTTGCGCAGGGCACTCCGTGGGCTTTCACCGCCGCCTGATCCACCGCAGCTTCGATTGTCCGAAATGGCTGGAGCGCACGCTCGTCTGGTTCGGCACGGCGGTCGGCATGGGCGGTCCGATCTGGACGATCCGGCTGCACGACACACGGGACTGGGCGCAGCGCCAGCCGGACTGCCACTGGTTCCTGCGCCACGACAAGCCGCTCCTCGTCGAGGGATTTTACTATCTGCATTTCCGGCTGAAGCTGAAACACCCACCCGGATTCGATCCCGGTCCGGGCATCGGGGACGATCCTTTCCATCTGTTCCTCAATCGCACCTGGATGCTGCAGCAGATTCCCATCGCGCTCATTCTCTACTGGCTTGGCGGATGGCCTTGGGTGGTGTGGGGAGTCTTCGTGCGCGTGACCGCCTGCACAACGATGCACTGGTTCATCTCCTATCATGCGCACAAGCACGGCCCGCAGGACTGGATCGTCGATGGTGCCGTGATCCAGGCGCACAACGTCCCCCTGATGGCGATCCCCACCATGGGCGAAGCCTGGCACAGCAATCACCACGCCTTTCCCAGTTCGGCGCGCCATGGGCTCTATCCGGGACAGATCGATCTCGGATGGCATTTCGTGCAATTGCTCGAGGTGTTGGGGCTCGCCTGGAACGTCAAGGTGCCGGCGAAGCTTCCGCCACGGCCTGGCATTACGCCCGTGACGGCGCGCGCGATGATGGTGGCCGCGCCCGGCCAGCGACGATTGTCCTCCGGCAGCGTGTCGCTGTGAGCGAAATGACCGTCGCCGATGCCCTTCGGGCCTTTCGCGCCGCCAACGGCATTCCCACCGTGGAAGCCAACACATGGCCGTGCAAGGTGGGCCCGGTCACGCTGCGGCTCCCCAACTTCGCGTGGCGGCGCAGAGCGATCCTCGCGCACGACCTGCATCACGTGCTGATGGAAATTCCCTGCACGATGGGCGGCGAGTGCCGGATGGCGGCATGGGAGTTCGGCGCCGGCCGCATGCCGCATTGGGGCGCCGCGCTGTTCTGTCTGCCGCTGGCCGCGATCGGCGCTTTGCTTCGCCCTCACGCGACACTGGCGGCATTCCGCGACGGACGCCGGTCACGCAGCCTGCACGGCGCGGACACCATCGAAGATATCCTGCGGATGCCACTCGCTGTGGGCCGCCGGTTGATCCGCCGGAACTGACCTCAGCGCCAGCGCAGATAGAGCTTCTGCCCCTTCATCTCGAACGACTTCATCCGCTTGAGAAAAGCCATGCCGAGGAGAGAATTGTGCATCTTCGTACCGTTCACGCTGACCGGCAGGTTGAACAGCTTCACGGGTCCGATCTCGAGCGTGTTGAGCGTCACCGGTGCGCCGCTTCCTATGCCGTTCGCCGTTTCGAAGCCGCGGATGAAATGAAGCGAAGAGACGTCGATGCCCGCGCGCTGCGCATCGTCGGGGCTCAGCACGATATCGCTCGCGCCGGTATCGACCATGAACTCCACCTTTTGCCCGTTGACGGAGCCGATGACGGCGAAATCGCCGTCGCGGTTTTCGCTGAACACCATCGTGTTCGCGTCGACCTCTGCGGGATACGAGGGCACGAGTGCCGTTCGCGCGTCGCCGGCCGCGTCCTTGATCCTGTCATAAAACGAGTAACCGAGGACCAGCACGACAGCGATACCTGCCCAGATCGCGATGTTGCGGAACGTCTCGCGCGTGGTGAGCCGGCGCGAATAAATAACACCGGACGCAATAGCGGCGAGCATGATGCTGTATTGCACCAGCCGCGCCTGATCGGTCGTATCGGCGAGCGCGCCCGGAAACAGCCGCCACAATTCCCATATCGCGAGCGCACCGCCAATGACGAGAGCAAGCACGACGAACCTGCGTGTCGGGGATCGATCCGCAGGTGGCTTGTGCCATGGTCCGTTCGTGTCCGGCATCGAGACCTTTGCAATCGGGACTTCGCGGACACCCCACGCGCCGCCGTTCCGGCGCATTTTCACCACAAAAACATCAAAGGATACATCGGATATACAGCGCGTTAATGCTGGGTCCGTGGGGAGTTCACGTCTTTGCAGGTATCGCCGACCGAATGGTATTGGATTGTCGCGCCGATTGCAGCGGCCGTTCTCGGATTCGTGCTGCTTGTTCGGGGCATCGGCCATGCCGCGCGTGGGCGAGGCGGGCGCGCGACCGCGCATCTCGCCATCGGTTCGCCGCTCGCGGTTGTGGGTTTCGCGTTAGCGCTGCTCGCACTCAACACGCAGACCTTCGCGCGCCTCAGCCATGAGAACGACGTCGCCAATATCGCGGTGAAGGCCGTCGATCCGGCGCGCAATCTCTATCACCTCACCATCCAGCGGCTCGACGTGCCCGACACGGTGCAGGGTTGTGACGTCCAGGGCGACGAGTGGGTGATGAGCGCGCGCGTGCAGAAATGGAAACCGTGGGCGAACGTGCTCGGGCTCGATGCGACCTACACGCTCGATCAGGTGGGCAACAAATATTTCAGTGCCGCACGCGGCAACGGCAAGCCGATCACGTCCTGCGATCTGAAAGGACCGCAGCCTGCGGTGAACCAATATGTGCCGCAGTCCTGGCTGTTCTGGCTGACCGGCCAGTCCTACACCGAACAACGCCGCTTCGGTTCCGCCGCCTATATGCCGCTCGCCGATGGCGCGGTCTACAAGGTGGTGATGACGCAATCCGGCCTCAACACCGAACCCGTCAACAGCGCCGCGGTCAGCGCCAACGCCGCGCGCCATTGACCGCTTGCGGCGCCCGGCCTCCGCCAATAGGTTAGAAACCTAACCAATTCGGAGCCGCCGATGACCGGAATTGCGGGGCGTGTCGCGCTCGTCACGGGCGGTGCGTCCGGGCTGGGACGGGCCTACGCGAAACATCTGGCGACGCTCAGCGCGCGCGTTGCGATTGCAGACATCGATGCGGACAAGGCCGAGCGCACGGCGCAGGAAATCGGCGATGCGGGCGCAACGGCGCGTGCCTACCGGGTCGACGTCTCCGATGCGGATTCTGTATCGAAGCTGGTCGCGGATATCGCGAACGATCTCGGAGCGGTCGAGATTCTCATCAACAATGCTGGCGGCGTGATGCGCGCGCCGGGACCAGCCGAAACCTTCACGCTTGCCGACTGGAACCGGACGATCGGCGTCAATCTGACTGGCACGTGGCTGTGCTCGATGGCGGCGGTACCGAAAATGCGCGAGCGCGGCTTCGGCCGCATCGTCAACATCTCGTCCACCACGTTCTCGACGGGCAAGCCGACCGGCATGGTGCCCTATATCGCGGCGAAGGGCGGCGTGGTCGGACTGACGCGCGGGCTCGCGCGCGAACTCGGCGGCACGGGCATCACCGTCAACGCCATCGCGCCGGGGCTCGTGCTGATGGACAAGCTTCAGACGCGGGGCGGCGACTACGCGCCGGCGCTCAAGCGCATCACCGATCTCGTCTGGGCCGAGCAAAGCATCCCGCGTCCGGAAACGCCGGAAGACCTCCTGGGCGCGATCACGTTCTTCGCCTCCGATGCGTCCAGCTTCGTGACCGGCCAGGTGCTAAACGTCGACGGCGGCTGGACGCACAATTAACGCGTATATACCCGAGTAGCTCTAGTTCACGCGCCAAGGCGCAGACTTAGCGGCCTCAGTGCCCGAGGGCCAAGCAAGAATGGCATTTCTGCCTTCCGCGAAGTCGCTCCATATCTCGACGTGTCGAGGGCTTTGCGCGGCCATGTTCTCTCCGTAATCCCGTGTCTCGCCGAATTCCTGAAGCAAATAATGCGCGAGGTTTGCGCCATAGCAGACGATGTCGGACTGCATAATAGAAAAGACCGGATTATCGGTTTCCTTGGGTTGAACCACCAGAAAACGATGTCCAAAAACGGGGAACAGTTTCGGCCAAAGTGCAAAATCTTGACGTGCAATATCCTGCGCGGCTTCAAGATTACGCGGTTGCGATCCCCAGCGCCGTAACCAGAGATTTGCGTGTTCCACATCGAACAGAATGCCTTGCAGCACCCAATCGATCTGCTCCTCATAGCTCGAACGGTCGAGAGTTGACCAAGGGGACGATCCGGAATCGAGCTCGCGCACATTGCCCATCAGGAATTTCATATCGTCTGGCAGTGGAAGGCCCAGTTCGGACTCGACCGTGGCGATCTCGGGATCTGCCATGCCTCCTTTGCCGAACACCAGATTGCCAAACCCATGATTTTGGATAGCGGTGTTGAGCTCTCCGAATAGCTTGTTGTCGAGCGAACGCATGCTTGTTGGTTACTTCGCGTTCGGGTCCTGCTGGTGCAGGCCGACGATGTTCTCGTCCGGGTCGCGGATGTAGGCCTGCCAGCCGATGCCGGGGATCGCCATCTTGGGGAACGCGATCTGCGCGCCCGCGGCTGTCGCCTTTGCGACCGCGTCGTCGACCGATGCCACGCCCAGCGAGCACACGAACGCATTGACCGGCGCACCGGCCGCGGCGCCCGCGCCCATGCGCTTGACGAATCCGCCATTGATGCCGGGTCCGTCATTGTCGCCGGTGTTGATGAGGGAGTAATCGAACTGCGGCATATGCGTGATCTGCCAACCGAAGACATCGGCATAGAATTTCGACAAGGTCGCCGGATCGGTGGCATGGATTTCGAAATGGACGGGACGGTTCATTGCGGGCCTCCTCAGTTGACCTGATCAAACGCCATGATTGTGTCACTTCCTGCCTGGATGCGTTCGAACAGCATCGGGCATTCGGGGATCATGCGCTCCATCCAGTACTTCGCGCCGATCACTTTCTGTTGATAGAAGGCGGCGTTCGGCGGATTGGTGGCCAGTTTGGCCTGCGCAACCTTCGCCATGTGCGCATGCATCCAGCCGACAACGACGATGCCCATCATGCGCAGGTAATCGACGGCGCCCGCGCCAGCGGCGTTGGGATTGGCGAGACCATTCTGCGCCAGCCAGAACGTCGCCTGCTGCAGCGTGTCGAGGCCGCGTTTCACCGCTCCGACGAACGGCTTCATCGCGGCGTCGGATTCGTTTTCGCTCACCCATCCGGACAGGAGCCCGAACAGCGCAAGCGGCGCGGCGCCGCCCTTGCGGCCAAGCTTGCGGCCCACAAGGTCCATCGCCTGCACGCCGTTCGCGCCCTCATAGGTCTGGTTGATGCGGCCGTCGCGCACGAACTGCTCGACGCCGTTGTCGCGGATATAGCCGTGGCCGCCATAGCACTGCATCGCCATGTTCGCGGCCTCGAATCCCATGTCGGTGAAGAAAGCCTTGATCACCGGCGTCATGAGATCGGCGAGCAGACCCGCGGTCGCGGCTTCGGGCTTGGTGGATTCCGCGATTGCCATGTTGAGTGTGGTCCACATCGCGAGCGCGCGCGCGCCGTCCACAAACGACTTCGAGTGCAGCAGCATGCGCCGCACGTCGGGATGGACGAATTCGAGATCGGCGGGCTTGTCGGGCTCCTTGGGTCCCGTGAGTGCGTGGCCGACACGGCGCTCATGCGCATAGGCCATGCCGTTCTGATAGGCGACCTCGCCGATGGCGATGCCCTGCACGCCGACGCCGAGGCGCGCATTGTTCATCATGCCGAACATGCCGGCCATGCCGGCCGAGGCCGAACGCTTCTCGCCGGGCTTCGGCGGTGTCGGCTTCGGACCCAGGCGCCACGCTGTCGCCTCGTCGAAATTGAGCACGCAGGTCGCCTGCGCCTTGATGCCCATCTTCTTTTCGATGCCGCCGGTGGAGACGGCGTTGCGCGTCCCCATCTTGCCGTCTTCGCTCACCAGGAATTTCGGCACCATGAAGAAATTGACCGTCGAGAGATCGTCGTGGATCTGGCCGTTCTCGTCCGGGATCTTCGCGATCACCATGTGGATGATGTTGTCGGTCAGATCCTGGTCGCCGCCGGAGATGAAGATCTTGGTGCCGGTGAGCTTGTAGGTACCATCGGGCTGCTCGATCGCGCGCGTCTTCATCAGACGCAGATCGGTGCCGCAGCCGGGCTCGGTGAGACACATCGTACCGGCCCATTCGCCCGAGATCATTTTCGGCAGCACGAACTGCTTCATCCAGTCCGCACCCGTGGCGCCGAGCGCGCCGGCCGCCGCACCGGTGAGCCCCGGATACATCGCGAAGGATTGGTTGGAGGATGACGCCATTTCGGCGACCGCAAGGGTGATAAGTGTGGGAAGTCCCGCGCCGCCGAATTTCACAGGCGCCGAAAGCGCGCCCCATCCCGCATCGCAATAAGCCTTGTAGGCCTCCTTGAAGCCTTTGGGCGTGCGCACCACGCCGTTCTCGAAATGCGCGCCTTCTTCATCGCCCGATTGGTTGATCGGCTGCAGCACCTCTTCGCAGAACTTCCCCGCGTTGTTGAGGATGTCGTCGAGCAGGTCGGGCGTGAGATCGCCGAAATCGGGCAGGTCGCGGTGCTGGTCGATCTCGAGCAGCTCATTGAGCACGAATTTGTATTCGTCGATCGGCGCGCGATAGATGGGCATGACGGCTCCGGGAAAGCAGTGGCGAAGTGCGGACCTTAAAGCACCCCTCCGCGCCCTGCCATCCCGGACTAACCGCGGTCCGTGATGCTCACATGGAACGGGCGCCACTGGCCGCGCCGTGCCGCAACGACAAGCATCACTGCCGCCGCCGTGGCACAAACGGCAACCGCCACGACGGAAGCTTCCGGTCCGAACTTGCCGCCGGTCAGGATATCGGGGCCCGTGAAGGTGGTGTGCCATAGGCCCTTGAAGGCGTTGCCGGAGACGGCGCTGCCGAAGATGCCGCCCTCGCAGAAGTTCCAGCCGAAATGCAGACCGATGGGCAGCCACAGATTGCGCACCAGCATGTAGGACGCCGCGAGCAGCACGCCGGCTTCAAGCGCGATGGCAAGGCCGCTTGTGACCGTGGCGCCGGGATTGCCCATGTGGATCAGGCCGAAGAATCCGGCAGACACGAGCAACGCGACCAAGGTGCCGAATGCCTCCTCGGTGATGCGGAAGACGACACCGCGGAAGACGATCTCCTCGCCGACAGCGCTCAGGACGGCCATGTTGGTCGCGGCCAGCAAAGCCTGTCCCGGCGTGTAGCCACCGATATGCGCGACACCCATGAGCGACAGGACCGCTATGGTCGTGGCAAAGAGACCGAGCCCGATCAGCGCTCCGGGTACGAGCCATGGAATTTTTCGCGGCGCGATCTCGGCAACATCGCGGTGCTCCATCGCCCGCACGAAGAACCAATAGATCGCTAGCAGAAGAACGACGGAGACGGCTTCCGTAACAACCGCGAAGCCCTCGCGGCTTGCGGGCGGCACATGCGGCATCGTCACGATCGGAAAGATCTGTGCGCCGGCATAGGCGAACAGGGTGATGAGAAAGAGCACGAAAAAACGCGCGAACCGGTTGTTGAAGACGCGCCGCGCCCTTGACGGCCGCGGCATCTCGATGACGGTCATATCGCACCTCAATATCGTTCAAACAATAAAACAACAAGAAAACGCGGTCCCGTCAAAATAGACGGGACCGCGCGTACGCCCCTTTAAACCAGATCGCGCAATGTGATCTTCACATTGCCTTTGCCCTTGACCGCAAACGTCATCGCCGTGCCGGATTTCTCGTTGCGCAGCTTTTGGCGCAGCTCAGGCAGATTCATACCCGCGGCATTCTTGCCGTCGATCGCGGTGATGACGTCGTCCTTCGCAAGACCCGCGCCTTCCGCCGGTCCGCCTTTGGTCACATCGATCACCTTGAAGCCTTCGGGCACCGCGTTGATCCACATGCCCGACTTGTCGAAGGTATCGAGGTCTTCGACGTGGCCCTGGATCGGCTTGAGATACATCGTGCTGTTGTCATAATCGAAGGTCACGGCGTAGCGCTTCAGCACGCCGCCGCCGACATTGCTCGGAAACGATTCCACCGACCCCGCGCCGCCTTTGTCGGTCGAGACCATCGTCAGCGGATGTTCGATCGTGACGTCGCCGAGTTTCAGCACGCCGCCCTTGAACACAAGACTGTGCGTCGGTCCGCCGACGCCCCAGCCGGTCTGGGCTTGCAGGGTTTTGGTACCGGGCTTCGGGAACCCGTTCTTCGCCGACCAGGCCTTGTTCAGAAGCAGCGGCATGCGCGAACCGGTGTCGATTCCGAAGCGGGCGGGTACGCCGTCATAGCTGCCGAGAATTTCCGGGAATTGATGATAGAGGCGCATCGGCACCGGCATGCCGGCGGTCTTGGGATCGAAGTACTTCTTGTCGGTGAACGTGATCGTGTGATGGCCATAGTCGAAGCGCGTGATGAAGCGGGCGAAGAACTCGTAGCCGATCATGCCCTGTTCGTTCGCGCCTTCGGTGCCGGCGGGGCTGGTGTCGAGCGTCGTTACCGGCTGGTCGGTAATCGTCGCACCGCCGACAGTGAGGGACTTCACCATCGCCTCGCCGCTGGTCGCGATGTTGTCGCCGCCACCTGACGAAGAGACGCTGCCCATCGCCTTCACGCCCAGCTCCTTCGCCGTGGCAGGCGCGAGAATGGAATGGCCGCCGGTGTCGAAGATGAAGGTCATCGGCTTTGAGCCGTTCACGCTGACATCGGCATAGATGTGGTTGTTCCAGAGGTGGAACGGTACGGTTGTCTCATGCGCGCCGCCGGCTATGGAAAAATCGTGCAGGTTTTCTGCCGGCCGCTGATAGGCGCCGATAGGCTGTTCGCCCGAGAACGCCGCCGATTTCAGCGTGAAGGTCTGCAGATTGTGGCTGCCATCATCGATGACCTGCTTTTTCGCGATCATCGCGCCGTCGTAAGCGGCGTAGTCGGAGAAGGTGGTGGTGATTTCCTGCGTGCCGTTTTGCTCGACGGTGCGATAGAGCACGTGGGTTGAAGGGTCGAACCATGCCTCGATGGACTTGCCGTCTTTCGGCGTGACCTTCAACGCGTCATAGGTTTTGCCGCCATCGGTTTTCTCACCCAGGCTTTCGATCTGGGCGCCGCCGCGATCGGCGCGCCACCAGAGGTTCTGGTCCTGATAGGCCTCGCTGATGGCGAGGGGGATGACGTCGCCGCCGGCCTGGTCGGTGACGGTGCCGGACGGCTCCTTCTCCCACGCTTTCGTGCCGTCGAATCCGGATGCCCCGCGTTGCGGCGGGATATCGTAGGTGTCGACGAAACGGCCGTTCTGCAAATCTTCCAGCGAAGACGTGGTGCCGGTCAGGCCCTGGCCGGAATAGCCGTATTCGACCTTCAGCGTTTTCTTGCCGTCCCAGTTCCCCATCGCGGCCTTGTTGGCGGCAAGGATCGCGTCGGGCGAGGCGGCGAGGGCGGGTGAAACGAGGGCGGAAGTGAGAAGCAGCGCGGCGAGTGTTCTGGACATGGGTAACCCGTGTGAGGACGATTGAGGGACCGCGGCCGCCTGTCGCGACGGCCGCGCTTTCTTGGAACGGTCTGCTACACCAGATCGCGCAGGGTGAGTTTCACATTCCCTTTACCCCGGACCGCGAAGGTCACGACCGTGCCGGGCGGCTCGTCGCGAAGGCGCATGCGCATGTCGGGAAGCGCGATGCTGGTTGCAGGCCTGCCGTCGACCGCGGTGATGATGTCGTCCTTGGCAAGGCCCGCTTCGGCGGCCGGCGTTTTCGCGGTCACATCGACAACCTTGAAGCCTTCGGCATCCTTGTTGAACCACATGCCGGCACGGTCGAACGTGTCGAGATCGGCCACCGTACCGGCGACCGGCTTCAGGTACATCACATTGTGCTCGTAATCGAACGTCACGACGAAGCGCTTGAGAATGCCGCCGCCGATATTGCCGGCGAGTGTGTCCTCGGCATTGGAACCGCCTTTGTCGGTCGTGAGCAGAACCAGCGGCCCCTTCACGTCGACACTGCCGATCTTGAGAAGTCCGCCATGGGTGACGAAGGCCGTGGTCGGTCCGCCAACGCCCCAGCCGGTCACCCCTTCATTGCCTTTGACCGAAGCGTTGTGGAGATTGTTCTTCGCCACGAACGGGGAGTTCAGCATTAGTGTCTGGCGTGCGCCGGTGTCGATGACGAACTTGCCCGGAATGCCTTCATAGCTGCCCTCGATCTCGATGTCGTTGCCGTCGAACGCGATTGGCACAGCTGTGCCAGCGTCATTCGGGTCGAACTTTCTGGGATCGATCAGCGTGATCGTCTTGTTGCCGTAGTCGATGCGGGTCACGAAGCGGCGGAAGGTCTCAAACCCGATCATGCCCGGCATCTTCATGCCTTCGGTGTTCTCCATCGAGTCGAGGGGTAGCGACATGAACGCCTGGTCGGTGATAGTGGCTTGGCCGAGATCGATGCGCGCGACTTTCGTCATGCCCGCGGACATCGTGCCGGTGCCGCCACCGCGCGCATCCATGGAGCCCTCGACCTTGAGGCCGAGCGTCTTCGCCAGCGGCGGTGTCACGAGATTGAGCCCACCCGTGTCGAATATGAAAGTGTACGGCCCCTGGCCGTTGATCTTCACATCGGCATAGATGTGATTGTTCACAAGCTGGAACGGGAAGGTCGTCTCTTTCGCGCCAGCGGCGATCGAGAAGTCCGCAAGCACGACCTTCGGCATGGCGTAGAACACGTCCGGTTGCGCGGGCACAAAGCTCGCCGCGGTCAGGATCATGGTCTGTGCGTTCTTGCCGTCGCTCGCAACCTGGTAGACATGTTTGGCGATCATCGCGCCGCCGAAGGGCGCGTATTCCGTATAGGTCGAGTTGTTGGTGAGCGAACCCATCTTCTCCTCGATGCGATAGAGGAGATGCGTGTTGGCATCGAACCAAGCGTCAAAAGGGCCGCCGTTCTTCGGCACGAACGTCACGACGTCGTAGGTCTTGCCACCGTCTGTCCTCTGCCGGTCGAGGGTGACCTGTGCACCGCCGAAATCCGTGCGCCACCACAAATTGGCGTCGCGATAGGCTTCGTTGACCGCCATGTACTTGCCGGATCCATTCTGCGGCGTCACGGTACCCGACGGGTCCTTCTCCCACGCCGATGTCCCGTCGAAGCCCTGCACCTGTGTCACCGGGCCGATCGCGGCATCGTCGACAAAGCGGCCATCGTGGAGATCGGCGGTCGAGGAGACCTTGCCCGTCATGCCCATGCCGGAGTAGTCGAACACCGTCTTCAGCGTGGCGTTCTTGTCCCATACGGCGCCGCCGCTGGCGGCCTTGTTGGCGGCGAGGATGTCGGCCGGTCCCGCAAAGGCGGGCGCCGCGGCGACGGAGGCGGCGAGGGCGAAGGTCATAAGGCGCATGGAAACTCCCGTTCTGGCAGGCGACACGTGGTAAGTCCGCTCTACTGGAGCAATATGCGCTGGGCGCATGGCTGGGTTGCCGCCTGCCTCGCGGCGCTGATTCTGGTCATGAATCCGGCCATCGCCGCGCCAAAGCGTGTGGTCTCCACCTTCCTGTGCACCGACGAATATGTGTTCCGGCTCGTGCCACGCGACCGGATCGCAGCGCTGTCGTTCGAGGCGACGGACCGCAATCCCGTCGTCTCCACCATCGCCGATGCCGCAAGCGGGATCCCGACGATCCGGCCCTCGGCGGAGACCGTTCTCAATTACCGGCCCGATCTGGTCGTGATGTACCAGTTTACGATGCCAGAGCTGCATGCACAGCTCGCCCGTATCGGTGTGCCGGTGCTCGATGTGCCGTGGGCCAATTCGCTCGCCGATGTGCGCCGGATCACGGCGATGTTGGGAGAAAAGCTCGGTGCGCGCGACCGGGCCGGCGCGCTGCTGAAAGAGATGGATGCCAAGATCGCGGCCGCACGCGCGGCGGCGCCGCATCCGCCGGTCGTCACCTTGATCTATGAGCCCAACGGCTACGCTTCATCCGGCGGTGTGACGACGGAGATTATGACGCTGTCGGGATTGAAAGGCGTCTCCCCCGAGCTACACCTCACCCGCCTCGACACGCTCCCGATCGAAAGCGTGATCGCACACGCGCCAGAACTGGTGATCCTGAGCGGCGACCGCCACACCCAGAACTCCCGCGCCGATCTGGTGCAACATCATCCCGCCCTGAGCGCGCTGGAAGGCCGAAGCTATGTCGCATGGGCACGCTTGACGCCGCTGCTGTGTCCCGGGCCTTGGTCTCTGGACACGGCAGCGACGTTCACAACGTTGGCCGCAGAGGCTCGGAAGGCGAACTCCTCCCCTGCGAAGCGGGGGAGGGGGACCGCGCGTAGCGCGGTGGAGGGGGCCGGCGCCGTAGTCCCCCCTCCCCGCCTTCGGCGGTACTCCCCCCGTAAACGGGGGGAGAGCTTTAGCTCCGCGTCTCCGCGTGAGTCTCTTATCTACGCGGATGGCTGGCGATGACACGAATGTCGCGCGACGGCGGGATCACGCTCCTTCTCGCGCTGCTGGCTTTCGGGTTTGCAGCGCTTTCCTTTTTTATTGGTCCTTCAAATCTTGATGCTGATCATTTGCTCTACGGCCTGATCCACGGCCGCGGGCTCGATGGCGTCATTGCGCGCGAGATTCGTCTGCCGCGGGCAGGGCTCGCGCTCGTCGTCGGCGCGGCGCTGGGGGCGAGCGGGGCTGCGTTGCAGGGGCTCTTTCGCAATCCGCTGGCATCGCCGGACGTCACGGGCGTGACGTCGTGCGCGGGCTTGGGCGCGGTGATCGCGCTCTATTTCGGATTCGCGGCCGTCTCGCCCGCGTTGCTCCCCACCTTCGCGATCATTGGCGCGCTGGCATCGGCGGGAATTCTGTTCGTGCTTTCGCGCGCCGGTGCAGGGACGTTGGCCCTCGTGCTCGCCGGTGTCGCGATTTCGAGTCTGGCGGTCGCGCTGACGGCGCTGGTGCTGACCTTTGCGAAGAACCCCTACGCCATGAGCGAGATGGTGTTGTGGATGATGGGTTCGCTCAAGGACCGCACGCTGGGCGATCTCGCTTACGCGGCGCCGCTGACGCTTGCGGGCATAGCACTTCTTCTTACCACCACGCGCGGGCTGGACGCGCTCACGCTTGGCGAGGAAGCCGCACTGAGCCTCGGCATCGATGTCGCTTCGGTGCGCAGCCGCGTCGTGATCGGCGTGGCGCTCGCGACAGGTGCTGCGACCGCGGCGGCTGGTGCGATCAGCTTTGTGGGCCTCGTCGTACCGCACCTGCTGCGGCCGTTCACGGGATACCGGCCGTCGCAACTGATCCTGCCGTCGGCGCTGGGCGGGGCTGCGCTGGTAACGGCGTCGGACGTGCTGGTGCGCAGCATCGATCCGGGCGAGCAGTTGCGTCTCGGCGTCGTGACGGCATTGCTTGGCGCGCCGTTCTTCCTGTGGCTGATCCTCCGCCTACGGAGGGAATCGTGAGCGCGGCCATCGTCTTTGCGAATGTGGGTGCGCGTTATGGCGGGCGCAGGGCGCTTTCGGACGTCAGCGTGTCGTTCGAGCCGGGAAAGGTCACCGGTATCGTCGGCCCCAACGGTGCGGGCAAGACCACCCTGCTGCGTGTGGGGCTCGGTCTGTTGCCGCACGAGGGCGGCTCCGTGCGTATCCAGGATCGCGCGCTGAAAGACTGGTCGCGCGAAGCGCTGGCACGGACCATCGCTTACCTCCCGCAGGGCGGCGACGCGCACTGGCCGCTGGTCGCGCGCGATCTCGTGATGCTGGGGCGGCTTCCTTATCGTGGAGCATTTGGCGGAGTTTCTGCGGCCGACGAACGCATCGCCGGCGATGCGCTCGCGCGCGCCGATGCGTCCGCGTTCGCAAGCCGCCGCATGGACGAACTCTCCGCCGGCGAGCGTGCCCGCGTCCTGTTTGCCCGCGCGCTTGCGACTGAGGCCCAGATCCTGTTCGCCGACGAGCCCGCGGCGTGGCTCGACCCGGCCCATCAATTGAAACTGATGGGATTGCTGCGCGAAGAAGCGGCACGCGGCACGGCCATCGCCGTCACCCTGCACGACCTCTCGCTCGCCGCACGCCATTGCGATGAAATTCTGGTTCTGCACGAAGGCCGTGTGGCCGCCCGGGGCGCGCCGGACCACGCATTGTCGGATGAGATTCTGGCACGCGTTTTCGGCATCACGGCCGTTCGCGTGCCGTCACCCGATGCGGCAACCGCTGTGCCGGTGCCTTGGCGGCTGACACGCTAGGGCCACCTTCCGATCCTCATCGCCTTACGGCGCTTCATCTTTCGACGCTCTCAAGATCGTCCGAAACCCGAGATGGCTCTCGGCAAGGTCGGCTTCTTGTCCTTCGCGGGCGCCGGAGCGGTAGCGGGCGCAGTAGTTGGGCGCGCACAGGAACGAGCCGCCTTTGATCGTGTAGCGCAGCACGTTTGCGTCGCGCGTCATGGCCTGGTCGGGGGCGGGATCGCCGCCATGCCAAGGGTGGTAGACGTCGTCCGTCATCTCCCACACATTGCCGATCATGTCGTAGAGGCCGTAGCCGTTCGGCGGATAGCAGCCGGATGGCGCCAAGCCCACGAACCCATCCGCGCCGCTGTTGACCAGCGGAAAAACGCCTTGCCAGGTGTTCGCTTTCGCGGGCTGATCGTGATCCAGCATCGCGTTCAGATTGCCGCCGCGCGCGGCCCATTCCCATTCCGCTTCGGTCGGCAACGCGCGGTGACGCCAGCGCGCGTATGCGAGGGCGTCGGCATGCGTGATCTCGACGACGGGATAGTTCTCGCGGCCCACGATCGAACTTTTTGGGCCCGCGGGATGGCGCCAGTTCGCGCCGGGCACATAATGCCACCATTGCGAGATGTCCTCCGTGCCGTCGATGTTTTGCGGCATGAAGAACACGACCGCCCCGGGCTTCAGCATGTCGGGCGGAAGGCCGGGATGCGTCGCCTTGTCGACCGGGCGTTCCGCATCGGTGACGTACCCGGTGGCTTTCACGAACGCGGCGAACTCGGCATTCGTCACTTCATGCGCGTCCATCCAGAAGCCCTTCACCTGCGCGCGCACGATGGGCAGTTCTTCGGGATAGAAATTGTCGCCTTCGTCGAAACTTCCGGCCGGGACCCAGACCATGCCGTTGTGCGGTTCTGCGCCGCCGCGGAAACGGCACTCCCGAAGCTCCGGCCGCTTGGCTTTGGATTGTTCTCCCGACGATGTCAGCGCGACAAGCCCCAGCGCCGCGATCACAACGCTCCCGAGCCGCACCACATCGTCAACACGCAAGCGCGCCATGCCATGTCCTACTCATCGAAACGCAACGAAGGGGTTTACATCATTATGTATACTATTATGATAGACTTTATATGGTGACTTCAAGTCCACATCGGCGTTGCGTTTCAGGGGGTTAATTATGAAATTCGTGAAACTCTCATTTGTTCCGGGCGCGTCGGCGCTGATCGCGGCTTGCCTCATGACCTCGGCGCATGCGCAGCAGCAACAGCCCTATCAAGGACAGGTTGGCCGCACGCTGGCGGAATCAAAAGAGTGGTGGCCCGCGCCGGTGCAGCCGCCCGCCGGATCGCCGAACGTGGTTTGGATTCTTTTGGACGACGTCGGCTTTGGCGCGGCGAGCGTGTTTGGCGGCGACATCGCAACGCCGAATTTCGAGGCACTGGCGAAGGTCGGCGTGCGCTTCACCAATTTCCATACCACCGCGATCTGCGCGCCGACGCGCGCCGCGCTGCTCACGGGGCGAAACAGCGCATCGGTTCACGAATCCGGTTTCTCCCACACCATCCTGTCGGCGGGATTTCCGGGATGGGATGGCCGCGTGCCGGCGGAAGACGGCACCATTGCTGAAATCCTGCGCGATCAAGGCTACGCCACCTTCGCCGTCGGCAAGTACGGCGTGACGCCGGACGAGGAGGCGAGCGATGCCGGCCCGTTCGACCATTGGCCCACAGGCAAGGGCTTCGATCACTTCTTCGGTTTCTTGAGTTCGCAAACCGACCAGTACAAGCCGGACCTTGTCGAGGACCAGGCGCATGTAAAGCCCGACGGCCGTCACCTGAACGAACAGATCACCGACAAGGCCGTCGCCTATATCGACCGCGAAAAGAAAGCCGCACCGGATAAGCCGTTCTTCCTCTATTACGCGCCGGGCGCCACGCACGCGCCGCATCAGGTCGCTGCCGAGTGGAGCGACAAGTATAAAGGCAAGTTCGACGACGGCTGGGACGCCTATCGCAAGCGGGTGTTCGAACGCCAGAAGCGCATGCACATCATTCCGGCGAATGCGGTGCTGCCGGATCGCAATCCCTCGATCAAGGCCTGGGCCTCGCTGACGCCGGACGAGCGTAAGCTCTATGCGCGCTTCATGGAGGTCTATGCCGGCTATCTCACCTATACCGATCACGAAGTCGGGCTTCTGATCGATCATCTGAAGCAGGTGAAGCAGTTCGACAACACGCTGTTCATCGTGATGATCGGCGACAATGGCGCGAGCAAAGAAGGCACGTTCTTCGGCGACATCGACCGCAGCCTCATCGCCAAGCCGATGAGCGACGCGGACAGCCTCAAATACAATCTCGACAGGATTGGTGAGATCGGCACGCCCGATTCCGTAGAGGGCAATTATCCGCTCGGCTGGGCGCAGGCCGCGAACACGCCGTTCCGGTTCTGGAAGTCCGACGCCAACAGCGAAGGCGGCACGCGCAATCCGATGATCATCGCGTATCCGAAAGTGATCGGGCACGGCGGCGAGATCCGCACCCAGTACGGCCACGTCATCGACATCCTGCCCACGACGCTCGAGCTGTTGCATATCAAAGCGCCGGAGGACATCCGCGGCATCCATCAACAGCCGATCCAAGGCACCTCGCTCGCCTATGCGCTGGACGACGCCAAGGCGCCGTCGCGCCATACCGAGCAGTACTATTACATCTTCGGCTCGCGCGCGATTTACAAGGACGGCTGGAAGGCGTCACTCGCCTATCCCAACCATTTCATGGGCGGCGGCCCCGACGCGGGCAAGACCTTCGATGAGAACGCGTGGGAGCTCTACAACATGAACGAGGACTACACCGAACGCGTGGACCTCGCGAAGAAATACCCGGAAAAGGTCACGGAAATGCGTGCCCTGTTCGAGCAACAGGCCAGGGATCACAATCTTTATCCGCTCATCACCTGGGACGACGTCACCGGTATGAAGATCCACCGCAGCAAGGACACCAAGTCGCTCGCCGACGAGATCGAAAAGATCGCCTCGCATCATTCCGACGGGAAGTGACGCGTCTGCGTTGCGGTTAGGTCTTCGGCGCGCGCGCGACAAGAGCAAGGATTGAAGCGATGGAAAGCTCCATGATGCTTTCTGTAGGCCTCGCGATCGCCGCGCCGGCGCAATCGCAGCCACGGCACAATCCGCTCGCCACGCCGGAACAGATCGCGCTGGACAAGCTGGCCGTCGGCGTGTTCGCCGAGCCTTCGGTACAGTCGCAACTGGATTTCGTCGCGCACAACTTCGCAACCGACCCTTATACCGATACGGCGGAAGGAAAGGCGACACTGCCCGCGGCGGCGCGGGAAGTGGCCTTTGCCGCTGTGGTCGATGCGATCAACCGCGATCCGCTTAGGCCCTCTATACAATGGCTCTGGTCTCCGGCGCATGCGTGGTTCGGCGTCAGCGTGCCTGCGAGCAAGGTGCTGATGCCCAATGTCGACAACGTGTTCCGCATCATGCCGGTGGACGGGGTTTCGCACTACCGGATCGCGGCCACGCCTGCCGGGCCGATCCCAACCCAGTTCTCGATCCAGCTCCTGCCCGCCTGCAGAGGCGCAATGGAGTGCGGTCATTCAGGAACTGGTCGATGCCGATATCGGTAAGGCACCCGACGGATCGTTCGTGCTTTCCATCGGGCCGGAGGCGGGCGGCAGCAATCACATCGCAACCACGCCGGCGGCGCATTTCATCCTGATCCGCGACACCATCCAGGACTGGCATACGGAAACACCGTACCGCCTGACAGTGACGCGCCTCGACGGGCCGCGCGCCGCTACTGCGCCGCCTGCGAAGAACGTTCTTGCGGCCAGGGCCGTGACGCTGCTGCACGACATCGTTCCGCGCATACAACAGGCCAAAGGCGGCGGCTTCGCGAACGCGGCAGGTTTCTTTCAGGGGCCGGCAAACCTGCTGACCTCGCCCAGAATCCGCGAAGGCGGGCGCTGGGGGCTCGCGTCATCGGGCCATTTCCATCTGGCGGATGACGAGGCACTGGTGCTGACGCTCGATCCCATGGGGGCCAGATATCTGGCCGTTCAGCTCGCGAGCGCATGGCTCAGTTCGCTCGATTATGTGCATCACACGGCGTCACTGAATCTGGCGCAGATGCAGCCCAACGCCGACGGCACCGTTACCGCCGTGATTGCCGCCCGCGATCCTCTGGCCCGCAACTGGCTCGATACCACCGGGCTGCATGACGGATCGATGTTCGTGCGCTGGCAACAATTTCCCGGAGAGCTCCCCGCCAACGCGCAGGGTGTGCGCTCGGTGAAGCTCATCAAGCTGAGCGAATTGCCGGGCGGCTTGCCGCGCATAACGGCGGCGGAGCGAAAGACCCAGCAATCGCAACGCGCGGCCGATTACGCACGGCGCTCTGCCGAATAGACGCATGACCGTCGCCGGCGCCGGTGACTGGTTTGCCCATTTGTCCTCCCCGCGAGTACCATATGAGGGGCTTGCAGCCGGACCTGTGGAGATTTTCATGGCCAAAGATCGCGATGACGAGGACGAGCACCATTACAACCGAAAGCTGCAGGCGCTCCAGATCGAGCTGGTAAAGCTCCAGCGTCAGCTCATTTCCGACGGCGCGCGCGTGCTGATCGTCCTCGAAGGGCGCGACGGCGCGGGTAAGGACGGCACGATCAAGCGCCTGACCGAACATATGAGCCCGCGCGAGACCCGCGTTCACGCGCCCGGTAAACCCTCGAGCCGCGAAGAGACCGAATGGTACTTCCAGCGCTTCGTGCCGTTCCTGCCGGCGGGGGAGGAGTTCGTGGTGTTCAATCGCTCCTGGTACAATCGCGCCGGTGTCGAACGCGTCATGGGTTTCTGCACGGACCAGGAAGCGGAGACCTTCTTCAAATCCGTCATTCCGTTCGAGACGCTGCTGATTAACGACGGCATTGCGCTGCGGAAATACTATCTCGATATCACCAAGAGCGAGCAGAAGAAGCGGCTGGAAGCGCGGCGCGACGATCCACTGAAGCAGTGGAAGATTTCGCCGGTCGACGAGGCGGCACAGGATAAGTGGCACGCCTACTCGAAGGCGCGCGACGAGATGTTCGAGCGCACCAGCCACAAGCCCGCGCTATGGCGCGTGGTGGCGGCCGATGAGAAGAAGGTCGCGCGGCTCGAATTGCTGCGCGATCTGCTCGACAGCTTTTCCTACAAGGGCAAAGACAAGAAGATCACGCGCCCGAACCGCGATGTCGTATTCGAGTGGTCGAATAGGGCCAAAAAACGAGTCAGCAAGTGAAAAAGACCGGCGGCGCGCAGCCGCCGGTCCTGGACATCACTTCCGTTCCTTAGTGCGGCGGGTTTGCCGACGCGTCGACCGACGCGCTTGCATCGCCTGATGCAGACGCGCTGTTCAGCGTATTGGTGGTCTTGTCTTCGGCGGCATTGGCTTTGTTCTCCGCCGCCCTGGTCTTGCGGCTCGCGTGCGACGTGGCGTGCTTTGTCGTATGTCCGGCCTTCTTCGCGACGGTATTGCTTGCCGACGCGTCGGCGCTGCCAGAGGCCTGCGCGCCCGCCGCGTTGACCGACGCAGTCGCGCCGGCATCGGTGCCGCTCGCTGCGTTCGAAGCCGTGTCAGAGGCACTATTGGCGGTAGTCGCTGCCGTATTCGTGGCGGCGTTCGCCTTGTCCTCGGTTGCTTGCGTCGTGCTCGTGGCCGTGTTGGTGGCGGCCGATGTGCTCTTTGACGTGTCGACGCTGGTCGTGCCGGAGAGGCTGCCGTTCACACGCGGCGGCATGGTCGTGGCGCCGACGGCGCCGTTTACCGTTCCGCCGACTCCTCCGGTGACGCCGCCGAGCGGTCCGGCGAATGCAGGCACGGCGATCGTCCCACAAAGCATGGCAATGGTGATCGTGTTGCGTAGGGTCATTGGCTCTTCCTCTGATCGTTTGAGCAACAGTCGTGCGCAAAAAAACGCCCCGGTGCGAAACGCATGAGCGCGATCATCGGTTTCCAAAAGAAATTCGGCGCTTGGGAACCGCGCCACACCGGCGCCATAATGCCGCCACCGCGCGGACGCACTTGGGCTGTCGCGTCGCGGCGAGCAGCACCTCACGGTTGACGGTCAGCGCGCGCCGGGGACGTTGCTATCGACGGTGCTGTTGGTGTCTTGTCCGGTGGCCTGCCAATCGGCAAAGCTCGATAGCGCGTTCGCAGACCAGAATGCCCCGTCCGGCGCATAGACGTGATAGTGGTTCTTGTCGAAGCCATTGCTGCTTGCGAATTTGTTGGGTTTGAAATCGGCGAACCAGCCTGCCACCACGCCATCGCCGCCCGCCATCGTAATGCCGTTGTTCTGGATCGTATTGCTCCTGGGCATCCACTGGCGCCCGCGGTTCTGCTGGATGATGACGATGCCGTTGCCGCCGCGCCGCGCGTCGAGCGTCAGCGTGTTGTCGTGCACTTCGATGCCCCAGGAATTCTGGATCTGGACTTGGCCGAACCAGCCCCAATTGAAGGTCTTCGCGCCGTTCCCCTTGAAAACGTTGTTAGAGATGATGGCGGGGCCGCCGATCTCGAAGGAAATGCCGGCCAGCAGATTGTTCTCGATGCGGTTGCTGTCGAACAGCATCTGTTCGGAGCCGATATCCGCCCACATTCCGTCGCCCTGATTGTCGTGCACATAATTGCCGGTCACGATCCACTCCGTGACCTGCGCCCATTTCACGCCGCCGCATTCCCAATTGCAGTCGGTGCCGTTCCAGACGTTGAAGGCGATCTCGTTGTCCTCGAACGCGCCGCTGCCGGCTCCCGCGCCGAGCCCCAGCTCGCCATTGTGATGAACGAAATTGCGTTTGGTCTCGCCCTCGCGCGGGATGGCGATGCCGACCCTATGATTCCAGCGCACCTCGTTGTCCGCGATCTCCCAGCTTTTGCCTTCCGCATGATCGCCGATCGCGCCCTGCTGGTCGGCACACGCGTAGTTCTCGACGATCAGGTTCTGGACCGTGACGCTGTTCGCCTGTCCTCCGAACGCAAAAGGACGATAGCTGAGCTCGACGGTGTGACCGGAAGGATCGTCCGCGAAATAGACCGCGTTGTGGTCGTAGTCGTAGAAGAACGTGCCGGGTTTGACCTTCGACTTCTTCGCCACGGCGCGGAGCGGCTTGCCGTCGAAATAGAGGTCCTGCGGATAGGAGCAGCGCGGATAACCTTTGCGGCATTCGCCATGGACTTGGGTGTTCGGATCGATCGGCTGATTACGCGCGACGTAAAGCGCGCCGTCGGTGTCGAACTCTGTCAGGACGTTCGCACCGTTCAGCTCCGCGCCATCGTCGCCGATGAAGGCGTCGGCGGATTTCGGAGTCACGCTCTGGATGCGATAGACGCCTGCGGTCAGGTGAAACACGGTACTTCCGGGGTGGGCGTCGACTGCCGCCTGGATATCGTCGCCGGGATTGAGCGTCACGGCAGCCCGCGGCCAGGCCGTGGGATGAACGGGTCCCGCCGCATGGGCTTGGCCTGCGAACAGGACCAGACAGATTGCGATGCGCTTGTGCATGACCGTCACCCTCCACGCCGGCGGCGAGTATATCTCGTCCGGGCCGAAAACGCGCGAAAGGGGCTTCTGCTGCTAACGTCCGCGCTTCGCGCCGGCGATGGCTTGGGCGAGCGTGCGCGACTCCAGCACTTGGGCGGTCGCGTCGCGCGCGGCGAGCAGCACCTTGCGGATCGCGCAGGTCGCCTCGTCCTCGCAATCGGGGCATTTGTGATAGGCGGTGACACTGACGCACGGACTGAGCGCGAGCGGCCCATCGGTTTCGCGGATGATGTCGGCGAAGGAAATATCCTTGGGCGGCCGCCCGAGCAAATAGCCACCCGCGCGCCCGCGCAGGCTCTGCACGATGCCGCGCTTCTTCAGGCCCAGGAGGATCTGTTCGAGGAATTTGCGCGGCACGCCGGCCTGCTCGGCGATGTCGGCGATCATCATCGGCTCGCGCCCGCCATGTTCGGCGAGCACGATCAGGGCGTGCAGGGCATAACGCGCTTTCTGGGAAAGCATGAGGAATACTCTTAACTCGACCGATCATATGGGGATTCGGCCAATTCCCGTCAAGCAAAGCGGAAAACCGCTAAACGGCGCGTGGACGGCCGGGTGCACCGTAGTCGCATTCTAAGGCTGCACGGTCCCATCGGCCCAGATCGGCCGCCGCGGCGTAGGTGCTTTCGAGGAAGTCGAGCAAGGCCTGTTTGGGGTCTCCCGCCGTGCGCACAGCATCGTAAGGCAGGATGAACTCGCCAAGATCCTTGCTGAAGAATGCCTGCGCCGGCTTCACTGCCGCTCCGGCAAAGCCCTCCGGCGCGGGATAGGCGTAGGAATAGAACGCGGGATAGTCGATCGGACCGCCACCGGGCCAGAAGCCCGCGCTCGACACTTCATGCGAATAGGCTTCCCGGGCCACGGCATCGGGCAGGTGCGGAACGCCGCCCGGGTGCGGCGGCGCGCGTCTGCCCGAGAACCGCGTCACCGCGAGATCGAAACTGCCCCAGAAGAAATGCACGGGGCTCGCCTTTCCGAGGAAAGCGGTGCGGAAATACGAGAACACCTCGTGCGACCGGAGCAGTGCATGCCAGAAGCGGTTCGCGTAGTCGCGGTCGTACGCGGCGTGGACTGTGTCCTGATCGAACGGAATCGGATCGGGAAGCTCGTTCGGTATCCGGTCGATGGCTGCGGCGATGCCGAGCTCCGACAGGGCAAGGCGGTATTCGGCATAGAACTCGGCGACGGCCATCGGCTTCAGAACGATCTGCCGGACCTGACCGTCGCTCGTGCGCAGCCACAATACGTGATCGATGAAGTCGAACTCGATCTGAAGATCGCGGTCGCCTGCAGGAATAATCGGAGTGATGAGGCCACGCGCGCTGACGCGAAACGTCACGTGCCATGAGTGGTTGAGCCACGGCGTCAGCGCCAGCCGCGTCTTGCCGACGATCTGCGTCCAGAGCTGCAGCGTGGCGCAGGTATCCGCCCACGCCGCGTAAGGCAGTTCCGGCCACGCCTCCATAACGACCTCTACTTCGTTTCGGCCTCGAACTCGGCGATGGCCTCCTTGGCGATGCGGAAGCTGTCGATCGCTGCCGGGACGCCAGCATAGCATCCGACCTGCAGGAAAATCTCCGAGATTTCTTTCTTCGAAAGACCGTTGCGTAGCGCCGCCTTGACGTGGATCTTCAACTCGTGCGGCCGGTTGAGCACGCTGATCATGGCGAGATTGACGACGCTGCGGTCGCGGCGCGGCAGGCCTTCGCGGCCCCAGATATAGCCCCAGCAGGTCTCGGTCGTCATCTCCTGCATCGGCATGCTGAATTCGTCGGCGGCGGCGAGTGCTTTCTCGACATATTCCTGGCCCAGCACTTCCTTGCGGATCTTCAGGCCCTTGTCGAACAGCTCCTTGTACATGCGGGTACTCCTTATTTCGGTTGGGATTTGGTGGCGTCGAGGCCCGACCACGTTTCCAGAAGCCGCGCCATGTCGGTGACGTCGGCGTCGGGGCCGTACATATTCGCGGTGATGGAGAGCATCTGGCGCACCGTGCTGCCCACGACCATCGGCACGCCCATCGCTTCGGCTTCCTCGAGGCAGAGCCGGACGTCCTTGAACGACAGTGCATTGGCAAAGCCGAAATCGAAGCTGCGCGGAAGCACGGCTTTCGGCCATTTGTCGAGCGTGGCGCTGCTGCGTCCGCTCGAGACGTTCAGCACGTCGATCATCAGCTTCGGATCGAGGCCGGCTTTCAGTCCCATCGCGATGCCCTCCGCCGTGATCGCCATCGCGCTTGCGGCCATGAGGTTGTTGGCGAGCTTCATCGTCTGGCCGAGGCCTGGCTTCTCGCCCATGAAGAACAGCTTGCCGAAGATTTTGAGGATGGGTTCGATCCGGTCGTAGCTGGCGCGTGGGCCCGAGACCATCACCGACAAAGTGCCTTTCTCCGCGCCGGTGATGCCGCCGGAAACCGGCGCATCGAGCGATGCCACGTTGCCTCTGGACAGTGCGTTCGCAATCACCGTGGCCACGCGCGGGCCGGTCGTCGAGAGATCGGCGAAGATTTTCATTTTTGTGCCATGGATCGCGCCGGCCTTGCCGAGCACGGCGTCCTGCACGATCCCCGGTGAAGGCAGGCTGGCGAACACCAGCTCGGCCATACTCGCAACCTGCGCTGCATTCTGCGCGGGCTGTGCACCGCGTTGGGCCAGAGCATCGACGGCAGCCGTGCTCACATCGTAGACCGTGAGCGTGTGTCCGGCATCGAGCAACCGTGCACACATACGCGCACCCATGCGCCCCAACCCGATGAACCCGATGTGCTCACCCATGGCTTTCAGGCTCCTTTCGGTTCGGCGTCGAGACGGACGATGCCGGCGAGCCCCGGTTTCGCGAGCGGATAGCGCGTGAGCACCAACGGATCGTGGCCCGGCACGATATGCGCCTTGGAACTCGCAAGTCCCTCAATCGTGTCGAACGCCGCGAGATAGTCGTCGACATCGATGACGATGGGGAACGGGTGTCTGCGCTCCATATTGGCATAGAGATGCGCCGCGTCCGAGGCGAGAACGACATCGCCGCGCCGCGTCTTCACGCGCACGACCTGAAGGCCCTTGGTGTGACCGCCGACCTTGTGCAACGTGATGCCCGGCGCCAGCTCCGATACGCCGTCATGGAACCGGACGCGGCCATCGAACAATTTGTGCACCATGTCGCAGACATGATCGGCCTCGAAAATTCCGTTGATCGCTCTATGGCACATCGAACGGCCGGTCACGAATTCCATCTCCGCGTCCTGGATATGGAAGCGTGCGCTGGGGAACAGTGGGATATTTCCCGCATGGTCGTAATGCATGTGGGAGACGATCACATCGCCAACCGTGGCCGGATCGATGCCGATGGCTTTCAGCCCTTCGGCAACGGGGCGCACGATCTGCCGTCCACGCTTCTCAGCCATGTCCGGCCCGAAACCGGTATCAAGCACGAACCTTCGTTCTTCACCGACAATCGCCCAGATGAAATAGTCGAGCGGCATATTGGTGTCGTCATGCGGATCGCCGCCGAGGAAGTTCTCATGCGCCTTGCGGGCGTGGTGGCCGTAATGGATGGCGTAGATTTCATAGGTGTCCGACATGGGTCACGCCGCGTGCAGCCGCACCGGCACCTTAATCGGTCCGTGGCCGATGGTCGTCATCCAGGGTTCGGGCTCACCCGCAGGTTCGACCCGCGCCACGCGCCGGACGATCTCGCCGAGCAGCGCATCGGCTTCCGCCTGCGCCAGCGCCTTGCCGACGCACATATGGATGCCCTGGCCCCAGCCGACCTGACCGCGCAGATCGCGGCGGATGTCGTAGCGCTCGGGCGCGTCCCATTTGCGCGGATCGCGGTTGGCGGTGGAGAACATCAGCCCGCAGCGCGTACCTTCAGGAATGACGTAATCGTCGATCTGCACATCTTGCTTGGTGATGCGCCCAGCCATGCGCGAGGGCGAATCCCAGCGCAGCGCCTCGTCGAAGGCGTTGCGCAGCAACGACGGATCGTTGCGAAGGATCTGGTACTGCTCGGGAAACCGCGCAAACGCGTTGAGCGCATTGGCCATGGTAATGACCGTCGTATCGGAACCCGCAGACAAGATCGTGAGGGTCAGGAGTTTGGCGTCCTGCTCGCTGATCTCGCCACGGTCCGCTGCTGCGTACATCTCACCACCGAGGCTGTCGGGGCGGATGCTCTCGCGCGAGCAGGCCCTGTCGACCCATTCGAAGCTGTTGCCGGCCTGCGCCATCGCCTCGTGAAAGAGATCGTTCATCGGCCCCATCGTCGCCCACACGGCGTTGCCGAACGGCGTCATGGCCTCGCGGCCTTCTTCGGGCAGGCCCATGATGTCGGGCAGCACCTTGTGCACATAGCGCGCGGTGATGCCGCTCACCGCATCGATGGCTTCGTCCGCATGCGCAAGCAGATCGTCGACGAGAACCTCCGCCTCGCGCCGGAACCTGTCTTCCATCTCCTTCATGGCTTTCGGGGACAGCGCACGGCCGATCACGGCGCGGACCTGGGTGTGGCGCGGCGGATCGTCGGTGAGCAGGATCTCCGGCCGCACCGAGTTAGGATCGTGCCACGGCCGCGACGTGCTCGAGAACGATTTCCAGTCCACGAGATATTTCGAGACATGCTCGTGGCGGCCGAGCATCGCGATGTTCTCGCGCTCCAGCCACACCACCGGCGCCAGTTCCCGCAAGCCATCGTCGACGCGCCGTGCGTTGCGTACGGATTCCGCGCTGAACATGTCGATATCGGTCTTCGGGATCGGCGTCGTCATCGCGTCAGCTCCGGAACGGGAAGGTCAGAAGGAACAGGAACAGCTTCAGGTTCAGCAGACCGAAGCCCTTGCGGAATTCCGCCGGCGAGAGCTTGGCCGTCATCGGCATCGCGCCCATGATCTTGCCCTTGATCACCAGAAGATTGCCGTCACGCTCCAGCGCGTTGACCTGCATCAGCTCGGAACCGTCGGCGGATTTGATCTTCATCGCTTCACGCCAATCTTGTCGAAATCGATTCTGAGATCCTCGCACATCCGCATCGCGGCCGCGCGGCCGGCGCCGAACACGCCGCCGCCGGGATGCTGGAACGGGCCCACGAGATAGAGCCGGTCGCAGCCCGGCACCACATTCATGCCCAGATCGGGTGTCGGCCGGTGCGCGCCGGACTGATAGGTGGTTGAGGCCACGCCATGCAGGTCGCCGCGCATGAAGGACGGCGAGGTGCGCTCCATGTCGAGCGGGCTGTCGCAGTGATAGGCGATGACGTTGTCGGGGCCGACGTTCTCGATGTACTTGCTCATATGCGCGAACATGCGCTCGGCATAGGCTTTCTTGCCCGTATCCCAGTTGACACCGTCGGCGCGTTTGTAAGGTACGTAATCCCACACATGCATCGTCGCCTTGCCGGCCGGTACGCGCGAGGGATCGTGCATGGTGAGGGAGCCCAGCCCGATCAGCGGCGGATCGGTGAACTCGCCATAGCGCAGATTGTCGAAGCTCTTGCGCAGCGCGTTGTAGGAATTGGGCAGCAGCTCGATCATCACCGCTTTCACATGGTCGCCGGCGCGGAATTTGAGCGGCGCGTTGAGCGCGGCGTGAACGGTGATGCAGCCGATGTCGGAGATCTGCGTCGCTTCCGCGGCACCGGTCACGACAGGATCGAGGCCGGGCACCATTTTCCCCAACAGATGCGGATGGATCGCGCCGATGACGCCATCTTTGGCCTTGAATTCGCGGCCATCGGCGGTGGTGACGCCAGTCGCGCGTCCGTTCTTCACCGTCACCTGTGCGACATCGACATTGGCCAGCACCTCGCCCCCATTCGAGCGGATCGAAGCGATCAAGGCATCGGTCAATGCGGCCGAGCCGCCGATGGGCACGCCGATGCCATAGGCTTCCAGGAAGCCCACGAACACGAACGGTCCCATGCCGGTCGCTTTCTCGTCGGGCGAGACGAGGTTCTCGCCCGCGATGCGGCCGAAATGCATGATGACCTTCTCATGCTCGAACATGCCGGTCAGCAGGTCGTGGCAGCTGAGCTGCTGCAGCCGCATCAGGTCGCGGCCCTCGCGGCTCTGGTCCATCAGCGCGAAGCTCGCACCAACCGGCGCCGGCGGCGAATAGAGTTGCGACTGGATCATCGGCAGGAACGTCGCCGCCATGTCGGCAAGCTTGCGGAACGCCTCGGCATCCTTCATCGAGAACTTGGCTATGTCGGCGACGGTGCGCTCGCGGTCGCGATACATGCCAAGCGTGGTGCCGTCTTCGAACACGCTCATCATCGGCATTTCGGGGAAGACGTAACGCAGGCCGAATTTCGACTTGAGGCCCAGATCGTCGTTCTTCAGGAGCGGATTGCCCTGGATGAAGATGTGCGCCATCGAATGCTGATCGTGCCGGAAGCCGGGCACGGTCAGCTCGCGCGTCACCACGCCGCCGCCAAACCACGCATTGCGCTCGAGCACCAGCACCTTTCGGCCCGCCTGCGCCATATAGGCGGCGGCGACAAGACCGTTGTGGCCGGAGCCGATCGCGATGATGTCGGTATCCATGATGTCCTCAGCTCGTGATCGAGGCGATATAGGCCGTGTCCATGTATTCGCGGATCGCGAAGATCATGCCGTCCCGGATCTCGACGATCCACGCATAGCGGTTGTCGTAGTCGCGGCCGTTCTTGAACTTGCCGGTGCCGTGGGTCTCGACAGCAACCAGATCACCCTTGCCGATCAGGCTTATGATCTCGTTCTGCGGATCGCCATCGACGAACAGGCCGCGCACGGGCGCCAGGAATTCATCGACGATGCCCGTGCGGCCGCGATGGGTACCCATGCCGGGAATGTTGGTCTTCGCCATCGGCGTCCAGGTCGCATCGGGATGAAAGAAGGCGCGCATCTTCTCCAGATTGTCGGAGTTGAGCCCCTCTTCGAAGAAGCGGCGGACGAGGAATTCATTCTCGCTAGCTAATCCTCCCCCGTTTACGGGGGAGGGGGACCGCGAAGCGGTGGAGGGGGCCCCCTCCGTCTGCGCCGCTGTCGCGGCGCATCCACCTCCCCCGTAAACGGGGGAGGATTGCGTTGGGCCAGGCGCAGATTTGGCGCTCTGCTCGGCATAGGGCGGAACGTCGTAGAGCATGCGCGCCGATTTGGCGCGTGCCGGTGGAACGGGTTCGTCCGGGAGAGCGGCAAGCACCGCTTTCATGCGCGCTTCCAGGACGTCGCGGATCTCGGTGTGGGTGATGATGTAGAGATCATTGCGGCGAAGACCCTGCATCACTTTCCGGCCGACTTCTTCGATCGACATCGCGCCCGCAAAGATCTCCTGCGAGACGGGATCGGTCTCGTCCAGTGCGACCAGATGCGCGCCGATGTCGCTGAGATTTTCCGGCCGCACCGCGGGCGTGCTTTCGAACAGGCCGGTTGCGACAGGGCCGGGGCAAAGGATCGACACGCCGATCCCGTAAGGCGCCAAGTTCATGCGCAAGCACTCGCCAATGGCGGTGGTCGCGAATTTGGACGCGGTGTAAGGCCCCACACCGCCGCTTGCGAACAGCCCATTGATGGACGAAGTGAGGACGATGTGTCCGCCTTTGCCCTGCGCGATCATGCGCGGCACGAACGTGCGCACGCAGTTGACCGTTCCGCCGAGATTGACGCCGAGGCAGAAATCCCAGTCGTCGAAGGTCACGTCCTGTGTCGGGCCGCCGATGAAAATGCCGGCATTGCTCACCAGCAGATCGACCTTGCCGATCCCATCCGCGACGCGTGCGAATGCAGCACGGTCCGTCACGTCGAGCTGCACGGCGCGCAGGTTCTTGCCGCCGGCAAGGGTCTCGACTGCCTTGTCGAGCGCGTCCTTGCGGACGTCTGCGATCACGACCTCGGCGCCGGCGTTCAGGAATTCGCGCGCAATCGCGAGTCCGATGCCGCTGGCACCGCCGGTGATGAACGCTTTCTTGCCCTTGAAATCTTCCATGATGCTCACCTAACCTGCGGCTGCGATGCCGCCATCGACATGCAGGATTTCGCCATTGATGAAGGATGCGGCCGGCGACAGCAGGAACGCCACCGCCTGCGCGTTGTCGTCCGCGTGGCCGAGACGGCGGAGCGGAATGGTCCGCGTGCGCCGCGCATATTCTTCCTCGCTGTTCAGCCCGAGCGCACCTGGTGTCGGCACCGATCCGGGCGCGACCGCGTTCACGCGCACCTTGCGCGGGCCAAGTTCGGCAGACAGCGTCTTCGTCAAGGTGACAAGCGCGCCTTTGACGAGGCTGTAGACGGCGGTGTTCGGAAAGCCCTTCTCCGCGACCGGTGAAGCCATGTTCACAATGGCGCCACCGCGTTCTTTGTCCATATGCGCGAGCAGCGCCTGCGTGCCCCAGATCGCACCCTTGATCCCGATGGCGAGCATGCGGTCGAGCACGTCCTCGGACACATCCTCGATGGGCTCGTAACGCAGCAGCATGGCGTTGTTCACCACAGCGTCGATGCGGCCATTCGCTTTCGCGAAGTCGGCGGCGGCGGCCATGAAGGCATTGCGGTCGGTCACGCTGAAAACAAACTCCACCGCGCGACCGCCCGCGCTGCGGATGGCCGTCACGGCTTCCCGGCATGTCGCCGCATCGACATCGCAGACGCCGACACTGGCGCCGGAAGCGGCAAGCAACTCCGCCACCGCGCGTCCGAGACCGCGGCCTGCGCCGGTGACTAAGATTGCTTGATCTTTCAGGTCCCAGTTCATCCCGCGGCCTTCAGCTTCCAGTTCGCGCCGTCACGCACGACATAGCCGGAGGACGGGTCGCAGAAATGCGTGCCGATCAGCAGCACGTCCTTATCCGCCACACGCTCGAACATCACTTTGCGCGTCGCCACGCCTTGTTCCTTGTCCATGTCGAAATTGCCGGCGCGGTCGGATTCCGCGAGCTGGATCGGGTGGTGCATCATGTCGCCGGTGATGATGGCCTCCTGACCTTTCGAGCGGATCATGACGCTGACATGACCCGGCGTGTGGCCGGGTGTCGGGATGAGGCTTACCTCATCGGTGATCTGCATTGTCGCCTCGACGAAATCGGCGAGGCCCGCTTCGGTGACCGGATCGATCGAATCTTCGAGATGCCCGAAATCGTGATAGCCCCCGGTCTCCTTCAGCATCTGCCAGTGTTCGTATTCCTGCCGGCCGAACAGGTAGCGCGCATTCGGGAAGGTCGGCATCCATTTGCCGTCCACCTTCATCGTGTTCCAGCCGACATGGTCGAAATGCAGATGGGTGCAGAGAACTTTGGTGATCGTCTCGCGCGGATAGCCGGCGACCTTGAGGTCATCAAGGAACGTGGTCTGCATGTTGGTGAAGATGGGATATTCGCGTTCGCGGTCGTTGCCGATGCAGGTGTCGATCATCACGCGGTCTTGGCCCGAACGCAGCACGAAGCACTGAAAGGAGATTTTCATCCGTCCTTCGGGCGTCGCGAAATTGGGCACCAACCAGTCGTGTTTCAGCGCGATCTCGGGCGTGATGTCGGCCGAGAGCATCGTGAACGGGTCCTCATGCGCGTTGACCTCGACGATGCGCACGATCTCGACGTCGCCGACCTGCCATTTGCGGATGTGTTCGACGGCCATGTCTCTCTCCGTTCGTTACGCCGGATGCAGCGGCGCCGGTGGCGCCTTGCCCAGGATCATATCAGCAGCCTTTTCCGCCACCATCACCACCGGCGCATTGGTGTTTCCGCCCATGAGCTTCGGGAAGATGGAAGCGTCCGCGACGCGCAATCCCTCGATGCCGCGCACCTTCAGTTCCGGCGTGACCACGACGTCTTCGCCGGTGCCCATGCGGCAACTTCCGGCCGGATGGTGGACGGTTGCAGCGGTGGCGCGGATGTAATCTTTCCAGGCGTCGTCGCTATCGACGGACGCGCCGGGCAGGAACTCCGTGGCGCGATAGGGTGCAAACGCTGGCGTCGCGAACACGCGCCGTGTGACCTTCAGTCCACGCACCAGCGGTTCGATATCGTCCGGTGTGCTCAGCAGCGCGGGATCGACCAGCGGCTTGGCGCGCGGATCGGCGCTCGCGAGCGTCAATGTTCCACGGCTCTTCGGATGCAGCAGCACGATGCTGAGCACAAAGCCGTGGCCGAGGGGCAGGGGGAACATGTTCTGGTTGCGCCGCGCGGGCTGGAACACGACCTGGATGTCCGGCCGGTCGAGGCCGGGTATCGATCGCAGGATCGCGTGGGACTCGAACACATTGCTCGCGAACGGGCCGCGCCGCGCGAGAAGATATTGCAGCACGTTCCACGCGCCGCGCGGCAGCGCCTTTAGCGAAATGCCGTAAGACTGCGCGTTGGTCGTCCACATCTGCACATTGGCGGCAATGTGGTCGTGATAGTTCCGGCCGACCGCAGGCAAATGGTGCTGAACCGCGATGCCGAGCTGCTGCAATGCTGCGCCGTCGCCGATCCCGGATAGCAGAAGCATCTGCGGCGAACCGATCGCGCCGCCGCTGAGGATCACTTCGCGCCGCGCGGCGATGTGCCGTGTCTCGTTTCCTGTGAGGACATCCACACCACTCGCGCGTCCGTCCGAAAGCACGATGCGCGCAAGCGTCGTTTCCGTCATCACCTTCAGATTCGAGCGATGGGCCGCGGGTTTCAGGAACGCGGTGACGCCGGATTCGCGGCGGCCGTCGCGGATCGCTCCCTGGCGCAGGCCATAGCCTTCCGGCGTCGGCCCGTTGAAATCGTCGCAATGCCGGAACTGCAATGATTGCATCGCCTCGGCAAACACGCGGTTGAGCGGATTGGGATCCCGAATGCTCGAGACAGCCATCGGTCCGCTGTGGCCGTGATACGGCGAGCCCGCATATTCGGTGTTGTTCTCGGAGCGGAGAAAATAGGGCAACACGTCGGCCCAGCCCCAGCCGCGATTTCCCTCCGCCGCCCAGTCGTCATAGTCCTTCGGATGACCGCGGAAATAGACCATGCCGTTGACCGAGCTCGATCCGCCAAGCACGCGGCCGCGCGGGATCGGGATGCGGCGGCCGTTCAGATGCGGCTGCGGAACGGTCTCGAGTCCCCAGCTGTATTGCGGCAAGGTCAGCGCCGCGCCGACGAGGGCGGGTACGCGAATGTAAGGATGGCTGTCCTTCGCGCCGGCCTCGATGAGGCACACGCGGTTGCGCGGATCTTCGGACAACCGGTTCGCAAGCACGCAACCGGCCGTCCCCGCGCCCACGATCACATAGTCGAACGCCTCTGCGGTCATGTGGCCGCGGAGACGGCGATATCCGACAAGCGCCGCCAGCGCAGATAATTGGCATCGGCGTTCATCACGCCCGTCATCAGCCCGATGAACGTCAGATCGAGTTCCGGGTCGACCCACCAGATCGTCGTGCCGGCACCATAGCCACCCATCGTGGAGGGCGAGGTCAGGGAGCCATAGAGGTTCACGCCGACGGTTTCGCCCCGCAGCGGGAAGCCAAGTCCAATATAGGCCGGGATCACGGGCCAGCCGCGCTCGAGACAGAGCTTCTTGAACACCTCGTTGGGCTTTTCGCCGGTCCAGTTGCGCCGCGCCAACTCGACCATGCGCGGCGACAGGATGCGCACACCATTGCCGGTGCCACCCTGGCGGAGCATCTCCGCGAGGCGATACATGTCGAGCGCGGTGGAAACGTTCCCGACCCACGGCATTTCGGCGTCTTCCTCTTCAAATGCGCCGTTGGGGCCGAGATTGCTGTGGCCGAGATGCTGCGTCGGCGAGTTGCCGCGGAATTCGGGAACGAGATGGCGTTCCTTCAGGTCGCGCCGGCGGCCGACGGATGTGTCCTTGAGACCGAGCGGGAACAGCAGATCCTCGTTCATGATGTCGCGCCAGCGCCGGCCTTTGGGATCGGTCTTGACCAGCATGTAGCTCAGCATCGCGTGGCTCACGAGCGCGGAATAGGCGACGACCTCGTTCGGACGGTGCTCGGCGGCGACGCGTTCGCAGATCGCCATCACCATGTCCTTGAGCACGTCGATATACATGCCCTCGTTCGGCGTATAGATCGGCGGCATGCCGGAGGAATGCGTGAGCAGGTGCAGGACGGTGATGTCGTCGCGGCCCTTGCCCGCGAACTCGGGCACCACATCCTTGATCTTGGTGTGAAAGGCGAACTGCCCCATCTCGATCGCGCGCAGCACCAGCACGTTGGTGAACGACTTGGTGACCGAGAACAGGCTGAATACCGAGTCCTTCTTCACCGGGATCGTCTTCTTCGAATCCGCGTGTCCGAACGCCTCGTAGAATCCGATCTCACCATGGCGCGCAACGATCATCGCGCCGCCGAAATAAAGGTCCTTCGCGATATCGTCTTCGATGACGGATTTGAGGTGCTGAAGCCGCTCGGTATTCAGTCCGTGATGGGTGTTCATGCTCTTCTCGCGGCGTGTGGACGGATGACCAAAGCAAAATCTAAGAGCCGCTATACGCAGCTGTCCAGTTCGCGGATTTGCCCGTTTCCCTGCGCTATTTCACTAGGTCTGTATGCAATTGAAAACCGATGTCATGGCCCGCGACTGTGGGCCATCCATGTGAAATCTGTGAGATCTCGCAGGTGTTGCTTGACCTCCAGAACCAGGACAAACGATGCAGAACCCAACTGGATGACCCGCAGTCGCGGGCCATGACAAGTTGATTAAGTGCGCGCCAATTGAATCCAGAACCTATAGCGCGAGCGGCGCCGCCTTGCAGTTCTTGGCGATGAAGTCTTCGTGGCTGGGCATGTTCTCCACCGTGCGCTTGATGCCCGAGCGCACCTTCGCGAGTTCGGTGCGCATCACGCTGTCGTCTTGACCGGTGGCGAGCGGCGGAAAGGTTTCCGGCATCAGCCCCTGATTGTACATCACCGTCAGCCAGGGCCGCGGCCCGAAGCCTTCGCCTGCGTTGACGAAGATGCGCCCCTGCTTGCGGAACATCTCGATCTTGAAGCGCAGCGTGTCGGGGATCGACATATATTTGCAGTAGCGCCAGAACTCGGTGTCTTCGCGCTCGGTCGCATGGAAGTGCAGGATGACGAAGTCGCGGATCCACTCGAACGTCCGCGCCATGCGCTTGTTGTACCATTCGCTGACGAGGGGGCTGCATTCGCGGTCGGGAAACAGCCGGATCAAATCCATGATGGAGGTCTGGATGAGATGAATGCTGGTCGATTCCAGCGGCTCCAGAAATCCGCTGGAGAGCCCGACCGTCACACAATTCTTCGCCCATGCCTGCGGGCGATGGCCGGCCGCGAATTTCAGCAGGCGCGGTTCTGCGAGCGGTGGCGATTCCAGGTTTGAAAGCAGCGTATCGCGCGCATTCTCTTCGCTGATGAATTTGCTCGAGAACACATGGCCGTTGCCGACGCGGTGCTGCAGCGGAATGCGCCACTGCCAGCCGGCCTCGCGTGCGGTCGCGCGCGTGTAGGAGGTGAGCGGCCCCTTGCGCATGCACGGCACCGCGAAGGCGCGGTCGCAGGGCAGCCAGTGCGTCCAGTCCTCGAACGGCACTTTCAGCGCCTGACCGATCAGGAGCGCGCGAAACCCGGAGCAGTCGATGAACAGGTCGCCGTCGATCCGCTGTCCCGACTGCAGGACGACGGCTTCGATGAAACCGTTATCCGCGCGCAGCGGGACGTCGACGACCTTGCCTTCGACGCGTTCCACGCCGCGCTTTTCCGAATAGCCGCGCAGATATTTCGCGTAGAGCGCCGCGTCGAACTGGAACGCATAGGCGAAATTGACGTCGGAGTTGCCTTCCGGCGGGCGATCGAAACGGTTCTGCTGCGCGGCCGCGCTGCACAGCGCATAATCGTCGAAATCCGGATCGCGCCCCTGGACCGCGAGCTTCAGCAGATACTGGTAGACGGCGGGCAGCACGCCCTGGGCGCCGGTCATGCGCGCGCTGAAACCCTGCCCTCCGAGCGGATTGAAATAGGTGTGGCCGATGCGCCGCCAATTGACGAACTGAACCGCGAGCTTGAACGTGCTCTGCGTGTTGCGGACGAATTCGTTTTCGTCGATGCCCAGATAGCGGTTGAACTCCTGGATCGTCGGCACGGTGGACTCGCCGACGCCCACCGTTCCGATCTCGTCGGATTCGATCAGCACGATCTTGCACGGTTCGTTCCGCGTCGCGACGCTCAGCGCCGCGGCCGTCATCCAGCCCGCCGTTCCGCCGCCGACGATCACGATCTTCCGGATGGCCTTGTGCGGCGCGTGCTCGGGCGTGCTCTCGCCAGCGCCCGCGCTCACGGCACACCTCCCCGACACCGGAAGCGGCATGACTCAGTTTTTCCGGACGGATTCGTCCGCACGTTCCCCAACGCCATACCCAGATCCCCAAATCCGCTGTACCGGCTGACACAAAGATTGCACAAACGATAGCGAGCGCCAACCCTCCGGCCATATGCCGCTGCAGCGACGATCCGGTGCGAGCGGTGTGGCTGCACAACGGAAAACGTTGGGAAGGGCTGGCGACCCCGGGAGGACTCGAACCACCGGCCTACGGTTTAGGAAACCGCCGCTCTATCCTGCTGAGCTACGGGGTCTATTAGGTTTTTTAGTCTGCGCCTGTCTCTAGTCTCGGCATAGTCTCAACCTTGGTGGTTTCCATTACCATCGCCGCTTGGGTTTGTCATATCCTCGAAATTAACGGAGTCCGAGTGAAGAACTCGATATCTGGTGTTACCGCACTCGCGGCTTCGATCCACGTCGCGCCATGCGCTACTGGTCGGGCCCGCTCTGCGCGCCGCCTTCTCGATGATCATGGACGCGCGTGCGGTGGCCAGCTATGGCTATTATTCGCTGTTGAGCGCGCGGCAGCCGTAATGATGCGCCAAGGTTTTCTGCGCTTTCTGACTCACGAGTGGTCGCCGACTCCTGGCGGGAGCAAGGACTTACTGCGTCCTCCCATATTGGGCCCATATCAACGCGTCTAACTCAGCCAAATTCTTCGCAGGAGTTGAGGTGCTGCTTCTAAGCGCCCTGCGCAATGTCCGAGATAGGAAGATGTAGTCTGCGCCTTCTGTCGTTCCGCGAATCTTCCGAAGGCCTACGGCGCTCCGAAATTTCAGTACGGGGGTATTCAAGAGGGGATATTTATCCGGAAACAGCAAGCACAACATCTCTGAAAGTAAAGCACGGCGAGTAGGCACATGTCTTTTGCGGAGCTCGTCTATCTGTTCGGACACAACTGCATCACGATCACTGTCACTTGCCGCAACGATCTTCATGACGCTTCGGGAAAGCGCAGAGAAATCGCTATGCTTTCCTTTTATTGTAAAGCCTTTTCCCTGAAGACGATCTCCCAATTCCCAACTCCAATAGTGCGGAAGTCGCTCGTAAAATTGGGGTGAGGTGATGTTCCCGCTGGCGCATCGTCTGAATAGGTTGAGCAGGCCTTCCCGGTGTTTCGCGAATTTCCGCAACGCACTGCGTCGCTCGGATAGTATCGTCGTGGTTCGGGGTGCACTTGGCAGGCGTGGTGGGGGTGTGCCTAGGGATGAACTTGCTTTCTTCTTCCCATAACCCTTCAGCTTGGATTCTTTATAGCCCGATAACCAGCGAGGGGAAACCGGGTCGCAGTCCTCTTCTATGTCGGTTAGCCAGGCTTTTACTTGTTCAAATTGTTGCGATGAAAGCGTGGATCGCACGTTTGCTTCGTAGTTCTTTTTGAAGGCGGCCCGGGTAAGATTTGACGAACCCACTATCGCGAAAGCGTTACCCTCGGCTTCGCGCCAAAAGACTGCCTTAGGATGAAATCCGGAGAGCTTGCTCGCAACGAGGAATTCGCCTTTGAAGCGACGCGGCAACCATCGCAACACGGCCCTACACGCTGCTATTCGAGTAATTCCAAAGTCCTTTCCCACAACAAAGCGAAATTTTTTGCACTTTGGAGAAATCCGGAGGTGAGAATCCCATTCAGTAAGATACGCTGTAACCAGTATTGGTTCGGTGGCTTCGCGGAACGCTCGATGGTACTCCGATGAAAGAACACTTCCTTTCGAGGGGCTGTGTAAGATTAGGGCTCGATCACTTGAGTCATAGGATTGCATGATCTTTTTCCGTCCAATGACGCATTTGCACCGTGATCGCTCTTAGTGGTTCTTACCGCGTAATAACAGCCCCCACGCAACGTGCCCTAGGGTATGCTTTGTTGAAAAAGTACTGAAGTCGATTGGCATAAGAACCTGAGTAATGCACATCCGTTTATCCGTGCAGTTGCCCTGACAAAAGACGCAAAACAAAATCATAAGGGCCGAGGAACCAGACCAAAACCACCCATTTGGCCTTGGCTAAATTCTGGAGCGGGCGAAGGGAATTGAACCTCGTATGCAGCTTGGGAAGCGCGATCCAATCGTACGGTGATAAACGCTTGGCCGCAAAACCGGGTGAAAACCACCGTTGAAAGGATTGGATAATTCCACAGAAGACAAAACCCGCACGCAGCGCGATCTTCCGCGTCACGATCGCCACTCCACCGTGCCATCCATGCGCCTGCCGCTCTTTCGCGAACCCGGCATCGGCCGCGATCTCTTTGGGTTGATCCGCGCGCCATGTCTTCCTGATGATCAGTTTTTGCGATCAGCGGGCGAATCGCGACAGCCTATGGGACAATCTTGCGACCAAGCTGCCGGAACTCGAGCCAGAGACTACTTCGGCAGCGCGGCCGAGGTCAGCGGCGACTATGGGCGGCTTTATCATTCGCGCCGCATGGTGCGCCTGACGCTATCCGAACTCCCGCAGGAGTTTCGCAACCAAGTCTCAACTTCCCACATGCTTCAGCCGCTTACGGCGAAGGTTTAAGGCTAATGGCGCCTATGCCGGCCGCGACGTTCAGGCCCTTGTTGCCTTCGACGCTCAGCGGCTGCAGCGCGATCGACTTGTCGAGGCCGCCGATCAGGACGTTAGCGCCGAGGCCGACGCCGACCGTGGCGCTCGCCGTGGCACCGGCATAGTCGCCCTGAAGCGCGCCGGGGCGCACGTCGGACGACGGCGCGAACACGCCCCATACCAGCACGCCACCTTCGGTGTAGCCGATGTCGACGCCGAACTTGGAGATCGAGCCGACATAATGCTCGCCCCTATGGCCGTTGGGGCGGAAATTGCAGCGCAGATCTTTTGACGAGCCGAAGACAAAGCCCCAGCCGCTAGCGACATTACAAGTCAGCGTGCCGACCTTGACGCCCTTTTGCACACCGGAATGCCCCTTGTTTGACCCATCAACCTCAATTTCTGTTGGCCCTTCGTTTCCCTCGCGCATGGTTGGGCTCTCGTCAATTGGTGCCGGACCGCCGACAGGGCTTGGACGTTCGTCAATTGGCGCTGGACTCCCGAGAGGATTTGGATGCTCATCAATTGGCGTGGGATCTTCGGAGCACCGGGAATGAGCTGGCGTTCGCCTAGCTAGACGTGCTGCTCGCAGGTACGCCTTACAAGATACGAGAGGCTCGAACACAAAAAGCAGTGCACCAATTCGATCAAGCTGTTCCGATGCTGCAATGTTGTTTCCCTGAGATTCATTCGACTGGGCCAATTCCAATAAGATGGCGGCAGCAGGCTTCGGATCGCCACGGTCCAATTCAGTGAGAGCGGTATTCGCTTTCTGATTTCCCTTTTGGCTCTCGGCCACCAAGATGCTGATCGACGAATGGATTTGAGTGGACCAGCCCGAGGGGCGACTGGGGATATTTCTGTCGTGTTCGTCAAAGTAGGCGATTAGTCGTTTCGATATTTCCTCATCGGAATTCGACTTCCACCGCCGTAAGTCTTGGGACGCTTTCGCGACATCTTGCCGTGTCGCTGGCTGTGGGCCGATTGGCCATATCTCCAGCGTAATAGATGCGATGCCGACAATTAACCCGACGACGGCGCACATCTCGAGAAACCTTCGCCAGCCCAATATTGCCCCCTCGTTGTTGTCCTTCGACCGGATTACAGGCGCGAACTCACATCGGAGCGCACGCCGCATATGCTTTCGCGCGCGAGCTCTGCACCGGTTTGTAGAAAGCGGTGCTTACACAAGTATTTGCGGGGTCAACTTCAATCGGCTGAACGCCAGTGATCCGGCTTCTTCTTGTCATTCAAGTGCCGCACTCTGGCGACCAGCGGATGGTGGCCATTCGCCTTCGCCCAATCGATCGCGTCCTGCTGCGTTCGCGTTGTTGCCAACACGTTGTCAGCGTGATCTTCGACTACATAGTCGTCGATCGGCGAGCCTTCCGGACGCCCCTTCGGACGGGCTTCCACGTAAACATTCGGCATGACGGACCTCCCTCTTTAGGTGAGTTTAACGGTCGTCAAACCATAAGTCGAATCCGCATTAAGAACACGCGCCGCGATTTCTGCTAAGTCTTGGAGCGGGCGAAGGGAAACGAACCCTCGTATGTAGCTTGGGAAGCTGCCGTTCTACCATTGAACTACGCCCGCAAATTGCTCAGTTGGCTCTTTTTGGCTCCTTTAACTAACTCGCGCGCGGTTTTCAGGCAAGTGCGACCTGTTTTAACGGCGCTTGGGTCGGGCCGATTTCGACGCGACTTCGCGAATTCTTGGTGTACTCCCGTGTTGTGAGCGGTTGCGAGCATAGCGGCAAATAATGCATGTCCTCTCGCAGCCGCGGCTACAGTTTGCCAGCGGCGTTCGAAACGTTACGCCGCGTGCACTGGCTATCCCGGTGGCGAGCCAGCACTCGAAGCTGACCCCCGGATATGGCAAAAAGCGGCATACAAAAATGCAGGCGGTCCTAGCGGCGCGGCAAATGAACAATAGACTAGTGTCCTGAAAGCCGAAAATAGGAGTGCCTCCGTTGCTCGAGTTCTATCTGTAGTTTATTATTTCTTCTGTCATGCGAACCAACCTGATTCAGGCAATGTTAGGTAGACGATCTCCGTCAGTGCCGCGAATTGTGGCAATTGGGGATAGTATCATCGAGGGCACCGGGGCAACGGAGAACCACGGATGGATTTATCTGTTCGCCCAGCAGTTTCGTTCGGATTTTGAGCTTATAAATAATGGCGAAGGGGGCTCGACAACAGAATATTGGGTCAGACATCTCCAAGCCGATTGTATAGATTTGCGACCTAGTATCGTAATCCTTGGTATTGGAACAAATGACGCGCGCTATCGACCTTCGATAAATCGTTCAGAGGTACCGCTGGAGAGTTTTGAAAAAAACCTTTCGTGGATACTGAAAACAATCAGACGCAAGACATCCGCGAGGATCTTGGTGTCGGGTCAGACTCCAGTTCTCGACAAGTACGCAAATCCGTATAAAGACGACAAGTCGCATATTCGGAATCTGCAGCCCCCTTACGAACATGCTATCTACCAGGCCACTGCAAGAGAAGGTGTTCTCTACTTTGATAATTTCGCGAGGTGGTTGTCCCACGGCGAAGATTTCATCGAGCGCTCGTTGGCCGACGGGTTGCATCCGAACAACGCTGGCCACGCTGAAATTGCGCGATACGCGCATTACTTTTTCCTGCTTCATTCCGATGCGCAGGGTCCTAGTTGAATATTTTATTGATAACGGAGAATTCTCACCCCTTCAGTGGGTCGTCTGCGCAAATTTCCGCCTTAGCTAATGGTCTACGCGAAGCAGGTCACAACGCGACCCTGCTATATCGCCTTGACCGAATAGATTTTCATTTCAGGGCTCTCAAGAGCCTCGACAAATCGGAGCGCCTGATCACTGCAGCATTTCACCGTGAGCCCCGCCTTATCAACGAGATTTGCGAGCTTCGCGGTATTGATGTCGTCCATTGCCACATGGAAATTTTGCCTCAGGTTGTGGAGGCGCTCAGGGGCAAAAAAATTCCCATTGTCGCGAACTACGGCAGCAGTGCCCCGCTTTCGCCACGCATTCTATCCTCCATAACTGCAAATTCGCCTAGTGCGTTCGTTTCAATTTCTGAAGGAGGGGCCACCTTACTTCGATCGCAGTTAAGCAAGATTCAAAAACCCCGAATTGTCGTAATTCGACAATCAACAGATTTAATTACCTCGCTGACAGAGGACAAGCGCATTGATGCTATTACCCGCGAAGAGCCATTCATACTTTTACTTGCGACTTTCCGAACCTACAAAGGAATTGGCCATTTCTGCCGAGCCGTTGAAACTACTCCAAGAGCCCCACGCGCCATCGTAGTCGGTCGCTATTATCCGATCCAAATACAGAGATTATGCACCGAACTGGATATCATTCCGAAAAGGACCCCGGATGGCCTACGCGTTGGCCGAACACTTTTTGCGGGACCCTCACAGTTCGCGGGCTCGTGGTCTCTTAGAGCGACAGTATCCGTCTCAGCGTCCGTGGAATACGAGGGGATACCTGGCTCTCTCAGAGAAGCGATGCTTGCGGGTGCCCCGGTAGTTGGCACGGATATTGGCTATGTCCGCGAGTTGGTTAAGCCAGAATGGAACGGATTGTTGGTGCCAGCAGGGAATGCACGGGCGCTGAGCCAAGCAATCATACGGCTAACCGAATCATCAACCCTCGCCGCCAGGTTGGTGCCGCGGGCTAAGACATATGTCCGGCTTTTTTTTAATAACACCCAAAGAACAAGGCGCCATCTTGAGTTGTATAGCGAATTGGGTGTATGACTCAGTCGGGGATAGCCGCGGAGCAAACAATTGCTCACGGATGAAGAATGGGCTGATTTACTAGATCGGCTTTTGATTGATCAAGGGTGGTGGGGGAACCGAGCAAACTATTGTCATCTCATCGAAGCACCATCCGACGGCCTAAAGCGATGGCTTGATCAACGCATCGGCGAACGTATTCACCCAACTGCAATCATAGATTCTTCAGCCGTATTGGACGAATCGGTGGTCGTAGACATGGGAGCAATTATTTATTCTGGAGTGGTCATTCAAGGTCCGGCCTACATCGGTAGAGACGCGGAGATTGGTCCGAACTGCTTTTTGACAGAAGGGACAGTGGTCAGCGAACGATCTTGCGTTGGCGCGGGAGCGGAACTCAAGTCTTCGATTTTGTTACCCGGGAGCAAGCTGTACCATTTCTGCTATGTCGGACACTCGATCGTTGGATGTAACGCAAATATAGCAGCAGGTGTAATTACTTCAGTCCGGCGTTTTGATGGTGAAAAGGCCGAGTTCAGGTTCGATGGAGACAGCGTGATTCGAATGCCGAAGGCTGGAGCGTTAATCGGGGACAATACGCAGGTCGGAATCGGAACTAGCATTTTCCCCGGAAGACAGATTCAGCCTAATTCAAGGATACCGCCAGCTTCTCGCTTGAGTAAGAATGTTACATCAGGGATCGCTGCAGGTGGTGCTTCTCCGACGTATATCGAACCTCGCGAGCTTTGGGCCGAACTCCTCAAGCATTGGGACAGTGAGACCAACCGCTTTTGGGCACGGAATAATGTTTTCTTGGTACTCAATGGTGCGCTAGTTGCACTTCTTTCGAAGTCCAACTTGCCGGAAATTTTTATAATTGTTGCAGCAATTTTGGGCATGGTCACCGGGTTGATTTGGTACCGAATAAATGTGATCGGAAAATATTACATGGATCGCTGGAAAGAGCCGATCCATCAAATTGAAATTGGTTGGCCAATCTCACCGGTTACATTAATCGATGCGATTGGCGATCGCCATCCAACATCGATGCGATACCAATCTTCCTCAACGTACATGCAGTGGATAGTTGTATTAGCCGTTATCGGCTGGATGACGCTATTCATTTTTTATTCTTATGGCCCAGTGCATGACTGGCTAGTCGGGCCGGGGCAGACGATCTGGCACAACATAACGACTTGGATAATGACCCATGGACGAGCGCTCCACGCAAAAACAGCCGTCTCGCGTCCTTAAAATTGCGATCACGGGTGTTAGCTCCCCGCTGGGACTCTGCTTTGCTCAGTGGGCGATACTGAGGGACCATCAAGTAGTCGGCCTTTATCGTAAAACAGCGAGGCAGGTGCGTGCTTTAGGAGACAAAGACAAGCTCCGACTGCATTCACTTGACTTGAGTGATACGCAGCAGATCAATGAGGCGGCCATTTACATCCAAAACATATTCGGCCATCTCGATGTTCTTATAAACAACGCGTCGGGTTGGCATTACGGAGGTATTTCGTCGTCCAGTGACCAAGAGATATGCGATCAGGTAACCGCGTCGATTGCGGGTACGCTTTTGCTCACTAGAAGTTTGATAGAGCCGTTAGCGAACAGTCAGCGGGGACTCATCATAAATATTTGCTCAACCGTTGGGTCGGGATATCGTTTTAGTTCGAACACGCTCTATGTCACTCTCAAGGGCGCGATGGAGTCCTTTGGGAGAGCACTCAGAAATGATCTCAGAAGTCGCGGGATTCGAGTTACGAATCTGCATCTGGGAAAGCTCGCGACTGCCAAGTCAAAAAAAAAGCGCGTACCTCTTTCGGATGTTATTCGTATGGTTGACGCTTTGGTCGGTTGTTCCCAGTTCACCTCAGTTGACTCGGTTGTGATAACGCCAATCGACTACCACTACTAGTTATTGCGGCCCAAAAAAAATGAGTTTGCTTTCCAGGGACGAGGTCAAGTTACGGCGCCGAAGCCGCGCTCAGCCAAGTGTCCTTATCACTCATAAAAAAACGGATGGGGCGCGAGATTCGAAACAGCCGAAATCTATACCTCGCTTGTCGGCGACGACGAGCGAGCGTTAGCGCGGTTGACCCGGAAAGGTGGAGACAGGGCAAGAATAAGGTCGTGCGATGTCCGACGGCGCGTCCGCTCCTGTCGGCGACAAAAATGAACGGCGCGCGCGGCGCTGACGTCCTTGCTAAGGAGCGAATCGCCTGAATCGTCCCGCAACGCCTCGTGAACCTTAGCGGTTTTCTGAATTGATAGGCCAAAAAGTGACTTTTACAGCTTCTGGGACGCACCGTCGATGTTGCTCTCCTGGAGAAGCCACGCTTCCAGTGCTGCCTTGGCGCGGGTTGTCCGCGACGGTATTATGACACGACTCCGGCGTTGGGGCGGGAGAAGCCGGGACTAAGCATGGATTTCTATGATTTCTTCAGCGGCTGCGGGGGCACAAGCCTCGGCATGCAAGAGGCCGGAATGCGGGTTCGGCTAGGAGTCGATTTGGACTGTGATGCCGCGGCGACGTACAGGGCGAATTTTCCAAATGCAACCTTCATCGAGAAGGACATTTGCAAGCTCAGAGTGAACGATCTGTCCCAAGTCATCGGAAAGACCAAGATAGGTCCGATGGTGTTCGGTGCCTGTGCCCCGTGCCAGCCATTTTCAAAGCAACGTCGCGGCCGAAAAAAATCAGATCGACGGGAGAGCCTATTAGGAGAATTTCATCGGTTCGTAAGAGCTTTTCGACCAGAATACATTTTTATCGAAAATGTTCCCGGGCTACAATCTGTAGAAGACACGCGCGGGCCGTTTGCCAAATTTCTCAAGCTGCTCACAGATCTCGGATATTGGCACTCGTATAGAGTCGTCTTCGCGTGTCATTACGGAGTTCCGCAGCAGAGGCGGAGATTGGTTCTTATCGCAAGTTTACTAGGGCCAATCTCGTTCCCCGAGCCGACGCATGGACCTGGCACCGGCAAATCGCTGCCCACAGTTTGGGATGCGATTGGGCATCTTCCGCGCATAAGAGCAGGGCAAACCCATAGCGCGATTCTAAATCACCGAGCGGCAGGCCTTTCGCCGCTTAATCTTAAGCGAATTAAGGCTACGAAGGCGGGGAGGACCAGAACAGACTGGCCCGACGAGTTAGTCCTTGGCTGCCATCAAGAACATGCCGGTCACACCGACGTGTACGGTCGAATGGCAAAAAACGCGCCTTCGGCGGCTCTTACCACACGGTGCATCAGCCTATCAAACGGTCGTTTCGGCCATCCAACACAACATCGCGCGATCAGTGTGCGCGAAGCTGCTTGCTTGCAAACTTTTCCGATGCACTTTGAGTTCCGAGGTGCACTCAATTCGATGTCCAGACAAGTTGGCAATGCTGTGCCCGTCACGATGGCAAAGGTGTTTGGAGCGGCCATGCAGCGGCATTATAAGCGGTACCGGATTAAGGCGTCGCGTTGATGGCAATATTCCGGGTCAGAGCAAGAACTGTCGACATGCTCGGGCGTCAACAGATCGCCGGCATACCCACCGCTGTCAGCGAGCTCTTTAAGAATGCACACGACGCGTACGCGCGGAATGTAGATGTCGATTATTTCCGTCCCGAAAATCTCTTCGTTCTTCGCGACGACGGACTAGGCATGACGCGCACGGACTTTGAAGAACGTTGGCTGAGCTTAGGAACTGAAAGCAAGATTGGGTCCGACACGTTGTCCCCGCCCCCGAGAGACCCCGATCAACCCAAAAGAACCACCCTAGGTGAAAAAGGCATTGGGCGTTTAGCTATCGCCATAATTGGGCCGCAGGCACTCATTTTGACGCGCGCTCGTCGAGACCGCCGTCCGTCGAAAGAACTCGTGGCCGCGTACATTAATTGGACCATGTTCGAGTTGCCAGGCATTGACCTTGCTGATGTCGTGATCCCAATACGGGAATTCGCTGGAGGGCGGCTGCCAACGTCGGATGATATTCAGCAAATGCTCTCGGAGGTCACCGCCAACCTAAAAGAATTATCGAAAAAGATTTCAGCGGAACGAATAAGCGCGATTCAGGGGCAGTTGGGGTCTTTTAACGTCGATCCAGCAGAGTGGGACGCCGCTCTTGGATCTCCCAGCTTGTCCGAAGACGGATGCGGAACTCATTTTTATGTTCAGCCCGCCGACACGATAATTCAGGACGATATCGACGACAGACAGGGAGAAAGCAAAGCGACAAGATTCGAAAGGAATTTGGTTGGCTTTACAAATACCATGGTTGCCAGCCTGACTCCCCCAATCGTCGCCAGGTTTCGTGATCATAAATCTGAAGGGCCACCCACGGAGCTGATCGGAGAAGCTGCCTTTTTTACCCCGGAGGAATTTGGGGAAGTTGATCACCATTTTAGAGGGGGCTTCGACGAATTTGGCCAGTTTCGCGGCAAAGTCGGAATATACCAGATGCAAGAGGAAGACTACGTTCTTTCTTGGAATGAGTCTGACGGACGAAAGACCCAATGCGGTCCGTTTAAGATGGCATTTGCCTACATGCAGGGTACTGCAAGAGACTCGTTAGTCGCTCCTGACGAGCACACTCGTATGCGCAGGAAGCTCGACCGGATCGGTGGGTTATATGTATACCGCGACGGGATCCGCGTTCAGCCATATGGTGATTCTGATTTCGACTGGCTCGACATAGAACGCAATCGAACCCTTGGGGCCAGCTATTACTTCTATTCCTACAGACGCATATTTGGCTTTATCGAGCTAAAGCAGGGAAAGAACGACGCGCTTTCGGAGAAAGCGGGACGCGAGGGTTTTCGCGACAACTCCGCGTACCGGCAACTCCGATCCATACTGATGAACTTCTTCCAGCAGACGGCGCGGGATTTTTTCCGAGACACAGGAAAGTATGGTGACCGACATTTCGAAAAAAGACGCGAACTGAACCGAAACGAAGACATCCGTCGCCGGCAAGCGTCGAATATCAAAAGGCGCCGAGCGCTTTTTCAAGAGTCTCTAGAGAAGATATTTGGCCTGTTCGAAGATCGTCAACCAGAGCGCGCCACAACAGGCGTTTTGGACGAAACGAGGCGCGAAGCAGAAAGGATAATTGCACAGAAGATTCCCGCCCAACAGAAGGCTCTAGCTTTAATGCGCATCGAGAAAGCCGGGCGCGATAAGGTCGATGAAATACGTAAGTCCGTCATCATAACCAAACCGAGAGGTGTTGGTCTTTCTCGCGCTCTTACCAACGAGTGGGGCTCTTATACTTCGCAGCTCGAGCGGCTTGATGCAGAAACTTTGGAGCCGGCGCAGAAACAGATCGAGCAAACAATTTCACAGATAGCCTCGAAGAATAGGATAGGTTTGAACGACGCCGCGAGATTGACTTCTGCGGTGACCGAACTCGGTGATGAGGCGCTTCGGTCTATCCGAAATTTGCGCACGGACATCGGAACTCTATCAAGCGAGATCGCCGCCAAAGTGAGGGAGACTACTCGCGAAAGCTTCAGCTCCGTGACCCGTGCAGTGGACGAGGCGATGCTCGAAGTGGGCCGTCTTCAGAGAGCGTCAGGCAAGATCGAAGATTTGGGCAAAGTACGTGAGAAATTGGCGCGACAAATAACGGATATTCATCAATCCGAGCGGCATCGGCTCGAACGACTTCGGGACCAGCTGAACGAAGTGAACAGAGTCTGGGATAAGGACGGCTACGACACGGCGGAGCTCACGGAAGCCGTTGAAGAGGAGCTAGAAGAACTTCGCGATCAGCGAGAATCCAACCTCGAACTAGCTCAAATTGGTCTTGCACTCAATACAGTCAGCCACGAATTCGATAAGACGGTTGGCAGCATCCGGGAAGGCATAGGGCGTCTGGGAGCGTGGGCTGCCGAGAATCCAGAATTACAGACGCTTCATCATGATTTGCAAATAAGCTTCGGATACCTCGACGAATATCTGACGCTGTTTACTCAGCTTGATAGTCGAACTCACGCCACGAAGATTCGAATTACGGGAAAAGAAATATTCGAGTTTCTTCAAAAACTGTTCTTGCGACGCCTAGAGCGCCATCACATCAAGTTCAGTGCGTCGCGACAGTTCTTGGATCGCGCTCTAAATGGCTACCCTTCTTCCATCTACCCAGTCTTCGTTAATCTCGTCGACAACGCCATCTACTGGCTCCAGAGAAATCGAAAGGAGAAGTCAATTCGACTTGAAAGCGAGGGACAGGATTTCCTGGTCAGAGACAACGGACCGGGTGTCAGCGAAAGAGATCGGGAGAATATTTTCGCGTTGAACTTCTCTAGGAAGCCGGGCGGACGCGGAATGGGGCTACATATTTCAAGACAAACGCTTACCCGGATTGGATACACCCTGACGATTGATCCCACGCGAGAAGGGGGCGCCAGCTTTAGAATATCACCATTGACAATTTCCAGGAAATCCAAGGGGCGTAAGGAATGAGTGCATTAGCAAGCTTCGAATCGCAGCGGCTCGCCGCAACACAAGATTTCGCGCACACGATGATAGTAGTGGACGATGAGGCATGGAAGGCGCACCCACGTGCTCCAGCGCCGCACTCTGGTTTGCGTCGGCCGACAAGAGTGAAACGCGCGAACAATCAAGATATTCAGCAGGAGTTGTTTCTTATTCGGCACGCGCTCGACACAGAAGCGCTAATCGACGCAGCGATGACCCTAGGCTTTGTTTGTTCGGTGGTCCGCCCGCCGAAGAAGAAAAGTATAAAATTGCAAGTCGGCTCCGCCGCTAGGCGTGCGGATATTATATGTCTCGATTGGGAGCTTCATAGCGATGCGGGAGATTCTGCGACAAAAATTATCGCGGAAATCGTTCGTTCGGATGAACGTCACAACGGCAGGCTGAGGCTTATCGCGATTTACACCGGCGATACAAATAACAATCAAATTCTTGACAAGGTATTCAACGCCCTGCCGAAAGCGTACCGGGAAAAGTACGGCCTAAAAAAAGACGCGGTACGAATTGAAAGTAATCACGGACTCCGGATTGTCTGTCTGTTCAAAGCTCATGGGGTGCAACTCGGTGACGCGCGAAAAGATCGTCAGGTTAAGGAGACTGATCTTCCAATGCGGCTGCAAAAGGAATTCGCGCTACTAGCAGGAGGACTTCTTTCCAACGTCGCCCTCGCAACGATCGCGTCCATACGAGAATCAACGCACCATGTTCTTGGAAAGATGACAGCGTCTATGGACGCTCCATACTTCCATCACCGGGCAACTATACCGACGGTGAGCGATGCAGAAGAATACAGCGTCAATGTTGTCTTAAGTGACCTGAAAAACGCGATAGACAAGCAAGGCGTCGCTCATAAGTATGCCGGGCCAATTGCGATATCCGCTCGCATTCGGGAAATCGCAGAGGGCGCCGCAACTCTTCGTCTGCGATATGAGGCAAACGGAGTAGCGAAAGAGTTTGATGTCGGTATTGACGAGGCAATCAAATTGGTCATCGAGGGGACTGCGGTCGGCCACGGCAAAATCGCAGGCGAAAAGCCGGCCGCGAAGATTTTTGCAAGGGAGATTACAACGCTCTTTACGAAGGACCATGGCTCCGCGCGATCTGCGATGAAAGAGTTCGCTGTTCTCACAGGTATCCGCGCTTACCCAAGGAGCCATCTCTATAGAGAAGGCGGGAAGTTGCCTCAACTTGGCTTAGGAACTATCGTCCAAAGCCAAAAGGGAGTTTATCTCCTTTGCTTGCAGGCATCCTGTGACTCAGTGCGCGTGAAGAAACAGGCCACATTTCTTTTCGTTCCTCTCGATATTGAAAATGGAAAACCAGATCATGTGGTACCAGTCTTGGGTCGTGGGAAATCCGTTCGTTGTGTTGGGCTTTCGATGCCTGACACGCCCTATGCGAGATCGCTTTCGCTTCTGTTTGCGTCTGACCAAGTGACTCAGACGGTTTTGGCAAAAAAGCTGAAGAGGCGGAGAGGTCTTTTCTTTGCGACCACTAAAGGCGAGCGTTACAAGTGGATAGCGGATCTGAAGCAGCGGCGGGCACTTCGAGCTGCGCAAAAGTTGGGCCAAAGTCTTGGAAGAATTGGGTTTGACGAGTTTGAACCGTTTAGGCAATCGGGGAATTGAGGACGACATTCGAACGCCTCAGGACAACCGAACTATGACGGAGGCGCGCTCTCGCAATATGCGAGCGGTTCGGGCGCGTAACACGAAGCCCGAAATATTTGTCAGACGAATGGCGCATGCCTTGGGACTTCGGTTTAGGCTTTTCCGCGACGATCTTCCTGGACGGCCCGATCTGACATTTTCGAAGTGGCGTACTGTGCTGTTTGTCAACGGTTGTTTTTGGCATCAGCACGAGAACTGCCCGCGTTCTCGTTTACCTAAGACAAATGCTCAATTTTGGGCAAACAAACTCTCCCGCAATGTGGAGCGCGACAAGTCCAACTTCGCAGCGTTGACAAGGAACGGTTGGCGAGTGCTGATTATTTGGGAATGTGAGTTGAAACAGCAAGGTATCGCGACAAAAATTCGGAGCTGGTTTCCCGCCTGACCACATCGGATATCTAGCCTGCGTCGCATCCCGCTCTGAAACAAAATCACGCCATATTGTTCACATCAGTCAGGCGCGATTCTCGCGCAATCCCCATGACCTGAGCCCCTGAACTTCCTCCAGATTTGAGTAGAGTCCGGCACCTTGGAAAGGGTACGGACGATGAAGCGTTCGAGGTTTACGGAAGAGCAGATCATTGCGATTCTGCGCGAGCACGAAGCGGGCGTGAAGACGGCCGATCTGTGCCGCAAGCACGGCATCAGCAGCGCGTGTTTTTTCAAATGGAAGGCGAAGTATGGTGGGCTGGAGGTCTCCGATGCCCGGCGTCTGAAGACCTTGGAGGACGAGAACCGCAAGCTGAAGAAGCTGCTGGCCGAGACGATGCTCGACGTCGCGATGCTGAAGGACCTCAATGCAAAAAAATGGTGACGCCCGTCGTGAAGCGGCAAGCTGTGGCTCACCTCTGTACGTCCTACGAGGTGAGCCAGCGCCGGGCGTGCCAGGTGATAGCAGCGGATCGGACCTCGATGCGCTATCGCAGCGTGCGACCTGACGATGCCGATCTGCGTGCCCGGCTGCGCGAGCTTGCCGCTGTCCGCCGCCGGTTCGGCTACCGGCGACTGCTCATCCTGATCCGCCGCGAGGGCACACACGTGAACCACAAGAAGCTGAGACGCCTTTATCGGGAAGAGCGGTTGCAGGTCCGCCGGCGCGGTGGGCACAAAAGAGCGCTGGGAACAAGGGCTCCGATGGCGATTCCACAGAGACCGAACCAGCGCTGGTCGCTGGACTTCGTGAGCGATCAGCTTAGCGACGGCCGCCGCTTCCGCATCCTTGCCGTCGTGGACGACTTCACGCGGGAATGCCTGGCGCTGGTGGCCGACACCTCGCTGTCCGGCACCCGTGTCGGCCGCGAACTCGATGCCATCATCATCCGGCGCGGCCGACCTCTATCGATCGTCAGCGACAACGGCACAGAGCTGACCAGCATGGCGATCCTAAATTGGGCGCAGGAGACGCGCGTCGAGTGGCACTACATCGCGCCGGGCAAGCCGACACAGAACGCCTTCATCGAAAGCTTCAACGGACGGCTCCGCGACGAGTTGCTGAACGAGACGTTGTTCCGCTCGCTCGATCACGCGCGCGAAGCCCTCACCGAGTGGATGACCGACTACAACATCGTCAGGCCGCACAGCGCCATCGGCAACCTACCGCCGGCGATTTACGCCAAACTCAGCGATCCCGCCATGCAACGGGACGGGTCGCTTGAGCTGCCATGGGGCTCCGCGCCCCGTCCCGTTGCATCACAGAGCCTGCAAGGCTCAAATGACGTTCGGGCTCTACTTCCAACTGGATGAAGAAAGGGGCTCAGGTCACCCAGCCCCGCTCCTAAATTCCATTTGATCTGTATACTGATGAAACAATATGGGGGATTTTGTTTCGAGAACGAGAAGGAAGTCAACACGACTTGATAGTATTCGAGCGCAAAATCTGAGTACTAGTCCGCGCATGTCGTGGACATTGTTCGACGTTCGAGGCCGCAGAAAATACCTGGTAGCCGCGGAGCGTAAGGCGTTTATCGAAGCCGCGATCGCGGTAGGCGGCGAAACCTCGACATTCTGCATGGTCCTCGCTTTCAGCGGAGCACGCATCTCTGAAGTTCTCGCGGTCACACCAGAGCGAGTGGATATGATGAACGGATCAATAAACTTCGAAACCCTTAAGCGAAGACGAAGAGGGGTGTTTCGTGCCGTGCCGGTTCCCAAAAAGTTGCTTGATATCCTTGATGACACCCATCGCATTCGGGACGCTCAGAGCGATAGCACGCGCGCCGATAAGCCGTTATGGCGCTGGAGCCGCACCACTGCCTGGAGACGCGTAAAGCACGTGATGAGCATCGCAGGGCAGCCAGAACACATCTCTCAGCCTAAAGCCCTTCGGCACGCTTTCGGCGCACAAGCGGCAAAGAACAAGGTTTCATTGACACTGATAAAGAAGTGGATGGGACATGCCAAAATCGAGACCACGGAAATCTACACGGAGCTTGTTGGCGACGAAGAGAGATCCCTAGCGCGCCTGACTTGGGAAAATACTTGCGATGGATTTTGATTTGCAATTTATCCTTTGATGCGATTTGCATAGAGCCATTCTCTGGCGGCGCCTTGATCGACCGTCAATATTGAACGGCTATGGTGCTGTTGATCGCTGATGCGCCTTAGCTGAGCAGCTTCTGGACTGCCCAAATCTATCATACGCACCAGTCGACGAGCTTCTGCGTCCTCAATGAAATCACGCGAGATCCTTATAGCTATAACAAGAGATGCTGCAATTTCTCCTAGGAGTTCAGAGTACCCTAATCTGATTCCGTAGTAGTTCATTTGGGGAAACATAGTGAGTGGAAACGAGTACGTGAGCATCGGGCGGGGACCTTGCCGTCCGCCCGACTCTGTGACTATCGCTTGCAGAACCCTGTCTGCTCTGAATAGTGCGCCTTTGAATACTGTCGGATCGTCCGCCGCGGTGTTAGGCATTCCAAATAATTTGACTGTTTGGGTCGGGCTACTCTCTTCGAATCCAATCGTGGCAATTTCTTTGACTGCATATTTTTCGTGTCCTAATGCGGGCCTGTACAGCGTATAGGTGCCCGCAAGTAATCGCTTTATTCTTAGCGGCAGTTGGTGAGGATCGGCATCGATTGCCAGAGCTAACGGTGGGGCGCGACGCTTTCGTTCGGCAATTAGCCGTTCAAAGGACTCGTAAGGAAGTTCGAAATAAAATGTGGGTATCGCAATCTTCAATTTCGATTCAAAATATTTTGCAAGCTTGGCAAGTGTTCCGCGTTTGGGCGTTCGCGGGACGTCATTCTCACGGAACCATGCTGCCGGTGTTCGACGATCGATATCGGCGGTCTCCGCGAAATCGTGAATGAAGTTGTGTCTGTCAATGTTTGCCTCGTGCAGCAGCAGACGGAGCTTATCCGCAAAGTGCGCATCGCTCTTGGCATCCGATTGGGCACGCTTGTCTTCCAAGACATCTCCGAAAACGGGTCGCAGATATAGCAAATAGAGGCGCGAAATCAACCACTTCTAACAAAATCGAGAAAAACCGTGCAAAATCAACCATAGTTATTGCACGATATGGCTGGTTATTGTATTAGAGTCCTCAAACGTGAGGACGCGATATGAGACCCCCGCTGGTTGATTTTCTGTTGGGATACGTCGCTGCTGTCCTTGCTGGCCTCACGCCTGCAGTCACAGCGTGGCTAGCGGGAAAGGCGCGGGCCTTCAGAGATTGGTTGATTCGCTAGCGCGATTCCCTGCTTGTCATGAGCAGATTGCAAACGCGCAATTGAAACAAAATCCCCCATATTGTTTCGATCGGCAGGGACAATAGGCGCCCCGGCGCGGCCGACGGCGCGGCATTGCCGGTGGGGGACACCCATGCGCTGGTCGCTAACCATCTCCGTTGCTTTTGCTGCAGTTCTTTCCTGCCATTCTGTGCAGGCCGCCGAACTAATACCGCTTGCCCCCATCGCGGGCAGCACGTTCATGTCTGTATACGACGTGAACGACAACAACATCATTGCCGGCTACTACGGGACTTCTGACGGCCATCAGCACGCCTACTTCGGACCGTGGACCGGTCCCTACACCGTGTTCGACTTTGGCAATAGCTACACGCAGGCGCGTGGCATCAACGACGCCGGCTACATCACCGGAGTGGCGGACGTTAACGGCACCAGAACTCAATTCGAGCGGTCGCCGGATGGGCAGATCACCGTCATCACCAAAGACGGCAATCCGATCACGCTCGAATACCTGCAAGGGATAAACTCGCAGGGCATCTTTGTCGGAAATTACCGGGACGCCAACAACAGGCAGAAGGCCTATTACGGACAAGACGGGCAATATCTGAAAGACTTCACGCTTCCGAATGGGTTGCCCTCGCAACCGCGTGGGATCAACGACGCTGGAGACGTGTCGGGGAGCAGCGGGTATAGCGGCTTCATCCTGAAGGGCGACCTTGCGACGTTCGTCGACGCCATCACGCCGACACCGAGCTTCACCGCTTTCGAGGGGATCAATAGGAAGGGCACTCTCGTCTCAGGCTACTGGATCGACGTGAATTTCACGCGCGAGCATCCCGTCCTGTTCGATACCCAACTCAACGCCTTTATGCCCATTGAAATACCAGGCTCCGCGAACGGCGCTGCATTGGGAATGAACGGCGCCGGCCTGGTTGCTGTCGTCTCGGATGTCGGCCCCTTCATCTATTGCCCGTATCCCAAATCCAGCCGCAAGTGCCCGGCTGGTGGAATTGATGTTCCCGACCCCGTCCCTTTGCGTGCGGCGGTGCGGCACGTTCGGATCGTCGACAAGTAGCTCTACAAGGCTTGAGCCCCCGCTCGGTTATAGATGAGATAGACCCCGGCGTTGCCGGGGTCTGTTTTTTGCCAGTCTCATTTTGCAACCTCCGAACAAGCGAGCACCCGCAGATACTCCACCGCTTGTTGGGCCAAGCTTGCCGCCGCGAAGATCGCTTTGCGGTCGTGGTTGAGGATGCGAAGCCAGCTTGCGATATAGGCGGCGTGGTCGGGGCGGGGCAGGTTCACGAGCTGAAACGCCGAGCACAGGAACGCAGCACCCAGTTCGGCGACCAGCTCCTCAAAAGCATAGTCCCGATCGGCAAAGCGCTTGGCCTTTGCGCGATCCAACCGATGAGAAGCGCCCGTCCAGTGCGTGAGCTCGTGAAGCAAGACGGCGTAATAGGCCTCTGACGGCGAGCGTGTTGGAGACCCGCGGAAAGCCTGCTGTTCCGGCATGGTGATATAGCCATCCTGACGGTGATAGAAGGCTTGATAGCCTCCGTGACGGATATCGGCCTTCGTGGCGTCTACGAACGCGGCAATCTGCTCGTCCGGGACCACCTCCGACGGCCGTTTCGCCGCATCCGGCAACTCCCAGCCGTCGACCTGCGCGAAGTTGAAGACATGCGAATGCCGCATCACGATGCGGGGCACGTCCGCGCCGCAGTCGTCTGTCTCGGGCTCCTCGTCGCCGTCGAGTTTCTTGTAGAAGATGATGACGGAGCCGCGCTCTCCCTTGCGGACCTGGGCACCGAGCTTGCGCCATTGCTCGTAACTCGCCCAATAGCCAGTGGGGTAGAGCCTGGTTGCCGCCTGTGCCCACAACGACACCACGTTGACGCCGTGGTACCGCATCTCGGTAAGCGCATTAAGCGGCATGGCGACGGGCACGGTTGCGCCCTGCCAGGGCATGACGCAACGCTCGACGCCGTCTTCTATCGCAGCAATGATCTGCGCCGTGACGGACTCATAGACATCCACTCTCTGGGAAAGAACTCTGTTTGACATCTGAACCTCCCGTTCAACCGGGAGCGCCGGAACCATTCCGGCGCTCCCGGCCGACTGGGAGGCTGGTCATTGGATGCCGATGGCGACGAAGTAGGTGAGCGCAAGTGCTGCGGCAGCGAACAGCGACTGGCGCGGATCTTCAGACGCGCCGAAGGCTTGCTTGCGCGGTATGCGATGCGACAGCTCGGGCAGCAACCCGGCCACCCTGCAAGCGACCTCGTAACGGCTAGATCGCGCCGGGATGTCGAGTGCCGCCGCGATAGTCTCGCGGTCATAGATGTAATTGCGGGCGCCGGCAGCCGTGGCGGCGTGCACAAGCGCGCGGCAGAGCACGACGATCCTATGCGCGCGCTCGTTCTCATGCGCCTCGAGCACGACCACGGCGGGTTCAAAGCGAGCCAGCAGCCGTTCGAAGCGGGCCACCAACCGGGCCTTTCGTCCTTCCTTACCGCTCGCAATGCCCCACTCGGTCAGGGCGCCGATACCGTCAAAAAAGGCCCAACCGAAACCGCTCGATGTCGGATGCACAGCCAGCACCGAGCCCAGAGACGAAGGTGTTTTCATAAGCAATGATTAGGGAAGCCTGTCGGGAATACCTTTGATAAGGGAGAGCTTCTTCAGCGTCGCGAGATCGGAACGGCGGGAAAGCCTGCCATGCAGCGCGAGCGCTCGAACGGACAGCTCCTCGGCGATGGTGTTGTAGAGCGCAGGGAAGATCGCCGCACCACGAATGGCGAACAGGATTTCACTCGCGATCACGACATCCGCCGGCGGCACGCGCAGGCCAAGCTCGTAGCGGCTGAGGGCATTCTTGGATATGCCGAGCAACTCGCTCACCTCGCATTGTGAAAGTGCCGCCTGCAGGCGGTACTTTCTCAAATAGTTTTTGGTGGGTTTGCGAGACATGGGCGTGTGCGCGCCTCGCTATGATTCCAAGATAACATGTACCGCCATAGGCGGAAGATTTCTCCGTGTGGATGACGCGCGTTGTGAACAGCGAGTTTGTCGCAAAGCCAATTCGCAAAATGGGGATCGACATGCAATCGAAAATTTCACGCGATTACGGTGTCAGCCCGTAGCGGCGCGCGATCGCTTCGATCTTTGTCCGTTCGGTTGCCGGTACGACGTACACGCCGCCGCTACGGTGGGTCGCGATTCCGAGCCGGACGCGCAGCATGTAGCCCACCCATTTGTGCGTCATGGGATGACCGTATGCAGCCTCATGGGCATCATTGAACCGGTCCGTGATCGCGCCCAAGAGCACATGGCGTTTGTCGGAGGCGGCGAAGGACGCCATCAGGGCGACCACGACGCCGGCTTCCGGCTTCGCCCTGCGATCTGCGATAGTGCGTTCGTTTTCGGTAATGAGCCATGCCTGAATCTCGGCGCGGAGACGCGGATTATCCACCATGCTAAGAAGCGAAAGCGCCGTCTGGTTCAGGCGGGGCTCAATGTCCTTCACGATCGCGGTTTCGTCGGTCTTGATCTTGGCGAACTCGCAGAAGCGGAAGTGAAGAAGCCGGTTGCGCAGCTCCAGTGCCTCCGCCTTGAGTGCGGCCGGTAGCTGAATGGGAATGTCGGGCCGGAGCGGCCGCATCCCGGTCTCCTCGGTCAGGAACCGGCTTTCGAGCGCAGCGTCTTTGAAAGACTCCCGCATGGCGATGATCTTGGGCCCGAAGACCTTGAACGCCGCCGGATTGAACTCCTTGTGCTTGTTCACGACCGTCCGCAGCACCGGCATGCCTTGCACCGTGCCGTTGTTGAGAATCTTGACCAGATCGGCGCGGGTGTCGCTCGCGGGGAGGTCCGCTTCGTCCAGCACGAGCGTCCCACCGAAGGCGTTGAGGGTGTGGAAAATCGGTGACGTCGTCGACGCGCCGGACGCAAAGAAGGGGCGGTAGCAGATGGATCCGATAGCGAGCAGCGCGCGTGTCTTTCCCGTGCCGTAGTCCCCGCGCAGACGCAGGTAGGGCAGTTCGCCGAAGGCGTCATGCACCCAGGTCATAAGCGCGTAGTGCGCGGCGATCTCCTCGAACAGTGGTGACAGGTCCACATAGCGGTGCAGGAAAGCCCGAATATCCGCGAGCAATTCGTCTCTAAAGCTGTATTCGACCGGTCGCGACGGCAGAAGCACGCAGTCATTGGCGATGAGATTGTTCTTTGCGGAGTAGGGGACAAGCGTGTCGCCGGTCTCGATGCGGACAGACTGCTCGATGTTCCAGAGTCCACCGAAGCGTGAGACCGCGAGCGCCGTTCTGCGTTGGTCGGGATCGTAAACCAGTTCGATGAGCGTTCCGTCCTGGCATACCCGCGCAACTGTGGGAATGGGTGTGCGCTCCTCACCAAAACTAGTTTCGGGTTCCGGGCGTTCCATCGCCAAACCATAAAGGGCGGCCGACATTGCAATAGGCTGCAGAAGTCTCCGATTGGCAAAGACAGGACTTCAGGACTTCGGGGATGTGACGCACGAAGCCCACGCCGAACAGCCGCCCCAAAAGGGACGGCTCCGGCTTTTCAATCTGTCTCGCTTCGCCTGCACTGCTCTTTGGATGTGTAAGTCCCGCACCGCAGCACGCTTCGACAGCGGTTGCCTACGGGTTGCCCAAGAAGCGAGAGAGATAGCTTGCTGCTGATGGTTGGTGAGTACGGTTGGTCGTTGCTATTGTTCTGATAATTGCGAGTGTATTCGCGCTATTTCGCTTATCTTCTCACTATTTCCGAGCGCCGCCTCATCTTGGCTTGTCAGGTTCGATTCCCGGCGGCCCGACCATTTCGTGCTGTATTTAGGCCGCTTTCCAAGTCGCTTGCCAGCGGTTGCCCACGGGCTGCCCAGAATCGGCTCCAGGCCTCGTCTGGGGATCAAGCAAGTCTATCGCCGTGCGTAGCGCCGAAGGCGCGACATGCGAGTATCGCATGGTCGTCATGATCGTGGTATGGCCGAGAAGCGCCTGCACCGCATGGAGCGGCACGCCCTTGATCGCGAGTTCCGACGCAAAGGTGTGGCGTAGCACATGCCATGTGATCCTGCGTATTCCGGCAGCAGCGCACGCCTCGGTTAGAGTTTTGCTCATGCTGTCAGCGTTCAAGGGCCGACCTTCTTCATTCGTGAACACATATCCGGTTGGCATTCTGCGCTGAGCGAGCGTCTCATATACCTCGCGGTCGAGTGGAATGTGCCGTTCCCGATTGCTCTTCGGTGTATCGAGCGCCCTTCGGCGATCGCAGCGGGAATGCCGGACCAGGAGATTTCCGCTGCGCCAGTCGATGGATTCCCACTGCAGTCCCTTCAACTCGCCCTGCCGCATTCCTGTTCGAAGAGCCGTCAGGATCAGCTGGTGCGTCGCTCCGGTTGTGCCTGCGAGAAGCGATGCCGCTTCTTCGGCAGTCAAGTAGTCCGTGTGGGGTGGCGGGCATTTCAGCCGCTTTATTTTCGGCGGCGGGGTGTCAAGACGCAGCCACTCGCCTGCGGTCGTGAGGCAAGTGTTAAGGATGCTTAGGCGATTGTTGATCGTCTTGCGGCTGACATCATCGCGAACCAGCTTCGCTTTGTATTGCTCCACATGACCCGAAGTGATCTGCGCGACCCGAAGGTTGCCGAAGAATGGGACTAGTGAACGGGCGATGATGTATTTCCGGTTCACTTGCTCCGAATATTTGTTGTTCGGTACGACGTATTCGTCGAACCATAGCCATGCGAACTCCCGGAACTTGGGTGTTTCGATGGTTCGTTCGGCTAATCCGTCGATCGGCTCGCCGCGCGCCAACCGCTGTCGCAGCACCGCTTCGTAGGCTTTTGCACCCGTCCTTGTGTTTTCCGGGCTGCGTCTGCGGTAGCGTGTGTGGTTGAACCAAAAGTCCACCCACCACGACTTTTTGATCAGTCGTACAGCCATATAGGATTGTTATTTGCCGAGCGAACCGACCCGCTGCCGCGCCAGATAAGACGTCAGGTCGTCCTTCGCGAAGCGAAGACTGCCCCCAACTTTGAAGAACGGGATGCGGCGCGCGTGCTGCAAACGCCGCACACCTGACACCGAGATCGTCAGGAACTCGGCGGCCTGTGCGATCGTGAACAGCGCGATTTCGCAGTGAGGTTCGTTCGGCTGCTTGTCAAAGGGCAGTGCAGCATCGGCGTAGTAGCCGACTGGCTCTGTCAGCTTAGCATTTGGGCGGGTTTCTTCATAGCGAGACGTGCGTGCTCGGTTGCGCATGGCAACAGGGTCGCGTGCGGCTCATCATTCACATAGGCGGCAGTTCTCTCCGCTCAGCGATTGTTTGGCGCAGCCCTCCGTCACGTCCCTCAAATCCTGAAGTCCTGGGCGTCGTCCGATTGGCGATATCTTCCGCCTGTTCCTATCCATCTACAGCCGGATGATTTGTGCAAATGAAATCCAATTCCCAACCGGACGCCGCGTCCTACTTCGCCATCACCAACGCGCGCGGGCGGCAGCCAAATGGTCGGGGCAATGGTCTAGAGTCGCTTTCCATCACAAGGGTTTGGCGCAGAACCCGTCGCGCGTACGCCGGTGATCTTAATCGGAATGCCTTCGTCAGCCGCCGCCAGAACACCCGTCATGAGAGTGAGCTTAGCCGGGCACGGAACTCGGTTCGTTAGGTCTGCTTGTGGGCTTGGCCACATAATAAAGGCTCCGCCAGTACCGGGCACGATGCCAGAAATAGCCTGCACCAGCTGGCGTGCGGCTCTCGCGCATTAGCCATTCATTGCGTTCAGCGTGGTGAAGGCATTCGTCTTTCGTCATATCGGTGCTTCGAAACACACGCACGCTCTATCGTCCTGTCGTCGCTTCCAGCCATCGCACGGGAATCGCCAAACCCAACCCGTCGCCTTGGGAGTATTTCATGGTCGCGATTCCGATAACCCGTCCCTGCATATCGAAGACAGGCCCCCCGCTGTTTCCTGGATTAACGGCTGCATTCAGTTGGATCATGCCGTCGGGGTAGATCTGGCTGACAATCCCAGTGGTGACCGTGCCCTTAAGGCCACTTGGCGAACCAATAACCACGATACCGTCGCCGATGGGCGGCGTCGGACCGATTGCCACGGGAATCACAGTTGGAAATGGCCGGATGCCGTTGGGCTTTAAAATTGCAAAGTCTCGGTTCACGTCCTTCTGGATCACTGTCGCCGGATACTTCGTCCCATCCTGCGCCTCAATTTCTACGGTCGAAGTCTCGGCTACAACATGCGCATTGGTGGCGATCAGGCCAGGCTGAAAGGTGAACCCCGATCCCAACAAATTGCCCGCACGGATCGTAAAAACACGGTGGATATTATCCTTATAGATGCCAGCAGCAGTTTGCTGTGGTTGCGCGAAGGTCGCTTGACCGTATAGCGCGCTCGAGAATACCAAGGTCATAACGGCCGCAAGCCTTTTCATGTCTTCTCCAGAATCAGATGCTCGCAAGGCAGGTATGAATTAGGAAAAGGTTTCTTCCAGAGATCGATCCCTGGAGCTCAAGGCACCGTCGACGCGCAGAGGTTTGCTCTCAGGCTGTCAGGTGATGAAACGCTCTGCCTGCTTCATAACAAACTCGTGTCCGGCCTCTTCGGCGACTTTGAAGCCCAGGAACGTCAATGCAAGGGTGCAGCCACCCTGAAAACCCAACTGAGTGGCGGGCAATCCTTTTAGGGCGATGGTCCCAATAAGAGTTATGAGCCAGAGCGGCAAGGCAGCGACACTGCCAAGAACGAGGACCGCCAATGGGACACCAAGAATAAAGCTATAAAACGAGTCTGGATTAAACTTTTTGCGCAGCATCAAGTATCGCGTAAGAAAAATGCCAATAGCGACCTGCGCCGCTGCAACCAGAAACCCGATCACGCCCTGATCGACGAAGGCATGCAGAAGTAAGTCGAAAAAGCCTGTGACGGGCCGTAGCCAGAGCGGGACGTGCGCGGATAAATAGAATGCCGCCAGACCACGGGGCGCCGGAGCAGGCCGGCAAGCCGGATCGTCTTCTTCGCTACGACCTATCAGGCGGTCTTGCGCGCATATCGTGTTGCGAAAGGCGTCGTTAAACCGTTGCTTCTGCTCGGCCTCGAAGCTTGGTCCGCTACTTTGTTCGATGACGATCTCGATATATCGATATGCGATGTTCCAGGGCGCGAACTGCGCTATCGCGACGTAGGCGTCGCTCTGTAGCCGGGCCAGCTCGGTCCGTGCTTCAGCGTGGCGGCCAAGATCCACCACGTACCCTAAAACCAGGCTGCTGATTATCGAGATGGCCATTCTCTTCAGCCATCGCGCGGATTTTTTCTGCTTGTCTGAAGTCTTTTCTTCCATTCCACCCAGCCCCGAAACGCGGCTAGATTAGTGCGCGCTTAACACGTGAACAAGCCAGCAAGGCTAGGAATTGGCCCGCGGTAATGGTGCAGCGAATGCGAGGAGTGGCGATGGAAAGCAGGGATTTCTGTTTTTGGCTCCAAGGGTTCTTTGAGTTGAGTGAAAACTCTGGCGCGATTACCGCCAGCCAGACCACAGTGATCAGCCGTCACCTCGACCTGGTTTTCGCGCACGAGTCTGCGCGGTTGTTGGAGCGCCCAGCCGGAAAGCCCGAACCACCCTGTCCGGCACCTGTACGGCCTTCACCGCAACCCGCTCGCGAAGAGCCGTCTAAGCCTGCGGAGCGTGAAGTCCCCGAACCCGTCCCTGCCGAACCGGTGCGATGCTAAGCAATATGTTGCCAAGCGACTTCTGTATCTGGCTCAAATCTATCCTCGACGGTCGAAACAGCGGTGCATTGACGCCGGAGGAAACCGCACTCATCCGCGAGAATCTCTCGACGGTCTTTCGGCATGACATTGACCCCCAAATGGGGGACGACGATCATCAGGCCATGCTGAACAAGATACATTCAAGCCCGGTCTCGACCCCCACCGACGTTTGAATTGGAGACAATCGTGGCAGACGCATCAGCAACCTACGACTGTCCAAAGTGCATGGGCGCCCAGACGGTCGTCGATGCAGGCGATGGGCAATGGGTTTATTGGTGCACAAGCTGCAGGGGCTTCTTCTCAGAGCTCGTTTAATAAGGCTGTTGAACACCAAAGATGTCCCTGGTTTGAGACCTTGTGCCGACGCGGCCGGGAGCCAGAATGGAAGAAATTGAATTCACCTGGGCGCGCTTTGCGAAAATGGCCTGGCTGTTCTGTTGGCGGCTGGTCGCCCTGGGCTTTTTTGTGGGGGCCGCCGCATTCGATTTGCTCCGCTGGTCGCTAAAGGCCTTAACCGGAAGTGAAGGACCGCCAGGCATCAGTGCGGTTGTCCTCATCCCGATTGTGCTGCTTTGTCTGCGGATGATGCTGCGCAAGCATTATCAAGATTTTCGTATTGCGCTCATTTCGACGCGACGCCCGACCGCTCACCTCAGTTGTCGAATTCCGGACAAGGCTAACGAGAAGTAGAACTCACGATAAGGGGGGCGTGCCTCGAAGCGCACGGCCTTCGCGACACGACCCCGCACGTGGTCATCGTGGAAACGCTGAAGAAGCTCAAGCAGGAAATGTGCGGTGTACATTTCAACAGACTCTTGCGGAAGGTCCTGCCCCATAGGGGGAACGTCTCTACGTAGATGCGAAGACACTCACTTAGGGAGAAGTCATCCAAGTCCTGAAGTCCTCTTCCGATTGGAGATTTTTGCGGCCTACTTTGAATTCGTCGGGCGTCCGATGATCGGCGGATGCAAGCCGACCCTGTATCTTATTTCGCGTGCACCAATGCGCGTGGGCGCCGCCAGCCTTTCGGAATCAAGCAGCCGGACCGGCTCTCGCATATGTACGTCATCGGAAAGACCGGCGCGGGGAAGTCCACGCTCCTTGAAACGCTCGCGCGGCAAGATCTGGAAGCAGGGCGGGGCTTCGCGCTCCTGGATCCTCATGGCGACCTCGTGGACAGGATCGCCAATGACGCGGCCGGCGCAGGGGAAGGCCGCGTCGTCTATCTGAACGCGCCCGATGGCGCTTGTCCGTATGGATACAATCCTCTCCGGCGGGTGCGGGACGACCGCATACCGCTGGCGGTCTCCGGTTTCCTCGAAACGCTCAAGAAGCTTTGGCCGGACGCTTGGGGCGTGCGCATGGAGCACGTCCTGCGCAACACACTGTATGCGCTCCTCGAACAGGACGACGCGCGCTTGCCCGACATCCTACGGCTCTATCGGGACGAAAAGTATCGAAAGTCCATCGCTGCAAACATTCGCAACCAGACCGTCCGCCACTTCTGGCGGCATGAATTCGAGAACTACCACTTTCGTCAGAAGGCGGACGCCGTGGCACCGATACAGAACAAGGTGGGCGCGCTGCTTGCCGATCCCACGCTCTATCGCATCCTCGTCGAGCCGGAGGTGGATATTCATCTCCGGTCGCTGATGGACGAGGGCAGGGTACTGCTCGTCAACCTGTCGAAGGGTCAGCTTGGCGAGGATAGCGCGCACCTTCTGGGCGGCCTTCTCGTCTCCACCCTGGGTCTCGCGGCCTTCACCCGGGCCGACGATCCCAGCGAGACCCGCCGTCCCTTCTTCCTATATCTTGACGAGTTTCAAAACTTCACGACGCTGATGCTCGCCAACATGATGAGCGAATTGCGCAAGTTCGGGGTCGGGCTCGTGCTTGCGCATCAGTACATGCAGCAATTGGAGCCTGATGTTCGACATGCGGTGCTCGGCAATGCCGCAACCCTCATCTCTTTCCGGGTCGGATCGGAAGACGCGCCGCTGTTGGCGAAGGAGTTTCAGCCCAAGTTTGATGTCGAAGACCTGCTGAACCTGCCGAACCGCGCGATCTATCTAAAGCTCATGATCGACGGCACACCGAGCGCGCCCTTTAGCGCCACGGGAATTGACGCGGGGCGCCACACCCACCCGGGAATTTCTACCGCCTAGTCCGGTTCTTTCGTCGCCCCAACAATGATCCCCGGCCATGTTCTTTCGAACGGCCCCGCGCTGGCGGGGCCAATCCCGGCTCCGATCGCGGCAATATCCCACAAGGAGTCACACCATGAGCGCAGCGCTCAAGATGATACCGCTTTGCCAGTTGCAGCGTTCCAAGATCAATGTGCGCAAGACCGGCTGCGACGCCGGACTCGAAGAACTTGCCGCCAGCATCGAGGCGCATGGCCTTCTCGAAAACCTTGTCGTGTCGAAGGCACCGCCCAAGGGCGAGGAACCCCGATATGACGTGGCAGCGGGCGGCCGCCGGCTTGCCGCGCTGAAGCTTCTCGCCAGGCGCAAGAAGATCGCACGGGACCATGCCGTACCCTGCCAACTGCGGGCTGGTGACGCTCTGTTAGAACTGTCGCTGGCCGAAAACCTCATGCGGGCGCCGCTTCATCCCGCCGACCAGTACGACGCCTTCGCAGCTCTGAAGTCCGAGGGACTTCCCATCGAGGATATCGCGGCCCGCTTCGGACTGTCGCCAACGGTCGTCCAGCAACGCCTGAAGCTTGCCGCTGTCTCGCCCCGCCTGATTGCCGAATACCGCAAGGACGAGATGACGCTCGAACAGCTGATGGCGTTTGCAATCTCGGACGACCATGGGGCGCAGGAGGCGGTGTGGTTTGAGAACCCTTACGCGGATGTCTCAGCCCATAGCATCCGCCGCCTGCTCACGCGCTCGCATGTCGACGGCCGCGACCGGCGGGCGCGCTTCATCGGCGCCAAGGCCTATGAGGCCGCAGGCGGCATCGTCGTCCGCGACCTCTTCGACGCCGAGAACGAAGGCTACTTCACCGACAGCCAACTGCTCGACCGCCTGGTCGCGGAGCGTCTGGAAGCCGAAGCGGCCCCAGTCCGCCAGGAGGGCTGGCTATGGGTCGAAATGTGGCCCGAGGCGGATTTCGAGCGGCTGAATCAGTTTGGCCGTGCCAAGACCATCGCGGTCAGACTTTCCAAGAAAGACGAAAAGCGTCTCACCAAACTCGGCGAACGGTACGACGAGCTGGTATCCCTCGTTGAAGACGACAGCGAACAGGAGGGTTCGGACGAACTCGATCGCGTTTCCGAAGAGCTAGAGGCGCTTCAGGCTAGGACCATCGCCTGGGCCGATAACGCCAAGGCATCTTCTGGCGCTGTTGTGTTTCTGAACTCCGATGGCCGTCCCACCTTCCAACGCGGCCTGATCCGACCGGAAGATCGCAAGCCGGAACCGCGCAGGGATAAACAAGCGGCCACAGAGTCTTCGGCCGCAACAACGGGCTATTCGGAAGCGTTGTTGGCCGATCTTTCCGCACATCGGACCGCGGCACTTCGTGAAGTGCTCGCCACCAATCCGGACAAGGCTCTTACAGCCCTTCTTGAGGTGCTCGTGCGGGTGGTCTTCTTTGACGCCTATCCCGAGTGCTGTCTTAAGATCGTTCCTTCGCTCACCGATCTTGGCCGCTATTCCAAGAGCGTCGGCGAAAGCAAAGCAGCCGCGTCGTCCTTCGAGCGGCACGCCCATTGGCAGGGACGTCTGCCACCTGCGGAGACGCTCTGGCCTTGGCTCGAGGCGCTCGGCGAAATGGACCGCTAGCCCTGCTCGCTCATTGCATCGCGGGCACGTTGGACTGTGTGGCGCGGCGTGGAAATGAGAGCGCTGCGGACGATGGCGACCATCTTGCCGAAGCGCTCAGCCTCGATATGGCGGACTGGTGGCAGCCGACGGGGGCGAACTTCCTCGGCCAAGTCACCAAGGCCGAGATCGTTCGGGCGGTGTCGGAAGGTGTTTCTCCACTGGAAGGGCGTCGTCTGGCCGATCTCAAGAAAGGCGAGATGGCCGCAAGGGCCGAGGCGTTACTTCTGTCCTCGCGGTGGCTGCCAAGACCGCTGTGCGCGCCATCAAACGGGGGCACCGCTATCGCCGAACTAAAAGCGGCAGAATAATGCCTGCCGGAAACAACGCTCGGCGCACCTCGTGTGATACTCGTTTGGACGGCTTTGCACAGGCGGCTAGCCAGCAGACCGCGCTCAAAGCCAGACACCGAGAAAGCGCACCAGCCCGATAAGACGAAACCAAGCGTTCGGGGCGCGTTCGAACGAGCGACAACTACAGCCTGTCTTCGCACAGGCTGTCTTTTTGATCGGCTGAAATTCGGACTGGCGGTTGCAACGCAGTCCAGTCGAAATGCAAGTAATATTGCGCTCCTTCTGCGCAACGTGCCAAGCGACGGGCTGCTTCTTCGACGGCGGCCGGAGTCGCAGATGCACGCATTGACCTGACCGTTTGGTCGAAGATCTATGTCGCTCGCAAGAAGTAGGTTGTCGGCGAGGCACTATTTCCAACACCGGGCATCGGCCCACCCGCAACCGGGCGATGGTGCGCACCAAGTCCCTGATTGTCGGCGACAAGAGGCAAGGCCTGATTGGTGGCATCGATTATGAGGTAAATATGATGCAGATCGGATGCGGCGCTCGAGATAAACACACCCACGTCGCCAGTCTGTATCGGCTGCCCGACAGCAATTCTGGTCCAATGCCGCTCATGTTCCAGATGCGGCGCCAGGTCGACGACTTCCGGCCGGATACCAACATAGATCCCCGCAAAATCGAGCATGCAGCTCAACGTCGCCGCGCAGCAATTGTGCATGTTTCCTGGGTTGTGATTGACGACCGTCCCAGCAATTTGCTTGGCACCGCCCAGCGCTATCGGATTCTGGCCGAGTGCAAGCAACGCAGGAATAAGTGCGATATCCATGATGTCCTCCCCAATTCGAATACGGAAGTGCGCGACGCTCTACAGAAATCAGGGTGGGGACTAGAACATGGCGTGCCAACGGGCGGTAGCGCGACTTCTTGAGGTTAACAACCTTTCATTGTCTTTTCGCCGCGTCGGTGTCATAATTTTGGTACACATAGCGCGTGTTCTTGAGCCCTATCTTGATCTGGGGCGCGTGCCGGCGGTTTCGGGCATCTATCTGGTTTGGCGCGCGGGCATTGGGGCCGCAGTCGCACATTGCATTCGGCGCGCATGCATTCGCGCTGTGGGGGCAACATGAATATCAAACTTTTTGCGCTGCTTTGCGGCGTGATGCTCGCGATGACGGCATCGAACGCCTATGCGGCCGATGCTGCGCGCTGCTGTTTCGTCAAAGCTATCCAAGACGACAAAATCATTCTCACCCGATCGGATGACACCAAGATTGAGGCCGCCGCAACGGTCAACCCCCGATATCCGAATGATGCCCGCGAGCGCTCAATCTTGGCCTGATCCAGTGCGATACAATTGGGGTTGAGCTCTTCCGCGAAAACCTGCGCCGGATTTTTCCGGCTCAGGCAGCGCGGGAGAGCAAGATGGACATCGAAGCTTCACTCAGAGCGAAAAAGCTAAACACGCTCCTCAAACATGAGGGCTATGTCTCGTTCAACGATTTCCTCAACACACGCGGCCTAGATAGCGTTTGTCCCGGCATCTGTCTGGACCCAGATTGCAATTCTGTGATCAACGTCGAGGGTGATCAGGAGATGGGCTGGTGCCCCGAATGCAACACAAACACAGTCGCCGCACTCTTAGTTCTCGCCGACGCGATCTAGGCGGGGGCAGATATGCAAAGGACGGAGCGCATTCGCGAACTCAATGATCTGTTCCGCACCACGCGACTGGCCGGCCAGATAGTGTTCACTCAGGGCGTCAGCTAAGACGAAACCAAGCGATCGGGGCGCATTCGAACGAGCGACAACTGCGGCCTGCCGGAGCGGTAGGCTGCACTTTTATGGAAAGCGTCAACTTGCGACGGCTTCGTCGCTGCCATCGTCGGTCATGTGAACGTTCGAGGCCAGGCCGGGCGGGACTATCTCCAGGGTAGTCGTGGAATGTCCTTCTTTCTGTCCGTAAAGTGGTCGATGGTTTCGCGGACGCCGTCGAGGGCCTTTCGCAGATCGTCCGTGACAACCAGAGCCGCGCGCGGAGAGTGCACGACACGCGGCGTCAGGAAGATCAGAAGTTCGGTTCGTTCGCGATTGTCGCTTTGCGATCCAAATAGTCCGCCGATAACCGGAATGTCCTTCAAATAGGGTAGACCGCTGTTCCCGCTGGTCTCGGTGCGCCGCATCATGCCGCCGAGCGCCACGGTGTTGCCGTCGCTGATCGCGACCGTCGCCTGCACCTTGCGTTGCTGGATGGTCGGCGAATCGATATTCGAGGTCGTGGTCGGAACGACATCGCTGACTTCCTGGGCGATGGTCAGGTACACCATACCGCTGCTGCCGATTCGCGGCGTGACCGACAACAGCACGCCTGTGTCGCGCTGCTGGACGGTTGCGATCACGGGCGCGCTGGCGCCTTCGGTGCTGGTCGAGGTCTGGGTGATGATCGGAACCTGATCGCCGACCTCGAGCGTGGCCGGCATATTGTCGAGCGTGAGAAGCCGCGGCGAGGAGATGACGTTGATCTTGCTCAGTGTCCCCAGTGCGCTAAGCGCGATGTTGATGTCCGGAACGGCGTAGGTATATCCGAAGCCCGGAAAGCTGAGGGCCGGCGTTCCGCTTACGGACTGGTTAAACGTCTGGCTGCCATACTTGAAGGCCCATTCGACGCCATATTTGAGATTGTCGTTGAGCGTGACTTCCACAATGGTCGCTTCGATCATCACCTGATCGGGCGTGATGTCCATCTGGCGGATGATCTTGTCGATCGAATCGTATTCGGCGGCATCGGCTCGGATGATTAAAGCATTGTTGTTATCGTCGGTGACGATCTGAGGGCCTTCTGCAGGACCGGTTGCAGCCGAGGCGCGTATTCCGCCGTTGTCGAGGGGTGCACTCCCGCCCTGAAACGCCGGGGAGGCCGGTGGTGGTGGGGGCATCCCGGTTGTGCTGCCAGCAGCGTTGAGCGGCATCGCCGTTGGCTGCGCCCCGCCGCTCCATCCGCCGGCAGGCGCGGCACCGTGTGCCCCCGTCGAAGCCCCACCAAAAATCTCGTTGAGCGTCTGTGCGATGTCCGCCGCCCGCGCGTTCTGCAGCCGGTAGTAATGCAGCTGGCGGCCCGGGGTGATCGGGATGACGTCGAGGCGCGCAACCCAACGGCTTACCTCGTGCAGATAGGTGGCGCGGCCGGTGACGATCAGGAGCGTGTTGATACGGCTGATCGGAATGATGCGGACCATCCCGGCGATCGGACTGGAAGTTTCGTCGAAGATCTTTTCCAACTCGGTCGCGAGCGTCCCAGCATCGACATGCTGGGGCTGGATGAGTGCGAACGACATGCCCTTTAGATAGTCGACATCGAAGAGCGAGATGGTGTTGCGGATCGACGCGCGTTCGGGCTCGGTGCCGGCCAGGAAGATCAGGTTGCGCTGCGGATCGATACGCAGGACCGCGCCCTGCGGCGCGAGCGGCTCCAGTACCTTCTGCATTTCGTCAGCGGAGATGAACTTGAGCGGAACCACTTCGATGCCGTAGCCGGCCGCACCGGCCTCGCCCGAAAGCGTCGTCACCTGGGCCGCCTGTTTCTGCGCGGAGGCGACCGGCACCACGCTATACATGCCGTTTGCGACGACAACGGCTGCGCCAGCGGTCTTGAGCGCGGTTTCGAGCACGGGCAGAACCGAGTCCTGCGAGATCGGCGCGCCGGTCTTGAGTGTCAGACGTCCGCTCACCTGCGGATCGATGACATAGGGAACCTTGAGCATCTCGCCGAGAACCGAACGCACCACGTCGCGGACGTCCGCGTCGGCGAAGTCGAGCGTCACGTCGCCCGCTTGGGCTTGGCGCTTGACGTCATCGGCCGAGGGACCAGCCACGAACTCGCCAGTCCCTTCGATAATCTGGGTGTTGGGTGCTTCGGGTGCCGGTGGCAAGGATGGCGCCGGTGCGGGTTGCTGCGCCGGAACTTTGGTTCCGAGCGGCGGTGCAGGAGCGGTCTCAATCGGCGCGGGATAGCCGAGCGCGCGCGGCGGATCCGGTGGACCGTCCGCACGCACGGAACCGGCCAGGACGAATCCCGCAATCGTAAGAAACGCGACCGGCAGCCAACAGCTACCGCGCCCCTTCTGTCGGCGCAAAATGAAAGCCCCCTAAACGCCCTGTGTCGTTCTCGTTATGCTTGTGGCAGCGAAGCACGGAACGAACGCGTTCTCAAGGGCCGCTTGATTTTTGCGCGGTCGCAGCGAGAGTCCGGACGGACCAGGGATCGCCATTGGCTTTCGGAATTGTGAGCCACTCAATTCCGGCAGGTCCGCTCAGGGAAACGCCGGTTCCCTTGACGTCATCGACGTGGCGGCCGTCGAGTTGATCGCCCGCATAAAGTGTAACGATCTGATGCGAAGAACGGCGCTCGACAAGCGCCAGTCTCGCATCCTTCGAGATCAGTATTCCGACCAGTCGGTAGTTGGAGAGCGCGGGCATGAGCGTGGCCGATGCTGCACTTGGCTTCGGCGCGTCCTTTTGGCGGTCGCGATTGAACAGCGGCCGATCGGCGATTGCGGCATAGTCGCTCAATGGCCGGCTGTCTGGTTGCGCGAATGCGAGAGATGGGAGTGCGGGGTCGCCGAGATGCGCTGCCGCGGGAAGCGCGATCCAGGACGGCAGGAGTACGGATGCGAACACGATTGCACCAAGGCCGGTTGCCAAGGTCAGGCCCAGTGTCAGGGGCGAGTGGTCCTGAAGGCGTATCATGGAACCTGCACCACGCCGACGAGCGTGAGTTCCGCCTGTAGAATGTTCGGACCGGGTGGGGGTGCCGCTGCGGCCGGTTTCGGCAAGGCGTGCAGCTCAAATGCTTGCACGAACAACAGCGGACGGGCCTGACGCAGATGAAACAGCACGCGGGTGACGGTTGCGATATCGGCGTTGAACGACAGCAGCATACGCAACTCCGTCCGTTGGCGGGTATTGTCTGCCTCCAGTTCGACCTCGTTGCGCAAGAGGGTGACATGATCGCTGGCGATCGCGCCCACAACATCATTCTGCATGCGGGCCGTGGCCGTGGCGGGTTGCGCCGTCTCGAAAAACAAGGGTGCGCGGGCGGACAGAGTGCGCAGGGTTTCGCGTTGTGCGTTCCAGACCGGCGCGCTTTTTATTAGAGCCCTGTCATGTGCGCGCTCTGCCAGCAGATGGGCCATACCATCGTGATGTGCGTTGTGGGCGAGAAGCAGTTCCAGGCCCAACCATAAGAGAAGCAGGACGGGGAGCACCAGAAGCCCGATCGCGGCGGCATGCTTCTGGTCTTCGGACAGCGCAAACGTCATGGCGTCCGTCCCGTGGTCATGGCGGCCTTGGCCTCGATCTGATAGGTCACGCGTCCATTTGCATCGCGAACAAGAGGGCCCACCAGATGGGCACCGCGGAACCGGCGCGACCGCTCAAGGAGTGTGACGATCCGACGGGCATCACGGGCAGTGCCCGCAAGGCGAAGATCGCCGTCCACGATCACGAGATCGCTCAATTGCACATCGTCGGGAAGAAGGCCTGTCAGAAACCGCAGCGTGTCAAGCGTGTCGGGCCGCGCGGCCTCGTCTTCGGCCGCCACGAGCGTGCCCTGCATCTTCAGCAATTGATCGCGCGCGGACGCCGCAGCGGCGGCCGGAGCCCGAAGCGAAGCGACCTCCGCGGAGAGCGATGACAGTTCGCTGTCGCGCAGCCATGGTGTCAACACGAGGGTGGCGAGCCAAAATGCCAACGCCGTAGCGCCGAGGATCAGTTGCAAACGTTCCTGCGGGACCAACCTGTTATCGACTGGCGCAAAGCCAAATTCCGTACCCGAGAGCGCAAAACGGCTGGGCGAGAGTCCGAGCGACGCCAATCGCTGCGTATAGGTGCGCAAGGTCGCCGCGGGAGCAATTCCAACCGTCACCGCAATCGTGCCGTCATCGTTTTCGCTGAGCTTGCGGCAATCGAAATGCACATCCTTCGCGCGCAACGGCGACAGCCGGTCGATCTGAAAACCCACGACCTGGCGCAGGCGCGGTTCGGCCGCAGGCGGCAGATGAATGTTGCGCACAAATCCGTCGCGCATCGGAATGACAACATCCACACGCTGGTTCTGGGCCCGTGGGTCCAGCCGCGCGATCCGTGCGCGCAAATCGGTGTCCGCCTCGGACATGTCCAGCGAAATCCACTCCTCGGAACCCGCAAAGCCGAGGCGCCATTCGTCACCGTCGGCGATCACCACGCGCCGTTGGGACAAACCCCGCGCAGCCGTCGACCATGCCGCGGGCACCAGTGTACGCAGTTCGCTGCGCCACCAGCTCAGGAAATCGCTGAGACCCGTGACTGCGTTTCCCCAATTCGGGAATGCGTTTAGTGGAAGATTCATCCCGATCTCCGGCAAGTGATGGACACGGGATCGAAAACGCAGCCGGCGTCCTGGGCGATGGGCAGACGGATGATGAGGGCCGGCCAGGATGTACCTCCGTCCAGCCTGACGGCCTCGGGTAGGCGATCGCGATCGCGCCAATAGGCAACCCAGACCGGCAGCTTTCCGGACCCATCGAGATAGGCGAACTGCGCATCGGAGAGGTGCTCCGCCAGAACCGTTGAGCGGCGGTACTTGAGATCCGTCAGGGATGTGGCCGTCACCAGCAGGCTCATATTTCCGTTTTCCCGCTGCAGAGCGACGTCCATGTGTAGCAGCCCATGCGATCCGAAGGCCGGTAGCGCCGAGGCATCGAACGATATCGTGCCCCGTGTTCCGCGAAAGGTTACGAACCCGCCCTTCTGCTTGGGGATCGCAGATGCCAGCAGGGATCGCAGCACGGTTTGGGAGGCCACCATCTCCCGGCCTTCTTCGATGCGCGCGTCCGAGCGCTCCCAGATGCGCGTGCCGAATTGCAGTCCACCCGTGGCGGCGGTTCCGACGAGACCGGCTAGGAGGAGCACGACAATCAGCTCGATCAGGGTGTAACCCGCCTCGCGATGGTTGTTCATGGCCTTGCGAATCCCAGATGCCGGGTGGTGACGGTGATGCTCTGTATGTGCGTGCCGACCGGCCAGCGGACCGTAAGATCGACGTCCTGCAGGCGGTAGGGGCTCGCGGCCACATGGCTCGGGATATCGTGGGCCACGACCCGCCAATGGAAATCCGAGCCGGCGAAGTCTCCTTCGCGCGCGACCGGAAGGGGATTGCGGTCGGCAGAAAGTTCGTCCAGCTTCGACTGCGCAAGCAGCGCCGCCTTCTCGATCTCGCCGCTGCGGCCGATGAGATCGAGCGATGTTCCGCCTGCTGCGTAGAGCGCAACCAGCACGGCGGCCAAAATCGCCAGCGCGACCAGTGTCTCTAGAATCGTGTAGCCGGAATCAGGCGCGTTCATGGGACAGCCCGCATGGCGACCTTGCCCGTGAGCCAGGCAACGTCCAAATCAACCCCGCGCCCGTGCTCCTCGATCCGAAGCGTGCCACCGGAACTGGTGCCGTCGGGATAGAACGACAGCGTATCGCCATGTTCGGGAACGCTGATCACGGCGCTGTGCGAAAGCTTCGGCGAACCGAGCAATGTCAAGTCGATGGTTCCGGGCGCGATCGTGATCGTCTGTTGCTCCCGACGGGCGCGCGCCTCGAGCGCGTACAGGTGGGTTGCTAGATCGCGTGCGTCGGCGCGCAGCGCCGCGTCGTCGACCGCGCGCGTCGCGAGCGGCACCGTGAGTGTTGCGATCAATCCCATGATGGTGAGCACGACCAGTAGCTCGATGAGGGTGAAGCCGTCTTGTTTGAGGACCTGCTTGGTCACTGGGCTCACCGTGCCAGATCGTTGACGGCCAGAATGCCGCTGACGACACCGGCCATGATGCCGGCCACGAGTCCGCCCATCAGCAAGGTCGCGAGCGGCACGACCAGCGCCGTCAGCCGGTCGAGGCGCGTCTCGACGTCGTGATCGAGCATGGTGGCGACTTCGCCCATCATCGCGCCCAAATGCCCGGTCTCCTCGCCGACCGCGGCGAACTCCGTGACGATCGCCGGCAAAGCGCGCGACCGCGCGAAAGCGTCGCGCAGGCGGCCGCCTTCCGCGACCTCAGTTTGCACGCGATCCATCCGCGACCGAAACCAGCTGTTGGCCGATCCGTCGCGCGCCGCTGCCAGCGCGCGCTCGAGCGACAGCCCGCCGTCCAGCAACGTCTGCAGGTTACGGCAGAACCGGGCGGCCTCGTAGCGTTCGGGAAGATGGAGCGCAAGCGGCGTGCCCAGAAAGAACCGGTCGATGGCCAGTCTTGGTCCCGGTGTGCGCATTGCAACTGCGAACGCGGCAAGGGTGACGGCAGCGAGGAAGAAGAGCAGAAGGCCGTAGGCGTCGAACACGCGTCCTGTGGCGAGGAGCATCGCGGTGGCAAACGGCAACGACGCTCCGGCATCGGAAAACATCGGCGTCAAACGCGGCAGGACCGAGGTGAAGATGACCCAGAGAACGGCGCTCATCGCAACGACCAACACGGCAGGGTAGGTCAAGCCTGAAATCATTCGATCCTTGAGCGCTTTGGCGCGGGTCAACCCGGACGACAACCGCGTGACGATGTCGGCCAGTTGTCCACTCGCTTCGCCAGCGGCGATCAGACGCGGGACATAGGCCGGCGCTTCGCGCAACAACGCAGCCGTTGCTGCAGATAGCGGCTCACCGGCGCGCACACGTGCCAGTATTTGTCCCAGCCGCGTGGTGTGTTGGCGGTTCGGCGAAATGCTCTCAAGCGCGGCCAGCGCGCGTTCGACCGGCATACCGGCTTTCAGCAGCACGCCGAGTTCCTGAAGGAAGAGGCGATAGTCAAATCGCGCAAGGCCAATTGCTCCCAGAAGCCGCTCCAGAATGTGCGCAACCTGTCCGGTCTCGCGCAGTGAGACCGGCATCTGGCCTTCGGCCGTCAGTTGCTCTAAGGCGCTTGCGCTTGAAGTCGCATCGAGGGTGCCGCGGACGATCGTCCCCGACGCGCCGATGACCTCGAATGCAAAGCGTGGCATGCAGCCCCCGAAACCACGCACATCCCGACGTTCCCGTCCGCCGAAATGAGCCCCAACGCACGACTTTAACGGGCGAAGCGGAGCCTGACAATTTGTGTCGCCAAGATTCGCGTCAGCCGACGGTATCCTGCGCGACGCGCAGGACTTCGTCGTAGGTGGTAAGGCCCGCGAATACGGCATCGAGTCCGCTCTCGAAGAGGGTGCGCATCCCGGACTCGATCGCGGTGGCACGGATCTGGGTCGCTTCGGCCTTGGCAAGCACCGCTTGGCGAACGCAACGGTCCATCGCCAGCATCTCGGCGATGATCGTGCGCCCGCGATAGCCTGTGCCGCGACAGGACGAGCACCCGTTCGAACCGAAGAGTTCCACCGGTTTGCCCTCCATGTGCCTCTGCTTCGACGCCGCTTGCAGAAAATCCGGAACCTCGCTTTGGGTTTTGCATGTCGGGCAAAGCGTGCGCACGAGCCGTTGCGCGACGACGCCCGCCACCGTGGATGTCACCAGATAGTCCTCGATCCCCATGTCCAGCAGACGGGTCACGGCGGATGCCGCGTCGTTGGTGTGCAGTGTGGACAGAACGAGATGGCCGGTCAGCGCGGCCTGGGTGGCGATGCGCGCCGTCTCGGCGTCGCGAATCTCGCCAACCATGATCACGTCCGGATCGTGGCGCAGGATGGAGCGTAGCGCGCGCGCGAAATCGAGGCCGATCTCCGGCTTGACTTGGATCTGGTTGAGACCGTCGATCTTGTATTCGACCGGATCCTCCACGGTGACGATCTTGCGCGACTCCGAGTTCAGACGATCGAGAGCGGCGTAGAGCGTTGTGGATTTTCCCGAGCCAGTCGGACCCGTCACCAGGAGGATGCCGTTCGGCCGGGCAAGCATATCGGTGAGACTCGCAAGGAGCGCGCCTCCAAAGCCCAGATCGCGCAGGTCCAAGCGGACCGCACCACGATCGAGGATGCGAATGGCGACGGACTCGCCGTGCACGACTGGCGCTGTTGCCACACGCAGGTCGATCTCGCGCCCGCGCACGTTCATCTTGATAGAGCCGTCCTGCGGCAGCCTCCGTTCGGCAATGTCGAGATGGGCGAGGATCTTGACGCGCGAGACGATCGCGGGCGCGGCTGACAAAGGTGCGGGCTCCTCGTCGGCCAGCATACCGTCGGTGCGGATGCGCACACGCAGCTGGCGTTCGAGCGGTTCGATATGAACATCGGAGGCCCGGGAATCGATAGCGCGCGCGATGAGCCGGTCCACAAAGCGGATGATTGGCGCCTCGCCTGCGCTCGCGCGCATGCGCGCGACGTCCGTGTCGGTGACATCGATGTCTGAAGTTGTGAGCTCTGCGTGGCCTCCGGCAGACGAACCGCCGTAGAGACGCAGGATCGCGTCTTCGATCTGGCTGGCGGTCGAGACGACGAAGACCACCGGCTTGAAGAACACGAGGCGCAGCGCATGGGCGATGGCGTCATCCGTGGGATCGGTGGCGGCTACAGTCACGCGATCATTATCCTCCAGGACAGGGACGACACGCGCTTCGCGCAGGAATGGGACGCTGAGCTGATCGGCCCCGAGCGGCGTTTCCGGAAAGTCTTCTGCCGTCAGGAATTGCACTCCACTCACGGCCGCGATGGTCTCTGCGAGCACCTTCTCTTCGCACAATCCCAGCCGGATCAAAATATCGACGAGGCTTCCGCGCGTGCGCGCGTGCGCCCTGCGCGCCCGTTCCGCGCTGTCCGCGCTCAACGCGCCGGTCGATTCCAGAGACGAAAGAAGGGATTGCTCGAACGCCGTACCGGCGAAGCCGCCCATACGTCCGCCGGCCGGTTCTATAGCGAGTGTTTCCCCCATTGCACATTCTCAGCGCAGAAGTTGCGCAACGTAAAGGCCAGATATCAGTCCGGGTGGTCGTGACGCAGACGCGCGCAGGCGGCATCGGCGTCGGCAGCGCGCGGGGCGGGGGCTTCTTGCGACAAGAGCCACACGGGATCTTTTTGGTTCCCGGTGGCGCGGATCACGACGCGGCGCGAAGGACTTGGCCGCGCCGCTGGAACCTGAAGCGTAATCTCGAAGAGTTGCCCGGATTGGATATAGTGGCCTCCGACGAATGCTACCGACAGAGCACCTCGACGGGCCGCCGCAGTGCCGCCCGCGGCGATCACGGCCGCGCGGACGCGGGGTGATGCGCCCGCTTGGTCCACGTCTCCACGGCCCGTGAACACGGTGGCGTCCGGCTCGAGGCAGGTCACAAGGTCGTCGCTGCCGTCGAGCAGCAGGCCAAGTTCGGCAACGGATTCGAAATTGCGGTTCGCGGGTCCATAAGAGCGGCCGGCAAACAAATAGTCGCCTGTCTCGGCGCCATGGGGCCGCGCCACGCTGTCCGCATCGCGCCAATCGGCAATCTCGTCGGAAATTCGTTCCGCATATTTGGGCTTCAGCCCGGACGCGATCAGGAAGTCCCGAAGCAGGGCGGAGTTCGCATTGTTGAGGTCAATCTTGGAAGCCTCGGACCTCACCGAAGCGGTCACGGAAATGCCGCCCATCTCAAACGTTTCGGGATGCAAGAGGAGATCGGGTGGTGCAGCACCCGATTCTGCAAATTCGCGGGCCACGGTCGCGATGGCGCCGTCCATCGCCGCACGCTGCTTCACTTGCTCGATCTGCGCGGACGCCTCCTCGCGTTGGCGGCGCGCCGCCTCGACCGCACTTGCGACAATCAGGGAAACGACAGCCAGTGCAATCAACACGACGAGGAGAGCGAAACCGGCATCGCGTTTTGAATATTTCGAATTCGTCTTTCGACGATTGCAGATCCTCACCCCATTTAGGACTGCAATGTGAATTCGGAGTTGTACCATCCGGCCGACACCAACCTGTAGGATGCAAGGATTCGCATTCCAGCGTAAGCGCAACTTCTCACACGCTTCGCGATTTCCAAATTATTTCGTTTCGGTAAAGATTCTCGTTGACCGGGAAGATCGGCCATTGATAGCGTGTCGCGGGTTTTCCTGAAATCGCCTTTTGCGCGGTGCAGATGCGGCGAGGGATGGAGAAGGGGATGGGGGCATGCGGCATTCAGCTGCGTGGGGCGCTTTTGCTGCGTCCGTTCTAATAGGTCAGTCGGCTTTGGCGGACGACGGTTCCCAATATTTCATCGCAATGCGCACGCCACAGGTCGATCCTGCGCCGCGCTATGCCGTTGCCGCTCCGTCACCGACACAGGATCAGACAGTCGCGTATACGGCCTGCGACGGGCACACATACTACCTGTCGCCCGGCGATGCGGCTTCCGTGAACGCCTCGATTGCGAACGACAGCACGGTCGAATTGCACATCGCGCCGTCGGGGACCTCGCCACAAGACTCGTCAGCGACGTGCTTGATACAGGCAAGTCCATGAGCGGTGGAGAGGACATCGGACTTTGATTCTCTGCGGCAAATTGGAACTGACGGGCTCATGACATGACCGCGAAACCTTGGGTAGTCTGCCTTGGAGCCTTGCTTTCCGGAATGGTTGTTCCTGCCTGCCGCGCTGACACCACTACCGTGACCTATACCTACGATGCGCTCGGCCGGCTGCACCAGGTTGTGTATCCGGGTTCGAACAAATCGATCATCTACAACTACGATGCCGCTGGAAGCCGGACCACTGTCGTAAGCTCGGGTCTTTCCGGACCGGTCGCTGTCAACGACGATTATACGAAATGCCCGAGCGGCTCTCTCGATTCGGTTCTGCTCACAAATGACGGGACCACGATCAACTCGTTCGACCCGAGGTGCAACGACACCGATGCCAATGGCTACGCGCTGAGCATCACTTCGTTCAGCGCCACCCAGTTCGGCGGCACCGTGACGCAGAATGGCGACGGCACTTTGAAATATGTCCCGCCCAACGCCAGCTACTCTGGGCCAGACAGCTTTACGTACGTGATTTCAGACAATCACGGAGGCAGCGCGCAGGCGACGGTCACCGTCGCCATGAATAGCCCGCCGACGGCCAATCCGGTTTCCGAGATCAACGATGGTGTCACAGCGACCTATAACGATGTGCTCAGCTACGATACCGACCCAGATCTCCCGGATCAGCTGGTCATCGTGTCTCCCGGAGGGACGGCAGTTTCGACCGCACAAGGAGGATCCGTCACGGGAAACGGGGCGTCTGTTACCTACACTCCGCCAGCTCTGCCATTTCACGGCACCGACACTTTTTCCTACACCATTAACGACCACTACGGGGTTACGGGAAACCTGCATACGTCTACATCGACGGTCACTGTCGACGTGAACCATCCCCCCGTAGCGGTCGACGACAACGTCCTAGTCGGCCTTACTTCTCCACCCACCGCGACCTTCGATCCGCGGCTCAACGATACAGACCCGGATGGCGACCCGATCAAAATCAAGTTGGCGGACCAAACCAGCGCGCATGGCGGAACAGTTGTAGTGAACGGCACGTCCTCGATCACGTACACTCCGGCGAGCGGATATCACGGCTCCGACACCTTTAACTACACGATCAGAGACGATCACAATCACACAGCCAGCGCCGTTGTGCACCTCACCGTGCCGTAGCGCTCATCTGCAATGTCGGGGGCATCAGTGAAGCTGCTAGACAGAATGGAAATTGGTCCACGCAACGGCTCGAGAAGGTCGGGGGGTATGCGAGCGGCATTGGCGAGCGCGGCGATATTGCTGGCGGCGTCAACAGCGGCACTTGGCGGTCTTCCCGCCGTGAAACAGCTTGCACCTGCGCCGATTTCAACGGCCGACGCCGACACCTGGTACAACAGCCATCCCGGCGGCAATACGCACACCAATGGACTTTGCGGTATAAATTCAACGATATGCGGGCGTGCGATCGCGATCCGGGAACTCGCTCGCTCGCTGAGTCGAGGCGGAGCACTTTCTGTCGACCAGTTCACATTGAACACATTCGAATACGTCTACAAGAATATCGATACCGAGTTCCGCTACGGCCTTTCCAAAGGGGCGTTCGGTGCGTTGCTCGATCAATCGGGCACACCGTTCGATCAGGCCCACCTCATGGTGGAGATTCTGAAGCAGGGGATGGCGGACTTTCCGACAAGCTATCCTGCTGCCCTGGCGCCAACATATCTCGCTGGAACCGTCACACTGGACGCCGGCGAATTCACATCATGGACCGGCATCCCGAGCACAAGCGCGAAGGCTGCCTGTCAGCTTCTAGGCAGTGGCGGAATACCGTTCTCCTTTGGGAGCGCTCACACCACGCCGGCCGACTGCAGCACTGTGACCGGAAGCATCAGCACAGTGACCCTCAGCCATATTTGGGTAAAGGTAACTGTTTCCACAGGCACGCTTCTCTACGATCCATCCTATAAAGCCTATATTCAAAGAGCACCGCTCGATCTGGCGAGCATCATGCAATGCACAAGCCAATCGTGCGGCTCGCAAGCCGAGGGCGCCGCGATTCCCTCGGGAAGCCAAGGCGTCGAGCAGATTGGGGGCTTCAGTGTCAACTACGCACAGAACGTTCAATATTCCGCGCTCGGAACCAAACTGAATACCTTCGGAACGCGCCTTCAACATTATATCGAGGGCAATTCGCCGACTGCTGCCGTGTCCGAAATCGCAGGCGGACGAACAATTGATTTAGCCTCGATGCCGACGCCAGGTCTAATGTTGCCGTACGATTCCAATCCCACCACTCAACACACTTGGGCCGGTGACATTCCAAATCAATATCGAAGCAAACTTCGCGTCCAGTTCGATAACATCGATATCACGCTCTTTGCGGATGAGACCTATGGCTACTGGCTGCATCTCGCGGGCTCATATGGTAGCGATCCGCACACGCACTATATGACCCTGTTCTACGAACGAGAAAAGGGAACGAGCGCGCCCCCCACTCCAAATTTAATGTATTCCTACGAGGATGCGGTCAATCCCACGACAACAAACGAGATTGTCCCCCTCGCCAGTTCGACCCTCGTTCGCGGTGATCCGAATGTTGGGACGCTTTCGCTGACAGGGGATCATCCGTATGCGGCAACCAACGGGACGTTCGGCGACGACAACCTCACGAGCAAGATAGACCCAGGGCCGCCGCCGAATAATCCCTCCTATTCTTTCCCCTTTTACATTCTGCAAGCGTGGGGACGAACCGGCCCAGGATCCGAAGCGCGAGCGGCGAAACTCGCAAGCGACAAGCGGTCGATGTATTGGCAGTACGGCTACCGAGGTGTCAATGGCAGCGCGATCCCCGGCGGAGCAAATTTGCAGTACAACATCGCGGTGCCGAGCATCATGGATGCGTGGCTCTCTGAGGCGGGAAAAGCAGTCGACATCAGCGACGGCATGGCTCAAACCCGAACCGAGGAACACGACACCCTTGGTGTTGTGACCGAAGCGGGCGGATACATTCTTGTCGACGCAATCGCCAGCTTAAGCACAACCAGCAAGAGTGCTAGCGCTACAAATCAGCAGACGGCGTTCAACACGGCGGTGCTCGTCTATGACGCTTTTGAGGGGGGGGCGCTCGAGCAGAACGAAAACGTTGCCGACGGCGCCAATTCGATCCGTTGGTTTCAGATAACAAATGGACGGGCTAGCCCTAACCGCTTCTATGAGGTCACGCCAACCAACAAGACGGCCGTGGAGAACAATGCGCTCGTCAATTACAACGGCGGCAACAGTTTCTATGGCCCACCGCTTAATACGGTGAACGCCTACCTCAATTCTTCATCGCCGACATTCAATATGGTCGTCCCAAAGGACGCATACGCGGGTCCAGGCAAGATCTACGGGCCTCTCCTCGCCTATTCAACTGAAGGGAGCCAGATCGCCTACTTGCTATCGACTGGACAGAAGGGAGCGGATTCTGCGGAATCAACTCCCGATCCGGTGGCTCCGGTCATGCAAACAGTGAAGGAAACGGAGCCGTCAAAGCCATTGGCATTTGACGTCAATGTAGGGTCAGGTAACCTCTCCATTACGCCTAAGCCGGACATCGTTACCGGCGCAGGACCGTTCCCGGCAAGTCTTTCCTATCAGCGCTACTATAATTCTTCTCAGATTCAGTCTGCTTCATGTTCGACCTGGTCGGGCTACGGTTATTACACCTGTTCCGATCCCTCTTATCGGCGGCTGTCCCAGGGCTGGACAGACAATTTCCAGATCGATGCCAATTTTTCGAACGATGCTCCGCGTGCTCTCGGCCAAGACAGCGCGCTGGACGCTTCCAGTGCGATCGCCACGCTTTACACAATTCAAAATTTGAACTTGGCCGCCGATTTCAACGCACGGGTCACCACGATTTTCTGCGGAAGCTGGCTTGAAGACCAAGTCATGTTCAATGGCATTGTCGTGAATAAGCCGCCAAAGACCGAAACTTTTATTTACTTGCCTGATGGAAGATACAATCCCCGGCCTGGGACTTCCGGGAACCTTGTTCAGACTGGTTCCCTGATCACCGGACCGGGATGGCCAAGTGGCGGTGTGACGAGCGAATTCGTAGAAACCGACGCTCAGGGAGCGAAGCTTAAATTCGTGTTGACCGGTGGCAATCTGCAAGCGTTATTCCGCTATATCCCAACGACATGGACATTTCCCGACAACCAGATTCTCACGTTCACCTACGGAGATCTTTCTCAAGGCACCTATACGGAGGGCGGTGTTCTCAACAAGATTACGAATTCGTTCGGATCCACTTTGAACTTCTCCGGCTGCGGGTCCACCTGCACCATCGATGATGGCGCTGGGCATAGCATAGTGATGACCTATTCATCGCCCTCGGCCTGGGCAGTGCAATCCTCCGCAGCATCCTTCTCCGTCCAGGAGCCCGACAGTCATTCTTGGGTGTATGATTTCGATCACATCGGTGCGAAGAGCGGTTTGGCGTCGTCCCGGCTCAACCAGATATTTCTCCCCAACGACCACAACAACGCCTTTCTCACGTTTGACTTCGATGGACTGCGCAGGACGCTGGATGCAGTCGACGGGTATAATCATGCCACGACCTATTTCCCAGCGAGCGTCGGGGTTCAGGAGCGGGTTTCCCACGGCGCGGTTGTTGATCGGTCCGGCTACGCAACGGATGAGTATTTCAACGACAAGGGTAATCTGCTGCAGCTGACGGACCCGGTGGGGAACGTGACGACGCATCAGTACGACGGTGCGGGCAGGCTGACGCAGACCACCTATCCCGAGCACAACTACGATGCCTTCACCTATGACGTACGTTCGAATCTGTTGACCACGACGAAGTATCCAAAGCCTGGCAGCAACGAGGATGGAACAACGATCGCTTCTTCAACCGCATATGTCGAAGCGCCAGGTGTTTTTGTGTGTACCAACTTCGCCGTCTGCAACAAACCCAACTATAAGACGAATGCCCGTAGTTTCGTTACCGACTATAGCTGGTACGCCACCGGCCTGCTCTCGATGGTCAAGACCGGGCTGAATTCAAGCTTCGTGTGCCAGGTCGGGGGCGGCACCTGCCCGGAAACCGATTTTCAGTACACGGCATATTCCGGCGTCCAGCTGCTGACGCAGGCGACCAAGAAAATCGACGCGGGGCACAGTCTTGTCACCCAGTACGACTATGACACGACCAAACACGATGTTTTGAAGACCTTAACTGTCGATCCCACGGGACTAAACCTCATCACCACATTCGCCTTCGACGGAATTGGAAACCTCACTCAGATAGACGGTCCGCGGACCGATGTTGCGGACACCACCAACTACGAGTGGGACGCTGACCGTCATCTGACATTTTCGGCTGGTCCTGATCCGGATAGCACCGGCGCCCATCCGAGGATCGCGAAGCGATACCACTATGATTACGTCGGACGGGTGGACGAGATTGATGACGGGACAACAATTGACACCAGCACGAACTTCATGCAGCAGCTTGCGACAAATTATTACTACAACAGTAACAGTATGCGCTCGAAGAAGACCGTAGGTCCGGATTCATCTCACTCGAACACTATCACGCAGTACTCTTATAAGTTCAACGATTGGCCGAATTGCACGGCAATTCGAATGGACAGAAATTCAGACGGGACGTTCAACGATCTGCCCACTGCATGCTCCCAGAGCTCGAACAAAACGAGCTACGGGGACGACCAGATCACCGAGTTTTACTATTACGGCACTGGCCAGGTGCAGAGAGAGGTCCGCGGGTTTGGCTCGGCAGGGATCGCGGAGAACTACGCCGCATACACCTATACGCCCAATGGCAAACAGCTGACGGTCCAGGATGCGATGGGAAGTACGCACAAGACCACGTATGCCTACGATGGGTTCGATCGTTTGTCGCTCACAACCTTTGCTTATCCCGCGATTACGGAACATCTCACCTATGATCCGGACGGCAACGTGCTCACACGAGAGCATCCGAACGTCTGGCCGACGACAACGTACACATATGACCCTCTCGATCGGGTAGCGACAAAATCCTATCCCGCAGTTGCTGGCGTCTCGGCGGCAAACACCATGACGTGGAGTTATGACCTCGCCGGCAATGCCACATCGATTGTCGATCAGCTGAACAACGTGCTTGTCAATTGCTACGACCTCGCCGGCCGGCTCACCAGCGAAACGGCCATCACGGATGGCACGTCAGGGACTTGTGGCACAACCTATAACACGGGAACAAGGAGGACCGTTTCATATCAGAGGGACCAGGCTGGCAACCGCACGCGCGTCACTTGGCCGGACGCCTACTATGTGAGTTACGGGTTTGATGCCGCGAACCGGATGGTGGCTGCGTGTGAGCAGGGTAGCTATTCGTCTGGAGCTTGCTCGGGCGCAACAACGCTTGCGACGTTCGAATACGACAATCTCGGAAATCCCGCCTATACGCGGTACTGGTATAACGGCGCAATAAAGGCATCCGTCGGGACGGGATATTCGGCGGAGGGTGACTTGCGCTCGCTTTCCCACGCGCTGACCGATTCCAACAGTATTTCTTATCAGAACGACTTTAGCCCGGCTCACCAGATTGTCGACGCAAGCGTCACAACCACAAACGCAGGGTACCGCTATGTGCCGGTCACGGCCAACGACACCTATCCGGTGGTCGACGTAGTAAATGCTTACGAGAATGATATCCAACATAATGGAGGCACCACGCATCTCGCCTATGACGGGAATTTCAATATGAAGCAGGCTGGGCCGTGGTTCTATAACTTCGATCCGGAGAACAGGCTGACAACCGCGTCCGGTCCGCCGGGGAATGTCGCGTATACCTACGATCCTTTGGACCGGCGCACATCAAAATCCGGCAGCGCGGTCACGAGTCCACTATCTTTCCTGGACTCCGGCACCGACGAGATTGCAGAGTACGCAATAGGCGCGACGACGCCTCAACGTCGTTTTGTCCCGGGGCCAGCCGTCGACCACCCGATCGCGATGGTGGCGAACGGTACGAAAGAATTCTTTCATCAGGACAAAGTCGGAAGCGTCGCTGCAATGTCCGGTACAAGCGGTCAACTGGTTGAAGGCCCCTTCAACTATGACGCATTTGGAAACGGTGCTGCCACAACTCAAGTTCCGTTCAAGTTCACTGGACGCCGCCTCGATCCAGAAACTGGTCTCTATTATTATCGAGCCCGGTACTACTCGTCTGCCATAGGTCGGTTTATCTCCGCAGACCCAGCCGGATACAAGGTTGACCTAAATATGTTCACTTATGCGGGAAATGATCCTGTTAACAAAACCGACCCTACTGGCAACGATCCAATGGACAAATATTTAAATCCCGCGCCTGACTATTCTCGGGTTGGTCCGCACGGCGCGATGGTCCTATCCACGTCGGATATTTATGCGCTCAGTCATCCAAAAGCTAGTGCGACGGCTGAGGTCGGAGTTTCCACACCTGCGGGCGGCGTATCTGGGGGCGTGGGCGTGGATACCAACGGATTCCATTTGGTCGGGGATTATGGAAAGGGGGTTGCCACTGATTTCGGCTTCTTCGGGATGTTTAAGGTAGGTACGACAGATTTGAGCAACGGCAGCAAGGACGTGGACATTTCCGCATCACCAGGCGTCGGAATTGTCCAAGTGACCTTGAACCCCACCACCGGTCAGTTAGAGGGGGTGGGCATAGGCATTGGTGGGAAGGAGCCTGGAGTCGAGGTTAACCGCTCGACAACCGTGATAACCGGAGACCCCAAATCAGGCCTAACGCCGGCCGACGTTCCCCCGCAGCCGCTCGTCTTTCCACCAGAAGACGTTTCTGGAGGCTTCATACCGCACCTTTATGAAATTGAACCACCGCACTAGAGGGTCATGTTCCGTTAAGGTTCGCAGCAGCTGTCCAAGCCGCGATTGGACTAAATGGGACAGATACCGTGAGGCAACACCATCGTAGATGCATAGAACTTGAGTGAGGTTGCATGATGCTAGCGCAAATTCGCAGAGTCGGACGATATTGTCTTGCACGGCGAATTCGAGCGGCGCTACCCAAGTTGATTTTGCAAACAGCGAAAATCCTTGTGCTGATTGGCCATCCGCAGTTTTGCCTGGGAAATCAGTCAGTTGAAGTGGGTCTTGGTCCAAACGATATGCCAGTCTGCTCACGGGCGTATAATCGTGCATTGGCCCTCCTTAGCGAGAAGGACTTCGATGGCGCGATAGAGGAGTTCGGTCGTGCCATAGACATGAAATGTAACGAACCTAAGCTTTACGCTGAGAGGGCACTGGCATACCTCCAATCTGGCCAAAGAGAGCGTGCACTCGCAGACTACACGAGAGCGGTGCAGGCCGATCCACAAAATGCTGACGCGTACTTCGACCGCGGGCTCGTGTACGCGGCCGTAAATCAAAACAAATTGGCGATTGACGATTTCGATAGCGCAATAAAAATTAATCCGAAACTCGCTGACGCTTTTGCCAGTCGGGCGATCGCTTGGGCGAGCATCAACAATGACAGGGGAGCGCTCGCCGATTTTGGCAGTGCCATCGCACTTGATCCTAAATCTGCGATCTACCGCAATAATCGTGGAAGATTTTATTTGCTGAAGGGCATGATTGGGCAGGCGATCGTGGATTTAACGGCGGCGATTAGCTTGCAATCCAACTTTGCGGATGCATTTGAAAATCGGGCCGCGGCGTACTATCAAAGCCATAGCTACGCTGCGGCGATCGCAGATTTAGATCGACTCGTTTTGCTTCGTCCAAACTATGCTGCTGCTCATCTGAAGCGCGGAATGGCTTTTGGCAAGGAAGGGCAGCACAATCTCGCCATCAAAGACTTCGACAGTGCGCTCCAGCTGGACCCAACCAGTGTGGAAGCGCTAAATGGACGATGCTGGCAAAGGGCGATTACAAATACAGACTTGAGCTCAGCCCTTGAGGACTGCAATCTTGCGGTTAAGTTGGCCCCGGATAATCTTGCTGTTCTTGACAGCAGAGGCTTGGTGGAGTTGCTGCTTGGCAGATTCAAAGATGCTCTCTCAGACTACGATGCTTGCGTGCGCCACGACCCTAACGCTGTAAAGCAATTGTTCGCTCGAGGGGTTGCGAAACTCAGGCTGGGTGACCATACAGGGCGTTCTGATATAGCGGCGGCAAGGAAAAAAGATCCTCGAATCTACCGCGAATTCGCCGCCTACGGAATTGTCCCTTAGGGCTTCGAGGTTACAACAGTACTTGCTCGACGAGTGTGCTTGTAAGACTTACGTCCTCACGGGACCTGCTGCACTTCGAAAAGCGCCAGGAATCTATCCTGATACGAAATTCTATGAGCTATTCTCGATAGTCTAAGCTCCTGGAAGCTGCCACAGGCGCGATTTGGTATTACCCGATGCCCGCCCTTACGAGGGCGATCCAGATGAGGGCAAACCCGAACAAGAAAGCAAGGAAGGCTATGAGCAATGGCTTTCGGTAAGGCAGGCCTTCGGTCTCTAGCATCCCCTCGAGCCACGGCCACCAGGGCAGGAACATGGTGATCGTGAGATCTGCTTTTGGGGTCCTATTCTCCCTCAACATGAACAAGAAGTACGCCGCAAATCCGGCCCCGCTAAAACCGACCAACAGACCACTAATCATCAGGACCCAGGAAACCACATCTGGTTGGCGCACGGTCATTTCCCTTCGAGTACAGCGGCAGCTGCCGGTCAGCGCTCGCAAACGCGGCGCCCGGCAATGCCCCTTCGTCTCGCAGCTGACCTCGGAAAGCAAGCTGAGATAATGCACTAGATATTGGCATCAAGTGTTGGTGCCGCCACACGCGAAGTTCGAGTTCATGCGGTTTTTGACCCAAACGCAAATTCGGCAGCGGCTGGCCCGCGGCGTGTAGAACCTCAAGCGCGCATTCACTGGAGAGGAGTCCGCGCTTGCGCGGCGGCTGGACTTTGGCTTGGGTGCTTACGGTTGAGACCGCAGGCAAAGAGTCGGCCCTGCCCAAGTACTGCGCATCTTGCTAGTCGTTGCGAACTATCGCTATCCAGCGCGACGAACAGTATGTGTCGCTGGGTACACCGTATTGATTGTATGTCAACGCGCGACCGGCTCTGGGTCTGCAATCGCGTTGTTGAAGTCCGCCCGCGTCCGATATTCTAGTGGAAATTGAGAGTTATTGCACAGTGTCTTCTGATGATCGATAACGCTGACTTTGAACCAGCGCCGCGAAATTAGCCAATTCCGAGATTCTGCACAGGGATCGATATCAGATGATATGCGCGATATGCTGGGTAATGGGGAGCCTTGAGCAGGTATTTGAAAAAAATGAAGTTCCCGCCACGTTCTTCTTCCGCGCCGCACCCCGTTGCCGTTTACGGTCGGGAGATATCGAACGGCGTGCCGTCGCGCTCCCACGGTGCGAACAGGTGCGTGAGAACCTCGCGCGGCACCCGCCAGCTCACGCCGAACGTCGGCTCTGCTTTGAAGAGGAATCGCTCTGAAAACGGATCATCCAGTTTGGCGAGATAGCGCAGGATATTGAGCATGTGCGCACGATTGGTCGTGACCGTGAGCACGAGCAAATTCGGCACGCCCCAATGTCGCTCAAATGCACGACTGTGGAATATTTCGCGATACCCATGAATCTTCTTCGCGAACGCGTTCTGCTTCCATGTTTTGCGCTCGATGCTCTCAGTGTTACGATCTATCTCCACGGCAAAGAACCGGTACCCCTCACCGGGGTAGCGGAAGCCAAAGAGGTTGTCGGGGACCAAGGAGCCAAGTCCGCCCGGCACGGGGATGGCCAGCGGGTTGGACGACGCGCGGGTGCTTTCCGGGCATCTCGGATGAGAGAGAATGCGCTCCGTGGGGATGAACGCGATACCGCGTTCGCGCGCGAGAAGCTCAATGGACGCGCTAATGCTTGCGCCCATGAAGCGATGGAGGAAGTGGTCGGTACGTAGGGGTGTGCGGCGATCCAACCGGCCGGCCTCGGCCAATATTTGCCTGCCAGCATCCGTGAGGTCGTAGATGAGCGGCTGATAGCGCGCGGCGAACGACGCGAATTGTTGCGGCGGACGGGACAGCATCGGCGGCGTGTTCTCGGCGCCGTGATAGAACTTGGTCAGCCGGTCCGCGTGGGCTCGGAAGCCTGGGCGCAGATGCTTGGCGAACTCGTAAAGCAGATGCGTGGGCAGCGGGCCGTGGCGCTGGATCGCGTCGAAGATCTCGACATCTGCCGCGGTCACGCCGGCGAACCTTCCCATGGGCTGCGGCTCCGCGTATCGGAGCCGGCGATTGAGGGTATCTCTGCGCATGCCCGAAGAAGTAGCGTCGAAACGAGGACGTGTAATCGGCCGACATGCTCACGGATGGATGCCTTGCGCGCCCATGAGCATCTAAGTTGCGCGCAGTATTTCTACCAATCTTTCGCCGTGCCCATGCCGGAGTCGACCGTTGTGCCGGGCTCTTGCGCAGCCGGGGTCGAAGCGCGGCTTGCCTGCGGCGTCGACAGGCGGATTTCGGAGGGATCAAGGGCAACGCGCCGCCGATTGCGCAAAAGCATGGCGTTGTGTTCAGCCTCGGACAGTTTCCGCATTCCGGCGAACAGCCCGGGCGCAACGGGAATGCTCACGGCGCTCGGCGTGGTGTGGCGGATATGGGCCGCGAAGTGGAGCCGCGGCTGTTCCATAATGAAATCCGCCGTCGTCCGCATGTCGGGCGCCATTGCGCGCGCATCGTTCACAGAGACACCTCCGGCGAACTTGATGCCGGTATTCGCAGCAAGAGAGGCGCGAAGCGAGGACGCCGCCTGGTCGAGATACTGATGCGCGAACACGCAGCCGAGCCGGTACTTGCGGGCTTCCGTCAAGAGGTCATCGATATTCTGGTCGAAGTACTGCGCGGCTTCGTCCACGATGAGGAAGGCGGGGTTCCGTTCGCGTTCGGGTATCGCCGCCCGTTCGAGCGCCGCCTACAGCACGAGCGAAATGAAGATGCGGCCGAAATGGGCCGAGTTACCCTTGAGAAAGTCCTTGGCGGTATCGATAAGAATGATGGACCCGCTGTTGAGTTCGTCGAACAGGTCGATCTTCGTGCTCGGGGAGGTAAAGAGGCGTGCCATGGTCGGGTTTTCGATGATGGCTTGAATCCTGTAGCGTATCTGCTCGCGGGTCTGGGTGAATGTCTTCATGCCGAAATCGCGCATGAAGAACGCCCGCGGGATGGGCGCGAGCGAGGCGATCGCGTCGCCATAGGGCGCGGGGTCGTCCATGAGCGCGAGCATGTCGAGGACGGTGGCATTGCGGCCTAGCGTCTCCGGAAGGGCGAGCATGAGCCGCGCGATATACCGGAAGAAGACCCCCTGCTTGGCTGTCAGGTCGGCTCCGAGAAGGCCCGTGAACAAATAGTCGAAGGTCTGGATGACGCCTGCGACGACCTGCTCTTTCATGGCCTCGCTGTACCCGCTCAGGCGCCCCCGGTTCATGTCGAAGACGTTTACCGCCGGCGGGTATTCGATGTCGGTTGGCGTGATGAGCACGAGGCGTTCGTCTAGGGCCGGATGGTCCATCCGGCTCAATTTGCGGATCAGGTCGCCCTGGCTGTCCACAAGCACAAGCGCGGGCGACGGCTCGGATGTCAGGTCGTGGAAGATGAGATGTTCCAGCAGCGATGTCTTGCCTGCGCCGGTACCCCCGATGATGTGCATATGGGTGAACCGGTCTTCGTGCGTCAGCTTCAAGGGTACCGGCGTCGTCAGCAGGTCATGGAACGGCGTATTCCTCAGGTAGAGGTCGTTCACCTCGTTCAGGGGCAGCTTGTTCTCGGGTGCTTTGATAAATGGCTTCTTGCTCTCCTCGTACGGAATGCGGCCCGAGGCTTCGCAGAGATTGCGATAGAGCTGGTGGAACACGATCCGGAAGATGCCGCGCTGCTCATAACGGTCGTCGGCAATGGTGCCAAAGATCTTGTCGATCATCAGGCGCGGATTGGGGAGCGCGTAGACAAGCGGGATCGTGAAGGGGGAGGGAAGTTGCGTTTTGGGAAGCTCTTTGGCCAAGCCGCAAAACACCCGCGTTAGTGCATCGTAGAGCGTTTGGAAAACCGGATACTTGTTGGCAAAGAAGTATTCCTTGGCACGCAGGAAATTGTTGAAATCGACGAACTCCTTCATGCTCATCCGTCCAAAGTCCGGCGCCGGAAGCTCGAAGATGTGGGTTTCCGCTGCGATGATCTGGTGAATCGCAGTTTCCAGCGTGGCGCGGAGGTCGTCGGGCAACGGACCGAGCTCGGTGAGCACCATTGTGGTGACGAGTTCAACCGTCTCACGCAGCGCGTCCTGCTCCGAACGCATCCGTGCAAAAAGTTGGCGCGCCTCGTCGACCTCCCGCTGCCGCTCGTTGCCGAACAGCCGGCGCATAAGGGGGGTGTAGGTAGAGGGGCCCGGAAAATCCATTTAGAGGGCGTGGAAAGCGAGATAGAGGATAAACAAACCAAGGGCGCCGACAAGAACGCGCTGTCCGGTCGTGGCTTGCTGCCACCTCTCTTCGATCTTGCCCCACGTCGTATCAAACTCGAGCGAATCCGAAGAGCTATGCCTCTCATACAAAGCCATGCCGGCAGTTGCTGCAGCATACGGCATCGCCGGGGCAGGGCTTTCGGGCGCCAATGTGCTGGCCGGAGCAATACTTGCTGTGAGGGGTGACATGGCGGCGATGGCCGCTTGGGGCACAGCGCCAACCTGAACGGCTGGGACACCGGTGCTGAAGTCGATGAGCGTCTCGCGGCCGTCGAACGTGGCGGCGGTGTCGAGGTAGTTCTTGAGCGTGTGGCAAGCGGTCATGATCGCTTCTTCCGCGCCGAGCAGTTCCTCCATCGTCTTGCATTCGATGTGCTGGCCGTTCTGCAGGCCATTGATGGTGATATTGAGTTTCATCGCGGCCATGGCGGTCGAGGCCAAGCTCTTGAGCGCGCCCGTCATGCTGCCGTCGTTCTCGGCATTTGCTCGCTCGAGGTGCCGCTTTGAAGCGTCGGAGTTGTAGATGACCTGGCTGGCGAGCTTGTAGTAGTTGACGTTGTATTGCTCTTCCCGTGTGAGATCGATGCGGGCATCGAGGCAGAAGATGACGGCCTTGGTTACAAGACCGCCCTCGCGCTGTGAGCGCTTCAATTTGAGCTGCATGGCTTTCCCCCACTAGTTGTATGAGAGATTCTGCGCGCCTTAGTGTCAAGAGGGTGGGTGGCGGAAGGACGGAAAACTAGCGGAGGTCGTGGCGCGAATGCTCGTTGAAATCGAGCAGAATCAAGGATTTGCGCGAAGATGGACGCCCATACAGGCGACATCCTCGTATGCCGGTCTCGTATGCGCCTAAGTCACGTTCGGAAACGCCCTGCGCGGTCCAATCCTGCACTCCGTGCTGCCGGCACTGGTCGACCACGCTATCGGCCTACGGCATCGCTCGAGGGTGAACGATTGACGGCAACGCTCCAGCCGCATTGCTGAAACGTGTTCGTCGCCAATCCGCGTTAGATCGCTGCGAGCTCAATCGTGGCCGGCTTCAGGCCCGGCGACGATGCCTCAAGAAGCATGGCGCCTTGTGTCGACGACTGCAGCAGGGCAAGCGCGACACCGCCAAAGGCCTTTCGGCTTCTGCCCCGATAGCTTTCGTGGCTGTTCGGCCTGCCGTTGTCGAGGCCGATGATCCTGCCGGTCCCCTTGAGATCGAACGCGATCTCGTTTTCGGCCGTCGGAACGACGAACCCGTTGGCATCGACGACCGCCGCCATCAAATGCGCAACGTCGCGCCGTCCCGCTGCGATCCGGTCGCGATCGGCGCTCAGGCGCAGCGCCGCCGGAGCGCCGGTGGTCCGGATCTCGACGGTTGCGACCGGCTGCCCGTCTTTCATCCCAACCGCCTTCAGCACGCCCGGCGCATAGGGCACATCCCAGACGAGGTGAAGGTCTGCCGTGGTCTGAAGCGCCTTTCCCCGTGGTGGATAGGTGCCCCACTGCTGGATCATGCCAGGGCGCGGGAATGCAAAGCCCTTCGTACCGAAGCTGCGGCCGTTCAGGAATAGTTCGACCGTGTCGCAGTTTGTGTAGCAGCCAACGGTGACAATCTCGCCCTCATGGCCCTGCCAGTTCCAGTGCGGGAAAAGATGGAGCACCGGCTTTGCCGTCCAAGCGCTTTGATAGAAGTAGTAAGCATCCTTGGGAAATCCGCAGGTGTCGAGAACGCCGCTGGCGGCCAGTTTACCGGGCCAGAATGATTCACCCAGATAGTCGATTCCGGTCCACATGAAGTCGCCACTGACATAGTCGTAAGTCTGCACGAATTTCTGCAGTTGCTCGGCCTCGATGCGGTTGTTGCTGGAACGCTCGCCGAAGATCGGCGGCTCATCGCCGAGCCTATACGCGCTGCGCACGCCGCCAAGCCCCGGGCTTTCGGTGCCGATGAATTTGCGCTTTGGATAGTCGTGACGATCGATGCTGTAGAACTTCTCGCGGCGGTCGCGCCAGCGGTCGACATAATTGTAGCCGACGACGTCGAGCTTCTCGAGAAACGCTTGTGGCGTCGCCTTCGGTTCGGCCGCGATGTTGTCACAGGCGACCGTGACGGGCCGCGTCGGGTCGTGCGCGCGGAAGATTTCGAGCAGCATCTGTAACGTTTCCGGCCCTTTTGGATCGGTCTGGTCCGGTACCTCGTTGCCGGCGCTCCACAGCACGATGGAGGGGTGGTTGCGGTCGCGCTGGATCATGTCGGTCAGATCGCGTACGGCCCATTCGTCGAAATATTTGTGATAGCCATAGGCAGGCGTCTGCAGCTTGGGCTGGCGCCATTCGTCGAACGCTTCCGCCATGACAAGGAAGCCCATCGTGTCGCACAGATCGAGAAACTCCGGCGCGGGCGGGTTGTGGCTGCAGCGGATCGCGTTGCATCCCATGTCCTTGAGCAGCGCGAGGCGCCGTTCCCAGATGCGTTCTGGCACCGCGGCACCAACCGCGCCGCCGTCATGGTGCAGGCAGGCGCCGTTGAGCTTCACGCGCTCGCCGTTCAGTAGGAAGCCACGGTCGGCGTCGAAACGCGCATCACGAATGCCGAACGGCGTGGCAACATCGTCCGCCGAACCCTCCGCGCGCAGCCGCGTGTTGGCCACGTAGAGGACCGGGTTCTCCGGCGACCACAGGTCCGGTTTCGCCAAGGCTATGCGCTGCACGAAGATGTGCTCGCCGCCAGCCGGAACGTGCACAGGTAAGGTTGCCGATTGAACGGGCTCGCCCGTGGCATCGACGATCGTCGTCTCGAGCGAGCACAGCCTTCCCTGTGCAGTATCGTTCCTGACCGTCGTGGCAATCTTGATTGCGGCGCTGCCGGCGCTGATCTCGCTCGTGCGGATGCACACCCCCCAATGCGCGACGTGTACCGCATCTGTGATTGTGAGCCAGGTGTAGCGAGTGATGCCCGAGCCTGAATACCAGCGTGAATTCGGCTGCAGTGAATTATCCACGCGCACGGCGATCACGTTCTCACCGTCGTTCAGATGCGGTGTCAGATCGTACGCGAAACTGGAATAGCCGTAGGGTCTGAAGCCGAGATGCTGGCCGTTGATCCACACGTCGCTGCGCTGATAGACCCCGTCGAATTCGATCTGCACGCGCCGGTTCGAAGCCGGCGTTGTGAAATGCTTGCGATACCAGCCGAAACCGGTCGGCAGATAGCCGCCGGAGCCGCCCGTGGGTTCGTCCCTTCCGTACGGCCCTTCGATGCTCCAGTCGTGCGGAAGATCGACATTGCGCCACGCCTGGTCGGAAAACCCGGGCACCTCCGCGCCGGGAAAATCGCCCCGCGAGAATTTCCAGCTTTCGTCGAAGCTCAGCCTCTGGCGCGCGCCCGCATTCGCGGATGCCGATGCCGGCCCAAGCGCGAATTTGGACATCATGCCCGCGGTCGTCGCCGTGCCCAGAAATCCGCGCCGCGTGAACCCGTCGTCCATCCATTGCCCTCGCTATTTCGGAAAGCCCAGCCACACGGACTGGACCTCGACATTGTTTGGTCCTTTGCCGCGATGGACGGTGAGTTCGAGCCGCTCGACATCTGCGAGATGGATGTGATCTCCCGCATCGCCACGATGCGCCGGAATTTCACGCCAGTAGTCCCAGAGCCCCGGGAACGGACTCGGGATGAGGAGGCTGCGCGCGATGTGCAGCGCATTCAGCGGAACGGAGACGGTGCGCCAGTTCCGGTCTGCGGCGACCGTCGCCTTCCAGGCCGCACCGTCTTTCTCGATCAGGCTGATGTCGAGTGACGTGTCGCCCCGAAGCACGACGTTGAGCGAAGTCGCGCGCGGAACATCGGCTTCGCGCGCCGTGATTGCGTCGCCGATCCCAAGCGACGCGGCATAGAGATCGGGCGTGTCGGCGCCGAGATCGGGCACGCCGAAGGACAGCGCGGCTTCGCCCGTGTCCCGGGCGGGCACGATATGGAACAGGCCGCTGCGCACATTTTCGTGCGGTCGCACGAACGAGAGTAGCGAGTAATCGGCTTTCGCGTCGAACAGCCCGAGCGACGAGCCGGGCGGCGTAACGCGGAATGTCCAAACAGTGTCGCTGTAATAGGGCCATTCACCCGGCTGTTGCGGTACGGCGCCCGGAAACGTCGTGGAGTGCGCGCCGGTTGTCGCGCTCACCGCATATTCGTAGAGACCCGGCGCAAACGCGCCGGCATCTGCCGCGTAATCGTTTCCGTGCACGCGCTGCATCGCAATGGGCTTGCCGAACGTGCTCACCCCCGCCGGGCGCAGCCAAAGATTGACGGTGTCGGGGAGCTGATCGTTCGCCACGCGCGCGAATATGCGGACCGGAGAGTCGGTCGCGAACTCCTTAGGCGTGAGCGGAAGGATCGCGTCGGGATAGGAAACGCGCTTGTTGATGTGGAATTCGTCGAGACCGACCCGGTTGACGATCTTGGGCAAGCTTGCGCGATCGACCGCTCCGCTTTCGCTCAGCAGCCACACGCCGGGCGCGGCGGTGAAGGTTCCGTTGTCCGCGGTCTGAGCTTGCGACTTGGTTCCTTCTGAAATGTTGATCGGCTCCGCGTGAAAGCGCGCGCCGAGATCGGGCAGGGCGACGTGCATGGGCCATTGCCGCCAGAGAAGGCGCGAGACGATCTTGTCCGGCCTGGGCTGTTCGAACGGATCGCGCACCAGAACCTCGTCGGGATAGACTTCGAGGCGCCATACGCCGTCGCGGATCTTGTCGAGGAAATAGGCTCCGCTGCCCTCGTAGCTGACTAGCGGCGACGACTGGAATCCGGCGATGCGTTTCAGCGCTCGCGGATCGTGTGGCGCGGTCGTCGTCTCGCCGGCGTTCATATACGCATCGCTCGCATTCATCTCGCTCAGATCGTGCTCATAGTCGACGCGGAAATCGCCAAAGCTGCGATTGTCGGGATAGCGCCCATAAGCCTGGAGCCGCGGCAGCCGCCGCATCGCCTCAGCTGCGATGACGGCGCTCATCGCCTTGCGCGGCGAATGTACGAGATTGAGGAAGTGCGTCTGCCAGCCGAGATTATAGGGCGCGGTCTTGAGTTCGTCGTAGGCAAACATCGACGCGAACTGTGCGCCGACCGCGCGATAGGTCCGCGCCATCGCGGGATACATATAGCCCGTGTTCAGATCGGCGGTGTCGAATTCGTAGACGATGCGTGGCCGGTTCTGGAGTTCGGGCCGCAGCATGTCGGGATAGGCATCGACGGCCTGCAGGAAGTTTCCCTTGAGTGTGCGGCCGGCAACGAGCCCGGACGGGTACCAGCCAAAGCTCGCGCCGTCGACGTTCGATTCTTTGATTGCCTCAGCGATCTGGAAATCTTGCGAGACGTTGAAGAAGGTGAGCTTGTCGGTACCGGTGTCGCGCACGGCCTTCACGAGCGCATTGATATAGGCGACCGAACCCTTGAGATCCTCTGGATGGTGGATCGGCTCGTTGATCACCTCGACGAAGAGCAGCGCCGGCTCATCCTTCAGCGCCACGCCGGTATACGGATTGACGTGCCGGAGCAGCTGGCCGATGTAGTTCGCCTGCGCCGCGATCGAGGCGGGATTGGTGCCCATCTCCTTCTTCTCGAACCAGCGCGAAAAGCCCACATTCGTGACCGGCTTGTTCATCTCGTCCGGGAACGCCGGGCTGTAGCCGTGGATCGGCGTGAGCAGAATGTAGATGCCGCGCTCGCGCGCCTTTGCGACAAGGTAATCGAGCAGGTCGACGTGGTCGTTGACAACGAGATTGCCTTCGCGGTCCGAATTCTCCCAGTCGCCCCACGAGCACAGGCGCAGCGCCGTCCAGCCCATGCGCGCGAACTGCGCCATGTCCTCGTCGATCATCTTCTTGCGGTCGGCGCCGATAAGGCCGGCCATGCGGTAGTCGCCGCCCGACATCAGGCAGTAATTGGCGCCGAAGAGCGCGACCTCGGAATTGTCGTCGCGCCAGCGGATGACACCGGATTTGTCGAGATAGACTTTGCGGGTCGCGGTCTCGATGTCGGCCGACAGTGCTGGGGATGTCGCAAGTGCGGCAAGGAGGGCCAGCCACAGAGCCGCGATCAGGCGCATCACCATCCCTCGGAACGTTATATCAGACTAATCATACTAATTCGTGCGAACATGGTTTGCCAGTATCTGAAGGGCGTTTTTCCGCTAATTTGGCCGGCGGCCGTTGTTCTGACGCGGGATCATCCAGCCCGGATATTCCGGCACGAGCGCGCTGAGCTCGTCGAGCCGCCGGATTTCATCGGCCGTGAGTTCCAGCTCCGGGGCGGCGAGATTGTCGTTGAGCTGGTCCAGCGACTTCACGCCCGTGATCACACTGGTGACGAACGGACGCGACAGGATCCAGGCGATGGCGATACGCGCAGGCGAAGCGCCCTTCGGTGCGCCGATCTCGCGCATTGTATCCACGATCTTCCAGACCTTCGCCTTGTCGACCGGCGGGAAATCGAAATTCGTGCGGCGCGCATCGGCGGGCGCGGAGTCGGGTCCGAACTTGCCGGATAAGATTCCGTAGGCGAGGGGACTCCACACCATGAGCCCCATCTTCTCGTCTTCCAGCATGGGCACGATCTCGCGCTCGATGTCGCGACCGGCAAGCGAATAGTAGGACTGGATCGTCTCAAAGCGCGTCCAGTTGCGCAGCCCGGCCATCGTGTTTGCCTTCGCCACACGCCATGCAGACCAGTTGGAGCAGCCGATGTAGCGCACCAGTCCCTGGCGAACGAGATCGTCGAGCGCGCGCATCACTTCCTCGACCGGCGTGACAAGGTCCTGCGCGTGGAGCTGATAGAGATCGATGTGATCGACCCCAAGCCGCTCAAGGCTCCGCTGTACCGCGTCCATGATGTGGCCGCGCGAGGTCCCGATGTCGTTCGGTCCAGGACCCATGCGACCGTAAGCCTTGGTCGCGACGATGACGTCGGAGCGCTGGCATCCGATGTCCTTGAGCGCCTGCCCGACGAGGGTCTCGGAAAGCCCTTCCGAATAGACGTCTGCGGTGTCGATAAAATTGACACCGGCCTCGATGGCGCGGGCGACGATGGCGGTCACTTCTGCCTGCTGCAGCTTGCCCATCACCTCGAAGAAGCCCTTGCCACCGAATGTCATCGTGCCGAGGCAGAGTTCGGACACGAACATGCCGGTGTTGCCGAGTTGTCTGTAGCGCATGGGGCACCTCCGCGGTCGCGCGGAGTCGTAGTTCAGCAACGCCGCAAAGCGCAATGCCCCTTGGTTCGCGCACGCGCACTCGCCATACTGCTCCAATGCAGAAGATCGCAATCGTCACCGGTGCGGGAAGCGGAATCGGGCGTGCCGTCGCACTCGCGCTGAACGGCGCCGGTTATGCCGTGCTTCTGGCCGGAAGACGGCGGGAAGCGCTGGACGAGACAGCCGCTCTTGCGAGCGATCCCCCGCAGATGATCGTGCAGATTACGGACATACGCGACGAAGCCTCGGTCGATGCCCTGTTCGGACTTGCCGAGACGCGGTTCGGCCGCGTTGACCTCCTGTTCAACAACGCGGGCACGGGCGCGCCGCCCTCCACGGTCGACGGCGTGACGCTCGCGCAATGGAACGACGTCGTTGCCGTAAACCTGACGGGCGCGTTCCTCTGTGCGCGCGCAGCCTTCCGGCTGATGAAAAAGCAGGAGCCGCGCGGCGGGCGCATCGTCAACAACGGCTCGATCGCTGCGCAGGTGCCGCGGCCCTATACGATCGCCTACACCGCGACCAAGCACGCCGTCACCGGGCTCACGAAATCGCTGTCGCTGGACGGACGGCCGTTCGACATCGCGTGCAGCCAGATCGACATCGGCAATGCCGCGACCGAGATGACGGCGGCGATGGCCAAGGGTGTGCCGCAGGCGAATGGCACGATGGCGGTCGAACCCACGATGGACGTCCGTCACGTCGCCGACGCCGTGCTCTACATGGCGGGCCTGCCGCTGGATGCCAATGTCCAGTTCATGACCGTCATGGCGACGCGCATGCCCTATATCGGCCGCGGCTAGAGAACACTTGCCTTTCAGCCTCCAATTCTATTTATATGATAATTAAACCGTCACGCACAAGGACGGTCCGGGGGTGACGCATGACGCGCGCGGGGCTCTTCGTCCTGGTTCTTTTGACGGCATTTGCGTCGTCTGCATCGGCAGCGACGCTTACCGTCGATGCGCGGGCGCAGGCCGCCGCGCCGGAGACTGGCTATTTCCACTTCGGTACCGCGGTTGCGCCTAGTGGCAGTACGATTGGCATCAACAGCCGTTACCTGACGCTCGACGGCAAGCCATGGCTGCCGGTGATGGGGGAATTCCATTTCACGCGCTTTCCCAACCGCGACTGGAAGGAAGAGCTCGAGAAGATGAAGGCTGCGGGCGTGAACATCGTCTCGACCTACATCTTCTGGAATCATCACGAGGAGAAGGAGGGCCGCTTCCTCTGGTCCGGCGCCCGTGACCTGCGCCGGTTCGTGACGTTGTGCCGCGATCTTGGGCTCAAGGTGATGATCCGGCCCGGCCCCTGGGTGCATTCGGAGGCGCGCTTCGGCGGCATCCCCGACTGGGTGGTGCACGCCATGCCAGCGCGCGGTAACGACTCCGCTTATCTCAACTATGTCGCGCGCTACTGGGGCGAAGTGTCGAAGCAGGTGAAGGGGCTTCTGTGGAAAGACGGTGGCCCCATCGTCGGGATGCAGCTCGAGAACGAATACAATCTCACCGGACCGGGGCAGGGGCGCGAACATATCGCAGCGCTCAAGCGCATCGCACTGAAGGCTGGTTTCGACGTTCCGTTCTACACCGTGACGGGCTGGGACAACACCGTGTTCCCGGAACATGAGGTGACGCCGCTCGAAGGCGGCTATGCCGACCAGCCCTGGGGCCTCACGACGGAGAAGATGCCGCCGGCAGAGACTTATGCATTCCGTTTCAAGAGCCGCGTCGCGGGTAATCTCGGGGCGGAGACCACGAACGCGTTCATGGGCGATGCGGTGGTCGATGTCGCGCACACGCCGTTCCTCGGCGCAGAGTTCGGCGGCGGTGTGCCGACGATGTATCGCCGCCGTCCGATCATGCAGCCCGACGATGTGGCGGCGATGCTGCCCGTGGAGCTGGGTTCGGGCGTCAATCTCTACGGCTATTACATGTTCCACGGCGGGCAGAACTCGCCCGATCACGGATCGCTGGAGGAGAACACGTCCATCGGCGCCTACAACGATCTGCCGATGATCGACTACGATTTCCAGGCGCCGCTCGGCGCCTATGGCCAGCAGCATGACGTGCTGACGAAGGTGCGCCCGTTCCACTATTTCCTCGAGGCCTTCGGCGCCGATCTCGCGCCGATGAGCGTGCATGCCCCCGACGTGCTGCCGAAGGACAGCGCCGATCTCGTCACGCCGCGCTTTTCGGTGCGCAGCATCGGCGATAAGGGCTTTCTGTTCGTGAGCAACTATGTGCGCCAGTATCCGATGGCGGTGCAGAAGGACGTTCAGTTCGCGGTCAATCTTCCGGGTGGCCCCGTGGCGATCCCGGGACATCCGATCGATATTCCGTCCGGCGCTTATTTCATCTGGCCGATCAACATGGACCTGTCGGGCGCGCGGCTTGTCTACGCGACTGCCCAACCCATCACGCGCCTCGAGGCCGCAAGTGTTCCCGTCTATGTGTTCGGCGCACAGAAGGGTATCGCCGCGGAATTTGCGTTTGACGGCGTGGTCAGCGTTACCGCGCAATCCGGCCATGTCACGCGAGACGATAAATCGGGACACTTTGTCGTGTCGGATATCGCGCCAGGCACGACGATCGATATCCGTAAGCGGGATGGGGGCCTTGTGCGCGTGCTGGTCTTGTCGGCGCAACAGACCGACAGGCTGTCCGTTGTCGACTTCGATGGCGCACGGCGGCTTGTTCTGACCGATGCGCAGCTTTTCGTGGACGGCGGCAATCCATTCTTCCTGTCAACAGGCGAGCCCCGTTTCCGGTTCTCGATTTTCCCCGCGCCTTCCGCCGCGATCTCCGGCGATCTGCCCTTGCGAGTCGCAGGCTATGACGGCGTCTTCCAAACTTTCGAAGCGAATGCAGCGCCAAAGACGATCTCCGTCGGCGTGACGAAGACACGCGACGCGCAACCTGTGCCGCCGCTTGCGATGACCGGGCCGGGCAAGACAGCGGTTGAACCTGTGCCGGAAGTCTTCGGCAAGTCTGCGGCCTGGAATATCCGCATCGCGCCGGGTGCGCTCGAAGGTATGGAAGATGCCTTCCTGCGCATCGATGCGCGGGGCGATATCGGCCGCCTGTTCTCCGGTGCCACGATGCTCGACGATCAGTTCTTCAATGGCTCTGTGTGGGAGATCGGCCTCAAGCGTTTCGCGAACGAGATCCAGGACCCGCTGACGCTCGCCATCCTGCCGATGCGCCGCGACGCGCCGATCTATCTCGATCGCGGTGTGGCGGACATGGTCAAGGGCGATCAGACGGCGGAGATCGTGGCGGTAACGGCTGTTCCGCAGTACGCTCTCCATCTTCGCAGCGGCGCATCGAAGAGTCCGAAGCGCCGCTAGGCAACGGACCGCGCATCGATGGTGAGCAGCATCCGAGAGTGGCGTGGCGTCGATAGCGCCGTTTTCCGGAACGAGGTCGTTCCGGGCGGGCAGCCCGCCGTGATCCGCGGATTGGTGAAGCACTGGCCCGCCGTGCGCGCCGGAACGGATTCACTTCGCGCGCTCTGCGATTACCTGAAGCGCTTCGACTCCGGACGCAGCGTGAAGATCCTTCTCGGGCCGCCGTCGATCGGGGGTCGGTTCTTTTATGCCGAAGACATGCAGTCCCTCAATTTCGAGCGCATCGAAGAGCCGTTCGCCGCGGCGCTCGACCGGCTTCTAAGGCATCTGGACGATGCCGACCCGCCCGCCATCGCGATCCAGGCCGCATCGGCCGGCGACCATTTGCCGGGATTTGCACAGGTCAACGTCAATCCGTTGCTGGATGCGGCCATCGCGCCGCGCGTCTGGATCGGCAATGCGATCACGGTCGCGACCCATTTCGATCCGATGCTGAACGTGGCCTGCGTCGCAGCGGGGCGCCGGCGCTTCACGCTGTTTCCGCCGGAGCAGATCTCCAATCTTTATATCGGTCCGCTCGATCTCACACCGGCCGGTGCCCCGGTCAGCCTCGCGTCTGTCACCGCCCCGGAACTCGAACGTTATCCGCGCTTCGAAAAGGCACTCGCCGCGGCGCAGAGCGCAGAATTGGAGCCAGGGGACGCGATCTACATTCCGTATCTCTGGTGGCACCACGTCGAGTCGCTCGAACGTTTCAATGTGCTTGTCAATTACTGGTGGGATCCGGCGCCAGCGGTTTATGCCAAGCCGTTCATGAGCATCTTTCACGCGATGCTTGCGATCAGCGCGCTGCCCGCGGACCAGCGAAAGGCCTGGCGCGCCTATTTCGATTATTATGTTTTCCGCCTGGAGGGCGAGCCCGGCGCACATCTTCCGGCTGCGAGCCAGGGCCTTGTCGCGCCCATGACGCCCGAACTCGCACGCGAAATGCAGGCGACGCTGGCCGCGAGCTTCCGGCGGTCCTAGGACTTCGGCGGCGGCGTGTAGGGCGTGAACGCGCCGAGGAAACACGGCGTGCCGCGATTGATGACCGTTATCATCTGCCGGTTCGAACAGATGCCGTCGGCGACGATGGTCTCGCTGAACGCGCGTTCGAAGCCGAGCCCCGGACAACTCTTGTGCAACGTGTTCTTCCAGATCTTCCCGTTTTTCATGACGTAGAGGATCTCGTTGTCACCCCGCACGCTGGTGTGATCCACGTCGCGCGCGGAAAGACAGATGTCGGCATCCTTCGCGTTTGCCGCGCTGGCGAGGATGAGCCCGATGAGGATCATGATGGTGAGTCTCGTGGCATTCTCCTGCGTGTTCCTCCCAAGACGATCCTACGCCAGATCATTCCTTGGTCTCAACGGGTGTGTCGATCTCGCAGCCGAGAAATCCCATGGTTGCGTCAGCCGGAACTGGCCACAGTTCGACCGATACCGGCGTGCCGCGCGCGAAGGCGGGAAGCACGACAAGCAGGTGCCCATCATCCAGCGGCGTTTCGGCCTGTTCGCGCGGTTCGCTTTCGGCGCTGATATAGAGCTTGCGCATCACGCGCCCGAGCAGGCGACAATCCAGGACTTCCGCTGTGCCGCTGGCCATGAAGCCGGCATTGATGTGGCCGCCGGTGTGGGTGCCCCAGAAATTCACACCGGCTTCGCCGCCCGCCGGCGTGCCGATCACGAAAGACGTCTTCCAGAACGACAGATGCGCGCCGCTTGCCGCAAAGGGCGCGTTCGGCGTCAGCGATGTCGTCTGTAGATTTGGCAGCTTCGTGCGATGGAGCAGCTTTCCCACGACCTGCGCTCGTTGTTCGACCGAATAGGCAGGTATGTCGTGTGCGTCCACGATGCCGTCGCGCATCTGCGGCGTGAGCTGCGCGGCCATGGCGAATGCCAGCGAAAGCAGCATCAGGGGCTCGCGAGCATGCCGCGGGCACTGAGCCAATTATAGAACAGCATTGGCCAGATCTTGATCTCGGGCGGGTTGGATTCGCGCAGGCCGAAACCGTGACCGGTTCCGCCAACGATGTGCATCTCTACGGGGATACCTGCGTGCTTGAGCGCGAGATAGAGCGCCGGAACGCCTTCCGCGATGGCGGGGTTGTCATCCGCGCCGCACAGCAGGAATGCGGGCGGCGTGTCTTTGGTGAGATGCATGTCCTTCGGTATGGCCGGATAGATCAGTCCCATAAATGCCGGCCGCGCGCTTTCGCGATCGATCGCGTCCTTCGGATTCTGCACCGCGGCGTCGTAACGCGTGCCCGCGAGTGCTGCGAGTTCGCCGCCCGCCGAGAAACCGATCACGCCAATCCGATCCGGATCCACATGCCATTCGGCGGCACGGGTGCGCACCAGTCGGATCGCGCGCTGCACATCGGCAAGTTCGTCGCCTTCGACGGTGTACGTGGATCCGGGCTCGTTCGCGAGGCGGTATTTGAGCACGAATGCTGCAATACCGTGATCTTCGAGCCATTGCCCGACGCGGTAGCCTTCATGGTCCATCCAGAGTTCGCGATGCCCGCCGCCGGGAACGACGATGACCCCGGCGCCGCTCGCCTTTTCGGGCAGATAGGGTGTGATGGAGGGCCGATGGACGCTCGAGACGATATGCTCGCCTTGCTGGGTGATGCGCACGCTTTCGGCCGCGGTCTTCGCTTCCAAGCCGGGCGCACCGTTGGGCCATAGCGGGATAGGCGCCAGTGCCGCCGCGTTGGCGCTCATGGGCAAAAGAAGTGCCGTGAAGACAAGCGGATTTAAGGTCGTCCAGCGCCGCATCGCGAACCTCTCTAGCCGCGCGAGGTCTTGGCAGCACGCTCGCGCGGCGCGCCGGACTGTTCTGCCTTGCGGATCTGCTCGAGCGCATCCGAGACCAGCACCCGCATCGCGGTTTCGGCACGTTTTGCATCGCCGGCAAGGATCGCATCGGCGACCTTCTTGTGCTCCGGCACGCTGCGCACGCCGGTTTGGCGGTTGGTCATACGGATGCTGAAGCGCAGGGCAGCCTCCGTCAGTTCGCTCAGGCGCGAATAGAATCCGTTTCTGCTGGCGCGCAGGATCGCGACATGAAACGCGATATCGGGTTCCAACGGATCGTCATGCGTGCGCTCCGCTTCGACCATCGCCTGGATCGCCGCGGCAATCGCGGCTTTCTCGGCAGGTCCTGCGGCAACCGCGGCAAGGGCGGCGGCTTTCGGTTCGATGGCGAGCCGTACCTGGCTGAATTCGATCAGCAGCGAAAAGGAGAATTTGCGTTCAAGCATCCAGCGCAGCACGTCGGGGTCGAGCAGATTCCATCTGTCCTCGTCCTGCACCCAGGTGCCGCGTCGTGGCCGTGAGTCCAGTAATCCCTTGGCGGTGAGCATCTTCACCGCTTCGCGCAAGATGCTCCGGCTGACACCGTAACGGCGGCAGAGTTCGCCTTCGACCGGAAACGGCTTCTTGCTGGAATAGGTGCCGGTGACGATGGCGACGCCCAGATCCTCGGCGATGCTATAGGTCAGGTTCTGGCCGCGGCCCGTTGCTATCATCACTCGGTCCTGCTTGCGCCGGACAGGCGCGCGAATCTCTTATAGCGCGAATTGGTTGCGCTGGCGCAGCCGCACTCCGATGGATGTCCGGCTCCCAGCTCCACTATCCTTTGATGGCGCCCGTCGCCTGCGCCTTGCGGATCAGATCGAGCGCTTCCTGGATCAGCGACTCCATCCTGGATTCCGCTTTCGATGCTTCGCCCGCCATGATCGCATTGCAGACTTTTTCGTGATCCTCGACGCTTGCAAGCCGCACGCCCTTCTGGCGGTTGGTCATGCGGATGCTGAAGCGCAAGGCCGTGCTGATCATTTCCGGCAGTTGCGCGTAGAAGCGGTTGCCGCTGGCGCGCAGGATGGCGGCGTGGAAGGCGATGTCGGATTCCAACGGATCGTCGTCGCCGTTCTCGGCCGCAATCATGCGCTCGACGGCGAGCCTGATCTCGGCCTTCTTTTCCGAATTCGCGGACTTTGCGGCGAGCGCGGCGGCCTGGGGTTCGACGGCAAGGCGGATTTGCGCGAACTCGATAAGCAGGGAATAGGAGAATTTCCGCTCCAGCAACCAGCGCAGCACGTCGGGGTCGAGCAGGTTCCAGTTGGATTCGGGCTGGACCCAGGTGCCCTGTCGCGGCCGGGCGCCGAGAAGGCCTTTCGCGGTCAGCATCTTCACCGCTTCGCGCAGCACGCTGCGGCTGGCGCCGTATTGCTTGCAGAGTTCGGCTTCGACCGGAAACGGCTTCTTGACGGAATAGGTGCCTGTGACGATGGCGACGCCGAGATTCTGCACGATGCTGTGCGTCAGGTTCTGGCCACGGGGCTGCACGTTCATGCTCGTATCCGAACTGGAGAATCAGGCTCCATCTACACCGGTATAGCGTCGGTCGGGCAGACCTTTCACGTCCATCTTGTAGATGAAGACATTTCCGGCCTCGGGCTGGCAGGCGAGGGCCTGTTCGGACAGGTTCTCCCGTGCCGACGTGACGAACAGCAAATCCAGGTCGGCGCCGCCGAAAGCCACGCAGGTGGGTTGACTCGCCGGCACGGGGAGGGACCGGTCGACCGCGCCGTCGGGCCTGTAACGCACGATTTGCCCGGCGCCCCAGTGTGCGCTCCAGAGATACCCTTCCGCATCCACCGTCGCCCCATCCGGATGCGCGCCTTCCGGGGTGTGCGCAAAGACGCGGCGATTGGCGATGGATCCGTCGCACGCGTCGAAGTCGTAGACATAGATCGACCGGAGCGGCGAATCGGCGAAGTACATGTGCCGGCCGTCGGGACTCCAGCACAGGCCGTTTGAGATGATGATGCCGCTTTCGTGCCGCTCGACCGTGCCATCCTTACCGGCGCAATAGAGATTGCCGCGCGCGTCGCGGGGGTCGGTCTCGACCATGGTGCCGGCCCAGAAACGGCCTTGGCGGTCGACACGGCCATCGTTGAAACGAACGCCGGGGAGGGCGGCGTCAGGTTTGCCCAGCCAGCGCACGATGGTGCCTGCGAGATCGGCAATCGCGAAACCGCTTTCGAATGCCGCGATAATGTTGTCGCTTCCCTCGATCAAGCCGAAGGAGCCCACCCGCTCAGGCATCGCGAAGGTGTCGAGCGCGCCGGTAGACGGCACGTAGCGCAGGATGGTCCGCTCCTGGATGTCCGTCCACCAAGCGGCTTTGGTCTCAACGTCCCACTGGATGCCTTCGCCGAGCGTGTTGCGCACACGAAGCGTTTCAACGAGTTTCATGACTCACCAGAATGTTGCGTACAGGAGCACGAGAATTCCCACGACAATGACGCTCGCGATATTGAAGCTTGTGCTCGTCGAATAGTCGACATCGGTCACGTCGATGGTCGAAGTCTGCACCTTGCGCGGGAACATCAGCGAAACTGCGATTGCTGCGGCGAGGCAGATCAGAAACACGTATCCCACGCGGTTCATGAAGGGAATCTCGGGCGCCAGGAACTTGTAGGCGATCGAGAGCACGACCGAACCGACCGCACCGACAAAGGCTCCCGCTGTCGTCGCGCGCGACCAGAACATGCCGAGCACGAAGATCACAACGATGCCCGGTGTGACGAAGCCGGTGTATTCCTGGATGTACTGGAACGCCTGCGGCAGGTTTCCAAGCAACGGCTTCGCCGCGAGCATCGCCACGACGAGAGCGACGATCGCCGTGAGGCGGCCGACCACCACCAGATGATGCTCGCTAGCGGTGGTGTGCATGGGCTTATAGAGGTCCATGGTGAAGATCGTTGCAATCGAATTGATCTTCGATCCCATCGACGCGATGATCGCCGCGATCAGTGCCGCGAAGACGAGCCCAAGAAATCCGGGCGGCAGCAGAGTCATCAAATAGGGGTAAGCCTGATCCGCCTTCTCGAGATGCGGCGCCAGGATGCCGGCCGCAATGCCCGGAAGCACGACAAGAACCGGCATCAGGAGCTTGAGAAACGCCGCCAGCACGATACCCTTCTGCGCCTCGCGTGTGTCCTTCGCCGCCAGCGCGCGCTGGATGATGTACTGATTGAATCCCCAATAGGACAGATTCATGATCCACATGCCGCCGATCAGAACCGAGAGACCGGGCAAATCCTTGTAGTTGGGGTTGTCGGGTTTGAGGATCATCTCGAATTTGCCGGGGAGCTGCGCGCGCAGCGATTGGAATCCGTGAACAACGCCGCCGAAGCCGCTCTCGCCGGAGATTTTCTGCAGCGCCATGGCCGCGATGACGAGGCCGCCCAATACGAGCAGGCTGACCTGCACGATATCGGTAAGGGCGACGGCCTTCAGTCCGCCGTAAAGCGCGTAGGCTCCGGCGAAGATGCCCAGTCCGATCAAGGCATATTCGATATCGATGCCGGTAACGGTGTGAACGGCCGTGGCGCCAAGCCATAGAATGGTCGCGAGATTGACGAAGACGTAGAGGAGCAGCCAGAACACTGCCATCACGATGCGCACGCTGTTGCCGTAGCGCCGCTGCAGGAACTCCGGCATCGTGTAGATCTTGTTTTTGAGGAAGATCGGCAAGCAGAACTTGCCGACGATCAGAAGCGTCGCCGCCGACATCCATTCATAAGAGGCGATGCCAAGGCCGATCACGTAGCCGGATCCCGACATGCCGATAATCTGCTCGGCCGAAATGTTCGCGGCGATCAGCGAGCTGCCGATCGCCCACCAGGGAAGCGCGCGGCTTGCGAGGAAGTAGTCCTTGCTGTCCTTAACATGGCCGGCCTTCTCGCGGGAGACGAGCTGCGCCAGCGTGAAGATAGATACCGCATAGATCGCGACAACCACGATATCGATGGTGGAAAGGTTCATCTGCGTTTGCCCCCTTGTGTTCGGCGCCTTCGTGCGCCGTTATCTGTCCGACATGGCCCCGCGCACGGCGCGAACGATTTCACTGGCGCGTTTCGATATCTCGTCGAGGCTGTAGTCCGGTTTGAACAGCTCCGAGCCGAAACCGAAGCCTGCTGCGCCGGCGCTCATCCATTCGACGACGTGGTTCACGCCGATCCCGCCAACCGCATAGAGGCGCGTGCTGGGCGGAAGCACCGCCCTGAGCGCCCTCGCGTGGCCCGCGCCATAGGTCGAGGCGGGAAAAAGCTTCAGCCGGGTGGCCCCGGCAGCGATGGCCGCGAAAGCTTCGGTCGCGGTGGCGAAGCCCGGCATCGACACCATGCCAAGCGCCACGGTTCGCGCAATAACGGCCGCGTTGGTGTTGGGCGACACGATCAGTCGCGCACCGGCATTGTGTGCAGTTTGGGCCTCCTCGATTGAAAGAACCGTGCCGGCGCCGCAGAGGCAGCGGTCGCCGAAGGTCCGGCTGAGATGCTCGATGCTGCGAGACGGGTCCGGTGAATTGAGGGGAACTTCGATGGCGCGGATGCCCGCGTCGTAAAGAACCTCACCGACGGCAACCACATTGTCCGGCGAAACGCCGCGCAGAATGGCGACCACCGGCAGATCGTCGAGGAAGTTCTCAGGCCGCACGGCTGCTTCCTCCGAAGAGCGTGTCGTGCAGCATCGTCAGTCCCGCTAGCGATGCGACCTCGCCATCGATGCGGGTGACGGGCAGATCGCGGGTCTTCAAGGCCTGCGCATAGAGTTCGGTCAGCTTCGGCGAACCGATGACGACGACGTGCCCGGCTTCTTCGAGGTCGCGGCGGAAGAAACGTTTCGCGCCGGACACGTCCTGACCGATGATCAACCCGGAAAGATAGGCAGCCGCGTCAATGCGCTTTAGTTCGCCCTTGAGCTGGCGGCTTCTGACCTCGAACAGCAAATGGATCAGCTCGGCATCCGGATAGAGCTTGGTCTGCTCAAGCGCGCGCGAGAATTCCAGGCCCCCGACGACGTCTGGCGCGCCGGCCGCATTCACCAGCACGCTGTGATTGTGAAGGATGTCGAACAGCTCACCGGTCAGCGCGGTCAGAAAATGCTCGACCGCGCCATCCTTCAGGGAAACCCATTTCGTGTGTGTGCCCGGCATGCAGAGAAACTGCCGCCCCGTGGCCAGCTTGGGTTCGCAGCGGATCGCGCCCAGGATCTGCGTTTCCTCGCCGCGCATCATGTCGGGCGCAAGCAAGCGGTTGCGGCATGTCAGGCCAGGCGCAATCGCGATGGGACGTCCCTCGGCTGAAAAGCACAGTGTGCTTTTCGCAATCGCTTCTGGCCTCGCCGGGCAGTTGAGATATGCAACTTCGCGCCAGCCGATCGTCGAGCCGACCATCCCGCACAGGACAGTGGGAAGCTTGCCATGCAGGCGATCCCAGTCCTCTACAGCGCGGAAAAACGCACCACCGACATCACCGCGCAGGCCGCTGACGCCAGCCCCGTTCTGCGTGTCGAGTGTTTCTCCCTTTTTGTCGCAGAGGTAGAGACGCAGATGCGTAGTCCCCCAATCGCCGGCGATAAAGGCGGGGGCAGGCATCAATGCGATTCCCGCTCGACGACGGAGCCGCTCGCACCGACGAGGAAATCGAGATCGCAGCCGCGGTCGGCTTGCAGGACATGATCGTAATAGAGCTTGTAATAGCCACGCTCCCAGCGCGGTGTGGGCTTCCAATCCTTGAGCCGGGCCGCAATCTCTTCGTCGGAGACGAGCAGTTCGAGCGTGCGTGCGGGACCGTCGAATACGATTTCGTCTCCGCTCCGCACGATGGCGAGGGGACCGCCGGCTTCCGCTTCGGGCGCCACATGCAGGATGACCGTGCCGAACGCGGTACCGCTCATGCGCGCATCGGAGATCCGCACCATGTCCTTCACGCCGCGTTCGAGCAGTTTCTTGGGCAACGGCATGTTTCCGACTTCCGGCATGCCGGGATAGCCCTTTGGGCCACAGCCTTTGAGCACGAGAATGGAATTCTCGTCGACGTCGAGCGCGGGGTCGTCGATGCGCGCGCGTAGATCCTCGATCGACTCGAACACGACCGCGCGGCCGCGATGGCGGTAGAGCGATTCCTTCGCGGCACTTGGTTTCATGATTGCGCCGTCGGGGCATAAATTTCCCTTCAGCACCCAGATGCCGGAGGATTCGCGCGCCGGATTGGAAAGCGGCCGGATTACGTCCGGATTGAAGCATTCGGCCTCGGTGACGATCTCCCGCAACGTCCGGCCCGAAACCGTCGGGCAATCGAGTGCGAGCATCGGAGCGATCTGCTTCAGCGCGGCCGGCAGGCCACCGGCATAATGGAAGTCTTCCATCAGATAGCGGCCGGAGGGCTGAAGATCGACCAGCAGCGGAATCTCGCTCGAGAGCCGGTCGAAATCGGCGAGCTTCAGCGGGATGCCGAGCCGTCCCGCGATTGCGAGGAGGTGCACGACCGCGTTCGTGGAACCGCCGATCGCGGCTATGGTGCGGATCGCATTTTCGAGCGCATCTCTGGTGAGAAAATGCGAGAGGCGCAGGTCTTTGCGCGCCATATCGACGATGCGCCGGCCCGTTTCGTGGGCAAGCACTTTGCGCCGCGCATCGACGCCGGGGATCGTCGCATTGTAGGGGAGGGCAAGCCCCATGGCCTCGACCACGGACGCGAAAGTTGATGCCGTGCCCATTGTCATGCAGGTGCCGGAGCTGCGCGACATTCCGCTCTCTGCCGCCATGAAATCCTTGAGCTCCATCTCGCCCGCGCGGACGGCTTCGCTGAATTTCCAGACATCGGTGCCCGAGCCGATGTCAGCGCCGCGAAACTTGCCGTTCAGCATCGGTCCCGACGAGACGATGATAGTCGGCAGATCGACACTGGCCGCGCCCATGAGCTGACCGGGCGTGGTCTTGTCGCAACCGCCAAGCAGCACGACGGCGTCGATCGGATTGCCGCGGATCGATTCCTCGACCTCCATCGCAAGCAGGTTGCGGAACAGCATCGCGGTCGGAAGCATCTGGGTTTCGCCGAGCGACATGGCCGGGAACTCGAGCGGCAGACCGCCGGCCTCCCACACGCCGCGCTTCACATGCTCGGCGAGGTCGCGCAGGTGCAGGTTGCACGGCGTGATCTCCGACCAGGTGTTGCAGATTCCGATAACCGGCTTGCCGTCGAAGACGTCGTTCGGAAGGCCCTCGCTCTTCATCCAACTGCGATGGATGAAGCCATCGCGGTTGCGGCCGCCATAGGTTCTTTCACTGCGCAGTTTGGGCTTCGACGCAGACATGCAAGGTCAAATCCGGTGCCGTTCTTCCGTCTTCCAGCGTGGCACGGGCGCCGGAGATGCAAATGTCTTTGCATTTATATGATAAATATACAACCAAGAAAGGCAAGGCCGCGGACTAATCGAAGCGCTCGACGCGTGTGTGATGCGCGATCAGGAACGCATCGGCGACAAGCCGGAACGGCCTTGCGTCGACATCAGAGAGACCTGCCGCGATGAGCTTTGCGAAATTGCGATAGAGCGCGGGATATTCGCCATCGCTTTCGGGAACCGTGACCGGGTTGCCGTCGACGAAGAACCGTGCGCCGCCCTCGGCGAGCCTGGCCGTCGCACCATCCGTTTCGATGTCGATGTCCCAACTCTGCGGGCCGGTCTGGCGAAAGTCGAAAGCGGCCATAACAGGCGCACCGGAATCGGTAACGAAATCGATCTCGGCCGCGACCGGCGCCTCGCAATTCTCCGGCACGAAGAAATGGGCGCGTCTCACGACGATGGCGTCGGGTACGATCGTCGTGAGGATCGAGATTGCGTTGATTCCGGGATCGAAGACGCCAAAGCCGCCAGCTTCCCAGATCCAAGCCTGGCCGGGATGCCAGTGCCGCACATCCTCCTTCCAGGTGATGCGGATGGCGTTGATACGCCTGCCTTCGAGCCAGCTTCGCGCCGTCTCGACGCCGGCGGCATAGCGCGAGTGCCAGCTTTGATAGAGCGTGAGTCCGCGCTCATGCGCGAGGCTCGCCAGCCGGTCCAATTCGCCAGTCGTTGCGCAAGGCGGCTTCTCCAAAAACACATGTTTGCCGCGCGCGAGCGCCAATTTTGCAGCGTCGAAATGCGCCTGCGGCGGTGTGCAGATCGTCACCGCATCCAGCCCTGAGGTCCCGTCGAGCATGGCTTCGAGTGTCGCGTAGTTGGCGATGCCGTCCACGCGCGCCGAGCGGCTCGCACATGCAACGAGTTCGTAGTCCCGATTTGCGTGCAGTGCGGGAATGTGTTGATCCCGCGCGATTTTTCCGATGCCGACTATCCCGATACGCAGGCGTTTCAAGAGAAATCTCCATTGATGCGATGTGCGCGGCGCGTGGTCTGCGCGCGAGCTTGGCTATTTATATGATAAATAGCGTTCCGGCAAAGCCGACTGCCAAACACCTTCGAATGCACGCGGGCGTGGCTTCGATGCCACGCTTTTGCGCCGGTCGTGAGTTGACAACGGTTATCTCATTTATATTATAAATAAGCTTATAAGCTCGCCTCACCATGATTCTGTGGGGCAGACGGCTCAGAGGGGGAACCGGCTGTGAATTCATTTCATCGCGCACTTCTTTGCGGGACCAGTGCTCTTGCGATTTGTGGCGCGCTCGCCACGCAGGCGGTTGCCGACGATCAGGGTGTGGAGACGGTCGTCGTAACCGGCATCCGCGGCAGCCTTCGCGATTCGCTGGTGATGAAGCGCAAGTCGCCTCTAATCACCGAAAACATCTCTACCAAGGACATCGGTCAGCTCCCCGATATCACGATCGCTGAAGAGCTCAATCGCCTTCCCGGCGTGAACACGCAACGCGACCGCGGCAACGCGAGCCAGGCATCGATCCGCGGCCTTGGTCCACGCTTTGTGTTCGGTCTCGTGAACGGGCGGGAGATCGCGTCGTCGGAACCGACGCAGGACGTCCGTTGGGAAATCTTCCCATCGGAAATCCTTGGCGGCGTGCAGGTCTACAAGACACAGGACGCGTCTCTCATCCCGGGCGGCATCGCGGCCACGATCGACATCCGCACGACCGATCCGATGGACTATGAAGGCCCGTCGATCCAGATGCGTGCCGGTCCTACCTACAATGACGAAGCCGGCAATCTTCCCCACTATGACGGTCTCGGCTACCGCGCGAGCGCCGGCTACATCAGCCACCTCACCGACAACTTCGCCGTCGCCGTCGCCGTCAGCGCGCAACGCGAGAAGAACGGCTTCCCGGACATGACAAGCTGGGGCGAGAACCAGTGCGGTGCATCCACATTCGGGGCCCCTGGCAATCTAAATGCGCCGGATCAGGGATCAGGCGTGGTCAACTGCGGAGATGCCGCGTCACGCGCGACGCAGACGCCGACGCCATGGGGCGGTCAGACTGAGATCAAGCTGATCGACCAGGATCGCTACGGTGTGGCCGGGGCCGCGGCATGGCGGGCCTCGCCCAATCTCGAGATCAAGGCGGACGCTCTTTGGTCGAACTATCAGATCAACGAGCACCAGGTGCAGCAGTGGTATGACGCCGGCGGAACCTGGGGCAACTGGCAGAACGGAGACTATTCACTGTATCACAATCCGGGATCGTCTTTCACCCTCGACGATCAGGGGCATGTTGTTGCAGCGACTCTCGACGGTGGGGTTGATCCCAACACCGGCCTGCCAATCAGTTCGCTCACATTGCACAACTATCTTGCCCATTATCAGGAGGCGCATACCGAAATCGCCGCCGGCCTGAACTTCAATTGGACGAGCGGCGATTGGAACGCGAGGCTGGACCTCTCGCATTCTGAAGCGTGGCGTAACAATAGATGGCTCGCATTCGGCACTTCGACGGGCTACACCGGTTCACCGTTCGGCGTGGCTCAGGTCTCCACTTTCGACTATCGTTCCGATGTCGTACCCAGCGTGTCGACGCCCGGATTTGATCCGTCGAACATCAATCAGCAGGTTGCGGTCAACAATCAGGACGCGGGGCCGGAGTATAGCCGTGATCACATCAATGCCATCACGCTGGATGGCTCCCGCGCGCTTAATGGTTCGTTTTTCACGAGCTTCGACTTCGGTGCACGGTTCTCCGACCGCTACAAGAGCCACCACAACTATGACTATTACGTACCCATCCAAAATGGCGGTGCGGTACCGTTGCCGGCATCACAGCTGGAGTCATTCCGTGTCAGCGGCTACAACACGCCGAATCTTCTGTATGGCAACTTCGATGCGCTGGTAGCGCTGGTTTATGGCCCGCTATCGAACACCTATCCGGGTGCGCCGGGTCTTATCCAGGCCACCAATTCCGCACCCGCGAGCGCCGGTTTCGACAATCTGCCGGCCCGCTGGCAGGTTCAGGAAGATACGGATGAAGGCTATCTGAAGGTCGATTTCGCGCACGACGTCGGAACCGTGCCGATGACGGGTAGTCTCGGTGTGCGTTTTGAGAACGTCGACACCACGAGCACCGGTTTCACCCAGGTCACCGACAACAACAACGTTACGACCTTTCAACCGGTAGATGTCAAGAACAGCTATCTGAACATCCTGCCCAGCCTGAACCTGAACTTCCATGTTGCGGACGACCAGATGGTCCGCTTCGGCGCCGCGATCGCGACATCGCGCCCGCCTTTGGATGCTTTGCGGACCGGTTTCACGCTGGAGGATGCGCAGCAGTCGAACTGCGCAGCGAACAACGCCTGCACGGGTAGCGGCGGCAATCCTTTGCTTAAGCCATTCAAGTCAAACCAGGTCGACCTGTCCTACGAGTGGTACTTCCATGACGAGTCACTTTTTTCGGCGGCTGTCTACTACAAGGACATCTCGACCTTCATCGGCATTGGCTCCAGCACGCAGGTCATCGACGGGATAACCTACAGCATGAACTCGCCCGCCAACGGGAAAGGCGGTGGCGTGGAGGGCATCGAGCTTGCGCTCCAAACGCGCTTCTACTTCTTGCCGGGGGCGTTGAGCGATTTCGGCGTGTACACCAACTACTCCTACGCGGATTCCGGCATCAAGGAGTTCACGCCGACGTACAACCCGTATCCCATGGGCGGTCTGACCAAACACACCGCCGAGTTCGATTTGTTCTACAACCGCGACGGCTTCGAGGCGCGGGCGGCATTCAAATATCACAGCCGGTTCACGCTCATCCCGGGCTGGACCGCGGGTCAGCTGTTCTCGCTGGCGCCGGAAAGCACGCTCGACTTGAGCGCATCGTACCAGTGGAACGAGCACATCGGTCTGCGCTTCCAGGTCGGCAACGTGACCAACGAAGTGTCGCGCAACTCGACGGAGAACGATCCCAACGATCTTGCCCGCTACGACACGTTCGGCCGCAGATATCTGTTCGATATCTCCTACAAGAACTAGGAAGCCCCTTTCGGGTTTGCGGGGACCGTGCCTGGTCCCCGCCAATTTTTTTGAGGCGGCATATGAAGAGGCTCGCGCGCGCGGTTGTGATGGCGGCAACCCTCCCCATGGCAGCACACGCTGGGACTGGCCGGTATATGGGCGCTGACATGTCGTTCGTGAACGAGATGGAGGATTGCGGCGCGATCTATCGTGAGAACGGCGCTCCCAAGGACCCACTCGCGATCCTGAAAGAGCATGGCGGCAATTTCGTGCGCGTGCGCATCTGGAACAATGCGACCTGGACGAAGTACAGCAATCTCGCCGACGTGAAGAAGACGATTGGCCGTGCGCGTGCATTGGGCATGCAGGTCCTGCTCTTTCCACTACTCCGACACCTGGGCGGACGGTGACAGGCAGGTGGTCCCCGCGGCCTGGGCTGCAATCACGGATACCGACGCCCTTGCGAAGGCGCTTAATCTATATACCTACGACACGCTCGCCGCGCTCGACCATGACGGGCTGATGCCGGGCATGGTCCAGGTTGGTAACGAGATCAATGGCGAGATGCTTCAGCCCGAAGGCACGAAATCGCATCCCATCGACTGGACGCGCAACGCCAAGCTGATCGATGCGGGGATCAAGGCCGTGCGCGATGCCGGCGCGAAGTCTGCGATAAAGCCGAAAGTGATGCTGCATATCGCGCAGCCGGAAAATGTCGAACCCTGGTTCGCTGCCGCCACGAAGGCCGGCGTGACGGATTTCGACGCGATCGGCATCAGCTATTACGCCAAATGGTCGAAATATACGATCAAGCAGCTCGGGATCGAGATCGTGCGGCTGCGCATGCTCTATCCGGGCAAGGACGTGGCGGTGGTCGAGACTGCCTACCCCTGGACGTTGAAGTGGAAAGATTCGCAATCCAACACGCTTGGCGAGGACTCGGTCGTTCCCTATTACGGCGCCACGCGGGACGCCCAGAAGTACTACCTGATGGATCTGGCAACGACCGTGATCGCCAATGGCGGCGCCGGCGTCGTCTATTGGGAGCCCGCCTGGGTTTCGACAGACTGCAAGACGCCGTGGGGCAGGGGATCGAGCTGGGAGAATGCAACGCTCTTCGATTTCGAGGGCGAGGTCCTGCCCGGAATCGATTTCCTTAAAGCGGATGGCACCGCGCCGCTACACTGAGCCAAGCTGTCCGGCTACAGTCGTTTCATGGTGGATCTGAACGGCAAGCTCGGACTGCACCCGGATTTTCGTCACGAGGTCATGCGTATCGGAAACGATGCGGCGCCGGTGCTCGTCGTCGACAATTTCCTAAGCGACCCTGAGATCGTCCGCGAATATGTCTTCGGTCTGGGTGTCTTCAAGCCCGGCTATGCGTCCTATCCCGGCATCCAGTCCGTGGTGCCGCAGGTCTACGTCCACGCGCTCAGGCTTTTTCTCGCCGATATTCTAAAACCCGTCTTCGGGCTCGAGAACGCGCAGCTCGCAAAAGCCTTCAGCGGGTTCTCGCTCGTCACCACGCCGCCGCACGAGCTCACTATCGTTCAATGCCTGCCGCATTTCGACAGCACGGACCCAAAGCAGATCGCATTGCTGCATTACATCTGCCCGCCGCGGAAGGGCGGAACGGCGTTCTATCGCCACAGACGCACGGGATACGAACATGTCGACGAGACGCGCCTCGCGAATTACACAGACAGCGTCAATGTCGAGCTTCGGGAACTGGGTGGCTTGCCAGCGCGCTATATCAACGACAGCACGCCGCTATACGAGCGCATCGCCGGCTTCGAGCCGGTATTCAACCGTGTCCTGATCTATCGCAGCATGACCCTGCACAGCGCCGATATCGCGGAAGATTTTGATTTCGATCCCGATCCGCGCACAGGCCGACTCACGGTGAACGCGCTGTTCAATTTCGTCTGAGGCCTGTGATGAAGTCACTGTGTGCTGGAAGGCGTTCGGCTGCTTGCAGGATCAGCGCGCGCATCCGTGTCGCATAGGTGCGGATCTGGTCGATGTCCTGGAAATCGACAAGCCGGTCGTAGTCCGCAGGCCAGATGTTCTGGCCGATGGCGACCGCCACGAAACTGGCGGGCGTGAAGAGCTCGTCGCCATAAAGTACGACGCGCGCTGCACTCCGGAACTGCTCGATCTTGTAGCGCAGGGTGTCCGGGATCTGCATCGTGCGGCAGTAATTCCAGAGCGCACTGTCGCTGCGCTCTGTTGCGCAATAGTGCAGGATGATGAAGTCGCGGACCTGATCGAACTCCTGGAGGGCGAGCCGGTTGTATTCCGCGATGTCGTCCGGATTGAAGCTGCGGTCGGGGAAGGTGCCCATCAGCTTGCTGATGCCGGACTGGATAAGATGAATGCTGGTCGATTCCAGCGGCTCCAGGAATCCGGCCGCGAGCCCCAGTGCCAGGCAGTTCTTGTTGAAGATCTGTGTGCGGCGGCCGGTGGTGAATTTCAAGAACCGGGGCTCGGCGAGCGGCTTGCCGTCGAGATTGCCAAGGAGCCTGGCTGCGGCCTCATCGTCGCTCACATATTGGCTGCAATAGACATAGCCGTTGCCGATCCGGTGCTGCAGCGGGATGCGCCATTGCCAGCCGGCATCGTGGGCTGTCGAACGCGTGCACGGGCTGAGATCGCCGGAGAGTTCGCACGGCACCGCCACGGCGCGGTCGCACGGGAGCCAGTGCGTCCAGTCTTCGTACGGAGTCTTGAGCGCCTGCCCGATCAGAAGCGCACGAACCCCCGAGCAGTCGATGAAAAAATCGGCTTCGATCCTCTCGCCATTTTCGAGGACGAGTGCGGCAATGAATCCGTCGTCACCGCGCAGCTCCACGTCGACGATCTTGCGCTCCAGCCGCTGCACGCCGCGCGCTTGCGCATATTCGCGCAGATAACGGCCATAGAGCGCGGCATCGAAATGGAACGCATACGCCAGGCTGGACGCGACCAGGCTGGGATCGCGCGGCGGGCGCGCGAACCGGCCCAACCGCGTCGCCATGGCATTGAGACTGTAATCGGAGAGCGGCGCCGGGTCGCCGAGACCATGCAACTTCAGCCAGTAATGATGGAAGGCCACCATCTCGATCGGCTGGCCGAGGGGCCCGAACGGATGGAAATAGCGATGGCCGAGGCGGCCCCAGTTGCGGAACTCGATGCCCAGCTTGATCGTCGCCTGGGTCCGTCGCATGAAATCGTCTTCGTCGAAGCCAAGCCATTTGTTGAAGCCCAGGATGGTCGGGATCGTCGCCTCGCCGACACCGACCGTGCCAATCTCCGGCGACTCGATCACGGTGATGCACACCGAGCCGTCTTTCAGCACGCGCGCCAGCGTCGCCGCTGCCATCCAGCCCGCCGTGCCGCCGCCCACGATCGCGATGCTTCGGATTCGATTCTCAGCCGTCATGCGGCGCTCGCCGCGGGGCAAATGCGTTCGATGAACTCACGATGGCTGGGCGCTGATTCCGCTGCCTGCCGGATCATGTTGCGCATCTGCGCGAGGCGGCTTTTCAGATCATTGAGTGCCATCACGTCCGCGAGCGGATCGTAGCGTTCCGGCACGATCCCTTGGCCGGTGAGCACCGAAAGCCAGCTCTGCTCCGAGAACAGCTCGCGGCCGTAGTAGGCGATGCGCCCGCTCCGGCGGAACAGATCGATCTTGTAGGCGAGGGAATCCGGGATCGGCATATTCCGGCAATAACGCCAGAGCGGCGCATCGTCCCGCTCCGTCGCGTGATAGTGCAGGATGATGAAATCGCGGATCTGGTCGAACTCTGCCAGCGCGAGGCGGTTGAACTCCTCTTCCATGCGTCCATCGAAGCCGCGGTCCGGAAACATCGACAGCAATTGCTGGATACCGCTCTGGATCAGATAGATGCTGGTGGACTCGAGCGGTTCGAGAAAGCCGGCCGCGAGCCCGAGCGCGAGGCAGTTTTTGTTCAGGAATTTGCGGCGGCGACCGGTCGTGAACTTAAGCGGCCGCGGATCGGCGAGCGCCCGTCCCTCGAGATGACCGAGCAGCGTCCGCGCCGCTTCGTCGTCGCTGGTGAACCGGCTGCAATAGACATAGCCGTTGCCCGTGCGATGCTGCAGCGGGATGCGCCACTGCCAGCCGGCCTCGCGTGCGGTCGACAGTGTGTAGGGGTGCATCTCCCGCATACTCTCGCTTGGAACAGCGAGCGCGCGGTCGCAGGGCAGCCAGTGCGTCCAGTCTTCGTAGCCGGTCTTCAGCGCTTGCTCGATCAGGACTCCGCGAAAGCCGGAACAGTCGATGAAAAAATCCGCGTCCACGGTCCGGCCGTCGGCAAGCACGAGGGCTTCGATGAAACCATCCGCGCCACGCAGCCGGATGTCGACGACTGTCTGCTCGATGCGCGTGACCCCACGCGCGAGCGCATAGTCGCGAAGATACTTTCCATAGAGGTGCGTGTCGAAGTGATAGGCATAGGAGAGGCTCGCCAGCACCGAGCGGGAATCGGCCGTTGGGAGCAGAAACTTGCCCATCATCGCCGCGGTGTTGGTCAGCGAATAGGCGGCGAGCGGCGTGTCGTCGCCCAGCGCCCGCATGCGTAGCCAGTAGTGATGGAATTCGACCTGCTCCATCGTGGCGCCATATCGCCCGAACGGATGGACATAGAAATGTCCACGTCGGAACCAGTCCTGGAATGCGATAGCAAGCTTAAACGTCGCCTGCGTCTTGCGGAGGAAATCGTTCTCGTCGATGCCGAGCATGGCGTTGAATTGCCGGATCGGCGGCACGGTTGCTTCGCCGACGCCGATCGTGCCGATCTCCGGCGACTCGATCAACGTGATCGCGCAGGTATGCTTCAGCACGCGCGAAAGTGCCGCTGCCGCCATCCATCCCGCGGTTCCTCCACCGAGGATCGCGATGCGCCGGATGGGATCGTTCGGCCCCATGTCTTCAGGCGACCATCTTCGACGCCGCGCAATATTGCGCGATGAAGGCTTCGTGCGTCGGTGCAGTTTCCGCGGCACGGCGGATGAGTGTGCGCATGTTCTGCATATTCACGCGGATGTCCTCGGCGTCGTGCTGGTCGACCAGAGGGTCGTAGGATCGCGGCACGATGTCCTGACCGAGGAACACGGCGATCCAGCTCGTCTTCGAGAAGAGATCGCCGCCATAAGGGACGACCCGGCCCGCGCTGCGGAACTGGGCGATCTTGTAGGCGAGTGTTTCGGGGACGCTCATGTTGCGACAATAGTCCCAGAGGGGCGAGTCGTCCCGCGTCGTCGCGCAGTAATGCAGGATGATGAAATCGCGGATGCGTTCGTATTCGAGGTCCATGCCGCGGTTGTATTCCTCGATCGTCGCAGGGTCGAAGTTGCGGTCGGGAAACAGTTCGAGGAATTTCACGATGCCGCGCTGCACGAGATGGATGCTGGTGGATTCGAGCGGCTCCATGAATCCGCTCGCCAGTCCCAGCGCGACGCAGTTCCGGCTCCACATCTTCTTCCGCCGCCCGGCGACGAAGCGCAAGAAACGAGGTTCGCCGAGCTGTGCGCCGTCGAGGCTGCCGATGAGCGTCGCCGCCGCCTCGTCGTCGCTGATGAACCGACTGCAATAGACATAACCGTTGCCCGTGCGATGCTGCAGGGGGATGCGCCACTGCCAGCCCGCTTTGCGCGCGGTGGAACGGGTAAACGGCGTCAGGCGCGGCGCATTCTCGCAGGGTGCCGCAACCGCACGGTCACAGGGCAGCCATTGCGTCCAATCCTCGTATCCCGCCTTCAGCGCCTGCTCGATCAGGAGGCCGCGAAAGCCGGAACAGTCGATGAAAAGATCGGCTTCGATGCGCCGTCCGTCGTTCAGCAGGAGGCTTTCCACGAATCCGTCTTCGCCGCGCAGCGCAACGTCGACGATGCGGCCTTCCATATGAACAACGCCCCGCGCCAGCGCATATTCGCGCAGATAGGCGGCATACAGTCCGGCGTCGAAATGAAAGGCGTAATTGAACATCGATAGCGCCGAACTGTCGTCGGCCACCGGCAACATGAAGCGGCCGAGCCTGGCCGCAACCGTACAGAGCGAATAGTCCTCGACGCTCGACGTATCGCCGAGTGCGCGGAGCTTCAGCCAGTCCTGGTGCAGCGACACCATGTTGACGGTCGAGCCGTAAAGCCCGAATGGATGGAAATAGACGTGGCCGAGCCGGGCCCAATCGACGAATTCGATGCCGAGCTTGATCGTGCCCTGGGTGCGCCGCATGAATTCGCGCTCGTCGAGCCCCAGCATCGCGTTGAAGTCGCGGAGCGCCGGGATCGTGGCTTCGCCGACACCGACGGTGCCGATCTCGGCGGATTCGATCACGGTGATCGTTCCAAATTTGTCCTTCAGCCGGTTAGCGAGCAACGCGGTTGCCATCCAACCTGCGCTGCCGCCGCCGACGACCGCGATGTTGCGGATCGCACTCATGCCGCAGTCTCCCGCTTCAGGATGTCCGTGAGATATTGCCGGTGCGTGGGCAGCGACTGTGCCGCCTGCGCAATCGCCGCAGCCATGCCATTCAGCCTGCGGCGTACGTCTTCGGTGTCGGGTACATCGGTAAGCGGATCGTAGTGCGCGGGTATCAGATTCTGTCCGAGGAAGACGGAGATCCAGCTCTGTTCGCCGAAATGCTCATTGTCGAACATATTCACGCGTCCGCTGCCCGCGAAGAGATCGATCTTGTGCCGGAGCGAGTCCGGAAGCGGCATGGCGCGGCAGTGTTTCCAGAATTCGGAGTCGGCGCGCTCTGTGAGCGCATAGTGGAGGATGAGGAAATCGCGGATGCGCTCAGTTTCCATGATCGTGAGCCGGTTGTATTCGTCGGCATCGGACGGATCGGCGTTACGGTCGGGAAAGGTGCTGACGAATTTGAGGATGCCGGTCTGGATCATGTGGATCGAGCTGGCCTCGAGCGGCTCGAGGAATGCGCCGGGAAGGGCGACACAGTTCCTGTTCCAGAACTGTCGCGGGCGTCCATTGCGAAACCGGAAATGCCGCTCGCCGCCCACAGCTTCGATCAGCGCATTGGCGGCATCACCGTCGTCGAGCGCGGTGCTGCTGTAGAAATACGTGTGGTCGGCCCGCGTCCGGAGCGGAAGCGTGCGCCGCCAACCTGCCGGCTCCGCTTTTGCCACGGTGCAAACCGGGATATCCCTACCCATTTCCGTCGCTACCGAGACTGCGCGATCGCAGGGAAGCCATTGGCTCCAGTCTTCATAGCCAGTCTTGAGAACACGCTCGATGAGAAGACCATCCGTGCAGTCGATGAAGAAATCAGCCTCGATGCGCCGTCCGTCCGCAAGGATGAGCCGATCGATGAAGCCGTCAGTGGCGCGCTGCTCCGCAGCCACGACCTCGCCATCCACGACGGTTACGCCACGCGCCATGGCGTAGGCGTGCAAGGCGCGCGCATAAAGAGCGCTATCGAAATGGAAGGCGTGCGAATAGAGCGACAAGACGGAGCGGCTGTCCTTCACCGGGCGGGCAAAGCGTCCAAGCTTCGCCGCCGTGGTGGCAATGGAGTAATCGCCGATATCGCGTGCATCCCCGAGCCCGCGAAACTTCCGCCAGTAGTGCTGAAAGGGAACGGACGCGATGACCCCGCCGAACTCGCAGAAGGTGTGAAAGTAGCGATCGCCGATTTTTGACCAGTCGCGGAATTCGACGCCCAGGCTGAAGGTCGCGTCCGTGTTGCGGATGAAATCGTCTTCGTCCATGCCGAGCAGGTTGTGGAAACGTTGCAGCGCAGGGGTCGCTGCTTCGGACGGAAACTCCGAAGCCGTCGGCCGTGCCACGAGGACGACCTCGCAATAGCTGCGCTTCAGGAGCCGCGACAGCGCGGCTGCGGCCATGGAACCCGCAACGCCGCCGCCAACGACCGCTATGGTCCGAAGACGCCCGTCCTCCATCGCGATACCGGTTTCCCCCGAAGCCCGTCGCCTGGGCTAGATTTATCATATAAATAAAATAGTATCACGCTCGCACGGCTGCGCAACTCCGCGCGCTACGGCCAAAGGAAACGATGTCATGCAAAGGGCTGCGTGTTTCGCGTTCATGATTGCCGTTCTTGCGACCGGTTCTGCCGTTGCCCAAAAGGGCGGCGATCAGGGTAATGGCGGCAAGGGCAGCGGCGACAGCGGCGGTGAGCAGCCCTTCGGCGGCAATGTTTTCCGTCAGGACGAGCACAACCAGCAACTCGATCCGGAAGGGTCGAGCCCGTACCAGATGGGATTGCAGCTGCTGCACGACCAGAAGTATCGCGATGCCGTGCCGCACCTCAATGCGGCGGTGGCGCGAAGCCCAAACGACGCCGGTGCGTGGTTCTATCTGGGCTATGCGCATCAGGAGGTGGCGGACAGCTTCTCGGATTCGCGAAAGGATGACGAAATCGACACCGCCATTCGCGATTATCGCCACGCACTCAGCCTCGATCCCAATATCAAATCCGCGCGTCAGTATTTGGGAATGCTCTATCTCGTGAAGCACAACCCCGATTCGGCGACGACCCAGGCGTCGGCGCTGACGCGAATCTGCCCGTCCGGCTGCGACGAGCGCGCCGCCCTCGATGCCGCGATTGCGAAATACAAACCCTGACTGCTGAGGGCTACGCGAAGCAGCGCCTGTGTGATCTTGCGAGTGTTCTCGAAGGAGCCGCGGCTGCTCAAGCTCGCCTTCTGCCTGTGCAGATTACGGACGTCCGCGCGGCTCAATTTGTTGGTATTTGGCTGGTTTTGAGCACCACTCGGAAAATGTGGCTGTCCACTCGGGTTCGTAACCAGGGTCTGTGCGGTCTCGGAAGCAGACGTTCGCAGGGGTGAGAACTCGTATTGATCAACCTAACTCGATCGCGACGCGAACGGGTGTGCGAGGTCACATCCAAGTACTTGTTGCACACTTATTGAGCGGCAAAGTCTACGAAATTGCCCGGCAGATCCCGCGCGGTATCATACCATACAGGCATATTTGGTGAGCCCGGATGGGATCGGGCCGTCGACCCTTTGGTGAAGGACAAAGAGCCGGAAGCGGTAAAGCCTCCGGCTCTCTAGCCCCGCTAGGAGCTTGTGGGATTGTCACGTTCGGAAACGCGCTGCGCGATCCAGTCCTGCACTTCGTGCTCTAACCACCCGACCCGTCCTTGGCCAAGTCGTATCCGTTTCGGGAACTTCCCAGCCGCCTCCAGGCGGGCGATGTGAGCAGGGCTGTACAGTACGTGTTCGCGCACCTGTTTCTTCGACAAGAGCCGCATCGTGATACTCCGTGTTGGAGCATCGCGATGCCCTGGGCTTTCACCTAGGCCACAAGAGTTTGCAGGTACGCTTCCCACTTTTCAACGGCTTGTTGCATTTCTGGATAGTACGTGTAGCGGTCGTAGATGGCGTTAACGCCCGAATGGCTGCCGGAAATATGGTTGATGTATTTCTCAGCAACCTCTTTGGTCACCCCGAGCGCTGCCCAATTTGTGCGGAGCGTCCGGCGCAGGTCGTGAAGCGTCCATGGTGGGAAACCAAGGATTTCGTTGTAGTTGGCCTTGGCCTTTGACCATCCATTGAACACGGTAGCGGCCCCCTTCGGTCCCGGATTGGAAGCCGGGAACAAGTACGGCGTGTGATTGTATCGAGGCAGGTTTCCAAGCAATTCGACCGCCATTTCCCCGATAGGGAAGCAGTGCTCAGTTTCATTCTTGGTGAACTCCTTGGGTACGATGATCTGCCGGCTGGCAACGTTGACCCACTCGCGTTTGAAAGCGCCGGTCAATGTTCTTCGTTGTCCAAGCAGGATGAGAAGAGCGACGATGTGGTCGAACGTCGCCGTTCCGTTCCACGCAAGTTTGAATACTTCGCGTAGTTCGTCTTCTGTGAGAGTCCGCTCGCGTGATCGCGGTTTCTTCGGAGGCTTCATCCGATCGAGCGGATCAACCGCAAAGTAGTCTTTGCGATAGGCCCAGCGAACGAACGAATGTACGACGGCGAATGCGTGGAAGTGTTCGGTTGGCCGGTCGGTGAGTCTAGAGAGTTTCTTGTCAAAGTCTGCGGGTGATAGGTCGTTGAGGTCACTCTTCCCGAACCGGAAGTGTTTATTGAGGAGACGCTTGTAATCTTTGAGGGTCCGCGGCCTACGGGTCCGTCCGACCTCCTCAAGGTATTCCGACAACGCTGTAGCCCAAGAAATTGACCGCAGTGCGGCTTTGCCTAGCGTGTACTCGGCCAGCCGCCTCTTCGCCTCTGTACGAGCCTCCTGGAGGCCCAGGACGCCGACTTTACCGATGGTCTCTCTTTGCCTTCTTGGACCATGTGTGAGAACGAAACTCTTTGTGCCACCCTCGCTAACACGCACGCCAAAACCCGTCAGTGCGTCGTCGCTGTAAACAACAACACCTTTCGCAGGCAGCTTCAGCGATTTTATTGAAAGATCGGTGAGACGCATGTGAGCCTCCTAGTCTCGGCATAGTCTCGCGGGCGCATGGCGCACGCTTGGTTGTCGATGAGCTTCCTTGCACATCGAACCAGGAGAAAAGACAATGCGTTCAGAGGCTTAGGAGCTGCAATGCGCAGCTATGAGCAGACATCAAATCTAATTAGGAAACCGCCGCTCTATCCTGCTGAGCTACGGGGTCGCGCAATGAAATCAAGCTTATACAGATTTTGGGCGGTGGGATTCCAATTTTTTCTGATTGGGGACCCGCGTATGCCCGCGATATTGGAAGACGCGGACTGGAAGACGCGGTTAGGCGAGATCGATGCGACGCGAAGGGTCCATCGCGCACAATGGAGGGCGTGAATTGGAAGATTGCACCGGAGCCTAAGAAAACGAAGGAGCGCAACACGACGCGGGCGAGGCCAAAACCGGAAAAGCCGGAGCCAACGTTGTTATAGCTCGCTCGTTTGTAACAACTTCAATTCAAGGTATAGTCATTTGAGCGCGAAAGCGGGGCAGGCATGACAGACGACAGCGGTGCCAGAGTGACATCAGAAAAAGGTGGACGCCCGCCTTTGATTGAGTCATTCGGAATTCGCGGCCTTTTCGGTTACAAAGACCTCTCTCTTTCTACCGACCACGCTGCAGCAATCTTAATTGCAAGAAACGGTTCAGGAAAGACGACGCTACTTGGCGCGATGGACGCATTTTTGAAATGTCAGTTCACGCGATTAAGAGGACTTGAGTTTTCGGAGATATTTTGTTCGCTGCGAACCACCACCGAGCCTCTTATACTTAGCCATTCTGACCTTACGGAGTTCCTGGAGCTTCCCTCCGATCCTGAATTGGAAAAATTAGCGCGCCAAGCGTCCGTTGAACCCGCGCGTTTATATTCTTTTTTGATCGAGGAATGGCCGCTCTTACGCCCCGAGCGTTCTCGCTATACTGACCACCCCGTATTTTCATCGATATGGCATTTGCCAACCTCCCGCTCGATTTCAGATGTGTCGGCAAGCTTTGATCGCTTGAGAACAAACGTTCTGACACGCCGCCCGAGAATTGCGTCGATCTACGAGGCATTGCAGCGAGAACTCGAAGGGATCGATATTGTATACCTCCCTACTTACCGCAGAATCGAACTGGCTTTGCCAGAAGAGATTGACAAGCGCACAGGCACGCGAGCCCGTCCTAAGTTCAAACTTGCGTCTGGGAGCCTCCATGTTGGGGACATTCAGTTCGGGCTTTCCGATATTGCAGAGCGACTGTCCGAACTGAATCAAAGGATTCTCGTGCAGTCGAACCAAGGCTATCGAGAGATAAGCGCGAACATTATCAACGACCTTATAGACGGATCATTTCGAGCAAAAACGAAGAGGCATAAACCCGACCGCGAAGAATTGGAGCTGTTCTTCTCCAGACTTCAAGACCCAAGGCATCTGACAATTTACCCCCCAGTCTCCGCACCGAATCTCGACAAAATTTATAAGGAAGAGCATAACGAAGGGCCCGATGCACCGTTCTTAAATTACTTTCTGAGTGAGCTTTCAACCGTCATCACCTCAACACACGAGGTAGAAGCACAAGTCGAAGAATTCATTTTTCGATGCAATAGATATCTGTCCTTTAGAGATTACAGCACGGAATTAGATACAGCAGAACCTGCCGATCCGCGATCAGACATAGACGCTAAGATGCTTCAACTCGATAAGAAAAACCTTCATGTCAACGTCCTGAGCTTGGCTACAAAACAAAAAGTGTCGCTCGACTCGCTTTCTTCGGGCGAAAAGCAAATGGTGTCGCTATTTGCGAAGCTATTTCTCTACCCTAGAGAAAAGATTGTTCTTATCGATGAACCAGAATTGTCCCTTTCGTTGGATTGGCAAAAGCGGATTCTCGTGGACATTTTAGACGCTCCACTTTGCAAACAAGTCATTGCAATCACCCATTCGCCCTTCGTGTTTGATAATTCTCTTGAGGCATTTGCGGCTCCATTGCGCGTAGAGCTGGACACTGTATTCACTAAGGCTCCGCACGCCGATGACGATGATGCATCCAATGAGTGACGGTGGCGTGTCTGTGCACCAGTCGATGTTGGATCGTATGCGCGCAAGTCGGGGCAGCCCGGCAATACTGAAATTGAAGCTGGCTGCGTTGCGTTCGCGCCAACCAACGGTCGTCGTTCTGGGGTTTGAGGGGGTCGATGATAAGACGATTTACTCGCAATGGATTGGAAGGGTCAGGGGTAATTTGGCGTACGAACCGCTTCCCTGCGATGGCAAAGGAGGCGTTCTCAGTTTGATGGACGTCGTGTCGAGAGACGCGACCGGAATCGGCGCGAACGTGTATGGTTTCGTTGACCGGGATTTTGATGATTTGCGAAGCCGGCCGCCGAACCCTTTGTTATTTATGACCACGAGCTATTCCCCGGAAAACCTTCTGGTGTCCCGGCATGTTTTGTCCGCTCTGCTGACAAACGAATTTCACTGCCACGGAAGTCCCGCCGTGCGAGAGGCAATTTGTGATGCATTCGAGGCTACGTACAACGCTTTTCTTGGAGTCGTGAAGGCGGTGAACTTTCGTCTGTTTGCTGCTCGAAAACTGGGTATCAAGCTAGAGAACACTCTTCCGCCAAAGTTGAACCATAGGCTTTCGATTACGGTGGACAGCGTCGCAGACGCTGGCCTAATTGCAGAAGAGATTGTTCGCTATTCAGTAATGCCTGATGCTGCAAAGTTGTCCGAACTTGCCGCTGAGTTTGAACAACTTGATCCTAGCGAACGCTACCGGGGGCACTGGGCGCTCGCATTTTTTGAGCAATGGCTAAGATTACTCGTCATCGAGTACAAGAAGCCGGTCGCTCTGCTTTTTGCGGGTATTGAGAGAGCCAACAACGTCCGTGAAGCCGAGCTAGTGCGGTCAAACTTCGCATCGAAAAGTTTGATGCCTCCTGGCTTTGTCGAATTCATTGGGGCAATTGCTGGATAGCTCCATTCAATCCAACATCCGGGCTTTTTCGCCCCTATTTCGCACTGAAAAAGTTGAAATCGGGGTGGATTTCTGCGGGCCGAATTAGGTAAACCGCCACTCTGTCCTGCTGAGCTAGGGGGTCGCTTGGGGGTAAGCTGACGCCGCGCCCGCCTGTTTACAAGTCTCACAGTTTCCCCGCAATCCACAGCCAGCGTGTGCGGTGATAATCCCGCACATTGTCCACCCAGCCTTTGACCGTTGGCTGCACGAGATCCTGTGTGACGCGGAACCGCCAGGGCAGCCAGGGATAGTCCTTGAGCGCGATCCTCTCGGCCGCGAGCAGCGCCGCGCCGCGCCGTTTGAGATCGGGTTCCTGCTGCGCGCGCGCGAGCGCCGCATCGAAGGCGGGGTTGCGATAGCGCGCGTAATTGTTGCCGCTTTGCGATTGCAGCAGGTCGAGGAAATTGCTGGCGTCGTTGAAATCTGCCACCCACACCGCACTCGCGATGTCGTAGTTGCCGGTCTGCAGGTTGCGGTAATGAATCTGCTGGTCGACCGACTGGATTTCGAGGTCCACGAAGACGGCCTTGGCCATCGCCTGGAACACGGCGGCGACGCGCTTGTTGTCGGGATCGTGCGTGGTCTCGAAGGTGAGCGTGAGGTGGCGGTCCGGTCCGTAGCCTGCCTGCTGCATGAGGGACCGCGCGAGGTTCATGCGCGACGCCTGCGGCATCGTGCGGAAATCCATCGCCGCGCCGCCGGGATAGTTCGCCGTGCCCGGCGGCACGAAGCCGTAGGCGGGCGTATCGCCGAGTTTCAGCACAGTCTTCGTCACGATCTCGCGGTCGAAAACGAGGTTCAGCGCTTTGCGGACGCGCACATCGCCCAGCAGCGGCCGCGCGGCGTTCATCGGAAAATAGGAGAGGGCCAGAAACGGGCTTAAATGCAGCGCCGCCGGCATGTTGGTCTTGATCCATCCCATGCTCGAGGTCGGGATCGGTGTCTGGGTGTCAAGTTCGCCGGCGCGCAAGCGTTTGAGCGCGGTTTCGCTGTCCTCGATCGGATAATAGTTCACGACATCGATGCGCAGATGCGCCGCATCGTAGAACTTCGGATTGCGGATCAGGGTGAGACGGTCGTTCAGAACCCACGCCTTCGGAATGTAAGGGCCGTTCGCCACATAGTTCGCGACCTGCGCCCAGGTGTTGCCCTTTGCCAACAGCGTGTGGCGCGGCAGCGGATAGGCGGCGTCGTGCGTGAGCAGCTCCGGCAGAAAGGCGGCTGGGTGTTCGAGCGACACGACCAGTGTGCGGTCATCGGTGGCGCGTGTGCCCAAGGCAGATGGCGGCAGCTTGCCCTCGCTGATCGCGCGCGCATTCTTCATGACCCAGAGATTGTAGGCATAGGGTGCTGCGGTCTTCGGGTTCAGCAGGCGCTGCCACGCGAACACGAAATCCTGGGCCGTGACCGGCACACCGTCGGACCACAGATGCTGGCGGATATGAAACGTCCAGGTCTTCGCGTCCGGTGACATTTCCCAACCGGTGGCAGCGCCAGGGATCGGACGCGCCGCGGCATCAAGCGTGGTTAGTCCCATCAGAATATCGCCGAGCACGGTGGATTCGGCGACGGTGCTGATGAAGTGCGGATCGAGACTTTTGATCTCCGCGCCATTGCCTCGGTTGAGCGTGACGAGCGCCTCAGCCGGCGCGCAGAGCGCGGCGAATGCTGCAAAGAGAAGAATCGTGATCCGCGCCCACATGGCGCAAAGTTCTAGACGCTCGTGATCGTGCGGTCGAGGGACAGGAAGCGCGTGCGGTTGACGTTGATGTTGTTGCTGATCCAGCCCTTGACCTGCGGCGAGACCAGGTCGCGCGTCACGCCGAAATAGACGGGCGCTATAGCGGCATCGTCCAGCAGAATCTGCTCGGCCTGTTGCAGCAACTGCGCGCGCAGATGCGCATCGCGGGTCTGATCGGTCTGAGCGACCAGAGCGTCGAATTTCGGATTGGTGTAGAGGCCATAATTCATGTCCGGCGTCGCACTCTCGAACAGGAAGAGATAATTCTTCGCGTCGCGATAGTCCGCCACCCAGCCTGACCACGCGGCCTGAAAATCGTGGCGGCGCAGCACGGCGTAATGCACCTGCGTCTCCGACGGCACCAGGTGCACGTTCACGCCGATCTGCCGCCACATCTCCTGCAGCGCCACCGAGATGAGCTTCACCTCGGTCGTCATGATCATGCTGTAGTCGAAGGTCAGCGGATTGTTGGGACTGTAGCCGGCTTCCGCGAGCAGCGCGCGGGCCTTGTCGATACGTGCCGCCATCGGCGTTGCGCGATAGCCGAGCGTGGCCTTGCCAGGATAGCCCGGAATCCCCTGCGGGATGAGGGCATAGGCCGGCTGTTCGCCCGCGCGGCTGATGCGGCTGCACAAGACCTCGCGGTCGATCGCGAGCGAGAGTGCGCTGCGCACGCGCACATCGTCGAACGGTTTGTGCCGGACGTTGAACTGCACGTACTGGCTGAGGATGTAGGGCGAGAGGCGAAGCTCCTTCGCCATGTGGGCGCGCAGCCAGTCGATCTGCTGCGGGGCGAGGCTGTCGTCGACGACGTCGAAATCCGCGCTGCGGAAGCGCTTCAGCGCGGCCTGCGCGTCCTGCGTGGGATAGAAGAACACATTCTCGATCCCGACGTTGTCGCGATCGTAGAAATGCGGGTTCTTGACGAGTTGGATGTGGTCGTTCGGCACCCATTGCTTGAGCACATAGGGGCCGTTGGTGACCATGTTCTCCGGCCTCAGCCAGTCGTTGCCGTACTTCTCGACGACATGGCGCGGAACGGCGAAGGTGGCAAAATGGGTCAGGAACTCGGCGATGTATGGCACCTGGCAGTTGAAGGCGATCTCGAGCGTCCGGTCGTCGATCGCCCGCACACCGACCTGATCGACCGGCAACTTTCCTTCGGCGACCGCCCGCACGTTACGGATCGGATAGAGAATCGAAACATATTGCGCGGCGGTCTTCGGATCGGCGATGCGGCGGAACGAATAGACATAGTCCTGCGCCGTGACCGGAACACCGTTCGACCAGTGATGATCGCGGAGCTTGAATGTGTAGACGAGTCCGTCAGGGCTCGCCGAATAACTCGTGGCCGCGCCGAACGTGGCGTTGCCGGCAGCGTCCTCGGTCATCAGGCCTAAGAACATGTCGCCGACGATGTTGTATTCCCATTGGCCCTGCGCCTTGTGGGGATCGAGCGTGTCGGGCTCGGCGCCGTTACCGCGGTTGAGCGTCTTGCCGTCGGCAGTCGACAGCGTAAAGCCCTGACCGCGGAAGCCCCACGCTCCCGCGCCGGCAACAGCTGCGGCGCCGACCGCCAAAGTGGCGCGGCGCGTCAGCCGATTTCGATTGGATTGCACCATCGGCTATGCTCCAATCACGCGAACCTTAATCAAACCTTTATGCGGGCCTCTCGCGCGTGCCTCTATTAAACATTGAACGGGTGAACGGGTTATGAACTTGCGGAGAAGCGCGGCCGCGTTGGTCTTTTTGATGTCCACGCCGCTGGTTGCGCAGGCCGATCCGCGCGACGACGCGTTGCATGCGCTCGACGAATGCGCCACGACGACGGATGAGCATGCGCGCGTCGTCTGCTACGACAGGATCGCCCCGCAGCTGAAGGCCGCGCTCGGTGCGCCCCATAAGCCGACCGAGGCAGAACAGAAATCGTGGTTCGGCTTCGATATCGGTAACATTTTCGGCTCCGCGCCCGCCCAGCAGACGACGCCGCAGCAATTCGGCAGCGAGAACCTTCCGGCGCCGCCGCCACCGGCCGGGGAACCTCCGCCGCCCGGTCCGATCGACAGCATCACGGCAAAGGTTACCAATTACGCGATCGATCCCTTCGGCAAGTTCGTGATCTTCCTGGATAACGATCAGGTCTGGCAGCAGCTGCAGGGCGACACCGAGCACGCCAGCTTCCACAAGGGCGGTGGCGATACCGTCTCGATCTCGCGTGGCTTTATCGGCAGCTACAATCTGCAGATCAACGACTCGAACAAGCTGTTCAAGGTCAAGCGCATCAAGTGACGGGATCGTGCTCGGCCACGAAATGGCCGAGCGCGACTTCGAGGAGCTGCGGCCGGTACTGCTCCGCGCCAGGGTCGTCGATCATTCTGGATTTCAGGAAGATAAGCTGCGAGCGGGTGTCGAGCGGAGAGGGCAGTTCGCCGGTATGACGGACGTAAGTCTTCTCCCGCTCCTGTTTGGGATCGGGAACGGGCACCGCTGCGAGCAGCGCCTTCGTATAGGGATGACGCGGGTCGCTATAGAGCGCGTCGCGGCCGGCAAGTTCCACGATGCGGCCCAGAAACAGCACCATAACGCGATGACACAATCTGCGCACGACAGAAAGGTCGTGGCTGATGAAGATCAGCGACATCGCGGTCTCGCGCTGCAGGCGGATCAACAGGTCGACGATCTGCGCCTGAATCGAAGCGTCCAATGCGCTCACGGCCTCGTCGCAGATCACGAGCCGGGGTTCGACGATCATGGCGCGCGCGATGCCGGCGCGCTGGTTCTGTCCGCCGGAAAACTCGTGCGGATAGCGGTTGATCCAATGCGGATCCAGGCCGACCTGCTCCATCATCTCGCGCACGCGCGAGACGGTCTCGGATTTCGGCAAATACGGTCTCAGCGCGCGTAGCGGCTCGGCGATGGATTCGCCGATGGTCATGCGCGGATCGAGGCTCGCCAGCGGATCCTGGAACACAATCTGAAAGTCTTCGCGAAGTCTGCGAAGCTCACCGGGTGGCAAGGCCCCGAGATCGCGGCCAAGCCACAAGACCGTTCCGGCCGTCTCCGGAATAAGCTTCAATACGGCTCGTGCCAGTGTCGATTTTCCGCAGCCGGACTCGCCCACAATGCCAAGCGTCTCGCCCTGGCGCAGCGAAAAGCTCACCCCATCCACCGCGCGCAATTCCCGGCCGTGCCAGGCATCGTCCGAAATCGCAAAGCGGACCTCGAGGTCCTCGACATTCAAGATGGTTTCGCCCCCGGTTCCGCCGGCGGGATCGGGCCCAGGCCGGTCGATGCGCGGCATCGCGTCGAGCAGCGCCTTGGTATAGCTGTGCTGCGGGCGATAGTAGATGTCGTCGACCGGACCGGTCTCCACGATTTCGCCGTTCCGCATGACGGCAACTTTGTCGGAAATGCCCGCGATGACGCCCATGTCGTGGCTGATCAGCACGATCGATGTCCCAAGCTCGGCCTTCAGATCGCGCATGATGTCGAGAATGTCCGCCTGTACGGTGACGTCGAGCGCCGTGGTGGGCTCGTCCGCGATCAAGAGGTCCGGGCCGCAGACGACCGCCATCGCGATCATCACGCGCTGGCGCATGCCGCCGGAAAGTTCGTGCGGATATTGCTTCATGCGCCGGGGGCCATCGGGCATGCGGACCATCTCGAGCACTTCGAGTGCGCGCTTCTCGGCTTCGCCCTTCGGCAGGCGCTCGTGGATGCGCAGGCCTTCCATGATCTGCGCGCCGATCTGCATGTGCGGCGTGAGGCAAGTGAGCGGATCCTGAAAGATCATGGTGATCTTCGAGCCGCGCAGCCGGTTGAGCGCATCGGATGGCGCGCCCAAGATTTCCCTGTCGCGATATTTCACGCTGCCGGTGGCACGGCCATTGGTGGACAGAAGACCCAGCGTCGCGAGGAAAAGCTGGCTCTTGCCAGAACCGGATTCGCCCACCACGCCGAGGCATTCGCCCGCGCCGATGTCGAGGCTCACTTTTCTTACGGCATGAACATCGCCATCCGGTGTCGCGAACCGCACATCGAGGTCTTTGATCTCCAGGATCGCCATCTCTAGCGGTCCTTCGGATCGAGGGCGTCGCGCAGGCCGTCGCCGATGAAGTTGAAGCAGAAAAGCGTGATCGCCATGAATGCCGCCGGGAACAGCAGCATCCAGGGTGCGGTCTCCATCTGCTCCTTGCCGTCGGCGATAAGCACGCCCCATGACGTCAGCGGCTCCTGAATGCCGAGACCAAGGAAGGACAGGAAGCTCTCCGCGAGAATGACGGCGGGAATCGTGAGCGTCACATAGACGATGACGGGCCCCAGCAAGTTCGGCACGATATGGCGCAGAATGATGTGGAACGTGCCAACGCCCCCGGCGCGCGCCGCTTCGATGAACTCCTTCTGCTTGAGGGAGAGAGTCTGGCCGCGCACGATCCGCGCCATGGTCAGCCACTCGATCGCCCCGATCGCAACGAACAGCAGATAGAAGCTGCGGTGGAACACGACCATCAGGATGATGACGAGGAAAATGAACGGCAGCGCATAGAGCACATCGACCACACGCATCATGAGCGCATCGATCCTGCCGCCGAAATAGCCGGCGATCGCGCCGTAGGCGATGCCGATGACGAGGCTGACCAGCGTGGCGACGAGCCCGACCGACAGCGAAACACGCGCGCCATAGAGCACGCGCACGAACAGGTCGCGGCCGAGATTGTCGGTTCCGAACCAGTGCGTTCCGCCGGCATCGCAGGCCATCGCGCTGTGCCACCAGTTCGGCGCGCAGGAGATCAGTGTGTAGTCCTGGGCATCATAGGCGTATTGAGACAGCAAAGGTGCGAATACCGCCATCAGCGCGATAACGAAGAGAACCGCCATGCTCAGAACCGCGGCGCGATTGCGCAACAGCCGCCGCCTGGCGTCGCCCCAGAGGCTGCGTCCCTGCACGTCCTGCGCCTTGCGCATGACGGCCGAGACGTCGCCGGTGATGCCGTTTGCCATCATGCGCGGTAGCTCACGCGCGGATCGAGCACGGCGTAGAGAATGTCTGCGAGCAGGTTCAGAAGGATGATGAAGGCGGCATAGAAGATCGTCACGCCCATGACGAGGGTGTAGTCGCGGTCGACGGCCGCCAGTACGAAATAACGTCCGATCCCCGGTAGGCCGAAGATCTGTTCGACGATCAGTGAACCGGTCACGAGCTGTGCGATCGCAGGTCCTAGATAGCTGACGAGCGGCAGCAGCGCGGCGCGGAGGGCATGGCGCGTCACGATGACATGCTCCGGCAGGCCCTTGGCGCGCGCTGTGCGCACATAGTTGGAGTGCAGCACCTCGATCATGCTGCCGCGCACGAGCCGCGCGACGATCGCGATTTGCGGCAGGGCGAGTACGATCACCGGCAGGATCATGTTGCGGAGTGCGCCGCCATTCCATCCCGCGACCGGGAGTGTGAGATTGATCCCGAAAAAGTGCAGCCCGTAGACGCCGAACACGAGCGTGAGCGCGGGTGCGGTCACGAAATTGGGGATCGTGATGCCGAACATCGCGATGCTCATGATCGAATGATCCGTCAGCTGGTTCTGCTTGAGCGCCGCGGTGACGCCGAGCCCGATCCCGAAAAGCAGGGCAAGAACGGTGGCGGAGATGCCGAGCGTGGCGCTGACAGGCAATCCGGCTTCGATCAACGCGCCGACCGTGAAGTCCTTGATCTTCAGCGACGGCCCGAGATCGCCATGGGCGAGGTGATCCAGATAGAGCAGGTATTGCTGCCAGACAGGCTTGTCGAGGTTATAGGCGGCTTCGACATTGTGCTCGATTTCCGGCGGCAGGCGGCGCTGGTTGTCGAACGGCCCGCCGGGCGCGAGCCGCATCAGGAAGAAGGTGAGCGTAATGATGACGAGCAGGGTCGGAACCGCGCCCAGCATCCGGCGCATCGCGTAGGAGATCATCTATTGCTCGCCTCTCCCCGCAGCGCGCGGAGAGCTCCTGTCCGATTCGGAGCGTCCATGACAGTGGCAGGTCTGTCAGCGCGCTCAAGCGGGGCATTCTTCCGGGAGAAGCTTTCGGAATCGTGAGTGTTCGTTGCCGAACAGAGGTCTTAACGGCCCGTCCAGGCCCGCCAACGTGGTGCGATGGCGTCGCCATGGGAGCGCCACCACGCGTCATCGACGGCGAAAGCGGTCGAGAAATTGGCCGGTTCCGTGGGCAGGAAGGGCCGCATCAGGGTCCCCAGCTCCGGATTCTTGCCCACCTGCGCTAGGGCAGATCGTCGCGCCGGGCCATAGGGCACCCATTCCGAGACGCGCGCCAGTTGCGGCGCCGCGGTGGCAAAGCGGATGAAATCCATCGCCATGTCCCGCTTTGGGTCGCCTTTCGGTATGGCGAAGACGTCGAGCTCGTAAAGCTGGCGATCCCAGATGACGCCAATCTGCTGGTGATGCTGGGCGGCAGCGAAGCCGTCGCCGTTCAGCACCGTGGCGAATGCGGCCCGGCCGTCGCCCAGCATGGCGACGGCTTCGCTGGATTTGTCCGTCCACACGATGGAAGCGCGGATGGTGCTGAGCTTCGCGAGCGCCCGGGTCACGCCGTCGGGCGACGACAACACCTTATATATGTCGCGGGGCGCCACGCCGTCGGCCAGAAGCGCCAGTTCGAGATTGTATTTCGGGCTCGTGCTCTTCATCGCGCGAAAGCCGGGGTAGTGCATCAGATCGAAGAAATCGTGAAGCGAAGAGGGCGGATGCGCCGCAAACCGCCCGGGTGCAAAGGCTATTGTCTGGCTGTAGACGACGCTGCCGACCCAACAGGGTCCGAGCGCGTTTGGCACGAAATCGGCGGCGGCCGGTTCGCCGTTGGCGCCGGTTGGGAGCGTGGCCGTGTCGATATGTTCGAGAAGGCCCGATTGGCAAGCCGCGATCGCATCCGGCAGTTCCATGTCGATCACGTCCCAGCCATAGCGCTTTGAGGCGACGCGCGTGCGCAATTCGTCGAGTCCGCCATCATATTCCGCGATGCGCAGGTCGACGCGGGTCTGCTGCCCGTAGGGGAAGAACAGCGCGCTGGCCTGCGCACGCCCATAAGGGCCAGCCCAGGTCACGGCCGTAAGGACCGGCCGCTTGGCGAACAGGACGAAATAAGCAGCGACGCCAATCGCAAGAAGCACTGCCGCCGCTATAAGATATCTGCGTTTCATCTCGTCCTCAGTGGATACCAAACATGTTCTTGAGCGCTTCGCCAAGATTTTTGTGCTTCTTACTCTCGGGCGACTCCGGCTTTTCGCCCGCCGGTTTGCCGAACATGCCCTTGAACGGCGCGCGGCCAGCTTCGAGATTTTGGATGACGCCGTTCACGAGACTTTCGACATCCGCCCTGTAGCGCAGATGACGCCAGGGCCCCGAGATGTGGAACGGCACGCCGATGTCGAATTTTTCATGCGCGACGGAAGCTGTTGTCGCCGGCACCATCCGGAAATCGATCGTGCGATTTCCGATGTCCACCGTTCCCGCGCCGCTCGCGTGCAGCACCGGTCCGGCCATGTGGAAATCGTTGCTGTCCAGCACGCCATTGGCGAGCGTAAAGCTGGCTCCCAAATCCGCGTAATCCGTGAATGAGTCCGCATTCACGCTCGTCCCAAGCAGATGCTGGATGCTGCGGGCGACCTTGCCGAGATTGACGCCGCGCAGCCGGCCGTCGCGGAAATCGATCGATCCCGTGCCGTTCAATCCGCCCATGATCGCGCGGGCTGTGTTGCCGCGCGACGAGACGTCGAGCGCGATGATGCCTGTTCCTTCGATCTGCCGCACCCCGATGCTGTCGGTGAGGAATGGTGCAAGAGCGACATGCTCGAACCGCAGGGTGTTGCGATAGGCGGGCAGGGCGCCGCTGGCGTCGACTTCAAGCCCAGCGCTGCCTTTGCCGCCATAGAGCGTCATCGGATCGAGCCGCGCTTTCAGTCGCCCGTCCGCAAGCGATACCGCGATGTGCGCTTTATCGATCGTCAACTTCCGAACGGTGAGCTTTCCCGTGTCGAGCGTTACATCGGCATCCAGCTTGTTCAGAAGCCCGAGCGTGATGGGCTTGTCGCTCCATTCTTCGCTATTGCGCGGACGAGTTGGCGCGCGCGGCGGTGAAGGCCGCTCGATATAGGGATTGATGTCGAGCCGGCCGGCCCGCAGCGCGCCGCGAATGGCGGACCTCTCCCCGCTTGTGTCGAGCTTCACGGCACCGGTGATCGTCGCGCCGTCGAGCGTCAGTTTAAGATCGGAGAGTTCAGCCGTCTTGTTGTCACCGTGAAAGCTGCTGCGGAGAGAAAGCGCGTTGAGGCCTCCCGTGTCGGGCAGTTTTGCGCCCAGCCATAGCGCGGCTTTGCGCGCCGACGGCGCCTCGATGTCCAGTGCGCCCGTGCCGCTACCCTCGGGGCTGACGGTGCCGTTGAACCGGGCGCGCAGCAGATCGGAGGCGACGGATATGTCGAGGTTTGTTGGCTGGTCCCTCAGCAGCAACGCCGGAGTACTAAGTTTCGCCTGGACGCTGACGCGGTGGCCGCCATGATCGAACGTGGCGTCGAGCGCGGCCGGCTGATCGAACGCTGTGAGGGACACCGCTGCATCCACATCGTCGAATTTCCGGTGGCTCTCTGTGCGGGCATTGTCGTAGGTGATCTTGCCGCGAACCAGCTTCAATCCGGAGACGTGCGCCTTGAACCGCCATTGCGGTGGCGCTGGGCTCTTCGCAGCGCCTTGTGCCCGCGGGAGTGTCCAGTTCGCGTGCCCTTGCGCATCGACCTCGAGCGCGATGACGGGCCGGTCCAGCACGATGGTCGACACTTCGATCCGTCCCCCCAGCAACGGCGAAAGCGCCACACCGACGCGGACATCGCCGGCAGTCACCATCGCCGGCGCACGGCCATGTGGCATGTTCGCGAGCGCTACGTCGTCGGCCTGCACGCCGGGCACTGGAAAAAGTGTGAAATGCAGCGCCCCCCGGATCGTGAAGGGACGACCGGTGGCCCGGCCGACGGCGGCCTCGATCGGGGTTTTGTATGCGTCCGCCGGGATGAGAAAGGGCAGCGCCAGCCCAAGCGCCACGATGGCGGCGCCAGCCGTCAGTCCATAGCGGAGGCCGCGTTTCATGGGCCGATCATATGGTCCGGCAAGGGTTTCCGCACAACGCCGCCAAAGCCTTGATTTTGCGGGATGACACCCCTAGTTTCCCGCCCCTTCAACGCGTGCAGTTGTAGCTCAGATGGTTAGAGCGCCGGATTGTGGATCCGGAGGTCGGTGGTTCGATCCCACCCAACTGTACCAGTCGCGCACCGATTTCCCCCAGATGCGTTTCGGTTCCGCGCGAAAGGGCCGAAAGCTCGCAGGCGTGTGTGCTCAGCCTCGCATGACGTGAGCCAGTATCAGCGAAGATCTGCGATCTGTTTCCAGAATTTTCTGCGGGACCGCGGGCACCTCCACATTGGGGAGAGGCTGGCGGCGCCGTCGTTCTCGGTTGAGAATTGCCGGCGCCTCGTCCCACGGCAACGCCTCGCGATCGTAATATCCGATTTCTATTCGATCGCGTTCCAAGAACGACAAGGAATGGGTATTGGGAATAATTTGTATTGCGAGTGTAGCCGGCTGCAATCCCGGCTGTACCTGTTTTGGCTTGCCTCTTGCGAATAAAAGGTGGCCGGGCGAGGATTCGGCAACGTGCGTGCTACGCGTTTGATTTGAGGGTTGTCATGCGAATTTTTTCTGGCCTCCTGTTGCTAATGATGTTCGTCGCGTTGCCAGCGCACGCCAAGGCCTTGGATGGAAACGCCTGTCCGCGGCCAGCCGCCGGTAGCGTTGTGGAGCGTCCAGCCGACCTATACAGCAAAAACGGCACGCTCGAGGTCGCGCTCGGCTATTATACGTCCGTCGACGATGCGGGGCACACGCTCTTCTGCTTTGCGACGCCCGACGGAGAGGAGTCGCCTACCTTGCATGTTAACCCGGGCGACACGCTGAAGGTTACGCTGACCAACAACATTCCGCCCCCCATCGGGGGTCCGGCCGAGCTGATGTCGAACGCAACGACGACCTGCAACGACGCGACGATGACGGCCGCGTCGGTAAACATGCATTTTCACGGGACCAACGTGGCGCCGAAGTGCCATAGCGATGAAGTCATCCATACATTGATCAATTCCGGCGAGACTTTCACCTACGCGATAAAGATTCCGGGAAATGAACCGCCGGGCCTGTACTGGTACCACCCGCACGTCCACACGCTCAGTGAAGCCGCGCTCCAGGGCGGCGCCAGCGGCGTGATTGAGGTGGAAGGTATTGCGAACCTTCAACCCGCCGTGTCCGGCTTGCCCGAGCGCATTCTTGTGATCCGCGATCAACTTCTGGCGAATACGGCCGCTCAAAAGCCGGCAGGGTTTCCGCCGACGTGGGACATATCGCTGAACTATGTGCCCATCGTCTATCCAGACTACGTTGCGCCGATCCTCCAGACCGTCGCCGGCGAACAGGAATTCTGGCGCGTGACAAATGCGTCTGCGAACACGGTCGCAGACCTTCAAGTGCAGTACGACCAGAAGGCGCAAAACCTCCAGGTCGTGGCGTTCGACGGTGTTCCAACTGGGTCACAGGACGGCAAGCGCCAGGGCACGATCGTCACGCAGAAGGACATTCTGATTCCGCCTGGTGGCCGGGCCGAATTCATCGTTACCGCACCGTCGAAGCATGTGAAGACCGCCCAACTCATCACGGAGAATATCGACACGGGCCATTTCGGCGACAAGGACCCAGAACGCGTTCTCGCAGACATCCAGAACACCGCTGCGCCAGTCGGTCTCCAACGCCTGGCGAAGCAGTCGGGACCGCCGAACCGGCAACGCTTTGAACATCTCGCGGATCTGAAACCGACAGCGGAACGGCTGCTGTATTTCTCGGAAGATCAGGACGGGAACTATTTCATCACGGTTGACGGGCAGAACCCGGAAGTCTTCGATCCCAACAATCCGCCAGCGATTATCACGACGCAGGGCGCGGTCGAGGACTGGACCATCCAAAATCGCACCGCGGAGGTTCACGAATTTCACATTCACCAGATTCACTTCCTGGTGACGGCCGTCAACGGCACACCGATTTCGAAGAAAAAGCAGCAGTTCTACGACACCTTCCAGGTCGACTACTGGCTTGGCGGCGGCGATTACCCGAGCATCACGGCGCGGATGGATTTTCGTGGACCGACGATCGGTGACTTCGTCTATCACTGTCACATTCTCAAACACGAGGATCGCGGCATGATGGCGATCATTCGCGTGCAAAAGGCGAAGTCCTGAGCAGGGCCGGTCAGGCGACGTCCACGGGGTCCGACGTGATCGCGGTCCGTGACGCGAGATCGCCGATTTTCGACGCGTAGTCTTTGTAATGCGGCGTCGCGCGGTGTGCTTGTAATGGGTAGCCGGCTTCACGCGCAAATGGGAGACGCGAACCGGACACTAAGGCATGTCGGAGGACGGACTATCGTGGTCAACATCCCGATGATCCCTCAATGATCTGGGTCGCGATAGATTGGCGGTGGATCGCCGCCGTTGGGAACGTGCACATTTGCGGGCTCGTCCTCGTATTCCCGTTGGCCGTCGAGATCGAAACCCTCGAATACGCCTTTCTTGACGCAGAGCGCGGTGGCGAGGTCGATGACGACAGCCTTGTTGCTTGCACAGGGCAGGAGCGTCGGACTGTTCCTGCGCGAACGGCTGTGTGCCCAACGCCCGGCGTATTTGGACCGACTTGTGTGGTCTGCGAAGTCGATTGTGTTATGCGGTGGCGGCGAGATCCAATGTGAGCTGCAAGCTGCCCGCTCGCTTTCGGTCAGTTTTGGATAATTTTGCGGGCTACAATCGAGGGGGTTCTGTTGCAACCCTTGAGACGGAGCCGAATTTTCTCTGGACCTGAGCGATGGCGGCAAGACGAAATGACTGTAGTCGGGCCAGCGTTGCGTCTGCGGCGGCAACGATGGTCTGATTTTCGGCTTTGGTTTGGCTGCGGGGCGCAAAAACAGGAGGGTCTCACGCTCTTGAGGGCGGGAAATGTGTGGCGCGAGGGCCATGCGTAACAGGACCGAAACGACGACCGCGTGTGCCAGCAGAACGGCTATCGCACAAACCATACGATACGCGCGCGGCTTCATTAGGGGTCCCGATACTTCCAATAGTGCGCCGCCGAGCAACGGGGCCAAACAGCGCGAGGGTCGCTGCTGCGACGCGGTGAATTTTCCGGCACTCCATTGGTCGCGCGTTGTTCCACGCCAGCCGCACCGTTACGGCTCGCCCTGCTCTACCGGCGTTGCTTGCGTCCAGTCGTCAGCCCTGCGTTGGGCCTGCTTTCTGGTTTCGTCGTTGAGCGTGGCGTCGAGTTTGCTTCTCAAATCGGGCGCGATATCGGGGAGCCCGAGTGCGGTGCGATACCCATTCCCGTCGTATAACAGCGACCATTTTGCCGCTTCTACCGGGTCGTTATCGACGCCGAGCCCATCCACATAAAGTCTGACAGCCTCTGCCTGCGCTCGCGCGAAGCCGGCGTTGGCCGCGCGCAGGATCCATTCCGCGCCCTCTTTATTCATGGCTGCCGCGTTCGAGCCATCATGTTCCTCTTTCGCGAGGACGAGCAGGCACAGCCCCAGGCCATATTGGGAAATTTCGTATCCGCGACGGCTGGCGAACTTCCGCAGCATCGGCACAGCAAGGTCGCAACGGCCCTTGAGGCGCAAGTCTTCGGCGGCTCCTTCGGCGTCGTCGTTTGGATTGCTCCTAGGAGCCTTGCTCTTCTTGGCGTCGGGCGGTCGATCGCCGCTTGGCCTGCCACTTCCAGGCATACCACCGCCCGGCATGCCGCCACCGCTCGGCATACCTTGCGCCAAGACTGGCAATGCGAAGCCGACCGCGATGAGAGCGGCAACGACGGCTCCGGTCATCTTCCTTCGCTCTTTCATCAGACCTCACAATGTTTGCGCACGTTCCGACATTCGCTGGCGGCGAGCTTGTAGCGATCATCTCGATACGGGCGATCGGATGACACGCGGAAAAATCGCGACGGTGGCAGAACCACGCAACAGTTTGCTTTCGAGGACTAAATGGTTGAACGGTTCGTCGGCAAGATGCGCGCTTCAACACATTTGGAAATATTGTAATCGTCGGTATCAAGATCGTACGGCACTGTGTTCGGGCCTGCGAATTCCAGTGTTTCAACCGCTCGTGTTCCGGCCCGTTACTGTTTTAGTTGTTTGCAGGAAGAGACAGGCCACTCCCTCCGGGGTTATGAATTCTGCACGGCGCTTCCCACGTTATGTCGGCTGTGAGCCAGGCTTCAGCCTGCGAGGTCAGGAGATCTCTTGATTTCCCGACGCTATCTGAAGAGGAGCCGGCCGCGGATTGATGGGTGAGATGCGCATGTTTGCGCTTCCGTCATCCGCGCCAAGGCGCAGCCGAGTTTGAGCCGCTGTCGGAGGAGTTGAAGATGAGCTTTCTTGTCTTAGGCGACGTGTTGCTGCACGGGCTTACGTTTCTTCTTGTCGTGGTTACGATCCTGCTTGGAGAACCGAAGGAGGAATGGATCTGCAGGCTCCGGGGTCACTTCGTGGTATGGCTATTGATTTTGAACGCGCTGCCAATCGTTTCTTACGGCCTGCTGCCGTTTCTTCTCCCGAACGATGATGCTTTGGCGTGGTCGATGTGGGATTTCCCCTTATCGACGTCACATCCTGTCAGGCTGATCCCCGCCATCGTGACCGACCCGTTTTCGGGGGAAGCCGCAAAATCTCTGTGCGAGCCTTCTCTGGGTGGTACTGAAGCAGCCGATTGATCAGCCAGTTGGGGATGACGCCGGCCAGACGACCGATGCGATGAGTCCTGCGCCGCTTGCATTTTCGAGAACGAGCTTGGCGCCTTGCATCGTCGCGATACCCGCCGCGATCGACAGGCCGAGACCGGCGCCACCCGTCTCGCGGCTGCGCGAGGTCTCCAGGCGCGAAAACGGTTCGAGCACCGTATCAAGCATGTCGGCCGGAATGCCCGGGCCGTTGTCCGCGACCGATAGCGAGACCGCGTGTGGCGTGTTTTCGATTTCCACCCGCACGCGATCGCCGAACTTCAGGCCGTTTTCGATCAGGTTGCGCAACAGCCGCCGGACGAGCAGGGGTTGGATGCGCAAGACGGTTCGCGGTCCGTCGACATAGATCGCATCGCGCCCGAGGTCGCGGAACTCCTCGACGACACTGTCGGCGAGCGCGCCCACCTCGACGAATGCGAATTCTTCACGCGAGTGTCCGATCCGCGCTAGGTCCAGGATCTCGTCCACCATGCGTTTCATGTCGTCGATGGTCTCGATCATCTTCTCGCGCTCGGTATCCGACTCGACGCTTTCCGCGCGGATGCGCAGCGCTGCCAGTGGCGTGCGCAGATCGTGACCGAGCGCGCCCAGGATACGGTCCTTCTCGCGCAACAACTCGCTCACGCGCTGCGTCATGCCGTTGAAGGACCGGATCGCAGCACGGACGTCGGGAGGCCCGCTTTCAGGCACCGGCTCGGGCGGTTGCCCCGGTGCGAGGTTTTCCGCCGCGGTCGCGAGCCGCATCATGGGGCGTGCCAGCCGCATCGCAAGAACCAGCGCTACCGTCAGCACGATGACGAACAAAATCAGCTCCGCCAGAAGCAGCCGCTCCAGAAAATAGGCAGAGGGACGGAGCGAGAAAAACTGCCCGTTGATCCAACTCCCGTCGGGAAGCTGGATCGAGAGCGCGATGATCTGGCGCTCTCGGGGCGGCGGCCCGGGCCGGTCGAACGAACCGAACTGGGACAGGTGCGGTGGAGGTAGCATACCGGGGGGCGGCAATGGACCAAATCCTGGCATCATTCCGAACGGTGGAAACGAAACATTCTGATGGGGGGAATTGGCAAAGCCGATACTCGATGCGCGCACCGCACGCGTCTTGACGCCTGCCTTCCGCAAGGCGATGCGCAGCTTCGTCTCTAGATCGTTCTCGCGCGTCAAATGGAAACGGTCGATCGCACTCACCGTATCGATCAGGAAATGCTCGTCCGGGTGGATGAAGCGCCGCGCGATGTCGAACCGCTCTTGCGGCCTCGCGTTCTCGATGTCACGGGCGACGGACGCGAATTGCTCGACGGCAGGCTGAACGGCGTCCAAGAGGCGCCATCGATCGCGCTCATTGACGAGCAGCAGGAAGCTCACGCCTTGGGCGAGCAGCAACGCTGCGGACACCAATAGCACCGTCTGTCCGAACGTACCTCGGAAGAAAAATGTTCTATCGAAGCCGCTCACAGCTGCTGGACATCAACCGACAGGATGTAGCCGCCGCCCCACACGGTCTTGATGTAGGTGGGTGTGCGCAGGTCGGGTTCGATCTTTCTTCGGATGCGGGCGACCTGGTTATCGATGCTGCGGTCGAATTGTCCGCCCTCGCGTCCTGACGTGACCTCGATGAGCTGGTCGCGCGTCAGAACGGTCTTGGGGTGCAACAGGAACTGAAGCAGCAGCCGGAACTCGCCGGTCGACAACGGCGTACGCACGCCGTGCTCGTCGACCAGTTCCCGCTCGGCGGTCTTCAGCGTCCAGGTACCGAATGCAAAGGAACGTGCGTCCGGCAGACGCTGGCTCTTGGGCATGCTGCGTGCGCGCCGCACGATCGCCTTCATGCGCGCGAGCAGCTCGCGCGGATTGAACGGCTTGACCACATAGTCGTCTGCACCGACTTCGAGCCCCACGATACGGTCGGTGTCGTCCGATCTCGCGGAGAGCAGGATGATCGGAACGTCGATGCCGGTGCGTATGTGGCGGCAGAGGCTGAGCCCGTCTTCGCCCGGCATCATGATGTCGAGAACGATGAGGTCGAAGACATGACGCGCGATCTGACGGCGCGCCTCCGCCACGTTCGCCGCTTCGACCACGCGGCACTGGTTTCGCTGAAGGTACTTCGCCAGCGGCTCGCGCACGGCGCGTTCGTCTTCCACAATCAAGATGTGCAAACCTTGGTCGGTCGCATGAGCGGTCCGCAAGGCGGTGGCGATCATTGTCAAAAACGTGTGCCGTTCTTAATTGCGAGACCCAACCTGCTATTGCAGCCGGGTCACTAGCAAGCGTTACCTTCGTTCACTTTGGGAAATATTGTAACCAATCGTAACTGGCTGCGGATCACGCAACGTCGCGCGCCTCAAATCGCCACGAAGCGAGCGCCCCTGTCGCCGGCCGTTACATCATGAAGTTTTTGATCATAGACCGTGAGGGTCCGAACGGTTTGAAGTCGGCGTGCGGCCGTTCAACGCCGCACATGCTGTCCCCTTCACCAACCCCCGCAAGCAGACAGCATGTGGCGCCAGGAGTCCCCCCTCCTGGCGCCATTCTCTCTCCCGGTAGGTGGGGGTTAAGCGGAGAGAGATACCGTACTGCCGACGGAGTTGTTGCCGGCAAGCGTGTTCAGGAAAGCCAGGATCGATGGGGACGATCCGTTTGTGCTTCCGCTGTTGCTCTGCCCTTGCTGTTCGATTGCTTTCTCGAAGTCCGAAGCGCTCAGTGAACCGCTGCCGGACGAATCGAGAGCGGCGAAATCCGAGTCGGCCTCCGCCGTCGTTCCCCCGTTCGAGGTCACGAAGCTTTCGAACTCGCCCTGGCTGACGCCACCATCGCTGTCGGAGTCCATCGTCTGGAGCAACGTGCTCGCAGCGTCCGACGCCGAATGTGCACCGTGCATCCCAAGATGATGCCCGCCGCCCATGCCACCAGGTGGCGGACCGCCGGGTGGAGGACCGCCTGGTGGAGGACCCTGCGGCGCGTCGCTCTGGAGCGTGCTCTCGCTGATGCCGCTGTCGCCCGAGGAATCGAGCATCGAATAGAGCTGGTCGGCTTGGTTCTGTGTGCCGCCCTGCTGTTCGATGTAGCCCTCGAGTTCGGATTGCGACACCGAGCCATCGCTGTCCGAATCCATCGCCGTAAACAGGCTCTGGACGGCATCGGACGAGGACGGATCGCCGGTGTGCGAAGTGCCGCCGCCGGATTGCTGTTGCTGCATTCCGATCAACGTGCCGAGGATCATGCTGCTGAGGCTTGGTTTGTTCGGTCCGGTCAGCGAAGTATCGCTGCCCGAGACCGGGGTGGTTGAACCCGACCCCGTATCGTCGCTTGTAGTGGAAGTGGACGATGCGGAGGTCGTGTCCAGCCTTGAAAGCAGGGACGACAGCATTTGCGATAGACTCGCGCCGCTGTGCGACCCCACGCCAGCTATGGACATGGTAGTCTCCTTTCAGATTCCGCTCGCGGTATGCGAACGGCCTTGGTGGAGCAGCATGTTCTGGGCCGTTGCGCCCGCGGTGATCTGGCGGGAAGCGGCGTCACGCAACTGTCCTTGATACAAATCAATTACAAAGCCTGCCGGAATTTCCCGGTGGGAATTTTCTTCCGCACGAAAATGAACGCACGCGGCCGCGGATTTGAGCGCGCTGACAGGTGCTTCCGGCGGATGATGTGGGTGCTCGCTATTTGGCGCAGCTGGACCCTACGCAAGCTGGGGCGCCGCGGTACCGCCGCCGCCCAGGCGGGGCCAAGAGAAGTCAGAGTCGATTGAATTGCTCCTGACGCTTCCGCACCAGCAGAGCAGAGTTCGCCGTCGGCTGCATGCCGCACCACTCCAATTTCATCGAACCGCGATCCTCGAACGGCCGCATGAAACCCGCCGCGCCGCGCCGCAAATTGGCGCGGCTAGCATTCTCCGTTGCCGCCGAAGAGGCTTCCCGGCACCTTTTTTGGCGCTCTGAATCATCGGCGCGCCGTCGGCCACATGGTCGCGTCGGGAAAATGCGTTTGCGCGGCGGGATCGTCGCCTCCGATACCGTTGGCGGCAAGCGCCAGCCGGGCAAGAGCAGGAAGAGACTTCGCGCCTGTCTTTCGCATTATGGATGCGCGGTGGCTCTCGATCGTGCGTTGGCTTATGCCGAGATCGGCTGCGATGTTCTTGCTGGGTTGACCGGCGAGCACAAACTCCATGATCTGATGCTGACGGGGCGTTAGCCTCGCAATCTGTCGAGCAGCGCATTCCCGCCATGCGGACAAGCGGGTTGCGTCGGCTGACTGATCGAGCGCCCGGTTGATGCTGGCGACCAACTCGTTGTGGCCGATGGGTTTCTCGATGAAATCCGAGGCTCCAGCCTTCATCGCTTCGACGGCCATTTGCACGTCGCTGGTGCCCGTGATCACGATGGACGGCGGGAGGTGACCTTTGTTGCGCAACCGGTGCAGCAATTGGATGCCGGACATTCCCGGCAGCCCAGCATCGATCAACAGGAGTGCATGCCGGACAGGGTCATACGTATCGAGAAACGCCTCGCCCGTCGGATAGGTTTCGACCTTTCGTCCCAATTCCTCGATTGTGGCGCGCAAAGTGTCGCGGATATGGCCGTCGTCGTCGATGACACAGATGATGCCCTGTCCTGCGTCTTCGATGGCGTTTGATACCGGGGCATGTCCGGCGACCTGCGACATTGGAAGAAGGCGCTGCACGACCCGGGACAGTTCGCTCATCTTCACCGGCTTGTTCAGCTGCACGAAATTCTTGTCGGCGACATTGCGCAGCACTTCGGTCGAGATGTCACCTGTCAGGATTACAACTGGAATCTGCCGGCCGAGCTTCTCGCGAAGCCGCGTGCTCACTTCGAGGCCGTCCATTCCATTCGGCAGGCCGTAATCGGCGAGGATAAGGTCCGGGCGAACCGCTCCACTCGCGACCAGTTCCAATGCGGAGGGACCGTCTGGTGCGCTGACTATGTAGTGGCCCTCAGTTCGAAGAAGGACTTCAAGGAGTTCGCGCATCTGCGAGTCGTCCTCGACGACCAAAATGGCGCCGGTCCGATGGGCGAGGTCGGCGTTCTCGAGTTCCGCAACGACATCGCCTAGCCGCGGTTCTTCGCCTGCGGCGAGTGGGACTTCAATATCGAACACGGAGCCCTTGCCGAGACGCGAACGAACGCGGACTCGATGGCCGAGAAAATCGCCAAGTCGGCGAACGATGGAAAGCCCAAGTCCAAGCCCATGGGTTCGTTCGGGTGCCGCATTGTCGAGCTGATGATATTCCTCGAAAATGGCGTGAAGTTCGCGCTCTGGGATGCCCACTCCGGTATCCCAGACCTCGATGTGCAATGCTCCCTTGCGCCTTCGGCAGCCAAGAAGAACCGTTCCCCGTTCCGTATATTTGAGCGCGTTGGAAAGCAGATTGCGGATCATCTGCTCGAGCAGCCGGGGATCGCTTTGGATGGCGAGACTGGACTTGACCACATGCAATTCAAGATGGCGCTCTTCCGCATGAACGCCGAATTCGTCGCTCAGGCGGTCGAACATCTCACCTGTCTGGAAAGCGACTTTTTCGGCGCGGATGGTGCCCGCTTCGATCTGGTTTATGTCGAGAAGCTTGTTCAGCATGGCAGACATCGCGCCAAGCATCGGCGCGAGCTTCGAAACCAGGCCCTGTGCCTTTGTGCCTTCCACGGTTCTCGCAAGCTGGACCTGGAGCAAGGTGAGGGTTTGCAGTGGCTGGCGAAGATCGTGGCTGGCGGCAGCCAGGAATCGTGATTTCGCGACGTTTGCCTTTTGCGATTGCTGCTTGGCAAATTCCAGCGCGTCTGCAGCGCGCTTGCGTTCGGTGATGTCGGCGAAGGTGATAACGACGCCCTCGATGCCGTTGTCCTGGGTGCGATAGGGCAGGATGCGCCGGATGTACCAAATCCCGCTCTGCGATTCGACCTCCCGCTCGATCGGAATGAAATTCTGCAGCACCGTGCGAGCGTCGCCGAGCAGCACGCCGTCCGCCACAAGGGAACTGAGATCCGCAAGCGGCCGCCCGATGTCGCCGGGAATGACGTTGAACAGCGACCGCGTGGCCGGCGTAAAAAACCGGATGCTGAGCTTGGTATCCAGGAAGATCGTCGCGACGTCGGTGCTGTAGAGGATGTTCTGCAGATCGTTCGAGGTCGTCCGCTGCCGTTCGAGCGTTTCCTGGAGCTGGCTGTTGAGCGCGGTCAGCTCTTCGTTGAGGGATTGCAGTTCTTCCTTGGAGGTGAGCAGTTCCTCGTTGGTGGATTGATATTCTTCGTTGACGGAAAGCGCTTCCTCGTTGACTGCTTTCTGTTCTTCGCTGGAGATTTCAAGATTGTGAATGGCGCCCAACAACTCAGTCTTGGTCGCCTCAAGCTCCTGTTCCAGTTCTGCGATTCGCGGAATATCGCCTGCCCCATCGGACGCCTCGCGTCTGACGTCCTGCTGCGGACGATCGATAAAGCAGATCAGGAGCAGTTCTTCGCCATTGCTCTGTACAGGTTGCACGGAGATGTCGAAGAAGATCGAACCGTCACCCCGGCGCAGTGATCCGCCGGCAACCGCGACGCGTTTATTCTCCTGACAGGCACGTTGGATTGCGGCTCTCAGCTTCGTGCGCATGCCCTCGCGCGCCATGGCTAGAAGATCGAGCACCGGCCGGCCGGGTGCCAGCTGGAGATAGCGATCCGTCTCTCCCATGAAATAGAGGCACTCGTACTTGCGGTTTACGAGCACCGCCGCCGGTGTGTAGCTCCCGAGCACAAGATGTCTGCAGAGTTCTGCGAGCTCTACCTGACGTGAAGGCGCCTGATCGTGCGCCGCGCGCTGGGCGGGGGCTGGGCGGGCAGGAACGTTCCGCAAAGAGCCGAAGTCGCCGGGCCGGTTTCGTCCGATGCGACGGTAGAGCCGCTCTGACTTGGAAAGGACCGCAAAACGCCCGGCTGCACCTGCAATGGTTTCGGATCCCCCAAGAAGGAGAACACCGTTTTCGCGCAGCGCGAAATGGAAAATCGAGGCGACGCGCGCCTGTGCGTCGGCGCCTAGATAAATCAGGAGATTCCGGCACGAGACGAAATCAAGGCGCGAAAAGGGTGGATCGGCGAGGATGTCCTGGACCGCGAATACCACGGATGAGCGCAGCGCCGGAGAAACCCGGTAGCCATGATCCTCCTTCAGAAAGAAGCGGCCCAGGCGTGTTTTCGATACGTCCGCTTCGATGGTGTCCGGGTAAAAGGCTTGGCGCGCGCTTTCGACGGCATCGGAATCGACATCGGACGCGAAGATCTGGAGTTTGGTGTCGCTCTTCGCCGCTTCGATGGCTTCGCGGAAGACGATGGCAAGAGAATACGTTTCTTCGCCGGTGCTGCATCCGGCAACCCAGATGCGAAGCGGTTGACCGACCGGGTGGTCGCGAACGATATCCGGGACGGTCTTTTCGGCCAACAAAGCAAATACGCCGGGATCGCGAAAAAAGCTGGTGACGTTGATCAGGAGTTCCTTGGCGAGAAGTTGAAGCTCGCTTTCGTCGCTGCGCAGGATTTCAAGATAGCGGCCGACATCCGCATCGGACGTGACCACAGCCGCGCGCTGCGCGATGCGGCGCTGGAGGGTTCCCAGCTTGTAGAGCGTGAAATCGTGCGCCGTTCGTGTGCGCAGAAGTTCGATGATTTCCGGGGTCCAGTCTCTCGGCTGTCCGCGAGGTGCGTCACCGCGATGCTCGCCAAATCTTTTGAGTGCGTCGGGAATCTGGGTTACTTCGAGCACAAGATCGACGGCCCCGGTTGCGATGGCACTGCGCGGCATACCGTCGTAGCCCGCCTCGGCAGGATCCTGCGCGATTACCCGCCCACCCGCGGCCTTCACTGCCTTCAATCCGATGCTGCCATCGGCGCCGGTTCCGGAAAGGACGACTCCTATGGTGCGCACGCCATATTCGCTGGCCATCGAGTTCAAAAGGAAATCGAATGGCAGACGCGCACCGCGACGGATTTGTGACGTTGTGAGATGCAGGGCCCCGTTGCCGACAGACAGATAGGCTCCAGGCGGAATGACATAGACGGAATTTGGTTCGACTAGCATCCCCTCGGCCGCCTGGCGCACGGTCATCGCCGTGTGCGGCATCAGCAATTCGACCATCATGCTTTCGTGCGTAGGATCGAGGTGCTGGATCAGAATGAAGGCCATGCCGCTGTCGGCAGGAAGAGAATCAAGAAGCTTTCTAGAAGCGTCGAGACCGCCGGCGGACGCGCCTATTCCGACGACGGAAAAATCGGCCCCGGCATATGGAGGACCTCTCGCCGGTGTGGATCGCGAACCCGATTCTGCGCGGTCTGTTTTGACCGGCGAGTTCCAGTCGGCCATTCCTCTTTTTCTCAATTTCGTGCTGCGATAATGCAAGGCACGGATGCTGGTTAACACAATCGCAACTTTAACGCGCCGGTCTGGTCAAAATTGATCTAGGTCTATCAAAAAAAGCCAAAAAAAAGAGCCGCCGACCCGGGAGTACGGGGATCGGCGGCTAGGATGGCCCTTCTTCTCGTGCGCTCTCGGGGGGCTGGAGTCGGCGCTTCGATCACCTATTTGGGCGTGGGGACCAACATCGCAAAGCTAATTCGATCCAACGCGATGCGACAGCATCGGAATCTACCTACGCGTCTGACTGCACATCACGCCGCACGAGGAGTTGCATTGACCGCCACGGCCTTTGGTTTGTCGCTCGCCACCGACAAATTCCCGAGCGCCATCGCCAGTGTTTCCGCCCGGAACTGCGGCGGAGTGCCGGCGAATTTGCAGGCGGCGCAAATCTGATCGAGGATGAATTTGGGCTGATAGCCGGCCAACGGCATTCCATCGCGATCGCGAAGCGCTGAAATGACCGCGTCGATGATTTCATTTGTTATCGGCAGCCCGGCGGCTTCGGAGAGCGTCCGGAATATCTGCCGGTATTCGCCCACGCTGGGCGCACCGACCATGAGTTTGTAGGGAATGCGTCGCAGGAAAGCCGGATCCATGAGGTCCTGCGGCGAGAGATTTGTCGAGAAAATAACGAGTTCGTCGAACGGCAATGAGAAGCTCTTGCCGGTGTGAAGCTTAAGGTAATCGACCCTGCGCTCCAGGGGCACGATCCAGCGGTTGAGCAGCGTCTCCGGCTTCACGATCTGGCGGCCGAAATCGTCGATGACAAATATGCCGCCGAGCGCCTTCACATGCAGCGGTGCTTCATAGAATTTCGCAAGCGGATTGAAACTCAGGTCGAGCATTTCAAGCGTCAGCTCGCCACCCGCCACGATGAAAGGACGCCGGCACGCAACCCAGCGGGCATCGAAATCGTCGCGCCGAAGCGCGGTGCTCTTGCCTTGCGCGGATTCATCCCCGCAGGCCCGGTGAAGCCCGGGATCGAAGACCTTGATGATCTGGCCCTCGACTTCGAAGCAATAGGGAATGTAGACGACATCTTTGAACATCGTCCCGATCCGCTCCGCGACCGTAGTCTTGCCGTTGCCGGGCGGACCGTAGAGCAGGATCGAACGGCCGGAATTGACCGCCGGGCCGATCTGCTGGACGAAGCCTGCGGTGATCGCGAGACCGGCAAACGCCTGATCGACGGCCGCGCGATCGACGCGTTCGTCGGTGATGCGCTGACGCTGGATGCGCTCCACATAGGCGGCAAGCGTAACAGGCGCCGGACCGACATACTGGTTCTGTATGAGCGCCTCGGTCGCCCACTGCTTGCCTTTTTCGGTGAGCGCGTAGCGCATCTCGGACAGGACGCGCACGCCGGCGGCACCGAGCGCCTCTACCAGCTTGCGATCTTTCGCCTGCTCGAGAAGCAGTTGGACAACGCGGTTGGGCAGTTTGAGGATGTCGGCGATGAGCGTCGGCGTCTCGGCGCTGGCCGTGTAGAGGGCCTTGAGCGTCAGGTTCAAAAGATCGGAGGGCCGTAACCCCGTATCGGCAATGGAGCTCGGCTCCGAAGGTGCCGCCTTGAGCAGGCGTTCCAGATCCTCCGCTTTCAGCTTGCCGAGAGCGATGAGAACATCGCCAAGCCGGCCGCCCTTGGCTTTCTGATGATCGAGCGCAACGGCGACATCGGCCGCCGTCACCAGACCGTATGCCACAAGAAGGTCGCCAATGAACATTTTCGCTGGCCTACCGGTCAGGCAGTTGCGCAACGCCGCTTCGGGTCCCAAGTTCCGCCCACAACCGCTGAAGATATTTCAAATCTTCGGGCAGCCCCGCATTCATCGAGTAGGTCCTGAGGAATTTGAGACCGCGCGCCGGATAATGCAGCCACACCAGTCTCGACTGATAGGCGACGGCGTGTTTGACCACGATCAGATAAAGGTCCTGCGGCAGGAACTGACGCTGTGCAATGACGATCTTTGCGCCGCCGTCGGACAGGTCGCGGATGATGCAGTTCTGTGTGAACGATCCGTCGGGCGCGAATATCCCGTCGCCATAGACGAGCATGCCATTGAGGTATGTGCGCTTGCGCGGAGCTCTTACGGTGAGTCCATCCGGTTCGTGTAGGTCGTCAAACAGCGTGTTCTGCGCGCTCGTCTCCATATCAGGCATGAGCCGAACTCCGAAGCGTGTCGTGGAAATCGTCGCGTTGGGGACCCTCGCGAGCCAGGGTCTTGCGGAATATCGCCGAAAGCTCGTCGGCCGGAAGGGGTCTCGAAAGGAGATAGCCCTGAACCTCGTCGCATCCATGGGTGCGCAGGAATTCGAACTGGCCTTCGGTCTCGACGCCTTCGGCGACGACTTTCAGCCTTAAACTGTGGGCCATGTTGATGATCGCAATCGTTATCGCTGCGTCGTCCCCGTTGGTTGTCACGTCGCGAATGAAGGCAATGTCAATTTTCAACCCATCGACGAGAAACCGTTTCAAATATGCGAGGTTCGAATAGCCCGTCCCGAAATCGTCGATAGAGAGGGAAATGCCAAGTCTCTTGAGTTCGCGCAAGGTCGCGTTTGTCGACTCTCCATGCGCCATGAGCGTGCTCTCGGTAATTTCGAATTCCAGCTGGTTGGGATCCACGCCGTGCTCGCGCATCGTTCTGGCCACGTCCGGCACAAATCGCTCTTCACGCAATTGCATGGACGACACGTTCACCGCGACGCGAACTTTACCGAGACCGGCGCGCTCCCATTCGCGCATCTGGCTGCAGGCCGCTCCGATCACCCATGCGCCCACGGGTACGATGAGGCCCGTTTCCTCGAGCACAGGAATAAAATGGCCAGGCGAAACCAGACCATGGCCAGGACGAGCCCAGCGGATAAGAGCCTCTACGCTCGTCCATTGCCCGCTGTCGATATTCATTTTTGGCTGATAGTGCAGGACGAATTCCCCGCGTCCCTGTGCGAGTCGCAACGCTCCCTGGACGTCCGCCTTCTCCATTGCGCCGGTGCTCATTTCCGCGGTGTAACGGCAAAAACTGTTTCGACCGGACGCTTTGGCCACATACATGGCGGCGTCTGCATGCCGTATGAGCGTTTCGATATCGGACGCGTCGTTTGGATAGCTCGCGATTCCAATGCTGGCCGTCAGCGGAACAGTCTGGCTTTCGAGAACGAGGGGTGCTTGGAGCGCGTTTTGCAGCCTGTCGGCTACATCCAGGGCGCCATGGGAATTTTTGGGCGTCAGAACAACAACAGCGAATTCGTCACCGCCGAGACGCCCGACAGTATCGCCCGGTCGAACGCAATTGACCAAACGTGCGGCAAATTCCGTCAGCAACGTATCCCCGATCGCGTGCCCGTGAGTATCGTTCACCGTCTTGAAGTGATCGATATCGAGAATCAGAATGGAGAGGGTGAGATCGAGTTCTTCGGCGCGCATGAGCGCTTCGTGCACTGCTTCGTATATCAGGCTCCTGTTGGGTAACCCTGTCAGCGCATCGTGACCGGCAAGGTGCACCAGACGCCGCTGCGCCTCGCGGCGCTGGGTGATGTCTTCGATGATCTCCGCAACCCATGGCGTCTTCCCCGATGGGTTGGCTATCGGAAACGCACGCGCGTGAACCCACCTTATGCTTTGGTCGGGACGCACGACCCGATATTCGTGACTTTCCCCGTCACCGGAGGTTTTGCGTCGCTCGTGCGCAACCCACTGCAGATCGTCCGGATGGACCGTCTGATAGGCGTCGGCAACCGGAGCGCCGGAGATGGCGCTCAGGCCACTCAAATGTTCCCAGGCGGGATTTGCATATTGAATGGTACCCAGTTCGGCATCCCTGATCCAAAGCGCTTCGGGAATATTGGCTGCAAGATCGCGAAACATCTTCTCGCTCCGGCGCAGCTCGACAGTGCGGTCCTGCACCAGGCCCTCCAGAAGTTTTCCATGCGCCGTCACTTGCTTGTGCAGAAGCCTGACTTCCAGCAAATTTTGGATGCGTGTCAGAACTTCGGAGCGGTCGAATGGTTTGCTGATGAAATCCTTGGCGCCGGCTTGGAGAGCTCGCAACTTTTCCGTGGGCTGTGCCGTAATAACCAAGACCGACAAATAGCTGTCCAGCTCGATTCTCTTCAACGCCTCCATGACGTCGAAACCGTCCATGACCGGCATTTGCAGATCGAGCAGGATGAGATCGTAGCGGTTCGCGAAGTGTAGTGCGCAGACCTCCGCCGAATCCATCGTGGACGAAACGTGCAGATATCCTGCGCGCTGCAGCATCAATTCCAGCAATTGAACGTTGGCCGGCTGGTCGTCGACGATGAGGATTTTTCCATCGAAGACAGATTCTGCGCTCGCCATCGCTCACGCAGCCCTTGTGTTGAATGTCTTGTTGGCGGCCGCCAGCGCCAGTCCCAGATCCAAAGTCTCCATGAGGACATCGACTTTTATCGGCTTGGTGAGGTACCGCAGGAAGCCCGCCTCCAGACCGCGCTCGATGTCGCGCGGCCCGGCATTGGCGCTGAGCGCAATGATCGGGATTGCCGCAGTGGCTTCGTCCGTACTCAGGATCGACATGACTTTGATGCCGCTGATCCCCGGAAGATTGATGTCCATCAGGATCACGTCGGGCTGATGAGCTTGCGCGAGTTCGACGCCCAAATTGCCGTTTTCGGCCGTCAAAAGACGCAGATCCTTGCGGCGCGCGATGAGCATCGTGACAAGCTTCAGATTCGCCGGGTTGTCCTCGACATAGAGCACGGTGCGGATCGGCCCGGCGTCTCTTGCCAGGGTTTCTGCGGTGGTCGCTGTATGCCCCTGCGTAAAATCGTGCCGCGGCGCGGTCGTGGCGACGAGATCGATCCAGAACTCGGTGCCCGATCCGACCGTGCTGTTCACCCCGATCGAGCCTTTCATGACCTCGACCAGTCGTTTGGTGACGACCAAGCCGATGCCCGTCCCCTGTTCGGCGCCGTCCTCCTGACCCAGGCGATTGAAGGGCTGGAAAAGTTGCGTCAGCTTTTCCGGTGTCAGGCCCTGTCCGGTGTCGGCAACGCACAAGCGGATATAACCTAACGGCCGAGCGGTGCACTGCACGACGATCGAACCGTTGGTGCGGTTGTACTTGATGGCATTGGAAAGCAGGTTGACGAGGATCTGACGTACGCGCGTCCGGTCCGCCATTACAAAGCACGGTCCGTCGAACGTCGGAAACGTCATCTCGATTCCGCGTTTCAACGCCAGCGGCTCCATCATCGCGCGGCAATCGGAAAGAACATCCTCAAGTGAGACTTTTTCGGTGGAGAGGGACAGTCTCCCGGATTCGATCAGCGAGAGATCCAGAACTTCATTGATCAGGGCAAGCAAATACCAGCCTGCCTGTAGTATCTGGTCGATGCTGACCTTTTGGGCAGGTGAAGGCGAGGGGACATCGGATTCCATGAGCTGCGCGAAGCCGAGGATGGCGTTGAGCGGGGTGCGCAATTCGTGGCTCATGCTCGAAAGGAATTCCGACTTGGCCAAGTTTGCCGCTTCGGCGGTGGCTTTGGCCTGGTTCAACTCGCCCTCGACACGCCGGCGCTCGGACATGTCGCGTTCCAGCGTCGCATAACCGCGCAGCGTTCCGCAGGAATCGCGGATCGCGGTCATGACAACATTGGCCCAGAACGCCGACCCGTCCTTGCGGACCCGCCAGCCATTGTCTTCCGACCGGCCGGACGATTCCGCCTCGCGCAATGCACGCTCCGGCTTGTTGATATCGATGTCTTCGTTCGAAAAGAAGCGCGAATTGTGCTGGCCGATGATCTCCTTTGCGTCGTAACCCTGAATGCGCTGCGCGCCCGCGTTCCAACTTTTCACACGGCCCGCCTGGTCGAGCATGATGATGGCGCAATCGGTGACGCTTTCGACCATGAGCTGGAAACTTTCCTCGGCCCACAGCCTCTTGTCCTCGACGTCCTTGCGCGCGGTGTTGTCGGTGGCGATGAGCAGATAGCCGATGATCGGGCCCTGATCTGTGCGCAGCGCGGTGACCGAGACGATCGCGGGGAACCGGCTCTTGTCCTTGCGGATATAAGTCAGTTCGTAAATGTCTTCGATGCCGCGGGCCGCCTTGAAGATCAGGGCCTCGAAGCCGGGTGTGATCGCGGCACCGTGTTCCTTGCTCAATGCGGTTGCGCGCATCCGCAGTTCGTGCGGGTCGGATATTTCCGCGGGGGTTATGCGGTCGACGACGTCGGCAGCTTCGTAGCCCAGCATGAGTTCTGCACCCGCGTTGAAAAGCTGGACGATGCCCTTCTCGTCGGTGGCGATAACCGAGAAGTTCGCGCTGTTCAGGATCGCCTGCTGCAACGCTCCTGATTTTACGATGAGTTCATCGACGCGAACTTTCGCGCGCCCAACTTGTTCCGCATCGGGCGCAACGGCAGAGACGGGTCTGGCGGTAGGCATGTCCCTTAATTCCCGATCTTGCGGTGAAGCCGGGCAATATTCACTTGCATCTGCTATTTCATTCCGCCGGGTTGCGATTGTCGCGAGCGCTACGCTCGAGCTGCAGAACCTGCTTTGCAAAAAGCGTCGAAGCGTCGATCAGGCCGACAGACTCGATGTGCGACGAGTCAAGAGGAATGGTCATGGCCAGTTCCGCCAGCTTTCTCGAGATCGCCAGTACCGCTGCGCTGCTCGGTGCGTCCGCGGAGAAAGCGAAGAAATGCATTTCACGTGCGGCGCGGGCAAGGCGCTGACGCAGTTCGATCCAACCAAGATCGCGCGGCGCCAATGGCTGTGCGAGTTTGAGCATCGGATCGGTCAGCCTGCGCTTTTCGCCGGGCGCTGTCGCGCCTTGCGGCGGACACGCGATTTTTGGCCGCTCTCGACAGGCGCCGTCTCGCCGTTGCGCGTCTGAAGTCCGTACACGCGCAACCCGGCCAATCCGAACAGATCGATTCTGTGTTGCCAAGCGAGAAACTCTTCGATCGACAACGCATAACGCTTGCACGCTTCGTCGAGCGAGATAAAACCGCAACGCACCGCGTCCACGACCTCCGCTTTGCGCTGGGGAACCCAACGCCCCGGAGGAGGAAACAGTGTCGGTTCGCTGGATGGAAGGTCGGAATTTGGACCGTCGTTCTGGGTCGGCTTTACGCTTTGCCCGTCGCCGGCTTCACTCTGTCCGGGCGCTTTATACCTTGATCTATGTTGAACGGTTCGCATGGCCCACTCCGCAGGTCGGGCCGTACGCTAGGCTTTTGAGAGGTGTTCGGTAGGTTCGGAATGTACTCAAGGAATTGACTAATATCCGTTCATTGTCGCTGTGGCGTGCGTATTGTTTACGATTTGTTACTTCAGATAGCGCGTGTTCGCGCGGATAGCCGCCATGGAAACGTCGAGTTCGATGGTTGTTCGGTTGTCGCGCTTTTTCAGTAGCCTTCGCCGTCAAATCGACAGCGCGGCGTCGCCTTCGACGACGGTTTGCTCGAGAACCGGGCGTTCGCCTTTGGCCCACAGTTTGGCAGAATGCACCACGCGATACCGCAACGGTCCGCCATCTTCGGTCGTTGCCCGCTCGATGGGGCGCGGGATGCAAACGAACTCGGTATCCATGCGATCCAAGCCTGCGCGCACCACGCCGTAGCCATGGCCGCCCATGTCGACGAACGACACATGCGGTGCGCTCTCGGGATTGCGCAGCGCACGTGCTTTCGCAATATCGCCGCTTTTCGCGTATTCCAGCGCCGTGCGCACGCCGTGATGAACGGTGAGGTTCACGGTGGTTTCAAATTTTCCATCCGCGCGATCCGCCAGGAACAGCGGCCGCAGCGGATCGTCTTTCGGGAATTTGTGCTCCTGCGACTCTGCCATACCAGGGGCCGATATCGAGCCTGTCACAAAAGCGATCCCCACGGGCTCGAAGCCGCGGGGCGGCAGCGATTTCGTCGCCACACCAGCCCAAAAACTATGACGATCGCCGGCGACCGCGGCAAAACCGGTGATGCCTTCTTTCGCGATCACGTCATAGATCTCGCTGCGTTCGAAATAGGCGGTGCACGGCTCGCCGCCGCCAAAGCCGCCATAGTCTTCGCCGGGCCATTTCTTGCGCAGGTCGCCCGGCAAGTTTTGAGGATCGGTGCGCATATCGAGCGTGGCCTGCGTGTTGCCCCAGATTTTCCACGTCGCCTGCGACGCCTTTAGCCTGCCGATGAACCACGCCTTCTGCGTCGCGCCGAGCATGGTCTGCGGCGGTTGATCTTTCTGGAAGTTCGCGATCTCGACAGTGCCGAATTTGATGGTCCCCGGCGGCTTGCCGCCATTTGCCTCGCGGCCGGCGTCCAGAACGATCTGGGCATCCTCGGGGAAGAATGCGAGATCCTGCAGGGGCGCCGTCGCCGGATTGTCCGTGGGCTCTTTCGAGCGATAAGAGCGCTGGTCGGTCAGGATAAGTTCGACATTCTTTCCGAACCGCAACGCGCGATACCCGATGAGGCTGTTCACCGCGACGATATTGTTCGGCTCGGTGCCCAACCCGTTTTCGTCAAACGCCGTGATTGGGGCATCCGTCACCGCCGGCGGATCGAATTTTTCCAGCGATGGGCTTTTCTTCGTCACGCGCGCTGGGTGAATCTCGAACCAGGCCTGCATGGCGTCAACTTTGCGTGTCTGCGCCGGGATATCCCCTTTGCCGAAGTTTTGTAGCGATTGCCAGCCCTGCCACGAGAATTCGTGATTGTCCCACATCGCAACGAACGGGAAGTAGGCGCGCGCGTCCTGGATGTCCGGATCGTGCAGATAAGCCTTATAGACGGCACGATAGTCCGACACCGTCGTCGGAACATAAAAGTCCGAGTGTTTTTCGCCGTGTTCGTAACGCACGATGTCGCGGACTTTGCGGTCGTAATACATCGGGCGTTCTTCGGGATACCAGACGAGCTCGTAAATGAAATCGCCCAGATGCAGCACGAAGGCAAGCTTGTCTGCCGGAGCGGCGCCTCGATCTTCATAGATCATACGACGATACGCGTTCTGCGCGCCGTAATTCGCATTCTGGCAGGAGACGAAGGCGAAGTTTACGCGGCGCGGATCGTCATCAGCGGGTGCAGTGATGGTGCGGCCGATGCGGCTACCGTTTCCTTCGCTGTCGGTGAAGCGATACCAGTATTCCGTCGCCGGCTTCAGTCCACCAACAAGAACGCGCGCGGTCCAATCGGATTCTTCGGGTGCATTGGCCTTCGCAGCGGCGACAACGTGCTCAAACGCGCGATCTTCCGCGACTTCGACGATCAGCTGGGGCGTTTTGTGTCCGGCGGCATAAGGCCGGCGTGTCCACAGAATGACGCTCGTGCTGTCGGGATCGCCGGACGCCACGCCTTCCGGAAAAAACTGCCGCGCTTCGCGCCAGCCGCTGCGCGATACCGCCGGAGCTTTCGCGAACGCTGCGGTCGCGCCGAGGGCGGCCGCAGTCGCCAGCAACGCCCGGCGGGAAATTTTCGTCATGGGATGGCTCGCGCGAAAAATTGGCAAACGCTACCACGCGGAAACGAGGCGCAAAGCCACGACTTCGTGAAGCTGGGTCGCAGGAGTCCTGCCGGGCCTACCAGATTGCCAGCCCTTCGGATCGCCTCTCTTCAGTCCCGCGCACCGGCGCGCTTCAGGCCGTCGAGGTAGAATTCGAGCTGTTCGGAGCGCTTGAGGAAATACATCTTCTTGCGTGCGAAGCTGACACTGAGGTCCGGCTGTTCGGCGATAGCGGCGTCGAGCGCGTGTTTGGCTTCCGCACCCCGACCGAGATAGGCTAGCGCGACCGCTTTGTGGGCCAGCGTCCAGTACTGGCGATTGGGGATTTCACTTGCTCGTTCGGTCCATTCGAGGGCGCGCTCGAAATCCTTCTTCAGGATCAGCGCAAGCGCACCATAAGTGAAGAATGCCCAGCGCTGCGGGTCGTTGGTGCTGAGCCCGATCGCCTTCTCGAACCGCACGATAGCTTCGTCATAGCGGCCGAGATAGGTGAGCGAGTCGGCGAAGCCGCAATGTGCGGCGGCAAAGGAAGGGTTGAGCTCCACCGCGATCTTGTTGCCTTCGATGGCGCTCTCATATTCGCCGCGCGCAAGCTGCACGCGCGCTTTCAGCGCATAGAAGACCGCGTTCTGGCCGTCGGTCTCCAGCGCCCGCAGCGTGGCAGCGAGTGCGTTTTCGAGGATCTCGGGCGACGGCTCGGTGTTCCAGTAGACCGTGCCGAGGACCACGGCATAGGCCCACCACGCATGAGCATCGCCGAAAGCGGGATCGGCCTCGCGCGCTTTCTGCAGAAGCTCTTGGGCTTTAAGATTGTCGGGGCCGGTGAATTTGAAGAAATGCGAGACGCCGAGATGGTAGTATTCCCAGGCCTGCAGATCGCGTGAGCCGCTTACGCCGGTTACGATCCTGCGGCGCTCTTCGTTGCCGATCTCCGGCTCGATGCGCGCCGCGATCGTCTGGGTGATGTCGTCCTGGACGTCGAAGATGTCGCGCAACTCCCGTTCGTAGCGTTCGGTCCAGAGACAGCTGCCGCTTTGCGCATCGATGAGCGCGACATTGACGCGGACGCGATCGCTCGAGCGCCGCGCACTGCCTTCGACCACGTAATTGGCCCCGGTCTCGCGTGCGAGATCGGCGATGCCGATGGCGCGGCCCTTGAACTGCGCCATCGTGTTGCGCGCGACAAGGCTCAGCCATCTGTGCTGTGCGAGCCGCGCCACGATGTCGGCTGCCAGCCCGTCGGAGAAATATTCCTCACGCGAATCGCCCGAGAGATTCTCGAATGGCAACACGGCCACGACAGGGCGTTCGCGCGGATGCCGCTCCGCCGTCGCAGGCGTGGCGTGAGCCTGATCCGTCGCGACGGGTGCGATGAAGCGGAATCCGCGGCCATGCACGGTCTGAATGACCGCCTGATGTTTGCCGTCGTCGCCGATGACCTGCCTGACCGAACTGATGCGGCTCGACAACGCCGCCTCGGAGACGATGCGCCCGCCCCAGATGGCGATGTTGATCTCGTCCTTGGTCACGACCCGGTCGCGGTGCGTGACCAGATAGGCGAGCAGATCGAAAACCTGTGGCTCCAGCGCAGCGACCACGCCCGCCCGGCGCAGTTCACGTCTTTCAATATCGAGTTCGCAATCGGCAAAACGAAAGATCATTGCGCGGGCCCCCGAACCCGGGCGGATATCTCGGGGATTCTCCAGACATTCTCAAGCCCTTCTCCAGCCCCCGTTCAAGCGAGGCCGGCCGGGCGGGCGTATCTCTTGACCATGACGCGGGGCGAACCGCTGCCGCAAACCAGGAGAAGAAAGACAATGTCTTTGCGCATCAACGACATGGCCCCCGATTTCGAAGCCGAAACCACCCAAGGCCGCATCCGCTTTCACGACTGGCTTGGCCAGTCCTGGGGGGTCTTGTTCTCGCACCCGAAGGATTTCACCCCGATCTGCACCACCGAGCTCGGCTACATGGCCGGGATGAAGTCCGAATTCGACAAGCGTGGCGTCAAGATCATCGGCCTCAGCGTCGATCCGGTGGACCGCCACGAGATGTGGGCCAGGGACATCGAAGAGACCCAGGGCCACATGCCCAATTTTCCGATGATCGCCGACACCAACCTGATGGTGTCCAAGCTGTACGACATGCTGCCGGCGAGCGCGGGCGACAGCTCGGAAGGCCGCACGGCTGCGGACAACCAGACGGTCCGCAACGTCTACGTCATCGGCCCCGACAAGAAGATCAAGCTTGTCCTCGTTTACCCGATGACGACGGGCAGAAATTTCGACGAGGTCCTGCGCGTGATCGACTCGATGCAGCTCACCGCCAAATACCGTGTGGCGACACCGGTCAACTGGATGCCCGGCCAGGACGTCATCATCGCCGGCTCCGTGTCGAACGAAGAAGCGATGAAAATCTACCCGAACGGCTGGAAGGAGCCGAAGCCCTACATTCGCATCGTCTCCCTGCCGATGAGCAATTAGCCGACCGACGCGGCTGGCCGGGACTTCGTGTCCCGGCCGCGCCTTAGAGGAGCCGCACCCCGACGCGCTTTGCGCTTACTTCAATGCGGCAGCAAGGGCTGCTTCTGGCCGAGGTCCAACGTTCCCAAGCCGGTGGTGAAATCGTAATAGGGCAGGGAGGCGTAAAGGCCATTTGCCCCGGTCAGCACATCGTTGAAACCGTCGATCTTCTGCGTCAGGCCGGTCGGATTTCCCGGCGGCGTGCCGAATGCGGGATAGCCCGCATAGAGCCGCGGGGCCGCGAAGCCCAGCGTGTTCGCGTAGGAGGTCTGCAGCCTTGCCCAGGCGCCGGCGGCGAGCGGTGACGACAAGCTGGTGCCGCCGATATATTCCACCTGACCGCCGACATAGACGATGGCGCCTGTATTGGGATCGGCATCCATCGAGAAGTCCGGGATCGCGCGGAACGTCGCGGGAAGACCGTCGTTGGTCGGTACGACTGGCGATTGCCACGCGGGTGAATACTCGAACTGGCTGATGCCGCCGCCGCCCGCGTACCATGCGACTTCGCCGTTGTAGGTGCCATTGCTGTTTGTCAGCAGCGTCGTGCCGCCGACGCCGATTACGTAGGGCGACGTCGCGGGGTAACCCACGAACGGGGCACCCGCCGGCACGCCGTTCGTGCCAACCGAGCAGAACGACCCCGTATCGCCGGTGGAGGAGAACATCGTCTGGCCCTGTGCGGCCGCCTCCAGAAACACCTGATCGTCCGCCACCATGGTGCCGTCGAGATACGGGAAGAACTCGCAGATGCCGAACGATGCGTTGGCGACCTGGGCAAGATTGTCCGTGGCCCAGCGGTTGAACTCGAGCGTGGTGTCCTGATCGGTGAGCGACGTCGTGTCGTAGATGTAGAGGTTCTTCACCCGTCCGGCCATGCCGGTCGTGTACTGCGTGTCGAGATCCCATTCGTCGACGCCCGCCGTGTCCGAACTCGGAAGCCCGACCGGCACGACCGTGACCTTCGCTTGGGGAAGGCCCATCGCCGACTCGAAGGTGCGCAAATCCGGTGTTACCTGGCTCACATCGCCTTCCGCCATGACGGCGATCGAGGTTCCGCCGCCCCAGCTCACATGCGTCGCGTCATAGGCTCTCCAATAGGTCTGGGGATTGTAGGTGAAGCGCAGGCATTGCGGTGATTTGATATCGCACTTGGTGATCGGCGTCGTCGCCACCACGTTGTTGAGGCCGAGTACGGATAGGACCACACCGTCGAGTGCCTGCGGCACCTGCGCCGGCAATGTGTTGACGAACACTTCCTTGCCCTTCTGCCAGAAGCGGGTAAGGCTCGTGTTGAACGCCGCCTCGATCTGGCCGGCGGTGCCCGTTGCGGTGAGGAAGAGCCTGTTGCGCTCCATGGCAATGTTGCTTAGCCCGGCGCGGAGGAGGTAATTCCGAACAGCTTTCACGGAATCGATGCTCGGCGCATAGCTAGCGTTGAACTGCGCCAGCGTGATGTATTTGCCGAAATTGGGCGAGTCGGGAGTCGCCTGTTGCTGGACGAGTGTCTGCAGGCTTTGCGCGTTCTGCATCTGCAAAGCAACGGTGATGCGCAGGGGCGTTGACGGATCGAGCGCACCAAGCGATTTCGCCTCTACAAGCGTTATCGCCTGTGTGTGGGTATTCACCCAACCCGTTGAAGCATTGGAAGAATGCGTGGACGCGAGGCACAACGAAACTGATGCGACGCCCATCAAAAGGCGCCGCTTGGAGATAGCCATGGTGCAGGAACCCTCTCAAAATCCTGCAGACAACAATGTCAGTAGTGGATAGTTCCCGGCGAAACCAAATTTTTTTAAGGGCGTCGGGGTTAGCCCTGTCTGACAATCGCGGTCAAATGTGCCGCTCACGCACTAACAGGCGGGCTTCTGTCGTTCGGCTCATGAAAATAGAAGGCGCATAGCCTGAGGCCATCAGGCTGGTTCGAAAAAAAACCGGATGGGCGCGAAGTCGCACCGATCCGGCTCCAAGGCCAATAGTCCGCGCGTTAGTGCTTTTTCGCGTCGTCGGCCGTATCTGTGACTGCGTGACCGGCAGTCGACACGTCCTTGCCCGCTCCTGCGACCGTGTTGCAGGACGCCAGAAAAGTGGATGTGCCAATCAAGAGCACTGCGCCCATCAATACCTTAGAAATGTTCTTCCGCATGATATTCTCCTTCAGTTGTGAACGACAACGAAACCGGACCACCAACGTTCCGAGCGCACGGGTTTCTTACGCGCTTCCGCCGATAAGCAACGGTCCTGGTCGCGCAAGGCACGAAATCGGCGCCTGAACGCGATTGGTTGTCAGCGCGATCTATTCGCAAGCCGAATGGGTGCGTCGCGCGTTACTCCCGTGCTGATAATTGGGTTTGCGATGCTACGCGTCGTTAAAGCGTTGACCACAGACGGAAAGCACATGGAAAAGGCAGTTGTTCTCGTTGTCGAGGACGAAGCACTTATTCGGATCAGCACACGCCACATGGTAGAGGATGCTGGTTTCGGCGTCGTGGAAGCATCAAATGCGGACGAAGCTATTGGGATATTGCAAAATCGCGCCGATATCCGGGCTGTTTTCACCGATATCAGAATGCCAGGCTCGATGGACGGATGGAAATTGGCGCGTGCGATAAAGAGGCGTTGGCCTCCGATCCATTTGATTTTGGCTTCGGCACTTGCTCCCAATTTGAGTGATTTGCCAGCAAATGGGCTCTTCATCCAAAAGCCTTATACCGCCGAACAGGTGTCATCGGCGCTTTATGAACTTTTCAACCACGATCCCGCCTCCGGTCCGGTTATGCAGGACTCGAGGCGGAACTGTGCTAAAGTAGCCTGACGACGGGCGGCTGTTCTCAAGCAGCGCTCACTCGTTTTTTTTCAAAAAGTTTTATTCGGGTACGGCTTTCGCTTTGCGAGTCTCCGATTTTCCAGAAAGGGGCAGCTATGGCTCCCCAACCGACGCATCCAGATGTAGCACTTGATCTCGCGCTGGCGGTCGTCGCCTCCTCGACGGCACCACTGCTTCTGCTCAACGAAGATCTCACCCTGGTCGCCGCAAGCAAGTCGTTCTGCAACGCATTTCAGATCGACCCAGCCAAAGTGGCTGGTCTCCAGTTTCGCATGCTGGGATCGGGCGAGTGGGACATACCGCAACTGACGTCGCTTCTCGAAGCGACGGCGACCGGGTATGCCTCCGTCGAGAGCTACGAGATCGATCTCAAGCATCGCGGCCGCGAACTTCGCCGTCTCGTCGTGAACGCCCAGAAGCTCGAATACGGCAATGGGAAAAGCGTCCGGCTTCTCGTATCGGTGTCCGATGTCACCGAGGCGCGCATCGCTCAGAGACTGAAAGACGACATGCTGAACGAGAAGGCGGTTCTTCTCCAGGAGCTTCAGCACCGGGTCGCCAACAGTCTTCAGATCATTGCCAGCGTGCTGCTGCAAAGCGCGCGCAAGGTGCAATCCGAGGAAACCAGAAGCCACCTCAACGACGCCCACAAGCGGGTCATGTCGGTCGCGGCGCTGCAGAAGCAACTTTCTGCCTCCAGTGTGTCTGATGTTCAGCTGCGGCCGTATTTCATCACGCTCTGCAATAGTATCGGCGCATCGATGATCCGCGATCACAATCAGCTGTCGCTGGATGTGAGCGTGGACGACAGCGTGACGACTGCGGATGTCTCCGTGAGCTTGGGACTGATCGTCACCGAACTGGTGATCAACGCCCTCAAGCATGCCTTTCCGGAAGATCGCGACGGCAAGATCAAAGTGGACTATCGGTCACACGGGCCCAATTGGACATTATCGGTAACTGATAACGGCGTGGGAATGCCTTCCGGCGATGTCAAGGCCAAACCGGGGCTAGGCACAAACATCGTTCAAGCTCTGACCAGCCAGTTGCAGGCAGACATCAAGATATCCGACGCCCATCCGGGGACGATCGTATCCATCGCCCATACCCAGATCGCGGCCGTGCAATCCGCCGTAAATACCGCCAGCCCGATCTAGATCTCAAGAGCTATCGCCACGGCTCTCTCAACTCAAAGGAACATGCCATGCCAAGAACACCAGACGGTCCCAAGATACCCCGCGCGCCAGGATCGGTGGCGAAAGAATCTAAGGACGCATCGAAGCAGCTACAGAAGGGGCACGACTCCGCGGGTCGCGCCATGGCCGCCAAGGCCAAAACGGGTAAGCGTCGCTAAGTTGCCCCCGGGTAACGCGCCAGCTGCCGGTCCTGCGGCAGGATATCCGCGACGTACTATCTAAACAGCCGATCGCGGTTAGCCGTGTTGAGCATCCATGCGTTTACATGGATTGAACAAGGAGAAATCAAAATGAGCATGGACGACGCGATGAATGATGCACGCAAGACGGCGAAAGACGTAAAGAATGCCGCTGGTGCGCAGCTTGCGGCGACGCAGGACGATTTGATCACATTTGCGCAACAAAAGCCGCTGGTCGCGCTATTGTCGGCGTTTGCCGTCGGCATCGTCGTGGGAAAGACAATCCTTTAGCGTTGGCTGGCGATCCAGTGCGAGAGAGCCCCATTCCCCGCGTTTGGGGTTTTTTTGTTTGTGGTTGAGGCGGTGCTTATGCGGTCCCCGAACTTCGCTTCACTGCGGTTCGTGGATGATCCACGTCAAAACCGCCGTACCGTCGGACTTGGCCTGCAGTTTTCCGCGCCGCATGCTCGTGACGCAAAAGTGTGACCTTATGTTCATGTGGGGACATGCGGCGGCTCCTCCCCTAGACAGTGGCGATTGAAAACACTGAGTCGCATTCGCGAACAAACTTGTAGCGCCCTCGCGAGGAACTGTTAGGTTCGGTGCATTAGGGCGTACGGGCATTTGCAGTAGATGTTGAGATTTCGCGGCGACAAGCGCTCGATGCTGGGCGCTATTGCATTATTTCAGTTTGTCCTTTCCGTTCCCGTCGCGGTCGCGGAAGAATCCACATTCGTGCCTCGCGACAATTTCGGTGAGCTTGGCATCATCGATATGCCTTCCGCTTATATGGGTAAGGACGGCGAAATCTCACTCACGGCGAGCTTGCTCAAGCAAACCCAGCGGGTGAATTTCTCTTTTCAGGTCCTCCCATGGCTCGAAGGTACCTTTCGTTATTCCCATCTCTCCCAATTCGGTACGACCGGCAATTATTACGATCGAAGCTTCGGCATGCGCGTTCGGTTTTGGGAAGAGAGCAAATACCTTCCGGCGGTTTCGATGGGAATTCGCGATATACTTGGTACCGGCGTGTACGGTTCGGAGTATTTCGTCGCGTCCAAGCGAATCGGCAGCGTTGATCTGAGCGGCGGTCTCGGATGGGGCCGAATGTCGGATAACGGTACGTTCGAAAATCCCTTTGGTCTGATTTTTCCCTCGTTCAAAGTCCGCCCGCCTTTCAGCGGAACCGGTGGGCAAGTTGAATTCAATCAGTTCTTCCACGGCCCGAAAACGGGCGCCTTCGGGGGATTTGTCTGGCATACGCCTTTTCGCAATCTGGATTTCCTCGCGGAGTATTCGAGCGACGAATACAAGCATGAGGTCGCCACGGGAAACATGAGCTGGCGCGCGCCGGTGAACGTGGGCCTAGCCTACCGGCCCTTTGAGGCAATGCAAATTTCAGCAAGCTGGATGTACGCCACAACCTGGGGCGCCGCAGTCAGTTTCGCCACCGATCCCACCACCCCACTCTTCCCCGGCAAGATCGGTGCATCACCACCGGTTCCCACAATTCGTGACGCTCGCCAGCAAATCGAGTTCTTCCCTCTCCTCGCGGTGCCCGATCCGCATGCCGATCTGCGCCAAGCGCTCATGAGCGAAGCGCCGCGAGTTCGCGGTGTCTTGGTGGAAGATGATAACGCGGTGATCGACCTTAGAATGCGGCGTGGCGAGATACCGCAATGCTCTCCCTACGCACAAATTGTCCGCGAAAGCGAGCCATCGCTGCACAATGCCGTGCTTGTCGTGAATGGCGACACTGAGGCCATCTGCGGGATCAGTCATGAAACGACGCGTGTTCATTATCCGGAAGATTCGACTGCGCATCTGCAATCCGCAAAAACAGCGGTTGGCGCAGATGCTCGAAAGCAGGGCTTGATCGTAGAGGCGATCTCGATCGGTCTGCGTGATGTGGTCGTGTACTATCAAAACCGGCGCTACTATTCGCAGCCCGAGGCTGCCGGAAGGTTGGCGCGGATATTGATGGCAGATATGCCGCCATCGGTAGAAAGCTTCCGGATGATCGTCGATGTGCATGGCGTTCCCGTGCGCCAGTTTTATCTGTTGCGAAGCGATCTCGAACGGATTCTCAAAGAGAGGGGAAGTGCCGAAGGGCTACCCGCCGACGTGACGACATCGTGGGCGCCATTGAGTCATCCTGTCCTGGACAGCGAGGCAAGCGCAAACTTCCCAAGGGTTTCATGGTCAATCGTGCCGCGTATTCATCAAAGTTTTTTTGATCCAAATGAGGCTTATCAGGTCCAGTTTTTGGCAACCGGGACAGTGACTGTCGATCTTTGGCCTGGTTTGGTTGCGGACTCGAAACTAGACGGAAATATCTGGAACAACTTTGACACCAACCGGGTGAGCAACAGCCAGTTGCCGCACGTCCGCAGCGACATAGCGCAATATCTCAAACACGGCGCAAGCGGGATCAGCGATCTGGAACTCTCCTATAGGGCACGAATTGCACCCACTGTGTTCACAGAACTGAAGGCCGGTTATTTGGAGGACATGTTCGCGGGTGCGGGCGGGCAGGTTCTGTGGCGGCCCGAATCCTCCCGCCTCTCTCTCGGGGCTGATCTTTATCAGGTTTGGCAGCGCGGGTTTGATCGCCTGTTCGATCTGCGCGATTACCACACGCTGACCGGCCATGTTTCTTTGTATTACGAAATGCCGTGGTATGGGCTCAATCTGAACATTCACGCCGGCCGCTATTTGGCGGGCGACTATGGCGGCACCTTTGAGCTCGTCCGCCGGTTTTCAACGGGCGTGGAAATTGGTGCGTTCGCCACATTCACGAACGTGCCGTTCAGCAAATTCGGCGAGGGCAGCTTCGACAAGGGGATTATCTTGCGTGTGCCGCTTGAATGGGCGCTCCCTGTCCACTCGACAAACGTCTTCGATGGAACGGTCCGGTCGCTGTCGCGTGACGGAGGACAGCGACTCTTGGCTGACGACTCCCTTCACGATGAAACTTTGACCATGACCGATAGTGCAATCAGCGAGCGGCTAGATGACCTCGTCAATCCACAGTCGTAGCCGCCCGGTTTCATGCGCATTGATCGCTTCGTTAACGTTTCTCTGCGCCTGCAGTTCGGATAGCGATTCTGATCTTTCTTCATCCCTCGACCTTGCAAGAGCATTGTGGCGGGGGGCCACCACGAGCGAATCAGTTGCGCGCGAACAAGCGGCGGCAATCCCTTACGCCTCAATAGGCTATAGAGTGGGAGACGGCGCGCAGCAGCTGCTGGTCGAAGAGGGAGCGTTTGGGCCTGACATAATGTGGACCGCTGCATCGCATGTCGTAATCGGCACGCGGGGAGGACGCGTCATTCGAACAGTCGGCTTGGAAAAAAATGTTTCTCACACAACGTTTATCAGCTCAACAGAACCGATTTTGGGTGCGGTTATTCGCGGAGAGGTGAGAAATGAGACCCTGCGGGTGGACTTTGCCGATGACGGAAGCGACTTCGCTACTCTCTCATGCACACTTCGTCTGATCGGCAGAGAGAAGATCGAGATTTTGGGTACTGCCATTTCGACCAGGAGGGTGGAGGAAATCTGCTCCTCCAACTCGATCTCCTGGTCGTTCAAGAATATCTATTGGGTTGACAGCGATTCCGAGCTCGTCTGGCGTTCAGTCCAGAACATTCATCCGGATCTGCCGGCTATAGAGGTCACAACCCTACGGCCGCCGGCTGCACCGACGGCCGAAACACCTCACTAACGCAAGAGAGAACTGAGCTTACCGTGTGCCGGTTGTGGAACTTGACGAACCACCGGCCGTGACGGCGATGATGACGCCCGCAATGACAACCGCGCCGACCACCAAAGTTGTCGTTCCAATACCAAACGCAGCGCCACCGGCAGCCCCACCCGCGGTGAGTGTGCCGCTTCCGGACGCAGCCCCGGTGGAGGAACTACCCGCCGTCCCAGGTGCGGCCGCTGGAGTTTCCTGCGCCGAGGCAGCGGAACTCACGAGCAAAAAACTCGATGCGACGGCGCCGGCAAGGAATTTTTTCAGCATCGGACACACCCCTATGAATGGAACTTTGGATAGAAGTCCCCCCTTGGAATGTCAATAGTTAACTGTTCCACCCTCCGGAAGTTTGGAGCGAACCTTGCCAGTGGTCGGCAATGATTGACAGAATCATACAACCGGCGAGTGGCGAAGAAGGTTGGCACCGAAACCGCGCTCCACAACGCGCCCAGAAAACCCGCCGCGAGATCTCCGAAGAACGCCCCATGAACCAGGCTGCGATCGCCGTGGCGGCGAGTTCGGCTGGCGCCAGCTGTCCGAACAGCTAGACGAAGAAGAAGATTACCACCCACAGCCAGCTTGCGCGCGCGTCGCCGCCGGCCCCGCATCCCGAAAAACGAGAACTGGTCCCACATCTCGGTGAGAAAAAGGATGATCAACCCGCGCGGAATGGCCGAACCAGGTTTCTTCCGCCGTCGCCGGCGCCGCCACGGAGGTCACGTTCCGCTCCGCGCTGTCGCCTGCGCTGCGAAACGCTGAGGCGAAAGCTGTGCGGCGATCTCGATCATGTCGCGGGGCGGTTGTTCGCCGCGCAGCAATGCGGCCGCAAAGCGGGATGCTGCGGGCGCGGTCTGGATTCCGTAGCCGCCTTGGCCCGCAAGCCAGAAGAAGCCCGGCAGCGCGCCGTCAAACCCGATCACGGGGGAGCGGTCCGGCGCAAAGGAACGCAGGCCCGCCCAGCGTTTGCGGATGCGCGTGACGTTGAGCGTCGTCGCCTGCTCGACACGGTCGATGGCGATGGCCACGTCGTACTCTTCCGGTTGCACGTCGCAGGGTGCGACGGGTGTCTCGTCGGCGGGCGAGAGCAGCAGCAGACCCGCATCCGGCTTCAGATAGAAGCTCTCGTCGATGTCGATCACCATCGGCCACGCACCCGGCGAGAGCTGTGGCGGCAACTCCACCAGAACAACGGTGCGGCGGCACGGCTGGATATTCAGTGGCGCACCTCCGGCCTTCGTCGCAATCGTGTCGGCCCATGCGCCCGCAGCGTTGACCACGAGCTTCGCGCGGTATTCGCCGGACGGAGTCGTGAGGCGCCACTGACCTTCGCGATAGAGGAGGTCTTCGACATCCGCGTTCGTCACGAGCGTTCCGCCCGCAGCGCGGAACAGGCGCAGATAGCCTTGGTGCAGCGCCGCGACGTCGACATCTGCGGCATCCAGCTCCATCAGCGCGCCATGCACATAATCCGGTCTTAAGATCGGACAAGCGGCGAGCGCATCTTCGGGCGCGATGTGGCGTATCGAGCCGGCGAGGTCACTCTTTGCCGCGAAGCTTTCGAGTTGCGCCAGTTGCTCCTTGCGGGCGATGTACATCGCGCCGCGCGGCTTCACCAGCGGACCCGGCGCGAAGCCTGAAGGTGGCGCGTGGTAGAAATCGCGGCTGGCGCGCGACAGCGCGCGCACGACGCTATTGCCATAGATCTCCGAGAACAGCGCGGCGGAGCGGCCGGTCGAGTGGTAGCCCGGAAACTCCTCGCGCTCGAGAATTGCGACGCGGTGCGTGCGCGCGAGTTCGGCCGCCACGGAAGCCCCCGCAATTCCTGCGCCGATCACCACAATGTCGAAGGTCGCGTCGGTCATGCTCGGGCGATGGCGTTACGGGTTCCGGATGCGGCGCGCGCGGCGACAAAGAACAGGAGGCAGCATGCGACAATGGCAGGTGTTCCTCAAGCACAGGCTCGAAGGCGGGAGCGGGACGGGGTCGCAGAATGGCCTGCCTTCGGCAATGGGCGACACATCATGGAATTGGGTGATAAACTCCAGCGCGGCGGGCGACGGACGATGTAAAGCGCAAGGCGTTCGAGGATTCGGTGAAGGGGAGCCACACCGAAATTGTCCTGGGATTTTGGGGAGGTAGCGATGCTCAGATGGATCGGCTCAGCGGTCGTTGCGATTGCGGCTCTGATATCAGCGGCCAACGCCGCGCCGGTAAAGACCGAAGGCGGGTTGGTGGAGGGCGCGGTCCAGGACGGGATCGCCGCATATAAAGGTGTTCCGTTTGCCGCGCCGCCCGTCGGGGATTTGCGTTGGCACGCGCCAACGCCCGTTGCGGCTTGGAGCGGCATCAAGAAGACCGATCAATTTGCGCCGGCCTGTCCGCAGGACCAGTCGATGAATGCGTTCATCGGATTTCCGGTGCTGCCGCTGAGCGAGGACTGTCTTTATCTCAACATCTGGTCCCCTGCGAAGACGCCTGGTGACCGCCTGCCGGTCATGGTCTGGATTTACGGCGGTGGATTCACCGGCGGCTCGACCGCTTTTCCGGTCTATGACGGCGCCAATCTGGCGCGCAAAGGCGTGATTGTCGTCAGCATCGCCTACCGTGTGGGGCCTTTCGGTTTCCTCGCGCATCCGGACCTCGACAAGGAATCGCCAGCGCATGCGTCGGGAACCTACGGGCTGATGGATCAGATCGCCGGGTTGAAATGGGTCAAGGCCAATATCGCGGCGTTCGGCGGCGATCCCGCCAACGTCACGATCTTCGGCGAATCCGCCGGCGGCATTTCGGTCAGCATGCTTGCAGCGTCGCCGAAAGCGAAGGACCTTTTCCAGCGCGCGATTTCGGAAAGCGGTGGCTCGTTCGCGCCGACGAAGCAGACGGGCAAGGAAGGCGGTATGAACGTGCCGTCGCTCGCACTCGCCGAGAAACAGGGTGTCGATTTTCTCGCCAAGCTGGGCGCCAAAACCATCGCGGAGGCACGCAAGGTCTCGACCGATGCCATCGTCAAGGCGGCGGGTCCGGCACTCGCCACCTTCTGGCCCGCGCTCGATGGCGATGTGCTCGTGGACGATCAGTACCGCATGTATCAGGCGGGCCGGTACAACGACGTGCCTGTTCTGATCGGCACCAATTCGGATGAAGGCTCTCTCTTCGTGCGCTCCGCGACGGTCGGCAGCTTCACCGATGAAATCCGCGCAGGCTATGGCGACCATGCGAACGATATTCTTGCCGCCTATCCGTCGGCCAACGATCAGCAGGCATTGCAGTCGCAGCGCAATGTTTTCCGCGACACGGCCTTTGCGTGGCCCACATGGAGCTGGGCGCGGCTCCAGTCGCAGACGGGCAAAGCCAAAGCCTTCGTCTATTATTTCACGCACCGTCCGCCCTATCCCGACATGCCGATGTTCAAGGATATAGGCGCGTCGCATGGCGCGGAGATCGCCTATGTGTTCGGCAATCAGAATGGGATGGGCCCGCCCTGGAGCGACGCCGACCGGAAAGTATCGGAAACCATCCAGAGCTATTGGACGAATTTTGCGCGCACCGGCGATCCCAATGGCGGTGGCGCGCCGGCATGGCCCGGCTTTTCCGAAAGCAGCCAGAAAGTGATGCAGCTGGATACGACACCGGCGCCGATTCCGGTTCCGAATATCGAACAGCTCAAAGCTCTGGATGGCTACTACGCCTGGCGCAGATCGGCAGAACCGGCGGCAAAATAGCGTCAGGTCGCGGTCGCTCTTAGTCGGCGGCCAAAATTGTGTTACTGTCCATATGTCTGACAAATAGGTGGCACAATGAAGGGCTTGTCGCGCCGCTCACTGCTGAAGTTTGCGGGGAGTTCTCTCGCGGTCCAGCAGGGAGCTCTCTCCCGGGCTGCCGCCGCGGTCGCGCCAGCCGGGCCGCTTTTGAATCCCGCTCGTTATGCGGACGTAACGCTTCTCGACGGGCCGATGCGCGACCAATTCCGGGTTCAACACACAGCCCTTCTCGCGATGGACGAGGACGCGCTTCTGAAGCCGTTCCGTGAGGCAGCCGGGTTGCCCGCACCCGGCGAGGCGTTTGGCGGCTGGTACAATCGTTTCTCCGGCTTCAATCCGCCGACGGATATGCACGGGTTCATCCCTGGCCACAGTTTCGGACAATACGTCTCGAGCCTGTCGCGGGCTTACGCGCTAACCGGTGACACGCCGACTAAGGAAAAGGTGCAACGGCTCGTCGCTGGCTTTGCGCCGACCATTGGCGAAGGCATCTATCGCGACTATCCACTCCCGGCCTATCTGTTCGACAAGATCAATATTGGACTGATCGATGCGCACGAATTCGCGCGCGACACGACGGCGCTTGTGGCGCTCAATCGTGCAACCGACGCGGCGTTGCCGCACCTGCCCGAGAAGGCGATGACGCGGCCCGAGATGGCCGCGCGGCCGCATCCGAACGCGGCCTATACCTGGGATGAATCCTACACGCTCCCGGAAAATCTCTATCTGGCGTGGCGGCGCGGCGCCGGCGAACGTTACCGTGCGCTGGCCCGGCGGTTTCTGCTCGATCAGGCCTATTTCGAGCCGCTGGCGCGCGGCGAAAACGTGCTGCCCGACAGGCATGCCTATAGTCACATGAACGCTCTCAGTTCCGCGATGCAGGCCTGGCTCGTCGACGGCGATGCGAAACACCTACACGCCGCCAGGAACGGATTCGATTTCATTCTGGCGCAAAGCTTTGCGACAGGTGGGTGGGGGCCCAATGAACGCTTCATCGTACCAGGCTCCGGCGATCTGGGTACGTCGCTCGACACGACGCATGCGAGCTTCGAAACGCCGTGCGGCGCCTACGGCCATTTCAAGGCCGCGCGCTACCTGATGAGCGTGACAGGGGATAGCCGCTACGGCGACAGCATGGAACGCGTGCTCTACAACACGGTGCTCGGTGCGCTACCGATGAAGCCGGACGGCACGTCGTTCTATTACGCCGATTACAACGGCAACGGCTCCAAGACGTATTTCGAATACAAATGCCCCTGCTGCTCCGGGACGCTAGGCCAGATCGTCGCGGACTACGCCATCAGCACCTATTTCACGGGCGCGCGCGGCGTCACCGTGAATCTCTACACGCCATCCGAGCTGCGCTTCCAGCAGAACGGACGCGTCGTCAGCCTGCGGCAAACAACCCAATACCCGCTCGACTCGGTGGTGGAAATTGCGGTCAGTGCCGAAACGCCGCAGACGTTCGGCATCGCATTACGGATTCCCGCTTGGGCCGGCAAGGAGACGGCTATTGCCGTGAACGGCAAGCGCCAGGCCAACCCGAAGCCCGGCACCTTCCATGAAATCCGGCGCGAATGGCGCGACGGAGATCGTATCGTGCTGACGCTCGACCGTACGCTTCGTCTCGAAGCGGTGGACGAAAAGCACCCCGATCTTCTTGCCGTCATGCAGGGACCGCTTGCACTGTTTGCGGTAGGAGATCGCTTCCTGCCATTCACGCGGAAGGATTTGATGTCGGTTCGTCAGACGGCAGAGGGCGCAAGCGACTGGCGCGTCGCGACGGCGGACGGCACGCAGACATTCAAGCCTTATTACACCATCGGCGGAGAGACGACGCGGTTGTATCAGCCCGTATCCGCGTAAGCCTCACCAGAACGCGATATAGAACGCCACGACGGCCGCCACCACGACGATGCTGAGGCCTACGTCCCAACCGTTCCAGCTTGCGCGCGTTGCGGCCTTTTCCTCGGCTGTCGCGCCGTACCAGGTGAATTTCACGGTCGCGGGGTCCGGTGTCTTGGTCATAAGACTGATTGCGATCATCAGAGCAGCAGTCACGACGAACAGGATCTGCGTGTAGTAAAGCCAGTGGATGTTCCAGAAATCGAATACCCAACCGTGCCTTGCGCGGATCATCGCGATGGCGCTGTCGTAAGCCGGCTGTCCGATTGTGTGCTGATAGAGCTGTTGTTTCAGGGTCGTCACCGCGACACCGTCGTCGCGCATGACGAGATCGGCCATCAGGCGCGCAAAGCCGCCTGTGACGCCGACAACGAATGCGATCAGCGCTGCCGGCGCGGTGGCGCGTGTCCAAAAGACACCCAGGAGGAACAGCACTGCAATCGCGGGCGAGAGATAGCCCTGCACGCTCTGCAGATAGACATAGAGGTCGGAGTGCAGGCTCTTGATCACAAGCACCCAGCACACACCCATGACGACGATGGCCGCCGTGGCAATGCGTCCGACCACAACCTCGGTGCGTCCCGACGCGTTTGGATACCATTCGCGGAAAAAGTCCATCGTGAACAGCGTGGCCGAAGCGTTGAACTTCGATGCCAGCGACGCCATCAGCGCGACGATCATCGAGCAGGCCACCATGCCACGCAAACCGTGCGGCAGGATCTGTGCGACGAGCGAGGTGTAGGCAGCGTCGCCGCTGGTGTGAAAGCCCGATGCGGGAACTTGGGTCAGCGCGAAGGCGATCATGCCTGGCACCAGGAAAATGAAGACCGGCGTCAGTTTCAGGAAGGCTGCGAGGATTGCGCCGCGCCGCGATTGCTGCTGGTTCTTTCCCGCGAGCACGCGCTGCACGATGTATTGGTCGGTGCACCAGTACCAGAAACCGATGATGGCCGAGCCCGGGAGCACCGCGGCCCAGGACCAGTCGGGATCGCCCAAGGGCCGTATCAGGTGAATTTTCGCGCCGGCGGCTACGACCGTTGCGTGCCAGCCGGCGATAAGGTCGCCATGTCCCAACACGCTCAAGCCGGAATAGAGAATGCAAAGCGAGCCGATGATCAGGACGGGCGCCTGAAGGACCGCGGTGTACATAATGACCCGCAACCCGCCCAGCACGGTGTAGAGGCCGGTTGTGAACGCGAGCCCGAGCGCGATGGCCCAGAACACGTCGACCCGGAAACCGAAAATGTCGACCGTGTCGATTCCCAGCAGCGTACGGACGACCACGTCACCGGCATAGATCGTGACCGCGATCTTGGTCAGCACAAGGCTCGCGATGGTGAGCAGGCTGAGCACGTTGCGCGAGCCGCGGCTGAAGCGCAGTTCGAGGAACTCCGGCATGGTGAAGACCTTCATGCGATCGTAAAGCGGCACGAATACCCAGCCGAGAATGAGAATGATCCAGCCCTGCATCTCCCAATGCGCCATCGCCATGCCGGTGGCGAAGCCGGCGCCCGCGAGACCGACGAGATGTTCCGAACCGATATTGGAAGAGAAAATCGAGGTGCCGATCTGAAGCCAGTTGCTGTCGCGGCTTGAGAGGAAATAGTCCTCGCCGGATTTCGCTTTGGCTCTAACCGCGGCAATAACGATCGCCAGCATGACGGCCGCGAAAAGTGCCACGACCAGCCAGTCTTCCAGATTGAACACCGAGACCTGCGGTGCGTTGCCTGTCATGATTGCCCCCGGTTGATATCAGTCCTCGAACGGTTCGACAGCGGTCCTTTGCGCGACCATGAAGATGTCGGCAACAAGCTGAAGCGGCCGCGCGTCCACGTCGGATTGTCCGCGCGCGATCAGAACCGCGAAACGGCGATAGATCGCCTCATATTCGCTCCCCAGCGCGCCGGCTTCCGGCGGCACAGCGTCACTGCCGACAGTCAGTTTCGCGCCGCCGGCGGACAATTTGAGCGGCCCCTGATCGGTCTCGACATCGATGTCCCAGGTCTGCGTGCCGGTGTGCCGGAAATCGAGCGCGGCAGAGATCTTAGCGCCGCTATCGGTCACGAACTCCACATCCGCCGCAATCGGCGATTCACAGTTCGACGGCACGTAGAGCGTCGCGGATTGGGGAAAGATCGGCTCGGGGAAGAGTGTGGTGAGGATCGAGAAGGCGTTGATGGCGGGATCGAACACGCCAAAGCCTCCGGCCTGCCAGATCCAGGTCTGGCCGGGATGCCACTGACGCACGTCTTCTTTCCATGTCACATGCGCACGCCGTAGAACACGCTCCCGCATCAGACGCGCGGCCGGTGCTACGCCATGGGCGTGCTGCGAGTGCCACGTCTGATAGAACGTGCGGCCCACAGCCCCCGCCAGCCGGACGAGATTGTCGAGTTGCAGAACGGATGCGCAGGGCGGCTTTTCCAGCAGCACATGCTTGCCTCTCGATAGCGCGAGCCTCGCCGCCTCGTAATGCACCTGTGGCGGTGTGCAAATTGCGATCGCTTCGAGCTCCGGCTGACTATCCAGCATCGTTTCGATGTCAGGATAGTTCGGCACCCCATCGACGTGTCCGTGACGGCTCGCGACAGCGGCGAGGGCGAAATCGGCATTTCCGACGATGGACGGAATGTGTTGATCGCGCGCGATCTTTCCGACGCCCATCAGGCCGATGCGAACCGGATTTCCCAAGCTTCCTCCTTCGTACCCCTCTGGCGGAGGCTTATTTAAAGGCTGCGGACCAATGTGTCCGGTGACGAAACGATTTTAAGCGGGTTGCGCAAGGGCAGCGTGAACGGCGGCGCCTCGATCTCGAACACATCGCCTTCCTGCGCGCGGATGCCGTCGGAGAAAGAGAGGGTCGCGGTGCCGAAGAAGTGCACGTGCAAATCGCCCGGCCGCCGGAACAGTGCATATTTGAAATGATGGTGTTCGAGATTGGCGATGTGATGGGACATGTTCGCTTCGCCGGTGAGAAACGCCTTCTCCCAGATCGGCTTGCCGTCGCGCCGGATGCGCGTTATGCCCCGGATGTCCGAGGGTAGTTCGCCGGTCAAAACCTCCGGGCCCAGTGCCGCGTGACGCAGTTTGGAATGGGCGAGATAAAGATAGTTCGTCCGCTCGGTCACGTGGTCGGAGAATTCATTCGCCAAGGTGAAGCCAAGCCGGAACGGCGTGCCGTCGCTGCCGATCAAATAGATTCCTGCAATCTCGGGCTCTTCGCCGCCGTCGCGCGCGAAGTCGGGCGAGGGCAGGGCCTGCTCCGGGCCCACAATGCTGCGGCCGTCGCCTTTGTAGAACCATTCCGGCTGCACGCCGGTTTCTCCGGAAGCAGGCTTGCCGCCTTCGAGTCCCATGCGGAACATCTTCATGGAATCAGTGGCATCGTCGGCATGTGCCTTCGCATGCATGCGGTCGCGCGCATCCGCAGAGCCAAGGTGGGTCAGTCCGGTACCTGTGAGGAACACGCGCGCCGGATCGGGATGATCCACGGGCGCCAGAATGCGCCCTTCATGCAGCGCTTCTGTGAGATCGATTTCCTCACCATAACCCGCATCCGCAACCGTCGCGGCGAGCGTCGATTTCGCGGCAATCGCCGCTGTTGCGAGCGCGTGGATGCTCGTCACGCCGTTTACGCGCCGTGCCTTTGTACCCTGCGTGCTAGCGGCAACGATGCGCTCGCCGGCCGAAGTCCGGATTTGAATCAGCCTGAGCGTCATGGCGACTCATGCCTTCCACCGATCAGGCGCTGCAGGTGCAGAGGATTTTCGTCGCGCAGTTCCGGCGCCAGCAGATCGTCCGGCACATCCTGATAGCAGACCGGCCGCAGGAACCGGTCGATGGCGAGTGTGCCGACCGAGGTCGTGCGCGAATCCGACGTCGCTGGAAACGGTCCGCCATGCACCATGGCTGGGCTCACTTCCACACCCGTCGGCCAGCCATTGACGAGAATGCGTCCGACTTTTCTCTCGAGCATCGGAAGGATTTGCGCGGCTGCCGCGTGATCCTGTGGGTCGAGCTGCAATGTTGCGGTGAGCTGGCCGTCCAGATTCGTCAACACCGTTTTCATCTCCGCAAGATCGCGGCAACGCACGATAATCGAAGAGGGGCCGAACACCTCCTCGCTCAGCTCGGCATGCGCGAGGAAGTCCTGCGCCGTCACTTGAAACAGCGCGCCGTGGCTGAGCGCGCCAACGTCGCACATGCCCTCGGCCAACGGCGAAACGCGCGGATGATTCTGGAGGCGCGTCACGCCGTTGCGATAGTTCGCGCAGATACCGGCCGTCAGCATCTGTCCCGGCGCGATCTTCGCCAGCGCCTCGGCAGCTTCCACCACGAACCGGTCGAGATCGGGGCCTTCGATCGCGAGCACCAATCCGGGATTGGTGCAGAACTGTCCGACGCCCATTGTCAGCGACGTCACAAAGCCGGCGCCGATGGCCCCTGCGCGCGCCTTGAGCGCCGCGGGAAGCAGGATGACGGGATTGATGCTGCTCATCTCAGCATAGACCGGGATGGGTTCGGGCCGCGCCGCCGCGAGCTTCATCAGCGCGAGGCCGCCGGCACGCGAGCCCGTAAATCCAACGGCTTTGATGCGCGGATCGCGGACCAGCGCCGCGCCGAGATCGTTCGAAGGCCCGCTCAAATGCGAGAATACGCCTTCGGGCAAGCCGCATGTCTTCACGGCATCCGCAATCGCGCTCGCCGCAAGTTCGGATGTTCCGGGATGGGCCGGGTGCGCTTTCACGATGACGGGGCAGCCCGCTGCGAGCGCTGACGCGGTGTCCCCGCCCGCCGCAGAGAATGCCAGGGGAAAATTGCTCGCGCCGAAAACGGCCACAGGACCGAGCGGGATTTTGCGTTGTCTCAGATCGGCGCGTGGCACCGGTTTGCGGTCCGGGAGTGCAGGATCGATGCGAACGCCGAGCCAGTCGCCCTGGCGCACGACCTGCGCGAACAGGCGAAGTTGGCCGACGGTTCTTCCTCGTTCGCCCTCCAGCCGCGCACGGGGAAGGGCGGTTTCGAGGCCGGCCCGCTCAAGCAACTGGTCGCCCAACGCCATGATGTTGTCGGCGCAGCGCTCGAGAAACTGTGCGCGCTGCTCGACGCCAGCTTCGCGATAGCTATCGAAGGCGGCATCCGCAAGTTCACAGGCCCGCGCGGCTTCTTGGGGACCGGCGATGCTGAAGGGGGGATCGACTTCGGCCCCGCGCGCCGCATCGACGGCACGAAAGGTCTGGGCGGTCGATACATGTTCGAAGCCGACAATGAGTTGGCCTGTCAGGGACATGGACACACATCAAAAGGTTGGACGCGCGACACTAGGATAACTCAGACAATAAGTCAGCCTTTTTCTGTCCCGTGTCAGCCCGTGCGGCGTCCGCTTGGCTTTCGCGAAATCGGCGTATCCATGCGCGCGAGTTCGATGAGTTCGCTCATGGCCTCCTGGGCCTTGCCGGGATCGCGCTCGGCAATGGCCTCGAAGACCTTCAGATGGTCCGGCAGAGGATCGCGCCTCAAAGGGCGCTTGCGCTGCTTGAACATCGTCGTGGTGCTGATGGCCGCACTGACGCCGTTTGTCAGGGAGATAATGAAGGGATTGTTGGTCGCATCCAAAAGCGTGGCATGGAAATCGAGATCGGCCTGACGGCCGGCCTCGGTCGCCAGGGTATGCTTGGACATGCCTTCGAGCGCGGACCGCATGGCTTTGAGATGTGTGGCGGAACGGCGGGTCGCGGCGAAGCCGGCGGCCGCCGATTCCACCACATTGCGAAGCTCGAAAAGGCTGTTCAGAAGCTCCAGATCGGGTTCGGACTCGAACGTCCAGTCGAGCACATCGGGATCGAGCAGATTCCATTTGGTCTGCGGATTGACGCGCGTTCCGACTTTGGGCCGCGCATCGACCAGCCCCTTCGCCGCCAGAATGCGCACGGCTTCGCGATAGGCCGTTCGCGACACCGACAATTGTTCGCTAGACGCGATCTCGCCGTCGAGCAGGTCTCCGGGCCGGTACTGGCCGGAGACGATGGCGATTCCGAGCTTTCGCGCGATCGTTCCGTGCAACCGCAGAGCTTTGCCCCGTATCTCGGGTGAGGGCGGTGATGCTGTCATGCGGAGCGAACGACCTGTTTTCCTGAGGAAAATTTTGTATCGCTCGCCGGTCCAATTGTCCAACCAGAGCATGACATTTCCACGAGTGGCACAAAGAACACAGGCGGGGACTGTCGCGCAAAAAACTCAGACAATAGCATTCCGCGCCTTGCGCCGGTCCTGGGAACTTGCTTATTGTCTGAGTTATAAGGCGTGACTCGCCGCAGAGCGGCCGTGATCGCGCGCGACGGGGAGACGTATCATCATGACATTGCGAAGCGTATTGGCCTGCGCGGTATCGACCATCGCTCTTGTTTCTGCCGGACAGGGTTACGCGCAGGAGGCGCAGCAATCCGGCATCGAAACGGTCGTCGTGACCGGTGTGCGGGCGAGCGTGAAGTCCGCCTTGGACATCAAGAAGAAATCCGACCAGATCGTGGAGTCGATCGTCGCCGAGGACATCGGCAAATTGCCAGACAATAACGTGATCGAAGCGCTACAGCATGTGACCGGCGTCCAGATCAGCAGAAATGCTGCAGAAGCTAATCAGCTTCTCATCCGCGGCCTTCCCGACATCGCGACGTTGCTCAACGGGCGTGAGATTTTCACCTCCACCGGCCGCTTCGTCACATTGCAGGATATTCCCGCCGAGCTTCTGGCCCGTGTCGATGTGGAAAAGTCATCGCGCGCAGACGATATCGAAGGCGGCATCGCCGGCCTGATCGATGTGCGCCTGCATCGGCCGTTCGATTTCGACGGTCTCGAAGTTGCTGGCACCGCGCACGGAACGCATAGCTCGCTGTCCGGCAACACCGACGGCGACGGAAGTATCCTGGTGAGCGACCGGTGGAGTACCGGCATCGGCGACATGGGGCTTCTTGTCGATCTGTCCTACCGGCAGGACCACTACAAGGAAGAGATCCTAGACAACTACATCGACACGCAGGCGATTGGCCCCGTTCAAGGTTCGACCGGTCTGAACGGCGTGGCATACGTGCCGCTGACCGAGGGCGCGCAGTCGATCAACGGCAATCGCCGGCGCAGCGCGGCGAACGTCTCTTATCAATGGGCGCCGAATGCCAACACCGACGTCTACGCGGAATTTTTCTATACAGGTTATCGCAATCCGAACAACGTCGACTTCTTCGTCGGGCTCCCCTGGATTTGCGCGAATGCGGCGACAGCGACTGTGTTTCCAGGCACCGATCTCGTGAAGACGGTGACGGGCGGCTGCTATGATCTGACGAGCGATCAATCCTTCGTGCCGAAGACGGACACCTATCAAGCTGCGACCGGTGCGAACTGGACCCAAGGCGACCTCACTTTGACAACGGAGTTCGACTACACCGACAGCAGTTTCTCCCAAACCGGCTACATCCTCGATACCCATTACGATCCGGGCACCTACACCGCGGATTTCAACTATCACAATACCGGCACGCCCTACATGAACGTCACCAGCGCCAACGTGACCGATCCGGGGCAGATGTTCATGCGCCAGTTCTACGATCAATGGTCAAAGCAGACGGGCAATGAGGTCGATTGGCGCGGCGATCTCCAATACGATATGGGCGAAACGAGCTTCATCAAGTCGATCGATGCCGGTGTGCGCTACGGCAACCGCTATGCCCAGAACCATCAGGCCAACGGCAGCGGCCTAGACTGCGGTGCCTTTGCCGATCCGGGAAGCTCGCAATATCAATACCAGCTCCTGAAAGACAATTCGCCGGCTTGCGGATTTCCCAATAGCGGGGGCATCGTCGCGCTGAACGACCCGTCGCTTCCGGGAACGCCCTATCATGTGACCAACGGCAGCCAGTTCGACGGCAAGTTCGGCATCGCGCGATGGATGGATGCCGATCCGAATTGGCTTAACAATTATATCGGCGCGCTGCGCAAGGAGTTCGGCCAGTCGGCGAGCCCGCCCCCCGCTGATCCATCTCAAACCTTCTCTGACCGGGAACAGAGCTATGCCGGTTATGTGAAGGCGAATTTCGGCTTCGACCTCGGTTCACTTCCCGTCGATGGCAATGTGGGCGTACGCATCGTCGACACGGACGCGGACAAGAAAGGCTTCACAACGGTCATCACGATCACGGGAGGCAACTACGTCTATACTTACCTGCCGACCGACAACGCTTCGAACACTGTCGATTGGTTACCGAGCATGAACCTGCGCATGCAGCTCCAGGACGATATGTTCCTTCGGTTTGCCGCGAGCCAGACGGTCACGCACCCGACCTTCGCGCAACTCAATCCCGGCCTTTCGCTGCAAGATTCGACGGCGACGCTGCTGGGCTCCGGCTCCGAGGGTAATCCAAACCTCAAGCCCGTTAAATCGGACAACGTCGATCTTTCGCTGGAATATTACTTCAACCCGACGGATGTCGTATCCGGTGCCGTGTTCTATCGCGAGATCGACGGTTACATCCAGCAGGCGTCGTTCACGCAGTTGATCAACGGCATCAACTACAACATTACCCAGCCCGTCAACGCACCGTCGGGGCATATCGACGGCATGGAAGTGGGCTATACGCAGTTCTTCACTTTCCTGCCCGGACTGCTGAGCGGCCTCGGCGCGCAGGCGAACGCGACCTTCGTCGATGGAAATTTCCAGAACATCTCGAAATGGTCGTACAACCTGGTTGGTATCTACGAGAAGGGCCCGGTGTCGCTGCGTCTCGCCTATAACTGGCGCGACGGGTTCAACGTCGGTCCCGCGCCTGGCGGTGGCCAGCAGCCGGGCACGATCTTTGCCAAGTCGCAGCCCTGGCTCGATCTGTCGGCAAGCTATCAGTTGAACGACAACATCACGGCCACGCTGGATGCGACGAATCTTCTCAACAGCGATTACCAGGATTACTTCGGCAGTCCGGAGTTCCCGCGCGATACGCGCCGGTTCGACCAGACCTTCGTGGTGGGCTTCAGGTTCAAACTCTAAGACCGGTTTGTGCGTAAGCACGCTGGGGGGCCGGTCGTCCGTTTCGGGCGGCCGGTCTTATTTTTGAAGGAGACGCTCAGATGATGAGCCGGCGTGCGATCGTGGGATCAGGGGCGGCGCTGACGCTCGCGCCGTTCGGGCGCGCTTTGGCCGGCGTGCTCAACGACAAGATGACTGGCGATCTCACGCCCACACACGATCCCTGCATGATCAAGCAGGGCGATACCTTTTATGTGTTCAGCACGGGGCCGAGCGGTTCGGACACGGGGCTGATTCCCTGGCGTACGTCGAAAGACCTGGTGACCTGGACCCGCCGCGGCAGCGTATTCCCAACACTTCCGAAATGGGCGCAGGACGCGATTCCGGGCACGAAGGGGATCTGGGCGCCGGACATTTCCATTTTCAACGGTCAGTACCGGCTCTATTACGCAGTGTCGACGTTCGGCTCAAATCACTCGGTCATCGGTCTGGCCACGAATACTACGCTCGATCCTGCTGCACCGGGCTACGCCTGGCAGGATCAGGGGCTGGTGATCGGCTCAAACACCTTCGACAAATACAACTGCATCGATCCCAACCATTTCGTCGATCGCGACGGCAAGCACTGGCTGTGTTTCGGCAGTTTCTGGACCGGCATCAAGATGATCGCGCTCGATCCGGCGACCGGGAAGCCCGGATCGGACACGACCGTCCATTCGCTCGCGTCACGCCCGCAGCCGCCCGATGCCATCGAGGCGCCGTTCATGACCGAGCGTGACGGCTACTACTATCTGTTCGTTTCGTTCGATTTCTGCTGCCGGGGCGCGAAGAGCACCTACAACATTGTGGCGGGACGCTCCAAAGACGTGCTCGGGCCGTTCGTCGGTCCCGAGGGCAAGGACATGATGCACGGTTTTGGGCAGCAGGTGCTGGTCGGCAATGAGCGCTTCAAGGGACCGGGCGGTCAATCGGTTTGCCGCGACGGTGACCGTTACTATCTCGTCTATCACGCCTATGATGCGCAGAATAACGGCGTGCCGACGCTTCGCGTTTCGCCGATCGGCTGGACGCCGGACGGCTGGCCGTCGGTCATTCTCTAGGGGGAATTTGCATGCGTGTCCTTGCGACTGTCGCGTTTCTGACGCTTGGCCTTGCGATCGCGCGCGCGGATGACGCGCCTGTAACCGCAACGATCCATGCCGATCAGCCAGGCGCGAAGATCGACCGTCACATCTATGGCCAGTTCGCCGAGCATCTCGGCCGCGGCATCTATGAAGGCGTGTGGGTCGGCCCGAAGTCGAAGATCCCGAACACGCGCGGATTCCGCAACGACGTGGTCGCCGCCTTGCGCGATCTGCATGTGCCGGTGGTGCGCTGGCCGGGCGGATGCTTTGCCGACGAATATCACTGGCGGGACGGCATCGGCCCACGCGCGAAGCGGCCGGTCACGCTGAACACCAACTGGGGCGGCGTGCCGGAAACCAATGAATTTGGCACGCATGAGTTTCTCGATTTCGCCGAGTTGATCGGCGCCGACGCCTACATCAACGCCAATCTCGGTACCGGCTCGCCGCGCGAGATGGCGGAATGGCTCCAGTACATGACGTCGGACAAACCGACCGCGCTCACCGCAGAGCGGGCCCGCAACGGCCATCCAAAGCCGTGGAAGATTTCCTATTTCGCCGTCGGCAACGAGGCGTGGGGTTGCGGCGGCAACATGACGCCAGACCATTACGCCGATCTCTACAAGCAGTATGCGACTTTTCTCAAAGCCCCGCCCGGCGCGCGGCCTATGCTCATCGCCAGCGGCGGCAACGACAACGACACGTCATGGACGGAGGCGTTGACCTCGAAAGTTCATCATGACATCGATGCGATCACGTTCCACTACTACACGCTTCCCGGCGACCACTGGGAGAACAAGGGGCCCACCACCGGCTTCGGTGAAGACCAGTGGATCTCCACGCTCGCCCACACGCTACGCATGGACGATTTCATCACGCAGAACAGCGCGGTGATGGACAAGTACGATCCCGACAAGAAGATCGGCTTTGCGGTGGACGAATGGGGCACGTGGTACGATCCTGAGCCGGGCCGCGAACCGGGCTTCCTCTACCAGCAGAACACGTTGCGCGATGCCGTCGTCGCGGCGCTGAACTTCAACATCTTCCATCATCACGCCGACCGCGTACACATGACGAACATCGCGCAGATGGTGAACGTCCTGCAGGCCATGATCCTGACTAAGGGTCCGCAGATGGTGCTGACACCCACCTATCATGTTTTCCGGATGTTCCGGCCGTTCCAGGACGCAACCTACCTGCCGGCCGAGCTTCAATCGCCACGCTATCAGCTCGGTAATTCCTCTGTTCCCGCCGTCAGCCTTTCCGCGGCGCGGACGGCCACGGGCGCAACCGTCGTGGCGCTGGTCAATCTCGATCCCAACAAGGCAATGCCGGTTTCGGCGGCGCTTGCCGGTGCGACCCCGACGCAGGCGAGCGGCGAAATCCTGACCGCTCCCGCGATGGATGCGCGCAACACGTTCGAAGCACCCGATGCGGTTCATCCCGTGCCGTTCACCGGCGCATCGCTTACGGGTGGGAAGCTTTCGCTGACCTTGCCGCCGAAATCGGTGGTGGTCCTGACGTTGAGATAGCAGTGCGTTTCACCCGCCGTGACGTGCTGGCCGGAGCGGCCGCCGTGCCGCTCGCGGTTGCGCCGTCCGTTACACGAGCCTCGGACTTTCGCGCGCTCGCGCCCACACCGCCCATGGGCTGGAATTCCTGGGACAGTTTCGGTCCCACGATTCGCGAAAACGAGGCGCGCGCCAACGCCGCGATCATGGCGAAGCGCCTGCTGCCGCATGGCTGGAATATCTTCACCGTCGATATCCAATGGTACGAACCGGGTGCCAATTCGTACGACTACCGCAAGGGTGCGGAGCTCGCGATGGACGAATGGGGTCGGCTCGTTCCCGCGCCCAACCGTTTTCCTTCGGCCGCCTCTGGCGCAGGCTTTAAGCCGCTGGCGGATTTCGTGCACGGGCTCGGCCTGAAATTCGGTATCCACATGATGCGGGGTGTGCCGCGGCAAGCTGCGGACCGCAACCTGCCGATCTTGGGAACGAAATATCGCGCGGGCGACATCGCAGACCGGGTGAATGTCTGCTCCTGGAACACGGACATGTATGGCATCGACATGTCGAAGCCGGGCGCACAGGACTATTACGACTCGGTGTTTCGCCTGTATGCGTCTTGGGGCTTCGACTTCATCAAGGCGGACGACATGAGCCGCCCCTATGTCCGCAATGCGCCGGAGATCCATGCCGTGCGCGCCGCGATCGACCGCTGCGGCCGGCCGATGGTGCTGTCGCTCTCGCCGGGCGAGACGCCGCTCGCGGCAGCCGACGACGTCGCGCGCAACGCCAATATGTGGCGCATCAGCGACGATTTCTGGGATACGTGGCCCGCGCTGCTGGAGCAGTTCGAGCGGCTGAAGAACTGGGCGCGATATCGAAAGCCCGGCGCATGGCCCGATGCGGACATGCTCCCGCTCGGTGTGCTGGAGATGGGCAAACGTACCACCCGCCTCACCCACGACGAGCAGCGTACGCTTATGACGCTATGGTCAATCGCCCGGTCGCCGCTGATCATGGGGGGCGACCTGCGCAAGCTCGACGACTTCACCGCTTCGCTTCTCACCAATGACGAGATCCTCGCGGTCAATCAGGCAAGCGGAAAGAACCGCGAAATGTTCCGCGCCGATGATACCGCCGCATGGCAGGCGAAAGCGCCCAATGGCGATGCCTATATCGCAGTCTTCAACTTGGGCGATGTGGCCGCACCCTTACCGGTGAAGCTCGCGCAGTTTGGCTTGCGGAGCCCGATGCGGTGCCGCGATCTCTGGGCGCGCCGCGATCTTGGTTCGGTCAATGACAGTTTCGCACAGGTTATCCCGAGCCACGGCGCCGGGCTTTACCGGCTGTCGCGAACCTGAAGCTAGTTCGCGGTTCGGAACGCGAGCACCGTCTTCTCAGCATAGGTCTGGCCGGGGAGAAGAATCGTGGACGGGAAGGTCGGGTGGTTCGGCGAGTCTGGAAAGTGCTGTGTCTCCAGGCACAGCCCGGTCCGATGTGCGAAGACCGTGCCGGTACCAGCCGGTTTGCCGTCCAGGAAATTACCCGAATAGAACTGCAATCCCGGCTGTGTCGTGCTGAGTTCTATTTCGCGCCCGCTCTTCGGATCGCTCAATATGGCGGCGAGTGTCAGTGCTTCCGGCTGGGACTTCGTCAGAACCCAGTTGTGATCATAGCCATGACCACGCGTGAGCTGCTCGTCCTTTGCCTCGATCCGGCTGCCGATGGTCGTGGGCTTGCGGAAGTCGAATGGCGTACCCGCGACCGGACGCAACTCGCCGGTTGGAATCAACGTTGCGTCCACCGGCGTGATCTTATCGGCATTGATAGTCAGCACGTGACCCAAAATGGTCTGGTTCGGATCGCCGGTCAGGTTGAAGTAGGCGTGGTTCGCAAGATTCACCACGGTGGGCGCCGTCGTAGCCGCTTCGAAAGCTATGGTGAGCGTGTCGTCGTTTTTCAGTTGATATGTTACGTGCGTCGTCAGCTGGCCGGGATATCCTTCCTCGCCGTCCGCACTGACATAGGTGAGGCGCAATGCCGGCCCGTCTGGAGTTTCGGACGGTTCGGCCGTCCACACGCGCTTGTCGAAGCCCTTTCGCCCGCCATGCAGGCTGTTCGGTCCATCGTTCTGCGCGAGCTGATAAGTCTTTCCGTTGAGCGCGAATTTGCCGCCTGCAATCCGGTTGGCGTAACGCCCCACCGTCGCGCCGAAATAGGGCACGCCGGCGAGATAAGGCTCCAGCGTGTCGAAACCCAAGACGATGTTCTTGAGATGGCCGCCGCGGTCCGGCGTCTTCAGCGAAACGAGCGTGGCCCCATAGGTGATGATCCTGGCTTCGATGCCGTGCGCGTTGGTGAGGGTATAGGCGTCCACGTTCTGGTCTCCAGCGCGGCCAAAGGGCGCTTTCTCAATAGCATGCGACGCGGCGCCGGCGTTTGCGAACAGGAGCGCTGCCGCGCAAAGTGCAAATGCGAAAACGCGCCCCGGCATCTTGTCCGTCCGAATTTGCTTCGAACCCAATTAAATCAGACAATTGGATTTGCTGCCAGCGCCGCTGATTCTGGTTCGCGTCCAATCGCAAAGGGCCGTGCTGCGACACATCGGCGGCGTTCGGATGTCTTGCCAAGGGCGGTCCCTTGTGCCAATTTGTCTGAGTAAATAGGGGCTACAGGTTGTGCTGAGTGAACGTGGCAGGCCGACGGTGCCGGCCCACATAGAACGCCTCTGACTATGCGCGCAGAATGACGACGACATTTCCCGGCTATTCGTGCGACGGCATCTTTTCACGGCTCGAATGCTGCGACAAAGATCGAGCGGGGGCTGGCGCGTGAACGGGTATTTCAAATGAATTCAGCATCTCGGCGGTTGCGTTCGCGGGCCTGGTTCGACGACCGGGACAACACGGATATGACCGCGTTGTATCTCGAGCGTTACATGAATTACGGCCTCTCCCTCGAAGAGCTCCAATCGGGCAGGCCGATCATCGGTATCGCCCAGACCGGATCCGATCTTTCACCCTGCAACCGCCATCACCTCGTGCTCGCGGAACGCGTGCGCGAGGGCATTCGCGATGCGGGTGGCATTCCGATCGAATTCCCTGTCCACCCCATCCAGGAAACCGGCAAGCGTCCAACCGCGGGTCTTGACCGCAATCTCGCCTATCTCGGCCTTGTCGAAGTCCTCTATGGCTATCCGATCGACGGCGTTGTGCTCACCACCGGCTGCGACAAGACTACGCCCGCGTGCCTGATGGCGGCAGCGACGGTCGACATTCCCGCCATCGCGCTTTCCGTCGGCCCGATGATAAGCGGCTGGGCGCAAGGCAAGCGCATCGGATCGGGTACCGTCGTCTGGAAGGCCCGCGAGCGTTTCGCTGCCGGCGAAATCGATCGGGCGGCGTTCATCAAACTCGTCGCTTCGGCAGCGCCATCGACGGGCTACTGCAACACGATGGGCACCGCGACCACGATGAACAGCTTGGCGGAGGCGCTCGGGATGTCTCTGCCAGGATCGGCTGCGATCCCCGCGCCGCATCGCGACCGCCAGGAATGTGCCTATGAAACGGGACGGCGCATCGTCGAGATGGTGCATGCCGACCGCAAGCCTTCGGATATTCTCACGCGCGACGCTTTCATCAATGCGATCCGGGTGAATTCTGCACTGGGCGGATCGACCAACGCGCCGCTGCACCTCATCGCGCTCGCGCGCCACATCGGGGTCGAGCTTTCGATCGACGACTGGCAGACCTATGGCTATGACATCCCGCTCCTCGTCAATCTGCAGCCGGCCGGAGAATATCTGGGCGAAGATTTCTATCGCGCCGGCGGCGTGCCTGCCGTCGTCGCCCAGTTGATGAAACACGGTCTGATTTCGGAGGGAACACTCACGGCGAATGGGCGTTCGCTCGGTGAGAACTGCGTGGGCGCGGTAATCGAGGACGAAGCCGTCATCCGGCCGTTCGAGAATCCGCTCACGCAGAAGGCCGGCTTTCTGGTGTTGCGCGGCAATCTGTTCGACTCGGCGATCATGAAGACGAGCGTGATCTCCGACGAATTCCGCGCGCGCTACCTTTCCGATCCGAAGGACCCCGAGGCGTTCGAAGGCCGCGCGATCGTGTTCGACGGGCCGGAGGACTACCACGCGCGGATCGACGATCCGGCGCTCGATATCGACGAGCGTTGTATCCTGTTCATGCGCGGCACCGGCCCCATCGGCTATCCCGGCGGCGCGGAGGTCGTGAACATGCGTGCGCCGGTGCAGCTGATCGCGCATGGTGTGCATGTATTGCCGTGCATCGGCGATGGCCGCCAGTCGGGGACATCCGGATCGCCGTCGATCCTCAACGCATCGCCGGAAGCTGCTGTTGGCAGCGGGCTTGCCGTTCTGCAAACCGGCGACCGCGTTCGCGTCGATCTGCGCAAGGGAACGGTCAACGTACTGATCTCCGATGCGGAAATCGCCGGACGCCGTGAAGCGCTCGATGCCAGAGGCGGCTACATCTATCCGAAGAGCCAGACACCCTGGCAGGAAATGCAACGCGATGTCGTGGGTCAGATGGAGACGGGCGCCGTGCTCGAGCCGGCCGTGAAGTATCAACAGATCGCACGCACAAAAGGCATCCCGCGCCACAATCACTAGGCGCGGTGGAACAACGATGGGGGAAGCGCAGTGAGCGGTCTTGCGCTCAAGGATGTCAGCAAGCGCTTCGGTTCGACGCCGGTGCTCGATCGGTTGTCGCTTGATATTGCGCCGGATGAGTTCGTCGTCGTCTTGGGGCCATCGGGCTGCGGGAAGTCCACGCTCCTGCGCGCGGTCGCGGGGCTTGAATCGATCGATTCAGGGACCATCGAACTCGACGGCAGGCGAATCGACCCATTGCCGCCGGGAAAGCGCGGCGTCGCCATGGTGTTCCAAAGCTACGCGCTCTACCCGCATATGAGCGTGCGCGAGAACATGGCGTTCGGGCTGAACAACAGCGGCGTTGCGCGCGAGGAAGCCGGACGGCGGATCGCCGAGGCCGCACGGATGCTCGAGATGCAGCATCTGCTGGACCGCAAGCCGGCCGAACTTTCCGGCGGCCAGCGCCAGCGTGCCGCCATCGGCCGCGCGATCGTGAAGGCGCCGAAGCTCTTCATGTTCGACGAACCGCTGTCCAATCTCGACGCGGCGCTGCGCAGCCGCACGCGTCAGGAAATCGCGGCCCTCCACCGCCGAATCCGGACCGCGATGATCTTCGTGACCCACGATCAGACGGAAGCGATGACGCTCGCCGACCGTATCGTGGTGATGAACCAGCGGCGCATCGAACAGATCGGGACGCCGCGCGAGATCTACGACCAGCCCGCGACCGAGTTTGTCGCGACCTTTGTCGGCTCGCCGCCGATGAACATCCTGTCCGCGACCTGCGCGCCACCGCGCGGAGGGATGCTGTGTGTGACGCTCGGCGATGGTGCGGCGATCGAAACATCCGTGCCCGCAGATTCTGCGCCGAAGGATGGCAAGATCCGCATCGGACTACGGCCGGAAACTCCGCGGCTCTGCGTTCCAGGCAGTGGCGATTGCGACGCGAAGATCGATTTCGTCGAATTTCTGGGCGACCGGTCCTACGCCTTTGTGTCGCTTGCCAGCGGCGAGCGCGTGGTGGCGCTGGGCGGCGCGCCTTTCACGCTCAGGCCGGGCGAGGTGGTCGGGGTCCAGATCGACCGTGCGTCCGCGCATGTCTTCGATTCGGGAGGCCGCAACCTGCGGCTTTCTGGCTGATGGCTGGGGCAGGGACATCGCGGGATCGCAGTGAGTCCGCAAGCGGCATGGCGTTCGTCGCGCCTTACCTCATCGTGTTCTCGGTGCTGCTGGTCTATCCGCTGTTCTCCGGCATGTGGCTCAGCCTGCACAAGGCCGACCTGTTTGGCGGTTCTGAATATATCGGCACCGAGAACTACGCGCGTCTCCTGCACGATGACGTCTTCCGGCAGGCGGTGCGGAACACGGTCTATTTCGTGTTGCTCACGGTTCCCGCGCTCACCGTCATCGGGCTTGCGCTTGCGCTCGCGCTCAACAATGCCTCGCGCTGGTCGACGCTTCTGCGCGGGTTGTTCTTTTCGTCATCGGTCTTGTCGGTCACGATCGTGACGCTGATCTGGCGGATGGTGCTGGTCCCTGACGGCGGCCTGATCGCGAACGCGCTCGGCGCTTTCGGACTTTCGCCCGTGCCGTTCCTGAGCGATGCGAAGCTTGCCATGCCGGCCGTCGCGGTCACGACGATCTGGTGGTGCATCGGCCTCCCAATGATGCTGTTTCTGGCCGCGCTCCAGCAGGTGCCGAGGGAGCTTTACGAGGCCGCGGCGCTGGACAATGCCGGGCGCTGGCGCACGCTGTTCCGCATCACACTGCCATCGATCCGGCGCACGGCGCTAGTCGTTGTCGTGATCGAGATCATTCTCCAGTTTCAGCTCTTCGGTCAGGCGCAGATTATGACGCTCGGCGGCCCGAACAACGCCTCGCTGCCAATTGTCCTTTTCATCTACCAGATCGGGTTCCAGCGCTGGGATATCGGCTACGCCGCGGCGGCTTCGGAAATCCTCTTTGCCATCATTCTGGTCGCGGCGATGACGCAGTTCCTCGCCTCACGCCAGCGAGAGACGTGAGCATGGCGGCGCGCGGAAAGGGTAGTTTCGGTGAAGCGCTGTCGATCATCGCGCTGGCCATCGCGGCCCTTGTCATGGTGGCGCCGCTGCTCTGGACACTGCTTCTATCCTTGAAGCCAAACGGCGAGCTTTTGCGCGGCACGGCAACGGCGTTCCATCCGCCTTACACATTGCAGAACTACGCGGATATTCTCGGGCATTCTGCGGTGTTCGGATGGCTCGTCAACAGCACCATCGTCTCGCTCGGCGTGACCTTGGGCGTCCTGACGCTTTCGTCGCTCGCAGGTTACGGCTTCGCGCGGCTGCGATTTCCAGGACGCGATGTGATCTTCGTCACCGTCCTCTTCGGTCTCGCGATCCCGGAGCAGTCGGTGATCATCGCCCGGCATCAGATGTTCAGTGCACTCGACTTGCACAACTCCTATAGCGGACTGATCTTCCCGGGCCTTGCCACGCCGTTCGGTGTGTTCCTGATGACGCAGTATTTTCGCGCCATGCCGAAGGAGTTGGAAGAAGCCGCATGGCTCGACGGCGCGTCGCGCTTCACGACGTTCTGGCGGATCCTGCTGCCCCTGTCGCTGCCGGCGCAGGCCACGCTCGGGATTTTCACGTTCCTCTCGACCTGGAACGATTACTGGTGGCCGTTGATCTCGGCAACGAATTCGCAGATGTACACGCTCACGGTCGGCGTCGCGTCGTCGCAGATGAATTTCGCGCAGACCAACGGGCTCGGCTTCCTGATGGCGCAGGCCGTGTTTGCGAGCGTTCCGATCCTGATCGTCTATGTGATCTTCCAGCGCTACATCGTGGCCGGCGTCAGGGCGGCGGCATGAGTGCCCGGATTGCCCTTGCAGCAGCGGCGATCTTCGCACTTTGCGGCTGTGCGCCCAAACACGGCTGGCCGGTCGAGATCACGCTGCAGCGTTTCTTCGGCGCCTGCGACGCGCAGTATGGCAATTTCACTGATGTCGCCGCGGCAGAAGGCGAGTGCGGAATCATCACGACGCTGATCAACAAGTTCAACGCCGACAACCCCGACATCCATGTCAGGGTCAACATCGTCTTTTGGCCAGGCTACGATCAGCTATCGGCGGAGCTCGCCGCCGGCAATCCGCCCGATCTCGTTACCATGCATGAATCGGCAATCTCCGATTTCAGCCAGCGACGGCTGATCGAGCCGCTCGATGACGGGCTCAAATCGGTCGGTGTTTCATCGGCGGAATTCACGCGCGCAGCCCGTGAAGGCGTGACGAGGGGCGGCCATGTCTATGCACTGCCGTTCGACAATTGGACGATGCTTTGGCAGATCAACATGAACCTGTTCCGCGCGGCCGGACTGGTGCGCGCCGGCAAGCCCGTGCTGCCGCACACGCCGGAGGAGCTGCTGGTCCAGGCGCGCCAGTTTCGCCACGCGACGGGCAAGCCCTATCTCATCCAGTCGATGGTGAACGAACCCGCCGCCTATGCACGCAACCTATTCACGTTCCTGATGCAGCAGAATTCGGATTTCTTCGCCGATCCGCGCCATATCAAACTGCAAACGCCGGAGGCGCGGCGCGTGTTTTCGCTGTTCAAGCAGATCTACGACGAGAACTTGACCACCAAGAATCAGGATTACACGGCCGCGACGAGCGGATTCCTGAACGGGCAGGGCGGCGTCTATCTGGTCGGCACCTGGATGATTGGCGATTACGAAGCCGCTTCGAAACAGTCCGGCTCGGTGCTCTATCGCGGCTACGATGTCGAACCCTATCCGCAGCTCTATGCACGCGACGTCACCTATGCCGACGGCCATTCCTGGGCCGTGCCACGGGCGACGCGCAGCCCGGAGAAGACGCGCGCGATCTTCCGGCTGCTGCGCTTCCTGAAGGATCACGATTTCGACTGGTCGCGCACCGGTCATCTGCCGGCCTATCGTGCCGTGATCGAAAGCGCACGCTGGCGTGCCCTTCCGCATCGCGCCGAGGTGGCGAAGCTCGTCGATACGGCCACGCCGCTGCCGCCCGGCGTGCAGCGTCAGTTCCTGGTCCAGCAGATCGTCTCTGAAGAAATGGAATCGGCGACCACGGGACAGAAGCCGATCGACCGGGCGCTCGCCGATGCCGAGCGGCGCGTGAACGATATTCTCTTCAACCTGCTTTGATCCGGAGCCGCTGATGCTGACCAGCAAGATCGTCGTCGATAGGGATTTCGTGCTGTCGCCGCTCGACCGGCGTGTGTTCGGCACTTTCGTCGAGCATATGGGGCGCTGCGTCTATGGCGGCATCTATGAGCCGGGCCATCCGACCGCCGACGCGAACGGTTTCCGCGGCGACGTGCTGGCGCTGACGAAGGAATTGGGTGCCACGATCGTGCGCTATCCAGGCGGCAATTTTCTCTCCGGCTACAATTGGGAGGACGGTGTCGGCCCAAAGGCCGAGCGCCCGACGCGTCTCGATCTCGCCTGGGGCAGCACCGAGACCAACGAATTCGGTACCAACGAGTTCATGACCTGGGCCCGGGCGGTTGGCGTCGAGCCGATGTTCGCCGTCAATCTCGGCACGCGCGGGCCGGACGAGGCGCGCCATTTCATCGAATACTGCAACCATCCGGGCGGCACCTACTATTCCGACCTCCGGCGCGCGCATGGTTTCGAACAGCCGCATGGCATCAAGTTCTGGTGTCTCGGAAACGAGATGGATGGGCCTTGGCAGATCTGCCAGAAGACGGCTGAGGAATACGGCCGCGTGGCACAGGAAACCGCGAAGGTCATGCGCTGGGTCGATCCCGGCGTGACGCTCACCGCCTGCGGCTCCTCCAACCGCCAGATGCCGAGCTTCGGCCATTGGGAGCACGACGTGCTCGACCGTTGCTTCGAGCAGGTCGATTTCATCTCGCTGCACCAGTATTTCCGCAACGATGCGGACGACATCCGGAGCTATTTCTCCGTCATCGAGGATCTCGACTCCTTCATCAAGGAAGTCGCCGCCATAGCGGACGCGATCGCAGCCAAGCGGCGCTCGCCCAAGCGCATCATGCTTTCGCTCGACGAATGGAACGTCTGGTACAAGGCGCATAGCCCGTCCGATCTGCGCAAGCCCGGCTGGCCGAAGGCGCCGAAGCTGATCGAGGAGGTCTACAATTTCGAGGACGCGCTGATCGTCGGCGGCGTGCTGATCACGCTGATGAACAATGCCGACAGGGTGAAGGCGGCCTGCCTCGCTCAACTCGTCAACGTCATCGGTGCGATCATGACGGAAAACGGCGGGCCGGCATGGCGCCAGACGATCTTCCATCCGTTTTCGCAAGCGTCGCGCTTCGGCCATGGCGATGTGCTCCGGACACGCGTCGAGACCGAGAGCATCGCGACGGCGACACACCCGAAGCTCGATTTGCTGCTTGCGAGCGTGCTGCACGATCCGAATTCGCGTCAGATCTCGGTCTTCGCGCTCAATCGCGCGCCCGAGGCAATGGCCGTTTCTATCGAGCTGCGGGGATTGGACGACCGTGAACTGACCTTTGCCAGCCAACTTCACACGGCAGATTTGAAGCGCGCCAACACAAGCGACAATCCCGATGCCGTCGCGCCCGAGAAGCACGTCAAGGCCTCGCTTGAGGGCGAACGCTTGACGGCAACACTCCAGCCCCATTCCTGGAACGTGTTCGTCGCCAATCCGCGTTAGACCGCCGTGAGCTCAATCGTGGCCGGCTTCAAGCCGGTGACGATGCTTCAAGGAGCATGCGCCTGGTGCCGCCGACTGCGATCCTAGGGCCTTGGTGGCGGCGTATACGGTGTGAACGTGCCGAGGAAACAGGGCGTGCCGCGATTTATGACCGTTATCATCTGCCGGTTCGAGCAGATGCCGTCGGCGACGATGGTCTCGCTGAATGCGCGTTCGAAGCCGAGGCCCGGACAGCTCTTGCGTAGCGTGTTCTTCCAGATCTTCCCGCTTTTCATGACGTAGAGGATCTCGTTGTCGCCGAGCACACGGGTATGATCGACGTCGCGCGCGGAGAGGCAGATGTCGGCGTCCTTCGCGCTCGCCGCGCCGGCAATTAGTCCCGCAAGGATCATGAGCGAGAGTTTCATGGCGTTCTCCTGCCTATTCCTCCCTGAACGATCCTACAACAGGTCACTCTTTCGTCTCAACAGGCGCGCCGCAGTGTGTTCCGCCAGGACGAGGACAACCAGCAACTCGATCCGGAAGGGGTAAGCTAAAGCGGCGCCAAGGCGGCGCGCACGCGCGCGCGTTCCGACAGCACCGCCGAGGAAGAGCTTTACGAGAAGGCCCGGCACCGCCTCACCGAAGGCCGTCCAAAATGACCAAGCAGCAGCTTAAGAACGCGCTTGGTCGGAGCCGATTGTCGCGAATTGAGGCCCTAGGCGAAAGGGCTCCCCTCATGATCTTGTGAGCACCCTCGAAGGAGCCCCGGGATGCTCAAGCTCACCTTTTGCCTGCACCGCTTACCGCAGCTCACGCGCGCGGAATTCCAGGATTATTGGCGCACCAAACACGCGCCGCTTGTGGCGAAGAACCGCGCCGCGCTTGGCATAAGGCGCTATGTGCAGTGCCACGCCTCCACGCTGGACCTGAACGACGCCATCCGCGTCGGCCGAAGCGCCCCCGAGATGTATGACGGCGTGGCGGAGCTGTGGTGGGACAATATCGAGGCGCTTGAGGCGGTGCTCGCGTCGCCGGAAGGGCAGGCGGCCGGACTGGAGCTGCTCGAAGACGAACGCAAATTCATCGACCTCGCGCGCTCGCCGCTGTGGTTTGGCGTCGAGCACGAGATATTCGGGTGACGTGCTACCGTGGCGCACCTGTAGCAGGGTTGAGCTATCCTTCGCCGTATTCGTATTCGTGCTGGCCATCGCGGAGGGTCAACACGCGCTTGCCGGCTTTCGTTCCGATCACAAACTCGAATCCGTCGACCGCCGGATCGATGGTGTAGAGCGAGATCGTGCTGTCGTCGTTCTTGCGCGTGGCCGCATGGCTGTTCCAGCTTCCGAAATCCATCAGCACGCCTTCGCCACCTTCACGCTTGCGAAGGATTGGTCGCTCGCGCGGCATGACGACGCCGGAAGGGGTTTTCTCCGGCGTGTCGGCGCTGACGGCCTGGGCGTGTGGAGCGTTATCCGCTGCGCGCGCTGGAACGGACAAAGCAGCGACACACAGTGCCGCGATCAACCACGAGCGCATGAGAACTTCCCTCTCCTAAGAGGCAGCACTGCGCGGCTTATTTCCTGCCGCGCATCAGGCTACACCGGCCTCCCGGAGACGAGAAGCTGCGCGCGCGCGCTCCGTGATATGAGACCAATTGCGCGTAGCGACGAGGTTTTTCGGCGCCAGCCACGTCCCGCCGACGCAGACCACATTGGAAAGCGCGAGATAGGACGGTGCGTTTTCCGGCGTGAGGCCGCCGGTCGGACAGAAGTGGACCTTTGCGAACGGGCCGGCCAGCGCATCGAGCATTCTGGTGCCGCCTGAGGCTTCCGCCGGGAAGAACTTGAAATGCGTGAGCCCTGCATCCAGTCCGCGCATGACCTCGCCCGGCGTTGCAACACCCGGCAGGAACGCGAGTGTGCTCGCCTTCGCGGCCGCTAACACGCCATCACTAAGACCGGGGCTTACGATGAACTTTGCACCCGCATCGCGCGCTTGATTGAAGTCACGGGCATTGAGCACCGTGCCAGCGCCGATCACGGCATCGGGAAGAGCGCGCGCAACGGCCTCGATCGCGGCGAGGGACTGCGCCGTGCGCAAGGTGACTTCAAAAACTCGCAGCCCGCCCTCATGCAATGCGTGGATCATCGGCACGGCATCATCCACGTTCTCAATGGTGAGCACCGGGATGACGGGCGAGAGTTGCAGGATCGCGTCGATTCCGTTCATGGCGCACCCATCAATACGCTGGCGCCTGTGTCCGCGCGGCCGACAAGGGCGCGAAACGCGGCAAACAGCTCGCGGCCCATGCCATGATCTGGAGATTGATGTGTCGCGGCTGGTCTCGACATAAGCACCTCCGTCTCGACCTTGACTTCCAGCACGCCGCGCTCCGCATCGATCAGGATTACGTCGCCATCGTGGATGCGCGCGATCGGTCCACCATCCTTCGCTTCCGGCGTGACGTGGATCGCCGCGGGGATCTTGCCCGATGCGCCCGACATGCGGCCGTCGGTGACCAATCCCACCGCAAACCCCTTCGCCTGCAGCGTCGCTAGCGGAGGCGTGAGTTTATGCAGTTCGGGCATGCCGTTTGCCTTCGGTCCCTGGAAGCGTAGAACAGCGATCACGTCACGCGCCAACTCGCCGGACTTGAACGCCGCAAGAAAGTCTTCCTGGCTGTGGAACACACGCGCGGGAGCCTCGACCTTGCGATGCCGCGGCGACACGGCGGACACCTTGATCACCGCGCGGCCTAGATTGCCCCGCAAAAGTCTTAAGCCACCCTCCGCGTCGAACGGATCGCTCGCGGGCCGAAGCACGTCGCGATCGAGCGACACCGGCGCGGCTTCGCGCCATTCGAGCCCTTCATCGCGAAGATGAGGCTCACGCGCATAGGCTTCCAGACCTTGGCCCACGACCGTGCGCACATCCGCATGCACAAGCCCCGCAGCGATCAGTTCTCGTATGACGAATGCCATCCCGCCGCTGCGATGGAACCGGTTCACGTCGGCAGCACCGTTGGGATAGACACGCGCAAGCAAAGGCGTGACATGGGAGATGTCGGCGAAGTCCTCCCATTCCAGGATGAACCCTGCCGCACGTGCGATGGCCGGAAGGTGCAGCGTGTGGTTGGTCGAGCCGCCCGTTGCCATCAACCCGACCACGCCGTTCACGATCGCGCGTACATCGACGATGTCCGAGAGCGCACCGGTGCCTTCGCGTGCCAACGTGCAGGCCCGGACGGCGGCAGCGCGAGTCAGCGCGTCGCGCAGCGGCGTGCCCGGATTGACGAACGCTGTGCCCGGCATATGCAGCCCCATCAATTCCATCAGCATCTGGTTGGTGTTGGCCGTGCCATAGAATGTGCAGGTGCCGGGTGCGTGATAAGAAGCGCTTTCCGCTTCCAGCAGCTCGCCTCGCGACACCGCACCGGTTGCATAGGCTTCGCGGACGCGGGCTTTCTCGGGATTGGAAATGCCTGACGGCATCGGGCCTGCCGGAACGAACAACGTCGGAAGATGCCCAAAGGAAAGTGCGCCGATCAGCAGTCCCGGTACGATCTTGTCGCAGACGCCAAGGCAGAGCGTCGCGTCGAACGCCGCATGCGAGAGCGCGAGCGCGGTCGAAAGCGCGATCACATCGCGTGAGAACAGCGACAGCTCCATGCCCGGCTGGCCTTGGGTGATACCGTCGCACATCGCCGGAACGCCCCCGGCCACCTGCGCCGTGCAGCCTTCTTCGCGCGCCGCGGCCTTTATCATGTCGGGATAGGCGCCGAGCGGCTGATGCGCCGAAAGCATGTCGTTATACGCCGTGACGATGGCGATGTTCTTTCCCTCGCCATGACGGATGCGGCTCTTGTCGCCAAGCGGCGCCGCTGCGCAGACATGGGCCAGGTTGCCGCAGTCCAGATGCCCCCGGGCGCTTCCAGCCGCGCGGGCTTCTTCCATGCGTGCGAGATATTGCGCCCGGGATTCGCGGCTACGCGCGTCGATGCGGGCAGTGACCTCCGCGATAGTTGGGTTCACGCTCATCGTTCGCGACCTCTAGGCGCGACGGACAGAGTCGCGCAGCGTGCTCGCGATGTCGAGGTATGATCCGGCACGTGCGCGGTCCTGTCCCATGCAGACGCCGCTTTCGGCGGCAATCTGCCGATGTGCTATCGGTCTCGATAGGTCTTTGCATAGAAATCCGGCAAACCGCCGTCGCTGGTAATCACTCGCTTCTTGAGGAGCCAGTGACCAGCGAGCTTGACGAGGTCGTCATGCTCGCGGCCTTGTTCGACAAGATGCGGCTGCGATGTCACGGACTCCGACGCGACACCTGTCCAGATCAAGTCCGCTGTCGCGCTTTCCCCATTCACGACGATCCGAGGATTGCTCATGAGGATGTGAAACTTGCCTTTGAAGCTCGGGCCCATCGCGGCTGCAGCGTCTCGGCAGGCTTGCCGGACGCCTGCCTTTCCCTGGTACACCCTACCGTTCAGATCGAGCAGGCCGTTCTCCGTGTAAAACGTGGTCATGTCCTCGCCGCCAGAACCCAAGGGCTGGTAATAGGCGATCAGGAGGTCCTCGATTTGGGTACGGTCGAGCAAGGTCGCCTGGGTGGTGACGGTCACCTGTCCCAGAGCCCGATGTGGCGGGGCAAAGGTTGAAAGCGCTGCGCAGAGAAGCACAAGAAGGCCGCGCCGACCCGCATTTTGCCCCCTAATGATCCAGGTTTTCATGCGTCCCTCCTTATATTATGTGTAATCCGTGTGCTGAGCACTTTGCCCGGTTGCGGCAACCGCGGTTTGTGCTGGCGATCTTGCCTCTCCTGTGGCAATGACACATTGCCCCGCGACATGCGACACTCATACCCACCAGAGGGCGATTCCTTGGCCGAGAAAAACAATCGCCGCGGCGGCAAGTCCGTCACGATTCAGGAAGTCGCACGTCACGCCGGCGTTTCCCCGATGACCGTCTCCCGCGTCGTCAACGGCGAAGCCGTTGTGCGCGAAGATACTGTCAAGAAGGTCCAGGCGTCGATCAAGGCGCTGCGTTACTCACCGAATCCGGCCGCGCGCAGTCTCGCGGGCGCGAAATCCATCCGCATCGGCTTGCTTTACAGCAATCCGAGCGCCGCCTATCTGAGCGAGTTTCTTGTCGGGAGTCTCGAGCAGTCCAGCGCGTCCGGCTGCCAGCTTATCCTTGAGAAATGCGACGGCGCGGGCGGGGAGAAGGCCGCCATCGCGAGGCTCGCGCAGAGCGGCGCCGACGGGATCATTTTACCGCCACCGCTGTGCGATTCCGCCGAGGCGCTGCAGGCCGTGCTCGCCGAGGGCATTCCCGGCGTCATCGTGGCCACGGGACATCCCGCGTCGCAGTTCTCCGCCATCAGCATCGACGATTTTGCAGCCGCCCGGGAAATGACGCGCAAGCTCATTTCGCTCGGCCACACGCGCATCGCGTTCATCGCCGGCCATCCCAATCAGACCGCCAGTGCGCGTCGTCATGAGGGCTTTCTCGCGGGGATGCATGAGGCAGGTTTACCGGTCGCTCCCGCACAACTCGCGCAGGGCTATTTCACCTATCGCTCCGGGTTGGAGGCTGCAGAACTCCTGCTCGGTGTTAACCCTCGGCCGAGCGCGCTTTTCGCGAGCAACGACGACATGGCCGCGGCCTCGATCTCGGTCGCGCACCGTCTGGGTCTGGATGTCCCGCGCGATCTCAGCGTGGCCGGCTTCGACGATACCACGCTTGCCACTGCCATCTGGCCGGCCCTGACCACGATCCATCAGCCGGTTTCCATTATGGCCAGCGATGCGGTGAAGCTTCTGATCAACCAGATTCGCCGGAGCCGTTCAGGTGAAAAAACGGAAATCGTCCACCGGCTTCTCGACTTCACCCTGATATCCCGCCAATCGACAGCGAATCTCAAGAAGGCGCGGCTCGGAGACTAGTAAGACCGGGCTTGACAACGGCGCGCCGGAGCGGATGGTAGCGCAACCAATCTTGGGGGGAGCCGACGCTTGACGACGTTGCCGACGGGCCCAGCCTGATGTCCGATCTTTTGCCGGGAGATTGGCGGGAAGCCACCCTGCTTGGCCGGCTGGATTTCGGCCAAGGTCCGACCCCGGTCGTCATTTCGCACGGCCGCCTGCTCGACGTTTCGGCCACGGCTCCGACCGTCTCAGCCTTTCTCGACCAATGGACAGGTACCGTTTCCGGTCGCGACGTCGGAGATTTCGGCGACTTTTCTTTTATGCGGGAATGGGACGGCGAAAGTTATCCGCGTCTCCTGGCACCGATCGATCTGCAATGCGTGAAGGCTGCGGGCGTCACCTTCGCCGTATCGGCCGTGGAACGCGTGATCGAGGAGCGCGCACGCGGCGATGCGGGCAAAGCGCAATCCATCCGCGATGCGCTGAAGAGCCGGGTCGGTGCCGACCTCCGCGCCGTGAAACCCGGATCGGACGAGGCCGAGCGCCTCAAATCCGCGCTCATCGCGGACGGTCTGTGGTCGCAATATCTGGAAGTGGCGATCGGTCCGCATGCGGAGATCTTCACGAAATCGCCTGTGCTTTCGGCAGTAGGTTGGGGGGCCGACATCGGCATCCGCTCGGATTCGAATTGGAACAATCCCGAGCCGGAGATCGTCATCATCTGCGACAGCAAGGGTTGCGCGCTTGGCGCAGCTTTGGGCAACGACGTGAACCTGCGCGATTTCGAGGGCCGCAGCGCACTTCTGCTCGGCAAAGCCAAGGACAACAACGCCTCTTGCGGAATCGGTCCGTTCATTCGCCTGTTCGACGAACGTTTCAGCATGGATCACGTGCGCAAGGCCGTTGTCGAACTGGAGATCCAGGGGCCGGACAATTTCCGGCTCGAGGATCGCAGCACGATGTCGGAGATCAGCCGCGATCCGCTCGATCTCGCACAGCAGGCCATGAGCGAGCATCAATATCCGGACGGCTTCGCACTGTTTCTCGGAACGATGTTCGCGCCGACGCAGGATCGCGATACGCCGGGCCGCGGCTTCACGCACAAGGTCGGTGACATCGTGCGGGTTTCAACGCCAACGCTGGGCGTCCTGGAAAATCGCGTCGTGACGTCGAAAGACGCAGCCCCCTGGACCTTCGGTGTCGGTGCGCTGATGCGAAATCTGGCCGAGCGCGGATTGCTGTCTGGATGAGCGCGATGACCGAAACACTGATGCACTATATCAACGGCGAAAAGGTCAAGTCGGATACACCGCACGAGAGCCTGAACCCCTCCGACACACGCGAGGTGGTCGCGCGTTTCCCCGATGGCGGCGCCGCCGAAGTGAATGCGGCCGTCGAAGCTGCGCGCAACGCATTCCCGTCATGGTCGGGTGCGTCGCCGGAAGTACGCAGCGATCTTCTCGACAAGGTCGGCGACACGATCCTGAAACGGCGCGACGAATTGGGCCGTTTGCTATCGCGTGAGGAAGGCAAGACCTTGCCCGAAGGCATCGGCGAGGTCGCGCGGGCCGGGCGTATCTTCAAATATTTCGCAGGCGAGGCGCTCCGACGGCATGGACAGAATCTCGATTCCACGCGGCCAGGCGTGGACGTCGCGACATCGCGTGAAGCCGTAGGCGTTTTTGGCTTGATCACGCCATGGAATTTCCCGGTCGCGATCCCGGCTTGGAAGACGGCGCCCGCGCTGGCGTTCGGTAACACGGTGGTGCTGAAGCCGGCGGGTCCTACGCCGGCGATGGCTGCAGCGCTTGCCGATATCATTTTCGAGGCGGGTGCTCCGGCGGGTGTGTTCAATATGGTGCTGGGTCCGGGCCGCGCCGCGGGCGAGGCCATCCTCAACCATCCCGGTGTCGACGGCATTTCCTTTACCGGCTCCCAGGCAGTGGGCGGGCGCGTGGCGGAGGCGGCCGCGAAGCGTCAGGCGCGCGTGCAGTTGGAGATGGGTGGGAAGAACCCCCTTGTGGTGCTCGACGACGCGGATTTCGATCGCGCGGTCCAGTGCGCGCTCGACGGAGCATTCTTCGCGACCGGCCAGCGCTGCACGGCATCCAGCCGCATCATCGTAACCGAAGGCATTTATCGCAAATTCGTGGATGCGCTCACCGAAAAGGCGCTGACGCTGAAAGTCGGAGACGCACTCGACCCCGCAACCAAGATGGGCCCCGCCGTCAGCGAGCAGCAGCTTCGGCAGAATCTCTCCTACGTCGATGTTGCCAAAAACGAAGGCGGAAGGCTGATGGGGGGCGGCGAACGCCTGACGCTCGACAAGCCCGGCTATTACATGAGCGCGGCCGTGATCGCCGACACCACGCCGCAAATGCGCATCAACAACGAAGAAGTGTTCGGTCCGGTCGCGAGCATCGTTCCGGTCAAGGATTATGAAGAAGCGCTCGCGGTCGCCAATGGTACCGAGTTCGGGCTTTCGGCCGGCATCTGCACGAGCTCGCTGAAATATGCGCGGCACTTCCAGCGCTCCGTGCGTGCTGGCATGGTGATGGTGAACCTGCCCACTGCTGGCGTGGATTACCACGTGCCGTTCGGCGGTTCGCGGCGGTCGAGCTATGGCCAGCGCGAGCAGGGCTTCGCGGCCATCGAATTCTATACCCAAACCAAAACCTCTTACGTCTGGGCGTGAACCAAACAATGTCCAGCGCGATCTATCCGAGCCTGAAAGACAAGCGAATCGTTGTGACCGGCGGCGCCAGCGGCATCGGCGCGAGCATCGTTTCGGCTTTTGCGGCGCAGGGCGCGCGCGTGACGTTCCTCGATGTCCTGGAAGAGGAGGGGCGTGCGCTTGCTCAGGAGCTGAAGAGTTCGATTCACCCGCCCGTGTTCAACGTCTGCGACCTGCGCGATCTCGATGACATAGCGTGTGTGTTCGGGAAGATCGGAACCGTCGATGTTCTGGTGAACAACGCTGGCAATGACGATCGCCACAGCCTGAACGATGTCACGCCGGCCTATTGGGACGAGCGCATCGCCGTCAATCTGCGTCACATTCTCTTCTGCACGCGGGCCGTGGTTCCTGGCATGAAAGCGCAGAAGTCCGGTGCGATCATCAATTTCGGATCGATCTCCTGGCATTTGGGATTGCCGGATCTGGTGGTCTACGAGACGGCCAAGGCGGGGATCGAAGGCATGAGCCGTGCGCTCGCACGCGAACTTGGTCCTGACGGCATTCGCGTCACGACCGTGGTCCCGGGTAACGTGCGTACGCCCCGGCAGATGAAGTGGTACTCGCCGGATGGCGAAGTCGAGATCGTCGAAGCGCAGTGCCTCAAGCAACGGGTTGAGCCGAGCCACGTCGCCTCGCTCGTGTTGTTCCTTGCTTCCGATGATGCCAGTCTCTGCACCGGCCACGAGTATTGGGTCGATGCGGGATGGCGATGAATTCAAAGCCCGAATGCGTTTGCGCGCTGGGCGCCGAGCTTGGTGAAGGGCCGGTGTGGTCCGCGCGCGAAGACGCGCTCTGGTTCGTCGATATCAAGCAGAGGCATATTCATCGCTTTGCAGCCGCAACCGGTGAACTCAAAAGCTGGGACGCACCGGCGCAGCCGGGATTCATCGCCCCGCTGCCCGATGGCCGGTTCATCGCCGGCACGAAGAGCGGCCTTTACACCTTCGATCCTGCGGATGGGACGTTCACGCTGCGTCATGCCGTGGAGCCGGAGATGCCCGGCAATCGGCTCAACGATGGTTATGTCGATGCGAAGGGTCGTCTCTGGTTCGGATCGATGGACGACAACGAGACGGAAGCGAGCGGCTGTCTTTATCGTCTGGAGGCGGACGGGCCGCACGCGGCGGACGCGGGCTATGTCATCACCAATGGCCCCGCCCAGAGTCCGGATCAGCGTACGCTCTATCATACCGATACGTTGGGACGCGCGATCTACGCGTTCGATTGCGCGCCGGACGGTGCCCTGACGAACAAGCGAGTCTTCGTGCGGATCGAGGATGGCGCGGGTTATCCGGACGGCCCTACCATCGACAGCGAAGGCTGTGTGTGGACGGGGCTGTTCGCGGGTTGGGCGGCAAGGCGCTATTCACCGCTGGGCGAATTACTGGAAGAAGTCCGTTTTCCCTGTGCCAACGTGACCAAGATCGCGTTCGGGGGAGCCGAGCTGCGCACGGTCTATGCGACCACGGCGTGGAAGGGATTGAGCGCACGGGCGCGCACCGAGCAACCGCTTGCGGGCGCGCTGTTTCGTTTCGCAGCCGACGTCGCCGGCCTTCCGCAGCATGCGGTGCGGTATGGCTGAGCGGAAGCCGGTTCGCGGTTTTCGCTCGCGCGCGTGGTTCGATGCGCCAGGGCATATCGATCTCGCGGCGCTCTATCTCGAACGCTTCATGAATTACGGGTTGACGCCCGATGAATTGCGTTCCGGCCGTCCGATCATCGGCATCGCGCAGTCCGGCAGCGACCTCAATCCCTGCAATCGCCATCATCTCGAACTCGCCAAGCGCGTGCGCGAAGGCATCCGTGATGCGGGTGGCATCGCACTGGAATTTCCGACCCATCCGATCTTCGAGAATTGCCGCAGGCCAACGGCCGCACTCGATCGCAATCTCGCCTTCATGACGCTCGTGGAAATCCTGCACGGCTATCCGCTCGATGCGGTCGTGCTCACGACCGGATGCGACAAGACCACGCCGTCTGCGATCATGGCGGCCAGCGCTGTCGATGTTCCGGCCATCGTCCTTTCCGGCGGTCCGATGCTCGATGGCTGGCATGATGGCGAGCTCGTGGGTTCGGGCACCGTCATCTGGCGCAGCCGGCGCAAACTCGCGGCCGGGGAAATCACCGAAGACGAGTTCTTCGACGCAGCGCTCGCGTCCGCGCCGTCGGTTGGTCACTGCAATACGATGGGCACGGCCTCCACCATGAACGCGGTGGCGGAAGTGCTCGGCCTCTCTTTGACGGGGTGCGCGGCCATTCCCGCGCCCTATCGCGAACGCGCGCAGATGGCCTACGAGACGGGAAAGCGGATCGTCGACATGGCCTATGACGACCTGACGCCGTCGAAGATCCTGACGCGCGATTCTTTCCTGAACGCTATTGCGGCCGTGGCGGCGCTCGGCGGTTCGACCAACGCGCAGCCGCATATAGACGCGATGGCGCGGCACGCCGGCGTGGACGTCGGCCCGGACGACTGGAGCGCGGCCTACGACATCCCGCTTCTGCTCAACATGCAGCCGGCCGGCCAATATCTCGGCGAGCGCTTCCATCGTGCCGGCGGGATGCCCGCAATCCTGTGCGAATTGCGCAAAGCCGGACGGCTGAGAGGTGGTGCGCAGACCGTGACCGGGCGAACTCTTGCCGCCAACATTGAAGGCCGCGAGACCAAGGATCGCGAGATGATCCGCAGCTTTGACTCGCCGCTTCGGGAGCGCGCCGGTTTCCTCGTCATGAAGGGCAATCTCTTCGACTTCGCAATTATGAAGACGAGCGTGATCTCTGAGGAATTTCGCGAACGCTATCTGTCAGAGCCCGGCAGCGAAGGCGTATTCGCGGGACGCGCCGTGGTGTTCGAGGGATCGGACGATTACCACAAGCGCATCAACGATCCTTCGCTTGGGATCGATGAAAGAACGGTTCTCGTCATCCGCGGTGCTGGCCCGGTCGGATGGCCGGGTTCGGCGGAGGTCGTGAACATGCAGCCGCCGGACGCGCTTCTGAAACGCGGTATCCGCAGCCTACCGACGATCGGTGATGGACGGCAATCAGGTACCGCGGACAGCCCGTCGATTCTAAATGCGTCGCCGGAGAGCGCGGTCGGCGGAGGGCTTTCGTGGCTTCGCACCGGCGATGTCATCCGGATCGACGTGAACGCGGGACGCTGTGACGCACTGGTATCCGACGAAGAAATCGCGCGGCGGAAAAAGGAGGGGATCCCGCCGGTCCCAGAGTCGGTGACCGTGTGGCAGGAGATCTATCGCCAGACCGTCAGCCAGCTCGATAAAGGTGCCGTCATGGAGCCGGCGCTGAAGTACCGCGACATCGGTAGCAAGACGCCGCGTCACAACCACTAGCTAACTGCTTGCGGAATGTTAGCGTTATCAATAGGCTGATTACCAACGAGCCGCATACGATGCGGCCAGGCTGAGGAAACTGCGGACGCGAGCCCGCGAGGGGAAGGGGCACCGGATCATGGCGAAAGCCAATTATGGACTTGTGGTTGCGCTGTCGGTTGCCGCCACGCTCGGCGGTTTGCTCTTCGGCTATGACACGGCCGTGATCTCCGGTGCGACGGACGCGATCACCTTCAACTTCGTGACGCCGCGCCATCTCCCGGAGGCAGAGGCGAACTTCCTTTCCGGTTTCGCGATCGGCTGCGCGCTTCTCGGCTGCGTGCTTGGTGCTGCGATCGCCGGACCAATCTCAACGCGCTGGGGCCGTCGCGCCGGCCTTCTGATCGCGGGTGTCCTGTTCTTCGTCTCCTCTATCGGCGCGGGCTTTCCGGAGTTCGGCTTCGGCGCGCACGGTCCCGATGCATTGCCGTTCTTCATCTTCTACCGGCTGATGGGCGGCACTGCGATCGGCATGGCCTCTATGCTTGCGCCGATGTATATCGCCGAGATCGCGCCGCCTTCGTCGCGCGGGCTGCTCGTGACCCTGCAGCAGATCGCCATCGTCGTCGGCATCAATCTCGTCTATTTCGTGAACTACTTTGTGCAGACGCTCGGCGACCACGATTTTCTGATGAATCACGGTTGGCGCTACATGCTCGCTTCGGCTGCGATCCCGGCGACCTTGCTCATCATATTCATGCTGCTCGTGCCCGAAACACCGCGCTTCCTCGTTCTCAAAGACCGCGATGACGAGGCGCTTGCGCTCCTGAAGCGTCTCGGCGGCGGCGATCCGGAGACGACGCTCAAGGAGATCGAGGCGTCGCTCGTCCAGCACACCCGTCCGCTGCTCAGCTACGGCTGGCTGGTGCTGATCGTCGGCATCATGCTCTCGGTGTTCCAGCAGGTGGTCGGCATCAATGCCGTGCTCTATTTCGCGCCGCATATGTTCCAGAACATGGGCGCCTCGCAGAACGAGGCCTACTCCGAGTCCGCCTGGTTCGTCGGCGTGACCATGACGCTGTTCACCCTGGTTGCGACCGCCACGGTCGACCGGCTGGGGCGCAAGCCGCTTCTTATCGCCGGCGCGCTGATCATGGCGGCGGCGATGCTTACGCTCGGCACGCTGTTCGACACCCACGCCGTGAGCGCAGTCGCCCAGAGCGGAGCGGTCGGCACGACCACGGCGTCCTACGTCGCGATCGCGGCGGTGGTTGTCTACATCATCGGCTTCTCGTTCTCCTGGGGCCCGGTGACGTGGGTGATGCTGTCGGAGATTTTCCCGAACTCGATCAAGGGCAAGGCGATGTCGATCGCGGTCGCGGCACAGTGGATCGCGAACTTCGTCGTGTCGCAGACCTTTCCGATGATGGACGGCTCGTCCTCTCTCAACGCCGCGTTCAACCACGGCTTCGCCTATTGGCTCTATGGGGCCGGCGCGGTCCTGGCGGCGCTGTTCGTGATGCGCTTCGTGCCGGAGACCAAGCAGCGCAGCCTCGAAGCGATCGAGGGGCTGTGGGGCAAGCCGCAAGCCGCGGAATAGGGCAGATGGTGGAACCAGAGCAGCGTCATGCCGTCTTCATCGCTGGCCGCTGATGTGCGTTGCGAAATGCGTTGGCAATGGCAGCGGTCAGTGGCTTCGGACGACACTCCGCGTCAAAGGGGCAGGGGCGTTTCGCCACGCCGTCCTTGCGCGGCCACCAACCCTGCAGCCAGGAATATTTGTCGGTTAGTCCCCACGCCATTGCGTAGCGCAGTTGTTTGTAGCTCACCATGAGATTGAGATAGTCGGCCGCCAGCGTGGCGACTTCGGCGTCGCGCGCCGTGATGTCGGCCGGCATGGTCTGGTCGCCGACGTCGAATTCGGTGATGACGAGATCGAGCCCCATGCCCTTTACCTCGTCGAGGAAGGCGCGCCATTGCGTCTGTTCGGCGGCGCTGAAGCTGGTCCCCGCATCGGTGGCGCCCGGACCGATATGGCCCTGCACGCCCAGCGCATCGATGGGCACGTTGTTCTTCTTCAGGCGTTCGAGAAGACGCAGTACACCGGCGCGGTGCTTCGCACTGTCGGCAGCCCAGCTCATGTAATCGTTGTAGACAAGCTGGGCATGCGGCGCGGCTTCGCGGGCGGCATGGAACATGACGTCGATCGCTTCGGGGCCGAGATGCTTGGTGAACACCGTCTCGCGCATCTCGCCGGTGTCGTGGTCGATGGTCTCGTTGACGACATCCCAGGAGAACACGCGGTCACCGCAATGTCCGCAGACTGTGGCGACATGGTCTCTCAGCATGCGCTCGGCCTGGACCGCAGGCTTCGGTCCGAAATCGTAGCCGGGCAGCCATTTCGGCAACCATTCCGTCCGGTTCCACAAGAGCGTGTGCCCGCGCATCGCGAGGTCGTTCTTCGCCGCGAAATCGAGCAACAAATCGGCGCGCCGGAAATCGAATGTCATCGGATCGGCGCGAAGCGCGTACCATTTGAGTTCGTTTTCCGGAACCAAGATGCCGCATTGTTCGACAGTTAGCGCACGTACCTGCGGGTCCTCGAACGAACCGGTGAACTTGCCTTCGAACGATTTCACCCCGCCATTGCCGGTGCCGAGGCAGGTCCCGAATTTCAGGCCTCTGGTTTCGGCAATCGCGTTGAGGGAGTCTGCTGGGTGTCTTGTTTGTTCCAGCAGAGGCTTCGGCGGCGTGCAAGCGCCGGCCGCAAGTGCGAGGCCGGACGAGATGCAGGTGCGGCGGGTGAGATCGCTCATACCCCCTCCAGAGTTGCTGCAGCGCAGCGTGGATTTCGTTTGGCAGACCCGAAAGGTAGCGTTACCACTCTGGGCCAGCGGGCTCAACTGCGTCAGGGGAATGATGTCCATCAAGAGTATCGTTTGTGCCTTGTTCCTGGCTGCTTTGGCATCGCCGGGCTTTGCACAGGTACCGCTGCTCAATCCGGTTTTTGACGATCATGCCGTCCTTCAGCGCGACCGCCCGATCCCCGTCTGGGGCACCGCCGATCCCAACGCCAACGTGACGCTCTCCCTGGCAAGCAACATCGTCACGGCTCATGCCGATGCGTCCGGATCGTGGAAGGCTACGCTGCCCGAAATGCCGGCGGGCGGGCCCTATGTGCTGAAGGCCGAAAGCAACGGACGCACCGAGCAGGTCGACGACGTCTTGGTCGGCGATGTCTGGCTGTGCTCGGGACAGTCGAACATGGCGCTGCAGGTGAAGCGCACGCTCGACGCCGACAGCGAGATCGACGGTACGCGCGAGAATACGATCCGTATGCTGACGGTATCGCAGACCGAGAGCGTCGTGCCACTCCCCGCCCTTGCCAAGCGGAACGAGTGGAAGCCTGCCACGCCTGCCACGGTCGGCGAGTTTTCCGCCACCTGCTTTTATTTTGCGCGCGCCCTGCAGAAATCGGTGCCGGTGCCGATGGGCTTGGTGAATGCGTCGTGGGGCGGTTCGAAGATCCGCACCTGGATGAGCGAGCCCGCGATCAGGGCCTCGGGACTGTTCGACCAATCAGCCAACATCCTTGATCTCTATGCCAAGGATACGTTAAGCGGCGTCGTGGCATTCGGGGCGGTGTGGGAAAGCTGGTGGCGGCATAATGTGCCGGCGGCACCGCGCAAGGAGCTGTGGAATCCCGCGCTCGATGTGCACGACTGGCCGCGGGCGCCCGCGCTCGGATTCTGGGACGATTGGGACATGCCGGGATTCATCAACCGCACCGGCATGGTGTGGTATCGCAGCGGTATCGATCTGACGCCGGAGCAGGCAGCGCATGTCGTCTCGCTTTCCATCGGCCAGGTGGATGAGTTCGGCGCGGCGTGGATGAACGGCGTTTTCGTTGGCGACGGATCAAGCACGCCGCAGGTTTACCGGTTGCCATCGGGAACCGTGCATGCCGGCAACAATGTCGTCGCCGTCAATATCCTCAACACTTACAAGAAGGGCGGATTGCTTGGCCCGGTATCGGTGGTGCTGGATAACGGCACGAAATTGCCGCTCGCCGGGCCGTGGCAGTACAGTCTCGTGCCGCAAAGCGTTCCCGAACCGCCGCGCGCGCCGTGGGAGCCGCTCGGCGGACTGAGCATCGCCTATAACGGCATGATCGCGCCGATTGAGCCTTACGCGTTTCGCGGTGTGCTTTGGTATCAGGGCGAATCCGACACAGGCGAGCCACACGCCTATCGCAAATTGCTGCCGGGGCTGATGCAGGATTGGCGTGAACGTTTCAAAACCGATCTTCCGTTCCTGGTCGTACAGTTGCCGAATTACGGAATGCCGCCGGTCAAGCCCATGAATTCCGGATGGGCGGAGCTGCGCGAATCGCAACGTGCTTCGGTCGCGGCCGACAAGAATGCAGCGCTCGTCGTGACGACCGATCTTGGCGAAGATTACGACATTCATCCGCCGAACAAGCAGGAGGTCGGACGCCGGCTGGCGCTTGCCGCGCGACGCGTTGTCTACGGCGAGAAGATCGTGGCGAGCGGGCCGCTGGCACTGTCCGCGGAAAGTAACGGTAGCCGCATCGTCATCCGTTTTGACGATGTCGAACGCGGGCTTGTGGCACACGGCTCGGACGCGCCGATCGGCTTCGAGTTGTGCGATCGGAAGTCCTGCCGCTATGCGACGGTAGCGATCTCAGGGGATCGCGTGTCTCTGCGCGCGAAAACTGCTCCGACGCATGTGCGCTATTGTTGGGCCGATGCACCGATCTGCACGTTGTTCGATGGCGCCGGGTTGCCGGCCTCGCCGTTCGATCTGCCGGTCAGCTCCGGAAGAAAGCCTGCGATGCGCCGATAAGCACGCGCTGCTTTTGACATCCGTAAGAAGAATGATAGCGTTACCAAAATTACGCCGGCCGCCCGGCGAAGGGGGAGCGACATGGGCACAACAATTTCCCGCGTTGGTGTTGCGGCAATCCTGGCCGCGCTGAGTCTGGCCTCTGTGCCCTCCGCCGGCGGAGCACCGCGCGAGGCAAAGGCTGCACCGCTTTACAAAGATTCTTCCGCGCCCATCCCCGCGCGCGTCGAAGATTTGCTGAAGCGCATGACGCTTCAGGAAAAGGTTGCTCAGATGCTCTGCGTCTGGGGCGACAAGGTGCAAATCTTCGATGCCAATCTGCAATTCGACGAAGCCAAGGCGAAGACGAAATTTCCCGACGGTGTCGGCCAGCTCGCGCGGCCGCAGGACCGCAAAGGAGCGTTCTCGCCGCGCATCGCGCCGCCACGCGGCGTGAAGGAGACGATTGATCTTGTGAATGCCGTCCAGCACTGGGCGGTGAACGACACGCGGCTGGGTATCCCTGTGATTTTCCACGAGGAAGGCCTGCACGGTTACGCCACGAAGGACACCACGCATTTCCCGCAGGCCATCGCGCTCGCCAGCACCTGGGACCCAGACCTGATCCGGCAGGTCGACAGCATCGTCGGGCGCGAGATTCGCGCGCGCGGCGTGAGCATGGTTCTGGCGCCCGTCATCGATGTCGCGCGCGATCCGCGCTGGGGCCGCATCGAGGAGACGTTCGGCGAAGATCCGTATCTGGTCGGCCAGCTCGGTGTTGCCGCGATCGAAGGCTACCAGGGCGATGCGATTCCGCTCGCCGATGGGAAAGTGTTCGCCACGCTCAAACATTTCACCGGACACGGACAGCCGGAAAGCGGCACCAATGTCGGGCCTGCGGAAATCTCCGAGCGCACGCTGCGCGAAAATTTCTTTCCGCCGTTCGAGGAGGCCGTGCACCGCACGAAAGTGCGTTCGCTGATGGCGTCCTACAACGAGATCGACGGCGTTCCGTCGCACGCGAATACCTGGCTGCTCGGGACCGTGCTGCGCGGCGAATGGGGCTACAAAGGCGCGATCGTCAGCGACTATTACGGCATCGAGCAACTCACTGACCTGCACCATGTCGCACCCGACTATACCGAAGCCGCGATTCGCGCATTGCATGCCGGCGTGGCCATGGACCTGCCCGACGGCCAGGCCTATGTGACGCTCGCCCAGTCGGTGCAGAACGGCCGGGTGAAGATGGCCGATATCGACGCGGCCGTGCGCCAGGTGCTGACGCTGAAATTCGAGGCCGGGCTGTTCGAGCATCCATACGCCGATGTCGCGGCGGCCGAAGCGCTCACCGACAACGCCGAGGCGCGCGCGCTTGCCGAGAAGGCTGCGGAACGTGCTGCGGTGTTGCTCAAGAACGACGGCATCCTGCCGTTGTCGGCCGCAAATCTTGGCACGCTGGCCGTGATCGGCCCCAACGCGGATGTCGCGCGGCTGGGAGGCTATTCGGGTATTCCGCGTCACACGGTGAACGTCCTCGAAGGGCTCCGTGCCAAGCTCGGCGACCGCGCGAAGATCGTATTCGCCGAGGGCGCGAAGATCACAGACAGCGATGACTGGTGGGGCGACACGGTCAAGCTCTCCGATCCGGCAGAAAATGAAAAGCGAATTGCCGAGGCCGTCGAGGTGGCGCGCCGCGCCGACAAGGTTCTGCTTGTGCTCGGCGACACCGAGCAGACGAGCCGTGAAGGCTGGGCCGACACGCATCTAGGCGATCGCGACAACCTCACGCTTCCGGGACAGCAGGACGAACTCGCCAGCGCGATTTTCGCGTTGGGCAAGCCGACCATCGTTGTTCTCTTGAACGGCCGCCCGCCCGCCGTCGTGAACATTGCGGAGAAGGCGAATGCGCTGATCGAGGGCTGGTATCTGGGCCAGGAGGGCGGCACGGCGATGGCCAACATCCTGTTCGGCGATGCCAACCCGGGCGGCCATCTGCCGGTCACGCTCGCGCGTTCGGTGGGCCAGCTTCCGATGTTCTACAACTACAAGCCCAGCGCGCATCGCGGCTATCTGTTCGACACGACCGCGCCGCTGTTTCCGTTCGGATTCGGCCTCAGCTACACGAGCTTCGATATTTCGGCGCCCAGGCTTTCGGCGAAGAGCATCAAGCCGGACGGCTCGGTCGATGTTTCGGTCGATGTGAAGAACATTGGTGCGCGTACAGGTGACGAGGTCGTGCAGCTCTACATCCACGACCGCGTCAGCTCGGTGACGCGTCCGATCAAGGAATTGAAGGGCTTCCAGCGCGTCACCCTGCAGCCGGGCGAGGTCCGCACGGTCGTATTCCATCTCGACCACCATTCGCTGTGGTTCTGGGACGCGCAGATGAAGCGTGTGGTCGAGCCCGGCGACTTCGACATTATGGCCGGCGCGAATTCTGCCGACCTCAAGACGGCCGTGCTGCACGTCGAGGGGTAGACTAGCAGCCGTCCGCCAGAAAATCGGCCGCGAGCTTGCAGGCGCGTGGCGATTCGTCGAGCAGCAGATGACCCGCTTCATCGATCATCGTCACCGTCGAACCGGGGATCGCTTTTCCCCAATGCGCGGCGAGGCCTGGCAGAAGGACGCAATCCTTCCCACCCCATAGAATAAGCGTCGGCACAGTGAGGCGCGGGAGGCGGCGGCGGAGCTTGCGGTCGGCCGCTTCGCTGTCGGCGAGAACTCGCGCGGTGGAGATCCGTTCACGTGCGCGCTCGGCCATGAACGTCTCGTCCGCATCAGGCGGCCAGAAGCGCGTGATGAAATCCGGATCGGCGACAAGAAGCTTCGGGATATCGCGTGGGTCCATGGCGGGATAGTTGGGCGGCGGACAGTCCGCTGCGAGCAGTCCGGCCGGCGCCGAAAGCACCAGCCTGCCGACCATGCCGCCATGCGTGAGCGCGAACTCAGCCGCCAACCGGCCGCCCATGGAGGCACCGGCGAGGCCGAACCGCGTCTGCTCCAGCGCCTCGAACAGCGCCGTGTAATGCACGACATAGTCGGCGATCGAGCCGATATTCTCATCGTCGGTGCTTTCTCCAAAACCGGGATGATGGGGCACGATGACCTGGAACCGGTCCAGCCACGCGCGCGCCCATTCGAAGCCGTGGAACGTGCCGCCACCATGGAAATAGACGACGGGCGGACCTTCACCCGCGCTGTAGACCACGCTACGGATGCCATCGACGATGTACTCGTCGCGTGTGAAGCCATCGGTATTGTAGCCGCGCATATCTACCCTCACACCGGCATAGGATTGCCGAATATCAGCTTGCTTAAGGACGTGGCCGTGACTGAGTTGTCCACCCGTGCGGCGTTGGTGCGGAAGCCGTTGCGGTCTTCCTCGCGTTTCACGGGATCGCTTTCGGACATAGTCCGCTTGAAGTTGGTGGCGAGGGGCGAGGTCACCTCGTGGAACACGCGTTTGCGCTCCTCGGCATAGAAATCGAGCACGGATTCGGGCGCGCGGCCCTCGATGACGGCGGACATCACGGCGATCAGGCAGTCGGCATCGATGACACCCGTGGTGAGCCCGAGGCCGCCGCAGGGGTTGCAGGCATGCGCCGCATCGCCCGCCAGCAGCGCGCGTCCCACGCGGAATGACGGCGCACAGCGTTCCTGCACGCGATAGGGCGACCACGCCACGATCCGATAAGGCTCCTTGCCCGGGAAGATCGCAGCATAGTGCTCCGGGATGCGCGCATAGACTTCATCTTCGGCGAGGCTCGCATCTTCGCCATAGGTGACGCGCCAGAGATTTTCGCGGCCGAGCCGCGCCACCACCGCCCAGTTGACCGGATCGGCGATCATATTGGCCAGCTCGAAATCGTATTTCTCGAAATCGTATTCGACATTGGTGGCGACAAAACGGTCCGGCCAGGTGTGCCCCTCGAAAGGCAGGCCGAGGAGTTGTCGCACAGCACTCCGTGCGCCATCGGTGCCGATCACCCAATCGGCATGGAGTTCGCGCGGACCGCTTGGCGTCTCAACGTCCAGTGTCACACCGTGCCCATCCTGCGAAAGGCCTGTGACCTTGTGACTCCACAACACCTGCGCGTTGGGCAGGCACGCGAGATGCTGCGACACGAGACCCGCCAGGATGTGCTGACCGAAATGCAAATTGTGGTCGTATTTGCTGCCCGGCGGCAGCGTGTTGCGCAAATCGGAGCGGATGATCTCGCCGCTATCGAGGAAGCGCATCGAAAAACCCGTGCTCGGAAGTCCGATGGCCTCGGCGTCCTCCAGGAGACCGAGCCGGTCGATGATCTCGAGCGTCGTGGGGAAATAGATCGCCGCGCGCGGAGAAGCGTTGATGCCGCTTTCGGCTTCCAGCAGCGTGACGCGGATACCCCTGCGCGCCAGGCCCAATGCCGTCAGAAATCCGACCGGCCCCGCACCCACCACAATCACATCGCCCATATCTTCCACAGACGTCTCCGTGTTCAGCGCTTTTCGCGCGTGAGATAGGCGGCGATCGCGTTCAGCTCGGCGTCGCTGATCTCGGTCTTGCGCACTGCGGGCATGACGCTGATGCCGTGGCGCACCGTCGCGATCACGAACGCTGCGTTGAGGTCCGTGCGCTGATCCAGTCGTGCCGGAACCTCACCCTTGTATTTGACCCGCAGCGCATCCGTTCCCGGGCGATCCAGACCGTCGCCGTGGCACTCCCAGCAATAGCGGTGAAAGACCTGCTCGCCACTGCTGCCCGTCACCGGAACGCGCGACCAGCCCGCACCGACCGTGGCGCGCGGCGGCGAGGAGTCCGCTACGGCCGCGGATGTGGCCATTAACACCGCAAGTGGCAACACGGAGATTCTGCGCGTCACCGCTTCTTCTCCCGCAGATGCCTGGGCCACACACCGTAACGCCCTGCGGAGATGATGCCGTTGGGATCGATGGCGTCCTTGACGGTCTCGTGGAAGCGCCTGAGCGCGTGATTGTTGAAACTGTAGGTGGCCATCACATCGTCCTGAAACGCGGGCGCCGTGCGGTATTCGCCATAGCCGTGATCGGCCAGGATTTTCACCATCTCACGGAACGCGGTGCGCGTGCGCCTGTTGCGTTCGGGATCGTGCGTCACCGCCATCATGATCAGGATCACGAAGGTCCTGGCCCAACAGCCGATCGGCGGTGTCAGCACCGTCACCGGCAGTTCCAGCCGCGTCACGGTCTTCTGGATCAGTTCATAGGCCGCGGTGATGCCTTCCCCGGTTCTCGGAACGATCGGCGAGCAGGTGATATGGCCTTCCGTCGGGTCTGAATGCTCGCTGCGGGCGCCGATGGAGAAAATCGATAACGCCGGAATGCCGAACGGCGACTTGCTGAGCATGCCTTTCAGTTCGTCGGGCTTGGGCGGCATGGCGATCACATCGCCGCCGGTGAAGGTGACGCCGGCAATCGCGGACGCTTTGCGCTTGGTGTATTCCCACTGCGCCTTCACCACCTCCGGCCCGCCGTAATACGATACCGTCACAGTCCAGTAGGGCATGCGCTTCGCCGTCGCATAGGCTTCCTGATCCGCGACGCTGGCGTTGGCCGACGGCATGCCAGGCGGCTGCGGCATGGGGAGGCCCATGGGAAGGAACGGGCTCGCGAACACAGGCATGCCCTGCATCGCGACGGTGTTTTCGAGATAGTTGACGATATCGACAAGCTTGTTGATGTCGGACTTCTTCGGCACGCCGATCACGCCCGAAATAAAGGCTTCGGGCGCGGGATAAAGCCAGAATCCCATTTTGGTGACGACGCCGAGGCTGGACTGCTTGAACAACCCGTCCACGAACGGTCCATAGCCGTATTTGTTCTGCTGCCACGTTTTCGCATTCGGCATCGCGCCCATGCCGGTGCGCAACACCTCGCCGTTGGCGAGCACCACTTCCATGCCGCAATGGGCGTCGAAATGGTTTCTGTACCACGAATGCGTATAGCCGCCGCCATAGTCGAGCGCGTTTCCAATCACACTGCCCCAGCCGGGGTCTGGGCAGTCGATCCAGAGATCGAGACCCTTGTCCTGGATGTGACGGTAAAGGTCGAAATAGGTGACGCCGGGCTCGACCAGCACGCAGGAATTGCGTTCGTCGATCTCAATGATGCGGTTCATGCGCTTCAGATCGAGGACGACGCTGCCCGAAAGCACCGGTGCCGCGCCGCCGTAACCCAGATTCTTGCCGGTGGAAATCGGATAGACCGGAATGCGCTTTTCGTTGGCGATCCGCATCAAGGCTTGGACCTCTTCGGCGCTGAACGGCGCGACGGCCGCCGAGGCGATCCTCTCGTCGGGTTCGTTCCACAGTATGGAATAGGCGTCGCGATAGGGCTCCAGGTCCTCATCGGATGTGAACACCCAATCCTTGCCGACAACCGACGCGAAGCGCGCGAGCGCATCGGCAAAATCGGCGGCGCTGATGCCGGACGGTGTCCTCATGCGCGTTCTCCGCCAAACCGCTTCGGCACAATCATCCAGCTCACCAGCAAGGGCCATCGTTCGCTGACTGCTGACGAATACCTGTCGCGTTGTGTGGTCATCGGTCCAGCGGTGCGGGATGCCATGGCCATGCGCGCGGCCTGTGCCGGCCAGTTTCGATCCGAAAGCGCGTTCAGCGCCTGTTCTGTCACGACATCCTTTGGGCCGCGGATATCGTGCAGCAACCGCGAACCGTCGCGACGGTGACTTCCCTTGAACGCCACCCGCATGCGCCGATCCATCGCCAGCCGTTCGAGGCAAAAGAAAGCGCCGTATTCGGTCAGACCCGCGACAGCGATCTTTTCGTCGTGCCAGCGTGTATCGAGCTCCTCATACCAGAGTTTGGTGATGTCGCCTTCGATCCACGCGATGCGTTCGCCGTTAAGCATCGCTTGCACCGCAAAATCGCGACTTGCTGCAATGCGTGTGTCTGCAACGAGAAGGTAATTCCTTTTTGATGTTGCGGCCAAAGCGCCAGTAACATCCTGGCTCATGGTGATGCCACCGACGGCAGCGCTTCCCGCCATCATGACGTCACGTCTGTCCCAAAGGCCTTGAGGCCTTTTCATGACGTCCCCTCCAGTCGCTGTTTGAATTAGGTGAGCGAAGATCGGCGGTGTCAACGATGCCGTTACCGTTGCGTCCATTCCTGCGCTGTTCATCGAATTCTGTTGCGCAATTGGAAAGCCCACGTTGAAATGGCTGCAGAAAAACCATGGAGCGTTGGATGATTGAACTGCATCACGTCGGTACGCCGAACGGTCATAAGGTCACGATCATGCTGGAGGAGGTGGGACTTCCTTATCGCGCGATCCCATACAACCTCATGAACGGCGATCACTTCACGCGGGAATTCCGCAAGATCAATCCGAACAACAAGCTGCCGGCGATCGTCGATACCGAGCCCGCGGATGGCGGCGAGCCCTTTGCCGTGTTCGAGACCGGAGCGATCCTGATCTATCTCGCGGAGAAATCCGGCAAGCTGATGCCGAAGGATTTCCGCAGACGCCATCTCGCGCTGCAATGGCTGATGTGGCAGATGGCGAGCCTAGGTCCCATGCATGGACAGGCGCATCACTTCATCCGCTATGCGCCGGATGGCCAGGTTTACGGCATTGGCCGTTATGGCAAGGAGGCGCGGCGGTTGATGCATGTGCTCGAATATCGTCTGCGCGAGGCGCCGTATCTGGCCGAAGAATATTCCATCGCGGACATCGCCTGCTGGCCGTGGGTGCGCGCGACACGGATGATCGACATATCGCTGTCCGAGTTTCCGGCCGTGGAAAAGTGGTGGCACACGATCAATGAGCGGCCCGCGATCCTGGCCGGCACCGGGAGCAAGGATCTCGCGACACCGGCCAGCTACGGCCAGAAGCGCGCACAGCTTTCGCCGGAGCAATGGTCGAACCTGTTCGGCGAACGGATGCTGGCGGCTTCGGAGAATCGCTAGACGACCGCGCAGGCGACCGAGCCCAATCCTTCGGCCGTGTAGCGATAGAGGATTGGGTCTTCGGGGAATTGTCCTTTAATCAGGTTACCGGTCATTACGATCTCCCCGGCCCGCAGCCGATGGCCATGTCTGGCGAGATTGTCCGCGAGCCACGCGACGGATGCAAAGGGATGACCAAGGGCTGCGCTGCCGAGGCCCGAGGCGATCTCGGCGCTGCCATCCGATAGCACCGCGCGCACATCGGCAAGTTCCGGCCACGCGCTCTGCCATTCGCCGAGCACGATGGCTTCGTGCCAGCCATTGTCCGCGATGAAAGAAAGACCATCGAGCGTCGCGTAATCGCAATTGCGGTTGTCGACGATCTCCATGGCAGGTGCGACCGCTTCGACTGCGGCGGCGATGTCATCGCCCGGCGCCACATCGCGTTTCAGACGCACCGCGATCTCGATCTCGGCGCCGAGGCGCACGAAATCCCCGAGCGACAGCGTTGCGGGACTCTGTAGGACATTCCGCGCCGTAATGATCCCGGATACCGGGGCATCGAGGCCGCATTGTGCCTGCATCGCCTGCGAGGTGAGGCCGACCTTGTAGCCCGCGACGGGAGAATTGCCGGTGCGACGCGCCACGAAATCGCGCTGGACTGCGTAGGCCTGCGCAACCGTCGTGATCCCGCACGCGGCCGCAAAGGCCTCAAAGCGGCGTCGGGCACGATGATCTTCGACCAGTTTTTCCGCGAGGTTCACGTGAGCGACTCCAGCAGCAATCCGAGTGCGGCCTTTGCGAAGGCGCGCATATTCGCGACGCGATCGCTGTCTCCGGTTTCGAGGGTCAGTGCTTTTTCGCCCGGCCCCGAGATGGCGATGCAGCTATGCCCTGCTGCGTCGCCGTAGGGATTTCCGCTCGGTCCCGCAGCCCCGGTTTCGGACAGGCCCCAGGTCGCGGAGAAATTGTCGCGCGCGGTTCGGGCGAGCAGGAGTGCGTAGGGTTCGCTGGCCGAACGCATGCCAACGACGGTCTCGCGCCCGAGATGCATGAGTTGCACGCGCGCCTTCGCGGTGTAGATGACGCCGCCGCCGAGATAATAGGCCGACGCGCCGGGAACCGAGAGCAGGGCCGCGGAGATCAATCCGCCGCTCGACGATTCCGCCACGGCAATGGTTTCCTTGCGCGCCTTGAGCCGTTCGCCGATGCGTTCGGCAAGTCCCAGCAGTTCTTCCATCAGGAAAGACCAGGGAGCTTGTAGTCCGCGAACTGTGTGCGGATCGTCTTCTTGTCGATTTTGCCTGTGGCTCCCAGCGGGATCTCCGCGATGCAGACCACATCGTCCGGCATCCACCATTTGGCGATCTTGCCATCGAGGAAAGCGAGCATCTCCTCGCGCGTGACGGCATCGACACCGGGCTTCGGCTGCAGGATCAGGAGCGGGCGCTCGTCCCATTTGGGGTGCGCCACGCCGATGACTGCGGCACAGTCCACATCGGGATGGCCCAGGGCGATGTTCTCGACATCGATGGAGCTGATCCACTCGCCGCCCGATTTGATAACGTCCTTCGCGCGGTCGGTGATCTGCATATAGCCGCGCTCGTCGATGGTCGAGATATCACCGGTGTCGAAGAAGCCTTCCTCGTCCAGCGGATCGCCGCCTTCGCCGCCGAAATATGCGCGCGCGATCGTCGGCCCCTTGATCTTCAGCCGTCCGAAGGTGCGGCCGTCATGCGGAAGGCGCTTGCCGGCATCGTCGGTGAGCTTCAACTCCAACCCGCAGAGAAGGCGGCCCTGTTTCACCTTGTTGGTCAGCTGGGCGTCATGGTCGAGCGCAGCGATCAGCGCATCCGGTGTCGAGACGGTGGCGAGCGGCGAGGTCTCCGTCATGCCCCAGCCTTGGATGAACTCGACACCGTATTCGTCCTCGAAGGTGCGGATCATGGACGGCGAACAGGCGGAGCCTCCAACCGTGACGCGCTTCAGGGTGGAGAATTTCGCTCCGGTGGTCTTCATGTGCTGCAGCAGCATCTGCCAGACCGTCGGCACGCCGGAGGAATAGGTGACCTGTTCGGATTCCATTAGTTCGTAGACCGATGCGCCGTCGAGCCGAGGGCCGGGAAGGACGAGCTTCGCGCCGACCGCGGGTGCGGAATAGACCACGCCCCAGGCGTTCGCATGGTACATCGGCACGATTAGAAGGATCGTATCGCGCGCCGAAAGTGCCAGCGCATCTCGCTGCAACGTCGTCAGTGCGTGCAGATAGTTCGAGCGGTGGGCGTATAGAACGCCCTTCGGATTGCCTGTCGTGCCCGAGGTGTAGCAAAGGCCACAGGCCGTATCCTCATCGAAACCGCCCCATGCGCAATCTGCGCTCTCGCCCGCGATCCATTCGTCATAGGAGATCGCGGGATAGTCCGTGGTGGGCATGCCGTCGCGATCAGTCAGAAAAATTACGCGCTCGATGCTCGGACATTGCGGCAGGAGCGTTGCCAGCAGCGGCGCACACGATACATCAGCCAGAACCATCCGGTCCTGCGCATGATTGGCGATGTAGGCGATCTGTTCCGGAAACAGGCGCGGATTGAGGGTGTGGCAGATGGCGCCGATGCTGACGATCCCGTACCAGGCCTCGAGGTGCCGCGCGCCATTCCATCCGAGCGTCGCCACCCGGTCGCCAAGGACGATGCCGTCACGCTTCAAGGCGTTGGAGACCTGCTTCGCGCGGCCGTGAAGCGTGGCGTAGTTCGTGCGTTCGATGCGGCCATCGGCCAGGCGCGTCACGATCTCGCGCCCGCCGTGACAGGTCTTCGCATAGTCGAGCAGACGGTTGACCGTCAGCTCGGCATGCTGCATCAGCCCCTTCATCCGGTCAGTCCACCATCGATGACGAGTTCGGTGCCCGTAACGTAACGCGCATCGTCGCTCGCGAGATAGAGAATGCCTGCCGCGATGTCGTAGGGCGAGCCGGGCACGCCCATGGGTACGAAGCGCGCGCTCAGCGCCTCCGGATCGCGCGCCAGCGGCTTCGATCCGTCGGCGTTGGTCTTCGGCGTGCCTTCGAACTGGCCGTAGATCGGCGTGTCGATGATGCCGGGGTAAACGGCATTGACCCGCACGCCGTCTTTCTTTGCCGCGCATTGCAGCGCCACGGACCGGGTCAGGCTCCGAACCGCGCCCTTGGTGGCGGCGTAAGAGACGAGATTGCCCGAGCCGTTGAGCGCAACGGTGGAGGCGACGTTCACGATCGCGCCGCCGCCATTCTCGCGCATCAAGGGCAGCGCGTGCTTGATCCCGAGGAACACGCCTTCGACATTGAGCGCCTGCTGGCGGCGCCAATCCGCAAGGCTGAGCTCGGTGATGTCGCCGCCGATCGCCATGCCGGCGTTGTTCACAAGGATGTCGAGGCGTCCATGGCGTTCGCGGATCGTCTTGAGAACGGCAATCCATTCCTCTTCGCTTGCCGCGTTCTGATGGAAATAATGTTCACCGATCCGCTTGGCTTCCGCTTCACCTTTCGCGTCCTGGATGTCGCTCAGGACGACAGTGGCACCTTCGCGTGCGAACAACTCGGCGGTGACGAGTCCGATGCCGCTCGCCGCGCCTGTGACGAGCGCGACTTTGCCTGTGAGTTTCTCAGCCATTGTAGGCAAGCTTCAGGCCAGGACGGGGCCAGCGCGTCTTGTAGAGACGCCCACTGGCCGAACCGGTCACCCACACATCGCGCATATCCGCGCCACCGAAGCACAGATTGGTGATCGCGAGTTCCGGAAACGCCACATGATCGGTCGTGCCGTCCGGATCGAAGATCGTGATGCCGCCGTTCAGGATCGTGCCGACACAGACCTTGCCGCCGGCTTCGACCTTCAGGCTGTCGAGCAGCTGGTGGCCGGGCAAGGTGGCGATGACGCGTCCGGGCGCCCAGGGAAATGGCGGTGCTTTTGGCTTTCCCGGCGCTTCCAGATCCATCGCCCAGAGCCGTCCCGTCGTCGTATCGGCCCAGTAGACGGTCGTGCCGTCGGGCGAGAGGCCGATCCCGTTCGGCGCCGGCAACTCGCCGCGTGCCATCATGATGGCGGAGCCGTCGGCACGCGCATAATGAACCGCACCGTGTTCGCGGTGATCGGGCGTCGATTTGCCATGATCGGTGAACCAGAAGCCGCCCGTGCTGTCGAACACGAGGTCATTCGGGCCCTTGAGCGGCTTGCCGTTGCACTCACTATAAAGCGTAGTGAGCGCACCGGTCTTCAGATCCAGCCGCTGAATCAAGCCACCGATGTAATCATGCGGCTTGTGGCCGGGGATGTGCGTGCCCGCGGCCTCATACCATTCGAAACCGCCATTGTTGCAGATATAGAGCGCGCCATCCGGGCCGATGGCGAGGCCGTTTGGTCCGCCACCGGTCTTCGCCACGATCTCGACTTTTCCGTCCGGCAGAACGCGCGAAACGGTCTGGCGGCGGATCTCCACGATGAGCACCGATCCGTCGGCCATGGCGACGGGGCCTTCGGGGAACTGGAGCCCTTCGGCAACGATCTCGAAATCGGTCATGGATCAGGCAACCACCTTGCGGAATTGTTCGACCGCGGCGGAGTCGAAATATTCGTCCAGCCGCGTGATCTTGCCGTTCTTCACCTGGCACACGATGCAGGCGGGGAGCGACACCTTCTCGCCATCCTTGCGCACGCCGGTCAGGACATGCTGCTGCACGAAGCCGCCCGGAAACGCGTCCGTGCGCCGCTCACTGTATTTGCGGTCGCTGATGCGGCTCACGAACCCTTTGAGCGTGGTCTCGTTCTCTTCGAGCGTCTGGATCAAACCGTCGGTGTTGTGCCAGATTTCGACATCCGGCGCATAGACCCGGCGCAGGATAGAGATGTCGCCCTGTTCCAGCCCGTCAAAAAAACTTTTCGCGAGCGACAAAATTTCTTTCGATTCATCCATGACCGGGGTTCCTCCATTGCGTTTTGCGCGTATATCGTTGGTCCAAACGTTATTGCTTCGAATTCGAAGTGTCTAGGACCGCATGGACGATCACGCAACTTTGCTGGAGGCGCTGAGGAAGGCGAAGCTCGTCGGGGCAACCGAGACGCCGCCGATCGTGGCCCTCGCGGGCGGCGTGTCGGGCGATGTGTTTCGCGTCGATCTCGCCGGCGGGCCCATCTGCGTGAAGCAGCCGGTAGAGAAACTCCGCGTAGCGGCGGATTGGCACGCGCCGCTCGAACGCGCCCACAGCGAAGTGATGTGGCTGCGGTTCGCCGCGTCGATTGATCCCGATTGCACGCCGGAGGTTCTCTTTGAGGATCGCGAGGCACATATCTTCGCGATGCAGTACCTCCCGCCCGACAATTATCCGGGCTGGAAGGCGATGCTGATGATCGGCGAGGCCGATTCCGCCTTTGCCGGAAAAGTCGGCCACACGCTGGCAGCGATCCATGCCGCCAGCGCAGGGCGTGACGATCTTGCGGCGGCCTTCGCCAATCAGGATCTGTTTTTCGCGCTCAGGATCGAACCTTATCTGCTGCATACGGCCCAAGCGCACGCGGATTTTGCCCCACACATTCAAACGCTCGCAGATGGTTTGCGCGCGTCACGGATCGCGCTGATGCATGGAGATGTGAGTCCGAAGAACATCCTGTGCGGTCCTGATGGACCCGTCTTCCTCGATGCGGAAACGGCGTGTTACGGCGATCCGGTCTTCGATCTGGCGTTCTGCCTGAATCACTTGCTTCTTAAAGGTGTGTACCGGCGCCAGAACGCATCCGAATATGGTCAATCGTTCGATGCCTTGCGCGGCTCCTATCTCAACGGTGTGAAATGGGACGACCCATCCGCGCTCGACCGCCGCACGGCGCGATTGCTTGTGGTGCTTTTGCTCGCGCGGGTCGACGGCAAATCGCCGGTGGAATATCTGACGGCGGATCGCGACAGATCTTTTGTGCGTGAAGCCGCGCGTGCGTTCATGGCGCGGGCCGATCTCACCCTCGGCGCCATTGCGCAGTCCTGGCAGGAGAAACTCAAGGTATGACATCCCGCATCGTATCGCTGCGCGCGCGGCAAATCTGGGATTCGCGCGGACGGCCAACGGTCGAGGTCGATCTTGTGCTCGACAGCGGGGCATCCGGCCGGGCCTCAGCGCCAGCCGGTGCGTCGCGCGGAGATAACGAAGCCATCGATCTGCGCGATGGTGGCGTTGCGTTTGGCGGTTATGGAGTCGCGCGTGCGCTTGCGAATGTGAACGGTGAAATCGCCAAGGCGTTGATTGGTGCGCCGGCGGATCAAACTGCTGTTGACGCGACATTGGCATCGCTGGATGGCACGCCGAACTTCGCGCGCCTCGGTGGCAATGCCACCGTTGCGGTGTCGCTGGCGTTGCTCAACGCGCGTGCCGCGGACGCAGGCCAGCCGTTGTGGCGGTTTCTTGCCGGCGACGAGGCCGTTCGCCTCCCACTGCCGGAAATCCAGATTTTCGGCGGTGGCGCCCACGCGGGGCGCCGAACCGATATCCAGGATTTCATGATCATGGCCCCGGAAGCCGGTACGGTGCGCCGCGCGCTGGAGGTCACCGCCGATGTTTACCGCGTAGCCGGGACATTGATGTCCGATGACGGCAAGCTCGCAGGCACCGCGGATGAGGGCGGCTGGTGGCCCGCGTTTGCCTCGAACGAGGAGGGCCTCGGTTATCTCATCCGTGCCATCGAGCGCGCAGGTTACCGGCCGGGCCAGGATGTGTTCATCTCGCTCGACATCGCCGCCAGCGAATTCTATCGCGACGGCACCTACCAGATGGCGCTCGATGACCGCCGACTTGCACCGGAGGAGATGGTCGAGATCGTCAAACGCTGGTGCGCAGACTATCCCATTCTGTCCGTCGAAGACCCCGTCTCGCAGCACGATGCGGAAGGCATGCGTGCGATTACGAAGACGCTGGGCGAGAAAATCCAGATCGTCGGTGACGATTTCCTGGTGACCGATGCGGCGCGTGTGGCGGACGCCGCGCGCAGCGGCGCCTGCAATTGCGCGCTCATAAAGGTCAATCAGGCCGGCACCGTGACGCGCGCCAAGGCTGCGCTCGAGGCTGCAAAGAAGGCCGGCTGGGCCGCCATCGTGTCGGCGCGTTCAGGCGAGACCGAGGACGTGTTCCTGTCGCACCTCGCGACCGGCTGGGACGCCGGACAGATCAAGGTGGGCTCCTTTGCACGCTCCGAGCGCATGGCGAAGTGGAACGAATTGCTTCGGATCGAAGAGGCTGCGAACGCGGCCTTTGCCGGGTGGTCGGCCTTCCCGAGCCTTCGCAGATGAATGTGGTGCTTCACTATCTGGCCAGCCCGGGTTTTGAGGCGGCGTTGCGGAATGCCCTGCCGGAGGGAATGAGGCTTATGATCGCCGACGCGGCGGACGATGCCGCGTTCGCAGCCGTGCTTCCGGAAACCAATGCGATCCTGCATGTGTTGAGGCCGCTGCGCGCCGCGGATATCGAGGCTGCCCAACGGCTTAAGCTCATCCAGAAAATCGGTGTCGGCGTGAACACCATCGATCTCGATACGGCGCGGAAGCAGGGCGTTGCCGTGTGCAACATGCCCGGCACCAATAGTCAGGCCGTTGCGGAACTCGCGCTTATGCTGATGCTGGCCGCGCTGCGTCGCGTAGCCTATTTCGATCCATTGACGCGGCGTGGCGAGGGCTGGCGGCCGGACCCTGAAGAATTTGACCGCGCCGGAGAACTCGCCGGACGGACAGTAGGCCTTGTGGGTTTCGGCGCGATTTCCCAACGTCTCGCACCGGTGCTGCGCGCGCTCGGTGCCGACGTGATCTACTCGGCGGCAACGAAACGCGACGGCGCCGTCTCGCTAGACGAATTGCTCGCGCGATCCGACGTGATTTCCCTGCATTGCCCCGCGACGCCGCAAACCATCGGCATGATTTCGCGCGATGCGATTGGCCGGATGAAACAGGGCGCCGTTCTGGTCAATACGGCGCGCGGTGAACTCGTCGATGAGACCGCGCTATACGACGCGCTCCGGGGCGGCCATATCCGCGCGGCGGGCCTGGATGTCTTTCAGCGAGAGCCTGCATTGCAGGACAACCCGCTCTTCGCTCTGCCCAACGTCGTGGTGACGCCGCATGTCGGTTGGCTCACGCCGGAAACATTGTCCCGCAGCATCGCCATCGGCTTCGAAAATTGTCGCCGCGTCCGATCCGGCGAACCGCTGCTCCACCGCGTCGTTTAGGAAATCTGCATGTCGACGTTATTTCTGGCCGGTCAGCTCAGTACCGAGCTTCTTTGGAAAAATCAGCGCGCCCTCGCAGACGGCATCGCGACGTTGCGCAAACACGATACGGTGCGTGAATTGGCGCTCACCACGTTCGACGCGGCACCTTCGCGGTTCGCGCTTGTGGCGCACGGGATGGCCGGGTTCGTCGCCTTCGAGATGTTGCGCCAGCGACCCGAGCGCATCGAGAAAGTCGTGTTGATGAGCGTTTTGGCGCCCGCGGACACGCCGAAGCAGACCGAGCGGCGCGAGAGCTATCTCAGATTGGTCGCGGAAGGGCGCTACAATGACGTCATCGAAGAGCGCATCCCGATGCTGGTGCATCCCGGCCGCGTAAACGACGTACCGCTTATCGCGGATTTGCGAACAATGGCCCGTGACATTGGTCCCGACGATTTTCTCCACCAGCAGCGCGCGATCATGAGCCGGCCCGACAGCCGTCCCGGTCTGGCGGCGATTTCCTGCCCCGTGCTCTTGATCTACGGCCGCGCCGACGCGATCACGACCTGGGAACATCAGCAGGAGATGCTGGGCGCGATTCCAGACGTGCGCCTGGCAGTCGTCGAAGACAGTGGGCACATGCTGCCGCTGGAGCGGCCTGAAAAGGTGAACGCGCTCCTGCGCGACTTCCTAGCCGCTTAACCCTTCAATTCCGCCCGCACGAGCTTGGTGCCGTCGACCATTGCCCTGAGTTTCCCGAAAGCCGTCCGCCGCGAGAGGTATTTCATCCCGCAATCGGGCGCGATGATCAGCCGCTCGGCCGGAACGTATTCGAGCGCCGCACGGATGCGGTTCGCAACGGTCTCGGGCGTTTCGATCTCCGGGTCGTTGAGATCGATGACCCCCAGCATGATCGTCTTTTTGCTCAGCGCCTTCAGAACAACTGTGTCGAGCTTTGGCTGTGCCGCCTCCACCGAGACGATATCGATCCGGCTGTCCTCAAGTTCGGACAGAAACGAATAAGCCTGAGGCTTCGGCGCGCCGCGATGGACATGTGCGTAGCCGAAACAGATGTGCAGCGCGGTTTTACCATCGATGCCTTTGAGCGCGCGATCGATCGCCCGCACAGCGTAGGAGCGCGCCTCATCGGCGCGGGCCTGGAGATAGGGCTCGTCGAGCTGCACGATATCGGCGCCGGCGGCGAATAGGTCGCGGAGCTCCGCATTGACGGCATCGGCGTAATCCATCGCCAGCGCTTCGTCGTTCGCGTAGTGATCGTTCTGGGCCTGCTGGGTCATCGTGAACGGGCCGGGCAGGGTGATCTTCACCGGCCTGTCGGTCTCAGCCTTCATCAGGCGCACCATGTCGACCTCGATCGGGCCGATGCGGCGGATCGCGCTACTGACGCGCGGCACCGGATTGGGCGCCCCCGTGCGGTCCATGGCCGTGCCGGGCTTGTCGGTGTCGATCCCGGCGAGCGCCGTCGCAAGCCGGTTGGAGTAGCTCTCGCGCGCCATTTCGCCGTCGCCGACGATGTCGATACCCGCCCGCTCCTGGTCGTGGATGGCGAGGATCGTCGCGTCGTACTGCGCGCCGGCAAGGAAAGGTTCCGCCACCCGCCACAGCTCGCGCGCACGCACGCGCGGCGGCAGCCGGTCCTTCAGACGGTGACGGTCGATGAGCCAGTCGGGTTGGGGATAACTTCCGACGATCGTCGTCGGCAACAAGGGAAATTGAGCCACGAAGCATCTATAAGCGAGTTGCTTAGGTTTCTAACAAATTGCCGTTTCGACTCGCAACCGTCTTGCCGCAAATTTGCGTTTTTTCGCGGGTAACCATATGCGTTTGTAAAACTCAACCCATAGGGAACCATGCCAGCGAGCAAGAAAGCCAAGGCGGTCGAATTCTATGCCCAGCCGATGAATAGCATCGGCTATCTGAGCCGCATCACGTTCCGGGCTTTCTCGCGGCACCTCGAACGGCGGACGTTGCCTTACGACGTATCGGCAGGGCAGTGGCCGTTCCTCAGGGCGCTCTGGAACGAGGAGGGGCTGACCCAGCGCGAGCTTTCCCGCCGCGTGGCCATGCGGGAACCCACAACCGTCACCGCGCTCAACGTGCTTGAAAAAAGTGGGCTCGTGAAACGCGTTCCGAGCACCGAGGACAACCGGAAAATCCATATCTATCTGACGGCAAAGGGGCGGAAGCTCCGTGACAAGCTCATTCCTTTCGTGGCCGAGGTGAACGCCATCGCGTCCCAGGGGATCACGGAAGAGGAGGTCGCGGTCATGCGCCGGGTGCTCCTCAAGATGAGCGACAACCTCGCGAAAGAAGAAGCCGAGTACATTAAGGCCTCGGGGACTCGGGCGCTGCCCATGGGGGCGCTGACGCCCTAAAGTGGGATGACGAGCGAGTTCCGGATCAGCGCGGAATCGGAGATCGCGATCCGCTCCTGAAACCTGAGAGCGCCGCCGGCCTCGCGCACGATCTTGTCCCGGTAGAGGCCGGCAGCGAAGCAGACCGTTTGCGCGCCGGCCAGTGTTTCGAACACGGCGAAATTGGCTTGGACCCGCCACGCGCTTCCTTCGGCGGCGATTCGCAATGCGGAAGTCAGATGGCGTGTGCGGCGCGGGATCGTCAGCGACAGATGCTCGATGGCATAGACACGATCTTCGATCGCGGCCCGCGATTCGCAGAGCATCAACGCCAGCGCCCAGCCCTGTTCGATGTTCTCCCGCGTCACGGCCTTGTAGCTGCCGTCCTCCGCGAAAAGCGACGGCCATTCGGAAATCGGCCCTTCGTCGAGCAATTCCGCCGAGCGCGCATAAAGCGCCTCGATCTCGGCACGAAGCTGCCAATCGTTCGGTGCGGTCATAGGCCCATTGCCGAGCGATAGTAGGAATAGAACGCGCGGATCGCGGTCTCGGTCACGATGTGATCGTGATCCTCGGTGCCGCGCCCGCCCATCTCGACCAACGCCTGGCCGCTCTCGTCGCAATGGATGCCGCGCTGGGCGAGATCCATCACCTCGCTGTCATCGAGCGATACGAAACCGGCCGGCCCCATCAGGTTCGCATGGCGAAGCCGGCGCGCGCGCATCGCTTCGTCGTCGCTCTCGTATCCAAAGAACGTCCAGACAAGATCGAAGGCTTCGGGTCCAACCGGCACGATCTGACGGGTGGCGAGCGTGTTGGCCTGCTGCTGCACGATCAAATTGGGCCAGATGGTCTGCATCACGACGGTCGCGCTGTCGGGAAACTCTTTCACGATGTCGAGTAGGCGCGGATCGTGAAGCTCGAGTTTCTCGTGGAACGAGGTCATCTCCTGCGTGGCAGTGTTGGGCGCGAGATTGGTGCTGCGCCGCGAGATCAGCGCACTGTGGCGGCCGGTCGAATCCATTTCGGTGCGCGACGGGTTGTCCGCCCGGAAAAGGCCGAAGGTCACGAGGAAGACGTGCAAAAGGCTCGCGTGATAGGGGTCTTTGATGTTCTCGAACATCAGCTTCCAGTTTCCCGGGATGCGCTGGCGCGACACGCCGACGATGCGCAGCGGGCGGCCGTCGAACACGCGGTCGAACAGCGTCAGCATCTTTGGGCCGAGGTAATCTTCAAGCGGCTCCATCTCGGCAGCTTCGCTGGCGAACATCGCGCCATGGCGCGTCGTCACGGAGAGACGCTGGAGGTTGTGGTCTTCGCGGACGAAATCTTCCGGCATGCCGCCATGGCCGTTGACGCCGCGGATGAAGGGCACGCCGGACAAGGCGCCGTCGAGGCGGTAGGTCCACTGATGATAGGGACACTGGAATGTGCGCGTGGTGCCGTAATCCTGGCGGCAGACTTCAAGTCCGCGATGCGCACACTGGTTCTTCAGGACGTTGATCTCGCCGTCTTTGCCGCGCACGACGATGACCGAGGTTTCCCCGACCTTCGTGCGCTTATAATTTCCGGACGCCGGAATCTCGGCTTCGAGACCGACATAGTTCCAGGAGCGTCCGCCGAACACCTTGCGCAGTTCGCCGGCATAGATTTCGGGATCGGTATAGACCCAATACGGCACGCGATGCGTGCCGTTGCCCGGCCAAGTGCGCATCAGATCAAACCCGCGCGCGTCAGCGTTTCGTCGAGGCGTGCCTCAAGTACGGGGGATGCCGGCGACATGGGCAGCCGGTGCTCGTTACGCGCGATGAGTCCGGTGCGGCGCATCATGTATTTCAGCGGGATGGGGTTGGTATCGAAGAAGATCGCCTGCGAAATCTCGAACAGCGCGAAATGGAGCGCGCGAGCGTCCTTGAGATCGCCGGTCAGCACAGCGTTGCCGAGAGCGGCGACCTTTTCCGGCAGCAGATTGCCCACCGCGTTCATCATGCCCACCGCGCCCACCGACATCATCGGCAGGCAGAGCTCTTCGAGTCCCGCAAAGATGCGGAAGTCATTGCCCATGGCCGTCAGCAGCTCGGTCACGAATCCCAGATCGGTGGAGGCGTGCTTGACGCCGACGAGATTGCTGCAGCGTGCACGGATCGCCTGGAACGTCTTCACGTCCATCGAGACGCCGGCGCGGCCCGGGATATGATAGACCATCGCCGGCGTCTTGAGCTGCGACATCACCTCGATGAAATAGGCTTCGAGCCCGCGTTGCGGCGGCTTGATGTAATAGGGCGTGACGATGAGTTGCGCATCGGCGCCGGCGTCTTCCGCGAACCGCGACAATGTCAGCGTTTCCAGAAGCGACTGCGAGCCGGTCGCGGCAACGACGGGAATGCGGCCCTTCGCTTTCTTCACCGCGAAGTCCACAAGCGTGTTGCGTTCGTCCACGGTGAGCGTGCTCGGCTCCGCGGTCGTGCCGTTGACGAGGATGCCGTGGCTGCCGCCCGCGATGTGGCGCTCGATCAGGTGACCGTAGGCGTCGAGATCGATCGCGCCGTCCTTGAACGGTGTGATGAGCGGCGGGAACGAACCTTTGAGCCAGGAAAGATCGGTGTTCACGTGGGCATCAACTCTTCGCGGTTGGTTTGAAAGCCCGGCTGCGCGCCGAGCAGCGCGGGTGGCTTGGCCAGCGTCTCCTGCCACAGCAGCGATTCCTGCCAGATGTGGAAAGGTTGGTCCTGAATCGTCAGTTCGTAGACCGGGCCTTGGTCGTGCGAGGCGTGATTGTGGATCGCCCAGCCGGGAGCGGACAGCATCAGATCGCCGGCCGCCCATTCGTAGTGCTTGCCTGCAACGCGGCTGTAGCCTGCACCGGAGAAATAATAATTGATCGCCGCGGAGGCGTGGCGGTGCGGGCGATCGATGATGTTCGGCGGCCGCACGGTCATGGTCGCGAAGAAGCTTGGTGTGGTGCCGTTGGTGCGCCCGGTCATCGGATTGTAGAGCAGATAGAGCCTGCGGCCGCGATAGGCGGAGCCGAGCGCCGTCAATGTGTCGAGTTCGGCCTTTACCTTCGACCAGCGCCAGAGGTGTGACGCCGATGCCACGTTCGGCGGATTGATGAGCCGCTCGTAGCTCATCAGCCAGGTCTCGTCACCGGGTATCTGGAAGAGGTCGCGGATCTTCACGCCCAAATCGCCATGTCCGGACGCCGCCGCTTGTTCCTGCTTGACGATGCCGGTCGTCTTCTCGTTCTCGACCAGATGCACATTGAGCAATCGCAGCAACGGTGCGTTGGAGTAGGTCAGCCATACGGAAGGTTTGCGCGACGGGTTTTCGTAAACCACCTGGTTCCAGGACGGCACGTTCCAGACGTCGTAGCGCTCGAACTTGCGGTCCTCGTTCTGCACCGTCACGCGACCTTCGCCTTCGATACAGAAACCGACTTCGGTGGCGTTGTGACGATAGGGTTTTGTCCGCTCGCCGGGTTTGAGAACCGAAAGGCGCACTTCGATCCCCGGGGCCAGGCCCAGGCCCCGCGCGCACGCCTTCGGATGGACGATGCGAACCTGCCGCTCGATCGGATCGGCGATATCGCGGGATAGCAGGCGTTCTACTTCGCCGGACATCTGCGCCTTGTTGATCACCACCGGTTCCCAGATGTCGTTCGTGGCCGGTTGGGAAGGATCGGCGGCGACAAAGCGGGTGTTCGATTCCGTCACAGGCGATCCTCATAAAGCTGCAAAAGACAAAGGCACAGGCGCAGGTTCCGGCAAGGGCGTGCCGACACCCCGTTCGCGCGCCAGACGCAGAATTTCTTCCGCCAACGCCAAGTCTGCAATCCCGACGCCCAGAGATTTGAACAGGGTGAGGTCGGTGCCGGCGGGACGATGCGCCTTTTCCGCGACCAGCCGGGAAAGCGGTGTCAGCGTCAAACCGTCGCCAGCCTTGACGATCTCGGCCGACAGGGCCTTCGCCTGCGAGACGCTATCGACGGCGATCGTGGAGCACCGCCCCAGGAGCGCCGCATCGAATTCCTGCCGCTCCGGCGTGATTGCGCCCATAGCATTGATGTGCGTGCCACGTTCCGGCATGGCCGCATCGAGGAACGGTTCTTTGGCGCGCGTGATCAGCGTGAGGATTTGCGCGCCCTTGGCGGCCTCGGCCGGATCGTCGTGCAACAAGGTCGCCAGCTTGAGCTCGCTTTCCGCGCGTGCCTGAAACTGGGCGCGTCTGGCCGGATCGCGGCCATAGATATGCAAACGCTTCAGCGGCCGGACGGTGTTGACCGCTGCGACCTGCGCCAGTGCCTGTTTGCCGGTGCCGTAGATCGTCATTTCGTCCGCGTCCGGGGCGGCGAGGATGCCGGTCGCCAGTCCCGCCATGCCGGCGGTGCGAAGCTGCCCCATCGCGAACGCCTCGATGATCGCGAGCAGTTTTCCGTTCTCGGCATCCCAGACGAGTTCCAAAGGCGTCGCGCCTTTGGCGGTATGCGCCCAGGACTTCACGCCGAGCAATCCGCGATCGGCAAACACCGCGCCGATGGAATGCATGTTGCCGCCATCCCACTGCGCATGGGTCTTTGCCATGGCGATGGCGGCGCCGTGCGCCTCCCGCATCATGGCGGCACGCAAGAGTGAAATCGTCTCGCGCAGGTCGAGCCGGATATCGCTTTCCCTAATCCAGATCGGTGCGGCCATCACGCCGTTCCAAGCGGCGAGGTAACGGGCGCCGCGAACTGCAACGTATTGCAGATCGTCGAATGGGCGACATAGCGCCCGACCGTCAGCAACACCGCGACCTGCAATGCGGGCTCGAGGTGGCGGGCCAGGACCGCGAGTTCGCCCTGCGCGCTGCGGCCTTGCGTGCGCGCCATCGCCAGCGCCAGCCGTTGAACGTCCTTTTCGGTGTCGCTCAAAGCGGCCGCATTGTCCGGATCGAGCCGTTCGGTCGCCACCACCCAGTCTTTCGACAGGCCAGAATTGAGCGACAGTCTTTCGTGCTGCACCTGCTCGTAACGGTTACCCGCCCAGGTCGAGAGCGTGAGCGCCAGCAATTCGACGAGGTTCATCGGCAGTGCGGCTTTCAGGATTTCCGTGAAACGGTTGAAATGGTAGAGCGCGTCGGGCTGGCTCGCGCAGACTTGGAAGAACTCGCCGAGATAGCCAAGGCGTTCGAACTTCGCCCGCAAATCGTTCTGCAGCAGCGGCGGAAGGTTCTCGAAAGAGGTGCGGGGAAGGGCTGCCGCTGCATCTTGTGTCATGGCGTGGAATGATATTCATTCGAATTCGAAGTGTCTAGAACAGTGCGCCTTTCGGCGAGCGTCAACGGGTGATGAAAGGGCCTTGAAAATGACCGATGAGGAAAAATTTCGCGACGTCGAAAACAGGTTTGTCGGTCTGGTCTCTCCCACCGCGCCGCGCTTCGGTCATGGCTCCTATCCGTGCCAGGGCCTCTACTGGACACCGAAAGGCAAGAAGCCGCGCGTCGCTCTGATCGCGACGCATTACAACGTCGATTTCACAGAGCATTACATCGCGCCCTATATGGCGGCGCGTGGCTATGGCTTCTTAGGCTGGAACACCCGGTTCCGTGGCGCTGAGGATCAGTTCCTTCTCGAACACGCGCTGATCGATATCGGCGTCGGCATGAACTGGCTGCGCGGGCAGGGCGTCGAAAAGATCGTCGTGCTCGGCAATTCGGGCGGCGGTTCGCTCATGGGGGCTTATCAGGCTGAAGCCCAGAAGCTGACACTGCCGTCGAGTGGCCTCGTGAAAGACGAACTCAGCAAGCTCCCGAGGGCCGATCTCTATATTTCGCTTAACGCCCATCCCGGACGTCCGGAAGTGCTTACCGGCTGGATGGACGGGTCGGTCGTCGACGAAAACGATCCAACCAAGACGGATGCTTCGCTCGATCCGTTCAATCCCGACAACGGACCGCCTTACTCGCAGGAATTCATCGCGCGTTATCGCGCCGCACAGAAGGCGCGCAACCAGCGCATCACCGATTGGGCGAAGGTCGAATTGAAGCGGCTGAACGATGCGGGAATTCCGGACCGCATCTTCCCGATGTTCAGGACATGGGCCGATCTCAGGTTCATGGATCCGGCGATCGATCCTTCCGACCGGCCCTGCCCGGGTTGCTATCGCGGCGATCCGAAGGTCGCCAACCGTGCGCCGTCCGGCATCGGCCGCGCCAATACGCTCAAGACCTGGCTGTCGATGTGGAGTCTCGAAACCTCGCAGTGCCGCGGCGAGGCCCACCTGCGCACCATCGAGCTGCCGTCACTCGTCATCCAGAGCACGGGCGACATGGGGGTGTTCCCAAGCGACGCGCATTTGATCTTCAACGCGCTCGGCGCCAAGGACAAGACGCTCGAAATGCCGAAAGGCGCGCACTATTTCGAAGACGCGCCGGAATACCGCGACATGGCGGCAGACATCATCGCAGGCTGGCTCGAAAAGAGGGTCTAGCGTCCTTCGCGCATCGCGCGCGCCAGATGCTCGACGCGCGTGCCGATGGCTTCGATCGCGGCGTGTTGCGCAGGATTCTGCAGTGCGCCAGAGGCATCGAACGCATTGCCCGACGATGGCACGGCGAGTTGCTCCGCCACCACGAGCACGCCCATGCCGCTCAGAATCTGGCGCAGATGGGCCAATCCCCGCACACCGCCCCATGCGCCGGGCGATGCGGACATGATGCCCGCGACCTTTCCTTTGAAAGCGCGCAGGGTAAAGGCCGTCTCGCCGGGCTCGGTCGGACGCGAGAGCCAGTCGATGGCGTTCTTGAGGACCGCGGTCAGCGAGCCGTTGTATTCGGGCGATGCGATCAGATACCCGTCACACTCGACAAACAGCGTTTTCAGCGTTCGCGCGCTCTCGGGCATGCCGTTCTCCGCTTCCTGGTCGGCGTCGTAGAGCGGCAGGTGAAAATCGCGCAGGTTGATGAGTCGCATCTCCGCACCGGCGCGCGCCGCCGCAGAGGCTGCAATCTCGACCACCGCGCGATTGTGCGATTTCGCGCGCGTGGAACCGGACAGGGCAAGAATGCGGACAGGCGTGGTCACGTCTTCTCCGCCCATGCGCCGCCGGCCCAGTCCGAGGTGAGTTGGCCTTCGCCTGGAACCGGCACTTCGCGAATTCGCTCCGGCACGTCGTCGAACTCGAGCCGCATGGCTTTGCAGAGCACCGCGTGCAGATTGTAGCACATGGTGTGATAGCCGAGTTCGAGGATGTCCTGATCCGACATCAGTTTGTGCAGCGCATCGAACGTGGCGTCGGGAACGCGTCCGCGTTCTGAAACCAGGCAATCTGTGTACGCCAGGACGGCGCGTTCGATCGGCGAGTAGACGTCGGAAACACTCCAGCTCGGGATCGCCGCGATCTTCTCTTCGCTGAGGCCGTTGCGCCTGCCGGCCTTGCAATGCTGCGAAAACACGAACTGACTGCCGACCACAAAGCCGGTGCGCAACAGCGCGAGTTCACGCAACGCCGGGTCGAGCTTGCTCACCGACTGATCCGCGAACATGCCGAACATTCCGAACTGCGCGGTCGCGTGATCGAAGATCGGCGGTACCAGCGCGAACACGGTCCACCAGTTTCCCGGCGTTCCCGTGGCGGTTCCCGGTTCCTTTATGGGATCGCGGCCAGAGAACAGCCTTTCATAATAGCGCTTGGCGTTCTCATGCGCCTCGGCCAACGGCACCTGTTTCAACCTGGGCATCGTTTCATTCCCTTGCGTGAGATGGTTCGAAGAAAATTGCTTAGGTTCCTATATAGTATTGAGGCGCCAAAAATGATAAGCCCCAATCTGGAAACGAAAGGAGTCTGCCAATGACGAAGGTCAAAAACGAGATATTCGATATCCGCGGAATCAATCATCTCGCGCTGGTGTGCAAGGACATGGCGCGCACGGTGGACTTCTACACGAATGTGCTCGGCATGCCGCTGATCAAGACGCTCGATCTGCCGGGCGGACGCGGTCAGCATTTCTTCTTCGACATCGGCAATGGCGACTCGCTTGCGTTCTTCTGGTTTCCGGACGCGCCGGAAGCGCAGCCCGGCGTGTCGTCCGCGGCGAACCTGCCGATGGCAGGCCCAATCACGTCCGGCCATGGCTCGATGAACCACGTGGCCTTCAACGTGCCGGAAGAGAAATTCGACGAATATTACGAGAAGCTGATTGCTCGCGGCATCCAGGTCACCAAGATCATGAACCACGACGAATCCGAGCGTCAGATCAGCCTGGACGTCATCTCGCCGACGACCTTTGTCCGCTCGGTCTACTTCTACGATCCCGACGGCATCTGCCTCGAATTCGCGTCCTGGACGCGCGAGCTCGATCCGAAGATCGACGCCACGCACGAGCCTGTCGGCGCCGACGGCAAGAAGCGCGCGCGCCTGCTCGAGCCCGCCGAATAAGGCTTTCTGAATAGCCGCGGGCGCGCTGGTCGCGTCCGCGGCTAGTTTGCTTCTTCTGTGCTCAGGTTCAGTTCGCCGCGCATCCATGCGCGGAATTTTTTTGCCGCTTCGCTCATGGGCACGCCGCCCGGCCACAGAAGCCAGTAGGCATTGCGGCTCTCCACGCGCAGCGAAAACGGTTCGACCAGCGCGCCGTTGTCCAGAAAATCCTCGATCAGCGGCAGGCGTCCCATGACGATGCCCATACCTTCGACGGCGGCTGTAATGGCCATCTGGATGGTGTCGAATTTGGGCCCATGGTCGGGGTCCAGTTCGAAGCAAGGCAGGCCCTTGGCCTTCGCCGCGGCCGTCCACTCGGGCCAGCCTTCCGCACGCCGCGACACCTGCAAGAGCACGTGGTTCGCCATGTCGCTTGGTGCGCGCAGGGGATGCTTGCCTTGCAGGAGCAACGGTGCGCAGACCGGAAACATCTGCTCATGCACCAGCTTTTCGGCGTGTACGCCGCTCCACTGGTTTTCGCTGATCCCGACTCGGATGGCGAAATCGACACCGAGATTGGTGAGATCGAGCGGCTGACCGAGATCGCCGACGGTGGAAATCTCCACATCGATACCGGGATAGCCCGCATAGAATTTCGCCAGTCGTGGCACCAGCCAGCAACTCGCGAAACTCGGCAGACTGTGAACGCGCACCGTCTGCGCCTGCGAGCCCGGGATTTTCCGGACCGCATCCACCAGCCGGTCGAACGCCTCGGAAACGTGTTGATAGAACTGCGCACCCGCCTGGGTCAGAACGAGGCCGCGGCTTCCACGACTGAACAGATCGGCGCCGACATGCTCCTCCAAGAGCCGGATCTGATGGCTGACGGCCGCAGGCGTGACGTTCAGCTCTTTCGCCGCAGCACGCACGTTTCCGGCGCGGCCAACCGCTTCGAAAACGCGCAACGCCGTCAAAGGCGGCAAACGTCTCATGCCCTGGTTGTATTCCCTGAACTCCAGCGATCCTACGTTAACACGTTTACGCCAAATCAAATTTGCAACACCGGCAAATTTTTCGGCGTTGTCCCGAAGGGGTGCCGCGCCGTAGCTTGAACCGCCTCGCAAATCAGTTAGGTTTCGAAGTATTAGCTGCGCGTGGCTGACAAAGCAGCAAAGGGGGCCGCAAATTGGCGGCCGAGAGGAAAAGGGGAAGGGCATGCGTTTGCGCAACAAGCTCCTGTGCGGAGCGACATTTTGCTTGACGATTTCGATGACTGCCGGCGGACATTTCCAGACCGCATCGGCTCAAACGGCAGCGGGATCGCAGCCAGAGATGATCGAGACCGTCGTCGTCACCGCGCGTAAACGTGCGGAGTCGGCGCAAAAAGCACCCGTTGCGGTCACGGCCATCGACGCTGCACAGCTCGCCAAGCTGTTCGTGCACAACCTTGGCGACCTTGATCACCAGGCGCCGAATTTCACCATCGAAGGCGTGGGCGCCATCCACCGCAACGCGGCGGTGATTTATTCGCGCGGTATCGGCTACAGCGGCGTGGACCTGGGTCAGGATCCGGCAGTCGGCCTTTCCGTCAACGGGGTCTTCCCCACACAGAACGTCGGCATGATGTCCAACACCCAGGACATCGATCATGTCGAAATTCTGCGCGGTCCTCAGGGCACATTGTTCGGCAAGAACACCGTGGGCGGCGTGATCAACATCACCACCAAGAAGCCCGGCGAAGAGTTCGACGTGGAGGCGATGGGCCGGGTTGGAAATCTCGGACGCGCCGATTACTTCGTGGCTACCGATCTTCCGGTCAACGATACGCTCGCATTCCGCGTTTCCTATCTGAGCCAGAATTCCACCGGCGCGTTCAAGAACGTCTATACCGGTCCGGTTGAGAAGCTGTTCTCGCCTTATCCGCAGGACCTTCCGCTTCCCAAGCATCTCGGGGGCGACAACATCAAGACCTTGCGCGCGACGGCGGTGTGGAAGCCGATCGAGAATTTCGAGGCCGATCTCGTCTATACGTACTCGAAAGACCGTAGCCCTTCCGTCGGCGGCCAAAACGGCTCGATTCCCTGTTCCCAGGCGACAGTGTTGGGCTATTGCGATTTCCTCGCGACCTATTTCGGATATCCGGGCTACGACTACCGCACGCCGGGCCAATCGTACCCCATCGGCCCCAACGATCCGTATGTTGTTCATCGCAATTTTCCGAGCGGGGACTTCCAGGATACCCAGATGGTCACGGCGAATATGCGCTATCACGCGGAGTGGTTCGATGTGGTCTCCGTTACCGGGTTCATTCACAATTCAAACCTGTCATACAGCGACTATGACGACACCGAGCTGAACTTCTTCCAGTCGACGTTCGGACTGCACAGCGATCAGGTTTCCGAGGAGCTTCGCCTCGAATCCAACGACGACAACTCCCCGCTCAAATGGGTGGGAGGCTTGATGTATTCGGGCCGCAACTGGGATGGCTTCCAGACGTTCTATTCGCTCTTTCCGACGTTGAACGACTTCTCCGACTATGCGCGCCAATCCGATAATGCCTGGGCTGCGTTCGGCCAGGCGGACTATTTCGTCACCAAAAACCTCGAGCTAACGGCGGGCTTACGCTACACGACGGAAGCCAAGGACATCTTCCGCGTTCCGTCGCACTATGCGCCGGCTGGCGATCCGGGCCACTTCTTCCACAACAAGGCGTGGTCGAATGTCAGCTACAAGCTCGGCGCCGACTATCACATCGACGACGACAAGATGGCCTATGTCAGCTATTCGACCGGCTTCGTGGCGGGCGGATTCAACACCCGCGTCGACTCGGATTATCTCACGGGGCTCGCTTACGCGCCCGAAAAGGTCGCGGCCTGGGAAATCGGACTGAAATCGGACTGGTACGAACACCGCCTGCGCGTCAACCTCGCGGCTTTCATGAACAACTATTCCGACCTGCAGGTGGGTGCGTTCATTCCCGGGGCCAACCTCCAGCAGGCGATCGTCAATGACGGGTTCGAGCGCGCCCAGGGCGTGGAGCTCGAAGCGACGGCCATTCCGATCGATCATCTGACGCTGTCGACATCGATCGGCTATCTCGATGCCCACTACACGCGGTTCTTCACAAACCTGACCGGCAGCGGCGCGGCGGATTATTCCTGGCTCAAGGTCGCGCGCGCACCGCAGTGGACCATGCATTTCGAGGCCTATTACGATTTCGATCTGCACGGCAACGGTACCCTCACGCCGGACGTCTCGTACGAATACGAGACTTCGCACTTCACCGATCTGACCAACAACCCGGTCGGATTCCAGAAGGCCTACGGCATGGTCGATGCGAGCCTGAGCTATGATGAGCCGCAGGGCCGCTGGAAGATTTCGCTCTGGGGCAAGAATCTGGGCAACACCTTGCGCCGGCTGTCTGCGGTGCCGAGTTCCGGCTACTTCACGCAGCTCTACTTCGACAATCCGCGCACCTATGGCGTAGATCTGACGATCAAGGTGGACGGCTCGACGTTCTAAAGCGGACGCGGGAGGCTTCGGCCTCCCGCCACGCACACGACATTGGGGAACCGGTATTCGCTGGGGGTGCGGAGCCTGACTTGTCACTCGGAAGGAGCGGTCATGACGGCAAATCCGAAGCAAGGCATGGAATACCTCGGCGTCAATCACGTGGCCCTGGTGGCGATCGACATGGCCGAGACCGTGCGGTTCTACACAGAAGTCCTCGGCATGAAGCTGGTGAAGACGCTCGATCTGCCCAACGGGCGCGGCCAGCACTTCTTCTTCGATTGCGGCGGCGGAGACACCGTCGCGTTCTTCTGGTTTCCCAATGCACCGAAGGCGGCGCCCGGCATCGCCTCGATGCATCCCGATTTCCAGACACACGGAACGCAAACGGCGCACGCCTCGATGAACCATCTGGCGATCAGCATCCCGCTCGAACGCTTCGAGGAATATGCGGACCGGCTTCGCAGCCACGGTATCTCGCTCCGGATCATGTGCCACAACGATTCCGAGCCGCATTCCTCGCCGGATATCCGCCCCGACACCTGGATCCGGTCGATGTATTTCCGCGATCCGAACGGCATCCACATGGAACTGGCGGCGCTCACGCGGCCCTATAGCGATGAGGATGTCAGGCACGATCCGATGGATGCAAACGGGCAGCGCGTCCCCTTGAAGCCCGATGTGTACGCCGGCCGATCCTGATCGCTGAGCGCATGACGATTGCCGACATCCCGCCCGTACCCGTTGCAACCTCAGAATCCGAGGCGGCGTTCCCCGCGCCGCGCGTGGCCTGGTTTGTGGTGGGCTCGCTTTCGCTCATCAACATGGTCTCCTACATCGAGCGGCAGATCCCGACCCTGCTTTTCGCACCGATCAAAAAGCAGTTCGGGCTGAGCGACACGCAGGTGAGCCTGCTCGCAGGCTTTGCGTTCGTGCTGTTCTATGTCGGATTCGGTTTGATCATCGGCCGCCTGGCAGATCGGCTGAACCGAAAGCGCATCATCGGTATCGGCGTCGTGCTCTGGAGCCTGGCGACGATGAGTTGCGGCCTCACGCGCAGCTTTGCTCAATTGTTCGTGGCGCGGGTGATGGTCGGCGTCGGCGAGGCGACGCTGGGTCCATCCGCGGCTTCGATGCTTTCCGATTATTTTCCGCGTGGAAAGCTGGCGCGTGCGCTGAGCGCCTATACCGGCGCGCAATATCTCGGCGCCGGTTTTGCGCTCGTGGTCGGTGGGCTGGCAATCCAGATCGTGAGCAAGATGCCGCCGCCGGTTCTCCCCATCGTTGGCGAAATCGCGCCCTGGCAGACGACGTTCCTGGTCGTGGGCCTGTTCGGTTCGCTGGTGCTCTTGCCGTTCTTCTTCGTGCGCGAGCCGCGGCGGCTTGGTGTCACGGGGCACGTGGCGGCCGGGCAGAGCGTGCCGTTCAGCGATGTGCTCGCGTTCATGAAATTGAACTGGCGCACCTTCACCGCGCATTTCATGGCCTTTTCGATCGTTTCGACGCTGGGATTCGGTACGGTGGCGTGGATGCCGAGCTATTTCATCCGCGTGCACCACTGGGCGGCGCACGACATCGGCTACGTCTACGGCATGATGCTCGCGTTCCTGGGCGCGGCCGGTGTGGTGGTGGGCGCACACTTTGCGGAATGGCTCGCGGGCTTCGGCTACAAGGACGTCTATCTCCGCGCGCCGTTGATCACCGTCTGCCTGACCGCGATCCCGGCATCGCTTGCGCCGCTGATGCCAACCGCATCGCTGGCGCTGGCCGTGCTCGTGCTGTCGACATTCCTGAGCAGCTTTCCGGTGGCGCTCATCTCGGCCGCATTGCAGATCATCACGCCGAACCAGATGCGCGGACAGATCACCGCATTGTTTGGATTCCTTGCAAATCTTTTGGGTATCGGGCTCGGCCCGGTGTTCGTTGCGGCCATCACGGACTATGTGTTCCACAACGAGCATTCGGTCGGCTACGCGATCACAACTGCGAACCTAGTCATCACGCCCATCGTGGCCGTCCTGCTGTGGTGGGGCCTTCGCCCGTTCCGTGAGAGCCTGGCGCGTTCGGAAGCGTGGGCTTCGGTGCCGGAACGCTGAGCCATGACAAGAATTGCGCCCCTGCCGCGTGCCGATGCGCCGCCCGAAATCGCCAAGCGCTACGACGAGGTGTTCGGTGAAAGCCGCGATCCTGTAGCCCAGCCCGGAACGTCGACGGGCACGCCCGGGGACTGGTGGACGACTTGGGCCCGTGTGCCTGGAATCCTGAGCGCGTTCTCCGCCTACAGCTATCGCAGCGCACCGCTCGATCCTGCGCTTCGTGAACTCGCGATCATCCGCACCGGCTATGCACGCCAGAGCCAGTTCGTGTTCTCGCAGCATTGCAAGGTGGGACGGAAGAACGGTCTGCCGGACGCGAAGATCGCGGCCATTCCGTACTGGACCGTCGCGGAAGTTTTCTCGCCGCTCGAGCGCGCCGTACTGGCCTATGTCGATGGCCAGATACTCGAAGGCGGCCGCGTTCACGACAAGGTCTTCGAGATTCTCAAAGCGCATCTGAGCGACGAGGAAATTCTCATCCTCACCTACCTGATCAACGCCTATGCGCTGCACGCGACGTCCACGCGCGCCTTGCGCCTCGAATACGACAATGTGCCCGAGCGCGTCGTCGAAATCCCAGCACCACCGGAAGGAAGTTCGCCATGAAACTGGCTCGCGAGGTATCGAGCATCACCTGCGAAGCGGCGCACGAGGCTGTGGCGGTGGGTGTGCGCAATGCACAGGAAAAGGGCTGGCGGATGAATCTGGCGGTGGTCGACCGCGGCGGCAATCTTGTGGCATTCCTGAAGACCGACGATGCGCCGCTGCATTCGACGGGGCTCGCCATCGACAAGGCCTACACGGCCGCGAGCTTTAACATGTCGACCCGCGACTGGAACAAGGTGCTCACTGCGTCGAGCAATGAAGTGCGCGGCGGCATCGTCACCCGGGAGCGTCTCGTGGTGTTCGGCGGGGGCTTTCCGATCCGCAAGGACGGCGTATTCCTGGGCGCGATCGGCGCTTCGGGCGGCATGGAAGAACATGACGAGGAATGCACGCGCGCGGCGATTGCGGCCATCGGCGCGGATCCGGTCTGAGGGAAAAGCACGTTCCGATGAAGGCGCTTGAAGGCATCACTGTCCTCGATCTGACCCACATGCTGGCGGGGCCCTACGGCACCATGCTGCTGGCCGATATGGGTGCGCGTACGATCAAGATCGAACCGCCGGAGAAAGGGGAGGGCACACGTCGCCTGCTCGAACATTCGCCGGATTACTCGCGCGACGGTATGGGAGCCTATTTCCTGACGCTCTGCAGGAACAAGGAAAGCGTCGCCATCGATCTCAAATCGCCCGAAGGACTCGAACTGTTTTATGGGCTGGTGAAACAGGCCGATGTGGTGTTCAGCAATTTTGGCGCGGGCGTGACAGAGCGGTTGAAGATCGATTATGCGCATCTCGCCGCCATCAATCCGCGCATCATCACCTGTTCGGTCACGGGCTTTGGCGAAACCGGTCCGGCTCCCAACCGTCCGGCGTTCGATCTCGTGGCGCAGGGCATGGGCGGCGGCATGACACTTACCGGAGAGGCCGGTGGCGAACCGCTGCGTGCGGGAATTCCCATCGGCGATCTGGGCGGCGGATTGTTCGGTGCGCTGGGTGTGCTCGCGGCACTACAGGCCCGCACGCGCACCGGACGCGGTCAACACGTCGACATCTCCATGTTCGATTGCCAGCTCTCGCTGCTGAACTACATGGCGACGATGTTCCTGATGTCCGGCAATTCGCCGGGCCGCGACGGCAACGGGCACTTCGTTCATGTGCCGTACAACACGTTCCGCACCAAGACGCGCTATCTGATCCTGGCCGTCATCACCGACAATTTCTGGGTCAGTCTGGTCGACCTGCTCGGCGACGACGCGCTCCGGCGCGAGGAGTTCAAGAAACAGCCGGGCCGTTTCGCCAACAAGGCGTTCATCGAGGAACGCGTCCAGGCCGCGCTGGAAAAACAAACCTGCGAATACTGGCTCGAGGCGCTGGAGCGCGCGCGCATTCCTGCAGCCCCGGTGAACGAGCTTTCGCATGCTTTCTCGGACCCGCAGGCGCTTGCGCGCCAGATGAAGGTCCAGGTCCCACTGCCCGGCGGCGGCTATGTCGAGGAGCCCGGCAATCCGGTGAAACTGTCCGACACCTATGAGGACAGCTTCACGGCGCCGCCGCGTCTGGGCGAACAGACTTTGCCGACGCTGAAGGAACTTCTCGGCCTCACCGACGGGACGCTCAAGGATTTGCAGGAGCGTGGTATCATTGGTGCCGGTTGATATGACGAAGATCGAGATCATCGAAGTCGGTCCGCGCGACGGTTTGCAGAACCAGGACGCTGTTCTCAACACGCCTGACAAGCTGACTCTGATCGAGAAACTCATCGGTGCGGGCGCGCGCCGCATCGAGGCCGCGAGCTTCGTCAATCCCAGGCGTGTGCCGCAAATGGCGGATGCCGAGGGCGTGGTCGCGGGCCTGCCGCGGCGCGACGACGCGACCTTCATCGGCCTCGTCCTCAACGAACGCGGCGCCGAACGGGCGATCGCCAGCGGGATCGCCGAACTCGGCATGGTCGCCATCGCATCCGACGAATTTGGGATGCGCAATCAGAAGCAGACGTCGGCGCAATCGGTCGAGGTGTCGCGCGCGGTCCTTCGGATGGCGCGCGCGGCGGGACGGCGGGCACAGGTCACGATCTCGGTCGCATTCGGTTGTCCGTTCGAGGGCGAGGTGCCGCTGGCGCGCGTGGTCGAGATGGCGAAGGCGATCGCCGAAGAGAAACCGCATGAGATCGCAATTGCCGATACCGTGGGTGTCGGAGTGCCGACGCAGGTCAAGACTATGATCCGGGCTTTGCAGGCCGAGCTTCCCGGCATGCCGCTGCGCTGCCATTTCCACAACACGCGTAACACCGGCCTCGCCAATGCATTTGCGGCGGTGGAGGAGGGCGTTACCCGGCTCGATGCGAGCGCCGGCGGCATCGGCGGCTGTCCGTTCGCACCGGCCGCGACCGGGAACATCGCGACGGAAGATCTCGTCTATCTGCTGGAACGCTCCGGCTATCGCACTGGCTACGATCTGAATGCGCTGACGGCGATGGCGCCGTGGCTGGCCCAGAAGCTCGATCTGGAAAAGCTTCCGGCGATGGTCAGCCGCGCCTCGCCGTTCCCGCCACGATAGGACCGGGGATGGAAAGCTGGATCCGCATCGCCGATGTCGTTCGCACAAAGAGCGAGATCGCGGAGCGCGCGGCGCGGGCCGCGAACGGGTTCAGAAGTCTCGGCGTCGCACCGGGCGATACGGTCGCGATCATGCTGCGCAACGATTTCGCGTTTCTGGAAGCGACGGCCGCAGCGGGCCTCGCGGGCGCCTATGTCGTTCCGGTCAACTGGCACAACACGGCCGACGAGACGCAGTATGTCCTCAATGATTCCAGCGCAAAAATTCTTGTCATCCACGCCGATCTGCTGGAGCGCGTGCGTGCCGCTATCCCGGCGGACATAAAAGTGTTCGTAGTCGCGACGCCGGACTATGTCCTTTCGGCCTATGGACTCGACCCCGCATCGGCCGCCGTGCCGAAGGACGCGCAAGACTGGTACGCGTGGCTCTCCGGGTTCGAGGCGCAATTCATGCCCGGTGCGGGCGCGCCGGGGTCGATGTTCTACACCTCAGGAACGACGGGGCGGCCCAAGGGCGTGCGCCGCCAGGTGCCGACGCCGGAGCAGATCGAGGGCCTGCGCGGGATGCGCCTCGCGGTGTGCGGCTTCGGTCCATGGCAGGATCGCCCGCACGAGATGACGGCGTTGCTTTCAGGCCCGCTCTACCACGCGACGCCGAACGCGTGGCTGCTGGCCTTCTATGAGTTGGGCGCGAACATGGTGATCGTGCCACGCTTCGATGCCGAAGACATGCTGCGCAACGTCGAGCGCTACCGCATCACGCATCTTCTGGCTGTGCCCACGATGTTCGTGCGCCTGCTCAAACTGCCGGAAGAAGTGCGCCGCGAATACGACCTCTCGAGCCTCCAATTCGTCATGCACGGTGCTGCACCCTGTCCGGTGCACGTGAAGCACGCGATGATCGAATGGTGGGGGCCGGTCATCCACGAGCATTATGGCGGCACCGAAACGGGTGCCGTGACTTATCTCGATTCGCATGAATGGCTCGCCCATCCAGGCTCGGTCGGGCGTGCGCTCGCCAATGCTCAGCTGTTGGTGCTGAACGAGGCCGGCGAGGAGGTCGAACGCGATGGCGTCGGCGAAATCGTGTGCCGGCATATGTATTACGCCGACTTCACCTATCACGGCGACGATGCCAAGCGCCGCCGCGCCGAGAAGCGTGGACTGATCGCGCTGGGCGATATGGGCTACATCGACCGCGACGGCTATCTCTACCTCTGCGGCCGCGCGACGGACATGATCATCTCCGGCGGTGTGAACATCTATCCCGCCGAGATCGAGTCGGAGATCTTGCGCATCCAGGGCGTTGCCGATTGCGGCGTGTTCGGTATCCCCGACGAGGAATTCGGCGAGCGGGTCTGCGCCTTCGTGCAGTTGAGGCCTGGCGTCTCGCTGACCGCGCGGGACATCCTTTCTGCGATCAAGCCGCATCTGGCCGGTTACAAGCTCCCCAGGCGGATCGAATTCCGCGACGAGCTTCCGCGCGAGGATTCCGGCAAGATTTTCAAGCGCAAGCTGCGCGAGCCGTTCTGGGCCGGGCAGCCGGCAGGGTAAATCCGCTGAGGATTCTGTCCCCCCGTCAATACTTTCGTATCGTCGTTTTTAGTACCGGCAAAGTGGCGGCGCGCCTATAAATCGCGTTAGTCTCCCGGCTCGAGCAAAGGTGAGGGCTGCGATGATCGCGCTTCGGGTTAACGGCGAAACCAAGACCGTCGATGCGCCGCCGGACATGCCATTGCTCTGGGCGTTGCGCGATCTTCTTGGGTTGACCGGAACGAAGTTCGGCTGCGGCATCGCGCAATGCGGCGCCTGCACGGTTCACATCGAAGGCAAGCCGGTGCGCTCGTGCCTGTTGCCGGTGGGCTCGATCGGCAATCGCGCCATCACGACCATCGAAGGCGTTGGTGAGACGCCCGTTGGCGCCAAGGTCCAGAAAGCGTGGCTCGACCTCGAAGTCGTGCAGTGCGGCTACTGCCAGTCGGGGCAGATCATGTCGGCCACAGCCCTCCTGGCGTCGACGCCGCATCCGGATGATGACGATATCGATGCCGCGATGGCAGGCAACATCTGCCGCTGCGGGACCTATGTGCGCATCCGCGACGCGATCAAGCGCGCGGCCAAAGCGTGAGGCGGCCATGAGCGACATTCTCGAACCGCGCACCAGCCGCCGCACCATCCTGAAATCGGCGCTCGGCGGCGGCTTTGTGCTGGCCTTCCACGTTCCGTTTGCCGAAGCCCAAACGCCGAACGCGCCGATGGGCGAAGCGCCAGCGCCCGCGGGGTTTGTGCCGAATGCTTTCATTCGCATCGACAACACAGGCAAGACGACACTGGTGATGCCGCAGGTCGAGATGGGGCAGGGGGTTTACACCGCGATCTCCATGATCCTTGCCGAAGAACTCGATGCGGACTGGAGCAAAGTTGCGGTCGAAGCCGCGCCGCCGAACGAGAAGGTCTATACGAACCCGATGCTGGGCGTGCAGGCGACGGGCAATTCCAACTCCATCCGCGCGTGGTGGACTCCACTGCGCAAAGCGGCCGCCGGTTCGCGCGCGCTCCTTGTGGCGGCTGCTGCGAAGCAATGGAGCGTCGATCCGGAAAGCTGCACGACCGCGAACGGCGTGGTCTCGCACAAGGCTTCCGGCCGCTCGCTGACCTATGGCGCGCTTGCTGATTCGGCCAACGGTACGCCGCCAGCCAACCCGCCGCTGAAGACACCGAAGGATTTCCGGCTGATCGGAAAGCCTCTCAAGCGGCTTGATACACCGACGAAGGTCAACGGCAAGGAGATCTATGGCATCGATGTGATGCTGCCTGGCCTCAAATTCGCGACCATCGCGGCGTCACCCGTGTTCGGCGGCAAGGTCGGGCATGTCGATGACAGCGACGCCAAGAAAATCCCCGGCGTTCGGCAGGTGGTCGTCCTCGACGATATGGTGGCCGTCGTCGGCGATCATATGTGGGCCGCAAAGAGCGGTCTCGATGCGCTCGACATCACGTGGAATCCTGGGCCGAACGGCCATGTGGACACCGCGCAGGTGTGGCGGGAGATCAAGGAAGCCAGCGAAAAGTCCGGCCTGGTCGCCAAGAAGACCGGCGATGCGGACAAGGCGCTCGGCAGCGGCGACAGGATCGAGGCGCAGTACGAACTTCCGTTCCTCGCACACGCCACGATGGAGCCGATGAACTGCACGGTTCATCTCACACCGGGCGCCTGCGAGGTCTGGCTGGGCACGCAGATCGTCGCGCGCGTCCAGACGACGGTCGCGAAGGTCGCGGGCCTGCCGGTCGACAACGTGACGGTGCACAACCAGCTTCTCGGTGGTGGTTTTGGGCGCCGGCTCGAACCGGATATGGCCGTGAAGGCGGTGCGCGTCGCGCAGCACGTCGACGGCCCCGTCAAGGTGGTGTGGACGCGCGAGGAAGACATCCAGCACGACATCTACCGTCCGGTCTATTACGACCGCCTCACCGCCACGCTGAAGGACGGGAAGATCGACGGCTGGCATCATCGCGTCACGGGATCATCCGTCGTCGCGCGCTGGCTGCCGCCTGCGTTCACCGGCAACCACAATATCGATTTCGACACGGTCGACAGCGCGATCGACATTCCCTACGCCATACCCAATCTGCGCGTGGAGGTCGTGCGCTGCGAGCCGCCGGCCGTGCCGACCGGGTTCTGGCGCGGCGTCGGTCCGAACAACAACGTCTTCGCCATCGAGAGCTTCATGGACGAGCTCGCGAAGAAGGCCGGCAAGGACCCGGTCGAATTCCGCCGCGCGATGCTGACCAAGACACCGCGCCTGCTCGCCGCGCTCGACCTTGCGGCCGAGAAGGCGGGCTGGGGCTCGACACTGCCGCCGCGTCACGGCCTCGGCGTTTCCTGCCAGGTCTCGTTCGCGAGCTTCATCGCAACCGTCGCCCATGTTGAAGTTGCACCGGAAGGCGAGGTGAAGCTGCACCGCCTCACGACCGCAGTGGATACCGGCATCGCGGTCAACCCCGACACCATCATCGCGCAATTGCAGGGCGGCATGATCTTCGGCGCCACGGCCGCGCTCTGGGGCGAGATCACCATCGACAAGGGCCGCGTGCAGCAATCGAACTTCCACGACTACCGCATGCTGCGCATCAACGAGGCTCCGGCCATCGACGTGCACCTGATCAAGAGCGGCGAGCCGCCCGGCGGTATCGGCGAGACCGGCGTGACGACCGCGCCGCCCGCGATCCGCAACGCCATCTATGCCGCGACCGGCATTCCGCTGCGGCGGCTTCCGGTCGACCGCGATGTCCTTGCGGGGAGGAAGCACGCATGAGACGCCCTATAGTTCGCTATCTTCTCGCCGCCATCGCGATCGTCATTGTTGCGGTTGGCGCGTATGGCATCTGGCTTGTCACGACTCCGGGTCCGATCGCGTTCGCGGGCGGAAAGAGAGTTCCGCTTTCCGAGTATCTCGCCGATCATCACACCGCCGATCCGACGGGTGTTCCGGCTGCGCTCGCGCAGGCGAGCCTGATCAAACGGGGCGAATATCTGACGCGCGCGGCCGATTGTACGGCTTGCCATACGGCCAAGGGCGGCGCTCCTTTCGTGGGCGGCCTGGCGTTCAAGCTGCCCTTCGGCACGATCTATTCGCCCAATATCACTGCCGACAAGGAAACCGGAATCGGCAACTGGAGCGATGCGCAATTCCTGAACGCTCTGCATCGCGGCATCGACGACGAGGGCGAGCACTTTTATCCGGCGATGCCGTATGCCAGCTACACCCACATGACCGATGCCGACGCGCTCGCGATCAAGGCCTATCTCTTCAGTCTTGCCCCCGTGCATCAGGAAAATGTCGAAGATTCGCTGAGCTTCCCCTTCAATCAGCGCTGGCTGTTGGGGCTCTGGAACACGTTCTTCAATGAAGACCGGCGCTTCGAGCCCAATGCGGCGCAGAGCGCAGAATGGAATCGCGGAGCCTATCTCGTGGAAGCGCTCGCGCATTGCGGCGAGTGCCACACGCCGCGCAATCTCGCCTTCGCGCTCGATAACCGGAAGAAATTCGGTGGCGCGCTGACGGCGGGATGGCGCGCCTACAACATCTCCGGCGATCGGGCTACGGGTGTCGGCGAATGGAAACCCACGGACCTGGAGCAATATCTTTCGACCGGCCATGCCGAAGGGCACGGCACCGCGTCGGGACCGATGGGCGAAGCGGTCGACGCCAGTTTCCGCTATCTGGCGCCGAGCGACATCCATGCCATCGTTGTCTATCTGCGAACCGTGCCGGCGGTGTCGAGCGATCTTCCGGCGAAGCTCGCAGGTCCCGCGTCGCCGTCGCATCGCATGCCGGCCGTCTCCGATACGCGAGGCAAGCTACTGTTTGCCGGCGATTGCGCCGGCTGTCATAGCTGGACCGGGAAGAGCCCGATCTGGACCCAGGCGGCGCTGACCGGCGCACGCGCCGTCAACGATCCAAGCGCGATCAACGTGGCGCAGATCGTCGTGGAGGGCGCGGTTCACAAGACGGCGACGGGAACAGTGTTCATGCCTGCCTTTGGCGACTCGCTTTCGGACGATGAGATCGCCGCGGTTGCGAATTATGTGACGATGCGCTTTGGTTCGAGTGCTTCTTCGATCACGGCAAAGGACGTCCGCAGTTTGCGCCAGCAGGCCTCCCGATAGATATGCGTCTTGGCATCGACGTCGGCGGCACCAAAATCGAAATCATCGCGCTCGACGATAGCGGGCGTGAGCTGCTTCGCCGTCGCGTTCCGACGCCGCAGGGGCAATACGACGAGACTGTGCGGGCTATCCGCGACCTTGTCGTGGGTGCGGAAGCCGATCTCGGCACGCGCGGCACGGTGGGTGTCGCCATCCCTGGCACCATCAGTCCGAGGACAGGCCTCGTCAAAAATGCGAACTCCACGCGGCTTATCGGCCACCCGCTCGACAAGGATCTGGAAGCCGCGCTTGGACGCGATATCCGCATGGCGAACGACGCCAATTGCTTCGCGCTTTCGGAAGCCGCCGATGGCGCAGGCGCGGGGCACGACATCGTCTTCGGTGTGATTGCCGGTACCGGTGTCGGCGGCGGCGTTTGCGTCCGTGGCCGCGTGCTGAACGGCGCGCATGCCATTGCGGGCGAGTGGGGACACAATCCGTTGCCGCGTCCGTCGCTGGACGAAGTCGCCGATGCGCCGCACTGCTATTGCGGCAAATCGGGCTGCATCGAAAGCTGGTGCAGCGGTCCTGCGCTCGCCGCGCAATATCGCGCGCGGACCGGCCATGCCCTGAACGGCGGCGAAATCGCAAGAGGCGCTGCGGATGGCGATCCGGATTGCGTCGCAGTGTTCGAGAAGTTCCTCGACCGTTTCGCGCGCTCGCTTGCCACCCTCGTGAACGTGCTGGACCCTGACGCGATAGTGCTGGGTGGCGGGCTGTCGAACATCGAGGCGCTTTATGCCGAACTGCCCGCGCGCGTCGAGCGCTATGCCTTTACACCCGAAGGGCCGAGCCTGATTGTGAAGAACCGCCACGGCGATTCCAGCGGCGTCCGGGGGGCAGCTTGGCTGTGGCCTGCGGTCGACGGCTGAGCGCGGCGATGGACAGATGCGTCCCCTCCGTGTCTAGTGGAGCTTAGGGAAACGTTGTCATCGGCCCACGATGTCGTCGTGTGGCCACGCGGGACAGGGGCTAGGGGCGACTGAATGGCTGTGCAAACCGAGAGTCCGGCCAAGCCGGGCACGCCGGAGAATGGACACTATCTCTGGGCGCTTTCGGTGCTCGCGCTTCTGTTTTTCATGTGGGGCTTTTGCACGGTTCTGAACGACACGCTGGTGCCGCATCTCAAAGCCGTGTTCCAGATGAATTACTTCCAGGCGGCGCTGATCCAGTTCGTGTTCTTCGGTGCCTATTTCGTACTCGCGATTCCGGCAGCGTGGCTGATCGAGCGGGCCGGATACAAGTACGCGATCGTCGTGGGCCTCGCGATCATGGGCGTCGGTTGTCTAATCTTCCTGCCTGCGTCCGACCCGCCATCCTACCCCCTGTTCCTCACCGCTCTGTTCGTGCTGGCGGGCGGCATCACGATCCTTCAGGTCGCCGCCAATCCTTACGTTGCCGTGCTCGGGCCTGAGAGACTGGCGTCGAGCCGTCTCAATCTCACCCAGGCGCTGAATTCGTTCGGCACCTTCATCGGGCCGTATCTTGGAAGCGTGTTTATCCTTTCGCGCAGCAAGGTCTGCACCGCGGCAAGCGGAACGGTGGTGAGCCTTCAGGACCGTCTCGCCGATGCGCGCACGGTGCAAACGCCTTATCTCCTCATCGCGCTGGTGCTGTTCGTGCTCGCCGTGGCGTTCACGATCCTGCGGCTGCCGCAGATCGCGACACAGCCGCGCACCGCGGAAGAGGTGCAGGATTCGATCTTCCGCCATCGCCTGCTGGTGCTCGGGATCGGTGCGATCTTCGTCTATGTCGGCGCCGAAGTGGCCATCGGAAGCTTCCTCGTCAGCTATATCAGCCAGCCCCAGATCAGCCAGATGACGTGCGCGGAAGCGGGAAAGCATGTGAGCTTCTACTGGGGCGGCGCGATGGTCGGGCGGCTCATCGGCGCGTTCGCGATGCAGTATATCCGTCCGTCGCGGATACTCGCGATTAACGCGCTCGGGGCGATCGGGCTCATCATCTTCTCCCTCGCGACGCATGGTGCGGTTGCGATGTGGACGATGCTGGCGGTGGGTCTTTGCAACTCGATCATGTTTCCGACGATCTTCACGCTCGGCATAAGGGGGCTTGGGCCGCTCACCGGACGCGGATCAGGGGCGCTGGTCATGGCGATCGTGGGTGGCGCGATCATTCCGCCGCTCATGGGCGAGCTTGCTGATACGGTCGGGCTCGCGCTCTCCTTCGCGCTGCCGGCGGTCTGTTATATCTATATCTGGTTCTTCGCGATGCAGAGCGGTGCCGGCGAGCGTGCGCCGGAACCACAGACTGCCCACGCCTGACAATCGGGAAGCCGTTGGAACAGAGCCGCACCCGCAAACCGCATACACCGCGCACCGAGAACGCTGGCGCGCACAAGCGCGCGAAGATCCACGATGTCGCCCGCCTTGCCGGCGTTTCGATCAAGACGGTATCGCGCGTCATCAACAACGAAGCCCATGTGAGCGAAGCGACGCGGGCGGCCGTCGTCGAGGCGGTGCAGGCGCTCTCCTACCGGCCCAATATGTTCGCGCGTGGCCTTGCGAGCGAGCGCTCGTACCTGATTGCCATGCTCTACGACAATCCCTCCGCCGGCTATATCGCGGGCGTGCAACTCGGCGCACTCGGCCGCTGCCGGGAGCTTGGCTATCATCTGATCGTCGAGCATCTCGACTCCGAAGGACCCAATCTCGGGCAGGCGGTGCAGGCGCTCCTGATGGAGTCGCAGCTCCATGGCGTCATTCTGACGCCGCCGCTCAGCGATGCGCCAGCCGTTCTGGATGCGCTCGCCCGCGCGAACATGCCTGTTGTCCGCATCGCACCGGAGAAACCGCTCGTCGGTGCGCTGACGGTCAGCATCGACGACCGCAAGGCCGCGCTGGACATGACGGCCTATCTCATAAACCTGGGCCACAGGCGGATCGGGTTCATCAAGGGCCATCCCATTCATGGCGCCTCACATGCGCGGTTTGACGGCTATCGCACGGCACTTGCCAAAGCGGGCATCGCGTTTGCGCCGGAGCTGTGCGTGCAGGGGTTCTTCTCCTACCAGTCGGGTATGGAGGCGGCGGAAAGGCTCTTGTCGCTGAAGGACAGGCCGACGGCGATCTTTGCGAGCAACGACGACATGGCGGCCGCCGTGCTGGCGACCGCGCAGCGCTTTCATCTGAAGACACCGGAAGAACTCTCCGTCGCGGGTTTCGACGATTCGCTCGTGTCTCAGGTCGTGTGGCCGCGGCTGACGACCTGCCGGCAGCCGATCAAGGAGATGTCCGCCGAGGCCGTTTCGATGCTGGCGCAAGGACCGCTCGACGATACGCCGGTGGAACGGCGGCTGGAGCACGAACTCATCGTGCGCGAATCCACTGCGCCGCCGCCAACAATCAGCTGAACGCGATCGCGTAACCTTCGCCTGTGGCGCTGAAGTGCACATCGGCGATCAGCGCGGCGTCGAGAACGTCCAGAACATGTTCCTCGTTTTCGAGTTGGACTGTCGTGCGCGCCGTTGCCACCAGCACGGTGCGTGGTGCGACGGTCTGCGTCACGCCTCCGAACTGTGTGACGCGCGCTGCCACACGGTCACGCCGGACCATGACATTGAGATCGGTGACAGGGCCGCCCGCGGGGATTCCTTCGCACAGCACATCGCCCGCGAAGGGGAACGGGTCGGACGACGGATCGAGTGCGATAGTGCGATCCGGAAGACGCAGCTCCAGCCGTCCGTTCAGGATAGCCATGGTGCGGTCGATGCGTTCGAACGCCGAAAACGGGCCGGCTTCGCGTACTTCCGCGATACTGATCCGCCAGTCGAAATCGTCGAATTTGGAACCGGGCGGCCAGATCGCGACTTCGCGGGTGATGCCGCCGCCATTCCTCCACGGCGTCGCCACGCGATCGGCTGCGCGCAGGATCCTGATCACGCAGCACCACGCGCAAAGGCGAGCACGGCGTTCAGGATATCTTTCAGAACAGTGCGGAGATCGGCCGCGCGCGCCTCGGTGTAAGGCGCCGGCCAGTTATCCGGCATGGGATGATCGGCCTCATCCATGTAGCCGCGGCAGGCGAGTTCGAGCTGGATGGCATGGAAGCCGCGATCGGGCTCGCCGTAGTGACGCGTAGTCCAGCCGCCCTTGAAGCGTCCATTCACGACATAAGAATGCGAAGTGGCGGCACAGACGTTCTGGACCGCGCGGGTCAGGTCTGGAGCGCAGCTCTTCTCGCTGTTGGTGCCGATGTTGAACTGCGGCAGCTCCCCGTCGAACAGGCGTGGGATGCGCGAGCGGATGGAATGGGCCTCGAACAGCACGACATGGGCGTGCGCCTTGCGCAACCGTTCGAGTTCGCTACGAAGCGTATCGTGGTATGGCGTAAAGTAGCTCTGTGTACGCCGCGCGATCTCCGCCTTATCGGGCACGCAGCCATCGCGATAGAGCGCATCGCCATCGAAATCCGTGGTGGGGCAAAGCTCGGTCGTGGCTTGTCCGGGATAGAGCGAGGCGCCGGAGGGATCGCGGTTGACGTCGATCACACTGCGCGAGATTCGCGTGCGCACGGTGGTGGCGCCGAGCGGCGCCGCGAAATCGTAGAGCCGGTCCACCCACCAATCGGCGTCGCGCCGTGCCCGCCAGGGCGAAGCGAATTTGCTTTCCAGCTCGGAGGGGAGGTCGGTGCCGGTGTGCGGAAAGCTGACCAGAAGCGGCGCGTTCCCGCGATGCACTTCCAGCCAGTCGGGACTCATGGCATGCCCTGTCGAACCTGTCGCCACAGGCATAGAGTGCGGCCATGAGTTCTGTAAAGCTATGGTTCGGTGCGGCGCTCCTGCCGGAGGGCTGGGCACGGGACGTGCGCATTGCGGTCGCGGATGGCCGCATCGCGCGCATCGAAACCGGCGTTGCGCGCGCAGCCGGCGACGAAGCGCACGCCGTCGCGGTTCCCGGCATGCCGAACCTGCACAGCCACGCGTTCCAGCGCGGGATGGCGGGACTTGCGGAGGTCCGCGGGCCGTCGGGCGACAGCTTCTGGACGTGGCGCGAGGTCATGTACCGCTTCGTGGAGCGGCTCGATCCCGATGCATTCGAGACCATCGCTCAGATGGCTTATGTCGAGATGCTGGAAGCGGGCTTCACGCGCGTCGGCGAATTCCACTACCTGCATCGCGATCCGTCCGGCGCGGCCTATGGCAATCCCGCCGAGATGGCCGTGCACGTCGCGGCAGCAGCCGAAGCAACAGGCATCGGGCTCACGCTGCTGCCGGTCTTCTACGCCCATTCCGGTTTCGGCGGGCAGCCGCCGAAGCCGTCGCAGAAACGGTTCATCCACGACACCGACGGTTTCGCGCGGCTGCTGGAGGCAAGCCGCAAGGCTGTGACCGGCCTTCCCGATGCTGTCGTTGGGGTCGCGCCGCACAGCCTGCGCGCGGTGACGGCGGAGGAACTCGAAGCGGTCGCCGCGCTAGCGGGCGGTGCGCCAGTGCACATCCACATCGCGGAGCAGATGAAGGAAGTCGAGGATTGTCTCGCCTGGTCCGGAAAGCGTCCCGTCGAATGGCTGCTCGACCGTGAGCTCATCAATGAGCGCTGGTGCCTGGTGCATGCCACCCACATGACGGACGTGGAAACGAAATCGGTCGCGCAGAGCCGCGCAGTCGCGGGGCTTTGTCCCATCACGGAAGCCAATCTCGGTGATGGCCTATTTCCGGCGGAAGATTTTGGGGCAGCGGACGGCCGCTTCGGGATCGGTTCCGATTCCAATGTGATGATCGATGCGGCAGAGGAATTGCGCCTGCTCGAATATGGCCAGCGGCTTGTGCATCGCGGGCGCAATCTGCTGGCGTCGCGCGAAGGCGCCTCGACCGGCGGCGATCTTTATCGCGCGGCGCTGCGCGGTGGCGCGCAAGCGTTGGGCGCGGATGACAGCGCGCTGAAGATCGGCGGCTCCGCCGATATCGTGAGCTTGGACACGACCCAACCGTCGCTGACCAATCGCATGGGCGACGCGTTGTTCGACGGTTGGCTCTTCGCCGCCCGCAGCGGGGCGGTGGATTGCGTGTGGCGCCAAGGAAGGAAGATCGTGGTCGGCGGCCGTCACGTCGCGCGAGAGCAGATCGTCAACCGGTATCGCCTGGTGCTCGCCAAGGTGCTGGGCTGACGCCTGTCCCGTAAGGCGGGGTTCTGCTAGCGTCCTGTCGACGGGTTCGGAGCCGGGGGGCGGCAATCCAACTTTTTTCAGCGACAAAGGTGGACTGATGGAGCTGATAGCGCTTCTGGCGCTTGGTTTGGCCATTGGCGCGTTCGTGCAGATGCGCGGCAGCCGTCAGCGTCTCGATCAGCTCGATCACCAAATCCAACGGCTCTCCCGTCAGGTCGATGCTCTTGTGGGAAAGCTCCGGGAGTCGGGCGAATCTGTCGGCGCCAGTCCCGTTGCAGAGCCAGTGCGAGAGGCATTCCAGGAGCTGAAGCCGGTGCCGCCGCCGGTCGCTGGCAGACCTGAGCCGGTTACCGGCCTGAGCCCTGCACCACCGCCTCCAACCTTGCCGCACGCCACGCCCGAAGCGAAAAGTATCGAGGAGACGCTTACCTCGCGTTGGCTGGTATGGGTCGGCGCGCTTGCGATCGCGCTCGCCGGCACGTTCCTTGTCCGCTACGCGATCGAGAACGGGCTGCTCGGCCCGACGGCCAGGATCACGCTCGGCTTACTCCTTGGCATCGTCCTGATCGCAGGAGGGGAGTGGTTGCGCCGCCGGCCGCTGGAGCGCGCGATTGCCGCGGTGCGGACGGACCACGTCCCGCCGGCGCTGACGGCCTCCGGCCTGTTCATCGCATTTGCGAGCGTCTATGCCGCCTACGCGCTCTATCACTTGCTTATCCCCGTGATCGCGTTCGCCGGCCTCGCGCTCGTAGCGCTTGGCGGCGTCGGTCTGTCGCTGTTGCAGGGCCGGTTCGTTGCGATGATGGGATTGCTCGGCGCCTTCGTTGCGCCGGCGTTGATCGTCACACCCGACCCTTCGGCGTGGAACCTGTTCTTCTATCTCCTCGTCGTCGAGTTCGCCTGTCTCGCTGTCGCGCGGTACGAGTCCTGGTGGTGGCTCGCGCTCTCGACGCTCGCCGGGGCGATGGCGTGGCCATTGCTGTGGATGCTCGATGCGCATTGGTCGATCTCCGACGGCATACCGCTGGGCCTTTTCCTGCTGCTCACGGTGACTGGCTTCTTCGGCTTGCGGCGCGGCATGCCGGAGCCGGAGGGACAGGAAGATTGGGTCAAGGAGGTCCGGAGCCTCGCCATGCCGGAATGGGTGGTGTGGCTCGCCGCCATTGCGGTTGCGGTCGTGCAGTTCGTCCTCCTGGACTGGAGTGACTACAGCGGACCGGCGCTCATATTCACCGGCATTCTCGCGGCGCTCTACATCGTGGCCGGGCGGCGCGTGCAGATTTTCGACAGTCTTGCGGTCGCGGCAGCCGCGCTCGCGCTGGGAATCGCGGCCACCATGCCCGGCCCGCGCGACGTGTTCGCGTTCCACGCCGGTCGGCCGGACCTTGGGGCGATGGAGCATTTCGATATCGCGTTCATTGGCTTCGGCGCTCTGTTCGGCTTGTCCGGGTTTTTCGCGCTGTGGGGGGCCAAGCGTCCCGGGCTTTGGGCCGCGATATCCGCGGCGACGCCTGTGCTTTTGCTGATCGTCGCCTATTACCGCCTGACCGAATTCCGCGTGGACTCGTCCTGGGCAGTGCTGGCGCTGGCTTTAGCGGTGGCCGCCGGCGTCGCAGCGGAGCGTATCGAGCGCTATCGCATCGCACGCGGGCTTGAGAATGCACTTGCGTTCTACGCGGCAGCGGTCGTGGCGCTTGTCAGTCTCGCGGCCACGATGATCGTGCGCGAGGCGTGGCTCACGGTCGCTCTGTCGATCCAGTTGCCGGTACTTGCATGGATCAATACGCGCCTTCGCGTTCGCTCGCTCGAGGTCATTGCCGGCATCGTTGCCGCCAATGTCCTGGTGCGGCTGGTGCTGAACTACAATGTGTTCGGCTACCCGCTCGCTGCCAATCCCGCGTTGAGCTGGGTCGTCTATGGTTATGGCGTTCCGGCGCTGGCGTTCTACGCAGCCGCGCGCCTGTTCCGTGCCAACGCCACGAAGCATCTGATCGGCCTGCTCGAAGCGGGAAGTCTCGCGTTCACCGTCCTGCTCGTGTCGCTTGAGATCCGGCTGTTCATTGCCGGATCGCTCGACGCGGCGCAGTACGGATTGCTTGAGCAGAGCCTGCATTCGATTGCCTGGGCTTCGATCGGGACCATACTCACCGTCCGGATGGATCGCTCCGAAAACCCGGTCTTGTACGCCGGTTCGTTGCTTCTGCTTGCCGCCTCCGCCGCACAGGTCATTCTGCTCCAGCTGTCGTTTTCCAATCCGCTCTGGACGTCGACCAATGTCGGTGCCTGGCCGGTGTTCAACGTGCTGTTTCTGGCCTACGCGATTCCGTCGGCGTTCGCTTTCTGGTTCGCTTCGTCATTCACCGGCCCCAACCGCGTCCCGTTGTCGTATTTCGCGGGCGGTTTGGGTTTCGTGCTGGTGTTTGCCTATCTCTCGCTCGAAACGACCCGCACCTTTGAAGGCCCGGTGTTCCACATCGACCGCTATACGGACGGCGAACTCTATGCCTATTCCATCGTCTGGCTCGCTTATGCTCTGGCGCTCCTCGCGCTCGGAATCGTGCTGGCGCGATCCGCGCTGCGCTATGCCTCGCTCGGCGTGTTGGTCGTGGCTGTGCTGAAGGTCTTCCTGTTCGACATGGCCGGGCTCACCGGACTCTACCGCGTGGGATCGTTCCTCGGCCTCGGCTTGGCGCTGATCGGCATCGGATTCGTCTATCAGCGTTTCGTCTTCCCCAGTCCGGCCGTCAGGAGTTGACCCAACCAGACGGGCGCGTTGCCGCGGCCGGGGGCTACTACCCGCCTGGTTTCACGCTGATGAACGGCACCGCGCCTCCTGGCACCATTGTGGTCGGCAGGTGGCCGTCCCATTTTTCCGCGGTGACCAGCGCCGGCAGTCCCGGATTGTCGCGCAGCGCGTCGCCGCGGTTGCGGATGGCGGAGGCTTCGGCTTCGCCCTGCGCCTTGACCGCATAAGCGGCGGCGTCCGCGCGTGTGCGGGTGGAGGCGGCTTCGGCTTCTGCCTGCTGCTGACGCACGGTCGCCTCCATGCGCGCCTCGACCGCTTCTTCGTACTTGCCGGAGAAATCGATGTTCTCGATCTGCACGGATTCGATGGTCAGCGGCCCGTGAATGACCTTGCGTAGCGCGATGGCGAGTTCGGTGTTCAGCTGCGCACGATCCTGCACCGCACTCACCGCGTTGAACTGACCGAAGATGTTTTCCGCCCAGGTGTAGACCTGCGGCGTGACCAGGCGGTCGACCATGTTCTGGATCGATTTATAGTCGGTATAGACGGCGCGCGCGTCGGTGACGTGATAGTTGAGCGACACACGCAAGGTCGCCGGCTGCTGGTCGCGCGAATAGGTCTTCACATCGCCATAGCGGCTGTTCTGCGACTGGATCGAGATGCGTTCGACGGTCTCGATGAGCGGAATCTTTAGGCCAAGACCGGGTTCAGACTCGCTGATCACGGCGCCATTGCGCAACAGAACGCCACGTTCGCCCTGATCGACGGTGTACCAGGATGACGACAGCACCACGAGAACCACGAGGACGATCAGCCCCAGAAGAAGTAACGAGCCGATTCTCTGCGTCGTTCCGTGCGGCGGCAGATGCCTGTTGAAATTGTCCTGAATGCTCATGGTTTTCCCCTCCGGTGGAATCGCCCAAGTCTCAATATGGGCATGCGCGGCCAACCGCCAAGGGCGCAGCACGATTTGGGTGTTAGCGGCTCTCGAGAAAATGCAGGATATCGCGGTTAAACTGCTCAGGATCCTGCAGGAACGCGAAGTGGCTGACGTCGGGCTCTATGAGGAGGCCCGCGCCCTGCGTCCAGTCGGCCATCTTGCGCGGCTGGTCGTGGGTAATCATCTCGTCGTGGTCGGCATCCACGATCCAGGCCGGCACCGCGATCTTGGCGAAATCCGCCTTCGTCCAGTGCGGCTGGGTATTCCACATGTTGGTGATCTGGGCGAGGAAGGATTTGTATTCCGTCGGCGTCGGCGACAGCGCGGCATATTCGCGGCCGGCGCGCGGGATATATTCGTTGACGACCGGGCTGTGCGACGCATCGGCCACGCCGGAAGGATCGATGTTGGCTGCGAAGGCGAACAACTTGCTCAGCCGCTCGGGATGATGCATCGCGATATCGAGGCCGATAATCGCGCCGTCGCTCCAGCCGACGAGCGCGACCTTTTTGATCTTCAGATAATCGAGCAGTCCGATCACATCATCGGACATCAGGTCGTATCCGTAAGGCCGCGCGTTGCGCGTCGAACGCCCATGGCCGCGGCTGTCCATGACGATCACGCGATAGCGATCTCTCAGCGCACGGATCTGGTTGCCCCAGTAATTGGCATTGGCGAGTCCGCCATGGACGAACAGCACTGGCTCGCCGCGCCCGAATTCCGCATACCAGATGCGGATGCCGTTCACCGGCGCGGTGCCGCTCACATCGGCTTTCGGCAGCGCCGGCGTCGCCGGCAGCGTCATCCACTTCGGTACCGCTTGAGCTGCAGGTGCGGCGACGAACAACGATAGCAGCAAGAGGGCGACGGCGCGCATGGGTTTTCCTTAGGACCGGCAAGCGCAGAGCTTGCGCGGTCGCGCCGCCGCCCGCAAGCACTGCTATTTGATGCGGGTAAAGTCCATCCGCCAGTTGACCTCCCAGCTTTTGCCGCCGTCGGGCGAGAAGGCCTGCTCCCAATGCGCGGAGGTCGGCGTGATGCGAGACCAGGTGAAGCGCACTTTGATGGGCTTGTCGTTGAACGTGTCGTCGCCTTCGAAGGTGCCGATGCCATTCTGGAAATTGCCGATCACCGGCGGCTCGATCTTGTGCGGGTTGCGGCCATCGAGCCAAAAGATCGCCCAAGTCTGCGTCTTGGGATCGTAGCCACGGACACCGACCGCGCGGTACGGCCCACTCGGCAGACCGATATAGTTGTCGTCCACGGTGCCGTGGCCGTCCATCGTCATCCACAGTTGCGACGAGCCTTCGAACTCGACCCATTCGTGGCTGTTGGCAAGGCGATCCTTCAGGCGCCAATGGTGCACGCGCCATTTGCCGATGAGGAAATCGAAATCGTGGGCGTGATCGGTGGTCATGGCGGGGTCTCCAGTTGCGGCCGTCGCGACGAGAAGCGACGCGGCGAGTGCGAGGTTTGCTGCGGTTTTCATGGGCGATGCCCTTCGTTGGTTGCGGGCGCAGGTGTACAGGGCTAAACATGACATCGAATGTCATGTATTCCGGTGACCTCGAAAAATGTTGGCGAGCCGTCTTCTCTCCATCCTGATGTTACTGCAGGCTCGCGGACGGCTCAGCGCGAGCGAACTCGCGAGCACCTTCGAAGTGTCCGTCCGCACCATTCATCGCGACATCGATCAGCTCAGCGCCGCCGGTGTTCCGGTCTATGCCGAGCGCGGCCGCAGCGGTGGCTTTGCGCTGCTGGATGGCTACCGCACACGGCTCACCGGGTTCACGCAGTCCGAAGCTGAAGCAATTTTTCTCGCGGGCCTTCCCGGGCCCGCGGCGCAACTCGGTCTTGCCGATATCCTCGCGACCGCGCGCCTCAAGCTCATGGCCGCACTGCCGGCGCAGATGCAGCCGGAGCGCATTGCCGCGCGCTTTCATCTGGATCCCGTCGGCTGGTTTCGCGGGACCGATCCGGAGCCGACGCTCAAGATCGTGGCGCAGGCCGTCTGGGATGAGCGGTATCTCAAGCTGCGCTACCGCAACAGCGGCGAGATCTATGGGCGAACGCTCGGACCGCTCGGCCTCGTTCTCAAGAGTGGCGTCTGGTACCTCGTTGCCCAAGGAAAGTCCATCCGCACCTATCGTGTGGCCCAGATCGTCGATGCTGAGGTGACGGATGAAGCGTTCGCGCGGCCGAAGGATTTCGATATCGCATCGCATTGGGAAAACGCATCGCGCGCTTACGAAGCCGGCCTCTATCGCGAGCAGGCCGATGTGCGGCTGTCGCCCAGAGGGATGGATTTGCTCGATATGCTGGGTCCCCACGTCGCGCAGGCTGCGCGCTCGTCTGCCAGACCGATGGGGCGCGAAGGCTGGGTGCGTTGCAGCCTGCCGATAGAGACCACCGCTCAGGGCATTCGCGAATTGATGCGGCTCGGCGAAGAGGTCGAAGTGCTTGGGCCATCCGCCTTGCGCGCCGAAATGCTGCGCAAAATTGCTGCGATGGCGCAGCAGTACCGTGGCGAGGCCAAACTCAGACCGGCTGGCCGCCGATCAGAATGACGCCGGCAACGATCAGCACCACCGCCACGCCTTTGCGGATCAGCGCGGCTTTCGACAGATCCTCGCGGCCGAGCTTTGGAAAGAACAGCGACAGCATCACGCCGAATGCGAACACGAAGAACGACGTCGTACCGCCGATCGCCTGCACCAAGCTGACCGGTCCGAGCAGCGAGGCGTAGCGCGCCGCAAGCCCTCCGCCCAGATTGATCAGCTCGTTCGCCGCATTGATGGCGATGACCGCGCCGGGGCTTTTTGCGAACATGCCGAGGAACTGGCTGCGCACATGCGGGATTGAGAGCAGAACCACACCGAACACCGCCTGGCCTGCGAAGCTCCAGAACGTCACAGGCCAGAACGCGTCTTTTACAGCAAAGAACTTGAACATCACCGCCGATGCCGCGAGCGTGGCGGTGCAGCCGAGGAGGGGAAGGACGATGCCGAGCTTGAAGCGTATCCGCCGCCCGGGTTCGTAGGAGGCGACGATCGCACTTGCCATCATCAGCAATCCGCCGACAAGCCGGAGCGGAGTGGGTTTCTCGTGCAGCACGAAGAAGGCGATGATGTAGGTGAAGAGGGTGGAAGTCTGGAACAGAGGCGCGATCACGCTCGCTTCCTCCTGCTGCAATGCACGCAGGTAAAAATAGATCGCGGTCATATACAGGAGGCCCGAAAAGGCGGTGACCACGATGCCGGTGGCGCCGAGCGCGCTCACGTCCACGAACGCAGCGATGATGGGCAGGCCGAAGAGCCCGATCAGTGCGGTGAAGATGAGCAGCGCACCGACGCCGCTGTCCTTGAAGAAGCGTTCGACCAGATATTTGTCGATATGGGTCGAGACGGCCCAAAGCACCGGACCCAGGAAGGCAAGCAGGAGCCAGTTCATTCGCCGCGGCCGTGTTCTTCGATCGCGCGCAGGAAGACGCGCGCGAAATCCTTGAGCTTGGCGGCGCCGACGCCGTGGACGTCCGCGAATTCGGCCTCGGTCTTCGGGCGCCGTTCGGCCATGTCGATCAGGGAGCGGTCGGAGAAGATAACGTAAGGCGGCACGCGCCGTTCGCCCGCGAGCCGCAGCCGCAGCGCCTTCAGGCTCGCGATCAGCACGCGATTGTCCTGGGGCTGGGCGGCGAAGCGTTCGGCGCGCGCTTCGCGTTTCGTGCCAGTGCGGGGCCGGTACGGCCGGCTCTCGAACCGGCCTTCGCCGCGCAGGAGGGCGTGCCCCTCCGGGGTCATCTGCAACCCGCCATAGCCTTCGAGATCGTGGCGCAGCAAACCCGCTCCCGCCATCTGGCGGATGAGCGATTGCCATTCGTCTTTCTTGTGCGCCGCGCCGGAGCCGAAGACGGCAAGCGCGGAATGGGCACCGTCGGTCCGTTCCGTCCGGTTGCCGAGCAGGACGTCGATGATATGCGCCGCACCGAAGCGTTCGCCTGTGCCGCGTACAGCGGCCAAAACCTTGCGCGCATCCTCTGTGCGGTCGATCCGTTCGGACGGGTCGAGGCAGACATCGCAATTGCCGCAGGGCTCAGACGCCTCGCCGAAATAGGCGAGCAGCAGCTGGCGCCGGCAGCGTGTGGCCTCGCAATAGGCCAGCAGCATGTTGAGGCGCGCATGCTCGCGGCGCTTGCGGTCCTCGCCTGCGTCCTCCTGGTCGATGAAGACACGGCGCATGCGGATGTCCTCGAGCCCGAACAGCATGTGTGCTTCGGCGGGTCCGCCGTCGCGCCCCCCGCGCCCGATCTCCTGATAATAAGCTTCGAGGCTTCCCGGCAGATCGGTGTGGAAAACAAAGCGGACGTCGGGCTTGTCGATGCCCATGCCGAAAGCAATGGTCGCGACCATCACCACGGCCTGCTCGGACATGAAGCGGTTCTGGTTTGCCTCGCGCGCGTCCTTGTCCATGCCGGCGTGATAGGCGAGCGCATTCACGCCGTTCTCCACGAGCAGAGCCGCGATCTTCTCGGTCTTCTTGCGCGACAGGCAGTAGACGATGCCGCTTTCGCCCTTGTGGCGGGCAATGAAGTCAACGAGCTGGCGGCTGGAATTGTGCTTGGCCTCCACCGTCAGGCGGATATTGGGCCGGTCGAAGCCCTGCACCATGGTCTCGACGCGATTGGCGAAAAGCTGCAACGCGATATCGGCGCGCGTCACTTCGTCGGCGGTCGCCGTGAGCGCGATGATCGGTGTCTGGGGGAAGAGGTCGGCAAGCCTGGACAGCGCGCGGTATTCGGGCCGGAACGCAGGCCCCCATTGCGAAACGCAATGCGCCTCGTCGATGGCGATCAGTTTCACATCGCGTTTCGCCAGTGCCGCCAGCATCGGCTCGGTCATCAGCCGTTCCGGCGCCATATAAAGAATACGCAGCTCCCCGGACGCCGCGCGGCGCCACGCGGCGACATTGTCGTCCCGCGACCGCGATGAGTTGATTGTCTCCGCTGCGACACCGGCGAGCCTGAGGGCCGCGACCTGATCCTGCATGAGCGCCACCAGCGGAGAGACGACGATGGTCAGGCCACCCAGAGCCAGCGCCGGAATCTGGTAGCACAGCGACTTGCCCGAGCCGGTCGGCATGACGGCCAGCACATGGCCGCCGGACAGCAGCGCGTCGATCGCCTCTTCCTGGCCGGGCCGGAAATCGTCGAAACCGAAGACCTCTTTCAGGATTGCGTGCTTCTCGTCGTGCTTACGCAACGGCAGGCCCATGGAATCTCGATTCTCGAACGGCTGATATTGTCGGGCGGCGGAACTGTCCCTAACCTGCCATAGCCCGCGCCGTAGAGCGACGGGAAGGGGAGCGTTCCATGAAGATTCGTCTGGTTGCGATTGCAGCCATTGCCGCCGCCGTCAGCAGTCTTTCTTTCGCCGGAACACCCGGCGCAGGCGTCGATGGCGCGCGGATCGTGAAAGCCGCTCCGGGCGAGTGGCTGTCGAACGGCCGCACCTACAGCGAGCAACGCTTCTCGCCGCTCAAGCAGATCGATGCGTCGAACGTCGGCAAGCTGGGTGTTGCCTGGGAATATCGCACCTATTCGGTGCGCGGGCTTGAAGCGACGCCGCTGGTGGCGGACGGTGTGATGTACATCACCGAAGCGTGGAGCAAGGTCGCCGCCCTCGATGCCAAGACCGGCAAGGAACTCTGGACCTACGACCCGAAAGTGCCGGGCCAGACGGGCCGCTATGCCTGTTGTGACGTCGTCAATCGCGGCGTGGCGCTGTGGAACGGCGCAGTGTTCGTCGGCACGCTCGATGGGCGCCTCGTCAAACTCGATGCGAAGACCGGCAAGGTGCTGTGGTCGAAGGACACGGTCGAGAACCACGCGCATACCTACACGATCACCGGCGCGCCGCGCGCGTTCAACGGCCTCGTGGTCATCGGCAATGGCGGCGCGGAGTACGACAGCCGCGGCTATGTCAGCGCCTTCGATGCCGCGACAGGCAAGCTCATCTGGCGCTTCCATGTCGTGCCGGGCGATCCCGCGAAGCCGCAGGAGAACGCCGCGCTCACGCGCGCGCTTAAGACCTGGGACACGACAGGCAAGTACAAATTCTGGGAGATCGGCGGCGGCGGCGCGCCGTGGAATTCGTTTGCCTATGATCCGCAGCTCGATCTCGTTTATTTCGGGACCGGCAACGGCAATCCGTGGAACCGCGAGCTGCGTTCGCCGAAGGGCGGCGATAATCTTTATCTCTCGTCGGTGATCGCGCTGCACGCCAAGACCGGTGCGTATGCCTGGCACTACCAGACGACGCCTGGCGACACATGGGATTTCGATTCCACGGCCGATGTGGTGCTCGCCGATCTCAAGATCGACGGCAAGCTGCGCCATGTGCTGATGCACGCGCCGAAGAACGGGTTCTTCTATGTGCTCGACCGCGCGACCGGAAAGCTCATCAGTGCGCAGAAATACGCAACCGTCACCTGGGCCGATCATGTGGATCTGAAGACCGGGCGGCCGATCGAAAACCCGGGCGCGCGCTATACCGACAAGATGGCGGTCGTCTATCCGCAGGAGGCCGGCGCGCACAACTGGCAGCCCATGACGTTCAACCCCGAAACCGGGCTCGTCTACATCCCGGCGATGGATGGCGCAGCGATCTTCGTCGGCCAGAAGGAACTCGACTACAAGCACGGCGCCTGGAATCTCGGCGTCGATTTTGCGGCTGTGAGTCAGGCCGTGCTCGACATGGTGAAATCGGGAAAGCCGCCGCCGCCGGCAGTGGGCTACATCAAGGCGTGGGACCCGGTCGCGCAGAAGGAAGCGTGGCAGGTGGCGATGGGCGGGTCATGGAATTCGGGGCTGCTCACGACGGCGGGCAATCTCGTTTTCGGCGGCGATGCTTATGGCCAGTTCAGCGCCTATGACGCGACGGGTGGCAAGAAGCTGTGGTCGATGGACCTCAAGACCGGAATCCTCGCGCCCGCGATGACTTACGAGATTGATGGCGAACAATACGTCGCCGTTCTCGCCGGATGGGGCGGCGCGGGCGGCCTTGCGGCGTTCATCGATCCGCAAACGGCGATCTACAAATACAAGACCAATCAGGGGCGGCTGTTCGTGTTCAAGCTGGGCGGCAAGCAAGAGGTCGCGGCGCTCGAGCCCGAAGGCGTTCCGCCGGTCGAGCCGCCGCCACAGGCGGCCGACGATGCCACGCTCGCCAAGGGCTTCACGCTCTATCACCGCAACTGTCTCGTCTGCCACGGCTTCTTCGCACAGTCGGAAGGCGAGGTGCCCGACCTCCGCCTCGCCGACACCGCGGTGTGGAACCAGTTCGACGACATCGTGCGCGGCGGCATTCTCGCGGACAACGGCATGGGATCGTTCAAGGACATCCTGAGCAAGGACGAGGTCGCGGCGATCCGGGCCTATGTGCTGCAGCAATCCCATCTCGCCTGGGACCAGGGGCACCCGAAGAAGTAGGGGGGACTCTATTCCTACAATCATGGGCGCGCTTGCCGGCCCCTGGCGTGCACTCCAACCTATGGGAAATGACTGGTACTGAAGTCATTGAGGACTGGGAACGAGATAATGCGGGGCAATGATGTCTTTGAAGTTGCAGTACGTATTGTCGGCTTTCTCTTGGTGATAATCAGCATCGTGAGAATTATTTCTCTGTTGCCACAGTTATTGCCACCCCCACTTCACGTTTACCGGATGGATGGGTCTGACCTACCCGACCTCCTTCAGGGCGCGGTCATTGCTGCCCTTGGGCTGCTCTTGCTGTTCGGAGGTCGCGCGATTGCTCGCATTGTGTATCGGTCCAATCCAGACTGACCCACTACCCGCTTGCCGTAGCGTAGCATGGCGGTTAAAGGAATGGCCCATTATGAGCGACCCGGCCCATGAGCACGTCCAAGCAACAGCGCCCGAAGGCGCGGCTTCCTCGCGGCTTTCGTGACCGCACCGCCGCGGAGATCGCGGCGGAGCGCAAGGCGCTCGACACCATCCGCAATGTCTACCAGTCCTACGGCTTCGAGCCGCTGGAGACGCCGGCGTTCGAGTTCACCGACGCGCTCGGCAAATTCCTGCCCGATGTCGACCGGCCGAACGAGGGCGTGTTCTCGCTGCGCGACGATGACGAGCAATGGCTGTCGCTGCGCTACGACCTGACCGCGCCGCTCGCGCGCTATGTGGCGGAGAATTTCCAGAACCTAGCCAAGCCCTTCCGCCGCTATCAGGTGGGGCAGGTGTGGCGCAACGAGAAGCCAGGACCAGGACGCTATCGCGAATTCACCCAGTTCGATGCCGATACGGTGGGAAGCAATTCTCCCGCTGCCGATGCCGAGTTATTGATGATGGTGTGCGACGCGCTCGAAGCCGTGGGGCTGAAGCGCGGCGAATATGTCGTCAAGATCAACAGCCGCAAGCTGCTCGACGGTGTTTTGGCAAGCGCAGGTGTCGATGGCGCGAAGCGCGGAACGGTTTTGCGCGCAATCGACAAGTTCGACCGACTCGGTGAGCATGGCGTTCGTCTGCTGCTGGGAGCGGGACGCAAGGACGAATCCGGCGACTTTACCAAGGGCGCGGAGCTGAACGCCGACCAGATCGCGCAGGTCATGCAGCTGTTGACTGGCGGTGCGTCACACACGCTTGTTGGCATGGATGATCTTAAGGCCGTCGTAGCCATGGCGCGCGGAAGCGGATATGGCGAGGATCGCGTTCAGATCGACACAAGCATCATTCGCGGTCTCGATTACTACACGGGTCCGGTGTTCGAGGCGCAGCTTACGTTTCCGGTGAAGAACGAGGACGGCGAGGAGGTCGTGTTCGGCTCGGTCGCGGGGGGCGGCCGTTATGACGATCTCGTGGCGCGCTTCACCGGTCAGCAGGTTCCGGCGACGGGTATCTCCATCGGCGTGAGTCGGCTTCTGACGGCGTTGCGTTCGCGAGGGCTGACCGGCGATCTCGAACCGCTGATCGTCGTTCTTTCGCTTGATGAAGCGTCGCGCGCCTTTGCGACCGCGCGCGAGCTGCGCAATGCGGGCTTCCGCGCCGAGGCCTATGTCGGCACCAAGAAGTTCGGCGACCAGCTCAAATATGCCGACAAGCGCGGAGCCGCGCTCGCCATCATCGAAGGCGGCGACGAGATCGCGAATGGCCAGGTCACGATCAAGAACCTCGCTGCCGGTGCCGAGATGGCAAAGGCCATCGAGAGCCGCGCGGAATATCTCGGCGCCCGCCAGGCGCAGGAAACGGTGAGCCGCGGGGATCTTGTTACGGCCGTGCGGCGGATGCTGGGTGGACCGTGATGGCCGCTGCTGACGCGAGCGAAGTATTCAACCCTCCCCTTGAGGGAGGGTCGAAAAATCCGAAGGATTTTTCGGGGCGGGGTTCTTTCTGGGCTGCAGCTTACCCCTCCCCGAAATCTGCTTCGCAGATTTCGACCCTCCCTCAAGGGGAGGGTGGGGTCTTGGGAAGGCGCTGAGTCATGGCTGCTTTTCCTGCCTACGACGCGACCCAGCTCTATGAACTGGAAGTGCAGGCCGATGCGATCCTCGACACGTTTTCGGGGCTTGGCTATGCGCGGCGCGAGCCGTCGATCCTCCAGCCGGCGGACATCTTTCTCGACCGCTCGGGCGAAGAAATTCGCAGGCGCACATTCGAGCTGACCGACCCCTCGGGCCGCGAGCTTTGCCTGCGCCCCGATCTCACCATTCCGATCTGCCGGATGCAGATCGAAAGTGGCCAGCCCTATCCCGCTCGGCTTTGCTACAATGGGCTCGCATTCCGCCATCAGCCGCTCGAGCCGCATCGCCCGACCCAGTTCTACCAAGCCGGCGCCGAACTGCTTGGGCTTGAAGATCGCGCCGCCGCCGATGTCGAGATCATGCGGCTCACCGTCGATGCCTTGCGCGCCGCGGGGCTTGCCGATTTCGACATGATGATCGGCGATCTCGGCCTCTTTTCCGCGCTGATCGATGCGCTCGATGTGCCGGTACAATGGCGTGGGCGCCTGAAACGCCACTTCTGGCGCGCGGGCTATTTCGAGGAATTGCTGCACCGCCTGACCACGGGCGCGACCAACGATTCGCAGGCCCTGCTCGCGCATCTGGGCGGGCTCGCACCGAAGGAGGCGCGCAAGGCGATCGAGGGCCTGCTCGACATGGTGGGCGAGGCGCCGCTCGGCGCGCGCACGCATGAGGAGATCGTGGAGCGGCTGATCGAACAGGCCGCCGATGCCGCGGCGCTCCGGCTCGATCCCGCGGTGGCCGCGACCATCACCGGCCTGCTCGCGGTATCCGGGCCGGCGCCGGAGGCGCTGACGAAAATCCGTACACTGACGAAATCGGCGGGCATGGTGCTCGAAGCGCCGCTTGTCGCAATGGAAGCGCGTCTTGCCGCGCTTGAGCCGCTCGGCATCGATCCGGCACGCGTGGCGTTTGCGGCGCGTTTCGGCCGCAACATGGAATATTATACCGGCTTCGTGTTCGAACTCTGGGCGCGCGATACCGAAGGCCCGGTGCAGGTCGCCGGTGGCGGACGCTACGACGGATTGCTCGAAGCGCTCGGCGCAGGGCGCGCCATCCCGGCCATCGGTTGCGCGATCCGGACCGAACGCGTTCTGGCGGCACGTAAAGCGCACGGGAGCGCGTGACATGACGCTGACGCTCGCGATCCCATCGAAAGGCCGTCTGCAGGAGCAAGCGGCGGCCTATTTCGCCGATGCCGGACTGGTGCTCAAACAGGCGAGTGGTGCGCGCGGCTATCGCGCGACGCTTTCGGGCCAGCCCGGTATCGATGTGATGCTACTTTCGGCGTCGGAGATTGCCGCGGCGTTGCTTGCCGGCGATGTGCATTTCGGCATCACCGGTGAAGATCTGCTGCGCGAGACCGCGCCGGAACTGGAATCCCGCATCGCGCTGATCCATCCGCTGGGCTTCGGCTTCGCCAATGTCGTCGTCGCGGTGCCGCAGGCGTGGATAGACGTCACGACCATGGCCGACCTCGACGACGTCTGCGCGGCCTTCGCGCATCGTCACCGCCGGCGCCTGCGGATCGCCACCAAATATGTGCATCTGACGCGCGCGTTCTTCGCGCATGCCGGCATCTCCGACTACCGCATCGTGGAGAGCGCGGGCGCGACCGAAGGTGCTCCGACCGCCGGCACCGCCGAAGCCATTGTCGACATCACCACCACGGGCGCCACGCTCGCGGCGAATGGGCTGAAGACTCTGGAAGACGGCACGATCCTCGAAAGCCAGGCGCAGCTCGCAGCCAGTCTGACCGCCGATTGGGGCGCGGAAGAACGCACCATCGCGCAGGCGCTCCTCTCGCGCCTCAGTGCGCGCGAACGGGCCAAAGCCCTTCAGGTGCTGCGCGTGCATCTCGGGAGCGACGCAGAGTCGGTCGTCGCGGCGCTGACCAACGCTGATGTATCGCTGCTATCGCGGCCCGCTCCGCTCGCAGGCGAGTATGCGTTCCTGTGTCCGCGTGCGCGCCTCATGGAGGCGATGGCGATCTTGCGCGCTCACGGCGGCGCGGCGGCGACCGTCCATGATGCCGATTACATCTTCGACGACGGCGATCCGCTCACCGCCAAGCTCGATGCGGCGCTTGCTACTGCGGAGACACCGGCCCGGCTTTGATGTCCGGATCGTTCAGGTGTTCCTTCTTCCACACCATCATCATGTGGATGCGGTTGCGGCCCGACGGGTGATCGTAGAACACGAATTCCTCGAGCGCTCCGGGCTCGAGCTTGCGATATTCGCTCAAATGCAGCGCGGCTTCGGCGAAACCGTCCGGCTGGCGCGCGGCATTGACACCGAAGATGTCCGCCTGCGCTTCCTGCGTTCGCGTAATCGTATTGGTTATGGGCGTCGCGATCAGGAAGAAGAAGGTCGCAAGCCCCATCAGCACGGGAAGGCCAGCCGGATCGTCCACCGCACGTACGTCCCAGACACCGCCGAAGAGATTGGTCAGAAATCCAAAACCCCACGCGACGAAGGCAAAACCTGCCAGGAACACGAGGCCGAACATCACGATGCCGGTCGTGACGTGGCCGAGAACATAGTGGCCCATTTCGTGGCCGAGGACCGCCAGAATCTCGCGCTCGCTCCCTCGACTGAGCAAATTGTCGTTCATCGATATCCGCGTCGTTCCGAACAGGCCCGAAACGTTGGCCGACATGCGCTTGGTCTGCTTCGACGCATCGAACTCATAGACGTTGGTGACCGGTATGCCTTCCGAGCGCGCGAGCGAAAGGATGTGTTGTTTGAGTTCACCTTCGCGCAGCGGCTTGTAGTGATTGATGAGCGGTGCGATGTAGACCGGCGCGATCGTGATGCCGATGATGAAGAATACTGTCGTGATGGCAGCCCCCCAAACCCACCAGTAGCGTTTGCTGCCGCGGATCGCCGCATACACGACCGTCGCCACTATCGTGAGAGCCACAAAATCCACGGGGAAGAGGATGGCGAAATCGCCGAACCATTCCAGGAAGTTCTGGTTCGACAGACCGTACTGACGCTCTCGGATGAACTCCTCGTAGATCGTCATCGGCAGCGTAAGCACGGTGGTGATGACGACGTAGAGCATCACATAGATCGAGACCTGCCAGAACCGTAAGCGCGTAACGCTCTGCGCGAAGTTGCGCATCCGGGCGGAGAAGCGTGGAAACAGCAGAATGGCCGAAACTGCTATAGCGTAGAGCGCATCCCAGAGGATCAGCCAGTAGCCGCCCTCGAAATAGGAGTCCGATTTTGCCCGTGCTTCGCCGCTGACGCGCGCGAGATAGGCGTTCGTCGCCTTCTCCACATCGAATGCGGGGGCAGGTGCCGTCATCGACGGCAGGGTGTGGACGTCAACCGTCGTGGTCGGCGCTGCCGCTGGACCAGCCGCGGCATTTGCAGACGTGGTGAAAGCGATTGAACCGGCCAGAACCAGCAACGCAACGCAAATCCAACACAGATGTTTGGCCATCTGGTCCTCCCCTCGTTGGCCAACCTTAACAGATGGTAGCTTGCTTTTGCCATGCCGGACGGGTCTTTTATGGCCATGCGTTTCGCACATGCCCTGTTGTCGATTTACCCGCTTCTGACAGTGGCCGCCGCTGCAGCCGATCCCGGGATCGTCGCCAACGATCGCTATCAGCAATGCGTGGGAATGACGAAGACGGATCCGCAAGGTGCTTACTACCAGGCGCTGGCTTGGCACAGTCAGGGAGGTGGATCGGGCGCGGAGCATTGCGGGGCCCTGGCACTCGTGCAACTCGGCCGCTACACCGAGGCGGCACCCAAGCTTGACGCACTGGCGCAGCAGGCCGGCGTTCAGCCGTCGCAGCGTGCGCAGATCTACGATCAGGCGGGCAATAGCTGGCTGCTGGCGGAGGATGCGAGACGGGCCGAAGCCTCCTTTACCAATGCGCTGACCTTTGCCGCCAACGATGTCGACATCCATGCCGATCGTGCGCGCGCGCGCGCGATGCTGAAGAACTGGAGCGGTGCGGAAGCCGATCTGAGCGCGGCGCTGGCGACCGATGCCGACCGCTCCGATCTTCTGGTGCTGCGTGCCAGCGCGCGTCACGCCGCCGGCCGCAAGCAGGAGGCCCGCGCCGATATCGACAAGGCGCTGAGCATTTTTCCAGGTTATGGCGATGCGTTGGTGGAGCGCGGCGCCATGAAGTTCGAGGATGGAGATCAGAAAGGTGCGCGCGCCGACTGGCAGCAGGTTGCGAAAGCCGCGCCGCGTTCTCGGGCGGCGGCGCTGGCGAACGAATATCTCACCGAAACGGACGATGCGTCAGGCAAACCCTAGATTCCATTCTGCTCTTACGTCGTCGTCGCTTTCCTGAGGAAAGTGCGTTTGGGCAAGCTGTTTGAAACGCGCGCCATCCGCTAGCTGCGACAACGCCCACACCGCCATCGCACGCACCAGCGGCGAGGGATCGTCGACCAGCGTTTCTGCAACGGCCGATAGCTCGGCGTTACCCGAATTGCCGATCGCGATCAGCACATTGCGCACAAACCGGTCACGACCGACGCGCTTGATGGGGGAACCGCGGAAGATTTCGCGGAATCCCGCGTCGTCGAGCCGGGCCAGGTCGGCGAGTTTCGGCTGACGCAGCTCCGCGCGCACGAGAAACCCCGCTTCATGCGCCGTTTTCGCGAACTTGTTCCACGGACATACGGCGAGGCAATCGTCGCAGCCATAGATGCGGTTTCCGATGGGCGCCCGGAATTCGCGCGGAATATGGCCTTTGTGCTCGATGGTCAGATAGGAGATGCAGCGCCTGGCATCGAGCTGATAGGGCGCCGGAAACGCCTGGGTGGGGCAAATGTCGAGGCAGGCATGGCATTGTCCGCAATGATCGGAGTGCGCGTCGTCCGGTTCGATCTCCAGCGTCGTAAACACGGATCCCAAGAACAACCACGACCCGAATTCGCGGCTGACGAGGTTTGTATGCTTGCCCTGCCAGCCGATTCCGGCCTGCTGTGCCAGCGGTTTTTCAAGCACCGGAGCAGTGTCGATGAAGACCTTCACGTCGGCATCGAATGTTTCGGCGATGTTCGACGCCAGCCGCTTGAGTTTGGCTTTCAGGATGTCGTGATAGTCGGAGCCTTGGGCATAGACTGAGATCGCGCCGGTGTCGGCGCGTGACAGGGCCTCCAGCGGATCGTGATCCGGCCCATAATTGGCGCCGAGCACGATGATGCTTTTGGCCTCCGGCCAGAGTGTCTTGGGATCGGCGCGGCGATCGGCATTGCGCGCCATCCATTCCATCGATCCGTGCCGGCCTTCTCCCAAAAATGCATCAAGGCGCGCGCCAGACCCGTCCGGTGCGACGGCGCGGGTGAAACGCACAACGTCGAAACCTTCGGCCATGGCGCGCGCGCGGATCGCCTCGCGGGGATCAGAAATCGAGCTCGGCATAGTGCATGACCGGCGGCTGACCGGGCAGGCGGTCCGCGAGCAGCGAACGGAAGGACGGCCGCGATTTCATGCGGAGGTACCACTCGTTCACGGTGGGATATTCGGTCCAAGGAACTTCGCCGAAGTAGTCGAGCGCCGACAGATGCGCCGCAACCGCGAGGTCGGACAGGTAGCAGCCGCGTGTCACCAGATTGCCGTTCTGCTCTGCTGCCTTTCCGATGATCGCCAGCGCCGCCGCGAGCGCCTCGCGTCCCTGCCGGATCACGTTCATGTCGGGCGCGCCGCGTGCCGGTGCACCCGTGAAACGCTGCGCAGCTTTTTCGTAGAGGATCTTCCGCGTCGCCCGCTCGCTCAGGGTCCCCATCGCCCAGTCCAGCCAGCGCATGACTTCGGCACGTTCGGCAGGATCTTCCGGCACCATCGTGTGTTCCGGATAGGCGCCCTCCAGATGATCGATGACCGCCCACAAGCCGGTGTGGCGCGAGCCGTCAAGATCGATGAAGACGGGCAGGTGATCCTGCGGGTCCTCCGCCGATGCAGGGTCGAAGGCCAGGCGTTTTTCGCCCAGCATGAGTCGCGCGAGCCGTGACGGCGGCGACAAGGAAAGGTGGATCAGGCGACGCATGACGCAACTCTGGTGTGTGCGTACATGGTTCTAGCATCTTGCTTTCGCGAGAGCGATTGTCTGTGACACTTTTCTTTCACCTCGACACGCGGATGCATTTGTGGGGCCAAGCGTTGTGCGCCCGGCAAAAAAGCCTCTATGGTTCGCGCGTTCTTGCGCGAGGGGACTTTGTATGAGGGCCGTATTCGTCAGCGTCATTGCGTGCGCGTGTTTGGCTACCTCGGCATTGGCGCAGACAGCCCCGGCGTGGCGCGGCTATGGCGGTAACGCACAGCACACCGCACCGGCGCCCGCCAAGGCGCAAAAGCCCAAATCCGTGCACTGGAAGACGGCGGTCGATCTGGCCCCCCAGAATCAGCAAGGGTTCCTTCTCATTCACTACGCCTCGCCGATGATCACGGCGTCGAACACGGTCATCCTGCCAGTCAAGACCGGCCCCACAAACGGCTTCGTGATAGAAGCCCGCACGGGCACGAAAGGAAAACGGCTGTGGAAGGCGAATACCGATTTCATCTTCGCGCCGCATGACTGGACGCCCAGCTTTCCGGCGCATCTGACGGCGCAGAACCGCCTCTATTACGCAGGGGCCGGCGGCACGGTCTACTTCCGCGATACGCCCGACTTGAAGACGGGGGCGACGGGGCAGATCGCCTTCTATGGAAACGCGAACTACCAGGCGAACAAGACCGTCTACAATCAGCATGTGATGATCGACACGCCGATCACGGCGGACGAGGCGGGCAACATCTATTTCGGTTTCGCAGTAACCGGATCGACGCCTCTGGGACTGAAGAACGGCATCGCGCGCATCGGGGCGGATGGCACCGGCACCTGGATTTCAGCGGCACAAGCCGCTGGCGACAATAGCATCTCAGAGGTCGCGCAGAACTGCGCCCCCGCGATTTCGGCGGACCAGTCGACGATCTATATCGGCGTCAGTGACGGCTTTGACGGATACTTGCTCGGACTGGATGCCGCGACGCTCGCGCCGAAATACAAGACCACGCTCATCGATCCCGTCACGCATGGCAACGCCGGCGTATTCGACGACTCGTCGGCATCGCCGACGGTCGGGCCCGACGGCGACGTCTATTACGGCGTGATCGCGGACGGCGACCACAACAGCCGGGGCTGGCTGCTGCATTTCTCGGGCGATCTCGCGACCAAGAAGACACCGGGCTCCTTCGGCTGGGACGACACGGCCTCCATCGTCCCCGCTTCTGCTGTTCCCTCTTATACCGGATCGTCGAGCTATCTATTGATGACGAAGTACAACAACTATTACGGCGCCAGCCCGTCCGGCGACGGTCACAATGAGATCGCGATCATTGATCCCAACGGGACGCAAAAGGATCGCTTCAGTTCCGCGACCGTCATGAAAGAGATCATGACGCGGGTGAATCCAACCCAGTTCCCGGGTGCGCCGGCGGGCGTGGTGTATGAGTGGTGCATCAACTCGGCGGTCGTCGACGTGGCGGGCCATGCCGTGATTGCCAATGCCGAAGACGGTTATACCTATCGCTGGGACCTGGCGAAGGACAGTCTCACGCGGGTCAATCTCAATCCGCCGATCGGCGAAGCCTACACGCCGACCGTGGTCGGTCCCGATGGCAATATCTACGCGATCAACAACGCGACGCTCTACGCACTCGGCAAGTAGACCTTAGAATTTCTGTCCGAACTTGATGCTGATCAGCCGTGGCCTGATCGGCACGGCATAGATTTGCGCCGCGCAGATGTCGGTCGAACATTCCGTGTAGCGGTCGTTCAGGCCGTGTTCGTCGAAAGCGTTTTCGATCGCCAGTTCGAGCATCCAGTTGCGCACGTCGATGCCGGCGGCAAAATCGACCGTGACATAGTCCGGCAGTTTCCCGAGCACATCACGGTCCGAAGCGATAAGCCCCGGCCAGGAACTGCCCTGATAGACCAGCGCGCCCTGCACATGCGCGTTGGCACCCCACAGCTTGAACTCGTCGCGAGCGATGGCATTTGCCTTGAATCGCGGCGTAACGGGAAGCTGCGTTCCCTTCGGCGCGTCCGGTACCTCGCCGGGATTGCAAGGCGTGGAGTCCAGACAGTAGTCCTGGGTCAGTTCGGGGTCGGTATAGGTCGCGGCCGCGGACAGGGTGAGGCCATCGCGGATGAGCCAGTCGACATTGCTTTCGAGGCCCAAGATGCGCGCTTTGCCGGCGTTGAAGATCTGGGTCAGGCCATTCGAGCCGGGCGGAATGGTGGAAAACTGAATTCCGTCCCAATCCTCCCAGAACAATGCCCCGTTGAAGCGCAGCCCGCCGTCGAGCCAGCTTGATTTCCATCCGAGCTCGTAATTGGTCAGAAAGTCGGAATGATAGGGCGGCAGCGTGCCCAGGCGATTGATGCCGCCGGGCCTGAAGCCTGTCGACCACGTGGCGTATATCATCTTGTCGTCGTCGATGTGCCAGGTCGCGTTGAGTTTGTGGGTGTAGCCCTTTTCATAGACGTGCTTGTCGAGGTCGGTGCAGGGCGCGTGGCCGACGATCTTGTCGGGGAAGCAGATCGCCTCGCCTTTGGTGCTCGAGTAATTGGCGCTGTAGCCGAAGAACCCGAGCAGCGAATTGTCGGCGATATAGCCGCGCGCGCCGGCGGTTAAGGTCAGTTGCGGCAGGAGGTCATAGGAAATCTCGGTGAAAGCCGCGTAGTCGCGGTCGACGCGTTCCTGTTCGGTCAGCCAGATCGTGTTCGGCCAGCCGGTCACCGAATAATCGCTTTCGAGATTCTGGATCACATAGCGCTGCTGGATGAAATGCCCCTGCCGCTCCATGAAAAGGCCCGCGACGAAACGCAGTCGATCTTCTTGTGGTGAGGCCACGCGGATCTCATGGCTCATCTTGGTGAAGTGATCGAGGCTCCAGATCGCTTGCGAAGGATCGATCACATGGCCCGCGTCGTCGTGGAAGACGTAATACCCATAGCTGCCGTAGGCTTTGTCGTAGAAGAAGGAATAGTCCGAATAATCGGCCTTCGCCGTGATCATCCGCTCCATGTACGCACCGGCGTAAGTGAGGTCCAAGTTGGCGATCTTGCCCTGGACTGTCAGCGCCGCCTGGTACCAGCGGTCGTTCGAGTATTCCGGGAGGAAGTGCGTGATCTTGAGGAAGCCTACGGCGGGATCGTATGCAAACACCCCGCCGGTGCGCGCCTCCTGGCCCATCAGGGTCGGTGTGATCGTCCAGTTCTCGTTGAGATCGATCTGGAGCGCCGCGCGCGCGCCGTAGGTGTCGACGCTGTTGTAATCGTTCCTGGTGTGGCCGGCATTGCTGATCGTGATCGGTCCGCCGCCCGCGGCTTCGCTGAACTGGGTCGCGTATTGATAGGTGCGGACGCCGTCGATAATCCCCGCAGGTCTGTTCGTGCCCGCGATGTTGTCGATATAGCCGCCATCGTGCTCGTCCCAGCCGACAAGGCGGATCGCGATGTTGTCGGCAATCGGAATATTGACGTAGCCCTCCGCGACACCGCCGATATCGCCGTGTGAAACCGTATTGAAGCCGACGTCATAGGCGGCCGAGAACCCGCTCGTGTCCGGCTTGTTCGTGATGATCCGGATCGTGCCGGACTGCGAACTCGCGCCATAGAGCGTGCCCTGCGGGCCCGCCAGCGCTTCGACGCGCGCGACATCATAGACGTGAATATCGAGTGCGCCGCCGATCGTCGTGATCGGCTGTTCGTCGAGATAGATGCCGACGCTGGGCAGAGGCCCCGAGTGGTTGCCGTTTTCTCCGCTCGCCACGCCGCGCATATAGACTTCGGCGAAACCGGGACCGCCGGTCGTGTAGGACACGCTCGGCAGATATTTCACGTAGTCGTCGAAGCTCGCGACATGGAGCTGGTCGAGCTTTTCGGTGTTGAACGCGATGATGCTAATCGCCGCCTTCTGGAGATCCTCCGAGCGCTTTTCCGCCGTCACCACCACCGTTTCGAGGGCTGCACCGTTTTGCTGCGCAAGCGCCGGGGCGGCCGTCAAAGCCGTTGACGCGAGCAACGCCGGCAGCAGCAGTGGACGGGTTCGCGGCATTCGGTTGGCGCGTCAGAAACTCTGCGAGAAGTGCAACGAGATCGTCCTCGGGCGATTGGGGATGATGTAGGTTTCCGGACCGCACACCGTCGCCGTGCATTCGCTGTAGCGATATTGCTGCGCGCGCTCGTCAAAGGCGTTGTCGAGGGTCAGCTCTGCCTGCCAGTTGTCCTTGCCGAACCCGGCCGCGAAATTGGCGACCGTGTAAGCCGGCGTCAGGCCGAGAATTCCCCGCTCGACCGTGCGCAGGTCGGACCAGGTGCTTGTCTGGTAGTTGACCGTGCCCTGAACGTGCGCGGCGAAGTCGTCGATATTGAAGTCATAGCGCGCTTCGGCATTGCCCTTAAACAAGGGCGTGATCGGAAGCATCTGCCCCACACCGGCATCCCCGTTGAACTTGCAAGTCTTGGGGTCCGGGTCCTTGCAATAGCGGTTCATCAGGTGCGCGTCGGTATAAGTGCCCGATCCGTTGATCGTCAGATGATCGGTCACGCGCCAGTTCGCCGTGGCCTCAGCGCCCCTGATGCGCGCCTGACCGACATTGGCGATGACCGTGAGCGAGTTGGGTCCGAGATACGAGAACTGGAAGTTGTTCCAGTCCTCCCAAAACAGGGCGCCGTTGAATTGCAGTGAGTTGTCCAGCCATGACGTCTTCCAGCCAACTTCGTAATTGGTCAGGTAGTCGGGCTTGTAGGGCTGATCCGTTATGTCGGCGTTGCGGTTCACGCCGCCGGGGCGGAAGCCGTTCGACGCAGTGAAATACAGCATGTGGTCGTCGTCGACACGCCAGGTCAGGTTCGCCTTGTGGGTGAAGCCATAATGGGTGGTGGTCTTGTTCAGATCCGTGCAGGGCCCGTTGCCGATGATCGGATAGGGCAGGAAGCACAGGCTCATGCCCGAACCGAAGCCGGACAGATCCTGAAAGCCCTGACTGAAGCCGAAAAAGCCTTTCAACGAGTTGTCCGATCCGAACTCGCGGCCGCCGAGCGTCAGCGTGAGAGCCGGCGTGATGTCCCACGAGGCTTCGCCAAAGGCGGCGTAGTCGACGTCGACGCGGTCTTGCTGTGTCAGCCAGAGCGTATTGGGCCAACCGGGGATCGACAGGCTGTCAGCGAAGTCCTGCACTTCATAGCGCTGCTCGATGCGGTGGAACTGGCGCTCGTAGAAGAGGCCGGCGACGAACCGCAGCCGATCCTCTGCCGGCGAGGCGAAGCGCAACTCGTGGCTGATCTTGGTGAAATGATCTTTGCCGACGATGAGCTGCGAAGGATTGATGTAGTTGCCCGCGTTGTTGGTGAAGTACTGGCCGTAATAGGAATCGTAGAAGTAGGAATAGTCCGAATAGTCGAGCTGCGAATGGATCTTGCGGTCCATGTAAGCCGTGGCATAGGTGACATCGAGCCAGTTGTTGAGCTTGCCTTCGACCGTCAGCGCGGCCTGATACCAGCTGTCATTGGCGAATTCGGGTTGGAATTTCACGACCTTCAGATCGCCGACGGTGGGATCGTAGGCGAATGAGCCGTGACTCTTCGTTTCCTGACCCATGAAGGTCGGCGTGATCGTCCAGTTGTTGTCGAGGTCGATCTTGAGCGCCGCGCGTCCGCCATAGATGTCATCATCGTTGTAGTTGTTCTTGCGCAGGGCCGCGTTCGACATCGTAATGGCAGGCATATTGAATGCCGGATTGCCCGGAAACGTCCGCACGCCGTTGACGATGCCGGCGGCTACGTCGGTGCCGGCGACGTTGTCGATATAACCCGGGTCGTGTTCTTCCCAAGCCACGAGACGGATCGCGGCATGGTCCGAAATCGGGATGTTGACATAGCCCTGGACCGTGCCGCCAAAGCCGCCCTTATCCATGGCATTGCCGACGACTTCATAGGCGGCCGAAAATCCGGAAGGATCCGGCTTGTTGGTGATGATGCGGACGGTGCCCGCTTCGGAGCTTGCGCCATAGAGCGTACCCTGCGGCCCAGCGAGCGCTTCGACGCGCGCGATATCGTAGATGTGAATGTCGAGCGAGCCGCCGATGGTGGTGATCGGCTGCTCGTCCAGATACATGCCAACGCTGGGCTGCGATCCGGAGTGGTTGCCGTCATTGCCGGAAGCGACGCCACGCATGTAGACGTTGGCGAAGCCGGGGCCATTCAGACCGCCGCCGGCCGCGTTCGCGGAGAAAGAGAGACTGGGCAGATACGCCGCGTAGTCCGCGAAGCTCGAGACGTGCAATTCCTCGAGTTTCTTGGTGCTGAACACCTGCATGCTCAGCGGGACCTTCTGCAGATCCTCGGTGCGCTTTTCCGCCGTCACGACCACGGTTTCGATGGCCTGCGCATGCACTTGGGTCGCGCCGGTCAACGCCGTCGACGCCAGCAACGCAGACAAGAAAACGGGGCGTGCCCGCCCCAGGCCGCTCGATCCGATTCCACCCATTTTGATTCCCCGAAATAGCACTGCCCGGTGGCATGTCAGTCTTCCGTCACAGGGCTGTCAAGGATTGGCAGGGCATGCATCAACACGCGCAACAAAATGCTTGCCGGAAAAGCACACTGCTCGCGAAGGCTGCAGAAAGTCTTTGAATTTGTTCAGAAAACAGGCACGCTGGGATAAGCGTCAAGGACTGGACCAAGCACCGTTTTGAGCGGTCCTAGCCATTCCTCATAGTTGCGCCAATGCTCCACTCCTTCGGTGAAAATCGGCTGGCGCACCTGCTCGGAGCTCGCGGTCCTTACAGCGCGCTCGTTTTCATAGAATCGCAGGCACGAATCCTCAAACGGCAGGTCCAGGTAAGCGAGCAAACGGCGGACCTCGGTCTCCGGGTCTGCGACCATGTGTTCATAGAAAACGCGATGCACCCGGCCCGGCAGCACGGCGTCGAAATGCGCCATCACCTCGACATAGTCGCGGTAGTAGCGGCCGATATCGCCGAGATCGTAAGTGAAGGTCTGGCCGCGCGCGAAATGCTGTTTGTAGTTGGAGAGGCAGCACGCCATCGGGTGGCGGCGGGCGTCGATGACCTTCGAGTTGGGCAGGATCGCGTGCAGGAAGCCCAGGTGCTGGAAGTTGTTCGGCATCTTGTCGACGAAAAACGGCTTGCCCAATTTTCGCTGGACACGGGCGCGTGAGAGATACTCTTCGCCCAGCTCTGCAAACCGCTCGGGCTCCAGCTCGGCCACGATCTCCGGATATTGGGAGTCGCGTGGTTTGCGGCGCTTGCCTTCCAGATGCAGCGCCATCGACTGGATGTCGGGCAATTCCATTGTGCCTTCGATCTGTGAATGGCTGGAAAGGATCTGCTCGATCAGGGTTGAGCCCGCGCGCGGCAGGCCGATCACGAAGATCGGATCGCGCGCGGCGGATCCCAGACCTTCGCGGGCATGGAAGAACGCCGGCGTGTAGACGGCCTTGGTGCGCGCGACCTGCTCCTCCATGAGCGCGGGATCGTATTTCACCGAGGCGCGGCGCAGCCGGTTGCCCTCGGCATAGTGGGTGAAGGATTCCTTGTATTCGCCCGCATCCTCGAACGCCTTGCCGAGCGCGAAATGCAGGTGAAAGCGGTCCTCATCCTCGATATCGGTTCGCGTGAGCTGAGCCTCCATCGCCGCGATTTCGGCGCCGGTGAAGCGGAATGTCTTGAGGTTCGCCATGCTCCAATAGGCTTCGCCGAGGCTCGGCAGCAGTCCGATGCTGTGGCGATAGACGCGGATGGATTCATCCTGGCGGCCGACCGTCTTCAGCGCATGGCCGTAGCTCATCCAGGCTTTGGGCTGGTGCGGATGCTCTTTCAGCAGGTCCTCATAACCGGTGATAGCCCGTTCGTATTCCCCGATGCGCACCAGCGCCGCGGCCTTGAGCGTGCGGTAGCCGGGATTGCGTGGGTCTTCCTTCAGGAGGATGTCGCACTGTTCGAGGGCCGCTTCCGATTTGGACTGGCGGTGCAGCACCGTCGCATAGTGGTGGCGCGCCTGGATGAAGCCCGGCGCCAACTCCAGCGCACGCGCGAGCAGCTTCTCGGCATCCTCCATCTGGCCAAGCCGCGCGCCGGTCTCGGCGAGCATGCGCATCGCGGCGACGTCGGTCGGATGCTTGCGCAGGAAATCGCGCAACGCGTGTTCGGCGACCGCCAGCCGGTTCTCGCAGAGTGCATTTGCTGCCGCCAGCAGCTCGGGGTCGCTGACCGAGGCCCGGATCTGATGCGCATAGGCATCGTCAGCCGCCACACGGTCGCCGGCCCGGGTGCAGACATCACCCAGAAGCCGCCACGCCGCCGCGTGGTTCGGTTCGAGCTCGACGGTCCGGCGAAGCGCCGTATGTGCCCCGGCCAGATCGTCCGCCGCCGCACACGCCGAGCCGAGTTCGTAATGGACGACCGCCGCATTCGGCTGCAGCCGCGCAAGCGGCTCGAGGACCTGCCGCGCGCCCACCGCGTTGTCCTGCGCACGCAGGGCCATCGCGAGCAGCATCATGGTCTGCGGCTGATTGGGCACCACTTTCAGGATTTCGCGCGCCTGTTCTTCGGCGAGCTTGGGATCGACGTTCAGCAGTTTGACGGCGTGGTCGAGCGCGGTGCGGAGATTTCCGGTCGCATCAGCCATGCCGGCGTCCGGCGTCTTTCAGGATTTCGCGTGCGGCGTTGTGGCCCGGCGCACCACTGACCCCGCCGCCCGGATGCGTGCCGGAGCCGCACATGTAAAGCCCGGCGACCGGGGCGCGGTAACTGCCATGTCCGAGAACCGGCCGGGCGGAATAGAGCTGATCGAGGCTGAGCACGCCATGCATGATGTCGCCGCCCACGAGGCCGAAGGTGCGCTCGAGGTCGAGCGGCGAGAAGATCTGGCGGCCGAGCACCGACGCCTTGAAGCCCGGCGCGAATTTGTCGACCGTCGCGATCATGTGATCGGCGACTTCCTCGCGATGGTCGTCCCAGGAGCGGCCACCGGACAGTTCGGGCTGCACCTGCTGACAGAACATGCTGGCGACATGCTGGCCCTTCGGCGCGAGGCTGTCGTCGAGCGTCGAGGGGATCAGGATCTCGACGATCGGCTCCGTCGACCAGCCGTTCTCGCGCGCCGTGATATAGGCGCGGTCCATATAGTCCAGCGACGGCGCCATGATGATGCCGGCGGTGAGGTGGTCTCCCGGTTCGGGCTTGCAGGTGAAGCGCGGCAGCTCGCTCAACGCGACGTTCATGCGGAACGTGCCGGAGCCGCAGCGATAGTGCTCGATGCGCTCGCGGAAATCGCGCGGCAGAACGTGCTTGTCCACCAGCTTGAGGAACAGAAGCCTCGGGTTGAGGTTCGAGGCGACGATTGGTGCGCGATAAACGTCCCCTGCTTCAGTGGCGACGCCGGCAGCGCGGCCCTTTTCGATGATGACTTCCTTCACCGGTGCGTCGGTTTTGAGGATCACGCCGAGGTTGGCGCAGGCCTTCGCCATCGCCTGCGTGATCGCACCCATGCCGCCAATGGCATGGCCCCACGAGCCCTTCTTGCCGTTCACTTCGCCGAGCACATGGTGGAGCAGGACATAGCCCGAGCCCGGCGTGAAAGGACTGGCGTAATTTCCGACCACACCGTCGAAGCCATAGGCCGCCTTGATCGGCGCGCTCTCGAACCAGCCGTCGAGATAGTCGGCGGCCGATTGCGCAAACAGCGCGAGCAGATCGCGTCGCGCCGGCATCGAAAGCTTCGCAAACGGGCTTGCCTGACCCGCGGCCTTGAGCATTTCGGGGATCGCCGAGAACCAGCCGCCTTCGGTCACGTTGGGCGGCGTCTTCAGCATCAGGTCGCGCACGATGGCGGCGATCTCCTCCAGCCGCGCGCCATAGGGTTCGAGCATCTCGGCGTCGCTGTTCGAAAACTTGGCCACGCTTTGCTTCGTATGCCCACCGCCTGTCTCAAGATATTCGTGGTCGTTCAACGGAAGGAAGTTCTGGATCTTGCGCTCGACCACGCGCAGCCCGTGGCCCGGCAGGTTCATGTCTCGGATGACCTTCGGGTTCAGCAGTGAGACCGTGTAGCTCGCGACCGAGTTGCGAAAACCCGGATGGAATTCCTCCGTCACCGCCGCGCCGCCCACGACACCACGGCGCTCCAGAACTGTGACCTTCAGCCCCGCGCGCGCGAGATAGAAGGCGCATACGAGGCCGTTGTGGCCCGCCCCGATGATGACGGCGTCAGAACTGTTCATGGCGTTCCCGCTACTTCACGCACCAGTCGAGGCCGGAATCGGCCACGACGAATTCCTGCCCGCGCAGATGCTTCGAGCGGCCGGCAACGTAGCGCCCCGGATGATCGGCGCGCCAGTGGTCCGGGTTGGGCAGAATGGCCGCAAGCCGTGCGGCTTGCGAGCGGGTCAGCTTGTCCGCGGTCGTGCCAAAATAGGCCTCGGCCGCGGCCTCGGCACCGTAGTTGCCGTGGCCCCAGTCGACGAGATTGAGATAGGCGGTCAGGATTCTTTTCTTCGGCCATAGCGCCTCGATCAGCACGGTGAGGTAGGCCTCGAGCCCTTTGCGCAGCCAGCTCCGCGCCGAGACGAGGAAGATCGTGCGTGCGGTTTGCTGGCTGATGGTGCTGGCGCCGCGCAGAGGCTTGTTCGGGTGGCGCTCGTGATCGGCCATCGCCTTGTCGATGTTCTTCCAGTCGAAGCCGTGATGCGTGCAGAAATTCTGGTCCTCCGCGCCGATCACCGCGCGCGGCAGGGCACGCGAGATATCGTCATAACTGCGCCAGGAATAGTGCACCGGCTGGAGCGTCACGAGGTCGATCAGCATCTGGGGCGTTCCCGGCACCGGCAGGAATCGGAAAAGCAGCAGCAGAATCACAGGCGCCGGCACAAGAAAGAAAAAAAGCATCGCCAGCACGCGCCGCACCCATGGCGTGCGTGACCCGTTTCCATGCCATAGCCAATGAAAGATTCGCCCCATGAGACGAGGTTAGAGCAAACGCCCGACCTGTGCAGCCCGGAGGTTACTCCGCCGCAGCGAGGCTTTCGCGCAACGGATAGGCGAGACGGGACACCATCTCCTTCGGCACCACCTGCCAGAATTTGCCGAGTTCGCGGTCCCAGTGTGCGAGCAATTCGGCCGCGAAGGCGGAGCCGGTTTCGCGGTGGTGGTCCTCGATCAGTCCCTGCAGCACGCCCTGCCAGTGCCCGGTCTCGATACGCTGCCACACCACCGTGTCGGCGTTGATGTGCTCGTCGAACAGGCCGTCCTCGTCGTAGACGAAGGCCATGCCGCCCGTCATGCCGGCGGCAAAATTGTCGCCGACGCGGCCAAGGATCGCGACCACGCCGCCGGTCATGTATTCGCAGCCGTTCGATCCGCAGCCTTCGATCACCGCGGTCGCGCCGGAATTGCGCACGGCGAAGCGCTCGCCTGCCTGTCCGGCCGCATAGAGTTGACCTGCGGTCGCGCCATAGAGCACGGTGTTGCCGATGATCGTGTTGTCATGTGCCGCGAAGCTTGCGGCGACCATGGGCCGCAGTGTGATCGTGGCGCCCGAGAGGCCTTTGCCGACATAGTCGTTGGCATCGCCGAACACGTCGATCCGAAGTCCTTGCACCGCGAACGCACCGAGCGACTGGCCGCAGGAGCCGCTGAGCCGCAAGGTCAGCCGCGCGGGCGGCAGACCCGTCATCCCCCAGCGCCGCACGATGCGCGAGGAGGTCCTGGCGCCGATCGAGCGCATCGTGTTGCGCACGCCATAGGCGAGCTGCATCTTCTCGCCGTGATCGAGGAAGGCGGCCGCGTCCTTCTCGATCAGCGCGTCCAGCGTGTCGGGCACGTCGTTTCTGTTGTCGCGTGTCGAATAGCGCGGGGAGCTGCCGGGATCGGCCTGCACGAGGAGCGGATTCAGGTCGAGGTCGTCCAGTTCCTCCGCGCCGCGGCTCATCTGATAGAGGAGATCGGTGCGGCCGATCACATCTTCGAGCCTCTTCAGACCGAGCGAAGCCAGGATTTCGCGCACGTCTTCGGCGATGAAGCTGAACAGGTTCACGACCTTTTCCGGCGACCCGCTGAACTTCGCGCGCAGCGCCTCGTTCTGGGTGCACACGCCGACGGGGCAGGTGTTGGAATGGCACTGGCGCACCATGATGCAGCCCATCGCGATCAGGGATGCGGTGCCGATGCCGAACTCTTCCGCGCCCATCATCGCGGCCATCACCACGTCGCGCCCGGTGCGGATGCCGCCGTCGGTCCTGAGCGTCACGCGATGGCGCAGATTGTTAAGGGTGAGGATCTGGTTGGCCTCGGTCAGCCCCATTTCCCACGGCACGCCCGCATATTTGATCGAGGTCTGTGGCGAGGCGCCCGTGCCGCCGACATGACCGGAAATGAGAATGACATCCGCTTTCGCTTTCGCCACACCGGCCGCAATGGTGCCGATGCCGGTGGCGGCCACCAGCTTCACGCAGACGCGCGCATCGGGATTGATCTGCTTGAGGTCGTAGATGAGCTGCGCGAGATCCTCGATCGAATAGATATCGTGATGCGGCGGCGGCGAGATCAGCATCACGCCGGGCGTCGAATGGCGAAGCTTCGCAATCATCTCGGTGACCTTGAAGCCGGGAAGCTGTCCGCCTTCGCCGGGTTTGGCCCCTTGCGCGACTTTGATCTCCAGTTCGCGGCACTGGTTCAGATATTCCGCGGTCACGCCGAAGCGGCCGGACGCCACCTGCTTGATCGCGGAATTGGCATTGTCGCCGTTCGGCTTCGCCTTGAAATGCAGCGGGTTCTCGCCACCTTCACCGGAATCCGATTTCGCACCGATCCGGTTCATCGCGATATTGAGAGCTTCGTGCGCCTCGGGCGACAGCGCGCCGAGCGACATCCCCGGTGTCACGAAGCGCTTGCGGATCTCGGTGATGGATTCGACTTCCTCGAGCGGTATGGGAGTCGTGCCACCGCGAAATTCCATCAGATGGCGTAGCGACACCGGCGGCAGCGCCTTCACGGCCTCCGCATAGCGGCGATAGGTGCCATAGGAATCGTTGGTCACCGCCGATTGCAGGAGATGGATCAGCGCCGCGTCATGGCCATGCGTCTCGCCACCGGCGCGCGCCTTGTAGAATCCGCCGATGGGCAACGCCGTCGTGTCCTCATCATAGGCGCGTGCGTGCAGCCGCGCGACATCGACGGCAATGCCGGAAAGCCCGATGCCGGAAATGCGGCTCGCCATGCCCGGGAAGATTTCCGCGACCATCGAGCGCGACAGGCCTACGGCCTCGAAATTGTAGGCGCCGCGGTAGGACGAGATCACCGAGATGCCCATCTTCGACATGATCTTGAGGAGGCCGGCGCTCACGGTATCGAGGTAGCGCTTCACGCACGGGCCGAGCCCCATCTTGCCGAACAGGCCCCGGCCATGGCGTTCGGCGATGCAGTCCTGCGCGAGATAAGCGTTGACAGTCGTCGCACCCACGCCGATCAGCACCGCGAAGTAGTGCGTGTCGAGGCATTCGGCCGAGCGCACATTGATCGACGTGTAGGTGCGCAGGCCCTGGCGCACGAGATGGGAATGCACCGCACCGGTGGCGAGGATCATCGGGATTGGCGCGAGGTCGCTCGAAATGCGTTCGTCAGTCAGGATGAGGTGGTTGTAGCCTTCGCGCACGGCATCCTCGGCTTCACTACGGATGCGATCGATCGCCGCGGCCAGAGCGCCGTCCTTGGCTTTGCCGTTGCCGACCTGGAAGACGCAGTCGATCTCGTAGAAACGGCCTTCGAGGTGGTCCTTCATCCGCTCGAACATGCCGTTGGAGATGACGGGGCTTTCGAGCACGAACACTTCGGTCTGCTTCTCGTCCTGCGCCAGCACATTGCCGAGGTTGCGGAAGCGCGTCTTGAGCGACATCACGCGCTCCTCGCGCAGCGAGTCGATCGGCGGATTGGTGACCTGGCTGAAATTCTGCCGGAAATAATGCGACAGCGGCCGGTAGCGGTCCGACAGCACCGCGAGCGGCGTGTCGTCGCCCATCGAGCCGATAGGCTCCTTCACATCCTCGACCATCGGATGCAGGATGAGTTCGAGGTCTTCGATGGTGACACCGGCCGCGATCTGGCGGCGGCGGAGCGTGTCCCTGCCGAACACGCGCGGTTCGGGGCCAGGCCCGATGATGGGCTCGAGCTCGACGATCTTCTTCGTCCATTCCGTATACGGATATTCGTTCGCGAGACGGTCCTTGATCTCGCGATCCTCGTAGAAGCGGCCTTCCTCGAGGTCGAGCGCGATCATCTGGCCCGGACCCACGCGGCCCTTGCGCACGATCCGGGATTCGTCGAGCACAACCATGCCGGCTTCGGAACCACTGAACAGAAGACCGTCCTCCGTCACCGCAAAGCGCTGGGGACGCAATCCGTTGCGGTCCATGCCCGCGATCACCCAGCGGCCGTCTGTGGCGGCGATTGCGGCCGGTCCATCCCATGGCTCCATCACCGCATTGGCATAGGAATACATCGCGCGATGCAGCTCTGGCATGGTCGACGCTTTCTTCGTCCATGTCTCGGGAATGAGCAGCGTCTTGGCGAGCGGCGCCGAACGGCCGGCCCGCACCAGGACTTCGAACACGGAGTCGAGCGCCGCCGAGTCCGATCCGCCCGCCTGCACGATGGGCTTGATGTCGTCGCCGGCCGCCCCGAACAGTTCCGACGCCATCTTGAACTCGTGGTTCTTCATCCAATTGACGTTGCCCTTGAGCGTGTTGATCTCGCCATTGTGGGCGAGCATGCGGAAGGGCTGCGCCAGCCGCCATGTCGGGAACGTGTTGGTGGAATAGCGCTGGTGGAAGATCGCGAACGCGCTCGTGAAGCGCTCGTCCTTCAGATCGGGATAGAAATTCGAGAGCTGCTCAGCGAGGAACATGCCCTTGTAGATCAGCGAGCGCGTCGAGAGCGAGCAGACGTAGAAGTCCTGGATCGATGCCTCGCGCACGCGCTTCTCGATACGGCGGCGGCAGAGATAGAGGCGGCGGTCGAGGATTTCGAGCGCGAGTGCGTCGCCGGCATCGAACATGATCTGCTCGATCTCGGGCCGCGTGACGTTGGCCTTCTCGCCGATGATCGAGATGTCGATCGGCACCTGGCGCCAGCCATAGAGATGAAAGCCGCTACGCAGGATTTCCGATTCCACGATGGTGCGGCAGGTTTCCTGTGCGGCGTAATCGGTGCGCGGCAGGAAGATCTGGCCGACCGCGATGCGCCCGGAGCGCAGGCGCGTTCCGCCGTGCTCGACCTGCGCGCGGAAGAAATCCTGCGGCACCTGCAGATGGATGCCCGCGCCGTCGCCCGTCTTGCCGTCGGCGTCGACGGCGCCGCGATGCCAGACCGATTTCAGCGCCTCGATCGCGCCCAGCACCACCGCACGCCGTGGCCTGCCGTCGATGGCCGCCACGAGGCCGACGCCGCAGGCGTCGTGCTCTTGGTCCGGCGAATAGGCGTGCGCTTTTTCGAGCTTCGCCGCGTTGGCGAGATAGCGGGCGATTTCGTTTTCTGCGGTCATCGCTTTACTCCGCCGCCTGCATCAGAGCGGCCGTACGCGCCTGCAGATGGGTATGGATCGCCGCGGCTGCGTCGCGGCCATCCCGGATCGCCCATACCACCAGCGATGCACCACGCACGACGTCTCCGCCGGCGAACACGCCTTCCAGGCTGGTCATCGTCGTGCGCGGATCGGTGCGCAGCGTGCCCCATCGCGTGACCTCCAGTTCGGGGGCACGGAACATGGCGGGCAGGTTCTCCGGATCGAAGCCCAGCGCCTTGATCACGAGATCGGCGCGCAAGGTGTAATCGGCGCCCTTGATCTCTTCCGGCGTCTTGCGGCCGCTGGCATCGGGCAGGCCAAGCCGCTGGCGCGCGATCCGCACCCCTTCGAGTTGCTGCTTGCCCACAAACGCCTTCGGCAGCGTCAGCCACTGGAAGTCGATGCCTTCCTCCTCGGCGTTGAAGACTTCACGCAGCGAGCCCGGCATGTTGTCGCGGTCGCGGCGGTAGAGACAGGTGACGGATTTCGCACCCTGCCGGATCGCTGTGCGGACACAATCCATCGCCGTATCGCCACCGCCGATGACGGCGACGTCCTTGCCCGCCGCGTCCAGCATTCCCGAATCGAAATCGGGAACGGCATCGCCGAGGCCCTTGCGGTTCGATGCGATCAGATAGTCGAGCGCCGGCACGATGCGCTTCAGGCCGGCGCCGGGCACTTCGATCTCGCGCGGCTTGTAGGCGCCGGTCCCGATGAAGACGGCATCGTGATCGCTGCGAAGTTCTTCCAGCGTCGCATCGCGGCCGACTTCGAAGTTCAGCTGGAATTTGATCCCGCCATCGGACAGCCGCTTCACGCGCCGCTGCACGATCTCTTTCTCTAACTTGAAGTTCGGGATGCCGTAGATCAGCAATCCGCCCGCGCGATCGTGGCGGTCGAACACCGTGACCTTGTAGCCCTTGAGGCGAAGCTGCTCGGCGGCTGCGAGCCCCGCGGGACCCGCGCCGATCACGGCCACACGCTGCGGACGTTCGCGCCACGGTTTGAGCGGACGCACCCAGCCTTTCTCCCAGGCGGTGTCGGTCAGATATTTCTCGATCGCGCCGATGGTGACCGTGCCGTGGCCGGACTGCTCGATGACGCAATTGCCTTCGCAGAGGCGATCCTGCGGGCAGATGCGTCCGCAGATCTCGGGCATGTTGTTGGTGGCTTGCGATAGCTCGTAAGCCTCCTCGATCCGCCCCTCGGCGGTGAGCTTCAGCCAGTCGGGAATGTTGTTCGAGAGCGGGCAGTGGACCTGGCAGAAGGGAACGCCGCATTGCGAGCAGCGCGATGCCTGTTCGGCCGCCTTCTGCGCGGCGTAGGTCGCGTAGATTTCCTCAAAATCGGTGGCGCGCGTGTCCGCGAGCCGCTTTTCGGGGCCCTCGGGTTCCACGCTTATAAAACGCAACATTTGTTCAGGCATTGTCGATTCCAAGCAATTAGGAACTCAGTTACGTCACTCAAACATAGAAATCCAGACGAAAAAGCCATTTTAGACAACAATATTGTCTCAAATGGATGAAGGGCCGCATCCACGAATGTCCAAGTTTCTGGTGGTCAGAAAACTAGGACATTATTGTTGTCTTTCTCAGCGTAACTCAGGCTTTGTCCGCGGCTGTGCTAGGTCTCGCGGCGTTCAGATGATTCCGGGCGGTGCCAGATGCATGATGTGTTCAATGCCGTGATCCTCGGCATCGTGGAGGGGCTCACCGAGTTCCTGCCTGTGTCCTCGACCGGGCATCTCCTGGTAGCGGAGAACTTCCTCGGCCTCGACAAGGACCAGTGGGAGGCCTTCACCGTCGTCATCCAGCTGGGCGCGGTGCTGTCGGTGGTGGCGGTCTACTGGCGGAAGATCTGGGAAATCGTTTCCGGCCTCGCGACCGACCCCAAGGCCCGGCATTTTGCGCTCGCCGTGATCGTGGCGTTCCTGCCGGCCGCGATCCTGGGCGTCCTATTCATCAAGGTGATCAACGGTTTCCTGCTCGATCCGGCGCGCGCGCCTGTGGTGATCGCGACGACCTGGATTCTGGGCGGCATCGTGATCCTGATCTTCGAGCGCATCGCGCCGGCCGCGCGCTATACCGACGCCGACACGCTGCCGCTTTCGAAAGCGCTGCAGATCGGACTATGCCAGTGCCTGTCGCTGATCCCCGGGGTGTCGCGCTCGGGCGCCACGATCCTGGGCGGCGAACTTCTAGGCGTGGAGCGCAAGGCAGCCGCCGCCTTCACCTTCTATCTCGCGGTGCCGACGATGCTCGGCGCGTCGGTGTTCGAGCTTTACAAGCACCATGCCGGGCTGACGTCGGCGCGGATCGAGATCATCGCCATCGGCTTCGTGGTCTCGTTCATCGTCGCCTTTGGCGTCGTGAAGACGTTCATCGGCTTCATCGGCCGTTATGGGCTGAAACCGTTCGGCTGGTACCGGATCGCGGCAGGTCTCGCATTGATCGCGTTCATCGCCGTGGAGCATCACGGCATCTGAAAGTTCAGGATGGCGATCCTGTAACGCGCTCGCTGGCGCTTTCCTGATACTGGCCCTTGGGGCGGAAACGCCACAGATACGAGGGGATCACGCCCTCGACGGAGTCCGGCACGATGCCGAATTCGCGCAAGGTAAGCGCGCCATCGTGTACGACGTTGTCGGATTTGAGAAGCGTCACCTGGTCCGGCGTCAGCAATGGCGCGATGCCGACGAGCGACGAAAACTGCAGGAAAAACGCTTTCACATAAGCAGCGAATAACGGCACCGGGATTAGCAATCGCTTGCGGTCGATCTCGCGCAGCATCATCTGCATGAGCTCTTTGAAGGTGTAGACCGACGGTCCGCCCAGCTCATAGGTCTTGCCGCGCGTGTCCGTGTTCTCGACGCAGCCCAGGATCGCTTCCGCCACATCGCCCACGAACACCGGCTGGAACCGCGTGCGTCCGCCGCCGATCAGCGGCAGCGCCGGCGAAAGCCGCGCGAGCCAGGCGAATCTGTTGAAGAATTCGTCTTCCTGCCCGAACACCACGGATGGGCGCAGGATCGCGGCGTCGGGAAATGCCTCGCGGACGCGCAACTCGCCTTCGCCCTTGGTGCTGGCATAGCGTGAGGCCGCATCCTTGTCCGCGCCGATCGCCGAGACATGCACCAGCGTCCTGATACCGGCATCGCGCGCCGCTTTGGCGATGTTGCCTGCCGCCTCGGCATGAATGCCCGCGAAGCTCTGCTCACCGCTCTGGTAGAGGATGCCGGTCAGATTGACGGCGGCCTCGGAGCCTTTAAGTGCCTCCGCCAACTGCTCAGGATCGCGGACGTTGCAGCGCAGGAGCTGGATCTGGCCGACCGTGCCCATGGGCGGGAGAAAATAGGCGCTCGCGGGATGGCGCACTGCCACGCGGATGCGATAGCCGGCCTTGGCCAGCGCGCGCACGGCATTGCGGCCGAGAAAGCCCGAGCCCCCGAAGACCGTTACGACCGGATTGACCATGACGACTTACCTGCCTGACGAACCGCAGGTTCATAGCGCAGCCGGGGCAGGGCGCAAGACCGAACTTCCGCGGCGTGCAAATCTCCGCCTACGTCGCGTAACATGCCAAGCAGCATTCTAGGGGAACATTTGGATGATTGGAGCCGATTGGTTCGGCGGACTGGCCCAGAACGTCGCCACCTCGGCGCTGTTTCTGGCTGCAGGATTTCTCGTGGGCCGCTTCCGGGAACGTCGCAGGCTGGAAGGCAAGGCGCTCACGGAATACGATTTCTATCCCTATGCCGCGACGGCGGAGAATTTTGCCGCGTTCAGCCTCAAGGATTTCCGTCTTGGGATGCATCATTTCCTGCGTCACCGGGATTCGCGCGCGGCCCGGCAGCTCATCTTCATCGGCGACCAGAACGACATCCGCCGCCAGCTGACCGAGGCGGACAAGAGCACCTACGAGAAACTCTGCGGCCGTTACCAGGCCACCAGCGTCGCCGACGACTCGCAGGAATTCCTCGAGAACTACCGCAACATCGCCCGCCTGATCGGACGGACATTTCCCAACATGGGTATCGAGGTGCTGGTGCACGATCTTTCCAATCCCACGCACTCGATCACCACGATCGAGAGCGGCGAGGTGACGGGGCGCGTTGTCGGCATGGGAACGACGACGCTGCTCGTCGATCTGATGCGGCGCGTGAACCTGAAACAGGACAAGCTCAATTACGAACTCAATATCGGCTCGCGGCGGTTCAAATGCACGACCGTTCCGATCCTGCGCAAGGATTACGGCGTCGTGGGCGCGATCTGCATCAATATCGATATCAATTATATCGGCGACCAGGTGGTGACATCCGCGGACAGGATCGCGGAGTTCTTCCAGAGCTACTGCCGCACCGACATGACGCTGGATGAGAACATCCTCAGCAAGGACGAATACCGCCGCGCGCTCGCGGGCAAAAAGCACTTCCGCGATTTTGCGGTGCAGGGCTGAGACGCGCTCAGCCCTTCACGTATTTCCGCTCGCCGCTCGCGGGATCGAGCCACACGGTGACAGGGTCGCCGGTCTGGTCGTCGATGAACCGCTCGGAGGTCCTTGTCCATCCGGCACCGGGTGCCGCGGTTTCGATCGGCTTGTAGCGCACGCGCTCATAGATCGTGCCGATCAGAAGCAGCGCACCCCAGAACAGGAACACGAACGAGGGCGGACAAACGCCGGCCAGCAACGCCACCAGGCCCCCGGCGAAGCAGAGCGCTCCGACGGCGATCACCAGACTACGCAGCATGGCCCGTCTCCGGCTCGAACACCGCGGCCGTGCCATAGGCGACGATCTCGCTCATGGTCTGGCCGATCTCGGAGGAATCGAAGCGCATCATCACGACCGCGTTGGCGCCCATGACGGTCGCGTTGCGCACCATCCGGTCGACGGCCTGGCGGCGGGTTTCTTCCAGAAGCTGGGTGTATTCGTGGATCTCGCCGCCGACGATCGAGCGCAGCCCGGCCATGATATTGCCGCCCAGCCCGCGCGAGCGCACGACGACGCCAAATACCTGGCCCAGAGTCCGCACGCGGCGCATGCCTGGGATTGTTTCGGTGGTGGTGACGAGCATCGGTCCCTCCTGCAATGCCACCCTAATATGGAGGCGCCCGGTTAAGATTATAAGGCGGAGAAAACGCCCGGCTGCCGGGCCGAAACCTAAGCGTTTGACAGAATTTCCGGCCTTCCCTAAACATCCCCGCCCCAACCCGTGCCCAGATGGCGGAATTGGTAGACGCACTAGTTTCAGGTACTAGCGCTTCACGGCGTGGAGGTTCGAGTCCTCTTCTGGGCACCATTTGGCTGATCGCGCAAATCCATCCCGGGAGCGTTTGATCCGCGTTGGCCGACTCCTTTCGTGCAACTACGAGCGACGGCTGTGTGTGTAGCCGCGCGATGCGCAAGACCGCCGCCGCCGGATTCCGCGGCCCGCTCGATCTCGGCGACACGCGCATCGAGTCCTCTCAGGAACGCGCGCATCTCGCGCTTCAATTGGAGCCACTGAGCGTTATAGCGCCCCGTCTTCCAGGCGCGGCGATTGCCGAAGGGCGCTCCACGATGTGGGTGCCAGACGTCGTCGGTACCCAAGAGCTTGATTTCTGTTTGCGCGTTTGCGCGGATTTTTCTAGGCACCCTCCCCCTCCCCCCGGCCCTCCCGACCACGCGTATCCTCGACGCGGATGCGCTGGACAACTTCGCGCACGTTCGTCTCGCGCCCGCTGCGCAGGCCCGCGACGGACTTGCCGACTTTCGCGCTCGCCTCCGCAAGGCGGCAGGCGCCTTGGATGAAATTGAGCCGGTCGGCGACACTGGGCGTCATGCGCGCGGATTCGAATGCCACGCCGCGCATGAAATGACGGCATTCGGCGATCATCGCGGCGAGCTCCGTTTCGGTATCGTCCGGTGGAGACGCGGGTTTGCGATAGCGGGCCGGGCCGTCCGTCTGCGGCACCTGCGGCAGCGGCCGGTGTTCGCGATCGGGCGGCGGCGACAACCCGTATCCGCGAGCCGGCGGTGGCGGATCTGGTATCAACGCCGCGAGCCCGCCGCGCTTCTCCACATCGGCGACGTAATTTTCTTCCCAGTGGCGGCGCAGATCGTCTTCCCGCGCTTCGCGCCGTTCTTCCCTGGCCCAGTGCTTCTCCCGCGCCGCCTTTTCTCTGGCAACCGGACCCAGCGGCGCCGCAATAGGAGCGTCATGGCGATCCTCGCCCGAGCCTCTATCTTCAATCCTTTGATTTTCTTCAGACATTTTCTGGCCCTCCTGTGGCAGCAGCACTGACAGGGGGCACGCTACTATTCCTCGTTCGAGGTATATGGTCTTATTTTTTGGGACACATGGTCGCTCGAATCGCCGTACGAGATTCTCGTACGAACGGCTAATACGGTAAGTGATAATTACTTGGGATCGATCCCAGCGTGGATGGAATTCATCCCTGAAAGTGTTTCTATGAGAAACGCATAACTCATTGAGGCGGTAGGAAATTTCCTACACTGCCAAGAATTAGGCAGGTGTCGTAATGGGTTAGGCCGTAAGTAGGGCTTTACACGATACGTGCTGTAGCGTTACGCAGTGTAACAGCTTGCGCTACACGCGAAAGAAAAAGGCCCCGATCAGTGTTTGAGCCACTGATCAGGGCCAGGTGAATGCCAGCCGGTGGCTGGTTCTTTTCAGGAACCGACCGGGGGAGTCGAACCCCACGTTCCGTTTCTGCCGACTGACACAGTACACCCCGGCTTTTCCGGGTGCGCCAGTTGCGTAGAGCCGTTCCTCGATGGAAACGAAGCGGCTCCAGCAACCTTGTCAGGATCATCATGTTTGACTCTCTCTTTCAAGAACTTTCCGCTACACGATCCGTGTAGGGACGTAATGATGTCTTACGCGAAACGGGGAAGGCCTAACGGCACGCCGCGCAAAGCCTGAGAATCCAAGGTTTGTTTCACGCGATGAGCTCTTCCCAGATGGCCAAAAAAGATTTGAGCGCGCAGTCGATCTCGCCGTAAGACGCGGCCCAATTTCACGCCCGGTGAAAAATTCCAGCACCAAATCGCGCGAATCAGTGACCACCGGGCAGAAAAATGTCGTTAAACGACACTGTACGAAAATCCAGTCAAATATGCCTTTTACGCATATTCTCCCGATACGTTTCGTATCGATTTTGGTGACTATTTGGCACTAGCGCGTTACGCACCAATTTCAAGCGCGTTTTCGCTCAACGGTTCATTCAATATTTGCCCTTGCGATCTCTCCAACGAGAGAACTGTGCAACATGCACTTTAAACGTTGGCTTCGTTAATCCGCCGATAAGTCAAACGTTTCCAACGATGCCGGCAACCGTTCAAAACGCATTGCATCGTCAACGCCCAATGCTTCGCGGTTGTTGTTGTGACAATCGAACTCCGCAAAATGACGAGGCAGGTGCTTTTCATCGTAGCGTTGATGGATGCCACGCATTCCGCGCTTGAACACTGAGAAGTAGTTTTCAATCGTGTTCGTGTTAACTTCACTGCGAACGTATTTCCCTTTTGAGTGAATGACCGTCGAGTGCTCATTGCAGTTCGCGCCTATGCTGAGCACGCCACAAGTCACACGTGAAAATGCGCTAAGGGAACGCGGAAGACCTCTAGTCCCCATCCAAAGACCGAACCCAAAATCTAGCGGCTGGACTCTCGCCGCCATCTGTTCTTGTCTTGTTCTCATGGACGGAGAATGGCAGAGTTGGACTTACGGCACGGTCGTAAAGGGCTGGACGCTGCAATGCGGCCGGTTCACCGCCGAAGTTCGCCAGACTGGCGGAAGCGGTGCGTACTTCCTCACGATCAACAATCACTCGATAATAAAAGCAGCGGCTCTGGAAGAGGCTCAGGAGTACGCCGAGCAAGAGATCGTTGCGCGCGTTGAAAGCGTGCTTCCGGCCTATCAGCTTATTCGTGACCGAGTGAGCGCACGCAGCGCTTCGTAGCCGGAGAGATTTGGTTTGTGCGGCAAGTTCACAGCGATGGCGTCATGGGCCGAAGTGGTTTCGTTCTCGCAGCCGCTGACCGTTCCGGCGAAAGACGGCGAAGGCGGCGGCGGTGAAGCCGATAACGATTACGAAGTCACATATCGGCCCTATGCGATGCTTCCTGTTATCGTTTGGGACGCGCAATCCAAGACACGCAAAGTTATTCGGATGCGTTGGGGCCTGCCGGAGCCTAAGAACCACAAAGTTCTGAAACATATTCATGCGCGCGGCGAGACGCTAGACACAACGCGCGCTTTCGCGCCGCTGTTCACCGATGGCAGGCGCGGCATTGTTCTTATGAAAACGTTCAACGAAACGCCGCCGGAAGACAGCGATCAGTGGACCATCAATCCGCAAGATGGTCGCCCGCGAGGTTTCGCGTTCCTTTGTCAGGGCTATAAGAACGAAGAGACGGGTGAGGAGCTTCGCGCCTGTTGCATGGTGACTGTACGCGCCAACAAACTGTTGACCGATACGATCCTGAAATCAGATCCCGACCCGCGTATGCCGGCGATCCTGGCGGATCAAGATTGGGCAACCTGGTTGGGCGAAAACGATCCGCCGCTAGATCAAGTGAAGTCCGTTTTGAAAACGATGGAAGGCGAGAACTGGACCATCGCGCCAGAAGTCAACCCGCCCAAGCCTGAGAAGAGCCCAAAACCAAAGCGCAGCAAGAAACCGACAGAACCAACGCTGTTCTAATGCGCGGTCGCGCCTCGCCGGGCAAAAATTTGCCTTAGTTATTGCACCGGCGCCATTATTAGTTATTGCACGTGGCGCCATTATTTAGTTATTGCACCGGGCGCCATTAACTGCGATAGTGGCCTGTGCCAATATGGAAACAATACCGTGTCAGACTTTGACGACGCCATAGCGGAGATCGAATCCGGCCTGACGAAACTGCGCGCCTATGGTGATGCACGATATCGACAGGGCGTTGCCGATGAACGCAAGCGCGCCATCGAGGCGATCCAAGGGCCTACAAATAATCTCGTGGAAGCCAAGCCTCAGCCAATCGCTAAGACTTCGCAAGTGCGCAAAATGCCTGTTCGCACGGTACTCGCGCCAGCCAATCGGGTTCGAGCGCCCCGAGGATTGGCCAAGGCGATGATCGATCGCGCGTTGAAAGAGGCAGGGGGCAAAGGGATTACTTCGCAGGGCGTAGCGGACACTGCCAAGAACTCATTGGAAAAAATGGTTTCTGTTTCCGCGATCCGTAATGAATTTCGACTGATGCGGAGCGTCAGAAAAGTCAGTTTTAACGAAGGAAAATGGTATGCGGTAAGGAACGCCGCTGACTAGTCGGCGGCGCGGTACATGCCCTGGTGGTGAAAAGGTAGACACAGCCGTGACAGCGGCCGGTCCGGTGCGCAAGCGGGACCATGTGAGTTCGAGTCTCGCCCGGGGCACTCTTATCGTCAAGATAGCAGGAATCGGAGCATTTGATGACGCTATGTGGGCACTAGCATTTCGCTATTTCCAGCGCAGACTGAACACCACGCCATTGTCGTCAGCACTGCAGCGGCGCCGTAAAGCTTGCCACGCCTTTTGGCCAGTTTGCTGACGGACGTCGAACCATGAAAGATCGGGGTTCTCGCGGCTGAGGAGTCAACGCCATCCTTGCGTCCGTCTTTCCGCAGCTTGCGGCAAGGCGGCGTGAGCGGCTTGCGTGAGCGCGTATCAGTCCGGCTTTACGAATTTCAGCGTCATGCGATCGCTTTCGCCGATGGCGTCGTATTTGGCGTGATCGAAGTTCGGATTCGCAGGTTGACCGTTCGGAGCACTGCGCCGCGTCGGGGGCAGGGTCCACACGCCGAAGGGATGATCCTTCGTGTCTTTTGGATTCGCGTTGATCTCGGATGCGGCCGCCAGTTTGAACCCGGCGCCCTCCGCGAGCTTCACGACAACCGCGGTCGACATATAGCCGTCGCTTGCGCCCGGCTTCATGGGACGCGGATCGGCGCGGTGCTGCTCGATGGCGAGTATGCCGCCCGGCTTGAGCGCCGCGTAGAAATCGCGCATCGCTTTTTCGGGCTCGCCTTGCGTGCTCATCCAGTCGTGGAGATTGCGGGAGAGCAGAACAAAGGACATCGATCCCGGTTTTGCGAGCGCAGGCGATTTCTCGTTGAACATTGTGGTCGCGATGGCGCCGTACACTGCGGTCTCTGAGAATTTGGCGGGAAGCGTTTGCGATGCCGACGCCAGTGCCGCGAGATAGGAGCCGTTCGTGGCTTTGGCATAGGGCGCAAGGATTTCGGTCCAGTAGCCGCCGCCCGGCCAGATCTCCAGAATCGCCATGCCCGGCTTCAGTCCCCAAAACGACAGGCTCTCCTTGGGGTGGCGATAAATATCGCGAGCGGCATTTTTTGGCGAACGCACGGAACTGTCCACGGAAGCCGCGAGCGCCGCGTCGACACTGCCGGCCGCCCCGCTGCCCGGCGATGCCAGGCACGCGGGCGCCGCGCAGAGTGCGGCAAAGGCGATAGCTGTGGTGACAGCGCGAAATCCCATGACTGGCTCCTGCGATTTGCTGGGCGATCCTCCCAGTTAACCAGTGACCTATCGGCATGCCTAGTCGCGAAATACGCCACCGGCCGCAGCGTGGAGGACCGGCACGCGGCCTGATGCTGGCGACTTTCATGTCAACTGGACCGTCACAATCGGCCCCGATGCGTACATGTCATTCGGCTATTTAGGGTCTACAATCGGACATGAAGCTGTTGTTCACCTAACACAGGCAAAAACTCAACAACTTGCAGAGCCTGGTACACAGGCCGGAGCCATGAATGAGGTGCAAGCTTCTGATTGGGAAATCGCGCGCACGAATCCAAGTTCGGATTAAAGCCTGGCGCAGTTGAGGATGATGCACTTCGAAGTATTCGTAGCCACTGGTACAACACTCTGACGAAGGAAAACCGAGCGAGGATAGATGCAGGATTCTATGAGCCTAGGTCTCCACTCAGGCCGTAACCGTCGGTCGCTTTTGCTAATACTCTCGGTGGCGTCACTTGCTTGGACGCCGGGATTCGCGCGCGCGGATTCCGCATCGCTGAAGTTAGAACTTTCCCAAACCAGCGATGCCCTGCGCGTCGTACTCAAGAATACTTCGGCGCGCGAGGTGGCTGTAAACAAGCGGTTTTCATACGGTATGCCGCCCGCCTACGTTGAGTTGACGTTCGATGTCCACAATGAGCAGGGAAGATTGCTACCCTTTTTGGATCACCAAAATATCCGGCCCGCGCAGCAATCTGACTGGACATTCCTACGGCCAAATCAATTTGTTGGAAGTGATATTCCGCTCTCTCGCATCGCGCTAAGTTATGCGCTGCGACCTGGACGGTATACAATCAAAGCTACCTACGTTGCATACGACGTTTCTAACGCCGGAACACGGCGTGAGATAAGGGCTCAATCGAATTCTGTTTGGTTTGTTTCGAAGGGAGTGCCGTAACGGGTTTGAGAATCGGTGGCAGGAAGTCGCCATCAACACGTTATTTCAGAAGAGTATCACGCGATCGAATTTTACAAGGGCAGTGCCCGAGAGTATAGAAGTTCGGGGACAGAGTAGGAACTCTCTGCTTTTTCGCTGCCTAACTGCGCCCTGCGATCGCGAAAGGCTGGCGCTACTTCCAGCTGAGACTGAACACCACGCCATTGTCGTCGGCACCACCATAGGCAGCGGCGCCGTAAAGCTTGCCGCGCCTTTTGGCCAGTTTGCTGACGGACGTCGAACCATCGGTCCCGGTAAACCTGTGCAGAACCGTTTCGGTTTTGCCGGCGATATCCACTTTGTAGATCGTGCCAAAGTTATTGGAATCGCCGCCGGAGCTCGTAGCACCAACCAGCGCATCCTTTATGAGAAGGATATCGCCTTGAGGGCTCGCGCCATCGGTCCCGCCGGCAAAGCTGTAGAGTGTGGTCGAGGTTCCGTTCCGCGCCAGGCTGAAGACGGTGCCGGCACTGTGTGCTCCGCCATTCGTGGCCGTGCCGTAGAGCGTGCCGGACTTGTCGCGCGCGAGACCGCCGACGGGATTGCCCCCGTCGTTTCCACCTGTGAAGCTGTAAAGGGGAGTGAAGCGTCCGTCAGACTGGATTTCGAACACGGTGCCGTTGTTGTCGCTCCCGCCACCTTCGGTCGTGCCGTAAATGTTGCCGCTGCGGTCCGCAATCAGGCTGCATTCCGGATACGCGCCGTCGTTGCCGGCAAAGGTGTGCAGCACTTTGAACTTGCCATTAGCCGTGTATTCGAAAACTTCGCCCTGGTTGCTGGGGCCCCCATTGGTGGTGATCCCGTAGAGATTGCCCGCGCTGTCGCGGAGCAGCTGCCCGACCGGCTGGCTACCGTCGGTGAAATCGAAATTGTGCAGCACCTTGTATTTGCCGTCCGCGCCATATTCCCAGATGGTGCCGCAGCCGCCATCGCAATTGATGCTGCCCCCGCCGCCGTTGGTCGTGCCGTAAATATTTCCGGACGCGTCGATCGCCGGCTGCGATCTGGGGAACGCGCCGTCGTTTCCTTGACCAAAGGAGCGGACGATCGTCTCGGTCCCGTCCGGCGCAAATTTGAACAGCGTGCCGAGGCCGTAAGCACCGCCGACATAAGTGACGCCATAAATGTCGCCCGCGCCATCGAAGGTCACCCCGACGAGGGGATAGGCGCCGTCGCCAGGGGCACCGGCGAAATCGTGAATCACGGTGAAGCCCTGCTTTGCCCAGGCGGCCGAAGCGAAAACGACGGACGCCACGACGGAGCCGAGCAGCGCGCCACGGAACACGGCACAATTCGAAAGCATCAGGTCAACTCCTTGAGACGACGAACACCCGGATTGCAATAGCCACGGTGGGCGCGCGGATGCAACGGCCAGCCCGCGCGAGATTTAAATGGACCATTCCAGGTAAGCGCAGGACATGTCGGCCCGTGGAAGTTCGAGCCGGAGTGGTAACTCGCTGGGATCCGATGAGCGATCTCAGAGCGACGGCAGCGTTTCTTACGGACACTTAATCCACAGGCACGTCGCGTGCGCGGCGTATGACCGGCGCAGTGTCACACAGCTGTAACAAGCGTCCTTAATAAACCCCTAACAAGAACAATCCTCCGGGGGTCTTCAATGCGTAAGAGTTTCGTCCCGCGCCAGCGCGGGGCCGTCGTGCTGCTCACGTCCATGCTCCTCGCCACCACCGCGACCGGAGCCTTTGCGAGCTCCTTCCATGACACGAGCGGCACCGACACGACCGCGAAAACGCTCAACAACGGCGAAACCGGCATCATCGACCTCGGCGCCACGCTGAAGACCAGCAGCAAGGCGATCACCATTGCCGGCACCAATGTGACGATCTCCAACGCGGGAACGGTGCAGTCGACCGGCGGGCGCGGCATCGACACCTCGTTCGCCAGCGGCAATTTCAATATCGGGGTGACGAACTCGGGCACGATCACGGCCGCCACTGCCGATGCGTTCCGCATCAATGCGGACAGAGGAAACGGCACGGTCTCGATCACGAATTCCGGCACGATTTCCGAAACCGGCACCGGCGGCAACAATGGGCAGGCGCTCGATTTCGCCAACATCACGTCCGCGACCGGCACGACGACCATCACCAACACGGCGACCGGTGTTATCACCGCCGCGGATGCGGACGCGGTCCGGCCAGGCACCAATGCAACCATCAACAATTACGGGCGGATTCAGGCCTTCCAGCCGTCCGGCAGCACCGGCAATGACGGTATCGACTTCCAGTCGACCGGCACCGGCGCGGTGAACAATTACGCAGGCGGCCAGATCATCGGTGGACGCCACGGCATTACCGGCGATCTTGCGGTCACGATCTACAACGAAGGTTCGATCACCGGCCAGGCAGGCTCGGGCATCAATTTCGACACCGCGTCCAACACCACGATGTCGGTGACGAACAAGGGCACGATCACGGGCAATGCGGTTTCCAGCGATGGCGACGGCATCGATATCGACGGCCTTGCGACCATCAACAATTACGGAACGATCAAGGCGGTCGGCACCTTTGCCGGCGAGACCAATGAAGCGCTGGCGCTCGGCGGCGGCACGATCAACAACTATGCCGGCGGCGTGATCGACAGCGTCCAGCGTGCGATCACCATCGACGATTCCAATCTCGGCAATTCGTTCGGCCCCACGACGATCTACAATGAAGGCACGATCACTGGCGAGGATGGCGAAGCGATCAAGATCACCAGTACCTACGCCAACACGCTCACGAACAAGGGCACGATCAACGGCAGCATCGTGATGGGTGCCGGCAGCGACACGGTCAATCTCTATACCGGCTCGACAACCGGCGCGCTGGACGGCGGCGCGGGAAGCGACACGATCCATCTGGAGGGTGCAGGTACCGGTTCGCTGTCGAACGTGTCGAATTTCGAAAAGCTGAATGTCGACGGCGGTACATGGTCCATCGGTGGCAGCCAGACATATTCCGGCGGCGTGACTGTGGCGAACGGCGCCACCGCTGTGGTGTCAGGGACGCTGACGGGCGATCTGACCAACAACGGCACGGTGTCGGTGCAGGGCGGATCGGCGACCTTTGCCGGGAATTTCGTCAACAACGGCGCCTATCTCAGCGATCCGTCGACGCAGACCTTCACCAACCTGGCCGTCAACCAGAACGGCTACATCCACGCCTCGAGCGGTGACGTCTACAAGATCGACGGCAATTTCGAGAACCACAGCGCGAGCCAGCTTTGGAACACCTCGGGTGCCGCGCTCGATTTCGTTGGCGTGGACGGCACTTCGCACACCTTCGATGTCGTGGGCGACGACAATGGCAAGACGCTCAGCGGCAATCGCTTCAGCTGGGAGACGATGGAAGTCGATCTCGGCAACAGTGTGAACATGGCCAATGGCGGTGCGGCAGGGGTGGAAGTGCTCTACGTCGCCGGGCTTGTTGGCGCGGTCGTCTCCGGCAACCACATCGCCAACATCCACGGCTTTGCGGGCCTGACGATCTATTACGATCCCAGACTGGCCGTGAACGCGTATCTGCAGGGCCTCAACTACTTCCTGGCCGATGGCGGCGAACTTGTCGCCAATGTCCCAGAACCCGCGAGCATCGCAATCCTCCTCACCGGACTGGGCGCGATGGGCTGGCGCCGCCGCCGCGCGCGCAAAGGCTGAAAGAGAGAACTCTCCGCGCAGTGGTGCGGGAGAGTTCTCATTATCATGAACGCCGAACAAATTTTTGACATCGCATTCTATGGGATGAAATGCGCGCGCGCGCGCAAGAGCGGCACGATCGCATTCTTTAGCGAATTTCTTAATCCATCATAAGTCTAACGCACGAATAAGGCCGGAAAACAGGCACTCAAAACGGCCTCCTCGCTCATTGTTGTTAACGGCCACCGGCATTTTATGCGCGTGCGGAAGCTGCATTTGGCAGCTCTCTACGGTCGGCCAAATCGGGTGCAAGATGAAAACGAGACGGCATTTTCTGGTGGGCGCTGGCACGTCGGCTTTGGCCGCGCCATCCGCCGTGGCGGCCCTGGGCCGTGGACGGAGCCGCAGCGCAAGAGTGCTTTTCGCCCTGAAGCTCGTGAATGAAGGCAAGACCGCGCTTGACGCCGGCTCGGTGACACAGCTTATCGGCTGTCCGTTTCGCAAAGGCGATCTCGTTGCCGGCGATTGGCCCCAGTTTCAGTTGGCGGACGGAACACCGGTCCCCTGCACCTTGCTCAGTGCACAGGCGACGACATGGAGCGACGGCTCGCTCAAATTCGTATCCGCCATGCTGCAGATCCCGGTCGGGGTTGGACGGAAAAAGATGCTGTCCGTCAACGTGCTCTCCGGCGGGTGGCTGCCCACGCCGTCGCCGCGAAGTCTTGCCGATTTCACGCAGGGAATCTCCCCACAGGTCCAGGTGGACGGCCTGGACAATCTTTCGGGCACGTGGGTCATGGACCTCGGCGAAGGCATATCCAAGGAAACCAAGATCACGCAGTACGGAAACGGCGCTGCTGGTGGCGTCTGGCGTGTGCGCGCCAATGCCTATCAGGGGCGCAAGCGGCACAAGCATCTTCTATGCGATTTCTATGTCGCATCGCTCGCAAACCCGGATGGTTCGCTGAAAGGTTTGCGCATTCTCGGCAAGGTCAAGCTGCCCTATTACGACGCCACTTCGACGCTGAACTGGATGTCGTTCCAGCGCTTCCAGCTTTGCCGCGACGGGAACGGCACGCTGATCCGCAACTGCTTCGCGGGCAACTTTGGCGAAGCGCGCAGCTATGCGTTCTCATGGGCGTCCGGCGCCACCTTCAACGCCAACCACGGCTACAGCCCCTACGAATATGGGTATTGCACGCGCCTGTCCTCGACCGGGCGGCTGCCGGCAGGCCTCGCGCCGGATACGAGCTATTACACGGGACGGGTCACATCGACGACCATCAGCTTCGGCTCCAATGCCGCCGATCCAAGCGGTTACGCGGTCTCCGCTCAGGATGGCGGCTCAGGAACGCATACCGCCACGCCTTATCCCTATCTGGCCTATTTCGGCGCGCTGTTTACGGCAGGGCCGTCCGGCATGTGGGATTTCGTGCAAGGCGCGGGAACGGATGCGAGCGATACCTCGCTCCGCTGCAGGATCGATCAGAAATATTGGCTCTCCACGAAGTTGATCCCGTCTTACGATCTCTCGATCCGCGCAACGAGCAATAGCTCCGCGAGCTACTGGCCGAATTGTTCAGGGCCGGTCACGCGCTATCTGGAACAGACCGGCGAGCGGCCTGACATCGGCATCCTGCCGTCGTGGTATGTGCGTCACTTCCTGACCCAGGCAGCCGTCGACGAACGCGTGGTGCGCGTGATCAGTCTCGTGGGCGGACATTTCTCCGTGGGGCTCGAGAGTTGTCACAACAAGACGATTCCTCCCGTCAACAACGGCCGGGCCAAGGGCGGCGGATACAAAGGCATGCCTGCGCCGAACTATCAGTTCCGCTGGCGTCCCGCGAGTACGCCGGGGCAGGGCTTTCCCTATGGCGACACGACAGATCAGCATGTGCAGATCGCCGGTTTCAACCAGCAGATCTCAAACCACATGCCGCAACTCAACTACTACCCATATCTGTTCACCGGAGAGCCGTGGCATCTCGACATGCTGATCGAGCACGCCAACAGCGCGATCTATCAACGTTATACCCCGACAGGGCAGGCCGATATCAGCAACTCTCAGTATACGCTGGGCAGCGGCGAACGCAGCCTGAAGGTCGGCAATGCGCAGACGACCTATGGCGATGCCGTCGGTTCGGGTGAGCAGAGATCGAATGCGTGGGCGAGTGCGCTGGTGGCGTCCGCTGCCGGGATCTGTCCTGACCTCGACCCGAACTGCAGCTCATACAAGGATTATCTGGGCGACCTGAATGCCAGCACATGGATGGCAGCCTTCAACATTTACAAAGCACTTCCGTCCTATGCGAAGGCCAACGGGCTTTGGCACGTGCCCGACGGCGGCTGGCCCTATATCGATCATTGGCAGATGGCGTACTTAGGCGCCGCCGTTGCGCTTGCCGTCAGTGTGACGGAGGACAAGCACGCGCTCATCGCGCTCGAGGGTCTCGTCAAATGGTTCGACCACGTGGTGGCGGAGTTCGGCGGCTGGAACGCCGGCGCCTATATGACGCTGGTCAAACAGGGCGGCGGGTCTACGTCTCCTCTCGTTTCCAGTGACAATGGTGTGGCGTTCTATGGACCTACTATCCAGTGGCAATCCGGCGGCCGCTTCTTGTTCCTGCCGTTCTCGAACTACGTTCCTTCCAACGGCGACAGGGTCATCTTTGGAGACTCCGTGTCGGGCATGGGGCAAACCGCGCCCGCCGGCTTCTCGAAATACACCCCGTACTACTTTGTCAATCTCAGCGGTACGCAGTTCGACCTCGCGGCGTCGCCCGGCGGATCGGCCATCCCGGTGACGGACTCCTACAACGGCAGCAACGGGTTCTTCTTCGTTGCGACCAAGCCACCTTCGACTGGTAGCATTTCCGGCATCGGCTCTCCGACAAGCTACAACACCGAGGTGGTGGGCATGTTGAATTATGCGATCGCCGTTGGCGCGCCGGTTCTGAGCAAAACCATTTCGGACCTTACCGGGCGCAATCAGGCCGCAGGGCTCAATCTGACGACAGACCCAAAATGGGGAATGAAGAGCAAGTTTGGATAGTCACGATGCGGCAATCGCTTGCCGCTCCGCACACGACGAATTCTGTGCCTTGTAATGGGTTTCCTTGAGGAACCCGTCGAACATCACCAGCGACCATAGCGCCTTGCTATGGTCGCGCTCTCCCGCGTCGTGGGACGTCTGAAGGCCCTTTAGAACGTCTAGGTCGAACAGGCCGCACTCGGCCATTTCCGGACTGAGGATGGCATCGCGCGCGATTTGCGCGCCACGGCCGCGGAAGAAGTCGCGCAACGGCGTCGCGAATCCGGTTTTGCGCCGGTAGAGGTTTTCGTGCGGAACCCGCGGCTCGAGCGCCTTTTTCAGAATGTATTTCCCTTCGGTCCCGCGCAGCTTCAGGTCACGCGGCAGGCTTGCCGCCCAGCCGACGAATTCATGGTCCAGCATTGGCACGCGCACTTCCAGCGAGACGGCCATCGCGGCGCGGTCGACCTTGGTGAGGATGTCGCCGGGCAGGTAGGTCAGGCAGTCCACGAATTGGGCCTGTGCGACGGCGTCGTCCGTATCGGCTTCGCGCATCGTGTCTGCAATCAGATCTACCGGATGATGTTCGCCCAGTTCCTTGCGCATTGCGGGCGAATAGAGGCGGCTGCGAAGATCGTCCTGGATCTTGCAGACCGTGCGGAAATAGCCGCCGGCCGAGTTAAGCGCGAGCTCCTGCAACGTATACTTCGCGCGCAGCCAGCGTGGCGCCCAATCGAGTTTGGGATAGAGGCCGCCTAGAAGGCCGAACGCACCGGACCGAAATCCATCCGGGAGGCGGCGGCGCCATTTCTCGGCGGCGGCATGCCAGTAGTACCGCCGGTAGCCCGCGAACATTTCGTCGCCGGCATCGCCTGACAGTGCAACCGTCACGCGCGAGCGCGCAAGCTTGCAGACATGATAGGTGGGCACCGAGGAATCGTCGGCAAACGGTTCGTCGAAGATCGCGGCCTGCCTGCGGTACTCGCCGAGCGGATTTGCATCCGCGACCAGCTCGTGATGATCGGTGCGATAGAGCTCCGCCACACGCCGCGCCGCTGCAAGCTCGTCGGTACCGCCTTCGCCGAATCCCAGGGCAAAGGTTTTGACCGTGCCGCCCTGCTGCGCCATGGACGCGACGATGCCACTGGAGTCGACGCCGCCCGAAAGGAATGCGCCAAGCGGAACTTCGGACATGAGGCGAATGCGGGTGCTTTCGTCGAGCTTGGCAAGCAGCATCTCCGCCGCCTCGCGCTCGTTCGACGGGCGTTCGGCAAAGCTCGGGCGCCAGTATCGGACCGGTGCCGGCAAAGGCTTTCCACGCTCGATTTCAAGCGTGTGCCCAGGCGGAAGTTTGTAAATGCCTTTGTAGATCGTTTGCGGGTCGGGCACGTAGCCGAACGCCAGATAGTTGTCGATCGCCGCGGGGTCGAGCGTGCGCTGGAACTGCGGATGGGTGAGCAGCGCCTTCAGTTCCGAGCCGAAAAGCAGGAAGCGCCCGCCGACGATGCCGTAGTACAGGGGCTTCTTGCCAAGCCGGTCGCGCGCGAGAAACAGCTTCTGCTGGCGGCGGTCGAAGATCGCGTAGGCGAACATTCCGCGAAAGCGGCGAACGCTCCCGCTCCCCCATTCCTCCCAGCCATGGACGACCGTTTCGGTGTCGCAATGGGTGCGGAAGCTGTGTCCGGCTGCGCGCAGTTCGGCAACGAGGTCCTGATAGTTGTAGATCTCGCCGTTATAGATCAGCGCAACGTTGTCATCTTCATTGAAGATCGGTTGCTGGCCGCCGGCCACGTCGATGATGGAGAGGCGGCGATGCGCGAAGCCGACGCCGGGTGCAAAGAAATACCCGTCGCCATCCGGGCCGCGGTGACGAATGGCATCGCCCATGCGCCGCACGAGTGCCTTGTCGATCTCGGTCGTGCCCGCCAGATCGAAGATGCCCGCGATGCCGCACACTCAGTTTTTCTCCTCGATGTTGGCAGCCTCTGCACGGTCTTCCGGTGCCTGCAGGTCGAGCTGCAACGAGACCAGCTCCTCGCGCATCAGCGCCGCCGGCCGTTCGCGTTCCTTGTCTCTGGGCGCCGGTGCTTCGCGTGCAAGGTCAGCCGACAATGCGGAGATTTTGGCATCGAGACCGGCGCGGGTTTCCTCCAAACGCGCCGAAAGCGTTTCCACGGTTTCCGCAAGCTGATTATTCTTGGGCGCAGGTGCGGGAACTTCGCGCGCACGGTCAGCCGAAAGGGCGGAGATCTTGGCATCGAGACCAGCGCGGGTTTCCTCCAGCCGCGCCGAAAGCGCGTCCACGGTTTCCGCAAGCTGACGGTTGCGGGCCTTGAGGCTGCGCAATCGCGAAAACAGCGAAACGATCGCAATTCCGGCGAGGCCGGTCAGGATGGCCAAAATGCCTGCAAAGATAGAGCGCGGGCTCTTATCGGCAAGAAAGGTGAATTGGTCCCAGGCCGCGCTCAGATAATCATTGGCAGAACTGATCATAATTGCCCCAAAAGTCCGTCAGCTCTGCAAAAAACGCCGGCGATCGCGTTCCAGACACAGCGCCGTCAATCGTCCGGTGATGTACACGCCGGTATCCACGCCAATGCGGTTGGGCCGCTGAACCGGCTCGGGATAGGGCGTGTGGCCGTGCACGATGATCTTGCCGTGCTTCTCATCCGACAGCAGGAACTCCTCGCGTATCCACATGAGGTCGTGATCGGTTTGCCGCGCGAGCGCAACGCCGGGCCGCACACCGGCGTGCACGAAGTGGTAATCGCCGATCGTGACCGAGGGAACAAGGCTTGCGAAGAATTGCCGGTGGCGGACGGGCAGGGCGGCGGCGAAACGATTTCGCGCCTCTCTCATTTCAGACGTTTTGGACGGAGCTGGCGGTGGCACTCCGTAGCTTAACAATGTTTCATCGGCACCGAAGCGCTGCCACACAGGATAGTCGAACGGATCGTCGAGAAAATCGAGCAGCGCCTGTTCGTGATTGCCGCGAATGAAATGCGCGGTGACGGTCTCGGGCAATCCGAGAAGCAAATCGATAACGCCACGCGAGTCCGGACCGCGGTCGACATAATCGCCGACAAATACGATGTCCGTCTTGCCCTTCCACGCCTCTGCTTCCGACAGAATTTTGCCCAGCACGCGGCGCAGCTTCTCGCTGTGGCCGTGAATGTCGCCGACGGCATAGACCCGCCTGCCAGCCGGAACCGAGGGCTGCTTTTCGCGCTTACCGAAATTCCAGAAACGCTTTTTGGGAGGCTGCGCGTCGGCGTGCGCGGCCGGCTCCGTTTTGGGTTCCGAGCCCAATTCCGGCGTCCATTCGCGAGCGGTGTGCAGATCCCTCATCGGCCGGGTTTAGCATGGCCCCGGAGGACGCGCCTATCCCTGCAGAGCGGAGACGGACCGGTAATTTAAGCCATGCGTTAACGGGCGCGGAGCCCGAGCCCCGCACCCGAATTCGCAAGTGCTGAATCTTACCGCGTCAGAAGTGCCAGAGTCTGGTCGTTCGGTCCGACGCCCATGAATGCGAGCTGCAGGCATACCTGAAACTGGTCCGGCGTCGTGGTGTTGTTGATGCAGTTCGAAAACAGCGGCCAACGCGCATCCGCACGCAGCGGATCGGCGGACGCCTTCACATCGCTCGCCGGCACGGTGGTTGTCACAGCAGCGACCCGCGTGTTTGCGGCCATCGTGGTGCCAGTGACGGCTTCGTCTGCGAAAGTGCTTGTCGAACCTGCGATCAACATGCAGGCCGTTACCATTCCCAATGTGCGACCCATGTTGGTCTCCCTTTTTAAGGTTCACGGTTGCAGGTTTGCACAAGGGATATTTGGAAACGGTTAAAGCCGGAACCAAGCGGGAGACCGAAATGGGTTTTTCACTTCTCGTTAGGAGTTGTGCTCTTGTTTGCAGCAGATTGCGACGAAGACTGGATCTGACTTTCCAGGCCACGCATCGCCAGAAGACCGGTTGTATTCTCGTCCGGCGATTTCCTGTCGTTGCGAATGAACCAGCGGATGACGACGAAGATCGCCACGATGGAAAGCGCGTAATAGATTCCGCTCATCGTTTAGTTCTTTCGCGGCACGATGGCCCAGTCGGGGTAGCTGGAAAAATCCGGTTTGGTTGGCCGCGACTGAAACAACCGCCACGCCGCGTCCGCACCGGGCACATCGCCATCGACCGCCGCCGCCAACGCGGGCTGCATATAGGCCGTATAACCGTCGGCCGAGGTGGGTTCAGCCACCATATCTCCGGCCTTGGGAAGTCCTAATGCTGCCGACAGTTCGGAGCTTCCGCATTTCAGTGTGCGATCCGGCGGCTGACGCTTGATCTGGGTTGGAAGACTCGCGTCGTAGACCTGAGAAAAATTTGCATAGAGGGACGCCTTCGCGCTCGGCCGCACGCGGAGGGTATAGGCGGCGGCAAGCGCCGGGCAGAATCCGGGCGCCGTCATACGGCCGACCGCAAACTTGCCTTTCCACCGTAGCAACCCCGATGCGTCGACGTCGCCCAGCCCCTGAATGTAGCCGATGCTCCAGGTGAAAAAATCATCCTGCCAGGGCGCCATCGCCGTACCGCCATCGTAAGGCGCATCTTGCGGGATGACATGCAATGCGTTCGCCGATGGGCTTTTCGCGTAGGTGTTGTCGTACCAGGCGATATTGGCCTTGAGCTGCTTCAGAAACGTCTTTTTCAGCGGATTGTTGTCGGGCGTGATGTAGGCCGCCTGGGCCAGTGTTCTCAGCGACCAGGCCTGTGCACGGACCTGATCGAACTTGACGAGGCCATCGCCAAAATTGCGATAGATGGGGTCGGTGCTCGACAGATTCCATTCCGCCCAGAACTGCAATTCCTCCAGATAAAATCGATCGCCCGTGATCAGATAAGGCAGGAAATCGAGCGCCGGTTCGTGGGCTGCGTCCGGCGTGAGAGGATCGCTGTAACCGCCCGTATCGGGCAGGGGCAGTTGATCGGGCCCTCTCCCGACAAGGTTCGAATGGGTGCTGAACTTCGGATAGGCGTCGAGCGTAACGGGTTGGTGGTTTTTGGTATTGCGATAGTGCGCGGAGAAACTCGCTCCGAGATCCGCCGTTGCCAGCGTCACCTCATAGGCGCGAGGGTCCATCGTCAGCAGATAGAGCGCTTGCCAGTGCGGCAGGGGAGCGATGTCCCACCGGCCCCCGGTTTCCGGCATGTACTTCTCGATGATCCCGGACCCCATCGGACTGCGCGGCGCAGCTTCGAATCTGTCGGCCAATTCCCTGAGCGCGCTGCCGGCCACGTCGATGGAAAGGTCGTAATTTGGGACCGCGCGTGCCCTTTCGAGATAGGGAAGGTTCTGCCGGACGTAGGTCGCAACCGTCTCATCCCACCAGAATCCGAAGCGCCAGCGTGTGTGGCTTGGCTGTTTGATGCCCGCACCCGATGCATAGACCGCCCTGCCGTTCGCCTGGATCTGGGCGTCATAAAACATGGTCCGCGGACCCGGCACATAGGCCCAATCGTTTTCAACATTGACCTCGACGCGCAACGGTTGTCCGCGTCCATAGCTGCGGATACCGAACTGTGCGTGGAGATGCGGATCGGCTGCGCCATTCCTGTCGCGGAAGGGTCCGCTCACCCACCATTCGCTCACCAGCGGTCCCGACAGCCAGGTTTCCGGCTTGCCGGCGGCAAGGAGTTTTCTGGCCGAGACCACGAGGACCTTGTCTTTCAGCTTCAAGGTCACGGTGGTGTCGAAATCGGAAGGTAGTGCTGCCGTTGTGACGGCTGGCGCCGGCGCCGGGGCGGCACTCGCGCGCCGCAGAACGACGGTTGTGCGCCCCCCAATCTTCAGATGTGGGATCGACAGCGTGATGATGCCGTGACGCAGCGATCCATCGGGATGGGTTGCCTTGGCATCCAGTTGAAGCGGGACCGGCTCGCCATCGGCCTGCGCGCTGAGCGATGCGCCTTTCGGCAGGTCGCCGCGCACGAACACGGATCCGAAGGTCGCCGGGATGTTGCGGTCGTCCTTGCCATGGTTTTCAACGATAAAGGAGACAATATCCTGTGCGGACGCCGCGGTCGCGAACAACAGGAAAGCCGTGAGACCGATCGTTTCGCGCAAGAGCTGCGTTCTCGAAATTCCCGTCATGCTCTTCCCGTGTGAAGCGATGCTCCCGCTGCCGGAATCGCCGCCGGTCGCGGCAGTGCTGCGCGCAGTGGCTGCCGCGTTTGCGCCTTGACGAGTTCACCAAGCGGGACGAGCAGCGCAACGCAGAGGATAAAGACGTCGTAGTAGGCCATGCTGAGCGCGGCCCCGCCCACACAAAACGCTATGAGAGATGTCTGAATCATCAAGGCAAGTTGGCTGGCCCAGAGAAGTTCATCATGTCCGCGCGTGGCTCTGGCAATCCGGCTCGATGTCAAGAAGGCCCCCACGATGATCGCCAGATAGATCAGAAGACCGGGATAGCCGTGCTCACCCAGAACCTGGAAATAGATGCTGTGGGCGGCGTGTGCATCTTCGGTCGGGAAATAGGAATGGAAGATTCCGCCAAGTTGCGGGCCGTAGAAGCCGGCGCCAAACGGAAAGTGGTCGTTTGCGTAGTTGGTGGCCACTTCCCAGGCGACGACGCGGCCGTGAAACGACGCGTCGTCCTGCGCCGTTTGGATCGTATTGATGCGGTCCCAGAATGTATCCGGCATGAATGTAAAGGCAGAAAACGTGAACACGCCGGCGAGCACCAGATAGACAATCTTATTCCGGCTTCTGAGCCACCAGAAGATCGCGAGCGCGCCGAGTGCGATGATTGCGCCGCGCGAATAGCTCCCGACGACGGAGACAAGCGTCAACGCCATGCCGCCTGCGAGCGCCCACCGCACGTACCGGTTCACACTTTGCAGGCGAAGATAGTTTGCGAGCGGCAAACACATGAGCAGGGCAAGGGCCAACTGGTTGTTGTCTTCGATAATCGAATGGCCCGGTCCCAGAACGTGATAGTTCCCGCCGGTCATCACCGTGAAGATACCGCCCTTCATGCCGTAATAGAAAAGAGATATCACGATCGCCCAAATCAGCGCGTGAATACGCACGCGGTTCGTGGCCATGGCCGCCGCCACTAGGCCCAGCGCGAAAATCTTCCAGGTCCGGCTCCAGAATGGCCACGACCAGTCCGGCGAATAGGCGAAGAAGGAGTTGAACGTCATCCACACCAGAAAGATGAGCATCATCCAGAGAAGAAAATGCGAAGGCGGCACTTTGCGGTCTTTGGAGAGCAGCCACGCTCCGACGGTTACCATGGCGATGATGAGATTGAGCGGAAGCGCGTTGCTGAAGCCAAACGCTTCCTGATGCGGATTCTGGATCGTGAACCAGGTCCAAAGGATTACGCCCGCGAACGGATAAGCGAGCGCAAATCCAAGGGCGGTGGCGATCGCAAATACAAGAGCAAAGTCGCGCACGATGCCTCTCAGCCCGGCCTGCGGATGTCGCGCAGGAAAAGCCAGGTGGCCAGTCTGGACGGGTCCAGCTTGCCGTTGGCGTCTGCGACATCCTGGAGATCGACTGGAATTCGGCCGAGCAAATCTCCGCCAAGCCATCCGTCATTGCAGGCGTTCAGCACGGGGTCGCTCGTGAACATCAGAGGATATCCGAGCGCGCGCGCCGTCTCGACGACCGGCGCACTATAACGGCCGTGCGGGAAGGACATCGCCGGGGTATTTTTGGAGCGCGTCCATGCCATGGTGAGGTCTCGAGCGCGACGCAGGTCGCTTTCCGCAGCGCTAGCAGACAAGGACGATATCGGCAGGTGCGACGCGCCATGTGCGCCGATATCGGCACCATTGCTCGCTAGGGTCGCGAGATCGGCTGGCGCCAGCATCATCGGCTCTGCGGATCTCCCGCGCAACATAGTCCGGTAAGGTGCGAGAAGATCGTCGCGCGCATTCGCGGGCAAATTGGCAAAGTGCGTCAGGAGGGCATGCGACACGTCGATCCCGTCGAACGCAGACGCACCTCCAGCAAGCCGCCACAATTGTTCTTCGGTCGCAGCACCGGCGCGCAGCGACCACAGGAGGACTTCCTGCCACCAGCATTCGGGGTCCGACAGGGCATCCGTCGAGACGAATATGGTCCAGGGGACATCTCCAAGCGTTGGGGCCGCATAGCGCAGATTGTCCCACCAGCCGTCGTCGAAGGTGATCAGCATCGCGTTGTTCGGCAGCGGGGCCGACCCGTTGCGCGCGTTCAGAACGTCATCCAGGCGAACGATTGCATAGTGCTTTCGCAAAAACGTCACGCAATCCGCCAGAAATTGCGGCGTCACCGTATAAAGGGGGTCTGCACCGCTGGCCGTCAGCTCAGGCTCCGGCATGACGCGATGGAACATCGCGACGGTCAGCGTCTTGGCGTTGCGCCGGGCGTGATAAGCCGCCAACGCGCCGCTCCGGTATGCGAGCTTTTTAAGCCCGGGGCGCAAACCTACCATGGCTTGCCAATCCTGAGCCGCTGCTTGAGCCACACGGCCGGAGGCGATGCCGATGCCATGTAATAAAGACTGCCCGCCGGCTGATAGCCGAGCACAATCGAGCGTCCGATCAGACGCAAGCCATTTTTGTAATCGCCGTGCGCATAGGCGACGCGCCCGACGAGCCCCAAACGCTTTCCCAAGATCCATCGCGCTTCGCTCGAGCTTAGCCGTCCGCGCGCCGCCGCAACGTGGCGCTGGATCATTGGAAGCGTATAGGTCATGGGGTCGGATTTTTTCTCGGCGGAAAGGCTGTTGTGACGAGCGTGCACGCGCACGAGACTCCGCCGCACATAGCCAAGGTCACCGGCAAGGGAAAGCCGGATCCAGAGATCCTGGTCTTCGCCGATCTTCAGCCTCTCGTCAAAACCGCCTGCGGCGAGAATCCGGTCGCGCCAGGCGAGAACCGCGGGCGTCGTGATGAAATTGAAGGCGAGAAGCGCCTTCCACGCTTCCGAGCCGGTCCTAATTGGATGACAACGATAGATGTCACCCAGATCGACACCTTCCGGCGAAATGAGGTTGGAGCCGCACGCAACAAACGCGATGTTGGGCGATGAGATCAGTACCGCCACCTGCATCTCGAGTTTTGGATTGAGCCATTCGTCATCCGAATCCAGAAAGGCGATCGCCTCACTCGTGGCCGCTGCGATGCCGGCATTTCTCGCGCCGGAGGCTCCGCGGCGCTCGGACAGGGCAATAAGTTTGACCCCCTTCGCGGCATATTCCTCGACGATGGATCGCGTGTTGTCCGAGCTGCAATCGTCAACGACAATGATTTCTGCCGCCGGATAGGTCTGGATCAGCACGGAATCGAGTGCGCGCGCGATCGTTTCCCCTGCGTTGAACGCAGGGATGACGACGCTCACTCTTACCGGACACTCCATCTCAGGGACGCCCAACCAACCGTCCTTGTCTCGACCGCCAGCCTCATACCACATGCGCCGCGGGCCAAGTCCAGATCGCCGGCCGCCACCGCGCCCGATCCCGTGGAAAATTAAGGGAAATGGTATATATCGCTGCGCCTTATCGAGAATGTGCCTAGATTAACGGCGTTCTCGCGTCCACAAGATCGGCCATGTCTTCATCTTCCTTAAGCAGGACTTCCGCAGTGAGCCGGATCATGGCTGAGAAATGGCATCCCGGGCCGGGTCCGCACGCCATGCTGCCGGCCTCGCCGGATTCGATTGTAGCGTTCGAGTCCGCTTTCCGCCCAAGGGTGCTGGTCATTGTCGACGTCGAAGAAGAGTTCGACTGGAACAAGCCCTTCTCGCAGCGAAACACCGCCGTCACCACGATCGCAGCACAACGCCCTGCAGAACAGATTTTCCGGGATTTTGGAATTGTGCCGACCTATGTCGTCGACTATCCCGTCGCGGCGCAACCTTCGGGTTACGCGTTGTTGCGCCAGCAGCTCGAGGCCGGACAGTGCGAGATCGGTGCCCAGTTGCATCCTTGGGTAACGCCGCCGCACGAAGAACCGGTTTCCGAACGAAACTCGTACGCGAACAACCTTTCTGCCAGCCTGGAGCGTCGCAAAGTCCAGGTGCTCACCGAGACGATCGAACGAAATTTCGGCCGCCGGCCGCTGGTCTATCGTGCGGGGCGGTATGGCGCCGGTGCGGTAACGCTCGGGATATTGGAAGAGTTCGGCTATCAGATCGATTGCAGCGTACTGCCGGGCAAGCGCCTCCATCCTTCGGCGCCCGACTATTCCGGCGGTACATCCAGACCTTACTGGTTGAACTCCCCGCGATCGATTCTGGAAATCCCCGTCACCATCGGCACCGTGGGTCTGGCTGGACGATCCGGCGAGAATGTGTACCGCAAACTGTCCTCCACTCTTGGATTGAGCATAAGAATGCCTGCCATTGCAGCGCGCCTTGGCATCGTCGAACGTATTCGTCTGACGCCGGAAGGCAGCACACTGGAGGAATGCAAGCGGCTGACGCGCGCGATGCTGAGCGAGGGCCAGCGGGTTTTTGTGGTCAGCTACCACAGTCCTTCGTTGGAACCAGGCAATACGCCCTATGTACGCAGCCAGGAAGATCTGAAGACATTCCTCGGCTGGCTCAGCGGATATTTCGAATTCTTCATGGGTGAGGTTGGTGGAGAGCCGTCAACCGCCACCGAAATCAGAGCGGGCGCGCTGCAACGAGCGGCTCGCGCCTGACGCCATGCGCATCACCGCCAAGGCGATCGACGGACTGTCAAGCGGCGAGATCGAACGCTGGAACGCGCTGCTTGTGGCGATGCCGCAGGTTCGCAGCGCCTTCCTTAGCTATGATTTCTGCAAAGCCGTCCACAATGTGCGCGGCGGCGTCCGCGTCATTCATCTCGAAGGCCCCGAAGGCGAGGAAGGATTTCTTCCTGTTCAGCTCAGGAAGGGGCGTTTCCTCCTCGGACATGCGGAAAAAGTTGCAGGAACGATGTCGGATTTTTTCGGCGTCGTCGGGAATTTGCGCGAAGCTGTCGATCCGGATGCCTTGATGCGCGGCGGTGGATTGTCATCGCTGCGGTTCGACCACGGCGTGAAGGAGCTGCTTCCCTTTTCCTTCGGAGATGTCGAAGAGAGCCGCGGCGCGCGCGTGCTCGTGGACGATTTCGAGCGGTTCAAAAAGGGGCTCGCGGCATCCAACAAGAAGTTCGTGCAGTCCGTGCTGTCTCGCGAGCGCCGGCTGGCGAGTGAACTCGGAGAGATCAGGTTTCGCTGGCAGGCAGAGGATCCAGCGACCGCGCTGGAACAACTCATCGCGGCGAAGCGCAACCAGTACCGGCGCACCGGCGTCCCCGACGCTTTTGCAACGCCATGGCATCGCGATTTGCTGAAAACGCTTCTCGAAGTCTCATCGCCGCAATGCAGCGCGATCGTTTCGACGCTTGAGGCTGGCGGTCATTGGATCGGCTCGAAATTCAGCCTCATTTGCGCCGACACGCTGCACAGCTGGTTCTCGGTGTACGATCCGCAGCATCGCCGCCATGGTCCGGGCCATCTCGTCTGGTTCAAGGCCCTCGAGGAAGGTTGCCGGCGCGGCATTCGTGTTTTCGATTTCGGAGAAGGCGAGGCCGATTACAAATCGCAATATGGGGGAGAGGGCTACACGGTCTTCAAGGGCGCGATCCGCCGGAATACGCTTCGCGGCCATTCCGAGCGGGTGCTGCAATCCATCGGGTGGCGGGTCGCGGCCCTGAAGCGCCGGGACGCAAAACGCATGGCCGCCGGCGCTTCCGGGCCTGGCGATGAATAGCCCGGGTCACGACAATCTTCGGGGGCTGGCGCTGCCGCAATACGCCGGCCATATCGCGATGGGAGGCTTTTTCAATTTCGGCAATGCCGGTGTCGACTTCTTCTTTATACCTCTGCTCCGATTGGCGAGGACGCGTGCTGTGCTCAACCCGATGGCGCTTTCTTGACAAGCAGGCTGCCATTATTTCCTGTTTCGGGAACGGCGAGATTGCTCCTCGCAAATCCCCCAGATGTATTGGAGGTTTCGTGACGTCCTGGAAGACCCGCGCGGCGATGGGGACGCTCAAGTCGATCCTGCCTTTCAAACCGCAGCTACGGCAGCTCAAGCGCAACATATTTCCCTACGAAACCAATCCCAAGAACGACCCGGGCCTGCTGGACCAATCGCTGCGCCAGGTGGGAGCGCTCGCGGGCCTCGGCATCAGCGTGAAGGGCAAGACCATCGTTGAATTGGGAACTGGATGGCTGCCGATACTGCCGCTTATCTATCGCATGGCCGGGGCAGCGCGCGTGATCACTGTCGATCAAGAGCGTCTGATCGACCAGCATACCTTTGCCAACGCAATCAGGAGCATTCACCAGGGGTTCGACCGCGAGATCAAGAACACCGGCGTGGACCCGGGCCTTTTCGACCGGACCTGCCTGCCCGCCGCAACCGGCGATCTGCGGTCCTTGTGCGAACAGGCGCATATCGAGCTGAAATCGCCGTTCGACTTTAACGATATGCCCACGGATTCGTGCGACATCGTCACGTCAAGAACCGTGCTGGAGCATATTTCGGAAAACGGCCTTCAGCGGATATTCCGCAGCACAAAACGAATCCTGAGGACGGACGGCGTGATGTGCCACACCATCGATATGTCCGATCATGGCGAGCATTTGGACAAATCGATTTCCAGGGTCAATTTTCTGAAATACGAGCCATGGGTTTGGCGGTTGGCGTGCGCGGATCCGCAACTCTATCAAAATCGGCTGCGACGCTTCGAATATGAAAACATGCTTCATGAACTGGGCTTCGATATCCTGCTGATGACCGGAATGCCCGACGCAGGTGCACTTAAAGCGCTCGCTGAAATGTCCCTCTGCGGGCGATACAAAGGCGTGCGTTTGGAAGACTTGGCGATTCTGGACGCAACCATCATCGCGAAAGTGCATTAACCCGTTTCCATTGCATCGGCTGCGCGTCGTGCGGAGCCGGTATAGCTTGACAAACCGGCATGCCTCCGCCTGAAAGGCAGCCGTTCGGCTTTCGCGTGAAATCTGGGTCTACCGATCGGCAATGCTTGGCATGGAACAGCGGGCGCCTAGGGGCGACGACGGCCAGATGCTGCGGGGCTCCGTCTGGATGATTGGCTTGCGCTGGTCGATCCGGCTCACCGGGCTCGTCAGCACCATCATTCTTGCGCGGCTTCTGGTGCCTGCCGATTTCGGCATCGTGGCGATGGCGATGGTCGTGGTCGGGATGCTGGAAATCCTCAATCAGACCGGCCAGAAACTCGCGATTATCCGTCATGCGGAACCCACGCGAGCCCATTACGACACCGCTTGGACGATTTCGGTCATTGTCGGCCTTCTGATCGGCACCGTCATCGTGATCCTGGCGCCGTTCACCAGCTTTTACTTTCACGAACCGCGGATGGTGCCGGTCATGCAGTGCCTGGCACTGCGTGCGGTGATCGGCGGCTTCGAAAATATCGGCACCGTCGATTTCCGCCGTGACCTGCACTTCGACCGCTTCTTCCGCTACAATATGTACGCCAAGATCGTCTCGTTCTGCGTCACGATCGTTCTGGCCATCCTGTGGCGGAATTATTGGGCGCTCGTCGCCGGCATCATCAGTTCGCAGCTTGCGTTGAACATTGCCAGCTACGTGATGCACCCATACCGGCCGCGCTTTTCGCTCGCGAAGATCGGCGAGATCGGTGCGTTTTCCGGATGGACCCTGTTTCGCACGATTGGGGTCTACCTCAACACCCAGATCGACCAAGTCGCCGTGGGCGGCATTTTTGGCGCCAGCGTCATGGGACGTTATTCGGTCGCGGCCGATATCGCGTCGAGCCCCCTGGAAGAGGTCAACGGTCCCATGGTGGCGGTGCTCTATCCGGTAATGTCGCGCGTACAGCACGATCGGGAGCGCTTGCGCGCACTCTATCTGAAGACGCTCTGCTGGTCCGCGATCATCTGTGCATCGGCGAGCGTCGGCGTCACACTGGTTGCACACGATATGGTGCGCTTCGTGCTCGGCGAAAAATGGTTGGTGGCCGAACCGCTCGTAGGCTGGCTCGCGCTGAGCGCAGGTCTCCTCGGCCTGAGTAGTGGCGCCTATACGATGTTTGACGCGCTGGGAAAGCCCCATCTTGGCGCGCGGATGCAGTGGGTGCGCCTCGTCATTCTGGTAGCCGCCATCGTTCCCGTGGCGATCATCGCGAAATATCCTCCGGAAATCGCCGCCACCCGCCTGGTGGTGACGGCCGTCTTCATGCCGACATTGTTCTTCGCCGTCGGCCGCGAGGTCGGCGTCTCCTGGCGCGATTATCTTCGGGCTTTGTGGCGGCCATTTGTAGCGGCGGCGGCGATGGCGGTCGTGATCTATCCCCTCAATCTGCTTTTGCCGCCGAGCGGGTTCCGTCTCGTGGCAGACATCCTTCTGGGCGCGCTTTCATTTGGTTTGGTGCAGCTGGCGCTCTGGTGGCTGAGCGGTTCGCCGGATTCTCCGGAGAAAGATCTCATCGCGCTCGTAGTGAGGCATCTGCAGAAGCGCCGACGCTGACCACACACACACCGGATCCGGCGATCGACAGGCGCTGCGGTCACGACCAACCGGTTGAGGGTTTCGAGCGGACGAAAGGCGCGCGAGACGGCGGAGAAGATTTGCTCTGGCGCGTATGAGCGGGATCTCGTCGCTTTCTATCTGCGTGGAAACACCGCAAGCGCGTGATTTTCCGTGACGCAAGTTTCTCTTGGCATCGTGCATGTTTCTTGGCAGCGTCCGCCGCGCAACATGCAGACGCCTTGGCGTGAGCGTTGCGGCTCGCCGGGGAAGGGCTTCTGCCATCAATTCGACGATGCGAGACCTTTTGGCGGGCCGCGTATCAGATCTGGAGCCTATGGGTGCGCCCGCATCGCGCGTTCCGCTGATCTATCTCTACGTTCCTATTTCGGTGGCGCGAGAGTATCGGCCTGTAACGCGATCGCCGCTCGGCTGTTTCAAAGCCAGCTTGTTGCGCTTGCGCGACCGGTTGGGCTGGACCCTGCTGCGGTCGCACGCGTTCGACTATCACGCGTGGCGAAAGACCGAATACACGAACCGCGGCGATATCGCGATCCGCCAGGCAATCCGGCAATTCCTCGAACGCAAGCTCGGTTATGCCGCGCAGTTCGTGGAGTTGGACTGGGGATGTCTGGATGACAATGCCGTTGCGCGAATAAACGCAGGGGCAGCCCTTTTTGTCATTTGCGGCGGCGGTTACGTGTCCGCCGATGCGGCGACAGGCATGTTAAGCGCGGTGATGAACGACGTGGCAGCGCTTGCCAAAATCCGATGTCCGGTCGTCGCGTTCGGGATCGGCTACAATTGCGTTTTAGAATGCCCGCGCAATGAGATGGCAAAGATTCTGCCGCCCGACACCGTCGAAAAACTGAAAGAACTTCTGGCCGCATGCGACTTCATTGCGAGCCGCGATAAGAAGCTCGCGCAGATACTGGCCGAATACGCGGATGCGCCAATTCCTGTCATCGGCGATCCCGCGCTTTTTCTGGATACGGCCGTTCAGAAGCTGCGGGCTGCAGAGCAAAGGGTCGCCGGCTCGATCAATGTCGGGCTGAATTTGGCGCTGCATGGGCCGATTTCCGCCGGCATCTTTCGCACGCATTTCGAGGTTTATGCCGATTTCCTGAAAATGGTTCAGCAGTCCCAGCCCGTGCGTTTCTGGTATTTCGTTCACTGCGAAACCGAACGGATCGCCGTCGCGCTGCTGCGCAAACGCGGTGTCCATGTGGAAGTGGTCGATGTTCCGCCGCGCGAACTGATCGCGGCCTATTCGCAGATGGATTTCGTGATCTGCCAGATGCTGCACGCCTCGATCCTGTCGGCCAATGCAGGCGTTCCGTCGATCAACATCGGGTACGATGTGAAAAATACGAGCTTCTACGACTTGATGGGCCAGCCCGAGCTGTGCGTCCCGCATGATGAGATTTCGGTAGACCGGTTGTGGAGCCTTTGGTGCGCGGCGTTCGTGCGCCGCGCCGAGCTCGCAAGCCAGCTCGGTCTGCGCAAAGCCGCATTGCTTGAAGATACCGGTCAGGCGGTCAACAGAATGACCGGACTGCTGGGACAGAAGACCTCGGCGGACCTGCACGCGTGAGCTGCATGCTCGCTAATTATCTCGTCACAACAGCGCCTTAAGAGATTTGCGAAAGCGCCGCATTGACCGTCGGAAACGTTTACATTCTTTTCCAAAAACTGACGTAAGCCTTTGAATTTATTGGATGGCATACTTGTTGCTCCACTCCCCGGGAGCACTGGTGCGCCTTGATCGGCGCATGCGGTGTTTTTTGGGTTCATCTTGACCGCACCACAGGGCTTGGTGGGTTTTCGGAGGGGATCAATGCATAGAGGGTTAGGGCTGGGCATCCTGGCGACAGTGAGCGCCTTGGCGTTTGGCACGGTGGCGCAAGCCGGCGTGATTTCGGGCGCGATCGACAACAACAAACTCGTCACGTTGACGAACAACACGCGGCCGGAAGCCAACGCGCTGAACGATCGCGGGCGCGTCGACGACAAGATGCGTTTTGGCGGACTTGAACTCATCCTGCGCCGGTCGGCAGACCAGGAAACCGCGTTCAGGAAGCTGATCGACGATATGCACGATCCGCGCTCGCCGAGCTTCCATCACTGGATCAGCAATGCTGAAGCCGGCAAGAAGTTCGGCCTCGGCGAAGGCGATATGGGCAAGATCACAGGCTGGCTGTCGTCCAACGGTTTCAAGGTCAAAGCCACTTCTCCGGATCACACCTTCATCTCGTTCTCCGGTAATGCGGGCCAGATCAGCAAGGCCTTCCACACCGAAATCCACCTCCTCAGCGTAAACGGCGTTTCGCACTTTGCGAACATGAGCAACCCGAAGATTCCGACTGCTCTGAAGTCGGCGGTTGCGGGCGTCATTCAGCTGCACGATTTCTATCCGCATCCGATGTACCAGAAGCGGGTTCGGGCCAAGGGCATAGTCTCAAATGGTACAGAGACTGCCGGTTGTTATCCGCTTAACCCAAGCAATACCGCCCAGTCGTTCACCAGCCGCTGCTTCATGGTGACGCCTGGCGATCTGGCAACCATCTACAACATGGCCCCGACCTTCGCGTCGGGTATTGCGGGCACCGGCCAGACGATCGTCGTGGTTGAAGACACCAACGTCTACAAGCCGGCCGACTGGAACATCTTCCGCAATGTCATGAAGCTGAACAGCTACACCCACGCCACCTTCACGCAGGTTCATCCGACCGGCGCGGCGACTTGCACAAACCCGGGTGTGAACGGTGATGACGGCGAGGCCATTCTCGATGCCGAGTACGCCAGCGCCTCGGCGCCGGACGCGAACATCGTTCTGGCGAGCTGCTCGGATATCGGCAATGCCGGTAATGGGTTCGGCGGTCTGTTTGCAATCCAGAACCTCCTCGCACAGGCGAACCCGCCCAAGATCATCAGCATGAGCTACGGCGAATGCGAAACCCTTGACGGTGCAGCCTCCAACGCGTCGTACAACAATGCGGCGCAGCTGGCGGCGAGCGAAGGCGTGTCGCTGTATGTCTCTTCGGGCGACGAAAGCGCGACGAGCTGTGACGCGAACGCGACCCGTGCGACGCGCGGCATCGGCGTGAGCGGCTTCCAGTCCAGCCCGTACAACATCTCAGTCGGTGGCACGGACTATTCCGACACGACTGACCGCACCAACTCCACGAAGTGGCAGACGTATTGGAACGACAGCGCGCTGGCCGCCAACGGCTACGCGTCTGCGAAGTCCTACATCCCGGAAGTGCCGTGGAACAACTCCTGCGCCAGCGAAATCATGGCGACGTTCTACACTGGGTCCAGCCTCACTTATGGAACGTCAGGTTTCTGCAACAACACGCTTGCCACGACCGGCAGCCGGTTCCTTACGACCGGTTCTGGTAGTGGTGGGCCGAGCGGTTGCGCGACAGGATCGACGGCGGTCGCCAATTCCGGTGTTGTCAGCGGAACCTGCGCAGGTTGGGCGAAGCCGACCTATCAGTCCGGCCACATCGGCGGTCTGGCTGGTCTGACGAGCGACGGCGTGCGTGACACGCCGGACGTGTCGCTGTTCGCTGCCAACGGCGTATGGGGTCACTTCTTCCCATTCTGTGACAGCGATCCGGCCGACGCGCCTGGTGCGCCGTACTCACTGTCGGGTTGCCAGACCAACAATCCCTTCAACTGGGCGGGCGCGGGCGGTACCTCCTTCTCGGCGCCGATCTGGGCCGGCATTCAGGCTCTGATCAACCAGAAGTCGGGCCAGAGCTGGGGCAACACCAACACGCAGTTCTATGCTCTCGGTGCGGCGGAGTACGGTGCGGCCGGTAACGCGTCGTGCAACTCCAATCTCGGCGCCGGTGAAGCCTCCAACTGCGTGTTCAACGACGTGACGTCGGGCGACTTCAACGTCAACTGCCGTGCGAAGACGGGCACGGCAGCCGGCTTGCACAACTGCTACCTGCCGAGCGGCACCAACGGCGTCGGCACCACCGACCTGACCAATTCCAGCTACGCGCCGATGTACAAGTCGGGGAACGGCTGGGACTTCACGACAGGTCTTGGAACGCCGAACGTCAACAATCTCGTCAATGCCTTCGCGGTCAACTAGGAGGGCGATGATGAGAACGAGCAATTCAAATAAGAGGGGATCTGTCATGAAGCGCACGATTGCAAGCATGGCCGTCATGGCAGCGTTTGCCGGTGTCTGTCTTGCGACGCCAGCGTCTGCCAACTTCATCACCAACGGCGGTTTCGAAACCAACGATGGTACCGGCGCGTGGACCGGTGCGACCTGGACCGTCACGCCGGTCACGACTGCCAATGGTAACAGCCAGGCGGTGGTGAACGCGCTGGACCAAATCATGGGCAGCCTCGGCGATCCCTACAACGCACAGGAGGGCGGCTACTTCGCCATGCTGGGCGATAACAAGGGAACGGGCGTCAAGCTGGCCGAGACGTTCAACGACACGGCCGGCGGGTTGCTGCTGACCTACTATGTCGCGAGCGACGGCTATTCTGGCAATAGCTTCTCGGCGCAGTGGAACGGCACCACGATCACGGGCAGCACCATCACCAATGTCACTGGCACGAACTATGTGATGTACCAGTTCTGGGTGCATGCCACGGGCCACGACACGCTGTCGTTCACGGCTCTGACCACGGACGGCTTCCTCCTCCTCGACAACGTGTCGCTTGAGGTTCCGGAGCCGGCGTCCATGGCGCTCCTGGGTACGGGTCTCCTTGCCGCGGCCGGCGCCTATCGCCGCCGCCGTAAGGCCAACCGCGCCTAATAAGAAATCTGGCCAGACCTTCTGGCCTCACTGTTCAGCAGCCGGCCCATCGCGAAAGCGGTGGGCCGGCTGGCTTTTGGCGTGGGTGGTGTGGCGAGCGTCAGCTTATTTTACAGGTTTCGGTTGCCCGTTATGTAAGCACCTGTAATTGCTCGAGTTACTGACTGGCCCTGTTTTTGCTAACCAAGCCCCACAGATAGTATCTCGTCGGCCCAATTATACTAAAGGAAGTTTCTATGATGCAGTCAGCGATCAAGCGCCTTCTGGCCATCGCCGCCTTCTCGCTGTTGGGAGCGGTTGCGGTTTCGGCCCCGGCACAGGCCAACGCTGCCTTCAACTTCAACCTGGTATTCGCCGATGGCGGCACCGCGGTCGGCCAGGCCTCGATCGCTCTGGCCAACCCGAACGACTTTGTCGTGACCTATAATGTCCTGACGAGTGGCGCGAACGGGTTTCTTTACAAGACCGGCCTGGGCTTGCCGTCGCCGCAGTTCGCGGACGGAAACCTGTACCTGACCTTCAATCGCACAGGATATCTGGGCTTTTTCCAGCTCGTGTTCACGGCGCCCGTCAACGGAAATGGGACCTATGTGCTGAACACCGCGGCGTCGTTTGAGTGCATCGGCGGGTTTCAAAGCGCCAATGTTACGGACAACACGTGCAGCCACGGCACCAAGCGCTTACTGAACGACGACGTCGTAGAGCAAGTTGTTGTCCCAGAACCGGCCTCGATCGCGCTGTTTGGGTCCGCGCTTCTGCTGTTCGCGTTCATGATCGGCCGCCGCCGCAAGAGCGCCAGCAAGATCTAAAACGCCGGCAGAATATTGGGATTTCAGGGGCCGGGGCCGTGGTTGGCTCCGGCCTTTGTGCGTCCAGAGCTGCTCAGAATGCGTGGCTGGCCAACACCGCGCCGCGGAAAAGCAGCCAATAGACCAGTGCCGATGTCGAAAGGATCGCAATCAGGCAGATAAGGAAAGGGAAGGGATCCGAGGACGGCCGTCTCCTCGACGCCTCAGCCGGTACGCGCAAACTTCTGGTCTGATTGCGCATGGAAACCGGAAATCCTTCCGCCCTAACTGTCCGTAACGATCTTGGCGCGTTCTGGTTGCGCATTCCTTAACATCGGGATCTCGGCGTAATCTTTATGAAGAGTCAGGAGAGTCGCTGTTTTTTGCAACTCCGGATATCGCACACCACTAAGTCATTGATATATCATGGTGTGTCGGCACCGAGATGACCCCTCGGAGCCGGTGCAGGCACCGAGTACCGTCCTGCGATGCCGTAATCGCCAACGTTAAGGTCGAGATTCCGGACCCCCCCGGACGCGCGCCCCAGCCGGCAGCGTCTTCAGCGGGCGCCTGATCCGCAAAGATATTGAGGCAGCGGCTGCATCGCGGACAGATAGCGTGTCGCTTCCAGGTCGTCGGCGGCCTGGCTGCCCGTGCTCTCCGCAGCCACGGCAACAAAGGCGGAAGCGCAGTTGCCGCTCGAGAAGTAATCGCGCAACTGCCGAAGCTTGACCGACCAGACGCTCGCTTCGGGCGAACCGCCGACAACGTAGAACGACCACACGGTCAATTTCCGGACGCTGCCGCTGATCGTCGTCACGGCGACAGGAAACCTGCGTCCGCCGATGTCGAAGGTTTCCAAACGGGTTGAATTGAGTTTCCAATCCTTCTCATCGGCGAGGCGGTTGTTGGATCGCACGAGATTGTTCGCCCGTCCGCGTTCTGGGTAGAGCGCGATGTAGCTGTAGACCTTGCTGTCTCCATTGGCGTGTGCGGCGGTAAAGGTCCGCGCCGGGTCTACGAGCACCGGCTTCCATCCGCTGTCATCCGCTGTTTGTTGCCAGGGCGGCGCAACGGCTGGCGGCATAGCGGGAAGGGCAGCCGCGGAGCTCTCGCCGAGGAGGAACCAGATCGCTGGGAAAATGGTCGCGGTGATAGCCGCGAGTGCGCCTGCTCCCAAAACGCTCCGGATCGACGGCGTGGGTCTGTTTGTCGCCAAATCCACGGCTTGTGTTGGCGCGTCGTCGTCGGCGAAAGGACGGCCCGCGAACACCAGCAGGACCAGGACCAGCGAAAAGAACACCCAGCCATAGATGAGATGATCGGCGACGGCGGCGGTAGGGCTGCCAAGCAATTGTGCGGCCCAGATGATGCCGAATACGCGCAGGCCGTTGGCGATGATCGGAACGACGATGCACAGGCCAATGAAGATGACGCGCTTGGGAATGCCGCGATAGATCTGCGCGGCATAGAACACGCCGAACGCGACGGTCGCGACCAGAAAGCGCAGACCGGCACAGGCTTCGGCCACGGCGAACGTCCCGGCCGGGATTTCGATCACGGCACCGTTGGAAAAGACCGGCACGCCGATGAGCTTGAGGGCGATGACCGCAAATTGCGCCGTGACTTGCTGGAGCGCCGGCACGAGCTCCGCACCGCTCGGCACCAGGAAAAAGAGATATAGAAACGGTGCTGCAAAGCGCCGGTAGCCCGGCCAACCCAATATCGCCATCAGCATGACCTGCAGGATCGCGACGACGACGAATTGCTGCGCCTCGAGGACGGATGCGATGGCTGTTATCAGCCAGAGAAACGACAGCGGCAGGATGAGCAGCGCGGCCCATGCCGCGGGCCGTTGCGGTAGAGCGCCCACGCCGTCGCGCCGTGTCCACATCATGTAGAGCGCGATGGGAAGGATCAGGAAGCCATGATTGAAGGTTGGTGATTCAATCCAGACCGCGACCGCGCCAGCTGCTTCCCGCCAGAAGATCGCTGCCAGCACGGCAAGGCAGGCGAGCAATACGCCCGCGTCGCGCAGCCATGTCCGTCCGTCAGTATCGTTCAGCGCAGCCCGGATGCGCGCGCCCTGTGATGAGAAATCCGTCATGCGAAACAGCCCCAACGACCCCGCATCAAGCACCCGAAGCGGGAAACAGAGTATCAAGACAATCGAGATTGCGCTGCCAGCCATAGCGCGTCTGCACGCACAAGCGAGCCCGCCGGCCCATATCCGGGTATTTTCCCGCGAGTGCTGTGCAGACCGCGCCGGCCAGGCTCCCGGCGTCGGCGCCAACAACGATCTCGGTCCCAGGCTCGGCGTCGATGCCTTCACGGGCCTCGGGCGTCGCGACAACGACCCGCCCCATGGCCATGGCCTCGAGCACCTTGTTCTGCACGCCACGCGCGATCTTGAGTGGCGCGACCACGCAATCGGCATGCGCCAGATACGGCCGGACGTCGGGCACCTGGCCGGTCACGCGTACGCCATCGCCCGCAAGAGCGCGAACGGCCGGTGTGGGGTGTGCGCCCACGATCCAGAACTCCGCAGCCGGGATGCGCTGGCGTATCGCCGGAAATATCTCGGTGGCGAACCACGTCACCGCCTCGATATTCGGCCGGTAGCTCATGGTGCCAGTGAAGACCACCGCTGCGGTACCTGCGGAAAACGGGGAGGAGAATTCGCGCGCTGGATTGAAATAGTCCGTATCGACGCCATTGCTCATGGACGCCACGCGGCTTGCCGCTTCCGGGACGCGCTTCAGGAACACGTCCGCCTCCGGAACCGAAACGAATAGCGAGCGATCATAAGAAAGCGCGGCACGCCGTTCGAGCGCCAGCAGCCTGCCGGCCTCGCGCGCATAAACCCAGCCGAGTGGCCAGCCGGAATTTTCGCCATAGACGCGCCACTTCTCGGAATCGACATCGACGATGTCCAGAACCTTGTTGATGCCGACGCCGAACAGATAAGGCGCCATCGCCGAGGAAAACACGAACGCGTCCGCGATCCGGTTGTCCTCAATCGTCTTGCGGACCCAGCGCGCCATATTCGGATCGTGGAAGCAGACTTCCGAGAAGCTCTTGGTACCTGCCAGGGCCCGCAGCGCGCGCATCTTCATGGTCAGCGGCGGCAGATACCTGGCGAAGACGCTGCCGCAGATTTCCGAGAGCGGGCCGACATATTTCTCGTCGGCCGGATCGTCGAAGAAGCATCCCAGGTGCACGCGAAAGCGCCGCGCGAGACGCTGAAGGATATGAAACGACCGGATCTTGTCGCCCTTGTCCGGCGGATAGGGAATCCGCTGCGACAGGAAAAGAAGATCGCCCGCCACCGCTTAGCCGATGGAGCGAACGATCATCGGACCGATGATCTTGGTCAAAAACAGTGGCATCTTCTGCCAGACGGAAACGAACAGCCGGAATTTCGGATTGAGCGGATTGTTCTCCGGAAGCTCCTGCCGCGCGACCGGGAAGAATTCGTAGGCGAGGGGCGTCGGCTCGAAACCCCAATAGCGTTTGAAATTGTAGGCTCCGGTGCCGATCTTGCTGCGGCCGAAATCGAATGTGCGGCAGCCGCGCAACGTCGCGCGCCGCATCACCTCCCAATACATGAAATCGTTGGCGGCGAGTTCGCGGGCCTTGGCCGTGCCACCTCCGTAATACGGCAGCACCTCATCACGGAAATAGAAATTCATCACGGACGCGACCGGCTCGTTCCCGCTCAGGATGGTGACGATATCGCACGCATCGCCGAACTGATCTTTCAGGGCCTGGAAATAGCGCTTCGGAAAAACCGGTGTCCCCAGATGATGGACGCTTTGCGCATAGACGTCGTGCAGCCGCCCGGCATCTGTGTCGCATTCGGATACGAGACCGGCCGCAATCCCTTTGCGAACCATCGCGCGTTGCTTGCGGGGAATGGCCTTCATGTTGACTTCGGGATCGGGGTCCAGCGCACGGCGAAAGCCTACGTAAAGGCCCTCGCGGCGAACCCAGCCGTCGCCACCGGTATCGGACGAGCGCAGCTCGACACAGTCCACGTTGAGGGTACGGCCGATCCGCACGGCCTCTTGCAATAAAGATCGACGCGCATCGTCGGTGCTGGCGACCACACCGCCTTCCACGCAGAACGCATTGGAGATCAGCGAATTGCCGAACAGGCGGCTGCGGACATGCGTCAGTGGCAGAACGCCTTCGATCGCGCCGCCCCGTGATGCCGTCAGGTAGTAGGTCTTGTGGCCAAACACGGTTTCGATGACCGTCCGCCAGCCCGAGAGATGGAAAAACGTTCCACCCGGCGCGCCCCGGACAAAATCGTCCCAGTGTCCGCTGTCCGCTGGATCAAGCCGCGCGATACTCAACTCGGGCATGGCCGGCCTTTATGGCGTCTCGCCGAGTTCGCGCGCGAATGCCTGGTCCATGCGTCCCCACCGGAACTCGCCAAGCAGCCGGGCAACGCGCGACTGCATGCGGCCGATATTGGTGTAGTGGCGGAAGCGGGACTTCGCGGAGGCCTGGATGCGCGGCTGCCCCGGATCGAATTCCCAGGGATGGCAGTAGAACACGAGCGCCGACGAACGCTGACGAAGCGCGCGATCGAAACACAGGCGCGAAATGCCGTAGGGCAGGAGCCGGAAATAACCGCCGCCGGAACAGGGAATGTTGCGGCTGCCGATCTTCATCGTGGACAGTGGGATTTCGACCAGCGACGAATCTCCGGGACGAAACGGCCCTGTCGGCGCGTCGGGAATCCCATAGAGATCGTGCGAAACCGGATAGAGGCTGGAGCTGTAGGTGTATCCCTCTTCGGCCAGAACGTCATAGGCCCACCAGTTGTCGCGCCGGATGGAGAAGGTCGGCGCGCGATAGCCTTTGACGCGCGCGCCGCAAACATCTTCGAGCAGATGTTTCGCCTGGCGGATATCCGCGCGGAAGACGTCTTGAGACTGCATATGGGCAAGCTCGTGCCCGTAGCCATGGCTCGCGACTTCGTGTCCGGCGTCGTGAATGCGGCGCACCACATGCGGAAAGCGTTCCGCCACCCAGCCCAGAATGAAAAACGTTGCCTGCACACCTTTCTCGGCGAGCATGCCGACAAGAAGCCCGGTATTGCGATCCACGCGCGCCGGCATGCTGTCCCACTTGTCGCGGGAGATCGACTGTTTGAAAGCTTCGACCTGGAAGTAGTCTTCGACGTCGATCGTGAAGGCGTTGATGCGGCCCGCGCGGTCCGCGGCGGATTGCGCGGTCGCAAGCCGTGTGGCCGGAGACGGCGTTTCTTCCTGCAGGCGATAAACCGCGCGATCCATCAGTGGTTATCGCCCAGGCTCGGCAGATAGCGCAGCGCAATCTCGAAAGCGCGGTTAATGGCACGGTCGTGACGATCGACGCGCTCTTCGAGGCGCGCGAGGCGCGAATCCTGGCCGCCTTCGTCGTTCGCCGCCTTGAGCGGCCTTCCGTCGGTTCGCAACGAAGATGCGGAGGAAAGAGCGACGCCGCTTCCTGCGGGCGAGCCGCCCAGTTCCATGAGCATTTCGGCCGCCACGCTGCTGACCATCTCTTCGGTGATCTGGTGCTTCTCCTCGAGAAAGCCCAGCAGCAGGAGCCGCGAGCAGAGCGTGTTGATGCGGCGCGGAATGCCGCTGGTCTGCTTGTGGATCTGCCGGAATGCGGCGTCCGAAAAGCTCGGATCGTTGACCCAGCCGACATGGCTCAGCCGGTGTTCGATGTACCGCTTGGTATCGGACTCGGTCAGCGCGCCGAGATGGTAGGACGCCGTCACCCGCTGGCGGAACTGTTCCAGTCCAGTGCTCGACAGAACGGAACGGAATTCCGGCTGTCCCAGCAATATCCCCTGGAACGGCGCGATGTGGCCAACGACGATGTTGGACAGCATCCGCAATTCTTCGACCGCCTCGGTCGTGAGGCTCTGCGCCTCGTCCACGATCAGCAGGACACGCTTTCCCTGATTGTGCATGTCCGAGAAATATTGCGTGACGCGGATCAAAACCGTCGCCTTGTCCATGCCTTCGCGAAACACGCCCAGTGCCGAGCCGATCATGCAGAGCATGTCGTAGCTGCCGAGCTGGGTCGTGACGATGCGCCCACACACATATTCGTTCGGATCGAGCGTCGCCAGCAGGTGCTCGACCAGCGTGGTCTTTCCAGCACCGACTTCGCCAGTGACCACGACAAATCCCTCACCCTGGGAAATGCCGTAGTTCAGGAACGCCATGGCCTTGCGATGCTGCTCGCTGCCGAAGAAGAACCGGCCGTCCGGCGTCAGCTGAAACGGCATGTCCGCCAGATTGTAGAACTCGAGATACATGACTGGTGGACTCAAAAATTCTTGTTGAGGCTGAGGGTCACGGCGTTCTGGATATAACCGCCCGTATACGGCCGCGCCGTGCGGTAGACGAAGTCGTATCGCAGTCCGGCACTGAGGGTGGGCGACAGGATGTAGTGCCCGCCGAAGGCGGCATTGTAGGTGTTGCCGCGATCGGTATCGATGTAGTTCACGCCGCCCTGAAGAAAGGCGAACAGGTCTTCGCTGAGGGTCGGCGCCCACGATACGTTCGCGCCGCGCGTGGTCGTTTCCGGCGGCGACCCGCCGGTGAGCGAAAACTGCTGCGCATTGTAGACGGTAAGGGCAACCGGGCTGTCGCCCAGGTTGGTGTAGAGGATACCGCGCAAAAGCTTGGTGCGGAAAATGTCGTTTTCGAGCGGTGTGAAATTCTCCACATCGTCGAGCGGAATGCCGAGCGGGACGCCGACCGTGTCGGTATCGCCGGCGCTGGCGAGCGCCGCATCGTTGAGCATCCCGAGGGTTGGGCTTTGGTTGAAGCTGATGCCGGAGACAGGGCCGGCCGGATTGAGCTGCGAGGCGTCGTTGTTGGCGATCAGCGACTGCTGCGCCGTACCGATGGAGTCGGTGTAGGCAAGGTAGACCGATGTGAAAGGCGTGAGCCGGTATTGCATCTCGCCTTCGATGTCGGTTTTCAGATCGTGATGACCCCACAGGACAAGAATCGATGAATTGACGTTCGGCTGCCAGCGCCCGCCGACGTCCCAGGTAGCGCCCTGTCCCGTGACCAGCGGGTGATATCTGTCCTGCAGCCACTCCCATCCGCCGGCGCCGATCAGCGAGATAGACCGCGTGAGCTGGTACTCGTTGATGACCTGGTTCGTCGAACGCAGGAACGTGCCCACCGCCGCCAGACCCGTGATTTCCGAACCGGCCGATAACCCGATGTGTGTCGCAAGACGCGGCACAAAAGTGCCGGGGAGTTTGATGTCGAGCCGCGCCTGCTGTTGGGTCGACGAGGTCACGGGACCAAGATTCAAGCCGGGGATCGAGATCGCATCGGCATTCTGGCTGAACCACGCCTGCGAAACCTGATAGCGAAGGCTTGCAAAGCCGATGTCGCCGAGACGGCCGACATAGTAAGGCGATGCGCTGAGAAGGTAGCTGTGCGTCACCTGACCGTTTTGCAGCAGCGTGGGATTAAGGCCCGCCCCGCCACCCGTTCGCAGGATATCGTCGATCGTGCCGTGGATGTCCGCCAGAAGCGTGCCGGGCAGGATGGTGGCATGCGCGCTGAGGAACGCGTAGTTCGAGAAGCGATTCTGATCGGTCGCGTTTATGTTTTCGTTGAGAACGCCGGAATAATCGAGAATGCCGGTGAGATGCGACGTATCCGCGCCGATCAGCACACCGCCGTAAATCTGCGAGACCAGATCTTCCTGGCGGTTGAAGTAATCCTGGCGGACATTGTCCGTCACAATTTCATTGATGCCGAAGCGCGGTGTGATGAGCCACGGCGGCGCCGTCGGGTTGCCCACCTGCGTCGCAAATCCGAAAATGTTGGAATAGGCGGTCGGGCTCTGCGTGCCGGTGGGGAGCGATGCGCCAGAGGGACCGGTGCCCTGCTGGCTCGGCAACACGTTCATCGGCTGATAGATCCAGGGCGTACCGAAATACTCGACAGCTTGGGCTTGCGCGGAGCTCACGCTGCCGGCCAGCGCGGCAGCGCCAACCAGCATGGCTCCGACCCGCACTATCGCTGCCCCCGGTTTCAACGTCTTTCAGCCCTCTGGGACGGAACGTTGATTCGTTCCGGCCCTTTATCCTTTGTTCTGATAGCCATAGCCATACCCGTATTTGCCGAATTGATCGATCAAAAGCGGGTCGCCTTTGTTCAGAATGAGGTTGATGCTGGGACATCCTTCGAGAAGCCGCAGCGAGGATTCGATCTCGGTTTTGCTGGTTTCGCTGGCCGCGACGACGAACAGGACCTGGCCGACATGCGAGGCCAAAATCGTCGGTTCGCTGCTGACCAGGCAGGGCAGGGAGTCGAAGATGACGAGCCGGTTAGGATTTTCGGCGACAAGTTGACGGAGCATGTCCGCCATCTTGCGGCTCGACATGAGTTCGGGAATTTCCGGCCTGACCTTGCCCGCAGGCATGATCGTCAGGTTCGCAATGTTCGTCCCAATGATGACGTCCGAGGGCTTGATGGAGTCGTCGGTGAGCGTATCGAGCCAACCCTTGTCGACGCTTATACCCAGCCGCGAAACAAGCGATTGGCGATGAGCGTCGGCGTCGACGAGCAACACGCTGTAGTCCCGTTCGCACGCAATCGCCAGTGCAAGGTTGATCGAGACATGCGTCTTGCCTTCGGACGGAACGGCGCTGGTGACCATCAAAAGACGATTGGTGCCGTCCGATGACGCTCCGCGCAAAATGCCGGCAAGCACCTGCCGCTTGATCGATCGGAATTCCTCGACCTGACGGGAGAAGCCGGCCGACGGCAGCGCGATGCCGCTGGCGGCGAGCATCGCCTGGCTAAGCACCACGCTACGCGCCGGAGGCGTCACAGGGGCATCGATTTTCGGCTCCGAAGCGGTTTCCGGTGCGGGCGCCAATGGTTGGGTCTGTGCGGCAACCCGGCTTTGCGTTTTTTGACGGGCAAATCCAGCACGGTCTTCCGCGAGAGATGGCGTCAGCTCGGGTCTGGCCAGTCTGCTGGCCGCGCGAAGAACGAGGTCCGGTGTCTCGGCCATCAGAGTACTCCCCGGTAGATGCCGGTACTGTGCACCATCAGCCCGCCGTAACACACAAACAGGGCTGCAAGCGTCAGAACAAGTGCGCGGCCTCGCCATGTGCCGAGGAATGACGGTATGCCCGCGTGGTAGGCGTAGACCACGCTGCCGATCACCGGCAGCCCGAGTTCGCGCAGACGCGAGGCGGAGCTGAAGGTCGGATTCATCTGGGCCAGCAACAGGGGCACGAATATGCCGCCGGCAATGCCGAGCACGAGAACGAGCGAATAGAGCATCGGACGCTTCGGGAATGCCGGCGCGATCGGGATCTGCGGCGGATCGACGACACGGAACTGGGTGCGATCGGCCTGGTCGTCCGCAGCCTGCGAGAGTGTCGCTGACTGGCGGCGCTTCACCAATTCGTCGTAGTTCGCTTTCACGATGTCGTAGTCGCGGTCGACCATCTTGGCCTTAGCCTCGATGTCCGGCATGTTGCCGAATGCCCGCCGCACGCGGTCATATTCCGCCTGGGTTTTGTCGAGCCGCTGCTTGGTCAGCGGGACCTGCGTTTCGGCATCGACAAATTTCAGCTTGACCTGCTCGTAAGCGGGATTGGGGATCTGGATTTTTCCTTCGGCGTCGCCAGTGTGCGACGACACCTGTGATTTGAGTTCGCTCACCATGCGTTGTGCGGCAACGACATCGGGATGCTTTTCGGTGTCCTGCAGCTTGAGCGCGGCCAGATTTCTTTCCGCCTGTGCGAGGCGCACGCTGGGCGCAGCAGTCACGACCTGACCGCTGTTGGACACCGTCGGCGTCGAGTCGACGTCGATCAGTTGCGGGACCTGGCCCATTTGCGCGCCCAGGGACCGCTTCATAACGAGTGCATCTTCGTATTGCTGTTGAAGTTGCACGATCTGCGTCTGAAGAACCTGCAGGCGCGGCAAGCCGTTGTCGGAGAAGTAATCGGAGTATTGCTTGCGGAAATCCGCGCGGCGCCGTTCGGCCGCACGAAGCTGTGCTTCGTAATTGGCGATCTGTGCGTTCAGGAACTTCCGCGCATGATCCATTTCCACGCGGCTGCTGGCGGTCGCCTTTTCCGCGAGAATGGTGAGCAGCGCCTGCACCACATTCTTGGCGGTGCTCGGGCTCGGGTTGACGTAGGACAGCGAGATCAGGTTCTGCTGATCGGGCTTGAGTGTGATATCGGCCGCGAGGTCGATGACCAGTCCTTCCTTGGCGGCGTCGCTCATGCCCGGCTTCGCGAGGTTGGTCATATAGGCCACCTCCTCGAGATTTGGGCGGCTGAGCAGCGTTTGGCGCAGATATTCGACGCTTTGGGTCTGCGGGGTATCGACCACCAGGCCCTTGAGAAGCGGCGTGAGCAATCCGTTGACGTCGACATAGGCGCGCGCATCGGACTCGTAACGGTTGGGGAGCGCCCACACTGTCACCCAGCCTGCGATGCACAATGCCCAGCAGCTGGCCAGCGCCAGCCAGCGTCGCTTCCACAACGCAATGCCCTGCTCGAGAAGCAGGGATTTGAGATTCTCTACGCCGGTTCGGTCGCCCGCCATCGTTTACGCCTACCAATAACTTGTTGTGACCGTACCGGTCCCGCTGCGCCGTCGGCGAAGTGCGCCTAGAAGAAGCGTTGCGGAATGATCAGTATATCGCCCGGTTGCATCGCAACGTTCTGCGAAACATCGCCATCGCGGACCAGACTGTCCAAGTGCACCTGGTACGACTGTTCTTTTCCGTTGACGGCGCGGACGAGCACGGCCCGGTTGCCGTCGGCATATTTGGTCAATCCACCCACGGCGATCATCACGTCAAGCACGGTCATGCTCGCACTGTAAGCGATTGCGCGCGGCTGAACGGCTTCGCCGATCACACGCACCTGCCGCGTAAAAAGGCCGACGAACTGTGTCGGGATAACGGTGACCAGCGGATCTTTGACATAGGCTTTCAGCTTGTCCTGGATCTGCGCGGACAGATCGGTCGGCGTCGTGCCGGCCGCAACGATGTCGCCGATCAGCGGCAATGAGATGCGGCCATCGGGCCGGACCGGCATTTGTGCGCTCAGATCCGTATTGTGCCAGACGAACACATTCAGGACGTCACCGGGTCCGATGCGATAATTCGCGGTGTCCGCGGAAGCGGCAGGCGGCAAGGTATCCGCGCTCGGAAGCGAGTTCGTGCAAGCCGCCAGCAAAAATAGAACACCGACGAGTCCGAAGACTCGAGAGATCGCGTTTACCAAAATCAACCCCTGTTTTCCCGAAAAAGCCCGACAGCCCGAAAGGTCAATAATCCCCTCCGCGGCCGCATCTAAGCAATACAGTCAAAAGACAAGCAATGCGAGTTGGCTATTATGGTTGCCAAGGCCGGGCGCATTTGACCGTATCGGGACATCCTCCCATGTTGTTGGTCTTTTTACCGATACCCCAATATTTGGGAATGCCGAGGGGATCCGGAAGGAACTGTGTTGCCCGCCGAAATTGACATTGTGACATTTTCGACACTCTTCCCGAGTGCATCCCAACCAAATCATGGGGTCTTTGTGGAGAACCGCCTGCGCCATCTGGTGGAAAGCGGTGGCGTGAATGCCAGGGTTGTGGCGCCTGTTCCCTATTTTCCCCTTCGCTCGCCGAAATTCGGGCAGCCGTCGGCGTGGGCGCGGGCACCCGCCGCTGAAACGCGGCATGGCATCGAAGTCGTCCATCCGCGTTTCCCCGTCATCCCCAAAGTCGGAATGAACATCGCGCCGTGGCTGCTTTTCCTCGGCAGCGTCAGAGCCCTGCGCCGAATGCAGCGCACGCGCGATTTCGACCTGATCGATGCGCATTATTTTTATCCCGATGGTGTCGCCGCGATCATGCTCGGACGTCTTCTCCGCAAGCCGGTCGTTATCACGGCGCGCGGCACGGACGTGAACCTGATTCCGCGATACCGGATACCGCGCGCGCTCATTCGCAATGCGGCGCACCGCGCGGCCGGAATCATCACGGTGAGCCAGGCCCTCAAAGACGCGATCATTGCGCTGGGAATCCTAGAGAGCGACATCACGGTCTTAAGAAACGGCGTCGATCTCGAGCTGTTTCATCCGGGCGAGCGAGAGGCCGCGCGTGCACGGCTCGGGGTTTCTGGGATTGTGCTTTTGTCCGTGGGACATCTGATCGAACGCAAGGGGCATGAATACGCGATCGGCGCGCTGGCGACGCTGCAGGATTGCACGTTGCTGATTGCCGGTGAGGGGCCTGAGCGAAAATCGCTCGAAGCACTGGCCGCAAGTCTTGGCGTCGCGGAGCGCGTGCGTTTTCTCGGCGCCATCGCGCATGCCGATATACAGCGTGTCTACGTAGCGGCGGACGTTCTCATTCTCGCCTCCAGCCGGGAAGGCTGGCCGAATGTGCTGCTCGAAGCGATGGCATGCGGCACGCCGGTTGTCGCGACGAATGCCTGGGGCAATCCGGAAGTGGTTTCCGCTCCCGAAGCGGGGAGGCTGATGAAATCGCGCTCGGCGGAAGGCGTAGCTGACGCCGTAACGGCTCTGCTCTCAAGTTCGCCGGATCGAGCCGCGACCCGCGCTTATGCCGAGCGGTTCAGCTGGGACGCGACATCGCAAGGCCAGCGAAAGCTTTTTGAAAGTATTCTCGCGCGAGAGAGGTAGCCGTTATCCCGCGCGCCTACGGTTGCGCATATTCGCAAGCGTCATTCGCGCCGCCAGAAGTGCGCCGCGCACCGTACGCGGATTGACGGCCTCGATCCCCCAGCGCTCCCGGCGTGTCGAAACCCAAAGCTTCTTGTATTCATCGTCACCGCGTCCGAAATCGATCTCGTCGGGATTGTCGGTTTCAAAGATGTGCTCAAGCATGTGGATGGTGAGCAGCGTTCCGGGCGAATGGCCGCGAAACTTATCCGCATAGGCCAGCTTGAAGATCAAAGCCTTCTTCTTCCAGACGATCCAGAACTGTGCGGCCGCGTTTTCGCCATCGATCCTGAGAACGCCCATCCGCAGGATGCCAAGTCTGTCCGCGAGGCGGATCAATTCCGGGATGAAGAGCGGGAAGGGCTCGGCCTCTTGCCAACTTTGGCGGCGGACGTCGTCATAATCGGCGATGAACGGTTCCAGGTCTTCTCCCGGGCGGTGAATCCGAAACGCAACACGCGAGCCTTTCTGCAGCGCGGCCAGCTTGCGTCTTCCCGTGTTCGTGAGACTGGAAGGTCGCGCGGACAGATAATCCTCGAACGTCCGGCCAGCGACATCCTCAGACCAGTTGCCCCAGCAGAGGAAGGGCTTGGCCTTAAAGCCTGCGGCCCTGAATCCTTCAAGGCTTGCGTTGAACGCGGGCGCGCCGGGATCGAGATCGCGCAGCAGAACGCGAAATTTTCCCGGCTCTGACGCGAATGCTCTGGCGAGGCGCGCAATCGCTTCGGGATCGCCCAATACCGCATGCTCGCAGCTATAGGGATTCACGCAGCTTGCGAAATCGCCTCTTAAGTCGTGCTGAAGCACGAAGGCGGCTGAGGCGTCATCGTCCGCAACCACGACCGGCTTCCAGCCCGGCCGCATGCCAAAGCGCGCCACAAGATCGTACCAGCCGGCTTGGTCGAAGAAGCTTTCGCCCCCGGAGAACAGGCGATCAATGTCGGGCGGAAGGACCCGAAAGTCCGGCTGGTCATAGATTTTCATGAGCTTTTGCGCCTAGCGCCGCAACACGCTCTGCGTTCTGCCGCCAGGTGAAGCCGCGCTCCGCGATCGCGGCTGCGGCCGCCGTACCGAGGCGCGCACGCAATTCCGGATCGCTGATCAGCCGTTTCACGGCAGCGAACATTCCTGCGGTATCGGCGGAATCGAACAGCAGCGCAGACTTTTCGTCCTCGAGCACTTCGCGAATATTCGGCTGTGCCGGCGCAACGATCGCCTTCGCCAGCGCCATGTATTCGAAGAGCTTGAGCGGAGAGGCGTATTCGACGCTCTTTGGCTGAAGCGCGATGTCAAAGGACGCAACGAACGTTCCCACACGATCGCGCTCGACAAGTCCGGCGAACAGGATTCGGTCCGAAACGCCGAGGCGCTGAGCCTGAACTTTGAGGTTCGGTATCGCGGGACCGTCACCCACCACAACAAGATGCGCATCGCGAAAATCCGGAGACACCAGCCCGTCGACGATCTTATCCAGCCCATGCCAGTCGCGCACAAAGCCCGTAAAGCCGAGAACGAGCTTGCCCTCGAGTCCGAGTTCGCGTTTCGCGGCGGCTGCTGCGGCGGCGTCGTGATGGAATTTTGCCGGATCGATCGCGTTGCAGATCACTTCGACACGTTGCGACGAAACACCTGCAGCCTCCAGTTCGGCGGCCAGGACATGGGTGACGGGCAGAACGGCGTCCGCCGATTTCCACACCGACCGTTCGAGCGATGCCGCCAGCTTCGGCAGGCCAAGTCCGCCATGCGTCGCGCGTTCACGCGCCAGCGGTGCGTTGACCTCCAGCAACAACGGAACGCGCTTGCGCTTCTTGAGCCACGTACCGGCCAGAAAATAGAGGTTGTGACGCTCATAAATGAAGTCGGGACGGAATTCGCGCCATGCGCGGCGCAGCCGGAAATACGCCGGAATGTTGTATCCGATCTCGAGCAGCTCATAGACCGCCTTCGGAATGTGCGCCTTGAGCCTGCCCAGCAGCTTCGGATCGTGACCGAACTCTGCGTTCGCGAAGCTTGGAGGGCCAACCAACAGCGTCTCGTGCCCCAACGCCTGAAACGCCGAAAGCATTTCCTCCAGATGGACGGCCTGGCCATCCTTGGAGCGGATGCGGTGGTGAAAGAGAATCTTCAAAGGTGGGGCTCTTCAGGATGGGCCATCATCGTTTCGCGATGTTTTCAGGTCGCGGTCAATCCCGGCAGATCGTAAATTTCGGCAAAGGCGCGGAACATGGTGCCCTGACTATAACGCGCCCGGGCCGTTTGCAGGTTGGCGGCACCGATGGTTTTGCGCAGGTTGCTATCCGCCAGAAGCCGCACAAGCGCATCTGAAACGGCATTATCATCCTTCGCGACCACGAACGGCCGGTTTTCGGCAGCGACCATCTCGCGGACATCGCCGACATTTGTCGCCGCAATTGGGCAGCCTGCTGCCATGGCCTCGATCACGGTGTAGGGCATTTGCTCCGTATCCGAGGTCAGCGCGAAAATATCGAATGTGCCGTACAGGCTGCTTGGGTCTGGCACGTGTCCCTCGAACCGAACGAAATCCGACACGCCCAGCTCTGTGACGATGTTTTCGAGTGCGCCGCGCTCGGCTCCGTCGCCCACGATCACCAGCCGGCAGGGAACGCGCTGAACGGCCGCTGCAAAGGCACGCAGCAGTCGCTGCAGATTCTTCTCGCGCCGCAAAGCCGACACTGTGCCGATGACGGGCAGGGGATTTTCGCCGTTCGAACGGCGCTTGAAGCGGTCGATGTCGATGCCGTTGGGGATGTAATGCAACCGGCCGCGGGGCAGGCGCCAGACATCGCGCGCGATGTGCTCGAGCGTGCGCGACGGTACGACGACGGTGCTCTGTCTCAGCACGAGCCGCCGCGTCAGTACGCGGCGCCAAAGCTGGCCGCGCGCTTCGTCCGGTCCGAAACCGTCCTCGATGTGGATGTGGCGGATGCCGGTACCGGCTTTGGCCATGGCCCACTCGATCGCGCCCCAATTGTGGGTGATCAGGAGATCCGGCTTTTCGCTTTCGAGGATTTCCCGGAAATTTCCAAGATTGCCGGCCAGCGTATTTTTGCGAACATCGACGTCGAGGCAACGGAACGGCACGTCGCCATGAAGGCGCGTCGCAGCGCCGATCCGGCCATCCAAAGCTACGATCACGTGCCGCAGTCGTGGGCCAAAATGATTTGCGATAGCGACAAACCGGGTTTGTGCGCCACCGGGATCGAAGGTCGGAAAAACGTGGAAGAGGAGCGGGATCACGGCATCTCCAGAATTTTTTTTACCGTGACCTCTTCAGCCCGTCTCGCAACAAAACACAAAGCCGGCATGGGTATTCTGTTTGATTATTACTACACCAACTTTTACGCGCAAACGGCACAGAAACGTGCAACCATGTGTATATGCTTGCCAATTTTGCAAATCCGTGGTGCGCGCGCTGCCGGGGTTCACGCCCAACAGCAAGACCGGTCAAGTGTCTATCGCTAATGCGAATTAACCTTGCCGGTATTCACTAGGTTACCGAAGTCTATAATATCTGCACATTCGCAATGCAGAAAAGACGGTTGGCGCAATTGTCCGCCAGCCCAGGGGTTTTGGGGCTTTCGGGTATGTTCTGGGGCGGTCAGAATATCGCTTTCGCGGCGATGGTCATGCGCGTGGTGGAGGCGTTCCTCATCACCGCGGGCCTGCTGATCTGCATCAGCTATCTCACCGGTCAGGAAGATGTCTTCGCGACCACGGGCCTGGTCGTTCCCCTCATCGCGGCCTTTGCCGTCGTTGTCGTTCTTCAGGTCAGCGGACTCTATGGCGGCGTCACGGTGTCCGATCTGCGCACGTCTCTCTGGCGTATCGGCATGGACACCGCGCTCGGCTTCATTCTCGCCGTGATCGCGAGCGGACAGCTCGCCAAATACGATATCGTCAAGATCTATCCCTATCGCTGGCAATGGACGATCGGACTGACGGCGGTTTGGCTTTTGTGCGTGATCGCGCGCCGCCACACACTGAACATTCTTCTCGAAAAGGGCTTGCTCGCGCGCAAGATCATCGCCGTGAGCGATACCGATGGAAGCAGAAGGCTCGCGGAGCTTTCGAGACGGCTACGTGGCCGCTTTGTTGTCGCTGCCCAGATGGAGCCGGAATCGGCATTCTTCGACGCGCAACTGACGTCGCTGGTGTCGAAGCTGCGTGCGCCGGAAGTGGTCATTTCCGCCGAGCGCAAGAACGAACTGTTTCCGGCTGCAACCGCGTTCCAGAGAATGTCGGGAATCCCGGTCGTCGATTTCGATGCGTTCTACGAGCGTGAGACCGGACAGGTCGAACTCGCAGTTCTGCCCGAAGCGTGGCCCTTTTCTTCGCGGGAAATCCAGACGCCATTCCTGCTCCCGGCCAAGCGTATCTTCGACGTGACGGCGTCGCTGGTTGCGATCGTCGCGACCGCGCCTGTGATGGCACTCGCAGCGCTCGCCATCCGGATGGAGGACGGCAAGCCCGTGCTGTTCCGCCAGACCCGTATTGGGCTCAATGGCCGCGAATTCACGCTCTACAAATTCCGCAGTATGCGGGTCGACGCCGAGCGCAATAGCTCGCCGCTCTGGGCTGCGGAAAACGATCCGCGCATCACCCGTGTCGGCTCCATCATCCGGAAATTCCGCATCGACGAGCTGCCGCAGTTCTTCAACACCCTTCGCGGCGACATGAGCTTCATCGGACCACGTCCGGAAAGGCCCTATTTCGTCGAGCAGCTTGCGGATGTGATCCCCTGCTACAAGGCCAGGCATACCGTGAAGCCAGGCATCACGGGGTGGGCGCAGGTGAGCTATCACTACGGCGCCTCGTTCGAGGATGCCTACCAGAAAACCGCATTCGACCTTTATTACGTGAAGCATCAAAGCGTTCTTCTGGACCTCATCATCCTGGCGCGGACGGTGAAAGTCGTTTTGTGGCCGACCGGCGTTAGATAGTTCCCCATGCTGCCGTTCACGGTCTGCTACGGGCTCGGTTGCTTTTCCTTTCTTGTTCTCGTGACGTTGATGGTGGTGCGGCACCGGCCCACCGGCATTGGCCTCGGCGTTCTGGCCGTTTGCCTTTTGACCGCGGCTTGGGCGTTCGCGGCGGCAGTGCAGCCCTGGGGTGGCTACGGCATCGCCCATGTGCTCGACAGTGTACGGATCGCAGCCTGGCTTGTGCTGCTGGCCTTCGTGTTCGTCAGCGCACGGCGAGCCGACGGTACGAAAGCCGGCGCGCTCTACACCGTCATCGTCCCGTTGATCGGGCTGCTCGCCATCGCGAACGATCTGCGCTTCGTCTTTTCCTCCGTCAGCGCGGTCGATTTCCGCGCGACACAAATCTTCAGCCGCATCGTGACGGCGGTTTGCGGATTGCTTCTGGTCGAAAACCTTTTCCGCAACACCTTGCCGGCGCGTCGCTGGCACGTGTTTCCTCTTTGCATCGCGGTGGGAGGACTGTTTCTCTACGATCTCATCGTCTTTTCGGGCGCCATCATCACGCGTGGCATCGACCCGGTGTTGCTCGCCGGCCGCGGGATTGTGCTGATGCTGATTGTTCCGCCCCTGATCGTGACGATGTCGCGCAATCAAACGTGGAATATCGACATTCACGTCTCGCGGCGCATCGTATTCCACACCGCGACACTGACGATCGGTGGCGCTTTTCTGATTGTGGCAGCCGGTGTCGCAGGGTTTGTAGGCCGCGCGCCGGGCGACTGGGGCGCATTGTTCCGGTTGACCTTCTTTGCCGGCAGCATCATCGCGCTGGCGATGATCCTGTCGGTCAGCAGCCTGCGCTCGCGGCTGTGGCGCATGCTTGCGGAGAACTTCTTCTCCTCCCGCTACGATTATCGCGCGGAATGGATCCGCTGCATTTCCACGCTGTCGGCGACGGCCGACCGCGATCCGCTTCAGGTACGGGTGATCCGTGCGCTCGCCGATGTTGTCGACAGTCCTGGCGGCGTGCTCTGGCTGCGCGAACCGGACGGCTATTTCCGTCTGGCCGCAGACTTCAATCTCAACATCGGCTCGCCACCGGCTGTCCCCGAAGCCGGCGCTTTTGCCGACGCGTTCGACGGCGGAAAAGCGGTACAGGTTTTCGATCAGAGCCAAGGACGCGATGCGCTCCCCGACTGGATGGGCGATTTTCCGGAAATCTGGCTCGCCATCCCGCTGGTGATGTCGGAGGAAATTCTCGGATTTGTTCTCCTGACGGTGCCCAGATCGCCGGTGACGCTGAATTGGGAAAGCTTCGACCTTCTGCTGACCATCGGACAGCAGGGCGCGAGCTGGCTGGCAGAGGAGTTGGCGGCCCGCGCTCTTGCCGATAGCCGTTTGCTGATCGAATACAGCACGCGCTTCAGCTTCGTCGCGCATGACGTGAAGAACGTCTCCAGTCAGCTCGGCATCATGATCGCCAACATGAAGCAGTTCGGCGACCAGCCCGAGTTCCGGGCCGATATGGTCAAGACTATGGAGGCCTCCATCCAGCGTCTGGATGGCCTCTTGGGAAAGCTCAAAACGGGGGGGCAACCGCACGAGGAAGGGCCGCTCGATCTGGATGAGGTCATCGGCAGGGTCGTTCAGCGGCTTGATTGCAAATCGGTAATCTTCGAACGAGGCGGCGAGCCGGCGCTCTGCGAGACGATTCCCGAACAGGACCTGCAGTCCGTTCTGACGCACGTCATCACCAACGCGGTCGAAGCCTCCGGACCGGATGCGCCTGTCACCGTTTGCCTGACCGGAACGCCGACTGAGGCCGTCATCACCATCGACGACAAGGGTTGCGGCATGGACCCTGCGTTCGTTAGGGAACAATTGTTCGCCCCCTTGCGCACGACAAAACGGAGTGGCCATGGTATCGGCGCGTTCCAGGCGCGCGAACTGGTACGGGCGGCGGGCGGAACGCTGGATGTAACGAGCGTTCTGCAACGGGGCACTTCCGTTCGAATTTCGTTGCCGCGCAGCCGTTCAGCCACCTCGCGGCGGCGCTCTGCGTTTGGCCTTTGATACACACGGATTGGGATGACCACTCAACAGGCAAAGGTCTTGATTCTCGAAGACGATGAGGGGCTGAGGACCCAATATCGTTGGCTGTTGTCGCATCACGACGTGTACGTCGCGGGCGACCGCGCGGAGGCGGTCGCCATCTTCGCCCGCGAACGGCCCGCTATCGCGATTGCCGATTTGGGGCTTCCGCCCGATCCGGATGGGGCGACCGAGGGCCTTAAGGCCGTCAGCGAATTTCTCGATCTCTCTCCCACGGCTAAGGTCATCGTGGTCACCGGAAACGACAATCGCGAACACGCCGTGAAAGCGGTTGCTTCCGGCGCTTACGACTTTCTCAAGAAGCCGGTCGATCCCGAATTGCTGAAGCTCACGGTCGAACGCGCATTGCGGCTATCCGAACTGGAAGATGAAAACCGCCGTCTCTCGGAGTTGGCGAGCAGGTCGTCGATCGGCGGTATCGTCGGCAGCAGCCCGCAAATCCAGAAAGTGATGCGGGACATCGAAAAGCTCGCGAAGACCGATATCGCGATCCTGATCCTCGGCGAAAGCGGCACCGGCAAGGAATTGCTCGCGCTCGCGGCCCACCAGATGTCGCGCCGCGCGGCCAAGCCGTTTGTCGCCATCAACTGCGCGGCGATTCCGGAAGGGCTGCTCGAAGCCGAACTCTTCGGTCACGAAAGAGGCGCTTTCACGGGTGCGGTGCGCCAGAACATCGGCAAGATCGAAAGCGCGAATGGCGGAACGCTGTTCCTCGACGAGATCGGCGACATCCCGATGGCCATGCAGGTCAAGCTGCTGCGGTTTCTCGAAGACCAGGTGATCGAGCGTGTTGGCGGCCGCCAGCGCATCAAAATCGATGTGCGCATCCTCTGTGCCACCAACAAGAACCTAGCGGAACTGATTACGGCAGGCACGTTCCGCGAGGACTTGTTCTACCGCGTCAACGAGATTTCACTGCATGTCCCGGCGCTCAGAGAGCGCGAAGGCGACATCGTCGTGCTCGCGAATCATTTCCTGCGAAAATACGGCAAGGAGTTCGGCCGCACCTTCCGCAGATTCTCGAGCGACGCCGTGGAAGCCATGCTGGCGTATCCTTGGCGCGGCAATGTCCGCGAACTGGAAAACCGCGTGAAGCGCGCCGCCGTGATGACGGAGGGCGACATCGTACGCGCGGCAGATCTCGATTTTGTCGCCACCGGGGGCACTGCATCCCTCAATTTGCAGGAAGCGCGCAGGGGGGCGGAGCGCAATGTCGTGGATCGCGCCCTTGCGCAGGCCGACGGGAATATTTCAAAAGCGGCGGCTCTGTTGGGCGTCAGCCGCCCAACACTTTACAATCTCATCGAAGAACTCGGCATTGTCGCGCAGCACGCGCGCGATCTTCAGCCGGTGCGGGAAAAGGGACGAAAGGCATGAGTTTGAGAAGGACATTGCTGCTGGCGCCCGTGGTCGGCGCCCTGGCGCTGAGCCATGCTGCGGCCGATATTTCCAAACATGAAATCTCCGCGCCCGCTGCGCAGTCGGTGAACGATCTGCGTGCGGCCGAGATCAAGCTGCGCAACGACATCGAGCAATCCCCGAACAATCCTTCGCTGCGCCTCGATCTGGCGAAGATCTATCTGAGACTCGGAAACTACAATGGCGCCCAGGCCGAGCTGACGATGGCGCGTCAGCTTCATGCCAAGGACGAGCTGCTCGCGCCGCTGATCGCGCAGACCATGTCGGAATCGGGCGCTTTTGCCGACCTGTTGCGCAACGTCCCGGAAGGCAACCGTCCGGCCAAGGCGGAAAGTGTTGTCCGTGCCTATCGCGGACAGGCACAGATGGCCATCGGCGAATTCGACGACGCGGCCAAGTCTCTGCGCGACGCCGAACGTCTCGATCCCTCGAATGTGTTTGCGCAGATAACGACCACCCGCCTTCTTCTCAGTCAGAAGCAGATGGCGGGCGCCGAACAGAAGATCAATCACGTTCTCGCCGTTGCGCCGCAAAACAGCTCGGCGCTGGAATTGAAGGGACTTATTCTGCAGGCGCGCGGCGATGCCGCCGGCGCCGCCACATATTTCGACAAGGCCATTGCCAGCGACCGCCTCAACATCCAGGCGCTGCTTGACCGCGCCAACCTCGAGGCGAGCCGCAATCAGTTCGATCAGGCCTCCAAGGACCTCGATTTCATCAAGAAAGTCGCGCCGGGATCGCCGATGGCGGCCTATGTCGATGCGGTTGTGAAAGCACGGCAGGGCAAGTTCCAGGCCGCCGATGACGCGCTCGACAAGCTTCGCTCCAGCATGGCTTATTTCCCGGGCGCGTATCTGCTCGCCGGCGAGATCAAGTTCAAGCTCAACCAGTTCGGGCAGGCCGAGGACTATCTTACAAAGTTCATCGCGCAACAGCAGAACGAGCCGACGGCCTATGAGGTGCTCGGCATTCTCGCCATGAAGCGTGGCGACACCGAACGCGCCATTACGATGCTGGAGAAAGGCCACAGCCTCACACAGGATCCGGCTGCGGCGATCCTTCTCTCGCAGGCCTATCTCGCTCATGGCGATTCCGCGAAAGCCGTCGCCCTGATGGACGAGGTGAGCGCGGCTGCGCCCAACAATGCGAGTGTTCAGGCGCAGAAGGCCCTCGCGCATTTCGCAACGGGCGATCCGGGTGGAAGCCTTGCGCAGTTGAGCGGTCTGTTCAAATCCGGCGCGGGCGATCTGAAAGCCGGCCCGTCGCTGGTTCTGTCGCTGCTCCGCGCCGGCAAGGTTGCGGACGCGGCAAATACCGCGCAGCAGCTGGTGAAGCGCGAGCCCGACAATGTGCTTTATCAGGAACTGGCGGGTGCCACCCTCGTGGCCCAGCGCAAATACCCGGATGCGGAAGCCGTCTTCAAGCGCATCCTGGCGAAGCAGCCAGGGCTGGTTTCCGCGCGCCGCAGTCTGGCGCAGGTCTATCTGTCCACCAATCGCGTCGATCAGGCGACCGCGCTGTTCACCGACTGGATTGCAAAAAATCCGAAAGACCTGAAAGCCAAGCAGGCACTGGCGGAAATGTATGCGACCCGCAAGGACTACGCGAGCGCGCAGAAACTGCTCATTGACGCGAATGTTCTGACCGCCGGCGATGCCGGCGCCGGGCTACAGCTTGTGCGCATTTATGAACTTCAGCACAAATGGCCGGAGGCGATCAGCGCGGCGAAAGCGCTTCAGACGCGGTTCGCCAGCAATGGGGCGGTCAGCGATACGCTGGGCCGGGTCTACTCCGAATCCGGCGACACGAAATCGAGTCTGGCGGTCTATGCGAGTGCGACCACCGCGTTTCCGCAGTCCGCCGAAATCTGGAACAACTACGCGACCGCTCTCGCGTCCGCGAAGAACCTGCCCGGCGCGCTCGACGCGATCAATCATGCCCACACGCTGGCTCCTCAGTCGCTCATCTACCAGCGTGGCCTGATCGAGATGACGTATCTGGTCAAAGGCAAGGATGCCGCGTTGAGCGTGGGCCAGACGTTTTCCAGCAATACGCCGCAGGCGCCGGTCCCGGTCCTGCTGCTCGCCGGGGCCATGGACCGCCATGGCAAGCGCGCCGACGCGATCGCGCTGCTCCAGGCGACGCAGGCCAAGACCCAAAGTGCCCCGGTGACAATGCTGCTTTCGAAATATTATGTAGCCGAAAAGACTCCACAGAAGGCAACGGCGCTGCTCGAGGGTTGGACCAAGGCGCATCCCGACGATGCCGATGCGCGGTTCGGTCTGGCGCAACTCTACGGCACCGCGGCCAACTATCCGGCGGCGCTCCAGCAGTTCGAATGGCTCGCCACGAAACGGCCCAACGATACTGTCGTTCTCAACAATCTTGCGTGGCTCTATAGCCAGAAGAAGGATCCGCGCGCCCAGTCCATAGCCGAGCGCGCTTATCGCGCCGCGCCGGCGTCCGGTTCGGTGGCCGATACGCTGGGTTGGATTTTGGTGAGCAAGGGCGATACCGCTGGCGGGCTAAAATATTTGCAGCAGGCGAGCCAGGCTTCGCCGGGAGATGCGACGGTCCAGTATCATTTCGCCGTCGCGCTCACGAAAAGCAACAGAAACGCGGATGCCCGCGTCATCCTGCAGAAGCTGGTCAACTCGGACGCCAGCCCGGACGTGAAGCAGTCGGCCAAGACGCTACTGGCGCAGATGAAGGGATAGTGCGGGAGCGCGGATGACCGTCCTCGTCACCGGCGGCGCCGGCTATATCGGAAGCCATATGACTTACGCGCTTGGCGATGCGGGCGAGCGCGTGGTCGTGCTCGACAATCTCTCGACCGGCGTGCGCGCCAATGTGGCACCCGATGCGGTGTTCGTGCAGGGGGAAGTGGGCGATGCTCAACTCGTGAAGCGTCTGATCGCCGAACACGGTATCGATGCCGTGATCCATTTCGCGGGCTCGATCGTCGTTCCGGAATCGATCGAAAAGCCGCTGCTCTATTATGCCAACAACACACAGGTTTCGCTCGCGCTCGTCACCGCTTGTGTGGAGATGGGCGTCAAACATTTCATCTTCTCCTCGACGGCGGCGGTCTACGGATTGGGCGATGGGCATGAGATCCGCGAGGACACGCCCACCGATCCGATCAATCCGTATGGACGAAGCAAGCTCCTGACCGAATGGATATTGCGCGATGCGGCGGCGGCGCACGATTTCCGCTTTGTGGCGCTGCGCTATTTCAACGTCGCCGGCGCCGATGTGAAGGGACGCACCGGCCAGTCGACGCCGCGCGCCACCCATCTGATCAAGCGCGCTTCGCAGGTGGCGCTCGGCCGCGTGCCGCATCTCGATATTTTCGGCACCGATTATGCCACACCCGACGGCACGGCGATCCGCGACTACATCCATGTCAGCGACCTGGTCGCGATCCATCGCCTCGCGCTCGAGCATCTGCGCGGAGGCGGTGGGCCGGAGATTTTCAACTGCGGCTACGGCCACGGCGCCAGCGTGCTCGAAGTCGTGGGCGCGATGGAGCGCATCACCGGCAGGAAGCTTCCAACGGTCCTGCAGCCGCGCCGCGCCGGCGACCCTCCCTCGCTCGTCGCCAATGTCGACAAACTCAGAGAGCGGTTCGCCTGGCAGCCGCGCGAATTCTCGCTCGACGGTATCGTGCGCTCGGCCCTTGATTGGGAAAAACGGATTCAGGACTGAGCCGCCCATGCCGGTCGAGCCCCAGAGCGGCGTGGACTTTGCGATCGAGAAGCTTCCATCCCTCAATGCGCTGGAAAATCTCTGGCGCAGTCTCGAAGCGCGGTCGTTCTTCACAAGCTGGGACTGGATCGGGGCCTGGCTTCATACGCTGCCAAAGCAATTCGATCCGCAGCTCATTCGTGCCACGCGCGACGGAAAGCCGGTTGCGCTGGCAATCGGGACGTTCCGCCGCTCGCAACGGCATGGGATCGTCGGCACAAACCAGCTTTATTTCAATGCCACCGGCGATCAGGCATTCGACACCATCACCATCGAGCACAACGATTTCGCCGGGGATGCCGGGTTGTTGCCGGCGTTCATCCAATGGTTCTCGCAATCTGGTGCTGCCGACGAACTGATACTGCCCGGCGTGTCACCCGACAGCGCGCCGAGTGTCCCGAGTCTGCTGCGATCGGTGCGGAGCGTACCGGCGTTTGCGAACGATGCGCTTTCGGTCATCGCGCGAGATGGGATGGCGGCCACGCTCAGCCGCAACGCCCGCCAGCAGCTGAACCGAAATCTCCGCGATCTGTCGCGGTCTGGTCCCTTATCCGCAGAGGAGGCCAGCGATCCCGCGATCAGGCTTGCATGGTTCGACGCGCTTAAGGAGTTGCACATCCGCTCCTGGTCGCGCCGCGGCAAGCGCCACGCGTTCTCAGAACCCTACTTCGAGACCTTTCACCGCGCGCTCGTCTCCTCGCCAGCCGCGCAGCTTCTGCGCATCCGCGCCGGCGAGCGCGTGCTCGGGTATCTCTACAATTTCCGCTTCGGTGGCACGGTGTACGCCTATCAGAGTGGCTTTGCGGACGAAGACGGCGCGGACAGGCCGGGTTACGTGTCCCACGCGCTCGCGATCGAGCAGTATGCGAAGCAGGGTGTGGCGCGATACGATTTCCTGGCCGGAGACAACCGCCTCAAGCGCAGTTTTGGGCCCTCGCACTACACGCTGTGCTGGGCGACTTATGGCCGTCCTTCCATCCCGCTGCGTCTGGAAGCGGCGGCGCGTTGGCTGCGCGGCAGACTAATTCTGGAATGAAGTCTGGCGTCAGTAATTGCCGGCGAGCACCGCGTTGAGTTTGGCCTGCAGGTAGGCGCGATGGGCATCCGTCAGCCTTCCGCCATCCTCTGCCTGCAGCTTCAGTCCTTCCGCGCGCACGGCGACAATGGCGTTGTGCCTTTGCATGCCGTGGATGGGGATGGAGGGAAGGGTGATGCCTGCCCCGCCGCCGCCGGTCGTGCCGCCGGCCGCAAGAGCCGCTGCCGGGCACGCCAGCAGCAAGGGAATGGCCAATCCGGCCCAGACGAGCATTCTCATTGTGATTCCCGCAGATTGCTCCGTAAGTTACCTAGCACCGGCAGGGCTGGGGGGCAAAATAGGCTACCGCTGTCAGGGCGGACGCGTAACTCGTGACAATTGCAGAGAAATCCGTGATGATAGCGCAATCATTTGATGCCGGGGGCGGGTAATTTTCATGAAGAGCTACGGTCTCGTCGCAGACGTGGGCGGCACGAATGTGCGCTTCGGTCTGGTCGACCTCAGTCAGCCGCGACGGGTCGCGCTTCAGACGCCCCGGAAGCTGATTTCGAAGTCCTATGCGGGAATGCTGGACGCGGCGAAGTCCTATCTGACGAGCATCAAGCCGGACGCACCGCTCTCGGCGGCGGTGTTCGCCGTCGCCGGGCCGGTCCATAACGAAGAGATCAGCCTTACGAACCTGCAGTGGCGTTTTACGGCAGCCGATCTTCAGGCGGGCCTGCATGTCGAGCAGGTGCATTTGTTGAACGATTACGAAGCCATCGCTTATGCGGTGCCGTCGCTCGGCCCTGCCGATCTTATGGACATCGGCGCGTTCCCCAAGAAGGCGCATGACGCGGAGCAGAAGCAGGTCATCGGGATTGTGGGTCCGGGAACGGGACTTGGCGTTGCCGGGTACCAGCGGACGCCGGAGGGGATTTTCCCGCTCGTGACCGAAGGCGGCCACGCCGATTTTGCGCCGACGGACGATGTGGAAATCGAGATCCTGAAATTCCTGCGCCGCCGCTATGACCATGTTTCGGCCGAGCGCGTCCTCTCGGGATCGGGACTGGTCAATCTCCACGAAGCGCTGGCGGCCATCGAGGGTGTGGCATACGAGGCGCGCAGTTCGCATGAGATCACCGAGGAGGCACAGAAGAATCCGAACGCGCTCGAGGCCAAAGCCTTTGCCCGGTTCTGCGCCATCATGGGATCGGTTTGCGGCAATGTCGCCCTCACCATGGGCGCGCGCGATGGCGTGCTGATCGCGGGCGGAATTCTGCCGGCGATGTCGGACATCTTCGCGGCCAGTGCGTTTCGCGAGCGCTTCGAAGCCAAGGGCCGGTTTCAGGGATATATGAAAGACATCCCGACGCGCCTCATCGTTCAACAATATGCGGGCCTGTTGGGGGCTGCGGCTGAATTGGTCAGCAGGGTAGGCGCTGCGGCACCCAAGGCCGCGGCTGCAATGGGATAAGCGCCCGAAAGCGGCGCATAAAAATGAATGTGGGGACGCGATGCGAATTCGGAACGGATTTCTGACGGCGATCTCGGTTCTCGCGCTCAGCGCCTGCACAACCACGCAGATGCAAGTGGCACCGAAGACCGAAGCGCCGCCTGCACCCAGCGCCATGGATGCAAACGTCATCCATCCCGAAATCTGGCCGAAGGGGCAGAGCGGCGTCGCGCGCGATCCGGCGATCGAGGCCAAGGTCGCAGCCCTCCTGGCGCAGATGACGACCGAGGAAAAGGTCGCGCAGACGATTCAGGCCGATGTCGCGTCGGTGACGCCGGCGGATGTCGCGAAATATCGCCTCGGCTCGGTGCTGAACGGCGGAAACTCCGGTCCCTATGGCAACGATCGCGCGCCTGCTGCGGACTGGCTCAAGGAAGCGGACGAGTTCTATGCCGCCTCCACGAACCCGCCGCCGGGCCATGTCGCCATTCCGGTGATCTGGGGCTCGGATTCGGTTCACGGCAATTCCAACATCATCGGGGCGACGATTTTCCCCCACAACATCGGTCTTGGTGCGGCGCGCGATCCCGACCTCATGCGCGAGATCGGGAAAGTGACCGCGACCGAAACGCGGGTCGTGGGCGCCGACTGGACCTTCGCGCCGACCATTGCCGTGGTGCGCGACGACCGCTGGGGACGCACGTATGAAGGTTATTCGGAAGACCCCACCATCGTGCGCGACTACGCGAGCGCGATGATCGAGGGCATCCAGGGCAAACCCGGCGATGCGGATTTCCTGCGGGACGGCCATATCATCGCGACCGCCAAGCATTACCTGGGCGATGGCGGCACCGACAAAGGGCATGACCAGGGCGACAACCTCTATAGCGAGAAGGATCTGCGCGACATCTTCTCGCCCGGATACCAGGCGGCCATCGCCGCAGGCGTGCAGACCGTCATGGCATCCTATTCGCGCTGGCACGGCCAGAAGATGCACGGCAACAAGGCGCTCCTGAACGACGTGCTGGTCGGCCGCTTCGGCCTCGACGGCTTTGTCGTCAGCGACTGGAACGCGCACGGGCAGCTTCCGGGATGCTCGAATTCGAGCTGTGCCGCCGCCTATCTGGCGGGCATCGACATGATCATGGCGCCGGATGGCTGGCGCGGCCTCTACGAGAACACGCTCAAGCAGGTGCAGTCCGGCGCGATCCCGATGGCGCGCATGGACGAGGCGGTGTCGCGCATCTTGCGCGTGAAACTGCGCGCCGGCGTGATGGACGAGGGCAAGCCGTCGACGCGCCTGTATGGCGGCAAGTGGGAGGAGCTCGGCTCACCCGCCCATCGCGCGGTCGCGCGACGTGCGGTCCAGGAATCGATCGTGCTGCTCAAGAACGACGGTGGCGTCCTGCCGTTGAAGCCCAGCCTCAATGTGCTGGTCGCGGGCGATGGCGCCAACGACATGGGCAAGCAGACGGGAGGCTGGACGATCTCCTGGCAGGGCACGGGAAATTCGCGCGCCGACTTCCCGAACGGTCAGACGATCTTCGAAGGCATCGCCGAAAAGGTGAAAGCGTCCGGCGGCAGCGCGACGTTCAGCGCGACGGCCAAGTTCCGCGATAAGCCGGACGCGGCGATCGTCGTCTTCGGCGAAAATCCGTATGCGGAGTTTGCCGGCGACCGCGACAATCTCGCGTTCGAGCCGGCGGATTCGCACGACCTTCATCTGCTGCAGAGCCTTCACGCGCAGGGCATTCCCGTGATCGCCGTGTTCCTGTCGGGACGGCCGATGTACCTGACGCGTGAGATCAATGCCTCCGATGCTTTCGTCGCCGCATGGCTGCCGGGTTCGGAAGGTGGCGGCATCGCCGACCTGCTGTTCCGCAATACCGACGGTTCGGTCGCTCACGACTTCCACGGCAAGCTCTCCTATTCCTGGCCGCGCAGTCCGATGCAGACGCCGCTCAACGTGCCGGGGCACTTCGACGCCGATGCGCCCTACGATCCCCTGTTCGCGTTCGGTTACGGCCTCGATTACGCCCATCCGCAGAATGTCGGTCCACTGCCGGAGGCGCCGGCAGGAGAGGTCGCGGTCTCCAATATCGACACTTATCTGCTCGCGGGACATGCCGCGGCGCCGTGGACGCTGTCGCTGGTCGATGCCACGGGCGGGTCCAGCCCGGCAGACAGCGTCACGGCGGCGACAGCGGATGGCGCGCTCAAGATCGCGCATATCGATCACAAGGCCCAGGAAGACACGATTGTCGCCACCTGGAAGGGTCCGGCGAGTCTCGCGATTACGGGAGCGCCGGTCGATCTGTCGCGCCAGGCCAATGGCGATATGAGCCTGCTGCTCGATCTTCAGCTGGCCAAAGCGCCAACAGGCCCGGTCATGCTCACCATGCGGTGCGGCGTGGGCTGTCAAGGCGGCGTTGATGTGACGCAGTCCCTGCGTGCGCTCAACGGCAAGGGCTGGACCTCGCTTCCCGTCCGGCTCAACTGCTTCAAGGCCCGGGGCGCGGACATGAGCAAGATCGCCATGCCCTTCCTGTTAACCAGCCAAACCCCGCTCGTGCTGAACATTGGTGCCGTCAGGCTGGTGCCCGGCGAGGGCCCGCCGGTCTGCCCGGCCGCTCCGCAGTCCTGAACCCGGCCGCCTGCCCGTGGTAGGTTGGCGCAGCCCGCTGGCGGAATAAAAACCCGCGGGCGGCGTCTATCCTTTGAAAGGTTGCCGGTTTGGCCGGCCAAGGCAGGTGTTCGGATGTCGAAACCAAGCCCGGATTTGAGGAATGTCCGCCGGGCCAGTCGCGGGGGATCGATCGCTGTGGGGGCGTGCTGAAATCCGAGACGCGAGAGCAGTTCGCGGAAGCACTGATCGCGCACCTGCCGGCGCTGCGGCGGTACGCGATGGCGCTGACCGGCAACGCGTCCGGTGCGGACGATCTGGTGCAGGACTGCATCGAACGGGCGCTCCGGCAGTACGAGGATCTTCGCGACCGCCAGCGGATCGCGGGATGGCTGCGCTCGATCGTGCACAACCTTTATATCGACGAACTGCGCCGGCGCCGCAGCCGGGGCGTGGAAGAGGACATTACGAATTTGATCGATGACGGTGCCCTGAGTGTTCCTGCTGGCGATCCCGGTTCATTCCGTGATTTCGTTGCCGCCATGAACGCGATCACTGTCGAGCACCGCCAGATACTGTTGCTGGTCGGCCTGGAGGGGCTGAACTATCGCGAGATTTCCGAAGAGTTGAAGATTCCCTTGGGTACCGTCATGTCGCGGCTCGCCCGCGCGCGCGAACGCCTGCGCGCGGCGCTCGACGCTCCTGGAAGCATGGCGCCGAACGTCGCGGTGCTGACGCAGCACCGGAGGAGCGAGCGATGAGCCCGCACATCCGCGACGAAGACCTGCACGCCTTCATCGACGGCGAACTCGATACCGCGCGCCATGGCGAGGTTGCGGACGCAGCCCGCGACGACGCGGCCCTGATGGAACAGATCGCCGCGTTCCGCGCGGACAAGGCGATGCTCGCGGAAGTCTATGCACCGCTGATCGACCGGCCGCTGCCGAAAGAATGGCTGTCGCGGATTGCCGATGGCGGCCAGAGGCGCAGAAACACCTGGTGGGCGCCGATCACCGCCATCGCGGCGTCGATCGTGCTTCTGATTGGAGGCCTCTCGACTTACCACCGGCTGCCGGCCAATGGCGAGGAGAGCATCGTGCGCGAAGCGCTCGCCGCGCGCGCCGACATGCTGGAATCGAATCAGGTTGTTGCCGTGGCGTCGCCGGCTGAGGCCGGCAATGTGAACCATATCCTCGCGGCGGCGCTCAGGATGCATGTGAAAGCGCCCGACCTGTCGCGCATGGGCTACACGCTCGAATCCGTCCACGTGTATGGCAACGTGCCCGGCGGCAAGTCCGTGGAGCTGCGCTACCGCGATGCCAAGAGCCGCGATTTCGCGCTCTATGTCCGCCATCCCTCGAGCGGCGTGCGCTTCGATCAATATAGAAACGCGGGCCTGCGCGTCTGCATCTGGCAGGACGACGTGCTGGGCACCGTGATGACCGGCCCGATCTCAGCCGCGGAAATGCAGCGGCTGGCGAGCCTGGCGTATACGGGGCTGGAGTCTTAACTCTCAACCCTCCCCTTGAGGGAGGGTCGAAAAATGCGAAGCATTTTTCGGGGAGGGGTATTGCCGGAGGTTACTGGCTCAAATACCCGCCGAATTAGAAGACTCAAAGATGGAGCTCAGGACGCTTTCATTTTTACGGAAGGATTCGTACCCTCAACCATTCGGGCCGGAGGGACTACGAGCCTGATCTGCACATCGCGTGTCATCAAAGAGAACCGACATGCCCATTCGCCTAGGTGCAGTTCTATGTTTGGCATCCATCGCGGCATGCACCACAACCGCGCGCTCGGAGACGACACCAAAAACACCTCCTCGGATTGTTACGGACGAAAATGTCGTGATTTCGGTTAGAGGGAATGGCGTTCTACTTTGGAACGGTACCCTGATCACGTGCAAGCAACTCAACGCGAGGTTCTTGGCGAAGTTGCCAAAAGACGAGCGGCCCAAGCACGTCTTTTCCTGTGGTGCTCGGTCAACCGCAAATCAGGACACCCTTCAGAACGAACCAGGACACTGAGGGACGGATTAGGACAGCAACGTGTCGGAAGAACTCTGAGCCAGATAGGTGCAGAGGTGCGTTCGTCGGAGTGATCCCGCTTTGGCTGTTCGCGCGGCGATCGCAAGCGTGATTCGAGCCGTACCCCTCCCCGAAATTCGCTTCACTGCGTTCCGCGAATTTCGACCCTCCCTCAAGGGGAGGGTGGGTTCTACCGCACCGCTGTGGCGGCCAAAACATCCGGCGAATAGGTGTTCGCGGGGTGGGGCGCGGTAATCGCGTAGGGGACGCCGTCTAGGGCGAAGCCGTAGACGTAGCCGCCGAGGACGAAATCGTAGACGAACTGGCTTCCGAGGATGACGGCCGGGATGTCGGGCATCAGGTACATCGTGCCTTCGCCGAACTTCCACAGCTTGCCGTTCTCGTCCCACGAGTCGGCGTAGACCGCGAGCCAGGTGTCCTCGTCGATATAGAGCCTGCGGCGCGGCGCGATGTGATGCTTGCCGGACGCGAGCGTTCCTTCCACCACCCAAACACGATGCAGCTCGTAGCGAAGAGTGTCCGGATTGGCGTGCTGCGGCTTCATCACCTCCGACGATTTCTGCGTATAGAAGCGATTGTTGTTGTAGGGGACGTACATCTCCTTCTTGCCGAGGAGCTTGAAGTCGTAGCGATCGGGTCCGCCGAAATAGATGTAGTACTCGTCGAGGTTCTCGAATCCCGACGCATCCGGATCGGGGATGTCATAGGAAATGGAAGGCGCACGCCGCACGCGCCGCTCGCCGGGGATCAGGCGCCAGGCGGTGAATTTGTAGCGCGTCGTGTCGAGCGGCTGCCACGCGAGATAGCTTTCGCCGACATGCGACGGCGGCGCGACGCCGATGTGCCGCGTCTTGAAGTAATAGCCGCCGACCGAGGCGGGCGTGGCGCCCGCGGCGTAATACGGAAAATCGGCCGTCTCGTTATAGGTGGACGCGAACTCGATCCGGCCATTGGGCGCGGCGACATAGGTGCTGATCCGCACCTGCCTTGCCGGACCCCAATAGGCGAGGAGATGGTTCCACACCGCCTCTAACCCGTTCTTTGGAATCGGAAACGGAATTCCGCCGGCCGCGCCTTCGACGCCATACGCGATGCCGGACGGCGCGGCGTGCGCCTGGGTCGCGTTCCGGGCGATGCTGTCATAGACCGATTGGGGAAAGGCGGCGCTGCGATGGCTCGGATAGACGTCCATGCGGTAGCCGGCATGGCGTTTGAACAGATCCTTCTGGCCCTCCGGCAGTTTGTCGGCATAGCTCGCCACATTAGCCGGTGTGATAGCGAACAAAGGCTTTTCCTGCGCAAAAGGGTCGGGGCGCGCCTGTCCCAGATGCCAGCCGGGCGCGGGCGTGGTATAGCCCCCCGTCCAGGCGGGGATCGTTCCATCTTTGTTGCCCGCACGTTCGGCGCCCAGCGGCGTCAATTTTGTCTTGAGAAGATTGGCTTCATCCGCAGTCACGCCGGCCAAGCCCGGCGCCGCAGCCAGGGTCGCAAATGCCAGTAGAACGGTTACACCGCGCCGCATCCAAGCCTCATTTGAAGACTAGGCAGTCCGTCTATGATCGATTGTCTATAGCATAGTCGAAGTCAGCGACCATGAAGGGTGGGGACCTTGCACGCGTGGGATTGCTTTGCCTGCCGCTCCTCTGCGGCCGGTCCCTTGCGGCTGAGCTCTACACGGGCGATGGGCTCGACCTGCGCTGGGACAACACGCTGCGCTACTCGACCGCGTTCCGGCTCGCGTCGCAGGACCCGGCGCTGATCGCCAATCCGAACACCGACGACGGCGACCGCGATTTCGATCCGGGGGTAATCTCCAGCCGGCTGGACATCGTTTCGCAGCTGGATCTCACTGCGGACAATTTCGGCGTGCGGATCAGCGGGGCCGGCTGGTACGACAGCATCTACAACCAGCGCAACGACAACAATTCCCCGGCGACGTTCAATCCGCTGTCCGTGCCGCACGACAAATTCACGGATGCGGTGCGCGATCTGCACGGCAGCCATATCGAACTCTCCGACGCGTTCGTGCATGGCGACTTCTCGCTCGGCGACATGCCGGTGTCCGTTCGCGCGGGCCGCTACGCGCTGATCCTGGGCGAGAGCCTGTTCTTCCCGCAGAACGGAATCGCGGCCGGCCAGTCGACGGTCGACGTCATCAAGGCCGTCGGCGAGCCGCAGGCGGAGACGCCGGAGATCGTGCTGCCGGTGACGCAGGCCTCCGCCGTGCTGCTGCCGTGGCCGGATGTGGCGGTGACGCTCTACAACCAGTTCGAATGGCGCAAGGACCGGCTCCCCGGTGTCGGCAGCTATTTCAGCGCGGTCGATTTTCTGGATACCGGCGGCGAGCGGCTGTTGCTCGGCAATGGCCTCTATCTGACCCGCGCGCACGACCTCCATGCCCCGGGCCTCGGCCAGTTCGGTGCGGCGGTGCAGATCACCGCACCCGATTTCAGTTACGGCTTCTACGCGTTGCGGTTCAATTCCAAATCGCCGTCAGTCTACCTGCATCCCGATTTTTCGTTACCGCCTGGACGGATCGGCACTTACGATCTCGTCTATCCGCAGGGCATCGAGATCTATGGCGCGAGCTTCAGCACCTATCTCGGCGACAGCAATATCGCGGGCGAAATCTCGGGCCGCCGGAACATGCCGTTGATGTCGGGCGGGATCATCGTTCCGGCCGGCGTCGCCGCGGACGGCCACGACCATCCGCTTTATCCGATCGGCGACACGCTGCACGCCCAGGTCTCGACGGTCAGCCTGTTGACGGCCAGCCGCTGGTGGAACGGGGCATCGCTGGCCTTCGAGCTGGCCGCCAATGACCGGCTCGATGTCGTGAAGAACGCGTCGGCGCTTATGCCCGGCCGCGACCCGTTTGCGATGGCGATGCAGGCGACATTCGAGCCGCAATATTTCCAGGTGCTGCCGAGCCTCGACATCAGCATCCCCTTGAGCTTCGGCTATGGCCTCGCGGGACGCTCCAGCATCGACAGTTCGGAAAACGCCGGCACCGGCAGTTTCGGAATCGGAGTCTCCGCGACCTACCGCTCCGTCTGGCAGGCCAAGCTCGCTCTGACCGAGTTCATCGGCGCCCCCACCCGCCAGCCCTTCGCCGATCGCGGCTTCGTGGCGCTGAGCGTCCAGCGGACGTTTTAGAGCGAGATTTTCTTAACGTCAGACCCTCCCCTTGAGGGAGGGTCGAAAAATTCTAGCGGCGCGTAGCGACGCGCGGGATTTTTCGGGGAGGGGTACTGCACCGGCAGCGGAGCCATTACCCCTCCCCGAAATTTGCGCGCTGCGCTCGCAAATTGTCGACCCTCCCTCAAGGGGAGGGTGGGTCCTGATCCGCGCCTCCGCGTGCCGTTTTTTAAGCCAACGCCGCGAGGATCTTCAGCATCACGTCGATGTCGGGCATTGGCGCCACGGCGACGATCTGGTCGGGCATGCGGCCTTTGATGAGCGGATCGGTTTCTGCGCCGATGGTGCCGAGTGGGCCACGGAAGCCGTGATCCCGCCACGCGATCGATTGCAAGTCTAGCGACATCAGGGCGTCAATCAGCTTGAGACTATCGGGCGCGAGCGCGAGCAGCGGATGCGCCGAATAGACCGTGGGCTTGGGATAGAGCGCGACCGGCTTTGCGGGCCCCGACGCGCTTTCGACGCGCGACCAGCGGTCTGGATCGGCGATGATCCATTCGACGAGCTGGTTCTCGTAGCCCACGACCAGTGGTTCGGCGCCGGGACCGCCTGCGATGTAGTCGTCGAACACCTTGCCGGAAGAGTCGGGCTTGTAGCCCATGCCATGGAACAGCTCGCCGAGCTGCGGCAGGATCGCGGGCAGCGTTTCCTCCGTCGCCACGTTGCCGGCCAGCAGGTTTGCGGCGAGACCTGCGAACATGAAGCCGGAATTCGACTTGTTCGGATCGGTCGAGATCAGCCGGATCGTGCCGTAAAGATCGGGCTGGCCGAGTGCGCTCCAGGGTTTGCGCGCGAGCACGGCGTCGATCAGCGCTTTGGCGTCGATGAAGTAGTGCCCGCCGCTCTTGGTCGCGAGGCCTGCGCGCACCATGCCATCGGCGTAGGGTGACCACGAATAGATCACGATCGGCGAGTTGAAGATCACCTGGTCGCGCAGCACCTTGACGTTCTTGTGCGCGAGTTCGACCAGTGGGCTCGAACTCGGCCACAAAAATTGCGGTTTGGTGCCGAGAAGCCCGGCATCGCGGACCTGCTCGACCGATCCTGCGCGCTCGGCGTTCAGCGCAAGGCCGAAATGGCGCAGCGCCGAGACCGTCTTCGGGTTCTGGATGAAGGCCATCTTCTCGCCGCCGGCATAACCGCGCAGCGTGGCGACGTCGCCCAGCACCCCGCGCACGCCCGGATTGTTGCGGAAGAGTACCGCGCCCGCGGTCAGTGCCGCGCTGCCGCCGAGGATTCCAAGCCCGACCATTGCGCGCCGGCTGACCGTCATGCTGCCTTCTCCAGGTCCGCTTTCAGCGAATCCTTGACCACTTTGAGATTCAGATCGAGTTCCTGCAGTTCCGGTGCGTCGGCGTCGCTTGCGAATTTCTTGAACGCATCGCCGAGCGCGCCCATCACGTCGCGGGTCTGCGCCACCCGTTCGGTCGAGAGCGAACCGTTGCGCTCCAGCGTCTGCCAGCCCTCGGCAATGGAGGCGGCATTGGGAAGGTAGAACGTCAGGAACCGGCGCACAGCCATCACGCGTACCGGGTCCGTCTTGATGTTGGCGAGAATCTTGTCAGCCGTGGCGCCAAGGCCCTGAACCGCGCTTTTCATCGAAGCGTCCTTGATCGCGGGAACCGTGCGCTTCAGTCGGGCGAGGGCATCGGAACCATCGCTTATGAGGCCGCGCGTTGTGTCCGATTGCGCTTCCGCGAGCGCATCCATGTTGAGGCCGAAACCGCTCGGCCGGAGCGCGAGCGTGAGGCCGAAATATACACCCGCGCAAATTCCAAGCCCGAGCCATAGAGGCAGGCCCAATGCGAACACGCAGACGGGCAGGGCAACCGCCGCCGCGAGACCGCCGACCAATATGGATGTGCCCCGTTCCATGCTTCAGTTGTAGCCCCGAACGGCCCGGAACGCTTGGGTGAGATCGGCACGGCCGTCGAAGACGCGTGCCCGCGTCATCTCCGCGACGCTGTCGAGCTGGCTCTTGTCGGCATCGCCGAAGGTCACGCCGAAGATCGGCACCGCATGGCCCTCATTCTGCCAGTCGGAATCGAAATCCTGATGCGCCGAGGAACGGCCGTCGGTCATGATGACGACGGCAGGCAGATAATCGTTCGACTTGAGGTAGGGCTGCATCACAGAGATCGCCTGTTCAGCGCAGGCATACATGTCGGTGCCGCCATCGGCATGCTCATTCTCAACCGCGGCCAGGAGCTTGGTCTGTGAAGCGACCGTGCCGTCGCCCGCGGTCACGCCACGAACGCGGGCGTCGAAGGGCAGGATGAAGATGCGGTCGAGCGGCGTCCACTGGATGAGGTTATGCGTGGCCTGCGCCGGGTCGAACAGCGTCTCCATCGCATGTTTCACCTGGGTCTCGCCGTCGCCCTGCATGGAGCCGGAGAAATCGAGGCAGATCGCCGTCAGCGACGGCTTGCGCAGGACTTCCTGATACAGGGTCAACGCGCGCGCGATCACTTTGGGTTCGGGCAGCGCGATGGACGGTACGACTCGCGATGGATCGAAGTTCCAGTCTTTCTCCGGGGGCGCCGGCTTGGCCATGCCCAGCGCTGTGCGCCGTCCGTCGGACGCGATCTGTGCCTGGGCATCCGAACTCAAGAGATAGGTCTGAAGCGCGTTGAAGAAATCGCGCGTATCGGAATCCTGCCCGTGCTCGACATAGCCCAGCGGCGCGTCGGCATAAGTCGTGCCATCCGCGGGATAGACCGCATAGAGCAACTCGCCGCCTTTGGCCCGCAATTCGTCGTTGGTTTCCTTGAGCACCGCCTCGTAATTCCACATCGCGTCGAAGGGATGGCCCTCTCGCGCCGCAGAGAGATAGAGCTCCTTGAGCCAGCCCGACGATCCCGACGACCGTGCCACACCTTTAAGGAGTGCCTTCACTTTAGCGCGGGCATTGGCGTCATCGAGCGCGCGGGGATCGAGCTTGTCCGGCGTGCCAAAAGAAGCCGCGAGCATGGCGAGATAGGCCGAGGCGCCGGAATTCGACTGCGTCGCCGAGGTCATCAGGAAGGAGAGCTTTCCCTCGCTGACGGCTGCAAGGAGGTCGTCCATATGCACCGGCTTGCCGATCCAGCCCAGTTCCTGCGCCTTCGCCATGCGCACGCCCAGAATGACAGGGCTGGATGCGATCGATTTGAGGTTCTTCACACGGCGATGTGCGTCATAGAGATCGAGCCAGAGGCTGGAAGCCGGCCAGACGGCGTCGACATCGGGTGCGGTTTCGCCCTCGAGCATCTGGCCAATATCGAGCGAGCCCTTGTAGTCGATCTGGCAGGTCACGCCCTTGTCGGCGCAGAACTTCTGCACGATGGGCTCGAAGGTCTGCTCCTCCGAACCGGCGACGATGTGAAACGTCTTGCCCGACCCGCCGCAGCCGGCGAGCAGCAGCATCGCGGCCAGCGCCGCGGCCTTGGCAGCGCGGGTCATTGCGGCGATTGCGCAAGCACGGCTTTGAGCGCCTGGGTCTGGCGGTCCATTTCCTGTTCGATCAGCGCGCGCTTCTGACGGCCTTCGGACTGCACGCGCATGACGCCCTGGATGGTGTCGATCAGGTCCTGATTGGTCTTCGACAGAGTCTCGATGTCGACGATGCCCTTCTGCGACTGCTGCTCGATGTCGATGGCCTGCGTCTTCATCATCTCCGAGGCCTGACGCAGCATCTGATTGGTCGTGTCGGTGACCGTCTTCTGCATCGCAAGCGCTTCTTCCTGGCGGGTGAGGCCGAGGAGAAGCACCATCTTCTGCTTCCACGCCGGGATCGTGAGCGTGACGGAGGCCTGGAGGCTTTCGATCAGCGTGGTGTCGCCGCTCTGCACGATGCGGATCTGCGGCAATTGCTGGATCGCGATCTGGCGCGCCTGCTGGAGATAAAGCACGCGTTTCTCGAGCCGGTCGAGCGCCTGCACCGCATCCTGATATTGCTGCGCAGCCATCAGGTCCTGCGTGTCGCCTCCGGAACCTCCCTTCGCCTTCGCCGCGAGATCGACCAGCGGCCCACGGCGAAACTCATCGCCGTAGCTCTTGCCGGCCGCAATATAGGCATCGAGCGATGAGATCGAATCCTTGGTCTGCTCGTGCAGCCCGTCGAGCATGGTCACGTCGCGGCGCATGATATCCACGCGCTTTTCGAGTTCGACGGTGATGCGGTCGATCTGAGCGGCGATGGTCTCGAAGCGTTGCTGGAACTGGAAGATCTGCCGGCGCAGCCCGCCGAACAGGCGCGTGATGAAATTCTGCTTCTGCAACTGGGCAGGATCGAGGCCCTTTGCTTTTGCGATCACGTCAGAGAGAAGCGCCCCGGTGTCGCCGAGTTCGCGGTTTTTCGTTTGCGCGAGGATGCGGTCCGCAAAGCCTGCGACTTCACGCTGTGCGCGTTCGCCGAACGCGGTGATCTGCGCGGTGTCCTGGATGTTGATATCGGATTTGATCGCGGTGATTTTGGCGTTATCGACAGGCACCGGCACATTGGCCGTTGCCGTTGGCGCGTTGCTCATGGCTCGTTCCCCTCAACGGTTCGGCGCTGGCATGACTCTGCGCAAAACCCGCGCACTCGTACGCAGGGTGCTATGACAGTTTGATGACGTCCTGATGACAGTCCGGATGGCCCGGATAGCCACTTCGACCGCTACGGGAAGAGATTTGCGCTCGCCCTGGTTTTCAAAGGGCGGGTCTGACTATCGGCTGATGACCGCGATTGAGGTCGCAGCGGAGGAGGGAGCCGTCAGGTCGGTTTGGGCCTGGCTCAGCATGTCGGTCGTGATTCTGCCGCTCGACATCGCCGCGATCTGGTGCAGGCTCATATTCTTGAAGAAGCTGTACATCGGATGCGCGCGCAGTCCGGGGAAGTCCTTGTCCAGGATGGCGCATCCACCGGCCGTACCGGCGATCTGTGCGATCGGCTCGTCGAGCTTGGACTGGCCGGTGACCTCGGCGGTCTGGGGTGCGACGCCGTCGAGGGCCAAGGGATCGGTGGAGGGGGTGGTGGCGACAGGGGGCTGGGGAATGGAGGCCAGGGACTGGGCATGGACGGAGACAGCCATGGAGACAGGCATCAGGAAGACGACTGAAACCGCAACTGCAGTATAGACCGGACTGGACATACGCGAACTCCGACGTAGTTTCGAAGCAGCTCCAAGTTCAATCCTACAACGGGACCGCTGAAATTTGGTTGCTAAAAAAGCTACAATTCAAGAGTCAGCACGAGAATTATTTTCGACATGAAATGGCCATCCACACGAATCAGCGCGAGTTCCCCCAAAAGCTTCGGCATGTACGAGAAGGCGTCGAAGCTTGCGGCCGGCGGCGCCGACCTGATCCACCTCGAAGTCGGGATGCCGAGCTTCGACACGCCGGCGCACATCAAGGACGCCACCATTGCTGCACTGCACGCGGGCCGCGTCCATTACGGCGATTTCCGCGGAAATATCGAGTTGCGGCGTGCCATTGTGCGGCATCTGGCCGAGCGCAACGGACTCACGGTCAGGGAAGACGAGGTCATTGTCACAAATGGCCTAACCCATGCGTCCTATGCCGTCTTCATGGCCGCGCTCGATCCGGGCGACGAGGTCATCCTGCTCGCGCCCTACTACCCGCAGCATGTGAACAAAATCGAGCTCGCGGGGGGCAGGGTCGTCCTGGCGCCGCTCGATGCGCAACGAAATTTCGCGATCGATCCGGCGGCCATCGAATCGCGGATCACGCCGAAGACGAAGATGATCGCGCTGGTGAACCCCGCCAATCCGACCGGGCGGGTCTATACGCGTGACGAACTCGAGGGACTCGCCGCCCTAGCGATTAGGCACGACCTGCTCATCCTCTCGGACGAGGTCTACGACCAGATCGTCTATGACGGGCACCGGCACATCTCCATCGCGTCTCTGCCCGGGATGTTCGAGCGGACCTTCAGCCTCTTCGCCTTCACCAAGGCCTATGCGATGGACGGCTGGCGCATCGGCTATATCGCGGCGCATGAGCGGTTCATTCCCGCCTTGCTCAAGATCACCATGAACGATGTGGCGCATGTGAACGTCTTCATCCAGGAAGGCGCGCGCGCAGCACTTGAGGGACCGGATGCGGCCGTCACCGCGATGGTGGCGGAGGACAAACGCCGCCGCGATCTCGTCGTGCGCCGCATGAACCAGATGTCGGGCGTTCGGTGCGAGGCGCCGGAGGGAACGATCTACGCGTTTCCCGATATTTCCGCGACCGGCAAGCCCGCGCAGCAGGTAGCCGACGAGATCCTGGAGCGCTGTCACGTGGTCACGGAAGCCGGCACGTTCTATGGCGCGGCGGGGGAGGGGCATCTGCGCGTATGTTTCGGCGCGGAGCCCTATGAACGCATCGACGCCGCGCTCGACCGCATGGCGCGCTATTTCGCGGAGAACCCATGAGCGAAGCCGCTGCCAACCTCGACCGCTGGATCCGCACCGCGTTCGTGGCGATGAACACGCAGCTCGAGGAACTGTATTTCCGCCAGAGCGACCGCGCCAACGTCGATGGCATCGGCGAGGACATCAAGCAGAGGCTCGCCGAAGAGGGCCGCAAGCTGATCCGTCCGTTGGCGGCGGAGGGCAACACCAATGAAGGCTTCGAGCACGCCTTCAACGTGCTCGGCAATCTCGGGCTGTTCATGGCGGCGCTGCGCCGGCACGAACTCACCAATCCCGCGCGCGAAACCCAATCGCCCTTTCACGAGGCGTCCGCGCTCGGTCTGCACATCGGCGCGTCGCTGGGCGTGACGCCGCGTTTCGCCACCGCGCACCTCGCCACGCACAACAAGGCGATCGACGGGGTGCAGAAGAGCTTCACCTCGCTCGCCGACGAGTTCGTCTTCATCGACTACAACACGATGGGGATCCTGAGCTATAAGCGCGCCTCCGATGCGCTGATGCGCATCCCGCCGCTCGGCATCTCCAATCTCTCGACCTTGATGCTGCTCAACAATGCGCGCGATGCGTTGCAGGACGTGGCCAAGACCAACACGATCCTGTTCGAGCGGCTGGACAAGGATCGCTTCTTCTACAGTGTGCGGCCCTACTACAAGCCCTACCGCGTCGGACGTCAGGAATATCGCGGCGCCAATGCCGGTGACTTTTCCGGCATCAATGAGATCGATCTTCTGCTGGGGCTATGCCGCGCCAACGATCCGACCTATTCGCAGCTCCTGATCGACAAGATGCTGTTCATGATCCCGGAAGATCAGGCGAATTTGCGCCAGTGCCTGATCTATGTGCCGCTGCTCGACCAGTTCCTTGAAGCCGCGAAGACGTCCGCGAAGAAGGACTGGTTCCAGCGCAACTGCCGCGCCTTTCTCGAAGTGTGCGAGGCGCACGGCTTCGCCGCCATCCAGCATCACAACCAGCTGTTCGACAGCTTCATCGTGAAGATGTCCGAAGACCTGGACACGAAACACCACGAACAGCTCACCGCGAGCGGACCGCCGCTCCCGGTGCTGGCGCGGTCGCTCGAGCGCCTGCGCGACCTGCGCGCCGCCGCAAAGCGCGACGACATGGAGACGGCGCACGACAAATTGGCATTGCTCAGGAAGGCCATCGGCTGATGTTCACCCTCCCCTTGAGGGAGGGTCGACAATTTGGCGAGCGAAGCGAGGCAAATTTCGGGGAGGGGTGTGGCTGCGCTGTACCCCTCCCCGAAAAACCCTTCGCTCCGCTTCAGGATTTTTCGACCCTCCCTCAAGGGGAGGGTAGATTTTGTCTTCAAGGGGAGGGTGGGTTTTGTCGCCGTTTGGCAAGCGGCTCGGGTGAAGTTATGAATGCGGCATGAAAATCACGCTCCACAAGAACGACCTTCCGGACGGGCTCGATCTTGGCCCCATCGTTGCCATCGACAGCGAGACACTGGGGCTTAATCCGTACCGGGATCGTCTGTGTCTGGCGCAGCTTTCCGCGGGCGACGGCACGGCGCACATGGTCCAGTTTGCCGCTGGCGGGTTTGCCGCGCCCAACCTGAAGCGGCTCTTGACCGATCCCAAGGTCATCAAGCTCTTCCATTATGGGCGCTTCGACATGGCGATGTTCCGGCGCCATCTGGGCGTGATGACGGCACCCGTCTACTGCACCAAGATCGCGTCCAAGCTGGTGCGCACCTACACCGACCGACATGGCCTTAAGGATCTGGTGAAGGAGTTGCTCAACGTCGATATGTCGAAAGAGCAGCAGAGTTCGGACTGGGGCGCGCCCGACCTCACCGAAAAGCAGCTCGCCTACGCGGCCAGCGACGTGACGCACCTCCACCGTCTTAAGGATGCGCTGGACGGGATGCTGGCGCGCGAGGGCAGGACGGCACTCGCCAAATCCTGCTTCGATTTTCTGCCCACGCGGGTGGAACTCGACCTTGCGGGCTGGCCGGACACAGATATCTTCGCGCATTAACCCTTTGGCAATCATAGTTTTGCCGGTTTTTAGGGCCAAAGCTTGAAGGCTTGCCCTATCGGGTCCCATTTGGCATGAATTTCGCGTGCCGCGCCGGTCCTTGGGATTCGGGCGCGGCCGGGTGCGGAGGCGATGTCCCCGCAGAAGGGTTTTGATGCGTCCCACCAGTGCCAAGCCTGCCCTCGTCGGAGAGCCGCACGCAGCCGGCGATGCCGCCGCTGCCAGCCGGGTTTTCGAGACCGCGGGTGAGGCGATCAAGGCCCTTGGCGGCAGTCTCGACGGTGCCTTCTCCCGCGCGGTCGATGTGCTTTTCGCAGTCAAGGGCCGCGTGGTCGTCAGCGGCATGGGCAAGAGTGGCCATATCGGCCGCAAGATCGCGGCCACGCTGGCGTCCACCGGCACGCCGGCGCAGTTCGTCCATCCGGCCGAAGCCAGCCATGGCGATCTTGGCATGCTGACACCGCAGGATGCGCTTCTGGTTCTGTCGTGGCGCGGCGAGACGGCCGAGCTTTCCGACCTTGTGACCTATGCCAAGCGGTTCCGCATTCCGCTGATCGGGATGGCGAGCGACGCGCAATCGACCCTGCTGCAGGCCGCCGACGTGGCGCTGGTGATGCCACAGGTCCAAGAGGCCTGCCCCATGGGGCTGGCGCCCACCACATCGACGACCGTGATGCTGGTGCTCGGCGATGCGCTTGCCGTCGCGCTGATGGAGCGGCGCGGATTTTCTGCCGACCAGTATCGCGAACTGCATCCCGGCGGTTCGCTCGGCCGCGCGCTGATCCGCGTCTCCGATCTGATGCACAAGGGTGCGGAGATTCCGGTTGTCGAAGACGGCACCTCGATGCAGCAGGTGCTGATCGCGATTGCGGAACACCGTTTCGGCTGTGTGGGCGTGACCGACAAGACGGGCGGACTCATCGGCATCGTCACCGATGGCGACCTTCGCCGTCACATGGGCCCCGACATTCTGGAGCGCAAAGCATCCGACGTGATGACGCGGTCACCCAAGATCGCGGCGCCCGATCAGCTTGCGGCCGAAGCGCTTGCGCTCATGAACGAGAAGAAGATCACGCAGCTCTTCGTCCTCGATCCGGCGGACAAGGCGCGCAAACCCGTCGGCATCCTGCACATCCACGATTGCCTGCGCGCGGGGCTGCAATAGATGGCGAGAGCAGCCAGAGGCGCGATGGCTCCGCCGGCAAAACCGGTCAGGACGCGGCGCGACTGGACCGCGCGCACGCGCGGCACGGTGATCGACGCCATTCGCTACAGCCAGTTCGTGTCGCTGATGAAGCGCGCGCTTCCCGTTGCGGCCGGCGCGATCCTTGTCGTCATCCTCATCTATGCGCTTCTACCGCGCGCGTCCGATCGCATGACGCTGACCGCCGAACGTACCGGCCTCATCAAGAACGACCTGACCATGATCAAGCCGCGTCTTACGGGTGCTGACGATGACGGCAATCCGTTCGTCATCACGGCCGAGACGGCGGTGCAGGATCCAAAGCATCTTCATAATGCTCACATGACGAAGATCGAAGCCGACATGACGACGGACAATGGCGGCTGGCTAAATGCGAACGCGGAAGCCGGGTTCTTCAACATGGACACCAGCATGCTCAAGCTCACCGGCGGCATCGCGGTCTTTTCCGACTCGGGCTATGAGCTGCACACCGAAAATGCCGATGTCGATCTCAAGAAGGGGTTGTTTCATGGCCCCGGCACCGTGACCGGCCATGGTCCGTTCGGTACGATGCGCGCGGACCGGTTCGAAGCCGATCGCGTCAAGCAACTTCTGCATCTTTATGGCAACGTCCACATGACGTTCTCGACCCTCAAGGCGCACGCGAAATGATGAGATATTCAGTTCTCGCGCTCGCCGCCGCCGTGTTCGCAAGTCCCGCATTTGCCGCGAACGATTTCGGCTTGAGCAAACGCGACGCCAATGCGCCGATCCAGGTATCTGCCGATCGCTTCGACGCCGATTTCAACGCCAAGTCCGGCATTTATTCCGGCAACGTGATCGTGGTGCAGGGCGACTTTCATCTGCGCTCGGACAAGATGCGCGTAAACGTCGTCGCCGGAAAGCCGGACAAGATATTCGCCTATGGCAACGTCGTCTTCTCGGCGCCCAACGGCAACGCGCAGGGCGACAATGGCGTCTACGATGTGGCGCCCCGGCTCATCACGCTGACCGGCCGGGTGATCCTCAACAAGGAGAAGAACGTGATGCGCGGAACGATGCTGACCGTGAATCTGGCGACCGGCCAGGCGCAGCTTGGGGCGAAAGGTGCGCCGGGCGGCCGCGTTCAGGCATTATTCACCCCTCCACCCTCGTCAAACAGCGCACAAAAGCCCAATCCCTAGCCTTCACAGTTCGTTAAAGACGGATAGGCACAGTTCTTGCCATGGCACCAAAGAAGACGGCCCAGACTGCGAATACGGAAATCCTGGCTTCCCCCCGTCCACGCGTGGTGGAAGGCGGCAAGGGCCTCGTCGTCACCCGCATCGGAAAGGCCTACAACAAGCGCCCTGTCGTCCGCAGCGTGAGCCTGTCGGTGAAGCGTGGCGAGGTTGTGGGGCTTCTGGGTCCCAACGGCGCCGGCAAGACGACCTGCTTCTATCTCATCACCGGTCTGATCCCCGCCGACACCGGCACGATCGAGGTCGAGGGTCATGACGTGACGCGGATGCCGATGTACCGCCGCGCGCGGCTGGGCATCGGCTATCTGCCGCAGGAGGCATCGATCTTCCGCGGCCTGACCGCCGAGCAGAACATCCGTGCCACCGCCGAACTGATCGAACCCGATCCCGGCAAGCTCGAGGCGATGGTCGAGGAGCTGCTCGCGGAATTCGGCGTCACCCATGTGCGCAACACGCCATCGATCGCGCTTTCGGGCGGGGAGCGCCGTCGCGTCGAGATCGCGCGCGCGCTGGCGACGCATCCGTCCTACATCCTGCTCGACGAGCCGCTGGCCGGTATCGACCCGATCGCCGTCGGCGAAATCCGCGATCTGGTGAAGCATCTGAAGGATCGCGGCATCGGCGTGCTCATCACCGATCACAATGTGCGCGATGCGCTCGAGATGATCGACCGCGCCTACATTCTGCACGACGGCGTCGTGATGAAGGAAGGCACGCCCGCCGAAATCGTCGCCGACCGCGAAGTCCGCCGGGTCTATCTCGGCGAAAAGTTCTCGCTATGAACGGGACATAGGTTCATGGCACTGGGGCAAAGACTGGAACTGCGCCAGGGGCAGGCGCTTGTGATGACCCCGCAATTGCAGCAGGCGATCAAGCTGCTGCAATTGTCGAACATCGAGCTCAACGAATATTGCGAGCAGGAGCTCGAAAAGAATCCGCTTCTGGAGCGTGACGAGACGCAGCCCGCCGGGGAGGCGGAACGCGAAACCGTCAAGGCCGAGGTGGGGGAGGCCGAAGGCCTCGATACGGCCTTGGCCCGCGAGGACTTCTCCAGAGCGGAAGACATGGATGCCTCCCGCGAGGACATGTACGACGGCGCCGAAGCCGCGCCGGCGCCGATGCAGAACACGCCGCTGACCGACTGGACCACCGTCCGCAATCAGCAACGGTTCGAAGGCGACGAGGATTCGCTTGAATCCACCGTGGCCGGTGGCGGCACGCTGAAAGACCATCTCGAAGGACAGCTCGCGATCGCGGCCCTGCCGCCCGACGAGCGCCTGATCTGCCTCTCGCTGATCGACGCCGTGGATGAAGCGGGTTATCTGCGCGCCGATCTGGACGAGGTGACGCTTCGTCTCGGCGCCTCGCGCGAAAGCGTCGACAAGGTGCTTGCACTGCTGCAGGGATTCGATCCCGTCGGCATCGCGGCCCGCGACCTGGCCGAATGTCTGGCCTTGCAGCTGAAAGCAAAGGACCGGCTCGATCCGGCGATGGCGGCGCTTCTTACGCGGCTCGATCTCGTCGCGCGGCGCGAGACCGCCGCGCTGTGCGCGATCTGCGGGGTCGATGCCGAAGACATCTTCGAGATGATCGCCGAGATCCGCGCGCTCACGCCGAAGCCCGGTCTCGCGTTCGGCTCGGAACCGCTGCAGCCGATGATCCCGGACGTGTTCGTGCGCGAAGGGCCGGATGGGGCGTGGCATGTCGAGCTCAACAGCGACACGCTTCCGCGGCTTCTGGTCAATTCGCGCTACTACGCCAAGGTTTCGTCCGGCGCCCGCGACAAGGATTCGAAGAATTATCTCGTCGAGTGCCTGAACAACGCCAACTGGCTGGTGAAGAGCCTCGATCAGCGCGCCCGCACCATCCTCAAGGTCTCGACCGAGATCGTGCGCCAGCAGGACGGCTTTCTGACCTATGGCGTGCGCCATCTGCGGCCGCTCAATCTGCGCACCATCGCGGACGCGATCACGATGCACGAATCCACCGTGAGCCGCGTGACGTCGAACAAATATATCGCGACGCCGCGCGGCGTGTTCGAGCTCAAATATTTCTTCACCGCGTCGATCCAGTCCATGAACGGCGCCGAGGCGCATTCCGCCGAAGCCGTGCGCGACCGCATCCGCGAGATGATCGAAAACGAAAGCCGCCGCGAGGTCCTCTCCGACGACCGCATCGTTTCGCTGCTCACCGCCGACGGCGTGAACATCGCGCGCCGCACCGTCGCCAAGTACCGCGAGGCCATGCGCATCCCGTCTTCGGTCGAGCGCCGGCGCCTGAAATTCGGGGAATCGGCTGGCGCCGGTTTTCGCTGATCGGCTAACTGCGCCAGACCTTGGAAGCGCTGCGAGTCCCTAAAGCTTCAGCTTCGCGGAGTCTGCACATTGCGTCAAAGCGATGGTCGGCTTTACGCTACCAAAGGTCGTAGCCGGTGCTCCCTCGTGGAGGCTTCCATGCTCAAAGTGTATGATGTTCGGGCCGTGATTTTGCTCGCTATCGGATTGATGCTGGCCGGGCTCGGAGTGCCCGCCAGCGCGCTGGCAAAGCAGCCATACAAGGTTTTGTACTCTTTTGAGGGGAATCCCGACGGGGAAAGTCCGCTGGCGGAACTCCTTTCGGACAGCTCGGGCAACATTTATGGGACTACCGCAATTGGGGGCCAGAATGGGCTGGGAACGGCATTCAAGCTGTCATCCACTGGGACCGAGAATGTTCTTTTTTCGTTTGGAGGCCGAAGCGGTGCAGCTCCTAACGGAGGCCTGATCGCTGATGCAAATGGCAACTTGTATGGTGCAACAGCTTTCGGCGGGAAGAAATGCGCAAACGAACCGCCGCCAGCTCGCGGTTGCGGGGTTGTATTCAAGCTCACGCCGGACGGGATTGAAACGGTACTCTATGCATTCGCAGGCAGACTGGATGGGAAAATTCCTCGCGCACGTTTGTTGATGGATGGTGCAGGCAATCTTTTTGGCACAACATCGGAAGGTGGGAACGGATGTGCACAAGACCGTGATGGCTGCGGCACGGTTTTCAAGATTGCGCCGGACGGCACCGAAACAATTCTCCATGCCTTCAAGGGCGGCAACGACGGCTCCGCGCCCTCTGGCGGGTTGATCCTAGACGGTGCCGGAAATCTCTACGGTACAACCAACACCACCGTCTTTCAGCTTGCACAAGATGGCGTCGAAACAGTGCTCCACGAATTCACAGGCGGTGTCGGCGATGGTGGATCGCCTGTGGGAAACCTTGTTTCGGATGCCGACGGCAATCTCTTCGGTGTCACAGAAGAGGGAGGCGGATCAGGCTGTGATGGTTTTGGCTGCGGAACAGTTTTCAAAATTTCACCCGAAGGAGAGGAGAGTATCCTTTACTCCTTTCGCGGCGGCGATGACGGTAGACAACCGCTTGCCGGGTTGTTCCGGGACTCGAACGGTAATCTTTATGGCACGACATTTCGAGGTGGCAACAGCGACTGTCAGGCCAACGAGGGTTGTGGCACGATTTTCGTTGTAACGCCCCTCGGCACAGAAACGGTTCTACACACCTTTTCCGGACGGAAGGATGGGAATTCACCGCTGGCCTCTTTAACAGCATGGCGTCACGGCTACCTAGTAGGTACGACTAGTGTCGGCGGGACCCATAGACGAGAGCTGGGCACGGTGTTCAAAGTGCTGCTGCAAAATGAGTAAAAGCCTTCGTGCATCCTGCTTTCAATCTAGCGTTTGGGCTGCAAATCCCGGGGAATCGGCTGGCGCCGGACTTCGTTAATTGCAAGCGTTGACATTCGTTGGGGGTGGGCCTACACACCCGCCGCCTTGCGATAAAGGTGCGCTCGAAATGGACCGGACCAGTGTCTGAAAAGCGCGATTTACGGCCCCTTGCAACAATGGCCATGACCGCTCGAACGCCGGGAAACAGACTCCAACATTCGACACAAAGTGCGCAACGGGATTGCGCAACCTGTTCTCCAGGCCGTGCGTTTCACGTCCGTCACCAATAGGTCACAGATGAACATCTCCGAATTGCTTGTGCCGGACGCCGTGATGGCGTCGCTGAAGGTTCAAAGCAAGAAACAGCTTCTGCAGGAGGTGTCCGCGCGCGCGGCGCAGATTATTCGCATTCCAGAACGAAAGATTTTCGAAACCCTGACCGAGCGCGAGCGCCTCGGCTCCACGGGCGTGGGGCAGGGCATCGCCATCCCCCATGGCAGGCTTTCCGACATCAGCACCATCGCAGGCGTCTTCGCGCGCCTGGAGAGTCCGATCGATTACGACGCTGTGGACAAGCAGCCCGTCGATCTCGTCTTCATGCTTCTGGCGCCGGAGGGCGCGGGCGCGGATCATCTGAAGGCACTGGCGCGTGTGTCGCGTCTTCTGCGCAACCAGCAGACGGTCGAAAAGCTTCGCGCCGCCACAAAGCCGGAAGCGCTCTACGCCATCCTGACCGAGCCCACCAGCAGCACGAACTCGCGCGCGGCCTAAAGCGGTTCAGTATCCGTCCGTCATGGCCGCCCTCCGAGGCGGCCATTCGATAAGAAAGTTGATTCACGCGGAGGCGCGGAGTTCGCGGAGCAACTCCCATCCTCTGCGTTCTCCGCGACTCCGCGTGAGATTCTGGTTGGCAAGCCCGTCCAAGACGGTGATGAATGAGCGCAGCTAATCCGAAGACGCCCTAACCCTTCCCGAAGCCGATCATCATCGCCATCAGGATCGGGAATTCCGCCGCGAGCGCGATGAGGTAGCCCACGCCCAGGCCTTTAAACAGGCGCAGGATCGCGGCGCTTATCTTTTCCTGTGTCATCGCCCGGATCACGACGACCTCGGTATAGGCGAAGGCGAAGAAGAGGATCATGAACGGAAACGTTCCCGGATCCGGCGTGTCGGCGTCGAGTGCTTTCGGGTTCACGAACATCAGGATGCAGATCGCGGACAGGAAAAGGCCGAAACTCACGCCGCAGAGGCACTGCGCGTAATAGGCGCGGCGCATGCCTTCCAGCGTGATCTCGATGCCGAGCTTGCGATTGACCATAAAGGCGAGACCCAGCGGGAAGGACAGCAGGAATATCGCCAGCATCTCGATACGGTAATCGAAAGACAGCGCGCCGACTGCTTTCAGGAGCGTAGCGGTCCCGGTGTCGTTCGTCTTGTAGTTCGCCGCCATTGCAGAGATCGCGAATGCCGCCGGCACGACGATGGTCAGGACGAAATAAACGAGGGGATTGATCGATCCCTGGAAACGGTCCTCGGGCGCCTTCGCGAGCTCGGCATCGACGTGCGGCACGATTTTCCAGGGTTGCAGGATCAGACCGAAGAACATCTTCGGAATGAACAGAAGCCACATCGTTGCGGTGTAAAGAACGGATTCGAACTGCCGTAGAAGATCCATGCGAGTCGCCCCATGCGCGAATCGCCGTACAGTCTAGCGGAGAAACGCAAAAAGGCCGGAGCACTCGCTCCGGCCTTTCGCAAAGTCGATTCGCAGAGGGTTCAGTGCAAGCTTACCGGCGTCAGATCGTTCTGCACGAGGGCGCCATACGCGCTTGCGTAGGCATCGGTGAAGCCGAGCACACTGCCGTCTACGGCATGCACCACATAAAGCATCGCACCGGGCGGAAGCTCGATTCCCGGCGGAATGATGCCGAGGCGGTGTGCTTCCTCGCTGCCCGTGGGTTTGATGTATGCGACACGTCCAGGATTGTTCATCACTGTCATATCGTCCGTCTCGAAATCATTGGTCATGACTGACCTCCTTCTAGAGAACGGCGCTTGATCCCGCCGGTTCCCACACTGTTATCGCCCGTCCTGATTTCAACGGTTTTGACGGTGCTTTCCGCCTTCGGGCGAGTAAGTTCTACAGTCAACAAACCGTTACGCAGTTCAGCGCCCGTCACATCGATGCCTTCGGCCAGCACGAAACAGCGCTGGAATTGGCGCGCCGCGATCCCGCGGTGCAGGAATGTGCGGTCACCCGCCTCGTTCTGCTTGCCGCGGATGACGAGCTGGCGGTCCTCGACCGTCACATTCAGTTCGTCACTGCTGAAGCCCGCGACAGCGAGCGTGATGCGCAGGCTGTCGTCGTTCGATTGCTCGATATTGTAGGGGGGGTATCCATCCCCGGCTGCTTTGGCCGTCCGTTCCAGCAGACGGTCCAGATGTTCGAAGCCCAATAGAAACGGGCTGTTGAAATAAACGTTCCTGCTCATGCCCAAAGCCCCTCCTTTCAGGCGGCTTTGCCGGCGCCTCTTTGAGCCGCCGGTAACGATGCTGCGGCCCCGATTGGGCACCACGTACCGATAGAATGTGGGGTGTGGGACTGAACAATCAAGGTATTGTTGCCAGGAGCATGAACGGAAGCTTGCATGGCCGAACCGAGGGTTATTCTGGACGACGCCACGCCCGGCCGCGAGCGTCTGATGCGGTTTTCGGGGGTAAGCGACGTGATTTCGGCCACCCGGCCAGATGAGGTGGCGGACGCGCTTGCGGCAATCGAGCGCGCGCGAGCCTGCGGCCACTTTGTGGCGGGCTATTTCAGCTACGAACTCGGTTATCTGCTGGAGCCCAGACTGTGCGGCCTGCTGCCACCCCAGCGTCCCGTGCCGCTCCTGTGGTTTGGTGTGTTCGATTCCGCGGAGGCCTGCGATGGGCGTGTGCTCGAAAGCCCCGGCCGCGCCTATGCCGGCCCGCTCCGGCATGAATGGGACGCCCAGGACTATGGAGAGCGCTTCCGCCACGTCCACGACTATGTTGCGGCTGGCGACATCTACCAGGCCAATCTGAGCTTCCGGTCGCGCTTTGCTTTCGCCGGCGATCCGCGTGCGCTCTACCGGCAGCTTCGTGCCCGTTCGGCGGCGGCGCATGGCGCTTTCATCGATGACGGCGAGCGCCAGATCCTGAGCTTCTCGCCGGAACTGTTTTTCGACCTTTCGCCCGGTGGCCAGCTCACCGCCAAGCCGATGAAAGGGACGATCGCCCGCGGTGGCGATCCGGCGTCGGATGCCGAGGCGCGGGCGGCTCTGGCGGCAAGCGTCAAGGACCGCGCCGAGAATCTGATGATCGTCGATCTTCTGCGCAACGATCTCGGCCGGATTGCGGACATCGGAAGCGTTCGCGTCGAAGACCTGTTTGCGGTCGAAACCTATCCGACCTTGCACACGATGGTCTCGACGGTGAAGGCGCGGCTGAAATCCGGCAGCGACATTGCCACCATCGTGCGCGCGCTCTTTCCCTGCGGCTCGATCACCGGGGCGCCCAAGATCCGCGCGATGGAGATCATCCGCGAGTTAGAGGCGAGCCCGCGCGGCGTCTATTGCGGCGCCATCGGATATTTCGCGCCCGATGGTTCGGCGCGGTTCAACGTCGCCATCCGGACACTGACGATCAGGGACGGTGCAGGTGAGCTCGGCATCGGCGGCGCGGTGGTGCAGGATTCGGCGAGCGGCGCGGAGTACGATGAATGTCTCCTGAAAGCGCGCTATTACGAGGCGGCACGCCGTCCGCTGGAACTGATCGAAACGCTGCGCTGGTCGCCGGACAAAGGGTTCGTCCGGCGCGATCTTCATCTGGCGCGCATGGCACGATCGGCGGCGGTGTTCGGTATGCCGTTCGATCTTGAAGAAGCGGTTCGTTCTTTGGAAGACGCCGCTGCCGCAGAACACGATCTGCGCGTTCGGCTGACGTTGAACGAGAACGGTGAATTTCGATGCATGGCCGCGCCGCTCGGAAAGGCTCAATCAGGTTGGACCTATGCCGTCTCGCCATTGCGCATCCAAAGCGGCGACGCTCTCGTGCGGCACAAGACCAACTGGCGCGAATTCTGGGACGATGAGCATGCGCGACTCAGCCGTGAGACCGGCTGCGACGAAACCATTTTCCTGAACCAGCGCGGCGAGGTCGCAGAAGGAAGCCGCAGCAACGTGTTCGTGCGGCGCGGCAATGTCCTTCTGACGCCACCTTTGTCCGCGGGGATTCTCGACGGTTGTCTGCGACGGGACTTACTCGATCAGGGCAAGTGCCGCGAAGCTGTGATCACAACCGACGATTTGGAAAAGGGCGAGGTCTTTCTCGGCAACTCGCTGCGTGGCTTATTATTCGCAGTATCTGTCAAACAGGCCGTTGAACTAGTTTAGGATCTGGCTGCCAGCTCGCAAATAAAAAGCTCTGTCCCTGGTATCACCCAACCGTCTACTTCCATCACGGAGCCTTGTTTGGCGTCGGCAATCGTCAGTTCTGCCAACGTTTGCTTAAGCAATGTCTTACGGAGCCGGGCTACGGGATCGTCATGCACGAGCACGTCAAATGCGCCAGAATGCGTGGATTGTTCTTGAATTGCCCGGCCAACCATCGCCGCCTTTTCCGGGTCCCCCAGCAGGTTCACGAGATCAGCGTATTCGCCACGTGCGCGGCGCTTGAGAAGCCTCGGCATCTCGTAGATCGCGCCAGCAACAATCGCTGCACCACCGGCTGCGATCCCGCCGATCGTCAGCGTACGGCGCGAGAGTTTGGGAGGCGGGCTCATGCGAATTGTTTCCGCAAATGGGCTGCGAGACGCAAGGTCAATGCAACCAGATTGAGCGTCGGGTTCGACGAGCCATAGGTCGGAAACACGCTGCTGCCGGCGACGAACAGGTTGCCGATGCCGTGCACCTTCGAATCCGCATCGACCACGCCCTGGCGCGGATCGGTGTGCATGCGCGTCGTGCCCATGTGGTGGTTGCCCCAGTCCATCACGCTCAGCCAGTCGGCATGCGTGCTCTGATTCAGGCGCACCATGCCGATGCGCGCGGCCAGGAGCTGGCGGCCAAGCTCCTTCATCGTCGCGCGGTAGTGTGCGAAATGCGACTCCGCGACATGCATGGTGAGCTTCAGCCGCGGCGTGCCGAGCGCATCGCGCTCGCTATCCAGCGTCAGCCGGCGATTGGGATCGGGCGCAAGCTCCATCCCGCAACCCATCGAGAACGCTTTCGCGTTGCCGGCGTCGACACCTAGCGCACTGGCGGTCGTCGCCACCACGGCCTGTCCAAGCTCGTCGAGCTTTACTTCGTTCTCCACGGTCGTGAGCGACCCCAGCACGTTGTGCTCGCGCATATAGGCTGGCGTCGGCGAGAAGGTCGCGCGCAGGATCGTGTTCTTCACTGTCGTGTTGTTCGGATAGAACGATGCAAGCTTGCCGTCGAACACGACCATCGTTGCACCATCGCGCGGAATGGGATGGTCGGAGAAGAAGCGGCCGACGAGGTCGTTGCCGTTGCCGACGCCCGCCGTCACCACGTCGTTCGACGCCAGAAGCACCCGCGCGTTTTCCATCGCGCCGGTCGCGAGCACGACCATCTTCGGCTTCACCGCGAATTTCTTGCCGTCGAGCGTCGCGACATCGAGATGGTCGAGGCTCGCGGCGTCGGGCGCCAGGCGCAGTCCGGTCACATTGGCGTGGAAATAGGTGGTGAGGTGCGGGATGCGCTTCAAATCGTCGGCATAGCGCTTGCCGAAATGGGTCGGCAGCACGTTGCCGCGCATCTTGCTGAACTGAAACCAGCTCGTGTAGAGCCCGCCATCGCCGAGCGCGAGCGGCTCGCCCTCGTGTTTCAGCCACTCCGCGCCGTTGTCGTAGACGAACGCGCCGGCCTCCACGAGCGACTGTGCGCGCGTGAAATAGGGCTCGATCTCCTTGCGCGAGAACGGCCAGCCCGAATGCGGGAGCCAGTCGCGCGTCTCGAAATCGATCGGGTCCAGCGGCCGGCACCAGCCGCCCCAGTGATTGGTGCTGCCACCGAGATAACGCAGCCTGGAGCCTTCGAGCTTCAGATAGGGATAGCCGGTCGTGGTGCCGGCATAGAGGTCCTGCGTTTTGCTGTCGAAACGCATCGTGCCGCTTTCGAGCAGCACCATCCGGATCGGCGAGGGCGCGAGCGCCAGCGCCAGCGAAATCCCGGCGGGGCCGCCGCCGATGATCGCCAGGTCCGTGTCGATGGTGGTGCCCGCTGGGATGGTGCGGGCGTCGATGAACGCGCTCAAAACCGGCCTTTCGCTGTCCCACGGACAGGTGAGGCTTTAGGCTAGAGCAGCGGCGGCGTCAAAGTCTTGTCGGGTATGTCTCGGCATGTCCGAGATTGCGCGTCTCGTTCAAGGATATGGTCAAGGGTTGTTCCGGCGCCGCGTTCGCATTCTTCAGCCCGACACCCAGATGTGCTATTCAGCCGCGTCCTCCCCAAGGGAGCGCGTTCCATGAATACGACGTCAGGTCCGGTGGCGAGCCTCACACGCGTCCTCGCAACAACCGTATTTGCGCTTTTGCTCCCGCTCGGCAATGCACATGGCAAGGCCTTTCGCATCCTTTATTCTTTTTGCTCGCAGGCAAATTGCGCCGATGGCGCTATGCCCGCAGCAAGCCTGCTTGCCGATGCAGCAGGCAATCTCTACGGCACGACGGCAAGTGGTGGATCGCATGGGAGCGGCACGATTTTCAGACTTGCGCCTGACGGCATAGAAACCGTGCTTTATTCGTTCACTGGCGCAAACGACGGCGGTCCCCCCGCCGGAAGCTTGATCGCGGACCCGCAGGGAAATCTCTACGGCACGGCGGCGGGCGGCGCTGACGGTAAGGGCGTCGTTTTCAAGCTTATGCCAGACGGCACCGAGACCGTGCTCTACGCCTTCACCGGCGGAAACGACGGCGGTCCACCCTTCGGAAGCCTGATCCTCGATACGCAAGGTAATCTTTACGGCGTCGGAGGCGGTGGTCACCAAAGCTGCTTCGGCGGCTGCGGCGCTGTCTTCAAGGTTGCGCCGGACGGCGCCGAATGGGTCCTCTATGCCTTTTGCGCTGAGGCCAAGTGCGCCGACGGCGAATTTCCCAACGGAGAACTGATCGCGGACGAGGCGGGCAATCTCTACGGCACGACGCAAAGTGGCGGTGCAAACGGCATTGTGGCCGCGGGCACGGTCTTTGAGCTTGAGAAAACCGGGGAACAGAAAGTTCTCTGGTCGTTCTGCTCCGCAGCCGGCTGCAGCGACGGCGAATTTCCGCGCGCCGGCCTGATCCGCGATCGTTCCGGAAACCTGTACGGTACCACGCTATATGGCGGTGCGCCTGTCGGCACGGTTTTCAGGCTCGCGCCGGATGGCGCCGAAACCGTGCTCTACGGCTTTACCGGAGGAAGCGACGGCGGCAATCCCGCGGCCCGGCTCATGCGCGATCGCCGCGGCGATCTTTACGGCACGACCAGCGAGTATGGCAGCAAATGCATCGAAAGCGGTATCGGAGGCTGCGGGACAGTATTCAAGCTGGCGCCGAGCGGCGGATTTTCTGTGCTTCACTCCATCGGACGGCAATTTCGATCTGTGAGTGGCGTCATTGCCGACGACCGTGGCAGTCTTTACGGCACCACTCCGCGCGGCGGCGCGCACAAAGCGGGCACGGTGTTTGCGATCAAGCAGTAGAGGCCGGAGTAACGCGCCGCACTAGCGCGGGCACGAGGTCAAAGTCTTGTCTGGACTGTATCGACGCAGGCTGGCGCGGCTCAATGGGTCAATTCGGCGATTCGGCGGACATGTGCGACGGCGGCGCGCGCACCTGTCGTCTGTGTCATTAAATCGAGCGAATCGTCGTCGTCATCGCCGACCGGTGCCAGCGCCTGATCCATGTAGGCGTGCGCCAGTGGATCGCGTGCGATCGCCCGCATGTCGAGGACGAGGCGCACAATGAGGCGCGCCAGACTTGCGTGAACCTTGACCGTCTCCCAGCTAAGCCGGAGCCAGAACGTGAGCGCGCCTTCCGGCGCGCGCGTTGACCTGCGCTCGCTGGGATGCCTGAGCCGCACAAGGCCGCCCTGAAGCGGATGCACGTTCTCCAGCCGCACCGTCGAGGAGAAGGTCACAAGGATTTTGACGAGGCTCTTCATCGGTACGCCCGTGGCTGCGGCCCGGCGCAGGAGCGTTTTCATGTGTTCGGGCGAATAATAGAGGCCCCACGCCTCGCGATAGATGCTGCGCCATTCATCGCCGCTCATTCTGGCGTGGCCGGTGCAGACGTGTTCCACATCGTAGGTGTTGAGATCGTCATCCATCGCCACGCCGGTCTTCCACAGCGTCTGGTGGTCTTCGGAACCGGGGAGCGGGGTGAGGCAGAAGAACTCGAGCCCGTCGAGCGGCAATTCCCGCTGGATGATCTCGATGTCGCGCCGGATGGTCTGCGGCGTGTCGGATGGGAATCCCAGGATGTAGCCTGCGATCGTGATGATGCCCTGCGCTTTCCAGGCGAGCAGCATCTTGCGGTATTCGGTGATCTTGTTCTGCTTCTTCTTGGCGGAGACGAGATTGTCGGGATTGATGTTCTCAAGCCCGATGAACACGCGCGTCACGCCCGCGCACTTCGCCTTTTCCACGAAGCCCGGCAGCTTGTGGCACAGCGTGTCGACCTGGATCATGAGGCCGAGCGGAATGCCCTCCGCGCGCAGCCGGATCAGGCGGTCGAAGATCGCCTCCCATTCGCGGTTGCGCGCGAAATTGTCGTCGGTGATGAAGAATTTGCTGATGCCGTCGGCCCAGTTCAAACGGACCAGGCGCTCGATATCGTCAGGCGAGCGATAGCGCGACTTGCGGCCCTGAACGTTGATGATGGTGCAGAACGAGCACTGATAGGGACAGCCGCGTCCCGCATCGAAACTCGTGCTGTGACCGATGGTGCGCGAGATATGCTGTTTGGGCAGGAAGGGCAGGGGTGTCTCCTGCATGCCCGGCAGTTCGTCGAGATAGTCATAGAGAGGCTTTAGTTCACCGCCGGCGGCGTCGCGCAGCACCTGATCGAACCGGCCTTCGGCCTCGCCGGCGAACATGGAAATGCCGAGGTCGCGGCAGGCGTCGAGACCGACGGCGCTTCCGTCCAGCATCGACAGGCATCCTGAGACGTGGAAGCCGCCGATGGCGACCGCGATCCCGGCAGCGCGAAACGGCCGCGCGATATCGAGCGCGCGCGGATATTGATTGGACTGCACGCCGACGAGCGCCACCAGCCCGAAATCGCCGTTGCGATGCAGACGCGCGATCAGCGCGGGAATGTTCACGCGCGTGTTGGTTTCGTCGATCGGCTCGATATCTATCGATATGCCGGGGCCGAGCGCTTCGCGCCGGGCGCTGTCCGCCGCGATGCCATAGACCGCGGCCAGCGAGTTGGACGGTGTTACCGCGCGCCACCAGCGAATGACATAACCGTCGTCATCGTAGTGCGACGGTTTGATCAGGATGAGTTGGAAGCGCCGTCTGGACGGCAGGGATTGCACAGCGCGTCTCCGGCCAGTCCGCCAGGCACGTCAGACGCGCCAGTACGCCGACATCGACGCAATGAGGGGACCTTAAGCCTGCGGGTAGCGAATGGCAATGAAGGGGGAGAAACGGGCGTTTGACGGTCATAGCCGTTTCTTCGCGAAAGCGCGGCCGGATGGCGTGGTGCGGGCGTCGATGATCAGAACCGGCCTTCCCAAGGACAGGTCGGCTCGCGCGGCAAAGAGTCAAAGTTTTGTCGTGAGCGTGGCGGGAGAAAGCAATCTCTTGTTGGCAAACGCTCGTCCGGAATGAGACTTGAGATATTTCTCAAGTTCAAGCGCCCGGTACTTGTTGGGCAGTGCGATGTAGCAGACCAGCTCCCATGGCCGGTGCTTGGCGGTATGCCTCGACTTGCCGGCGTTATGATCGGTAATGCGCTGCTTCAGATCGGCCGTTGCGCCTGTGTATTCCTGATCCGGCGAGCCTAGACTCCTCAGGATATAGACATACCACATTGGACTGCCCCCAGTCCGTCTTCGCTTTCGCTTTGCTCAAGCTACGCCGGACACTGCTTCGCCCTAACGGTCTTCGCGTGGCTGCGCCACGCGTAGCCCGAAGGGCGAAGCGTGGTGGAGCCAAGCGGGATCGAACCGCTGACCTCCTGCATGCCATGCAGGCGCTCTCCCAGCTGAGCTATGGCCCCAATTTCCGGGAACAGAAAAACGCTATCCTTCGTCCTTCGCGAGATCCGGATCGATGATGTCGCTGACGTCGTCCTCGTCCTCGACTTCGGCGAGAAGCGCGTCGTCGGCTTCGTCCTCGTCCTCATCTTCTTCGACTTCGATGTCGGCGACAACGTCTTCGTCGTCTGCGTCGACCACCGACATGCCGGCGGATTCCGCTTCGGGCTCTTCCTCGACGACCTCGTCGTCGTCATCGGACATGACGACCGGCGCCTCATCCGCGATGGGCTCGACGATCTCCTCGGCTTCCTCGCTCTCCTCCGTCTCCTCGGCGTCCTCTTCGTCTTCCGCATCGGCACCGACCGGCACAGCGGCGACAGGCTCCGGCTGGCGCGTACGGCGCTGCTTGTAGAGGGACTCAGGATCGAAGGTGAACTGGCACTTCGGGCATTCGATGGGACGCTTCTGGAGGTCGTAGAACCGTGCGGCGCATTGGGGACATACGCGCTTCAGTCCGAGATCTGCCTTGACCAAGGTGTTTTTCCTGCGTGAATTCTTGAAAGGGGGGTCGTTTGCCACTTCTGGCCCGCCCTGTCAAAGAGGTTTTGGGACTTCTATATATGTACGGTTCTCGCGTTTTTAAGCCTCTCAAATCCCGCCGCACCGGGCGTCTGGCGGGAACGGCGGCCATTCCCGGCGACAAATCGATTTCCCACCGCTCCCTGATCCTGGGCGCCATGGCCGTGGGCGAGACGCGGATTACAGGCCTGCTGGAGGCGGAAGACGTGCTCAACACCGCCAAAGCTGTGAGCGCGCTTGGCGCCGATGTGCTGCGCGACGGCGATGGAATGTGGCGGGTTTGGGGCAGGGGTGTCGGCGGCTGGTCCGAGCCGAAGGATGTCCTCGATTTCGGCAACAGCGGAACCGGCTCGCGCCTGATGATGGGTGCCGTGGCGACCACCGCGATCAGCGTGGTGTTCACCGGCGACGCGTCGCTTCGCGGGCGGCCGATGAAGCGCGTGCTCGAGCCCTTGACCCTGTTCGGTGCAGAATACGAGGCACGCGAAGGCGGGTTGATGCCGCTGACCTTGAAAGGCGCGCGCCAGCCTATCTGTATCGAGCATCAGGTCGCGGTCGCCTCGGCGCAGGTGAAGTCTGCGTTGCTGCTGGCCGCGTTGAATGCGCCGGGGACGAGCCGTATCGCCCAGCGGGCTCTGACGCGCGATCACACCGAACGGATGCTGGAGGCCTTTGGCGCGAAGATCGCGGTCGAGACGCTGGCCGATGGCGGCGAGGCCGTGCATGTGACCGGCGAGGTCGAACTCAAGCCCACCGCGATCGACGTGCCGCGCGATCCGTCGTCGGCGGCGTTCCCGCTCGTTGCAGCGCTGATCGTGCCGGGCTCGGACGTCTCCATCCCGGGCGTGCTGCTCAATCCGCGCCGCACCGGGCTGATCGAGACGCTGAAAGAGATGGGCGCGGACATCCGCGTCTTCAACGCGCGCGAAAGCGGCGGCGAAAAGATCGGCGATCTTATCGTGCGCGCATCGTCTCTCCAGGGCATCGAAGTGCCGGCGGAACGCGCGCCCTCGATGATCGACGAATATCCGATCCTCGCCGTCGCCGCCGCGTTCGCCGAAGGCCGCACGACGATGCGCGGCCTGGAAGAGCTGCGCGTGAAAGAAAGCGACCGGCTCGCGGCCATCGTTGCGGGCCTGCGTGCCAATGGTGTCAACGTCGAAGAGACCGAAGACGGCATGATCGTCGAAGGCCGCGGCGCCGACGGCGTGGCGGGCGGCGGTACGGTCGAGACGCACATGGACCATCGTATCGCAATGTCGTTCCTGGTCATGGGGCTTGCAGCACGCGATCCAGTGACAGTCGACGACGTCTCGATGATCGCGACCAGCTTTCCGGCGTTCGAGGGATTGATGCGCGATCTCGGCGCGGCGTTCCTACCCTCCCCTTGAGGGAGGGTCGAAAAATCCGAAGGATTTTTCGGGGAGGGGTATGGCGGGTGTAGCGCAGTACCCCTCCCCGAAATTTGTTCGCTCCGCTCACAAAATTGTCGACCCTCCCTCAAGGGGAGGGTTGAAGATCGTGTGAATTGTATATGCTCTTTGTCATGTCCTATGACGCTTCCAACAAACTTCGCATTCAACGTCGTGCATGGCTCAAGCGCGATATAGCGAAGGACTTGCGCGCCAGCGCGACGGAATGCGAGAGAAAGCTCTGGGCAATTCTTCGCGGCAAACAATTCGCCGGTCTGCGCTTCCGGCGACAGCAGCCGTTGGGCCCTTATATCGCGGACTTCTATTGTTCTGCGGCCAAACTGGTCGTCGAACTGGATGGCGGCCAGCATAGCGCGGATGAGAACATGGCCTACGATGCTGCAAGGGATGGCTGGCTGAGATCGCAAGGGTATCGGGTGCTTCGCTTTTCGAATGAAGACTTTCTGAAACATCGCGACGTGATCATCGAAGCGATAGGGCGTGCGATCGGAGAGAGCGGCGTACCCCTCCCCGAACCGCCTTTGGCGGTTCGACCCTCCCTCAAGGGGAGGGTGGGTTGAGCTCTATCGTCATAGCCGTTGACGGCACCGCGGCGTCGGGGAAAGGGACGCTGGCGAAGCTTCTGGCGAGGCATTTTGCGTTTGCGCATCTGGATTCGGGGTCGCTTTACCGGCTGGTTGCGCTCGCGGTGCTGGAAGCGAAGGGCGATCCGGCGAAGGAGGGCGACGCCGTTGCGGCGGCGCATGCGCTTGATCTGTCACGGGCGGGCGATCCCGCGATCCGCAGCGATATCGTGGGCAAGACGGCATCGCTTGTGTCTGCGTATCCCGGCGTGCGCGCGGCGCTGTTCCAGTTCCAGCGCGATTTCGCGGCGCGTCCGCTGGGCGAGAGCCAGGGCGCGGTGATCGACGGCCGCGATATCGGCACGGTCATCTGTCCGGACGCGACCGCCAAACTCTTTGTCGATGCACGGGCGGAAATCCGGGCCAACCGGCGCTGGCGCGAGCTGCAAGCCCTTGGAATTGAACGCGCAGAACGCCATATCCTGGAAGAACTCATCGCCCGCGACCACGCCGACCGCAACCGCCCGATTTCGCCCATGAAACCGGCGCCGGACGCGGCCTTGCTTGATACCAGCGATTTGGATATAGACGCCGCATTCGCGGCAGCCTTGGCTTTGGTGAAACCGAAGATCGAGGCGGTGCTCGGGGCGCTACCAAGGGGTTAAGGAGACCCGGCGGCGCCAGATCCGGGCCCGTGAACGCAATACCGAAAACCCCATCCGCCCGCGCGGCTGCGCGCGGGAAGTCCGCCGGTCCTGGACCGGTTGGCATGAACGTTTGATTGAAGGAACTAATGGCTCGTACTGCTACCGCCGTCAAAGAATCCATGTCCATGCCCAGCCACGACGATTTCGCCGCGATGCTGGAAGAGAGCTTCGTGGGCCGTTCGCCCGCTGAAGGCTCTGTCATCAAAGGAACGATCGTCGCGATCGAAAACGATTTCGCCGTCGTCGATGTCGGCCTCAAGACCGAGGGCCGCGTCTCCCTGAAAGAATTCTCCATGCCCGGCCAGCCCGCGAAAGTGGCGGTCGGCGACCAGGTCGAGGTCTATCTCGAGCGCGTCGAGAACGCGATGGGCGAAGCCGTCCTGTCGCGCGACAAGGCACGCCGCGAAGAGAGCTGGATCAAGCTCGAACGCGCGTTCAACGAACAGACCCGCGTCGAAGGCGTGATCTTCGGCCGCGTGAAGGGTGGCTTCACCGTCGATCTCGACGGCGCGGTCGCGTTCCTTCCGGGTTCGCAGGTCGACGTCCGCCCGATGCGCGATGTCGGCCCGCTGATGAACCAGCCGCAGATGTTCCAGATCCTCAAGATGGATCGCCGCCGCGGCAACATCGTCGTCTCCCGCCGTGCCGTGCTCGAAGAGCGCCGCGCCGAGGAGCGCACCTCGCTCGTCGCCTCGCTTCAGGAGAAGCAGGTGGTCGAAGGCGTGGTCAAGAACATCACCGATTACGGCGCGTTCGTGGACCTCGGCGGCGTCGACGGTCTGTTGCACGTCACCGACATCGCATGGCGCCGCGTTTCGCACCCGACGGAAGTTCTCTCCGTCGGCCAGACCGTCACCGTGCAGATCATCAAGATCAACCACGAGACCCAGCGCATCAGCCTCGGCATGAAGCAGCTGCAGACCGATCCGTGGGAAGGCGTCGGCGTCAAGTATCCCGTCGGCGGCCGCTTCCAGGGCAAGGTCACCAACGTCACCGACTACGGCGCCTTCGTGGAGCTGGAGCCGGGCGTCGAAGGCCTCGTCCACGTCTCCGAAATGTCGTGGGTCAAGAAGAACGTCGCGCCGTCCAAGATCGTGGTGCCGGGAACCGATGTCGAAGTGGTGGTGCTGGAAGTCGATTCCAACAAGCGCCGCATTTCGCTCGGCCTCAAGCAGGCGCAGGACAATCCGTGGGATGCATTCTCGAAAGAGCATCCGCCGGGCAGCGAGATCGAAGGCGAGATCAAGTCGATCACCGAGTTCGGTCTGTTCGTCGGCCTCGATCATGACATCGACGGCATGGTGCATCTCTCCGACCTGGCGTGGGACAAGTCGGGCGAGGAAGCCGTCAAGGCTTATGAGAAGGGCCAGACGGTCAAGGCGCAGGTGCTCGACGTCGATCCCGAAAAGGAACGCGTCAGCCTCGGCATCAAGCAGCTCACCGGCGATCCGATGGAGAAGGCCGGCGCAGGCGGCGGCGCGGTCCGCAAGGGCCAGGTCGTCACCGGCACCGTCACCGAAGTCAACGACGGCGGCATCGAGGTCAGCCTCGCCGACGGCGTGAAGGCGTTCATCCGCCGCTCCGACCTCGCGCGCGACCGCGCCGACCAGCGCCCCGAACGCTTCGGCAAGGGCGAAAAGGTCGACGCGCTCGTCACCTCGGTCGACAAGTCGAGCCGCAAGATCGGCCTCTCGATCAAGGCACGCGAAATCTCCGAGGAGAAGGAAGCCGTGGCGCAATACGGCTCGTCCGACTCGGGCGCCTCGCTCGGCGATATCCTGGGCGCCGCGCTCAAGAAGGCCACCGGCGGCAAGAAGGCCAAGAAGGCCGGCGACGATACGGAAGAAGAAGAGGGCGACGGCGAGGAATAATCGCCGCAGCGTCTTTGGTGTGAAATACGAAACCGCGCGGGATCATCTCCCGCGCGGTTTTTTTTGTTGCCGGAGCACGCGAAAGCCGTACCGTCTTCGAGACGGAATTGGCGGTGTGCACCGTTCAAACCGGCGTTCGCGAAAGTGGAGGGGTCCACTTGGAACCCGGCGGCGATCTCAGCGATTTCATGATCTCACCGGGGAATGGAGTATGCATATGAAGTTTCGATCCAAGACCGTAGGCAGCCTGCTCGCCGGCGCGGCGTTGCTGGTTACGGCGGTTTCGCCCGCAATGGCGGAAGTCCGGCAGCATGAAAGCAAACAGCCGCTGTCCCCGAACATCAGCACGGGCAGCTGTCTTTTGACGGGCATGAAGTACAGCGTGTCGACCGACCTTCAGAAAACCGCCTCGCGCGCGTTTCGCGACGTCACCGGCACGAGCGTTTCGTTCACGCAGTCGCAGGCGGGCTGCGTCGAGGTCGATTTCTCGGCCGAAGCGGCCGCAACCCCGAACGAGTTGCTCGTCACCCAGGCCGTCCTCGACGGATCGACGGTCTGTCTGCCGGCGGACAACATTCTCGCCTCCGACAGCCCCTCGAGCGATCTCTCTTCGCATGCGATGAATTACATCTGCCCGGGCGTGACGGCCGGCAACCACACGGTCAAGGTCCAGTTCCGCAGCCGCTTCGGCGGACAGGTCGCGATCGACTACCGCACCACGATCGTGCGCTACGCGCAGTAGTGTTCGTTCACGGAATAAAGCGAAAGCCGCGCGGGATCGTCTCCCGCGCGGTTTGTTTTGCGCGCGGTTACGGCGAAAGCTCGAACACGACGCCTGTGCCGTGCTTCCCGCCCGCGGAGGTCGTGCCAAAGATGTTGCCCTGCGCATCCATGATGAGCCCGCCCATGGGATACTCGCCGTCCAGGCAGTGCTTCACTGCACAGAAGTGGTAGAGCGTCTGGAGTGTCGAGCCGTTGAGCGCGAACACGGTGCCGCCGCCGGCGAACTGGACATCGATATTATTGCCGCCGCCATTGGTGGTGACGCCGTAGAGGGTGCCCCCAGAGACCATCAGCAAATCCGTCTGCGGCAACGCGCCGTCGGCGCAGCTGCGGAGCGAGCAGAAATTGTAGACCGGGGTATAGGTGCCGTCGGGTGTGAGCTTGAACACGAGGCCGCCATTCTTGTTCGCGCCACCGTGAGAGGCGGTACCGTAAAAATTGCCGACCGCATCACTAACAAGCGCGTTGGAGGGGTTGGCGCCATCATGGCATTTCTTGCTCCGGCAGAAATCGTGCACATCCGTCAAGGCCCATGTGCCCCCGGTTTCCACGAGTTCGTAAGCGACGCCTTGATTGGATTGCCCGCCGGCCGACGTTGTGCTGAAAACGTGGCCGTTCGCGTCCAGCGTCACCGCCGCCGCGGGCCTACTTCCGTCCAGGCAGTTGGCAAGCGCGTTGCAGAATGTGTAGAGCGTAGTGAGGTTCCACGCGTCACCGCTCAAGGTCAGCTGATACACGGTGCCGTTGTTGTTGCTCCCGCCAAATTCGGTCGTGCCGTAGAGCGGTGAGGTTCCGTCAAAGGGCACACCTGTGGCAGCCCCCTGGTAGGTAAGCCCCCCATTCGGATACACGCCTAGGGAGGCGAGCACTCTGAGGGTGCGACCAGACTTGGCGCTATTCGGCACAAGTTCATAAACTACGCCGCCGTTAAGCGCCCCACCCCCCAAGGTGGTGCCGTATAGGTTGCCGCTTGTATCCAGGATAGGTGCGGCCCAAGGGTACGCTCCGTTCGGGCTTTGGTCGACGAAGGTGTAGAGCGTTCGGCTTCTCCAATGTGTGCGTTCGGCGTTGGGGGTCAGTTCATAGACAACTCCCGTCGCTCCGGAAGCAGTCCCGCCATAAAACGTTGTCCCGTACAGATTTCCCGCCCCGTCCATGACGACTCCGGATTCGGGCTGGTTGCCGTCCGCGCACAATCGCTTCGAACAGAAATTGTGGATGACCTTGTAGGTGTACGCCGAAGCGCTGTGCGTCGTGGTCAGAGCTGCGGCTGCGAGCGCAACGCCGAATGAAAAACGTGTACGCTGAATTCTTGACATGCTTCCCTCCCGATCACCCGCACAGAAACTATCATGAATTCGCGATCGTTATGGTACCGCAAAAGTTGCGCTGGCGCGCGACGGAGTTGGCGGCGCGGCTCGTTTAAAGCTCCCTGTATTACGCGTACGACCCTGCGAAGCGGCCCTTTTTGATTAGGCTTCGTATGCCGTGCTTTCTCGTGCGGTACTAAGAGCAAACGTCAACGATCATGGCGTCAGTTCGAACAGCGTGCCCGCCGCGAACTTGCCGCCCGCGGACGTCGTGCCGAACAGGTTTCCGGAAGGGTCCAAGACCAGGCCTGCGACAGGATATTTGCCGTCCAGGCAGTTCGCCCGGGCGCAGAACGCATAGAGCGTTTGAAGCGACGACCCCGACAGGGAGAACACGGTCCCTCCACCCAAATGCGAGCCGTCGGTGTTGTGGCCGCCGCCGGTGTTTGTTGTCCCCAGAAGATTGCCGGACGAATCCACGATGAGAGTGCCGTAGGGATTGGCGCCGTCGAGGCAGTTGAGCTTGTCGCAGAACTCATGGGCAATGCTGAATGGCGATAGCGTTCCGCGCGGCACGAGCTTGTAAATGAAGCCGCAACAGCCGCCATTCGCGGTGCCGCCGGAGCCCATTGTTCCGAAAAGATTGCCGGCGCCGTCCATGACCAGTTTGCCGGAAGGATACTGACCATCCGCGCAGTTGGCCTCCGCACAGAAGCTGTGAAGGACGGTCTCGGTCCAGCTTCCCGCGGCTTCCTCGAGTTTGAAGATGATCCCATGCCCGTATTGGCCGCCCAATTGCGCCGTTCCGAACAGTCCTCCGCTGCCGTCCACGATCATACCTGCACTCGGAATGCGGCCATCCCTGCAAACGCCAGCGACCTTCGAACAGAAATTGTAGATGATTGTTTCGCTCCAGCTTCCGCCGTCATTTGTCAGCTCGAACGCCGTGCCCCCAGCATGCGCGCCACCATCTGTCGTCGTGCCAAAAAGCGGAGACACGCCGTCATAGGGAATTCCACTGGCGGCTCCCACGTATGTAAGCCCCGATGCCGGATAATAGCCGTCGCCCGACTGCGAGTTGAAGTTATACAGCACTTTCAGAGTCCGAATTTTCTTTCCACCATTGTCGATGAGTTCGAACGCAATACCCCTGCCGGCGCTGCCGCCGTTGCCTGTCGTGCCGTAAAGATTTCCGGCCGTATCAACGATCAGATGGCCCTGGGGAGAAGCGCCATCGCTGCATCCCGTCTGCGAACAAAAATTGTATAGGACCCGGTATGCCCATTTGCCGGTATTCGGGCTACGCGACAATTGATAGACAATTCCCCAGCCATACACGCCGCCCTGGGCCGTTGTGCCGTACAAGACGCCCGCCGCATCCATGAGAAGGTCCGTCCCCGGATTCTGGCCGTCGGTACAACTGCGAAAGGTGCAGAAGTTGCGAAGCGTGGTCAGCGTGTAAGCCGATGCACCGCTCCATGACGCGGATGCGACCACCAGTGCTGCCGCGAGCAGAAACAGGCGATTGACACGCGCAGCAAGACGGCAAGATCCAAGAGACATGGCGCGGCTCTCCGAATGATTACGCCGACATTAGCACGCTGTGTGTGTCATTGTTTGCCGACCTGGAAAGCGCTCTGACACATGATACGCTGTGAGAGGATTACGGCATCAGTTCGAACGCCACGCCGTGGTTGTCGCTGCCGCCGAAGGGTGTGGTCCCGAATAGGTTGCCGGATTGGTCCAGAAGCAGCCGCGTGTCGGGAGTCTGGCCGTCCTTGCAGGCCTGTCGCGCGCAGAAATCGTAGAGCACGCTGTAACCGGCCTGGCTGAATTTGTAGATCGTGCCGTTGAAGGAATTCGCGCCGCCGGAAGAGGTGGCGCCGAAAAGATTTCCGTCCGCGTCCATCACCAGGGCGCCGGGCCCAGCGCCGTCCGTGCAATTGGTTTGCGCGCAGAAATCGTATGCGATGCTGTGGCTCCAGCTTTGCTGTTCGGGATCCCATGTCATCTTGAACAGGGTGCCGGCTCTCATCGCGCCGCCGATACTCGTCGTGCCGAACAGATTCCCGGCGGCGTCGATGATGACACCGCTCTGCGGAACCCAGCCATCGGTGCAACTCGTTTGGCTGCAGAAATTGTACAGCGCCGTGTGCTGCCACACGCCGCCATTGCCGGAGAGTTCGAAGACGGTGCCGCACGAAGGGCTCTCGCACTTTCCTACACCGCCACCCTCGGTTGTGCCGAAGAGATTGCCCTGGCCGTCCATAGCGAGTTCGCCCGATGGCCCGTCGCCGTCCTGACAGCGCGCTTCGCTGCAGAAGGTGTAGAGGACATCTTCCTTCCAGACCGCGCCATCGAACGAAAGCCTGTAGGCGGCGCCACAGCCTTCGAAGCCGATACAATTATGCCCGTATTTGCCGCCGTCATAGGTCGTGCCGAAAAGCGGCGAGACGCCATCATAAGGCAAGCCCGACGCCGCGCCGGCATAGGTCAGGCCCGCATGTGGAGTCGCGCCGTCCGGACAACCCCTGTACGCACAGAAGTAGTAGAGAATTTTGATCTTCCAGGCATTCCCGCCGCCGGCGGGAGGTATCAGTTCGAACGCGGATCCGCCGGCATGGTTCAGGCGTCCGCCTTCACTCGCCGTGCCATAGAGATTGCCGGCGGTGTCCATGATCAGGGCGCCCATGGGCTTTACGCCGAGTTGGCGGGCGTTGCTGAAATTGTAGAGCGTCGTATGGTGCCATCTGCCGCCACTGGGCGAGAGCCGGAACACCGTGCCGAAGCCATACTTGCCGGTTCCGGAGCCGCTCGTTCCGTAGATATTCCCTGCCGCATCCATCAGCAGCGGCCCGTGATCGGTGAAATCTGCCTCGTTGCACGTATCTTTGTTCGTGCAGAAATTCCACAGCACCTTTTCGCTGGCGGCGATGACGTGCGAACACATCAACATAAGGCAGGCGGCGATGGCACCAATGGCTACGCTAGCGCGAATGCGCGACATCCCCGTGCTCCCGAAAAAATCACAACCCTAACGATAGGCCGATTTCGCCTTGAACGCGAGGAAACCGCTCTGCTGATATTTTGCGCGGGTGTGCGACGGAGTTAGCGGCGTGGCTCGTTTAAAGTTTCTTGTATTACATGCACCAGCAGCGAACCGGCCTTTTGATTGAGCCACGCATGCCGTGCTTCCTTGCGCGGGAGCAAAAGTAAACGATCACGGCGTCAGTTCAAACACCACGCCATCGTTCTTCGCGCCGCCGGCAGTGGTCTCGCCGTAAAGGCGTCCGTTCGCGCCGATCGAAAGGCCGGCAACCGGCTCCTGTCCCTTAAAGCAGCTTTCGCCGGGGCGGCAGAAGCTGTGCAGCAGTGTGTAGTTTTCACCTTCCAGCCGCCACACCGCGCCGCCGGTGCGATCGTGCTTTCCGCCGTCACCCGCGATGCCGTAGAGCGCGCCCGCTTCGTCCATTACCAGCGTGCCCGCGGCGCCTGCGCCGTCCCGGCAATCGCGCTGTGAACAAAACGCGTGCAGAACGTTCTCCTGCCAGTGCGTGCCGTCGGTGCTCAGCTTGAACACGACGCCCGCGTTGCTCACGTTGCCGCCGAAGCTCGTGCCGCCGTAAAGATTGCCCTCGGCATCGCGCAGCAGCGTGGTGTCAGGTCCCGAGCCGTCTATACAGCGCGCACGCGCACAGAAGCTGTAAAGCACTCGTGCGTTCCACTCCTTGTTCTTCCCGGTTGCCGAAAGCTGAAGCACCGTTCCGCCGTTGTGCGCGCCGCCGCCATGGGTCGCGACAAAGAGGTGGCCCGTGCCGTCCATCGTGAGGCCGAGCGGCGCGCCGCCGTCCGCGCATTGCGAGCGGGCGCAGAACGTGTAGATCACGCGCTCCTTCCAGCCATGACCGCCTTTGTTGGGCGTGAGTTCGAAGACGACGCCGGCGTCGTTCCAGCCCCCGAGCGCGGTGGTGCCGTAAAGCGGCGAGACGCCATCATAGGGCAAGCCCGTATCCGCGCCGCGATAGGTCAGGCGCGCGCCCGGCTGCGTTCCGTCGACGCACGGCGTGCCCGAACAGAAACCGTGCAGCGTCCTGATCTTCCAGCGTGCGTGCTTCGGGTTCGGCGAAAGCATGAAGACGCTGCCGCCGCCCTCATTGCCGCCATTGGGCGTAGATCCGTAGAGATTGCCGTTCACATCGGCGATCAAGGCCGCCTGCGGCATGTTTCCATCGGCGCAAGACTGCGCACAGAAATCGTAGAGCGTGCGGAACCGGCCGTCGCGTGCGATGCGGAAGACGCTGCCAGTGGCATTCGCGCCGCCCTGCTGTGTCACGCCATACGCATTGCCAGCCGCATCGAACAGCAGCCCGCCGCGTGGACCGATACCGTCAGTGCAATTCGCGCTCGAGCAAAAATCATGCGCGATGCGATACGTGGCCGCACGTGCCGGAGCGTGAAGCAGGGCGAGCATCGTGAGGGCGGACGCCGCAAGGCGGACGATGCCGGTCAACCGAAGCTTTGTGAATGCCATAACGCGCACGCGTGACCCGCAACATTGTAAGCGGGGAACCCTACCACACATTCGCATATCGCCAAATGCTCCTTTTTATCCGTACACGGATGAGTAAGCCTTCTCCCGCTCCGTTACCCTTTGTTACACAAGGCTTTTCTGGCTTTCGCATTACGCAAAAATAACGCAACCGGCCAGACGGAACATCATCCTCGCGCGTTTATCGCTGTGAGCTTCCGCGCGCCGATGGAGGCTCTGTTTTTTTGTCATCCGTTTTTGTGGAACAAGTTGGAGGAGTAAGTCGCATGAGAGTTCGTTCGATCGCGTTGTTGGCCGCTGCAAGCGTTTTACCATTCCTGAACCAGGCATCGGCGCAGGTGGATTTCACACCCGATGCACAGCGCATCATTTCCGATCCGATGTATCTGCCGCTGAGCGGGCAGCTCTATGGTGACACCGGCTACACCTACAGTTCAGCGGGTCGCGATACCTTCGATGCCACGGGCGCACAGATACTTCACGCCAATGTCAGCACCAACACCGTCGCGCAGGAATTGCAGTACGGCTTGACCGACGACATCGCGCTGCGTTTCGACTGGGGCTATGTGGTTTCGCGGTCTGCAAGCCGCCATCTCATGCCGGGTTTTGTCGAGAGCTCGAGCTCCGGATGGACCGATCCCGATTTCGGCATCACCTGGCGCGCGATCGACCAGCGTGCTGGCGGACCGCTCAGTCTCGATCTGCGCGCGGATTATTCGCCCGATGCGTTTCCTGCGAAGTCGCCGTCGCCGGATGACGAGGGCACCGTCGCCCGCGGCGGGCAGGCGCTCGATCTCGGGCTGACGCTCGGCCATCAGACGCGCGATTTCACGCTCGCGGGCCTGTTCGATGCGGAATATCTGGGTTCGCAGAAGGCCCTCAACCAGAACAACGGCTCGATCCTGCGCAGCGACAGCGTGTGGAACTACACGCTCGGCCTTGCTTCGCAGACGCGTATTAACGACGCTTTCTCGGTCAATGCCGGCGTAGGACACACCTTCAACAACGATGTCACCGCGGTCAACGAGAGCAATGGCATCCTTCGTGTCCAGCAGCCCGGCGACTACACCAATGTGAACGTGGCGCTGAACTATCACTTCGTGCCGAACACGGTGGTGGGCTCGATCGGCTATCAGCACAATTTCTACGACGACGCGCGCACCGTCTTCCCGGGCTCCCCGGCGAGCAACACCGACGCGCGCAATCACGACGAAGACCTTGTCGGCGTGAACCTGCGCTACAATTTCAACTAGGGGATACGCGCACGCCGGAGCGGAATGCGCCGCTCCGGCTTCTTTGCGCGCTGGCACAGCACCATGTCATAAAGCGGGCGTCTGCCACGGACCGCTCCGCATGATCTGGCTTCCCGCCCAACGTTTAGTGTTCATCCACAATCCCAAATGCGCCGGGACGTCCATTCACGCGGCGCTCAAACGGCTGCCCGGCGCGCAGGCGTTCTGGGGCCGCCGCTACGATGTCGCGGAGGACGCCATCATCGACATGGCGCATCTGACCATCGCGCAGGCGCGCAAACGTCTGGGCAAACACGAGACCTTTCGCAGCTTCGGGTTCGTGCGCGATCCTTATGCGCGGTTCGTGTCGTCCTATCTGCACCTCAAGCGCTGGAGCGCGGACCATCGCGCGCTCTCGATGGATGAGCTTGCTTTCGACATCCTCGACGAAGAGCGCATTCGTTTCGACTGGAAATTTATTCACTTCGCGCCGCAATACCGTTTCTTCTACGAAGGCAAAGAACGCACCGTCGATCGCGTCTGGAAGACCGAGGACCTACCGGGGGCATGGGACGAAATGTGCCGGGAATTCTCCGTCGACGCCAAACTCGCATCGCAGAACCGCGGCGATCTGCGCGACACCGCGAATTTAAGCCCAGCTATCGAAGCGCGCATCAACCAGCTCTACGCCCGCGACTTCAAGTTCCTCGATTACCCGATGCGTTCGACCGGCGCGAAGCCTAAGCCCGCACGCGGCCCCTACACGGCGTTCGTGGAGCTCTGGCCCGAACGGCGCAACCTCGACATCACCGAAGCTTCGAAGGCCTAGGCGAACGCCACACCTGCAAGCACGAGGCCCACAAGACCAAGGCCCACCGCGCCAAGCCAGAACGGACTGCGCTTGGTGATGATGGCAACGGTCGATAGCGCGATACCGATCTCGATCAGCGTCGCGGCACCCGTGAGCCAGTGGTGGCGGCGCTCGTGCTCGGCACTTTCGTGGACAAGCCGGGTACGCTCGGCTTCGTTCTCTTCCGCGCGCTTCTTGATCTCAGGCTGCTTTTCAGCCTGCTCCTTTGCCGCTGCCCGGAATTTGTCGGCATTCGCGCCGCCCTGGTCTGCGGCAATGCCGTACATGTGACGCTTGAGGCTGTCGGCCTGGTATTCGTTCCAGCTGTCGGTGGCCTTGTCCTGGGCGAGAACCGCTTCGCTGGAGGCGGTGATCGCAAGGCCGCCCTCGACGGTTTCCATGCTGCCGGCGGCCGCGGCCATCACGGCCAGCACCGCGACGGTGATGGTGACGCGAGATAGGAAGGGATCGCGCTCATGCGCCGCGTGTTCGGCGTGTTCGCTGTGTTCGTGGGCCTCGAGGGCGGGGTCGTGTGGCATGGGGAAAGGTCCGAATCGGTGGAAAACACTGCCTGTTAACAGGGGAGATTGCGGTTCACCATGTCCGATCTCGTAACAAAGGCCGCGTCGGCTGCGTGTTTTGCGTCACATCCCGGGAAAATGCTGCTGTTTCAGTGGCTTCCGATTGACGGGCTCGGATCGGTCTGACAATTTAACGGCGTCGGGCGCGTGCTTGGGGCACGTACCGGCGGAGGGGCCGTCCCGGTTCGGGGGCAGGGGATGATTAAGTCGGAACTGGTTGCGCGCCTGACGGAGCGCTATCCACATTTGTACCACCGCGATGTAGAGCGGATCGTGTCGACTGTGCTCGACAAGATCACCCATGCGCTGTCCGAAGGGCACCGCGTGGAATTGCGCGGTTTCGGGGCATTTTCGGTGAAAGTCCGGCCATCACGTCTCGGCCGCAATCCGCGTACGGGCGAGCCGGTGTCGGTCGAGGAAAAACGCGCACCCTTCTTTCGCACCGGCAAGGAATTGCGCGAGCGCCTCAACATGAACGGCAAGGCCTCGGAATAGGCGTTGCCCGGATCGCCGCCAGAGCTTAAGAGGCGGTCTCGATGAGCAAAGCGCGATTCGACAATCCCATCTTCGTTGCGATCGATACGCCAGATCTGGACCGGGCGTTGGCGCTGGCGCGTGCGGTTGGTCCCCATGCCGGCGGGCTGAAGGTCGGGCTGGAATTCATCACGGCGCAGGGGCCGGAGGGCATTCGCGCCATCGCGGCGCTGGGCAAGCCCGTTTTCGCCGACACCAAATTCCACGACATCCCGAACACGGTTGCGGGCGCCGCGCGCGAGATCGCAAAGCTCGGTGTGGCGATGTTCAACATCCACGCCTCTGGCGGCGAAGCGATGATGCGCGCCGCGAAGGACGCTGCGTCGTCGATCAATCCGCAAATGAAGCTGATCGCCGTCACCGTTCTCACCAGTATCGACGACGGCGTGCTCGACAGCGTCGGCCAGCGCGGACCGGCCGCGGATCAGGTCGTGCGTCTGGCGAAGCTTGCCCAAGCAAGCGGGCTCGACGGCGTGGTCTGTTCGGCGCACGAGATCGCGGCCATCCGCAAAGCCTGCGGCGACGATTTCCTTCTGGTCGTGCCGGGCATCCGGCCGGCGGGCAGCGACCTCGCGGATCAGCGCCGCGTGATGACACCGGCGGAAGCGGCGCGCGCCGGCGCCGACATCCTCGTCATCGGCCGTCCGATCACCAGTGCCCAGGACCCTGCAAAAGCCGCGCACGACATCGCGATGTCGCTGAAAGAAACATCCGCGGCCGCCTGATCCTCGCAAGGTGAGCACGCACTGACGGAGACGCCGCGAGGCGCGCCAAACGCCGGGACTGAGTTGGCCTATCAATTCATGGTTGTTGCCGGTTCCATTCTCGCGTAAAGTTCCCTCGCTTCTGGGGTTCGGCGTGCAGCGCCATCGTCTCCTGCGCCGCTGTCGCAGATCTCCAGGATGTCCAAAGCGGAAAGGGAAACGCATGAACAACATCGTTCGCGCGGCGCAAGCGGGGCAGGGTGGCCCGGTCACGATCGCCTGCATCAACAAGGCGCAGACGCCCCTGGGCGTCGATTTCGGCAAGCTCACCGCGGCGCTGCAGAAATGCTATGACCAGTTTTTCGTGCCGGTGTGGGGCTATCCGGTGAAGCTCTACAACACGACCGAAGCCAAACCCACCGACTGGCAGTTCGTCTATTTCGAGAACGCGGACCAGGCCGGCGCTCTCGGCTATCACGACCTGACAAAGAAGGGACAGCCGGTCTCGAAGATCTTCGTCAAGACGACGATCGATGACGGCGAGAAGGTCAGCGTGACCGCCTGCCACGAGCTGTTCGAGATGGCCATCGATCCGGTCGCCAATCTCTGGGCGCAGGCAAACGACGGCACGGAATACGCGTATGAGATGTGCGATCCCGTCGAAGCAGACACGTTCGACGTCAACGGCATCCCGATGTCGAACTTTGTGCATCCGGCGTGGTTCGAACCGTTCAAGCATCCCGCTGGGACGAAGTACGACCACCTCGGCAAGCTGAAAGCGCCCTATTCCATGACCAAGGGTGGCTACATCATCATCATGAAAAACGGCAAGGTCTCGCAGAAGTTCGGCTCGAAAGCGAAAGAGATGCGCTTCGCACGCGAGGATCGCCGCGGCCACCGCAGCGAGTACCGCAAACCGGTTTCTAAAAGCCTGAGGCTTGGACCGAGCAAGAAGGACAACTACGTGCTGCGCGTCGGGCAGCGGAGCACGCCGTAAAATGCGGAAGTAGCAGAGCAGACCTCACCCTCCCCTTGAGGGAGGGTCGACAATTTGCGAGCGCAGCGAGCAAATTTCGGGGAGGGGTACTAGCTCTGCTGCCGGTGCGGTACCCCTCCCCGAAAAATTCTTCGCTTCGCTCGAATTTTTCGACCCTCCCTCAAGGGGAGGGTCGGACTACATCTTTAGTAAGCCGCGGCTATGCGCGTGGTGCGGATGGCGTCGTCGGCGTGCATCATCGCGTCCTCATAGGTGGTGCGATAACACGAACGATTGTCGCCCAGAGTCACGTACTGGTTATCGAGTTGCCGGCACAGATTGAGCGCGGTCTCGCGAATGCGGCTGCGCAAGGCGCGCGCGCCCCAGACCGTGCGCAAGTCGAGATCGTCGAAGCGGACTTCGCGTGACAGCGACACGTTCTGGATCGGCGCGCCGATGTCGCTGCGCTGCGGGCCGTAGTGTGGCGCGCGCACGATGACGTCTTCCGTGGGGCCGGCATAGGACTGCGCCAAAGCCGACGTCGCGAGAATCAGGGCGACTGCGGTTGTTGCAAGCATGGTCAGGGTTTTCATGATCCTTACTCCCCGTAGTCGTCGTAATAGGCGTAGTTGCGCGCCTCGTGGATGGCGGTGTCCGCACGGTTCAGGCCGCCATGGAGCGCCTGCTTGTAGCAAGACGTGGTGTCGTAGAGTGCGTGGGGGAAGCGCGCGACAAGCCGGCCGCAGACATCGTGCGCCGCATCGCGCACACGCGCGCGCAACTCGTGCGCGCCGGCGGCGCTGCGCAGATCGAGATCGTCATAGGCAACGTTCATCGAAAGCTTGGTGATCTCCGTCGGCGCCAGCGAACTGTGATCGGTCTGATAGGGCGGCGCGATCACAATGACGTTTTCCGGTGGTGCGCCGTAGCCATCAGGCGGCGGACCATAGTCGGCGGGCGGCGGGCCATAGTCATCGTTCCCGTACGGACCCGGGCCGTAATCGGACGGGGGAGGAGGTGGTGCATTATAACCATCGTCATACGACCCAGGCCCGTATTCCTGTGCATTCGCTACCGTCAGCATCAGCGCCAAAGCGCTCGCCGCGAGAAGCGCGGATTTCGTCGATTTCACCATTCTGACCTCCACCCAAAAGGGTTCATTCCATTCCCACTTTGGAAACGAAGAGGGCGCCCGAATGGTTCGGTTTGAGGTTGTGGCGTTTCTGTGGCGGTGCGGGTTCCCCGCGGGTTGCCACTGGCCGTCAGCCGGGCGATAAGCCGCGTCCCATGGGCATTCTGGTCAAAATCTGCGGCATCAACAGTGTGGAAAGCGGGGACGCCGCGATCCGGGCGGGCGCGGATTTTGCCGGTCTGGTGTTTCACGCGGAATCGCGCCGCAACCTCACGCTGGAATTCGCCCGCGCGCTGGCCGGGCATCTGCGCGGACGCATAAAGCTGGTGGCGTTGATGGCCGATGCGGGAGATGAGCAGATCGCTGCGATCGTGCAGGCGGTCGGGCCGGATTTCCTGCAGCTGCATGGCAGCGAGACGCCGGAGCGGATCGCGGCGCTGCGCACGCGCTTTGATGCCGGCATCCTCAAATCCATTCCGGTGGCGGACGCGACCGATCTCGCGGACGTGGCGCGCTACGAGGCGGTGAGCGACATGCTGCTGTTCGACGCCAAGGCACCAAAAGGCGCCGCAGTCCCGGGCGGCCACGGCGCCGCGTTCGACTGGCAATTGCTCCGTGGACGGAGTTTCTCGAAACCGTGGCTGCTGGCCGGCGGGCTCAACCCCCGCAATGCCGCGCGCGCGATCGCCTCCAGCGGCGCGCCTGGTGTCGATGTGTCGTCCGGTGTCGAGACCGCGCCGGGGATGAAAAGCGCGGAGCTGATCCGCACCTTTGTCGAAGCCGCGCGCAACCCATACCACGCCGAGGCGCGGGCATGAGCATTCCACCGAATTCCTATCGCAGCGGCCCGGACAGCAAGGGTCATTTCGGCGCCTATGGCGGACGCTTCGTCGCCGAGACGCTGATGCCGTTGGTGCTCGAGCTCGAGCGCGCCTACGACACCGCCAAGGACGATCCCGCATTCCAGGCCGAACTCGACGGGATGCTCACGCATTATGTCGGCCGCGAGAGTCCGCTCTATTTCGCCGAACGTCTGACCGAACATCTCGGCGGCGCGAAGATCTACTTGAAGCGCGAAGACCTCAATCACACCGGCGCGCACAAGATCAACAACTGCTTGGGGCAGATTCTTCTCGCGCGGCGCATGGGCAAGACGCGCATCATCGCCGAGACGGGCGCCGGCCAGCATGGCGTCGCCACCGCCACCGTCGCGGCGCGGTTCGGACTTCCCTGCGTCGTCTATATGGGTGAGGTCGATATCGAGCGGCAGAAGCCCAATGTCTTCCGCATGAAGCTTCTGGGCGCGGAGGTGCGGCCGGTCACGTCGGGTTCGCGCACGCTGAAGGACGCGACGAACGAAGCGCTGCGCGACTGGGTCGCCAATGTGCGCGACACCTTCTACATCATCGGTTCGGTGGTGGGGCCGCATCCCTATCCCGCGATGGTGCGCGATTTCCAGAGCGTGATCGGCAACGAGACGCGCGCGCAGATGCAGGAGCGGGAGGGCAGGTTGCCGGACCTCGTAATCGCCTGCGTCGGCGGCGGCTCGAACGCGATGGGCATGTTCCATCCGTTCCTGGACGACACCGCGGTCCAGATTCATGGCGTCGAAGCTTCGGGCGACGGGCTCGATACCGAGCGCCATGCGGCGACGCTCACCAAGGGCACGCCCGGCGTGCTGCACGGCGCGCGCTCCTATTTGCTGCAGGATCGCGACGGGCAGATCCTGGAAGCGCATTCGATCTCGGCCGGGCTCGATTATCCGGGCGTGGGGCCTGAGCATTCGTGGCTGCGCGATTCCAACCGCGTGAAATATTTCTCCGCGACCGACCGCGATGCGCTTGAGGCGTTCGTTCTGCTCTCCAAGCTCGAAGGCATCATTCCCGCGCTCGAATCCGCGCATGCCATCGCGCATGTGATGCGCGTCGCGCCGCAGATGCCGAAGGACCAGATCATCGCCGTCTGCCTCTCCGGCCGCGGCGACAAGGACATCTTCTCCGTCGCAGCGGCGTTGGGGGAGAAGATATGAAGAATGAAAAGAAACCCTCGCCCCCACGCATGTGGGGGAGAGGGCAGGGTGAGGGGGTGTTCGACACCGAGCTCCGCTTTCACCACCCCCTCACCCCGGCCCTCTCCCCCGCTTCGCGGGGGCGAGGGAGGATTTTCAGATGAGCCGCATCTCTCAGACGTTCGCCGCATTGAAGAAGCAGAACCGCTCCGCCTTCGTGCCGTTCATTACGGCCGGCGATCCGGATTTCGAGACAGCGCTGGCGTTGCTGCAGGCGTTGCCGAAGGCGGGGGCCGATCTGATCGAGCTCGGGATTCCGTTTTCCGATCCGATGGCGGATGGGCCGGTGAACCAGGCGTCTTATCTGCGCGCGCTCTCATCCGGCATGACGCTCGTGAAGGTGCTGGAGATGGTGCGCCGTTTTCGCAAAGGCGACGGCGCGACGCCGCTGGTGCTGATGGGATCGTATAATCCCATCCATGCTTATGGCACGGCGCGGTTCGCCAAGGATGCGGCGGAGGCCGGCATCGATGGTCTGTTGATCGTCGATCTACCGCCGGAGGAGGACGAGGTCCTGCGCATGCCCGCGACCGCGCACGGGATGGATGTCGTCCGTTTCGTCACGCCGACGAGCGATGCGGCGCGGCTCAAGACCATTCTCCCCGGCGCCAGCGGCTATCTCTATTACGTTTCGATGACCGGCATCACCGGCACGCGCACCATCGCGGCAGTAGATGTTAAGGCGGCGATAACCAGCTTGCGCGAAAACACCATGCTGCCCGTGACGGTGGGATTCGGCATCAAGACGCCGGAGCAGGCGGCAGACGTTGCGAAATTCGCGGACGGCGTGGTTGTGGGAACCGCGATCGTGGCGCGGGTTTTCGAGTGCGTGGAGGGCAAACTCGCGCGGGCGGCGCTGGTGTCAAATGTGGCGGAATTCTGCACCGGACTTTCGAAATCCGTGCATGCGGCGCGCGAACCGGTATAGAATGGCGTCATGAACTGGATCACGAATTTCGTCCGTCCACGGATCAAGAGCCTTATGGGCGGTCAGAAGACCGACACGCCCGAGAATTTGTGGAAGAAGTGCCCGTCCTGCGGCGAGATGATCTTCCACCGCGACCTCGTGGCGGCGCAGAACGTCTGCCCCAATTGCGGCTATCACATGCGCATCGGTCCGCAGGAGCGGTTCGCGGCGATCTTCGACGGCGGACAGTACGAAGAGCTGCCCATTCCGACGGTGCCGATCGATCCGCTGAAATTCCGCGGCGAGAAGCGCTATCCCGACGAGCTGAAGGGCGCGCGCACCAAGACGCAGCGCCAGGAAGCGCTCACCGCCGCGCGCGGCACGCTGGACGGCATGCCGGTGATGATCGCGGTGCAGCCTTTCGATTTCCTCGGCGGTTCGCTCGGCATGGGCGTGGGCGAAGCGCTGGTGCTCGCGATCCAGGCGGCGGTCGCGGAGAAGCGGCCGTTCATCCTGTTCGTATCGTCGGGCGGCGCGCGGATGCAGGAAGGCATTCTCTCGCTGATGCAGATGCCGCGCGCGACCATCGCGGTCGACATGCTGCGCGAAGCACGGTTGCCCTATATCGTCGTGCTCACCGATCCGACCTTCGGTGGCGTGAGCGCCTCCTATGCGATGCTGGGCGATGTGCAGATCGCCGAGCCCGCTGCACAGATCGGCTTTACCGGCGCGCGCGTGATCGCGCAGACCATCCGCGCGCAACTGCCGGAAGGTTTCCAGCGCGCCGAATATCTGCTCGAACACGGGCTGCTCGACATGGTGGTGCCGCGCAAGGAGCTGCGCGAGACGCTGTCGCGCGTGGTCCATCTCATGATGAAGCGTTCGCGTCCGAAGAAGAGCCTTCCCGCACCGGCGGCCGCAGCCGCTCCCGTGTCGCGCGGCGGCAACGGCCACGATCCGGCGGCACGGGCGTGAGCGCGAGCGCAGCGCGCAGCGACAAGATCCTTGCCCGGCTTCTCTCGCTGCATCCCAAAAAGATCGATCTTGTGCTTGGCCGCATCGAACGGCTGCTCGCCGATCTCGGCCATCCCGAACAGAAGCTGCCGCCCGTCATCCATGTCGCCGGTACGAACGGGAAGGGTTCGACGTGCGCGTTCAGCCGCGCGATCCTGGAAGCGCAAGGGCTGAAGGTCCACGTTTATTCCTCGCCGCATCTGGTCGAATTCCGCGAGCGCATCCGCGTCGCGGGCCAGCTCATCAGCGAGGAAGAGCTTTCGCAAACGCTCGAGGAATGCGAACGCGTCAACAACGGTGCGCCGATCACGTTCTTCGAGATCACGACCGCCGCCGCGTTCCTCGCGTTCTCGCGGCACAGGGCCGATGCGCTGGTGCTGGAAGTGGGGCTCGGCGGCAAATACGACGCGACCAATGTGATCGCGAAGCCGCGCATGACCGTGATCACGCCTGTCGGACTCGATCATGCCGAATTCCTGGGCGAGGAGATCGCCGGCATCGCGGCCGAGAAGGCCGGCATCGTCAAACCGGGTGTGCCGCTGATCGTGGGTCAGCAGGACGACATGCCGCGCGATGTGATCCTGCGCCGCGCCGATGCGCTCTCGGCGCCGGCTTATGTGTTCGGGCAGGACTTCTTCGCCCACCGCGAGCACGGGCGGATGGTTTATCAGGATACGGATGGTTTGCTCGACCTGCCGCTGCCGAAGCTCATCGGCCGATACCAGATCGACAACGCCGCGACCGCGATTGCGGCGCTGCGCCGTTCGGGTGGCGGATGGGGCAGCGATGCCGCGGTCGAGAAGGGCCTTCGCAGCGTCGAATGGCCTGCACGGCTGCAGCGCCTCACCAAGGGACCGTTGATCGATCTCGCACCCAAGGATGCGGAAGTCTGGCTCGATGGCGGACACAATCCGCACGGCGCGATGGCGGTTGCGTCTGCCATGGCCGATCTCGAGGAGCGCGGCGAACGCTCGCTCTATCTCATCTGCGGCATGCTGCGCACCAAGGACGCGATGGGATTCCTTGCGCCGTTCCGCGGGCTCGCGCGCCACATCGCGACCGTCGATATTCCCGGCGAGGAGATGAGCCTCGGCGCCGGCGAACTTTACGATCGCGCCCGCGCCGTGGGCCTCGACGCGGCACCGGCCGAGGACGTCGAAGACGCCATGCTGCAGATCGCGGCCTGGGCCCGCGTCCATCCGAAGGAACCCGCCCCGCGCATCCTCATCTGCGGCTCGCTGTATCTCGCGGGCGAAGTGCTCAGGGATAATTCGTAGCGGGCGGCGGCCCGGTTTTGATACGCACGAGCACCATGAGCACCATTCGAGCACCACGAGAACCCACGAGCACCACGAGCATTGTCGGAATCAGGATATCTATTTGAATAATAAAGGGGAAATCGCCCAAATCTTCTCCGTATATAGCAACTCAGAATCCGAGTTGGCATATAAAATACATCTCGCTATTAGAAAGTTACCTTGAATAGACGCCTCTCCGGAGATTGAGTGCGCCTTATTTCATTGAAGCAGAAACGGAAAATCATCATATTCAAGCCCATCGCAAATGGGCGGCGATCTCGGAGGTCCAAACTTCAAGCTCTGATCGCATTATCTCCCGTGCAGGGGAGCCAAGCCATGAGCGAAGGCTCCGGGGTCCAAACCCGGAGCCGCTCTTTATTGAGGATACCTAAAATGGCCTTTCGAGGCAAAAGCGAAAAACAGGCAATAGCGCATCAGATGAAGGTGCTTCGGGACTCGCTTTGGCCGAATCTCGACGAAACACGCATATGGATGCGTTCCAAATCTGATGGTTGGCTATCCGTTCCACGACCGATGCCACTTCTTCTTCAGATTATGGACGCGCTTTCCAAGGGGAAGCCGGTGTCATCGACATATCTCGATTTATGGTGCCGGACGTATGACGACGCGTTTGTCGTTGTCAATAAGTCTCGAGAGATGGCTTTTTTCGCGGGGTTTACGGGGGAGCGCGCAGAGCGAACATGGATGACAAGAGTTCGCGCACTAGAAGCTATGGGGTTCATTGAAATCAAGGACGGACCGAACGGCCCCATCAGTTACATACTTATTCTCAATCCGTACCACGTTGTGAAGGCGCTGTACGAAGACGGGAAAGTCAACAGCGCATTTTTCAACGCGCTAAATCAAAGAATGATTGAAATCCGCGCTCGCGATTTGGAAGCGGCGGTCTCTACCGAAGAGAAAAAGAGTCAATCCGACGTCGTGCCAAGGAAGAAACTAAAGCGTAGATCATAGACATCGAGGAAAGTTCTGAGGCTGTACTGACTTGGCCGGTCTTAGCGACATCGAATGGACGGATGCGACGTGGAATCCGGTTTCGGGGTGCAAGATCATCTCGCCCGGATGCACGAACTGCTACGCCATGCGTATGGCGGCGCGGCTTCAGGCGATGCGGCATCCTGCCTATGATGGCGTCACACGCAAAAGCGGTGGCCGTCCGAAATGGACCGGGCGCATTCACCTGAACGAGGCCGCGCTCGACGTTCCGCTGCGCTGGCGCAGCCCGCGGAAAATCTTCGTCAATTCCATGTCGGATCTGTTTCAGGACGGCGTTCCGGACGATTTCATTGCGCGCGTCTGGGATGTGATGCTCCGCGCCGACCAGCATGTTTTCCAGATCCTCACCAAGCGCCCCGAAAACATGTTGCGCATCGTCACGGAAAACAATCTCGCGGTGCGGCCCAACATATGGCTCGGAACCTCCGTGGAGTCTGCGGCCTACAAGCATCGTATCGACCATCTACGGCGGGTACCGGCGGCGATCCGGTTCATATCTTTCGAGCCGTTGGTGTCAGGCATTGGCCGCGCCAATCTTACTGGCATTCACTGGGCCATTGTCGGCGGCGAGTCCGGACCGCGCGCAAGACCGATGAAAACGGTGTGGGTAGACAATATCGAGAGCGAATGCCGCCGCTACGACGTTGCCTTTTTCTTCAAGCAATGGGGCGGCGTAAACAAGAAAGCGACGGGGCGCGAATACCGCAATCGCACATGGGACGAGTATCCCACGGTGCCGAACGTAGCCGCCTGAAAGCAAGCGACCGGGGCGGACAACCTCACAGGCGTCTGGCATGGGCTCTACACCTATCCGGTGCAGCGCGCGGGCGCTGACAAAGAACTTTCCTCCCCCGTAAACGGGGGAGGTGGCGCGCGCGACATCCGTCGCGCGTGACGGAGGGGGGCCCCCTCCGCCTCGCTACGCTCCCCCGTAAACGGGGGAGGATTTTCAAGACGGCTCGATCTTGCAGGCGAAGCAGCCCATCTGAAGCTTCTCAACGATCACGCGCGCGGCTAAAATGTGCCACCATCAAACGACGGGGGCTTTCATGCGTATCCGTGTTCCGCTGGCGACGGCGGCTGTGCTGTGTTGTGCCTGGTCCGGGGCGGCCGAGGCGAAGAAACCCACGCTCGATGCCGGTCTGTACGCCACCTATTCGGGCGGCCCGACATCCATCGGCTTTATCGTCTGCGGCTCGGTGCCGGGCAGCAGCGGCTGTTATGGCAGCGGCAGTCTCGGGCCGTTCGAACAGGCCTGCGCCGTGCTCGAGGGGACAGCGACGCAGAAGGACGATGTCGTCACGCGCGCGATCTATGTTCTCGACAAGCGCACATCCAAGACCGCGCCAATCACGCTCACGGTCTTCAAGCGCACCGACACCATCGCCAACGGCTTCGACCAGATCCAAGTCACGCAGGTCCAGCAGATTCCGCTGGGCGTCAGTGGCGGTGCGAAGTCGCACTGTTCGATGGCCGCCAACGACGCGTTCGTCTATGCCGCGACCGACGCGGACACCGTGGCGATCGGTGTCGACAAGAAGAGCTTTGCCACGTTTCAGCTTGGCGGTTTCAGCCCGCCCGAGGTCGTGAAATCCATCACGGCGGATGAACGCGGGTATGTCTCGCTACATTTCGACGGCGGATTCTACGTCTACAATCCCACTGGCGGTCTTGAGGAAGACGGCGGCGGCGCGGCAGACCTGGTGGGTACGCGCAACGCCTGGAAGCCTTAAGCGGCGTCAGGCCAATCCCGCGTCCAGCTTTCGTAGCGGCGGTCGCCGACGCGGGGATCGTGCCCGCCTCTCGCCATTGCGGCGGTTGCACGCTCCTGCGTTTCGGAGGGCGTGCAGCCGAACCGTTTGGCCTATACAACCTGTTAGCGAGGAAGGGCGCCATGCTTACCGGACCGGTGAAAAAAAGAATGACCGCACGTTTGGGAGTTTTTGGGCTCTCTGCCGTGCTATGCTGCTTATTGGCGTTTGAATCAGGCGTAGAAGCGAAAACTTCGTATACGATCCTTCCGGCAAACACATACGCCTTTAGCATCAACGACAATGGCGCCGTGGCCGGTGGATATTGGGGTGCCTCACCAGCTTTTCTGCGGACGCCCGATGGAACGATTACAGCATTCGACGCCCCCGGCGACACGGGGGGCACCGTCGCCGTCAGCATAAACAACGACGACACAATTGCCGGCTACTTCATAGACGGGAGCAATGTGGCTCACGGCTTCGTCAGGACTTCGGATCAAACGATCACCACCTTTGATGCCCCGGAAGCCGGTAATAGCAGCGGACAAGGGACCTTTGCCCAAAGCATCAACGCGCTTGGGACTGTCGCTGGCTACTACATTGACAATGCGGGAGGGGTGCACGGTTTTGTGCGGTCAATGGGCGGAACGATCACAGCCATCGACGTTCGTCGGGCGACCGGTGCTGTAGCAGTAAGCATCAATGACAAAGGCGCGATTGCGGGTCATTACGCTGATCACAGCAGCCCAGATCACGGTTTTGTACGCTCGCCGGACGGAAAAATCACAACGTTCGACGTTCCGGGAAACAATACTTTCACCGTAGTATCAGGCATCGATCGCAAGGGAGCCATTACTGGCGAATATTCAGACGAAAACAATATTGGGCACGGGTATATCCGGGCTGCCGACGGTACGTTCGCATTATTCGACGCGCCGGGGCCTGGTACCAACCCTTCCAGCATAAATGCAAAAGGGGGGGTAACAGGCGGGTATTTGGCGAAGAACGTGAGAAAGACGATAGGATTTGTGCGGAAACCCAATGGGACCCTGAAGTCATTCCATGTTACGGGCGCAAACGGCGGCACCGCGCCTTTTGGCATCAATGCGTCCGGGGTGATCGCGGGATTCTTTGTGGTGCGCAGTAAACAATCCACCACGCGATACGGTTTTATCAGGACGCCATAGGGGTTGAGCGCGAACGTAAGCGTCGCAGAAGCTCAATCCCGTCCTAACCCCTAGTCGGCCAGCCGCTTGAGGAAGATGAGGTCTTTGGCCTTGATCGCGTCGACGTTGAAGGAGCTCAGGAACTGAAGTCCGAGCTGCTTGCCGTTGTTCCAGATCACCTTGACCTCATGCGCCGTGCGGTTTGTGCGGTCGATCAGGTAGAAGTGCTGCGGGATCATTTCAGCGCCCTGAATGGCAATGCGAGCGCCGGTCTCGGTCGCGTCGCGAATCACGCAGTCGAACGTACGAGAGCCATCGAGATAGACGCATCGCCCGCGCCAGATCACGCGGCGGCGCTGGCGAGGGCGGCGCTCGGCCATCGGCGGAAGTTCGGGCTTGTCGCTATCGCTCATACGACCCGAATCTGTACCTCGCTCGGTTGCGGCCGCATCTTACAACGACGTAGAGCAATGATCTAACGCGGTGTTTGTGCCGCTCCGAACGGACGGCTCGGCGCGTTTGCTCGCGGGCCGGCTGTCTCTTGCGCGGTGACAGGAGAAGCCACGCAACGTGCGGTGCCACGGCGTGATATCGCGACGCATTTGAAGCAAATCGGACGAATTTGAATGGCTTCATTCAGGTTTGTAAGAGCAGCTTCAAGGGTATCCGAGATGTAATCTTGGTTTCGCTGCGCACGCACTTGCGATCCACGGCCCCCGGAATCAATATCCGATTCATTGGAACGCCGTTGGGAATTTTGAGGTAATGAGTTTTTCATCGGTCGCCGGCTCCGGCGTGCTGTTCGAGGACGACCGTCTTCGTATTCGCTTTGAAGAAGCGCTCTCCGACAAGGAGGCGGTGGTTTCCTTTTCGGGGATCGGCGCGGGCGCCTATGGCGTGCGAGACCTGCGAAACTTGGCGTCCGCCTCTATCGACGACCAGAACCCGGCTCAGATCGATGAATTCCGCAAAAGCATCGCCGGCTCGAAGAACGTCTACTACGTCACAGACAAGCGGCGGTTCTGGTACAACGGAATCGAAAACCAGATCCTCGATATTCTCAACGCCGATCTCACTGAGCGGCGCACGAAGCGCGTGCTCGCGCTCGGCAACAGCATGGGCGGCAGCGCGGCGCTCATGTTCGCCAGCCGCATCAAGGGGTGCCGGCACGCGATAGCTTTTGCGCCGCAAAGTTCGGTTCATCCCGACCTCGTGCCGTTCGAAAAAGATCGATGGGACCAATACCGCTCGAGAATAACGGAATGGACGACGCCGGACCCGATCGCGGCGTTGGAAGGCGGCACGCGCCGGTATTACGTCTTCTACGGCATGGACGAAAAGCGCGACGAGCAGCACATTCAGCGCATCCTGGCGCGCGGTTTGCCCAATGTCATCATATACGGCATCCAGGACTGCGGCCACGAAGTCGCGCTTTACCTTCGCGAACACGGCACGTCCTTGAAGGACATGATAGACAAGGTGTGCACAACCAAGCCAAACGAATTCCGCGAGCTGTTCGCGAATCTGCCGCACAAGGTGTTCCGGGCGGGCTGAGTTTCGCATTGCTGCGGCTTGCGTCGCACAATGGTTGCGCGCGGCCGTGCGTCACTGCGGCGGATTGGCGAGCAGATAGGGCCAGCCATTGTTGATGTTGGCATCCTGTCCCCAGACCGTTGGATCGAAGCCGGCGGGGAGGTGAGTTTTTAGCTGCGCATCGGTGAGACCTCTGACCCTGCGGATGTTTACAAAGCAGCTGCCGTCACTTTGGCCGGTCGTACTGGTATTCCAATAATCGTTCCCGAACTTGTCGCTGGCATCGAAGTAGGCGGCATATCCTCCGGTGCATTGCGCGTCGCTGACCGGACCGGCGGCATAGGATCGCGTTAGATCGCTGCCCGTAGCCTTTCCAACGAATCCACCCGCATTTGAACCACCACTGACGGAACCGGTGGCGTAGCTCTGCGAAACAATCGCGTCTGCACCGAATTGTCCCTGCGACAGGCCTACGAGGCCACCGCCTTCCTGGATCGCCGAAACGCTGGCTGTGGCAAAGGATTGTGTAATGGAGGAGCTTATCGAATTCTCGATGATAAAGCCGCCTATAAGGCCGCCGGCAACTTGCCCGGTCACGCTGCCGCCGGCCTGAGACCAGGCGATGTTTCCGCTAAGATTGGCGCCGACGAGACCTCCTCCCAAACCCGCGTTCGATATTTGCGCCGTCGCGGAGGAGTACGAGATCGATCCTCCCTCGAGTCCGCCGGCGATCCCTCCTGCGACAAAGCCTTGATCGCGGTCCTTGGGATGGTTGGGCTTGATGCTGCCCGAAAAATGCGAACGCTCGATCAACCCCGTGGCATATCCCACCACGCCACCGGCATATGTCGCTCTTCCTCCCGACACGGCACCGGAAACATTGACCGAAAACAGGCTGCCGGAACTATAGCCCGCCAAGACGCCAACATATTGATAGAAACGATGGCCATTCGTATTGCTTACAGTGGCGTTCGAAAAATTTATATCCCGAGCAACCGCGGACTGCGCAAGTTCGCCAAACAGTCCGATTTTCAAGTCCGCGACGGCCGCGACGACCTTCAGATTTTGGATCGTGTTGCCGAGGCCTTCGAACCTTCCCGAGAAGTCCTGGATCGGTGCGGCAGAATAGGTGCCGTCGCCCGATGCATCGTAGCTGTTTGCGAGCGCGTAATTGCCATTCGGGTTCGCGGTGATGTCGCCGGCAAGCGTGGCAATGCCGCCAACCAGCGTGTAGCTCTGACCGTTGATGACGAGGCTGCTGTTCAGGTCCCAGAACGTGATGGCGCCCAACGTGGCGGTGCTGAAATTGTAATCGCCGCCGCTGCCACCGTCATTGGTGATGAGCGTGACGCCTGCCGTACCCTCGACGACGACGGGCGCCCGTACGTGGATCGACTCATAGGCATCGAGCGTGAGACGGTGGCTGCTTGCCCACGTCAGCGCGTCAAGGATGCCGATGTCGGGTGCCGCGGCGTTTGATATTATGGTCACGTCCGACGACACGAGCCTACTGCCAAGCTCGCTCACATTGAGATTGGCGTTGCCGCCCGTCGGTGTGCAGACACCACCCGTGCAACTCACATTCTTGGTCTTCGCGCTGGAAATCGTCATCGCCGCATGCGCCGACGTGACCATCAGTGCGACGGCAACAAGGCTCAGTCCTTTCATGGATCCCTCCCGATTATTGTGGCGGATTGGCGAGCAGATAGGGCCAGATCGTGATCGCGGCCTGTGCGCCGGTGGTGAGAGCCAGCGCAGGTGAAATTGGAACCAGAAAATTTGCGGGCATCGTCGTTTCCCCCGGTGATTCCCGCCGCCGCCGCGAGGAGCGCACCACCATACCAGCCGTTCTAACGCTGCCGGCCGGTGGAATCCGTCGCGATCTGTCTTGGGCCGTAACGGTATTTCCTTCCCGGCGGCGATCATATTTAGTGGACGGGATGCCAGGCAGCGCGGGCCTTTTTGGGGAATGAGTTCATCAGCGGTTACCGGGTCCGGCATACTGTTCGAAGACGATCATCTTCGTGTCCGGTTCGTCGAAGGGAAATCCAACGAAGCGGTGATCTCTTTCTCCGGCGTCGGCATGGCAGACTATCACATTCGTGATATCGACAAGGCGTCCGGAGGCGGCGAGCGGAACGCAACCCAGATCGACGAGTTCCGCAAGACCATAGGCGAATCGAAAAACGTCTACTACGTCGCCGACAAGCGGCGCGGATGGTACAACGGACTCGAGGACAGGATTCTCGACCTCATCAATTCCCATCTTGCAGAGCGCCGGACGAGGCATGTGCTCGCGCTCGGTAACAGCATGGGCGGAAGCGCCGCCCTGATGTTCGCGAGCCGCATCCGCGGATGCCGCCACGCCGTGGCGTTCGCGCCGCAGAGCTCGGTTCACACCGAGATCGTCCCCTTCGAAACCCGATGGGAAACCTATCGGTCGGACATAAGGGAATGGACGACGCCGGATCCGATCCAGGCGATGGGGCCGCAAATGCGCCGGTACTACGTGTTTTACGGCATGAGAGACGAGACAGATAAGCAGCACATCCAGCGCATCCTCTCGCGCCGTCTGCCCAATGTCGTCGTTTTCGGGTTCCGCAGATGTGGCCACGACGTCGCGCTCTATCTGCGGAACAACGGCGTGTCCTTGAAGGACATCATCGACCAGGCCTATGCCGGCAGCCCGAACGATGTGCGTGACGTGGTCAAGGCGCTTCCGCACCTTGTGCGGCGTTCCGGAGACACGCTCAGGGCCGCTCGCAAGCGCCCGAGCGCGTGACATGCGTGCGTTCTCTATTGCGGCGGGTTGGCGAGCAGGTAGGGCCAGCCGTTGTTGATGCTGGCGCTCTGGCCCCAGACATTCGGATCGAAGCCGTCGGGCAACGTTGCCCTCATCCGCAAGTTGGTGAGGCCGGTGATGCCGGGGTCGTCGGCGATGTTTCCTGCGCCTTGATGCGGATTGCTGATCCCGCTGGTGTCGAGATTCCAGTAGTCCAGAGCGTTGCTGCCTGCGTTGGAGTCGTCCTCACCGATCAGCCCGCCCACTGAACCCTGAGGAACAGCATCGATTTTGCCCGTCGCATATGTTTGCGTGATGGCGGTGGCATGGTTCATGCCTACCAATCCTCCGGCGAACACGTCATTTCCAGAGACGCTGCCTGTTGCATAAGAGTCCGAAATCGTGCCGCTCCCGTCGGATCCGACCAACCCGCCGATCAGCGCCGGTCTGATATCGTTGCTTGGCGCCGAAACCGAACCGGACGCATAAGACTGGGTAAGGCTGCCGAAATTACTGCCGACAAGCCCGCCAGCCATTTTGGGTGCTGCCCGGTGTCCTGGAGGATTGACGGTCACTTTTCCTGATGCGCGACAATAGCTGATGGACCCCGAACTCGATCCTGCGATGCCTCCGGCGACCGGCCCTGCTATCTTTCCGCTGGCGGATGCGAATTCGATTGTTCCGGTATTCGATCCCGTAATGCCCCCCACCGAGGCTTGAAAACCGGCATCTGCCTCAACGGCTGCCGCTGAATCGGAGAATGAAATCGTTCCGGAGTTTGTCGCGGCGAGTCCCCCACCGGCGCCGCCGCGATGAATGCTCACCGACCCGCCCGACGAGGACGATTCAATTTCTCCCCCATTGATCCCGACAAGGCCGCCAGCGAGGGATGGGCTTTCTACCGTGCCGTCGAGGGACGAGACATGTTTTATCCAGCCTTCGTTGTTGGCGGCAATCGTGCCAGACACATCGTTCAAACCGGACATACGCGCCTGGACGAGGGTTACGTCGCGAATGAGGCCGCGGTTATCATAGAACAATCCCACGCCGTGTTTCCCTTGGCTGACTGAGACCGCCACAGTCAGATTGGAAAGCGTGTTGCCGCCGCCTTCGAATGTTCCGTAGAACGTGGTCAGGACGGGGGCGTTGTCGTAGACGCCGTCAACCGAGGCGTCGTGGCTCGCAGCAAGTGCGAAATTTCCGTATGGGTCGGCGGCGATGTCGCTGGCGAGTGTCGCGAGATATTTGACGAGTTTGTATCGCGTTCCGTTGATGACGAGATGGCTTGCCGTATCCCAGAACGTGATGGAGCCTGACCCGCTGGCATTGAAGGTGTAGTCGCCGCCGACGCCGCCGTCATTGGTAATGAGGGTGAGTCTGCTCGTGCCTTCAACGATGACCGGCGCCTTCACATGAATGGACTGATAGGCATCGAGCGTGAGCGGATGCGTGCTCGCCCAGGTGAGCGGGTCGGCCACGGCGATGTCCGGCGCCGCGGCGTTCGATCTCACGATCACATATGACGATGCCAGCTTGGTCTGTAGTTCGCCCACATTGAGGTTGGCGTTGCCGCCGGTCGGTGTGCACACGCCACCGGTGCAGCTCATGTTCTTGGTCTCGGCGTTGGAGATCGTCACCGACGCGTGCACGGACGTCGCTGCGATGAGCGCGAGCGAGAAGAGGGCGATCCGTTTCATGCGAACCTCTATTGCGGCGGATTGGCGAGCAGATAGGGCCAACCGTTGTTGATGCTGGCGCTCTGACCCCAGACGTTCGGATCGAAGCCTGCGGGCAGGGCGGATTTCAGTTGTGCGTCCGTGAGGCCGGTGATGCCGTCGATATTGCCGTAATTGCCCACGCCTTTTCTCAGACCGCTTGTCGTGATGTCCCAATAATCATCGGCTTCATCGACAACATTGATATATCCGGCAAATCCTCCCCTCGCGCCCATGTGCCCGGCGTGGACCGGGCCGGATGCGTAGGACGTGCTGATAAGGACGGTTCCAAGAGAAAGGCCGACGAATCCGCCAGTTCTTGTGCCCGATTTCCCCGAAACGGCGCCGGTGGCGTAGCTATTCGTGATGGCAGAACCGCTCGATTGGCCTGCAAGTGCATATCCGACGAGCCCGCCTGCCGAGGCCGGAGGGTCCAGCCCTTCGGACAGTCCGATCGAAACCGATCCTGTTGCCCACGATCCGGTCGTCTCGCCAACCAGAACTCCGATCAAACCTCCCGCATACGAATTCAGGCCGGCCTTCACCGAAACGGCTGCGTGGGAATGGGATATGACGTTGCGCCCGGTGCCTGCCGCGAATCCGATAAGGCCACCGATAAAACCGACGCCCGCGGAGATAGAGCCGCTGACGGAAGCCTGGGAGACGGTAGCGTCCTCCACAAGACCGGCCAGCCCGCCCACGTAGGCGAAGGAGGTATCGCCTTGGTAAAGGGAGACATTCTTCAAACTTATATCGCGCAGAACTCCCCCTCTTCTCACATAGCTGAACAGGCCAATGAGGCCCGTTGTAGGAGCGTTGATGGTGAGATTGGAGATCGCGTTCCCGAGGCCTTCGAACGTGCCGCGGAATTTCACATTGATGGGGGCTCGTTCATACGGTCCGTCGGCGGAGGCGTCGTAGTTGCCGGCCAGCGCATAATTGCCGGAAGGATTGGCCGCGACGTCGCCGGAAAGGGTTGCGATGTCTTTGACGAGCGTAAAACTCGCGCCGTTGATGATCAGGCTGCTGCTGGTGTCCCAGAACGTAAGCGAGCCGGACGTCGTCGTGTCGAAGGCGTAGTCGCCCCCGGTGCGGGGGTGGGTGATGAACGTAACCCCACCAGTTCCTTCCACCACGACAAGTGCTTGCACACGGATCGATTGTTTGGCTTGGAGCGTGAGACGGTGGTTGCTCGCCCAGGTGAGCGGATCGAGAATCCCGATGTCGGGCGCTTTCGCGTTCGACTTCACCGTCACGTCCGACGACACAAGCATGGTTTGAAGTTCGCCGGTATTGAGATTGGCGTTGCCGGCCGTCGGTATGCAGACACCGCTCGTGCAGCTCACGTTTTTCGTCTGCGCATTGGAAATCGTCATCGCGGCGTGCGCAAATGTCGCGAGCGCGCAAGCAAAGGCCGCCGCCGCAAAAGTCGTCGTCAAATTACTGGACATGATTCTTCTCCGATTATTGCAGCGGATTGGCGATCAGGTAGGGCCAGCCGTTGTTGATGCTGGCGCTCTGACCCCAGACGTTCGGATCGAAGCCTGCGGGCAGGGCGGATTTCAGTTGCGCATCGGTCAGCTTGGTGCCAGCGGAACTTCTTTTTTGTCCTGACGTATCGGTATCCCAATACGAATTCGTGGCCTGACCGTCACTTGCGATCAGTCCCCCGGCATGTCCGCCGTTGGCCACCACCTGACCGGTCGAATAGGAGGTGTTGGCCGGGCCCCCTCTGCCGATCAGCCCGCCCGAAGCGGTGCCGTCCGTCCCCGAAACCTTGCCGGTGGCATAGGAGTCGACAATGAGGCCTTCGCTGAACCCGGCGAGGCCACCGAGCCCGCCTGCATTGTGTTCGCTGCTCGCGACCGACACTTTGCCCGTGGCGAAGGATTGCGCGATCGTGCCGGATTGCATGTTTTGGCCCACGAGGCCGCCGGCAGCAGACCTCCCGCTCGCAACAGTCACCGCGGCGCTGGCGCTCGAGGTCGCGATCAGTCCGGTGTTGACGGCGGCGATGCCGCCGGAAAGACATTTGATCCGCCCCTGCACGGTGCCCGAAACATGGCTGCCCCGGATCGTCCCGACGTTGGTGCCGACCAGCCCGCCGGTGCAAACACCCGACACGGAGACATCCGCGGACACGTTCAGGATCGACCCATGGTTCACCGGAGCGAGCCCGCCTTCTCCGCGCGTGACAGTTTCCTGAGCGAGGATCAGGTCGCGCACCGTGCCCTGGATGTCGGTGAACAGGGTGGTCTTCACCGTCAGTCCGGAGATCGTGTTGCCAAGCCCTTCGAAGGTTCCGGAATACGCAGTGGGAATGACCGTGTTGTACGTCCGGTGAGGGGTCACGTTGGCGGCCAGCGCGAAGTTTCCGGAAGGATCGGCCGCGATATCGGCCGCCAGCGTGTCGATGTCATTCACAAGCGTGTACGGGGCGCCGTTGACGACCAGATTGCTGCTCAGGTCCCAGAAATCGACAGTGCCGCCATCCTCGAACACCAGATCGCCGCCGCTGCCGCCGTCGTTGGTGGTGAGCGTGAGCGCGCCCGTGCCTTCGATCACAACCGCCGCCTTGATGTGGACGAACTCGATCGAGTCGAGCGTGAGACGGTGCGTGTTCGACCAAGTGACGGGCGCATCGACGCCGATGGCCACCGCGCCGGCGCCGGTCTTCACCGTGACGTCGGATGTGGCAAGCATTCCCTCAAGGTCGCCCACATTGATGTTGGCGTTCTTGTCTGTCGGCGTGCAGACGCCGCCCGAGCAGTTCTCGTTCTTTGTGGGATCCGTCGAGACGGTCACTGCCGCGTGTGCGGACGTCGTGAGTGCGCATGCGGCTGCCGCCGCGACGATGAATGTTTTGGTCAAGGGCATAACGCGTCTCCTCACGATCACTGCGGCGGGTTGGCGAGCAGGTAGGGCCAGCCATTGTTGATGCTGGCGCTCTGGCCCCAGACATTCGGATCGAAGCCGGCGGGCAGGGCGGATTTCAGCTGCGCATCGGTGAGGCCGGTGATCGCGGGATCGCCGTACGGGGTACCTGCGCCCTGGAGAGGATCGGTGATCCCGCTGGTGTCGAAGTCCCAGTAGGCGCTGGAGATACTCGAGCTGTCGTGATCGTCGTCACCTATGAGGCCGCCCGCAGGGCCGAAGACAACGGAAACCGAGCCGGTGGAATAGGTCTGCTGGATCTGACTCTTGTTCACGCCCGCGAGTCCGCCGGCTTCAGCGCCCGCGATGCCGCCGGTTACAGGCCCTGTTGCATAAGACTGGATAATCGAGCCTGGATAATTGTATCCGACAAGGCCACCCGCTCTGGCTTTCCTTTTTTTGACCGCGGTGGACGTTCCCGTGGCATAGGATTGGAATATCCGTGCGAGGTTGTTGCCGACCAGACCGCCTGCGTCGAGGGGAGATGAAACGCTGCCAGCGGCATGGCAGAAATCGATTTCCCAGCGATTTGTCCCCACCAGACCTCCCGCATGAGCGGCGCTAACCGTGACGTCGGCGCTGGAATCCGCAATGACCCACTCGTTGATGCCAACAAGCCCGCCGGCGGCGCTATCTTTTCCCGTTGCCGTCACTGTCCCACTGGCGGATGCGTGAATGATCGTCCCACGGACATTCTCCCCAGCAAGGGCGCCGGCAAACCCGCCCGTCGAGATGTCTACGTTTGCCAACGCGATGTCTCGCACCGTCCCAGACATTGCGGAAAAAAAGCCCTCGAACTGCCTTCCTCCGGGTTTGCTCAGCGTCAGGTTGAGGATTGCGTTGCCCAGTCCTTCCAGCGTGCCTCCGAAAGACGCAACAGGCGCGTCACTGTAAGGACCGTCTGCCGATGCATCGTAGCTGTTGGCGAATGCAAAGTATTGGTAGGGATCGCCTGGGATGACGTCGCTCGCAAACGTCTTGATATCGCCGACGAGCGTGTAGCTGTGCCCGTTGATGACGAGGCTGCTGGCGAGGTCCCAGAAGTTCGCGCTGCCGCCGTTCTCGAAGGTGTAATCGCCGCCAGCGCCGCCGTCATTGGTTATGAGCGTGAGCCCGGCCGTCCCTTCAACGACCACGGGGGCTCTTACATGAATGGACTGATACGAATCGAGTGTGAGGCGATGCGTGCTCGCCCAGGTGAGCGGATCGAGCACACCCAGGCTGGGTGCGCCGGCGCTGGATTTCACGGACACATCGGACGACGCGAGCATGGTTTGAAGTTCGCCGGTATTGAGGTTGGCATTGTTGCCTGTCGGTGTGCAGACACCGCCCGTGCAACTCACGTTCTTCGTTTTCGCATTTGAAATCGTCATCGCCGCATGTGCGGTGGTTGCAAACATGCAGGCCATCACCGCCGCGACGGTGACGGATTTTTTCAGGCTGTGGCGCACGGCATGTCTCCTTGCGATTATTGCGGCGGGTTGGCGAGCAGGTAGGGCCAGCCGTTGTTGATGCCGGCGCTCTGGCTCCAGACGTTCGGATCGAAGCCCGAGGGCAGGGCAGACTTCAGCTGCGCATTGGTGAGGCCAGTGATGCCGGGGTCGTTTCGCGGCGTACCGGCCCCTTGTCCCGGATCGGTGATCCCGCTGGTATCGAAATCCCAATATGCGGTCTGCACGGTGCCGCCGTCGCTTCCGAGGAGGCCGCCCCAATCTCCCCGGGTCGCGTCAACACGTCCCGCCGAATAGACTGTCTCGATCGAACCGGTGTTCAGTCCAACCAATCCACCGCTTGCATCGCTGTGATAGTCAAAATTGGCATTCAGCGTGAGGGATCCGGTCGCATAGGCGTTGTGAATCGTCCCCTGATTATCGCCGACAAATCCGCCCAGATAGGAATTTCCAAGACAGCAGCTTCCGCGCTGGGAGGAACCGAGATTGGCGACCGCACCGGCAGCAAACGAGGTGACGATCGTTCCCCTGTTTGTGCCCGCAAGCCCACCGGCCCTTACATCCTGGCCGTGGCGTGGATCGCCGCCATAGACTTTGCCGGTTGCGAACGATGCGATGACCTTGCCGCCGGAAATCTCTCCGGCGAGGCCGCCAGCCGCCGCGCCAGATACTTCCTTGACCGTACCGGTTGCGTGCGAATTTTCGACGCTGCCACTGGTCACGCCGGCAAGTCCGCCGGCCTTCGATCCAAACCCCGTCGCAGCGACGTTGGCAGAGGAGTAAGACTGAACGATCTTGCCGCTGTTCGTGGCCACCAGTCCGCCGATGATGCTCAGCTGCCGCCCCGTGATCGACCCCGCCGAAAATGCATAGACGATGCGGCCTTCATTTTGGATCGCGAGCGCAGCAACGCTGGCCGACAAGTTTTTTGCGGCTTGAATACTGGCGCTTACGACGCCCAGATCGCGCACTTCGCCTCCCGCTCCCAACTCAGCGAAAAGGGCGCCTCCAGGCCGCGTCGTGGCAACCACTTTGAGCTGCGCAATCGAATGCCCCAGTCCTTCGAGCGTGCCGCTGAAAGGCGCCGGTATCGCGGCGGCGCTATAGGTTCCGTCCGCGCTGGCGTCGTAATCGGCGGCGAGTGCATAGGCGCGGGTGGGGTGAGAGGCGATATTGCTCGCGAGTGTCTTGATATCTCTTACCAGCGCGAAGCTCTTGCCGTTGATGACGAGGCTGCTCGCCGTATCCCAGAATGTGATAGCGCCAGAGGTTGTGGTGTTGAAGGTATAATCTCCTCCGCTGCCACCATCGTTGGTGATGAGCGTGACGCCGGCCGTGCCTTCGACGACGACCGGTGCCCGCACGTGGATCGATTCGTAGGCATCGATCGTGAGGCGATGGCTGCTGGCCCAGGTGAGCGCATCGAGAATACCGATATCCGGTGCGGCGGCGTTCGACTTCACCGTTACGTCCGACGACGCGAGGAGGGTGACGAGGTCGCTGACATTGAGATTGGCATTGCCGCCTGTCGGCGTGCACACACCGCCCGTGCAACTCACGTTCTTCGCTTTCGCGTTGGAGATCGTCATCGCCGCGTGCGCACCGCTCGCAAGCGTGGAGGCCATGGCCGCCGCGACGATGAAGGATTTTTTCAGCCTGTGACGCACGGCATATCTCCTTGTGATTATTGGGGCGGGTTGGCGAGCAGGTAGGGCCAGCCGTTGTTGATGCCGGGGTTCTGGCCCCAGATGTCCGGTTCGAAGTTGGCGGGCAATCCCGATTTCAGCTGCGCGTCGGTGAGGCCGATAATGTCATCGTTCAACGGATCGCCCGCGCCCTGATCGGGATTGGTGATGCCGCTGGTATCGAGGTCCCAATAGGCGATATCCACGCCGACGCGATCGACACCAATGAGGCCGCCTGCGGGGCCGGAGACGACGGAAACGAAGCCGGTGGAATAGGTCCGCTGGATATTCCCCTTGAGCTTGTTCACGCCAACGAGCCCACCGGCCTGGGTGTTCGGGACGTTGCCGGTTGCAGGCCCTGTTGCATAAGACTCGCGAATCCAGGCGTTGGATTGATTCATTCCGACAAGGCCACCCGCGCTGGCGCCCTCTTGGATGGCGGTGGCCGATCCCGCGGCATAGGATTGGGATATCCCCCTGGCGAGGTTCCAGCCGACCAGACCACCCGCGTTGGTGGAGGCTGAAACGCTGCCAGTGGCACGGCAGAGAGAGATATATCCCTCGTTTCTGCCCACCAGCCCCCCGGCATGAGCGGCTTCCACCGTGACGCCGGCGCTTGAGTCTGTGATTGGTCCAAGGTCCTCGCCGACAAGCCCACCGGCGGAGCTGTCTTTTCCCCCGGCCGTCACCGTCCCGCTGGCGGATGCATGAATGATCGTCCCGGATGGACTGTACGCGGCGATGACGCCGGCAAGCCCGAACGTCGTCGAGATATTCGCGTTTGCCAATCCGATGTCCCGCACCGTTCCGGAGAGAACGGACACCAGGCCCGCGTAACTGTGCCGGCCCTGACTGACCTGAACCGTCAAGTTGAGGATTTGGTTGCCCAATCCTTCCAGCGTGCCTCCGAAAGACTCGATCGGCGAGTTCGTATAAGAACCATCTGCAGACGCATCGTAGCTCCTGGCCAGGGCATAAGGGCCGGGATTGGATGTGAGATCACTCACAAGCGTCTTGATGTCGTTGACGAGCGTGTAGCTTTCTCCGTTGATGACGAGGCTGCTCGCCGTATCCCAGAACGTTATCGCGCCAGACGTGGCGGTATTGAAGGTGTAATCGCCACCGCTGGCGCCGTCGCTGGTCGTGAGCGTGACACCCGCGGTGCCTTCGACGGCGACCGGCGCGCGCACATGGATGGAATGATAGGCATCGAGCGTCAGGCGATGGGTGCTCGCCCAGGTGAGCGAGTCGAGGATGCCGATGTCGGGTGCGGCCGCGTTGGACTTCACGCTCACGTCCGACGACGCGAGCATCGTCTGAAGATCGCCGACATTGAGATTGGCATTGCTGCGTGTCGGCGTGCAGACACCGCCGGTGCAGGTCACGTGCTTGGTTCTCGTGTTGGAGATCGTCATCGCCGCGTGTGCTGTGGCGATGAGCGCGCAGGAGATCGCCGCTGCGACGGTCAGTGTTTTCGTCCGGCTTTTCGTCATGGTGCGTTCCTTCATGATCACTGCGGCGGATTGGCGAGAAGGTAGGGCCAGCCGTTGTTGATGCTGGCGCTCTGGCCCCAGACATTCGAATCGAAGCCTGCGGGCAGGGCGGATTTCAGCTGCGCGTCAGTGAGGCCGGTGATGCCGGGGTCGTCTAACGGATAGCCCGCGCCTTGATGTGGATTGATGATGCCACTCGTGTCGAGGTCCCAAAAGGTCAGAGTGTTGCTGCCTGGGTTAGTGATATCTTCGCCGATCAGACCACCCACAGCATCAGATTGGCCGGAAACAGCGTTGACCGCGCCCGTGGCATAAGCCTGCGTGATCGTGGAACCGCCGTCGCCACCGTTTGCATTGAATCCTACCAGTCCCCCGCTGTCCGCGTTTCGCCCGGTGACGCTACCTGTTGCGTACGAATACAAAATCGCGCCTTCTTGGTTGAATCCGATCAGGCCTCCCGCGCGTGGCGGATTTTTGTCGTGATTGACGGACGCCAACACGATTCCGGTCGCGAACGACTGTGTAACGCTCCCGAAATTTACGCCAACAAGCCCACCCGCCGTTTTGTAACCCAATTTGCGTCCGGGAGAAGTGGCACTCACGTGCCCGGAAGAACGGCAATAGCTGACGGAGCCGATGTTCTCGCCTGCGACGCCCCCTGCAAACGCGCCGGTGATTGTTCCGCTGGCAGATGCGAATTGTAGTATTCCCGTATTTGTGCCCGCGATACCGCCAGACCATCCGTAAGCGGTGCTGACGGCCGCTGAGTTGGAGAATGAAATCGTTCCGGAATTTTCTCCGGCGATCCCTCCCGCTGCGAAACTCCCTCCTGCTTCAGAGCCCTGAACGGACCCATCGGACCAGGACGACGTTATTTGGCCGCTGTTGGTCCCAACGAGCCCGCCCGCAATTTGTCCATTTCGCACCGTGCCCTTGAGGGACGAGACGTTTTCCATCGAACCTTCGTTTTGGGCAGCAATCGCGCCGGATTGATCAATCAGAGCGGAAATATTCGCGCTGACCAGGGTGATGTCGCGAATAAGGCCGTGATTGTCGAGGAACAGTCCGGCACTGGTGTTATTCTCGCCGTGCCTGACGATCACCGTCAGATTCAGAAGGCTGTTCCCGAGACCTTCAAAGGCGCCGAAGAACGGGGTTTCGATTGGGGGGCTGCGATAAATGTGCTTTGACGAAGCGTCATAGCTCGCGGCAAGTGCATAATGTCCCGACGGATTGGCGGCGATGTCACTGGCGAGAGTATCGAGGTCTTTGACGAGGGTGAATCTCGCTCCGTCGATGACGAGAGTGCTGTTGACGTCCCAGAACGTGATTGAGCCCGAGGTTGTGGTGTTGAAGGTGTAGTCGCCGCCGCGACCGCCGTCGTTGGTCTTGAGCGTGAAGCGCGCCGTGCCTTCCACGACGATGGGCGCGCGCACGTGGATGGATTCATAAGCGTCCAACGTCAGGTGATGGCTGCTCGCCCAAGTGAGTGGGTTGAGAACCCCGATGTCGGTCACGGCCGCGGTCGATTTCACCGTCGCGTCCGACGATGCGAGCATGGCCTGAAGTTCGCCAACATTGAGGTTGGCATTACCGCCCGTCGGCGTGCACACGCCGCCTGTGCAATTGACGTTCTTTGTCTTCGCGTTGGAAATCGTCATCGCCGCATGTGCTGCGGGGACAAGCGTGCAAGAGATTGCCGTTGTGATGATGAGTGTTTTCATCCGGCTTTTGGGCATGGTGCGTACCTTCGCGATCACTGCGGCGGGTTGGCGAGCAGATAGGGCCAGCCCTTGTTGATGTTCGGGTTCTGGCCCCAGACATTCGGATCGAACCCTGCGGGCAGGGCGGATTTCAGCTGCGCGTCGGTGAGGCCGGTGATGCCGGGGTCGTTGAGCGGATGCCCGGCGCCCCTGCTGGGATCGTCAATTCCGCTCGTATCCAGATTCCAATAGGCATTCTGGGCGTGCGCCCCCTGCTTGGAGTCGGTCCCGAGGAGACCGCCGACGCGTTTTCGCTGGGATTCGCCGCCGAATACGCTGCCGGTGGAGTAGACCTCGGAGATGGTGACGCGCCCATTTTGCGCGATGTCGTAACCGACCAGGCCGCCCTCGAACCCTGTCGAGCTTTGCTCCTGGGTCACCGAACCCGTCGCATAGGATTGGACGATGGTGCCGCCTGGCAGCAGGGCGCCGACAAGTCCTCCATTGCCTGCTCCGACCGACGGACCGGTGGCATAGGACTGGGCGATGCGGCCCGAATTGAACATCACGAGGCCGCCGGCCTGATTTGCCGTATTCGCGACGGCTGCGTGGCATAGCACGATCGCGCCGGAATTCGTGTCGACCAGACCGCCGGCAAATGTCTGGGTAGAGATGGTTCCGGTCGCATAACTGCTGCCGATCGAGCCATTGTTGGTCGTCACCAGCCCGCCAACATCGTCAATACCCTGGCCCGTGATGTTGGCAAACGATGCCTCGATCGTTCCCGAAGCGGAATTCGTCCAGGCCAGACCGCCCACATGATCGCCCTGGACAATCATATCCACGCTGGATTGCGCGATGTGCCCCTGATTGGCGTAAACCAGACCACCCACATCCAGCGCGCTCTCCATCGCGATCTTGCCGGTCACCGACGCGTGCGCGATGTTTCCGTCGTTGTAGATCGCAAGCGCGCCGCCATAGCCGGTCTGGTTCACGCGCGTCGAAATGTTCACGGCATTCAAGCTTATGTCGCGCAGCGTTCCGGCCGAACGTACGAAAAGACCGGCGTAGATTGGGCCGTTGTTCAGGTGGGCAATGATCGTCAGGTTGCTGATGGGATTGCCCAGGCCTTCGACCGTGCCCCCGACCGTCGTCTGCACAGGTGCGTTGGCGTAAACGCCATCCGCCGACGCGTCATAGCTGTTCGCGAGCGCATAATTGCCGGATGGATTGGCGGCGATGCCGCTGGCCAATGTGGCGATATCCTTCACGAGCGTGAAGCTCGCTCCGTTGACGATGAGACTGCTGCCGGTATCCCAGAATGTGAGGGAGCCGGAGGTGGTGGTATCGAAATCATAATCGCCGCCGGTGCCACCGTCGTTGGTGATGAGCGTGACGCCGCCGGTGCCTTCCACCACGACGGGCGCACGGACGTGGATCGATTGATTGGCATCGAGCGTGAGGCGGTGATGGCTTGCCCATGTCAGCGGATCGAGTATCCCGATACTGGTCGCGCCCTGGCCGGTGACGATCTTCATGTCGGAATGGGCGAGCAGCTTCTCAAGGTCTTTCACGCGAATGTTGGCATTGGGCCCGGTCGGCGTGCAGACGCCAGCCGAGCAGCTTTCGTTTTTGGTTTTGTGTGTGGTGATTGTGATCGCCGCATGTGCGGTGGCCGCGAACGCGAACGTCACCGCGCCGGTCCATAACAGTGTGCGTGCAGGCATCTGCGTATCCCCCCAAAATTCCATCCGAAGTTGTCAGGCTGCCCGGCGGGTCCGCGGCGGCCGGACAACGCCGATGACCATGACATTACAACGGCGCAACGGTCCGATCCGGTCGCGGCGGAGACGGTGTTTGAGAGAAAAATTGAGGCGAGGAAGCCGCTATCCGAGGTTGTCGGCCTATCGCGCGACCGGTGCCGTACGCCGGCGACCTTAGTTCACGGAAAATAAGACCATATGCCTTTGAGAGGAATAGTAGCATGGACGCAAAGGATGAAGTTGACTCCTCAGCCGCGATTAGAGAACCCCGATCTTTCATGGTTCGCCGTCCGTCAGCAAACTGGCCAAAGGCGCGGCGAGCTTTACGGCGCCGCTGCGGTGCTGACGACAATGGCGTGGTGTTCAATGTGCGCTGGAAATAGCGCCAGCCTGTCGCGATCGCGGCCGCAGTCGGGTAGCGGAAAAGCAGAGAGTTCCTACTCTGACCCCGAACTTCGCGTATAATTGCCCTCAAAATGGCCCCGGATTGCACGTAGCCGCCCGACTGTCTTGGATGCGTCTACCAATGAAGATTTGGGGAAAGTCCCATCCCTTATTTTCATTCAAGAGCGCCAGACAAATCGGGCCCGGCAGTTTCGCCGCCTTGAACGCGCGAACCAGCGCCTTCGCTTGTGGCGCATGTTCTGGATCGGCAAATACGGAAATGCCGCCGTCTGCAGCCCAGATTGGCTGCAAATCGCTCCCCCCATCTTGGGGGACTCGCTTCATGCCGATTGCTCTCGCGATAGCCTTGGCATATTCGGGCTCGTCGCTATCACGGGCAAATTCTATCTGCAGAGTAGGCATGTTGCGTCCAGCGTTGGACATTGCTGCAATTTGGCTTGGCAGCAAAAAGCGCCGCCCCAATCGCTGGGCGTCTTTTTGCAACGCGGTGATTTGGCCTTGGGCTGTAGCTAGATCAGTTTTTTGTTGGTCTGTGATAGTTTTCACGCCCCTAATATCTGTTTTTTCTTGCTCGATTTTTCCGGCCAGTTTTTTGTTCGCATCTAAGGCTTGGTTTAGAGATTGCGTGAGAGCGTGCTCAGTAATATCCGTCTGCTCTCTGATCTTTCTTCCATACCCGAGTTCTGCAACAAGCCCTAAGAGCAGGATAAACCAACCAAGCTTTGCGAGTGTGTCTCTGCACCCTTTGCCTATTCGCTTTTTGATGAATCGGAACTCAACTATTTCTTCTAGTGCTACGCCGCCTGCAACTGTCCACGCGGCAGCGTCCGCCAACGAATCCCAAAACGCGCGCGATCCGTATGCAGCGTTCACGACGGAGGAAAGGTCAGCCGCCATGGATCACCAATGGCATGAACGAATCCAAGATATTGGCCTTAGATTGGCGGCGGTGTTGTTTATTGGCTTACGGCTGATCCGCATGTGCATGCCCCCAGAACGGAAACGTGCTAGTCTACTTCCATGAAAGACGACGAGACTTACAGCGACGCTGAAACCGAGCGGCGGCGTGAGGCCGCGCTAAAGCGTATGCTCAATACGCCACACAAGCCACACGACCCGCTAAAGTCCAAGTCTAAGCCGAGTCGGCCTATGGTTGAGAAGGCAAAGGGGAGCCCGCCATGAAAAAATCCGCTGCAATGCTAGCAGGGTTATCGATGCTCCTATTCTCACAGAATAGTGCGGCGCAGAGAGTCACCGGCTATCAGATCAATGACCCACACATCAGCCTGTTTGCAATACGCAAGGGCAATATAACCAAGCTTAAGAATGGAACCAACAATCTGGGAGACCCGATTGAGTTCACCTGCAATGGTGCTGCAGGTTGCCTTGTGACGGTTGGATATTCCGGCCAATCGAATACCGCCCCTGCGTTCTCCGTGCTCGTCGATGGCACAGCCATGCTTCCTGGCTTTGGAGTGACGCCAGCGCAAAGTGTTCCTGTTGTGACAGGAAGTCATACCATCCAGCTTCAAGCGGTTGGGCAGCATCGCACTCATTTGGAATTCTGGGAGTTTCGCTTCGTAGCGTACGAATTTAATAACTGACAAAGCGCCATTATTCGGGTCGCCGTCAAACACCCCGTCTAGCAGTTCCAGAATGTAGCGAAGCTTCTTACGCCCCAAGTGGAAGGCGCTGTCCCTTGTCAGTTCACGTTGCGATACGTGAGCCGTTTGCCTTCCGCGCCTTTCAAGATGCGGTTGGCGCGGCTCACGTCATCAACTCCCAGAGCAACGCGGTTGGACATACGAAAATCGAATTCGTTCAAGTAACGCTGCAAATGCTGTTCGGACATGTGCTGGTACGTGCCGACGAGGCCGCGCGTGAAAATCCCGAAGTGGCCTTCCGCGCTGTTTGTGTTGATGTCATCGCGAGCGTATTCGCCCTTCCCGTGATGAAGCTCTTTGTCCCAAGAAATAAGACCATATGCCTTTGGCACGAATAGTAGCATGCCCCTCTGCCACAGGAGGGCCAGAGAATGTCTGAAGAAAATCAGGGGATTGAGAACAGAGACGTAGGCGGCAATTCCACGGACGCTCCCACCGCGGCGGCGCTGGGTCCGGTCGCCAGAGAAAAGGCGGCGCGGGAGAAGCACTGGGCCAGGGAAGAACGGCGCGAGGCTCGGGAAGACGATCTGCGACAGCATTGGGACGAGGCCTACATCGCCGATGTCGAGAAGCGCGGCGGGCTCGCGGCGTTGATACCAGATCCCCCGCCGGCTCGCGGATACGGGCTGACGCCGCCGCCGGATCGCGAACACCGGCCGCTGCCGCAGGTGCCGCAGACGGACGGCCCGGCCCGCTATCGCAAACCCGCGTCTCCGCCGGACGATGCCGAGACCGAGCTCGCTGCGATGATCGCCGAATGCCGTCATTTCATGCGCGGCGTGGCGTTCGAATCCGCGCGCATGACGCCCAGTGTCGCCGACCGGCTCCAGTTCATCGGCAGTGCCTGCCGCCTTGCCGAGGCGAGCGCGAAAGTCGGCAAGTCCGTCGCGGGCCTGCGCAGCGGGCGCGAGACCAATGTGCGCGAAGTCGTCCAGCGCATCCGCGTCGAGGATACGCGTGGTCGGGAGGGCCGGGGGGAGGGGGAGGGTGCCTAGAAAAATCCGGCGAAACGCGCAAACAGAAATCAAGCTTTTGGGTACCGACGATGTCTGGCACCCACATCGTGGAGCGCCGTTCGGCAATCGCCGCGCCTGGAAGACCGGGCGCTATAACGCGCAGTGGCGCCAGTTGAAGCGTGAAATGCGCGCGTTCCTGAAAGGCCTCGATGCACGCATCGCCTCAATCGAAGGCCGCGCCGGGTTGGGCAGCGGTCTGGCGCATCACGGCCGCGACGATCAGCGGGACCGCGATCAACGAGGCCAGGAAATAGGCGTGGTACCAGACCGGAAACTTGTTCCAGATCATGAGCAGGTGATACGGCGCGAAGATCAGAAATATCAGGGTCCCGAACGCCAATGCCACATGGCGGGATGCGGGCGCCACGCGGATGGCAATGATGGTGGCGAGCACGAGAGCGATGGTGCTCTCGGTCAGCCGCGCGAGCATCATGGGAAGCGTGAAGGTCATGGCGGTGAAATTGGCCGCGTAGTCCGGCCAGAAGTAGCGCATCGGGCGGTCGATGAGCGTGACGATCACGAGCCACGCAACGATTCCGGCAATCACGCCAAGGACGGTTCTGACCACGGCAATCTCCCCCGCAATGCCCCGCCATTCTGTCCGCGGCGCGCGCGGCCGTCTTGTAGAAAATTTCCGCTGATGCAGCACCCTTCACCCCAAGGAGGGCGGGCTGGATTCGGTGTTCGATTGAGCCCGCGCGTCTGCGCGCCTACATTGACGACTGGCGGGCCGTTTTTTTCAAACCGGGCAGATACCCACGTGAAATCCAAAGCTCTTGCGACGCTGTTGATCGCGCTTGCTTTGCCAGCCTTCGCCGCTGCGCAGCCGGGCGCGATCACGCTTGAGCCGTTCATCGGTGGCCGCGTCGTGACCAGCGTGAGCGGTGGGCACGCCATTTATACCTATTCATGGCCGGGCGTGTATTTCGAGGCCCAGTTCGCCGGCGATGCGGTGGACGTGAAGGTCGATGACGCGCAGAACAATCTCTATCTTTACATCGACGGCGTTCACAAACTGACGCTGACCCGGCCCGGCCGCGCGACGGTTTCCGTGAAGGATCTCGGCGCTGGTGCACACACGGTTCGATTGGAGAAGGCCAGCGAGACGCAGTTCTCGACGGGTGAGTTCGAGGGCTTCACGATCGGACCCGGCGAGCAGGCGTTGCCGCCGCCGCACTATGACCGCCGCATCGAGTTCATCGGGGATTCTTACACCGTCGGCTATGGCGACACGTCGCGCGGCCAGACCTGCACGGTCGACGATGTGCGCGACACGACGGATACCTCGGAATCCTTTGCGCCGTTGACCGCCAAACATTTCAATGCGGCCTACCGGATTGTCGCGAGTTCGGGCCATGGCGTGGTGCGCAACTTCGCCGGACGCGATCCTGGCGAGACGATGCCTGTGCTCTATCAATACAGCCTGTTCGACAAATCGGTGCCGGCAGACGACAGTGGCTGGACGCCCGACGTCGTCGTCATCGCGCTCGGCACCAACGATTTCTCGACCCAGCTCGGCGCGGATGAGGCGTGGCATACGCGTGAAGAGCTACGCGCCGATTTCGTCCGCCGCTACGTCGAATTCGTGGATCAGCTTCGCGCCAAGTGGCCCGCGGCCGATTTCATCCTGATGGCGTCCACGAGCTATGACAGCGAGATCATCGACGCGGTGAACACCGTCGCCACAACGCTCAAGAACAGCGGCATGGCGAATTTGGACGTGCTGTCCTTCAGCGGTCTCGACTACCAGGCCTGCGACGGCCATCCATCGCTCAACGACGACCGCGTATTGTCGCAATTGCTGATCGATCGGATCGCTCGCTTGCCGAAGTTTGGTGCGGCTTCGAGTCCACCCTCCCCTTGAGGGAGGGTGGAAATTTAAATCAACTTCCCCATCGCGACCGCGGTGTCGGCCATGCGGTTGGAGAAGCCCCATTCGTTGTCGTACCACGACATGACCGACAGGAACGTCCCTTCCATGACCTTGGTCTGGTCGAGCGCGAAGCTCGAGGAGTGCGGATCGTGGTTGAAATCGTGGCTGACGAGCGGCGCATCGACGATGCCGAGGACGCCCTTCAGCGGACCGGCGGCCGCGGCCTTCATCGCGTCGTTGATCTCCTGCGCCGTGGTCGCGCGCTTGCAGACGACCTTGAGGTCCACCAGCGAGACGTTCGGTGTCGGCACGCGCACCGACACGCCGTCGAGCTTGCCTTTCAGCTCCGGCATCACGAGGCCAACGGCTTTCGCTGCGCCCGTGGATGTCGGGATCATCGACAGCGCCGCAGCGCGGGCGCGATAGAGATCCTTGTGCAGCTGGTCGAGCGAAGGCTGGTCGTTGGTGTAGGAATGAATCGTGGTCATGAAGCCGTGCTGGATGCCGACGGTGTCGTGGATCACTTTCGCGATCGGCACGAGGCAGTTCGTCGTGCACGACGCGTTGGAGACGATGACATCGTCCTTGGTCAGCTTGTCGTGGTTCACGCCATAGACGATCGTCTTGTCGACGCCGTCGGCGGGTGCGGAAATCAGCACGCGCTTGGCGCCGGCGGTGAGATGCGTGGCTGCCTTGTCCTTCGAGGTGAAGATACCGGTGCATTCGAGCGCGATGTCGACGCCCAAATCCTTGTGCGGCAGCTCGGCGGGGCTGCGGATCGCGGTGACCCGGATCTTGTGGCCGGCGGCGATCATGTATTCGCCATCGACCGTCACGCTCGCTGGGAAGCGGCCATGCACGCTGTCGTAGCGCAGCAGATGCGCGTTGGTTTCGACCGGTCCCAGATCGTTCACGGCCACGACTTCGATGTCGCGGCGTCCGCTTTCCACGATCGCGCGCAGCACGAGACGCCCGATGCGGCCGAAGCCGTTGATCGCAACTCGCAAAGCCATTCTCTTATCCCTTCAATGCAGCCTTCGCGGCGTCTGCCACCGCTTGCGGCGTGATTCCGAAATGTTCGTACACGTCTTTGTACGGACCGCTGGATCCGAAGCCGTGCATGCCGATGAACTTGCCTTTCGGACCGATATAGCGATCCCAGCCCTGTTGGACACCGGCTTCGACGGCGACTTTTACCGTGCCCGGCCCCAGGACCGAGTCACGATATGTTTCGGGTTGTTCCTCGAACAACGCCCAGCACGGCATGGAGACTATGCGCGTGGCGATACCCTCCGCGGTCAGCAATGCGCGCGCTTTGAGCGCGAGTTCGACTTCCGATCCGGTGGCGAGCAGCGTCACTTTCGCGTCCTTGTCGCCCACAAGCTCGTAGGCGCCCTTGGCCGTCAGGTTCTCGTCGGTATGCGTCGTGCGCACGGTCGCCAGGTTCTGGCGGGAGAGCGCAAGCAGGCTCGGCCGGCTCTTGTCGCTGAGCGCGAGCTGCCAGGCCTCGGCGGTCTCCACACCGTCTGCCGGGCGATAGACCATGAGATGCGGGATGGCGCGCAACGAGGCGATCTGCTCGATCGGCTGGTGCGTCGGGCCGTCTTCGCCAAGGCCGATGGAATCGTGCGTCATGACATAGACGACGCGGATGCCCATGAGCGCCGCGAGCCGGATCGAAGGGCGGCAATAATCGGAGAAGGTGAGGAACGTCCCGCCATACGGCACGATCCCGCCATGCAGCGCCATGCCGCTCATGGCAGCGGCCATGCCGTGCTCGCGGATGCCCCAGTGGATGTAGCGCCCCGCATAGTCGCCGGGCACGATGGAATTCAGCCCCTTGGTCAGCGTGTTGTTGGAGGGCGTCAGATCGGCCGAGCCGCCGATGGTCATCGACCATGTCGCGTTGATCACATCGAGGGCCGCTTCCGATGCCTTGCGCGTCGCGACGGTGGGTTGTTCCTCGCTGGTCTTTTTCTTGAGCTTGATCAGACCCGGCGCCAGATCGCTGGGAAGTTCGAGCTTTGTCTCGCTGTCGAAATTCGCGCCCTGCGAAGATGCGCTTTTGCGCTTGTTCCAGGCGTCACGCGCCCCAGCGCCGCGGGCGCCGATAGCCCGCCACTCGGAAAGCAGGTCGTCGGGGATAACGAAAGGCGGGAATTCCCAACCGAGCAGTTTGCGCGCGCCCGCGATCTCCTCGGCGCCCGGGGCATCGCTGTGTGCCTTCTGCGTGCCCTGGCGTGTCGGCAGGCCGAAGCCGATGATGGTCTTGCAGGCAATGAGCGCGGGCTTGTCGCTGGTCTGGGCCCAGGTAAGGGCGCGCGCCACTTCGGCTGCACTGTGACCGTCGATGGAGATCGTGTTCCAGTCGGCGGCCTGAAAGCGCTCAATCGTATCCGTCGAATCGGCCAGCGACGTCTTGCCGTCGATCGTGATGCCGTTGTTGTCGAACAGCACGATCAGGTTCCTGAGATTGAGGTGCCCCGCGATCGAGATCGCTTCGTGGCTGATGCCTTCCATCAGATCGCCATCGCTGGCGATCACATAGGTCTTGTGGTTGACGATATCGTCGCCGAAGCGCGCGTTCAGATGACGCTCCGCAATCGCCATGCCCACGGCATTGGCGATGCCCTGGCCGAGCGGCCCCGTCGTGGTCTCGATCCCCGGCGCGTGGCCGTATTCGGGATGGCCGGCACAGGGACTGCCGACTTTGCGGAAGGTTTTGATGTCCTCCATCGTCATGCCGGGATAGCCGGTGAGATAGAGAAACGAATAGAGCAGCATCGAGCCATGGCCGGCGGAGAGCACGAAGCGGTCGCGATCCGGCCAATGCGGGTCTGCGGGATCGAATTTCAGGAACCGGGAGAACAGCACCGTCGCCGCGTCCGCCATCCCCATCGGCAGGCCCGGATGGCCGGATTTTGCCGCCTCGACGGCGTCCATGGAGAGCGCGCGAATCGCATTTGCGAGGCGGCGGATTGTGGCCTGATCGGGGACCGAGGCCTTGCTGTCGTTCATGAATCGTCTCCGTGGCCCGCGTGGGGTGGCCTTAGCGACCGGCGGGCTTGCCCGTCAAGGGTAAGCACAGGGCGCCCTGTGGACCGCCGGACAACGCGCGTTGACCCTGTTTCGCCTGCAGGCCTAAGGTCCTGACTCAGCGGCAACAAAAGGTACGCGATGGGCAAGCTCGATCTCGCGGCAGAACGCCTCACCAATGCTTTGAACGCGCTCGATGCGGGGCTCGTTCCGCTTCTTGAGGCGCGCGGTGGCGGGGACGAGACGGAGACCGAACTCACAGCCTTGCGCGCGGAACGTGAAAACCTGCTCGCGCGCATCGCGGTGCTGGAGGAGGAGCTGCAGGCGCTCACCGATATTTCCGAGGAAGTCGAGAACCGTCTCGACGGCGCCATCGGTGAAATCCGAACTGCGCTCGGCCGGTAGAAATGAAAAGCGCGAATAGCGAATGGCCAGTAGCGAATAGGAAACCGGCTTTCCATTCGCCATTCGCCTTTCGCCGTTCGTCTGAACGGAGTTCATGATGTCTCTCGTCAACGTAGTAGTGAACAGCCGCGCCTACACCATCGCCTGCGATGAGGGCGAGGAAGAACATTTGAAGGAGCTTGCCGGCCACGTCGACGCGAAGGTGCGCGAACTGACGGGCTCGGTCGGGCAGGTCGGCGACCAGAAGCTGATGCTGATGGCAGCCGTGCTGATCACCGACGAGCTTCTTGAAACGCGCGCACGGCTCGAGGGTCACACGAAGAAGGTCGGCGAATTGTCGGAAGCGCAAGCCGAACTTTCGGGCCAGGCGGGCAAATCCGAAGAACGCGCCGCACGCACGCTGGAAGACGCAGCGAAGCGCATCGAGAATATCATTGAGAAGCTCCGAGCGGCGTGAGAAGTGGGCTCTGATTTTATCGATCTGACACTGCGACTCCTGATACCGTCTGGGATATTTTTCCTGCTTTCGGGCTATTTCGTGCTGAACGCAGAGCGAAAGCGGATTTTCGGATATCCACCTTACGACCGCTATGCCGAACCACTACGCTATTGGCTTATTCAGGGCGTGATCGCACTCCTTGCTCTGTCATTCTTTGTACGATCGACCGAAGTCGTCGCGGAACGTTTGGGCGTTTTTTGGTAGCTGGATTCTTGGTCAAGCTTTCTCGGTCGCGCCGCCGGCCGCGACCCAGTCCTTGAACGCGCCGAGATTATGGACACGTTCGTAGCCCATCTCCTTGAGAGTCTGGCCGCTCAGCGCCGAGCGGCCGCCTGAAGCGCAATAGACGATGACATCCTTGTCCTTCTCAAACGCCGGATCGTGATAGGGCGAGGCTGCGTCGGCGCGGAACTCGAGCATGCCGCGCGAGACATTCTTGGCACCGGCAACCTTGCCGCTCGCCTGCACCTCGGGCGCATCGCGGACGTCCACGACCAGCACATCGCCCCTCGCCATCATGGCTTGCGCGTCCGCCGGCGTGATCTTTGGAACCGCTGCGTTCGCGGACTCCAGCATCTGCTTGATCGTCGTGGTCATGGACACCTGCCTCCACAAAATCGCCCATGATTTCTATCAGATCGTAACCGCGTTGGCTTGCGTAGGTTGCAGTCGGTGGCGTGTGCGCCTAGGTTAGGGGCGGACGGGTACTGTGCCTCGCGTCAGGATAGCGATGCCCAGGGGCCTTAACGTTCTCACCGGGAGCTGTCCCTGGCCCGGATCGTGGTCCGGGTCACACGGCGCCCACCTGCAACTGCAGGCCCGTGAGGATCCAATTCCAACGGTGTGCTTGGTCCCGTCCACTTTCTCAGCCTGCGTTGATCTTCACCCTCCCCTTGAGGGGGCGATATTATCTTTGACAAACCCAGCCCCTATTGCTGGTTAGGTTCCGCGCCGGGGAGAAACTTACCATCAGCCCAATGGTATTTGAAAACAACCTTCGGCGGGTATTCGATGACGCCTACCCTGTCTCCCTGTCGTATTACTAACGGCAAGTTCATTTCGGTTATTCGCACATCGCCGTCATCGGAAACTATCCCCTCACGGTCGCAGTAGGCGGCCACTGTATGCGGCGGCGGCGTTGGAGTTTGGCCGGGATCGCGCGGCTTGAGCAAAGCGTCAGGCTGCTCGGTAAGCGTTCCCGCGCTCTCAAGGAGCCATCCGCAGTTCTCTACTCGCTGAGCAGCGGCGGCATCTGACGCCCCAATCAGGAAGGCCGAAAGAACGGCGGCTACAGCCACTCTCATGGCGAGAGCCTCTCTGCCAGCTTCCTGAATTGCTCGGCCCTACGCTTCGCTAAGCGGACTACAGCGGCTTCCCAATTCGCGGGGGGCGACCTGTGCCCGTTCGCATCTTCCGCCAATCGTGCCTGTTTTATGGTCTGGGGCTTAAGGTCGAGTTCTGCGGCTAAGTCTTCGATCGTCACCCGATCAAACAAGGCTTCTGTCGCCCCGCGAAAATCTAGCGCCATCTGTAACCTTCCTGGTTGACACCCCCCGGTATTGTAACCTATATTGGTTACACGATCAAGGGCAGGCAGTTATGGCAAGCGTTCTCACAGAGGCATACTTCCGGGATGAGCAGGCCGCTTTCGCCATGCTCGAAAGCATCATGTGGCCAGAAGGCAAGCCCCCGCATTGCCCACACTGCGGCGTCGCCGACAAGTGCAACAAGCTGGCCGTACAGACTTCCAAGCCGTCCAAAAAGAACCCTCAGGGCAAGCCCGTATATGGCCTGTGGAAGTGCTACGCGTGTCGGGGCCAGTTCACGGTTCGCAAGGGCACCGTGTTCGAGGAAAGCCGCCTAGAGCTTCATCTGTGGTTTCAGGCTGCTTTCCTGATGTGCAGCAGCAAGAAGGGCGTTTCCGAAAACCAGCTTCACCGTACGCTCGGCTGCACACTCAAGACTGCTTGGTTCCTTGCCCATCGCCTGCGCGAAGCGATGAAGGGCGATGGCATCGCACTTATGGGCGGCGTTGGCAGATTTGTTGAGGCCGACACCACGCATATCGGCGGGAAGGAAAAAAATAAACACGTTGGCAAGCGCAATGCGAAGAACATCGGCGGCATGGGAAAGCAGATCGTTCATACGCTTGTTGTGCGTGACGGCACGGCCCGCTCTCACCATATCGCGAATGTGACCGGCGAAACCCTTCGCCCGATCTTGTTCGGCAATGTTGATCGGAAGTCCGCTCTAATGACGGATACGGCTGGCGGCTATCTCCATCTTGGCAAAGCATTCGCGCGCCACGAGATGGTGAACCATGGTAAGGACGAATATGTTCGCGGCGATGCTCATAGCAACACCGTCGAGGGATTTTTCTCGATCCTGAAACGTGGCGTCACCGGCATTTATCATCACGTGAGTGAGCAACACCTTCACAGATATCTGGCCGAATTCGATTTTCGTTACAACAATCGCGTTGCACTAGGAGTGAACGACGTGAGCCGCACGGCTTCGGCCCTTCGGGGTGCGAAAGGTAAGCGGCTCACGTATCGGGTCGCTGGTGAAAACACCCAAACTGCCGCGTAAGCCGCAGCAATTGGAGTTCGCTTTTATGAGGTGGCGTCGAAAATAGTTTACCCGACTCTTGCTATCGAGAATCTGGTGTGAGAGTCTTACATTGGGCGCGCGGAACACTCCCGGCTGAGAGTCTCTCTTGGCATCCAAAAGGACGGTCGCCAACCACGAGGTGGCCTACAAAGCCTCAGGAGTAGACGGGACCGGCGCCCACCACTGTTTCGGATAACCGTAATATCGAAATATCTCCTGCTGTGCGGGCGTCAACGCTGCCGTCTTGAACGACGGCATCAACTTCAATCCAAAGCCTGCTATCTGGCCGCCACGCACGTCTGGCACTCGTGCCATTCGCGGTTCTAGCAGTTTCGCATATGTCGGGTCGCACGGGCCGCTATCGATGCAATCGGCGGCTTGGAAGAAAGCGCCGGCGACTGTGTCAGCGAGTTTGAGCCCGGCGCGCGTTTGGTGAGGCCAAACCTCCAATAGCAACGGATGCAGCGTTTCCCACACCAAATCCCCTTGATTGAGGAAGAGATTGCCCGAACGGCTATCATCGCGAAGTAGCTCGTAATAAGCCTTCATCTGGCCGTATCGCAGACCGCCTCGCTCGCTATACTCAACCTTCACCCTCTTTGGTTCCCCAAAGCGCGCATTGGCATCTGCGGCGACGAAAAGGGTTATTCGCTCCAGTAGGACACGCGTCATCCAGCAATAAAACCAGTTATCCGAAAACACCTTCGCGGCGCGATGATTGATATACCCGCGCATGTTTTTCTTGTTCGACGCAACGGCAAAAAACCGGGCGGGCAATTCGGCAATGTGCTTGCACATTATGGCGCGCCGTGGCTCGTTTAGATCGGCGAAGTGAATGTCTTTGAGCTGTTTGCTTTTGAGCGCCGTCAATGCGCCTCTAATCCAGCCCGGCACTTCTGGCTCGAACTCTTTTCGGATGACAGCGGCCCCAACTACCAGCCATTCGCTAGAGCCAGGATGGTCCAATGGCTTTACGCGCTTCAGCCCGGGGTCGCCGGATTCGTCCACGTATGCTACATAGTCGTAATCAGGCTTATACGGATCGGCAGGCATGCCAAAGAAGGCCCCAGCAAAACGCCGTACTCAACCACAACGCGACGACTCTTTCGAGGCCGTTGCCAAGCGACTAGGCGCGGACGAGGACAAGGCCCGGTTTGAGGCTAAGCTTGGGAAGATCGCGAAGGCGAAGCCGAAAGGGAGAAACAAATGATCCGGCCAATTTTATTTGCTGCGATAGCCGCACTCAGCAGCACTAGAGCTGCCATTGCGGAAGAGCCCGGAAATTTCGGGAATTATCTCCATCTTGTTACAATGAATGGCGTTTCGGCGTGTGGCCCGTTCGAGTTTTTTAAGTTGACTAGGAAACAAGAAAGGCTCCCTGGCCTGCTCGTGGGAGGCCAGTTTTTGCGGTCTCAATGCGGCACTGGCCCCGACGTTGCGGTCGCAGGCACCATTGATAAAACCTACTCGGAAGTTCTGCTCTACCAATTGGCCGACGATGGGTTGGGAGATTATTCGCTTTGGGCGTTTCAATGGCCCCTGCAAAATGGCGGATGGTGGAAGCTATATTACTGCCTACCGCGCGGAAATGGTTGTGAGTCTGACACTAGCGGAACCTATGACCAGGGGTTCAAGGAATCTTCCCGAGTGGAAAAACCACGGTAGGTCTGGCCATCTCGGCATCCGGCACAGCGACTGGGTTTGTCAAAGATAATATCGCCCCCTCAAGAGGAGGGTGGGGTCGTGCGATGTTCGATGAGAAGAATCGTCTCCCCGAAACCACACGCACCAACCGGGAGGGGCGTTGCGTGTGCGTTCCCAGCCATCCATTGGGCCGTCATTCAACTCTTCCGGTAGAGGTAGTCGTATCTCGGCTTCCACGTCGTTCCGCCGTCGAGCGATGCGGTGCCGATCTGTTCGACCGATCCGTCCGGAAGCTGGTGGTAGACCATCCGGGTGATGGCGCCTTTGGCTGCGGGCGCATCCATGACGAGGTCGCTGCCCACGAGACCGCCGGTGAACCATTCCACGTTGCCGTTGGTGTCGATGTACATCTGGTGCCACTTGCCGTCTTTCCGGTCGTAGCTGCTGTAGCTCGTTCCGGAATAGGGGCCGTTCGGATCGCCGGGTTCTTCGTAATGTTCACCGATCCCGCATCCGGCCATCACGCCTTCGATGCGGCTGGTGGAAGACATCTTGCCCGTGTCCTTCTCGTAGACGTTCCACTGGCCGATCCAGAAATCGAGCTGATGGAATTCTGCTGCGGCACAAGCTGCCTTTGCCGGCAGGGCCTGTGTTGCGGCAGCGGCGGTTGCGGCCGCGAATACAATCGCGAGATTGAACATCGTCGTTCCCTTCTCTGTGTGCGGACGTTAGCGCGGCGCGCCCAGTTGCTTGGGTCACAAGGGCGTCATTGCGGAACGGCCTTGCGCTCAGCGCATGCGCGAAGTCCAATGCCGCGATGACCGAAGAAAAGCCTTCCTTGCGCGAAGCCGCCAAAACGTCCCGCGCCGGTCTTGCGCGCGATTGTCCCGATTTCGCCGCGTGCGCCGCACGGTTTGCGGAGGAGCTTGCGGTCGCGCCGGGCGCCATCGTCTCGTTCTACTGGCCGATGGGAGACGAGGCCGATCCGCGCCTGCTCGCCAACGCGCTCGCCGCGCGCGGACATACGCTGGCGCTGCCTGTCGTCGCCGTAAAGAAATCGCCGCTGCATTTCCGCGTGTGGCACGAAGGCGATCCGTTGATCGTCCATCCTTTCGGCATGCATGAGCCTCCCGAGAGCGCAGCGCGTGTAATACCGGACGTTCTGCTGATCCCGCTGCTTGCCTTCGATGCGCAGGGCACGCGGCTTGGCTATGGCGGCGGCTTCTATGATCGGACGCTCGCCTCGTTGGCCACAAAGCGTGCCGTCGGCATCGCCTATGCGGGGCAGGAAGTGGCCGAACTTCCCTGCCATGACCATGATCACCCTCTGGACTCCGTCGTGACCGAGAATGGTGTACGCCACTTCAGGTGACGTTCGCCTGCAGAACCCCTAGTCTGGCCCATCGCCAAGGGAGAGCCGCATGAAGCGCATCGCCGGAATGGTTTTCGCGGTCCTCGCCGTTTCGAGTGCGCCCTGTTGGGCGGACACGGTCAAGCAGTTCCTGCAACTGTATAACAGCGAGGACGGGCAGGGGCAGGCGCTCGCGGTCGTGAAAATCGTCTCGGTGGAAGCCGGCGTGCACCAGGCCAACGAATATCTGAAGGCGCACAACCAGACGCCGATCTATTGCCAGCCGCCGCAGCTCGTGCTCACGGGTCCCCAACTCGCCGACATGATCCATCGCGCTGCCGATGAGAAGGATTCGAAAGTCGAGGACATGACGGTTTCCGCGTCGCTTCTTTTCGTGCTTCAGAGGACGTTTCCCTGCGCGGCCGAGGCGCATTAGCCGTTGCTGGATCGCGCCTGCCTTTGACGGCATAATGTGTGCGCCGGAACAGAGGCCAAGCCATGTCCGATTCCGCACCGTCCCAGGTCCACACCATCGACCGGGTGCGCGCCATTCTGAATGTCGCCTGGCTCGCGATCCTGCTCGGCATCGGCGTGCAGCTTCTCGTTTTTGCCGTGCGGCTGGCGCTTGGATCGGACCTCGTAGGCGCTGTGCTGCTCTCCAACCTCACCCAGGGCATCACCTGGGGCGTCATCGTCTGCGTCGGTGTCGCCATCGGCGTGACGGTGGAGCGTTCGCGCGCCCTGCTCGGCGGATTGCTCGGCCTGATTTCCGGCCCGCTCGGCTGGGGCCTCGCCAAATCCGCGCAGCGCACGGTGCAGGCGTTGCTCGGCACCGCGGTCGATCAGTTCACGGAGTTCTTCTTTCTGCTCGTCGCGATCAAAGGCGTCGAATATCTCCTGCTTGGAACGGCGGTGGGACGGCTCGGCGACCGTCCGCATGCCGCCTGGCACGATTATGCGCGTCCCGGGCTGATTGTTGGGATCGTGTTTTCCGCTCTGGTCGTGGCGCTCACATGGTGGCACGCCAACGCGATCGGGCAGCCGATAGCGATGCCGGCGCTGGCCGGGCTCGCGGTGAGCGAACTCACCTTTCCGATCGGCTGTGCGCTGGTGATCTACGTGCCGATGCGTCTGCAGCGCTACACAGGCCTCGTCTGATCACCACAGCCCGGGAATGAGACGCCAGCGCACACGGCGCATGTATTCCGCGTAGCCGGGAAGATCACGCGCGAGCAGCCGCTCCTCGGCCATGGCGCGCGGCGCCAAGCCGGCTATGTAGACCGGCACGAAGGCAAGCCCGATCCACGAGCCGAGCAGGAACGGCATGCCGATGAGGTAGAGCAGGGCGGCCGCATACATCGGATGGCGCACAAACGCGTAGGGGCCGCTGTCGATCACGCGCTGGCCGCGCTCCTCCTGTACACGCACGACGGGTGCGGCGAAGCTGTTCTCGAGAAAAACGCGCATGGTCGCGAGGAAGCCGAGAACGATCAGCACACCGCCCGCCACGTTCAGCCACAACGGCATGTGCGAGACCTGCCAGCGGCGCGCATCCAGCGCTATGACCGCAAGCCAGACGAACCAGATCAGGATGAAGACGGTGAGGAATACCCGGTCCCAGCCCGCCGTTCCTTTTTGATTGAGCGTGAGCCGGGAGGCGAGCAGGGCGGGGTCGCGCCGCATCAGCCACAGGCTGAAGCCGACGCTGCCAACCACGAAAATCGCGATGAACGCCCAGCCCTGCGGCCAGCCCCAATCGCCGGCTGCGAGGAACATCACCACACCCATCAGCCCGAGCCAGACGGTCGTGCGCGTAATAAGCAGAACGAGCAATTTCGGTTCCGTCATCGCGCGGGCTTTGTGTTAAGAGACATGGATGCGCATCCTATTCATCGGAGACATCGTCGGAAAGCCGGGCCGCGACGTGGTCGTGGCGGAACTGCCGAAGCTGCGCGAACGGCTCGCGCTCGATTTCGTCATCGTCAACGGCGAGAACGCGGCTGGTGGTTTCGGTCTCACGCGCGCAACCGCGAACGAGTTGTTCGGCGCGGGCGCGGACTGCATCACCACCGGCAATCACTGGCTCGACCAGAAAGAGATCCTCACCTTCATCGACAATGACGACCGCATCCTGCGCCCGCGCAACTATCCCAAGGGCACGCCGGGACGAGGGGCCAACCTGTATCACACGCGCGCCGGACAGAGCGTGCTCGTCGTCAATGCGATGGGGCGCGTGTTCATGGATGCGCTCGACGATCCGTTCGCGGGCGTCGATGCGGAACTGAATGCCTGTCCGCTCGCCGACGCCGCCGATGCCGTCGTCGTCGACATGCACGCGGAAGCGACGTCGGAGAAGATGGCGATGGGCCATTTCTGCGATGGCCGCGCGAGCCTTGTCGTCGGCACGCATTCCCACGTGCCGACGGCGGACGCGCAGATTTTTCCCGGCGGCACGGCCTATCAGACCGACGCCGGCGCCTGCGCCGATTACGACAGCGTCATCGGCATGGAGAAGTTCGAGCCCGTGCAACGCTTTGTGAAAAAGATGTCGACGCAGCGCTTCGCGCCCGCCACAGGTCCCGCAACGCTGTGCGGTGTGTTCGTGGAGACGAATGCACGCGGTCTCGCCGCGCGCATCGAACCCGTCCGCGTCGGCGGGCGGCTGAAGCAAAGCGTGCCGGAGGCCTAGCTCGTGAAATAACCCGGTTGGCCTATATCGGCGAGGACGCCGATTTCTTTCGGTTTCCAGCCCAGCTCGGCCTGCGTCTTGGCGCTTGAGGCCGGCATGTCGAGACCGGCGAACATCGCCATCCAACCGAAATGCGCGCCCACTTCGTCCGGCGTCAGCGACTTCGTTTCCACGTTCAGAATTTTGGCGAACAGATCGGCGAGATCGCGCATGGGCACGGCCTCATCCGCGACGGCGTGATAGGCCCTGCCGGTTGTGCCTTTCTCCAATGCGAGCCGATAAACGCGCGCGACATCGGCACGATGGGCGGCCGACCAGCGATTGCTGCCGTCGCCGACATAGGCCGATACGCCTTTTTCGCGCGCGACTTCGTAAAGGTAGCCGATGAAACCGGCCTTGCCTTCGCCGCCATGCACCTGGGGCAGACGCACGGCCATGGCGCGCACGCCGCGGTCGTTGAAGCGGAACACGGCCTCCTCGGACATGCGGGGCATGCCCTGTTGATGGCGCATCATGTCTTCAGTTGCCAATTCGCCGGGCGAGATCATGGCGACGCCCGACGTGACGATCAGCGGCTTGTTCGTGCCTTCCAGCACGTTTCCCATCGCTTCGATGGCGCGGGCATCGATCTGGCCGTTCTCCGCGAATTTCGAGAAATCATGGATGAAGGCGAGATGGATGACGCCATCGGCGTCGGCCGCAGCGCTCTTGAGGCTGTCGAGATCCTGGAGCGTGCCCCAATGGACCTCGGCGCCCATCTTCTCGAGCGCTTCGGCGTTCGCATCGGCGCGCGCGAGGCCCACGACCTGATGGCCGTTGGCGAGCAATTCTTTCGTCGTGGCAGTCCCGATAAATCCGGCCGCGCCGGTCACGAATACGCGCATGGGAAAACTCCTTCCGTGTTGTAGAAAATCAGTTGGCGAGAGCGACGCCGCCTTCGATCTTGAGGACTTGCCCCGTCATGAAGGTGTTGCGCATGCAGGTGAGATAGGCTTCCGCCGCTTCGGCCGGCGTGCCGGGACGCGGGATCAACTGCTTCTGCGTCATCGCCTTCAGCATTTCATCCCGGGCTTCGCCATACCGGTTGAACAATTCGGTGTCGATCACGCCCGGACAAACGCAGTTCACGCGCACGGGCGCCAGGTCGAGCGCAAGTCCGCGCGTCAGCCCTTCGGCGGCCATCGCACTGGCCGTCACGATCGGCATGCCCTTGCGCGGCTTATGCGCGAGCATGCCGTTGGTGATGGTGTACGAACCGCCGGGCGGGAGATGGATGGCGCCGTGTTTGGCGACGGCGACCGCGCCCCAGAAACGGGTATTGAACCGGCTCGCGGCCAGTTTGAGGTCCAGATCGCTCAGCACGCCGAAGCTGAGGCCGTCGGTATCGCCCGCGGTGAACGCGATGTGATCGAACCCGCTATGTTCCTTGAAGAACTGCGCGACGTTCGCTTCTTCGCTGACGTCGAGGACAACCCCGGTTCCGCCGAAGCTCTTTGCTGCCTCCGTGATTTTCTTCTCGTCGCGCGAGGCGATGGTGACTTTCGCGCCTTCGTCCGCCGCGCCTTTGGCGATGCCAAGGCCGATCCCCGAGCCGCCGCCGATCACCAGCACGTGTTGGCCGCTCAGTTTCATCGCATCCTCCTGGGCTGTTGACGGGCATCGGTATGCCTGCGCGCCAGCGCGGCGTTAGTGCATACTGAGTCTCATCGTGTAGGATCACTCTAACACGAATACTCTCGCGAGAGCAATATGTCATCCATCCGTCTTTTCGTCCTGTCGTCCTTCGCCGAATTCGGCCCGATGCACGGCCATCTTCTGCGCAGCATCGCAGAGAAGATGCAGGTTCCGCTGTGGACCGACATCTCGGTCGGCGCGGTCTATGGCGCGATGAAGCGTCTGGCAGGCGAGGGGCTGCTCAGCGCGCAGCGCAGTGAGCGCGAGGGCAACCGGCCCGCGCGGCAGATCTACGAAATCACCGACGAAGGCCGCCGCGTGCTCGACGAATTGCGCCGCGAGGGCTTGCGCGACGTGTGGTTCAAGCCCGATCCGTTCGATCTCGCGCTCACGCGCATGGATGCGAAGACGCAGAAGCAGCTTCCGTCACTCATCGCGGAACGCTTGAAAACCGTGCGCGCGATGCTGGCCGAACGCAAGCGCATGATCGAGAGCATTCGCGTGCATCTGGCGCCGTCCAAGCAATGGGCGATGCGCCACGGCGAAATTCGGCTGGAGGCGGAGATCGCCTATCTGAGCGAATTATTGAAGGACGCGAAAAGCATCGTGTCGGAGGATCGCGCCGCGCATCTGAAGAAGTTCAAGGCGCGCTGATCCGCGCTCTCACATCCGCATTCCCGGCATGCCGCCGTTCTGCATCTGGTGCATGTGCTCGAGCGCGCCCTGCCAGAGTTCCGGGCCGATCCCGATATCGCTGCGGAACGGGTATTGAAGTTCGAACAGGAGCACGAGGATCGAGGCGATCATCGTCACCACCGTCGAGGTCATCAGAAGATGCGTGCGCGGATTGCGCAATCCGAACAGCCAGCAGAAGCACACGATGCACATCCCGCCGACGCCCAGCACCAGCCATTCGAACCACGATATGCCGCTGGCGTTGGTCGCGATGCGCTGCTGGTGCGCGTCATGGATCGCGGTGAGTTGCTGCATTGCCATGGCCTGGGCGTTGGTTTCGCCGTTGTTGGCGGGCACAAAGCTGCCGACGGCGTTGATCGCGTCCATTCCGATCGTCGCTGCCCGCTGGTCGAAGCGGCCCTCTTTCATGGCGGGCCATTCGCGCGCGATCATGGTGTCGGCATAGGCGATCATGTCGGTGCGCACCCGGTTGCGCACGGGGCCGGGCAAACCGACGGCGGTATGCCAGACGTCGATATCCGCATCGGATTCGAGAACGACGAGATTGCGCGCCTCCTGGAAATGCTCCCACGCCACGACGGTGAGGAAGCCCAGGATCACCGCATAGATCGTTCCCGACACAGCAATGATGATGCCGCCGACCTCGTTGTGCCCGACGAAGTCGCCATCCCGGAAGCGGCGATGGACGAATGTTTGTCCGAACCCCGCCAGCGTGATGGCGGTTGCCAGCACAGCGATGAGCAGAAGGGCGGCTGGAATACGGTAGAGAAAATCCATCGCGGCGCATCCGGGCGGTAACGATTCTCGAAACAAAGTCTACGCCGGACGGTGTAACTGGCCAGAGCCAGTGTTAGAGTTCGCTGTCAAGCTAGGCGATGACCCGATGCACCACGCAGCGAGATCATGTTCAGCACTAGGGGCATTGGCATTTGCCGCCTTGGTCGGCTTTGGATCCGGGGCTGAAGGTGAGCCCAGGATCGTGACGTTCAACCTAGCGAGTGGTTGCGACACAGAACCGGTCGCCATCAACGCAAAGGGCACGATCATCGGAAATTCTTATACCGATGGGGAGTTTTGCAGCGCGTTCGAGCGGCTGCGCGGTGGAACGTTCGTGTACCCGCGTGAGCCTGTGTTGGCCATGAACAAGGAAGGCGAGATTACCGGCAACAATCGGGCAGGACTGCCGTATCTCAGAAGAGCCGATGGAAGCGAGATTACTTTCAGCCTGCACATAGACGGCCACAAGCGCGAAAGCCTCGTGGCTGTTGCGATCAATTCCAGGGGCACAATCGCTGGACACTACTCATACCTCCTGAAGGGGCCGCCCAGACGAGGGGGAACGTTGGGTTTTCTCAGAACAAGGAACGGAACGATCACGACGTTCGGATGTCCAGACTCGACGAGCGGAACCTGGATCATCGGGACCAACGATCTCGGAGCAACCGTGAGCCGCTTCGGTTCGAGTCCAATGAAGGGCTGCATACACAATCCGGATGGAACATCCACGGTCTTCGACGCGGGCGGGGACACCTTTCCAACGGCGATCAATGACGCGGGTTATGTGACTGGCTTGGTGGACCTTCACGGTGTCGGTCAAAAAGGGTTCGTTCGCGCGCCCGATGGCACGATTACGCTTTTCGACGGCTATCCGCACAGCATCAATGCCGCCGGGACCATAACAGGGGAATATGGCGTCTTCGACGGAGTATATCAGGGATTTGTCCGCGCCGCGGATGGCACGATTACACTCTTCAATGTGGACAGTGCGACCTACACCAGGCCCGTGAGCATCAATGACAGAGGAATCATCACGGGCGCCTTCGGCGGCAACAATAACTACCAGGGCTTCATACGGTTTCCCTGAATTTCTCGAAGATGACTTCGCCTCGGTCGCCGCGCGCCTTGAGTGCGATCCTGACCTGAAGAAGTTCGATGCGAAGCTGAAGAAGATCATGAAGACGACAAAACAGAAATAGGGCGTGAAATGCTGTCAACGTCCAGCAAATGGATCATCTGGGGAATAATCGCTGGGCTTAATCTCGCGATGTTTTTCATCCTCAAAATGATCGCTCACGCGACGGTCTGGGCTTTTGCGGTGCCTTATCTAGTTACTTTTGTAATGCCGGTGCCCATTTTCGTTCAGATATCTGCGTGGCTAAGAAAGTGGGAACTGCGTAGGCCCCCGCCGCGCTTGTTAGCGTTCTGCTGGGGTCTGGCTGTGGCAGTGTTTGCTGGCGGCATTAACTTTGGGATGTTTTATTATGGCGCCAAGTTCGGCGTCTTCCGCCCAGACCTTGGCGAGTTCGTATTTGTCGTCGGACTTTCCGCTCTCAGCGCAAGCTTTGGCGCGTATTTTCAAGTGCTACCGAGGATCACCGCAAGGGCGCGCTCTAGCCGTATATAGGGGCGGGTCTGTCAAAGATAATATCGCCCCGATAGAAATTCGTAGAAATTCGCGTAGAAATTCGGGGTCAGAGTAGAAACTTAGCGGCTGGGCGCTTGGCGGGGGGCGCGCTTCCGCAAAGAGATCGAGGCTGCCGCGTAACGGCGCGCAACGCCGCTGCCGCCCGGGCCCAAGCCGAAGCCGTTATGAATGCGAGACAGATGAGGCTCCTGTGTGAGCAGAGATCCTACTCTGACCCCAATCTCCCCGCTGACCCCAATCTCCCCGACTCCTGACTACCCCCTTGCGCGCACGAACGTCTTATTGTCACGACTGCAGCTCATCATCCGGTTTCGCGTCAGCGGAGGGGCCATTGGCAGGGTCGAGAGGTTTAAGCTTCTGCGGCATCCCATACACCACCCAAACGATTGGGTCGGCACACAGGATCAACAGGACGCCGAGAATGAGGTAAATGATTCCGTATGCCATGTCTTCATGAGGAGAGACGGCTCGGTTCCCGAAGTTTGGGTCGTTCGTCTTGAACGTTGCCCAAAGGAACCAGTACAAATTCTGGGTCAGGAACCACAGCCCAAGCACTCTAACGGCCAGCCCAAAAAGTTCGCGCGGCTTCATAGCTTCACCATGTTGCTCGGTGGAAGATCATCAGAGCAAAATCCAGTTTTTCCTGTCACACAACGAGCAACAGCCCGAGAGTGCCACGGCGGCTGCGCATATCTTGGGGGTCATCTCTTTGTCACCGCGCGCGTCGGCCCAACGCTAGCGAATTCTCTCCTCGAAGATGTGGCGGATCTGGATCATCCGCGGGCTAGGGCGGCGTTGAAACAAAGCATGAACGCCTTTACCCTTAAGGCGCGATTTTACGTCGGTCCCGAGATGCGGTTTTGGAGAAGGCGAGAAACAGACGGGCCTCGAAAGGTCAGGAAATGACCTCCCGAAGGGGGGAGGGGGGCCGGGAGAAATGGCGCCAGAATGGAAAACAGAAATCAACCTATTGGGTACATGGCCATATCGGCATCTAGAGCTGGGAATTGAGGAGGGCTCCAAAATTTGAGGTTCAAATGGGCGAGCGAACGAACAGGAAGACCAAGGGAGCATCGCGTTGATCGTGGGTTGGCTGTCATCGCGGAGAAAGCTTGCACGCACTTTCACATCCCCCTTTGTGGGGACGTCGAAAAATCCAAAGGATTTTTCGGGTGGGGGCGCTCCAACCGGCAGCACCGCCCCCACCCGGAAATCTTTTCGCTTCGCTCAAAGTTTTCCGACCTCCCCACAAGGGGAGGTGAAAGTTCGCAGCGCGGCGCGCGCCAATATCCTTGCCGTAAACGCGGTTGAATTGGGTGCGCGTCGCGCCATGTTTCCTCTAGCGCCATTCAAGGAAGGACTTCACACATGGAACATCGGCAATTGGGACGTTCGGGATTCTTCGTGCCCGAGCTCAGCTTCGGCACCGGGACGTTCGGCGGCAAGAGCGGGGCCGCGGGCTGGGGTTCGACACAGGCCGCGGAGGCGACGCGCATCGTCGATCTCTGCCTCGAGCACGGCATCACGATGTTCGATTCCGCCGACATCTATTCCGCCGGCGCGTCGGAGGAAGTGCTCGGCGCGGCGATCAAGGGCCGCCGCAACAAGGTTCTGATTTCCACCAAAGCGACGTTCCGCTCGGGCCCCGATGCGAACGATGTCGGCTCGTCGCGCTTTCATCTGACGCGCGCGGTGGAGAATGCGCTCAGGCGCCTTGGCACCGATCACATCGATCTGTTCCAGCTCCACGGCTATGACGCGAAGACGCCGCCGGAGGAAGTGCTCTCCACGCTCGACACGCTGATCCGCGCCGGCAAGATCGGCTATATCGGCGTCTCGAATTTCTCCGGCTGGCATCTGATGAAGGCGCTGGCCACCGCCGACCGCTACGGCCTGCCGCGCTTCGTCGCCAACCAGACCTATTATTCGCTGATCGGCCGCGACTATGAGTGGGAGTTGATGCCGCTTGGTGTGGACCAGGGTGTGGGCGCGGTGGTGTGGTCGCCGCTCGGCTGGGGCCGTCTCACCGGCAAAATCCGCCGCGGCGCACCGCTGCCGGAAGTGAGCCGCCTGCACACCACCGCCGATTTCGGCCCGCCGGTGGACGACGAATATCTCTATCGCGTGGTCGATGCGCTCGACGAGGTCGCGAAGGAGACGGACAAGACTGTGCCGCAGGTCGCGCTCAACTGGCTGCTGCGGCGGCCGACGGTGTCGACCGTCGTGATCGGCGCGCGCGACGAGAAGCAGCTCAAGGACAATCTCGGCGCTGTCGGTTGGAGCCTGACACCGGAGCAGGTGAAGAAGCTCGATCAGGCCAGCGCGGTCACGCTCGCCTATCCCTATTGGCATCAGAAACAGTTCAAGGAACGCAACCCGTTCCCGACGCGGGTGTGATGGCGCCGCCGTTCGCCTTAAAGCAGATCGATCACGTCGTGTTGCGCGTGCGCGACCGCGAGGCGAGCCTGCGGTTTTATTGCGATGTGCTCGGCTGCACGCTCGACAAGGTGCAGGCGGCGATCGGGCTCTGGCAGGTGCGCGCGGGCACGTCGCTGATCGATCTCGTGCCGCTGGACGGTGTGCTGGGAAAGATCGGCGGTGCGGGACCTGAGAAGGAAGGCCGCAACGTCGATCATTTCGCGATCCAGATCGTGCCGTTCGATGAAGACGCGATCCGTGCGTATCTCGCCTTGCACAATGTCACGATCACCGATTCCGGCCGCCGCTATGGCGCGGAAGGCGACGGCCCGTCGATCTATATCCTCGATCCCGACGGCAATGCCGTCGAACTCAAGGGGCCGCCGGCGCCGGCTTAATGCGTCTCTGCCTTCTGCTGCTTTGCGAGTTCTTCGTCGAAGTAGCGCTCGCTCTCGTCGACAAAGCGGTGCAGCTCGCCCGGATCGACGAATGGGTTTGGCACGCCCGGTTTGACCTTTTTGAGCTTTTCCTGCGGATGGAAGAACAGCGCATGCGGTGCCAGGAACACATCGGCCTCGATCGCGCGCAGTTTGGCGAAGCTGGCGCGATAGTCCGAGGCGATCGCCGGGTATTGCGGGTTGTCGACCAGTGGATTGTCGGCGACGCTGGTGCTGCAATAGAAGATCGCATTGTGCGTCACGCCGGATTCTTTAACCGGCATCGTCCAGCTGGTGCAGCCCGGTGTGTGGCCGGGCGTCAGATGCACCGTCAACACGGCACCGCCCAGCGATATCTGTTCGCCGTCCTTGACGATGTGATCCACGGTCACCCGCGGAAAATGATAGTTCGCGCTCGGCCCGAAGGTGATGTATCCGCGCTCCAGGATCGGCGCATCCGCCGCGCTCGCATAGAATTTTGCGCCGCTGTCGCGCTTGAGCTGCGCCAGTCCCGACGCATGGTCGAAATGCGCATGGCTGTTCAGCAGGATCTTCACGTTGGAGATCTTGAAGCCGAGCTTGGCGATGTTCTGCTCGATAAGCGGCACGGTCTTGGCAAGACCGCCATCGATCAGGATATCGCCGTCCGGCGTCGTGATCAGGTAGATTCCAATGTCTTCGGTGCCGACGTAATAGATGTTGCCGATGATATGGAACGGCGCGACCGGCCGCGACCACTCCGGATGGGACCCGATTTCCGCCTGGGCGACAGGCGTCATGCCCGCGAATATCAACGCCCCGATTGCAAGCCGCTTCATATTGGTCCTCCCGCGCGCGACAAGGCACCACGCGATTTGGGCAGGACCAAGGCGCAATCGCGATCAAGCGCGGGCGTCGGGCCCGCGCTAATATCCTCGCGTCACTGGGAAGAATGTCATGTCGCTGACCAACAAGGCTCTGTTCGTGATCGAGCGAAACCTGAACCGCGATCTCAGCCTCGCGGAGATCGCGAAGCGCTGCGACGTCTCGCGGTTTCATCTGGCGCACGCGTTCGGCGAGGCAACGGGCCACTCGGTGATGGAATATGTGCGCGGCCGCCGTCTCACCGAAGCCGCCTATGCACTGGCCTCCGGCGCCGGCGACATTCTGGGTGTCGCGCTCGATACCGGCTACGCCAGTCACGAAGCCTTCTCCCGTGCCTTCAAGGCCCAATTCGGTGTGACGCCGGAAGAAGTCCGCAAATCCGAATCCGTTTCGGGCCTGAAACGCCTGGACGCCATCCGTCATCTGGAGACCAAGAGCATGCCTCTCAAAGAACCGCGGTTTGAAGATTCTGGCGAACTCCTGTTCGTGGGATTGGGCGAGCGCATCGCCTTCGGCGAAACCCAAAACATTCCCAACCAGTGGCAACGATTCATGGCCGGGCCGTACCAGGAGATCGAGCACAAGAAGCCCGGCATCCCGGTCGGCGTGAACTGCAAGGGCGATGACGACGGCGAACTGCTTTATGTGTGCGCGGCGGAAGTCACCCGCTTCGGCAAGATCCCCAAAGGCCTGATGACGGTTACGGCGCCGCCGGCGCGCTATGCCGTCTTTGCCCATGACGGCCACGTGACGACGTTAAGCCAGACCTACGCCGCCATCTGGAACGAGTGGTTTGCCTCGAGCGGCATGACCCCGGCAGAATCGCCGGGCTTCGAGCGCCACAACCCGGCTTTCGATCCACGCACCGGCGAAGGCGGCGTCACGATCTGGATTCCGGTTCGGGAATAGACGGAAAGCCATACAACTTTTGCATGTAGCCTTAACCTTACGCATCCTGAAAGATGCGATGCGGTGCATTCGCGCGAATCCTGCTAAAATTTGTATGCGTCGCAGACCAATGGCCTTTGGGCCGTTGATCCTTTGGGGAGGAAGGCTGGCGCATGACGGATCGCGTATCCGCTTATCGTTCGACGCCCACGCCGCCGGAAATCCATCCGGCGGACAGCGTGGAAGATCCCGACCTGCGGCATCTGCTCGATTACTGGAACAGGCTGCGTGGCGAACGCGCCATGCCGGCACGTGCCGAAATCGAACCGAAAGAGATTCGCCGCTCTTTGCGCTATGTGCATATGTACGATGTCGTCGACGGCGGCGAGGAGTTCCGCGCGCGGCTTGTCGGCACCGCGGTGTATCCGGGTCTGGACAGCGATCAGACCGGCAAGCTCATTTCGGAACATCCCGATCCCGGCGTGCGCCTGCGCTTCGCGGTCCTGTTGCGCCATGTCGTGACCCATCGCGCACCTGCACGCAGCGTGTCGTTGCGCCAGACCGCCAGTGCGATGACAGATCGCCGGACCGAAGGTCTGTGGCTGCCCTTGGGCGAAGGCGACTCGGTGGAACAAATTCTGGTGCAATCCAGCCTCAGGCCACTGGGCTACGCCGGAGCGGAACCCGGAACCAACCGCATCTTTTGATCGTTCTAAAAAGGTCGGGAGAAAGCGAGCGGCCGTGCCACATTTCTACCTCAATGTCTGCGATGAACAGTACCGCCATATCGATCCGCACGGATATGAGTTCGCGTCGCTGAAACAGGCGCGCGACGCCGCCATACAGGTCGCGCGCGAAGTCGTCGAAGACGATGGCCTCGACGCCTCGGCACTCGATCGCAAGCGGATTGAGATCGCCGACGGCGAAGGTCACACGCTGGCGACCGTTCCGGTGCGCGAAGTTCTACGCCACTAAGCCGCAGCGTTTAAGCGCGTTTCTTCACCTTCAAGTCCATCCAGCGTTGCAGCAACCGCGTGCACGACGGAAGCGATGCGCACCGCAGCCTGGATTTGCTCGGCCGTGATTCCGGCGCCGCGCAGCACCTTCTCGTGCGCGTCGATGCACATACCGCAGCCATTGATCGCAGACACCGCAAGCGACCACAGTTCGAAATCGGCCTTGTCCACCCCGGGCTTCCCGATGACGTTCATGCGCAGCTTGGCCGGCAAGGTGCGGTAGTCCGGCGAGGATGCCAGGTGCGTGAAGCGGTAATAGATGTTGTTCATCGCCATGATGCTGGCGGCGGCGCGCGCGGCGTTCAGCGCCTCCGGCGAAAGCTTGGGCGCGAACTCCGCCGTGATCGCGGCGGTGACCTCCGCATTGCGCGAAGCCAAGGCCGTGGCGATGAACGTGCCCGCGCGCTGTTGCTCGCTGAGCGATGGCTCGGCCGCGAGCGAGGACAGATTCAGTTTCAGGTCCTTCGCGTATTCGGGCAGGCGGTTCTTCAGATGTTCGAGAGACATGCGGATTCCTCTGTATGAGAAAGGGTGCTCCGCGCCGGACGAGGGGAGCGAACCGGCGCGGAGCGGAATGAAGGCAGCCTTTAGGCCGCCTTCAGGACCTCTTCGCCCTTCTGCCAGTTGCAGGGGCAAAGCTCGTCGGTCTGCAGCGCATCGAGCACGCGCAGCACTTCCTGCGGATTGCGCCCGACGCTCATGTCGGTGACATAGGCAAATCGGATGATGCCGTCCGGATCGACGATGAACGTCGCGCGCTTGGCGACGCCACCATCCTTGTCGAGCACGCCGAGCGCTGTCGTCAGCTCGCGCTTGATGTCGGACAGCATCGCAAACGGCAGGGTCTTCAGATCGGCATGGTTCTGCCGCCAGGCGAGGTGGACAAACTCGCTGTCGATCGAGACGCCATAGATCACCGCATCACGGTCCGCGAAGTCGCCGGTGAGCTGGCCAAAGCCCGCGATCTCGGTCGGGCAGACGAAGGTGAAGTCCTTCGGCCAGAAGAACACGATCTTCCATTTGCCATGGTCGGAGTTCTGGTCGAACGGGCGGAAGGCCGTCTTCGGGTCGGTCGAAACCACGCCCTGGACGGAAAAATCGGGGAATTTGTCGCCAACAGTCAGCATTTCGGAGGAGCCTTTCGGTAGAATTCACTGCGAGTGATAATTAGAAACGTTCTAGACTAAATTCAAGCCCCGAAGCGCAAAAAGGGTGCGGCAAAACGGTGTGCGGACGAAAAACCGCCTTAGGCCGGGAGGGAAGCCTGCGTCGGCGCGCGATCCGACAGGGAAGATCGGATCCGTGATTCCGGGCCTATGCCGCCTGCCGCATGTGCGGCGGCGCCACGGGAGTCAGCGGCCACATACAAGTTTGTTTCTTGTCAATGAAGCGCCTCGCGCTAGGCCCCAGCCTGCCATCGTAAAATCAAGGAGGAGTTCTCATGGGCAAACGGATTTCTACCCTGTTGCTGACATCAGCGTTGGCGCTGTCTTTGGGTAGTGCGGCGCTCGCGGCGAAAGTCACGGTCCTTCATCGCTTCAACGGCACCGATGGCGTCGCTCCTCCGGTTGCACTCACCGTTGGATCGGACGGCCGGCTCTACGGCACAACCATCGAAGGCGGAAAATTCAATCGCGGCACCGTGTACGCAATCGATCCCCGCAACGGCGCGTTTAAGACGCTACATCACTTCGCAGCTGATGAGGGCCAGTACGCCTCCGGGCAGCTGCTCCTGGCCTCCGACGGATATCTCTACGGAACAACGCTCGAGGGTGGCAAAGATAACATCAACTGCGCAGGCGGATGCGGAACAATTTACCGCGTTTCTCCATCAGGCAAGTTCGCAACGGTCCACTTCATGGCGGCGGCAGAGGGAGCGGATCCGTTTGGTGGTCTCATCGAAGGCACGGACGGCCTTGTTTACGGCACGGCCTACATGGGCGGAGCAAGCGGTTGCGGAACGGTCTATGCGTTTTCGCCAGCAGGTGCGAACGTGACCGTGCGGCACAGTTTCAACTGTACCGACGAAGGCCGATTCCCCATGGGCCGTTTGGTTCTGGCCTCAAACGGTTTCTTCTATGGGACAACAAGCGAGCGCGGCAAAGCCGAACAGGGCACCGTGTATCGGCTTCGGCCCGACGGCTCGCAGTTCCAGACGCTTGTTCAATTCGCGGATGCCAATGCCGGCTGCCAGCCGAAATCGGGACTCATTCAGGCGAGCAATGGCGATCTCTATGGCGAGGCCGAAGATTGCGGAGCTCACGGCACCGGCGCGCTCTATGCGGTGACCATGGACGGCGCGATCCGTTCGGTCCATGCGTTCAGCAGCGACGGCTATGCCCGCGACGGGTTTGGACCGAGATCAGAACTGTTGGAAGGCCCGGACGGCAGGCTCTATGGAACCGCCATGAAGGGCGGCACACCGCCAGAAGATCCAAACCGTAGCGGCACGGTGTTCAGCGTCAACCTGAAGGGAACCAAATTCAGGCTTCACCACACATTCACGCAATCGCCGGACGGCTCGACCCCGACCAGCGGACTCACGCTTGGACCCGACGGCAATCTGTACGGAGTGACGCCCGTGGGCGGGAATGATCCTTGGCCCGGACAGGGCACGGTGTACCGGCTCGCCCGCTCGAAATGACGTTCGCCAATTGCCTCCATTACCGGTCTGGGTGAGTCAAAGTGAAAACCTTCAAGATTGGCGCTCAAAACATATCGCGGACCTACGCGTCAGTAGACGGTCAGGAGATCCGAACCGTGGTTACTGTTGAGCCATGATCAGTGGTTATCCACGCGTGTGTAAGCGCGTACGGCGCCGTGAACTAGGTTCCGCTTCGCATGATTTCTGCAATGGAAGTACACGGGGACATTCATGAAGCCGCATCGGCCCATCGCGCAGGGAATTTCAGCCGCTTTATTGGTCCTGATCTGTACGCTCGTCGGATCCGCTGCGGTTCTGGCAGATAGCACCATCAAGGGCGTTCTCGTGCGTCACAGGACCGACACACCGATCATCTACGCACCGGACTTCGTATCGCCAGTCGCATTCGGTGTTGCGATGAACGACGCGGGCGATATGGTTGGGACTTCCTACACCGACACTGGATGCGGCCCCTTCTGCCTGCCGCCGTTCGAAACGGTCGTTTGGAAGGCTGGTATTCGAATCGTCCTGCCTTCAGTTCCGGGCTTCACGGGCACGACCGTCACCGGTATCAATAATAAGGGTTGGATATCTGGATCTGCCGGCGTCTCCGGTTTTGGCCACGCGGTGGTCTGGAAACCGAAACGCAATACCTACATCGCCATCGACCTGGGCGTGCTACCGGGAACAGCTCACTCGATCGCAATAGGGATCGACGACACCAACCGGGTGGTCGGCTACGCCACCGCTTCATCGGGCTTGCAGACTCCATTCATGTGGACCAAGGCGGAAGGCATGGTCGATCTCACCAAGAGGGGATTCCCAAACGAGGTCCCGCTGGGGATTAGCTCCGGCGGGACCGTGGCCACATACGGCCACTGGTATCACCTGGGCGAATCCACGAGCGTGACAGCCATGACTCCGGCCCCTCCAGGGGGTTGGTTCGTGGTGAACGCCCCGGTTGCGATCAACGACGCGGGAGACCAGGCCCGTGGCTTGGGCATCGGTACAGAGCATCCCTTCACTTTCATATACCGGTACCACCACGAAGGGACGGGAACGTGGCAGCAGATTGATTTCACGGGCACCGGGCCGCAGTCGCGCGGCGGCATAGGCTCGATCAACGATGCCCAGGATATTACGAACACAGTTTCAGGTGCCGCTCAGATCGCTTACGGGCCTGACGGCCTCAACCAGTCGCTAACCGCATTATTCTCACCCGCCTACAACAGCGCGATCATTGGCGGCGGACCGATGAATGCGTCGAACCAGATACTGGCGCAGATAATGGTGGGCCTGTCGGGAAGGCTGATGCGGCTCACGCCAACGAGCGCCTGCGAAACGTCCTGCATCAGAGTGAGCGCGCTTCGGCTAAATGCCAAATTCCATCAAGACCCGAATGATCCGGGCCATTGCACGCTCGGCAACGATGAGGAATACAACCTCGTTCACGCACGAGCGACCGTCACCAACGAGACCGGCGCACGACTGAGCGGAGTTCTCGTCAGCGGCCGGTTCATGGATCAGTATTGGACGAGTGCGCTTGTATCGGGCACCACGGACGCCAAGGGAACAGTCCAGTTCAAGTTCAAGGGACCCTGCGGGGTGGGGACGGAATCGTTCATTGTCGAGAATGCGATAAAGGCGCCGCTGGTGTTCGACAAGGCTGTGGGCATGCTCACGGGTTCCGCGCTGCCAAAGTTTTAGCAAAACAAGGGTCGTTATCCGCTAAAGATATCCAATTTCTACTCTGACCCAAGCAGCGCTCGGAGCCCCAATGAGGTGCGGCAAAACAGTTTGCTGGATGAAAAAGCCGCCGCAAGCCGGGAGGGGAGCTTGCGGCGGCACGACCTGACAGGGGAAATCAGATCGGTGTTTTCGGGCCTTTTCCGCCCGTCGCGTGTGCGGAGGCGTCGCCGGCGCAGTCACCCGCCGTGTGGGTGGTCACATGCGGGCTCTTGCCATCGCCGCTGCTGGTGATCTCGACGCTCTTCATGCAGAAGCCGCCCTTGCTGCCCGCCGCGACCGCGGAGAGGCCGGGCATGTTCATCGGCATGCTCCAGAAGTTTGCGGGGATTGTGGGATTGGTGTCGGGCAGATGGGCCATCATGGCATTGGCTTGGCTCATCATCGCGGCCATTTGGCGGTCCATTTCGCTCGAGATGCGCTGCATCATCGCGAATGGCGAGCCATAACCCGTGAAGCCCACCACCTGCGGCGCCGATCCGAATGCGACCTTCGGCGCGACGTCGCCGCTGTAGCGGATCGTGACCGTACCGCCGTCGGGCGACTGCACGGTCATGGTGTGCATCGCCACATCCTTCGCCGCCGCCAGTCCGCAGAATGCGGTGAGCGCGAACGCGGTTGCAGCGCCGAGAAGTGCTTTCTTTGCGATTTTCATGTTGCCTCCTTTCGCTTATCGCCGCGAAAAGTATAGCCATGAGTATGAGGTGCATCTGAAGCGGCGCTGAAACTTTCGTAAGAGAAAGGGCCGGAATCGCTTCCGGCCGGCGCTTTGAGATCAGTTCCGGCCTCGCGCGCTGGGTGACAAATGCTCCAAATTATCCCAAACTCGCCATTTAGTTGTTCTGCAGGATTCGGATAACAGTAGGGTCCCGAATGGGACGAGTTGATAGGTTTAATTTTAGCAGCACTTGGTGGATATTGTTCAATGCCCAAGCCCAACGAAGAAGCGGCAAATAATCTTACCAAATTCACTGAGATTATCGAGCGCCTGGCGCTCGCATCTCGAATAAAACACCCAGATTCGTCCTTCCAGGGAAATTGGTACCGCGGAATTGGAAGAGCAAAGAAATACAAGCTGCGGCCTTCACTGTATCGACACCCGACCAAAAGCAAACTCGTTGACCTCATTCAACTCGAGAAAGGGATGATCGACGACTTTAAGCGACAGAGTGTCTTGCACGACTTTCCGAGGCGAACTGACGAATTAATGTCTAGGTTCGAGCTACTGTTCTATATGCAACACTATGGAGTTCCAACACGTCTGCTGGACTGGACCTCCAATCCGTTCATCGCCTTGTTTTTCGCTCTTACCGATCCGACGCGCTCCAGTAAGGATGACGCTTCTGTTTGGGTGCTGGACCCCGTGGCCTGGAATGGCAAAGCACTGGAGGAGCTGTCTTGGAGCGAGCGGGGTCCCGCCCTTGCTGATGACGAAGAAATCAAATCGTATCATCCTAAAGTGCGATACTCCGATACGGAGATGAACACGCTCAAGCGGGACATGTACCCTTTCCCTGTGGCCGTTCTTGGGGTGGCGAACAACGCTCGCATATTCGCGCAACGCGGCGTGTTCACGTGCTTTGGTAGCGAAACGGATGCGATGGAGTCGCTATATGAATCCGCGACTTTTCCGAACGACTGTTTGTTCAAGATCAGGATTGAGAAAGAAGATGCAAGCGCGATGCTAAAGACGTTGATGACGATCGGTTATACGGATTCTGTTTCATATCCGGACCTTCATGGGTTGGCGCTAGAAATAAAACGACTGAGAGGATTCAATACTTAAATATGTTTTCGGTGAAGCAACATGAGCCCCGCAGGCTCGGATGGTGGCACGAGCAGTATCGCGCGGAGAAGCTCGATATGGACCCCTCGTACCAGCGTCGCGCGGACATTTGGAGCAAATGGAAGCGAGCGCACCTGATCGATTCCATTCTCAACGATTACGACATACCAAAGTTCTATGTAGGGGACTTCGTTCGGGTACGTAGCAAGGCAAATGAGAAGAAGCGTCCCTACGCTGTTATTGACGGAAAGCAGAGATTCGCAGCGATATTCGAATTCCTGGCTGATGATTTGCCGCTCAATAAGACTACGATTTTAGAGACAGATAGCCGCGTTAAGATCGGCGGTCTTCTGTACTCAGAACTGAAAACGCAATATCCGACGCTCGCAGCCAAAGTTGAGAACTATTCTCCGGTTGTGATGAGCGTTCTCACGGATGACAAGGAGAAAATTCCGGAGCTCTTTGTGCGGCTGAACAGCGGAGAGAGCGTGAATCGGGCAGAAAGAAGAAATGCCTTACCCGGTTTGGTACCAAGAATGATCGCCGATTTGACCCTGCATCCATTCTTTCAGCATCGGATACGATTCAGCACCAAACGAATGCAGGATTTTAATTTGGTCGCCAAACTTCTGTTAATCGAATACAGCGGGGGCTTTGTAGACACGAAGGCGAATGATCTTGATCGTTTTGCAGAAGTTGGGATCAATCCAAACAATGATGTCAGAGCGGCCCTGATACGTGCCGAAGATCACGCGCAGGATGTTCTAGAAAGGCTTGCTCTAACGTTTCGTGATAACGATCCCCTTCTAACTGCTCAAGGGAATATCCCCGTCTATTACTGGTTGCTTAGGCAACAGCCCAGCGCAGCAAAGCGACTGAGACCATTCCTCGAAAAATTCACGGCTGAGGTTCGGGAAACGCTGCAGCTCTCGCGGACGGAGCCCGATTCCGCAGATGCTGAATTGAGCTCATATTATACGATGTCTAGAACGACAAACGATCAAGCCAGTTTGGAAGGGAGATATAAGATACTTCAGCGGCGGTTACGCGCGGATCGATAGATCAGTTGCCGATGTTGATAGTGCCGCCTAGACGCGCTCAGATTCGGGCCAATTCGAGTGATTCGCTGTGGATACTCTCACACCGGCTCAACGTAGCGCCCGCATGGCGCTCGTACGCAACAGGGATACGAAACCTGAAATGGTGGTGCGCCGACTGGTGCATCGCCTAGGTTTCCGCTACCGACTGCATGTTGGTGGCCTGGCTGGCAAGCCCGATCTTGTGTTTCCATCACGCCGTAAGGTTATATTCGTGCACGGTTGTTTCTGGCACCGCCATCGCGGATGTTCTCTTGCTAGGCTGCCAAAAACCCGAGCGGAATTTTGGGTTCCAAAGCTTGAAGGCAACCGAACACGGGACCGGAAAAATCGCGCGGCACTCAGTCGGGCCGGGTGGGATTGCATCACCATTTGGGAATGCGAGATAAAGGATGTCAAAGCACTTGAGCGCCGAATTCGGACGTTCCTAGCGGGAAAGAGTTGATGCTGAAAGCGGTCGAGTTGTTTGCTGGTGCGGGTGGCCTGGGTATGGGCATTAGTCTAGCTGGGTTCCGTTCATTAGGCGTGATTGAGTGGGATAAGCACGCCTGCAATACAATTCGCGAAAATCAACGACGCGGATTTCCACTTGTCAGCAATTGGCCGCTCCACGAAGTCGATGTTCGCGCCTTCGACTTCAGTAGCATCAAGGAAAGCACTGACCTTATTGCGGGTGGACCTCCCTGTCAGCCTTTCTCAATTTGCGGGAAGCATCGTGCCCATCGCGATGACCGCGATATGTTTCCCGTCGCTGTTGATGTTGTACGCCGATTGCAACCGCGCTCATTTATCATGGAAAACGTCAGGGGTCTCACGCGAGGGGCGTTTGCGAACTACTACCAATATATCCTCCTTCAGTTCGAATTTCCGGAGATAATCTGCAAGGAGGATGAAACCTGGCTCGATCACCTCGCGAGGCTGCAGCGTCGGAAGACTTCAGGTCGGAGATCGGGTCTCAGTTACAGCGTTATCTCTACTGTGGTGAACGCCGCTGACTTTGGCGTTCCCCAGAAGCGAGAGCGCGTATTTATCGTGGGTTTTCGTGACGATCTCGACGTTAAATGGTCTTTCCCGAAGGAGACACACTCCGAAGGCTCACTCGTTGTCGACCAGTGGGTCACCGGTGAGTATTGGGAGCGTCATGGCAAACGGAAGCCAGTGGTGCCAGATAATATCAAGCGCCACGCGGAATACCTCTCGCGTCTAAATCATCGGCCCAACTTGACAACTCGGCCTTGGCGAACGGTGCGCGACACGCTTGCCGATCTGCCGGAGCCGTGCCCCGACAGAAAGCCTTTAAAGGCCAATCATCAATTTCAAGCCGGGGCGAGGGTCTATCCCGGCCATACTGGTAGCGTTCTGGACCTGCCGGCAAAAGCCCTGAAGGCAGGTGACCACGGCGTGCCGGGTGGTGAGAATATGATGGTGATGGATAACGGCCGCGTGCGCTATTTTACAGTTCGCGAATCTGCGCGTCTTCAAACCTTCCCCGATTCATTCGTGCTCGAAGGCTCCTGGTCTGAAGCAATGCGTCAGCTCGGCAATGCCGTTCCCGTACGTCTCGGTCAAATCGTGGCCGCGAGCGTTGCTAGAAAACTACTTGAATACGATGTGATGCGATTGGCGACCGCAGACGGACTCGCGTGAGTGTTGGACTAAGGGATGTACAATCCGCTTGACAGGGAAAATCTGGGGCGAAGCGTCGCCGAGGCGATGCTCGAACAGTTGGCACAGCCGCTCGGAAGTCTTAAATCATTCAAAGGTGCTGGCATATATGCCATCTATTACACGGGAAATTTCAGTGCGTATGCGCCGCTTGCGATTCAAAATCGCGACGGGAAGTTCACGCGCCCGATTTACGTCGGTAAAGCCGTGCCGTCCGGAGCTCGAAAGGGAGACAGCGGATCGAGCAAAGGGACGCCGCTCTATGGTCGAATCAAGCAGCACGCGGATAGCATCCGCGAGGCGAAGAATCTCAAAATAGAAGATTTCTATTGCCGCTTCTTGGTCGTTGACGACATCTGGATTCCGCTCGGTGAATCGTTGCTCATAGCGCGGTTCTCGCCGCTGTGGAATCGGCTTCTCGACGGATTTGGCAATCACAATCCTGGCAAGGGACGGGTCGACGGGATGCGACCACGGTGGGACGTTCTGCATCCCGGTCGGCCTTGGGCGCCGAAGTACAAGGAGCGACCAGAGACAGCCGACCAGATCGCCGCCGATGTGGTGGCTTATCTAGCTGCGATGCCGGAGCCAAGTCCTCATATGCTTGGGCCGGAGCTGCCCAACGGGAACGGAAAATAGAGATTGCGACGTAGTCACCCACTGCAGGCGGTTCCGTAGCCGACGATAGGGTAGGTAGCCGAGCGGCTGAAATAGCGTGAGCCGACGCATTTCGCGAGGCGACACGCTATTGCTATCTGGTCCGGATCAATCGGCCTGACAACTTCGTGTAGCGTGTAAGGCTGACATTCTAGTGCAATTAAGCTGTGGTTGCTTTGATGGGTGGCCCGGAAGAAATTTGATTTTCCCTTATAATTCAAATGCAATTGGCGGACAGAGAGGGATTCGAACCCTCGAACGGCTATTAACCGTTACACACTTTCCAGGCGTGCGCCTTCAACCACTCGGCCATCTGTCCACGCGAGCCAAGGCGCAGGGATTTATAGGAATTGGGGCGCAAAGCAAGCCGGGCGTCCGGGGCGCCCGGTTTCCGGCCTTTGACCCAAAAGGGCTAGTCGTTGCGGGTCCTGCCTATTCCCAGATCATGCTCGGCGGACACGACCGAGATCGTGTACCCCGCGACCACGTCGAAGAGCGTGAACATCATGAGGAAGAAAAAGGTCGAGGTCGCAAATCCCTTCAGCGTGATGAACTCGATCAGCGCGACGACGAACACGACCATCGAGAGGCCGTGGTTGATGAGCTGTTTGGAACTCGAGCGGGTGGCTTTCACGATCTCGATGAACAGCATCACCAGGCCGAACAGCAGCATGAAGTCGCTGAAGCTGATCTTCCATGGGTCGCCGGAAAACATCGTGACCTCAAAGGTCCTGGTGATCAGCTCCTGGATGTCGTGATGACCGGCAACGGTCCCGCCCAGCGCGAAGACATTGTAAAGCGCGATCGGAAAAACAAGCATTGGAATCAGGCGCAACATGAAAGACCTCCCCGAAAAGCAAACCCCGCAAGCAGTTTGCCGTATCATATTGGGGCAAAAGCGGGGACGCCAATAGGCGCCGTGTGAAACTCCGGTTACGGGGTTCCGGCCTCCGCGCGTCTGAGCGCCGCGCGTTCGCGATAAATCAGGTACAGGTTCCGGGCATAGACCAAGAGGCCGCTGCCCTGGCCCACGGCGAACGGCGCGCTGCCGATGTGGATGGCATAGACAAACGATACTATTCCGCCCGCGATGCTGAAGTACCAGAAGGCGAGGGGAACGACGCTGCGGCCTTCCATTTCGCTGCGAAACCATTGCACCAGGAAACGCGACGCGAACAGCGCCTGACCCGCGAAGCCGAGGATAAGCCAGATGCGGTCCGGCGTGATCGCCGACAACAGATGTCCGTGCATTCAGATCTCCCTGGAGTCGGCACGCCCGCGGAAGCGTCGCATAAGCCAAGCGACGCCCAAGAGGTCGGGGATCCCCACCATCAGCCGTCCCCAATTCGTGTATTTGGACGTGCCGTGCGCGCGGGGCCGGTCTTTTACGTCGATCAGCTTCACCTGATAGCCCTCGCGCATGGTGAGCGCGATCAGGAAGCGGTGCATATTGTCGAAATAGGGCAGGCTCAGGAACACATCGCGCCGTATCGCCTTCCAGCCGCAGACGGAATCGCGCGTGCCGTCGTTCAGCAGCCAGCGCCGGACGGGATTGGCGATCTTCGATGCCCAGCGTTTGGAGAACGTGTCCTGGCGCTTGATGCGCTGGCCCGCGACGAGGCCCAGCTCCGGGCCGGCATCCACAAACGGCGCCAGCATGAGATGAAGGTCGGCGGGATCGTTCTGTCCGTCGCCGTCCATGGTGACGACGATCGGATGCTTCGCGGCGCGGATGCCGGTGCGCAGGGCCGCGCTCTTGCCGAGATTACGGCCATGCACCAGCACGCGCAGGCAGGGAAGGACCGCACGCAGCCGCACCAGCTCCGCAGCAGTGCCGTCGCTCGATCCGTCGTCGATAAAGATCGCCTCGCAGGTCGAGAGCTCGTGCCCCTTCAGCGTCTCGGCGATCTCACCGATAAGGGGCGCCATGTTCTCCTTCTCGTCCTTGACGGCGACGATCAGGGAAAACGGCACCGCTACCTCCGACATCGCTGGTTCTTCGCCTGGCGGCGCCTTTCCTGCCCAAAGCGGGGGCCTTATACAGGGCGGCCCGCCAAGGCAACAGGCCGGGCCTTCGGAGAGAGATGAGCGAAACACGGGCGGCGCCCAATCCCATTCTCGCACTGATCCGGCGATGGCCTCTGGCGGTGCTTTTCGTTCTGTGCTTCGCGGCGTGGCTGCCCGGCTTCTTTACCATTCCGCCGCTGGACCGCGACGAAAGCCGTTTTGCGCAGGCGAGCAAACAGATGCTGGAGACGCACAATTTCGTGGACATCCGCTTTGGCGTCGAGCCGCGCTACAAAAAGCCGGTCGGCATCTATTGGCTTCAGGCGGCGTCGACGGCGATCGTGGGCGCAGTCACGGGCGACGACCGGCGCGATCACATCTGGACCTACCGCATCCCGTCCTTGCTGGGTGCGTTTGCGGCGGTGGCGCTCACCTTCTGGTGCGCGAGCGCCTTCCTGAGCGCGGAAGGTGCGTTTCTGAGCGCATTGCTGCTCGGGCTGACCTTGCTGCTGTGCGCCGAATCCAAGATCGCGAAGACCGATGCTGCCCTGCTCGCGACCGTTATCGGCGCACAGGGCGTGCTGCTCCGCGCCTATCTCGCGCGCAATCCCGATAGTCCGCCCTTGTCCAGGCGGCTCGCATTGCTCGGATGGCTGTCATTCGCCATCGGCATCCTCATCAAGGGGCCAGTGATTGCAGGTGTCGTCGGTGTAACAATCGCGGCGCTGGTGCTCTGGGATCGCGAGTGGCGCTGGCTTGGGCGGCTGCGTCCGGTTTGGGGACTGGTCCTAACCCTTGTGATCGTCCTGCCATGGCTCATCGCCATCGCGCTGCAAAGTCACGGCGCGTTTTATGAACAGGCGCTCGGTCACGATTTCGGCGCCAAGATGGCCGGCGGCCAGGAATCCCATGGTCAGCCTCCCGGCTACTACCTGCTGCTGACGGTCGTATCGTTCTGGCCGGCCACTCTCTTTCTTATCCCCGCGGTGGCTTCCGCAATCGCAGATCACCGTCAGCCGGCCGCGCGATTCCTGCTCGCCTGGGCGGGCGCAAACTACCTTCTGTTCGAACTGGTACCGACCAAGCTGCCGCATTATATCCTGCCCGCCTATCCCGCGCTGGCGATGATGGCCGCGGCCTTCGCATCGGCGCCGCATGAGGAGGGTCTGCCGGACTGGCGGCGCCTGCTCCCCAAAATCTCTGCAATCTATTTCCTGATCGGGGCTGCGGCGCTCGTCGTGGGTGCCGCGCTGCTGCCCCGCTTCTACGGCACGGGAACGACGTGGGACTTGATTGCGGTCGCCGCCGTGCCGGGTGTCTTCGCACTCGCAACGACGATTGCGGCTTGGCGTGAGACCAAGGGGCTTGCTGCGGTGCTGGCGACGGCAACGGCGCTGAGCGTTTACGCCGTGCTGACATTGGATACCGCGCCCCGGCTGGATCAGTTCACGCTCAGTCCCCGTGAAGCGGCGATGATCGCGCGCCACACACGGCCGGGCGATCCGGCGCCGGTACTCGCCGGCTATACGGAACCAAGCGCCCTGTTTCTCATCGGCACCCACACGCATCTGACGGACGGCAATGGCGCGGCGGAGATCGGCGCGGCGCAGGGCGGCCTCGTCGCCGTACAGGACGGACAGCAGCGCGAAGCCTTCCTCGCGCATCTGGCGGACCTCGAAGCCGACGCGGTGGCCCTCGACACCGTTTCCGGGTTCAACTACTCGCGCGGCAAGCCGGCTCACATCACGCTTTATCGCGTCACCCCATCCCATGAAGAGACGACGCCACCGCAAGAGTGAGTCGCGCGCGCTGCGCGACTTTGCACTTTCATCGATCACATTCACCGATTGCTCACGAGAATTCACAGACTCGCACGACTCGCGTCCGAGAAGTCATGAACGCGACGAAGACTTGCCTTGCGTGCGCATGGTCTGTGCATAGGTGAAAGATCGAAGGGTTATGCGAAGTCGTCTGCAAGGCCCGCAAACGGTTGTTCTCAAAAAGCATTCGCACAATCGTTAACGTTGAGTCGGTGGGGCGACGCGCGAATACTTGATAGGTCTTGCATCGACTTCAATAATTCATCGAATTCGCAATCGTCTTTTCTTGAGAAACCGGCAAACTGTTCCAGTACTCGCGTCCCTTGACTTGACAAACCTCCGAACCCGCTAAATATCCACGTATGTTGTTGTGGCGTTCGACGCGAAGCCGCTGGGGCTTCCTGCGCACAACGGGAGTGGTTGTGAGACACAGATGAGTCTCCAGATGCTGCGGCGGCACGAACTGAAGCCTCCGCTACGATCCGTCCGGCCCAAACCGGACACGCATTCCCAGAGTTTTCCGAAAGTCGGTGCGCAGGCGCATAAACAGGCGGCGCTGCGCTTTCCCGTAGGTCCCGAGACCAAAGCCTTCTACCGCCGCTTCTACCCCAACACATCGACGATCGAGTGGAACGACTGGCGCTGGCAGATGCGGGCGCGCATCCGCACGCTCGAGGAACTCGCCCGCATTTTCCGCCTGTCTGAAGACGAACGCAGCGCTGTGGAGCGCCACGAAGGATCGCTGCCGGTGGGCATTACGCCCTATTACGCGAGCCTGATGAGCCTCACCGACGCGCAAGAACCGCTGCGCCGCACCCATATCATGACGGGCGACGAATATGTCCGCTTGCCGGGCGAGGATGACGATCCGCTTGGCGAGGACCACGACACGGTCGCACCCGGGCTCGTTCACCGCTATCCCGACCGGGTGCTGTTCCTGACGACCGGGACCTGCTCGACCTACTGCCGCTACTGCACGCGGGCGCGCGTCGTCGGCAATCCGGGCGGGGAGTACCAGTTTTCGACCCGGCAATGGGAAAAGGCGCTGGCCTATCTCGAAGTGCACACCGAAGTCCGTGATGTGCTGCTGTCCGGCGGCGACCCGCTGACCTTGGGCGACGACAAGCTCGACTGGCTGCTGGGCCGGCTGCGCGCCATCAAGCACATCGAATTCATCCGTATCGGCACCAAGATGCCGACCGTGACGCCCCAGCGCGTCACCAAGAACCTGGTGCAGATCTTCCGCAAGCACCATCCGCTCTGGATGAGCCTGCACTTCACCCATCCGTCCGAACTGACGCCCGAGGTGACCGAGGCAACGGCGCGCCTGGCCGACGCCGGCATTCCGCTCGGCAGCCAGACCGTGCTGCTCAAGGGCATCAACGACGATGCCGACATCATAAAGCCGCTGATGCACGGCCTGCTGAAGCGGCGGGTGAGACCTTATTATCTGTATCAGTGCGATCCGATCCGCGGCTCCGGACATTTCCGGACCAATGTCCAGAAGGGGCTTGAGATCATCAGCGCCTTGCGCGGGCACACGACCGGCTATGCGACACCGATCTTTGCCGTGGATGCCCCCGGCGGTGGCGGCAAGATCCAGCTGGCGCCCGATCCGGTGGTCGGCCGCGATGGCGACGATCTGCTGCTTAGGAATTTCGAGGGCAAGGTCTACCGCTATCCCGATCCCGGCGGGGAACTGGGTCGGGACAAGCGCCAGACGCTGGCAGCCGAATAGAGGGGCATCATGCGCATCGGCGTCACCTTCGATCTTCGCTCCGACTACCTCGCCATGGGCTATGGCGAGGAGGAGACTGCCGAGTTCGACAGCGAAATCACCATCAATGCGATCTGCTCCGCGCTCGACGGCATGGGGCTCATTCCGGTGCGGATCGGTGGCGTGAAAAACCTCGTGGATATGCTGGCGAGGGGTGAGCGTTTCGACGCCGTGTTCAATTTCTGCGAAGGGTTTCGGGGTACGGCGCGCGAGGCGGCCGTTCCGGCGCTCCTCGACGCGTATGAGATCCCCTATGTCTTTTCCGATGCGCTGACGCTGGCCGTCACACTCGACAAGGGTATGGCCAAGAGGGTGGTGCGCGATGCGGGCGTGCCGACGGTCGCCTTTCGCGTCATCGAGAAACTCGCGGATGTGAAGAAGATCGATCTTCCCTTTCCGCTGTTCCTGAAACCCGTTCAGGAAGGTTCTGGAAAGGGGATCGGTGCGGATTCGAAGGTCGAGAACGCCCGCGATCTGCGGCGCGTCGCGCAAAATCTTCTGGGCCGCTTCCAGCAGCCGGTGCTCGTCGAGGAGTTTCTGCCGGGGCGCGAGTTCACGGTCGGTATTGTCGGCACCGGGGATGATGCCGCGGTGCTCGGCGTGTCCGAGATCGTGCCCATCGGAAACTGGGTCGGCGACGGATACGGCTACGAGAACAAGGAATATTCCGAAGACAAGGTCGACATCATCGAAGCCGACAAGGAAAACAGCAAAGCCGCCGGCGCGGTGGCCCTGGCGGCTTGGCGGGCACTGCGCTGCCGCGACGGCGGGCGCGTCGATGTCCGCTGCGATGCGCAGGGCAGGCCTCACTTCATCGAGGCCAACCCGCTCGCTGGTCTCAGGCCGGACTATTCCGATCTCTGCCTGATCGCGCAGCGCAGGGGGCTTTCCCATGCCGATCTCGTCGGCAGGATCATGAACTCCTTCTTCAAGCGTCATCCCGAGTTCAAGAAGCCGCGCACGCGCGTCGCGGCCTGAGCCATAGATGCGCGTTCTCGTTCTGCATTCGGACGTAGCCCCCGACGCACCGCCCGACGAGTTGGACACGCTCGACTCCGCCGCGGCCGTGGCTGACGCGCTCGAAAAGCACGGCCATCATGCCCCGAAGGCAGCCTTCGCGCCGGACATGGCGTTCCTCAAAGGCCTGCTCGACACGCATAAGCCCGATGTGGTGTTCAACGTCGTGGAATCGGTTTTCGGTGCCGGCATCTATTCGTCGCTCGCACCCGCGATGCTCGACCGGCTGAACGTCCCCTACACCGGCGCCACAGCGGCGCATTTCGCGGCGACGACGGACAAGCCATTCGGCAAGAATATTCTGAAGGTCGGTGGCGTGGTGACGCCGCATTGGGCGGCGGGACCGGACTGGGACGGGCTCGACCCGGACGCGATGTACATCGTGAAGGCGGCGGATGAGGATTCTTCCGTCGGTATCGATGACGCCTCGGTCGTGCCGGGGTCGGAGGTCCGGGCGCGTGTCGAGCTTTGCCGCCGGAAATTCGGCGGGCGCTGGTTTGCCGAACAATATGTTGATGGCCGCGAGTTCAACATCGCGGTGATGGCGAGCGACCAGGGGCCTTTTGTGTTCCCTCTTGCCGAGATGCGTTTCAACGATGAATGGCCCGACGGCAAGCCCAAGCTGGTCAGCTTCGCGGCGAAGTGGGAAGAAGACACGTTCGATTACAGCGGCAGTCAGCGCCGTTTCGGCTGCGAGGACGAAGAGCCCGAACTGGCGCGCCAGCTGATCGAAACGACAAAAAAGGTCTGGCACCTGTTTTCGTTGCGCGGCTATGCGCGCGTCGATTTCCGGGTCGACAAGAACGACAAGCCCTGGGTGCTCGAGATCAACCCGAATTGCTGCATCTCGACCGATGCCGGCTTTGCGGCGGCGGCAGAGCAGGCCGGCATCCCCTATGACGAGCTTATCAACCGCGTGGCGCTCGCCGCCCTGCGCGCGTGAGCGTCGTCGCGCTCCGGCGCGAGCACGCCTCGATTTTCAAGGCGCCGATCTTGCGTGAAGTCGACATGCGGATCTTTGGGCTCCGCTATTTCACCCATTGCATGGCTTGCACGTTCTGCAACGATCAATGCTGTTCCTACGGCGTCGATATCGATTTCGACAATGCGCAAAAGCTGCGTGGGCTTGGGGATGGTTTCCGCAACTTCGTTGGTATTCCGGAAGAGGAATGGTTTACCGGCGAGATCGTAGAGGACGCGGAATTTCCGTCCGGGCGTTATACCCGCACCCAGACCCACGGCAGCCACTGCGTGTTTCACAAAAAAGACGGTCGCGGATGCATGATCCACGCTTGGTGCCTCGACAATGGGCTCGATTATCACCTCTACAAACCGATGGTCAGCATCCTGTTCCCGCTCACCTTCAACTATGGCCGGCTCGAACCTTCTTCGGAGGTTCTCGACGAGAGTCTGGTTTGCGCGGGCGACGGACCGTCGTTGTACGACGGAGTCCGCGAGGAGCTAGCGTACTATTTTGGCAGCGGACTGATCGCGGAGCTCGATGCATTGAAGAGCGGCGCTCTATAACAGGTTCGCTTCCGCAACCCTCGCCACGCGCACACGCCGCTCCCGCCAGACGATGTAAAAACCTGAAACGATCACCACGCCTGCGCCCGCGAGTACGATGCGCTCCGGAACCTCGGCGAAGATGAAATAGCCGAACGCGACCGCCCACACCATCGCGACGTAATCGAACGGCGCCAGCAGGGAAGGCTGCGCGTAGCGGTATGAATAGGTCATGCAGACCTGCCCGATGCCCCCGAATATGCCGCAGAGGATCAACCACACCGTTTCCATGGGCGTGAGCGGTGCATAGTCCCAGATCATCGTGATCGCACCGACCACGGCGCAGGTGGTCATGAAATAAAACACAATGGCTTCGCTGGTTTCCGTAGCGCTCATCTGTCGGATAAAGACCACGACCAGCGCGGACAGAAGCGCGCCGCAAAGCGCGGAGGCCGCACCGATGGATGAACTGCTGCCGAACGAGGCGCCAAAGAAACCGTGCGGTTCGACCATCAACAGCACGCCGCCAAAGCCAAGAACGACGGCACCCGCGCGATGCGGGCCGACCGTTTCGCCCAGCAGGAGTGCTGCCAGCACGGTGGCAAAGATCGGCATCACGAAGCTGAACGCCGTCACGTCGGCAAGCGGCAGCCGCGTCACGGCAGCAAAGTTCAGGAACAGCGACGCCGTGCCGGTGAGGGAGCGCCTTATGTGCAGCCACGGGCGCGTGGTCCTTACCAAAGCGCGGGGACCATGGGTGAAGAACGACACCGCGAGCAGCGGCAACAGCGCGAAGAAGCCGCGAAAGAACGCCACTTCGCCGACGGGCACGTTCCCGGCCAGCTTGATGAACACGTACATGAGGGAGAACGTAAGCGTCGCGCCCAGCTTGAGCCCGATGCCGATGGTGGAATGTCTCACCGCGCTACAGCCATCCCCTTTTCTTGAACCAGAGATAGGGGACCACGGCTGAGACCACCATCAATATCAGCGAGATAAAATAGCCGGACGGCCAGTCCAGCTCGGGCATGAAATGGAAATTCATTCCATAGATCGACGCGATCAGCGTTGGCGGCAGGAACACCATCGCCGCGACCGACATGATCTTGATGATGTTGTTCTGCTCGTTGTTGATGAGGCCGAGCGTGGCATCCTGGAGGTAGCCGAGCTTGGTCGCGATGAAGGAGGAGTGATCGAGCAATGACTGCGCATCGCGGGTTAGCGTCTTCACATGCGTGCGCGCATCCTTCGCCGCCTTGGTATCGATGGCGGCTGCCAGGAACGACGTCATGCGATTGAACGTGAGCAGGCATTCACGCAACTTGCCGGTCAGATCGTGCTTGGCCCCAAGCCGGCGCAGGATGCCCTGAAAGTCCCGCTTTCCGGTGCCGCCGGGATGGACGGCGAAAATCTCATGGCTGATGCCTTCCACGTCGGAACTCACCCGTTCCAGAACGTCCGCCATACGGTCGACGATGGTGTCGAGCAGTGCGTTCAGTACGCCTTCGGCCGTGTTCACGGCGATCATCGTACGGCTGCACCGCGCGGCAAAGGTCCGGAAGGGTTGGGGGTCGATGTAGCGGATGGTAATGAGCTTTTCACGGGCGAGCACGAAGGTCACGACATCGGCCACGGGCCGGTCGGAGTCGCTGTTCGCCAGCACCAGCGCGGTCATGAATACGCCGCCATCCTCGACATAGAGCCGGCTGGAGATCTCGATCTCCTCCATGTCGGCGCGCGTCGGCATATCCATGCCGAGCATCGCCTTGACCGCTTCTCGCTCGGCGACCGTGGGATTGAGCAAGTCGATCCAGAGGCTCTCAGGCGCGATGGGCATGCCTTCGAGCACTTCCGTACCCTTCAGGCCGCCATTCTGCGGCTGATAAGCCTTCAGCATGCGATGCCTCTTCCGCCGACGTTTGTGACGTTTCGCGCGTGCCCCGACGCACGCCGGACCATAGCCCCGGCATGGGAGCGGCGCTAACGGTTTTTGTCTTTAAGACAGCTGCGCAGCGATGCTCCAAGGTTTCGCATCAGGTCTGGATAGAGCGCGGGCCCCGGAGCGAGTTCTGCGCCTAGCGGATCGAGAACACCGGTCCGGGCGGAGGTCCCCTCCACCAAGGTTTCGATGAGCCGCGGCGAAAACTGAGGCTCGCGAAAAACGCATTCGATGTGGCCCGCCAGGACTGCGCCGCGCAGGTGCTCGATGCGCCTTGGGCCCACCGGACGGTCCGGAGCGACCGTCACGGCGCCTGCTGGGGCAAGGCCGAAGCGACTCTCGAAATAGTGATAGGCATCGTGAAAGACGAGATAGCGGCGCCCCTTGAGTGGGGCGAGTTTGGCGCCCAGCGCTTTTTCCATGTCCGTCAGCATCCGGATGGTGCGATCCCGATTGCTCGCGAAGATGCGCGCGTGTGTTGGATCGGCTGCGGCCAAGGCGGCCGCGATCTTCTTCGTCATGGCGATGGCGTTTTCGGGATCGAGCCAGATATGCGGATCGGTAGGCCCGTCGTCCGGATCGCTGCCGTCCTCCCACAGTCCGCCCCGCCGGGCCGGCAAGAGGCGCACGCCCGGTGCACGTTCCAGCACCACGACCTCGGCATGCGTCAGCGTGGCGAGCGGCCGGGTAAGATAGGTCTCCAGATCCGGACCGATCTCGAATACGAGCGTTGCGCGCGCGATTTTCTCCGCGTCGGAGGGCTTGAGCGCATAGGAATGTTCCGATTGCGCGCCCTGGATCAGCAGCTCGGGCGTGCCAGTCCCTGCCATCACGGCTGCGACGAGTGAGTGAATGGGTTTGATCGTTGCCAGCACGACAGGCGCAGCGTTTGCCTGCGCCGCGAGCAGGACCGATATGAGCATCGGCAGGGCTGTAGGGAAGGCGAAACGCACGCTATATCCTCCGGTCATGGTTGATAGCACAGGACTGCCCGAGTTCGCCGATGTCGAAGCGGCTGCGGCGAGGATTGCGCCTTATGCGGTGGAGACGCCGCTTCTGGAAAACGCCACGCTGAACGCGATGCTTGGCGGGCGCATCTTTCTCAAGCCCGAGTCCTTACAGCGCACCGGCTCATTCAAGTTTCGCGGCGCCTACAACCGCATAGGCCTGATCCCCGAGAACGAGCGCCCAAACGGCGTGGTGGCGTTCTCGTCCGGCAATCACGCGCAGGGCGTGGCTGCTGCGGCTGGGCTGTTCGGCATTCCGGCTACCATCGTGATGCCCAAGGATGCGCCCCGCGCCAAAATCGAGGGCACAAAGGCGCTGGGTGCGGAGGTCCTCTATTACGACCGGGTCACCGACGACCGCGAAGCCATCGCCGCAGAGGTCATGAAAAAGCGCGGCGCCACCTTGGTTCGCCCTTTTGACGATGCCGGCATCATCGCCGGGCAGGGTACGATCGGCCTCGAGATCGCGCGGCAGGCGGCGGAGGGCGTAGAGCTTGATGCCGTTCTCGTTCCCTGCAGCGGTGGCGGCGTTGTGACCGGCATCGCGCTTGCACTGTCGGGTACGAGCCCCGGCACGGTCGCGATCAGCGTCGAGCCTGAGCGGTTCGATGGGATGCGCCGCTCGCTTGATGCGGGCGAACGGACAACGGCGCCCGGCGGCGCATTGTCGATGGCCGATGCGTTGATGGCACCGACGCCAGGGCACATCCCTTTTGCGCTCGCGAAGAAATACATGAAAACCGGTCTCGCCGTGAGCGACGGCGCGCTCTCACAAGCGGTGGCCTACGCGGCGCGCAACCTGAAACTGATTATAGAGCCCGGCGGCAGCGCCGCGTTGGCGGCGCTTCTCAGCGGCCAATATGACGTACACGGAAGAAACGTCGCGGTCGTGCTCACTGGGGGCAATTGCGATTTCGAGACCGTCGCGCGGTGTGCTCTTTGAGGGTGGTGGGCAGCATGGCCTGCGCCAGCAGGCCATGGCTGGTTTGCCGGACCTACCGCGGCGCCAGGACCATCATCATCTGACGGCCCTCCATCTTTGGATACTGTTCCAACTTGGCGAAGGTCTCGGTGTCCTTCTGGATGCGCGTGAGCAGCTGCATGCCGAGATGCTGGTGCGCCATCTCGCGGCCACGAAAGCGCAGCGTGACCTTCACCTTGTCGCCTTCGCCGAAGAAGCGCTGCATCGCCTTCATCTTCGTATCGTAGTCGTGATCGTCGATGGTCGGGCGCATCTTGATCTCCTTGATCTCGATGACCTTCTGCTTCTTGCGCGCCTCGTTGGCTTTCTTCTGCTGTTCGTATTTGTATTTGCCGTAGTCCATCAGCTTGACGACGGGCGGCTTGGCTTCGGGCGAGACTTCGACGAGGTCGAAGCCCTTTTCTTCCGCGATGGCGCGGGCGTCCTCGGTGCCGATTTCTCCGTATTTGTGTCCGTCGTCGCCGATCAAAAGGATGGTGCGAGCGAAGATCTCTTCATTCACGCGCGGTCCGTCTTTGGCGGGCGGCGGCGCATTACCGGGTGCAAAACGTCTGGGAACTATGACTCTCTCCTGTATTAGCCCGCGCGAATGCTCATACGTTCCACGAGGAGAACGCCCGGCCTCGCGAAACGTCTGGACGGCTCATGAGCAGGGGCAGAATCCTCACCTGGCAGTCCGCGCGGGACCGCTTAGGGCAGGGAGAATAGGGACGATTGCGCGATTCGCAAGGGCTATTCGGCCACATCCTTGCGGGATTCCGCCTCGGTTTTGATGCGTTTTACAAAAGTTTCAAGAGGCATGGCCCCCAGATCCTTCCCCGAACGCAGCCGGACGGCGACTTTGCCCTCCGCCGCCTCGCGCTCGCCCACCACCAGCATGTAAGGGATCTTCTGGAGCTGGGCGTCGCGGATCTTCTTCTGCATCCGTTCCGAGGTGACATCGATGTCCACGCGCAGACCGGCCGTACCGTTTACGACCGGCACATCGAACAGCGCCTGGCGCACGGTCTCGGCATAGGCATTCGCCTTTTCGCTGATCGGGATCACGCGCGCCTGGATGGGCGCCAGCCAGGTCGGGAACGCGCCGGCATAGTGTTCGATCAGGAACGCTGTAAAACGCTCATGGGTGCCAAGCGGTGCGCGGTGGATGACGTAGACCGGATGCTCCGCCCCGTCTTCGCCGATGTATTTCAGGTCGAAGGTCTCGGTGGCGAGGAAGTCCAGCTGGTTGGTGGAGATGGTGTACTCGGTGCCGATGGCCGAACGGATCATGAAATCGATCTTCGGACCGTAGAACGCGGCCTCGCCCTTGCCCTCGATGTATTTGTAGCCGGACTCGTCCATCGCCTGCTTGATGATCTCAAGCGCGGCCACCCACTTCTCGGGCTCGTCGACATATTTGTCGAGCTTGCTCATGTCGGGCAGCGACAGGCGCATATAGTATTCCTTGATGCCCATCAGCTCGTAGTAGCGGGCATGAAGGTGCAGGACGCGGATGAACTCGTCCTTCGCCTGATCGTAGCGGCAATAGATGTGCGCGTCGTTCATGCAGAACCCGCGCACGCGCATCAAACCCGACAATCCGCCCGACGCTTCATACCGGTAGTCCTGTCCATACTCGGCGATACGCACCGGCAATTCGCGATAGGAGTGCCTTGTCGCACCATAGATCAGGTGATGGTGAGGACAGTTCATCGGACGCAAATAGTAGTTCTCACCATCGATATCGAGCGGCGCGTACATGCCCTCGTTGTAATAGGGCAAGTGGCGCGAACGGTAATAGAGCGCCTCCTTAGCGATGTGCGGAGAGGCGACGCGGCGATAGCCCTCTTTGCGTTCTTCCTGCAGCGCCAGGAATTCGAGTTCCTGACGGATGACCATGCCATTCGGCATCCAGAGCGGCAGACCGGCGCCGACATCGGGCGAGAAGGTGAAGAGTTCGAGTTCGCGGCCGAGCTTCCTATGGTCGCGCTTCTCCTGCTCTTCGAGCTTGAGAAGATAGGCATCCAGCTCCTTCTGGTCGCGCCACGCTGTGCCATAGATGCGCTGAAGTTGCGCGTTCTTGGCATCGCCGCGCCAATAGGCGCCCGCGATCTTGGTGAGCTTGAACGCCTCGCCGATCTTGCCAGTGGTCGCAAAGTGCGGTCCCCGGCAGAGATCGTGCCAATCGCCGTGCCAGTAGATCGACACGTCCTCGCCGGGCGGAATGCTTTCGATAAGCTCGGCCTTGTAGGTCTCGCCGATGCCCTTGAAGTGCGCGACGGCTTTATCGCGCGGCCATACCTCCCGGCGGGTCGGGAGATCGCGCTTCACGATCTCGCGCATTTTCTCTTCGATCTTCGGCAGGTCTTCCGGTGTGAACGGCGTGTCCCGCGCGAAGTCGTAATAGAAGCCGTCCTCGATCGCCGGACCGATGGTCACCTGTGTGCCGGGGAAAAGCTCCTGCACCGCCATGGCAAGCACATGGGCGGCGTCGTGGCGGATGAGCTCGAGGGCTTCCGCATCCTTCTTGGTGATGATCCGGATTTTCGCGTCGTGCTCGATCGGCCGGAACAGGTCCCGCTGTTTGCCGTCGACTTCGAGAATAAGGGCGGCCTTGGCGAGCCCAGGTCCGATGGAGGACGCGATCTCGGCGCCCGTCACACCGCGCGCAAACGTCAGAACCTTGCCGTCCGGCAAGGTAATGTGAACGTTGGCGACAGAAGCGGGCGCAGACACGGAAATCTCCTGGTTTTTGGCTGAAACAGGCCGGACCATCCCCATGCCCCCCCATAAAGTCAAGGCAAGGGTCACTTTTGCGGGTGCGCGTTGAACTTCAGGCGCCCGAGGATCATTATCTAGGAAGCGAGGGGTCGCGACGTTTCGGAGATTGCCATGAAAGCGTTCACCACAGCACTGGCCGCAGCGGGACTTGCGGCCGTTATGGCGCTGCCTGCTCAGGCCGCGCCCGTATGCCTACAGACCATCCTGATCGACCACACCAGCGTGAAGGATGCGAACACGGTTCTGTTCTATCTGAAAAACGGACAGGTCTGGCGCAACACGCTGCAGACGCCTTGCCCGAGCATTCTGATGCATGGATTCAAGATGGGTGTCGGTGGCGGCGACAATAAAGTCTGCTCCAACCAGATGCCCATTCAGACGCTCGTAACCCACCAGACATGCGCTCTGGGCGAGTTCACGCCTTACACGCCGCCGAGCAAATCATAATCGCTGCGCGCGGCCTCGAATGGCAAGCAAAGGGCCGGAGCATGCTCCGGCCCTTTGTGCGTCTTGGGTTGTGTGGGGTTGGGCTATTTGCGGGCGAGGATTTCGACCGTCACGGCATTGCGATTGATCGCGTGACAGGCAAGCACGACGCCGGTCACGTTGCGCTGATTGCCCGGCAGATCGACACGCTTTACGCGTCCCAGCTCCAACTGCCCGACGGGCAGCACGGATGAGGTTCCGTTGCCGAACGACACGCGCACGCGCGGGCATACGGCATCCGCATCGAGCGCTTTGAAGGCGAGACGATCGACGCTCTGGCCACGCCAGCCGGCGAGGGTCGAATCGCGGTCACCCCGGCCTGTGAAGCGCTGCCGTCCCAGTGAGACCCAGTAGTTGGGATCGTTCTCGCCGACGACCGGTGCCGGACCCCAGTTGAAGAGACGCGCCCAGAACAACATCCAGTCGGGACTGCGCTGCCATTCGCTGCGGAAACGCCCGACATTGGCGGCGATGTAAATCTTGCCCCCGGCGCGTTCGTCGGAGCGGCAGGTGAACGAGATGTCGCGCACGCGACGCGTCCCACCGCGCAAATCGACCTCGATCGGGCGATTGTCGCGCAGCTCGCCGGAGAAGACGTTCTGCTGCGTGCCGTCGCCAAAATGCGCGACAATGGAACGGCAGCGGATATCGCTGCGGTCGGCCGCGAGGCGCAAGCCTTCCATGCCGCCGCCGAACCGCGTCCAGGTCGTGTCGCGATCCGTGCGGAAACCGACATCGACGCTCCCCAGGCGTACATATTGGTCGGCGAGAGCGGACGTCGACGTGGCGGCGCCGATTGCCGCGAACAGCGCGAATATTCGTAATTGTCTCATGGCTTTCTTCCTTCTTCTCTTTGCTGGCGACCGTTCATGGCAGCCAAAAAAGGCATCTTCGGGATTTCGAAATGAACGGGACATGAAGCACAATTGATGAGAACCGTTCAGGTTCCACGCAAAGAAAAAGGGCCGGACGAATCCGGCCCTTTTCGCCTTTGGGACGCGGGGGGAAAGGCGCCCGAGGGCTGACTAATTCTGCGCCGTGCGTTTCGGAGCATCGCTCGACGACCCGCCAATCACCGTGACACTGGCGGTTATCTCGCACGACGCGTAGGGCTCGGTACCGGAAACCGACTGTGTGGAGATAAAGGTCACCAAGGTCGGACCCGCGGCCGGGCTTTCCGCCGTGTCGAATGCCGCGTTGACGGCTGTGCAGAAGGCCTGCATGCCGTGCAAACCGGCGAGCGAGAAATCGTTGGCGAGGCCCGTCTTGTACGCGTGATAGGCCGTTTCACCGGCGCGCGCACCATTGGCCCGTTTGAAATAGGACATCAGCTTTGCATCCGAATCCTGGAGTTCGCGCTGATGCGAGACGACAAAGTGGTTGTAGTGTTTGACGTCGTCGCAGTAGAGCGCGGCGACCATCATCTCCTGCTGCAGGGCAGCGGTTTTGAGCGCCAAAGCTTCTTCAGGGCGCGCACAGATGCCCGCAGCCATTACCTGTCCCGTCATTCCCAATAATGCCAGCGCGGCAGCGCCGGTCTTCCACACCGATTTCATTCCCCTTACTCCTTCGACAGACTCTTGTTGTGTTACGAAGCGCTCGCCTTGATGCAGCGGCCCGCGGGCGGGTTGGCGTGATCGAGATGGGCGACGACATCGTTCGTATTGCCGCTGCATGCGACCCAGCGGAAATCGTGATCGGCTTCGGCGGATTTAATGCCCGCGTCCTGCAGGACTGCCGCGAACCCGTTGGCTGCGATCGTGCCGGTTTTCGTGCCGGCATCGCAGGTCACGGACGGATCGCTGCCCTTCTGCAAGCAATAGGCAAACTGCACGCCATAAGCGCAGCGATTGCGGAACCCGACATCTGCGCCGTTGGTCTCGACGCTGAGGCACTCCGATGCGCCGCTTCCTGGGGGTACGGATGCGGTTGCCGTCTGCAGCGGTGCGGCCGGTGGCGCGGCAGGCACTGTCTGCTGAAGCGACGCCTGGATGAGTTGCGGTGCGGGCGTTGGCGGCGCGCTCGAGGGCTTTGCAGGGCTCTTCGCGAATGCCGCCGCCGCCGCGTTGTCGATCAAGTGGACTTCGGAACTGCGCACCACGACCGGGATGAGCGCGGCGCTGCCTTGGACGGGCGTTTCAGCGCTGGGTGCCGCGGCGGCCGGATGTGAGATCGTCAGGAGCGGCGCAGCGTTGCGCGCGGTTGCGGGACGATCCTTCGTCTTTATGACACGCACGGCCGGCACGCAGGAAGCAGTCGCCCGCGGCGCATTCTTGCCGTGATCGGCGATCCCGAGGCGGTCGGCATAGGCAGCCAGCGCCGCGCGCTTCTCCGCCGCACCGAACACATGATCCGGCGGATACCAGGATGTGCAGCTCGACTCGGTGGTCGAGTTGTGGAGGGTCAGCGAAATGCCGCCCGCGGTGTTGGCGACCAGCGACTCCGTGCGTCCATCCGCAAATTGCGCTTCCATTCCAGCGTCGGTTTCGCGGAAGAAGCCGATAACGTGACCGAGATCGGAATCGTCGGAGATCGTGCCGAGCTTGTCGCTCATGAAGGCGAAAGTGGATTTCTGCGCAGCGCCGTTGGGCGCCTGCAAGATGAGCGATAGACCGCCTTCCGTCGGCGTCAGCGTTATCGTCGAACCGTCGACGGCGATGAGCTTTGTGCCGGCGACGCTCGCTAGCCAGGCGGGGCTCTGCGGGGGAGCAGGTTGATAGTTCGCATTGACCGCGTCGGCTGCGTGCGCAATGCCGGTTGCGCAGAGAAAAATGACTGCGGCTGAGCGCACAGTTGTGATGAGCCGCGAGATCATGTGCTGGGCCTTTGCTCGCGCAGCGACATGATCACGATGACGCTGAACAGGTCCTGCTGCGTCGGTTGTGCGCTTGGCTGAAGTGCGGCTTTCACCGCCAGCCTCGCCATGCTCACGTCCAGGGCTTCGCGATTTGCGGAACGCAACGCCGTTGTGTGCCGCGCTGGCTTCAGGTCCTGTGCGCCGGACGCCTGCGCAAAGCTGATCAGTGCCACGAACGCCCCGAGATATTTCCCCATGATCGTCCCCAATGCCCAAACGCTTTTGACCGCGTGCGATGATGAACTCAGGGCTGGGGAAGTCGAATGAATGTCTGCTGGAACGTCAAACGGCGATTAGCGGCAATGTGAAGTGTTGCTTAAAACTCGAATCGAAAGATCGCTTCTATGGAACTTGCAGCCGAAAAAAGCTTGCATATCCTGCAATTCCGCCGGATGTGTATGAAGTTCCCAGTCCCACAAACGGTCCGAGCGATGAACGAACCCCTCCCCGACAGACTTTCGGTTAACCCCCGCAGCCCTCACTACGACGAGGCGCTGCTCGCCCGCGGCATAGGCATCCGGTTCAACGGCAACGAAAAGACCAATGTGGAAGAGTACTGCGTGAGCGAAGGCTGGATCCGCGTAGCCGCGGGAAAAACTCTGGATCGTCATGGCAATCCCATGACGATCAAGTTGAACGGAACGGTCGAGCCCTATTTCAAAGACGCACCGGCAGCTGGCTGACATCGGGCCGCGAGAGTCACAAATCCGTACACGGATTAAATTGGAACCTGGGTTCCCGGGTTCCGAAAAGTTTCATCACAACTATGACGGAACCTCTGAAACGCATTCTGCGCGGATGAGTTCTTTAAACGACATCGAAGAGCGCGGGGTGACAGAAACCGACGAGGAGTTTGGAAAATGACATACGTTGTTTCCCATCGAAGCAGGACGCTGCTGGGTGCATGTTCTGTCGCAGCAGTGATGATGTTCTCACAAGCCGGGTTGGCGCACGGCGCTGGTATGGGCGCCATGGGTGGCGGAGGCATGCGTGCAAGCGGTGCGATGACGACACCTCGCGCGACATCGCTGCAGCCGCCAGGGACCTCAACGCCGCATCCGTTCGATCCATCGGGGCATTTGCCTGGCCTCTCCAGTCCCGGCGGCTCGGGCACAGTGACCCGCACGCCAATCACGGGCTCGCGGATTCCGGTTATGACGATTCGGCAGGCACCGGAAACGGATGCCACAACGCCGGTGGTGCAAGGTACGCGCCCTGTCGCTGACGATCAGAAACCGGTTGTGGCGCGCCAGCTCTTTACGCCCGGTCAAGGCACGCCTCCCGCCGTCGACGACCAGAAACCCGTCGTGGACCGGCATCTCTTTACACCCGGCCAGGATTTGATTGCTCCTCCGGGCGTCATGACGAATAAGCCGGTGACCCAAGGCACGAGTCCTGTTGCTGAGGACCAGAGACCGGTCGTGGACCGCCACCTCTTTACGCCGGGCCAGGATTTGATTGCTCCTCCGGGCGTCAGTAACAGCAAGCCGGTGACGGGCGGTACGCGTCCTGTGGCCGAAGACCAACGACCGGTCGTGGACCGCCATCTCTTCACGCCGGACCAGGATCCGAGTTCGCCTCCGCGCGACATGACCGGGCCGAAGCCGGTCGGTGGCGATCCGACGACCGGGACCCAGATCATTGACCCGCCGGTCAAGAAATAGCTTTCGTTCTGATGGACATGAGAGGCGCGGTGTGAGCCGCGCCTCTCTCTTTGCGTTTCAGGCGGGGGATGCGGCTGGCGCCGACGATGCCGTGCCGCGAATGGCTTCCTGTGCATCCTCGTAGAGTCGCGGCGCTGCGATGTTGAGGCGCGTGCGTGCGGCCTCGAGCGGCTCTGCGAACAGCTTCTCGATATCTTCCTTGTGCAGCCAGTGCGCAGCGCGTCCGTGGGCGTATCCTTCGCGGATCCCACGCCGGACGGCCCGGCCGTGCGGCTCTCCAAAACTCTTGAGCGCGCCGGAGAGCGCGATGAAGCCCCAGCCAAGGCCTTTGGTCTGTGCGTACGTGAACGCGACAAGGCACAACTCGCCCAGCGGATCGTTGGCGCGATAGCCAGTGAGCACATGCCAGATGTCGTGGATGTCGCGTTCGCGCCGTCCGAACCACGCATAGGGATGTTCTTCGGCGCGATCGGAATGGACCTCCCTGCTCACCGCTTCGAGCCCGTCGGCGGAATAGCCGGTCTTCTCGAGGAAATTGCGATAGGCGGCGCCCACGGTGCCGGGCGCGAATTGCGAAAGCCACGCACCATCGGTGAGTTTGCTCACCAGCTCGACACGCGCATAGGCGACGCGGCCGCCTTCCGGCGTGGAAATCAGGCGCTGGTAGTTCTTCGCCGATGTGCCGGCATTGAGCGCGGCCATGATCCGGAACACCTGAACGGTGTCGTCGGGATCGGCCAGCAGTATCTTCATCGCGCGGAATGCGCCGCGCCAGTCGCGTTTCGTGGTCGCCAGGATGGAGTTCGGGGCCATCGTCATATTCCAATCTGATAATCTTGATTGTCAGATTGTCAGATGCCACGGTGTTGTCAAGAGGCAGGCGATTTCGATGTCAAAATCCGCGGAAAAACGCCGTTATTCGGGCCAGTCCTTCGAGGACCGGCAGACCGAGCGCCGTGCGAAACTGGTGAAGGCGGCGGCTCTGGTGGCCAGCCGGTCCGGATTCGATGGCACGTCGGTCGCCGCGATCTGCGCCGAAGCGGGTCTCACGGCGCGCTATTTCTACGAGTCGTTTCCGAGCCGCGAAGCGATCTTCGTCGAAGCCTATCGCGCGGTGCAGGACGAACTGCTCAACCGCATGAAAGCAGCACCTGCCGGCGGTGGCGACACAACCAAGCGCGCGCTCACCGGTTTCTATGCCGCGATCCAATCGAGCCCTGGCGTGGCACGCGTGTTCCTGATCGACCTCGACGATCATGGCGGCGCGATGCGCATGGCGAGTTTTGAAGGCGCGCAAAAACTCGCCAAGGCCTTCGGACTGAAGGCCACGCATCCGCTGATGGTCGCGGGCATTATCGGCGCCATCGTCGACATCGCCAAGCGCTGGATCGAAAGCGACTTCGCCGAGCCGGTCGAGAAGGTCGTCGAGATCGCGCTGCCGTTCACGCGGCTCGCGGGCGGTCGTTGACGGACGTTTGACCACCGTCTTTGGTACCGATACCATTCCTGATAATATTGGATTTCAGGGCAGGGCATCATCGTGCGTTCGATCGGCCGCCGCAGCATTTTGAAAGCCGGTGCAGCCGCGATCGCCGCGCCCTATCTCTGGCTCCCGGCACGCGCCGAAGAATCCACCTGGTACACGCAGACGCTTGCGCCCTTCGTCGAGGTCGAGACCGCGAGTGGGCGCATTCGCGGCGGACACAGCCGTGGTGCGCTTGCGTTCAAGGGCATTCCGTATGCGGGCGATGTGTCGGGGAAGAACCGGTTCAAGCGCGCACCGAAGGTGACGCCATGGGCGGGCGCGCGCGATGCGACGCGGCTCGGTCCCCCGGCGATGCAGGGGCCGGGCACCACCTATGGCGAGCACGAACCGGCGTACAGCGAGAGCTGCCTGGTCCTGAATGTGTGGACACCCGCGACGAGCGGGAAGCGGCCGGTGATGTTCTACTGTCACGGCGGCGGGTTCGAGACCGGCTCGGGCGGCCACCGAATCCACGACGGTTCGCATCTTGCCGCGCGCTACGACGTGGTCGTCGTCGAGACCAATCACCGCCTCGGCCTGTTCGGCTATCTCTATCTGGGCGAACTCGGCGGCGCGGACTATGCCGGCAACCAGGGCATGCTCGACATCGTCGATGCACTGGCCTGGGTGAAGGAGAACGTCGCGCGCTTCGGCGGCGATCCGGACAATGTGTTCGTGTTCGGCGAGTCCGGCGGCGGCGCGAAGACATCGACCTTGATGGCGATGCCGGACGCGCATGGCCTCTTCCACAAAGCCGGCATCCAGAGTGGTGCGATGCTGAAGGCCGCGCCGCGCGAGACCGCGACGGAGACCGCACGGCGCGTGCTCGCAGCACTCGACATCGCGCCGAAGGATGTCGCGAAGCTTCACGACGTTCCGGCGGAGAAGCTGCTTGCCATCCAGCTCGCCGGCGCCGAGGGCAAAGGCCCGCTGACCCAGGCGACGAAGGAGTGGCTAGCGGCACATTCCACGCCGCCCCAAGGACTGGCTGCCATGCGCACCAAGCAGCCGGGGCACTGGGAGCCGGTGGCCGATGGCACGACGCTGCCGGGCGATCCGGTCGATCCGGGGGCGCCGCAGCTTTCCGCCAACATCCCGCTCCTCATCGGCAACACGCAGGAGGAGGCGACGTTCTTCGAACGCGACGATGCCGCCTTCTTCCACATGGACGATGCGGCGATGGCGGCGCGCACGCGCCAATATTTCGGCGACCGGGCGGAAAGCGTTCTGGCGTTCTACGCCAAAGCCATGCCCGATGCTTCGCCGCCGGCGCGCGGGATCGCGATGGCGACCGCGATGTTCACCGGCAACGACACCGCCACGCTTGCCGACCGCAAAGCCGCACAGCCCGCGCCGGTCTATCGCTACATCAACGACTATCCGTCGAACGTTCCGATCAAGGGCACGGACTGGACCTTGCGCGCCGGCCACGCCACCGACATCGCGCTCACCTTCGACAATTCCGAGATCCCCGATCTCCAGGGCAACGGTCCCGGCGTTGCCGAGGCCGCGCACAATATGAGCGGTTATTTCGCAGGCTTTGCGCGCAGTGGCGTTCCCACGGCCGAAGGCCAACCCGCCTGGCCGCGCTACGATGCCACGGCGCGCCAGGTGATGCTGCTCGACGCCACGTGCCGCGCGACGGCCGATCCCACCGCCGACCAATACCGCTTCTGGCAATCGCTCGGCTGGTGATCCGCTACGCGGCGGCGCGGTGCCAGTAGGGAAGGAAGAAGATCAGGATCAGCGCCGCGAGCACAGCGATATTGAGACGCTTTCCGCGCACGAAGATCAGAGCGAGGAACGCGAGCTTGATCGCGATGTTGTAGGGAATGAACAAGTCCCACTCCGCTGGATCGCGCGCCGCTTCGGCTTGGATGTGCGGCCAGTAGGTGTAATTGACCCCGAACTCGGCTGCGAGCAGCAGAACCGCCACGACGCGCTTGCGCTTGGCGAAATAGTCGTCGAGCGACGGCCACTCAGCCGGATGTTCGGGGAACACGATCGTGGAGGCCAGGTAGTAGAGGATCGCGATCAGCACCGGCGCCCACAGGCCCGCGAGATCGAGCGACACGCCGCGCAGCGATTCCCACGCATCGATCCAGGTCGCGATGATGACGAGCAGCACGAAGAGCGCGAGCAGCCCCGTCTGCCAGCCGAGCTTGCGCACTTCGCCCGCCCGCACAAGCTTGCCGAACCCATTGAGCAGCTCGGTCACCGCCAGCCCCAGCATCAGGCCATAGAAGCTAAAGAAAAACGAAAACCTGTCCACCGCCTACGCACCTCCGCTTAGCGTTGCCCTTCATCCACGGTGAAGTGCATGCGCAGTTTCTCGCCAGGATTCAGTTGGAGGCTCCATCGGATACCGTAGGGGACCACAATATGCGGGCGGTCTTCGTATATAACGCGAAAACCCGCGCCCTCTTGCGGATGCTCAAGCTCGAAGTCGATTGCAAACGGCTTCTGGTTCTCGATGTCGACTTCGAACGTATTGACCGTGTGGCTGTTTTCGCCGTCGCCACGCTTCTGCGACTCCAGAACACGCTGTTCGACAGTGACACCCATCGCGTTTCCAGTCCTGATCTCAATGGGCAGCCCGACGGCAGTGTTGCCCATGTCGCCTTCACCGAGAAGGATGGGATCGCCGTCCTGCGTTAGCGCGCTCACGGAAACCGAACCGGCAGGAAGCGGCTTTCCAAGGCCTCTGTCAGCCCGGTTCTGAAGCCGGATATTGACGCGCGCAGTGTCGCCCGTGACCTGTTCGGTGGGATTGTCGAATTGCGTGAGATATTCGTAGTAGCGCTCGAACGGCACGCCCCGTTGGTCGAGGAACTGGATCTGCTTGATCTGCTGTGCCTTGACGCTTGTCGGTTCCGGCAGCGTGTAAAGCTGGTAGTCGGCATAGACCCTCGGGTCGGGAATGCGGCTTCCCGTCACGACAACTGTTTCGACGGGGGAGTCCGACACAGGTGAGCCTTGAAACTTCATTTCCGTCTGGTTCACCGCCGTGACAGGAGACGGCATTCGCCAGCAGTCATTTGCAAGCGGCACCGCTTCGCCGGAAACCGGCAGGTCATCGCCCGTCGTGTTGACCGCGCCGGCCACAAACTGGACGGGGACGTTCTCGAAGCTCGTGTCCGAGAAATTCGCGAGTGTGATCCAGCCCGAGAGGTCCAGCGTGTTCTCATTCGGATGCATGCGCGCGACATAGTTGGACGACCAACCGAGCGCTGTCGCAAGATAGCTGAGCTTGATGGTGTAACGGCCCGCTTTCGGCAGATTGGTCCTGACTGACAGTGTCGGCACGTCGGTCAACCCGTCCGGGACGTGATCGAACGCCAGTTTCTCTGCGAGGCCACTACAGCGTAGCGCTTCGAGCTTGCCAGCGACCTCCAACACCGGCCCTTCGGGGCCAGAGCGCACGATAGCATCCTCTTCTGTCTGCCGACCGGTCTTAGGATTGGTCCGCACCAGATGCACGGCGGTGCCGATTGATTTCGCGAGCAACGATCCGGGGCTCAGAAGATCGTAATCGAAGTTGCGCTCTAGTGCGCCCGCCGGCAGTCCCTTGATGTCCGCGGTTTGCGGCACCATGGTCGAGACGACATTGCGAAGGCGCAATTCCGAGGGGCCCGCGGGCAGATCGACCGTGCGGCTCTCCGTGACGAGCGCCAGTCCCGATCGACGCGCCCATTGAAGATCGTCGGCGCTTTCGAGCGGTTGCAGCTGTCCGCCACCGGCGGCATAGATCGTCAGCGCCGTCGTGTCGGGCCGGTCGGAGGTTATCTCCGCGCCTGCTGTCGCCTTGCCCAGGATGAGCGACGCAAACGCGAGGATGAGGGCGCGCAAGGATCAGCCGCCGGCATTGGCGGTGAAGGTGAGGGTCGTCTCGCCATTCGCCGGTACCGGCACGCTCCATTCGTGCGTGAAGGCGTCGATCTTGCGGCTCGGCAGGCTTTCGCTCTCGACTTTCCCATCCCGCCAGAATCCCGATTGCCGGAGTTCGACGGTGACCGGTTCCGCACGGGCGTTGTGCAGCACATAGGACATCGTGTAGCGCGTGCGAACCTTGTCGACTTTCTCGCTCGAAACCACCGTGCTTTCGATCACCACGTTGAAGGCGTCCCCGATGGTGACTCCCAATTCAGATCCTGCCGTCGCGGGCTCGATCATGTCCTCGCCCACGAATTTCGGCTCCCCGGAATCGTCGCGCATATAAGCGCGCACAACGCCGCGTGGTAGAGGTTCGTTCCCGTTTTCAAAGCGCAGAACGACGGAGGCGTGGTCCCACTGGCCGCCGCGGAAATCCGATACCCGGTACTCGTAAATCTTGCGCGCGTTGACGTTGGCAAGATCGATGATGCTGACCTGCTTTGACTGGCTCTCGGCGAGCGTCACGCGGTCGGGCAATTTGTAGAGGTAATAATCCGCGCTCTGCGGGCGCGGCGAAGGGCCATTGCCGGTGCGGTGATCGCTCGAATAGCGGGCTTCGAGCCGTCTGAGGTATTCGTCGGCATTGTCCGTCAGGTTGTAGTCGCCAGACACGAGCTGTGTCTTTACGTCCCTGAAGCTCGTTCCAGACCTGTTATTAAGCGTGGCCCAGCCCTGCAGGCGCATGGTATTCTGCTTCTCGTCGAAGAGCGCGACGTAATCGGCGCTCCACGACAGTCCCTTCGTCAAATAGCTGAGCGTGACATCGCGCGTTCCGGCGTTTTGCGAGTCGACCGTAACGGACAGGGTCGGTTGCGCGCGCAAATTTTCCGGAATACTGCCGAAGATGACACGGGTGGGGATTCCGTCATCGCGCAGCACCTCGATGCGATCACCGATCTTCAGCACCACGCCGCCATTGGCGGAAAGCACGGTCGCGGTCTCTGTCGATTGCGCGCCGGAGCCGGGGTTGGTCCGCACAACCTGAATCTGATGCCCGACGGCCTTTTCCATCATTTTGGCCGGCGTAAGCAGATCGTAGTCGAAATTCTGCTCGACGACTTCCAGCCCCTTTCCCGTCAGCGCTACGGTTTCTGGCCGGATGGACGCCGACACGTCCTTGAATTCGATTCGGCTGCGGCCCGAAGACACGTCTAGCCGGCGCACGTCCTGCACCAGTGCGAGATTGTTGTTATAGACCGTCATCGAGAGTTGCGACGCGGCCGCCTGTTGCGGCTCCGGCTGCGGTTGCACGACACGATGCTTTACGGCTGCACTTTGCGCTGCGGTCGCGGCCAGTAATACCGCCGCGCAAGTGACCCAGGATTTCATGTTTTGCCCCCGCGTGATGTGCCAAGCCTCCCACGCGTCACCATCGCTGTCGAGGGGCTCTGCCGCTTTCTCGCCTTACCTTTCCGGCTAGAGTGCGCGCGCAATAACTGCCGGGGCTTTTGTGATCATCATCGAGTTTGTTATTTTCGTTGTGTCGTCGGGGCTGTTTTGTAGCGAGAGCTTTCGCCACCGGCTGTGGGCCGTGCTGATTGCGGGCGCGGTGGCAACGGGGTCGTCGCTGCTGTTCTTCTATGATCTTGTGGAGAAGCTTGCGGTGCACACCGAGGCGCCGGTCAAGGTCGTGCGCCAGACGGTGCGCGTGCCCGTCGTGCAGCGCGTCTCGCAGCCGCCGGCGCTGTCGAAGCCGGAGAACTGCCGCGACGACTATCCCTTCTTCGCGCGCGTCCTCGGCCACGAGGGCACGACCGAACTCGCCTTCACGGTCGCGGCGGACGGCACGGTGAGCGGCATCAGGGTAGCCAATTCGAGCGGCTATGACGGGCTGGACGGCGCCGCCAAAGCCTGCGTCGCCAAGTGGCACTATCGCCCCGCGATCAAGGACAATGTGCTCGTCGATGCGCCCATGACCGTGAAGGTGAACTGGAATCTGGGTGACGGCGATTCCGGCAAAAGCGCGGACGCGGAGAAGAAAGACACGAACGCGGACGCGGAGAAGAAATAGCGCCACGCGCGCCGGCGCTGGGGTTTGCGGCATCACAAAATCACAATCGGACCCTGATAAGGTTTCTCCAATTGGCGCGGACGGGACATTGGCGGAGAACGGCGTGACGAGGGCAGAATTCCAATCCGTTTTCGCGTTTCCGGTGTGCGCTCTGAAACTCGCAAGGTATCTGGGCTGTGCGCTGCTGATCGGGTCGGTGTCACCTGCCCATGCGGGGACGGATGCCACGAACCTGCTGCGCCTGCCGGGGGGTGCGCGTTGCACGAGCGACCGAAGCGCCTCGAACACGGTGCCCGGATGGATCACGACCGCAGGCTCTCCCGCGCTCTTCTGCGCCGCGGTCCGCGTCGTGGGCGCATCCAGCGACCGGCCGGTGCCGTCGAGCATCATTAGCAGCGGCCCTTATGGTCCGTCGGTGCTGAAACGAAACGTCGATGTGAGCGCGGCCGCGAGTGCCATCGACGCGGGCTCGGCGAGTTTCGTGCTCTCAGGCGATTTCGGCGATACCGGAAAGCCGCCCGCGCACGCCATCCTCAGCGCCGCCTTTTGCGATGCCACCGGTGCACTGACGGGCCGCCGCGTGCGGATCGACGCGCCGGTCAACATCTCGCAAAAATCGCACATCGTTCTCGAGCAGCGCTCCGCGCGCGGTTCGGTGCCGGTAGGGACGCGGTCGATTGATGTTGTGCTGCAGTTCGTGGGTGCCAAGCCGGGCCAGTCCGCCGCCTATGCCGGCGATCTTCGACTGACGCTGACGCCCGCGCTGGAATTGCCGCCGCCTCCGCCGCCCACGAGTACGGTTCCGGCGTTCGACCATGTGTTCATCATCATGATGGAGAACACGGATTACGAACAGGTCATCGGCGACACCAAAGACGCCCCCTTCATCAACGGTCTCGCCGGCCAGGGCACGCTGCTCGCGAACTATCAGGCGGTCTATCATCCCAGCGACGAAAATTATCTGGCGATCGCCGGCGGCGATACCTTCGTGCGCGGCGCGATCTATTTTCCGCACATCCATGTTGCCGATCCTGAGATCGGCGATCTGATCGAGACGGCCGGCAAGACCTGGAAGGCTTACGAGCAGGGCATGGGCACGCCCTGCAACACCGACGACCAGTACGACAAATACTACGAGCCCGACGATGCGCCCTTCATCAACTTCAACGATGTTCGAAAGAACCGGCCGCGTTGTCGTGCGCATCTGTTCGATACCAAGCAGATGTCCACGGACCTGTTATCCGCTGCCACCACGCCCAATTTCGCCTGGATCGCGGCGGACGACTACTATGACGGCGAAGCCGCGGGCAACGGCTCTCCACACAGCGTCAGAGTCCAGGATCGCTGGCTTAAGCGCACGCTGGAGCCGGTTTTCGCGTCACCCGCGTGGCGCGACGAGCGTTCGCTCCTGATCCTGACCTGGGACGAATCCCACACTTACCGCACCAACCACATCGCGACCATTCTGCTCGGCTCGCAGGGCCTGACGCGCGCGGGCCATGTCAGCAATGTGCGCTACGATCACTACGGCACGGGACGCACCATCGAAGCGGCACTCGGCCTGCCGAGCCTCACTTCCAACGATGCCTACGCAAGGCCGATCAACGACGCGTTTGCGCGGAGTGCGCACTGAAGCGCTCAGGCCGCTTTCTTTTGTCCCTTCACGAGGCCGAGCTTCACCAGGCTTTCGCCGGTGGCTGCGACGCACTCTTCGTTCGAACGCGGATTCCAGCCCAAGAGCTTGCGGGCTTTGGCATTGGTACCTTGCTTGTGCTTGCCGAGTTCCGGCGTGATGAGCCGCGCCGCTGGATCGAAGATGGACACAATCCGCACCGCCCAGTTCGGGAGGATGCGCGTCGGCACCTTCGCCGCGGCCGCGCCCAGACGGCGCTTCAAGATCATCGCGATCTCGTGCATCGAGATGAAGTCGCCCGCAACCGCCAGAAAGCGCTCACCCTTCGCTTTTGGATCGGTCATCGCGCGCAGATGCAGATCGGCGACGTCGCGCACATCGACCGCGCCGAAATAGAGCTTCGGCGCACCGGGGAAGTCGCCATCCATCAGCCGTTTCACGATCAGGATGGATGGCGAATAGTCGGGTCCGAGCAGGGGGCCGAACACACCCACCGGATTGACGACCGAAAGCTCGATCGCACCGCCTTCCTTTGCGATGAAGTCCCACGCCGCGCGCTCGGCGGCCGTTTTCGATTTCGCGTAGGCACCGGTATCGTCGCCATTCGGATCGGTCCAGTCGGTCTCGTCGAACGGCCGGTCGCGCTCCGGATGGCCGTAGCCGATCGCGGCGAAAGACGACGTCATCACCACGCGCTTCACGCCGGCACCGCGCGCGGCCTTGAGCACGCGCAACGCCCCTTCACGCGCCGGTACGATCAGGTCGTCCTCGTGCTTCGGCGGAGCAGCGGGGAAGGGCGAGGCGACGTGCAGGACGTAGTCGCATCCGGTCGCCGCTTCCGGCCATCCGGCATCGCTTTCGAGATTGGCGGCAACGAACGTGAGCGGCGCATTGGCCGGAACGCCGTTGGCGGCAAGCGTCGCACGCACTTCGCTCTCACGCGCGAGATTGCGCACCGTCGCGCGCACGGTGTGTCCCTGCTCGAGAAGCTGCAGGATGCAGAAGCCTGCGATGAACCCGGATCCGCCGGTGACAAGAACAGTGCTCATATCAACCTCCATCAGCCATCGATTTGCACGCAGGCGCGAACCGCCAGCGCGATTTTCTTCCGGAATTCGGGTCGCGGCAGGCGCTCGCTCTTCCACGATTCCACGAGCCGGAGCAGAACGTCCGCGACGTCTTTCGGCGCGAGGATGTTTTTCGTGCGCTTGAACTCCGCTGATGCCGCCAGCGCCTTTGCAATGCTGACGCGGAACAGTGCCCGGTATTCGTCCATAAGCCCGCCGGAGAGGCGCTTGCTCGCCTCGATCACATCGTAGTTCTCGTCCGAGAAGGACTCGATGTAGCGGCCGACCCAGGAATCGAACGCGTCGACCAGCCGGACGAACAGCGGGGCGTCCTCGCGAAACAGCAGAAGTTCCATCGCCGCGTGGTTCTCGACCAGATACTTCTTCAGGCAGGCAACGAAGATGTCTTCCTTGCTGGCGAAGTGCAGGTAGAGGCCCTGTTTGGAAATGTCCGCGGCCCGCGCAACGTCTTCCACCGACGTCTTCTTGAACCCATAGCGCGCGAACACGCCGATGGCCGCGGCAAGGATTCCGTCGCGGCGGTCATCTGGGGCAGAGGCTGGGTTCATTTTGTACAGATTGACCAAATAGGCCTATTTGGTCAAGCAATGATATCCAGCAAAAAAGGCCCGGGATTGCTCCCGGGCCTTTCTGCATTCTTTTAGAGCTGAGCTCTGGATCAGCCCAGGCTTCGCCCTTCGGGCTACACCGGGCTAATTTCGCTTTCGCGAAATTAGAAATCCATATCGCCCATGCCGCCCATGCCGCCGCCGCCCATGCCGCCACCGGCACCGCCGGCTTCCTTCTTCGGACGATCGGCGACCATCGCCTCCGTCGTGATCAGGAGAGCCGCAACAGAGGATGCGTTCTGCAGCGCGATGCGCACGACCTTCGTGGGATCCACGATGCCGGCGTCGATGAAGTCCGTGAAGCGCTCGCCCTGGGCATCCCAGCCATAGTTGGCCGATTTCTGCTCCAGGAGCTTGCCGACGATCATCGAGGACTCCGTGCCGGAGTTCTCCACGATCTGACGGATCGGGGCCTGGATCGCCTTGCGGATGATCGCAATGCCCTGCGTCTGGTCGTCGTTCTCGCCGGTCACGCCCTGAAGCGCCTTGGTCGCGTAGAGAAGCGCCGTGCCGCCGCCGGGCACGATGCCCTCTTCGACTGCCGCCTTGGTGGCGTTGAGCGCGTCATCGACGCGATCCTTCTTCTCCTTCACTTCGACTTCGGTCGCGCCGCCGACGCGGATGACCGCAACGCCGCCCGCGAGCTTCGCGAGACGTTCCTGCAGCTTCTCCTTGTCGTAGTCCGACGTGGTCTCCTCGATCTGTGCCTTGATCTGGCTGACGCGGGCCTGGATTTCCTTCTTGCCGCCGGCGCCGTCGATGATCGTGGTGTTGTCCTTGTCGATGCGCACCTTCTTGGCCGTGCCCAGCATGGTCAGCTTGACGTTCTCGAGCTTGATGCCGAGGTCTTCGCTGATCACCTGGCCGCCGGTGACGACCGCGATGTCTTCCAGCATGGCCTTGCGGCGATCGCCGAAGCCCGGCGCCTTGACGGCAGCGACCTTCAGACCACCACGCAGCTTGTTGACGACGAGAGTCGCCAGCGCCTCACCCTCGACCTCTTCGGCGATGATGACGAGCGGACGGCCGCCCTGCACGATCGATTCGAGGATCGGGAGAAGGTCCTTCAGCGAGGAGAGCTTCTTCTCGTGGATGAGGATGTAGGGCTCGTCGAGTTCCGCCACCATCTTGTCGGCGTTGGTAATGAAGTAGGGCGAGATGTAGCCGCGATCGAACTGCATGCCTTCGACGACGTCGAGCTCGGTGTCGAGGCTCTTGGCCTCTTCGACCGTGATCACGCCTTCATTGCCGACTTTCGCCATCGCTTCGGCGATCATCTTGCCGACTTCCTTGTCGCCGTTCGCCGAAATCGTGCCGACCTGGCCGATCTCGTCGTTCGACTTGACCTTCTTGGAGCGCTTCTTGAGATCGGCGACGACGGTCTCGACCGCCTTCTCGATGCCGCGCTTCAGGTCCATCGGGTTCATGCCCGCGGCGACGGCCTTCTGGCCCTCGCGCACGATCGCCTGCGCCAGGACCGTGGCCGTCGTCGTGCCGTCGCCGGCCGCGTCGTTGGTCTTGGAAGCGACTTCGCGCACCATCTGTGCGCCCATGTTCTCGAACTTGTCTGCGAGCTCGATCTCCTTCGCCACCGTGACACCGTCCTTGGTGCTGCGCGGGGCGCCGAAGCTCTTCTCGATCACGACGTTGCGGCCTTTCGGGCCCAGCGTCACCTTCACTGCATCGGCGAGAATGTCGACGCCGCGGAGCATTTTCTCACGCGCGTCGGCGCCGAAGCGTACGTCTTTGGCTACCATGTGTCTGTTCTCCTGATTCTAAAAAATTAAGCGGCCTTCTTCGCAGCCTTGCGGCCTTCGAGAATGCCCATGATGTCGGACTCCTTCATGATCAGGAGTTCCTCGCCGTCGATCTTCACTTCGGTGCCGGACCATTTGCCGAACAGCACGAAGTCGCCGGCCTTCACTTCCGGGACGACGCGCTTGCCGCTGTCATCGAGGGCGCCGGGACCCACGGAGATCACTTCGCCTTCCTGGGGCTTCTCCTGGGCGGTATCGGGAATAATGATGCCACCGGGGGTCTTCTGATCCTCCTTGACGCGGCGGACGACCACGCGGTCGCCGAGCGGACGGAATTTCATCGTTTTCGTCTCCTAAAAAGCTAGCTTTTCCAGTGCCTTGTGCTCGTGCAGCAGCACTCCCCTAAGGCGAGTGCCAAAGGCTGGCCGGGATATAGTTTCGAGGGCAGACAGCGTCAAGGGCGGCTATCGCCGCCGGGCGCGGAATTTGGCAAGAATTTCGTCCCCGGAGGGAACTATGCGGCACATCTATCTTCCAATCCTCTTTCTATGGGCTCTGTTCTCAGGCACGGCACAGGCCCAGACCGGGCGCGCAACGCCCGTGACCGATGTCACCCAGCAATGGGTCGGGTACTGGAATGCGAAGAACCTGGACGCGACGCTGACACTTTATGCGCCCGAACCGACATTCCTGCCGACCTCGGGCGAGCGTTGGGAGGGGACGGTCGCAATCCGCAAGAACTTCGCGCGGCTGCTCAAGCGGTTCGACCCGCGGCTCACCATGCAAAGCATCAAGAGCGAGACCTCGGGCAATCTTGCCTATGACAGCGGCAGTTTCGATGAAGTGCTGGCGCCGGCGAAGGGTGGCAGGGCCGTCCGCGCGAAGGGCAGCTATCTTTTCGTTTTCCAGCGTAAAGGCAAAAGAAGTGGTTGGAAGATTCTCGAACAGGTCTGGACGCAGGCCGATCCGTCGAAACTGTGATAGCGTTCGCCACACGACAACGAGTGGAGATGCGTGATGAAAACGATTGTGCGTGCCGTGGTGGTGCTGGTTCTCGCCACCAGCGTCGCCGGTTTTGCCCCGGTGCCGGCCAAGAAGGGCACCTACAAGATCGATCCACGCCACAGCCAGATCCTGTTCGAAATCCAGCACATGAAGCTGAGCGACTTCTTCGGCCGTCTCGGTCCGGTAAGCGGAATGCTGACCTTCGATCCGGATGCGCCGGAAAAGAGCACGCTCGATGCCGCGGTCGACATGACGACGATCGACACCCACGTGCCGCAGCTCGACAAGGAGTTGGTCGAATTCTTCAACGGCGCCAAATTTCCGAGCGCGACGTTCAAGGCCACCGGCATCACCCGCACGGGCGAGAGCACCGGCACGGTGACCGGCGATCTGACGCTCGCCGGCGTCACCAAGCCGGTGACGCTCAACGTGACCTTCAAGGGCGCGCGCAATCCGCCGATTCCGCTTCAGCCCTATCGCATCGGCTTCAACGGGACGGCGACGATCAAGCGTTCCGACTTCGACCTCACCCACACCATGTGGTCCGGCATCGTCGCCGACGAGGTCACACTGCTGATCGAAGCGGAAGGCGAACTGCAATAAAATCCTCCCCTGCGTAGCGGGGGAGGATTAAAACGCGGGAAGGGAAATCTACTTCGGCGGGTTCTGCAGGATCGGCACGAGGTGGTCGTGCAGTTCGCTGTCGCTCAGGTTGGCGAACTCCTTCGGCACTTCACGCCACACGACGTTCTTCACCTTATCGCTTGCGACACTGCGGAATTCGCCGACAGCGCGTGACGGCGCCACGATGACCAGCCGGTTGAATTTGTGCTGGTCGAGGGCGGCCTCGACGGCGTGCGCGATGGCGCGGACAAAATCGTGCTTCTCGAGCTTGCGCGGATCGTGCTCGGACTCGTAGGCGTGATGCTGGCCGCCATCGCTCGAGAACCCGCGGCCAGGGCGGTCCGACTCGATATCGCGGCGGTGGTGATGCAAACCGGAGCTTACATCGGCAAGGATGTTTTCCAGTCGGCCGTGCGCCTGCTTGTATTCGAAAAACCGGACATGCGCGGCGTCGAAAACGGCAACCAGAGTCCTATCGTCGTTCATGACAATCTCCTTTAAACCGATAACCCGTTCGGCCGCACGCACGTTCCAAGGATTATGTGCCGTTCATGGGCACCGGGAAAGAGTGCGTTGACCCACGGTAAGGCCACGCGCAGCGCTCTTGTGCGGTGCGTGCAACGCCTTTAGAGCCAATGGAAACGCTATTTGTGAAGGTCTCATGTCCGATATTCCCGCCGGCTTCGCGCCGTTCAAAATCCTGATCGGCTTCCTCGAAACCAATGGCCCGCTTTATGGCAAGTGGGATGGCACGCATCTTCTGCTCGGCTTTCGGGTGGAGCCTCGGCACTGCAATCCGGGACAGGTTGCGCATGGCGGGATGCTTGCGACTTTTGCCGACATGCTTCTCCCCATCGCGTCGCGCTTCCAGAGCAAGGCCGACATGGGAATGATGCCGACGGTCAACCTGACCTGTGACTATCTTGCGCCCGCGCCGCTCGGCTCCTGGGTCGAAGGCCGCGCTGAGCTGGTGCGCATGACCCGCAACCTGTTGTTCGCGCAAGGGGTGGCCACGGCCGATGGGGAGCCTTGCCTAAGGGCCAACGGTATCTTCAAGATCACCTCGGCGACCTCTACAAAGAGCGGCGACTTCTCGATCAAGGCGCTGTTCGACTTCAGGGACTGATGGCATGGACGGTGAAGAGAGCGCACTGGAGCCGAAGAAGGTCGAAGGCCAGGTCCTGCCGCCGCTGTCTGCGCGCGACGCACGCTGGAAATTCATCCGCGACGTGGCAGTGTTCGAGCTCAAGCTCACGCTCAACAACTTCCACAATTTCTTCCAAGTGCCGCTGACCCTCGGCGTCGCGCTATTCGACCTGATCTTCAAGCACGGCGAGGAAGGTTCGCGCTTCTACTGGCTGGTGGAACAGGGCCGCCTGATCGACGATCACATCGATATTTACAGCATCGTCGACCACCGCGAGCGTGGACTGAACAAGGATTATACGGTCGACGCGGTGCTGGCGCACCTGGAAGGCGTCATTAAGCGCGAATACGAGAAGGGCGGGACTGCGGCAAGCGTCAAGAACGCACTCGATCGCGCCATCGACGAGATGCAGGCCAAGACCGGACCCGGTACCGCCAAGGCGACCGAAGCCGTCAAGCGCGCCGCGGAGAAGCTCCGCGGGAAGAAGGAGGGGGAGGGATAGGCGGCAGACCAGGCAGGCAGTGAAACGCTGATCTGCTAGACGCGTGCCGACGCAGCGCGGACATCCGACGGTGCGGCGCCGTAACGGGCGCGGAATGAACGGTTGAAAAAGGAAATGTCGCCGAAGCCGCAAGCCAGCGCGATATCGCTGATCCGCCGGTCGTCGAAGCGCACGCTCGCCAGCATCCCGTGAGCGCGGGCGAGCCGCTGCTCGCGAACGAACTTCGTGAAGGTCGTTCCTTCGAACTCGAACAGCATCTGTACGTAGCGCGGCGTCAACTGGTGCCGCAGGGAGACATTGCGGATCGAGAAATCGCCGTCCGCCAGATTCTCGGCGATATCCGTCTTGATCGCGCTGAGCCGCGCCGCTCGCAGCCCCCTCCCTTTCGCAATCTCGATGGCATCGCGCGTCGCACCGAGGGTAAGGGCCAGAAGATCGCAAACATGCGCGGCCGCAAGATTTTGCAGTTCGGGCGTCGCCGTCGCGCATTCCTCGCGCAGGAATTCGAGATAGCGAACCAGTAGACGCAATGCACTCGAGGCGGCGGGTACGGGCCGGGCCAAACAGGCATGTTCATCGCGCAACGAAGTTCCAAGAATGTTTCGCGGAACGCTGAAACTCATGAGATTGACGGTAGAGCGGAACATCACGCTCCCGGGATCGCAGCACGACAGAACCACCGCGTCGCGCGGACCGAGCGCGAACTCGTGCCCCAGATGTTTGCAATAGCCGGCTGAGTCCGCCCACTGAAACACAAGATTGTCGTTGCCGTCGGCGAGAAGATGCTTCGTCCGGCTGACACGGACCGGCGAACTCGCGGACCATACTGCATCCAGGTCAGCCATCGATCGCACGGTCGCATCGGTATGGAATTGCCGATCCACGAGAGATTCCATATCGAGACGGAGCATTTTTTGCCCGAAGACCTCGCGGAACATTCCGACGCGGTCCGCGTCCGGCAAGGCGTCGGTAGAGAACCGAAATCCCGCCGGGCCCTGCGAAGCGGAGGCTTCCGAAGCGTCTGTGCGTCCCGTGGCTTTCGGCACCGATCCCATCCCCGGCGATGCCATGAGACTACCAGAACACTTCGTTTCCGTCCCAGGTCTTCGCTTCTGCCCAAGAACCGGGGGGTAGAGAACGATAGGCTGGAGAAGCCGAATTCCGGTCAGACTCTGTGGAGATTCCTATGCGCGCGTTACCTCGCTCGAAATTCTTGAACGCGTGCGCAATGGCGGCCGCCACGATCCTGCTCGCGCTGGTGCCTGCCAGCACCGCGTTCGCAGCCAGCCCGGAGAAGGTGCTGTACACATTCTGCCAGAAAACCGACTGCGACGACGGTGCGGTCCCAATCGCAGGCCTTGTAATGAACCAATCAGGAATCCTGTTCGGAACGACACAAGCCGGCGGCAAATCCAAGCTCTATCGGAATGGTGGCGTGGTTTTCAGACTCGATTTGAACGCACACACTTATACGGTCATTCACAATTTTTGCGCCAAGGCGAACTGTGCAGATGGAGAGATTCCGACAAGTGAACTGATCGTCGATACAGATGGCAACCTCTATGGCACGACTTCTGAAGGGGGAAACAGCGACGTTGGCGGGTGCGGGGTGGCTTACAAACTGACCCATAGCGACAAGGGCTGGACGCTTAGCGTCATGTACACGTTCCACTGCGGCTTGGATGGCGGGCGACCCTATGCGGGATTGAGCTACAAGGGTCAGAAGGCCGGGTTGCCGTGGGACAAATCCTCTCCGCTCTTCGGCGTCACCAGCACTGACGGTAAATACGGAAAAGGTACGCTCTTCGAGATCTATTCCAATTTTACCGGCTGGAGCTACAAGGTCCTTCACCACTTTAAAACAAGCAGTCCGGGGATATTGGACAATCCACTTCTCGTTGATTCTTCTGGAAACCTTTACGGCCTGACTGGCGGCGATACCGATGCGGGCACGCTCTACAAGGCTCCGGTAGGCGACTACCAGCACGTGAAAATCCTTCACGCATTCTGCGCGAAAGCCAATTGCAGCGACGGCGCCATCGGCACCGGACGACCGACGATGGACGCGGCCGGCAATATCTTTGGTACGACTGCGCTGGGCGGCAGCGGAAGCGGGCTGGTCTGCAGTCAAACCGGGTTCAATTTTCCAGGTTGTGGAGTTGCCTTCGAATACTCGTCGGCGGGAACATACAGTGTGATCCACAGCTTCTGCTCCAAGCGGAATTGCGCCGATGGCCTCATGCCGTTTGGAGGTTTGAATGTCGATGCTTCCGGCACTCTCTACGGAAGTACGAATGACGAATTTTATGATTTTTACCTTGGTCACGGCGAAATATTCTCGCTGTCATATGCCCAGAACACGTGGTCTGAGACTGTACTGTACGCTTTCTGTGGGGACGGCCTATGCGGTGACGGCGAGGGGCCCGGAGGGGGGCTTCTCATGGACGGTTCTGGAAATCTCTTTGGCACCACGGTTAGCGGCGGAAACACGAGCGGCGTGGCGTTCGAAATTGTGCATTGAGCGCCGCGACGGTTCCAGGGTGACTTCGATCACTAAAAATGGCACCCGGGAATTCTCTTCGGGGCATGACGATCGGAATTAGCTCTGCAGAAACCCCTCCAGCACGTTCACCGTATTCACGCCGAGATGCTCGACGTTGTAACCGCCTTCGAACACGAACAGCGTCGGCAGCTTCAGCGCAGCGATGGCTTCGCCCATCCGGAAGTAATCGTCACTGCGCAGGCGGAAGCGTGCGATCGGATCCTCGATGAAAGTGTCGAGGCCCAATGAGACGAGCAGGATGTCGGGTGCGAAGGCTTCGATTCGCTCACGCGCCTTAGCCAGCGCCATGGAATAATGCAGCCAGTCCGTGCCCGCCGGCATGGGAAGATTGACGTTCTTCTCTTCGCCCATACCCGCGCCGCGTTCGTCCGCGAAGCCGAGAAAATGCGGGAAAGCGTAGTTCGGGTCGGCGTGGATCGAGCAGAAGAACACGTCGTCGCGGCCATAGAAGATCGTCTGCGTCCCGTTGCCATGGTGGTAGTCGACATCGAGGATCGCCGGACGCATCCCGGCATCGACGAGATACTGTGTCGCGACCGCGATGTTGTTGAGATAGCAGAAACCGCCGAACACATCGCCGCTGGCGTGATGGCCCGGCGGTCGCGTGAGCGCGAACGCGCTCTTCTCGCCTGCACGCATGGCTTCGGCAGCGCTGAGCGCGACATTTGCCGCCGCGCGGGCGGCACTCCATGTGCCTTTCATGATCGGCGTGCCGGCGTCGAACACGAAGGTCCCGAGCCGCGACTCGATGTCGGGCGCGCGCCGCGCATCGAGCCCGCGTGCCGGCCAGCGCGACGGCAGCGCCGCATGGGCGTCCGCCCCATACGCCGCCTGCCATTCCCGAAAGGCGCCGCCCAAAAAGCCGACAAGATTGGGATCGTGGATGCGCAGGATCTTGTCGTCGCCGAATGCCGTTGGTGCGAGGATCGGCCCGAGCTTGCGCTCCTCCAGCCGCGCACGCACCGCTTCGGCGCGCTCAGGCCGTTCGACGGCGGGGGTGAGCCGCCCGGCCTCGAATTCCTCCGCCGGAACATGTTCGAGATGAGCTGGTGAGTAGAAGGTTTTCATTCAGCCAGCCTGCAACAGGATCGCGCCAGCCGCAATCGCGGCGGCGGCGCACCAGCGCCGCCATGTCATGTGTTCGCCCAAGAAGCTCATCGCAAGCGCGGTTCCGAACAGCACGCTGGTTTCGCGCAGCGCCGCGAGTTGCGCGGTCGCACCGAAGCGATAGGCAAGCATCGCCGAGCCGTAAGTGGTGATCGAGAGTAGGCCCAGCAGGATTCCGAGCTTCCATTGACGCCGCGCCTCGATCACCACCGCGCGTCCCCGGATGCCGGGTGCGGTGACGAGTACGCAAAAACCGTGCGCCACAAAGAACCAAAGCACATAGGTGAACGGCATGGGTACCGCGCGCACGCCCGACGCATCGATCAGCGTGTAGCATCCAATGGTCAGTCCTGTGCCGAGCGCATAGAGCAACCCGGCCTTCGCGCCTTCGCTGGCGCGATACGAGATGCCGATGGCGATCACACCGCCACAGACAAGCACGATCCCGGCGAGTTCCAGGACCGGCGGATGTTCGCGCAACAGAAAAATCGCGCCGAGCGCGGTGAACAGAGGCCCCGTGCCGCGCGCCACCGGATAGACGGCGGAGAACGCAGCGCTCTCATACGACTTCACCAGCAACAACTCGTAGAGCGCGTGGACGAAGGCGGTGCCCACCAGAAACCACACCGCCTTGCCGTGCGGCAACGGCACGAAGAACAGCGCCGGCGTCACAATGATCGCGGAGAACACGCCAATCAGAAGGCGCATCGCGTATTTGTCGTCGGCGCGCTTCGTCAGGATGTTCACGACCGCGTGTACGACGGCCGAAAGCAGGATCAATCCCAGTGCAATGGTCATTGTGGAGGCAAGGGCAACGTTTCGAACGGACGTTCGTTGTCACCTTGACCGATTGTGCGAATTGAAAACAGGGAAGAGGAAACCATGGCAAAAGATGCGACCAAGACCGATCTGAGAGACGGATTGCCCGGACATGACGGCGACAATACATCCGCCGGTGCCGATGTGCTGGACCGGACGGACGACGCTCCCGTCGCGCGTGAGCCGGAGATTGTGTCCCCGGGAGTCGGAAAGAACGTTCCGTCCGGTCAGACCACAAAAGGCTGATCTGGCCAAAGGCTGGCCAAAGGCTGGCCAAAGGCTGGATTGTTGCGCCGCTTTCGTCCAAAACCGCCTCGCGGTTCCGGACGAGGGCGGCGGCGATGTTGAACGAAGATCTGATCGGTGTGCCAGGCGGGCGCTGGAAACTCCAGACGCCCGCTCTTGTTGTTGATCTCGATATCCTGGAGCGCAATATCGCGGCGATGGCGGCGCATGCGCAGCGCCACGACATTGCGCTCAGGCCCCACGCCAAGACCCACAAATCCGCCGAGATCGCCAAGCGCCAGATGGCGGCAGGCGCGCTCGGCATCTGCTGCGCCAAGCTCGGGGAAGCCGAAGCGCTCGCCGACGCCGGCGTGGAATCGATTCTGATCACGTCGCCGGTCGTGACGGAGGGCGGGATCGCACGCCTCATGACACTGAATGGGAAGCTCAAGGAGTTGACCGCAGTCTGCGACGATGCGGGGACGGCGAAGCTCATCGGCGATGCTGCGCGCGAATCCGGAAAATCCTTGAAGATATTTGTGGATATCGATCCTGGCATGGGCCGCACCGGAATACGTCCGGGCGAGGGCGCAGTGGCGCTGGTGGAGCTGGTCGCGAGCGCATCGCATCTCGAATTTGCCGGCCTGCAATGTTACGCGGGTCAGGTCCAGCACATGGAATCGCCGAACGAACGCCGCGATGCCTCGCTTTCCGCGCTAAAAGATCTCGCCGGTCTTCGCGATCAGCTTGCGAAGAAAAGTCTCGCGCCGCCGATATTGTCCGGTGGCGGCACCGGCACGTTCGACATCGACCCGGATGCGCGCGTGCTGACGGAACTCCAGGTCGGGTCCTACGTTTTCATGGATCGTCAGTACAATGACGTTTGGACAAAGCCCGGCGATCGTCTGCCGTTCGAGACCTCGCTGTTCGTCCAGACCACCGTCATCAGCGCCAACCGCACCGGTCTCGTCACCACGGACGCAGGGCTGAAATCCTTTGCCACGGACGACGGTGTTCCCGTGATCGCGCATGGCGCGCCGGCCGGCGCGGCCTATTTCTTCTTCGGCGACGAGCAGGGCGGTGTCCTCTATTCGGAAGAGGGGGGCAAGCTGAATCGCGGCGATGCGCTCGCTTGCGTGGTTCCGCATTGCGATCCCACGGTCAATCTCTACGACCGTTATCACGCTGTGCGCGGGGATGTGCTGGAAGCGATCTGGCCGGTCGACGCGCGCGGCCGGTCGGCCTGAATTACGGCCGAATCCTGACAAACCTATTCATGCTGGGTTCAGCCGGAAAGCCTCATTGTGCGTTCCAGAGGATGGGTCGAGCCATCCGGAAGAATCGATGAGGAGTGAAAGATCATGAAGAAACTCGCGAAACTCGCACTCGGCGTGGCGATGCTGGCGGGCGCTGCGACGGCGGTGACGACACCGGCGAACGCGGGCGTCTCCGTCGGTATCGGCGTCGGCATCCCGGGGCCGTATTACGGTGGCTACGGCTACTACGGAGCACCCTATGGCTGCGACCCATACTACTATGATGGCTACGGCTGCGGCTATTACGGCGCCGGCTACTACCCCTACTACGATGGTGGTTTGTACATCGGCGGCGTTTGGGTGAACGGTCACGTTCCGTGGCGCTGGTGGCACGGTCAGCGCTGGTTCTGGCACGGCGGCGGATGGCACACCGGCAACGGCTGGCATGCAGCCGGCTTCCATGGCGGCGGTTGGGGCCGCGGCGGCGGCTGGGGTCACGGCGGAAGCTGGGGCCACGGCGGCGGCAGGGGCGGACACGTCCCATCGGTCGGAACGGGACCGCATGGCACGTTCGGCGGAGGCGTCGGCTTCCACGGTGGACCGACCACGCATAGCGGCGGCTTTGGCGGCGGCCACTTCAGCGGCGGCCACATGGGTGGCGGCCACATGGGTGGCGGATCTGTCGGCGGTGGCCACAGAGGTCACTGAACCCCTGAGTGCATGACCTTGAGTTAGGTGCATGCACCTGCCCGGCGCGGTCCCCTTGGCCGCGCCGGGTTTCTCTTTGTGACGGTGTGAAGTAGGACTGAAGCGATGCGTACATTCGCGAGAACTGTCCTCAGCGTGCTTTTGTTCTTCGCACTGTTGGCAGTTGCGAAGCCGGTGTCGGCCTATGCCGATGCCGGCATCTCGTTCGGCTTCATGGGTCCGGGCGCCACGTTCGATCCCTGCGATTACTACGACTATTACAATCAGCCGCCGCCATGGGGACTGCCCGCGGACTATTGCGCCTATCCCGTCTATTTCGAGCCGGTCTACTACAACGGCTACTGGTATCGCGGTCCGATCTATTACCGTTGGTACCGCGGCCAGCGCGTGTTCTGGCTGAACGGTGGCTGGCACGCGAATGGATGGCGCGGCGCGCTGCCCCCGCGTGTCGCCTGGCAGAATCGCGGCGGTTGGAACAACGGATTTCGTTCGGGCATGCGCCCCGCCCCAGGCTTCCGGCCCGGGCCGCGTGCGTGGCGCGGCCTGCCAGGCGGTGGTGCGCCGTGGATCAATCGCGGTCCGGGCTGGACCGGTGGCGCGCATCCGTACGGCGGGCCGGGGCCCTGGACACGCGGCGTGCGTCCCTATGGCGGAGGACCTGCTCCGCGCGGTGGATTTGGCGGTGGGCATCCCGGTGGCGGACCACATGGCCGCGGCCATTAGCGTTCACAAACAGGTTGTGATCACCACTGCGAGTTCCGTGTAGGATGGGTGTGTTCAGGGTGAACCGGGATTCGCTCCCGGCGAAAAGAGGAGGTTCCATGAAACGATTTCTCACAACGACAATTGCCGCTGTGGTTCTTGCGGGTGCAGCGACCTTTGCTGCAGCGCCGGCCGAGGCGGGTATCAACTTCAACCTGTCGATCGGTTTACCGATCCCCGGCGCGGTCGCCTTCGATTACGGCAGCGGCGGATACTGCGACGACTATGGCTGCCCGGACGCCTACTGGGACATGCCGGTCTACTACGGCCCCGTCTATTACGGTGGCCGTTGGTTCCAGGGACCGATCTACTATCGGGACTATGGCGGTGAGCGTTGGTTCTGGGTGCGTGGTGGATGGCGCAGAGACCAATGGCGCGGACCGCGTCCTGCATGGTGGAAAGGCAATTATCGCGTCGGGCCCGCGCTCGGCTACGATTTCTATCGCGCGAACAACTTCCGTCACGATCGCGACCGCTATTGGCGCGGCAATGAATGGCGTCCGGGCCGCGACTGGGATCGCGACCGCGCGCGCAATTGGGATCGCAACAAGATCCGCGTGGACGACAGGATGCGCGGTGATGCGACTGGCGGCGCGATGAAAGGTCCTGGCGGCGCCATGACCGGACCGGGCGGCAGCATGAAAGGCGGTTCCATGATGGGTCCCGGTGGTTCGATGACCGGTCCAGGCGGAAGCATGACGGGCCCCGGCGGTTCGATGAGAGGACCCGGCGGAACAATGACCGGTCCCGGGACGGGCACAGGCGACAAGCACAAGGCCAAGGATAAGGACAACAACCAGCCCGGCCACTGATCCGGCTTTATTTTGAAAATCGGCCCCGGTGCGAAACCGCCGGGGCCTTTTTTGTGTTAAAGTTCCTTCATAACGACAGGTGCCTGCGGGTTCCCGCAGGAAAGAGGAGGTCTAATGAAGGGCATTTTGAAAGCGATGATATGTCTGGCAGCGCTTGTGGGCGTGGCCGGCTTCGCGTCCGCGCCGGCCGCGGCGGGCGTCAATATCGGTCTCTCGATCGGTCTGCCGATACCAGGTGGTGTGGCGATCGACTACGGCAGCGGCGGATACTGTGACGACTACGGTTGCCCGGACGCCTACTGGGATATGCCGGTGTACTACGGCCCCGTCTATTACGGGGGCCGCTGGTTCCAGGGGCCGATCTACTATCGCAACCGTGGCGGTGAGCGCTGGTACTGGGTGCGCGGCGGATGGCGCAGAGACCAATGGCGCGGACCGCGTCCCGCATGGTGGAAAGGCAATTATCGTGTCGGTCCCGCGCTCGGCTACGATTTCTATCGCGCGAACGGCTTCCGTCACGATCGCGACCGCTACTGGCGCGGCAACGACTGGCGTGCGGGCCGCGACTGGGATCGCAATCGCTGGCGCAATGGCGGCTGGGCGCGTCCGGGCGACGTGCGCCGCGTCGATGATCGCGTAGACCATCGCGTCGATGTTCGCGAACGGGACCGTGCGCGCGATAGAGCGCGCGATGATCGGCGCGACGACCGTCGCGACAATCGTCATTGATTTGCGCGTGATCTGACAGACGGCCCCGGCGCGAGATCGCCGGGGCTGTTCTGTTTGTGATGTGTTGGACGCTCCGCTTCGTCCTGCTAGCGTGTTTTCGATTTCATAAAGAGTGCTTTGCATGGATCGTCCCCGGCCCAACGATCTCGGCGCCTTCTGGCTGCCCTTCACACCCAATCGCGATTTCAAGACGCAGCCGCGCATGCTCGCACGCGCCGAGGGCATGTACTTTTACGACGAAGATGGCAGAGCGTTGCTCGATGCCTGTTCGGGCCTGTGGTGTTCGAATCTGGGCCACGGCCGCAAAGAGATCGCCGATGCGATTTCGAAGGCCGCGCATGAACTCGACTTCGCGCCGACGTTCCAGTTCTCGCATCCGCCGGCCTTTGAGCTCGCCAGCCGCATCGCCGCGCTTGCGCCCGAAGGAATGGATCATGTCTTCTTCGTCAATTCCGGATCGGAAGCGGCCGACGCTGCGCTGAAACTCGCTCGCGCCTATTGGCAGAAGAAGGGGCAGGGCGGACGTTTTCGCCTGATCGGGCGCGACAAAGCCTATCACGGCGTGAATTTCGGCGGCATCTCGGTTGGCGGTCTCGCCAACAATCGAAAGCCCTACGGCCCGCTTCTTCCGGGTACGGACGATCATCTACCGCTGCCTTATGACCGCGCGACGATGGCGTTCACGCGCGGCCATCCCGAGAAGGGTGCAGACTATGCCGATGCGCTCGAAGGGCTGGTCGCACTCCACGGCGCGGAAACGATTGCCGCGGTGATCGTCGAGCCGATGTCGGGCTCTGCCGGTGTGTTCGCGCCGCCAAAGGATTATCTCAAGCGCCTGCGCGCGGCCTGCGACCGATACAACATCCTTCTGATTTTCGACGAGGTCATCACGGGCTTCGGCCGCGTCGGCGCGGCGTTTGCCGCGGAACGCTATGGTGTCACGCCGGACATCATCACATTCGCCAAGGGCGTGACCAACGGCGCGGTGCCGATGGGCGGCATGATCGTGCGCAACGACGTGCACGAGGCTTTCATGCAAGGCCCCGCGCATGCCATCGAACTATTCCACGGCAACACCTATTCCGGGCATCCGCTTGCCTGTGCCGCGGGCATCGCGTCGCTAAATCTTTATCGCGACGAAAATCTGTTCGCACGTGCGCGCGAGCTTGAGACTGTGTTCGAGGACGCGGTCCACAGCCTGAAAGGCGCGCCCTGTGTCATCGACATCCGCAATTGCGGCCTTGCCGCCGGTATCGACATCGAGCCCGATCCGAATGCGCCGGGCCTTCGCGGCTACGCCGCCATGCGACGCGCGTTCTTCGACGAGAACATGGTGATCCGCGTTTCGGGGGACACAATCGCGCTCGCACCAGCACTGATCGCGAGCGAATCCGACATCGCCCGCATGGTCGATGGCGTCCGCGCGGTGCTCACGCGATTGTCATAAGGCGATCACTAGTTCGTCCGGCGGGGCTCGCCAGGCAATGTTCGGTTGCCGGACTTACACGGTCCAGCAATAGGAGAACCCAAAACATCGGCGTTTTGAAACAAGCACTTGGCTTTGCGGCTTGGCTGACCGGCTTTCCTCTGGCAGGCAAATAGGCTAATCCGCGCCATCAAATCGGCCTGAGAGGGAAGTCATGCGCATCGGTGTTCCGAAGGAAATCAAGAACCACGAATACCGCGTCGGCATGACGCCTGCCGCCGTCCGCGAGCTGACCTCGCGGGGCCACGAAGTGTTTGTGGAAACGATGGCCGGCGACGGCATCGGTTTGTCGGATGAGACGTACGCGCGCGTCGGCGCCAAGATTCTCCAGACCGCAGACGACGTCTTCGCCAGTGCCGATATGATCGTGAAGGTGAAGGAGCCACAGCCGGTCGAGATCAAGCGTCTGACGCCGAAGCACACGCTGTTTACCTATCTCCACCTGGCGCCCGATCCGGAACAGACCAAGGGCCTGCTAGACTCCGGCGCGGTCTGCATTGCGTATGAAACCGTCACGGATTCGCGCGGCGGTCTGCCGCTGCTCGCGCCGATGAGTGAAGTCGCAGGCCGTATGTCGATCCAGGCCGGCGCGCACTCGCTCGAGAAAGCGCAGGGTGGACGCGGTGTGTTGCTCGGCGGCGTGCCCGGCGTTCCGGCGGCGAAGGTTGTCGTGCTCGGCGGCGGCGTCGTGGGCACCAATGCCGCGCGCATGGCGATGGGCCTCGAGGCGCATGTCACGATCCTCGACGTCTCGCTGCACCGCCTCAACGAACTCGATCTCCAGTTCGGCGCGATGCTGAACACGATCTATTCGACCATCGACGCGGTGGAAGAGCATGTCACCGGTGCCGATCTCGTGATCGGCGGCGTGCTGCTGCCGGGTGCCGAGGCGCCCAAGCTCATCACGCGCAAGATGGTGAGCCAGATGAAGAAGGGCGCCGTCATTGTCGACGTCGCCATCGACCAGGGCGGCTGCGCGGAGACCTCGCACGCGACCACGCATGCCGATCCGACCTATGTGGTGGACGGCGTCGTTCATTATGCGGTGGCGAACATGCCGGGTGGCGTCGCGCGCACATCGACCTTCGCGCTCAACAACGCGACGATGCCGTTCACGATCCAGCTTGCCGAGAAGGGCGCGGAACAGGCGATGAAAGACAACGCGCATCTGCGCGCGGGCCTTAACGTCTACAAGGGCACGCTGACCTACAAAGCCGTCGCCGGCGCGCAACACCTCCCGTTCAAGAGCGCGGAAGCGGTGCTGGGCCTCTGATCCGTCGACCATAGCTATTTCACAATCCCCGCTGCTCAGTCATAGTGCACCGAGGCAGCTGGGGGTTGAGTCAGAGAAATGTTCAAGGGCAGAACCGCTGCGCCGAACGGCGCGGTTGTGGATGATCGTGGCTTCGACGCCTGGGGCTCGGGTACCGATGGCACGTTTGTCGAAACCATTGTCCCTCCTGCAAGTGTTAACGGCACGCCCGGAAGCGATTTTATCCATGTCTCGGGCGACGGGCTGACGGCGCCTCCCGGATACAATGACATTCCCGGCGCGACGAACGGCAATGACGTGATCACGTCCGGTGGCGGTGGCGATGACATCGTCTTTGCCGGGCTGGGCGACGACAGGATCATATTCAGTTCCGATTTCACCGGCGCGGACCAGGTCGACGGCCAGGGCGGCACCGATACGGTGGAGCTTAACGGAGACTACACGGCCACCGTGGCGTTGCAGGCCGGCACGCTGGCAAACATCGAGACGCTCCAGCTGGATGCGGGGCATTCCTACTCTCTGGATTTCACCAATGCGGCGTTGACCAATGCTGTGACAATCGACGCCTCCACTCTGGGTCAGTTCGATTCACTGACGGTGCAGGACAGCAACAAGTATGCAGCATACGTCCCCAGTGTCGTGGGTGGCGCGGGTGACGACACAATCATCGGAATATTCTCGCACGTCGATCTGTCGCACGGAGGAAACGATCGTTTCATCGGTACGCAAGAGTTCGGGGGGCAGGTTTACATGGGCGCAGCCCTGACCGCCGAAGACAGCATCACGAGCGCCGACGTCGAACTGAACGGGGATTATTCGGTTGGTTTCGATTTTGGAAGCGCGACGCTGAAGGATCTGAGAAGTCTGACGTTTGATGCCGGCCACAGCTACAACATCACGCTCACGGATTCCGATGTTGTCGGATATAGCATTGGTATCTATGCGACAGCGCTTGGGGCCACCGACAGCTTGACGTTCAGCGCTGCAGCGCTTCGCAATTCGCATATGTATTTTGCATCGTCTGCCGGAAACAACGATGTCGTCGGTACGCCGAACGATGACAATTTCTTTTTCAACTTTTCCGGAAGCATTTCGGTTCAGGCAGGCGGCGGAGATGACAATATCGGGTTCAACCCCGGCGCCCTCGATCCCACGCGCGCCCACCTCGATGGGGGACTGGGGTACGATGGTGTCGAACTTGATAGCGGACTTTCAAGCACGTTGGACCCTTCGTGGATCAAGAACATCGAGTACATCCAATTGAATGGAACTTCGTCCGATGCGTACCATCTCGTTCTGACGGACGGCATACTTGCAGCCGGCTCCACGCTTACGATCGATGACAACAGTCACATAAAGCAATACATCGATGGTTCGGCGGTAACAGATTGGCACCTGAAATTTATCGGTAGTTCGGTGGGCGAGACCCTCATAGGCGGCGCTCTGAGCGACAAATTTCAGCTGTTGATAGACCCCAACAGCACCGACCTCGGCGGAGGGGGTGACGACACATTCTATGCGAACGCGGCGTCTCTTGGCAGTGGGCAGATCATCGATGGCGGCGCTGGAACGGATACCATCGAAGTCTCCGGACCTGTCTCCTTCCAGGATATCGTCATCGGTAATCTGACCAACGTTGAGGTCATGCATCTGGATTCTCTCGGTTACTTTTCATTCACGACGACCGATTCCACGGTTGCGGCGGGCCAGACCCTCTTCGTCGATGGATCGAGCCTCGCGGGCGGGCGCACATTGAAATTCACCGGCAGCGCGGAGACCGACGGAAATTTTCACCTCGTTGGAGGGTCAGGAAACGATACCATCATCGCCGGTAACGGTAACGACATCCTGGAAGGCCGTGGGGGCAACGATTATCTCAACGGCTTTTTCGGCAACGATACCGTCAGTTACGAGCACGCGGGCGGTGCGGTTACGGTCTCGCTTGCGATCATAGGGCCGCAGACTATTGGCGGTGGCCAGGGGACCGACACGATCAAGAACATCGACAATCTGATCGGCTCCAAATTCAACGACAAACTCACTGGAAATGACGGTGACAACGACCTCCAGGGCATGGCTGGGAACGATGCGTTGGACGGTGGCAACGGAAGCGATACTGCCGACTACGCTCTGGCAACCGGCGGGGTCACCGTAGATCTCGGCAACTCGGGTGCACAGAATGTCGGCGGCGGTGCGGGGATCGACACCCTGATTTCGATTGAGAATCTGAAAGGTTCTGCCTTTGCCGACGTGCTGCTTGGAAACAGCATCGACAACCGACTGGATGGCGGCGACGGCGACGACGAAATTGATGTTTCCAGCGGCGGCAATGACACGGCGCTTGGGGGCGCGGGTAATGATGTGATCGTTGCAGGCGGCGCGTTGACCTCTGCGGACAAGATCGACGGTGGTGATGGAATAGACAAAGTCCTTCTTGATGGCGACTATTCTGCCGGCGTGACCCTGTCGGCGACGACATTGATCAACGCTGAAATCCTCGCTCTGGCCGCAGGGCACAGCTACAAGATAGCGACGAACAATGCCATGGTCGCAGCCGGCCAGAGTCTGACAGTTGATGGTTCATCCCTCACCGCTACCGACTCGCTGAATTTCAACGGATCAGCCGAACACGACGGCGCATTCGTGTTTATGGGAGGCCGCGGCAACGATACGCTGACCGGGGGCGCCGGAAGTGACACGGTGGACTATGCCGGTGCAACGGGCGGTGTAACGGTTTCGCTAGCCGTGACGACCGCGCAGAATGTCGGCGGTGGCGAGGGGACGGACACGCTCAATTCTATCGAGAACGTGGAAGGCTCGAAGTTCGGTGACGCGCTCACTGGGACGAGTGGGAACAATACAATCATCCTGAGCGATGGTGGGAACGACACGGCAACTGCCGGTGCTGGCAACGACGTCATTGTCATGGGTGGATCGCTGACGGCTGCTGACAAGATCGATGGCGGCGTGGGAACCGACAAGGTTATGCTGGATGGCGACTATTCGGCAGCTGTGACGTTCTCAGCTGCGACGATGATCAATGTCGAGACCCTCAGCTTGGCTGCGGATCACAGCTATACGCTGACAACGAACAACGCCAATGTCGGCGCCGGCCAGACGCTGACGGTCGACGGCTCGCAGCTCGGCGCGGCCGATGTCCTGACGTTCAATGGTTCGGCAGAGACGGATGGCAAGCTCGTTATCCTCGGTGGTGCCGGCAATGATGCGCTCACGAGCGGCGCCGGTGACGACACGCTTTCCGGCGGCGCAGGTGACGATGCGCTGGTCGCGCCCAAGGGCGGCAACGATACCGTCAACGGTGGCGACGGCAACGATACGATCAGGATGGGCGCATTCCTCACGTCCGCTGATCGCATCGATGGCGGTTCGGGCGCGGATCAGGCGTGGATCACCGGCGACTACTCTCACGGCCTGACGTTCTCGGGGACGACGATGGTCAATGTCGAGACGCTCGTCCTCGGGGCTGGCTACAGCTACACACTGACGACGAACAACGCCAATGTCGCAGCCGGCCAGACGCTCACCATCGACGGCTCGCGGCTCGGCGCTGCGAACACGCTGACCTTCAACGGCTCGGCCGAGGCGGACGGCAAGCTCGTTATCCTCGGCGGCGCCGGCAACGACACGCTCACCAGCGGCGCGGGCGACGACACGCTTTCCGGTGGTGCGGGCAACGACACGCTCACGGCGCCCAAGGGCGGCAACGATACCATCAGTGGTGGCGACGGTGACGATACGATCAGGATGGGCGCATTTCTCACGGCCACAGATCGGATCGGCGGCGGTTACGGCGCGGATCAGGCGTGGCTCACCGGCGACTACTCTCACGGCTTGACGTTCTCGGCGACGACGATGGTCAATGTCGAGACGATCGTCCTTGGGGCTGGCTACAGCTACACCCTGACGACCAACGACGCGACGGTGGCGGCGGGTCAAACGCTGACGGTCGATGGCTCTGGGCTTAAGGCGGGGGACATCCTCGTCTTCGACGGCTCGGCAGAGATGAACGGCAGATTCGCCATCCTTGGCGGCGCCGGCAATGACGTCTTGACCGGCGGCACCGGCGCGGACCATTTCGATCTGACGAAGGGCGGCAACGACACCGCGAACGGTGGCGCGGGCGACGACAGCTTCGTCTTTGGCGGCGCCCTGACTTCCGCCGACCATGTCGACGGCGGCAGCGGCAAGGATACGGTCGTCCTCAACGGGGACTATTCGGCGGGGTTGACGTTCTCGGCGACGACAATGGTCAATGTCGAGACCTTGCAGCTTTTGGGGACGCACAGCTACGCGCTGACGATGTCGGACGCCACGGTTGCCGCCGGCCAGGTGCTCACGGTGACGGCCAAGACGCTCACGCAATCGCTGACTTTCGACGGTTCCGCGGAACAGGACGGCAGCTTCGTTGTTCTCGGTGGCAAGGGCAACGACGCGCTGACCGGTGGGGGCCGTGGCGACACGCTGAGTGGCGGCGACGGCAACGATACGATCATGGGCGGTGGCGGCGGCGATGTTCTCTCCGGCTGGAGCGGACACAACAGTTTCGTCTACGACGGCGTCACCGACTCCACCGGACCGGCGTTCGATACCATCAGCCAGTTCAATGTGAAGTCAGACGCGATCGATCTCTGGTTCCAGGTGGCCAAGATCGATTCCGCGGTGTCGGGCGGGGCGCTTAGCTCCGGCCAGTTCGACAGCGATCTCGCCGCCGCCATAGGCTCAGGCCAGCTTCAAAGCGATCATGCGGTTCTCTTCACGCCGGACTCCGGCGACTACGTCGGCGAGACGTTCCTCATCGTCGATGCCAACGGCATCGCCGGCTATCAGGCCGGCCAGGACCTCGTGATCGCCTTCGACCACACCGCCCATCTGGATCATTTCAACCTGACGAACTTCATCTGAAAGATTGAACGCCATCACGCTCCGCGCGCAGCACCTGTGGGATTTAGACTAGTGCTCGAGTTCTTCCCACTTGGTCGGGCACTGCCAGAGCTTGTTGTCGGTGCCCTGGAAGTAGACATAGCCGTCGCCTTCCAGATCGGGCGATGAGGCTGTCTTCATGTCGTAGAGATTTCTGGCCTTCGACGGATCGCTGAGTTTCACCTGCCACAGCTTGTCGTCGGTGCCCTGGAAGTAGAGGCCGCCGTCGAAGCCGAACTCAGTGGTCTTGGGCGTCGATTTGCAAGCCCAGCTCCCGACCTTGCGGTTCTTCGTGGCGTCGAGGAGGTCTACTTCCCACACGACGTTGTCGGTGCCCTGGAAGTAGAGATTGCCGTTGTTGCTGGCATAGGGTGCCGACGCGCACAGGAAGCCACCGTAATTCCAGTTTCGCCCCGGGCTCTTCAAATCGACCTTCCAGAGCTTGTTGTCGATTCCTTGGAAATAGATGAAACCGTTGCCGCCGGGCGGCATCGTCGGTGTCGACTTGCACTTGAAACCACCAAGGTTGGTGTAGAGCTCCGGGTCATTGGTGCTCACCTCCCAGAGTTCGTCGTCCGTGCCCTGGAAGTAGATGAAGCCGTCGCCCCGCGAGAGCGGCGGCGACTTGCACTGAAAGCCGCCGAGATTGACGTTCAGATAGGGCGAGCGCAGCAGCATCATCCACACCTTGTTGTCGGTGCCCTGGAAGTAGACGAAGCCGTCGGTCGAAGGGGTAGGGGTGGAGGCGCACTGGAAGCCGAGCGGATTGGTCACCTTGGGCGGCTGCGCGGTCGGCATCCGCCACAGTTTGTTGTCGGTGCCGCGAAACCAGAGATGGCCGCCGAAATTGTTCGGTGCCGACGATGTCGCCATGCCGTTGAGATTGACCGGCCCAGCCATGATTGCCTCCGCTTGTGTTACAACCATGTCTAGAACAGAAGCATATAATCTCCGGTCTCGCAATCATTGCTTTAGTGGCACGTCACGTCTGAGACACGTGCAAAAAGAAAAGGGCGCCGGCAAACCGGCGCCCCAACCCCCCGGTTATAGAAACAATCAGTTCGTCGCAGACGGCTTCCGCTTGCGGCGCCAGCCAAAACCGGCTGCCCCCACCATGCCTGCCGCGAAAATTGCGAGCGTCGAGGGCTCAGGCACGTTGAAGTCACCGCGGCCGAGCACGATGAGCTGCCCCTGATTGCACACCTGATCCCTATTGCAATACATCAACCACGCAACATTGGTGTTGTATCCCAACAGTCCGTTCGTAGCATCGAATACCAGCGTCGCCGCGAGCGCCTGCACCGTCGGCGAAGCGGACGTGATCGTGATCGTGTTGCCGTACTCAACGCTCCATATCGCGAGCTGTATCGCCGAAGAAATGTATGGGTTGTCATTGATGTGCAGATTGCCATACGTGGCCAGCGCACCCATCTCGCCGAGCGTCTGCCAGCTCAGCAGCGTGCCGTTTCCGCCGCCATTGTCGATATTGCTCATGCCCGCGTTGTTGACGGCATTGACGACGTTCCAGGTGCCGGAGCCCAGGAGGTCGTGGGTGACGTCGATGCACCACGAGGTGGCAACCAGCGTATTTCCCAGATAGGTGTCGATCTGCCCGGAGCCGTAAGGGCCGGGGCTGATGCTCGGATAGTTGATCAGGACATTGACGCTGTTCACGACCGAATAGGAATCATACGTGATCATGGTCGCGCCAGCCGGCGCCGCACCTACGATCCCTGCCGCCACGGCCGCGGCTGCCCAAAACGACTTCGCAAACATGTTTCAACCCCAACGCTGTCCGCTTGACGCGGATGGTTATCGTTAGACTTGGCGGCCCTTGAACGGCAGGGAGCAAGAGCCGCGCCAGTGCACAGAAACAAAGGAATTAACCAACGCCAACACGGCTGCGTGTAAAGAATTCCGACACAACTTATGATTAATGCGTGGCGGACGCGATCGAGTCGTTAGCCTGCCATCAGATGGTCGCGCCGCCGTCGCAGACGATGGTCTGGCCGGTGGTGAACGATCCCGCACGCGAGGCAAGGAACACCGCCGCGCCGGCGATTTCGTCCGGTTCGCCGATGCGGCGCAACGGAGCGCCCTGCGTCGAGCGCTTCAAGGTTTCCGGGTTCTCCCACAGCGCGCGCGCGAAATCGGTCTTGATCAATCCCGGTGCGATGCAATTGGCGCGGATGTTGTGCGGCCCGTACTCGACGGCGACGTTGCGCGCGAGCTGCATATCGGCGGCTTTCGAAATGCAATAGGCGCCGAGCACGGGGCTTCCGCGCAGACCGCCGATCGACGACACGATGATGATGGAGCCGTCCTTACGCTCCACCATCTCCGGCAGCACCTGCTGGCAGAGCCAGTGGTTGGAGCGGATGTTCGCGCCCATGATCTTGTCGAAGGCCTCGTCGGGGATACCCATCTGCGGCCCGTAATACGGATTGAGCGCCGCGTTGCAGACGAGCACGTCGATGCGACCCCATTTCGCGCGCGTCTGCTGTACCAGAGCTTCAATCTGCTCCTTGTAGTTGATGTTGCAGGGGATCGGCGCCGCGGCCTCACGACCCTGCGCCGTGTTGATATCGGCGGCCACTTTCTCGCAGGCATCGGCCTTGCGGCTCGACACCACGACATTGGCGCCGTGCTCGGCCATGCGATGCACGATGGCTTCGCCGATGCCTTTGGTCGAGCCGGTGACGAGCGCGATCTTCCCGCTCAGGTCGAACAGATTCATGGACGTCTCCTCTTATCGATTGCTGTTGGGGAGATCATTCACCGCCGATCCCGCACTGGCAACACGCTGCCTAGATTTCGCCCCAGCGCTGGGCCAAGCTTGGATATGCTCACGAAGAAAATCGCGGTCGCGCTATGCGTCCTGTCGCTCGCGGCCTGCCAGACAACACCGCGTTACCGGCCTTTCCCAGCGTCGCCGCCGCCACCGCCGCCTCCGTCACATCCGGTGCATCCCTATCAGCCGGTCACACCTCAGAAGGTCACGCCGCCGCCTGCGCCGAAGCCGGCCCTCCCCAGCTACAACAAGCCCCCCGCGCCGTTCGAGGCGTCGAATACGGGCCGTTACATGGACGCGATGGAGCACGATCTGCGCCGCATCCTCCATGGCGTGCCGGTTGGGCGGCCTGGCGACACGCTTGTGCTGAACTTCAAGAGCGACGCGCTCTTCGAGCGAAGCGGCGCGCTTTCCACGTTCGGCCGCAATACGCTGCAGGTGCTGGCGGTGGCACTGCGCCACTACGATCACACGGCGATCCAGATCAACGGCTTCACCGATACAAGGCTTGCGCAGGAGGAGAGTGTGAAGCTTTCGCAGCGTCATGCCGACGCCATCGCGGCCGAGTTGCGGTCGGACGGCGTGGATGCGCGCCGCATTGCGGCGACGGGCCTTGGCGCGACGCACCTTAAATTCGCGACCGGCGAGGGCAGGAGCGAGCCGCGCAACCGGCGCGTGGAGATCCGGATCGCGCCACGTCCGGGATGATATCCAACAGGGGGGAAGTCATGTCATCGCAACCCGATCTGAAGCACAAGATCTTCGAAACCGAAGAGCAATTGCTCGCGGAGCTGCGAGCCGTCCGCCGCCGGTTGCGCGCATCCGGCGATGGGACGGCCCAACTGACGCTCGGCCAGCGCGTCGCCGACGGCGTCGCGGCGACGATGGGCTCGTGGAATTTCATCATCATCCAGTCGGCGTTGCTGTTCGCCTGGATCGTGCTCAACATCACCGCCTACATCGAGCACTGGGATCCCTATCCCTTCATCCTGCTCAATCTGGCGCTGTCGTTTCAGGCCGCCTATGCCGCGCCGTTCATCATGATGAGCCAGAACCGCCAGCAGGACATCGACCGCATGGCGGCGGAGAACGATTACAAGATCAACATCAAGGCGGAGCTCGAAATCGAACTGCTGCATCAGAAGTTCGACCAGTTGCGCGAAACCGAAGTCGCGCGTCTCACCGAAGCGGTCAGCGATCTCACTCAATTGCTGAAAGCCGCGAACAGCCGTGGAGCCAGTGCAACATGAACACCTTGGTATGCTCAGCTATCTTTGCCGCCGCTGTTTGCTGTGCCTCGCCAGCCTTTGCGCAGGCGACACTCAAACCGGATCTTTCCGGTCTCGGGTTCATGGTTGGGCAATGGAAGAGCGATGACGGCAAGGTTTCCGACACCGGTGGCACGTCAAACGGAACCTCCATCATCTCCATCGAAGCGGACGGTGCGGCTCTTCTGCGCCGCGATCACACCGAAACCTTCGACGCGAAAGGCAAATCTACCGGCGGCTTCGAGCAGATCATGACGATCTATTCCGAGAGCGGTGCGTTGCACGCCGACTACGTCGATGGTGAAGGTCACGTCATCCATTACACATCGGTTTCTGTTGTGGCGGGAAAATCCGGGACATTCGACAGCGCCGCCGGCGGCGGACCGGTCTTCCGGCTCGTGTATGAACTTCGCACGCCAACGACGCTGGCCGTCAGCTTTGGCATGATGCAATCCGGCCAATTTCACCCCGTCGCGAGTGGTACGCTGACGCGGACGCAGTAGATTAGCGTGCCGGCGCCGGTCGCGGTCTGTTTACGAATTTTCCTTGTTCGCCAAGCGCCTGCTGGCATTGCGGTGCACATTCTTCTATATCCGGGGACTGAACGAAGGAGGTCCCGCGTGGCGCAATGGAGCCCGCAAGGCTGGCGCAACAAGCCGATCCGTCAGGTCCCGGATTACCCGGATCCGGCGGCGCTTTCGGCCGTGGAAACACAGCTTCGGACCTATCCGCCGCTGGTGTTCGCCGGCGAGGCCCGCAATCTGAGCGCCAGCCTCGCGGACGTGGCGGAAGGAAAGGCTTTCCTGCTGCAGGGCGGCGATTGCGCCGAGAGCTTTGCCGAGTTCAGCGCCAACAATATTCGCGACACGTTCTGTGTTTTCCTGAGCATGGCGACGGTGCTCACTTTCGGGGCCGACGTGCCGGTGGTGAAGGTCGGACGCATCGCGGGCCAGTTCGCCAAGCCGCGCTCCGACGACAATGAGACGCGCGACGGCACGACGCTGCCGTCCTATCGCGGCGACATCATCAATGGCGAGGACTTCATCGCCACCGAGCGCAAGCCCGATCCCGAACGCATGCTGCGGGCCTATTTCCAGGCTGCCGCAACGGCCAATCTCGTGCGCGCCTTCGCAACCGGTGGTTATGCCGATCTCAGCCGTGCGCGGCACTGGTATCTCGATGACCATCACCATCCCGATCTGCTGCAGCGTTACCTGAAGCTGGTCGAGCGGATCCAGGAAGGCGTCGGCTTCCTGCGTACCTTCTCGCTGTCCGATGCGGTGGCGGCGCGCACCTCGAAGGTCGATTTCTATTTCAGCCACGAAGCGCTGCTGCTTCCTTACGAGGAAGCGCTGACGCGGCAGGATTCGATCACTGGTGATTGGTACGACACCTCCGCGCACATGATCTGGATCGGCGACCGCACCCGCCAGCCCGACGGTGCGCATGTCGAATATTGCCGCGGCATCAAGAATCCCATTGGCCTCAAATGCGGCCCAAGCATGAGCGACGAGGATCTCGTCAAGCTGACTCAACTCCTCAATCCCGACAACAAGCCGGGACGGCTGACCCTGATCGCGCGCTTTGGCGCCGACCAGGTGGCGGAGAAGCTGCCGCGCCTCATCCGCACCATCAAACGCTCCGGCGCCAATGTCGTGTGGTCCTGCGATCCGATGCATGGCAACACGATCAAGTCCGCAGCCGGGATCAAGACGCGCCCCTTCGAGCGCGTGATGAAGGAACTCAAGACCTTCTTCGAGGTCCATCGTGCGGAAGGCACCCATGCTGGCGGCGTGCATCTCGAAATGACCGGCCAGAACGTCACCGAATGCACCGGCGGCGCGCAGGAGATCACCGACATCCATCTCGGCGACCGCTACGAGACACGCTGCGATCCCAGACTCAACGCTAGCCAGGCGCTCGAACTCGCGTTCCTGCTCTCCGACAATCTGAGCGCGGCGCGGATCGAGGGCACAGGCTTCGCCGCGGCCTGAACGGGGAGAGGCTGCATGGGGATGGCGCGCCTGCTTGCGAAGGGCTGGGTGGCATTCTGCCTGTTCGCGGGTGCGCACGCGCTCTATTCGGCTCTGATGCGCGGCCAACCGCTTCCCGATGCATCCCTCATGGTCGGGATCTGTACGTGCCTGTTTGCTGCGATGGGGCTCTTGTTCGTCGGCGGCTATGCGGTCGGAAGCGATCACGGCCATCCCCCGCTTGGAGAGCGGATGAAGCCGCGGCATCTCTTTCCCGGCTTCAATGAGATCGTGTTCGTGTTCTTCGTGGTGATGAGCTTTGCGGTGCAGGTCTTTTTTGCGCCGCGCTATCTGCAGACCGATGCGGTTGACGCGCTGAAGGCGGCGATCGGGTTCGCCGTGCCGGGCCAGCGCGCGCTGCAAGGCGCGCTGCAGGGCTGCGGGCTCGATGGCGGACGGGTGTTCGCGTCGGCTTTCACCTGGTTCCTGGCGTTCATCTATGTCGGCTCGGCGATCACGCACCTGAAGCTGACGGCCGGCCTCATTCGTCTCGAGCGCGACAAGCGTCCGGAAGCGCTCGGCCCCAATCTGCTGGCGCTGTTGCTAGGCGTCGTATCCGTGATCGCGTTCCAGTTCCTCTATGTCGGCTCGGCTTATCGATATCTCGCCTGCAACGTTTACACCGGAATCGCAGGTATGGTGCTGATCGGCCTGGCGCCGCTGATGCTCGCCTACCTAGTCATGGCCGCCCTCGCCAATCTCCGCGCCGCGGGGACGGAGTAAGCCGACCCTCCTCTTTCTAATCCTCCCACGCGAAAGCGGGGGAGGGGGACCGCGCGTAGCGCGGTGGAGGGGGCGGACGCGTGCATCAAATCCGAGAATCAAGCGCGGCAAGGCTGTGCCCGATACAGGGCCCGTGACGTTCAACTTAAGAGCCACGCACGCAGTCCCCCTCCACCGCCTTCGGCGGTTACCTCCCCCGTAAACGGGGGAGGAGTGAGAGCTCACTTCACGTTGCTGGTCGCGCGGATGAAGTCGGCGGTGGCTTGATGCATCTCGGTCAGCGATTGCTGGTGCGCATACACCATGTGGCCGGACGCGAAGTAGTGGTACTGGATGTTCTTCTGTAGGGCGTCCGGGATCGGAAGCTGATGCATCTCGTACCAGCCTTCGTAATAGGGCGTTGCGAGATCGTAATAGCCGCCCATGAGCAGGATCTTCAGCGTCGGGTTCTGCTTCATTGCATTCGCCAGATCGGGCATCACGTTCGCGGCACCGCGTCCCGGCAATTGCTGTCCCGGCGGTTTGTGACGCATGTCCCAGGTGCGGTAGAGCCCGGCCGACGGCACGTAGAACTTGCCTTGGCCATAGTTCAGCGTGCTGCGCACGTAAGCATTAAAGGCCGAGACATAGGCGGAACTGATAGATGCGGATTGCGGGTCGTAGTCCGATCTTTGGCTGAGCGGATCGAGTTGGACACCCGAGAAGCGCGTGTCGAGGCGGCCGGTCGAAAGCCCCATATCGTCCTGCAGCGTCTTCTCGAACTCGCCGCCGTCGATGCGCAGATTGGCCTTCATGATGTACCAGACCGGCAGGCCCGTCAGATTGTGCAGCTTGTTGGCGATGTCGAGCTTGCGTTTTGGGGGCAGGCTCGCGCCGGCGGTGAGCGCCTGCGCATATTCGCCCATCGCGAAGCGCTCGACCGATTGCACGAATTGAACGAGATCGGCCGGCTTCTTGCCGGGAAGCTTGTTGTGATACCACGCCGTCGCCGCGTAGGTCGGAAGCGCGATCTCGTAAGGCAGATTGACGCCGGGATTGTATTCCGGGCGGTCGACCGACAGATCGAAGTTCAGGATCTGCGACAGCAGGATCACGCCGTTGAAGTCGATGTCGTATTCGGTTTCGAGATCGTTCACGAGAACGGCGGAACGCGGCGTGCCGTAGCTTTCACCGAAGAGATATTTTGGTGAGTTGAAGCGGTTGTACTTCGCCAGGAACACCTGGATGAAATTCGCGAACGCCTGACCGTCAGGATCGACGCCGAAGAACGCTTTGTCCTTGTCCTTGCCTGCGATACGGCTGAAGCCGGTCGCCGGCGCATCGATGAACACGAGATCACTGGCATCGAGCAACGTCTGATCGTTGTCGATGATTTTGTAGGGCGCGGCCGGATTGTGGCTGTCCTCGGCGGTGACGACGCGTTTCGGTCCCCATGCGCCCATGTGCAGCCACACAGTCGCGGAGCCCGGACCGCCGTTGAAGATGAACGTCACCGGCCGCTTTTCGGGGTCGGCGCCCTTTTTGGCGTAGTAGACGAAGAACATGGAGGCTTCGGGGGAGGACTCGTCGCCCTTCGCATCGGGATTCTTGCTGCCGCCGTTCTGTGCGGAATCGTTCCAGCCCTCGGGATGCACGACGAGCGTGCCGGCGATGGCGCGATAATCGATGCCGTTCACACTGCCTTCGGTGACCGTCTCGTCGGATTTGAAGAACTTGCCGTTATAGAGCTCCGCGGCTTTCGGCGCGTTGTCCTTCTCTTTGTCCTTGGGCGCAGGCGCTTCGGCCGCGAGTGTCACGGCAGCGAGCGCCGCGACGGCGACGGTCGCGATCAGGATGTGCAGGCTTTTCATGATGTCCTCCCCGGCAACTGAGGCCGCGGATATTAGCCCCGCACGACCGACCCGCAACCGGCACGTTCCGCACACGACAATTTGGGACAGGTTTTACGGCGCGTAACACGCCACCAAATGTCATCCAGGCTGAGCGCAGCGAAGGCCGGGACCCATCGCGCCGTTTGCACCCTAGGTCCCGGCACGGCGCTCTGCTCGCGCAGCGCTTGGCCGGGATGACAATCGAGTGGCGACTTCCGAATTCAGCACGTACCTACACGGCGTTATCCGGTCCCACGCGCACGAGCATCTTGCCGAAGTTCTCGCCCTTGAAGAGGCCGATGAAGGCTTCGGGAGCCTTCGCGAGTCCGTCGGCGATGGTCTCGCGCCAGGTCATCTTGCCGGCTTTGATCCATGCCGCCATGTCGCGCATGAAGTCGGGCATCATGTCGAAATGGTTGCTCACGATGAAGCCGCGCATGGTGAGGCTCAGTCCCACGACCATGATGAGGTTGCGCGGGCCCGGCGGCGGTTCGGTCGCGTTGTACTGCTCGATCATGCCGCACTCGGCGAGGCGGCCGAACTGGCGCATGTTGCCGATCGCGGCTTCGAGATGCGAACCGCCGACGTTGTCGAAGTAGACGTCGATACCTTCGGGGAAGGCGGCCGCCACCGCGGCGTTGAGATCGCCGCAGGTCTTGTAGTTCATGATCTTGTCGACGCCGAGATCCCCTTTGAGGTGCGCACATTTCTCGTCGGAACCGGCCGAGCCCACGACGTAGCAGCCCTTGGCCTTCGCGATCTGGCAGACGATCGCGCCGACCGCGCCTGACGCCGCCGACACAAACACGCGCTCGCCATCCTTAAGCTCGCCGATCTTCAGCAATCCCACATAGGCCGTGAGGCCGGGCATGCCGAGCGCGCCGAGATAACTCTGGATGCCGACGCCGGGGATCTGCTCGATCTTCTGCACCATCAGCTCGGGACCGCTGGCCACGAACCACTCGCGCCAGCCCGCCATGCTGAGCACATGATCGCCGACTTGGAAGTGTGCGCCGGGTCCGGCCGCGACCACTTGCCCCACCGCGCCCCCAGTCAGCGCCTCCCCGATCTGGAAGGGCGGGACATAGCTCCGCCGGTCCATCATCCGGCCGCGCATGTAGGGGTCGACCGTCATATATGAATTCCGCACCAATACTTGGCCCGGACCGGGGTCTGGAACATCGACGGTAACAAGGTCGAAATTGGCCGGGTCCGGCATGCCGGTGGGGCGGCTTTTCAGGCGGATTTCCGCGCCTTTACGGATTCCCATGGGCGTCTCCTCAATGGCTTTTTGCTATCGCTGACAGACTATCAGGGGCGGTGGGTGTAACAAGGCGAAACATTTTATGAGTCGCCCTGGGGGCCGTTAGCCCCCTTTATCTCTCTGAATTTGCGCGAGAATCTCTCCATTGCCCCACCGCCGCATTCAGCATGAAGGTGTTTTAAAGGCTGCCGTAATCGGCGCCGGTGCGTTCGGACGCCATCACGCCTCGAAGTATCGTGGCCTCGAAGGTGTCGAGCTTGTCGCCATCGCCGATGCCAATCCCGAAGTACGCAAAGGTTCGCTTGCGAACCATGGCGTCATGGCCGTTGCCGAATGGCGCGACCTGTTGGGCAAGGTCGATCTTGTCAGCATTTGCACGCCTGCCGTGACGCATTCCGCCATTGTGCGCGCGTTCTTGAATTCCGGCGCCCATGTGCTGGTCGAAAAGCCGATCGCCACCGCCCTCGACGAAGCCGATGCGCTGATCACGCTCGCAGAGGAAACCGGCCGTATACTGACGGTCGGCCATCAGGAGCGTTTCGTCTTCGCCCGCACCGGGCTCCTTAATTTCCCCGATGCGCCGAAGGAAGTGTCCTGCTGGCGCATGGGACCGTGGACCGGCCGCGGCGCCGACGTCAGCGCCGTGCTGGACCTCATGATCCACGACCTCGACCTAATGCACCAGATGATCCCCGGCCAGGTCGCCGACGTCCAAGCCCATTCGCGCAACGAGATGGGACGGCTCGCCGATGAAGTGTCGGCCACCATCACTTTCGCCAACGGTTCGGTCGCGAAGCTCGAAACCAGCCGCATCGCCGCCAACCGCCGCCGCGGCATGCGCGCGGTCTATGCCGACGGCGTGGTCGAGATCGATTTCCTGACCCGCAAGATGCGCAACACCACGCGCCGCCGCCTGAACGCGCTGGAACTCGGCGATCCGCTGGGCGAGAGCGTGGCCGCGTTCGTGAAGGCGGTGCAGACGGGCTCGCCCGCGCTGGTCCGCCCGGAAGAGGCACGCCGTGCGCTGCAGACCGCACTCATGATCGACGAGGCGGCCGAGTTCTCCGGCGACATCGCCCGCCAGATGCAATACGCGGCGTACGCGTAGGCCTTTCAGTTATCTCCGTATCCTAAGGCGCGGTGACGCTGTTCATCTGCAAGGTGACGGCGGTCTGAGAGAGCAGCCTGCCGTTGATGGACGCGCCGGTCTTCATGGCGATCAGCGTCTTGGACAGGATTGTTCCCTGAAAATGCGAGGTCGTTCCAAGGATCACTTTGCCGGCAACCTGCCAGAACACGTTCCTGGCGCGGGCATGGCCGCGAAGCAAGACGGCCTTGCCGCTGGATACGACAAGGTTTTTCGAGATCTGGAAAATCCATACGGCTTTCGGGCCGCCCTTGAGCACCACGCTGTCCGGGATGGTTACGCTCGTGCTCCAGCTGTAGACGCCAGGAGCAAGTGTCAGCCCTCCGATGTTTCCGGCACCCAGTTCGGTGGTGGTAGGCGGGCGTCCGGCAGCGTCGGTGTACGCGGTTTGCATGTCGCCCACGGCAGTGGTCAATTTCGCGGGGCGCTTGATGTTGCAGGGCGCGGGGCCGGCGGCATCGACTGAGTATACTTTCCCGGTTACTTCGGCGCAGCTCAGATGATCGGCCGCACCCGTAATGGGACTGGTGCCGACATTGCCCGTGATCTCCGAAGCAGGGACATCCGTAATTCCCGATTTCGACAGGATAACAAAGCCGCTGGCGCTCCCAAGATTTACGGGCGCGACGGGCGAGACGGTATTCGCATTCGGGGTGTCCTGGCTGTTCGCGGCTGTACCCGTTGCCAATCCACCCAGCACCACCATTGAAAACATGGACAGGCCACGCGTTCTGGCGCTGAGTCCAGGCATTGAAATCGCTTTCATCGAATTTCCAATCTGCCTTGCGGCATCAGTTGCTCGCGGGTTGCGCCGCAAAGGGGCCAGAGACGGATGAACCCCGCCTCAGGCTGGAGAAATTATTTTGGCTCTGGAACTCCAGAGGCGGGCGTTCGGCATCTGTCCGAACTGATCGCGGATCAGTCTGGTGACGACGAAGGACGCCTTCTCGTTTGGCAGCGAGGGCTGACCTCGGTACGATGGCAACGATGTGGATGTGTCATTGGTTGCATGCCATTTGATGCAGTACCCACTGAAGAGCGCTTTCGGCGGTGAATGGTGAGAGAAAAAAGCGCTTTGCGTGACCGATCTCGCAAAACAATCAAAATACGAGAATTTTGAATATGGCCATCTAACCACCTGCTCGCGTTGGACCTAGGTCCAATTGTCCGGCGTGCCGCGATGCCGCCTGATTTCCCCGACGGCGGAAGGTTCTGCGACGCATTCGCCACGCGTGCGGCCGGAGGTGCAGTGATGACCCGCTCGCGGAGAAACGCGCTTCAAGCAGTGTGTTTGGCGATGGCCGCTCTGGTGGGGGGCTGCGCCACGCCGCCCAGTCCACCTGGTCCAAAGGGACCCGACATTCCTCCCATCGTATACGACGTGTATCCGGCCGAGTTCTCCGGCCACATCGCCCGCCAGATGCAATATGCGGCGTACGCGTAAGCCTCGCTCAGAATCCGGGAGGATAGAGGTCCCTGCAGGACTTTGCGATCTGCACGGATGCGGCGTCGCTTTGGGCGCCGCTGAGATGCTGCAGCAGGCAAAGGTCGTATCCCTGTCGCGAATTGGTCGAGAGGCCGATGGGATTATAAAGATCGTTGCAGGCGTTGCGGATCATCTGCACGGCGGCCGTGGATTGCGTACCGGGCGTATAATAAAGGATGCATTGCGATGATTGCTGGAGCGCGTCGGAAAAGGATTGCGCCCTTGCGCTTCCGCTGTCGAGAACAGGAAGCAGCGTTGTTGCTGCGATCAGAAGCCATCGCCCGTCCATGCCGGTCCGCCCTTGCCCACGGCGCGGATTTTACCGTTCTCCGCAAGTGGGACAACAGGGCTCTGCGCGTGCTCGCTTCTTTTGTTGGGCCGCGCTAAAGACAGGCCATGACCGACCGTTTCCGTATCGCGCTGGCGCAGCTCAATCCGCTGATGGGCGACATCGCCGGCAACCTCAGGAAGGCGCGTGCCGCGCGCGCCGAGGCGGCGGAGCAGGGCGCCGATCTGATCCTGTTCAGCGAACTCTATATCGTCGGCTATCCGCCGGAAGATCTGGTGCTGAAGCCTGCGCTGCAGGACGACGCGCGCGAGGCGATCGAAAAGTTCGCGGCTGACACCGCGGACGGTAGACCGGCGGTTCTGATCGGAACACCGTGGGTGGAGGGAGGCAGGCTTTATAATGCCTGCGTCCTGCTCGACGGCGGCAAGATCGCGGCCAAGACGTTCAAGGTCGACCTGCCGAACTATGGCGTGTTCGACGAGAAGCGCGTGTTCGCGCCGGGCCCCTTGCCGGGACCCTTCAACATCCGCGGCATTCGTATTGGCGTGCCGGTATGCGAGGACATCTGGACGCCCGAGATCGTGGAGTGCCTGTCGGAGACCGGCGGCGAGATATTGCTGGTGCCGAATGGCTCGCCCTTCGAGGCGGGGAAGGAAGGCGTGCGCCTCGGCCTCATCAAGTCGCGCGTCAAGGAAAGTGGATTGCCGCTGGTCTATCTGAACCAGGTCGGCGGGCAGGACGAGGTGGTGTTCGACGGCGCGTCGCTGGTCTGCAACCCCGACGGCGCGCTCGCGCACGCGCTGCCGGCATGGCAAGAGAAGATCGTCGTCACCGACTGGTCGCGCACGGCCAAAGGCTGGGTCTGTGCGCCGGGCGAACGCGCGAAAGAGGAAGACCGCGAGACCTCCATCTATCACGCGATGATGCTGGGTCTGCGCGACTACGTGAACAAGAACCGGTTCCCCGGCGTGGTGCTGGGGCTTTCCGGCGGCATCGACAGCGCGATCTCCGCCGCGGTGGCGGTGGATGCGCTCGGCGCGGATCGCGTGCGCTGTGTGATGCTGCCGTCGCGTTACACCTCGCGCGAAAGTCTGGATGACGCGGAAGAATGCGCCAAGCTTCTGGGCTGCCAATACGAAAGCGTGCCGATAGAGGGCACGGTCGAAGCATTCGGTGCCGCGCTGAAGGATACATTCGCGGGCAAGAAGGCCGATACGACGGAAGAGAACATTCAGTCGCGCGCGCGCGCCGTGATCCTGATGGCGATCTCCAACAAGTTCGGGCCGATGGTGCTGACCACCGGCAATAAGAGCGAGATGAGCGTCGGTTACGCCACGCTCTATGGCGATATGTGCGGCGGCTATAACGTGCTGAAGGACGTCTACAAGACGGAAGTGTTCCGCCTGTCGCACTGGCGCAACGCGCACCATCCGCGTGGCAGCCTGGGCCCCAAGGGCCGTGTGATTCCGGAGCGCATTATCACCAAGCCGCCGAGCGCCGAATTGCGCGAGAACCAGAAGGATCAGGACTCGCTGCCGCCCTACGACATCCTCGACGGCATCCTCGAATGTTTGGTCGAGAACGAGATGACGTTCGAGGCGACCTGCGCCAAAGGCTATCATCCCGCAACGGTGAAACGCGTGGAGCAGTTGCTGTACGTGTCCGAATACAAACGCCGCCAGGCCCCGCCCGGCGTCAAGATCACCCGCAAGAGTTTCGGCCGCGACCGCCGCTATCCCATCACGAATGCGTTCCGAGATGCGCGTGATTTTTAAAAACGATATTTCCCTCTCCCCCTTTGAGGGGGAGAGGGCCAGGGTGAGGGGGCCTCTCTGCGTACGCTTTGCTGAAAGCGATGCGCAGGCTTCACCACCCCCTCACCCCAACCCTCTCCCCCGCTTCGCGGGGGCGAGGGAGGAACCGTTGTGATGACCCTCGTCCGCTTCGCACCCTCGCCAACCGGATTGCTCCATGTCGGCAATGCGCGCACGGCTGTCGTGAACTGGCTGTTCGCGCACAAGACCGGCGGCAAGTTCTTTCTGCGTATCGACGACACCGATACCGAGCGCTCGAAGTCTGAATACGAAGCCGCGATCGTCGAAGACCTTTCCTGGCTCGGTCTCACCCATGATCTCTTCGCGCGGCAGATGGAACGCGCCGATGCCCATCAGGCCGCGGCCGAAAAGCTGAAAGCGAGCGGGCACCTCTATCCGGCGTACGAAACCGCGGCCGAGCTCGACCGCCGTCGCAAGCGCCAGCTCGCGATGCACAAGTCTCCGGTCTACGACCGCGCCGCGCTCAAGCTCACCGACGCAGAGCGTGCGAAACTGGAGGAGGAGGGCCGCAAACCGCATTGGCGCTTCCAACTCAGCCAGACGAAGGTGAAATGGCGCGACCACATCCGCGGCGAAGTCGAGATCGATACCGCGCATCTCTCCGACCCCGTTCTGATCCGCGAGGACGGGCGCTTCCTCTATACGTTGCCCTCGATCGCCGACGACATCGACTTCGCGGTCACCCATATCGTGCGCGGCGAGGATCATGTCACCAACACGGCGGCGCAGATTGAGATCTTCGAGGCGCTGGGCGCGCGGGTCCCCGAATTCGCGCATTTCCCGCTGCTGATCGGAAGCGGTGGTGAGGCGCTGTCGAAGCGTATCGGCTCGCTTTCCCTTCGCGAGATTCGCGAAAACGGGATCGAGCCGCTCGCGCTCGATTCCTATCTCGCCAAGACCGGCACGTCCGATCCGGTCGAACTGCGCGGTTCGCTGGACGAATTGGCGCGAGAATTCGACTTCTCCAAGATCGGCCGTGCGCCCGCGCATTTCGATCCGAAGGAGCTGGAGGGCCTTAACGCCAAGCTACTGCACACGCTTCCCTATGAGACGCTCGCGGAGCGCCTTGGCCCTCTGGGCATCGGCAGCGCCGCCCTCTGGGATGCGGTCAAAGCCAACGTGACCAGATTGTCCGATGCAGCCGATCTAGCAACGCTTGTGACGGGTCCAATCACGCCGGTGATCGAGGACGCAGCATTCGCGGTGAAGGCCGCCGAACTTCTTCCGCCCGAACCTTGGGACGAGAACACATGGAACGCGTGGACCAAAGCCGTCGCCGCCGCCACCGGCCGCAAGGGGCGCGATCTCTTTCATCCACTCCGCCTGGCGCTCACCGCACGCGAAAGCGGACCGGAGCTCAAGAAGCTGCTGCCCCTGATTGGGCGAACGCGTGCGTTCGCGCGTCTTCAGAATACAGTTACGTCAGGGCCGAGCGGGTCTGGGCCATAACGGTTTGCTCCTTCCGTTCCCTTGAGCGCGGTCAGCGCGACAAGCCCAACGGCGTAGGCGGTGCCGATCAGAATCAGGGCAATGAGCACAAGACTCGCACTTCCGCCGGCGTCTGGGCGTACGCCGAATAAACTGAAGAACGCAATTATCGCGCCGATCACGTAGAGGATGAATCCCAGCACCCAGAAGCCGGAGCGGCCTGTATCGTGGAGACGGCGCACTTGGGCCGAAAGCTGTGGCAGGGCGAGCGCCAGCATGGCCATTGCGCTGATGATGTTAAGCCCAGCCATTCCGGTGCTGCTAACGACGATGGTATTTAAGATGTTGGCGCCGAAACGTACCAGGATGCAGAACAGTATGAAGAACCAATATTCCGACCGGCTCGCGCGCCCACTGAAGTCAGCATATTTGCTGAAGCAGACGCGAATGGCCTCTCCGAATCCCATCTCCCAACCCCCGACGATGCAGCCCACGCTAAGGATGGACGGTTGCTTACGGAAATGCTATCCACGCAAACTGCGTCATCCGGCGCGTAGTTAAAAAGGGAAACGGCGTGCGCCTTGTCCGCCACATGATTTGTCCGATTTGCGGCTGACGCCGCGACACCTCCCTTTTGCCCAAAGACATCGCCAATCTGATCCTCCCCCGTTTACGGGGGAGGTGGATGCGTCGCGGAGCGGCGCAGACGGAGGGGGCCCCCCTCCACCGCTTCCCGGTTCCCCTCCCCCGTAAACGGGGGAGGAAAAGATGGGCTCAACTCCACCAAATCGCTGTAAGAAGACCGTTATGACCGCGCTACGCCTCTACAATACGCTCACCCGCACGAAAGAGGATTTCGTGCCGCTCGATCCCGCCAATGTGCGCATGTATGTGTGCGGGCCGACGGTCTACGACTATGCCCATATCGGAAATGCGCGGCCGGCCATCGTGTTCGACGTGCTGTTCCGGCTGCTGCGCCATTTCTATGGCCCGGGGCATGTCACCTACGTCCGCAACATCACGGACATCGACGACAAGATCAACGCACGCGCCACGGAACGCCGTGGCGGCCGCAACGTGCCGATCCTGGACGTGCTGCGCGAGCTGACCGAGACGACCTACGGTATCTATCGCGAGGACGTGATCGCGCTTGGCTGCCTCGAGCCGACTTCCATGCCGCGCGCGACCGAGCACGTCACCCAGATGATCGCGATGACGAAGGCGCTGATCGAAGCGGGCTATGCCTATGCGGCGGAGGGCCACGTGCTCTTCCGCGTCAAGAAGAAGGCCGACTACGGCAAGCTCGCACGCCGCAGCGTGGACGACATGCTGGCCGGCGCGCGCGTGGAGGTTGCTCCGTACAAGGAAGACCCGATGGACTTCGTGCTGTGGAAACCGTCGGACGATGAGACGCCCGGATGGGAGAGCCCGTGGGGCCGCGGGCGGCCGGGCTGGCATCTCGAATGCTCCGCGATGATCGCGGCCGCATTCAAGTTTGAAGAGGGGGGCGATACCATCGATATCCATGGCGGTGGAATAGATCTTGTTTTTCCGCACCATGAGAACGAGATCGCGCAGTCGGAAGGCGCGCATCACGGCCATGCACTGGCGCGCTATTGGATGCACAACGGTTTCCTGAACGTCGAAGGCGAGAAGATGTCGAAGAGCCTCGGCAATTTCGTCACCATCAACGAACTGCTGAAGGATTGGCCGGGCGAGGTGCTGCGCTTCAACATGCTGCGCACGCAGTATCGTCAGCCGATGGACTGGACCGTTGCCGGCATGAACGAGAGCTGGAAGACGCTGGAGAAATGGTACGCGGTCACCGAGCCGCTCGCCGATCCGCCGGTCGGAGAGGCATTCCTCGCGGCGCTGTGCGACGACCTCAACACGCCGCAAGCGATTGCCGAGCTGCACAAAGGCAGCGACCACGAACTCGCGGGTGGTTTGGGGCTGCTGGGCTTTTCCAACGTGCAGCTGCGCATCGCGGACAAGAAGCCGGTCGATGAAGTGTCGATCGCCGACGCCATCGCCGCGCGCAACGCCGCACGCAAGGCAAAGAACTTCGCCGAATCCGATCGCATCCGCGATGAGCTTCTGGCGCAAGGCATCGTGCTCAAGGACGGGCCCACCGGTACCACCTGGGAGGTGAAGCGGTGAGCCACGAACGCGTCTATCTCTTCGACACGACGTTGCGCGACGGGGCCCAGACGCAGGGCGTGGACTTCTCGGTAGAGGACAAGCGCCAGATCGCGCTGGCGCTCGATGCGCTGGGTCTGGACTACATCGAGGGCGGATGGCCGGGCGCGAACCCGACCGACACCTCGTTCTTCTCCGAACGCCCGCCGCTGAAGGCCGCGAAATTCGTGGCTTTCGGCATGACGAAACGTTCGGGCCGCAGCGCCGCCAACGATCCGGGCCTCGCCTCGGTGCTGGACGCCAAGGCCGACGCCAATTGCCTCGTTGGTAAGACATGGGACTTCCACGTCGATGTCGCGCTAGAAATTCCGTATACGGAGAATATCGACAATATCGCCGAGTCCATCGCCGCAGTGCGCGCGAAGGGTCGTGAGGCGCTGTTCGACGCAGAGCATTTTTTCGACGGCTACAAGGCCAATCCGCAATACGCACTGGATTGCATCAAGGCCGCGAAAGACGCCGGCGCGCGCTGGCTGGTGCTATGCGACACCAACGGCGGCACTATGCCCGACGAGGTCTACGAGATCGTCAGCGCCGTGAAAGAGAAGCTGCCGGACGCGGCCCTCGGCATCCATGCCCACAACGACACCGGTCAGGCGGTCGCAGTGTCGCTGGCGGCGGTGGACGCGGGGGCGCGGCAGATCCAGGGTACGCTCAACGGCCTTGGCGAACGCTGCGGCAACGCCAATCTCTGCACCGTGATCCCGAACCTGATGCTCAAAGCGCAGTTCGCGCCGCGCTTCGAAACCGGCATTTCGAAGGAGAACCTCGCGCGCGTGACCTCCGCCTCGCGGCTGCTGGATGAAATCCTCAACCGTGCGCCGGACCGTCATGCGCCCTATGTCGGACCGTCGGCCTTCGCGCATAAGGGCGGGCTGCATTCCTCGGCCGTCGCGAAAGACCCGCGCACCTACGAACACGTTCCGCCGGAAACGGTCGGCAATGCGCGCAAGATCCTGGTCTCCGATCAGTCTGGCCGTTCGAATCTGTTGTCACGGCTTTCGGAGATCGGCATCGATGTCGCCGCCGCGGACGCGCGCATCGCGCGATTGCTGGATGAGGTAAAGCAGCGCGAGTTCCTGGGCTACGCCTATGACGGCGCGGAGGCCTCGTTCGAGCTGCTGGCCCGCCGCGCGCTTGGAGAAGTGCCGGACTATTTCGATGTCGACAGTTTCCGCGTGATCGTCGAGCGCCGCCATACCGCGCGCGGTGACCTTGTCACCGTGTCGGAAGCGACGGTGCGCGTCATGGTCGATAGCGAGGCGTTCCATAATGTCGGTACCGGAACCGGTCCGGTCGATGCGCTCAACGATGCGCTGCGCAAGGACTTGGGCAAATATTCGCGCTTCCTGGCCGATCTGAAGCTCGTCGACTACAAGGTGCGCATCCTCACCAGCGGTACCGAAGCGGTGACGCGCGTCATGGTCGAAAGCGCCGACGGCAAAGGCGCGCGCTGGTCGACGGTCGGCGTCTCGGCGAACATCGTGGACGCCTCGTTCGAGGCGCTGACCGACGCCATCTGTTACAAACTCTTTCACGCCGCGGCCAAGGAATAATGCTGATCCTCTGCTATGGCATGGCGAAGGGCGGCAGCACGCTGACCTTCGAACTTGTGAAAGGGATGCTGGAGAGCGCCGGCCATGCTCAGATCAGGCTGCCCGACGGGCCAGCCGAGCCCGGGCATCCCATCAACTACATCGAATCCATCGATGCCGAACGTGCCGATGCGCTTCTGCGCGCCGCGGGCGAGCGCTGGATCGCGGTCAAGACGCATAATGGCTTTCGCCCCACCTTCTTTCCGGTGCTTGAAGAACTGCAACGGAGCGGGCGAATTCGCATCATCACCTCCTACCGTGATCCCCGAGATGTCTGTCTTTCCCTGCGCGACGCCGGCGTAAAGGCCAAGGCGAGCGGGACTTCGGGATTCGCGCGATTTGTCGACATGGAGACGGTGATCGCCGATGTGCAGGCGCAAACGGAGAAATTCCGCCGCTGGGCGTCGATTCGCGGAGCGCTGAGGCTTGAGTATGAAACGGTCGCGTTTTCGCCGGAGATCGCCATCGACCGGATCGAGCAGCATCTGGGTATCGCGTGCGATCGTGCCGCCGCCAGGCGCCATGCGTTCGAGGAGGCCTTCACGCAACAGAACAAAATGAAGCGCCGCCGTTTCGAGGACGAACTCCCGCCAGACGAGAAGCGCCGTCTCACGGAAATATTCGGTGAATTCCTTCGGGAGGTCTACGAAAGCGATAGCGATGCGTGGTTCACATCTTATCGAGAACAGATGCTGCTCAAGGCCGAACGCGCTGCACGAAAACATTCCCGGACGTGAAGATGTTACGAATTGTTGCCGCTCGCTGTGCAAATCGGCATGGCTGCTTTGCCGGAACCACCGGCGACACGGGCCCGGAAACAAGTAGGTTGTCACGATGAGCACCGATCCTCATCGCGACGAACCGCTTGGCATTGCGCTGGCTGCGGGCACCTATGTCATATGGGGCGTCGTGCCGCTTTATTGGGCTCTTCTGGCAGATGTGCCTCCCGTCGAGACGACGCTGCACCGGATCCTGTGGGGCGCCTTGTTCGCGGGTGGGGTGACTATCGCGCGCGGACGCCTGCGTCACTTGATCCATATCTTCGCGCGACCGCGCGTCCTCGCCGCATTGGCGATCTCCAGCGCGCTGATCGCCGCCAACTGGACGCTCTACATCTGGTGCGTTGCGACCCATCAGCTCGTGGAGGCAAGCCTTGGCTATTATCTGACGCCGCTGGTATCGATGGGCGTGGGTGTGACGCTGCTCGGCGAGCGGATCTCGCGCCTCAGGCTTGCTGCGATCGGGCTCGCGAGCGCTGCTGTGGTCGCGCAAGCGTTCGAACTGGGGCACGTGTCCTGGATTGCGCCGGGGATCGCACTATCGTTCGGGTTCTATGGCTATGTCCGCAAGCGCACGGCGGTCGATGCGCTCGATGGGCTGACGATCGAGACCCTTTTGCTTTTCCCGGTGGCGCTGGCGTTCCTGGGATTTTGGGCGGTCAAGGGCACGGGCGCGTTCTCATCCGCGCATCCCGGACGCGATCTGCTGCTGATAGCCGCGGGCCCTATGACCACCATTCCGCTCGCCATGTTCGCGGCCGGCGCACGGCGTATCCGCATGACCACGCTCGGGTTCCTGCAATACCTTTCACCATCGATCACGCTGGTCGTCGCCACGACGATGCTGGGCGAAACCTTCACCCGCGTGGATGCCATCACCTTCGGCTGCGTCTGGGCCGCGCTGCTCTTGATCGGGATCGAGGGCCAGTTTGCCCGCCTAGGCGCGCGGCGCACGGCCTAGTTTCTGCTCCAGATAGGCAAGGGCGTCTTCAGGCGTTGCGGCCCGGTGGTAGAGCGTGGCAATCCGTTCGCCCGCGAACCCCTTGGCCACGACATGGTCGAGCAAGGCCTCAAGCGGCCGGAAAAACCCGTCTGTGTCGAGCAGGACGACGGGCTTTTCGAGCGCGTCGAGTTGTGCCGAGGTGACGGCTTCGAAGAACTCGTCCAGCGTTCCGAGCCCGCCGGGCAGCACGGCGAATGCGTCGGAATAGGCCAGCATCAGCCTTTTGCGCTCCTGCAAGTCGGGGGTGATGATCATCTTCTGCGCGTCCCGCGACGGCGGTTCCAGATGGCGGAGGAACTCCGGCAGCACGCCGGTCACATGGGCGCCCGCCTCTCTTGCTGCGTGCGCGACCTCGCCCATCAGCCCGACATATCCACCCCCGAACAGGAGCGAGAATCCGCGGCTTCCGATCAGCGTGCCGAAGCGCCGTGCCGCCTGCGCATAGGATGCATCGCGGCCCTGCGAGGAGCCGCAGAAGACGCAGATCGTGGGCTTGTTATTCTCCATGCGGCGAGCAGGGTTGCGGTGGGCTGCCCTTCTTCCTAAACAGGTTCGCACATCAAAACCACTCCCGGGAGGAACGATTGCCGCGTTGGCTCGCCATTCTTATCGTGATCGCGCTTGTCGCCATGGTTGCCGGCTATCTGGTCTTCGGCGGCGCGAATATGGGGCACTGAATGGCGAGCTCGGTAGTAGAGGAAGGCGACGGCGCGCCATCCTTCCGCCCCCTGTGGATGATGATGCCTTACCTCTGGCCAAAGGGTCAGCGCGAACTGAAGTTGCGCGTCATCGGTTCCGTCTTCTTCCTGATACTGGCGACAGCGGCGACCAGTATCTCGCCGCTGTTTTGGGGCTGGGCGGTGGATGTGCTGGCGAAGAAGCCCGCGGATATCGCGCTCGGCGCGGCTTTGTCGTGGATCGCCGCCTATACGCTCTCGCGTATCCTAATGCAGGCCTTTGCGCAGCTGCGCGATGGCGTGTTCGCCAAGGTCCAGTACCACGCGATGCGCGAGGTTGCGGTCTCGACCTTCGCGCATGTCCACACATTGTCGCTGCGCTTCCATCTGGAGCGCAAGACGGGCGGGCTTTCGCGGGTGATCGAGCGCGGCACAAAGGGCATCGACACGCTCCTGTCGTTCGCGCTGTTCAGCATCTTCCCCACGATCCTGCTCTTGGCGTTTTACGCTGCGATCCTTTTCGTGAAGCTCAATCTGACCATCGCGCTCGTCACGGTCGCGATGGTGGTCGCCTATGTCTGGTTCACCTTCGCCATCACGCGCTGGCGCATCCAGTTCCGCCGCGACATGAACCAGAGCGACCAGGACGCCAACACCAAAGCGGTCGACAGCCTGCTCAACTACGAGACGGTCAAATATTTCAACAACGAAGCCCACGAGACGCGACGCTTCGACAAGTCGATGGAGAAATATTCGCGCGCCTCGATTCAAGCGCAGATCTCGCTGTCCGTGCTCAACACCGGCCAGGCCCTGATCATGGCGGTCGGTCTCGGGGTTGTCATGGTGCTTGCAGCGATCGGCATCCGGAACGGACAGTTCACCGTCGGCACGCTCGTCGCGGCCCAGGCAATCCTCGTGCAGCTTTACATTCCGCTGAACCTGCTGGGCACGGTCTATCGCGAGATCACGCAGGCTCTCGTCGATATGGAGGCGATGTTCCGCCTGCTCAATCAGCCGCAGGAGGTGAAGGACAAGCCGGGTGCCAAGCCACTCGTTGTCACGGCCGGCGAGATCAAGTTCGACAATGTGGTGTTTTCCTACGAGCCGGCGCGGACCGTGCTCAAGGGCATCAGCTTCACCGTGCCCGCCGGCAAGACCGTTGCCGTCGTGGGCCCTTCCGGCGCCGGCAAGTCCACGATCTCGCGGATTCTTTATCGCTTCTACGACATCAAATCCGGAAGCGTGACCATCGACGGCCAGGACCTCCGCGATGTGACGCAGGCGAGTTTGCGCGCCGTCATCGGCATCGTCCCGCAGGACACGGTGCTCTTCAACGACACGGTCCGTTACAACATCGCCTATGGCCGCATCGGCGCCAACGAAGCCGAGATCAAGGAAGCCGCCCGCCATGCCCAGATCGACAAGTTCATCGTCGAACTGCCGCTTGGCTACGAGGCGATGGTGGGTGAGCGCGGATTGAAGCTGTCAGGCGGCGAGAAGCAGCGCGTCGCGATAGCCCGCACGATCCTCAAGAACCCGCCGATCCTTCTGCTGGACGAAGCGACATCGGCGCTCGATACCCACACCGAGCGGGAGATCCAGGGCGCTCTGCACGAAGTGTCGCGCAATCGCACGTCCCTGATGATCGCCCACCGCTTATCCACCGTGGTCGATGCGGATGAAATCCTGGTGCTCGATCATGGCGAGATCATCGAACGCGGCCGGCACAGCGAATTGCTGACCCGGAACGGCCACTACGCGTCGATGTGGAACAAACAAAAGGAAGCCGCCGCCGTACGCGAGAAGCTCAAGGAAGTCGAAAACGATCCGGACGTGGCGCCGGGGATCGTCCGCGCCACGCCGGTTGTTGCGGACTGATTATTCCGCCGCTTCCTTTTCCTGTGTCCATTCCCCGATGTTGTAGCGCCCGATCGGCGGCAGCGGTGCTACACCATCCTTACGGGCACGGCGCGCCGCGCGGCGCTCCCGCCAGCGATAGGGCAGCGCCAGCATCGATGGCACGAGGCCCAGCGTGATCAGCTTCGAGAATGCGAGGCCGAACACGATCGCGGTAGAGAGCTGAACCCACATCAATCCATTCGGACCGCCGATGGTCACTTCGCGCGTCGCGAAATTGATCTCGATGGCGAACATCATCGGCAACAGGCCGCCGATGGCGGTGATCGTCGTGAGAAACACCGGACGCAGACGTTGCGCGCTCGAGCGGATGACCGCCTCGATCGGGTCCATTCCGGCATCGCGCAGGCGATGGAAGGTGTCGATCAGCACGATGTTGTGGTTCACCACGATACCGGCGAGCGCCAGCATGCCGGTGCCGGACATGATGATCGAGAACGATTCCCGCATGACCACCATGCCGAGCAGCGCGCCGATCATGGCCAAGACCACGGCCACCAGAATGAGGGCAGCGTGATAGAAGCTGTTGAACAGCATCAAGAGCACAAGCGCGATCAGGAACAGCGCCAGGAACGCGGCGACACCAAGGAAGTTCTGCGATTCGTCCTGTTCTTCAGCACCGCCCTTGAAGGCCACGTGAACCTCGGGCGGGAAATGCTGTGCCGCAATCCAGGACTGGATCTTGGCGATCTGCGCATTCGCGTTTTCGCCGGTCTTCGCATTTGCGCGCACGTGGTAGACGCGGCGGCCATCCACGCGTTCGATCGAGCTAACCTGCTGTGCCGGACGCATCGTGACGAAGTTGCTGATGGGCACCATAGTGCCGTCGCTCGCCGTAACCCGCAGGTCGTCGAGCGCATGCACGCCGCGCTGCTGGCTCGGATAGCGCACGCGGATGTCGACCTCGTCGTCGGTGTCGTCGGGCCGATACTTTCCGACCAGAATGCCGTTCGTAACCAATTGCACGGCAGTGCCGATGGACTGTGCATTGGCGCCGGCGCGGCTTGCCATCTCGCGATTGATGTCGAGATCCCATTCGATGCCCGGAAGCGGGCGCGTGTCTTCCACGTCGCGCAGCTCCTTCATCTTATCCATGTGCTCGCGGATCGCGCCGGTGACCTGCGCCAGTGCAACGTAATCGTCCGAGCCGACATCGATCATGATGTCCTTCCCGCTCGACGGTCCACCCTGCTGCTCGCGGACCTCGATGTGCACGCCAGGGATGCTGGCCGTCTTGGTGCGAATTTCGTCGGCGATCACCTTACCCTTGCGGCGCTGACGATAGTCCTTCAGCTCGACACCGAGATGGCCGATGTTGTCGACCGGTTCGCCCCCCTGGCTGTTGAGCGAATTGCTCTGGCCGCCCGAGGTCGCATAAACCGCCCGGATGCCATCGACCGTCTGGGCAATACGGGAGACGTTCATCACGATATCGCGCTTCTCGTTCGCAGACAGATTGCCACGCGCCGAGATATAGACGCGCAGGTAGTCGGGATCCTGGTCGGCGAAGAAGATCGTGCCCTTGTTGAAGAAGGCGAACAGCAGGACCACGGCGACAACGGTGCCGAGCGCGCTCAGAATCACGTAGAAGGGATGCTTGGTCAGCTTTTCCGACTGACGCGCATACCAACCGGTGATGCCCGGGATCTCATGCCAGTCGCCCGTTTCCGAAGCTTCAATGGCTTTCTCATGCGCTTCGTCGGCCGGAGGTCTCCTGCCGAACATGCCTCCCAGCACGGGTAGGAACATCAGCGCTACGACCATCGACGACGACAGGATGATGATGAGCGTGATCGGGAAATAGCTCATGAACTTGCCCGGAATACCCGGCCAGAGAAGCATGGGCAGGAAGGCGCCGATCATCGTCGCGGTCGCGCTGACGACGGGCCAGAACATGCGCACGGCCGCCTGTGCAAAGGCCTCGCGTGGCGCATGGCCTTCGGTCATTTTTCGATCGGCGTATTCCACGACGATGATGGCGCCGTCGACCAGAATGCCGACCGCCAGCAGCATGCCGAACATGATCATAAAGTTCAGCGTCAGCCCGAGGCCGTGCAGGATCATGAACGCCATGAGGAACGACGTCGGAATCGCAACTCCAACGAGCAGTCCCGATCGCAAGCCAAGCGCCGCCACGATGATGATCATCACCAGGATGACGGCCAGAATGATCGAGTCGGACAGCGAACCGAGCTGATCGCGGATATCGGTGGATTCGTCGAACAGATAGGTGACGTGTACGCCTGCGGGCCAGGTCTTCTGGGCCTTCCCGACGGCCGCGCGCACGGCCTCATTGTTGGCGATGATGTTCGAGCCGATGCGCTTGCTGACATCCAGCGAGATTGTCGGCTGTCCGTTCACGCGGGCGTAGGTCGTTGGGTCGTAGAAGGTGCGGCGGACCTGGGCGACGTCGGACAGGGTGATGGTCGCATTGCCGGTCGAGCGGATCGGCAGATGCAGGAGGTCTTCCGGCTTCTCGATGACGCCCGGGACCTTGACGGCGAAGCTGCCATGGCCGGTGTCGATAAGGCCGGCTGCAATGAGCTGGTTGTTGTTCGAAACGGCGCTGAACATCTCCTGCTGCGTGATGCCGAAGCTTTCGAGCTTCGCCGGGTCGATAACGATTTCGAGCATCTCCTTGCGCTCTCCGTCGATGTCGACGTCGAGCACGGACGGAATGGTCTTGAGATCGTCCTTGAGGTCGCGCGCCAGTTTCAGCAGCGTGCGGTCGGGCACGTCGCCGGAAAGGGCAGCCGAGATCACCGGCTGCAGCGCGATGTTGACTTCGTTGACAGTCGGCGGATCGGCTTGGGCAGGAAGCCGCGAACGCGTTTCATCGACGCGCGCGCGCACGTCCGCCAGGGCCTTCTGCTTCTGGAAGTTGACGTCGAATTCGAGGATCACCACCGCAAAGCCCGAATAGGCGCGGGCGGTAATCGTCTTCAACCCTTCGACCGAGCGCAGGCTCGTCTCGAGCGGCTTTACCAGCAGGCGTTCGCTGTCCTCGGGGCTGATGCCGGGATAGCTCACCTGCACAAACAGGATTGGGATCGGTATGTCGGGATCGGCTTCTTTGGGGATCGAAATGAACGCCGCGACACCGGCGACCAGGACAACCAGGATCAGCGCGATGACGACGCGGGTATTATGGACGGCCCAATCGACGATCCTGGTCATCATCCGGCTCCGGTCTTGTCGACGACGGTCTTTACGCGTTCACCGTCGGTCACGAATTGTTGGCCCACGGTGATGACAGCGGTGTGATCGGGCACGCCACTGATCCACATGCCTTCCGGCGCGTCGGAGATGATCTGGACCGGCACGAACCGCACGATGCCATTCTCGACGACACGCACGCCGACGACACCCTTGTCGTCCAGCACCATGATTGCTGGGGATATCTTCACAGCGGAAACCCGCTGCACTGGAATGTGAATGTCGGCGCTTACGCCATCGCGCAGCTTGTTATCCGGGTTCGGCAACTCGACTTCGATGCGGAAGGTGCGCGTGGTCGCGTCCGCGCGATCGGCCAGGAACCGCACTTTTCCCTGCACGGTTTGACCGGTCACCAGCGTGGCGCTTGCCGGCCCACCAAGCGCGATTCGGCCGACTTCGTGTTCGGAAACCGCCCCGACGGCCAGGAACGGCTCGGGCGCGATCACCATCTCGCACTTGTCGCCGACCTGCATGTAATCGCCCTTGTCGACATAGCGTTCGTCGACATAGCCATCGAAGGGCGCGCGGATCTTGGTGTCGGCAAGCTCTATGCTCATCGTGCTGGCACCGGCCTTGGCAGCCTCATAGGCGGCCTGGGACTGGGCGAGCTGGGTCTTGGAACGGAAACCCTCCTTGAAGAGCTCCTGAGCAACTTCCAGCTCCTTGCCCGTCTGCGCGACCATGGCCTGCATTTGCGCCACCTTGGCGCCGCGGTCGTTGATATCGATCTCGCACAGCACGTCGCCGGCCTTCACCTTCTGGCCTTTGTCGAAATGGATGGTCTTGACGACGCCCTGCACCTGCGCGCGCACGTCGACGGCGTGGAGGAACTGGGTCCGGCCGCGCACCGTCACGGTGGCGTTGCGATCGGAAGCGGTCAGCAACGCGACGCGGACCAGCGGCATGGTGGAGGTGGTCTTGGCGTCTCCCTTTTCGACACTCGCTTCGGTGTTCGGATGGAAGATGAGGCTCGAGGCGATCCACAGCGTCGCCGCGATGAGGATGCCGAACGCCCATTGATAGCGCACACGCATGCGAAGCCAGAAGCCCGGCATGAGCCGCTCGTACAGGCCGTCGATGGCGTCTTTTATCCGGTTCAACATCCAATTGCTCTCGTTACTCGGCGGCGACGGCTTGCGTTGCCTCGTATTTCGCACGGTGTTCTTTAAGGAAGCCCAGCATTGCTACGTAGATGGCGCGCCCGAAGCCGGACGCAAACTCTTCACCCGATGTTTTTTGTCTGGTGTTGCTTTCATTCAACTGTGCGAGCTTGACCTCGACCTGGCGCGTATAGGCGTCGAGCATCGAAGCGACGCGTCCTTCGGGCAGCAGATCGGAAAACAACATCGCGAAGACGAAGGGGGAGCGGTGGCGGTCCTCAGGCAGCGGCTTCAGCAGCGACGCGATGAGGGCGCTGCGTCCGGCCGGTGTGATCGAATAGACCTTCCGGTCGGGGCGCTTCTCCTGAGCCTCCGCGCGGACCGAGACCAGACCTTCTTCGGTAAGGCGGTTAAGTGCCGGGTAGATCGACCCAAAGCTCGCCTCGACGAAGTGCTGGTAGCCGTCGTCCTCGAAAAGATTCTTGATCTCATAACCCGTAGCGTCGCCGCGGGTGAGAATGCCCAGGCAGATTGTGCGGACGTCCATTGCCCCAGTCCGTACCTATATAGTTTCGATATAGATCGGAGCTATATATGTCCGCAGTTGTAAAATTCAAGCTACACAAGCGTGTGAAATGTGCAACCCCATCCCGCGTTCGTGGATGGGGTTCCCAATAGTGAAAAGCTGAAGTAGGGCCAGCCTTTAGAGCAGCTCCACGCGATCGACTTCGACGCCCTTGTTGCCTTGGCGTGTGGAGAATCGGATGCGCTGCTCGGGTTCCAGAACGTGGACACCCGACCGCCGCAAGGCGCTGGCATGCATATAGATGTCGCCGCCGCCATTGTCTCCCACGACGAAGCCGAAGCCCTTCTGATCGTTAAAGAATTTCACCTTGCCTTCAGTCATCGGGCCGCTTGGGCCGGCGTCGCGATCACGGTGGCCGCCACCGCCGAAACGGTCGCCGCCACCAAAGCGATCCCCGCCTCCGAAACGGTCGTGCCCGCCGCTGAACCGGTCGCCGCCATGGTGATGGCCACGTCCGCCGCCACCAAAGCGGTCACCGCCACCGCCGCCAAAACGGTCGCCGCCACCAAAGCGATCTCCGCCTCCGTCGCCGAAATCGCGGCGGGGCTTCCGCGGCGGGGCCTGCTCGGCCGTGCTCGCATCGACACTGTGGACCGCAACCACCTGTAGGCCGCGGGCAGAATCCTGCAAATCGCAGACGATTGTGGAACCCTGAAGCAGACTGGGTGTGCCCAGCGCCGCGAGCGCCGAGGCATGACAAAAGGCGTCCGCACCGTCATCCAGTGTGACGAACCCGTATCCTTTTGTCGCGTTGAACCACTTGACCGTACCTTTCACAGAAGCTCTTGCGAGAGGTCCCGAACCGCTATTGTCGTAATTTGCCATAAGAGTGCCGATGCCACGCCCTGGCCGGACAGTTTCCCACAAGCGCACCGGCACGTCCCGGCCACGGGCTCGGCGCGTTAACCCCTATCATGCGCGAAAGAATGGGCGACTCGCAACCGGGTTGCCCACGGAATTGTGATTTTTGCGATGAGAAATGCGCCCAAAGTCTGGGCACAAGGCCCCATTTCGAGACTTCCGCGATTCCAGAGTGAGCGCCGATAGCCTAGGTTCCGGTACGACACCAAAATCTCGAGACACAATGCCCGGAAGCCAGGATTTCGCAGCCGATCCCCGCAACGATGCGGTGCTCCTTTATCTGAACGGGCAACTCGTGCCGCGCCAGGAGGCGAAGGTATCGGTGTTCGACGCCGGCTTCGTGCTCGGTGACGGCGTCTGGGAGGGATTGCGTCTTCACCGCGGCGCGCCCCTGTTTCTTACTGCCCATCTGGACCGGCTGTACGAAGGCGCCCGCGCCATCGCGCTCGACATCGGGCTGTCGCGGGCGGAGATGATCGCCGCACTTCGCCAGACCGTCGAGGCGAACCGCATGGAAAGCGGCGTGCACATTCGCCTGATGGTGACGCGAGGTCCCAAGAAGGCGCCCAACCAGGATCCCCGCAATGCTCTCGGTCAGCCCACCATTGTCATCGTTGCCGAGCACAAGGAACCGAGCGAGGAAATCGTTCATCGCGGCCTGAAGCTCGCGACGTCGTCCATCCGCTGCACGCCAAAGGAGATGTTCGACATGCGGCTGAACTCGCACAGCCGCCTGGCCCTCATTCGCGCGCTGCTCGATGTGATCGACAAGGGCGCCGACGAAGCGCTGATGCTCGATCCGCAGGGCTTCGTGTCGAGTTGCAATGCGACGAACTTCTTTTTTGTGAAGCAGGGCGTGGTGTGCACCTCGAGCGGGGCGTACTGCTTCAATGGCGTCACGCGCGCCAATGTCATCGGTCTGTGCCGCGCCAACGACATTCCCATTCGTGTCGAGGACTTTCCGCTCTCCGATGTTCACGCCGCCGATGAAGCTTTCGTCACAGGCACGTTCGGCGGGCTGACCCCGGTGCGGGAAATCGATGGCTACACGCTTCCCGAAGCGCTGCCCGGTCCGGTGACCAAAAGGTTGAGGTCTCTGTATGCCGAACTCAAGGACGCCGACGCAGCGCGCTCCCATGGCTGAACCCATTCGCGTCGCGATGTGGTCGGGACCGCGCAACATCTCGACCGCGATGATGCGTTCCTTCGAAAACCGCCCCGACACCGCCGTTGTGGACGAGCCATTTTACGCAGCGTTCCTGGCGGCAACGGGTATCGATCATCCGATGCGGGAAGAATCGCTCGCGTCCCAGTCGCAGGATTGGCGCGAGGTTGTGCAGTCATTGCTTGGCCCTGTTCCGGAAGGGCGGCCGGTCTTTTATCAAAAGCACATGACGCATCATATGGTGCCCGGTTTCGGCCGCGACTGGATCGCCGAGATGCGCAATGCCTTTCTCATCCGCGCACCCGAGGACGTGCTGCTGTCCTACACCCAGAAGCGTGAAGATGTGACGCTGGACGACATCGGATTCGTTTCGCAAGGCGAGTTGTTCGATCGCGAGGCACAGCGTTTGGGGCATGCGCCACCGGTCATCCACGCGGACGACGTATTGTCCGATCCGCGCAATACGCTGAGCAAGCTTTGCGATGCGCTAGGCATTCCGTTTTCGGAAGCCATGCTGTCATGGCCAGCCGGCAGACGGCCAACGGATGGCGTCTGGGCGCCGGTATGGTACGGCTCCGTAGAACGTTCGACTGGCTTTGGCCCGCCACCGAAGACGGAAACGCGCAGACCACTTGCGGATCATTTGCAACGTATCGCCGATGCGGTGCGGCCCCATTATGAACGGCTGGCTTCGTTCAAGATCGTTGGGCGTTGAGCGGCAAATCCGTTGCGTTCAAAAAAATATTGTGGACGTCCGTTTTGCCGCGCGATGGTTGAGATCGCCTGCTTTTGCGACCGCTGGCTCTGCGGCGTTTTGGAAACACGCCAGTTGCTCAAAATTTGAGGTTAACGCCGATCCTGCAAATTGCATTGGGGCGATATGATTCAAGCCCCACGTGCATTCGCATGCTCATAAACGTCTGTAGGCCATACAATTCTCGCTAACGCCAAGGGCGTTACGACTGTGGCAAGGTCCCCGAGCTATATGAGGGGGCAATGCACACGGCACTCGGCATCATCGAAGGTTTTTATGGGACGCCATGGCCTTGGAGCGCGCGCGCTGAGACCATCGCATTTCTCAAGCCCCACGGTTATGCGTTCTATATCTATGCGCCGAAAGCCGATCCGTTTCTTCGCGAACGCTGGCAGGAAGATCATCCCGGGGATGTTGCCGAACAGTTGCGCGCGCTCGCCAATGAGTGCCGCAATCTCGGTGTGCGGTTCGGCATCGGACTGAGCCCATTTGAAATCTATCGCAACTTCGACCGGTCCGCACGCGGCGCGTTGGCGCGCAAGCTTTCGTTCTTCGCCGACATCGGAATCGACGACCTCGCCATACTCTTCGACGATATGAACGGCGGCGAACCTGATCTCGCAGCGAAGCAGGTCACCATCGTTCATTGGATTGCCGAGCGCATGGCGAATTCGCGCTTGCTGATGTGCCCGACCTATTATTCTGACGACCCCGTGCTGGATCGCTTCTACGGCCAGCGGCCCGAAAACTATCTCGAGGAATTGGGTGCGCGTCTCGATCCGTCGGTCGACGTCTTCTGGACCGGCGAGGAGGTCTGTTCGCGTGAGTATTCGACAGGCCATCTGAAACGCATCTGCCGTCTTCTCGGGCGCAAGCCGGTGTTGTGGGACAACTACCCGGTGAACGACGGCAAACGCATGTCGCAGCATCTCCATCTGCGCGCGTTCACCGGCCGGCCAGCGAAAGCGGCCGATTACATTGCCGCACACGCCATCAATCCGATGCTCCAACCGGTGTTGAGCCGGATTCCCGCTCTCACGCTTTCACGGAGTTATCAACTGGGCGAAGACTATGAATACGGACGCGCACTGGCCGATGCTGCAACGGCGGTGGCTGGCGCGCCGCTCGGACATCTGATCCGGGAAGATCTGTTGCTGCTCCAGGACGCGGGACGCGGCCGCCTGGGGGAAGCGGCGGCACGTCTGCGCAGCCGATATGCGGGTTTTGGGCATCCAGCGGCTCGGGAGATCGTTGCATGGCTTGACGGGATGTACGAGGTGGCCGAATAGCCGGCTGAACGCATTCTTCCTGCGCCGCGAAATGTGATGCGCAGACGGGTCGCTGCCGTCCCCGCCAAGATGTTATTGTCCTCTACCCAAAGCGGAAACGCCGAAAGAATCGAGGTGGCCGCTGTGTCCTTCGACAGGTTCTCCCGCCGGCGATTTCTTGCCGGCTCGACGGCCATGTTCGGCATGGCGCCTCTTGGCGTGCGCGTCGATCCGGAACCGGTGTCATCCGATGTGCTTGGAGATCGCGGTTCCGGCAACCGCCTGACCGTTCCGGTTCACATCGCGGATCATGGTCCATTTCAATTCGTGGTCGATACCGGTGCGGATCGAACCGTTATCGCCGACGATGTCGCGGCAGGACTTGGACTGGCGCGCGGTCTGAAAGTATCGGTGCAAGGAATAGCGCGCAGTGTCGAAGCGGAAACCGTGCGCCTGGACGATCTGAAATTCGGCACCGAAGCCGTGGGCACCCTGGAGGCCCCCGTTCTTGCGCGTCAGTGGCTCGAGGCAGATGGCTATCTCGGTCTCAACGCTTTGGACAAGCGCCGCGTGGCTTTCGATTTTCGGCATCGGAAACTGACCATCACCCCGCCGCGGCGCCTTCTGGGCGTCAGTGTCGTCAGGCCGGATGAAACCGTGATACCGGTCCAGGGACAATCGGGCCGGCTGCGCGCGTTCGATTGCCGGGTCGACGGCGTATATGCCTCGGCCTTCATCGATTCCGGCGCGGAAGTTTCCGTAGGCAATACGGCGTTGCTGAACGCACTGCTTGAACGAAGTCCATCCTACAACCGGCCTGAAACGGCGCAGTTGAGCGGCGTCACCGGCGGCTTCGTCACGGGCCGGGTCACGCGCGTCGAACGCGTGCAGCTCAGCGATTTCGCATTCAGAGACGATGGTCTGATCATTGCCGATCTGCAGATCTTCGATCTTTGGGACCTGGCTCAACGGCCGGCGCTATTCGTAGGCATCGATCTCTTGCGCCAATTCGCCCAGGTCGTTATCGACTACGGCCGGAAAGAATACCGGTTTGAATTTGCAAGTCTCACCTGACGTCCGTCGATCGACATCTATCGCCAGAAAATAACGCGCGATCCGGATAACCCGATCGTGATCGGCGCCGCCGAGCGATCCTGCGGTATATCCGGGTGGGCGGAGAGGAAAGTGTCATGAAGTCTTTGATGATTGCAGGGCTTCTGGTCGCATCGGCATCGATGGCAGGTGGCGCGAACGCGGCGCAACGCATCGTTCTCCCGCAGGATGTGGTTCCCGATCATTACGACATCGCGGTTACGACCGACGCTCCACATCTGACATTCACCGGTTCGGTGAAAATCGGACTTAAGATCGCCAAGGCCACGCGAACCATAAAGCTGAATGCCGCCGACCTCGCATTCGATCATGTTTCGCTGTCCGGTGCGCCGGCCGCGCCAAAGGTCACCTATGACGCAAAGGAAGAGACGGCGACGCTGACATTCGCGGGTGACGTCGCTGCGGGCCCACACGTGCTCAACATCGGTTACCGCGGCAAGATCAACCAGCAGGCGGCTGGGCTGTTTGCGCTCGACTACGATGCGGCGAACGGCAAGAAGCGCGCGCTTTTCACGCAGTTCGAGAATTCCGATGCCAGGCGCTTCATCCCCTCCTGGGACGAGCCCAACCGGAAAGCGACCTTTACGCTCACCGCGACGGTGCCCGCCGACGAAATGGCGCTGTCCAATACGCCGGTCTCGGCCACACAGAACCTGAGAGGCGGGCTGAAGCGCGTGACGTTCGCCACCTCGCCGAAGATGTCCTCGTATCTTCTGTTTTTCGGCCTGGGAGATTTCGAGCGTGTCGCGCGCAAAGTGAACGGCGTCGATATCGGCGTGATCGTCAAGCGCGGAGACTCTGGCAAAGCCGGGTACGCGCTCGATGCCGCCGCCCACATCTTGCCCTTTTACGAAGACTATTTCGGCGTGAAATACCCGCTGCCGAAGCTTGACCTGATCGGGGCTCCGGGCTCGAGCCAGTTTTTCAGCGCCATGGAGAACTGGGGCGCGATCTTCTATTTCGAGCGTGCGCTCGAAATCGATTCCGCGACGTCCACCGAATCCGACAAGCGCGCCGTCTACATCACCGTCGCTCACGAGATGGCGCATCAATGGTTCGGCGATCTGGTCACAATGGACTGGTGGGACGATCTCTGGCTGAACGAAGGCTTCGCGTCGTGGATGGAATTGAAGGCGACCGATCAATTCCATCCCGAATGGAAGGTCTGGCTCGACTCCCAGGATGCGAAGGAAGGGGCCATGCGACTCGATGCGCGCTCCGGTACCCATCCGATCGTTCAGCACATTGTCGATGTCTTGCAGGCCAATGAGGCGTTCGATTCCATCACCTATTCCAAGGGGCAGGCCGTCATCCGCATGCTCGAGAACTACGTCGGCGCAGACGCGTTTCGCGCCGGTGTCCGCAACTACATCAAGGCCCACGCCTACGGAAACACGGTGACGGACGATCTCTGGCGCGAACTCGACAAAACCTCGCCACAGCCCGTTACCGCGATCGCGCATGATTTCACGCTGCAGCCCGGCGTGCCGCTCATTCGCGTGGCGCCCTTCAAAACCGGTGTACGCCTGTCGCAGGATCGATTTTCCGCCGATGCCACGGGGAGTGCGACAACTTCGTGGCGTGTGCCGGTGCTTGAGCGTCCGCTCGACGGCAAGAATATCTGGCGCGGTGTTGTTCAGCGTTCCGCATCGGTGGAAATTGCGGGCCGGGCCGGCGTGATGGTCAATGAAGGGCAGGCAGGATATTTCCGCACGCTTTATGACCCGGCATTGCTAAAATCGGTCGCAACGCATTTTCGCGGATTGTCCGCCGAGAACCAGCTCGGTGTGCTGAACGACAGCCGGGCGCTCGGTTATTCCGGCTACGAACCGCTGACCGACTTTCTCAGCCTGGCCGCTCAAGCCGACGCCAAAATGGATGTCGAGGTTCAGAATGCTCTTGCTGGCAAATTGCAGGGTATCGATACGCTCTACAACGATCTTCCCGGACAGAGCGCATTTCGTGCGTTCGGCCGGAAGCTTCTGAATCCGCTTTTTGCGGCGGTGGGTTGGGATGCGAAGCCGAAAGAGCGCGATAATGTCGCGTTGTTGCGGGCGTCGCTGCTCGAGGCTCTTAGCCAATTCGACGATCCGGCCGTGCTGGCGGAGGCCCGGAAGCGCTTCGCGGCCTATATCAAAGACCCGTCGCGTATGCCGCCCGAAACGCGCCGCTCGATGCTGGCCATTGTGGCGCTCCACGCGACTGGCACCGAATGGGAAGAGATACACACTTTGGCGAAGCAGGAAAAAAGCACGCTCGCCAAGCAAGAGCTCTATGCACTTTTGGGCGCCGCGCGCGACAAGGGATTGGCACAGCGTGCGCTGAACCTGGCGCTGACCGACGAAGCTGCGGTTACCACGAGGCCGGACATCGTCGCGCAGGTGGGTGCGCGTTATCCTGAAATGGCGTTCGATTTCGTGAACGCGCATCTTGCTCTGGTGAATTCCTGGCTGGAGGCCGACAGCCGCAATCAATACGCGGCGGGCATTGCATCGGGCTCGCACGATGCGGCGATGATCGAGAAGCTCAAGGCCTTCGCACAGGCGCACATTCCCGAAACCGCTCGCGGCAGCGCGGTCAAAGCCGAGAGCGCCATCGCGCTCGCTGTCGAGGTGCGGACCAAACGCCTTCCGGACGTCGACCGTTGGCTCGGTGTGCACGGCTGAGATAAAGGAACGACCGGTCGCAGACGCTGACGATAATTTAATTTCGTTTCGGCCGCTCACTTCCAACCGCCGATGAAGCCCTCATGGGTGTCGGAGATCGATCCGGACGCGTCCAAAAAGTGCCGAAATGTCTGGACGCGGCGGGAATCTAATTGATATTAAAGGCTTTTAATATCTTGTCGCCTGATACTCTTGGGGTCCAGGACGGGCCAACGCGCCGGTTCGGGTCGTAGCGTTTTGCGATGCTGCGACATAGGGTGGATAGGTAAACACGAAAGTGAACGACAGAGCGATGCGGCTGGATCAGCTCATCTTGGAACGTGGGCTTGTTGCCCAGGAGACGTTGTCCCGTGCCCGCCTTATCCAGGCGGAAACGGGCGAGCGCCTCGATTCCGTGCTCACGCGGCTTGGGATGATCGCGGAGCAGACGCTCGCCATCGCCATCGCCAAGGAAACCGGTCTTCCCATTGCTTCCAGCAGCGATTTTCCGGCCGAGCCGATCTTGGTCGACGCGGTATCCTCGCGTTTCCTGCGCGACGTAAAGGCCGTCCCGATTGCCCACACGGACGAGACGGTCGACGTGGCGCTGATCGACCCGCTCGATCCCTATCCCATCGAAGCGTTGGGATTCGCGCTCCGGCGCAAGATTTGCCCCAAGATCGCCAAAGCCAATGACGTCGAGGCGGCATTGGACAGGCTATATGGCGCCGCCGCCCAGGCCCAGTCCGACGAGGAATCCGTCGATGAAGCGGATGTCGAGCGGCTCAAGGATCTCGCGAGCGACGCGCCGGTCGTTCGCACGGTGAACAATCTGATTGCGCGCGCCTCCGAGGCTCGCGCCTCGGACATCCATATCGAGCCGGCCGAAGACGGTGTTCGCGTGCGCTATCGCGTTGATGGCGCGCTGATAGACGTCGAGAACTTGCCCGCGCATCTCAAACTGCCGCTCGTTTCGCGCATCAAGGTCATGGCATCGCTCGATATCGCGGAGCGCCGACTGCCGCAGGACGGCCGCATGCGTGTCGCCGTGCGTGGCCATGAAATCGATCTGCGTATCGCCACGTCGCCGACGATTCATGGCGAGAGCGTGGTGATGCGTATTCTCGACCGCTCGAATTTGTCGCTCGACTTCAAGGCGCTCGGGTTCGAGGACGATATTCTGGAGAAATTCCTCCACGTGCTGAGGCAGCCGCACGGCATCGTCCTGGTGACGGGCCCGACCGGCAGCGGCAAGACCACGACGCTCTATGCATCGCTGGCAGCGATCAATTCTCCGGATCGCAAGATCCTCACCATTGAGGATCCGATCGAATATCGCCTCGCCGGCATCAACCAGACACAGGTGAAACCTCAGATCGGACTGACCTTCGCCGCCGCGTTGCGCTCGTTCCTGCGCCAGGACCCGGACGTAATGATGGTCGGCGAAATTCGCGACCTCGAGACCGCCGAAGTGGCAATTCAGTCCGCGCTGACCGGCCACACGATCTTGTCGACCCTTCATACCAACAGCGCTGCCGCGTCGGTGACGCGTCTGATCGATATGGGTGTCGAACCGTTCCTGATTACCTCGACACTCAACGCCGTGCTTGCCCAGCGGCTGGTTCGCCGCCTTTGTCCCAAATGCCGCGAAGCTTATGAGCCGACGCATGCATTCCTGGAGAGCCTGCTGCCGGGAACCGATGTGAGCGGCGTCACGCAGCTCTATCGTCCGAAGGGATGCGAAGCCTGTGGGCATACCGGTTTCAGGGGACGGCTATCGGTTATGGAATTGCTGCCGGTCGATGAGGAGATATCCGGCATTATTCTGGCGCGCGGTGAGGCGAGGGCGGTTCAGCGCTCGGCCGTGTCACACGGCATGCGCACGATGCTGGCCGACGGCCTGCTGAAGTCGCAAAAAGGTCTTACCACCATCGAAGAAGTCCTTCGAGCGACGCGCGAGGTCTGACGGTGGCGACCTATCGATATCGCGCGGCGACGGCGGCGGGTGTACTGAAATCGGGTGTTCTCGAAGGCAATTCACGCGCCGATGCGATCGAGCGCGTGAAGCGGCTTGGCTTGATGCCGATCGAGACGGTCGAGACGAAGACCAAGGCCGATGACGACGCACCCGCGGTGCGCCTGAATACGCCCACCCGGCGCGGGATCGTCAACGCGATCGGAGAACTTTCGGTGCTGCTGAACGCCGGCCTGGCCCTGGATCGGGCGCTCGCCGTGTGCGTCGAGAACCTCACGCGCCCCGTTGTGAAAGCCATATTTGCGAAATTGCGCGATCGCGTGCGGCACGGCGCATCGCTCGCGCGTGCCATGCAGGAAAGCAACGGCGCATTCTCGCCGATGGCGTCCGCGATGACGGAAGCCGGCGAGGCGAGCGGCAAGCTGGATGAAAGTCTCTCACGGCTTGCCGAGACCATGGAACGCGCAGAGACGCTGCGTCAGACAATCACCTCGTCAATGGTCTACCCAATCATGCTGATCGTTATTGCGACCAGCGTGATCCTTTTGATGCTGCTGTTCGTCGTGCCGCAATTCGAGGAACTCTTCTCGGACACCGGATCCAAGCTTCCGTTCATGACGCAAATGGTCATGGCTGCGAGCCATGCTGTGAAAAACTACGGTTTGGTTGCGATTATCCTTATCGGCGTTGCCGTGTATCTCACGATGCGCTGGCTCCGTCAGCCCTCCGTGAGGCGCATCGTCGATCGTCAGCTCTTACGGGCGCCAGTGATCGGTAGCATCATTCGAAATGCCGAAACCGCACGGTTTGCCCGCACACTCGGCAGCCTGCTCGATGGCGGCGTGCCTCTCGCATCCGCGCTCCAGATTGCGCAACGCTCACTCGTGAACAAGCACATGGGAGAAGCGGTCGATCGTGTGTCTGCCGGCTTGCGCCAGGGGGGTGGCCTGTCCAATCCGTTGGCTGCGACGGGTGTGTTTCCCCCCATGGCGCTGAGCTTTCTGCGCACCGGCGAGGAAACCGCGCAGCTGGGTCTGATGCTCTCACGGCTTGCGGACGTTCTCGATCGCGACGTGCGCACGGCGATCCAAAGAATGATAACTGTGCTCACACCGACCATCACGGTGGCGATGGGGGCTATTGTGGCCACCGTCATCGCTTCCATTATGTCTGCTATTATGGGTTTCAACGATCTTGCGGTAGGACCATGATCACAATCAAACGGCTTCGTCGCGACAGCGGCTTTACCCTTCTCGAACTCCTGGTCGTTCTGGCGATCATGGGCATGCTTGCGGCCATCATCGCGCCGCAGGTGATCCGATATCTCGGCACCTCGAAAACACAGACCGCGAAGGTGCAGATTCAAAACGAGATGGCGGCGCTGGAATTGTTCCGTCTCGACGTTGGCCGTTATCCGACGCCGCAGGAAGGGCTGCAAGCGTTGGTTACCGCGCCGCCAACCGCGCAGAACTGGAACGGGCCGTATCTGAAGAAGGAGAGCGCGCTCAAAGATCCCTGGGGCGAGCCATATGCTTATCAGAACCCGGGACAGCACGGGGAGATCGACGTTTTCTCACTCGGTTCGGATAAAGCGCCCGGGGGGACCGGCGAGGCACAGGATGTCGGAAGCTGGTAGCGATGGCTTCACCTTGCTTGAAGCGCTGGTTGCGTTGGCAATCACCGCGCTCATTGCGGCCATCGTCGTGCCCAACATGGTGCGAGCGCTCGACACCCTGACGCTGCAGGAAACGACCCGCATATTGCAGGCCGATCTCCGGGTGGCGCGCGAGACTGCGATCCGCACCGGACAGAAAGTGGATTTGGAAGCGACCAACCACGGCCACGAGTACGACTGGATTGGCGGGTCGCGTTTCCTTCCCCCAGCGATCACATTGAAGATGTCGAAGCCGCTTGTGATCTATCCGGACGGCTCGGTGCTGACCACGCCGATCACGATGTCGTCGGGTCGCAGGGAGTACCCGATCATCGTGGATCCGGCCACCGGCGCCGTGGCGGTCGGCTCGCAATGAAAAGTCTCCGGAGTGACGCTGGCCAGGCACTGGTCGAAGCCATGATTGGCTCCGCCATCGTCGCCATGACCCTTGCCGCGATGTTCAGCGCGATCTCCGACAGCGCTTCGCGCAACCGCATGGCAGAGCAGCGCCGGACCGCGATGATGATTGCGCAATCCGAACTCGCCGCAGTAGGGCCGCTGATCTCGCCGGCGCCCGGTGTGACGGAAGGAACGGAAGGCGATTTCTACTGGCGCGTCGATATTCGGCCTTTTGACGCCGGCATCCCTCCAAGCATCGTCGGACAGCTGTGCAAGGTCGTTGTCGTGGTGGCAGATACACGCCGCGCGCCGCTTGCCACGCTGACATCGCTCACGCTCGCGAGGGGCACATGAGCGCGTCTGCACGGACGGCCGGATATACGCTCGTCGAGATGCTGGCCAGTCTCATCATCGTCGGCTTCATCAGTGCGCTCATGCTTTCGGGTCTCAATATGGGCCGTCGCGCCTGGGAACACGCCGATGCGGCCAATCTTGCGGGCGAGTCCGTCTCGGGTGCCCAGATGCTGTTGCGCGACCGGCTCGAACGCGCCTTTCCGGCGACGCGGTACGACAAGATCCCAACCTACGCGGATTTCGCCGGGACCGCAGAAGCCGTAAATTTCCTTTCGCCCCCACGTGACATCCACGCGCCGCAGGGGTTGATGCGATATATCCTGACTTTGGCCTCGAACGGCGATCTTGTCCTGAGTTCCGCGAGCGATCTTTCGATCGACCCTCAGGCCGGGATCGAGCAGCTGGTGCTGCTACACAATGTACAGCAACTCGACATCTCCTATTACGGTGTGGTACCGCCGGATAAGGCACCGAGCTGGCACGATCAGTGGGGGGGTGTGGCCGTTTTACCGTTGTTAATCCGCGTCCGTGTACAATTCCCGCCCGACGATCCTCGCGCTTGGCCGGAACTCGTTGTTAAACCTTTTGCGACGGTCGATTCCATGTGCGTGCTCACGGTCATGACGGGCAAATGCCGGGGGCGGGCATGAACGCCAAAGAGCTCCTGAATTTGGATATGGAGCAGGCGGTGCAGCTGTTGCTGCGCGGCTGGCGGTGGTGGATCAACGAGCTCCTGGCCATGCTGCCGCCGGAATGGCGCGAACGTGTCACGCGGCGCAGCCACAATGTCGCCGAGTTCAGAGGCGGTGCGCTTGTCTATCGCGACGAAGAAAGCGGCCAGTTGCTCCAGACCAAGCCGCGGGGCGCGATCAAGGCGCTCATGCCTGCCGATCAGGTCCTGGTGCGGGAAATGGATTTGCCGCTCCTGCCGATGAGCGACGTCAAGCGGATGATCGCGCTCGACATCGACCGGCTGACGCCGTTTCAGCCAGAACAGATTGTCTTCGACGCGGAGATCGTGACACGCAACCCGGAAAGCGGCCGTCAACAGGTGGCGCTCGGTGTCGTGCTACGCGCTGCGGTAGCCGAATTCATGGACAGCCTCCATGCAAACCATCTTCAGCCTGCCGCTATCGGTGCTGCTTCGCGCGGTGGTGTCTCCGGCCATGATTTCGATTTTCTCTCCGCGATGCGGGAAGCCAGTGGCGGAGATGCGGCGCAGCGCCGGTCTCTCTATTGGTGGATTGGCGTCGCGGCGCTTCTCATCATCAATCTTGCTCTGCTGACATATCGCGACTCCAGCAACCTCGATCAACTGCGGCAAACCGTGGAAACGCAACAGGGACCGGTTGGTGTCGCGCTCCGGACACGCGAAAAAGTCGATCATGAGGCGGCCCGCCGCGCCGCCCTTCTCAAAAGCAAGGCTGAAAGCGCGCCATTGCCCGTGCTCGATGCGGTGACGCAGGCAATGCCGCAGGATGCCTGGGTTCGCCGTTTCGAATGGAACGGCCGCAGCGTGCATATCACCGGTGCGCGCAAGACCTCGACCGACATCATCGCGCGGCTCGAAGCGTCGCCCGTTCTGCGCAACGCGCATTCGCTGATCGCGACCACGCGCAACGATCCGACGGCGGCGACGCAGCAGTTCGATCTCTCCGCCGATCGCGAGATGGGTGGCCAGAAATGAGACCGCTTCAGCCACGCGAGAGGCAGATCGTCGCCGTGGGAATTCTCATTCTCATCGTCGCGATCGTCTGGTTCGGCCTGGTGCAGCCGGTGATCGGCGGCTTCTTTGCGCGGGCAGAAGAGCGCAGCGATCTCCTAGCCGCCTACCAGCGCAACGAGCGTGTGCTGTCCGGCATTTCGGTCTGGCGCGCCAAGGCCGATGAACAAAAAGACACCCAGGCGCAGTATGCGATTGTCGCTCCCACCAAGGTGCTGGCCGTCGAAAACCTGAAACAGCGCCTGAACAGAACGGTTGCCAGTGCCGGTGGAACAGTGCAGGCGATATCCGAATTGCCCGCGCAACCGGCCGAAGGCTGGGTTCGCGTCCGTGTCGATCTGCAGCTTACAATGAGTCAACTTTACAAGAGCCTGAACCGGCTCGAAAATGAGGCCCCTTATGTCGTTGTTGGATACGTTTCGGTCGTGGCCGACCGGGCCGTTCAAACTGGACACCTCGCGACGATGGATGTCCGGCTTGAAATTTCGGCTCCCGTCCGGACAAGCCAGTCATCGTAATCCGGAGCTGATACCCGCGATGGCCGCGATCGTCCTGGTTTTGACCGCCGTGCTGCAACTCGCGGTACCCTCAAGCTCGGCCCTGCCGGAGCGGCCCAAGGTTGCCGCGCATCCTGTTGAAGAAGCCGATGCCGCTCCCGTCGCACAACGGACCTATCCGGCCGTGTTGGCCCATCCCATTTTTGCGCCCGATCGCGCGCCGCCGCCCGCTGAAGCGGATAACACCAGCAACCTAAGCGGCGTGGAGGTGCTGGGCACCGCAATCCGGGGAAAGATTGCCGCGGCCGCGCTGCTGCGCGATTCCGACGGGACGATCTCGCGCGTGAAGATTGGCGAGGACATAGACGGGTGGAAGCTTGTATCCATCGCGCCGACGGAGCTGACCTTCGATCGTAATGGGGAACGTCGTTCGTTAACTGTTGACATCACTGCGCCGAAGGCTGCTGCGGGCACCACGAAGATGGGCTCCGGTAGCAGCTCGAATTCGCAGAGTGACAGCAGCGACGACAGCGACGACGACGACGAGTGAGAGACAGATGAATCGCCACTTGATTGTCGCCGCGCTCTGCGCGCTCTTGCAAACGGACGCCGCTTTGGCGGATGGACCGCCGCCTGCACCCAAGCAGGGAACAGATACGTCCGCCGTGTATCCGGGCACACAGATATTCACGGCGCCGCATCGTCCTTTGACGGGAAGTACGCAGCCCAACGATGTCACGCTGAATTTTCCGAACGCCGACGTCCATGAAGTCGCGAAGGCCATTCTCGGCGACATACTGGGGCTGAATTACGCGGTCGATCCGTCGGCCACCGGTTCCGTCACCGTGCAGACTGCCTCGCCGGTCGCGCGCGTCGATGTATTGCCGATCCTCGAAGAATCGCTGAGTGCTGCCCATCTCGGTCTTATCCGCAAAGGCAGCGTCTACACGATCATCCCGATCGACAAAGCCAAGCGTCAACCGCAATTGCTGAATGCCAGTGAGCCGGGCTACGGAAGCGAAGCGATCACGCTGCGTTATGTGAACGCCGTCGAACTGAAGAAGCTGCTCGATCCGCTGGTGCCCGAGAGTTCGATTGCCCAGGCGGATCCGGGCCGCAATATCGTTCTGATCACCGGCACGGCCGATCAGCGCAATGCGATGCGCGAACTCATCAAGCAGTTCGACGTCAACTGGCTGCGCGGCATGTCGTTCGCGCTTCTCGTGCCCGAGCGCACGGACGTACACATGCTGCAGCCGGAGCTCGATGCCATCGTGAACACGCAAGGTTCGCCGACGCAAGGTTTGGTGAAACTCGTCCTCATCGATCGGCTCAACGGCATTCTCGCGATCTCTCCGCAGCCGCAATATCTCGACGATCTGAAGAAGTGGATGCGCGTGCTCGATCGCGAAGGCGGAGACAACGAGCGCAAGCTGTTCGTATATCATGTGCAGAACGGCAGGGCCGCCGATCTGGCGACGGTTCTGATCAACGCCTTTGGCGGCGCGGGCTCGGCGTCCGGTGCAGCGGCGCATCCCACGGCACCGAATCTTGGAGCCACGGGCCAGGCATCGCAGATCGGCTCCATGCAGTCGTCGTTTCAGGGAACGTCGCAAGGCCAGTCGGGTTTCGGCGGCGGTGGTCTCGGCGGTAGCGGAGGGCTGGGCGGCGGCACCAGCTTCGGTCAAGGCGGCTATCAGGCGTCCGGAACCCAGGGTTCGCAGTCGAACGATAGTTTCGGCCCCGGCGGCAGTATGCCCGGCAGCCCGAATTCGCAGCCGCAGAACGTTGCACAGACGCTTCAGTTGCCCGGCGGCGGTTCCCCGATCAGCGTGAGCTCCGACGAGACCAACAATGCGATCGTTGTCTACGGCACGCCCCGCCAGTACGGCATCATCGCGGATGCGCTTCACAAGCTCGACGCGGCGCCGCTGCAGGTCGTTCTGGAAGCCGCCATCACCGAAGTGTCGCTGACGAAAGAGCTGCAGTTCGGCGTACAGTGGCTGCTTAACACCGGCATCGGTTCGGTGGGATTCACGGAAAATACTACTGCTTCCGCGCCAAAGCCCATCTTTCCCGGCTTCAACTATATTGTGAGCAGTGGAAACGAAATCACCGCGACACTGAACGCCTTGCAGACGATCACAACGGTCAAGGTCATTTCGGCGCCTAAGGTGATGGTGTTGAACAACCATACGGCGTCCCTCCAAGTCGGAGACCAGGTGCCCGTGTCTACCGGATCGTTGACATCCGGTCTGGATGCTTCTGTCGCGGAGTCGATTCAATACCTTCCGACTGGCGTCATTCTGACGGTTACTCCGCGGGTCAATGACAGCGGCCTCGTACTCTTGGATATCATGCAGGAGGTCAGCGACGTAAAGCCGGGATCGGGCGGCAGCAGCAACACCACGCCGACGATCGAGGACCGCAAATTCACCAGTTCCATCGCCGTGCATGATGGCCAGACCATCGCGCTGGGCGGCCTGATCAAGGACACCAACAGTCACGGCCGCGATGGCATACCTTATCTGTCGCAGATACCGTATCTGGGCGCTCTTTTCGGCTCGACCGATAACAATGACGACCGCACCGAGCTTCTGGTGCTGCTGACCCCGCGTGTGATCCGCAGTGCGCAGGATGCAACGTCGATCACCGAGGAGCTCAAAGAGAAGATCGGCACCGTCGCTCCGCCAGCGCCACCAAGGGGCATGATCCATTAAATTTTGTTTATCTGCCAGAATAAGTTGTTTCTGTCACATCTCTACTTTAGAGAAGTTTCCATCAGCTAAGCGATGGAGGAGTCTATGGGTCGGAATTTGGCAACCACAGTGTTGGTTAGCTCTTTGATTTGTTGCAGCTCTGCATGGGCGGTTACGGTTACACCCGGTTGGGCGGTCGTCGGTGGCGCCGTCGTCAATGAAAACACCGGTGCCATCACATTTTGCTCAAATTATGCCGTACTCCCGAATCCGGAGGGTACCTGCTTTAAGATCGGCACGGCGGTTCCGACCACCACCACCAATACTCCCAGCTTGATAATCACCCTGAACAGTACGGGCTTTTACGTGACAAATGTTTTTACTGGTAAGGTTGTTCAGTGCGCAGATCTCCTGAACTCACAAACCGGTGCTATTTCGGGAAGTTGTATTGCTGAAGGAACCGCGTTCTAGACTTGTTAGCGTAAGCGCGCGGAGGCCGATGCGCGAGCGTGGCTATGCCATGATCGCGGCGATCGTCGGTATCGCCGCGTTCGGCCTCATCGCATTCGAACTGCTCGCACAGAACCGCGGTGTGCTTGCTGAGGTGCGCGGTGAAGCCGAACGGGCAAAGCTCACGGCGGCCTGCAACGCCGGGCTTGCCGTTGCGATCGCCGGTCTAGCCACGACCGATGTCAACCAACGTTGGGGCATCGATGGGCGCCCCAGGATCGCGCAATTCAACGGCATCGGTCTCACGATCACAGTGGAGGACGAGCGGGGCAAAATTCCGATCAACGGAATCATCGAGGAGGAGGCCCGGCAGCTTTTTGCCTCCGCCGGCGTCTCCGGAAGCAGGCTCGACACGCTGACCGACTCTTTCGAAGACTGGGAAGACACCGACAATTCGGCGCGTCCGAACGGGGCGGAGGCGCCAGCCTATGCGCAGTTCAATTACAAGCCGCGTAACGGCGGTTATCGAACGGTCAGTGAACTGCGCATGATCCGGGGTATGGACGATGCGCTGTACGCGCAAGTCGCTCCCTCATTGACCGTTTTCTTTGGCGAAAGCGGTGGCTTCAGCGAATCCACCGCGCAAGTCCTTGCGCTCCAGGTTCTGGGCGAGGTGGCCGCGAATTCGCCGGAGGTGATCGCGCGCCGGGCGCAATTGGCTGGGCAAGCTCCCGTTCCGCAGACGCTTCAGAAGGCAAACCTCACGGGCCGGACCCTCACCGTCCGGGTCGAAGCCCGTGCCAACGGGGCCTACCTGAAACGCACGGCGATCGTCGAATTGACGGGCAATGCGGCCGATCCGTACTGGTATCGTTTTCTGGACTGATCAATTCAAAAAATCTCAAGCGGCCCATAAAGCCAGACGATCCAGATCCCGAAGCAGAGCGCAACGCCGAAGGGTATGCGTTCTTCAAGAACGGCTTTGCCGCGGCTGATCGCGCCGATGCCCACCCAAACCAGCCCCGCGGAGCAGGCCAGCAACACCATCGAGGGCAGCGCCTGCCAACCGAGCCACGCGCCCGCCACTCCGGCGAGCTTAACATCGCCCATGCCCAGCCCATCTCGTCCGCGGGCCCTGCGATAGATTTCTGCGATGAGATAAAATGCTGCCGCCCCGCACAGCGCGCCGATCGCGTGCCCGGCAAGGTCCTTGTCCGGCAGGAGCCACGATACCCCCAAACCCAGCGCCAGAAGCGGCAAGGTCACAATGTCTGGCAAACGGAATATGGCTGCATCGACGGCCGAAAGCACCAAGAGGGCCCATGCAAGCCCGCAGGTCCCCGCCAACAGCAATCCATGAGGAACGACCAGCGCGGCCCAAATGTCCAAAAGGAGGGTTGCCGCGATCACCATGGCAAAGGGAATCTTGTTTGATTGAGTCAATTTGTGGATGACCAGGGTTGCCAGAACCCCCGCAACAACCGAGACGAAAATGGCGAATAAAATAAAAGAAAGAGTCTCTTCCCTTGGACTGCTAATTAGTGTCATTTTCAATCCTTAGGACACATTTAGAACGCAGATAGCCAACGGGGGAATCCGTCGTGACGAGAGTTGTCTTTCAAGCTGTCTTGTTCGCACTATGCCTTTGTTCGCTGTTGCCGTCTGCTGCCTTGGCGGACGGCGGCGTCTGCCCGCGGCCCGCTCCGCAGAGCGAGGTGTTGCCGCCCCCGGACATCTACAGCACCAATGGCGCGATCAACGTTCAATTGAATTACTTCACCTCCGTGGACGATTTGGGACGGACGCTGTTCTGCTTCGTCACCGCGGACGGCGTCGAATCGCCCACGCTGCACGTCAATCCGGGCGACACGATCAATATCACGCTGACCAACATGATTCAGAACATTCCGGGTGCGCCCTCGGAGACTATGCTCACGCCTGCGACGGCCTGTGGCAGCACCACAATGACGGCGGCTACGGTCAACATGCACTTCCACGGGACGAACACGTCTCCTCGCTGCCACAGCGACGAAGTGATCCACACGCTTGTGAACCCGGGCGAGACGTTCCGCTACACGCTTCACATTCCGAAGGACGAGCCGCCGGGGCTCTACTGGTATCATCCCCATGTCCACGGCACGTCTTCCATGATGTTGCAGGGCGGAGCGACCGGCGCGATCGAGGTCGAAGGAATCGCGAATGTTCAGCCGGCGGTCGCAGGATTGCCCCAGCGTTATCTCATTTTGCGCGATCAGCAGCTGGCAGGGGGGCCCATAACCCCAACCCCGGCTCCAAACTGGGACGTTTCGGTGAACTACGTTCCGATCAACTATCCTAACTACACGCCTGCCGTCATCAAGATGCAGAAGGGCACGCAGGAGTTCTGGCGTGTCGTGAACGCCGGCGCCAACACGATCATGGACATCCAGGTCGTATACGATGGCGTGGCGCAGCCTCTTCAAATCGCCGCGCTAGACGGTGTACCGACCGGATCGAAAGATGGAAGGCAGCAGGGCACGCTTATTACCCGCACGGATATCATACTGCCGCCATCCTCACGTGCAGAATTCATTGTGGCCGCACCTTCCGATTCCGCTCAGAAGGCACAACTCGTTACGCTGGGGATTGATGGCGGCCCTGCGTCCGACAACAATCCCAAACGTTCACTAGCCGATATCCTGGCCACGGCGTCGCCGGCCAAACTGAGACTGCTGACGCAGACCGTTCCGGCCGGTAAGATGCGCTTCAGCGATCTCGCAAAAGCCGCTGTGACGGCGCATCGCGACCTCTATTTCTCCGAGTATTTCAGGAGCTTTGGTCACGGGTCGGAAAACGCCGACTTCTTCATCACCGTCGACGGCCAGAAGGAGACGCTGTTCGATCCGAACAATCCCCCGGCCATCATCACGAACCAGGGTGCGGTGGAGGAATGGCGGATTGAGAACCGCACGGAAGAACTGCATGAATTTCACATGCATCAGATTCATTTCCTCGTCACCGCGGTGAACGACGTTCCGATCCCACCAAAGAAGCAGCAGCTCTACGATGTTTTCCAGGTTGGATACTGGGACGGTGATTCAGAGCATCCATTCCCCAGCATCACCGCGAAGCTCGATTTCCGTGGGCCGGACGTCGGTGACTTCGTTTATCACTGTCACATCCTCGATCACGAGGATAGAGGTATGATGGCGATCATCCGCGTCTTGCCGCCGGAGAAGGCCAAGCAGAAAGCTGCGTCTGCGCGCTGAGGTTTACGAAACCGGCACCACAGGTGGTGCCGGTTTCGCGTGACGCGGCACGCCTTTGAGAGTGAGCTTTAGCGCCTGCCAGTGGATCAGCCCGATAACCTTGATCATTTGCAGCGGGAATAGGGCGAGGATCGCCAGCAGACGCAGGTTGGACAGCGGGCGCGGTACGCCGCTCATGGATGTCGCTAGCGCAACGCCCTTTTCGTCAATCAGGTTGATATTGACCGACATTCCGGGGGGCCTGCAGTCGAAACCGAAATCGTATTCGCCGGCAATGTCCAGAAACGGCGAGACGTAGAAGATCTTTCGGACCCGCAACTGATCGCGGCATCCGATGACACGCTGATCGGGATGACAGCACAGGTAAAAGTGCCGTTCGCCGAACGTGTTGTTGACCTCGGCGATTACCGCCCGCAATCCGTCATTGCGATCAAAGCAGAACCAGAAGCTGACGGGGTTGAACGCATATCCGAAGATGCGTGGCAGTGTCAGAAGGACGATGCGGCCATCCGCAGCGTGGATCTGGAAGCGCCGCAGCGTATCGCGAATCCATTTTGCGGGCTCAGGACCTCCATCACCATAATCTTTGGACCGGAGACTAAAGACATTTGCGCGGTCGACGGAGAAGAGGGGATTTTTTTTGCCTTCCCGGAATTCGTCACTGGAAATCGTCACATAGCAAAGGTTATAGGCAAACGCGTTCTTCTTCGGCCGCGCACGCGCGTGAAAAATCCGCATCGGCACGATCTGCATGATCAAATCCCCGCAGAGGCTGCGAGCGCCGGGTCGTTGTTTGCCAGCGGCATATTTTGCTTTGGCCATGCGATCGTTGTCTGGTCGAGCCACGGAATGGACGCTTGCAGGCCGGCCGCCACGTTAATCGCGCTGACAAGGCCGTCTTCGTGAAAGCCGTGCCCCATATAGGCGCCGCAGAACCAGGTATTGTTGGTGCCCTGCAATGCCTTGAGCTGCGACTGCGCGGCCAAGGCTTTCGTATCGAAGACGGGATGATCGAAATTGTGCTCGTCGAAAATCCGGTCGGCCGGAATTTCGCGCGTGGGATTGAGCGTCAGGAACAGAGGATAACGTTCGTCGATCGATTGAAGCCGGTTCATCCAGTAGGTCACGGAGATTGCAGTTTCGTCGCCCGCGCCGTCGGAATGATAGTTCCAGCTCGCCCAGCAGCGCCGTTGCCGGGGCATGAATTGCGGGCTGCTATGGAGAACCGCGCGGTTGCGCTGATAGCCGATGGCGGAGAACGCGGTGCGCTCTGCCCAGCTTGCATCGGCCAACAACTTCAACGTCTCATTGGAATGCGAAGCCAGAACCACATGGTCGTATTGTTCACGGTTGCCGAGCTGATCGAGAACCTCAACGCCTCGGCGTGATCGCGCCACCTGAACGGCGGCGCAGCCAGTGCGAATGTGCGATACGAAATTCGTCGTGAGCCGGTCGACGTAATTCTGGGCGCCGCCGCTCACAGTATACCACTGTGGCTGGCCCGTGGTTGCCAGAAGCCCGTGATTGGCGAAGAAACGCACGAAGGTTTCGGCGGGGAACGCCAGCATCTGTCGTGGCGGGCAACTCCAGATCGCTCCGGCCATCGGCAGGAGATAGAGCTGCCGGAACCGGTCGCTCATGCCAAGGCGATCTGTGAATTCGCCCAGTGTGAGGCCCGGACAATCGTTCAGCATCCCGACCGCTTGCGCATTGAAGCGGGCGACCTCGTGGAGCAGGTGCAGGAATCCGGGACGAAACATATTGCGCCGCTGCCCGAAGATCGTGTTGAGGTTTCGCGCGCCCCATTCCAGCCCACCGTTGCCGATGGCCAGCGCGAAGCTCATGTCGCTCTTCTGGGATTTGACGCCGAGATGCCGGAAGAGTGCCGTCAGGTTTGGGTAGTTCCGCTCGTTGTAGACGATGAACCCCGTATCGACCGGGATCGTGCGGTCGCCGTGCTGAACCTGCAAAGTTCGGGTGTGGCCTCCAGCCCTTGTTTCCTTTTCATAGACCGTGATGTCGTGGTGCCGGTTGAGAAGCCAGGCGGCGGAGAGTCCGGATATCCCCGTGCCGATAATTGCAATCCTTGCCATGAGGACAATACGAGGCCCTGCGGCAGCCGGATCACGGTCAACCTGGCGGTCGCGCAAGGGAGCGCGCTGGAGTAAAGTTGGCCTGTCCTTGGGGAAGGCCGATGATCCAAATTCCTGCCGGTCGCGTACAATCCCGGTGCCATGAGACCGCTTCTGAACCATGCCGATCCGCCGTTTGCGCCTGTCTCGCGCCACGGTTGGCGCCAGCGCCGTGACGCGTTGACCGTGGTCGTGGGGGGCAAAAGCATCGTTGAACCGGACTGGTCCGGCTGCGTCGTCGCAATCGCACAAGTGCAGGACCGGGCGCGCTTTGCCGATCTGTTCAACCACTTTGCGCCACGCCTGAAGGGATTCTACATGCGACTCGGTGCGCCGGCCGCCGAGGCCGAGGACCTTGCACAGGATGCGATGCTGATCGTGTGGCGCAAGGCCGGATTGTTCGACCCGGCGCGCGCATCGGCCGCGACTTGGATATTCACCATCGCGCGCAATCTCAGGATCGATATGAAGCGACGGCAGCGCGACCCGCAACTGCTGGAAGATTTTTACGACGTGTCGCCGCAACCGCTACCTAGTGATGACGTTCTTTCAGCAGAAATCGAGTTCCGCGTGAACGTAGCATTGAAATCTCTTCCGCAGGATCAGGCCGACGTGATCCGTCTCTCGTTCTTCGAAGACCGGCCGCATGTTGAGATTGCGGAGGCCCTGCAAATTCCTCTTGGAACCGTGAAGTCGAGAATCCGTCTGGCAATGAACCGTCTTCGGGGACTGGTGGAGGAGTTGAAATGATCCGCCATCATCCCTCGCCGGAAACATTGTCAGACTATGCGCGCGGCGCGCTGCCGGCGGGCATGACGCTGGTCATCTCCTGCCATCTTCACAGCTGCGACATATGCCGTCGCGAGATCGCGATGTTGGAAAGCGCGGGAGGCGCTTTGCTGCTCGCTGCGGCGCCGGTAGCGCTTGCAGATGATGCGCTGGCAAAGACCTTTGCGCGGATCCATAGTGGCGCCGAATTCGCGCCGTGGCCCGCTAAGAATCTGCCCGAGTTTCTGAAGCGCTTTCCCATTCCGCCATCGCTGCAGGATCAGGATATCGGCTCGCAGTTGTGGCTGACGCCGAGCATCTGGTTCGCGCCTGTGCGCTTTCCGGCGGAGTCTCAGAGGCGCACCTATTTCGTCTATGCAAAAGAAAACACCGTGCTTCCGGAGCACACGCATCGCGGACGCGAGTACACGGCAGTGCTCCATGGCAGCTTTTGCGATGGCGCGGGAGCGTTCGCGCAGGGCGATTTTGAGGAAGCCGATGACAGTCTTTCTCACGCACCAGCGGTGACGGCGCAGTCGGAATGCCTCTGCGTGATCAGCGCCGATGCGCCGATGCAGCTTCACGGGCGCATCGCACGCATGATCCAGACGCTCGCGGGCAACCTTTACTGACGATGGCTCTCTATCTCGTCCGATATGGTGTTGCGCTCGCGGTTCTGGTGATCGGGGACGCGCTGTGGCTGGGATGGTTCGGGCAGGCCGTGGTCAAGCCTGCCCTTGGCCCCACGATGCGCGAGAGCCTCCTATGGACGCCGGTTATCTTGTTCTACGTTCTCTTTGCGGTGGGCGTTGTCGTTTTTGCCGTCGATCCAGCACTCCGCAGTAAATCGCTCGCGATGGCAGCCGGGCTCGGCCTTCTCTTCGGCTTCATGGCCTATATGACATACGACATGACGAACATGGCCACGTTGAAAGCGTGGACGGTGAAGCTGCTTGCGATGGACATCGCATGGGGCAGCTTCGTCACAGGTCTGGCGGCGCTTGTCAGCGCGTGGGTGTCTCGCGCGTTTGTTCCCTGAACCTCACGCCGTCGCCGCGCGCCAGCTGGCCGGTACGGCGAGCGAAGCGATGACGGCTGCGATGAACGTCACAAGCAGCGTGACCACGATGACCGCACCGGTCGGAAGGTCGAACAGCGAAGACGCAACCAGGCCCAGCACATAGCCAATCAGCCCGACGCCATAACCGATCGCCAGCCGGTAGCGTTCGGCGAACCGTTTGGCGGCCAGCGCCGGCACGATCAGGCTCGTGAAAACCAGATAGATTCCAACGAGTTGCACCGATTGGGTCACGACCAGCGCAAACAGGAGATAGAAACCCGCGTGCCCCAGCCGCGCGCGCAGCCCGAACCACGCCACAAGCGCCAGTGCGTAGAGTATCGCGACTGGCAGGAGGCTTTTCGTCGAGACCCACAGGATCTGGCCAACGAGCAGGTCCTTCAGATGCTCGCCGCCATGGGGATTGTTCGCGAGGATCAGAAGCTCGACACACGCCGCCACAACGAAGAGCACGCCGATCAGGGCTTCCTGCACCTCGGGCCATTTCTTCTCGGTCCAGGTGAGCACGAGCGCGCCGATCAGCGCTGCGCCTACCGCTGCGACCTGCACGCGCCAACCCTCGGGTTCAAATCCGAAAGCGTCGGCGGCGGTTACCCCTAGGCCCGCCACCTGTGCGATCGCGAGATCGATAAAGACGATTCCGCGATTGAGAACCTGTTGGCCCAAGGGGACGTGCGTCGCGAGCACGAGAAGACCGGCAAGGAACGCCGGAAAAAGAATGGAGAGTTCGAGATTTCCAACGGTCATTTCTTCAATCCAGCGAGCAGGCGGTTAACGGTGTCCTGGTAGAGCGAGAACAGATCCTTGGCACCGTCCGTACCACCGACGGTAAAGGGAAGTGTAACGGCTGGGATGTTGGCGTGTTCGGAGATGAAGGCTGACGGCCTGTCGTCCTCGTAAGCCGCGCGAATGGTGAATTTCGCGGGCGTTGCCTGGAGCTTCTGCAGCACCTCGGCGAGATAGCCGCTTGACGGCGGCACGCCGGGCTTCGGCTCCAGCGGCACGACTTCATGCAGGCCAAGCCAGTTCTCCATATAAATCCAGGCGTGATGCTGAACCGCGATGTTCACGCCTCTCAGCGGCGCTGCCTGTGCTGTCCATTTTGCGATAGCCACGGTCCAGCGCTTTTCGAAATCGGCTTCGCGCGCGGCATAGTAAGCCGCATTGGCGCTGTCGATCTGGGCGAAGCGGGCCGCAAGCGCTTTCGCGACCGGAACGATCATCCGCGGATCGGTCTGGATGTGCGGATTGCCGGCCGCATGGATATCGCCTTCGGCGCGATCGAGGCGAGAGGGCTGTTCGAGGAGGCGGACATAGCTCGTCGCGTCGAACGCACCCGGCTGACCGACCGCGATCTTTGAATTGCCCGCCTGCTGCAGGATCATCGGAAGCCAGCCGATCTCGAGTTCTGCGCCATCGCACACCGTGATATCGGCCGTGCGCGCTTTCGCAATCAGGCTGGGCCGGGCCTGGATCTGGTGCGGGTCCTGCGCGCCGGTCGTGGCGTTGTAGACGCTGACCTTGTCGCCGCCGAGTTCGCTCGACAGCGCACCCCATTCGGGTTCGCAGGCGAACGCGCTCAGGTTTGCGCTGGCAGGCGTTGCGAAGGCGAGGCCCGCGAGAGCTGCACCGAACAGAATTTTACGCATCGAATTCTCCTTCAGTAGCGATGGGCGCCGTGGGGCCCGTAGATGACGGTGTATTGGAAGAGGATTTCGTCGTTGGGTTTCAGGTCGCTTTGGTCATGCGTGTATTGCATCCGGAAGCGGCCGAACTCGCTGGTGTCGTATTCGAGCAGCGCGGTTTCGGCGTTTGGCGAATGCCCGAAATCGTCGAGCAGGCTTCCCGACAGCGCAGGCCCGGGGTCGGAGCTGCTCAAACCCGAATAGCGCAGGCCCAAGCTCCATTGCGGCATGAACTGGTAGACGCCTTGCGCGTACCAGCCCCAGCGGTCCTGAGACTCGCCGATCCCGTTATAAAAGCCAGCCTCGCGGCCGTAGAACATCTCGCTCGACAGCGTGAGATTGTTGACCGTGGGATTGCCGCCCGGCGCCCATTTGTAGACGAAGCTCGCGATGCCGAGGTCGTCGTTGCCCGTGAAGGGATGGCTGTCGGTGTAGCGATTCTCGGCGCGGGTGTGCAGATAGGACAGCGCCGCGAGATAGGAACTGCTGTCGTTGATGTCGTCGCCGGTGTGCACGAACGCCGAGATCGTTCCCTGACCGGTATGCGCCGCGCCATTGGCCGGATAGGCATCGCCGCGGAAAATCTCCGCGCCGAACTCCAGGAACTGATCGGTCGGTGCGAGCCAGCGCACCTGCAATCCATCGTCGCCATACTGCGAATTCAGGAACGCGCGATAAGGCAGCGGCGCGTCGGAGAATGCCCAGTCGTGCGAATGACGCTCGTTGAGATAGCCGATCCCCGATAGGAAGCGGCCGGCCTTGAGTGACAGGCCCCAGGGAAGATCCTTGGTTTGGATATACGCTTCCTCGACCGAAAGACTGTTGTCGTCCTGCATGGAGAAATCGAGGAAACCGGAGAGGTGCGGATCGATGTTCGCCGCGAGCGACACTTCGGATTCTCCGATCGAAAATCCGCGGGGCGGCAGACCGCCTTCGTCGCCCGTGGCGAACCCACGAATCTGCTGCTTCTGCGTATCGCGATTTGCGGCAACGTAGAAACCGTTCAACACCGCCGCGATCCCCGGATTGAAAGCGTTGTTGGAGGCCGGCGCGGATGGCGGAGGTGGCGGAGTGTTATCGGCGACAGGTTGCGACGCGCCGTCCGGTGCTTGATCGCCCGTGACCGGCTCCGTCGCGGGCTGGGCTTGTGCCGTTTCCTGCAGCGGCTTTTCGTGATGTGCCTCCGCAACGGCAACCGGCTTCGCCACACGGGCTGCGGCGAGCTTTGCTGCTTTCGCCTCGGCCTCGGCTTTCGCGAGCCTTACTTCGAGTGAATGGATCTTGCTGTCGTATTCGCGCTGCATCGCGCCGAGCTGCGTTTTGATCGCGGCGAGGTCCGAAGCCTCGTCAGCCGCCACCGGAGCGGCAGCAAACAGTATGGCGGCAATGGAAATCGATAGAAGTCGGTACATAGCCTGCCCCCATGAGAGAATGAGCAACGGCGCGCATGGGCCGTCCATGCGCCGCCGGTGGCGGTCTTCAGATTTTTGGAGATCAGGCTGAGGGGGGCGCCCGGCTGTTCCAGCCGCGTGATGGTAATGAGTTGCCGCCAATCCGTTCGGCAAAGGACGCGGCGAATGGCACGACCAAAAGCCCCGGCAATATCGTGCTCGCAGACGGTGTTACATAGTGGCCGAAGTGAAGGATTTCCTGGCAGATCGGGCAGTGGGCCGTGTCGCTCGGCTTCTGCGTCCCTTCAAGCTTCTGCGAAGCCGCGATACGCGCGCCATGCACATGCACCTGCATCGCATAGGATTGCAGCGTGAACGCCAGCAGCGCGAACAGCGTTACGGCGAGGCGCGTGATGGACAAGGTCGAGGAAGTGGACCGCACAAAACCGCTCAAGCGATGGAAATCTGAGTTTAAGCGGTATTTACAGCGGCGGCAAACGCACCCGGTCAGGCCAGAACGTCGCTGTCTTCTGGATGGCGACGGAACCATGCCACCGCGTAAGGGCACCGTGGGACGATCTTCAGGCCGCCTTCGCGGGCAAGAACGGCAATTCCCTCCATCAATCGTCCCGCAGTTCCTTTGCCCCGAAGTTCCTGCGGGGCCTCGACATGGGGAATCGTGACGGTGTTGTCCTCGCGCCGGTAGGTCGCGAATGCGGTCAACCCTCTCTCTTCGATCTCGAACCGGTTTTGCGCGGCGTTGTTGCGGACGATACTCGTCTGTTCTGCCATATCAGACGCGAACCATCAGCTTGCCGCGGTTCTTCCCGGCGAACATATCCGCCAGCGCATTTGGCATCTGCTCGAAGCCCTCAACAATGTGGACGGGCGCCTTTAACTTGCCTTCATCGAGCCAGCGGCCGAGCGCAGCTTCGGCCTGGCTGCGGCGGTTGTAGAAATCCATGACCACAAAACCTTCCATGCGGATGCGCTTTGTCACGAGAAAGCCTGGCACGCCGAATGGCCCCGGCGCGGGTGTCGATGTGTTGTACTGCGAGACGGCGCCACAGCAGGAGACGCGCCCGAACAGATTCATGCGCCGGAGCGCGGCGGCGAGAACCTCGCCACCGGTATTGTCGAAATAGACATCGAGCCCGTTCGGGCACGCGTCCTTGAGTGCTTTGTCCAGATTTTCGGCCTGATAGTCGATCGCGGCATCGAACCCAAGCTCATCCACGATCCAGCGGCACTTATCGTCGCCGCGCGTTGTTCCGATCACGCGGCATCCCGCGATTTTCGCGATTTGCCCTGCGATCGATCCCACCGCGCCCGCCGCACCCGATACGAGCACCGTTTCGCCTGGTCGCGGCCTACCGACATCGAGCATGCCGAAATAGGCGGTCAGGCCGGTAATGCCGAGCACGCCAAGAATGTGTTCGGGCTGGTGTCGCTTGTCTTGCTTGGTCAGCGCGCGCCCCGGCAACGTCGCATATTGCTGCCAGCCATATTCGCCGCTGACGAGGTCGCCGGGCTCGAAACCCTTCGCGTTCGACTGGACAACTTCGCCAAGCCCCCAGCCGGCCATCACGTCGCCCGGATTGAGTTGCGACCGGTAGGTGGCACCCTGCATCCACGCGCGGCTGGCGGGATCCAGCGACAGCAGCGTGGTGCGCACCAGCACTTCACCCGGCTTCAGCTCAGCGACCGCCTTTTCGCGCAGGTCGAAATTGTCCGGCCCTACCTCGGCGGCCGGTTTGCGCGCGTAAATCCATTGCTTGTTCGTAACCATTTTCGCTCTCCAACGGTCGCATAGTCGACTTAGATGAACGGAATTTTATCTTGGTTGCCGCTAGTTGCCAGCCCCGCTCGCGCCGCGCCCCACACAGCGCAATTGTGCATGCCTTCTCACAGGAATGTGAGCCTTATATCCTTTTTTGAGCCGCATTGAATCGCGATCTAAGGGCGGCTTGTTGCGTGGTCCCGGCGCGGGGGCGCGCAAGGAAGCCGGCACTTAGGGTCGCGATCACAGTCGACCGAGTGGCGATTCCAGGAGGGAGCCATGCGCGCGCTGACCAAAGCGGGACTGAAGAGCCCGGCCGCGATCGCCGTTGGCGTCGCCGTGACCATCCTGTTCGGCGCGTTCGCGCTGTACAGCCTGCCCATTCAATTGTTTCCGGACATCGACCGCCCGCAGATCGGCATCGAGACCGACTGGCGCGCGGAGACGCCGCGCGAAGTCGAATCGCAACTCGTCGAGCCAGAAGAGGAAGTGCTGCAGGGCATTCCCGGCCTCCAGGAGATGGATGGCTTCGCAAACGGCGGCGGCGGTTACATCCAGCTCACCTTCGCGCTCGGCACCGACATGAAGAGCACGCTGGTCGACGTGATCGGCCGGCTCAATCGCTTGCCGCCACTTCCCGCCGACGCGCAGAAGCCTTTCGTCCAGCTTGCGAGCACGCAGGATTCGAACGCGACGCTGCTCTACGTCTTCATGCAGAAGCTTCCGGGCAACACGCGCGATGTGAATAGCTACACCCAGTTCCTGAAGGACGTGGTCATCCCGCGTCTCGAAGCGATCCCCGGCGTTGGTTCTGCACAAATCAACTCCAACGGCGGAACGGACGAGATCGATATCGTGTTCGATCCGATGCGCGCCGCGCAGTTGGGTGTACAGATCCCCAAGATGGCGCAGCAGATCAGCGGCGCCGAAGACGTTTCGGGCGGCACGATCGACGTCGGCCGGCGGCAATACGGTCTTGAGTTTCGGGGGCGCTATTCGGTCGACGCGCTGAAAAATCTCGTTCTCGAATGGCGTGACGGCAAGCCGGTCCATCTGGGCGACATCGCCGACGTGCATGTCGGTCGCAGCAAGGCGCAAGGCTTTGCGTATCAGAATGGCAACCCGGCCTTGGGCTTGCAGGTCTTCCGCGCGTCCGGCGCGAATGTGCTGGCGACCGTCAATGCGGTGAAGGCAGAACTGGTCAAGATCAACGAGAGCGCGGCTAAAGAGCAGGGTGTCACGCTCCAATACTCCTTCGACCCATCGCACTTCATCAATCAGGCGATGGGAATGGTCACATCCGACCTGGTGCTCGGCATTCTTCTTGCCATCGGCGTGCTCTGGTTCTTCATGCGCGAATGGCGCGGCACGCTGATCATTTCGTCGGCGATCCCGATCTGTCTGATGGCCGTCGTCGTATTTTTGAATGTCGCGGGCCGCACGCTCAACGTGGTGTCTCTCGCGGGCCTCGCCTTCGCCACGGGCATCGTGCTCGACGCGGCCATCGTCGCGTTCGAGAACATTCTGCGGCTGCGCGAGCGCGGGATGCCTGCCGCGGACGCTTCCGAGACCGGCACGCAACAGGTGTGGGGTGCGCTCCTTGCCTCCACCGCCACCAATGTCGCGATCTTCCTGCCGGTCATCTTCCTCAAGGACGTTGAAGGCCAGCTGTTCGCCGACCTTTCGCTGACGATCGCCTTCGCGGTGTTCGTCTCACTGATCGTTGCTGTGACCGTGGTGCCGGTTGCAGCGGCGCTGTTCCTGAAGACGCGGCCCAAAGTCGCCGATCTTGCTGCTGTCTGGCGGCGCATCACTGACGTGATCATGAACGTCACCAACACGCCGCGTCAGCGGCAGCTCTGGATCGGCGGCCTGATCCTCGGATCGATTGTGGGGACGTGGCTTTTGACGCCCAGCCTGCAATATTTGCCGCAGGTGAAGCGCGCCGCCATCGACGGGTTTATTCAGCTGCCTGCTGGTTCGACCGTCGCTGTCGTGGACAAGACGATCGCGCGTCCAATCATCGACCGGCTGGCGCCCTATCTGAAAGGGTCGAAGCAGCCGAAGCTTCTGAACTACTATGTGAAGATGGACGGCCCCGGCTTTATGGACATGGCGGTGCGCGTTCCCAATGACGAGGATTTCCCTCAGCTGGAAAAAATCGTGCGCAAGGAAATACTGCACGATCTTCCCGATGCGCAGGCTTTTGCGCAGATGGGGAGCTTGTTCGGCGGGTTCGATGCCGGTGGCGGCGTGTCCATCAACATCCAGTCCAACGATCCCGATGCGATGCGCGCTGCGGCGCGCAAAGGCATGGCGCTCCTGACGGAGAAGTTTCCCGAGGGTGTGGTCAACACCAATCCGACGCTCGACTACGATCAGCCGCAGCTCAGATTAAAGCCCGACGACCGTTCGATTGCGGAAGTCGGCTGGACTCGCGCCGATGTCGGAACGGTTCTGCAGTCCTTAGGCGAGGGCGCTTATGTCGGCCAGCGCTACGACGGCGAGCGCCAGCTCTACCTCATCTTGAAATCGCAGCCGCTGACGTCGCCCGAAGCCATCAATGCCGCGCCTATCGCAACACCGAATGGCGGCGTCGTGTCCTTCGGCCATCTTGTGTCGACGCAGAAGACCTTGGCGCCGAGCGGCGTCTATCGCCTCGATCGCCGCCGGACCTTTGCGCTCAACCTGCAGCCGCCGCGCGGCATGGCGCTTCAGGACACGATGGCCATCATCAAGAAGGACGTCGAGCCCCAGATCCGCAAGCTGTTGCCGGCGGACGGCACCGTCACCTACGGCGCGGCCGCCGATCATCTCAATAACGCGCTGTGGAGCATGGGCAAGAACTTCGCGCTCGCGGTGCTGCTGCTGTTCCTCATCATGGCGGCACTGTTCAAATCGGTCTGGGATGCTGCGATCGCGACCATTGCCCTTCCGCTCGGCACGATCGGTGGTATGGCGGCGCTCAGATTGCTCGGGCTGTTTGTCTTCCAGCCCCTCGATCTCCTGACGATGATCGGGTTCATCATCGTGCTGGGGCTTGTGGTGAACAACACAATCCTGCTCGTCGCCCGCACGCGCCAGGCCGAAGCCGAAGGCATGACGCGCGTCGATGCCGTGCGGTCCAGCCTTGAAACGCGTCTGCGCCCGATCTTCTCGAGCACGCTGACGGCGATCTTCGGAATGTTGCCGCTTGTGCTGGTGCCCGGTCCGGGTGCAGAGATCTATCGTGGTCTTGGCGCGGTGATCGTTGGCGGCATCCTCGTCAGCCACGTTTTCACGCTCGTGCTGATGCCGGCCATGCTGCGCCTCGGCGAGCGTCCTGCCGAAGCAGTAAAGACACCATTGGCGCCCCTGACACCCATACGAGAAGCGGCATAATGACCATGACAGAGACAAATGTTCGGCCACAGACCAGACGGATTGCAGTTCTGCTGATGGCCACGTTGGCCGTCGGATCGTCAGCCTTCGCGCAGCCCGCCCAGGACCCGCCATCGGTTGGTGTGATGGCGGCGCGGCTGGTGCGGATGGCGCCCAAGGTAGCACTTCCGGGCACGGTGATGTCGCGGAATGACTCGCAGCTCGCGTCCGAAGTGGAAGGCCGCATCTCATGGGTCGCGGAGGTAGGTACAGTTGTGAAGGCGGGCGATGTCGTCGCCCGGATCGACAACCGGCTCGCAAGCCTCCAAGCAGCGTCCGACAAGGCCAATGTCGCGCGCCTTTCCGCCCAGTTGAGTTTCGATGGGGATCAGGCTTCGCGGATGGAGAATCTGTTCAATCAGAATGCCATCGCGAAAAGCACGCGCGATCAGGCGAAGTCGACCAAGAGCATGGATACCGCGGCACTGGCACAGGCCCGCGCATCACTGGACAAAAGCCAGTACCAGCTCTCGCACAGCGACATTCGCGCGCCGTTTCCGGGACGTGTCGTGTCGCGCCTGATCAATGCCGGTGAATACGCGACCGCGGGAAAGGCGGTGGTGCGGCTGGTGCAGACCGATGCGCTGGAAGTCAGCGTGCAGTCGCCGATCGATGGGGCGCGCTATCTCGCCGAAGGCATGAACCTCACGGTGGAGATCGAGGGCAAACCCGTGACCGCCAAAGTCCGCGCGATCGTTCCGGTGGGCGACGTTGCCAGCCGGACCATCGAGGTCCGGATCGTGCTTCCGGCCGGCGCCGGATTGGTAGGCGATGCCGCCAAGGTCTTCATTCCCTCCGCCCAGCCGCACAACGTGCTGGCGGTACCACGCGATGCTTTGGTGCTGCGCGAGGACAACACCTACATCTTCAAGGTCGACAAGAAGAACCAGGCCCAGCGCATCGCGGTTGAGACGGGCTCGGCAGAAGGGCCGCTCGTGGAGATCCGGGGTCTTGTTGCGCCGGGCGAGCGCGTTATTGTGCGCGGCGCCGAGCGTCTGGAAGCGGGGCAAAGGGTGCGCGCGGTCCAGATTTCGTAAGGTTTTTTCTCGGGGGCACAGATGTCTAATCGGTCAGGTCTGAAAATCCTTTGTGCGGCCGCTCTGGCAGCGTCGGCGCTCGCGGTGCATGCGGATCAGGCAAAGCCACAATATGGCGCTTGGGGCTATGACTCCGCGGGCATCGACAAGAACACCAAGCCGGGCGACGATTTCTTTCGCTACGCAAACGGGGCCTGGCTCGACAAGGCGCAAATCCCGGCCGACAAGCCTGCCGTTTCCCTGCGGCTTGCGATGACCGACCGCACCGAAGGTCGGCTCCACGACATGATGGAAGCGGCTGCCAAGACAGCGTCTCATCAACCAGCAGACCTTTCTGGCAAGATGGGCGCCTTCTACAAAGCGTTCATGGACGAGGGGCGTGTCGAAACCCTCGGTGCAAAGCCGCTCGACCCGTTGCTGGCCGATGTCAGAGCCGCGAAGTCCCGTGATGCGCTGGCGGCGCTCATGGGCCGTACCAATTCGGATTTCGAGGGCTCGCTGTTCAATCTCTTCATCGATGTCGATCTGAAAGATCCGAAGAAATACGCGCTCTATTTGAGCCAGAGCGGTCTCGGTCTTCCGGATCGCGATTACTATCTGGACAAGTCGTTCGCCGCGCCGAAGGCCAAGTACGAAGCCTATGTCGCGCAACTGCTTCATTTCGTGAGCTGGCCGGATGCCGACGCGCGGGCAAAGGACGTCGTCGCGTTCGAAACCCGTGTGGCGGAAGCGAGCTGGACCAAGGCCCAGCAGCGCGATCCGGTCGCGGTCTACAATCCGATGGCGGTTGGCGCGTTGCAGAAATTCGCGCCGGGTTTTGCCTGGAAGCCATTTCTCGATCAGGCCGGCCTCGGAAAGCTCGACCGCGTGATCGTCGGCGAAAAGACCGCGTTCCCCAAACTGGCCGCGATCTTTGCGCAGACCCCCATCGAGACCCTCCAGGCCTGGCAGGCCTTTCACATGGCTGACAACGCGGCGCCTTATCTTTCGAAGAATTTCACCGACGCGTATTTCGAGATGCGCGACAAAACGCTCTCCGGCCAAAAAGCGCAAAAGGTCCGCTGGAAGCGCGCGGTGTTTGCGGTCAGCGGCGGCGATTTCGGCGTCGGCGACCGCTTCGGCACGTACGGAACGATGGGCTGGGGTGTGGGCGAGCTTTACAGCGCGAAATATTTCCCGCCGTCGGCGAAAGCCAAGATCGAAGCGCTGGTCGTCAATCTGAAGGCGGCTTATCGCGTTCGTCTGGAGAAGCTCGACTGGATGGGCCCGAAGACGAAGGTGGAGGCGCTGCGCAAGCTCGACACCTACACGATTAAGGTCGGCTATCCCGATCATCCGCGCGATTATTCTAAACTGATGATCGCCGATGACGATCTCGTCGGCGACGTGCGCCGCGCGGGCGCAGGAGATTGGGCGTTCTACACGGGACGCTTCTTCGGACCGGTCGACCGCAGCGACTGGTCGATGACGCCGCAGACCAACGATGCCTATAACGGCTCGCTGCGCGACATCGCGTTTCCGGCGGGCATCCTGCAGGCGCCGATGTTCGATGCGGCCGCCGATCCGGCCGTCAACTACGGTGCGATCGGCGGCGTGATCGGGCACGAGCTGACCCACGGCTTCGATGACCAGGGCCGCAAAATCGACGCCGATGGCGCACTACGCGACTGGTGGACGAAGGAGGACGCAGCGAAGTTCGACGCGCGCGCCAAACAGCTTGGCGCGCAGTACTCGGCGTTCCAGCCGATTCCCGGCGTGCATGTGAAGGGCGAACTCACCATGGGCGAGAACATCGCGGATCTCGGCGGCCTCACCCTCGCGCTCGACGCCTATCATGCCTCGCTCCACGGCCAGCCGGCGCCGGTGATCGATGGGCTGACCGGCGATCAGCGCGTTTTCCTGGGCTGGGCGCAGGCTTGGCGCGGCAAGGTGACCGATGACTTTGTGCGCAAGCAGGTCGTCAGCGATCCGCACAGCCCGCGCCAGTTCCGCGTCAACGGCGTCGTGCACAATATCGATGCGTGGTACGCGTCCTTTGGCGTGAAGCCCGGTGAGAAGCTTTACGTTGCGCCAGGCGCGCGGGTGCATATCTGGTAGGGGCCAATTGCTTCGTACCGGTCTCGCCGTCTAGTTTCCTTTCGATGACCAAGTTTTGGAAGTGGGCTGGATTCGGGGTTGCCGCGCTGGCTCTGATTGGTGCCGGTGTTGCCACCTTCACGCCCTATGGCCCGCTTGCGATTCACGGCCCAACGGTCGGCGCGGGCGTCGCGGCGCAGATGGCCTGTGCGGGCGTTTTCGTATCGCACCGCAAGCTCGATGATGTGGTGAAGGAGGATGTGGTCCGCCTTTCGCCACTGACAAAAGGGAACCGTTACCAGATCGACCAGAACTCCATTTCTGCAACGGCGCTCGGGCTCGTGACGCGCACGTCGGTCTATCGTCCGAACGTCGGATGTACGCTGCTGGTGGATTCCGATGCGGCGGCGCTCGCGCAGCAGGCCAAGGGTATTCCTGCGCCTCCATCTTTATCAAATTCGCAGGCATGGCCGTCGGGGGACTTGGTAGATCTGACGGTACTTCCAGCAGGCGTGGATCGCGCAGCTCTGGATCGCGCCGTCGTCGATTCCTTTGAAGACACCACACCAAACCGCGATATCGACACGCGTGCCATCGTCGTTGTGTACGACGGCCGCATCGTCGCCGAGCGCTATGCGCCCGGCTTCGACAAGAAGACACGCTTGCTCGGCTGGTCGATGAGCAAAAGCGTAACCGCCGCTTTGATCGGCACTCTGATCGCAAGCGGAAATCTCGCACTCGATGCCCCGCCTCCGATACCGGAATGGAAAGACAAGGCCGATCCGCGTTCGAAAATTACGCTGCGGCAGTTGCTCAACATGTCGAGCGGACTTGCTTTCAATGAGCCTTACGATCCCGGATCGGACAGCACGAAGATGCTTTTCGAGAGTCATGACATGGGCGCTTACGCCGCCGCCAAACCGCTGGAGCATGCGCCGGGCACGTCCTGGTCTTATTCCTCGGGGACGGCGAACATCCTGTCGCGGCTGGTATTTCAGCGGACCGGCGGAACGCTCGCCACATACGAAGCTTATGCGCACAGGGTCCTGTTCGACCCTCTGGGCATGTCGAGCGCAACCATGGAGCCCGACGAAAGCGGCACCTTCGTCGGCAGTTCCTATTTTTACGCGACCGCGCGGGATTGGGCGCGCTTCGGTCTTCTTTTTCTCTATCGCGGAACGATCAATGGACAGCGCGTGGTGCCGGAGAGCTTTGTCGATTTCGTGCGTGCGCCGGCGCCGGCCGATGCGCACAAGCAATATGGCGGGCAGTTCTGGCTGAACGGCGTGGCGAAACCGGGATCGAACGATCGCGAGTTTCCGCATCTGCCAACCGATATGTATGCCGCCGAGGGCCATAACGACGAGTTCGTGGCGATCTTCCCGTCGCGAGATACGGTGATCGTGCGTCTTGGCTGGACCGTGGGCAGCGCGTCTTTCGATCGCGACAAGCACTTCGCCGCCATCCTTAAAGCGCTGCCGGCCGCGGCGCGCTGAACGGCCTCCTATGTTGGAACCGGACTTTCGTTCCGGGTTCCGCTGCGACACGCCGCCGCGCGAGTACTCTGAAATCTCTTCGATTTCGGCGATTTGCGTTTTTCAACTCAAATTTGGCGAAAGTTTTTCTTGCGGAATAGCGCTCAGGCCTCCATGTCCGCCCCAGCGCGACGGACGCGCCGGTTCACCGATACGTGCCGTGAAAACGGTCTAGGGAACCTGACCGCCTGACTGGGTCGGCGGCTCCACTTTCAGAACGAGGACTGGCTGATGGCATCATTCCGTGCCCATGAGTTTGCGATCGCGGCAGAAGTACAATCCGCACCAGTACGCAACATCTTCAATCTTCTTTTTCTCTGCGCGATCACCATCGCCATATTGCTCAACATTCCGCACAACTCGCCCAAGGGCGTGAGCCTTTACAATCCTATGGCGTCGAGTCTGGAGCAAAACCTGGAGACGGTGGTTGCCGCGCCGAAACCGGCATCGGCGTTCGTGACGGAAGCGGCGATGTCGCCGGCGCAACTCATGAACCGGTGGGAGCCGCTGATCGCGGAAGCATCGAAACAGTTCAGTATTCCCGCAGCCTGGATTCGCGCAGTCATGCACAGGGAAAGCGGCGGCCGTACGATGCTAGGCGAAGGTCGTCCGATTACGTCAAAGGCCGGCGCCATGGGCCTTATGCAACTCATGCCGGGAACATACAAAGAGATGCGTGCGGAATATCGCCTTGGTGCGGATCCCTACAACGCCCATGACAATGTGATTGCGGGCGCTGCCTATCTGCGCTGGCTGCACAGGAGATATGGCTTCCCGGCGATGTTTGCCGCCTACAACGATGGACCGGGGCACTACGAGGACCATGTGCAGGGTGGACGTGAATTGCCAGCCGAAACGAAAGCCTATATCGCAGGCATCACGGCCTCTATCGATCATCGCGGGGCTGGCACGGCGACACTAACGCGTCCGGATGGACGGGAGATCACCGTCAGCAAAGCGGCAGTACGCTCGATCCGAAAGGCGTTGCCGGGAGAATATGCGGCGAGCGTTCGGTCGGTGATCAGCATCGGCAGGAAGCGGCAGGGTGTGCGCGAAGACGTGGCGACCGCCAGCGCGATCATTGGACTGGGACGCGCAAATACCTGAAGCCTTCAAATGATTCGCCGATTGTGACGAAAAGATGTTCGTCTCGGGCTGTTAAAGCACCTGATTTGGCTTGGCTATTTTTAAACGGAACCGCCATCGGACGTGAACGTTATTGTCGGGTGACTATGCTGGATGCGTGGAGGGATTGAACCTCCAGGCCAACGTGTCCGGGTTGAAAGGGCGAGCGTCGGAACACCGACGCCGCCTTTTCGCATTTGGATTCACTCGCTACTGCTTCTTCTTCTTGCGCTTTTCGTCGTCCGAATTGTCCGTGTCATAGCCCAGCAACTCCACGGTGATGACCGACAGCGCGCCTTCGTTGTTCTTCGCGCCGGCAAAGTTCTGAGCAGCTTGCGTCGCTGCCGCGGAAGCCGCGCTTGCGCTCGTTTGGCCGGCAACGTCTACCGCCGCGCCTCCCGGGATGCCGAAGGACGCACCACCGACGCTGAAGTTCTCGGCGTTGGCCACCGCTTGCGCCGCAATGAAGAGGTCGCCTGCCACACGCACGCCCGCGTCGCCCGCGTCAACGGTTCCACGGGGTGCGATCAGGAACACGTCAGGTGGCGTGACGCCGGGCGCCGGTTCGAAGGCCGCAATACCGGCACCGCTGACGCCGCCGACGGAGTTGACCTGGGAGAATAGATCTTCGTCCACCTGCACAACGACCGGCGGGAAGTTCGCGGACGTCTTCGGTCCTTGACCGGCGTTGAGGTCGCCGTTCGAAGACCACATCGCGATGTCACCACCCGCCTCGGTGAACAGGCGGCTTTGATTGAGCAGGAAGTCTGTGTCCGTGAAAGTATAAATCGAACCGCCGCGCAGGGTGAGAATGCCTTCGTAACCGAGCGGGATTTCCGTGATGGCAGCGGGTAGGGGCGAATCGTGGATATTGCCCGTGAAGAGGCGTCCGCCATCGTAAGTGCGCCGCGCTGCCTGCTCCGAGGTCCGCGCCGTGGAACCGGCAAGCACGCGCCCGCCCGGACCGAGAATGTAGACATTCCCACCGCGCGACGTCTGGATCGTCGCCAGGCGCAGGTCAAGATCGCCGGTTTCGACGGTCTGATTGGCGCCGTTCGATCCACCGCTCAGGTCGTTGGCCGTGTAGCCGAACGCCGCCGGGAAGAGCAGGTTCACCGCCTGATAGCCTCGCGAATATTGCTTGAACGACGGCCCACTCGGAATTGAGGTCTGGATCAGTTCGTTAAAGTAGACACTTCCCAGCATGAACACGCGCTGCACGAGTTCGGGCAGGGTCTTGAACGCGTCGAAAGCCTGCTGGAAAGTGATCTGCGTTGTCCCGTAGAGCGTCTGGAGCACCTGAGACTGGTTCTTCTGCAGCCAGTCGATGAGAACAGGCGCATAGATGGGCCGGTTGCGGTCCGGTATCGAGTTGCCCGCACTGTCTTTCACCTGAACAAACAGATCGCCATCCAGATTGGTGAGGTTGGCGGGATCCAGGTAGTAGTTGCGCAGCGCATCGAAGTCCTGCCCCTTGCCGACGCCGAACTCGACGTAGAGGTCGGACCCTTTTGCCGGCAGCCATGGATTCCACTCGTTACCGACGGACAGAACGCCGCCGCCATACACAAGTGGTCCTGTGGCGACATCGCCATTGATCGTATTTTCAAACCCGTCAGTGACCGCTGAATTCAGGAATGGTCCCGCATCGCGACCCGCCTCGAGGAAGAAAGAACCGGGCCCGCCGATGACGAACGTGTTGCCCTGAACGGCAGCCTCCGGCGTCCCAAAGACTCGAACGCCGTCTTTCAGAGCTATCAGCGGCTCGACAAGTTCGGTGGTGGCTGTGATATCCCGGCCGGCGACGATCCGCGTGATATCGGACGTAGCGAGATTCTGCCCGAAGAACATCATGTTGACGATGTCGCGAGCGGCGCCGATGCGCGTCTGCTTGGCGACGGACAGGATCATGTCCAGGATGTCGCCGCCGGCATAGATCCTGTTGGGTATGGGATCGCCCGCATGCGTCGGGTTCTTGTTGTGAAGGGCTTCGCGATCGACCTCGACGGTGCTCGGGAGAACGCCCGGAAACAGAAAGGTCCGCCCGCTGAGCACGCCAGTCGTATCGGCATGAAAGATGCTGAATAGACCGGGAAGCAGCCCCGGATCGCCATCTTCCTGTGCGATCTCCGTCTGCGCGATGTTTGCGCCGGAAATAAGCTGCAGTTCTCCGACCGGACTTGGATACAGGATCACGGCCGACGCACCGCCGGATGCGTTTGTGTTGATGGTGAGATCGCCGGTGAGCGCCGCGGCTTCGAACGTTCCGGGATAGACGGCAGATGCCGTCAGATTTGTGGCTCCGTCGTCCTCCGTGATCACATCCGCGCCGGTGTTGTCGACCGTGACGCTGCCATCGGCCAGTAGCGAGACGCCCGCGATCGCCGAGTAGAAGCCGCGGGAGTCGAGATTGACGTCGGCCTTGGGGCTCGGGCCTCCCGTGCCGAGCGCGGCGATGCCCTGAAGATCGATATCGCCTCCGGCATCCACTGAAACGAACGCATCCGACAGTCTGATGCGAAGCTCGTTTTCCTGCGTTTGCGGCTGATCCCCGAAAGTCGTTGCGATGATGCCCGCGCTGGCGACATCGCGCCCTGCGTCGACGGTTGCGGTTCCGGACCCGATATCAACCCGCCCACCCAGCAGGTCGCGGCCGGCATCGACGAAAATATTTCCGCCGCCAAACGTCCAAAGTGCCAGCGTGGACGCGCCGCCGGAGACGTTCGCTGTCGTCATGGTGGTGTCGTCGACAATGGAAAGATCGGACACGTCGCGGCCGGCGGTGATGCGGACATCGCCGCCGCCAAGCGCCCCTACGCCTTCCTGGAAGAGCTGTGGGTCGATGCGCACATCGGTTGCGTTCCCGATAACACCCGATCGCCAAAGCTGATCGCCAGTGCCGATCCAGCTGTAACCGGACGAATTCAAAACTTCGTAATAGTTCGCTACGTTTTCCTGTTGCCAGACGTCCCGGCGGCCGAGAACGTCTTGCCCTGCAGTCAATGACACATTGCCGCCGCCATCCGCGTAGACCGGATTGGCGATCAGCACACCGGCCAGGCCAATCCCTGGTTTAGACGCCTTGCCCTCAGCACCATAACGATACGTGATCTCCGCCGGCGACAGCGCGAAAAAATCCTGCGTCGACGCGAAGCCGCTGGGGTCGATGTCGAAGGTGAGCCCCGTCAGGGCGTCGACAAATGTGTGCGGAGTCGGATCGACGATGTGGCCCGCGGTATAGACGGCGGTTCCGCCGACCTGTAATCCGCATTGCTTTTTGACAATCCCGCACTCGCTTTGGTTGACCGGATTGCCATTGGCGTCGCGATACACCGGTTGGCCGTTCACGTCGTTGGTCAGATCGATGTCGCCAGCCGCGGCCAGGCTGATGTCGCCCGTGCCGGAGCGCACCAGGGTGCGCGTGTACGCGGTCGTCGGCTTTGTATAGGCCTTTGCCTTCGGTGGCTTGAAGTCGCCGGCGAGGTTGGAGAAATTTGCTGCATAAGCGTCGACGATGAACTCCGAAGCGAGTTTTAGCGACATGGACACGCCGGTGATCTTTCTCCCCTCATAGATCAGAGAATATTGATCGGGCGTGAAAAGCGTCTGCACCTGGTTGACGAGGAAATTGACGACCGAGGACGGCGTGCCCTGGAAGCTGATGAAGGTATAGGAATTCGCATTCAGATCCGGATTGGCTGCGAGGAACGACTGGTACCAGGTATCGGGCGATACGAACTGGTTCCCAAGAGCCATGAGAAGCGTGTTTTCCAAAGCCGAGGTCGAGTCGTCTGTCGTAGCGGAATAGGTATAGCTGCCTGTCCCTTCGACGATGACGCGACCGGTGGCGCCTGGCCGAGTCCGCATCGGATCGACGCTCGCAATATCGGCGCCGCCCACCAGCTGGTAGGATGACGACTCCACCGCGCGTGTGCTGCCATTCGGATTCGTGAGCAGCGGAAAGAGTTGCGCGCTGCCAAGCGGGTCGCCCGTGCCGCCCTCCAGTGAGCCCAGCGCTGCGGGCGAGTTCGCCGCAGCGCTGTAAGGCGCAGGATTGTCCAAAACCGCGTTCGGGTCGGCGTAGATGCGGACATAGGTTTCTTGGAGGTCTCCGGCTCGCCACTCCCCGATGCCGCCGCATTGTCCAGCGAGGCCGAAGCATGTGCCCGTCAAATAGGGGGTGTAGAGCTTGTGGCCGCCGCCCAGCGTTTCGTTGAGGTAGTCGGGATCGGTCTGATCGCGGAACTGGAAAAATCCGTCGGTGATGCTGCCCTTGATGTCGAGATCGCCCCCGGCGCGAATGGTGAGAATGCCAGGCTCGCCCTCGACGGAACCGTGATCGGTGCGATACGTCAGGGTCGTGAAATCCTGGAAGACTTCGCCTTCCTTGCCGGGAAGCACATAGTATTTGCCTTCGACTGACGGCAGCGCTGCCATCAGGCCGGCTGCAACGGCCCCCGCAACATCGACGACACCCGCACCGAGATTCCAGTTGGAGGACAGAACGATATCGCCTGAGTAATCGAGCTCCATTCCGGGGCGCTCATGGAATACGGCAGAGGATGCAAGCGAGCCGAGCTGCCCGTTCGCCGCCGAGATATCGAAATCCTGCACGAATTGAACAAGTGTGCCGTTGGCATAGTCGGCCAGGAAATTCGATTGTCCTGCGCCAGCGACAGCACCCACATCGAGAACCACCTGGCCGGAATCGTTGATCGTCACACCCACGAAGTCTTGATCCGCGGCGATTTTTGCCAGGTCGAACTGCTCGAAGCCCTGCAGAACGATCTCGCTGGCACCCTTGATCGTGCCGTCATAGAAAACATTGACTGTGTCGCCGTTGGCACCCTCGATCACAGGCGCGCGGAACTCGACAGTGCCGCCAACGTCCGCGGGCGCGTACATGTAATAGGTCGTACCGTTGCGCTGGATCGGAACCATCCGGTCGCCGACCTGCTGTGCGGAGACATCTATCGTCGCTCCGGAGTCCACAGAGATTACCCCTGTATCATCGGTCCCGATCTGAACGGTCCCACCGTGCGCCTGGCGCGTGTCGTGCAGGCCGTAGCCGTTGGCATGGGCATCGATGAGCGATCCGGATTCCAGCGTCACACCATCCAGACCGAACAGATTCACGGTCCCGCCGCTCACACCGGAAACGTCAATGGTTCCGGCGATGTCGACCCTGCCGTCATCGGCCGTGAGCAGTACGTTTTGCGCCTTCAGCGTATCGCCGGATGCAAGGGTAAGGTTGCCGGTGCCAGTGCGAATCGCGATCGTGCCGTCGAACTGATCCCCAAACATCGAACCGAAGTTCGAGACGTTGAACGCACCTTTTTGATCGAGCACGAAGGAGCCGCCGTTGCCAGGCGCATTCGCATCCAGCGTTCCGTTGAACACGACGTTGCCTTGGGCGGCGGAAAGCTCGATGGTGCCAGCGTTTCCGATACCTCCGCCCACCGACAGGAGCGAGCCGGACTGGAGGTCGATATCGCCGTCGATCGCGGTCAGATGCACAAGGCCGCCCGGTGCATATACGAGATAGGGATCGGCGGAATCGCCGAAATTCTTTGCGTAACCAGGCGTGCTGAGTACGGCGCCATCGCCGATCGTGATGCCGGTTGCGGATTGAATATCGAGCGTACCTGCCGTGGCGCGGAGCGTGGTTCCGGAAATCGCCACGGTCTTGCCATCGATGGAAAGCGAGGCGCCTGGCGTGCCCTCGAACGCGCCGGGAGCGGTGTTGCCGGGATTGGTGACCGTAACCGCGCCTGTCGAAACGAACGACAATTCCGGTATCACGGCGCTTTCGCCGGCCGGTATTGTGACGGCGCGGTCGCCGATGAAAGGTGACTGAAGTTTGAGCGCTGCTGGGCCCGCATCGAGCGTCGCGCTACCTTCCGCGAATATACCGGTCGTCGCCGCAAGTGTTGTGCTGCCGCCGAACCCAAAGGTCCGAAGCGTTCCGTTGCTGAAATCGATTTCTGTAGCGTTGATCGCAAGATCGCCGCCGCCGCAGGCGAGGGCTCCAGCGCTGCCACATGCTCCGCCCGCAGCCTGGCTGTTGGCGAGGGTCAGCTTGTCCGCGTCGAGCGTGACGGAATTGCCGTCGAGCAGCGACAGACCGGGCGTGTCGAGGGTAAGATTGTTGAAATTGTAGGTGCCCGACGAGAACGAGATCGTTCCGGGCGTGCGGATCGTGAGGTCCTGGGATTGCGAAAATAATTGTTCCAGTGCCGAGGTGATCACAAGACCGGAAAGCCCGTCGCCATTGTCGGTGAACGATACCTCGCCCGCTCCAAGCGCAAGCGCATCGGTCTTGATCGTCGCGTTGGAGGACGCCGTTAGATCGCCGCTCGAGTCGAGCAGGATCGACGTCCCTTCGATGTCCGCCGCGCCAACGGCAAGAACGGCCGCTGCCGTGTCGGAGCCAAGATCGGTGCGCGTCACCTGCCGTTCGGGCCCGTTTGACACGCGCAGCACGGCGCTGCTCTGCGAACCGTCAACCAGATAGTCGCCGCTGCTGGTATCGGTGACGTCGCCCTTTGCCAGGATCGTCGCGCCGTCGGCCAGCGTGATCGCGGCGTCGCTTCCGAAGGCGGCGAGCACCACCTCGGGTGCGGACAATGGATGAGACGAGTCGTTTTCTACGAGGATCGAATTCGCGGTGATCGCAAGGCTTGTCGTGCCGTCGGCATTGTCGGTGCGTACGCCGCCGATTAGAAGGCTTGCCGCATTCAGATTGGTGAGTTCGTCGGCCGTCAGTACGATCGTGCCCTCCGGCATATTCTCCGGAGGCGTGGAGACGATGTCGAACGTCGAACCGCTGATGTCGACTTCCGCGCCGCGGCCGCCTTTGCCCGGCGTGGTGGTCAGCGTTGTATCGATCGTCAGCGTGTCGCTCGGAGCGAGCACGAGCCGGCCTGCATCCATGGGCAGTTGCGGGACGAGCTGACCATTGTGTGCGGCAAGTGCCGCGAATCTCTGGTTCGCATAGGTGAGTGCGATTTCCGAATACTTGTCGAAGACAGACTGAGTCTGGACCGTAAACGAGCGGAGTTCGGATTCCTGATCGCCAGTGCCAGCCGTCCCATAGTAGCCGGACGTGAGGTAACTGCCATCCATCAGGGTGACCGATTGACCCGGCATCACGTTGGTGGCGCCTGTATTTTCCACCACGCGCAGGCCGCCCGGAAGTGTTGCGTATTTGGCCGGCAACAGCGTGTACCAGCCGGCAGAAAGACCCGGCACGTTGTTCAGATAAACTTGCTTGCCCGCCGCGGAGGAGGAGTAAAGATCGCCGTAGTTCGAGGAATAGATCGGATCGAAGGCCGCCGCCTGCGCGTTCGAGATGCTCGGAACGATCGCGTAGACCTGCCGCCCGTCGGGATACTGGAAGCCATTGCTGCTGGAGAACGTGTCGTCGTTGAAGCGATCGAGCACATCGTGCGAACCGCCGGTGCCCGATATGAATTCGTAAGCGTAGAGATCGCCTCCGCCGCTGATGTCGACCGTCGATCCGCTGTCGACGTTCACATTCGCGCCGCCCATGGTGAGCACGGCCTTGGGGGGCGCCTTGAGCTCATCCGCGCCGGTCGCTGCGAAGAACCACTCGATCTGGTCGGTCGTGGTGCCGTAAGGAATGATCATTCCGTCCGCCGAAACCGACGTGACGCTACCCGCAGTGACTTCGAGCGACGTGGTGGCGGGCGCAAAGGTAACCGGTGTACTGCCAACCGTGATCGTGAAGGGATTGCTGGCGCCGATCGTCAAGCCGCCGATGGGGACGCGAACGACGCCGCCCTGCACGATATTGGCGGCCTGGATGAGCAGGTTTCCACCTGCGGAGTAGGGCGTTGGCGGCGTCTCTTCGCTCGAGCGCGCGAAGGTGATCGTTCCGTCTGCAGCCGACGACGTGACATAGAAGGTCGAACCTGTGGTCGGGTATACTTGTCCGGCAGTGATGGACAGATTGCCGTTCACAGCCAATTGCCCCAGCAGCGAGTTGGGGACGGTCTCCGCGCCCTGATTGAAGACCTGCTGCCAGGGTTCCACGCCGCTCAGGCGCACATCGCCCTTCGCGTCCAGTTCTACATTTGCCACCGATTGATCGAACAGCAACGCGCCGCTGATATCGATTTCGTTGGCTTTGAAGATGGCGCTGTTCGTCCCGGTCGTCCCGACATAGGGCGTCGAGACGGTTTGGATGTCGCTGGCGAAATGAATGTACGGCGCGTCGATTTCCAGCACGCCGCCGGAACTTACGACTGGAGCGAACCGGTCCCTGGTCGTGGGATCTGCGAGGTTTGCCTGCCCGTCATAGGGGCGCGAAACAAGGAAGAACCCGCGCCCGAGATCGAGCGTGACATCGCCCACGGAGTTGAGTGTACCCTCGGCCACGAAGATGTCGAAGCCGGAGGCCGCAACCATGGAGGACGAAATCGCGTTGGCCGTGGGGCTATCCGGATCGTCCTGATAAAGAACCGGATCGAGCACGACGAGCGTTCCGCCCAGCGCTTTGGGAGCGCCGCCATGGGCATTGATGATCGCGCCTGTCAGCGTTCCGCCATTGCCCAATACAAGCGTGCCCGCGTCACTCCATTCCGGCGTCGGCACATATTTGCCGTCAGGGCCTAGCCGGTCGAACGTGTCGGACGCGCCGGACAGATTGATCCGGGCTCCGGCATTCGCGGTGAAACTATCGGCAGCGATGACCGTGGTAGGATTGAGGTTGGCATAATCCGAGATGCCGATTGGCGTGTCGAAAAGGGTATCCGTCGTCACGAAGCCCGCCGCGGTTTGCAGCGTTCCGCCTGCGATTACCCGTCCGTCGCGGAAGATGCCGCCCGGGGCGATCCCGGTGGCGCGAGGATTGACGATGCTCGCGCCTGAGAGGTCGGTCACGCTTCCCTTGGCGAGGACGATGCCGTCCTTGGCTCCAAGATTGCCCAGAAGATAGATGGGCTGCTGTGCCAATTGGTAGTTTCTCAGCGCAGGATCGTAAGTGCTGAACGCTTGTTCGTCGATCGTGCCGTCCGGCTGCACGCTGAATGCGTCCGACAGGCTATGCACCGCCACGGTGTTGTTCTGCACATAAAGCTGCGGCAGAGCTTCCGATTGTGTGATCGTCCCGCCGGGCAGGCGGATGGTTCCCTGGTTGTAAAGCTGCCCAACCGTCAGGCTGGTTCCGGGCGCCCCTTCGATTCTTCCGCCTTGCGCGACGTCGAGTTCAATCAGCCCGCCGAGTGTCAGGTTGACGGCGCGTTGGTCCCAGGCGTCGGTTGGCGCGGAAGGCGTCAGTACGGAGTAAACATCTCCACCGGTTTGCAGGTTGCGCAGCGATGTTTGCTGGGTGGCATCCAGAACCGGGCTGAACATCGACTGCGAGAGGACGAGTGTCTCGCCCTGGCCGACGGTCAGAACCTGGGTCGCGAGAACCGCATTGTAGCCTCCGAGATTATTCCCGAGATCGTCGCGGAATGTGTTGGCTTCGAGATCGGTCTTGTAGGATGTGATGTTGAAATTTGCGAAGCCGGACTTGGAGAAGAAGTCGAGTGGTAATTCCGTTCCGGTCGTCGCCGTACCGTCGCCAAAACTGATCTCCGGCGTGAAGAGGGTGAAAGTACCGCCGCCGCTGAATCCATCCGCGCGGATCGTTCCATCGAGCGTCACGCGGGCCGTTACTTCGGAAGGGTTCACCTCCACCACCGGAATGCCAAGAACGAGATTCTGGCTGTCGCGGAACGCGGAAAAGCCCCCGGCGACGATGCCGTTGGCGGTGTCGTCGCCGAGCTGGAAATAGGCCGTCTGTTCGATCAAGCCGACATTGCCGCCATGCGCAGTGAGATTGAGCGCGCCGTTTTCATTCACATATCCGCCGGCCGAAACGTCGATCAAAGAGCCTTGGTTGAGAAGAATGCTCCCGCTGATATCGACATTGGTCTCAGGCGCAGTTCCGTTTTGCGTGTCCTCGTCGGTCGCGGTTTCCTGATACAGGGTTTGCCGTGGTGCGCCGATGAGAACGACCGAGCCGCCATTCGTATAGGCACTTCCTTCCATCTGATCCGCTGTGACGCCGTAATCGTTCACCCATCGTCCTTTGGCCGACAGCGTGCCATTGACCACGATATCGAAAGCGCCAGGTCCCAGATCCTCTTCTTGGAAGACCGAGCCGATGCCTGCGTTTAGCGTCTGAATCTGAATCACACCGGACGGCACAGTGATGCTGCCGTCGATCGTCACCGTCCGGCCGGCCACGGCCTCGAAAGCGCCGCCGGCGCCGAGCGCGAGATTGGCGTCGGCGTCTACGGTGATCTTGCCGCTGGTCCTGAGCGACACCGCGCTCAATCCCATGGACGAGAGCGCGTCGGCAGAAAGGCTGATCGTATCCCGCCGCCCGGTTGGGAGCAGAGAGTCCGGATCGCGCACGGGCACAACGAGGTTACCGTTCGCGTCTACGGAAACCGACTGCCCGTAGCCAAACGACTGGCGCAGGGGATGGTAATTGGCTTGGGACACAAGTTCGATGTCGCCGCCGCCGATCAAGGTTTGCGTGCCGGATGAGTCCGAACTGAGAGCCTGGACAAACAGGAATCCGCCGGATGGCAACTGCGACGGCGCGCCCTGCAAGTGTCGATTGTCGCCATAGATGCTCGAGGACGCCGTGCCAGCCATGGCATCGGAAATCTGCCGCGGCCCGGCATAGGCATTTCCGAACACCGTGCCGTCGAGGACCATGGTCGAGCCCTTCAGGGTCAGGCTGCCCGCGTCGCGCCCTTCGGTGTAGGTGCTTTCATAATGACCACCCTGCAGCAGAAGGCTGCCCCAGGTCTGGCTCACACCCCAGCGCGATTGGGACTCGGTGAAGCCTCCGTAAAGCCCGACATAGCTTCCGTTGATATCGGCGTTGCCGACGTCGACCAATCCACCCGCGGTACTGATGAGTTGCGAGGTCTGTACGAAGCCTCCTTCGTAAGTCACCCAGCCGCCCGAGATGTCGATGGTCGCGCCGGTCTTGATAGTGATGTCGGGCGCCCGCGTGACATCGGTCCCTGGCGCGTAGCTTTGGACACCCAGTGAAACATTGCCGCCGCGCGTCATCAGTTCTTGGACGGTGACGCCGACCTGTTCGGCGAAGCTCTTGGCTTCGATCAGCGGCGAACCGATCCATTCGACGCCGTTCTCATCGACGCCGGACAGCCGCGGATCGACAAGCAACGCCGCGCCGTTGAGGAAGCTGTCACGGTAGTTCGGATCGTCGCGAAGCTCGTTGCCCTTGACCGGATCGATCAGGACCGCATTGCGCGAGGCCGGTATGAGCACATCGGTCAGCCCAGCGACGTCGATAACGGCGCCGCTGTCGATAAAGATGCGGGAATCGCCTGGATTCTGGATGTCGGAGAGTCCGTTCGGCCCCGGTGCAGCCCCGATATCGACATTTCCGCTCGGCGCATAGAGCATCGCGTTCTTGTCGATCTCCACGCGCGAAGAATCCGTTCCGATGCTGATGCGTGACGGCTTGAAATCCACAAGGGAGGTCGGGTCCTGCGGAATGGTTTCTTTGCTATCGAAAGGGGTGACTGCCAGCGTGGCATTCTGCGCGATCTGAATGTCGCTGCCTGTCAGCTGAATGAAGCCGTTGCGCGAGACGCTGGTGCTGGCTTCGAGCAGTCCCTGCTCAATGACCGCGCCATCCAGTGTAGAACCCAGCGAGATATAGCCTTCGGACGAATTGATGATGCCTTCGGCGGTGTTCTCCACGTAGTCGCATTGGTTCGTTGCCGCGCAACCGCCCGGCTGCGACGACGAAGCTGTGAAACCTCGCACGTCCGGCGTGCTGCTGCCTGCCGCCCCCGTCGAACGCGTGAGTCTCAAGTCGCGGCCGGATTGCAGGCTGACCTGTCCTTGCGATGCCGTCAGCGTGCCCGAGTTGATGACCTTTGGGCCGCTGAGGAGAATGAAGCCCTGATCTGCAGACGTGACTTGCGCCCCGGCCTGGACGTCGATCGTTCCTTCGAGCAGGGGATCGAACTGCACCTTGCCCGTGCTGTCCTTGTACTCCTGCGCAGAGAACGTAAAGGCGGACGTTTGTTCGTCCTGAGCCGCCTGATCGGAAAAACCCAAAAATCCGAACGTCAGGAATTCATCGTCGCGTTGCTTGATTGTAAGAGGTGTGGCGGTTCCCGAACTCAGATCGATGGCGCGCCCAATTTCCAGACTGGTTGCGATCAGCGAGCCTGTATTGATCTGAGATGTGCCGCCAAAAATAATGCCGTTCTGATTGAGGATCAGAACGGTGCCGGGCGCTTTGATCGATCCGAGAATCTGGCTCGGCGCCGGCGTGAGGAACGGATTGCGCAGGCCCGTGGTGGGATCGAGCTGTCCGACGACCCGGTTGAGCACCACCCAGCCCTGTTGGTCGGTTCCATTCTGGGATTGATCGAAGGTGAGTGTGGTCTTCTGACCGACGTTGAAAGTATTCCACGAGAGAATGGCGCGCGATTCCGTTTGATGAATCGTTACCTCTACGCCTTTGCTGTCCGTCGTCTGCGTCGGCTTGTCGGCACCTTCCCACGTGTTCAGGCCCGTCGGATCGTCAGCCGCGGAGACGGGGTTGGGAACCGGATCGAGGCCGCCCGGCGCGAGGCCATCCGGCACATTGGGCTCCATCGCCGCGGCCGCGGCGCGGGCCGCCTGCTGCGCTTGCATGCCCATGTCGACGGCTTGCGTGACGCGCTGGACGTATTGCAGTGCCCGAAACTGGGCGCCGGCCATGCCGGAGGAATTCGATCCGTTTTTGCCGCCCGGCTGCTGCGCAGGCATGCCATTGGGATATCGTGCCGCAACGACGGCGTTGGCGGAGGCTTGTGCCGCATGAAGAGCGGCAAGCTGCGCGTGCGTGTGCGTGGCACCCAGCACGGTCACCATTGCGATGACGCTGGTGCTACGGAGCAGCTGCGTCCGCAGCCGCGCTCTGGATTGTCCCGTGATCGTTACGCGCGGCCTGGTCGCCTTCATGGATTGGTTCCCGCAGGTTTGTCAGGGGCCGATTGTGTTGGTGCTGGCCGGATCGAACGTGGGTCGTATCGCCCATTGTCGATGCGGTCGCCAAAGGTCTGCGCCTGGTTCTCGAGCTCGACGCGGCGCTGCTGGATGAACGGCTCGTTCGCGCCGAATGCGTCACCGAAATCGAACTTGCTGTAGGCATCGAGAATCTCATGCCCCACTTTCCGCAATTCGGCATTTTTGCTTTCGCAAGCTTCCAGCAGCGTAGCGGTATTTGTGACATTGGTTTGAAGCTTCTGGCGCTCGGCGTCGCTTTGTTGTGCATTGTTTGTCGCCTGCGCCAACGCGTCCTTGGTCTTTGCCAGGTCCTGCTGGACCGCGGCCACGCGCGTTCCTTCGCGCTTCGTTCGCGAAAGTTCGGCCTGCGCGGCTGCGAGTTGCTTCTTTACTTCGTCGCGCTCGTGTTCGGCCGCTGCCTTCTGCGCCTGCAGGGTCGCCTGATCGTCCTGAACCTGGCGAAGCTGCAAGGTCACCTGGCGGAGCCGTTCGCGCAGCGCTTCGTCCGAGGATTGGGCCGATGCGACGCTGGCAAGGATGGGAGCCAGGAGGAAGAGGATGGCAAGCGCGAGCCGCGATTTCATGTCAGAGCCCCGCGTTCAGATCGAGTTGCACGACATCGATGGCCATCGGCGGTCCGTAGACCTCGTTCGCGCTCAGCCAGCGCGCGGTCAGCCAGGTATTGTCGAACAGTCCGAGCGAACCGCCGACAATGAAGCCGCGCGCGTTGGTGCCGCCGAGATGGAAGTCGCTGTCCGTGAAGGCATCCGGAACTGCATCGGGCTCGAGATATTTGTAGCCGACAGACACGTTCCAGGCCCAAGGCGTACGCGGCTTCGGATCGCCGAACGTCGTGGTGACATACCAACCGTCTGGGCCGCTTTTTAGAACGGCGCTGTTGCCCTTCCGGTCATCGCAAACGTTGAAATTGCCACCTTCGACGTTCGTGATCGGCGGCGACAGCAGTCCATACCGGCAAGCGACGGTCCAGTGATAGGCAAGGTTGTGGACATAGTCGAAGTCAAAAAGAAGCTGATATTTGCCAACCGGCATCGTGAATTCGCTGGTTGCATTGACAAGCTTGTACTTGAAGGCGAGCCCCGCGAACTGAGGTTGCGATGATTCCGGGTTTTTCGGATCGACGGCAAGCTGCCGGATGAGGAAGAGCGTGTTGCCCTTTTGCATGAACGCTGGCCGGGTGAAGTCCGTCGAACATTCCTTTGCGCCGAGGTAGGTAGGGCAAAGTGTCGAGAGCTGCCCCTGGATGCTTGAAAAATCGTAGTAAGAGCCGGCGAACCGCCAATCGAAGCTTTTCGTATTCCAATCCACGCCGATCTGGTTGCCCCAGAGCCATTTGGTGTGATCGTTCCGTTTGCCGACCGGTATGCCGCTCGTGTCCGTGCCATGATCGGGGAAATTGTTTCCGATATACCCGATGGGAAACATGCCTTCGGTCGCGAAAAAGCCGATGCCCTTTGCGTCATCACGCTTGGTCGCCGTGCTTATGGCTGCACCATCGAAATTAAGATCGGGGTCGTAGACGAGATCGGTATGGACGAAGGGATTGGACATGCGGCCGACGGTGGCGTCGATCCAATGGGAAGGATTGATGTTGAGGTAAGCCTGGTCGAGCCAGAAATCCTTCTTGCCAAATCCGCCGCCCAGAAGCTGAGTCGTCGAAACCGGCCCGTTATCGCCGCCCGAAGCGAGACGCAGGCCGAATTTGACGCCGTCCGTTATGGTGGCATCGACGCCAAGCCGCGCGCGGATGCTCAACCTGTTCAAACGGTCCGCTGTGGTGTTCAGGAAAGGGATGCCGTTCGGATTCGTGAAACTCCGGATATCGGTCGGGCCGTTGGCGTTGAAGGACGCGTAGTCGATGATCCCCGGATCGTTGTTCGATGAAAACAGATCGTTCTCGTCGCGGAACCGGAAATCCGCGAACAGCCTGAAGTGTTTCGTCCAGGCCGGCAGCATCTCGGGCTGGGCCCAATTCTCTTCGCGCGCCGTTTGAAGGACTTCCTTCTTCACCTCATCGCGGATCTGGTTCTTCACGATCTCCGGCACATAGGGGACGCGAACGGTCCCGGCCGGCGGCGGAGTTTCCACGGAGGGTGCCGAAGCTGTCTGGACGGGCTGCTGCCTGGTCTTCTTCGCTTGTGCCGCTTCCTGCTCGGCTTCCTTGAGAAGGGCGTCGGCGGCCTTCTGTGAAATCACACCCTGCTTCACGAGCAGGCGGATCAGGTTGATGGTGACATTCTGCGAGGCGGAGTCGGAGCCTTGCGCCAACACCGGCGTCCCATGAAGCAGGCCCAGGCCCACTGTGCTCGCGGCCAGCACCTTCGCAAACGGTGCCTTGGTCCTCTTCAACATACGCATGCCCCTCTTATTCCCTACGCAAGGTTTTTGTATCTTCAGGCCGGCCGTTTGCTGTGGATCGCAAGACGGAACTGAAGTGCTCCCGGTGGTTCTTCATCCAACGTCGGCAACTGCTGCGCGGCCGCGACAATGTTGTCATCGATTTTGGGATCGCCGCTCGATTGCAAAAGGCGCACATGAAGGCGCCGGTTCCCGTCCACCCAGGCCGTAACCTGGGCGTTGAATGCGAGATGATTGAGCTTGTCGTTTCCTTCGATTGCGTTTTGAAGGATGGACGTGAGATAGCGGCTATAGCTTTCCGCGCCGAACCCACCGGCCGCGGCCATCCCGCCCCCATCGCCGGCGCCGATGTTGAACGCATCGCTACCGGCCTGCGCCGGACCATTGATGGTCACGGGCTTGGGTGCATCCATCTCTTTCGGCTGCGGTGTCTCTGTCTTCTGCTCTTCGACGACCTTCTTTTCCGGCTCCGGCGGCTTTTCCTTGGGCGGCGGAGGAGGTGGCGGCAAGGTTGCCTGCAGCGTGGGAAGCGGTGGCGCCTCCCGGCGCACCGAACCGGTGCTGTGCAGCAGATACCAGATACCACCAGCCAATGCGCCGACCACCAGCACCGGTACCGCAATTCGCGCGATCTTCGATAATCCGCCGCGCTCGTCTTCTTCGTCCAGATCCATTCGGGCCTCCTATTGCTGCGCCTTGCCGGTGACGAGACCGACATGGGGCAGGTCGATGCGGCGAAGCAGATCGAGCACCTCCATCACCTTCTGGTACTGCACGGCGGCATCGCCCTTGAGCACTACGGGAAAATCGGGCGTCAGCGATTTCTGCGTCTTCAGGCGGTTCTCCAGATCGGTGAGGGTCACGGGATAGGCGTTCAGATAGATGTTGCCGTTGTTGGCGATCGAAATGACTTGCGTCTGCGGCTTGGAAAGACTCACCGTCGCGCTTGCCTTGGGCAATTCGACCTTGATGCCCTGAACGGATGCCGTCGTCATGATGATGAAGATGACGAGAAGCACATAGGCGAGATCGAGCATCGGCGTGATGTTGATGTCGTCGTAGGCCTTATCTTCGTCTTGAGCCTTCATGAAATGCTCCTAATGCGCCGGACCGTGCGAACCGCGATAGATTTCGGCGATGCGCGCGATGAATTCGTCCACGAACACCTGCATGTTCGCGGTGACGTTCTTGCTGCGGGTGAGAAGATAGTTGTAGCCGAACAGCGCCGGGATCGCGACCGCGAGGCCCGCGACCGTTGCAAGGAGCGCGGCAGAAATGCCCGGGGCGATGGCGTTGATGTTCACATCGCCCGCCACCGCAATCGCGGCGAAGGTGATCATCACGCCAACCACGGTACCGAGCAGACCGAGAAACGGGCCGCCCGCGATGGCGATGGTCAGCAACACCATATTGTGCGCGAGCTTTTGATTTTCGCGGACCAGGGTTGCGTCCATCAGAGCGCGAACGACCTCGATCCCCTCTGCGTCGAGCGTGACGCGTCCACCGCCATCCGCGCGATGTTGGATTTCCCGCGAGCCGGCGTGGAAGATGCGATAGATCGAAGACTTGGAAAGGCGCTTACGCTCCCGATCGTTGCTTCTTACGTCCTGGTCGATGACGAAGGGGTCGCCGCTGCGTTGGCGATAAAATTCAAGAAAGCGATCGTTCGCCTTGGCGACGGAGCCGATATAGCTGCCCTTGGTCCACATCACGACCCAGGACAGCGCCGCCATGATTCCCAGAATGCCGATGACCACCCAGGCGTCGAGGGTTACCGATTTTACGATGACGCCAAAAAGCCCAAAGCCCAGACCGGACTGCTTTTCGTCCGCGCCGAACACAATCAGCTTGTTGGTGGGGCCTTGAGACTCCGCATCCGCCTGCATGACAGCTGCAGAACGCGCCGTGCGCGAAATCCGCACCTCATCCATGCTGCCCGCAAAGTTGGCGTTGCCGCCGCCCGCCTGAACATCACCACCGATCCCGGTCGGCGTGTTGAGTGCCGGCAGGGCTCCCGGACCCGATGCCACGCTGCGGCCATTGACGTAGAGCGTGACCGTCTTTCCGTCGGCGGTTGCGGCGACATGCGACCACTGGCCGGTGCGCAGCGCTTGCGGGGACGTCAGCTTGACGGGGGTTGCACTGCCGTTCACTTCCACGAACGGCGCGCCCTGGTCGATGCCAACGACGAGCGAGCCGGCTCCGTCGTGCCGCGCATAGAGCGCCGCGCGCGCTTGTGGTGCGCCATATTTCACCCATGCGCTGAACGTAAACGAATCGCCGGCCTTGATCGCGAGCGATGTGCTTGCCGGCACGCTGATCGCGCCGGCGCCCGTGAAGCGTGCGCCTTTGCCGACGATCGCGCCTTCATCGACCGCAGGCGCCGGTGTTGTGGCATTGTTGGCATTGGCGGTTTTGTCGTGGACCGGCGTGCCCGCCGCGTCGTCGAAATGGTAGACGAGGGTGTAATCGGCGTCGAACGTTCCCGCCGCGTCGGCGCCGGCCGTTGCTTTTTTGTTGGCGTAGTAGAGCCAGATGTCCTTGGTCGCGGAGGCGGGAAATTCCGGGACGTCGACCCAGATGGTCGCCATGCCAAGCACCGCATCATAACTCTCGATGTGGTAGGCGAGCGGCGTCTTATCGTCGGCCGCAACAAACCGGATATCCGTGCCGTTCTCCTGCGCGTCGGAGAAGCTGAAATTGCCGCTGTGCAGGCGTATCAGAACTGGCACGCGACCGGCCGATTGCGCGATATTGCCGCCCTTCGGGCTGGTATCGATCGTGATCTGCTTGCGATAGGACCAGTCGGTCTGCCACCACGCGGCATTTGCCGCCGTCGGGAGCGCGGCCAGCGCGCCAATCGCAAGCAGAATGAGCGCGCGCGCGTTGATGCTGGCACGCTGCGGAAACCCGAAGATTTTCCCCCAAAGTTTCATCTTCAAAGCTCCGTCTTGACTGTGAATTCGGTATAGGGATGCCAGGCCTTGGTCGCTGGCCCGTTGCGCAGCGGCATGCCCATCAGCACATCGCCGGTAAAATGCGAAAACAGCTGCAGGCGCGTTCCGCCGCCGAAACTCGCGAGACCGAAGACGCTTTGCTGTCCTGGAAGCGTATCGATCACCCGCGCCACGCCGTCATCGGTGAAGACGTAGAACCGCCAATCGTCGATCCACGGGTTGTCTATGTATTTGTTCGCCAGCGAAGCGAGCGACGGCGAACGAAGCTCGAGAGAGCCCAAGATGCCATCATCGCCGATCGCTTCCGATTGCAGATAGCCGCGCAGATTTGTCAGGCCGCCGAGCGAAAACTGCTCGGCCGGCACCAAGGGCTGATCGGAGATTTGCGCGCTGATCCGGCTGGACAGCCAGACATCGTCGAAAAGTTCACGTAGATCGGTGATGTCCAGATTGGCATGAACGAAATTGCTCTGTGCGTTCGCGCGCAAATACTGGAACGCGACCTTGCCGCTTCCGGTGCCGCGTAAGCCTGCGGTCACAGATGCCGTAATGCTCGTCGTTGCGGACGCGGTCGCCTGATCAAGCTTGTAGCTGGCGAAGAGCGGCGCGTAATAAATGATGCAATGAGGGACTATAAAATCCGTAGACTCCGTGTGGAGCTCATCGCAGGGGGAAAGTTTGCCGCCGAGGTAAATATCCTGATAGCTTTGCTTGAAGTCGGCACCGAACGTGAAAGTCTCCGCGAACTCTCCAAGACCGAAATCGCTGATCTGCGGAAGTCCGAGAATACCCCGAACGCCAATACCGTAACCTTTACCGAGCGCGTTTGTGCCGCCCAGAGTCGCAACGTTGCTGTTCGAATAATATCCATAGGCCATCACGTTCCACGGCGTACCCCAGATCGGCGCCATGTAGTTGGCCGAGAACACCTCACTATCGTCGAGATTCTCCGGCGCGAGAACCGCGGTCGCGGTGAAACTGTGTCCAAGCTGCCAGAGATTGGAATAGCTCACGCTCGGAAGGGTGCGCAGTACCGACGTGTTCTGGCTGTGATCGTTGTTGACTTCGAGGCTTGCGCTAACGGGCAGCGTGTCGCTGACCTTGAGGTCGATGTCGACGGTTCCCGGTGATTTTCCCGGCTTGACAATGGGGGTAACGCGGCTTTCGGGTAACCGGCTGAGTTCGGCGACTTCCTTCTGGGCCTCGTTGAAGTTCGGTACACGCCCTTCGCGCAGAGACGGCACCTGCTCTTTGATGCGGCTGGGAAGATGGTACTGCGAATCCACGACACGCAGCCGGCCGACGGGCGCTTCGACGATGTGAAAGCGCACAATTCCGCTGCGCGCGTTCTGTTGCGGCACCTCGACAACGACGGTCTGGTAGCCTCGGGATTGGTAGGCTTTTTGGAGCGCGTCGCGCGCCGCCGCTACGTCCTCGCGCGTCCGGTCCGGCCCGAGAAAGGGGTAAACGGCCGCTTCGATCGTTGTCGTGTCGAGCAGCGTATTGCCGTCGACGTCATATGCTTCAAGGTCGAATTTGGGTTGAGCGGCCGCTGAGGCTTGTGCCGAAGAGGTGTCTGTTGCTTGCGGTTGCGAAGGGGGTGGAGCTGATCCCGGCGGTTGCTGTGCTTCTGCTAAAGCTCCGCCCATCGACACGTGCAGGCATGCGCCGGTAACGAGCGCAACAATGCGCGCCACCCGCCAACTCGTTGCTGGCGTTTTGGTTTTCATGCACCAGCCCACAAATTCCCCTTTGCCGCGCTCTGCCGGGCCCGGACTCGTCAGCCGCATTTGCACCAACTTGGGTGACACTTTGATGACGGCCTGAAGAGGATTTCGTGGATGCGCCGAAGTTGTACGCGCCCATCTCGTAAGCTGATGATCGAGTAACGCTTTTCGCTTTTCGTCCACAGACGGAATGCGCGCTCCCTCAAACATTCACAGAGCTGTTATCGATTTGACACGGAGTTCCGGTTTTCTCGCGCCGAGCTGGAGGCGAGTCCGAAGATCGCCTTTTGGGCACCCAGGGCACGGTGTGAGGTCACGAGACCTCGCACGTGGTCACCTTCGGCTCGTTTCCAATGGCGTTGTGACGGCCGCGTTAGGTGTCGTTGCAGTTCCGAAATGCTCGAACTCAACCCGAGGAGAATGAATTCCATGCCTAACCTGAAACTCCAGATGCTGGTGGGAGCGAGCACACTCGCCATCGGCCTCGCAGCCTCCGGCGCCGCGAACGCCACCGACGTGCAGGTGTACGGCGGCGGTTCGTCGCTGATCTCCGTCTATATGCAGCAGGCGTTCAACTGCTACGGCAACGACCAGCCGCTGATCATCCGCTCGCCGCTGTCCCTCAAGACCCTCGCCGACTTCAACTACACCGGTACGAAGGGCAATCCGCAGGATTGCGCGACGCAGAAGATCAACACCCGGACCGACCTGCACTACGACTCGGCTGGTTCGGGCGTTGGCATCGCGGGCGTGTTCAGCCACGATCCTTCTTCGACGGCGCCGAACGGTTACGGCGACATCAACCCGAACCAGAGCGGCGAACAGGATATGCCGGCCATCAGCTTCGGCATGTCGGATGCGGGTCTCAGCGCGACGGATGTCGGCGTTTGGGAAAACGGCAACGACGACCAAGGTCCGACCAATACCTGCACCGTGAAGGAGCAGGGCGTGTGCGTCGTAGCATCGGGCGAAACGGCACACCCGCCCACGACGTATCCCAACCCGCATCAGAATCGCGGCGCGCTGATTCAGTTCCCGGTGTCGGTTGACCCGGTGGCGGTGGCGTATGACCCGACCTATAAGAAGGTCGAGGCCGCCGACGGCTCGTCGACGACCGCATACCACTTCAACATCCGTTTCGCGCATTCGGATGGCAGCGGCGGCTGGCGTCTCGACCAGACCGCTTACTGTACAATCTTCAACGGCATCGCTGCTGGCAGCCCGATCACGAACTGGAACGATTCGCGTCTGAAGACCCTCAACGGCAATGTGTCGCTTGCCGATCCGGCCGATCCGCAGAAGGCTTCGTTTAGCGTTCCGCTGCAGATCGCCGGCCGTGGCGACAGCTCGGGCACTACGTCGATCTTCACGCGTCACTTGGCCCGCGTTTGCGGTTCCACCGGCATCAATCTTCCCAACAACCAGTACGCCGACGGCGCGACCACTCTGCCGGCGAGCCTGCAGGGCGGCACGTTTGACGGAACGAACGCGACTGGCGTTGTCCTCGGCAAGTTCACGCTTGCAACGGGCAGCGGCAATCTGGCGAAGTACGTTGCGTTCACGGCGGTTCCCGCCAACGGCGCGACCCTTCAGCAGGGCAACATCGCCTATCTCGGCGCGGACTTCGTTGCCCCCGCCAACAGCGTGAACGGCAACAACACCTTCAACCTCAACTCTGCCGATCTGAAGAACCACAGCAACAAGTTTGAACGTGCGAACGGCGCCAATGCCGCAGCAGCGTTTGGCTCGCTGGCCCCGCCGCAGAGCAATGCGCAGGGCCATTACGACAATACGACCTGCTCCGGCCCCAGCGCGAAGTGTCGCCAGCATCCGTACGATTGGGCAGAGCCGGTGTCCAAGACATCGCCGCTGGCCGATCCGACGGCGACGACGGCCTATCCGATGGTCGGTACGACGAACGTGCTGCTGTACAGTTGCTACGCGAACTCGCAGGTTGCCGTCCTGGTCCCGAAGTTCTTTGCCTGGTACTCGAAGAGCACGACCGTTCAGGAAGTTCCGGATGGCCTGCTCGTGAAGAACGGTCTGGCTGCGTTGCCTGGCCCGTGGCGCACCGCCATTTCGGAGACGTTCACCAGCAACACCTCCGGCCTGAATCTGAACATCAACAAGGGTGGTACGGCGAATTGCGCCGGTATTCCCGGGGGCTGATCACAGCCGTTTAAGATATGATGTGGCTCCGGTGAAAACCGGGGCCACTTTTTTTTGACGCGGGGTCTTCCTGTGACGAAATCATCATTAGGCTGCGTTATCTCCGCCCCAAGGAGCACGGAATGAACATACGGTGGTTGGCCCCGCTCGCAGCGAGCCTGTGTCTGAGTTTCACACAAGCCATTGCGGCACCGCCGCCCGCATCGACACCCGAAGCTGTCGTCGATCACTACGCCGATCTGGCCGAGGCGATGTACGGCGACTCGCTCGAAGGCGGGCGCGCGCTGCAAAAATCGGTCGACGCTTTTCTCGCGCATCCGACGGAGCAGACATTGAGCGCTGCCCGCGCGTCCTGGAAAGCGGCACGCATTCCCTATCTGCAGACCGAAGGCTTTCGCTTCGCCAATACGGTGGTCGACGATTGGGAACCGAAGGTCAATGCATGGCCGCTGGATGAAGGGCTGATCGATTACGTGGCGCCCGCCTATGGCGCGCAGTCCGACCAGAACCCGCTTTATACGTTGAATGTCGTCGCCAATACCAAACTTCGTGTCGGTGCAAAAATGATCGATGCCGGCACGATCGACGCCGCGCTGCTGCGGCAACTCGCGGAAGCCGAAGGCGTACAAACCAATGTTTCGAGCGGCTTCCACGCCATCGAGTTCTTGCTGTGGGGACAGAATCTTCAGGGTGCAAGCGGTGGTGCGGGTACGCGCCCGGCAAGCGATTATGATTCTTCGGCCTGCACGCACGGCAATTGTGCAAGACGTGCGGCTTATCTGAAGGCTGCGGTTGGTTTGCTGGTCGACGATCTTTCCGAAATGGCTGCAGACTGGCGCCCCGGCGGAAAAGCACGAACAGAGTTGCTGTCAAAAGGACCCGATGGAGGACTGACGGAGATCCTCACGGGTCTTGGCAGTCTCACTTTCGGCGAGATGGCCGGTGAGCGCATGAAACTCGGACTCATGCTACACGATCCGGAAGAGCAGCAGGACTGCTTTTCCAACAACACCCACCACTCGCATTATTACGATGAGACCGGCATCGGCGAACTGTGGCGTGGGCGTTATGTGCGCAGCAACGGGAGTGTCGTTCAGGGCGCAAATCTTCGCGACTACATTACCGCGATGGATCCGGGCGCCGCCAAGCGTCTCGACGACCGCATGGACGACGCGCTTGCGGCGATCAAGAAAATGAAGGACGCGGCGGATGGCGGCCACATGGCCTACAGCCAGATGATAGCTTCAGGAAATCTCCAGGGTAACCAGATGGTGCAGGACGCGATGGATGCCCTGGTCGCGCAAACGCGCGCGATCGAGAATGTCGCGACAGTGCTGCATCTGACCGTCGCGTCCAACAAGTCCGATCATAGCGCGAAGCCGGTCGGATTGCGCTGATACACGCAATGACGACACGTCGTGAATTTCTGTCCTTCGGCGCGGCAGGCCTCGTGCCGCTCACGGGATGCATATCGGTCTTTGGTGCGCCGGATGGAAATGGACGTCTGCCAGAAACGCGAGTGGGCAATAGCGCCATCGTATTGGCGGCGCGGGAGCAAAGTATTTCTCTGATGCCAGAGGGAAAGGTCACTCCAGCGTGGCTTTACGACGAAAAGCTCTTCCCTGTCCTTCGGATGAAACAGGGGGAAACGCTAGACGTGACGCTCGGAAATGGATTGCCGGAACACAGCTCCATTCATTGGCATGGCGTCAGAGGGCCGAATGACATGGACGGCGTGCCGTATCTCACGCAGATGCCAGTGCTTCCGGGAGAGCAGTTTCGCTATAGGTTTGTGCCACCTGATGCCGGCACATTCTTTTTCCATCCGCATTGCGATACGGCGACGCAGCTCGGCCGTGGACTTGTGGGCGCTTTGATCGTCGAAGAAAGACAACAGACATTCAACGATGACGTGGTCTTGATTCTCAAAGACTGGCGCGTCGATGCCGAAGGCCAGTTCCTGCCGTTCTCCACGCCCTCGGGCGCAAGCAGGGCGGGGACCTTCGGCGAATGGCGTACGGTCAATGGTTTGAATTCTCCTCGCATTGGGCTGCGGGCATCCAATGCACGGCTTCGGCTGATCAACGCCGATGCAACCCGAATCTCGCAAATCGGCGTTATCGGTGGAACCGCGCGTGTCATCGCGATCGACGGCAATCCGGTCGAACCCTTTGCGCTGGACACGTGGCGGCTTGGACCGGCAATGCGGCTGGATCTGGCTTTGGATGCTGGCGCCGAAACGCATCTCGTCGATTACTTCGCGGCATCGCCGGTGACATTGGCGACGTTAACGCTTCAAGGTTCATCTTCGACTCGCCGCCAAACTCCGAATGTCTCGCCGAACATCCAAACCGAATTTGCGGAGCCATGGCGGCACACGTTGGAACTCGGTGCGGGACTGGAAGGGAACGCAGACATAAGTCCTCAACCGATCGTGCTTCCCGACGGAAAGATCATCGATCTTGCAGACTCGCTTTGCCTGGCGACCGACACCTTCTGGACCTTGGATGGAAAGGCGTGGCCCGGGCGTTCGCACGGAACTTTGCCGCCGCCATTGTTTTCGTTCACCCGCGGTCAAAACGTAATTCTGGACCTGGAAAACACGACCTCCCGCGCGCATCCCATCCATATTCACGGCCATACGATGACGGTCCTCTCCGCAAGCCTTTTGCATCGTCCCGTTCACAGGGCCGATACAGTCCTCGTTCTCCCCAACGAGCGCGTGACCGTCGGGTTCGTCGCCGACAATCCGGGAAACTGGATGATCCATTGTCATGTGATAGAACATCAGGAAACCGGGATGATGGGATGGTTTCGCGTTTCCTGATTTGTCTTTCTTTGCTGGTCGCGCTGCCCGCACTTGCGGACGCGCCGACGCGCGCAACCTTGGGCATCAATGCCGCGGCGGGCTGGGCGCTGTTCAAGCGGCCGTGGATATCTGCGCCGTCTTCTCTGCGCGGCGGGGGAGGGCTTGGGCCGCTTTACGACGCGCGCTCCTGCGACAGCTGCCATTTGGGCGGTGGAGCCGGTCAGGTCGGCGAGGGCGCTATCGGCAACGGAATGGTGGTGCGCGTTGGCACGGCGGGCGGCGGAAACGATCCTGTCTATGGCAACCAGATTCAGACGCTTGCGCTGCCGGGATTCGATCCGGAGGCTGACGTCATGCTGGGATGGAGCGCGCTGCACGATCTGCGGACCATCACGATCGACTTCAAGCAACTGCATTACGGGGCGTTCGCGCCGCAAACGCATACGGCGTTGCGGCGGGCGCCGTCGTTGCTTGGCATCGGACAACTGGAAACCATCCCCGAAAGCGAAATTCTTGCCCAGGCGAAGCGCAACGGCGGCCGTCCGTCGTGGCTGACCGACAAGAGCGGCCAGCGCCAGTTGGGTCGTTACGGCTGGAAAGCGACCGAAGCGCAAATCGCCGATCAGGTCGAAACGGCGTTTCAGCGCGACTTCGGGATTTCGAGCGCGGGTCATCCTGGATCGTACGGCGAATGCACAGAGGCAGAGCACGCATGCAGAGCAGCGCCGGGTGAAAATGTGGAACTCCCGGATGCGTTTCGCGACAGGATTGTGGACTTCCTGCGGGTCCTGCAGCAGCCCGATCCTAGGGACGAAACAAGTGCCGGCTTTGCGATTTTCCGTAAAGTTGGCTGCGCCGGTTGCCACGCGACGCTCACCGGCAAATCAGGCAAGCCGGTAGCCGCCTATACCGATCTGCTCCTCCACGACCTCGGGAGCGATCTGAGCGACGACATCGCAGAGGGCGATGCCAAACCTTCCGAATGGCGGACTGCGCCACTCTGGAATATCCCGGAGGAACTCGAAAAGGGTGGTTTGCTGCACGACGGACGCGCGCGCGACATCGGGGAGGCCGTGCAGTGGCACGGCGGCGAAGCGTCGCGGGCGCGGACGGCCTTCAACGCACTGTCGTCAAATGATCGTACGAGGCTGAGCGATTTTCTGCTCGGGCGGTGACATGCGTTTTTTGAGGGCGGTCTTCTGGACGGCGGCGCTGCTGCTTCCGTCCGCATCCGTGGCCGGCAACGTCGAAACAGCCCAGCATTTTGCAACCGATTTCATCGTTCCGCGATTTCAATCGGTCGCCAAAGCCGCGCACGCGCAGCAGGCTGCGTGGTCGGCGTTTTGTGCCGACCGCAAACACGGAAATGTCGAAACGTTGAAGAAGGCCTACAACGACCTGGCGGATGCGTGGTCGGACGTGGAGTTCATGCGCATCGGGCCGGCAGCGGTCGCGCTGCGCGTGGAACGGTTCAACTGGTGGCTGGACCGGACGGACGCAACCGCCAAGGCATTGAACCAGATGCTGGCCGCGACGGACCCACAGATGCTGACGCCGGAAAAGCTGGCAACCGGAAGCGTTGCGGGACAGGGTCTGCCGGTCGTGGAACGGTTGCTCTATCCCGCCGATGCGGCGGGGCAATTGAAGGCGGATGACGGGGCACAGCGCTGCGCGGTCGGTGCGGCGGTGACTGCTGCGCAGGCGGCAATAGCCGACCAGATCGTCAGCGACTGGACGGCGGCGGACGGCGCGCGCGCTGCTCTTATGGCGAACACGCGCTGGAAATACGCTTTTGCGGACGCGAATGAAGCCGCGAGCGTCATGCTCACCGACCTTGTCGCTGGCCTCGAGGGGCTGAAGGATCTCAAGGTCGCCTTGGTGTTTCACGACATCAATAACCCCAATGCGCCAAGGTTGTCGGAAGCGAGCCGCAGTGGCCGCACGCTGCGTGACATCGGCCGCAATCTTGGCGCCATCCGCCTCGCCCTTGAGACCTATTTCGTTCCCGCCTCTGCCGTGCAGCGAACTCAGATCGATATGGCGTTCGACGACGCCGAGCATTCGCTTCAGAAACTCGAAACTGCCAAAAACGAGACTGAGCGCGTTGTAGCTTCGAAGCTCGCACAGGGATCGTTCAGTGCACTCGCGCAACAGATGATTGTCGTTCTTCCGCAAGCAACCGGGCTGACTCTGGGGTTCAACAATCTCGATGGTGACTAGACGGGACTTTTTGGCAGGCGCGGCCGGATTGTTCGCATCCGCAGCCGCCGCTTCGACCGCCGAGACTTCGCCAAGGCTTATGAGCGCTGCACGGGTCGGTGCGCAGGATGGCGGCATCCTTTGGCAGAAGGATGCGACCAATTTCTTTCAACTGCCCGCACGCGGACACGCGCTCACGCGTCTGCCGCTGAGCCGCGTTGCCTTGATCGGCCGCCGCCCGGGACTTTATTCGTCGATCGTCGATGCCGGCGACATCAAAGCACCGCCCCAGGTTTTTCAACCGGCGGCGGGTTGCCGCTTCTCGGGCCATGCGACGGTTTCGGAAGACGGAACTTGTCTGGTCACCAGCGAGTTCGAAGCCGGTTCCATCGAGGCGGTTCTCGTCGCGCGGGATTCAAAGACAGGCGCACAGCGTGCCGTCTGGCGTCCGGGTGGCATCGAACCGCATGAGGTGATTTTTGCGCGGAGCGGCGCGCGCGTCTTGGCCGCGCTCGGCGGACTGATCAAGGATGGCGGCGTGGCGGGGCCGGCGTTCAATCCCGACGGCGTGAAAAGCGAAGTGCTGGAAATCGATCCGCTCTCAGGTTCGGTATTGATGCGCCACGCACTCGACAAAGATCTGGCATCTCTGTCGCTGCGCCATCTGGCGCTGGCGCCCGACGGAGAAACGATCGCGGTGGCCGCGCAGGACCAGGACCTCTCCGTCACAAGACCGCTCGTGGGCGTGCTCGACCTCGGCAAGCGGCTCGAACTTCTGCCGATGCCCGACATCCAGGAAGCCAACTTCCGCGGTTATGTCGGCTCCGTTGCGATCGATCACAGCGGGGAATTCATCGCTGCTGCGAGTCCGCGCGGCAGTTTGGTCGGCGTGTGGTCGCTCAGGAACAGAAGTTGGGTGGGCGCGCTTGCCATTGCGGATGTGTGCGGCATCACGGCGGGCCGCGATATCGGGGAATTCTGGGCCAGTTCCGGTCATGGCGCCGTCCTGAAAATCGCGGCGCGCAAGAACGGTGCAAGCATCGAAGCGCAGTGGAAAGCGGACGCCGGCTTCGACAATCACCTTCTTCTGATCTGAAAAAATCTCCGGTCAAAAAACAACGGGCCGGCGATGAGCCGGCCCGTGGCAGATTCATCTCTATCGAGATGTCAGTGGTTGCCGTGCAGGCCGACATAAACGGCGCTGGCCAGATCATTGGCCTTGGCGTCGCGATTGGCATTGTTGGTCGGGGCAAGTCCCTTCCAATGCTCGATCGTGGCCATGATCGACGTCGTGTCGTGCTCGGTGTGATCGACGCCCGAATGTGCGAACGCCTTGGAGATCGTGATCGCGGGAATACGCGTTCCCGGACCCCATTGGTCATGCGGACCACCGGCGCCACCGGTCGTGCCCGGCGGGGAGGCGTGATCCCACTGGCCGCCGAACTCGTCATAGGTGATCACGACGACCGTGCTGTCACCATCCGGACCGTTGAAGATCGCGTTCATCAGGTCGACAAGGTGCGAGCTGCCGTTGCTTTCGCTCGCATAACCCGGGTGCTCGTTGTTCTCACCCAGCGGCTTGACGAAACTGACCGCCGGCAACGTACCATTGTTGGCACGCTGCATGAATTCGGCCTCGTCGCGCAGGTGCTGTTTGCGTGCCAGCGTGCCGGGAGCAAAGGTGGCGTAGAAATTGAACGCCTGGTGGTGGAACTGGAACGCGCCATCGGGGCAATTCGGCCAGACGGCGTTCGGATTGACGTTGGGATCCATGCAGGAATGCGTGTTGCGCGGGCCGTTGGTCCAGCCGGGCCAGCCGATGTCGCCGTCGGCATTCGACCAGCCGCCGGAGAACCATGCCCAGGGAATGTTGCTCGCGTTCAGGCGGTCGCCGATCGTCGCGTTGGTGAGCGGCGGAAGCTGCTTGTAGGCCGCGGTGCCAGGCGAAAAGGGCTGATAGGTCGGCTGGATCGTGTTCACCGCATAGTCGCCACAGGCGAGCGTATTGGAAGCGCCGCACTTCTGCGTCAACTGCGCGTCCTTCACCGTGCCGGTCGGCGAATAAAGCGGCGTGCTCGTCGCCATGTTGTTGGAGTCGAGGATCGAATGCAGGTCGGTGCTGCCACCGTCCTGGACCGCATTGGCGAAGATCGGCGCCGTGCCAGCAACGAAGAGCTGATGGTTCAGGAACGAGCCGCCAAACGCACCTTGGAAGAAGTTGTCCGAGATGACGTAATGGGGCGCGCCTTGCGAATGCAGATACTGATAGATCGGCAGGCTCTGGGTGTTGTAGTAGCCCATCGTCAGACCGGACGCATCGCTCGCTGTCATGTAACGGTTCTGCTGCCCGTCATTGATCTGGTATTGCTCGCTATAGAAGCGGTGGACGATGTCACGCGTACATCCGCCGGGCAGTCCCTGACCGATCGGAATACCGTTGCCGGCAAACTGATTGGGCGTCGGGCAGGTCGTGGCGCTCGCGGGGATGTAGTCTTCGATGGCGAACGGCGAATTGGTGAAGTGCGAATCGATCGGCACTGTGCCGCTGTGGTCCGAGCACGTCGTGCTCAGGGGCGGGGACGTCAGGTTCACGTCGAGCTGATAGAGGCAGCCATACGCCGTCGTGTTGTCCTGGCGGACCTGGGTGGTGTTGCCGGCCGTCGCATTGGCACGGCCGTTGGGGGTCTGACCCTCGATGGCATCCCAACCACCGTAGAGGTTATCGAAGCTATGGTTTTCCTGATAGATGACCACCAGGTGCTTGATGCCGGGTCCCAGCACCTGCGCATTCGGATGGACGCCGGCGCCCGCCGGTCCCGCGAGAGCACTGGCTCCCAGCGATGCTGCGGCCGCAAAGCCAAGCAGCCATGTAGAAAGTTTCATTGGCACTGCCTCCGTTAATCCTAGAATCTAAGGATGGCGCGGAGGGTGCCTGTGCTGGACGACAGTCCGGTGGCTTATTCTTGTCAGTCTTGATGCGGTTTTGTGAAAAGCGCGCACTCAACGACCGCTTTCAACTGAATCGACGGACTGCGCCGACGGGGTGATTTCGTTTCGCTGCCCGTAGGGGCGCTTCTTTGACACAAATGTGTCCGCATCCGTATCCTGCTTCGAGAAGTGAAAAGGCGACAGGGCGGCGGAAACAATGGAATTCACGCACACCATCGATGGAAAAGCCGAGACGAGCGGCAAATCGTTCGATGTGATCAATCCGGCGACGGCACAGCCCTTTGCGAAATGCCCGGATGCATCTCGCGAACAGCTGGACCGTGCGGTGGCGGCGGCGCGCAGAGCCTACGAACCCTGGCGCAAGTTGAGCTTCGCCGACCGGCGCAAGGCGATTGCCGATTTCGCGCACGGGCTCGCGGCACGGATCGACGAGATCGGACCCGTGCTGACGCGGGAGCAAGGCAAACCGCTCGGTCAGGCCAAATGGGAGATCGGTGGCGGGGTGCACGAGCTGGAAGCGATGTGCGCGCTCGACTTCAAGCCCGAACAGCTCATCCGCAACGACGGCAAGCACAAGGTGGAGCTTGTCTATCATCCGCTCGGCGTGGTCGGCGCAATTACGCCGTGGAACTTTCCGATCATCCTTGCCGCTCATAAGATCGCCCACGGCCTCTATGCGGGCAACACGATGGTCTTGAAGCCATCGCCCTATACCCCGCTCGCAACGCTGTTGATGGGTGAGGTTGCGCGGGACACTTTGCCGCCGGGCGTGCTGAACACGATTGCCGGCGGCAACGATCTGGGTCAGTGGATTACGGAGCACCCGGGCATCGACCGGATTTCGTTCACAGGTTCGGTCGCGACCGGCAAGCGCGTGATGGCGAGCGCGGCGGGTACGTTGAAGCGCGTGACGCTGGAACTCGGCGGGAACGATCCGGCGATCGTGCTTGAAGATGCCAACCTCGATGAAATCACGCCGAACCTGTTCCGCGGCGCCTTCCTCAATGCCGGCCAGATCTGTATGGCGGTGAAGCGCATTTATGCGCCGGAAAGCCTGTATGAGCCGCTGGTCGAGGGTCTTGCAAAGCTGGCGCGCTCGCACCGTGTCGGCGACGGCATGGAACCGGACATTGAGATGGGGCCGCTGCAGAACAAGATGCAGTTCGACAAGGTCATGGACATTCTGGAAGACACCAAGCGCCAGAACGTGCGCATTGCCGCTGGAGGTCATTCGCTCAACCGGCCCGGCTATTTCATCGCCCCGACCGTCGTGGCCGATGCGGAAGACGATATGCGTCTGGTGCAGGAGGAGCAGTTCGGGCCGGTGCTGCCAGTTCTCAGATATAAGAGTGTCGAGGACGCGGTACGCCGCGCCAACGACACGCGATACGGCCTTGCTGCCTCAGTCTGGACCAACGACCTGGATCGCGGCGAGGCTATCGCCAAGCAGATCGAGGCCGGCACGGTCTGGGTCAATCACCATGTCGGCAGCGAAGCGGACATGCCGTTCGGCGGATTCAAGGAGTCGGGCCTCGGACGCGAGATCGGCTCGCTCGGGCTGGCGTCTTATATGGAGCCGCAGGTGGTCAAGGTTCCGTTGCGGGGATGACCGGTCATCCGGTCACAATTTGAAAGGGCAGGTCGGGGGCGGAGTAGCCGTTGACGGCAAGTGCGAAGCGCTGCCCTGTAGATAAATCCTCGAGCGGTTCGAAACCCAGCTTCAAGTAGTGGTCTCGAACCATCGCGTTCTTCGCAGTCGGGAGGTAGGTTCCTAGAACCTTCACAACGCCGCGCCGGCGCGCCGCATCCATGAGCTGCGCGAGCATCGCTTCTTCGACTCGCCGGCCGAGCACGCGGCAACTCATCAGCCACGTGTCGGTTTCCCAAATGTCCGGGGCGGCGGTTCGGCAGATGACGACACCGATCATGCCGAGATCGCCGAATTTGTCCTCCAGCCGGACCTGCAGCGTGTACAGAGATTTATCGGCTTCCATCGCCGCAACCTCGGCTTCCGTGTAACGCCGCGTGGTGAGGTTGAACTGGTTCGTCTTGTTGATGAGCTGCGTGACGCGCTGGCGGGTCTTGAGATCGAACGGTGCGAAGCGGATCGTCATCTCGAGCGATTTCAGATAATCGCCGAGATCGCGCGTGGTAGCCATGACCTCCGCGCGGCGGGAGTCAGCGCTGTAGGAATCGGGGCGCGCGGCATCTTCGGTGGAATAGGCCACGGCCTCGAAATAGCCAGCCGCCGTCAAGTACCACGCATATCGGCTCGGATCATTGGGCAGTTCGGGAACTGCAACCATGGGAAGCGCAGCGCGGATTTGTGCGCGCTCCGCGGGGTTGTCGTCGAGAACGACCAGAGCATCGAGACCGATATTAAGCGTGTTGGCGATCGCTTCGAGGTTGGCCGGCTTGTCGGTCCAATTCGCGTGGAAGACCGAGACATGATTTTCGCGCAGGAGCATGTCGGGATGCTCCCGAAACGGTTGGCGCGCAACCGCTTCGTCGTTCTTGGAACAGACCGCGAGAATTATGCCGCGCTGGCGTAGTTCGAGCGCGCATTGCTGCACGGAGAGAAAGGATTCGCCCAGTGCAGTGCCTTGCCCGAGGACAATGCCATCGAGCCCATCGTCGCCGATCACGCCGCCCCACACTGTGTTGTCCAAATCGAGCACCAGGCACTTGCGCGCTTTACCGCGGATAGCGCCTAAGAGCCGTCCCAGAGAGTCCGCGTAGATCGGAAAGCATTCGGCCGAAAATGGCAGCTTGTAAGACAGCCAATGCACGGGGTCGAACCAGAGATCGGTTCCAACACGTTCCGCCAGCGCAGCCACGTCGAGCACATAGCTTCCGGTTTCATCGGCGAGCGCCACAATGCCGCGGTTGATGTCGCCGACCATCGCGCGCATGCTGCCAGGAACGCGGCGATCGTAGCTGCCAAACAGCGCCTGTGGTGGAGCCGGAACGGTCTGGAGAATGACGGCCGCTCCGCCGTGAGAGCGCAGGTTCTGCACAACCGTGCGAAGCTTTTCGAGCGCGTTTTGCACGCGATCTCCCGGACTCGCGGCAAGTTCGGCGCGATCAAGGTTGAGCCAGCGATGATCGACGGCGATCAGCACGGCATCGAGGCCGCCGCGATTGACGTCCGACGCCGGATCGAGCGCCTGCTGCATCACTTGGTCGTACGGTGCCGAAACGATCTCCACCGCCACGCCGTGACGCGCTGCCGCTGCCGGTATGCAGTCGATCACCAGGTCGAACGTTGTGCTTGCGAGCACGCCCAGCCGAAAATCGGACAGCGGCGACAGGTCTGCTCCCGCAGCGCGGCAGCGTTGGATCGCGCGGCCGAGCACCAGTGATTTCTGCGCGGAGAGGCTGAAGGCAGCGAGCGACGCCGCCTCAACGCCCGGCGCAGCGACATCGGAAGCCAATGCCTGGCAACGTTGAACATAGTCTTCCGGGGGCGTTGGAAGCCAAGGCAGCTTTAAAATCGGCGGCGTCATCGAAGCTACCGGCAGACAGCTAAAGTTTCTGCTCGATCAGATCGACCAGCCCCTTCACATCTGAGAGCGCGGTGATCTCGTCGGGTTCAAAGCGGATGTGAAGTTCGTTTTCCAGCGCGATGATAAGCTTCATGTGGTTTACGCTGTCCCACTCTTCGACGTCTTCGCTGGTTGTCGCCTCTGAAATTTGCAGAGATGGATCGTCTACGACGATCGCCAGGTTATCGCGGATAATTTGCAGGATATTCGAGCGGTCCATGTACAGTCCTTTTCAAGAAGTTGTCTTGCGCCAGAACGCACACGGCTTGTCTACGCGGACCAAGGGATCGAGGATCCCGCGATCGCTGCGAAATTCCTCAACGGCCTTTCGGCAGTATGTCCAGGTGTCTTCGCCATAATCGTCTATGATCACGTAGCCGCCGACCGAGAGCTTGTCGTAGAGATTGACCAGCGCATCGCGGGTCGATTCATAGTAATCGCCGTCAAGCCGCATGATCGCCAGCTGCTCGATGGGCGCCGAAGGCAAAGTGTCCTTGAACCACCCTTTGAGGAATCTGACCCTGTCGTCGAGCATGCCGTAGGCGGCGAAATTCCGTTCGACCTCTTCGAGACCGACCGCCAGATGCTTGTAGTGTTTGGTCATGGCGGCGCTTTTGAATGCCTTTGCCTCAAGCGGGAATTTTTCGGCGTCCGGCTCGGGCAGGCCTTCGAAGGAATCCGCAACCCAGACCACACGGTCGGTGACGTTCAGCACCTTCAGGACCGCACGCATGAATATCGTGGCGCCGCCGCGCCATACACCGGTCTCAATGAGGTCGCCCGGTATCGCGCGTTCGACAACGTCGAGAATACACATTTGCAGATTGTCCATCCGCGCCAGCGGCAGCATGGAGACCGCCGAACTCTGCTGGTAGTGCGTGATCGCAGCGCCGACATAGCGCAGCGTGTCTGATTCCGTATCGGGTTCGGTACTGAATATTGTGTTGGTCAGCGTTCTTTTCAGTAAATCCAAATAAAGTTCGGCCTCCTCCGATAAGGCTGGTTTTGAAGACACGAGAGTCCCCCCTTTCATGCCTTGGGTCGTCTTCGACCGGCCAAAGCGATCCATAGGAACTTTGTTAAGGCTAATTCGTTCCGCAACTGTGGCAAGAGGTTTGTCCAGGAGCGCTAAACGTATGGCCAATCCTTCTCATCTCAATGCGCTTCTGTTCGGTGGCTGTCTGGTCCATTGGCCCATGACGCGAACAACGCGCGCCGAGGGCCGAATTCGATATGACGCATACGGACCGATCCGGGAAATTCACAGCTTCGCCGAGATGTTCCAGATCGTCGAAATCCTCCGTGGGCAGAGGAAAATACCCGAGGAATTCCAGTTAATAAGCCGAATGACCGAACTGAGGCCCGTGTCCGGCGCTGCGGATTTCAGCGATATCGATGTCGCCCTGCTCGAACCGGCCTCGCCCATCGAGCTGACCTTCAGAGGGGTTGCGTTTCACCGCAACGCGATCACGACCCGGTTTCTGATGCCGATCATGGCCCGGGGTCGGGAGGAGCGGAAGGTTGGAGCCGCATGGCTTCGGCAGGGGTTGGTTGGTCTGAACGAGGCGATAAGGGCGGAGGCGGCCGCCAAGCTTGCCGACTATGTCGTTGGTGACACCCCGGAAGACGATTTTGCGCGCGCCCTGTTCCTGGAAGTGCGCTCCAAGAAAACCGACGTTCTGGGCGGCTTCATCAAGATGCGGGAGTTGCTCAACCGTCCGATCGGGGTGGTGTGCTACAATTTTCGCTACATGCCGGATGGCCGGCCCATCAGCTGGCCCGCAGGCTTTCGCGAAGACGTTCTTGCTGCGGCGCAGCAGCTAAATCTGCCGGTCTTCGATCCCGCACCGATGGTGCAGGAATTTGGTGTTGACGCGGCGTTGGCGGAAGACCTCGGTCATTACAGCGAAGATTTCATGCCGGTGGCGGCAGAAGCGCTGGTCGGATTCGCAGAATCCGTCCATCGCAATGCGTACGCCAAGCCCGCTCTTGCGGCCTGATCCATATTTGCGTTCTGATGTGTGTGTCGTGAGCTGGCTTGGGTAGCTGGCTTGAACGGGGCTCGCGAAACCATGGAAATGGCGGAAAATTCCGACTCGGCCCGCGCCGTGCGCACGCAGATCAACTACGTGGCGCCGGGCTCGTTCATCAATCGCCGCTTCGTGGCGCCGGGTGTGGAGTACAACACGGGAAAGTATGTGGCGCACGACGTCCTCGTCCGCGACGCAAGGCCGATCGCGGATCGTTTCAATCTCGATACACACGGCTTCACGCTCACGTACCACAAAAGCGCCGTGCGCGACTTTTTCGACAGGGACGAGGTGGACCGAGTCTATTCCGCCGAGGCGGAGGAGGCGGTGAAGGCGCTGACCGGCGCCGATCATGTGGTGACGGGTGGTTGGATGGTCCGCACCTCTGGCGATCTTTCGAAGTACAAACGCGAAGTTGCGAACTATCAGCATAAGGGCGGCGTTCAACCCCCGGCAGGCGAGGCGCATGTCGACACCGCGCCGGACCGCGCCGATCGGGTGGCCCGGATAGCGTACGAACGCGCCTTCCCGAACGGCAAGGGCTACTCGCGTTATATCTATGCGAGCTTCTGGCGGACGTTCTCCGAACCGCCGCAGGACGTTCCGCTTGCGGTCTGTGACGCGCGCAGCGTGCGGCCGGACGAGGGCACGACCAACACGCTGTTCATCGTGGACAAGATTCCGGATGAGGCCGAGGCGCTCAAGCCGATGCCCAATGAGGACACGGTGCCGGGTGCTGCGATCTTCCACTACAGCCCCGATCACCGCTGGTGGTATTTCTCCAACATGGTCCGTGACGAAGCCCTGCTGATCAAATTCCACGATTCCGACCGGAGCCGCGCGTGGAGGACGCCGCATACCGCGTTCCGCGATCCCAGCTTTCCGGATGCGAAGATCCGCTCGAGCATCGAGCTTCGTTCGGTCGCGTTCTTCGACTGACAATTACCGCGCGCCGGGGACGCGCCTTGTCTTGAGGAAATCCTCGAAGCTCTCGCCCCGGAAAATGGCGTAGATTTCGAGGTTGGTGATCTTCTGCACGCGGGCGAACTTCTCGATGCAGAACATCGGCACGCCGTACTTCACCATACCGAGCCAGTCGCGTCTGAGCACGAGGCCGGTTTCCTCGTCCGAAAGGCCTGCATCGCGACAGGCCTTCGCTTCGTCGGCAACAAAAGAAGCGCGATGCTCGGCGAGCCTGAGATTCCACAGGAAGCGGTTCAGCCGGCGCGCGCGATAGCTCGCGCGGATATCGAAGGGATAGGTCCCTTCTAGTTGTTCGATGCCTTCGAGTTGCGGGTTCATGCCGCAGTGCGATGCACGGCTGCATCGGCTCCTTCGTAAAGTGCCACCGCCATCGCGGTCGAAGTCGCGAGGTAATAGCTCTCGTGCGTTGCGCGGATATCGCGAGGCAGCGCGCCGCGCATCGCCATCCACATCACGATCTCGGCGCTCTCCGCACCGCCCAGGCGGACGAAGTCCGCATGCGTCATGTTGAGCAGCCGCTCCGGATTGTGCACGAAGAGGTCCAGGAATTCGCGATCCCATTCCTCGCTGTTGAAGCCGGCGCGCTCGCCATGAACTTGATGCGACAGGCCGCCCGTGCCCACGATGGCGACATCCATATCCTGCGGGAAGCTCTCGATCGCCCGCCTAACCGCCTGACCAAGCTTGAAGCAGCGCCGCGCCGTCGGCATGGGATGCTGGATGACGTTGATGAAGACCGGCACGAGTGCGGTGGGCCATACGGGGTCGTGCGGCAGGAGCAGGGGCAGCGGCGAGAACACGCCGTGATCGAGCGGCCGGTCGTAGAACGTTGCGATGTCGAACTCGTCCGTCACGAGGGATTCGATGATGTGGGCCGAAAGTTCGAGATTGCCCCTGATCGCCGGCAAAGGCCGTTTGCCGGCACCTTCGTCGGCGACCTCGAATTCCTCGCCGACACCGACCGCGAAGGTGGGATAGAGATCGAAGAAAAAGCTCGAGGCATGGTCGTTGAAGAACACGGCAAGCACATCCGGCTTCTTTTCGGCCAGCCATTTGGCGACGGGCTTGTAGCCCTCGAACATCGGCGCCCAGGCAGGGTCGTCCTGTTTTTTCCTGTCATAGGCCACGCCGATCGTCGGGACGTGGGACGTGCCGATACCGCCGATAATCCGGGCCATGGTCTGCACTCATTCCTTAGGTTGCGCGCAATATAGGGGCGCGGCGTGGACCGGCCAAGCTCGGGCCGTCCCACCATTCTCGTTTGGGACTGAGCTTGAACAATCGGCTGCGATGCGCGAAGGCTTTTGCTGACGACAGGAGACCGTCATGGCGGATATCGATCCTCTTCAGCGCATGCTCATCGTTCAGGCTTGCACCGAGCTCATCAACCGCTTCGCGGAGCGCAACGACGCGCGCGACGCCGATGCGCTCGCGGATATGTTCGTCGAGGATGGCGTGTTCGCCCGCCCGACCATGCCCGATCAACCGATCCGCGGACGCGAGACCATCCGCGAGCGGTTCCATGCGCGACCACCCGGCACGCTGACGCGCCACGTCTGCACGAACACCGTCGTGACGGTCCTGAGCGCCACGGAAGCAAAAGCGCATTCCTATATCCTGCTCTTCACCGCACCGGTGGCGGAAGGTGCGGTCCTCCCCGTGAAAGCCGATGCGAAGCAGCTTCTCGGCGCCTTCGACGACACCTTCGTCCGTGACAGCGACGGCGCCTGGAAGTTCAAACACCGCCAGGGAAGTCTTGCGATGACGATCAACGGCTAATGCCGAAGCTTCTGTGACGCGATCTCCGCGCCTTCGACGAGCGCGCGGAGCTTCTTGTAGGCGATCTCGCCGTCCAGCTTCCCATAGCCGGAAAACGTGCCGAAGCCGCAATCGGTGCCCGCGATGACGCGCTCGCGACCGGCGAAATCCACCCAGCGCAGGATGCGTTGTGCGACCAACTCCGGATGCTCGACATAGTTGGTCGAGGTGTCGATCATGCCGGGCACGAAAATCTTGTCGTCCGGCAGATCGGCCACGGCCCACGCTTCCCACTCATGCTCGTGGCGCGGATTGGCACCTTCGAACAGGATCGCCTGCGGCTTCGCGTTGCGCAGCACGGCGAAGAGTTTGTCCACCGCGATGTCGTGATCGTGCGGGCCTTCGTAATTACCCCAGCAGATATGCATGCGCACCTTGCCGGGGTCGATGCCCTCAAGCGCGTGATTTAACGCTTCCACATGGAGCGTCGCGCGCTTCAGGAACTCCGCCTCGCTCAAATCCTGAAACGCGATATGCGCCGCCATGGCGAGGTCGGGGCAGTCGACCTGCAGGAGCAATCCGGCATCGACGATAGCACGATATTCCTGCCGCATCGCCATGCTGAGTGCTTCCAGATAGGCCTCATGCGTGGGATAGAATTTGTTCGGCTGGAACGCCGTCACCAGCCCGGGCGAGGCTGCGTTCATGAAGGCTTCCTCGACGCCGGATGCCTCCATCGCAGTCTTCAGGTTGCGGATATCGACATGCAGCGGCTCCAGGTCTTTCACAGCAACGGGGCCGATACAGGACGAGCGGCGGAACTCCTGTGTGCCCGTCATTCGTCCCATCTTCTGGCGGAATTCGGGATAATCCTTGAGATCGCGCGCAGTCCGGCGTTCGTTGTCGCCGCCGAAACCGGTCAGACGATCCATCATGTAGGTCGAATAGCTGACCTTGCTCTGCTCGCCGTCGCTCGGCACGTCGATGCCGGTTTCGTGCTGGCGGGCGACGACATCGCGCACCGCGTCCGCCACGACACGATCGTATTGGGCCGGCTCGTAAGCTTCGCCGCGATCGCGCGTGAGCAGCATATCGCAAAGCTTTTGGGAGCGCGGGAGGCTGCCCACATGGGTAGTAAGAATCTGGTCGCGGCTGTGGCGCATGTGCGGTGCTTCTGTGTTGCGCGCGGATCATTGTGGGCGCGCGACGATGTGACAAGTCCGACCGCGCGCCGGGTGCAAAGCGAGTGCGCTCTGGGCGTATAGGATCGTTTCACCGGTGCTATAAGTGTTCCGTAGACGGCGTTTCAGGTGAGGAATTCGTGAGCCAGAAAGTGATCATCACCTGCGCGGTGACGGGATCCTCGCCAGTGCCTGAGCATCCCGATTTCCCGAAGAGCAACGAAGCTGTGGCCAATGCCGCGCTTGAGGCCGGCGAGATGGGCGCTTCGGTCATCCACGTCCATGTGCGCAAACCCGACGGATCGCAGTCCGTCGATCTTGAGGACTACACGGAGGTCTACAACCGCATCAAGCAGAAGAATAACGAGCTCATCATCAACCTCACCACCGGCCCGGGATGCAACTGGATTCAGTCGGACGAGGATCCGATGATGCCGGGGCCCGGCGCGCAGGTGTTTACCGCGGAGAAGCGGCTTGAGCACATCGAGGCGTTGCGTCCCGAGATGTGCACGCTCGACATCTGCACCATGCAGATCTTCGGCACCGTCGCGATCAACACCAAGAAGATGATGACGAAGATGGGGCACATGATCCGCGACATGGGCGTAAAGCCCGAGATCGAGGTGTTCGATACCGGTGATCTCGTGTTCGCGGACGACCTGATCGCAGACGGCGTGCTCGACGGTCCGGGCGTCTTCTCTATCGTGATGGGCACGAAGTACGGCATTCCGTGCGATCCCGAGGCGATGATCTACTGCAAGAATCGCCTGCCCAAAGGTGCGATATGGCAGGGCTTCGGTATCTCCAAGCACACCTGGGCGATGGCAGCGCAATCCGTGATCCTGGGCGGCAATGTGCGCACCGGCTTCGAGGACTCGACTTATCTCGGTCCGGGAAGGCAAGCGGCCTCGAACGGAAGCATGGTGCTGCAGGCGGTTGAGCTGGTGGAGCGCCTCGGCCGCGAGGTGGCGACCGCGGGCGAAGCGCGCAAGCAGCTCGGCCTGCCGCACTAGATCCGGCGCCGGCGAGGAAATGACCATGGCCAAGGACAACACTATCACGCTGTTCGACCTCCAGCTCGCGAGCGGCTGCACCATCAGCCCGTTTGTCTGGGCGACGAAATACGCGCTGAAGCACAAGGGCTTCGACATCGACATCATTCCGGGTGGCTTCACCGGCATTATGGAGCGCACCAACGGCTTCGCCGACCGTGTGCCGGTCATCATCGATGACGGTCATTGGGTGAAGGACAGCTGGGCGATCGTGGAGTATCTCGACGAGAAATATCCCGACCGTCCGATGCTCTGCGAAGGCCCCAGCATGAAGGTGCTGACGAAGTTCATCGACCAGTGGCTATGGGCGACTGCGATCCGACCGTGGTTCTCCTGCTACATCCTCGACTATCACGACCTCTCGCTGCCACAAGATCACGCCTATGTGCGCGAGAGCCGCGAGACCCTGTTCCTGCAAGGCCGCAGGCTGGAAGATGTGCAGGCGGGCCGGGAGGAACGGCTGCCATTGGTGCCACCCACGTTGCAGCCCTTTCGCGATCTTCTGAAGGACACCAAATGGCTGGGCGGCGACAAGCCGAATTACGCCGATTATCGCGCGCTTGCGGTGTTCCTGTGGACGGCATCGGTCGCCAAGATCCCACCGCTGCACGACGACGATCCATTGCGTGACTATGTCGATCGCGGCTTCGATCTCTTCGGCGGGCTCGGCCGCCATCCGGGCATGCACAATCTCTTTGGTCTTCCGAAGGCCGAAACCAAAGCGGCCGCTTAAGCCACAGACGGGAGAAGACGATGAGCCTTCAACTCTTTCACGGCGGTCCAGGCGCCAATTCGCTCAAACCGCTTCTGGTGTTCGCGGAGAAGGACATCCCCTACGTCGATCGCTTCATCGATTTCGCGCAGTTCCAGCAGCACGATCCGGAATTCGTCAAGGTCAATCCGCGCGGTCAGGTTCCGGCGTTGGTCATCGAGGATGGCCGCATCATCACCGAATCCACGGTGATCTGCGAATATCTCGACGAGCGTTTTCCGGACCAGGTGCCGCTCAGGCCAAACGATCTCTATTGGCGCGCGCACATGCGCATTTGGACGAAGTTCATCGACGAATATTTCTGCTGGTGCGTGTCCACACTCGGCTGGGAGGCGCTCGGCAAACTGTTCGTGCGCGACATGCCGGAGGATGAGTTCGAGGCCTATGTCGCGCGCGTCCCTGTCCATGAACAGAAGGTCAAATGGCGCAATGCGCGCGCGGGCTTCGGCGAGGCGGTGCTCGAGGAAGAGCGGCGCAAAGTGCGCTACTCGGTCGAGAAGCTCGAACGCGATCTCTCGGAGCGCAAGTGGCTCGCGGGCGACGAATACTCGCTTGCCGACATCTGCACCTATGCCATCGCCATGAGCGTGCCGCGCATGATGCCGGAAACGATGAACGACGAGGCCACACCCAACGCTATGCGCTGGCTGCACGCGATCGAGGAGCGGCCCGCGGTCAAGAAGGTGATGGCCACGGCACCGCGCCGCGGAATACTTCCGACCAAGGAAGCGCACGACGAAGCGAAAAAGACGAAGGTGGGCTGAGCACCATGACGGCTTTGCTGCTTATTTTTCCGTCATGGCCGCCCCTGAGGCGGCCATCCATCCGGTGCGCGTCTGCGCGCCGAAACGACTCATCCGCGCTCGCGGACGCTCGCGCGATGGATAGCCGGGTCAAGCCCGGCCATGACGGATTGGATAGAGATTAACAGAGGACAACATGACGAAGAGTTTGGAAGACCTGCTCAAGGGCAAGAACCCGGTCGACGTGCTGCGCCATTCGCAGACGGGCCCGAATGTTTATCCGGGCGTGAAGCCGGAATACACCAATTGGCGCGACGAGCAGGTGGCCTGGCAGAAAACGGCTGTGCTGTTCAACCAGTCCTATCACATGGCCGATCTTGCCGTCGAAGGCCCGGACGCGTTCAAGCTGCTCAATTTCCTTGCGCCCAACAGCTTCAAGGGTTTCGTGCCGAACCGTGCCAAGCAGTTCGCGCCGGTGAGCCATGACGGCTATCTGATCGGTGACGTCATCATGTTTTATCTCGCCGAGAACAAGTTCAATCTCGTCGGCCGTGCGCCCGCGCTCGAATGGGTGCAGTTCCACGCCGCAACAGGAAAATGGGACGTGAAGGTCGAACTCGACCAGCGCACAGCGCTCCGCACCGACGGCAAGCGCAAGCTCTGGCGCTATCAGGTGCAGGGCCCGAACGCGATGAAGATTCTCGAAAAGGCGGTCGGTCACAAACCGGAGGATCTGAAGTTCTTCCACATGACAAACATCCAGATCGCGGGCAAGCCGGTGCTGGCGCTTCGCCATGGCATGTCCGGCCAGCCGGGCTGGGAGTTGATGGGTCCCTGGGAAGATTCGGACGCTGTGCACGAAGCGCTGGTGAAGGCGGGCGAAGAATTCGGCATGCGCCTCGTCGGCGGCCGCGCCTATTCGACCAACGCGCTGGAGTCGGGCTGGATTCCGTCACCGCTGCCGGCCGTCTATTCCGGTGAGAAGATGAAGCCTTACCGTGAATGGTTAGGTGAAAAGAGCTACGAGGTGGCGGCCTCGCTCGGCGGTAGCTTCGTCTCTGACAACATCGAGGATTATTACCTGACGCCGTGGGACATCGGCTATGGCGGTTTTATGAAGTTCGATCACGACTTCATCGGCCGTGAGGCGCTGGAGAAGAAGGCGTCAGGCCGACACCGCAAGAAGGTCACGCTCGCGCTCAACAATGACGATGTCACGCGCGCGATGGCCAGCCAGTTCAACCGCCAGATCCGCGCCAAGTATTTCGACTCGCCATCGGCGGTTTACTGCATGCATCCCTATGACCGCGTGATCGTGGGCAGCAGGCATGCCGGCATCTCGACCTGGATCGGCTACACTGCGAACGAGGGCAAGATGCTCACGCTCGCGATCCTCGACGAGGAGTTCGCCCATCCCGGTACCGAGGTCACGCTCATCTGGGGCGAGCCCGATGGTGGCACGACCAAGCCGACCGTCGAGCCGCATGTGCAGACGGAGATCCGCGGCATCGTCAGCCCGTCGCCTTATGTCGAAGTCGTGCGCAGTTCCTACGCGCCCGGCGGCTGGCGGGCCAAGGCAGAAGACTGAAAAATCCTGTGCGCCCCCGCAGCGCGCGGTCTAATATAGGCGGGACGAAGACGGAGACCGGACGATGGACCGTCGGACCTTCATGTCCCTATTCGGGGCGATCGCCGCAACTACGGCTGCGCGGGCTGCTGCTGTGCGTCCGCCAACGGCTCGCAATGTCGTTCTTGTGCACGGGCTCTTCGCCGATGGCTCGAGCTGGTCGGAAGTTATCCCGCGCCTGCAGGGGCGCGGTCTCAACGTGACGTCCGTGCAAAATCCGCTCACGACCCTGGATGAAGCCGTGGCCGAGACACAGCGCGTGCTCGATCGGCAGACCGGGCCAACCGTGCTGGCGGGCCATTCATTCTCCGGCATGATCGTCACCGAAGCGGGCATCCATCCCAATGTCACGGCGCTCGTCTATATCGCCGCGCGGGCGCCCGATGCAGGCGAGGACTATTCTGCGCTGGCGAAAAAATTTCCGACGCCACCGGCATCGGCCGGCATTGTCTTCGACGGCGACGAGGGTCGGCTGACGGAAGCAGCCTTCCTGCGCGATTTCGCCGGCGACATGGCGGCACCGCGCGCGAAGGCGCTTTATGCCGTGCAACAGCCGTTTCATAAGGCGCTGCTCACCGGCAGGACCACGCACGCTGCGTGGCGCTCCAAACCGAGTTTCTATGCGGTGTCGACAAAGGATCGTACCATCGATCCCGGTCTCGAACGGTTCATGGCGAAACGCATGGGCGCCACGACCATCGAGGTCAAGGCGAGCCACCTCTCTCTCATCTCGCACCCCGACACCATCGCCAACCTGATCCTGATGGCGGCGGGGCAGACCTGAACGCCTGTGCCTATTTCGCCGCCGCCGGCATCTGGCCGATGTTGGCAGCGAAGCGGTATTTCGGCATCGCGAACCAGACGAGCGCGACCACGAGGTTCAGCACCGTCGTGATCATGAACACGCTGTTGTAGGAATGCGTCGTGTCATGGATCCAGCCGAACAGCGGTGCGCCAAGCCCCGCAAAGATGTTGGTGAAGAAAAACTGGGTCGCCACAATCTCCGCCATCGACGACAGGCCGAAGAACCGGGTCGCGAAATACGTCCCCATCGGGAACAGCGCGTTGAACGACAGCGCACCCAAGACCAGAATTGCAGCCAGCAACGGCACGCCGCCGAACGTGGGCGACACGAGCAGCGTGAGGAACGTGCCGAGCGATGCCACGAGGCAGATCGGGACGGCGATCTTGGCCGTCTGGAAGCGGTCCACGGCCCAGCCGCCGATCAGCGCGCCTATGAAGGCGATCACGGTCGAGGCCGATTGAATCTCGACGATCGTCGTCTGTGAGAATCCTTTCTCGACCAGTGCTGGCACGAGGTGCGGGAACATGCCGTTGAAGACGAAGAGCCCGATGAACGCCGCGACCGTCGTGAGCCAGAAAACCCAGTCCCTGAGCGCTTGCCCGATGGTCAGCCCTGGCAGGTCGATCTTGATCTGCGGCGGCGCATTCGGATCGGCTGAATTGCGCTTCAGCCAGGAGAACCGCCCCGCCGTTCCCGTCTGGCCCGGCTCCTCGAGCGTGAAGAACAGCACCGGCACGCAGGCGAGGATCATCAGGCCGAACACCAGATACATCACATGCCAGCCTTGGGTCAGCAGCAGCCAGTTCACGAACAGCGGGATGCCGGCGCGCGCCAGCGTCGTCTCCGCCGTCAGGATGGCCATCGCCTTGCCCCGATGCTGCGTGAACAGTGCCGCGACGACCTTTGTGTAGGTCACGCCGGTCGAGCCGAAAATGCCGAGCAGCGCGTAGAGCGTGTAGAAGTGCCAAAGGCTCGGCGTCTGATAGGCCATGCCGAACGACACAATGCCCACCACGGTCGTGCCGGCGAGCAGAACCGGCCGCACGCCGATCTTGTCTGCCATGCGTCCGATCGGCCACAGGCTCAGCCCGCCGAACAGGAAGAGGAAGAACACCGCCCAGGAAAATTGCTGCGAGGTCCAGTGGAACTGTCTGGTCAGCGGCATCTGCATGAGCATCAGCGCGCTATAGGGGAGGATGCTCGTACCGAAACTCTGGCCGATCAGGATGCCCGCCGCAACCTTCAGCTTCCGTGGCGAGAAATCGCCCTCCATGAGGGGAGGTTCGTGCAACGCTTTCTGGACATCTTCGATGATTTCGGCATCGGCGATCTCGACCATGCATATCCTCCCCTGCGAACGCGATGTCGTTGACCGTTTGCATCGCTCGCAAGGACGGAAAGTAAAGGAAAATCAGGGCGGTTGCACTTTCCCGCAGATATGGCTTTGGGTTCGCCGGAAGTGGAGTAGTGCTGCCATGCCAAATCGAAGATGGCCGCAAATACGATAACAGGGCTCGCGGAGGAGAGTGCATGACGGTCGAACCGCTGGCGGACGCCGCGTTGCCGATACAATCGACCGCACCGTCTGCGTCGGACGCTCCGTGGCCGAGCCCGCGCGTTGCTTGGTACGCCGTCTTCGTCTTCGCGCTGGTCCTGCTGATCAATTTTCTCGATCGCGGCATCGTCGGTCTGCTGATGCCAAGCATCAAAGCGGACCTGCACCTCACCGACGTGCAGATGAGCTATCTCGTAGGCTTCGCCTTCATCGTCATCTATGTGTTCGTCGGCCTGCCGGTCGCGCGCTGGGCCGATGTCGGTCCGCGCCGCACCATTGTCGGCATCGGGATCGGACTTTGGAGTCTCGCGACCGCGTGCTGCGGAATAGCGCAGAATTTCTGGCAGCTGTTTCTCTGCCGCGTCGGCACCGGTGTCGGGGAATCCTGCGGCGGGCCGGCGACCTATTCGATGCTCTCGGACCTCTTTCCACCGCAGAAGCTCCCGCGCGCCATCGCGGTGATGAGCTTCGGCTTCACCGTGGGAACGGGACTATCCCTCATCGTCGGAGGCGCGATCCTCGATCTGATCAGGCATCTACCGCCTCTCATCCTGCCGGGCTTCGGTGCGCTGAGAAGCTGGCAGACGGCGTTTCTGCTGGTGGGCCTGCCGGGACTTATCGTGTCTGCTCTGTGCTGGACGGTGAAGGAACCGGTACGGCGAGGCCGCACAGGCGCCAAGCTGGAATCGGCGCCGGTTATGACGATCGTCCGTTATCTCATCGACAACGGCAGAATTTATGGCCCGATGCTTCTGGGCCTCGCCTTCAACACGATCCATTCCATCGGCACGCTGATCTGGGCGCCTACCTTCTACGCACGAACCTATGGCTGGGATCCCGCGAGGGTCGGCATCTATTCCGGCCTTGTGCTGCTCATTGTCTGGCCGTTGGGTTCTATGTTCGGAAGCTGGCTGGCCGAGCGCTGGGCACGAGAGGGCAAGCACGACGCTAATTTGCGTGTGGTCGTCTGGGCGATGTTCCTCCTCATACCCGGGCAGGTGCTGTTTCCGCTGATGCCCAACGGCTGGCTCGCCCTCGGCATCAGCGCGGTCAATGGATTCATCGCCGCGTGGGTGCTTGGCCCGCAGAACGCGGCGATCCAGGTCGTGACGCCGAACGAGATGCGCGGCCAGGTCACCGCACTTCTGATCTTCACAATCAACATCTTCGGCTACGGCCTCGGGCCGACGATCGTCGCGCTGACGACGACGCATGTTTTCGGTGGGGACCAATACTTGCGGTACTCGCTGTCGTTGATTTCCGGCGTACTGGGATTGCCGGCGGCTCTTGCCATCCTGAGTGGCCGGAGAGCCTACGGCGCCGCGGTGGCGCGCATGCATCACACATGGAGCTAGAGACGTGGAACAGGTTGAAGGCAAGGTCGCATTCGTAACGGGTGGTGCCAGCGGCATCGGGCTGGGGCAGGTAAAGGCGTTCCTCAACGCCGGTATGAAAGTCGCCATTGCAGACATCCGGCAGGACCATATCGATGCCGCGCTGGAGGAGCTGAACGCCGACAATCGCGTGCGCGGCTACAGGCTCGATGTCACCGACCGCAAGCAGTTCTCGGATGTGGCGGACGCCATAGAGCGCGACTTCAGCAAGATTCACCTGCTCAGCAACAATGCCGGCATCGGGCTCGCGGGGCCGGCGAAGTTCGCGACCTATGAAGACTGGGACTGGGTGCTGGGCGTCGACCTCGGCGGCGTGGTCAATGGCGTGATGACGGTGCTGCCGCGAATCCTGAAACACGGCGAGGGCGGACACATCGTCTCGACCAGTTCGATGTCCGGCGTCATGCCCAACCCCAATACCATCCAGTACACAGTTGCCAAGGCCGGCGTCGTGGCGATGATGGAGGTCCTGCGCACCGAACTCGCGGCCGACAATGTCGGCGTCTCGGCGTTCTGCCCCGGACCGGTGCGCAGCCAGATCGGCAAGAGCGCCGAGAACCGCCCCGCCAACCTTTCCAACACGGGCTATGCCGAATGGGACAAGCGGCGCGCATCCGGCTCGGGCCTCAACACGGCGCTCTGGATGGATCCTGTCGAGGTTGGCGAGATCGTGCTTGAAGGCGTGCGCAAGAACTGGCTCTACATCTTCACGCATAGCGAGTTCGGTCCCGGCATCAAGGAACGTTGCGACGCGCTGATGGCGGCCGTACCCGACAAGCCGCGCAATGCGGAATTCGAGGCGGCGTTGCCGTTCCTCCTGCACAACCCGATCTTCACCGAGAAACGCAAGCCCTAAGGAGACGCAGATGAACGTCGCGCTCATTGGCGCCACCGGAAATATCGGCACCAAAATCCTGGCCGAGCTTGTTTCGCGCGGGCACATGGTCACTGCTATCGCCCGCAACCTGGAGAAGCTTTCGCCATCCACAAATGTGAAAGTGGTAGCAGCCGACGCCACCGCCCCGGCTGCGCTCGCGGGTGCTTTGCGTGGCCACGATGCCGTCATCAGCTCCGTGCCGTTCGCGCCGGGCTTGTCGGAAAGCATTATTGCCGCTGTGAAGCAATCGGGCATCAAGCGCTACATCATGGTGGGCGGGGCGGGCTCGCTTGAGGTCGCACCGGGCAAGATGTTGAAGGAGACGCTCACGCTGCCTGAGCCAATAAAGAAGATTCTGGATGAAGCGGCGGCCATTCTGGGTCGACTGCGCGGCGAGCACGAGCTCGAATGGACGTTCTTCTCGCCGGCGGCGGAGATCGGTCCGGGCGAACGCACCGGAAAATTCCGCCTTGGCGGCGACCAGCTCGTGACAGACGCGAACGGCAAGAGCCGCATTTCCTATGACGACTACGCCATCGCGCTGGTCGATGAATTGGAACGCGGACAGCACATCCGCAAACGCTTCACGATCGCGTATTAGCTCCGCGCCGGCGTGGGCATAGCGAGTGCGGCCTGGACCGCAGGCCGCGCCATCACGCGCCGGCGCCAGTCCATCGTGCGCGGCGAGACGTCTTCATTCATAATGTCGGAAAAGCGCATTGGCATATGGGCGGCCATGGCGAAAAACGCGATGTCCGCGAGCGAATAGTCCCGTCCTGCAAGCCACGAATGGTTCGCGAGTGCGGTTTCCATCTTGCCGATGCCTTCGATGAGCGTGCGCCGCCACGCCGCCGTCTGCTCCGGCGTGTAGCCCTGTTTGGCCGCGACGCGCCATTTCTCGCGCTTCTCCTCACGGGGAATGCGCGCAAGCTTTGCATCGAATTCCTCTTTCGAGAGCTTGTCCGTGACTGTGTGGATCATCAGTTGCCACGCGATGCTGCTCAGAGCCGGGCGAAAATACTCATCGACATACTTGGTGTGGACGCGCATGCGCGCGCAGGCGACCGGGTCGTCGGGCCTCAAGCGCGGCTCTGGAAAGACCTGATCCAGATATTCGTTGATGACCGTGGACTCGGTGATCACCGAGCCCTCATGCACGAGGACGGGAACCTGGCCGTCGGGATTGATCTTCAGGAACCACGGCTCGTGCTGCTCGAACGCCTGGATATCCATCATGTGGCTTTTGAAATCGACGCCCTTTTCCTTCAGACAGATGAGTACCTTCAGCGAGTTCGACGCCGGCTCGGCATGATAAAGCTCAAGCATCGTCACGCCTTGCGCACCGGACGTCGGCGGCCCATGGCCTTTGCCCGCTCCGGATCGCGCGGCGGCGGATAGGCGGCGAGGATGTCCTCGAATTTCGATTCCGCCCAGCCTTTGAATTCGCCGTGCGTGATCACGTAGAGGCGGTTTTCCAAGATCGCATCCCGCACCATGGTTCCGGCTTCGAGCGGATCGAGCCAGTCGGATGCGTCCTCGCGCGCGGCCAGCCGCTCCTCCACGGCACGATAGCCGGACCCGGTCTGGTAGCGGGCGGCGCGGTTGCGGCCGACCTCGCGGATATTGGTCTTGAAGGGTCCCGGCAGAAGCACCGACACGCCGATGTTGTGGTCGGCAAGCTCCTCCTGCATCGCCTCGCTCATCGCCATGATGGCTGCCTTTGTCGTGGCATAGATCGTGGAATCGCGGGGCGACGGCGAGATCGCGGACAAAGACGCTGTGTTCACGATGTGACCGCCGGTTCCTTGAGCGATCATGCGCGGCAGAAACGTGGTGATGCCGTTGACCACGCCGCCGATATTGACGTCCAGTCCCAGATCCCAGTCGCTGAAGCTGGCTGTCGCGATCGGTCCAAGGATGCCCACGCCCGCGTTGTTCACCAGCACGTGGACGGCACCGAATTTTGCGTACACCTCGTCCGCCGCCCTCGCGAAGCTCACGCGGTCGGTGACATCGAGTTCGACGGCGTGAACGTCACGCGCTTTCTGAATGGATTCGAACAGAGCCATCGCCGAGTCGATGTGGTCTTTGCGGAAATCGGCGACGGTGACGGTCATCCCCGCGTCCAGGAGCGCACGCGCGATGCCGAGCCCGATACCGCTCGCGCCGCCGGTGATGAAAGCATGGCGTCCTTCGAGCTGGTCCATAGTCAGGCGGCATCCGCGTCGGCAGACGTTTCGGGACCGTATTCGTTGATCGTGGTTCGGCGCACATCGCGCTTGTACGCGTCGGTTTCGAGTGGGGTCGCGCGATGCAGGGTGCAGCGGTTATCCCACATCACGAGATCGCTCTGGCGCCAGTTGTGGACATAGATGAAGCGGTCCTGGGTCGCGAAATCGTAGAGCTCGTCGAGCAGCGCAAGTGCCTCGTCCTCCGGCCATCCAACGATGCCGACCGCGTGCCCGCCGACATAAAGCGACTTTCGGCCATAGGGCATGGTGCGGACAAGCGGATGCGTGACCGGCGGAAGACCCGCGCGCTGCTGCTCTGTCACGCCCGTCAGGCCCAGGCGTTCGCGACCGCGCCAGAAATCGTGGACGGCGGTGAGACCGTCGATGCGTTCGCGCGTGGTTGCCGGCAGCGCGTCGTAGACGGCGCGGGTATCGATGAAGTGCGTGTCCCCGCCTTCGGGCGGGATGATATGACCGCGGAGCAGCGACCATTTGGTCGGAAGCTTGTTGAACGAGCTGTCGGTATGGAAGCGCTCCGCGCCCCGCGCGAGCTGCCGGGCCTCAGAGTGGTAGGGGATAATATCGCCGTTGGCGTCAAGGTTCGACGCATCGAACAGCTCTCGCCTCAGCCTGCGCGCGGCGTTGAAGCGTCCCATCTTCGGCGGCAGTTCGAGCGGGCCGAAGGCGCGGCTGAAGCGGATGTGGTCGTCGTCGGAGTCGCTAACATCGCGCACCACGCAGACCGCGAACTTCGCCATCGCGTCATCGACGGTGCGAACCAGTTCCTCATCCGGTTCTTTGCTGAGATCCGCGCCGACGATCTCCGCGCCAAAGATAGGATGCAGCGGCAGAACAGTCAGAGACATCGCATTCTCCTGACGGTGCGTCTTGTTCTATCGCGAGTTTGAGATGCCGATTTCGTCCGGCTCCACTTCGGACGAACTGGAACACGATGCGTGAGGCGTGCGCGGCTGGGTCTTGAAGTGCTGCTGGAGCGCGAGGAGCGTCACCGCAATGCAGCGAAGCTTTTTCTTTTGTGGCGTGACGCAAAATCCTCACTTGCAGTGCGGTTCTCGTCGGGCCCGCTCGTAAGTCTAGCCAACAAATATTATATATCTACTTGGAAAATATACGTTATTTTTGAATTCGCGCACAGTCGAACATCGCTTCTCTCTCAATCCCGTCCCGCGCGCGGATGTTCGCAACTCCGATTGATAGTAACGTTCGTACCGGCGCGGGCGAAGAATCGAAAGAATTTGAAGCCCGCCTGAGAGGAACAGCCGAGGTGCGCATCGTGTCGCGGCGAGCGGCTTTTGCGCCGAAGCAGGAGAGGGGACCCATGAGTATTTCCAAATTCCGTCGGGGCTTGTTGGCCACGGCAGCGGTGCTGGCGAGTTTCAGTGCCGCCTTCGCGCAAACCCAGACGGCGGCGAATACGACGAGCGGGATCGAAACCGTCGTCGTCACGGCGCAGTACAAGACTCAGAACCTTCAGACTACGCCGCTGTCGATCACGGCGGTGACTGCGAACGACCTCGAGCAGCGCGGCATCAACGACCTTTCGCAACTCGCGACCTCGGTCCCGAACCTGACCCTAACCAAGACGCCGGCGGCCTTCGGCAGCGGCGTGCAAACCTATATCCGCGGCGTCGGCCAGTATGACACGGCGTTCGCGAGCGAGCCCGGCGTCGGCATGTATATCGACGACGAGTACTACGGCACGATGTTCGGCTCGAACATGGAATTGCTCGACCTCAGCCGCGTGGAAGTCCTGCGCGGCCCGCAGGGCGTGCTCGGTGGCAAGGACAACATCGGCGGCGCCATCAAACTCTACAGCAAGCAGCCGACCGGCGATGACAGCGGCTATGTTTCAGCGAGCTACGGTTCGTTCAATGAGATCGACGTCAAGGGCGCGATCGACGTGACTGTGGTTCCGGATAAGCTCTTCGCGCGTGTGTCCGCGCTGTCCCGTCACCAGGACGGATATATGGATATTATCGATTACGTCTGCAAATTCGGAAATGGCACAGGTCCAACGGGCGGCGGGAGCATGCCTTCCGTCGGGACCAGCAAGAACTGCAAAATCGGCACGCTCGGTGGCACCGATGTCACCGGTGCAAGGCTGGCCTTTAGGGGCGTCATCCATGAAGGGATGGAAGACAATTTCGATGCCTATGTCATTCGCGACAATTCTGAGACCCAGGCGGGCTCGCTGATAGTGGCCGATCCTGGCACCGACCCATCGGGGCTGGGTCGCTGGAATCCCAACAATGATGTCTACTACTGGAACGGCAGCAAAGTAGTCGCTGTTCCGCGCAATAGCTTCTATCCGGCCAATTCCGACGGCCCGACAACCGTCACTGGTCCGGGAGCTTGGAACGCCTTCAACCTCTCGCATTTTGGAATCCCGTGGGATCAGCGCTTCATCCCGCAGGATCCCTATCGGCAGACTTATGCGACTTACACGAGTTTGCAGGGCAACCAGTATCGTGATGGCGCCAGAGTGCATGCCTGGGGTTTGAACAACCAGTTCGACTGGGACATCTTAAGCAACGTCCACTTCAAGAATATCCTCGGCTATCGCGAATACCAGGCGGCGAACTCCAACGACTCGGACCTGTCGCCGATGTCGTACCAGCTGACCACTAGCTATCCGACGAACGACGAGTTCCAGGAAGAGGCGCGGTTCACCGGCACGCTGCTGGACGACCGTCTCGATTGGACCGGTGGCTTCTTCTACTATCACCGCAACAACCATGAGAGGGGCCCGGTCGATATCGAAGGCGCGTTCGCTCCATTCCTGATCTTCGAACAGAACGACCTGTACCAGTCGACATCGCGGTCCGTTTATCTCCACGGCATCTATCACATCTGGGACAATCTCGAGGTCTTCGGCGGCGTCCGCTATTCGAGCGAAAGCAAGACCCTTTACTTCGATCACTCGGGCCCCGTGCCCGGGTATCCGGGAAGCGGCTTCTTCCGTTCCACGGTCGATCCGCAATTCAGCTGCAATATTTTCGATCCAAGTGTTCCGCCGTGCGATCACAGCATCAATCCTCCGCTTCTGGCGCACACCTCGAGAGTGTCGCGGCCTGACTGGCGTGCGGGTGTCGACTACCATGTCACCGACGACATCATGACGTACTTCCAGTTCTCCACGGGCTATCGCACGGGCGGCTTCAACTCGCGTCCGTTCACGCCGGCGCAGCTGGACAGTTACGGTCCGGAGCATCTGGAGGCATACGAAATCGGCGCCAAGACCGATTGGCTCGACCATCGCCTGCGGTTGAACGTGTCCCTGTTCCATAGCGAATACAGCGACATCATTACCCCAACGGCCGGCACCGACCCGTATCTCCCGGGCATTTTGCCTTACGTGAAGTATGTGAATCTGGCATCGGCTACGAATGACGGTTTTGAACTGGAAGCAACCGTCAATCCGGTCAGCAACCTGTTGATCGACGCTTCGTATTCCTACGTGCACTTTAGTGCGAGCCCTGTTCCGGGCGCTCCTCCGGGCTGGCTGGACGGCTGCTCGGCTGCCGGTTATGCGGCCGGGCTGTGCGATGCCAACCCGAAGAATCTCACGCTGCCATTCCCGCCGTTCACGGAAGCTCCGCACACGGCACCGGGCACGACACGCGTGGGTTCGCATCCGATCCTGTTTCCTGCGAATACGGCCCATATCGGCGCACAGTGGCCGTTCATGCTTGGCGAAGGCATGGGCACGCTGACGCCCCGCCTGGACTATTCGTGGCAGGACACGATCTACCAGGGCGCCAACAACGATCCGTTTACGGCGATCAAGGCGCGTGGGTTGCTGGACGGCCGCCTGACCTGGGATGCACCCTCGGGTGGCTGGTCCGTTTCGCTGTCGGGCTCGAACCTGACCGACAAGAAATACTTCCTGAACGTGTTCGACCTGTCGATCTTCGGCCAGGGTTCGGTCGAAGGTCAGCCGGGTACGCCGCGTGAGTGGTTGATCACGGTCAAGAAGAACTTCTGAGCACGGAACAGGTGCTACATGGGGCGCGGCTGCGAGACGAAGCCGCGCCCTTTTCTTTCAAACGGAGAGAAAATGGATACGGAACAAAAGATCGCCCAACTCGAAGCCACGGTCGAAAAGCTGGCGAACCAGGTAGGCCTGCTTGAGGACGCGAATGCCATCCGGCGGCTGCAGTACACCTATGGCTATCTGATCGACAAATGCATGTATGCCGAGACCGTCGATCTCTTCGCGGATGACGGCGAGGTCCGCTTCATGGGCGGCATTTACAAGGGCAAGGAGGGCGTTCGCCGTCTTTATATCGGCCGTTTCCGCAAGAATTTCACCAACGACTACAACGGACCGGTGTTCGGCTTCCTGCTCGACCATCCGCAGATGCAGATGATCATCGACGTGGCGCCCGACGGCAAAACCGCGAAACTCCGCGGCCGCAGCATGATGCAGGCGGGCCGCCACGAGAGCATCACCGAAGGGGGTACGGTTCCCCGCCAATGGTGGGAAGGCGGCATCTATGAGAACGAGTATGTAAAGGACAACGGCATCTGGAAGATCAAGGTGCTGGATTACAATCCGCTCTGGCACGGCATGTTCGAGAAGGGCTGGGCGCATCAGCCGGCGAACGCCTATCCGTTCTCGGCCAAGACCTATCCGGAGGATCCGCTGGGTCCCGACGTGATCGCGCCCGAAGCGCATCGCAGGCTATGGCCGGAGACCCCGCTGGTCCCGTTCCACTATCCGCATCCCGTGACCGGCCAGCCGATGGTGCCCGAGCAGCCGGAACAGTGGCGCGCAAAATAGAGATCAACGCGAAGGAGGACATGATGAAAATCAACCGCTTCGTTTCTTCAGTCTGCTTGTGCTTGGCCGCAACGATCATGGCTTCTGGTGCGACGGCTGATCCGGCGGCGAACAAGAAGCTGGTGTTGGCCGCGTTCGATCTTCTGTTCGTCCAGCACAAGGTCGATCAGGCGGTCGATACCTATTTCGATCCCGGCTACATTCAGCACAATCCGATGGCGGCGACAGGCGCCGAACCGATGCGGAATTTCTTCAAATCGTTCTACGCCGCGAATCCGGGCGCCAGCGTCAAACTGGCCCAGGTCCTCGCCGATGGCGATCTGGTGGCGGTGCACTATCTCACCAAGTTCAAGCCCGAAGACCGCGGCTTCGCGGTGGTGGACATCTTCCGGGTTGCGCACGGCAAGATCGCCGAACACTGGGACGTCGTTCAGCCCGTGCCCGAAAAGTCCGCCAACGACAACGGAATGCTTTGACGCCTGTTAAGCGGACGCGCGTTTCGGCCCCATGAAGCGCCGCGCCAGACGAGCCATGAAAGGCACGAAGCGCGGGCGCTTGAGGCGCTGGTCGTAGCCGCCGAGCCGTCTGTCGTTCTCGCGCAGGCACACATCGATGAACCCCGCGACGTCGATATCGGCGCCAAGCTGTTCGGCGCCCGTCATGGTGAAGTTGTTGTCCTGCTGTCCATGGCTCACGTCGCCCGCGATGCCGAGCCGCTCCCAGATCAGGAACGCCCAAACGCCCAACACCTTGAGTTCGAACCACGGCCTGCGCCACAGCGGCATATTGCGGCGCCACCACGCGACCCAGTTCACGAAGAACAGGATGTGCCGTCCTTCTTCCTGGATCACCGGCTCGAACGTGTCGACGAGCTCCGGCGGAAAATAACCCGTGCTCTTGGCGGCGTCGAAAAGCCCAAAGGCAAAGAAGCTGTCGATGCACTCGCTGTAGCCGGTCACCATGAACGCCCATTCCGGATCGCGGGGCCGGTCATAAGGCGGTTCCGGCGCAAGCTTGATCCCATAGGCCTCGACAAGATTGGAGAGAACATGGCGATGACGGCGCTCTTCGAACCCGTTGAGTTCGATCGCCTTGCGCAGCAGCGGGTCCGATATTTCCTCCGCGTAAGTGCACACATACAGCCCCGCGCGATTCTCCGTCTGCACCGCGATGTCCCAGATCGGCAGGCCGGTGATGCGGTCCTGCGCGTCCTTCTCGAGCTTCGGCCAGTCGATGACCGCGGGGCGATACGGATTGAACGTGTCCAGCAGCGTCTTGCAGAACAGCCGCTTATGCTCTTCGCTGCCGAGACGGATCGGCCCGTTGCCGGGCCATGTGCCGGTATTGGTGGTCAGATCGGGGGGAATCGCGAAGGCTGGACTGCTCAAGTGTGGTTCTCTGTATCGTTTCAGGACGCGTTTCGCAGGGAATAATACCGTTCGAAAGCCCGGCGCAAAAGCGGGCTGCACATTGACCATTTAGGTATTGCGGCCAGCCTTGTCCAATCACCGAACGGGCGTGTTAAAGGTTCCCGGCAGGCTTTTGGGATGCATCATGCTCGGTCCGACTTCGCACCTCTATTTTTCGCAACGCTTGCGGCTTCATTACGTGACGTGGGGGGACGAGAGCGCTCCGGCGCTGCTTCTGATCCACGGCGGCCGTGACCATTGCCGCAATTGGGACTGGGTCGCGGAGCGCCTGGCGGATCGCTACCACATTGTTGCTCCCGACCTGCGCGGCCATGGCGACAGCGAATGGGCAACCGGCGGCAGCTATGGCGAGATCAATTTCGTCTATGACATCGCTCAGCTGGTCTATCAGAAGAAGATGGCTCCGGTGACGATCATTGGCCACTCGCTCGGTGGCTCGATCGCGCTCCTGTATGCTGGCGTGTTTCCAGAGACCGTGCACAAGGTCGTTGCGATCGAAGGGCTCGGCCCGTCGCCGGAGATGCTCAAGCGCATGCGCGATAAGCCCATCGACGAGCGCCTCAGGAGCTGGATCGAGATACGCCGCGAGAACGCCGGACGCATGCCGCGCCGCTATCCGACGCTGGATGACGCGGTCGCGCGCATGAAAGAAGAGAACAAGCATCTCGACGACGCGCAGGCGCGTCACCTCACCGTGCACGGCGCCATGCAAAACGAGGACGGTAGCTGGTCGTGGAAGTTCGATAATGCCGTCAGGCTTGGCAACGGACCCGGCGGTCTTCCGCAGGAAGACCAATATAAGATCTGGGGCCGCATCGCTTCGCCGGTGCTGCTGGTTCGCGGCACGGAATCGTGGGCTTCGGATCCCGTCGTCGATGGCCGCATAGGGTACCTTCAGAACGCGAAGCTGGCGAATATCGAGGGCGCCGGGCACTGGTCGCATCATGACCGCCTAGATGTCTTCATGGAACACGCGAACAGCTTTCTCGCCGGGCAATAGAACATGCCGGATTGAGCATTCGCGCCGATGCGATTTGCAACGGGGCTGCGGACGCGCAATCCTTTCACAGGGTTTGCAGGAAAGCGCTATGAGCGAGCAGCACGGCTCTCCGGAAAGTTCAGGCGTCCTTTTTCCATCCCAGCCGATGGTGACGTTTGGCGGTGGCGGAAGCGTTGGCGGCGCCGTCAACCGTGCCGAGATGGAGCTGATCGACTGCGAGGTCGAAGGCACATTGCCGCGCGATCTCGACGGCGCGTTCTATCGCGTCGGCCCCGACGCCCAATATCCAAAGCAGCCGCAACATATGCGCGACATCATGTTCGATGGCGAAGGCCATGCGAGCATGTTCCGCTTCAAGGATGGCCATGTGGATTTCCGAAGCCGCTGGGTGCGCACGCAGCGCTGGAAAGCGCAACGCGCGGCGCGCCGTTCGCTGTTCGGAATGTACCGCAATCCCTTTACCGACGATGCCTCGGTTAAAGGGCTAAGCCGCGGCACCGCGAACACGCAGGTGTTCTTCCATCACGGCAAGCTCATGGCTTTCAAGGAAGACAGCCCGCCCGTTGTGCTCGACCCAACGACGCTCGAGACCGTGAACGACTACTACACATTCGGCGGCGCCCTCGAGGGCGAAACCTTTACGGCCCATCCCAAGATCGATTCCGATACCGGCGAACTCATCGGCTTCGGCTACGAGGCGAAGGGGCTCGGCACCACCGATGTCGAGATTCTGTCGCTCGACAAGAACGGCAAGCGCACCTGGCATACCTGGATGAAAGTGCCCTATGCCGGCATGATCCACGACTTTGCGGTGACGCAGAGCCATGTCGCGTTTCTGGTCGTACCGCTCGCGGTCGACATGGAGCAGATGCGGGCCGGCGGATTGCACTACTCCTGGGATTCGACGCTGCCGACGTACTTTGGCGTCGTGAAGCGCGGTGGCGACGGAAAGGATGCCCGCTGGTACTCCGGCCCCACGACCATGTGCACGCACACGATGGGTGCTTGGTCGGAGGGCGAGAAATTGTTCGTCGACATGGACGGTGGTGACGGCAATCAATTTCCTTTCTTCCCGAACAAGCACGAGCCTTGGGACCCGATAAAAGCGATGGGCCGGATTCGGCGCTTCTCCGTCGATCTTGCCGACCCGAGCGCCAACAGCTTCGGCATGGAAATCCTTCATCCCCAGATCGTCGGATTCCTCGCGCGGCAGGACGACCGTTATCACACGCGGCCCTATCGTTACGGCTTCCTGCTCGGCAGTTCGGCCATGGGCGGCGGCGTGAGCTGGAATATGGTCGATCACAAGACCGGCCAGGTTTCGACCTATGCACCGGGCGGCGACACGATGCTGGCGGAGATGTGCTTCGTGCCGCGCACCGCGGATGCGGAAGAGGGCGATGGCTATCTTGTCGGTGTCGCGACCCACACGGGCGAACGCGGGCGTTCGGATCTCGTGCTCGTCGACACGCGTGATCTGGCGGCCGGCCCTGTTGCCACGGTGAAGATGCCGCACAAGATCATCGGCCAGGTTCACGGCTTCTGGGTCGATGGCGGTCGGCTCCCAGTGAGCTGAACCGGCGTCGTTTCATCTCACGCGGGTCCAGGTCTCGGAACGGCAGAGCACCAAGCGGCACCCTTCGACCTTGAGCGTATCCGGAGAAACGAGCGTCAAGATGGAATCGTGCGTTTCGTCACCGGTTTGCGGATCGTAGACCGTGCCGCCGCTCCACTGGGACGGGCCGCCGTTGTAACCTTCCAGGATCAACAAGCCCTTCACGCGCCGCGCTCTTTTCGCGGGATCGGGATTGTTGACATCCGGTTGCGCGGGATTGGCGCGTAGTTGGTTGCCGTCGACAATACGCGCGCAGAGCGCTGTGCCGCAGGGCTCGACGAGGACACGGCCATTATTTTTCTCTGTCGCCCATAATCCGAAAACACCGCCTGCCGCCGCAACCGCCGGCATCGCAATCATCGCGCCGCACAAGCATACGAGATCAAGCCGGCGCATGGCGGGTTCCGAGCGACGCTTCCACACCGGCGATCAGGGCGCGGTCATCCACCGACCAGGGATGGAACCCGGGTTTGAAATAGGCGAAGTAACTTGGCGCCACGCGCCGCGCGATGCCGGGCTTGATCCAGAGATAGCGGAAAAGCGCGCGCCAGCTTTTCAGCGTGTTGATGCCGTCGCGGCGGAAGAACTCGCGCACGCCGAAACCGACAAAGTTGAAAAACAGGATCGTGGTCAGCACCATGGAGACGCATCGTATCCACCAGCGCCGGAAGGGCGAAAAGCGCCGCGCAGCGAACAAAAACGTGTCGTAGGCGACCGCCTTGTGCTCGATCTCCTCCATGGCGTGCCATTCCCACATGCGCCGCAATTCCGGCGGTGCGCCGGAAAGATCCCTGCCGTCGGACAGAATGGCGTGCGCGAGGATCGCGGTGAAATGCTCCAGTGCCATGGTGCCGCAAAGCTGGTTGAGCCTCGGAAGCTTGCGGCCGAAATCGAATTGCTTCTTGAGATAGCGGTCGATAGGGCCGAAATCGAAGTCTTCGCCCCCGATGCTGCTATTAAAGACGAGATGCTCGCGGCTGTGGACAGCTTCCTGGGCCGTGAATGCGGCGATCTGGCCGGCGAGCTTGGGATCGGCGGTATCGCGGTACGGCCGCAGGGCATCCATGAAGAAGCGCTCACCTTGCGGAAACGAGGCGGAAAGCGCGTTAAAGAAGGCTGTGGCGATCGGGTCTCCGCCTAGCCACCAGCGCGGCGGGGGCACCGCGCGCCGGAACGCGATATCGCGAGGATGGATCGTCAAATCGGCGGGGGTTTGCGTTTCAGACACCAAAGCACGATCCTCTGGTTGCCGGCTCAGACCATAATTATATACTGACAACAATGTCAACAAGCAAGCCGCCAAGGCAAAAATCGCATCCCGGGCAACGCCGCCGCCGCTCGGCCGACGAAGCTCGTGAAGAAGCGCTCGCCGTGGCGCGCAGGCTCTTGATCGACCGGGGTCCTTACGCGGTGACGCTCAAGGCCGTGGCCGACGAACTCGGCGTCTCGCATACCAATATTTTGCATCACTTCGGCACGGCCGGCGAACTCCAGTCCGAGTTGATGAGCACCATGGTGCAGGATCTTGAGACGGCACTTATGGGCGCCGTCGCGCATCTTCGGTCCGATGCCGCCGCTCCGCGTGAATTGATAGACCTCGTGTTCGACGCTTTCGACAGGGGCGGTGCGGGTAAACTTGCGGCCTGGATCGCGCTTTCGGGTAATCTCGGCTATCTTGAGCCGGTGCGCGAGGCCGTCGCCGAACTTGTCCTGGCACTAGAGGAGAAATTCGCCCTCGAGAAAGGCGATCCGCATCGGGGCGTTACCTCGGCGGTGCTTTTTCTCGCGCTGATGGCCTTCGGCGATTCTATGATCGGCGAACCGCTGAAGGACATGGTTGATCGCGAGCGCACTGCAGCACGAAAGGTCGCCGCCTTTCTGCTGCCCAAGTTCTTCTTGTAGCTGCTGAATTTTTCCGCGCCTCCTGACGATTGTTGCGCTGAAGCGCGCGTTCGCTGCGCCGCACAAATTCTTATCGTCCGCGCACCTTTCTTGGAACCGGATGGAACCTATTGACATCGATGTGCGTTGTGGGGGGCGAGGAAATGCCGCGCGCGATGTTCGTGTCGGGCGAGCAAGACGCGGGGACGGCCGGTATCGCCGGCGGCAGAAGAGGGGAATCCGATGCCAAAAAGCTTGCGCTTGCATGCACTTGCGGGAGGTGTGGCGGCGCTGGCGCTCGCCGGGGGCGAGCGCCCCGCGAGCGCGCAAAGCTCCGGCGCAATCGAAACGGTCGTCGTCACCGCGCAGAAGCGGTCGGAAAATATCCAGAAGGTGCCGATCGCGATTTCGGCGTTCACACAGAAAGAACTCAAGACTCAGCAGATCGCCGGAGGGCCGGACCTCATCAAGGAAGTGCCCAACCTCACGTTCTCGAAAACCAACTTTACCGGCTACAATATCCAGATTCGCGGCATCGGAACGCAGGCGATTTCGGTGACGACCGATCCCGCGGTCGCCATCGCCTTCAACAACATCCCTTTCATCCGTAACCATTTCTTCGAACAGGAATTTTTCGACGTCAGCGATGTCGAAGTGTTGCGCGGCCCGCAGGGCACGCTGTATGGGCGCAACGCGCCTGCGGGGGTCGTCAATATCTCGTCCGCGCCGCCGACGGACCAGTTCGAGGCGAACGCCTCCGTCGACGTCGGCAATTACAACGAACGCCGCTTGGAAGGGATGGTGAACATTCCGCTGGTCGACGATCGCCTGGCGCTGCGCGTCGCCGGGGAATGGACCAGCCGCGACGGCTATGCCCTCAACGAGCTGACCAACCAGGCGATCGACGGCCGTGATCTCTGGTCGGGCCGCGCGACCCTGGAATTCAAACCGGTCGAGGGCCTAAAGGCCGATCTCATCTGGGAGCATTTCTCGGAAGACGACAACCGGGCCCGCTCCACCAAACAGCTGTGCGAGAAGGATCCGGGCCCGTCGGTCGTGGATGGTCCCGCCGGTCCCCAGATTCCGACGGCGGAGAATTTCGGTTCTCAATGGCTGACGCAGGGCTGCCTTCCCGGGCCGCTTTACGGGCCGAGCGCGTTTCAGACGCCCAATGGTGCCGGCATTCCGTTCGTGGATGCCCTGGAGCTGTTCACGCCGTATGTGGCGCCCGGGACCGATCCCTATGCCGGCCTCACGCAGTCACAGAATCTGCGCACCATCGATTCACTACTGAATCCGAAATACAAGGCGAAGAACGACACGCTCGAACTCAACGTCGATTATGTCATCAACCCGTCGCTCACTTTCTCCTCGCAGACCGGCTACAACAAGGACTTCCTGTACTCCACCGAGGATTACAACCGCTTCAACACTGCGCCGATCTTCATGGATCCGGGTGGACGCACGCTGGTCGGCCGCGACGGCGAATATTGCGATCCGCAGCTCGGCTGCTCCGCAACCATGGTGGGCCAGGACGTATCTCAGGAGAAGTCCGAGCAGTTCTATCAAGAGCTTCGGCTGACATCGAGCTATGAGGGTCCGCTGAACTTCGTGCTCGGCGCAAACTATCTGCACTACCATACGTCAGAAGATTATTACGTCTTTTTCAACGCGCTCAGCCTGTTCACGGAGTACGTCAACTCGATCAACGGTGGAGATCCGCTTCAAAAAAATGCCGATCACATTCCTTTCGATCCTAACCTTGCCAATAGCTGCGATCCGATCCCGGCCAACCCCAAACACCTCAAGAATACATTTCTGGGGTTGGGGTGTGCCTATGTCGACCCCAACGCGCTCGGAAGCGTTGACGGGCAGGGCCACAATTATTTTCTGAGCAAGAACCCGGCAAAGATCGAATCCTGGGCCTTGTTCGGGGAAGTCTATTACCAGATTACGCCCGACGTGAAACTCACGGGTGGCCTGCGCTTTACCGACGACGAAAAGAGCTTCACCGAATTTCCGAGTTGGGCCGGGATTGCGTTCAAGGGTATTCCGGCGGCCGGCGTGCTCACGCAGCACTGGCAGGAAGGGACGGGCCGGGCAGTGGCAACCTGGACGCCCAAGCTCGACTTCACCGACGAGTCGCTTTTCTACGCCTCGTATTCGCGCGGCTACAAGGCCGGTGGCGCCAATCCGCCCGGCGTCGTTCCGATTATCAGCGGCGGCGTCGAATACAGCTCGCCGAACACCCACCCGCTCACGTTCAAACCGGAATTCGTCAATGCCTTCGAGCTTGGAACGAAGAACACTTTGATGGACGGCACGATGACGCTGAACGGCGCCGTCTTCCTTTACGACTATCTGAATTATCAGATATCGCAGATCGTCGACCGCACATCGGTCAACCTCAATTTCAACGCCACCGTCAAGGGCGCGGAAATCGAGTCCACATGGCAGCCGGTCACGGGCCTCGTCTTTAATCTCTCGGCCGGGTATCAGGACGGCACAATCGCGAACGGATCGCAGGCCATCGACCTCATGGACCGCACAAACGGTCATTCTGACTGGATGGTTGTCCGGCCGTTCATCACTGCGACGTCGAACTGCGTGCTACCCACCTATGTCGTCAACGAGCTGCTTGCACATGACTCGCTCACGATCGGCTGCACGCAGGCCTACAGTCAAAATCTCGATCCGGTCACCGGCAAGCCCTATGTGCCCAACCCGGACCCGGTCAATCTCCCGGGCTATATTGGTTTCGATCCAAGCACGGCGCCGAATGGCGGCGAGGGTTTCTCCAAGAATCTGAGCGGCAATCAGCTACCGAACGCGCCACATCTGACACTTTCGGCAGGTGCGCAGTACACCAGGCCCATCGGCGCCAACTGGACGACCACGCTGCGGGGAGACGTCTACTATCAGTCCGGTTCGTTTGCGCGCGTGTACAACGACCGGCCTTACGATCAAATCCATGGCTACTCCAACGTCAATCTGTCGGTGGCGTTCGCCGATTCAGACGGCTGGGATGTCATGGCGTATGTGAAGAATCTGTTCGATACGACGGCGATTACCGGCGCGTTCCTGAACAGCGACGACACGGCGCTGACGACAAATGTTTTTGTGACTGATCCGCGGCTCTTCGGCGTGCGGATCAGCAAGACGTTCTGATGAGGCAAGTCATGAACACGCGAAGATTTCGCGAACCTCCTTCCCCCGTCGCCCATCCGGAGCGAGACGATGACTTGGGGATACCATCGCTCCACCGCCAACCAGCAAAGGATGAAACGCCATGAAAAAAGCCATTGCCATCACCGCCGCCGGGCTCATGTCGTTCGGCACCGTCTGCGCCACGCCCGCAGCCGCCTACCATCTCATTCCGGAGAGCACGACCTTCACCGGCGCCGGCAAAACCTCCGCCACGAAGAACGGCATCACGCTGCCCTGCACCGCCAATTTCAAAGGGAACACCAACGCAACCGGTGTCGGGTCCATCACAAGTGGTACGTTCAGCGGCCAGATTGGATGCAGCAGCGTGGGACTCGGGGGCCTTCCGTGGAAGGCGTTGGCCAAAAGCGCGACGAAGGTCATCATCTATAACGTGTCCTTCACCTCACCGATCGGCAATTGCGGGCCCGGCAACCTGCCCACGAAGCTCACAAACGGCGTGATCAAATTCACGAATGTCGCGCTCGCGGGCGGTTGCACCGTCAGCGGCTCGATCAAGACCACCCCGACGATTTCGATCGTCCCGTAAGGGTTCGGAATCGGTGCAATAGCCAACGGCAGTCCTCCCCGCTGTCGTTGGCTTTTGCGCGCGTGACGATTGTCACGAATTCTATTGGGCCTAAGTCCAATCGAAGCCGGCTCGCGCTTCGCCTAACCTGACCCTTAGCGTAGCCTCCGAGGAGACCTGGAAGAGCGGGCCGCAAGGTCCGCTCTTTTTTTGCTATAATGTCGCGCGGAGACGAGGTGAGCGGAACAACGATGTCGCTGGAACCCAGGGAATTTGGCCGCGGCCGAAGGCCGTCCCGGAATGTGTTCGGCGGAACGCTGGAATCCTGTTCGTCAGAACCGATGACGGGCTTCTTCCGCAACGGATGCTGCGACACCGGCGCCGAAGATGTTGGAAGCCATACGGTGTGCACGGTCATGACGGATGAATTCCTGGCGTTTTCGCGATCGCGGGGAAACGACCTCTCCACACCAATGCCGGAGTACGGATTTCCCGGACTCAAGGCTGGAGATAGATGGTGTCTCTGCGCGCCGCGCTGGCAGGAAGCGTTTGAAGCCGGCTCCGCGCCACGTGTTGTGCTGCGCGCAACGCATGAGGGCGCGCTCGACCACTGCGCACTCGCGGATCTAAAGCGCCACGCGCTGGATCTCGCCTGACGGCGGACGAACATTGGTGAACCACGGCGGTGTCGTCCATCAGAAGGATGCCGGCCCGGGCACGACGTCGATCGCGGAAGGCATGACCGTATTCGATCCGGGCAAGGGCTTGACGAAGACCGCGAGTTCGTAAGGCAAGACCGCTTGGTTCGAGCTACGGGCTCGATCGGCTGGCCAGCGTGAAGTCACCGAGCTGACAGGTGTTGCTTGTGCCGAGTACCGAGATGATCTGCTTGTTTGCGCAGATCTCGCCCGATCGTACGACCTCGGAAAAGCCCCGACGGAATTTCAAACTGGTGCAGCTACGCTGGAGGGTGTTTTTCCACACCGTGCCGTTGCGCATGTGAAAGAGGATCGTTCTGTCGTCTAGGACACCCGTGCTGTCGACCAGCGAAGCGTCAAGACAAGCGGGTCCGGCGGCCAAGGCAGGCGAATCGCTTCCAGCCGACACCGCGCCGAAAAGCATTCCGATGGCCAGCGGTAGGACTTTCATTTCGATGTTCTCCCGGACAAGCGCCCCTCATATGGCGCGTGGAAGACGACGCGAGCCGTCATCGTTGAGACTGTGCACGCTAAGAAACCGCGACCGGACCTCCAAGTCATCTATACTTTTCAACCCTTTGTGGTGATGAGCGAAAGCCGTTGCTGTTTCCCGCAGTGCAACATTATTGGCCAAACTATTTCATGATTGCGTTGTCATTTTGGGGTAGCGCTCACAATTATAGCATGGTAGCGTTCCCATAGTAACAGTCCCACTCAAGGCGAAGTGGGAGTAGTTGCCGCGCGATTTTGCGAAGCGCGAAGGGGAGGAACGAGCGGGGTTTTACCAAAATTTTCTGGCCGTAGCGGCCCGCGTCGAACGCGGCCGTGCTGAAGCTGCCGGTCATGCCGGCAGGACGAATTCGACAGTGCAACGATGAGGAGGGAACGTCGTGCCTATTTTGAAGAACAGAATGTCAATGCATGCGATCTTGCTGGGTGGGGCCTCGGCAATCGCGATGAGCATCGCGTCCGCTCCCGTTGCCGCCCAGGAGGCTGCGAATAACAGCGGCATCGAAACCGTCGTCGTGACGGGTCTCAGGGCCTCTCTGCAGCGCAATCTCGACATCAAGCGGAACGCGACCGGTCTCGTCGACGCCATCACCAGCGAGGACATCGGCAAATTCCCGGATGTGAATCTGGCGGATGCGATGATGCGCATTCCGGGTGTGACCGTCACCCGCGGGATGAGTTCTGGAACGAGCACGGGCGCGACGTCGACAACTGGTGAAGCGACCGCGATCACAGTCCGCGGTTTCGGTCCGTCCTTCAACGTGACGCTGTTCAACGGCCGGCAGATTCCCAGCGCCGGGGGCAACACCCAAGGCAACAACGATCTCGACCGCGCGTTCGACTTCAGTTCGGTCAACTCCGATTTTGTGAGCCAGATCGACGTGTTGAAATCGCCGGATGTGACGCTGACTTCCGGTGCGATTGGCGCCACGATCAACGTCAAATTCCCCAAGCCCTTCGACCATCCTGGCCTCGTGATCGCAGCGTCCGCGTCGACCACCGAATCGCCGGAGAGAGGGCAGTTCACGCCAAACGGCGATATTTTGATCAGCGACACGTTCGACCATGACAAGTTCGGTGTCCTGCTGGCCGCTTCGTATACCGACAGCAAGACCCGGCAGAATCACATCAATATCCAGGCCTGGAACGGCTTCACGACGGGGTCGGGCGGCAACCAGATCCATGATTCGCAGTACGCGGGCACGCCGCCTCCCGATGGCAGCCCCAACTTTTTCATCCAAGATTACGGCATCTATCACGAGCTTTCGAACACCGAGCGCAAGCAGGGCCGGCTGGCATTTCAATGGCGTCCAACCGACGCCATCGAGGTTACGCTGGACGACAACTTCGCGCGTGAAAACTTCGAGCAGAACCAGTACGGCTTCAGCGTCTGGTTCAATCAGGGCAATGTGCAGAACATCGTGCTCGACAAGAACGGGACCGCCGTCAGCTACGACCAGCCGGGCACGCCGACCGACTTCCAGGGCCAGATCAACGGCGAAGTCCTTCAGCACAACGACTTTGGCCTCAACGTCAAATGGAATGTCAACGACAAGTTCACCGTCGTGCTCGATGGAGATCATGCGGAGGGTTGGCTGAACCCGAACCATCAGTACGGCGAAGTCGACGTGGACGTTGGCTATGGCGGTATCTGGGCCACCGACCTCGGCATCGTGGTTCCGAGCGGCCACGGGCTTCCGTATCCTACGGCTTTCGGTCCCGCAGGCGACGAGTCCAAGTTCATCAACAACGGAATCATCGGCTCACACGTTGTGCCGATCGGTACCAATGTGAACCTGGATGCGATCAACCAGTTCAAGGCCCAAGGCACATGGGAAGAAAACGACAATCTCAAATTCGATTTCGGCTTCCAATACCTCGCCGAACACAAGAACGAGGCGGCGTACGATACGTTTGAGAACAACAACTGGCAGGCGTATTCCGGCTACGGTCCGGCATCGGTCAACCCAGGCGATCCATTCTCCGGCGTTGCGCTGCCGCAAAACTTCTTCACGCACTCGTTCGGCACGGGCAACTTCATCAACGGCTGGGCCAATGGCAAACTGCCGACGCAGATTCTGGCCTTCAACCCCTACACGGTGCTCAACTACCTGCAGGGCCTCAATGGCGCGGGCGCGAACGATTGCTGCGATCCGCCGCCGAACGAGCTAGGCCGCCCGTTTGACGGCACGTACCGGCTGGCGTTCAACCCCAGTTCCTATCACTCTCTCTCGGAAGATACGTATTCAGGCTTCGTGAGCACGACGTTCAAGACCGAAGTGGCCAGCATGCCGTTGAGGATCAACGCCGGTACGCGTTACGAGCTCACGGATGAAAATGTGTCGGGTATCGGACGCGTTCCGCTTTCGCCTGGCGGATTCACGATCCAGGCCGGCGATCCCACGGCTTACGATGTCCATTATGGACCGAGCGGGAATATCACGGCGCAGCACAGCTACCAGTACCTGTTGCCGAACTTCGACGCGATCCTGTCGGTCAGGGACGACTTGGATATCCGGTTCAATGCGTCCCGCACCTTGACGCGGCCGCCAATCAATAAGCTCAACCCGTCGGTCATTATCGGAGCGTCACGCGTGGGCGACGTGACCGCGAACAGCGGCAACCCGGACCTGTTACCTTTCACGTCCGACAGCGTGGATCTCAGCGCGCAGTGGTACTATCAGCCGAACTCCTACCTGTCGGCCGACACGTTTGTGAAAACAGTGAGCAACTTCGTTGTGACGGGTTCGACCCAGCAAAAATTCGTGGGAGCCGGTCCCAGCGGGGAAGACATTCCCTATACGCTAACCCAGCCGATCAACGGCCCGTCGGCCAATGTCTACGGCTTCGAACTTTCGCTCCAGCACGTGTTCGGCGAAACCGGTTTCGGCTTCCAGGCGAACGGGACGTTGGTCGGCAGTGATAAGCCGTACAACCCCGATCCGTTCGGACTCGGTAATTTCGCCGTGACGGGTCTGGCGGACTCCGCGAACTTCGTCGGCTTCTACGACAAGAACGGTTTCCAGGCGCGTCTCGCGATCAACTGGCAAGACGCCTATCTCAGGCAGTTTGGCCAGTTGCAGAACGGATCGACCTTTGGAACCGAGCCGACTTTTGTGAACGGCAGCTGGAACATGGACTTCAGCACCAGCTACGACGTCACGGAACAGGCCTCGGTCTATTTCGAGGCTACGAACCTGACCGATGCGACCTACAGCACGCATGGCCGCTACTCGAACCAGATCCTCGACGTCGTGGATTATGGCCGCAGGTTCATCACGGGCGTTCACTTCAAGTACTGATTGCTCTTCCCGTTAACTGGGGCCGCCATTCCTTGGCGGCCCCGTATTTTTTTGCGCTATAGTGGAAGAGAAGGCCGCACGGGACGGCTACCCAGAGCAGGGCATGGTTCGACAGGTTCGGAATATCGTCATTGTCGGCGGCGGAACGGCCGGCTGGCTGACCGCCGGCGTCATCGCCGCGCGCCATCAGGGCCGCATCAAGGCCGGCAGCTTTTCGGTCACGCTGGTCGAATCGCCGACCGTCAGCATCATCGGCGTGGGCGAGGGCACTTGGCCCACGCTGCGCTCGACGCTCGAAAAGATGGGCGTCTCGGAAACGGATTTCTTCCGCCAGTGCGATGCAGCGTTCAAGCAGGGTGCGCGCTTTGCCCGCTGGACGACCGGAGCCGAAGACGACGGCTATTACCATCCGCTGATGCTGCCGCAGGGCTTTACGCAGCTAAACCTAGCGCCGCATTGGCTGAACAATGAGCAGGGGCGCACGTTTTGCGACGCCGTCTGTCCGCAAGGCGTGCTTTGCGACGACGGTCTGGCACCCAAAATGATCACCACGCCCGAATATCAAGCCCTTGCCAACTATGCCTATCACCTCGACGCCGGAAAGTTCGCGCCCTTCCTGCACAAGCATTGCACGGAAAAGCTCGGTGTGCGGTATGTCAGCGCCGATGTTTTGAAGGTGAACCAAGACGAACAGGGTGACATCACAACCCTGACGACCCGCGAGGCGGGAGATATCCCCGGCGATCTTTTCGTCGATTGCACCGGCTTTTCGTCTATCCTGCTGGGCAAGGCGCTTGGCGTTCCTTTCCACGATTGCAGCGACGTCCTGTTCTGCGACACGGCGCTGGCAGTGCAGGTGTCTTATGAGACCGATGATGCACCGATGGCATCGCACACGATCTCCACGGCGCAGAAGGCCGGCTGGACCTGGGACATCGGGCTGCCGTCACGGCGTGGAATCGGTTACGTCTATTCCAGCCGGCACAGCAGCGAGGACGACGCGCAGGAGGAACTCGCGCGCTATGTGGGGCCACAGATCAAGGACCTCAAAGTCCGCAAGATTCCGATCCGCGCGGGCTATCGCGAGATCTTCTGGAAGAACAATTGTGTCGCCATAGGGCTGGCTGCGGGCTTTCTGGAGCCGCTCGAGTCCTCAGCTATCGTTCTGGTCGAACTCTCCGCCAAACTGATCAGCGAGCAGATGCCGGCCTGCCGCGAGGTCATGGATATCGTGGCCAAACGTTTCAATGAAGTCTCGCACTACCGGTGGGGCCGCATCATCGATTTCCTGAAGCTGCATTATGTGCTGACAAAGCGAACCGACAGCCAGTTCTGGATCGACAATGTCGATCCCGGCACCATTCCGGAACGTCTGCAAAATCTGTTGCGCCTCTGGAAATACCAGCCGCCATGGTTCTTCGACGAGTTCGATCGTCTTGAGGAAGTGTTTCCCGCCGCCAGCTATCAATATGTACTCTACGGGATGGGTTTCCGCAGTGAAGTCGATCCTGCGGACAATACCGGAACGGAATTGCTGGCATCGCGGTTCCTGAATGAAAATCTATCCGTCACGAAAAGGCTGCGCGCGCAATTGCCCAGGAACCGCGAGTTGCTCCGGAAGATTCATGATTATGGGCTGCAGGCCATCTGAAGCGGAACCAGCGCGTGACCAACGTCGTCATCCTCAATAGCGAGACTCACCGCACGCTGCGCGTGATGGCCAGCCCGTCGGCGCGCCATGGCGACAACCAGCGTTTTGTTTCCGTCGTCCTCAAGGAATTCCCGAACCTCGTCGCGCATTACCCGCTGTTCTTCGCGAAGGATTCGGAGACCGGCGCATTCTATTGCGGCGCGGTACTCGGTTTCGATTCCGGCGAGAACCTGTTCCTGAACGAAGGCGGAGAGGGGCAGGACTCCTACCGGCCTCTCAATCTGCAGCGCGGTCCTTTCTATATCGCCGGCAATGAACTCGCGATCGATCTCGACAATCCCCGCGTCGGCGCCGCGGATGGACAGGAGCTTTTCACCAGCGACGGTAAGCCAACGCCCTATCTGGAAAGCATCCGCTACGTGTTTCGCGAGCTGAAACCCGGGCAGGAGATGACCAAGGTCTTCATCGATACGCTGCTCGGACTCAAGCTTATCGAGCAGATCAATATCAATCTCGCCTTCGACGACGGCACCAAGCGCGATCTTCAGGGGCTTTATACGATCAGCCAGGACACGCTGCGCAGTCTGCCGGACGACGCGGTTCTCAACCTGTTTCGCCGGGGTTATCTGCATCTCATCTACCTGATGATCGCGTCCCTGCAGCAGGTGTCGGTGTTGGCGCAGAAGAAGAACAGGCGGCTTCACGAAAGCGCCAAATGATGGCGGGGTTGAAGGAGATCGCCGGCGCAGACATCGCAACGCCCGAACAGTTCCTTCGCGATATCGCGGAAGATTGCCGCCCGGTGATCCTGCGTGGGCTCGTCGCCCACTGGCCTGTGGTGAAGGCCGCCAGCCGGTCACCCCGGGATTTTCGCGACTACATCGCACGCTTCGACGCTGGCGAGACGATGGAAGCTTTCTTCGGGGCACCGGAGATCGCGGGCAAATACTATTATGGCGACGACCTGAAGGGCTTCAATTTCGAGCGCCGGCCAATGCGCCTTATCGATGCTCTCGATGCCATCCTGTTGAATCTCGGCCGCGAGGGATCGCAGTCGATCTACATTGGCTCCATCCCGACGGAGAATTGCCTTCCCGGATTTTCTGCAGAGAATGTGCTTGCGGTCCTTCCGCCTACGGTCGCGCCGCGCATCTGGCTCGGCCATGCCTCCAACGTCTCGGCGCATTACGACACCTTCGACAACGTCGCCTGCGTGATCGCGGGCGCGCGCCGGTTCACACTTTATCCGCCAGAACTGATCGGCCGGCTCTATGTAGGTCCGATCGACAATACGATGGCCGGCCAGCCGGTGAGCCTCGCCGCATCGTCCGCGCCGGACGACGAACGCTTTCCGCTCTTTCGCGGTGTTCGCGAGCAGGCCCTCATCGCCGAACTCGCTCCGGGCGATGCACTCTATCTGCCCAAGCTGTGGTGGCACCAGGTGGAAGCGACCGCACCGTTCAACGGCCTCATCAATTACTGGCGGGACCCGTTCGCCGCGGGACCGGACGCTCCCTATACGGCGATGCTGCTGGCGATGATCGCGATTGCGGAGCGGCCTCCGAGGGAGCGTCAGGCGTGGAAGGCGTGGTTCGATCACTATGTCTTCCGCAGCAACGGCCATCCGCTGGCACATCTCCCAAGCGAGCAGCACGGGATTCTCGGTCCGCTAAAAGAGAATTACGGCCGGATACGTGTCCGCATCATGCAACTTCTGCGGCGTTGACGATCAACCGACGGAAACGGTGAAGGCCGAGCAGGTCTTTTCGATGAACGCCTCGTGCGACGGCATGGTGTCGGCGCATCGCGCGATCACGGCGCGGATGTTGTCGAGATTGGCCTTGATCGCCTTGGGATCGAGCGTATCGGCCATCGGGTCGTAGCCGCGCGGCACGATGTTCTGACCCGCAAAGATGTAGTGCCAGCTTTGGACCGGAAAGAGCTCGCTGTCCTCGCGCATGACGCGGCCATAACCGCGAAACAGCTCGATCTTTTCTTTCAGGCTGTCGGGGTGAGGGATGGTACGGCAGTGGCGCCAGAAGGCGGTGTCCTCGCGCTCGTTGGTCGTGTAGTGCAGGAGCAGGAAATCGCGTATGCGCTCATATTCGAATGCGAAGAGGCGGTTGTAGCGTTCGATGTCGGCAGGCTCGAAGTTCTTATCGGGAAACATCTGGAACAGCATCGCGATGCCACGCTGGATAAGATGGATGCTGGTCGATTCCAGCGGCTCCAGAAAGCCGGAGGCGAGCCCGAGCGTGACACAGTTCTTGTTCCAGAACTTCTTGCGCCGCCCCGTGGTGAAGCGGAGCTGGATCGGATCGGCGAGGGGTTTGCTTTCTAGGTTTGCCAGCAGTGCCGCCTGCGCCGCCGTATCGTCGAGGAAATCGCTGCAATAGACATAGCCGTTGCCGACGCGGTGCTGCAGCGGAATGCGCCATTGCCAGCCCGCGTCGCGCGCGGTCGCGAGCGTGTAGGATGAAAGCGGGCCGGTTCGTTCGCATGGCACCGCTAGCGCCCGGTTGCAGGGCAGCCAGCGGCTCCAATCCTCATACCCGGTCTTCATCGCCTCCTCGACCAAAAGACCGCGAAAGCCCGTGCAGTCGATATAAAGATCCGCGGCGATCTCTTCGCCGCTCGCAAGCGTCAGCCCGTCGATGAAGCCGTCTTCTGGCCGCAATGTGACGTCCCGGACTTTGCCCTCGGTGCGGATGACACCGCGCGCCTCGGCGTAGCTGCGTAGATATTTCGCGAACAGCGAGGCGTCGAAATGGAGCGCATAGGTGATTTTTTCGAGTGGGCTGTTCGGCGAGCGAATAGGGCGCATGAACTTGCCGCGCTCCGCCGCCACGGCCTGCATGGAATACTCTTCCAGCCTCTCGGCCTGGCCTTGGCCGCGCATCCGGAGCCAGTAGGCCATGAAGGGCACGCCCTCCATGTCGAACCCGGTCTCGCCGAAGGGGTGGAAATAGGAATGGCCGATCCGCGTCCAGTCCTGAAACCGGATCGCGAGCTTGAATGTCGCCCTGGTGTGGCGGATGAGCTCGTTCTCGTCGATGCCGAGCGCGCGGATGAATTCCATGATGGGCGGGATGGTCGCTTCACCGACCCCCACCGTCCCGATCTCGTCGGATTCGATCAGCTGGATCCGGCAATTCAGACCTTTGAGAAAGCGCGCAAAACTGGCCGCGGCCATCCAGCCTGCCGTCCCGCCACCCACAATGGCGATACTGGCAATACGATTGTCGGACATGGGCCCAGCCTTCTGCATCGCATCGGAATCGAGGTCCAGAAGGTAGCGCAACCAGGCCCATAGGTCCGAAGATTCGCTGCATCTATGATGCGGCGAATCAACGTCCTGCGATCAGAGGAACTCCGCCACGCCCACGACCGGAATTTGCGGCGAGTTGACGGCCTGCTCGATCTGGAGCTCACGGCAGCAGCGAGTTCGCGAGCGCTGCCCGGATATACCGAGAAGTCCGGAACGTCAGTCGACCAAATCCTCCATCATGGCGGCATCCAATTTCTTTTCGCGCGCCAGGTAGAGGTGGACAGCCAAATCGTTGACGCGGCGCAAATTTCGGCTCACCAACTATTGATCGTCATCAACGTTTGCCGCGGGCCGTCCTTTATTGAGCATGTCGTGATCGCAGCTGCAGATTCCGATAGTTGGCGTCGCCCACTGGATGCGGTTCTTGCCGAACTGCACGCCTCCAGAGGAGGTCTAACCAACGATACGGCAGCTCGGGCGCTCGAGCACTATGGCGCCAACCAGATTACGGAAAAGACGCAACGACGGCTTTTGCTCGAATTCCTGAAGCGCTTTCGCAACCCGCTCGTCATTGTGCTCCTGGTGGCTGCGACAATCGCCGGCGTGACCGGCGATAGGGCCAGTTTCGCAATCATCTCAACCGTTGTTGTGCTGTCCGTTCTGCTGGATTTTGTGCAAGAGCAGCGCGCACACAATGCCGCCGAGAAACTGCGCGACGAGGTGGCGCTCACAGCCAATGTTCTGAGAGACGGAAGCTTCCGGCCCATAAAGGCATCGGGCCTTGTGCCTGGCGACATTATTTCGCTGTGCGCGGGCGATCTGGTTCCGGCCGACGGCAGGCTGATTGCGTGCCGCGACCTCTTCGTCAACCAGTCGCTTCTGACGGGAGAGTCCTATCCCGTTGAGAAATCGACGGAGATAGACGACGCGGGCGCGGATGCGCTTCCGGCAAACGCCGTGTGCATGGGAAGTTCGGTGGTGAGCGGCACCGGCACAGCCCTGCTTCTGCGCACGGGGCGCTTGACCATGCTGGGCGGCATCGCGGGCCAGCTGCGCCGCGACCCGCCGCCGACGGCCTTTGCTGCCGGTCTGCGCGAATTCAGTCTGATGATCGTGCGTCTGACCGTCCTTCTTGTGCTCTTCGTGCTGCTGATAAACCTTCTCTCCCACCGGCCTCCCCTGGAATCGTTTCTGTTCGCACTCGCCTTGGCCGTGGGTCTCACGCCCGAACTTCTGCCCATGATCGTCTCGGTCACGCTTGCACAGGGCGCGCTTCGCATGGCGAAGAAGAAGGTGATCGTGAAGCGGCTCTCGGCGATCCACGATCTCGGCAGCATGGATGTGCTGTGCAGCGACAAGACCGGCACACTCACCAAGGCCTCCATTGCGCTTGTGAAAACGCTCGCTCTGGACGGCAGCGAAAGCGAAGCCGTTCGCGAGGCCGCCTTTCTGAATGCGGCCTTCGAGACCGGGATAAAGAGCCCTCTTGACGACGCGATCCTGGCCGCATGCTCCATAGACCGCGCACAATGGACCAAGATCGACGAAGTACCGTTCGACTTCGAGCGGCGGCGCGTGTCGGTGCTGGTCGAAAGACAGGGCGCACGCCGTCTGATCGTCAAGGGCGCGCCCGAAGAACTCCTGAAACTCTCTACGGGATTTGCAACGGTACAGGGAACGGCACCGCTGGATGGCGCCCAGATCGCGCACGCGCGTGAAATGCTTGCCGGCTTTGGCCTTCAAGGCCTTCGTGTTCTGGGTGTTGCGTGGCGCGACGCCGCATCCGATTGCGCTCACGCCGGACTCGGCGATGAGGCCCAACTGGTCTTTGGCGGGTTCGCGCTTTTTCTCGATCCGCCGAAGGAAAGCGCCGCCGCGGCACTCAAGGAACTCGCCGCGCTGGGAATAACCGTCAAGGTTGTCACGGGGGACAACGAGCACATCACGCAACATGTTTGCGAAGCCATCGGCCACGACGCCGGTGAAACCCTCCTCGGCGCCGAGATCGAAAAGCTGTCGGATGAAGCGCTTCGCGCGCGGCTCAGGACCACCAACAAATTCTGCCGGGTCACGCCCGCGCAGAAGCTTCGCATCATCACGGCGTTGCGCCGTGCGGGGCACGTCGTGGGATACATCGGGGACGGGATCAACGATGCACCCTCCCTTCATGCGGCCGATGTCGGCATGTCTGTGGATGGCGCAGTGGATGTCGCAAAAGAAGCCGCGTCGATGATCCTGCTCGAGAGCAGCCTCAACGTACTTGTCGAGGGGGTGCGGGAAGGGCGCAGAACCTTTGCCAACGTTCTGAAGTACGTGATGATGGGCACGAGCTCGAATTTCGGCAATATGTTCTCGATGGCGGGTGGGGTTCTGTTCCTGCCGTTCCTTCCGATGCTGCCGGTTCAGATCCTCATCAACAATCTGCTGTATGACGTTTCCGAGATTGCGATACCAACAGACGAAGTCGACGCCGACATGATCACCGTTCCGCGGCGCTGGGACATAAAGTTCGTCCGCGATTTCATGCTCACATTGGGTCCGGTGAGTTCTCTGTTCGATTTCCTGACCTTCGCGCTTCTGATCTGGGGTTTCGGCGCGTCGCAAGCGGTCTTCCACACCGGATGGTTTGTCGAGTCGCTGGCAACGCAGTGCCTCGTCATCCTCGTAATTCGCACGCGGGGCAATCCGTTGCGAAGTCGGCCCAGCCGGTGGCTGGCTCTAACCACGCTCGTAGCCGTCGCCACTGCCGTCCTGCTTCCCTACACGGCCGCCGGACGCTGGTTCGGTTTCGTGCCTATTCCCATAGGTCTCTTGGCGGCATTGGCGGCGACCACGGTGGTCTATCTGCTGTTGGCCGAGACCACCAAGCGCTGGTTCTATCGGCGTCACCCGGCGGCGTTCTGAAGGATCACGGCGGCCGCCGCTGCGAGCGCGGCGCCCAAGCCCACCCCCAACAAAGGCAGGGCAAAACGCGGTCCACCGAAAAACAACGCCAGACCGATCTTGGCGACGAGATTTGCGCCGGCAGCGATGAGAACGATGCAAGCTCCATACGCAGCATTCATGGATCTGTCGACGGCCTCCGCCGTCGACAAGGTAATTGGATCGACATCGGCGAGTCCCGATACCGCCGCCAGACCGAACAGGCTGTTCTGACCGATCATTTGGGGCAGCCACCGCGTGGCCAGCATGACCACGGCTAGGACCGCCGTGAACCGCAGGATGGTCCAGAGATCGAATGGATCGCCTAGCGGAATGCTCGCGTCAGGTGGGTCGGAGGCTGAGCGGCGATATATCACCGCCGCGCCCAGCGCGGTAACGGCGGACGCGGTTGCCACGGGAGCACCCAGCGGGAGCAGCAACGATGGCGCCAGCGCAATGGCAATGGCGCCCATTCTCAGCAGCGAACACGTCCAGCTCGCGGCGATTCCTGCGGTGGCCTCGGACGCACCGAATGTGTGCTGCGTGGCCATCTTGGCGAACGTCCAGGTTACGGTCGTCGATGACACCAGACCGCCGAGCGCGCCGGCGTAGAGCGGCCCATTACGCGAACCGGCAAGCTTCACCGCAATGTAGCCGGCATAGGAAATCGCGGCGGTGAGGATCGTCAGCAGCCAGAGCTGGTGGGGATTGAGCGCACCCCAGGGATCGACGGCGCGGTCCGGCAGGACCGGCAAAAGCACAAACGTCATCACGAGCAGCGTCAGCGCCGCCCGCAACTCCACCCATTTCAGCTTTTCGAGAAAGCTATGCAGCGCTTCGCGCTCCGCAAGGATAAAGGCTGCCACGACGGCGACAGAGCCAGCCGCCAATTTGTTTCCCATGACCGCATAAGCACCGAGCGCAAATGCGAGCATGCCGACGACAAAACCGGTGGCAGAACGTCTGCCCGCGGCGCTTTCCTCTTTCCATTCGAAAAATCCAAACCAGCCGGCGAACCCCACCGCCGTCAATCCGAGCACCACGCCACCGGCGATTTGGGCCAGCAGTCCACAGATACCGCCCAGCAGGCCGACGAGCGCGAAGGTTCGGATGCCGGCTGCGCGCGATCCCGGTTGCGCCTCACGCTCCTGCCAGCCGCGTTCGACTCCAAAAAGAAGCCCAATCGCGAGGGCAAGCCCCAATCGCTCAAACAGGTCTACTGATGCCATAGGGGAGTTGAATGTCCGCTGGCTGCCTCATCCATGATTTTCATCAAGGATTTGTCATTTGGGAACCGGAAAATGGCACCCAGAAGAAAGGGAATCCATGAGCATTGAGCTTTCCTTCCTGGGCGCCGCCGGTACGGTGACGGGCTCCAAATATCTCCTCGAAAACAACGGCCACCGCCTGCTGGTCGATTGCGGTCTGTTCCAGGGCTACAAGGCGCTACGCCTCAAGAACTGGGCGCACCTGCCGGTCGAACCGCGCTCGATCGCGGCGGTCCTGCTCACGCACGCCCATCTGGATCACTCCGGCTATCTGCCGCTTCTGGTAAAGCAGGGCTTTCGCGGGCCGATCTTCTGCACCGAGTCGACCAGACAGCTCTGCGAGATTCTGCTCCCCGATTCAGGCCACCTCCAGGAGAACGATGCCGACTTCGCCAACCGGCATCGTTTTTCGAAGCACAAACCCGCACTTCCGCTCTACACGCAGGAAGACGCGGAGCGATCGCTTCACTATCTCAAGGCCGTCTCGTTCGACCAACCATTGAAGCTTCCCGGCGGCGGTACGGCGTTGTGGCGTCGCGCCGGCCATATTCTTGGCGCCGCCTCGGTCCAGATCGACTGGGGATCGGTGACAGCGGTATTTTCCGGCGACGTGGGCCGCTTTGACGATCCCATGATGGTCGACCCGACGTTGGTGGCTGGGGCGGACTACCTTGTCGTGGAATCGACTTATGGCGACCGCAAGCATGGCAGCGCAAAGCCCGAAGATGCGCTCGCCGAAATCATCAACAAGACGGTGCATCGCGGCGGGACTGTGATTATCCCGGCATTCGCCGTCGGACGCGCCCAGAGCATTCTGTATTATCTGCAGCGTTTGAGACATCAGGGCCGGCTGCCCAATTCGCTTCCGATTTTCCTGGACAGTCCCATGGCTATCGACGCCAGCGACATTTTTTGCGCGAACTTGGCCGATCATAAGCTTTCTGCCGCCCAATGCCGCGCGTTTCAAAAGGGCGTACGCTATGTTCGCGAAGGGGCGGAATCCAAGGAGCTTACGGCCAGCCCCATGCCAAAGGTGATCATTTCGGCGAGCGGTATGGCGACGGGCGGGCGGGTGCTTCATCATCTCAAGCAGTACGCGCCCGACCCGCGCAGTGCGATCCTGTTCACGGGATTCCAGGCCGGCGGCACGCGCGGCGCGGCGATGGTAGCCGGCGCCGAGAGCGTCAAGATTCACGGCGCCTATGTCCCCATAAAAGCGGAAGTGAAGAACCTGGATATGCTCTCCGCGCATGCCGACAGCGATGAACTGATGCGCTGGCTCCGCGGCTTCAAGTCTCCGCCGCGCAGGACATTCATCACGCACGGAGAACCCTCTGCCTCCGACGCGTTCCGCCATCGCATCGAAGAGGAACTGGGTTGGGACTGCCTGGTGCCGGAGCATGGCCAGAGCGTGACGCTCTCATGAGCGGCGACGCGGTACATCGGCTTCAAGCGCGACGGCTGGGCATCGATACGCAATCCGAGCTCGTCGTCTTCATGCGCAAGGATTGCCCGGTCTGCCGTTCGGAGGGTTTTGCCACCCACAATCGCGTTCTGCTGAAGGCCGGGGGCAGGCACGTGATCGCAACGCTCTATCAGGTAACGAACGAACTTCTGGGGTTTTGCGACGCCGGTCTTTCGGAATCCGCCTGGACCAAACTCAACCTCTCCGATGGGGACGAAGTGTCGGTTGGGCATCCCGAACCCTTGGGCTCGCTCAGCCTGGTGCGAAGCCGCATCTATGGCAACCGGCTCGACGACCGCGCTCTGCGCGCGATTATCACCGACATCGTCGATGGCAAATACTCCGACATCCACATATCATCATTTCTTACCACCTGCGCGACGGAGCGGCTCGACAGTCACGAGATTCTCGGCCTTACGCGCGCAATGGTCGAAGCGGGTGAACGGCTCACCTGGAAAAGTGCCGTTGTCGCGGACAAGCATTCGGTGGGCGGCCTTCCGGGCAACCGCACCACGCCTATCGTCGTGGCGATTGCGACAGCACTGGGCCTGACAATGCCCAAGACCTCTTCGCGTGCCATCACTTCGCCGGCAGGCACGGCCGATACGATGGAGACGCTGGCACCCGTCGAACTCGACATCGCGCAAATTCATCGCGTCGTGGAGCAGGAAGGTGGTTGCATCGTTTGGGGCGGTGCCGTGAAACTGAGCCCCGCGGACGACATCCTGATCCGCGTCGAGCGCGCGCTCGACCTCGACACCGAAGGGCAGATGATCGCCTCGGTGTTGTCGAAGAAGATCGCGGCCAGCGCGACCCATCTGGTCCTCGACATGCCGATCGGGCCGACTGCAAAGGTGCGAAACGATGAAGCGGCGCAGTCCCTGACCAACGGCCTTGTGGCGGTCTGCGAAGCTTTCGAGATTAAGACCCGGGTGGTGCGCGGCGACGGACGACAGCCTGTCGGACGCGGTATCGGTCCGGCCCTGGAAGCGCGCGATGTCCTGGCCGTGCTTCAGAACCGGCTAGACGCGCCGGCCGATTTGCGGGACCGGGCTGTTGCACTCGCGGGCGCACTCATCGAACTGGTCGGACTGCAGCCAGCAGACGGCGCGATGCTGGCCGCTGACGTGCTTCGCGACGGCCGGGCGTGGCAAAAATTCCAGCGCATCTGTGAAGCCCAGGGCGGAATGCGGACGCCTCCTGTATCGAACCATCGCCAACCGTTGCACGCCGCACGGTCGGGGCAGGTTGCGACCATGGACAACCGCAAGATCGCCAAGCTTGCCAAACTCGCCGGCGCGCCGGACGACAAGGCGGCGGGCGTCGATCTGCATATTCGTCTGGGCGATGTCGTCGTCGCAGGACAGCCGCTCTGCACCGTCCATGCCGAAGCGCCCGGCGAACTCGATTACGCATTGGCTTATGCCGCCGCCAATCCCGACATTTTCCGTGTCGAGGACATCCTGTGAAACCCGTTATTCTCGCCATGCCGGGAAGCGCGCGGATGGCATCGGCCATCGCTCTGCACCTTCAGACCGATGTCGCGATGCCGACGGTGCGCGCATTCCCGGACGGAGAAACCTATCTGCGTATCGACAGGGCCTTCGAGGGCCGCCCTGTCGCGATCGTCGACACGCTATCGCACCCCGACGCCAAATTTCTTCCGCTCGTCTTCGCGGCGGATGCGGCGCGCGACCTTGGCGCTCCCAAGGTCGGCCTGGTGGCGCCGTATCTCGCCTATATGCGCCAGGATCGCAGGTTCGAGCCCGGAGAAGCCATCACCTCACGCTCGGTCGCGCGGTTGATCTCAGGAAGCTTCGACTGGCTCGTGACGGTCGATCCGCATCTACATCGCTACAAGTCGCTTTCGGAGATTTATGCGATCCCGGCACAGGCTCTCCATGCCACGGACCTCATAGGCGGCTGGATCGAGGCCAATGTCGAAAGCCCGTTCCTCATCGGTCCCGATGAGGAAAGCCTTCAATGGGTTCGCGAGGTTGCCCGCGTTGCGGCTGCGCCCTTCACCGTGCTCCAGAAAACGCGACTCAGCGACCGCGATGTCGAGACGAGACTGCTCGATCCCGTTGATCTCGCTGGCCGGACACCCGTTCTCATCGACGACATTATTTCGAGCGGGGAGACGATGCTGGAGACGCTGCGCCTGGTGAAGACCCTATCGCCCAGCCAGCCGGTATGCGTGGCCGTACATGGCATCTTTGCCGATCAGTCGGATGTCAGGTTGCAGGCGGAAGGCGCATATCTGGTCACGTCCAACACGATCGCGCACCCGTCGAACGCCATCGATGCGAGCGGCCTTCTGGCCGGCGCGATCGCTCAGATCGCCGACGCGAAGACGTAGACCCAGACCGCGACCTCGACAATCCACGCCGTTGCGATGGCGAATGCTATCGCCGTCTCACCTTCGGCAAAGACGAGGACGGCGGATATCGCTAGCACCGCCGCCAGCAGCCCGAGCGGAAGAAGGAGGTCCTTCTTCCTTCCGGCCGCCGGGTTGCCGGCGGCCTCATCGACGTACGCAATCATCAGTGTACCATCAAGATCGGCAGTTCCGCATGGGACACGATGCCTTCGGTGACGCCGCCGAAGATCGATTCCATCAGACGGCTGTGGCCGTAACCACCGACCACGAGCAGGTCGTGGCCGCTTCCGGTGGCCGCATCGACAAGCATGTCGGAGACCGGGCGCGCTCCTTCCTCTATGATCAGCTCACCACAACGAATCTCATGAAGCGCGAGGAATTTGCGCGCATCTTCGGTGTTGCACTCGTTGCTGGAGAGAGGACCAATGGTCACCAGCTGTGCCGTCTCGGCCTTTTCCAGTATCGGCAGCGCCGCGACGAGCGCCCTGGCAGCGGCGCTTCGTCCATCCCAGCCGATCACGACTCTCTGGCCGATATGCGCCGCCTTGGCACGCGCCGAAAGAAGAACGGGCCGTCCGACTCTCACGAGAACCTGCAAGAATGCGTCATGAAGATCGTCGCCTTTTACGATCGGCGGAAAGACGACAAGATCGCTCAGGATCGCGGCATCTGCCATGACCTGCCCAAGGTGGCCTGTTACGGCGCGATAGTTGGCAGTGGCGGCGCCGATGCGGCTTGGCGCGTCCATGATCCTCACGCCACATTCCGCAGCGACATTCGAAAAGTTGTGTTGCGCCGCCTTCGAGGCGATCTCCTGGAGCTCGATTTCGGCGTTGATCATGTTTCCGATGATATCCGGCCTGAGCGTCATTGTGGAATAAGCAACGACATCGCGCGGATCGCGCTGAATGAACAGCACTTCGACATGCGCATTGAACGCGCGCGCCATCTGAAATGCGTTGGAAAGTGCGCTTACGTCCCGTTCGGCGCCCGTAACCGGAACCGAAATTTTCACGATGCTCATTGCGAAGTCCTCCGTTAGACCCCGTCATCCAAGCAGCGGCGCCATCGTCCTACATTGAGTAAGCGCAAGTTTCGCGAAAGAAGATATGTTGCCAAGCCTGCCCGCGAAGGAGATTTCCATGCGCGCCATGGTGTTAGACGGCGTCGGCCGGCGTCTCAGGCTCGACCAAATGCGTCCTGTGGCCGAACCCGGGCCGCGCGATGTTGTCATTCGCGTCCATGCCTGCGGCGTCTGCCGAACGGACCTGCATGTCGTTGATGGCGAGCTAGCGCATCCAAAGCCGGCGCTCATTCCCGGACATGAAATCGTCGGCACAATCGAGCGGGCCGGTATGGAGGTAGAGGCTCTAAAGGTCGGAATGCGCGTGGGCGTGCCTTGGTTGGGCTGGACGTGCGGCGAATGTACGTTCTGCCGTAGCGGACGCGAAAATCTCTGCGACCGGGCGCGATTCACCGGCTATCAGATCGATGGCGGCTATGCGGAATATGCCGTTGCGCATGAGCATTATTGCTTTCCGATCCCCGCCAATTTCGGCGATGTCGAAGCGTCGCCACTCTTGTGCGCCGGACTGATCGGGTATCGCGCGCTCAAGATGGCTGGAGACGCAAGAACGATCGGCCTTTATGGCTTCGGCGCTGCTGCGCATATCGCAGCGCAAGTCGCGCGCTATCAGGGCCGGCAGGTATTTGCCTTCACACGGCCCGGTGACGATAAAGGGCAGAGTTTCGCGCGGTCTCTCGGGGCCGCATGGGCGGGCAGTTCCGATGAATCGCCTCCCGATCCGTTGGATGCTGCGATTATTTTCGCTCCGGTCGGCTCGCTCGTGCCCACAGCTCTGGCTGCCACCGTTAAGGGCGGCACTGTCGTCTGCGCCGGAATCCATATGAGCGACATTCCTTCATTTCCATACCGCATACTTTGGGAAGAGCGCGTGGTGCGATCGGTTGCAAACCTGACGCGCAAAGACGGCGAGGAATTCCTCGCGATCGCCGGAGGAATTCCGATACGCACGACAACGACAACATTTCCATTGGAGCGCGCCAACGAGGCGCTGTCGCAGCTGCGCGTGGGCGCCTTCGACGGCGCTGCCGTGCTGGTGCCTTAGGCGTTCGATCCAGCCGCGAGCGACAGATCCGCTCGCACAAAACCCGGAGGTTCGGAAAGGACGGAAAGGTGGAATCCGAGCTCGTTGCATAAGCTGAGCATCATCACGTTATCCTTCAGCACTTGTCCGGTGAGTTGCCGGATACCCCGGCCCCGCGCATAGGCAATCAAGCGCTGGAGGAGCAAGCGGCCCAGACCTTTGCCTTTCAGATCGCTTCGGACGACAACCGCGAACTCCGCTTTCGCGCCGTCCGGATCACCGACCAGCCGCGAGACACCGGCGATCTCCGGTCCATCGAAAAGCACCAGGGCCATTTCGCGGTCGTAATCGATCTGTGTGAGGCGCACGAGCAGCTTGTGGGACAACGCGTGAAGCGGCGCGAAGAAGCGGTGTCTGATGTCCTCGGGCGTCAGACGCGCGAAGAAGCGCTCCATGGCTGCGGCATCCTCCGGACGTATGGGCCGCAGCTTGAAGCCGCCCAAACCCGCGACCGACTCATCGCGGGACAAATACGAAGGATATGGCTGAATGGAGAGTCCGCTGGTCCGCGTTCCGATCTTAACGCGTGCGTCGAGCGCCACCACACCGGCTTCATCCGCCAGCAGCGGGTTGATATCCAACTCGACGATCCGCTCCAGATCGCATACGAGTTGCGACAGGCGAACCAGCACCTCCGAAATTTGTGCCAGGTCTGCCTGCGGGCGGTCCCGATAGCCCTGCAGCAATCGCCAGATCCGTGTTCGTGACATCGTCTCATTGGCAAGGACGCGGTTGAGAGGTGGGAGCGCAAGGGCACGGTCGGCGATCTGCTCGACGGCCACGCCGCCCTGCCCAAACAGCAGATACGGGCCGAACGTCGCATCGGTCGCCATACCGACGATCAGTTCGAACGCTCCGGGCCGGTGAACCATTTCCTGCACGAGAAAACCCTCCAGCCGTGCTGCTGGCGCTGCGGCTTTCACAACTCGAATCATCGCCGCCGCACTGTCATGTGCGGCTTGTGCCGACGGAATATTCAGGGCCACGCCGCCAATATCCGATTTGTGCGTGATGTCGGGCGATACGATCTTGAGCACGAGCGGGCCGCCAAATTGGGCGGCAAGGGCACGGACCTCGTCTGGCGTGCCGGCAAGTCCGCTGCGCACGACAGGAATGCCGTAGCAGCCGAACAGTTTCTGTATGGCGATCGGATCGAGCCAGCCGGGGCTTGCCCCGTCGACGAGGGCACGGGCGTCCGCACGGTTGGGCTCGAAATCCGCAAGCGCGGCCGGCACCTCCATCAACTGGTCCTGCGCGCGACGATAACGGACGAGATGCATGAACCCACGGACGGCCTTTTCCGGCGTGTCGTAGGTGGGGATGCGAGCAGAAGCGAAGAGATGCCGCGCCTCCTCGGCTTCTCCCGATCCGAGCCAACTCGACAGCAAGGAAACGCCGGGCGCCGCTGCAGCGACGACGGATTGCGCGGCCTCAACGCCGGAGGCAATGGCCGTCGGACAATGCAGGATCAGAATCGCGTCGATGCCGGGCGTTGCCTGCAGGATCTTCAGCGCAGCCGCATATCGCGCGCCATCTGCGTCGCCGATGATGTCCACGGGATTGCCATGCGACCAGGTCGGCGGCAGCACAGCGTTCAGCCGCGCAACGGTCGCGCCATCGAGTTCGGCGACGCGTCCGCCATCGGCCACCAAAGCGTCGGTCGCAAGGACGCCGATGCCGCCGCCATTGGTCAGAATCGCCAGACGATCGCCGGTTATCTTGGGCCCGACGGCCAACGTCTCGACGGCGTCGAACACCTCGTCGAGATCGTAGACGCGCAAGATGCCCGCGCGCTGGAATGCCGCGTCGTAGACGCCATCGACACCCGCAAGCGCGCCGGTATGCGATGCGGCGGCCTTGGCGGCCTGCGGCGCGCGGCCGGCTTTGATCGCGATGACCGGCTTCAAGCGTGCGGCCGCCCGCGCGGCGGAGAGGAATTTCCGCGCCTGAGTGATCCCCTCGATATAGAGGACGATCGCGTGCGTATTGGGATCGTTGGCAAGGAAGTCCAGCATGTCGCCGAAATCGACATCGGCCATGTCGCCTAGCGAAACGAGATGGGAAAAGCCTATGCCCCGCGCGGCCGCCCAATCGAGGATCGTGCCGACGATGGCGCCGGACTGCGCGACGAATGCGACATGGCCCTTGGGCGGCGTGCCGACGGCGAAGGATGCGTTCAGGCCGACCGCGGTCGATATCGTGCCGATGCAGTTGGGGCCGACGATGCGCATCAGATGCGGCTGCGCGGCATCGAGTATGGCCTGCTCGAGCTTGCGACCGGCTTCGTTGCCGGCGTCCCGAAAGCCGGCCGTTACGACGATCACACCGCGCGTTCCTTTCGCCCCGAGTTGGGAAATGAGTCCCGGAACCGTGACGGGCGGTGTGCAGATGACGGCCAGGTCCGGCGTCACGGGCAAACTCGCGATGTCCGGATAACATTTTGCGCCCGAGACCCAGCCGTGCTTCGGATTCACAGGCAGAATTGGGCCCTCGAAGCCAGCGGTCATAAGGTTATGTGCGATGACGGCGCCCACCGCGCGCGGCCTGTTGGTCGCGCCGATCAGGGCCACGCTTTTTGGTGCGAAGACTGCGTCGAGATTGCGGATCGTCATGTCATGGGTGTGACGTCGACGATCTTGAACGGCCGCTGAATATGGTCGTGCTCGGTCACGGAAACATACGCCCCTTCGAAAAGTGCGTGGCGGTCGAGCTTGAAGAACGGTTCATCGTCGTCCGCATCGCGTGGATCGTAATCAAATCGCCAGCCGTGACCAAGATGGCGAAGCTTGCCAAATTCGTCCGGCTGGCCGTGCCAGAAGCGGTGCACGGTGCAATTGTCCTTCTCAGCCTGCCATTCCTGCGCGTCGAGATGGCCGTCGGCGCTCAGCGGCGCCACGAATTCGTACCCATAGTCGGGACTCCCATCCGGAAATCCTTCCATCCGTGCCAATTCCATCCGGATTCTTGTCAGCGCCATATCGGCCTCCACGATTGCCTCTGAACTGTCTCACACGGCGCCCGGCCCGTCCTTGATGTCCCTCAAAGACCAGCGATGCAGGGTGCGCGAACCTATCGGCCGAAGCCACGGGGATTTCCAAAATGTCGATGAACGGATTGCTTTTTCTGGCTCTGGTTCTGACCGCATTCTGCACGCTGGCGATGGTCAGCGTTGTGGTAAGGATTATGTTCAATGAGAGTTTAAGCTTGCTGAAGCACCGCAGAACGAGCCGTCTAAAAGAAGGATCAAAAGCGGTCCAGGGCAGCGGTGCGAACCCCGCTTAACATCGTCTCGACGGCGTCGGCGCGAATCCCAGAATGCATGCCGCCAAAATGAATATGGTCCACAAGATCGAGACCACAGACCGCGGCAAAGTGTTCGTCGAACAGTTTGCGGATAGCATCCCAGGCGCCGCTTTTCTCCACCCAGTCCATCGGCGCTCCGCTTGAGGTAAAGCTGATCATCTTGCGAGATTTCAGGAGCGGTACATTGCCACCTTTCCCCGAACCATAGGCAAATCCCAACCCGAACACCCGGTCGATATACCCCTTGAGCATGGCGGGCTGGGCGTTCATCCAGAACGGATAGAAGAAAGCAAAAACGTCCACATCGGATAACAATTGGCGTTCGGACTGAACGTCTTTTCCCGGGGCAAAGCCACCGGGTTTTGGCATCTCCTCGATCCCCAGAGAGGGCGCGAAATTCATGCGGTAAAGATCGCGCACTAGAGCTTTATGCCCGTTTTGCTCGACCGTCTCGCTGTAGGCCTTGGCCGCCGAAACGGTAAAGCTCTGAGCATTGGGGTGCGCGACGATAACGGCGTGCTTCATCTGGGCCTGTGGAAAGTCAATTCACTGAAATTTAGGCGGAGACGGTCGGCCGAACACTGATGTGGCGCAAATTTCGGGGAAGGGGTAAGAACAACAAAGAATTGTTCCGGGGCTTCGGAAGGCGTCATGCAAAGCAGCGATGTCCTGTTCCGGACGCTTCTTGCGACAGCCGTCGATGGCATCATGATCATCGACGAGATGGGGATCATCAAGGTCTATAGCGATTCCTGCGAACGCTTGTTCGGCTACACGGCCGAGGAAGCGATCGGCCAGAATGTGAAGCTGCTCATGCCTTCGCCCTATCACGCTGAACATGATGGGTATCTGGCTCATTATCGCGCCACCCAAGAGCGTCGGATCATCGGGATCGGCCGGGAGGTCGTCGGCCGCCGGAAAAACGGCACGACCTTTGCCATGTACCTGTCCGTGGGCGAGGGCGAGTTTCGCGGCGAGCGCATCTTTCTGGGAATCGTCCACGACATCTCGGAACGGAAGGTCAATGAACATCAGATTCAGGAATTGCAGAAGGAGCTGCTGCACGCGACCCGCCTGACGGCAACTGGACAATTGAGTGCAGCGCTCGCCCATGAGCTCAACCAGCCGCTGACAGCGATCCTGAACTATACTGGTGTCCTGGAGGAGTTGGCGGCGCAGGACGAAGGCCCGAACGGACCGATGGTTCGCAGCACGGCCGCCCGTATTTCCGAGCAAACGACACGTGCGGGCGAAATCATCCGAAGGATGCGCGGTTTCGTCGCCAAGCGCGAACCCGATCGGGCCGTCCAGGACCTGAGCGCGGCCGTCCAGGAATCCATGGCGCTTGGTTTCCTGGGCGCCGCGCAAGCGAGCGTGAAGCTACAGACGCAATTGCCGCAAGACGTTATTCTGGTTTCCATTGACAAGGTGCAGATCCAGCAGGTGATGATCAATCTGGTCCGCAATGCCGTAGAGGCCATGCAGGAATCGGCTCGTCGATCGCTGACGATTGCGATCGATCGCGACGAAAATTTCGCTCGGGTAAGCGTCCGTGATACGGGGTCAGGACTCACACCGGAAGTCGCGGCCTCGCTGTTCCAACCCTTCGTCACCACGAAGGAAGACGGGCTTGGCATCGGACTCTCGATCTGCCGCACTATTGTCGAAGTGCATGGCGGGAAGCTTTGGATGGAGCCCAATCCCGGTGGTGGAACGGTATTTCGATTCCGGTTGCCGATTGCTGCGGAGAGCGGCGCCGATGGCCAGTAACCCGGTCGTCTTTGTCGTCGACGACGATGACGCGGTGCGCGAATCTCTCGCGATGTCTCTCAAGCTCGCAGGTCACCAGGTCGAAAGCTTTGCTTCGGCGGCCGCCTTCCTCGCAAGCGGCGCTCCGAACCGGTCCGGCTGCCTCGTCACCGACATTCGTATGCCCGAGATGGATGGGATCGAGCTTCAGGAAGAACTCAGGAAACGCAATTGCTCGCTGCCCGTGATTGTGATCACTGGGCATGGCGACGTTCCTCTGGCCGTTCGCGCGATGAAGGCCGGGGCCGGCGATTTCCTGGAAAAGCCGTTCGCGCGCGACGCGTTGCTCACCGCAGTCCGGCGAGCACTCGAGCGCAATGCGACGGCTGTTGATAGCGCCTCTCAAGGCGATCAAATCCGCACTCGTATTGCTCTTCTGACGCCCAGGGAACGTGAAGTGTTCGGCCTTGTGGTCTCCGGCAAGCAGAGCAAGGTGATTGCTCACGAACTCGGTGCTTCTCCCCGCACCGTCGAGATTCACCGCGCCCGAATGATGAAGAAACTTAACGCTGGCAGCCTGCAGGAGCTGGTGCGGATGGCGATCGCTGCCGGCGTTCATACGTAGACCTACGTACGTAAACAAACGCATTTCGCCACATGCGCTTCGGCGAGAGATTGCCTCAACCCTTGTTGAGGAGCGCACCATGTCATTTTCCGGTCAGGCCCTTCGGACCATCCGCCCCGTCCTTCCTCCTTCGATGCTGCCCACCGGCACAGCGCGCCTGACCGGGTTCGACGCTCCACCGGAGCTTGAGGCGGTTGGCAGCGTCGTCAGTTTCGCCCGTAACGAAACGATCTTCGACGAGGGCGAAGAGATCACCGCCACTTACAAGGTTGTGAGCGGCGTTGTCCGGCTCTGCCGCCTGACCGAGGATGGGCGGCGACAGATCGCCGGGTTCCGCCTGCCGGGCGATCTCGTCGGCATGGAGTGGACCGGCGAATACGAGATGACGGCCGAAGCCGTGCGCGATGTTTCCGTGATTCGCTATGGGCGCACCCGCCTGGACAGGCTCTCTCAGGAACGCTCCAGCGTCCGCGACCATGTCCTTGCGCATCTGCGTCAGGATCTGCGCTCGGCCCAGGAGCATCTGATCATGCTAAGTTGCCAGAGCGCAACCGAGCGGTTGGCAGCCTTCCTGCTACAGGTCGCGCGCCGCGCCGGTGCGCGCGACGGCGATGATATCGACATGCAACTCGGCCGCCAGGACATCGCCGACTATCTTGGTCTGACGCTGGAAACGGTCAGCCGTACCTTCAGCGATATGACGGCGCGCGGAATGATCGCCACGCCCAAGCGCCGGCATGTCGTGATCAGGAATACGCCAAAGCTCAAAGCGTGCATGAGAAGCGCGAACTGATAGTCGAGATCGGCGATGGCAGACCCGAAGGACATCATGAGCGCTGCAAACATCGCGCGGCGCCATTTCGGAGCGGCAATCGCGGAGGCGGTTGCGGCTGGACACGATCCGGATGCTCTGGCCCGCCAGATGCTGGGGCTCGTCGTTACGAAATATCTCGAAAAGCGGCCCATAGACGACGTCCGCTCCGAGCTGATCTTTGTCGCGGAGAACTGCGATCCGGACACCGATTTCGTGTTCATGCGGCCATGAACCGCGAAAAGGGCTTGCGATGAGCTTTCCGACCGTGATTGCACTTGCGACGGCGCTCTCGATTGCCGCGCCAGTCAGCGCCAAAGTGATCACACAAGTCGAGCAAGGCCGGCTGAATGCCATCGAAGCCTGCTCGGCCTGTCACCAGGTTCGTCCCGAGCAAGCCCCGCGTCCGCCAGTCCATGACGACAACGAAGACATGGATGTGCAACCCCCGAGTTTCATGGACATCGCCAACGCCCACGGCACCGATGTCGCCTATCTGCGCAAGCACATCCGGGAGCCGGAATGGCCTATGCGCGAGCAGATGATGGACGACGAATATCTGAACGACATCATTCTCTATATCGGGTCGCTTCGCACGCATCCCAAGAATTTCAAATGAACCGCGCCGTCCTTTTTGCGGGGATGGCGCTCGCGCTGACGGTTTCGACGGCCAGAGCCGACGTCGTCTTCACACCGGCGTCGCTGCCGCCCGGAGAGGCAAGGCGTTTGATCGATGAGTTTCGCACCCGGGAAGTACGGCCGGGGGTCGACCAGATTGCTTCCATGCTTCGCGGCGGGAAGAGCCGACATCGTGAAGCGAGGGCTCTCGATCTCGACATCGATGCGTTCTTCGCCGATCTGGGCATTACGACGCAAAGCTTGCCGATGCCGGTCCTCAAACAGCCGAAATCCCACCCAGAACGGCCGCCTCCGAGCGACCGGTACGCCAAGCGATAAACAAGGAAGCTTCCGGGCAACTGTCCCGACGCTTACAGAACCCCTCTAGGTTTTAGAGCATTCGCTGACGGTGTTCATGGTGACACGCCCGACCAGTCGCTTTCCGGCCAGTGAGGCCAGCAGCCTTTGATCGCGGCCATAGACGTCGCGCACGAAGTCCACCGATCCGTCCTCATTGGCGATGACCGTCCAATAAACCACGAAGACCGGGAGCACAGCGTCCAGTGAAATGTGCTTGTTTGCGCCCTCTGCGATTTCCGCCTGGATATCCGGCACGCCTTTCTCCGGGTCACCTGTCATCGCGAACGACGCGAGGGGCTGTATCTGTTCCACGCGCATGCAGCCGTGGCTGAGGTGCCGCTCCGTGCGCGCAAACAGCGTTCGCGCCGGTGTGTCGTGAAGATATTCGTCAAACTGGTTAGGCATCTCCAACTTGATCTGGCCAAGCGAATTGTCCGGTCCGGGCAACTGACGCAGGGCGCCCGATGGCTCGATGAAGATATGGTTCTTGTTCAGGTAGTTCGGATTCCGCCGCGCCTTGGGCAGGATTTCGTTGCGCGCGATCGACGCGGGAATCTTCCAGTCGGGGTTGATCGTGACCGCTGTAATACTCGTGGTGAATATAGCTGTGCGCGTGGAGGGCTTGCCAACGATGACTTTCGATCTCAGGACGACGCGCCCGCTATCGACGACGTCAAGCGTTGCATCGGCGGCGTTGACCAGAATGTAGCGGCGGCCGAGATCCCGAGGCAGCCAGCGCCAGCGCTCCATGTTCGCTTCGATCGCGTCGCTCCGCGCGGATGCGGGCACATTCAAGGCTTCCATCGTTTTCGGGCCGGGGCGGCCGTCCGCCTCCAGGCCATGATGTTGCTGGAATTCCTGGAGAGCCGCTTTCAGATCACGCGCCGGATCGGCCGTGAGGCCCTCATCCTCAAGCGCCAGACGCTTGGCCAGATTGTTGGTTTGGGGAGACTGCGCATCGAGCGAATCCGGTATGGGGCCCAGCAGGGGCTGCCACCCGCCGGCTTCAACGATGTGCCGATAGCGCGCCAGAGCCTGTTTGAGACGATCATAGGGTGGATGTGGCGGAGCCAAGGTCTGGAGGAAACCGGAAAGATGGCCGCTGCTCAGCGCATCGTTGAGAGCGCTGGGTGCGTTGAAAGGTTGCGCCGGCAGATCGACATCGTGATCCCGTGCGCGAAGCAGGGAACGTCCCGAACGAAGATCGCGCGCGAAGCGCAGAAGGCCATCCGTCAGCAGCAGTTCGAATTCGGCGCACCCTTCGGCGGTTGCCGCGCGTTGCCTGATCCGGATTTCGTTCACATGATATTGAGCAGCATCGAGGCCATCTTCCCCGGCATGTTCCAACGCCGTCAGCGCAATCTCCGCATCGCGCGTTGGCGTCTCGCCCGCCGTCCAGGCTGCCCGATAGGACCGGGTGCCATAGAAATCCCGGAGTGCCGCAAGATCGAGATCGCGCATTTCGAAATTGGCGCTGTCGCCTTTGATCAGCAGGTCCTGGATTCGCGCGGTGGTATCGGCCGGCGGCGCCGCTCCGGCGAGAAGCAGCAAGCAGGTTAGGGGTAAAAACAATCGAACGAACTGCGATACTAACACGTGCATACTCTCACTAACGCAAGGATGCGTGGCCCGAGAATGTTTCCCGGGCCACGCCTCAAAGCCGCGACGGATGGGGTGATAAGCGGCCTTGATGTCGGTCCTGCCGGCGCAGGAGATCACGCCCCATAAAGGCGCGCCGTTCGTTGATAACCGTCAAATTTCGCCCGATACCGTGGCGGCGTTTTGCATCCCTCGCCCCGCGCGGACCACATCCCGGACAGGGCCGCTCGCATCGATCTTCAGCCAGTCCCGCGGCACAGAGGCATTTTGTAGTTGCTTCGCCAGCACGGCGGCGTCGGCATCGGAGGCATCGCCGCGGCGCTCTCGCAGCCGCTGCTCCAGAACGTCGCGTGGCGCTTCAAGCCATAGACCGGTGAAGGGCACGTTTGCGGCTCCCGCAGCGTCCCGCGCGAGGCGTCTTTCTTCTTCGGATGTGAACGTCGCATCGACGATCACCGCATGGCCGAGCTGCGCAATCAATTGTGCTTGGCCGACGATCCGTTTGTAGACCTCCCGGATGGCCAACGCGCTATAGGCGTCACCTTCCAGCTTCGCGGTCTCGCGCACGCCCAGCATCGCTTTGCGTGCGACGTCGCTGCGAAGAATGATGGCGCCCGGCGCTGCGCCGACCGATGGCGCCAGGCCCTGCGCGACGGTCGATTTGCCGGTCCCTGAAAGTCCACCGATGGCGATCAGACGCGGCCGCCTGGGTTCCAGGTAAGATACCGCCAGATCAAGGAGGTGCCGCGCTCGTCCTTGATCCGGCTGGGCTCCAGCACGCTCCGCAGCGACGGCCACATGGGACCGGATCGCGGCGCGGCAGGACAGAAACAACGGCAGGCACTCGACCATGTGGGTGTCATCAAACCGTTCCAGATAGCGATTGAGAAGGGCATTGGCATGGGGCCTGAGATCGCGCGAATCCAGATCCATCAGCGTGAATGCGATGTCGTACCCGACGTCGATGCAGGAAAACGCGTCCGCGAACTCGATGGCGTCGAACAGCATCGGCTTGCCGTCAAGCATGCAAACATTGTTCAGGTGCAGATCGCCGTGACAGCGCCGTACCAGGCCTTGCTCTCGACGCCGTTCCAGCGCCGGTGTCAGCTGCCGCAACCAGGTCTCCGATAACTCCGCGCAGCGCGCGACCGTGTCTTTGGAGAGGCCGGGTGCGTCCCGAAGCAGCGTCACGTTTTCGTCCACGACGCGGCGCATGCCATCGGCGCCACCATGAGACCAGATTTGTTCTGCACTCCGGTGGAACGTCGCGATCGCCTCGCCGAGAGCGCGTATCTCGCCGATCGCAAGCGTGCCCGCCTTGCGGCGTTCTTCAAGCAAATCCTCTTGTGGAAATCGCTTCATCACGACGACCCAATCGATCGCGTGTGGATCATCGGCCTCTCCAAACGTCAGACCGTCTCCATTGGCGACGATACCGCGTACACCTTGGTAGATCTCCGGCGCCGTCGGCTTGTTGACCTCCAATTCCCGCAGGCACATCGCCTTGCGCAGCGCCGGCGTCGAATAGTCCATGTATGGGAATTTGACGTCGCGTTTCAGCTTGTAGGCGTGGGAGCCTGCCAGAAAGACAATCGAACCGTGCGTTTCGTGGATCGATGGCGGCTCTTTTTCGCCATGCGCCGAAGGGTTGGACAGGAACGCGATGACATCCGCTTGTGTGGACTCGGTGTTATGATGATCCACGGTCGAACTTTCCCTGGTGAAGGGGCCAAGCCGTTCAGAACAGACATGGTTGGAGCCCTTAGCGAACAACGGCGTTCAGAGCCTTCCTGACCGCCCTTCGCGCCGAAGATAGCACGGAAGGCGAAGACCGCTTCGGCTGAGCAGCTTCGATGGGATCGAGGCCCGCACGGCGCCCGGTCACCGTCTCGATGGAAATGCGGAAATAGAGAGGTTCAAGCGGCCGCTCGCCGGACCGGAGCACTGTTCTCACATAGCCTGGCTCCCACCATTGACGTCCCTTGCTTTGCAAAAGCGCATGAGCGTAATCGCGCAGTTCAACGGTGTTGTGCGCGTCCGGAAGCTCTTCGTACCGCCCGGTCACAACGGCCGTTGTCCAATCCCGTGGGCTCTTGACCTCTTCAAAAGCGACGCAGACGAGGGGGTTAGCCCGCATCCATTCGACCTTTTTTCCCATGGTCGTGAATCCGTAAAGATGGCGATCGCTCGCGGCGAAATTCACGCAAGCGATATAGGGCTGACCGTCTTTTGCGCATGCAAGATGCCCAAGAGGGGCACGTTTCAGGAGGCGGTCGATCTCTTCTCTAGAGAGCTCATGAATTTCCATTTTGCTCACCTCGACTGGCTTCATCAGAGCATTCGTCGCCAGCATCTTTCTCGCTGCCAATGATCGCCGGATCGTCCGTTTCGGCGCGAGCAATCTATCTAAAACACACGCGCGGCACGGCTACCTTGATCCGCATCAATGTTTGGGGTTTCTGCGCCTGCTTCATTCGTACCACAATGTGGAGGCCGCGATGATTGTTTCGGACGTGATGACCCGCGAGGTCGCTTCGGTGAAGCCGGAGAGCGCGCTGAAAGACGCCGTCTTCCTCATGGTGGACCGAAAGCTCAGCGGCCTGCCGGTTGTCGACGATGATGGGCATGTTGTTGGGATGATTACGGAAGGCGACCTCATGCGCCGGTCGGAAATCGGGACGCAGGGCAGGGAGCCCGGCTGGTTCGAGTTGCTTTTCATGCCGGGCACCGCCGCTTACGATTATGTGCGCACCCACGCCCGCAAAGTCGAGATGCTGATGTCGTCGAACGTCGTCTCGATTGCACCGTCCGCCGAACTCGCAGAAGCCGCTCGTCTGATGCAAAAGCACGGGGTCAAACGTCTTCCCGTGGTTGAGGACGGCCGCCTTGTCGGGATTCTCGCGCGCGCCGACCTGCTCAAGATGCTAGCCGGCGCCCTGGAATCCTGCCTGCCTGTCTCGGATTCCGAACTCATGTCGCGAATTTCGGCTGAATTGAAGGGGCAAGGATGGATTCCAAAAGCGAATGTCCATGTGAGTGTCGACGACGGTGTTGTTGAGTTATCGGGTGTCGTCATGGACATGCGCCACCGGGATGCACTGTCGGCCTTGGCCGAGTCCGCGGGCGCGAGGCAGGTGCGCAACAAGATGGTATGTATCGAACCGCTCTCGGCGACGCGGATCGACTGATCGCATGACACTGCAAAAGAAAGCCCTGGTCGATTTCATCCGGGCGCGAGGATTGGGCGTCGTATCGACCGTCTCTGCGAACGGTGCGCCCGAAGCAGCCCTCGTAAATCTGGTCGTGACGGACGCGGCGGAGCTGATTTTCTACACCCTTCAGGACAGCCGAAAGGGCGCGAACCTACGGCGCAATCCCAAGATTGCCGTCGTCATCGGCTGGGACGACGAGAAGACGCTGCAATACGAAGGCGTTGCGGACGAACCGGCCGGTTTCGAACTCGAGCAGTTGAAGCAAATCTATGCCGCCGCGCGGCCGGATGCAGGCGCTCAGATGCGATGGCCCGGGCTCACCTATTTTCGCGTGCGGCCCAAATGGGCGCGCCTCAGCGACTATCGTACCCGCTGGTCGGTCGAGGAATTGGTTTTCTAGGCTGCAGGCAAGCGACGCGGGCGTCAGTCGTTCGCCAGAAATTCCGACACCGCTTCGATCTGCTCCTGGGTCATAGCTCCGGCATTGTTGTCCATCTTGTCGTGATAGCGCGTGCGCACATTGAACGACAGGAGTTGAGCACTCAGATAGTCGGCATGCTGGCCCGCGAGCCTCGGAACGGCGCCGCTTCCCTCGCCCTGTGCCCCGTGGCAGCGCTGGCAGGCCGGAACGGTCGCGCCGGCGCCTTCCATGTAGATCTTTTTGCCCAATGAAGCGGACTGGCCGCGTGCGCCAGAAGCTGTCGGCGCCTGGCTCGCGAAGTACCAGCCAATGCCATTGATCTGATCCGGACGGATATGCGTCGCGATATCCCACATGGCGTGGATGGCGCTGGGCGTCTGCGTGTTGGGATCGCGAAACGACGAAAGCCGTTGCCAGATATAGGCCGCTTGCTGACCGTTGAGCCGCGGTACGGAATGGGAAATGCTGTTCCCGCCGACGCCATGGCAGCTCTCGCACGGCGCCACGATTTTTCGTATGGCGTCGCTATTCTCGGCCGCCCCGGCGGGCGCGGCCAGAAGGACGCTGCCCAAAGCCAGCACTATTACAGCCTTCTTCATGCCACTCTCCCAGTCTGAAATCGGATCAGACTGCATTGTGAAGTGCTCCACGACAAGCTGCACTCACCGATGGCAATTTGATCACGTATCGTGCGCGCGCCGGGAGCGGACCAGATCGCGCGCTCGACGCTACCGCCCTTTCGCGGCGCTGCCCGAACGTTGACGAGAATCAAAGCCTTGGAAGCCCATCGGCGGGTATACTGCGTCATTGTCGGGCAACCGCAGTAGTAGTCGAAAAATCATCGATCTGCGTAATCGTTTGCGGAGGCACATGGCTGAAATCACCGGCGTTCGCGGGCTGACGAGCCAGGAAGCAGGCAATCGACTCGAGACGTACGGGCCGAACACGCTTCCCGATCCCGAGCGGCGCAACGTTGCGCGGATCGCATGGGAAGTCGTTCGCCAGCCCATGTTCGCGCTCCTGCTCGGTGGCGGCGCGATCTATCTTGTTCTCGGCGAACCGGTCGACGCGGTCGTCCTGGCCTTGTTCGCCACCTTGTCGGTTTCGATCAGCATCGTTCAGGAAACGCGTAGCGAGCACGTGCTTGAATCATTGCGCGATCTTGCCAGCCCTCGCGCGCTCGTCATTCGTGACGGCGAACGCAAACGCATCGCGGGAGGCGAAGTCGTGCCTGGTGACATTTTGATCCTGGCCGAGGGCGACCGCGTTCCGGCAGATGCCATCCTGATAGACGGCCATGACGTACTGGCGGATGAATCACTGCTGACAGGCGAATCTGTCCCGGTTCGCAAGCGCGCGTCGGCGGACGAAACTGGCTGGGGTCCGGCGGGCGGGGAGGACTTGCCCTATGTGTTCTCGGGCACCTTGATCGCTCGCGGCGCAGGCATCGCTCGCGTCGTCTCGACCGGCCTCCACTCCGAAATGGGAAAGATCGGCCAGGCCCTTCAAGGTATCAGCTTTGAGCAGCCGCGATTGCAGGCGCAGCTAAGCTGGCTTGTGCGCGACTTTGGGCTGATCGGCATAACGGTCGCGGCGCTGGCCGTTATCCTGTACGGCCTGCTGCGCGGTTCCTGGCTGCAAGCGGTCCTAGGCGGCATCGCAATCGGTATGTCGGTGCTGCCGGAAGAAATTCCGCTGGTGCTTGCTGTCTTCATGGCCATGGGCGCGTGGCGAATTTCGCGAGCCCGCGTCCTTACAAGACGCGCCGCGGCAATCGAAACACTTGGGTCGGCAACCGTCCTTTGCACCGACAAGACCGGAACGCTCACAGAAAACAGGATGCGGGTTGAGCTGGTGGTTGCCGATGGCAACCTGTGGCGACGCGCGGACGCACTGCCACCTGGCGAATGGACAGAAGACACCCTGCATGCAGCACTCGGCGCAAGTGCGCCCATTCCAACAGATCCCATGGATCGCGCGATCCACGATACCGCGGCCCTGTTCGAGCGCCGTGCGCGAGGCGGCATCCTGCAAAGCTATGGCCTGCGGCCCGATCTGTTTGCGACAACGAATTTGTGGAGCGGCGCGGAGGGCGCTTCGGCTGTGGCCTATGCCAAAGGTGCGCCCGAAGCGATCGCTGAACTTTGCCGTCTGCCCGAAGCCCGGCGCGTCAAATTGCTGGCGGAAGTTGATGCCATGGCGGCACAGGGCGTGCGGCTACTGGCTGTCGCGGAAGCCGAGGTCTCCATCGCGGACGGCAATCGTCCGAAGTCCCAACACGACATTCCGTTCAAATACCTGGGACTTATAGGGTTTGCCGATCCGCTCCGCGCGACGGTGCCGAATGCCGTCGCGGAGTGCCGGAACGCCGGCATCAGAGTGGTCATGATCACCGGCGACTATCCTGCAACGGCCCGCGCCATCGCGGGGCAGGCCGGTATCGATGCCGAGCGGGCAATTTCGGGCGACGACATCGACAGGCTCGACGATGCGGCCCTCGCGGAGGCGATCAAGTTCAGCAGCGTTTTCGCGCGCATCAGGCCGCAGCAGAAGCTACGATTGGTCGAGGCCCTGAAACGCGACGGTGAGATCGTCGCCATGACGGGCGATGGCGTGAACGATGCACCGGCCATGAAAGCGGCTCACATCGGCATCGCCATGGGCGGGCGCGGAACCGACGTGGCCCGCGAAGCAAGCTCGCTCGTTTTGCTCGACGACGATTTTGCGTCCATCGTCCAGACGATAAGACTCGGACGCCGCATCTACGACAATATTCGCAAGGCGATCCAATACATCGTCGCCGTGCATATTCCGATTGCTGGGCTTGCCGTACTGCCCCTGCTGTTCGGATTGCCGCTCATGCTGATGCCGATCCAGATTGCGCTCCTCGAAATGGTGATCGATCCGGCGTGCTCCATCGTCTTCGAGTCTGAAGTCGAAGAAGCCGATGTAATGCGACGCCCGCCGCGCAAGCCGGACGCGCCAATATTGTCGAATCACGCCGCACGATGGGCCGTTATCCAGGGGCTTGCGGCGCTTCTGATCGTTGCCGCCTCACTCTATATCGGCACGCACAATGCCATGCCGGAGGGCGATCTCAGAGCCCTGGTGTTCACCACGCTCGTCCTCATGAACGTCGGTTTGATCGTCGTCAATCGCTCGTTCCGCGCGTCTTTATCGGATGCCTTCCTGCGGCCGAATCCGACACTCTGGATACTGGTCTGCGTCGTCGCCATGGTGCTTGCGGCGGCCGTGTACTGGCGTCCGGCGCAAACCCTGTTTCACTTCGGGCCGCTTCACTGGGACGACCTGGCGATTTGCCTGTGCGCCGGAGCGGTACTCATTTTCCTGCTCGAAGCCGGAAAGAAATTCGCCGCCAGAGAATAGCGTGCGGCGACTACAACGCGCTGTCAGGATTGACCCGCCAGAGAGACCCCATTGGCTGCGTCACTCGCGGGCCAACAAGTCCTTTAACCGCTTCGACCGGGGTCAAATCTATCGCCCGGTTCGCCAGCCCGATTTGATCTCGATCAGAGAAATCTTTCCGTATGACAGGCTGGATGGGCTTGCACGCATACTGGAGGCGCACCGTGAAAGCCATCTTCGTACCGATGTTGGGAACCCAGAGCGACCATCATGCGCTCACTGCCGCCAAGTCTCTGGCGGCAAGGTTCGGCGCTACGGTCAACTGCGTCCACGTTCGCCTCGACATAAACGCTGACCTTGCGCTCGCGACGCGCGAGGTCACTTGGCGAATCGAACGTGAGGAAAACGAACGATCCGCGATCGCGCGCGCCGAATTCGACCGCGGGTTTGGATCGGGGACCGCTGGCGGCGCTTCGCAATCCGGCATCAATGCACAATGGCGCGAAATCGTAGGCTACCCTTCCGACGAGTACGCCTATCACGGGCGCATGCACGACGTTGTCGTGGTCGCTCGGGAAAAGCTCCTGCCGGAGCATTGCGGAGAAATCGTAATGGAGACTGGACGGCCCGTCATTATTGCGTGCGCGCGACCGGTCGAAAAAATCGGCGAGACTGTTTTGGTCGCGTGGAACAATTCGGCCGAATCCGCAAAGGCGCTTACGGCTGCCATGCCTCTCCTCTGCAGGGCAAAGAAAGTGGTTCTCGCTGGAAGTCCGCCGGCCGTGATCGATGAAGAGGAAGCGCGTCAATCGCTTGAACAACTGCGGGAGTTGCTGAGTTTTTATGCAATCCAGCCGGAAATTCGCCTTCTGACGAAAGCGGATGGCGACGAAGCGAACGCCATCAAGGAAGCCGCGTATGAGGCGAACTGCGATCTCGTGGTCATGGGTGCGTATGGCCACAGCCGGCTCCGCGAATATCTGTTTGGCGGCGTCACGCGCGAATTCCTGAAGGAATGTGAGATCCCTGTCATGCTTCTTCACTAGAGCAGCGCATGATGAGATATAGATCGGCGGGGATAGTAGATCAGCCATTCGATCCGATCCTTGCACGCTCCAAAGCGTTGAAGAATCAAATTGACATTTCTGCGGCAGATCAATTTTTTGCAAACCGCGTGATGCGGTAGCGTTTTCCTGGAACTCAAGTACGAAAAGCCTCGTAATGTCCTGTCGACCCCTCCCGCCAAGGAAGACGCATTTCTCGTGGGCGTGCATCTCAGACATTTCCCAAAATACGAGTACTGGGAAAACGGAAAGGCAGCGCCCGCATCCGTTTTGAAGCCTGGCGAAACAATTGTTTATGACATTAAGCGCCAGCCCACATTCCACCTGAACAGCCCGTTCCATTCCGTGCATTTTTACACGCCAGGGCAGCGCTTGACGCATTGGCGGACGAAGCAAATGCGCGCCGCATTGACGAACTGCACTACAAGCCAGCCGTGAGTCACCAAGATCCGGTCTTGCGCGCCATCGCCGAAGCTTTGTTGCCCTTGTTTCGAAATCCCTACCAGGTGAGCCGGCTATTCATGGACCATCTAATGTTGACCGTGGGCCATCACATCGCGACCAAATATGGCGGGATGCGGCCGATCGCTCATTCTGTTTCGGGCGGACTTTCGAGCGGTCAGGCACGGAGGGCAAAAGAGCTGCTCGCCGAAAATCTGTCGAGGAATTTGCCTCTTGCTATCCTTGCGAGGGAGTGCGGCCTTTCGCTGTCGCAATTCAGCAAAGCGTTTCGGAAGACTGTCGGCGCGCCGCCCCACAAATGGGTGATGCGGCAACGTATTGCGCTGGCCAAAAGCACTGCTCCGCAACGATGTCATGTCGCTGGCGGAAGTCGCGATATCTTGTGGCTTTCCGACCAAAGTCGCTTTACGCGCTGTTTCTCGGCAGCTACCGGAGTGAGTCCGGGTGTATGGCGCCGCGCGATGGGCGAATAACGACCTTTGCAGCGTATAGGGCCGCCGCCCTCAAGGCTTCCGCAGGAACCCGTGCGGAACATCGCCATCATCGCGGTAGAATCCGGTTACTGTGCCGTCGCGAGCAATGTATTTGGCGAAGGTTCCGCTCGCTCCGGACGGGTCGAACACGGTAATCGCCCCATCGGACGTGCGCACGAAACCGTGGTAAACTTGCGCGCTGTCCTGGCAGTACCCTGTGACCGCCCCGTTGTTGTCTAAGCTCTCGGCAAATGTGCCGGCGGGAGAGTTCGGAGCATCGAAAATCGTGAGCGCTCCATTCACATCGCGAACATAGCCATGAAAGTTCGAGTTCTTGTCCTCATACAGCCCGACGATGGTGCCCGCACGGTTGATGCCGAGTGCGACGGTGAATATCGATCCCGCGGGATCGAACGAGGTGATCGTGCCGTCCGCAGCGCGCAAAAACGCGTGGCGGGTGCCGCCGCTCCCCACATAGTATCCCGCGATTGAACCGGTGTTGTTTATGCCGAATGGGTGCGTGGCGGTTGACCCCGAAGGATCGAACGACGTGATTTTTCCGTTGGCGGAGCGCACAAAGCCGTGACGGACGCCGCCGCTTCCCAAATAGTCCCCCGTCACCGCACCGTGATTGTTGATGCCCTGCGGGTCAGTCGCGGTCGATTCCGGTGGATCGAACACCGTCATTGTTCCGTCGGAAGCACGGATAAAGCCGTGATTGACCTGGCCCGCATCCCCGTAGAAACCGGCAATTGTGCCATCGGAATTGATGGCCTGAGGTTCTGTATCGGCGGAGCCGACGGGGTCGAACGCAGTGATGCTCCCATCAGGGGCGCGCACAAACCCATGGTTCTGGAGATTACTGTCGCTGTAGTAGCCCGTGGCCGTGCCATTTGCGTTAATTCCGAACGCGTACGTGCCGAACGATCCGGGAGGATCGAATATTGTGATCCTGGCTTTGGCGTGCGCCGGAAGACCGGAGGTAGCGAGACAAAGCGCGACGGCGACGGTTCGCACGCTGCCCAGCTGCACAGGCTTCGGTAGTCGCGTCACGATAATTCGCTCGATCACGGTGCGCTCCCTATTCGGATCTCTATCCTAGCATCGACAGGTTGCGATCCTGAACGTGCCGCATAAGGGGGACCTAGGGCTCCGATGGGAAGAGGGTATGAGAGGTTCCCACAATCCGCCCTCGACCGAAACAATCTCGCACTTGCTCCGGGACGTCGGACGCGTAATAGTTGGGTCAGACGCTACTTCGCGAATATGCACGAAATTCAGCGGCTTGCAGTTAAGCACTGGATGGCGCGCTTTTGACGCGACATCGCACGCCAGGTCGTCGCAACTTACGAAGACCTCAAGGTTTGAACGCACTTGTAGAGAGCCAGTGCGTTCGATCTGCTCCGAGAAGAAAAGGGCCCGCCGTTATCGGCGAGCCCTTGTTTTCCGAAGACGACCCGTCAGGGTTTCAGACCGCCGACTTCGTCCTGCGTGTCTGTGCCGTTTCGCGTGTCCGGCCAGGACGTGAGCAGCTTTTGCTTGTTCGCGTCCCACGCATTGCCTGTGTAATCGCCCATGAAGCCGCTACCGAAGCCGTCATTGAACGGATCCGAAGACGCGGTGGAGATCCTGTAGTTGGTGCCGAACGTCGCGCCTCCATCGTTTGATACAGCGCCGAACGAGTCGTAGTTCACGTTATTCGGATCGAGACTGCGGTCGAGCCATGTGACGCCGACCAAACCCTTTGGGCTGACATTGATCCACTCGAAGAACTGGTCGTGGTTGTCAGACAACGGCGTGACGGGGACGGGCGCACCCCAGGTTGTCCCCCCATCGGTCGACGATGAAACCCGTTCCTGCATATACGCGCCGGTCCAGTTGTAATCCATCACATACAGCCGGCCGTGCGTTGGCTTGGAGCTGTTGTCGATCGCCACGACCGGTATGTTGGCGTTGCGTTCATTGGTATTCGGCAAGCAGCCATAGAACCCGCCGCAGGTATCCGGCACGAGCGCGACGTCGTGGATCTTATTCTCGGCCGACCAGGTCTTGCCGCCGTCGGTCGACTTCGAGATGTACATGCTCGCAGTCGTCCCGCCGCAATCGCCAGTCGGTCCGGTAACCGGGCAGCGCTGCCATGTGAGATAAACCGTTCCATCATCACCAATGGCGAGGTCGCTGAACTGGTCGACGGAGTTGGGCCAGATCTGGCGCGTACTGACATTCACCAGCTTCCAGGTGGCGCCACCATCGGTCGAGCGAGAGACGGCGATCTGGGAGTCGTTGTTCGAATAGAACTCCGTGTTGGAAATGTAGAGCGTATTTTTGCGCGGGCTGGCGGCGTTGGTGTCTATTTCCAGCCAGGGCTTGTCCATATCGATGCCGGCAACGGCCACCGCCACGACGGGCGTGCTCCACGTGGTGCCGAAATCGACCGAATTCCCGATGACGATCTCCAGATTGGACGCGTTGTCGATACCGCCGCGATAGGCCACCTGATTGAGGTCCCAGCCCACGACGGGGTCGCCGTCGCCGCCGCCCGCTCCGGCTGCCAGCGTGCCGCAGGAATGATTGAACGTTTTTCCCCCGTTGATGGAGGCGAAATAGCCCTGCAGGCTCGAGCCGCAATTGTAGTCGTTGCCGGCCGTGAGCACATGCTTTGGGTCGTTAGGATCCACCGAAATCGGATCTTCGTCTACGGGTTGGCCTCCTTCGGATGCTTGCACGTTCGGCAACGTGCAGGGGCCCGGATTGCAGTTGAGTGCGGGGTGAACGCCACTCGGAAGGCCCGCCGACAGTTTGACCATGCCCGATCGGATTGCCCGACTCATCAGCACGCCGCCCGAAAGCGGGCTCTTTGCTAAGTGCACAGGTGCAGGTCGCTGGCTATCTCCCGCTTGAGACGCGTTGCTTCCCAACAAGGCAACGATCGATATCGTAATACCCAATATTAAAGGGTGTTGTGACATTTCGGTTTCCTCTCCTACTTTTAATGTTCTCAAAACATACGTGCTCTTGCGCCTTACCGATAGTGGGTCCGAAAAGACTGCGCTCGCATCACACGGGGCGCATCGCCGCCAGCTATAGGGGCCTCTTCCAAAACTGCGATTTGGAAAGGGTCGTGGAGTTTGTAGGGAGCAAAATATTGCTCGTTCATCAGCCCATCTTGGTTCCGCGCTGGTGCAAGATATCTCTCAGGCCAATTCGGCAAGGAGTATGGTGCCATGGCGAAAATTTACCGCGATATTGCTATCAACGACATGGTGGGAACCGTCGAAGACGCGATGCGCAATGTCCTGGATTGTTGGGCAGACCTGCCGCCGCCGATGCAAGACGCCATCGAGGAGTTTCGCGCTCGGCTCGAAGCGGCCATTGATTCCGTGGAATTTGTGAAGCGGGCCCTCGATAGGGAAGTGCACGAGACCGATGCGGGCTAGCGCCTCATCTGTGCTGGCGACCTGCGTCGGTACGCAGGCATTCACTCCATCGAGACAGGCAGGGCGTCTTCTCGACAGATTTTGATTCTATGCAAGCGTACATCTCGGTGAATCTCCAAGAAACCATAAACGGAGCCGGCTTCGCAAAACTGAGAACAGCTTCAACTTTTTGAGAGCCCGCGGAAAGTTTGCTCTCGCAAAATCAACTCCGCGTGACGAGCGATTGAACCTCACGAAAGTGCACGACTAGTCTCCGCACGGGCGACGGGCATCGAAAGAGGAGACAACTCATGCACGTACTACATAAAATCTTTCTGGGAACGTCTGCTTTGGCCCTGACAATCATGGCTCAGGCCCAGGCGGCCACGCTGGTCACCGTCACGCCACCGGACGGTGCGGCGGCGACCACTGTGTTCGGCATCAACGATCATGGCGTCATTGCCGGAAGTTACGTCGACAGCAACGGCGTCGAACACGGATTCTTCGGTCCGCTCAATGGCACATACACCACCTTCGACCTCGGCGGCACGGCCACCGGGACCGAACCGCGCGCCCTCGACGATGATGGCGACATCACGGGTTTCGGCGCCGATCCAAGCTTCACGGTCGGCACTGAATTCCTGCGCGACGCGAAGAAGGGCACCATCTCGATCTTCGAGAAGGACGGTGTTCCGATGGACGGCATCGCCCAGGGGATCATCAAAAAGAAGGAGATGTCGACGGGCGACTACATCGACCCGAATAGCGGCGTCCGGAACGGCTATCTGGCGAAGGACGGGAAATATCAGTCCGACGTCGATCTCGGGCTGAATGCGGTCAGAACCAGCCCGCGCGGAATGAACAAGAAGGGTACCTTGGCCGGACTGTTCTTCGACGACACCGGCGCAACGCACGGCTTCATTCTGGCCAAGAACGGCGTCCCGCAGGTCATCGATGCCGATTCAAGTGGCACGACAGCGCTGGAAGGCATCAACAAGAAAGAGATCGTGTCGGTTCAGGTTACCGACGCGGACGGTAACCCGCATTCCATGGTCTACGACAACAACAGCGGCACGTTCACGGCGATCGACATCCCCGATGGCTCGACGCTGCAGCAGGCCTGGGGCGTGAACGACAAAGGACAGATCGCGGTCAGCACCGACGTCGCGTCCTACATCTATTGCACGCGTGACAATCAATGCCCGGGTGGCGGCGCGAAGATCGCCGAGGGGCACTCCTGGAAAGCCAAACCGGGAGCGTCGCTGCACTATGACAGCAACGGCCGCACCGGCGTGAAGCCGGCCAAGGGCGCGCATCCCACGCGCGGGGCCACACAGTAACAAATGGCCGCGAATATCCGTTGAGACATCGGCTGCGAACTGCGCGCATTTCGCAGCCGATTTTTTCCGTCAGCAGCACGTCGGGACTCTGGAAGGCCACTGAACCCCGTGCCTTCAATCGCGCGCCGACTTCCGTTACGGGCTCAGTTCAAACACCGAGCCTCCGTCGCCGTTGGGGCCGCCGTCCATGAGTACCCCGAAGAGATTGCCACTCTTGTCCAGAACGGGAGGGGCTTCCAGCCCGGTGCCGCCGTTGCATGCGTTCAGGCCGCAAAAAGAATGAAGGACGCGTTCTGTCCAGCGGTTGCCGCCGCTCAGCATGAACACGGTTCCGCCGTCCGCCCTCTTGCCGCCGACCCCGGTCGTTCCAATCAAATTGCCGCCGGCGTCCATGATCATTCCTCCTTGTGGATCGCTTCCATCTCCGCAATCCGGCCGCGAGCAGAAATTGTAGATCACGCTGTAGCCGCTGCCGGGCGTGAACTCGAACACCACACCCGCAGCGACTCTGCCGCTGCCTCCCTGGGAAGTCGTGCCGAAGAGATTGCCCGCGGCGTCGACCGCCAACCGGCCGTAGGGGTAATAGCCGTCGGTGCAATTCGCCTCGGCGCAAAAATTGTGGAGCGTCGTCTCCGACCATGTGCCCGCCGCCAGCCTGTACAACGTGCCGTCGCCATACTTGCCACCCTCTTCGGTTATGCCAAAAAGATCTCCTGACGGCGTCAGGACCACCGGACCCGCCAACATACCTGAACTGAAGCTGTGAATGACCTGATACGTCCAGTTGGAGCCGTTTGGTGAAAGCTTGTAGACGCTGCCTTGGTTGTTTGCCCCGCCGGAATTTGTCGTGGCGAACAACGGCGAAGATTCGTCCCACGGCGCGCCCGAAATCTGTCCGGCATAGGTGAAGCCCGTGTCGGGGAAGCGACCGTCCGTGCAGCCGGCGTCGTGGCAAAACGAGTGAACAATGCCGTAGGTCCAGCCGTTCGCGACGGGCTTCATCTTGAATACGACGCCATTGCCGTACTCGCCGCCGCCGCGGGCGGTGCCATAGAGATTGCCGTCGACGTCCATGATGAGTTCGGCGCTGGGGTATGAGCCGTCGGGGCAGCCCGCATTGGCGCAGAAATTCTTGAGGATGTGCTCGGTGTATTTGCTCTTGTCCGCATTCGGGATCAGCTTGAACAAGAGGCCGAAGCCGTATTTGCCCCCCTCCAGCGTGGTGCCGTAGAGATTTCCCGAAGCATCCATCAGGAGACTTGCCTGCGGATCTTTCCCATCGGCGCAATTGGCCTCTTTGCAGAACGCGTGCAGCGTCTTGTAGCTGTAACCTGCGGCAGAGGCGCCATGCGGGCCGGTGAGTGTGAGAACGACCGCTGTGGCAATCGCCGGCAGGCGATGCTGACCTGGAAGCTGGAGCAATTTGCGCATAGGCACTCCTTTCAGAATCTGGACACGAACCCCTTCGCATCAAGGATTGGACCGGCTCGTCGGCGATCAGAGGTTACACGGGCTTTTTGGCCTGGTCTTGCACCAGAGCGGCATCCTTGTCCCTGGACGACAGGGTTCCCTGCAGCCGTGTCCGGACGATGACTATTGTCCAGGTCGCAGTTTCATTCCGCCCGGTACGCAGTTCTACATATTCATCGAAGCCATCGGCGCGGGTGCGCCGGGCTTTATGATGGGTACGGTGATCGTGCGCTGACCGGCTTTCTCGAAGGTGAGGGTCAGCGGGAAGGTTTGGCCGGCCACGAGGGGGTGCTTCAAGCCGGTAAGCCAGACGTGCAAGCCGGTTGGGTTCAGGCTCACGGGTTTGTTGGCGGGAATGTCGATGGCCTTGAGATATTTCATCTCCATCGCGCTGCTGCCGCCTTGCATCGTCATGAGGTCGGTTTTGTTGGCAGCGGGTGTCGATGCGGCGAGAAGGCGGTCGGCGGCTGGCGATGTGACCGTCATATAGACGGCCGCGTTTGCCGTGCCGCCCACGGTGTCGCGCGCCCAGACGTCCTTTATCTCCACCTGCGCCGGTTGCGCGAGCGCGGCTGCCGGAAGCAACAGAGCCAAAACCAAGGCGAATTTTCTCATGGGTACCTCCCAGCCTCTGTGCTGCCATTGCACTCGAACGATCTTTCACGATCTTTCCGGAAAAGCGAAGGAAACCGGCGCCTGGAAGCGGGCAGGGCGCCGGCCTCCGGCACAGGCTCTTGCGCCAACAGGCTCTATCGCAATATAAAATTCTCGCGCGCGCTCGAGGGCCGTGCCGGATCCGTCGGGATCGTTCATCAGCAACGCCCATAGCAGATTTATGGGAGGGGCCCTCATTGCATTCTTCGGGAAGCGGACCAATGGGTAATATCGATCGCCGGCTGCTGCTGGGCGGTGCACTTGCTGCTGCGGCCGTTCCGTCCGTTACGTCCAAGGCTTCGGCCGCGGAGGCTCCGCTGGTGGTCGGCGGTCTCGCCGTCACCTGCAGCCTGACGCTGCCGGTTGCCTGCGCGGCCAGAGCGGCCGCGAACCGCAATGCGAAGAATGGCGCGCCGCAATTCGCATTCGAATACAGCAAGTACAATGGCTGGCCGGAAGTGAAAGAGTCGCTGATGTCCGGCCGCCTTCAGGCGGCTTTCATGCTGGCGCCGCTGGTGATGGACCTCGCCGACAAGAAAGTGCCGATCAAGATCGTATCGCTCGGCCATCGTTCCGGCGCGGTGATCATGGTGCGCACGGATTCGACTTATCACAAATTCCGCGACCTGGCTGGCAAACGCATCGCGATCCCAAGCCGCTTCGCGGTCGACTTCCTGTTCCTGCGCAAGATGCTCGCGCATGAGAATATGTCGCCGAAGGACGTCGAGGTCGTCGAGATGGCGCCGGCGGACATGCCGGCAGCTTTGTATGTGAAATCGGTCGACGCCTATTGCACCGGCGAGCCGTTCGGCGCGGCGGCGCAGCGCGCCGGCTACGCGCGGGTCCTGCGCATGACGCGCGACGAGTGGCCCAAATATATCTGCTGCGTGCTCACGGCGCGCGAAGAGCTGATCAAGACGAACCGGCCGCTGGTGCAGGATCTCGTCAATTACGTCCTCGGTGCGGGCGCCTGGCTCGACAGTCAGAGGCAGAACCGCAGCAAGGCGGTCGCGGTCGCCGCCGGCCATGACTATTTCAATCAGGACCCGAAGATCCTGCAGTTTGTAATGGATAATCCGGCCGACCGCGTGACCTATGGCGATCTCAGGCTAATCCCGCAGGAGTTCGACGATCTGATGCATTTGTCCATGGCGGCCGGCACGCTGACCCATCCGGTCTCGTATCAGACCTATGTGGACGACAGCTTCGCGCGGGCGGCGCGGCCCGCGACGATCTCGCTCTGATCGTGTCCCGTCTGAACCATATCGCAATCGCTTTGCTGTCGCTGTTGGTCGCAGCCACATCAGTGACAGCCTCCGCGAACGTGGCTGCGGAGCCGGTGTTGAAGGCGGGCGTGTTTAATCCACCTTACATGGCGCCCGATTTTTCGCTGCGCGGTTCCGATGGCTCGGACGTGACGCTGGCGCGCTATCGCGGCAAGGTCGTACTGCTAACATTCGGCTACACCAATTGCGCCGCCGTATGTCCCACCACTTTGGCGACGCTCGCGCAGACTCGCAGCGATCTCGGCAAAGCGGCGAACGCGGTGCAGGTGGTCTACGTGACGATCGATCCGGCACGCGATGACGCCGCCCGTATGCATCACTACCTGGCGGCCTTCGATTCCAGTTTTGTCGGCGCCACTGGCACACCGGATGTGCTGGCCGCAGTGCGCCGAAAGTACGGCATCACCGCCGTAAAGCAGGGCGGGGGAAGCAACTACGCGATGGCCCACACCTCATCGATTTTCCTGATCGATCGCGCCGGCAAGCTTCGGGCATTGATGCCGTTCGGGCATGACGCCGCCGACTTCGTGCACGATGTCAAACTTCTGTTGGTGCAGTAGCCCTTCCGCATGAAACCTGCTTCCTGGAAATTCCGCCCCTTCATCGCGACCCTGCTGTTGCTGCTTCTGATCGGAGGAACAGGATGGGCTGCGCTGGCGCCGATCCATGTGGCTTCGCATGACGAGCTGTTCGAGATTCCAAAGGGCACCTGGGCGCGGCGCATGGCAGGAGAAAAGATCGAAATCCTGCCGCAGACGATCCGCCTCACGCTCGGCCTCAACGACGTTTTGCTGCTCAGGAATAAAGACGATGTTCCGCACATCTTCGGCCCGACGCTGATCATGCCGGGCCAAAGCTTCAGCCTGCCGTTCGCGCAAGCATCGACCTACACCTTCCAATGCACCGCCCATGCCACGGGGCAGCTCAACATAATCGTGGACCCGGCGCCTCAGTCCGCATGGGACAGGTTGCGTTGGCGCGCGCGCAAACTGACGAACGCGGTATGGGGCTTCGCGGGGCTGCCCTATCAGCACAATCATGCGGGGCACGGATGAGCAAAATCGTCACTGCGCTGACAAGGATCGTGCTGCCCGCGCTCGTGATCGCGCTCCTGATCGCGATCTGGTGGATCGTCGTCGCGCGGAGCGAGAGCCCGATCTTTCCGACGCCGTGGCAGGTTGTTACCGGCGCATGGGAGCTCGTGAAGGACGGCACCATATGGGATCACATCGGGGCGTCGCTATTCCGCGTCGGCGTCGGATTCGGGCTGGCGTTCCTGGTGGCCATTCCGCTGGGCCTTTGGATGGGGTGGGTCAGCGGCGCGTTCTACACGTTGAACCCGCTGTTCCAGATGCTACGGCCGATTTCGCCGATCGCGTGGATTCCGGTTGCGATCCTCTGGTTCGGGATCGGCGATCTGTCGCCGATCTTCCTGATCTTCATATCGTCCGTGTTTCCCATGATCGTGCAGACGACGGCGGGCGTGCGCACGATCGACCGCCGGTACCTGCGCGCCGCCGCCAATTTCGGCGTGTCGCGCTGGGTGCTGTTCCGCCGGGTCGTGATCCCCGCGGTGCTGCCCGAGATCATCGTGGGCATGCGCATCGGCATCGGCGTCGCCTGGCTCGTCGTCGTCGCCGCCGAGATGATCGCGCTGCACTCCGGGCTCGGCTACCTGATTATGGACTCGCGCAACGCCGGCAACCGCTACGATCTCGTGATTGCCAGCATGATCATCATCGGCGTGATCGGGCTCATGCTTGATGGCGCCACGCGCCTGCTCGAACGGCTGAAGACTGTGAAGTGGCGCTATGTCCGATAAGAAGCCGGGTAAAAAAATTATCGTCGATGGGATCGGCAAGAGCTTTGGCGCGCTGCCGGTCATCGATCGCGTGAGCCTCGAAATCCGCGACGGCGAGTTCGTCGCCATCGTGGGGCCATCGGGCTGTGGCAAGTCGACCTTGTTGAACATCATTGCAGGTTTCGAGCGGCCGGATCGCGGCACGGTCAGGATCGATGGCGCCGAGCGTGCCGGACCGAGTCCGAAGGGGATCATGATCTCCCAGCACGGATCGGTATTCCCGTGGCTGACGGTGCAGGAGAACCTGATGTTCGGCCTGAACGGCGCCAGCCGCCGCGACAAGGTGGCGCTCGCCGACCGCTACACCGCGATGGTCGGCCTCAAGGGATTCGAGACGGCGTATCCGCACGAGCTGTCGGGCGGCATGCTCAAGCGCGTCGAGCTCGCGCGCGCGCTCGTCGTGAAGCCCGAAATTCTTTACATGGACGAGCCGTTCTCGGCCCTCGACGCGTTGATGAGCCTTCGGATGCAAACTGAGCTTCGCCGCATTCTCGACGAAGAGCGTCACACGGTGCTTTTGATCACGCACGACGTCGAAGAAGCGATCAATCTGGCGGACCGGGTCCTGGTGCTGTCGCCGCGCCCGGCGACGATTCAGACCGTGTTCGACGTGAACCTGCCGCATCCGCGCAAACTCTCGAGCCCGGAAGCGCAAGGCCTGCGCGAGGCTATTTTGAAGGAACTCGGTCTCTAGCGCCTTGCGCTGTTCCGCGTCTGCGCGCGCTGCATCTTGGTCCGCGTTGCCGGAAGAAGCGGAGTTCACGCGCAACCTCTGGACCCGGGGGGCCGCCGACGAACGGACATTCGAGCCTGGTCGAATATCTTTTGCAGACTGTCAGTGCCGTGCGGACGGCGCGCTGGCGTCGTAGCGGGCTTTCGCCGGCAATGTGGCGACTTTCGTCGGGCCGGCGGAATCGACCCAGGGCCATGCGAAGCCCGCGAAGAAGGCTGGAGCCTCGGTCAGGAAAAGCGAGTCCGGCAGCTTGTGCTTCGAGCCGGCCCAATGCACCGAGCGCGTTTTGTAATCGTAGTTGCCGTCGACAAGATTGGTCGCGATCACGTTCGGGTCGTAGACCTGGTTAGGCTGGTCGGCCCAGCCCATCATGAGGATCTGGGGCGGCCAGTCTCCATTGGACAGGATCTCGTCGCCATAAATGAAGCCGTCCATGCGGTGCGGAACGCCGAACACATTGCCGACGAAATTGTTCCAGTAGGAATAGGTATGCGCGGACGCCGCACGCAGCGGCCCGTTGCTGTCCTGCTGGTGGATGTCATCCACCACGCCGCCACCCAGATAGTCCTTGAACTTCGCGCGGAAGCCCGTCGTGTAATTGCGGAAGAACGTATTGTAGATCGCGTTGCCGTGGGTCTGATCGCTGTCGGCGTTGAAGGCGTAATTGCCTTCAAACAGCATGTGATGCGAGCCCACCATATGGCTGTTGTTGAGCCCGGCTTCCTGCCAGGCGCCGTTCCCGCCAATGAAGCCCATGTCCATGTAGTTATACGCGGTGACGGAGCCTGCGCCGGAGGAACGCCCCACCATGACCTTGTTGCCCAGCACGGAGATGCCGTTCCAGATGAGAATTTCCGACGAGCCATTCGCCAGGCTGATGTTGTAGCCGCCGCCGCCAGGCACCGGCCAGACAGCTTTGTGCGCATAGAATGCGTTCAGCTCGACGCGGAAGGAATTCGAAATGCTGAAGCCCGCGCCGAGCCACAACGTGCTCTCGACATTCGATGCCCAGCAATAGGCGCACCACGCGAACTCGATGTTGTCGTCATCGCCGTGCTCGACGGTCAGCTGCTCAAGGCTTGCCTGCTCGGTCAGCGGCGTCTGGTAATAATAGAGCTGAGCGTTGTGGCTCGTCCGGTAGGAGATCGTTGCTGGCGAGTCGAAGGTGATCGTGTTTCCGGAAATGGCGGCGATGCGGTGCATCTCCGCCGTCGGACGATCGCAATTGGAGAACCAGCACCCGGCAGTGCCCTGCTGATAGGGATATTCGTCTGCCGCGAAATCGTCGATGTATTGCTGCGACGGATTGTGCTTCTGCCACACCACACGATAATCCGGCGACGCCCAGATTTGGCCGAGGCCTTCGACATCGGGCTGCCAGCCTGCGCCCGATGTCTCGTCGAGCAGAACAACCTGGCCGACGGCAAATCCCTTCGTGCTCTTCACCTGAACGCTGGTGCCGCCATGCGGCACATCGGCGGTCAGCACGGTGGCGGTGGGGAAGTTGTTGTACCGCTGGGGACCAAGGATGATCATCGGCGAGGGGTTCTTCCCAGGCTGATCGCTGCCGAGCTTTGCGCCGCCCTTGCGCGTCAGGACGGTCAGAGCGGGACCGGCGCCGCGCAGCGTGATGGCCTTGTGAATCAGAACCAGATTGCCTTCGGCAATCGTAAAGGTGCCCACCGACAGCGAGACAACCTGACCGTCCGGGCAGGAATCGACCGCATTCTGGATATGGGCGGTGTCGTCCTTTCCCGAGCCACGCGGCATGACCGTGGCGCAAATCGCTGTCCTATTCGGGATGCCGCCAACAGAAAGCATCCCCGACATGCGCCAGTTCGCCGACGCATCGCCATCCACGGGTAGAATGCTGCCGTCTTTCTCTCGCGCGAGACCGGGCCCCGCAAGCTGTGCGCCCACCAGCCCGAACGCGGACAGAAGCAACGCAGCGCGAAAGACCGGCAACATGCGCCGTCTAGGGCTTGAAGCTGTAGATGACCCCGGCGTCGTTTGCGCCGCCCTCAAGGGTCGTTCCGTAGAGCTTGCCGTTTCGCATGACGAGATTGCTGATGGTGTACTCCCCGTCGCTTCCGCCCGTGAAGGTGTAAAGCAGCTTGTAGGTCCAATGGCCGCCCGAGGGGGTCAGCTTGAAAAGCGTTCCGGCAACATAGTCACCGTCGCAATGCGTCGTGCCGTAGATCACGCCGGAATCATCGAGCAAGAGGTCGCGGAAGCTCCCCGAGATACCCCATCCGGGCTGACTAACAAGCGTGGTGAGGGTCCAATGGCCAACGCCGCCGGAGAGTTCGAAGGTCGTCCCGCCGCCGGCCGAGCCGCCCTGCGTGGTGCCGCCATAGAGATTGCCCGCGGCGTCGGAGATCAGGCCCGCATAGGGAACGGATCCATCAACGCCGTTCTGGAAGCTGTGCAGGATCGTTTCCTTCCAGGTCGATCCCGGTGTCAGTTGAAAGACCGTGCCGTATCCAAAAGTGCCGCCCATCGATGTCGTGCCGTAGAGATTTCCGGCCGCGTCCATGGTCACGGCACTGAGCGGCGTCGCGCCGTCCGTGCCCGCGCCGAACCGGTAGAGCACCTTCTCCGTCCACTTCCCGTTCTTTTTCTTGGGTGCGACGAGTTCGAACACGGTGCCGTTGCCGGCCGGTCCGCCCGCGCTGGTCGTGCCATAGAGATTCCCGGCGGCATCCATGATCAGCGCCGCCTGAGGAACCGCGCCGTCCGTACCGCCGGCGAAGCTGTACAGAACGGTCTCCTTTGTCCCCGCCAGCCTGAACACCGTTCCCAGCCCCGAAGCGCCGCCGGCGGTCGTTGTGCCGAAGAGAACACCGTCTGCGTTCCTGATCACGCGTCCGTTCGGCGTCGCCCCATCCGATCCGCCGGCGAAGCTGTGCAGCACCTTTACATTGCCCTTCGCCAGAACCTCGAACACCACGCCATAACCGGAAGCACCGCCGGTGCTTGCGGTGCCGAAGAGAATCCCCGTCGGGCCCATCGTGAAGCCGTCGTCCGGCGCTCCCCCATCGCTTCCACCCGTGAAGTTGTGGACGATGCTCAGACTTTGCGCGTGCGCGCAGGAAATACCCATCGCAGCCAGCCCAGCCGCCGACGCGAGAACGAGCGCGAGCTTGCCGGCAGACGATTTCGATCTATGGTTCATAATTCACGCCCCCCGTCTGTCGCCCGAACGCACCGCAGCCTCCAAAACAGTATAACACGATAGCCGCCGTCTTATAGCCACGCGATGCCGACTCGGTCGTTAGAGTTAAAATCGATTTCGTGCATTTCGCCCCTCGAATCGGAGGCCGTTCGAGTAGCCTTGGAAAGCCGATGGCGAAGCGAGCGACAAAAGCCCGCCCGCTGCCCGCGGACTGTGCCACATCTGGTTGTGGCTCGGGATAGTTTCGCTATTCTGATAGCATCGTGCGGCGTTGCGCGTTTAGGGGCTTACGATGTCGAATATCGCGGGCAAGGCTTATGCCATGAACGTCATCACGCCGATGCCGGTGTGGATGACGTGGTTGCAGCGGTTCATCTTCATGCTGGCCCGCGCGATGCCGGGCACGCTTGCGGGCCTGCTGAATTTGCGGCTGATCCATTTCGCGCGCTGGGTTCTTGTCCGTAGGGATCAATGGCCGGCCGGGCCGTCGGGCAAGCCCGCTCTTACGCGCGACTACATGCTGTTCTTCAGCAATTTCAACGGCACCTGGGATCAGTATATCGACGCGTTCGCCGACGGTATCCCCAACGGGCTCGACCTGTTCTGGTATGCCAGCCTGAAATACCCCAAATCGATTCCGATCACCGCGTTCAAGTCCTACATCACACACAACCAGTTCGACACGAACTACTATTACAACGCGACGCCGGGCTCGGCGCAGCGCGACATTAAGTCGGCGCTCAATGTTTATTACGCGTTGCAGAAGCTGGCTGAGGTCCATCGCGCGTCCGATCCCGCAGCGTTCGCCGCCGAGTACCGGAAGTTTCTTGTGACGGTGCAGAACAGTCTCGGCTCGCCGGGCTATGCGCCGATCGCCAGCCTCGACACCCAGAATTCCGATTTCAACCGCAAGCCCTTTGTCGTCTGTACATAGGAACATCGCGATGCCGACATTCGATGGTGGTCATTGTTTTTTGACGACGCTTATCCCGATCGAGACCGCGGACGTCGTCGACCGCGGCGGCTGGAAAAGTTCGCATGTGCAGATGGCACGCGAGGCGCTCGCGGTGCTGCCGACCGCGCACCAGTCGGCGGTGACGGAAACGCTCGACTGCAACAGTCCGTTTGCGAAATGCACCAAAACCCATTTCGCGCGCCTCGTCGTACTCGACGACGTCATCTACAACGGGCGCATGCCGACGAGCGCCTTGCTCGATCAGTCTGACCGCACAATTCCGCAGGCGATCGACCATCTCCCTTGGCCTTATCTGATCTTCACCGCCGATTTCGACGCGCCGGAGGGAACGGACGCCGAGTTGCGCGACTGGCTGGAGAATGTCTGGACGAAGATGTCCGCCGATCTCGAACCCGTCTTCCGCCACTGTTTCGAGTTCGGGCGCAAGGTGGCGAGCGCGCGCGACTTCGCCGATTACGTCCTGGCCTGCCAGGTCGAGACGACAATGCCTTTCAACGACTATTGGCACGTGTCGCCGCCGTTGCCATCTCTGACCATGCCGGCACTGATTGGTGTGGGCGCCGGCAGCTGGTTGTTAACCGGAGCCATCCTTTACGCGGTTCTATACGCATTGGGTTGGGCGGTGGCGTTCGGCTGGAGTTGGGGTTTCGTGGTGCAGGCGCTGTTACTGGCTGTGCTCGCTGCGGCCCCCGCTCTTTACATCCTCTATCGCCTCATCATGGCGCGCGGACTCAAGCGGTTTCCCATGGCACCCAATTCCGATTTGCCGTCGGTGCTCAAGGCGCTATACCTCCAGCGCCAACTCATTCCTTTCGTTGTGCAGATGCAGGGCGAGAGCGATCAGGCGTTGCACGACGCGTTTGGAAAGTTTCTCGACACGGTGCAGGTCGGCAACGTGGCGGCGCCAACGCAATCGCCCGGCGTGATCGGCTGAGGGACGACACATGACACAGGACCTCGATCTCGCCGACATCCAGGGCAACATCCTGCAGGATTTCGTCAGCGGCTATCCCATCGCGCGGTTCGTGCTGCTGCATGTGACCGAGCCGGAAAAAGGCCGTGCCTTCGTGCTCGAGTACCGCAAGAAGGTGACGACGGCTCTGCGCTGGGCGAGCAGCGGGGCTTATGCGCAGAAAATCCAGACGACCAAGCCGGATGTCGCAATCAATATCGCGTTTACCTACACAGGCCTTCAGGCGTTGGGCCTGCCGACGCGAATGCTTGCCCGCCTGCCGCCCGAATTCATGGACGGCATGAAGCTGCGTGCCCCAATCCTGGGCGACGACGAGGGGGCCAATGCGGGGGACGACGGCGGGCTGATGAAATGGGACCCGGTGTGGGGCGAGCGCGCGCACATCCTGATCGGACTGAATGGTCTGATGGACGATCAGGGCCATGCACAGCCTGCGCTTCAGCGTGAAACCGACGCGCTGCTTGCCCTTTGTCAGCAATACGGTCTTACGGTGCTCGCCGGTCATGCCGCCTCCGACAATCGCTGGCAGGATGCGCATGCGCGGCTGGCAAAAAACAAAGCCACCTACAAGCCGGTGCCGATGGAGCATTTCGGATTCATCGACGGCATCAGCAATCCGGTGTTCGAAGGCCAGTTCGGCGATCCACATGCCGATGCGGCGATGGCGATCGGAAACGGCAAGGTGCTGGCCAAGACGCCGGATGGCGACGACGACAGCCGATGGGCGCCGCTCGCGACCGGCGAATTCCTGCTCGGTCATCCCGATGAGGCGCAAGAGACCGAGGATGACGCGCCACCGCCTGCGATCATGCGCAACGGCACGTTCCTGATCTATCGCAAGCTTCATGAGAATGTCGGAAGCTTCAACGCCTATTTCGCCAAGGCGGCCGCGATCTACGCCAGGGCCAACAACGTTCCGGTTGAGGACGCGAGCAGGATTTTAAAAGCGAAGATGGCGGGTCGCTGGGAAGACGGCGTGCCGGTCGCGGTCGCGCCCACCATCGCCGAATGGAATGAATTCAACGCCAAATATGCCGGCAAAGATCTCGACCGGCCCTATGTCGATTTTACCTATGGCGACGATGCCGACGGCGCCAAATGTCCGGTCGCGTCGCATATGCGCCGAACCAACACGCGCGACAGCCTGACCGGAAACTCATCGGCGCTCAACAACCGGCGCCGCATTCTGAGGCGTGGCATCCCCTACGGCGAAACGACGAACGACGACGACCAGGAACACGGCATCATTTTTCTCGCCATGTGCGCCAGCATCTCGCGCCAGTTCGAGTTCGTGCAGCAGCAATGGATCAATTACGGCCTCGACGCCAATGCCGGCAACGACACTTGCCCCATCGCCGGCAACCGCAAGGGCGACGCGAAGTTCATCATCCCGGTCGACCCGAAAGGCAGCGAGACACCGTTCATCTGCGCCGACATCCCGCAATTCGTCGAGATGCGCGGCGGCGACTACTTCTTTATGCCGAGCCTGACCGCGCTGCGCATGATCGGCATGGGAACGGTTGATCCGACGTGACCGCTTCTGCAGGCATATGCGAAGCCTGGCTTGCCAGGCGAAGCCGCGCGATCCAAGGCCCAGGCTTCGCTCGCTTCGCGAGCTACGCCGGGCAGTCTCCGCCGCTGCGCGGCGTAGACTGGTGCCGGAGGAGAGAATCGAACTCTCGACCTACCCCTTACCAAGGGGTTGCGCTACCACTACGCTACTCCGGCAATCCGGTGGTAAACGGGCCTGGCGGCCCGGGGCGGAGCCTATAGCCCACAAGAAGCGCGAGGGCAAAGGGCATGACGGTAAATTCTTCCGGCCGCGAGGAGCGCCTCGCCCGGGCGCTGCGCGAGAACCTGAAGCGCCGCAAAGCACGCGATCGCGCGGCTGCGAAACCGGAAACCACCGCCTCCATCAAAGAGCCCGAACCGCGCCCCAATAAAGCCGGGAAGGACGCATAAATACACGTTGTCGCATGGCTGTATTCGCGCCCCTTCGCGCGTTACAACGCTTACGACACCGGGGAATTTCATGGACCGAATTCGAATTCGCGGCGGGGCGCGCCTGAAGGGCGAGATACCGATCAGCGGCGCCAAGAACGCGGCGCTGCCGCTGATGGCGGCGTGCCTTCTGACCGATGCGCCGCTTACGCTGACCAACGTACCGAAGCTCGCCGATGTGTCCTTCATGGCGGACATCTTGCGCCAGCTCGGCGTCGCCGCGGACTGGACGCCGGGAACCGGGCTGGGGGAGGGCGGGCGCTACCGGCTCACCGCGGCGAACCTCTCGGGAACCACCGCCGACTACGACATCGTGCGCAAGATGCGCGCGAGCTTTCTCATCCTTGGACCGCTGGTCGCGCGCGCCGGCCGCGCTAAAGTATCGCTCCCGGGCGGCTGCGCCATCGGTGCGCGGCCCGTCGACCTGCATCTGAAGGCGATGGAAGCGCTTGGTGCGAAGGTCGAACTCGAGGACGGCTATGTCGTCGCGACCGCCCCGAACGGTCTGAAAGGTGCGCAGATCGAATTCCCGTTCGTCTCCGTCGGCGCCACCGAAAACACGCTGATGGCGGCAGCGCTCGCGAAAGGCGAGACCGTTCTCGTCAACGCCGCGCGCGAACCGGAGATTGAAGATCTCGGCCATTGCCTGATCGCGATGGGCGCGAAGATATCGGGCCTCGGCACCTCGCGGATTGTGGTCGAAGGCGTGTCCTCGCTCCATGCCGCCGAACACGCCGTGTTGCCCGACCGGATCGAGACCGGCACCTTCGCCATGGCTGCGGCGATTGCCGGCGGCGACGTCGAACTCACCGGCACACGCGCAGAACTGATCGGCTCAGTCATCCCGCTGCTCGAATCCATCGGCACCGAGATCGTTGAGACCAATCGCGGGCTCAAGGTCCATCGCAACGGCATACGTCCGGCGTCGGTCGATGTCGCGACCGCGCCGTTCCCGGGCTTCCCGACCGACCTGCAGGCCCAGTTCATGGCCTTGATGGCGACGGCCAGCGGCGTGTCCTTCATCAAGGAAACGATCTTCGAGAACCGCTTCATGCACGTGCCCGAGTTGCTGCGCATGGGCGCCGATATCAAGGTCGACGGCGACATCGCGGTGGTGAGCGGCGTCGAGCGCCTGAAAGGCGCGCCGGTGATGGCGACCGATCTGCGCGCGTCGTCGAGCCTTGTGCTCGCGGGGCTTGCGGCGGAGGGCGAGACGATCGTCAACCGCGTCTACCATCTCGACCGCGGCTTCGAGCGGCTGGAAGAAAAGCTCTCTCGCGTCGGCGCCGATATCGAGCGGCAATCGGCATGAAGCAATCGGACGTGACACTGGCCATCGAGGATGCCGAAGACCTCGAGATTGTTTCGGCCCGGCTGCAGGATGCCGTGGCGCCTCTGAAGGATCTCGCCTGGCTGCCGAAGACGCGGCGGTTCGCGGCGCTGTTCAACCGCTTCAAATGGGAAGACAAGCGCAAGCGCGCCGATCTGCGCGTAAAGGCGCTGCTGCATTTCGACGATGTGTTGACCGTGAAGTCCAAGGGCTTGAAGCGCGGGGCGCCCGATGCGGTGATTTCCTTGCTTGCGATCCGCTTCACGCCAAAAGGCGGCGACGATCCCGCCGGTACCGTCGAACTTGTCTTTGCGGGCGGAGGCACCATCCGGCTTGAGGTTGAGTGTCTTTCGGCCGGCCTTACCGATGTCGGCGGCGAATGGGCCGCGCGCGGGCGACCAGACCACGAAGAGATGTGACATGGCGCGGCGGCTCGACGCCCGCGCGGCGGATTTTGCGGATGCCTTCGATGCGCTTCTGAACGCCAAGCGCGAGGAGGAAGAGGACGTCGCCGCAACCGTCCGCGCCATCATCGCCGATGTCCGCACGCGGGGCGATACGGCGCTGATCGAACTCACGGAGCGCTTCGACAAGGTCAAGCTTGCTTCGTTGCGTCTTGAAGACTCCGAAATCGACGCATCCGAAGCGCAATGCTCCAAAGAGGCGCTGAAAGCGCTCGACGTCGCCGCCGGACGTATCGAGGCCTATCACCGCCGCCAAGTGCCGAAAGACGAATCCTTCGTCGATGAAGTGGGCGCGACGCTCGGCTGGCGCTGGACGCCGCTCGACAGTGTTGGCCTCTACGTGCCGGGCGGAACGGCGAGCTATCCAAGCTCGGTGCTGATGAACGCGATCTCGGCGCGCGTCGCTGGCGTCGCGCGCATCGCGATGGTCACGCCTGCGAGCGGCGGCAAGATCAATCCGCTTGTATTGGCCGCCGCGAAGCGCGCCGGTGTACGCGAAATCTATCGCATCGGCGGCGCACAGGCCGTCGCCGCATTGGCCTACGGTACGCAAAGCATCGCGGCAGTGGACAAGATTGTCGGCCCCGGAAACGCCTATGTCGCCGCCGCCAAGTGCGAAGTGTTCGGCAAGGTCGGCATCGATTCCATCGCAGGGCCTTCGGAAATCCTTGTCGTCAGCGACGCGGGCAGCGACCCCGATTGGATCGCCGCCGATCTTCTGAGCCAGGCCGAGCACGACACGTCGTCTCAGAGCATTCTCATCACCGACGACGCTGGTTTCGCGGACAAGGTCGATGAAGCGGTCACACGTGCCCTCGAGACGCTGCCGCGCAGGGAGATCGCCGCGGCAAGCTGGCAGAACTTCGGCGCGATCATCGTGGTCGCAAATCTTGATGATGCGGCACCGCTGGTCGACCGCATCGCGCCGGAGCATCTCGAGATCGCGACGGCCGATCCCGAAAGGCTGCTTGCGCGCGTGAAGCACGCCGGTGCCATCTTCCTCGGCCGGTACACACCGGAAGCGATGGGCGACTATATCGCGGGCCCCAATCATGTGCTGCCGACATCGCGGACGGCGCGGTTCTCCTCCGGCCTGTCGGTCCTGGACTTCATGAAGCGCACCACCTTGTTGTCCTGCACGCCCGGCGTGATTCAGCAGATTGGTCCGGACGCCATCACGCTCGCCGAAGCGGAAGGCTTGGACGCGCATGCCAGGTCGATCGCAGCGCGGCTCAATCGATGACGGACAACATTTATCGCCTCACCGCCATCACGCTCGATGAACGCACCGTTGTGCATCGCACGCGGCAGATCGAGCAGGAGCGCGAGATCGCGATTTACGATCTTCTCGAAGAGAACAGTTTCACGCCGGTGGGTTCGGGGGGCGGGCCGTATCGCCTTGTGCTGCGCATCGAGGAGAACCGGCTTGTCTTCGACATCCACCTCGAAGACGACAGCGTTCATGGCAAAGTGATGCTGTCGCTCACGCCGTTCCGCCGCGTGATCAAGGATTACTTCCTGATCTGCGACAGCTACTTCAAGGCGATCCGGACCGCACCGCCGTCTCAGATCGAGGCGCTCGACATGGCCCGGCGCGGTTCGCACAACGAGGGCTCGGAGCTTCTTCAGGAACGTCTCAAGGGAAAGATCGAAGTCGATTTCGATACCGCGCGCCGCCTGTTCACGCTGATCTGCGTGCTGCATCTGAAGGGTTAGCAGATGCCGCGGGGGCCAAACGGCGAGGAGCTGCCAGGAGCGGTTCTTTTCGCCTGCACGCTCAACAGTGTGCGCAGCCCGATGGCGGCCGCCATCATGCGCCATCTGTTCGGACATGTGGTGTATGTCGACTCGGTCGGCGCACGGGCTGGCGAACTCGATCCGTTGGCGGTGGAGGTCATGGACGAGGTTGGCGTCGACATCGCCAAGCACAAGCCCAAGAGTTTCGACGAGTTCGAAGACACGTCGTTCGATGTGGTGATAACGCTTTCGCCGGAAGCCCATCACAAGGCGATGGAACTCACCCGCACGTCGGCGGCCATCGTCGAATACTGGCCTACCATGGACCCCACGGCTGTCGAGGGCTCGCGGGATTTGCGGCTGGCCGCTTACCGCGCGGTTCGCGACGAGTTGCAGCGGCGCGTCACGGCGCGTTTCGAGGCCCGCCCGGCCTCGGATACTTAAGGCTCAAGCCTTGCTTTTGGGCCGTTTCGGTGCAATCTCCCGCCCGTTAAGCCAACCAGAGGACGAATGGCAAAGGAAGAACTGCTCGAATTCGAGGGCACCGTGAGCGAGCTTCTGCCCAACGCGACGTTTCGCGTCATGCTGCAGAATGGCCACGAGATCATCGCCCACACCGCCGGCAAGATGCGCAAGAACCGCATCCGGGTGCTGACCGGTGACAAGGTGATGGTCGAAATGACGCCCTATGATCTCACCAAGGGGCGCATCACCTATCGCTTCAAGTAAGAAAGCCGCGCCGGTGCTCGTTCTGGCGAGCGAGAGTCCCCGGCGCAAGGCGCTGCTGGCCCAAGCCGGCATCACGCCGGATACCATTCTCGCAGCCGCCATCGACGAAAAGCCGCAGAAAGCCGAGCTGCCGCGCGTTCATGCCGAAAGGCTGGCCGCGGAGAAAGCAGCAGCGGTCGCCTCGCGGTGGTCTGGTGCGGCTTCGCTCATCCTTGCGGCCGATACGGTCGTCGCCTGCGGGCGGCGCATTCTTCCGAAAGCGGAGAACGATGCGGAGGTTCTCGGCTGTCTCAAGCTGCTATCCGGCCGCGCGCATCAGGTCATCACGGCGGTCGTGCTGCTGACGCCGGATCGCGAATTGCGCAGGCGCACCGTCCTCACGCGCGTCGTGTTCCGCCGGTTGGATGCGCGTGAGATCGAAGACTACATCGAGTCTCGGGAGGGCGTTGGCAAGGCCGGTGGCTATGCGATCCAGGGGCGCGCCGAAACATTTGTGCGCCAATTGAACGGTTCCTATTCCAATGTGGTGGGATTGCCGCTGAGCGAAACCGTTGGGCTGCTTCGCGGCAACGGATACCCGTGCTAGGTTCGGCGCCGACGCTATTACCGAGTTCCTGAATGCCGAAGGAAGTCCTGATCAACACAGGGGCTGGAGAGATTCGTGTGGCCGTGGTCGAGGATGGCCGGCTGCAGGAACTCACGCTCGAACGCACCGTGGGCCTGGACGACGGCGCGGTGCGCTTGCGCGGCGAAGGCCGCAACGGCCACAGCCTTGTCGGCAACATTATCCTCGGACGCGTGCAGCGCGTGCTGGCCGGAATGCAGGCGGCGTTTGTCGATATCGGTCTGGAGCGCGCGGGTTTTCTGGGCGCGCGAGAAGCGCGCTGCCTCGCCGATCTTCCCGGGTTTGAGGAAGAGCGTACGCCGAAGATCGGCGATTGCGTGCACGAGGGCGAGGAAATCCTTGTGCAGGTCGTCAAGGATCCCATCGGCGAAAAAGGCGCGCGGCTCTCCGCCAATGTGACCATTCCGGGGCGCCTCGCCGTCCTCGTTCCCAATCAATCCGGTGTGGCCTTGTCCCGGCGGATCGAAGGCGAGGAAGAACGCGCGCGCATGCTGGCGCTGGGAGAATCGATGATCGCGGAAGGCGGCGACCGGCTTGTCTCCGGCGCGGGCTACATCCTGCGCACGGCCGCATCCGATGCCACGCTCACCGATCTCAAGGAAGACGCCGAACGTCTCGCGGAAGCGTGGCGTCCGGTGCTCGCCAAGCGGCAGGCGGCCACCGCGCCGGCCACGCTCTATCACGATCTCGATCCGGTGGAGCGCACACTGCGCGACATCGTGCGCGCCGATACCGTTCGCGTGTTGATGGACGATCCGGCCTCGGTCGAGGCCGCCAAAGCCTATTGCCGCCGCACGATGCCGGAGGCGGAAAGCAAGATCGAACTGTTCACAGGCCCGGGCGCGTTGTTCGATCTCTTCGATCTGGAAGACGAAATCGACAAGCTCACCAGCCCGCGTGTGCCGCTGCCGTCGGGCGGCTGGATTACGATCGAGTCCACGGAAGCGCTGACGGCGGTGGACGTGAATTCGGGGAGCTTCACGGCGGCCACCGGCCTTGAGGAGACCGGCGCCAAGGTCAATCTCGAGGCCGCCGACGAAATCGGGCGTCAGGTTCGCCTGCGCGGCATCGGCGGACTGATCGTCGTCGATTTCATTCACATGGACGAACCGGACAACATTTCCAAAGTGCTCTCGGTTCTGGAGACGAGCCTCTCCAAGGATCACACGCCCACCCAGATCTCCCCGATGTCGGAGTTCGGTCTGGTGGAGATCACGCGCAAACGCGTGCGCGATCCGCTGGCGAAACTGATGAGCGAGTGCTGCCGCACCTGTTCCGGTCACGGCCGCAAGCGCACGCGCGACAGCGTGGCGCTTGAGGTCATGCGCCAGGTCGAGCGAGCGGCCGCCGCGGCGCCTGGGAAACCGATCGTCGTACGCGCGGCGCCCGACGTTGTGCGCTGGCTGGAAGATCACGGCGAGGAGGTGACGACCGCGCTTGCCCGCCGCGGCGCGGCACGCGTCCGGTTCGAACCGAACGATAGCTATGCCCGTGAGGGCTTCGATGTCGCAACCGCCGGCTGACCGCGCCAGATGCGCCGTGTGCGGCAAGCCTCAGGACGCCCGGTTCAAGCCGTTCTGCTCCCGGCGCTGCGCCGACGTAGACTTAAGCAAATGGCTGGGCGGCCGCTATGCGATCCCGGCGGAAGAGGAGCCGGAAGGGCTCGGGAGCGCCCTGGATGACGAGGAATAACCGCCCGCTGGACAGCCGGGAAGGCGTCCACTAAAAAGCCCGTCCTTCCGGGCAAGACCCGGTTTTCCGACGGTATGCCCAGGTAGCTCAGTCGGTAGAGCAGCGGATTGAAAATCCGCGTGTCGGTGGTTCGATTCCGCCCCTGGGCACCATCATATCAGTAGCTTAGCGACCATCGCCTTTCGAGTTGTCCCAACGCGCGTCCGTTGTTTGTCCTCCAATGTTCGCACGGATGTTCTTACAGGCTTGGGGCAACTTGCGTAGACCGGTAGAGGCACGTACTGCCTGCGGTCCAAAATTCGACAGCGAAAACTAGATATGTTTCTCTCGATAGCGACTACCCAGAAACCGGCAACTGACCTTGGCTTCCTTCTGCACAAGCACCCCGAGCGTATGCACGAGACGGAGCTTGGGTTCGGGATGGCCTATGTGTTTTATCCGGAGGCAACGGAGAGCCGTTGCGAAGCCGCGCTGGTTCTGGACGTTGATCCCATCGGTTTGGTCCGGGGCAGGGGATCGGCGGACGGCCTGTTGGACCATTATGTAAACGACCGCCCCTATGCTGCTTCGTCGTTCTTGTCCGTTGCTCTGGCACGGGCGCTGCGCACGGCGATGGGCGGCACCTCGAAAGAGCGGCCGCAGCTTGCACAACAGGCCATCCCGCTCGAAGCAACAGTCACGCCGCTGCCCGCGAGAGGCGGCGCGAAACTCGTTCGCGAACTCTTTGAGCCACTCGGATGGAACGTCGAAGTTGAACCCATCGAAGGTCCGGGTGGTCAGAACGCGCGATATTTCAGGCTGCGATTAACAGGCAATGCGCGGCTGAGCACTCTGCTGAATCAATTGTATGTGCTGATTCCAGTTCTCGATGACGACAAGCACTATTGGGTGGGCGAGGACGAAGTGAGCAAGTTGCTCGCGCGTGGCGAAGGTTGGCTGACCGGCCATCCATCGCGCGAGTTGATCGTGCAACGCTACCTCATTCATCGCCGCTCGCTCGCGCGCCTCGCCCTGGCGCGGCTTGAACCGGAGACGGAAGAGGAAGAAGTCGCGCCTGCAACCCGCGATGCCGCCGAAGAGAGTCTCGAACGTCCGATCCGGCTCAATGACGCGCGGATGGATGTGGTCGTGGATACGCTCCGGGAATTGGGCGCAAAGCAGATCGCGGATTTGGGTTGCGGCGAGGGAAAACTCCTTGCGCGGTTGGTTCGCGAGCGTTGGGTGAGCCAGGTGATAGGGGTGGATGCCTCCGCTTTGGCGCTTGAACGCGCGGCCAAACGCTTGAAGCTGAATGAGAGCGGAGCGCCCCAGGATGGCAAGGTCAAACTCGTGCATGGCGCGCTCACCTACCGCGACAAACGTATCGCCGGCATGGATGCGGCGACCCTTGTTGAGGTGATCGAACATCTCGACCTCGAGCGGCTTCCGGCTTTGGCGCGTGTCGTCTTCGGCGAAGCGAAGCCGAAAGCCGTGGTGGTGACGACGCCCAATGCCGAATACAACGTGCTGTTCCCGGCTCTGTCGGCGGCTTTCAGGCACCCGGACCATCGTTTCGAGTGGACGCGCTCCGAGTTCGGTTCGTGGGTCAAGAGCATTGAAGACGGCTACGGCTATCGCGCGCAACTGAGAGACATAGGCGAAGTTCACGAGACATATGGCGCGCCGACGCAGATGGCGGTGTTCACGCGATGAGGCCGCCCGATAAACTGAATGTCTCTATCCCCGATTTTTCGCTTGTCGTGCTTATTGGCGCGAGCGGATCGGGCAAGAGCACGTTTGCAGCAAAGCACTTTCTGCCGACGGAAATCGTTTCGTCCGACAAGGCGCGCGGACTTGTGGCGGATGACGAAACCAATCAGGACGTGACCGCGGATGCTTTCGAGCTTGTTCGCGCCATCGCGGAGAAGCGCCTCAAGCATCGCAAGCTTGCCGTCATCGACGCGACGAACGTGCGTTCGGCAGACCGCAAGGCCTGGATCGATCTGGCGCGGCGATGGCACGCCTTGCCCGTTGCCATAGTGATCGAACCCGGTATCGACATTTGCGTCGAGCGCAACAAAACGCGCCCCGACCGGCCATTTGGCGCGGGCGTTGTGCAGCGAATGGTGTCGGAAATCCGCAAAGGACTGCGTGGACTCCAGCGCGAGGGCTTCCGCCAGGTTTGGGAGTTCCACTCGCCGGAGGGCGTCGAAGCCGCCACCGTAGCGCGGCAGCCCCTTTGGACCGATCAACGCAACGATCCGTCACGGTTCGACATCATTGGCGATGTGCATGGTTGCGCGGACGAATTGGAAGCCTTGCTTCGTCAAATGGACTACGGCTTGGAGTGGTCGGAAGCCAACGGCGTGCGTGAGCCCGTTGTCACGCCGCCCGAGGGACGAAAAGTGGTTTTCGTAGGCGATCTGGTCGACCGTGGACCTCGCACGCCAGACGTGCTGCGAATCGCGATGCACATGGTTGAAGCAGGCTCTGCCTTTGCTGTCATGGGCAATCACGACCGGAAGCTCATGCGTTGGCTTGATGGCCGTAACGTGCAGATCACGCACGGCCTTCAACAATCCATCGAACAGCTTTCCGCAGAGAGCAATGAGTTCAGAAGCCGCGCAAAGGTTTTCTTGGACGAATTGCGAAGCCACTATTGGCTCGATGGTGGCAAGCTGGCAGTCGCTCATGCGGGCTTAAAAGAGGAAATGATCGGGCGCGGATCGGGGGCAGTCCGGGAATTTGCTCTATTCGGCGACACGACTGGCGAGATGGATGAATTTGGTCTGCCTGTCCGGCGCGATTGGGCGGTGGAATATCGCGGGTCAACGTCCGTTGTGTATGGGCATGTCGCGACCGACGAAGCCCAATGGGTGAACAACACGATCTGCATTGATACTGGATGCGTTTACGGCGGCAAGCTGACTGCACTGCGCTGGCCCGAACGCGAATTGGTGAGCGTCCCTGCGGGTGAAGTCTATTATGAGCCGAAACGCCCGCTTGCTGCTCCGCCGGAAGTGCGTTCCGCTCAGGCTGCGGCGGATGACATTCTCGACATGGAGGATGTAAGCGGACGGCGTTGGATCGACACTGAGCTGCGCGGGCGGGTGGTTGTCGCCGAAGAGAACGCCGCAGCCGCGTTGGAGGTGATGAGCCGTTTCGCAATTGCGCCGCAATGGCTTGTCTATCTGCCGCCCACTATGTCGCCCTGTGAAACGAGCACACGCGAGGGCTGGTTGGAGCGCCCCGAAGAAGCCTTTGCGCACTTTCGCGAGCGCGGAATCGCCGAAGTCGTGTGCGAGGAAAAGCATATGGGTTCGCGGGCGATCATAGCGGTCTGTCGAGATGATGGCGTTGCTCGACTCCGCTTCGGCACGACCGGAAGCGAGACGGGAGTAATCTGGACTCGAACGGGTCGCGCGTTCTTCTCGGATGCGCAGACAACCGAAGCCGTTCTGGCGCGATTGAGGGTAGCTATTGGTGAGCTGTGGGAACAGCTTGAGACGGATTGGCTATTGCTCGATGCGGAAATCATGCCCTGGTCCGCGAAGGCCGGAGCATTGATTGAAAGCCAATACGCGCCGGTGGCGGTATCGTCGCGCGCCGGACTTCAAGCTGCTATTGAAGCGTTTAGCCGAGCTTCGGAGCGGGGGATTCCGGTCGATGAATTGAACGAGAGGTTCAAGGATCGAGCAACAAGAGCTTCGGCTTATGGAACAGCTTGGGAGCCTTACGTTTGGCCTGTCTCTGGCGTGGATGATCTTCGCGTGGCCCCGTTCCATCTTCTAGCGAGCGAAGGGCGTGTCTGGTTTGACCAAGATCACGTCTGGCACATGAATTTTGCGGAGAAATTGGCCGATACGGGCGAGAAGATCATCACGCGCACCCGATGGAAGTCCGTCACCATAGCGGACGATCAATCATGCGCCGAAGCTGCGCAATGGTGGGAAAACCTAATCGGCAATGGTGGCGAGGGAATGGTCGTGAAGCCCAAGACCTTCATTGCGAGGGGCAAGAAAGGGCTAATCCAACCCGCGCTCAAGGTGCGAGGGAAGGAATATCTCAGGATCATATATGGGCCTGAATACGACGCCCCAGAGAACATCTCTCGACTACGAGAACGCGGTCTGGGCGGAAAGCGGACCCTTGCGCTTCGCGAATTCGCGCTTGGGCATGAAGCCCTCAAGCGGTTTGTGGAGCGTCAGCCCCTCCGCCGAGTCCATGAATGCGTCTTTGGCGTGTTGGCGCTTGAGAGTGAGCCGATTGATCCAAGGTTGTGACCGGATTCAAATGCTGGTTTGGCGTTGCGCTCGTGGCGGCAATTAGGGCGATGCGTTGATGTGAAATGGAGTGCAATCCGGAGTCGTCGAATAGCGAGCGCCGTGCCACTTGGTCCCGGACGGCCTTGGGCGACATGCCCGCCGCAATGTAGGGAGGCACGAAAGCTGACAGGTCGCTGGCGAATTTATCCGCTTTGGCCTTCGCCCCTTCGACCGTATAGCGCGACATGCGCGAAACACCGCCGCCGCTACGCGCTCAGGAAGCTCACACAGAGGCGAGCGCGATCACGGGCGACGGCGCGTCCAATCCGGGCTGGGCAGGCGCGGCGGGAGGTCCCGGAAGGCGAACATTGCTTGGGCATGTATGATACACGAAGAGCGACGACTGGCAGAGACTCCACCAATGGATCAATCAGTACTACCGTAGTCGGAACGGTTCGCCGTACGGAGGAGCTCCACCTGTAGAAGACGGTCCAGGTGCCGCAGGTGCGCCATGGTGGGTATCCTAATTCGATCGATAGTGCGATGCCGGCAAATAAGCAAAACTCCAAGCTATTGGCGATTCCGCAGGCCCTGCGACGGCGAATTTATCACGCTCTGGTTTCGTTGGCTGAAGAACTGGACCTTTATAAACGATGCCTCAAGAGCGAGGGCTTTGCGGCCTATGAGCCGTTGCCTGCGTGGATCGAATCGTTAGCAGCCACCAAGGACGACGTAGTTCAATTCCATTCGTACTTGAAAGGCTCTGCCCAAGAGCACATTGGCAATGCCAATATATCGTTTTTGACCGGCCAGCCTTGGGCTCCTGATGACTATATATCGCCGATCATGAAGGAACTGCGTCTCTGGCGCGACACAAGAAACGGCGAAAGAATTCAGAGTGTACTTGAAAGGGGAGGTGTCGACGCGACCTGGCGAAAGCAAATGTGTGCATGTTTTGCCACCCGGCAGCGACTACTTTTTGAGGACGCCAACGCAAGGCAACGGGAGCTTAGCGTGGTTGCCGATATGCGATCGCGCTTTGAGAGCGAAGTCCTTCTAGCCAACTATGTAAATTGCGAAGACGGTGTGGCACGCGACGAGATTGCACGGAACGTCACGGTTGCTGCAGACCGCGCTCTTAGAGATTTTGGACCTCCCGCCGGATTTTGCGTTTCCGATAAGCCAAATAAGAAAAGCAAGCTGATATGCTCTCGAGCTTTGGCCGGTGGATGGCAACTACGTTTCGGAGTCGTCCCGCCGAGGCTTACTGCATGGGGAGCCATCCCGCTCAAGCTCTACTTCTGCAGAGAGACCTTTAACGGATCGGGGAGCTCGGAGGATGCGTCACAGGGGCTCGTGCTGCCGATCAACTATGAATTTCTCGCGCCATACGGCTTCTCATCAGCGTACGGGTCGTTCAGAAGCGTGGCTCAAGTGTATCACGTGGTGCGAGCGCACCTTTTCTTGTTAAAATGCACAATGGAATATGCGTGGCCAATCCTAAACAACGCCATCGGCGATAGCTTTTGATTTAGTTGATCGTCAGAAAGGAGATTGCCCATTTAGAATAGCCAAGCTTTGCGCTTTGCAAGCATCCCCGGCACCTTCGTCCACCACGGCTCGATTCTTGGGGTATCGGCCAATGTAGCATCGCCATCCGGAAAACTGAAAATCCGCGTGTCGGTGGTTCGATTCCGCCCCTGGGCACCATTCGCGTGCCGCCAATCCGATGGATATGCGCAATCCGGCCTAGCCGCGGCGTCAGGCCAGAAGCTGGACTTCGGGCTTGCCGAGGAATGCCGCGTGACACTTGCGGATCGTGGCGATGTCCGCCCCGCCCTTGAAGACCGCAAGCGTGCGTATATCGGCGCGCGCTTGCACGATTCTCGGCGTCATGTCCCGTTGCTCCGGCGGAAACAGGTCGGGATGGTTCTGGCGTATGCTCGCCAATAAGTGCCTAAAGGCGTTCGCGGGGCCGTCGTCGACGCCTCTATAGACATCGACGACCATGCCCATGATGGCCTCAAGTTCCTGCGACAGCGCGGTCTCGTGCATGCTGTCGCGCAAGGGAAGATCCTTCAGCATGCCGCCCGAACGGCTCACCGGGAAGAAGATCGTATTCCAGGGGCGATAGGGGCTCATGTCCAGAGCCTCGATCAGGAACGGACCGTATCGCGTTTCCCAGAGCGGTGGCGGCAGCAGGTGGAAGGGCGCAACGGGTGTGGCGGTCGTGCGGTTCACCGATGCGACGATCTGCTGAAGCTGGATGTAATCCTCTTCCAGCTGGAATTTTGTCGAGCCGCGTTGACCCGCGAGATTCTGCGGATCGTCGGGCGCGAAGCCGGCGCTGCGCAGAAATGTGCCGACTTCGCCCTTGAAGACTTCCGTCGGAAAAAGCTGCGTGCGCGTGTTTGCCTGTATCGGCCCTGTCGCAGCGGACGGTCCACGATTCTGAGCAGGGGCGAGCTTGTCAGCACCCGGCGCACCCGGCGCGCCGCTCGTCCTTTTGCCGAAAAACCGGTTCAACCGTTTAGCTCCGCCCGAGGAGATGTTCCGGTTGATGTACTCTGAAGTGCTGAACAAATCTTAAATCGGCCGTCGTGATGCGTGCTGTGTGACAGCAATCACAACTACCCTGTCAAACGCGCCGTGCAGTGGGTGATCGCTTTGCGCTGTGGCGGCCCACTCTGCTGGCGGGCCGGGCAGCGCTCGAAAGGGAGCTTAGCGGTGACGATGTCGCCCGACTTCACGGCTCGCGCCTACGCATGGTTCTATGAGCTTGAGAACGGCAAACGACGGTTCTTTGCCGTGCTGCATGTCCCGCCGATCAGAAGGCCAAGGTGGAAGCTGTACGGGCGGCTATAGTGGCGGAGGCGCGGGCGAAGTCATGAGCTTTTGCACTTGCCGTCGCTGCCGGAACCGAAGGAGTGCCGAGAGGCGGGAGTTGTTCCGTCTTCGACGCCTCCGCCTCAGATTTCAAATTAGGACACTACCATATTTTTGACATCTGTGTTAAATCGCGTTCACTTTTCCTGGCGCTATCATCTGGTCCTGGCGCTATCATCTGGGCCGGTATCAATCCAAAGGGGACTTTTCACATGCGTTCCAGCCGTACACTCGCACTTGCCGTTATTGCAGGCGCACTTTTGTCCACAACCGCGTTCGCGAGGCACCGCGATCCATTACCGACTCATCCCGGCAACTGGCACCCCAACCCGGCACAGCAGCCGTATCATGCTCCGAAAGCCAACGGTTCTGGCACCTGGAATATGCTCACGCATCCGTTTCCGGGAACGGGCGACACTGCGCTGTTGCTGACCGATGGCACCGTGATGATGCACGACCTGTGCACAACGGATTGGTACAAGCTGACACCCGACAACACAGGCAGCTACCATAACGGCACCTGGAGCAAGATGGCGTCCATGCCGTCCGGCTACAGCCCGCTGTACTTCGGATCGGCAGTCATGCCGGATGGTCAGCATGTCATGGTCGAGGGCGGCGAATATCTGAACTGCAGCGCAGTTTGGACCAACAAGGGCGCCATTTACGACATGGTGGCCAACACCTGGACCAACGTTCCGCCTCCGAGTGGCTGGACCAAGATCGGCGACGCTCAAAGCGTTGTTCGAACGGACGGGCTGTATATGCAGGCCGACTGCTGCACAACGCATAGCGCGATCGCAACGATCAGCGGATCGACGGTAACCTGGAGCGACGTTGGCGGCACCGGCAAGGCGGACGTGAACGACGAAGAAGGCTGGACGCAGCTCGCGGACGGCACGATCCTGACCGTCGATGCCAACCGCGATCTCGGCAGCAACAACGATTTCGAGATCTATTCGGAAAGCGCCGGTGCCTGGACGACAGCGGGCAAGATCGGGTTCTCCTGCACGGATCCGAGCTCGCACGAAATCGGCCCGGCCGCCCTTCTGCCGAACGGTTTGGTGCTCCAGACCTGCGGCACGCCGCATACCGGCGTGTACAACCCGCTTACGCAAGTCTGGACTCAGGGACCGGACATGCCGAACATCAATGGCGCGCTTGACCAGGCCGACGGTCCGGCTGCCGTTCTTCCGGACGGAAATGTCCTCGTTGCCGTCAGCCCGGGCGTCTTCAAGAACCCGACCCACTTCCTTGAAATCTCTGTCAAGACGGCGAACAGAGTGAAGATCGTTCAGGTTGACGAGCCTGCGAGCGCCCCGAATCAGCAGTCTTGGGAAAGCCGCATGCTTGTACTTCCCACGGGCGAAGTCCTGTGGAGCAGCGACGTGGGTGATGTGGAAATCTATACGCCACAAGGCACCCCGGACAAGCGTGCGATCCCCAAGATCAAGCATGTGAATGCCACCCTTACCCATGGCAGCAGCAACAATGTCGTCAAGGGCCTGGGCTTCAATGGCGTGACCTTCGGCGGCTATTACGGCGATGACGTTCAGACATCGTCGAACTATCCGCTGGTGCGGCTAACGAACACGGGCAGCGGTCACGTTTGCTATGCCAAGACTCACGACTATGCGACTGGCATCTCGGACGGCTCCGTGACTACGGCGAAGTTCGATATTCCGAACGCCTGCGAGACCGGGGCGACTACGCTTCAGGTTGTCGTCAACGGTGTCGCATCTCCTGCGAAGGCCGTGACGGTCAACTAATCAAGTAGAGCTTAAAATGAAACGGGCCGGAGGAAACTCCGGCCCGTTTTCTTTTGTGCGATGCCTGGGAGCTATTTCCGCTTGTCTCCGCGCTTCGCCAAAAGGAAAGGAGATGGTCTCTGAGTTAATCCCCATGAACGGACGAAAATCTGGATCGTTCTCGGAAATCTCGGCCTTCGCTTGCACGCACCAGCCTGCATTTTTGATCTCGATCAAAGAACCGAAAAGCCTTCCCTGCAAAAACCGGCTGGAGAGGGGACCGCAATATGCGTTGTTCAACAGACACACTGACGCCAGTGCTAGCTCAAGCCGAGCCTCGTGCCATGGGATGGATGGCATTTTGTGCGGCCGTGCGAAGGCTCGAGAAGCAGGAAGCTGCACCGGGTTGCACCTACGACGTGGTAGATCTTTACGCAAAGGACGACCGGGATGCCGGTGTCCACTGAAAGCCCATCCGGCCGGATCGACCTCGCCGTCATACCGGCGTTCCTGATCACCGTCTTCCTCCTGGCCATCATCGCTGCGGCAAAGTCGCCCGATCCGCGGATGGTCCTGCAGGCCTGGACGTTGGCCGTCTGCCTCGCGGCAACTTGCGTCTGGTACCTCGTTACCTATGCCGATGGCACGCCCGCCGACGAGCGCGGGCCGTACATGAACGATGTCATCAAGGCCGGCGTGATCGCGTCGATGTTCTGGGGCATTGCGGGGATGCTGGTCGGCCTCATCATCGCGCTGCAGCTCTCGTTTCCCGACCTCTTCTACTTTCCGGACCTGCCTTGGACGAATTTCGGGCGCATGCGCCCGCTCCACACCTCCGCCGTGATCTTTGCGTTCGGCGGCAATGTCCTGATCGCGACATCGTTCTATGTCGTGCAGCGCACCTGCCGGGCGCGGCTGTTCGGTGGCTCGCTCGCCTGGTTCGTCTTCTGGGGCTACAACACCTTCATCGTGCTGGCGGGCACGGGCTATCTCGAAGGCGTCACCCAGAGCCGCGAATATGCCGAGCCCGAATGGTATGCCGATCTCTGGCTGACAGCCGTCTGGGTCTCCTATCTCGTCGTCTTCCTCGGAACGATCATGAAGCGCCGGGAGCCGCACATCTATGTGGCGAACTGGTTCTATCTTGCCTTCATCGTCACGATTGCGCTGCTGCACGTCGTCAACAATCTCGCCGTGCCGGTGTCGTGGCTCGGGACGAAGAGCTTCTCGCTGTTCTCCGGCGTGCAGGATGCGCTGACGCAGTGGTGGTACGGCCACAACGCGGTGGGCTTCTTCCTGACCGCGGGCTTCCTCGGGATCATGTATTACTTCATCCCGAAGCGGGCGAACCGGCCGATCTATTCCTATCGCTTGTCGATCATCCATTTCTGGACGCTGATCTTCATCTATATCTGGGCGGGTCCGCATCATCTGCTCTACACCGCGCTGCCCGAATGGGCGCAGACGCTGGGCATGACGTTCTCGATCATGCTGTGGATGCCGTCCTGGGGCGGCATGATCAACGGCCTCATGACGCTCTCGGGCGCGTGGGACAAGCTGCGCACCGATCCGGTCCTGCGCATGCTCGTGGTCTCCGTCGCGTTCTACGGCATGGCGACGTTCGAGGGTCCGGTCATGAGCGTGAAGACGGTCAACGCACTCTCGCACTACACCAACTGGACCATCGGCCACGTCCATTCCGGCGCGCTCGGCTGGGTCGGCTATGTCAGCTTCGGCGCGATCTACTGTCTGGTGCCGTGGCTCTGGAAGAAGCAGCGGCTCTATTCCAACGCGCTCGTCGAATGGCACTTCTGGATCTCGACGCTCGGCATCGTGCTCTACATCACCTCGATGTGGGTGGCCGGCATCATGCAGGGCCTGATGTGGCGCGCTTATAACGACTTCGGCTTCCTCGAATATTCCTTCGTCGAAGGCGTGCAGGCCATGCATCCCTATTACATCATCCGTGCGCTCGGCGGAGCGCTCTACCTCGCCGGTGCGCTGATCATGGTCTACAATTTGTGGCGGACGGTGGGCGATAGCACGCCTGCACTCGCCGATGCCCCGGAACGTCCGGCACTGACCTTGATCCCGGAGCCTGCACTCGCGGCGAGGGCTGTGTCATGAATCGCCACGAGATCATCGAGAAGAATTCGATCCTGATGCTGATCGGCATCCTGATCGTGGTGGCTATCGGCGGGGCGGTGGAAATTGCGCCGCTGTTCTGGGTCAACGGCACGGTCGAGGCCGTCGATGGCATGCGGCCCTATACCCCGCTCGAGCTCAAGGGCCGCGACATCTATGTCCGCGAGGGCTGCTACGTCTGTCACAGCCAGATGATCCGCTCGCTCCGCGACGAGGTCGAACGCTACGGCCACTACAGTCTCGCGGCCGAGAGCATGTACGACCATCCGTTCCAGTGGGGATCGGAACGCACCGGGCCGGACCTCGCACGCGTCGGCGGAAAATATTCGGACGAATGGCAGCGCGCGCATCTCACCGATCCGCGCTCGGTCGTGCCGGAATCGATCATGCCACCCTACCGGTTCCTGGAACTGACGCCGCTCGACTACCGCGACATTCAGGAGCAGCTCAAGGCGAACCGCACGGTCGGCGTTCCCTATACCGATGCCGATGTCGCAAACGCCAAGCAGGATCTCGAAGCGCAGGCCGATCCCAACAGCGACGGCGCCGAGACCATGCAGAAGCGCTATCCGAAGGCGCAGGCGCGCGATTTCGACGGCAATCCCAAACAGATCACCGAGGCCGATGCGCTGATCGCGTATCTGCAGATGCTGGGCACACTGGTCGATTTCAAGACCTATCACGCCTCGGCGCCCGAAAACCGGAGATAGACTTGGAACGCTGGGCTTACGAAGACGTGCTGGCCTTCGCCCAAAGCTGGGGCGCGGTCTATTTCATGGCGATGTTCGCCGTGGCGCTGCTTTATGCGCTCTGGCCCGCAAACAAAAAGGGCTTCGAAGCCGCATCGCGGATTCCGCTGGAAGATGATGGGGCGGGCGATGTCCAACGATAAAAAGCCGCTCGACGAGATCTCCGGAACGGAGATGACCGGCCACGAATGGGACGGCATCAATGAACTCAACACGCCCCTGCCGCGCTGGTGGCTCGGAATTTTCTACGCAACCATCGTCTGGGCGATCGGCTACTGGATCGTGATGCCGTCATGGCCGCTGATCCATGGCTACACCCGCGGCCTTCTCAATCATTCTGAGCGCGACGAGGTCACCGCGAAGGTGAAGGCGCTCCAGGACGCGCGCCGCGCGAAGGAACATGAGCTGACCGGTGCAACCCTCAAGCAGATCCAGGCCAATGCCGATCTTCTGCAGTTTGCCATGGCCGAGGGCCGCTCCGCGTTCGGAGACAATTGTGCGCCATGCCACGGCTCCGGCGGACAGGGCGCGCACGGCTATCCCAATCTGAATGACGATGTCTGGATCTGGGGCGGCAAGCTCGAAGACATCCAGCACACGATCACGGTCGGCGTGCGATCGACGAGCCCCGACACGCGCACCTCGCAGATGCCGGCGTTCGGACGCGATGGCGTCCTCAAACCCGAGCAAGTCGACGATCTCACGGAATACGTCATGCGCCTTTCCGGCCGCGCGGCCGATGCGGGAGCGGTGCGCCGCGCGGCGAAGCTGTTCGCAGACAATTGCGCGGCATGCCATGGCGCGGATGGCAAGGGAAACCGCGCAATGGGTGCCGAGAACCTCACCGACAATGAGTGGCTCTATGGGTCGAGACCCGAAGACATCCGCGACCAGATCTGGAACGGCCATGGTGGCGTGATGCCGACCTGGGGCGGAAGGTTGACGCCGGAGACCATCAAGTCGCTCGCCGTCTACGTCCACAGCCTGGGCGGCGGAGAATAGGAACGGCCGTGACCGTGCATACGGTGTTACCCGGACGAGAACCGCAGATGGCGGCGGACGGCGTCGTGCGTTCGGACGCGGTGGCCAGCAACAGCGCTGCTAACCGGAAGTTCTACAAATCACGCGTTCCGATCTATCCCAAGCTCGTCCAGGGGACGTTCCGGAAAATCAAATGGATCGTCATGGCGATCACGCTGGGCATCTATTACCTGGTGCCGTGGATCCGCTGGGACCGCGGTCCGGTCGCGCCGCATCAGGCGGTGCTGGTCGACCTCGCTCATGAGCGCTTCTATTTCTTCTTCATCGAGATCTGGCCGCAGGAGGTCTACTACATCACCGGCCTCCTGATCCTGTCGTCGGTGGCGCTGTTTCTCGCGACGGCGCTCTTCGGCAGATTGTGGTGCGGCTACACGTGTCCGCAGACGGTATGGACCGATCTCTTTATTTACGTGGAAAACCTGATCGAGGGCGATCGCAGCGCGCGCATCCGTCTTGCGGCCGCGCCCTGGACGGCGGGCAAGGTCCTCAAGCGCACCGCCAAGCATGCGATCTGGATCGTCATCGCCCTGGCGACGGGCGGCGCCTGGGTCTTCTACTTCACCGATGCGCCCACGCTTGCGCACCAGCTCGCGGACGGCAGCGCCTCCATCGCGATCTATGCGACGATCGCGGCTCTCACCTTTTCGACCTATTCGCTGGGCGGGCTGATGCGCGAACAGGTCTGCACCTATATGTGCCCGTGGCCGCGCATCCAGGCTGCGATGACGGATCGCGACGCGCTCTCGGTCACCTATCGCACCGACCGCGGCGAACCACGCGGAGCCTATCGAAAGGGCGAGCCATGGGAGAGCCGCGGCTCGTGCATCGACTGCAACCAGTGCGTGGCGGCCTGTCCCATGGGGATCGACATCCGCGACGGGCTGCAGCTCGAATGCATCAACTGCGCGCTTTGCATCGATGCCTGCGACGACGTCATGGTCCGGATCGGACAGCCGAAGGGTCTGATCGCCTATGACACCGATGCCAATGTCGAGCGGCGCTTGAAGGGCAAGAAGGCCCGCTTCCGCTTCATCCGTCCCCGGACGGTATTTTACGCCGCCGTGCTTGCCGTCGTTTCGGCGATCATGGTCGTGGGCCTGTCGACGCGGCGGACGGTCGATCTCGACGTGCTGCGCGACCGCAATCCCAATTTCGTCACTCTGGCCGACGGCGCGATCCGCAACGCCTATACGCTCAAGCTGATGAACCGCTTCGGCGCGCCCCGCGACTTCGTCCTTTCCGTGTCGGCGGTAAACGCGCAGCGCATCAATGTGATAGGCGTCGACAACGCGTCGCCGCCGGTGCGGCTTGCCGTCGAGGGCGACAAGGTGCGCAGCCTGCGCGTGCTCGTCACGGTCGCGCGCAAGGACCTCCACGGCGGTTCGCAGCCGATAAATTTTGCCCTGACGGATACCGCCAGCGGCGAAAAGCGATCCGTCGATACCGTCTTTGTCTCGGGGACTCCGCGATGACCCGCACGCTGACCGGCCGCGATGTGCTCCTGTGGCTCGTTGTGGTCTTTGGACTGGTCTTTGCCGTGAACGCGGCCTTCATCGTGGCCTCCGTGCGCACCTATCGCGGCGAGGACGAACAGAAACCCTACCTGCAGGGCGTCGAATACAATCACACGCTGGCGGAGCGGGCGAAGCAGGCTGCGCTCGGCTGGAAAGCCAGCATCGGCGCGTCGCGGCTGGCAGATGGAAGGGCCCGCATCGCCGTTTCTCTCCTGCAATCCGACGGCACGCCTGAAACGTATGCCGTACTCGTGGGCGAGTTGCGCCATCCCGCGGACGAACACCGCGACGTTCCACTGAGACTGCACCAAGCGCGCGCAGGCGAATATCAGGCCGACATCGCTGGCGTGGCCAGCGGGGCCTGGGACGTGATCATCAAGGCCTCCGGGCCGCAACCATTCGAAGCGAGTCGCAGACTATGGGTGCCTTGAGCGGTCCCGCCGATCTGACCGACGATTTCTCGCGCTTCGTGCGCGGGAAGGGCGGCGTCTCGACACTGGAAATCGCGGTAAAGGGGGCGCGGTGCGCAAACTGCATCGCAAAGATCGAAGCGGGCGTGAAGGGCATCGACGGCGTGACCGGCGCACGCCTCAATCTTTCCACCGGAAAGCTTGTTGCCGAATGGCGCGGTGCGCGCGTTTCTCCGGCCGCCGTGATCCGGCGCGTGCGGGATCTGGGCTACGAGGCGCAGCCCTATGACGCCGGCGAGACCCTGAACGCGGGCGAGAAGGAAGGCCGCCTTCTGCTGCATTGTCTGGTGGTCGCAGCCTTCGGCACTGTGTTCGTCATGGGGCTGATGGACGGCGTCTGGTATGGCGGCGCGGATATGAGTGCGGCCACGCGCAACCTGTTCTTCTGGCTCGCCGCGGCGGTGTCAGTTCCCACGACGCTCTACGCGAGCCAGCCCTTCTTCGCGTCCGCCGGACGTGCGCTCGCAAAGCGCCAGACCAACATGGACGTGCCGATCAGCCTTGCAATCGTGCTGTCGCTGGCGCTCAGCCTTTATCAGGCAACGACGCACGGCATGCACGCCTATTTCGATGCGGCGGTGATGCTGGCATTCCTGCTCCTGATCGGACGCTATCTCGATTACCTGCTCCGGAATCGTGCGCGCGGCGCGGCGCAGCATCTGGTGGCGCTGCAATCCGCTCTGGCGCGCCGCATCCGGCCGAACGGCCATGTCGAAACGATTGCGGCGCGCGAGCTCGCACCGGGCGACCGGGTCCTGCTTGCGAGTGGAGAGCGCGCTCCCGCCGACGGCACGCTGGAGGACGCGGGGACCGACGCCGACATTTCGCTGGTGACAGGCGAAAGTGCGCCGGTCTTCGTCGAACGCGGTGCGCCTTTGCGGGCCGGATCGGTTGTCGTCGGCAGGCCCGTCGTGCTCGCCATCACGGCGCGCACGGAGAATTCTCTCGTTGCCGATCTCGTGCGGCTGCTCGAAGCGGGCCAGCAGGCACGCTCGGTCTATGTGCGCCTCGCCGACCGCGCCGCGCGCGCCTATGTCCCATTCGTGACCGGTGCGGCGAGCCTGATCCTCCTTGGTTGGCTGATCGCGGGCGCGCCGGTTTCGGTCGCGATGACCAACGCCATCGCCGTTCTCATCATCACCTGCCCCTGCGCGCTGGGGCTTGCCGTGCCGGCCGTGCAAGTCGTGGCAACCGGGCGGCTGTTCAACCGCGGACTCATCGTCAAGTCCGGCGATGCGTTGGAGCGGCTGGCCCAAATCGACATCGCGGTGTTCGACAAGACCGGCACACTGACGCTCGGCGCACCAAAGCTGCTCAATGCGGCATCCATTCCGCACGATGTTCTGGAACGCGCGGCGCGGATTGCCCGCACCAGCCGCCATCCGCTCGCAAGAGCTCTTGCCTTGGCAGCCGGCGATGGTCCTGCGGCCGCAAACGTTCGCGAGGTCGCGGGCGCCGGTCTCGAAGCGGCGTGTGAAGACGGCGCTGTCGAGCGGCTGGGCAGTGCCGCCTGGTGCGCAGGACAGGAAGTCTCGCATGCGAGCGAGCTGTGGTTTCGTGCAGGTACCGGAAAGCCAGTGCGGTTCGAATTTCGCGATGCCGTCCGTCCCGATGCCGCGGAGGCGATCTCGGCGCTGAAGCGGCTCGGCATCGGCATCGAGATGCTCAGTGGAGATCGGGAAGCACCCGCAGCGGAACTCGCGCACATCGCCGGCATCGAGAATTGGCGCGCCGGTGTCGACCCCCGAGAAAAAGCCGCGCACATTTCGGCGCTGCAGGCTGCGGGACATCATGTCCTGATGGTCGGCGACGGTCTGAACGATGCCGGCGCGCTGGCGCTCGCGCATGTCTCCATTGCGCCGGGGACGGCCGCGGATGCGAGCCAGCTCGCGGCCGACATGGTGCTGCGCGGCGAAAGCCTGATGCCGATTTCGGAGGCTATCGATGTCGCGCGCAAGGCGCGCCGTCTGGTGCTCGAAAACTTTGCGCTCGCGGCCGTCTACAATCTGGCGGCCGTGCCCATCGCCGCGCTGGGGCTCGTGACGCCGCTGATCGCCGCCGCGGCGATGGCCGCATCTTCGCTTGTGGTGACGCTGAATGCGCTGCGCCTCGCGCGCGGGTGGCGCACATGAACGGCATCGCTCTCATCATCGCCGCCGCTCTGGCGTTCGGGCTGGGAGCACTTGGCCTGCTGTTGTGGTCGCTCGGGAGCGGACAGTACGACGATCTCGAGGGCGCGGCCGAGCGCATCCTGATCGACGATCCCGACAACTGAGCGAACGCGCAGACGAAATCTTGATCAGGGTCAATGTTCCAGCGCGCGCGGCGGCTATCGTGCAAGGAAAGGACGGCGGCGGATGCACATGCGCGCGATTGCGGGAACCACCATTTTCGACGGCGAGCAGGCTCAGAGAGGCTATGCGCTCAACAGAATGTGCTTTTCCTTCAACGACGCGACCAATCGTGGGGCGTTCCTGAAGGACGAGGACGGCTACTGCGCGAAATTCGGTCTCGACCGTGCCCAGCGTGAGGCGGTCCGCAACCGCAATGTGCCCGAGATGATCGCGGCCGGCGGCAATATCTACTATCTCGCGAAGCTCGCCGGGATTTTCGGCCTGAGCGTGCAGGACGTCGGCGCCCAGCAGACCGGCATGAGCGTCGCCAACTTCAAGAAGATGCTGGCGGACGCAGGAAAATAGACATGGCGCGTGTGATCGGTGGACTGGGAACGTCGCATGTGCCGGCAATCGGAGGCGCCATCGCGCGCCACGCTCAGCATGAGCCCTATTGGAGCCCGTTCTTCGACGGATTTGTGCCCGTGTGCGACTGGTTGAAATCCGCGCGTCCCGACATCGTCGTGATTTTCTATAACGATCACGGCCTGAACTTCTTCCTGGACAAGATGCCGACCTTCGCGATCGGCGCGGCGGCCGAGTATCGCAATCAGGACGAGGGATGGGGCCTCGCCCCAAGCGCGCCGTTCCCCGGAGATGCGCGATTGTCCTGGCACCTGATCGAAGCCCTGGTGGCGCAGGAGTTCGATATTGCGACCTGCCAGGACATGCTCGTGGATCACGCGGTCACGATCCCTCTGTCGTTGATGTGGGGATCCGAGCTGCCGCGGATCCGCATCGTTCCGATTGCGATCAATACGGTGCAGCATCCGCTGCCGTCGCCCGCGCGCTGCTTGAGGCTCGGGCAGGCCGTAGGCCGTGCGCTGGCCGATTACGAGGAGGATGCGAAGATCGTGATCGTCGGCAGCGGCGGTCTCTCCCATCAACTCGACGGCGCCCGCGCGGGCTACATCAACAAGACCTTCGATCTCTATTGCATGCAGCAACTGGTCGATGATCCCGCCACGCTCACGGAATATTCGTCTCTCGATCTGGTCGAACTCGCGGGCACCCAGGGCGTCGAGCTTCTGAACTGGATCGCCATGCGCGGCGCCCTCACGGGCGAGGTCAGGAAGATTCATTCCAACTATCACGTTCCGATTTCGAACACCGCGACCGGCGTTCTGCTGCTCGAAAACCCCAGTGATGGGTCGTGATGTAACGAAGCAGCGACACTAAATGGTCAGTTCCTCAACTGCCCGTTTCGGTCCGTAGTTTGGCGTAGTGATCAATCGAAATTCTTCGCGGCGTCGACCGGTTCAGTGCGCCAGCATGAACCCATCGAAGTACGCGGCAAGCTGCCGATGGGCGTCGAGCGGAAGAACGTGTGCCACATATTGATCGGGCCGCACGATCACCATGCAGCCTCGATCACGGTCGATGCCGCGGGTTTCGAAAATGTCGTTCTTGGGGTGCGCGCAGAACATCTTGTCGTAGTCGTAAAGGCCATAGCGCCCTTTTGGCGGCAGAAGCAGTGCGGGCATGCGCTCGAGGGCGAGTTCGTGGTGCGCTTGCTGAAATATCGCGCGGAGGTCGATGACGGCGTCGATGTCTTCGCCGCTGTGCGTGTATCTCCGGATGGGGGAATTGGGGTCGTTGCTGAGAAAATCGCACAAGCGGTGGATGGCGGCGTTTGAATCGGTCGGGTCGTCCGATCCGCAGAACGCGAAGATCCGGAAGCGGCCATCGGCTTTGATGGCATGGCCGAGATGAACCGGCTTGGCGTCTGCCAGACGGACGACGGGTGCCGAGTGAAAGCGTTCTCCGATGGGGAATCCTTTTGCCAGCGTCTGGTGGGTGTCGTCGCCGGTGATACGTGACGGGCGGTAGCGGGTCGCGGTTCCTGCGGTGTACCGGCCGTGCCGGACGAAATAGCTCTGGGTTTTGGCGGCATCCGGTCCGCCGCTCTCTCCGTGCGCCGAGGCGAGAAGGGCGGCCCATTCGCGATCGAAGTCGATCAGCTCGCCTGCGACCGCACGCCGTTCCGCGGAGTAGCTGTGCAGCAATTCGGCCGAACATCGGCCGCGCAGCACGGAAACGACCTTCCAGCCGAGATTGAAGGCATCCTGCATGGAGACGTTCATGCCTTGCCCGGCCTTCGGGCTGTGGGTGTGGCAGGCATCGCCGGCAATGAAAACGCGCGGCAGGCGCGTCTTGGTCTCTTCGGCTGGAACATCATCGAACTTGTCGGTCAGCCGCTGGCCGATCTCATAAACCGACCACCAGGGGATTTGCTTCACGTCGAGCGTGTAGGGACTGAGAATCCGCCGCGCCTTCGCGATAAGATCATCGGCAGTGATGTTGCGCTTCGCGACGCGCTCGCCGCTTTCGAGCTGGCCAAGTTCGATATAGAGCCGGACGAGGTAGTCGCCCTCCCTCGGGATGACGATAATGCTGCCTTCGTGCGCAGACTGGATGAGCGCCTTGCAGCGGATATCCGGAAAATCGGTGACGGCCAGGACGTCCATCACGCCCCAGGCATGATTGGCGGAATCGCCGCGAAGTTCGCGCCCAATCGAGGCACGCACGATACTGCGCGCGCCGTCGCAGCCCACCACATAACGGGCTCTCACCGTCTCGGTTTGACCTTCGTGTTCAAGCGTGACAGTCACACGGCTAGTCGCGTCGTCGCTATCACGGGCCGGAGATTGAATGCCCGTGACCCGCCGCGAATAGTGAGGCTCGAGTTTCGTCGCGGACCAGCGCATGAGATCGAGATAGAAATCGTGCACGCGCGCCTGGTTGAGAACGACGTGCGGGAATTCCGACAATCCGTCTTCGACATCCTGAACGCGGCCGCTGCGGACGATGTTCTCAGGCTGCGCGTCGTCAGCTTCCCAGAACGTCGTCTCGTTGATCCAGCAGGCTTCTTTCAGCACGCGCTCGCTGAAGCCAAAGGCGTGGAACATCTCCATCGTCCGGCAGGCGATGCCGTCGGCCTGGCCAAGAAGCATCCGGCCCGGCTTCTGCTCGACGATGCAGCAGGTGATGTCGGGAAACGCCGATAGCTGGGCGGCGAGCGTCAGCCCTGCCGGGCCGCATCCGACGATCAGGACATCGACTTCCGCAGGCAGGGGGCCTTTGGCGCTCGAGGCTGGATATCGTTCCGCCGGATCGAAGATCTCCGGATCGCCGGGCTCGAACCCATTCAGGTGAAACTGCATGATCCAGCCCCGCTCTGTACCGGTCGCGCCTGTATCCGAAGACGCGATTGACGGCGTACCATGCGCATGTTTGGAGCGGGAGCCCATTCATGCCGAAGCGTGCGCGCCGGAAGTTCGGGCCTTCGCAGAAGGAGCGGATATTCTTCGCCTGTCTTCCGGATGAGGCGGCGAGGGCGCGCATCCATGCGTTCGCGGAAGAAAGCAAACGCCGGCACGGCTTCGAGGCGGCGCTGATCCTGCCCGAGCATCTGCATGTGACGCTGTTTCATCTCGGCGACTGGGCGGCGTTTCCGGACGAGATCGTGCGGCTCGCCAAAGACGCGGCGGAGCAGGTTGCCGCGGCGCCGTTCGAGGTGGCGTTCGCGCGCGCGGAAAGTTTTCGCAACAGCACCGGCGTCTTCCCGTTCGTGCTGACCAGCGATCTCGCGCCGTGGCGGCCGATGCACGAAGCGCTTGGCGCGGCGTTGAAGCGCGTTGGCCTCGGCGGCGCCACGCGGGGCGAATTCAAGCCGCATGTCACGCTCACCTACGACAAGGTGCGCGTCAAACCTGCCGGCGTTGACCCAATGGCGTGGCAGGTGCGCGCGTTCGTGCTGGTGCATAGCCTCCTGGGCAAGACCACGCACAATCATCTCGGACGCTGGCAGCTCATCGGTTGATCGCCTTGACGGGTGATGCGCCGGAGACGTATGTTCCTGTTATGTTCTATAACGAAAACGGCCGCCCGTCGCCAACGCTCCCGCCGTCCACCGGCTTCGGTCATTCGGGGCGGCACAATCTCTTCTTTGCGCTGCTGCCGGAGCCGGTCGTTGTGTCTCAAGTGTCGGATCTCGGGACGCGCGTCTGCGGCGCGCATCGCTTCCGCGGAAAGCCGATCTGGCCGGACCGGCTTCATATAACGCTGCTGTCCGCGATGGATGTGTATTGCAGCCTTCCGGAAAACATCGACAGGGCCGTGCAGGCCGGTGCGCGCGTCGACGCGGCCGCGTTCGACGTTGCGTTCGACATCACGGAAAGCTTCTTCGTGCGATCCGCCAGTCATCCGTTTGTGCTGACGTCCGGCAAAGGGCTCGCCGCCGCGGCGTGGCTTCGGCAGTTGATCGTCGTGGCCATGATCGAGGAAGGGTTCGAGGTCCCCATATCGAGTGGGTTCACGCCGCATATGACCTTGATGTGGACAGACCGCTGGGTCGAGCAGTACCCGACCTTGCCGATCCGGTGGACGGTGCGCGAGTTTGCATTGGTGCTCAGTCACGTCGGAGAAAGCCGGCATGAATATCTGGCCCGATGGAAACTGCGCGACGGAACGGATTAGAGAGACGTCATGGCAAAAGACATCACGATCTACGGCATCAAGAACTGCGACACGATGAAGAAGGCACGGGCGTGGCTTGACGATCGTGGCATCGCCTACGCGTTTCACGACTACAAGACGCTGGGGATCGAGCGCGCGAAGCTCGAAAGCTGGGCGGCGAAGGCTGGCTGGGAAACATTGCTGAACAAGGCCGGGACCACATTCCGCAAGTTGCCGGACGGCGACAAGGAAAACCTGAACGAGAAGAAAGCCATTGCGCTGATGCTGGCGCAGCCTTCGCTGATAAAGCGGCCAGTGCTGGAGGCGGGCAGGGAACTGCTTGTCGGGTTCAAACCCGACACTTATCGGGAGTTTCTGGACGGGCGGTGAGGCATCCGCGCCGCAGGCGAAGAGAAATCGGTCGCAAGCCGTAATCATTTCCCTGTGCATGAACTGGGATGGTCCTTGCGACCAAATGTATCGACCGATTGATTCGGATAGAGCGGTGCGTCAAGAACGCCGCCCCATTCGAAGCGGCGCCATGGAACAGGAAATCTATCGTCACGTCCCCTACGACATCGAGGTCGAGCAAGCGCTCCTCGGTTCGATCCTGGTCGACAACCGCGCTCTCGAACCCGTCTCGACGATCTTGAGGGGCGATCAGTTCTACGATCCGCTGCACCAGCGCCTCTACGAGACGATGCTTCAGAGTCACGAGCGCGGCGGAATGGTGCTGACGCCGCTGACGCTGCACGCCACGATGAAGGCCGATCCGGGATTGGTCGAGGTTGGCGGGCATGCCTATCTCGTCGGTCTGGCACAAGCCGCGCCCGCGCTTCCCAATGTTCGCGACTATGCGCGCATCCTGAGCGATCTGGCCGTGCGCCGCTCGCTCATCCAACTCGGGGAAGACATCGTCAACACGGCCTACGAAGCGCCGCACGAAAAACCGCCGCAAGCGCAGATCGAAGATGCCGAAAAGGCGCTCTATCGCCTGTCCGACGTCGCCCGGTATGGCGAAGGACCGCTCGATTTTGCCGAGAGCCTCAGACGCACGGTGGAACTTGCGGAGAAGGCACAGGCGCGCGGCGGCAGAATCTCGGGCGTGGTGTCCGGCTTCACCGATATCGACAGCCTGCTCGGCGGTCTGCAGCCGTCGGACCTTCTCATCCTCGCCGGCCGCCCGGGCATGGGCAAATCCTCGCTCGCGACCAACATGGCCTTCCACGCGGCGCGCACCTATACGCAGGACATTGAGGCCGGCGCCGAAGTGCCCCGCGGTGCGCCGGTGCTCCTGTTCTCTCTCGAAATGGCGGCCCAACAGCTCGCGGCGCGTATTCTGGCGGAGCAGACCGAAATCGAGATGTGGAAAATCCGCAACGGCAAATTCTCCGAAAGCGAGTGGGAGAAATTCATCCTGACCATGCAGGAACTGTCCACGCTACCGCTCTACATCGACGATACCGGCGGCATCTCGATCGCGCAGATCGCGGCGCGCGCACGGCGTATGAAACGCGAGAAGAAGATCGGCCTCATCATCATCGACCACATCCAGCTCGTGGCCGGTACGGCCAAGCGCGCCGAAAATCGCGTCCAGGAAATCACCGAGATCAGTAAAAGCCTGAAGGTCCTGGCGAAGGATCTGGACGTTCCCGTGCTCGCCCTTTCCCAGCTTTCGCGCGGCGTGGACGCGCGCGACGACAAGCGGCCGGTGCTGTCGGACTTACGCGAATCCGGCTCGATCGAGCAGGATGCCGACGTCGTGATGTTCGTCTACCGCGAGGAATATTACCTGAAATCCCGCGAGCCGGACCCGTCCACGCCCGACCATGCGAAATGGCTCGAAAAATGCGAACGTGCGCACCGCCGCGCCGAGTTGCTCGTGGAAAAACACCGTCACGGCGCGACCAACAAGATCGATTTGTTTTTCGACGACCGCTTCACACGCTTTTCGAATTTTGCGGCCGACGGAAACTGACAGACGAGGCAACGCCGTGTTCGCGTATCTCAATGGCCGCAGCGGTCGTACCGAATTCTGGATCGGCATCGCGATATTGTTTGTGGTCGGCATCGGCCTGACGCTGTTCCAGATCGCCGGAGCAAGCGCGGTCACGACATTTCTGTGGATTATTCTCTGGGCGCGGCGACTGCACGACCTCGGGAAATCCGGTTGGACAATCCTCATCCCGGTGGGGTTGATGCTCCTTGCCAGTTTCGGGGCGTTCGCATTCGGCGGCGACGAACTCGTCCAGGCGATGCGTTCCGCCCAGGCGAACAGCGGGGAAATCAGCGAGCGTGGTGCGCGTCTCCTTCTCACCTTTGCCGGCGCGATTGTTGTGATCCAGGGCGGATTTACGATCTGGCTCGGAAGCAAAAGCGGCGAGCCCGGCAGCAATCGCTTCGGACCGCCGCCGGGCAAGCTGTTCGGGTAATCATGTCGTCCTGAGGTGCCCGGCGCGCCGCCCTTCGAGGCTCGCTCCGCTCGCACCTCAGGGTGACGCACCTACTTCAACATGTGCGTCATCCTGAGGTGGCCGCGTAGCGGCCCTCGGAGGAGGACCCAGACAATCTCGGTCTTCTAATCGACCGTGTTGCGGCACTTGGCGTTGAAGCCGCGCCAAGGATCGTGGCGCCGGCCGGCGTCTTCGTTCGAAAGATATTCCGTATTGTCGTTCGGCGAAGGAGGCGCCTCTCCGTCCGCGTAGTGACCGCGTCCGTATCCGTCGACCCACACACCAGAGTCCATTGGCGGACCGCTCGGGCCTGCGCCGGGAGGCGGCGGTGGTGGATAAGGCGCTGAGGGAGGCGGAGGGGGCGGCATATCGTCCGGCGCCTGTTCGGCCATCGCATATTCGCTGTGGCTCGATTCCGGATAGGAACCGGCCGAACCCGCGCTGCTGCCCCAGCCGATCTCGTACCAGCTATGGCCGGATCCGGCCTTGTGCGCAAAGTGCCCATAGTGCCGGAAACGGTGGTGGTACGTGTGCCGAAGCGGCGATGACGCCTGGGCATCTGGCTCACCCTGCGCCGCCTGCTTGCACTTGCAGCCCGGCGCCGCGGCCGCCGCGCCGATTACAGATGTCGTGGTCTTGTGACCGTCGCCATCGTCGTCGCAGCCGAACAGCCCCGCGCAGACGAAAAGGCTGGCCGCAAGTGTCAACATTGCACGCATGTTATCTCCTTTATTGGCGGCGACGCGCTTCGACCCATTTTGGATCAATCCGCTGTCCCAAGGTGAAACATCCTCAAGGCCTGGTTAATTTCGGGCCGGTTGCGAAAGGCGAAAACCTGCTAGAGTGATGAAAGCAGCCGCGCCGCGCGCCGGCGCGCCGTCATCCGCCGGAATGTGCAGTGGTTTCAGAAGTCAGCGCCGTCGACCTGCCGCTTGCCCCGATGGCAGCCCACCCGCTCAGGCTCATCCGCGAGGGCGATCGCGAACGGTATCTGAAGCGTGGAACTGCCTGGCTCGCAGTCGCGCTGGTCCATGTGCTGATCGTCTTGGCACTCGTGACCGCGGGACGCGTACGCCAGATCGCGCGCGTGGCGCCGCACGAAATCTTTTTTATCATCCCGCCGCTCCACACGAAGGTCGAGCGTCTACCCGCTGTCGAGGTCACGCCGGAGGTGCGGCTTTCGCCGCTTCCCCAGCGGCTCAACACGATCACACTGCCGCCCCCCAAGCCGCAGCAGGCCCAGCCACAACCCGAGGCCAATGTCATGCAGGCCATCGGAAAGGAACTCGCCTGTGGCGCCGGTCCCTATGAGCATCTCACGCAGTCGCAGCGGGAGGCTTGCCGCCGCCAGCCCTGGCGCTTCAAGAAGAACGCGCATGGCGTGATCGTCATGGACACGTCCCAGCCGCCGCCGCCAGCGGAAGAGCCGACGAGCGGCGCGGATCAGGAACTGCATATCCAGCAGACGGCCGATCCCTGTCTCGCCGCGGGCAACACGCACAGCGAATGCATTCACAAGACTCTCTTCGGCCGTTGATGCTAGCGCCACAAGCATACCGGGACTGCGGCGTGGCGGACTTTGACGCCATGCCCGCGCACCTTCATTGTCCGCTCGCATGAGCGATTTTGAAGCAGCGCGCCTGACGGTGCGGTTGGGTGCGATCGTATCCAACTTCCGCAATGTTCAGCGCATGGCCGGACCGGCAGCCGTCGCCGGTGTGGTTAAGGCTGACGCCTATGGCATGGGCATGCCCCCGGTCGCGCGCCGGCTTGCGGAAGCCGGTTGCGATACGTTCTTCGTGGCGCGCCTGGAAGAGGGCGTGGCGCTGCGTCCGGTCGTGCCGGGTGCGCGCATCTTCGTGCTGGATGGCACGCCGCCGGATGCGGTTCCCGCGCTCATAAGCAATCGCCTCACGCCCGTTCTCAATTCGCTCGGGGAAGTCGCGGGTTGGAGTGCGGCCGCGCGGGAGATGGACACAACGCTCGACGCTGTCGTGCATATCGACACGGGCATGAACCGGCTCGGCCTTGCGGCCGGCGAACTCGGTGTGCTTGCGGCGGAAGCGGCAAAGAGGCTGGAAAGCATCCGCGTCGTGTTGTGGATGAGCCATCTTGCCTGCGCCGACGATCCGGACGCGAAAATGAATCGCCTCCAGCTCGACCGGTTCCAGACAGCGCTCGCGATGCTGCCGCCCGCACCCGCAAGCTTGGCGTCATCCGGTGGTGTGATGCTGGGCAAGGATTACGCGTTCGACATGGTCCGCCCGGGGCTCGGACTCTACGGCGGCAATCCGCAACCGGCGAAACCCAATCCGTTTGCCACAGTAGCCATCCTGCACGGCCGCATTCTTCAGCTCCGCCAGATCGGCAAGGGCGAAAGCGTCGGCTACGGCGCCACGTTCCACGCCGTGCGGCCGACGGTTTTGGCTGTCGCAGGATTGGGCTATACCGACGGTCTCATGCGCGTATTGGCGGGCCGGGGTGCAGGTGCAATCGGCGGCGTGCGCGTTCCGATCGCAGGCCGTGTTTCCATGGATCTCATTACGCTCGACGTCACCGATGTGCCCGAGGGCCAGCGTCGTGTCGGCGATGCGATCGAATTCTTCGGCGACACGATCACGCTGGACGAGATCGCGGCGGCATCCAACACCGCGCCCTACGAAATCCTGACCGCGATGTCGCGGCGCGTGCCCCATGTTTATGAGGACGGTGCATGAACGTCTTCGCCGCCATCGGGCGCGTGGTTCTGAATTTCTTTAGCCAAACGGGACGCCTCACGGTTTTCACGGCCGATGCGGTGAGCGGCGTCGTTCGTCCGCCGGTCTACTGGAATCTCATCGTCCAGCAGATGATCCGGATCGGCTTTTTCTCGCTCCCGGTTGTCGGCCTCACCGCGTTCTTCACAGGCGGCGTTCTGGCGCTGCAGATCTACAATGGCGCAAGCCGCTATGGCGCCGAGACCTTCGTGCCGGTGGTCGTGCTGGTCGGCATCACGCGCGAGCTTGGGCCGGTGATCGCAGGCTTGATGGTGGCCGGCCGTGTGGCGGCGGCCATCGCAGCCGAAATCGGCACCATGCGCGTGACCGAGCAGATCGACGCGCTAACCACGCTTTCGACCAATCCGATCAAGTACCTGGTCGTGCCGCGCATCGTGGCCGCGGTGATCTCGATGCCGATCCTGGTTGCGATCGCCGATTCCATCGGCGTGTTCGGCGGCTACGTCGCCTCGACCGAGGCGCTGGGCTTCAACGGCGCAATCTATCTGAACAACACGGTGAACGGCGTTACCTATGACGACGTCTCGTCCGGCCTGATAAAGGCGGCGGTGTTTGGTTTCATCATCGCGCTGATGGGTTGCTACAACGGCTTTCATTCCAAGGGCGGGGCGCAGGGCGTCGGTTCCGCCACCACAAACGCCGTGGTCTCCGCATCGATCCTCATTCTTGCGGCCAACTACATTCTCACCTCCGTGATCTTCTCGCATGGCTAGCGATCTCACACCGAAAGTCGAGCTTCGGGGCGTCAAGAAGCGCTTCGGTTCCAAGGTCGTGCTGGACGGTCTCGATCTGACACTCGGCCGTGGCGAATCCCTTGTCGTCATCGGCGGTTCGGGCACCGGCAAGTCGGTGATGATCAAATGCGTGCTTGGGATTCTCAAACCCGACGCCGGCCAGATCTTCGTCGACGGCCAAGAAGTAACGAAGCTGGGCGCCAGCGCGCGTGAAGCCGTGCTCAGAAAATTCGGTATGCTGTTCCAGGGCGCCGCGCTGTTCGATAGCCTTCCGGTCTGGGAAAACGTGGCGTTCGGGCTGATCCAGGGTCACGGCGTTCCGCGCCGCAAGGCGAAGGACATCGCCGTCGAAAAGCTCGGGAAGGTCGGGCTCGGCCCCGAAGTGGCGATGCTTTCGCCCGCCGAGCTTTCGGGCGGCATGCAGAAGCGCGTCGGCCTTGCACGCGCCATCGCCGCGAACCCGGAGATCATCTTCTTCGATGAGCCGACGACCGGCCTCGATCCGATCATGGCCGACGTGATCAACGATCTCATCGTTGCGACGGTGAAGGATGTCGGCGCGACCGCGCTCTCGATCACCCATGACATGGTAAGTTCGCGCAAGATTTCCGATCGCATCGCCATGCTCTACCAGGGCAAGATCATCTGGCAGGGACCGACGTCCGAAATCGACAACAGCGGCAACGCTTACGTCGACCAGTTCATCCACGGCCGCGCCGAAGGCCCGATCAAGATGGAAGTCCGGCGTTAGCTGCCGATCATACTTGCTTGACACCCGTGGTATGATCGAATCATGGCCAAGGGTTCTGCTTCTTTCGTCTGTCAGAGTTGCGGCGCGGTCCATTCCAAATGGTCCGGCAGATGCGACGCCTGTGGCGGCTGGAACACGATCACGGAGGAGGGGGCGCCACCTCCTGTCGGCGGTGACGCGCGCCGACGCGCGCGCGGACGGCCTTTCGCGCTCGAAGGTCTGAAGACCGAAGACGAAGCACCGCCGCGCCGGGCAACCGGTATCGCGGAGTTCGACCGGGTCTGCGGCGGTGGACTGGTGCCGGGTTCCGCACTCCTCGTCGGCGGCGATCCCGGTATCGGCAAATCGACCCTCATCCTTCAGGCGCTCGCATCCTATGCGAAGGCCGGCGGCAACGCGGTCTATATCTCTGGCGAGGAGGCGATGGCGCAGGTACGCCTGCGCGCCGCGCGGATGGACCTGAGCGATGCGCCCGTCGGGCTGGGGGCTGCCACATCGATCGAGGACATTCTTTCCACGCTGGACAGCGCCAGGCCGCCCGGCATCGTCGCCATCGATTCCATCCAGACGATCTGGACTTCCGCGCTCGAAGCAGCCCCCGGAACTATCGCCCAGGTGCGCACTGCCTCGCTCGATCTCGTGCGCTATGCCAAGTCCACGGGTGCTGCGATCATCCTCGTCGGCCACGTCACCAAGGATGGCCAGATCGCCGGGCCGAAGGCGGTTGAGCATCTGGTCGATGCCGTTCTCTATTTCGAAGGCGAGCGCGGCCACCATTTCCGCCTGCTGCGTGCCGTGAAGAACCGCTTCGGGCCGACCGACGAAATCGGCGTGTTCGAGATGACGGGGAAGGGGCTCGCGGAAGTCAGCAACCCGTCCGCGCTGTTCCTTGGCGACCGTACCTCGCTGTCTCCCGGCATCGCGGTGTTCGCCGGAATCGAGGGAACCCGGCCGCTGCTGATGGAAATCCAGGCTCTGGTTGCCGCGGCGGGCTACGGGACGCCACGCCGCGCCGTGGTCGGCTGGGACACGGGGCGGCTTGCCATGCTGCTCGCCGTTCTTGACGCACGCGGCGGCCTTGGAATGAGCGGTCACGATGTCTATTTGAACGTTGCGGGCGGCCTGAAGGTTGGTGAGCCGGCCGCCGATCTGGCCGCGGCGGCGGCGCTGGTTTCCTCCTTCCACGGACGGCCTTTGCCGAAAGACACGGTGTATTTCGGAGAGATCAGCCTGTCAGGCGATGTCCGCCCGGCTCCGCAGACGGAACTTCGCCTCAAGGAGGCCGCAAAACTCGGCTTTGCGAATGCCGTTTTGCCGGCCGGCGTGCGTGTTGAAGGTGCTGGATTGAATCTTACGGAAGTTAACAACGTCGTGGAGTTGCTGTCGCTGATCCGGGGACCGGTGACAGGCGGCGCGCGGCTGGCTGTGCTAGAATAGAATCACATGAATGCGCTCGGCGTAACCATCCTGGACCCGATCGTCATTGCGGTCGTGTTCGTGTCTGCGACCTACGCGACCTATCGCGGGTTCGTGTCGGAGTCGCTTTCGATTTTCGCCTGGGCCGCGGCGGCCTTCGCTGCACTGTTCTTCGGGCCGCGGTTTGCGCCGTACACGCGCGACCTCGTTTCTTCGCCGATGCTCGGCATACTCATCGGCTATGCGGTGATCTTCCTTGTCGTTGTGATCCCGCTTTCGTTCATCAGCTATCGTTTCTCGGAGTCGGTTAAGAACTCGCCCGTGAGCACACTCGATCGGGCATGCGGGTTTGCGTTTGGCGTGGTTCGTGGCCTGGCCATCATCGGCCTCGCCTATATCGCGTTTTCCACCATGATTTCAGTGCGTAACCAACCAGAGTGGGTATCCAACGCGAAGTTGCTGCCGGTGATCCAAGGCTCGAGCGAAGTGCTGCTGTCGCTGGTGCCCGATCAGCATGTTGACACTGCAAAAACCGAACAGCCCGCCACAGAAACGCCCAAAACTGCGGCCGTTCCGGCGGCTCCCAAGCCACAGCCGCGTCCGGCCGCCGCACGCGAGAAGACCGCGCACAAAACCTATGGCGTCAAGGAACGGCGCGAGCTAGACAGACTTATCGACGCGACTGCCAATGGTGGAAACGAGAAGCCATGACAGGCCCTTTCGAACAAGACAGGCTTGATGCGGACACGCTGCACGAGGAGTGCGGCGTTTTCGGCATTTTTGGGCACCCCAATGCCGCGGCTCTGACCGTGCTTGGCCTGCACGCGCTCCAGCACCGCGGACAGGAAGCCTCCGGCATCGTCTCCTTCGATAACGGTCAGTTTTCGGCCGAACGGCATATGGGCCTCGTTGGCGATATCTTCGGCGGCAAGAACAGCGCGCGCGTCGAGAACCTCAAGGGCGATTTCGCGATTGGACATAACCGTTATTCGACCGCAGGCGGCTCGTCTGTGCGCAACATCCAACCGATGTTCGCGGAGCTTGAAGGCGGCGGCATTGCGCTCGCCCATAACGGCAACCTGACCAATTCGCGCATCCTGCGCGAGGAACTGGTGCGCGAAGGCGCGATCTTCCAGTCGACCTCCGATACGGAGGTGATCATCCACCTTGCCGCCCGCAGCAAGTTCGGCCCGGTCGTTCATCGGCTCATCGACGCGCTGAAGCAGGTCGAAGGCGCATACTCGCTGGTGGCGCTCACGTCCAAGAAGCTGATCGGCGTGCGCGATCCGTTTGGCGTGCGCCCGCTGGTGCTGGGCGATCTCGACGGCGTTCCGATTCTGGCGTCGGAGACCTGCGCGCTCGATATCATCGGCGCGGCATTCGTGCGCGATATCGAGCCCGGCGAGATGGTGGTCATCACCAAGGACGGCATCGAAAGCATGCACCCGTTCAACCGGCAGCCGCATCGCTTCTGCGTGTTCGAGCACATCTATTTCTCGCGGCCCGATTCGGTCGTGGACGGGCAAAACGTCTATGCCGCGCGCAAGCGCATCGGCGAGGAGCTTGCGAAGGAATTTCCGGCCAGTGCCGACATGGTCATTCCCGTGCCGGATTCCGGTACGCCGGCGGCGCTCGGTTTTGCGAACCAGTCCGGCATCCCGTTCGAACTCGGCATCATCCGTAACCACTATGTCGGACGCACCTTCATCGAACCGACCGACGGCATCCGCCATTTCGGCGTGCGCAAGAAACACAACCCCAACCGCGCGACGCTGGCCGGCAAACGCGTGGTGCTGATCGACGATTCCATCGTGCGCGGCACGACCTCCAAGAAGATCGTGCAGATGGTGCGCGATGCCGGCGCATTGGAAGTCCATTTCCGCGTCGCCAGTCCGCCCACGACGCATTCCTGCTTCTACGGCGTCGACACGCCAACGACCTCTGAGCTTCTCGCCCACACGATGGATGTGGAAGAGATGCGCCGCTTCATCGGTGCCGACAGTCTCGCCTTCATCTCGATGGACGGCCTCTATCGCGCGATGGGCGAGAAGGGACGCGATCCCGTGTCGCCGAAATTCTGCGACGCCTGTTTCTCGGGCGCCTATCCGATTTCGCTCAGCGACATCTCGAAGGGCCGCCGCGACGGCCAGCTTTCGCTGCTCGCCGACGTCGCCTGAGAGCGAATGGGGAGTAGCGAATAGCGAATGGCTTCGTTTTCGATCTCCATTCACTATTGGCTATTCGCCATTCGCCGTTCCATGGTGTCTCAATGACAAAACCTCTCACCGGACGCGTCGCGCTCGTCACTGGTGCGTCGCGCGGGATCGGCCATGCGGCGGGCAGGGCGCTCGCGGCTGCGGGCGCGCACGTAATCCTCGTGGCGCGCACGGTGGGCGGGCTCGAAGATCTCGATGACGAGATCCAGAAGGCAGGCGGCCACGCCACTTTGGTGCCGCTGGATCTGAAGGACTTCGCGGCACTCGACCGCCTCGGTGCGTCGATCTACGAGCGCTGGGGGAAGCTGGACGCCTTCCTCGGAAACGCCGCGGTGCTTGGCCCGGTCACGCCGCTCTCTCACATCAATCCGAAGCAGTTCCAGGAACTCGTCGATGTGAACATCACCGCGAACTGGCGGCTGATCCGTTCGCTCGATCCGCTGCTTCGGCAATCGGATGCCGGGCGCGTGCTGTTCGTAACCTCGGGTGTCGCACGGCGCCATATGCCATTCTGGGGCGGCTATTCGATGTCGAAGGCTGCACTTGAATCGCTCGCGCTGATCTATGCCGCGGAATGCGCCGGCACGAACGTCAAAGTGAACCTGCTCAGTCCGGGCGCCCTGCGCACCGGGATGCGCGCCAGAGCGTTCCCCGGCGAGGATCCGCAAACGCTCGAAACGCCGGATGCGGTGGCGCCGCTGATCGTGGAGATGCTCTCACCGTCTTACGATCGGAATGGCGCACTGGTTGCGCATGAGCGCCCGTCATAGTGAATAGCGCTCGATTCCAAGACGAATTTCTGGAGAGTATTGCCGTCGCGTTTCGCAAGCGCGCAAGCTCGATCCGCCATCGAGCATCTCGCATGGAGCTTTCCAAGGTCTACGAACTGGTGGATCGCGAGAAAGTAGAGAGACTGGAAATTGATCTCCTCAGTGTCGGCAAAACCTCGCTACGACTGCACGCTTGGCCGGACAGGTTGATTTGGCTCGATGCGCGCCGACCAACTAAGAAGGGCTGGACTTGGAGCTGGACGTATGAAGGCCGCCTCTTGGCATCGACAGTGGATGTGATCGCGTCAATGGAATTATCACTCGATCTTCTCGCGGGAATGGAAACGTCACGCACTGGTGAACTTGATCAGCTTTGGGTCAGGCTGTTGGCCAGGGGGCCGAGAGAAGCTCTGTAGCGGCTAACTATCCGCATACGGATTTTTTCCACCGCGCAGCCGCAGGCGGATTGGCGTTCCGGCGAGCGCGAACGCATCGCGCAGGCCGTTTGTGAGGTAGCGCAGGTAATCGTCCGGCAGCGAGGCCAACTGGTTTCCGAACAGCGCGAAGGTCGGCGGGCGAACCTTGGGCTGGGTCATGTAACGGATGGCGATGCGCCGTCCCTTGCTGAGCGGCGGCGAATGGCGCGTCAGGGCCTCTTCGAGAAAACGGTTCAACGCCGAGGTGGATATGTGCGTGTTCCAGGCACGGTCGGCCTCGAGCACGGCCGGAAGCAGCCGGTCCAGGCCTTCTCCCGTACGGGCGGAAATCGCGACCAGTGGCGCGCCCACAAGTTGCGGCAAGGATTCGTCCAGCTGCCTGCGCAGCTTCAAGATCCCGCCGCCGCGGTTTTCCATTAGATCCCATTTGTTCGCTGCGAACACGACGGCGCGGCCCTCGCGCTCGATCAGATCGGCGATGGTGAGGTCCTGCTTCTCGAAGGGCTGTGTCGCATCGAGCGTCACGATCACGCAGTCGGCGAAGCGGATCGCATCGAGCGTGCTTTCGACCGACATTTCCTCGAGTGTGTGACCGGCGGCGCGCGCGCTTTTGCGCAGGCCCGCCGTGTCGTGCAGCAGGATCGCGCGGCCATCCGCAGTCCAGGGCGCGGTGATCGAGTCGCGCGTTAGCCCGGCTTCTGGTCCCGTCAGCGACCGTTCTTCGCCCAGGATCAAATTGAACAGGCTCGACTTGCCGACATTCGGACGGCCGACAATGGCGAGGCGCAGCGGCTTGTTCGCCAGATCGCCCTCTTCATCCTCCGCATCCGGTTCTTCCGCGAACGGCGCGAGCGCGTCTTCGATCTGGTCCATGCCGAGATTGTGCTCGGCCGATACCGTGAGCGCCTCCCCGAAGCCGAGGCTGTAAGCGTCGGCCACGGCCATTTCGCCGACGCGGCCTTCGCATTTGTTGGTGGCGAGAATGACGGGCTTTCCGGAACGGCGCAGCGTTTCGGCGATGATTTCGTCACCGGCGGTCACACCCGCGCGGCCGTCGATCAGGAACAGGCACACATCGGCATCGGCGATGGCGGCGAGCGTCTGGCCCGTCATGCGCTGCGCGAGACTGCCTTCATCACCGACTTCGAAACCGGCGGTATCGATCAGCCTGAGGGGGATCGATCCGAACGTGACCTCGACATCGCGCCGGTCGCGCGTGACACCGGGCGTATCATGCACCAGCGCGAGCTTGCGGCCCGCGATGCGGTTGAAGAGCGTCGACTTGCCCACATTGGGCCGGCCGACAATGGCGAGGGTGAGCGCCATCGCATTGCTACCGGTAAGCCACCAGCTGCGCGTCGTTGGTCCAGAGATACAGTGTATCGTTGGCGACGACGGGTGCGATATAGGCCTGCGCCGGGATTTCCATGCGGCTGAGAACCTGGCCGGTATAGGGCGACACCGACACGGCATAGCCCGCGGACGAAACAAGGATCAGCCGGTCGGACACCAGAACCGGGCCCGCCCAGACGACGAAATCGCTCTTGTCCTTGTCGGTCCAGCGCTGGAGCTGATGCACCCATTTCACGCGGCCTTCCTTGCGCGTCAGGCAGAGAAGGCGCTGGTCGGTGGTGACGACGTACACATAGTCGCCAGCCACCCACGGCGTCTGGATGCCGCCGATGTCGCGCGACCACACCCGGTCGCCGGTCGAAAGGCTGATCGCCGCCATCAATCCGGAATGGCTGATCGCAAAGACGATGTCGCGATCGACAACGGGACGGCCCGCGATATCGTCGAGTTCGGAGAGTGCCGTCACATTGCCGGAGCTCGTCAGCATGTCGTTCCAGGACGAACGTCCGTTCTGCACGCGCAGCGCATAGAGTTCGCCCGAGGTGTAAGGCGCGATTGCGAATTCGCCGGCGACCGCCGCGCTGGTGCTTTCCAGAATGCCCGCCGATTCCTCGATGCCCTGATGGTCCCAAAGCTTGCGGCCATCGGTCTGTGCCAGCGCGTAGAAATGATTGTCCTGCGAGGACACGAATACGCGCCCGCCGCTCGCCACCGGCGCGTTCATGATCGGCACGCCGAGATTGGTCTTCCAAAGGCGCTTGCCGCTCGCAGCTTCGAACGCGATCACATCGCCGAAGCCGCTGGTCGCGAAGACCTTGCCGTTGTCGGAGGCGAGGCCGCCGCCGAAACCCTTGGTGGGATCGAGCTTGGTCGTCTTTCCGAACATGCCGAACGACATGCTGTACATGAAGTCTGCCTTACCGTTCGGCGACAGGCTCTGATCCCATAGGGGCTGGCCGCTCTGCGCATCGAACGCGAACACATGGGCTTCCGAGTCCAGCACGTAGATTTTTCCACCCGCCACGATCGGCGGCGCAGTCAGGCGCGAATCCGTGTTCGACCCTTTGCCGGCTTCCTGGATCCAGGCCTGCTGCAAGCGGCCCTTGGCTTCCAGATGATACATCGCGTTCGAAGAATAGCCGCCGGGATTGGGCCATGCGTCGTTGCGATAGGGTGGGGGCAGAACGACGTCGGTGCCCGTCAGGGTCGGATCGGGCTTCAAGGATTCATCGAGCGACATCACCGAGATGCGCTCGCCCTTCAGTTTGGAAACCTTTCCCGGCCCGCTGAACCAATCGCTCATGGTATCGAGCATGCTGCAGCCGCCGAGCAAAATCGCCACGGCGCCGAGCGCCGCGACATGTCTCACATAACCGGACGTCATGGCGCGATGGAGCCTTTCGGATTGGCCGGCGTCATCTGCGGAACCGCAGGCTTGGGCACCGAGCCGTACTCCTTGTCACCCCCGCCTTTGATGAACGTCGCCATCGCATCGGCGCGGCCGCGCAAGGTGCGCGGGACATCCGAATTCTTGGCGAGACTCTCGAACGCTGCCCCAGCCGCTTTCAGATTGCCGGCGTGATAATCGGCATAGGCCAGGATTTCGCCAGCCACGAAGCGCCATGCACTCGACGGCGCGGTCAGCGGCCCGAGCAGGCTCTGAAGTTCGGATTTCGGCGCGGTATCGGCCATCGCCCAGGCGGCGCGTACGCGCGCGATGGGAGCGAGCGATGAATTGCCTGCGGCGATGGATTTGTAGAGCGCGAGCCCCTCGCTGCGGTTTCCGGCCGCGAGCAGTGAGCCTGCTTCGGCAAGCCGGGCCAGCTCCGCATAGCCGGCGGGCGAGGTCTTGGCGAGGTTGGCGAAGGCCGCGGCGGCCGACGCATTCTCACCGGCCTCGGCCAGTTTTTCCGCCGCGTTCAACTGCGTCGAGGCATTGATCAGCTGCTGCGTTTCGTAGCGCTGCCAGAATTTGTAGCCGGCGATCCCGATGGCGATGACCGCGATGGCGGCGATGACGTAGTCACCATATTTCTTCCAGAGAACTTCGTAGCGTTCGCGGCGTACTTCTTCCTCGACTTCATGGAAGATGTCGGTCACGGAATATTCCTTTCAGGGACGCGCGCAAATGAGCCCAAGGCCCGCGCAAACCTTTGACAAGCCGCGATAATTAGCGGGCCGCCCGGACAATGGCAACTTGCTTGTCTGTAAGCTTGTTAACCGGCCTTTTTCATCGTGTAGACGTTCTCGACGCCGGGGAAGGCCCGCTCGCGCACGTCGTGGGCGTAGGCTTGGACCGCCTTTTCGATGTCCGGGCCGAGATTGGCGTATTGGCGGACGAATTTGGGCGGATTGGGGTTGAGGCCCAGCATGTCCTCCATCACCAGGATCTGGCCGTCGCATTCCGCCGAGGCGCCGATGCCGATGGTGGGGATGGCGATCTGCCGCGTGATCTTGGCGGCGAGGGGCTCAGCCATGCCTTCCAGCACGACCGCGAAGGCGCCGGCGTCCGCAACCGCTTTGGCGTCGGCTTCGATCGCCGGCCATTCGGCCTCGGTGCGGCCCTGCGTCTTGAACCCACCCATGACGTTGAACGCCTGCGGCGTCAGCCCGATATGGCTCATCACCGGAATACCGCGCTGGCTGAGATAGTTCACGGTTTCGGCGAGGCGCGCGCCGCCCTCCATCTTCACGGCCTGGCAGCCGGTTTCCTTCATTACCGTCACCGCGTTGCGGAACGCGATCTGCGGGGATTCTTCGTAGGAGCCGAACGGCATATCGACGACGACGAGTGCATGCTTCGAGCCGCGCATCACCGCCTTGCCGGCGACGATCATCATGTCGAGCGTGACAGGGATCGTGGTCTCAAGCCCGTGCATCACATTGCCGAGGCTGTCGCCCACCAGCATGAGGTCCACGTGCCGGTCGAGCAGGCGGGCGGTATGGGCATGGTAGCAGGTGAGGCACACGACCGGCTTGGCGTTCTTGTGCGCACGGATTTCGGGCACGGTGACGCGCTTGGTCTCGACGGCGATGGACATGAGGTCCTCCTGTTCGCAGTCGCAGCATAGCCGGATACGGGTACGACCGTACAGCATGTCTTGTACGGAAGAGTTTCCGGTTTATCCCAGGTAGCGCTCCGCTATCAACGGAACTGGGCTGTGAAGCAATTTTCGCCGGAGCTGGCACCGGAAACATGTGCTCGGCGGCCTGGAGAAGTCTGGAAAAAGGCACGACTTTACAGGGGCATCCGGCCTGCTTTTGATGTGATGGCTCATATGATGCCGGAAGATCGACAAAGCCGCGGGCGGACGAGCTCGATTATTCGGCCCAGCGCAGCGGCACGCCGACAAGTCCGACAATCGCGCCGATGGCTAAGAGCGCAATACCAGAAAGATGGATCCCGCCCGCATCTAAAGAGACACTCTTTGAAAGCCAGTAGGCGACCCAGAGCAGCAATAAAGCGAACGCTGGGACGAACAGTTTTTGCCGTGCGTCGCCCCGTATTATTCCCCACTTGGCGGCCACGGTGGCGATGCACGGAATCATCGTCGTTCCTAAGAACCCCAGGGCGAAGAGAATGCCGTTCTTGAACACGAAGATGGCTGTGAGGCTTAAGATCGCCAGAAAGTATAGACCGGCCACGCAGTCCTCCCATCAACCGGGACTGTGCTCCATCTATTCCTGGAGCGTCCAGAGCAGAGCGTGACGTGCAGGCTCCGGCGAGCGCACACCAAACTGTGATGCGCGAAGAAGCGGCGGGCAGGCGGCGACGGACCTAGCCCCAATTGTTCGGTGGGGAACATTCGCGGGAAGTCTACGTTATACGTCTTGGCGTTGAGTGCTTGAGAGGGGGAGCGCAGTTTGGGGCAGTGGCTGAATTCCGAACCGAAGGAATGGGCCTCCCGTTGCCGGAAATGTGCGGCAGAGGCGCTGTTCTCGGCGGAAAATGCGCTGGTTCCTGAAATAGCGGCGGGTCACCTTAAATTGGCGGCGGGCTGGCATGCTTTGGCGGTTGAGATCGAGCGTGCGCTCGAGCTCGAGACGCCCGACTATTGGAAGAGGCCTGGAGACCTCGGCACCTCGAAGTGGGATGCTGTTCGGAACAAGCTCGAACACTAGATGGTGAACGAATATTTTTAACCGAGCCGCTTTCGATCGCCGGCGATGCGCGCTTTTGCTGATGCCGGCGGTTAGAATGGGGCGAACAGTCGCGGGGGGAGGGCGCATGGCCGAGGCCGAAGTCGAATTCGATCCCGATCTGGACGAACCGCCGCTGCTCACCTTCCTGCGCGACTATTGGCATAAGCAGCGCGGCGCCGCTTCCATGCCGCGGCGAAGGGATATCGCGCCGTCGCACATGAAGCCTCATCTCAAGCACATCCTGCTTGTGGATGTGGTCGCGCGGGGAGAGGACTTCCGTTATCGCCTCGTCGGCAGCGAGCTGCAGCGCTATTTCCAGGGCAATCCGACCGGCAAACTGATGAGCGAGGCGCTGGCGCCGTTCGGGCCCGAGACGGTGCTGCGCACGATCGCGACCTACCGCGCCGTGATCGAGCGGCGCGTGCCGTTGCGCATTCGCGGCGCCGGTTCGCTTTATGCGCAGGATGCCAAGCTGTTCGATGCGCTGCTCACGCCGCTGAGCGACGACGTCGGCATGCCGGTGATGATCCTCGGGACGTTCACCTTCATCTGGGCGCTCGACGCGGTTTCGACCGGACCGCGCGTCGTCGAACCCGACGAAGCCGCATTCGCGCAGGCCCTGAACGATCAGTAGCGCATACGCTCCAAGGTCAAATTTGCAGAGCGCCCGACCAAAGTGCCAAAAATGGGGTTCGGTTGGGGGACGCATGACAAACGTATCGGGAGTGCTGCGGGTGGGCGAAGCGGCTCCTGCGGTCAGGGATATTGCGGCGCGGCTGCGCGGGGCCAACATGGCCTATGTTGTGGTGGTGGTGGTTTTGGCGATCGCAGGCGCCGTTGCCGGGCGGCTCATTGCGCCAGGTAATGATGCGAGCGGACTCATGGGCGCAGGGGCCGGCGCGCTTCTCTACGCGCTGGTCGCCAAGCGCATCGCCCTGTGGCGCTATCGCAGGAAATTCACCGAGCGCGGATTTTCGAATGAGCTGACGCTCCGTCTCGAGATCGGCGACGACACGCTGTGCTATGTTGTCGGCGATGTAACGGAAAGCGCACCTTGGCGCGCGGTGAGCGAGCTTTTCCAGAGCCACGGCTACTGGATTTTCCTTGTCCAGGGCTCTTCGTGGTTCGCGCCACGCCGCTTCTTCGCTGATGTAAACACAGAGCGAGCTTTTGTCCGCGCTGCGCTGGAGCGCATGAGTGAAGAAGCAAAGGAACGCAGCACTCATGCGACAGTCTTCGCGGAGGAGGGTTGAAAGCAAAACGCCCGCAGTTTCCTGCGGGCGTTTCGACTCGGGTTTGTTTCGCAATCAGCCTTCGGTCGTCTCGGCTTCTTCGCCTTCTTCCTTCGGGGCGGCGCCTTCTTCGAACAGTTCTTCGGCGGCGACGCGGGCTTCCTGGACTTCGGTCCTCTCGGCGAGGACGTTCTCGCCGCGGGCCTGACGCTCGGCTTCGTCCTCGGTGCGCGCGACGTTGATCGTCACGCCGACGCGGACTTCCGGATGCAGCACGACGGTGAGCGGCACGAGGCCGATCGACTTGATCGGCTTGTCGAGCGTCACCTGCGTGCGGCTGACGGAGAACCCGCCGGCGGTGATGATGTCGGAGATGTCGCGCGGGCTCACCGAGCCGTAGAGCTGGCCGCGGTCGCCGGCCTGGCGCAGCAGCATGAAGGTCTTGCCTTCGAGCTTTTCGGCGATCTTCGAGGCTTCGGATTTGCGCTCCAGGTTGCGCGTTTCCAGCTGCACTTTCTGGCTCTGAAAATATTCGCGGTTGGTCTTGTTGGCGCGGAGGGCCTTCTTCTGGGGCAGGAGGAAGTTTCGGGCGAAGCCGTCCTTCACCTTCACTTCGTCGCCCATCTGGCCGAGTTTCTCGACGCGTTCGAGCAGGATCACTTGCATTGTCGTTCTCCTACTTCACGAGGTAGGGCAGGAGCGCCATGAAGCGCGCGCGCTTGATGGCGATGGCGAGCTGGCGCTGCTTGCCGGTGGAGACGGCGGTGATGCGGCTCGGCACGATCTTGCCGCGCTCCGAGATGAAACGCATCAGCAGCTTGGTGTCCTTGTAGTCGATCTTCGGCGCATTGGCGCCGGAGAACGGGCAGGTCTTCTTGCGGCGGAAGAAGGGACGGCGCTTGTCGCCACCCTCGCGGGATCCGGAATGGCTCATTGTGCGGCCTCCTCGGTCGCGGCGGCGACGGCGGTTTCGGGCTTGCCGTCGCGGTCCTCGCGGCGGCTCTTGTTCGAGGACTGCTCGAACGCTTCCACCTTCACGGTGATGTGGCGCAGCACGTCTTCGTTGATCTTGTTCTGGCGCTCGAGCTCGACGATCGCCTTGGACGGCGCGTTGATGTTGAGGAGCACATAATGCCCCTTGCGGTTCTTCTTGATGCGATAGGCAAGTCCGCGCAGGCCCCAATATTCCTGCTTCTCGACCTTGCCGCCTTCGCCTTCGATGATGGTTTTCAGGTGCTGCGCTAGCGCGTCGACCTGTTGCGCGCTGATATCCTGGCGCGCGATCAGGAGATGCTCGTAAAGAGCCATGCTCTCCAAGTCCCTGTTTAGACTGCGGAATTCGAAGCGGCGGGTGCCGGTTCGAACCGTGGTTCACGAAGGACACCGGACATCCGGCATGAGCCCCAAAGGGGCCTCCCGCGACCGCAATCGCTGTAAGGGCCGGGCTTATAGGGGAAGGGGGGCAGGAGGGCAAGCGGGACGCAGAGTTCATTCCTCCCCTGCGGAGCGGGGGGGACCGCGCGTGGCGCGGTGGAGGGGGCGGCCGTCCCGCACCGGCCCCCCTCCCGCCTTCGGCGGTTCTCCCCCCGTAAACGGGGGGAGATTATTCGGTCTCCCCCTGAAGCGGGGGAGGGGTCCCCGCGCACAATGCTGTTATACAAGCAAGTCGCCGCGCGCGAACGTGATGGGGCCGGGGGTGCAGCAGGAAAATCGCGTATTCGCCAAGGCAGCGTGGCGGATCATTCCGTTCATGATGCTGCTCTATGTCGCCAACTTCCTCGACCGGGTGAATGTCGGCTTTGCGGCGCTGGAGATGAACCGCGACCTCGCTATCGGTGACAAAGTGTTCGGGATCGTCGGCGGCATCTTCTTCCTCGGTTATTTTTTCTTCGAGGTGCCGTCGAACGTGATCCTGGAGAAGGTGGGCGCCAGGCTCTGGATCTGCCGCATCATGCTGACCTGGGGCCTCGTCTCGATGGCCACAGCGTTCGTGCAGGGCGCCACAAGCCTCTCGGTGTTGCGTTTCCTTCTGGGTGTCGCCGAGGCCGGATTCTTTCCGGGCGTGATCTTCTATCTTGGAATGTGGTTTCCCGCCGCGATGCGCGCGCGCTATGTCGGGCTCTTCCTGTGCTCCATCGCGCTCGCCAACATCGTCGGTGCTCCGGTCTCTGGCCTGATCCTCGGGATGGACGGAGTGTGGGGCCTGCGCGGCTGGCAATGGCTGTTCCTGCTCGAAGGCCTGCCGTCATTCTTTCTCGCCTTCGCGGTACTCGTCTGGCTTCCCAACGGACCGGACGATGCGCGCTGGCTGAACGGCGAAGAGAAAGCGGCGATCAAAACACGCCTCGCATCCGAACCGGCGCATGCGCATCATGCGCTCTGGCCGATGCTGCGCGATCCGCGCGTGTGGATGCTGGCGATCCCCGATTTCGGGATCGTGCTGTCGACCTATGGCCTCGGACTGTGGCTGCCGCAGATCGTGAAGGGTCTTGGCTTCTCCAACCTTGGCGTCGGGGGAGTAGTTGCGCTCGTTTATATCGCGAGCAGCGTCGCGACGGTTCTGTGGTGCCTATCGAGCGACCGCGCGGGCGAGCGCATCCGTCATGTCTCGCTTGCGGCCGTGGCTGGTGCAGGCGGGTTTGTCCTGGCCGCGTTCACGCAAGGCAGCATCGTCAGTATCTTTGCGCTCGCCGTCGCCATGTGCGGCACGCTTGCTGCGATCTCCGTGTTCTGGTCGCTGCCGTCGAGCTTCCTCGGACAGACCGCCGCGGCAGGCGGCATCGCGCTCATCAACTCGCTCGCCAATCTCGCGGGCTTCGCCGGTCCCTATCTGATGGGCTGGCTGAAGAGCGCGACCGGGGGTTACGCCGCGGGTTTAGGCGTGCTCGCCGCCGGATTGCTGATGACGGCGATGACCATCCTGCTCGTCGGCCGTACGCTTGGCTATCGCGCCCCAGCTATCGAGACATTTGCGCCGCCGGTCTGAAGACCGTTACGGCGCCGGGCCGTCGTGAAGCTGATCCTTGATGTAAGCCGCGACGCGCGCCTCGGCGTTTTCGCGGATGTCCATGGCGAACAGCGGATAGTCGAGGCCGTGATAGTTCCCGCCGCCAAGGGCCAGCTTTGCGAACGGCGTGCCGCTTTGATCCGCGGCGATGAGGAAGCCGTTGCGGCACTCGGCCCAGGTCGCCGCCTTTTGCGGCGCCGCGAGCGGGCCGAACACCGTGCCGGCCGGCGTATCCTTGCCGAGAAAGTTCGGCGCGAATTTGCCCGTCGGCGGCACTGCGCCCTTGCTTAAGGATCTCGCTGCCATGCCGCCATCGCGCTGCCAGCTCAACGGATTGACGCAGACGGCCTTGCCGCCGCCGCGCGAATCCGGCGAGTTGCCTTCACCCCATGTCTGCCAATGGACGAAGCAGTGCGTGTCGGTTGCGTTCGCGCACACATGGACGGTTTTCAATTTCGCTGCTGCTGCGTCGGTCATGGGGTAGCCGATGAGATAGGCGGCGACCAGACGCGCCGCCAGTGGTGTGTTGTCGATGCGTTCGCGCAGCAGCCGGAAGCCATGTTCCGTACCCTGGCTGTGACTCGCAATGATGAACGGACGGCCTTTTGAATAGTGCTCCAAGAAATAGGTGAAAGCGCGATCGACATCGCCATAGGCGAGGTCGGCAGATTTCTGCGCGATGTCCGGCGGTGCGCCGAGGTAGCGATAGATCGAGGCCTCGCGGTAGCGCGGCGCATAGATCAGGCAGCAGCCGTTAAAGGCGCTCGCCTGGTTGGCCATCATCCATTTCGTGTTTTCTTCGGTCGCGGTGTTGGGATCCATCCGCGAATTCCAGTCGGCACCGTGCAGGTAGCCGGTGGGATGGATGAAGAAGACGTCGACCTGAGATTCCTTCACCGCCGGCGGCACGCCTGCGGGCGTGAGCGCCGTGAGGCCAGGGTTCGCCGGAGAGGCGGCCCAATTCTTTGCATCGGCATAGTCGGGCGGTGGCGCTTTGTAGGCCATATCCCAGCCATGGCTCGGATGGCCGACGAGGGCGATAATGGTGATGGTATTGCCGGTGAAATAAATCACAGCCGCCGCTGCGATCAGAAGTGCAACGACAATCAGAACAATACGCAGGAAAAGTCTCATGCTCCGCCCCTCGCCATACCGTGGCCATCCTATGCCCGACTATCGGGAGGCGCGATGGCTTGGGCGTGGCGGCTAGAACTTGTGCGCGATTCCAGCCTGCTTCATGATTCCATTGGCGGTATGGCGTGACAAGATCTTGCCATGACCTGAACGCGGCATCGCGTTGTTCAGCTGGAGCAATTCGGGAACCAGTGTGCGCAGCTTTTTAAGGAGCGCCTCGAACGTTTTGGATTCCGTCACCAGCCCTGGAACGTCATCGCTGGTCGCCACCCAGACGGAAGCATCGGCGTCCCAAAGCGCTTTGACGACGAACTCTGGATCGGCGGCCTTTTTCATGCGTGGAATATGTGCCTTTGGGCGTGAACAATCAATTATGCCATGCATCTGCCGCCGACCCGCGCTTGACACTTTTCGCCCCTTGGTCTTTCTCACCGCCCCATGACACGCGCATTCATCTTTCCGGGGCAGGGCAGCCAGGCGGTCGGCATGGGCAAGGCCCTCGCCGATGCGTTCGTGCCCGCCCGCGAGGTTTTCCAGGAAGTCGACGATGCGCTCTCGCAGCGCCTGTCGAAGCTGATGTGGGAAGGGCCGGAGAGCGATCTGGTCCTCACCGAAAATGCGCAGCCCGCGATCATGGCGGCGAGCATGGCGGTGATCCGTGTGCTCGAACGCGAAGGCGGGCTCGATCTTGCGAAACACGCACGTCTCGTCGCCGGACATTCGCTCGGCGAGTACACCGCACTCTGCGCCGCCGGAGCATTCACGCTCGCGGACGCGGCGCGGCTTCTGAAAGTGCGCGGCCAGGCGATGCAGCAGGCCGTGCCGGTCGGTGAGGGTGGCATGAGCGCGCTGCTCGGTGCCGAAATCGAACAGGCCGAAGAGCTTGCCAAAGAATGCGCCGCCGCGACCGGGGGCATCTGCGTCGTCGCCAACGACAATGCGCCGGGTCAGGTCGTGATCTCCGGCACCAAGGCCGCCATCGACAAGGCGCCCGAGATCGCGAAGGCCAAAGGCATCAAGCGCGCGATGGCGCTGAACGTCTCCGCGCCGTTCCATTCGCCGATGATGCAACCGGCCGCCGACCGCATGGCAGAGGAACTCGGCAAAGTGACGATCCGTCCCCCCGTCGTGCCTGTGGTGGCGAATGTGACGGCGGAAGAAGTCAGCGAACCGGAAACTATCCGCCGCCTGCTCGTGGAACAGGTGACCGCGCGTGTGCGTTGGCGTCAGAGCGTGCTCGCGTTCCGGGGCCTCGGTGTCGAGACGACGGTGGAAGCGGGCGGCAACAAGGTGCTCACCGGCATGGTCAAGCGCATCGACAAGGAACTGCAGATGGTGACGCTCGACACACCCGCCGATATCGAAGCGTTTGCGAGGTCCCTCTGATGTTCGATCTCACCGGCAAGACCGCACTCGTCACCGGCGCGTCCGGCGGCATCGGCGGCGCGATCGCGAAGGCGCTGCACGGGCAGGGCGCCAACGTCGTACTCTCCGGCACGCGCGCCGATGCGCTTGAAGCGCTGAAGGGCGAACTCGGCGAGCGCGCGCATATCGCGACTTGCAATCTCTCCGACACGGCTTCAGTCGAAGCCTTGCCGAAAGCTGCTGAAGCCGCGCTTGGCGGTTCGATCGACATCCTCGTCAACAATGCCGGCATCACGCGCGACAACCTCTTCATGCGCATGAAGGACGACGAGTGGGATCAGGTGATCGCGGTCAATCTAAGCGCCGCGTTTCGTCTGTCGCGCGCGGTCCTGCGCGGCATGATGAAGAAGCGCTGGGGCCGCATCATCTCGATCACCTCCGTGGTCGGCACGACCGGCAATCCGGGGCAGGGGAACTATGCCGCCGCCAAGGCCGGGCTCGAGGGCATGAGTAAGTCGCTGGCGGCCGAAGTCGCCTCCCGCAACATCACGGTGAACTGCGTGGCTCCGGGCTTCGTCGTCACCCCCATGACCGATGCGCTCACCGAGGACCAGAAGACCGCCCTTTTTGCGCGCATTCCGGTCGGCCGATTCGGCCAGCCGTCGGATATCGGTGCCGCCGTCGTGTATCTGGCGAGCGCGGAGGCTGGCTACGTTACCGGCCAAACCCTTCACGCCAACGGCGGGATGGCGATGATTTAATGAGATAAATCAGCCTGTTAGCATGCGGTGGCGGGCGCTTTCGCTTTGTGTTAACAAGCTGAACTTTCCTAATTCCCGCACGTTCACAGCGTGTGGGCCTTGCCGCGGGCCGCAAAAAACGATCAAAGCCGCGGATACACAGCAACGAAGAGGTTTCTTGACCCATGAGCGATACTGCCGAGCGCGTGAAGAAGATCGTGGTCGATCATCTCAACGTCGATGCCGAAAAGGTCACCGACAACGCCTCTTTCATTGAAGACCTGGGCGCCGACAGCTTGGACACGGTCGAGCTGGTGATGGCGTTCGAGGAAGAATTCGGGATCGAAATCCCCGACGACGCGGCGGAATCCATCGTCACCGTCGGCGACGCCGTGAAATACATCGACAAGCAGCAAGCGGCCTAAGCCTTAGCGATGGCCCCTTCGATGCGTCGGGTGGTCGTCACAGGTCTTGGTCTCGTCACGCCGCTTGCCTGCGGCGTAGAGGAATCGTGGTCCAGGCTCATCGCCGGAAAGTCCGGCGCGAGCAGGATCACGAGCTTCGACGCGTCCGACCTGGCGACCAAAATCGCCTGCTCCGTTCCCCGCGGCGACGGCTCCAACGGTACGTTCAATCCCGATCAGTGGATGGACTCCAAGGAGCAGCGCCGGGTGGACGAGTTCATCCTGTTCGGCATCGCCGCCGCCAAGCAGGCGGTGGCCGATTCCGGCTGGGAGCCCGCGAGCGAAGAAGACCGCAACCGCACGGGCGTTCTGATCGGTTCCGGTATCGGCGGCCTGAACGGCATCGCGGAGACTGCGCTGCTGCTTCAGGAGAAGGGGCCGCGCCGCGTTTCGCCGTTCTTCATTCCGGGGCGGCTGATCAATCTCGTGTCGGGCTATGCCTCGATCGAGTTCGGTTACAAGGGTCCGAATCACGCGGTCGTGACTGCGTGTGCGACCGGTGCACATGCCATCGGCGATGCGGCGCGTCTGATTGCGCTCGACGACGCCGATATGATGCTGGCCGGCGGCGCTGAAGCGGCCATCGGGCGGCTCGGCATCGCGGGCTTCAACGCCTGCCGCGCGCTCTCGACCGCGTGGAACGACACGCCGGAGAAGGCGTCGCGTCCCTACGACAAGGACCGCGATGGCTTCGTGATGGGCGAGGGCGCGGGCATGGTCATGCTCGAAGAATACGAGCACGCCAAGGCGCGCGGCGCGAAGATCTACGGCGAAGTCGTTGGCTACGGATTGTCCGGCGATGCGTTCCACATCACAGCACCTTCGGAAGACGGCGATGGCGGCTATCGCGCGATGCAGATGGCGTTGAAGCGTTCCGGTCTAACGCCTTCCGACATCGACTACGTCAACGCGCATGGCACATCGACCATGGCCGACGGTATCGAACTGGGCGCCGTCGAACGCTTCATGGGCAATGCGGCGGCGAAGGTGTCGATGTCTTCAACGAAGTCGTCGATCGGACATCTGCTCGGAGCCGCGGGTGCGGTGGAAGCGATCTTCTGCCTGCTTGCGATGCGCGATCAGGTCGTTCCGCCGACGCTCAACCTCGACAATCCGGATGTCGAAACCCAGATCGATCTCGTGCCGCACACCGCGCGCAAACGCGAGGTGAAGACCGCAATGTCCAATTCGTTCGGCTTCGGCGGCACGAATGCCTGTTTGATCCTCACGCAAGTGCAGTAACGGCTGCATGGCCGATACCAGCGCGACCTTGGAAAAGATCAAGGCGCTGGTTTCAGGCGGCCGTGTACTGATGTCGGCCCATGGCTATGATGAGATGGCAGCCGATGATATATTCTTTGACGAAATCGTGAGAGGGCTGGCCGGCGCTGAGCCAATCGAGGATTATCCGTCTGCCTCCAAGGGGCCGAGCGTGCTGGTGCTGCAAACGGATTCGCGCGATCGTCCTGTGCATGTAGTTTGGGGTATTCCCAAGGGAGCATCTGGGCCAGCGGTATTGGTGACGGCCTATCGGCCCGATCCCGTTCGCTGGTCTTCGGATTTCAGGAAGCGCAAGAAGCAATGATGAGAAGCTCGGTAAAATTCGTTCACGAGGGCAAGTACGCCGCTGAGGTCGCGGTCGAGTTGGTCGAGGACGAAAGTGGGTGGTCGCCCTATTTGACCGCAACGGATGCGCATAGACTGGATGAGGTTCGGCGCGCCCTGCGAAACGGCGATCTGCAAGCGGCGTCGAAGCTCGGCCGCATCTTTGAACTGACCCCGTTGCCGAACTGATCTCTGGCGTGCTCCGGCTTTTCGTACTCGCGATCGTCCTGGCCGTGCTCGCTGTGGGCGCGTGGTATTGGGAACAATGGAATTTCCAGCAGCCGGGACCTGCGCCGTCGTACAAGGTCGTGATGGTCGAACCCGGCGATCATGTGAACACAATCGCGCAGCATATGGCCGATAATGGTGTGATCGCGAACGGTTATCTTTTTCGCATCGGCCTGCGCATCCGCGGTCTTCAGGCGCAGTTGAAAGCCGGCGAGTACGGCTTTCCCGCGCATGCCAGCATGGCCGACGTTGCCGGTATCCTCATCAGCGGCAAATCCATCCAGCACAAGCTGACGGCCGCCGAAGGCCTGACCAGCAAGATGATCTTCGATATCGTCAAGGCCGATCCGGTTCTGACCGGCGATGCGGGTGCGGTGCCGGACGAGGGCACGCTTCTTCCCGAAACCTATCTCTTCACGCGCGGGACCTCGCGATCCGAGATGATCGCACGCATGAAGAAGGCGCAGCAGAAGGTTCTTTCCGAGCTGTGGCATGGACGCAAGGCGGACTTGCCGGTGAAGACGAAAGACGACGCGGTCGTGCTCGCCTCCATCGTCGAAAAGGAAACTGCGATTCCGGAAGAGCGCCGGCACATCGCGGCCGTGTTCATGAACCGGCTCAGGCTCGGCATGAAGCTGCAATCCGATCCCACCATCATCTACGATATCACACAAGGCTATCCGCTCGGCCGCGGGATCCGCGAGAGCGAGCTCATGCGCGCGTCGCCACACAACACCTATGTCATCGCCGGTCTTCCGCCGACGCCGATCTGCAATCCGGGCAAGGATTCCATCGCCGCCGTGCTCAACCCGGCGGATTCGAACGATCTCTACTTCGTCGCCAACGGCCATGGCGGCCATGTGTTCTCTGTCACGGTCGAGCAGCAGAACCGGAACGTCTCGGATTGGCGCAGGATCGAGAAATTGCAGAAGCAGCTCATCCCGCTTCCGACTCCGGCGATCCGGCAGTAGAGTCTTGGGTCTTTCGGAGTCTCCTCATGGCGCTTGTCAGCATGACTGGGTTTGCCGATGCACAGGGCGCGGGTGAAGGTGCGCGCTGGCGCTGGGAGGCCAAAAGCGTCAACGGCCGCGGACTTGATCTGAGGCTGCGCATGCCGCCGGGGTTCGACGGTATCGAACCGGCGGCGCGGATGCTCGCGAACGAACGTTTCCGGCGCGGCTCGATCCAGGTGGCGCTGACCTATGAAGAGTCGGAAGGTGAGGGCGGGTTGCGCGTCGATCCGGTGGCACTGGCCGCGGCCGTGCGGATCGCCAAAGAGGTTGCCGCCGAGACGGGATTGCCGCCGGCGCGGATCGACGGGCTGCTCGCGCTGAAAGGCGTGATCGTGCAGGCCGATGGTGTGCTGGGCGACGCGACCGAGCGCGCCAAACGCGACGCGGGCATTCTTGAGACGCTGGCGTCCGCGTTCGATGCGCTCAGGCGCGCGCGCAAGACCGAGGGCGCCAAGCTCGCGGCGATCCTCACCTCGCAGATCGACGAGATCGCGCGGCTGACCGCGGAGGCCGGCACGCTGGCGGCGACGCAACCAGCGGCACTGCGCGACCGGCTTTCCGCGCAGCTCAAGGAATTGCTGGAGCCCGGCGCGATACAGGAAGACCGCCTGGCGCAGGAAGCGGCCTTGCTCGCCGCGCGCGCCGATGTCCGCGAAGAGCTGGACCGGCTCGCGGCCCATGTGCAGGAGGCGCGCATCTTGCTGGCGTCGGAAGACGCCATCGGCCGCAAGCTCGATTTCCTCGCGCAGGAGTTCAACCGCGAGGCCAACACGCTGTGCTCGAAGTCGTCCGACATCCAGCTCACGCGCACCGGCCTCGCGCTCAAAGCCGCCATCGACCAGTTCCGCGAGCAGGCGCAGAACGTAGAATGAGCGAGATTCGGCGCCGGGGGCTGATGCTGGTTCTCTCCTCGCCCTCCGGCGCGGGCAAGACGACGCTGTCGCGCAAGCTGCTGGCCAGCGATCCCAATATCACGCTGTCGGTGTCGGCGACGACGCGTCCGATGCGGCCGACGGAAGTCGAAGGCAAAGATTACTTCTTCATTTCGCCCGCAGAGTTCGAAACCTGGGTGAAACAGGATGCGTTCCTGGAGCACGCGGTCGTGTTCGAGAACCGCTACGGCACGCCGAAGGGGCCGGTCGAAGATGCGCTCGTCTTCGGGCGCGACGTTCTGTTTGATATCGACTGGCAGGGCACGCAGCAGATGAAGGAAAAGGCGCGCGAAGACCTCGTCAGCGTCTTTATCCTTCCGCCGAGCCATTCGGAGCTGGAGCGGCGCTTGAAGACTCGTGCCGAGGACAGTGACGACGTCGTCGCCAGGCGCATGGCAAAAGCGGCCGACGAGATGAGCCATTATCCGGAATACGACTATGTCATCGTCAACCGCGATCTGGACCGCGCGCTGATGCAGATCAAATCCATTCTCGAGGCCGAACGCGCCCGGCGCTCGCGCCTGATAGGCGTTGGCGAATTTGTGTCGGGGCTGGCGCGGTAGATGAGGCGCTGGAGCGCTCTCGCCTTCGTGACTCCCGCGGTTTTGCTGTCCGGCTGTTTTCCTGTGACGCTTCTCGATGCCCCAGGTTACGACCTATCCATCGTCGATGCGCAAACGCACAATCCCATCTCTGGAGCATTAGTCCGCATCAAAGGCGGCAACCGAGACCAGCAACTCGTATCCAGCACCGCCGATGTGAATGGGCACGTTCAGACAAAAGGTGTGGTACATGTGGCGTGGCTGCCGCTCGCGTTTGATCCCTATTTGCCGCCCGCCCGCCTGACAATTTCTGCCGATGGCTATCAAACGCGCGAGCTTACAAGCTTCGATTCGCTTTTCGTTCATCGTGTGTGCGCCTCGGGAGAGCATTGTGTCGTGGATTACAAGGACACCATTGATACCGCGGTCATTGCGCTCACGCCGCGATAGTTGCGCGGAACTTTCTTTGCTGAGCAACCGTTATCGCCGCATGCAAACAGCCACGCTTCTCGGCGCCTTCGCGGCGCTGTGTTCCACCGTCAGTTTCACGCCGCAGGCGGTCAAGATTATCCGCACGCGCGAGACCAAGGACATCTCGGTCTGGATGTACAGCCTGACCGTTCTGGGCTTTGCGGCCTGGACGACCTATGGCGTGATGCTGGCGCAGTGGCCGCTGGTGGCGTCCAACAGCATCTGCTTTGTGTTGTCGGCGTTCATTTTGACGATGACGCTGCTGCCTCGCGCCAAAAAGAACGCGGTCGCCGATGCCGTCACGCCGGACTAGCCGATCCCCAGCCGATACACGCGCTTCGCCGTGCCGCTGAAGAGGGCGGTCTTTTCGCTCGCGGAATAGTTCGTGGCGAGGCGCTTGAAGGCGTTCCAGAGCGTGGCGTAGTCCGCGCCGAAACGGTCGACGGGGAAGTTGCTCTCGAACATGCCGCGCGCGGGGCCGAACGCCTCGATGCAGGTGTCGATATAGGGCTTCCACTGCGCGGCGAGCATCTCCGAGGACGGCAGCGGTTCGGCCATGCGTTTGCGCCAACCGGCGAACGGCATCGGCAAGCCGCCGAGCTTCACGTTCACGTTCGGGCATTTGGCAAGTTCGCGGATGTTGTCGCGCCATCCGCCGAAGCGCTCGTCGCGTTTGCCGGCATAGGCCGCGATGCCCAGCGGCGTGCCGACATGGTCGAGCACGATGGTCGTCTCCGGGAACGCGCGCGCGAGGTCGATGACGTCCGGCAATTGCGGTTCCAGCAGCCAGGCGTCGAACGAAAGACCGAGGGTGTGCAGAACATTGAAACCGCGCCGGAAATCCGCGTCGCGATAGAGCCCCTCCGGTACGCGGCCGTGCAGCGGGCCGAGGACGTTCGGATCGGCATCCCACGAACAGCTCTGCCGTATACCGCGGAAGCGGCCGTGTCCCGCCGCGATATGCGAGCGCAGGGCATCCTCGACGACATCGGGATCGCGCCGGAGATCGACATGGCCGACGATGCCCGCGCAGGCGCGCACATCGCCATAGAGCCCGCTCGCCGTCATCGCGGCTATACCGCCCACGAATTCCGTCTCGCCGACGCAGCGCACGGCCTCCGGTCCGTCGGCGCGGTACATCGCGCCGCATTCCATATAGACGGTGCCGATAATGTTATGCCCGCTCTTCAGATCCGCGAGCAGCTCGTCGAGCAGGTAGCGCGGGATGTCGCGGATGATATCCATGAAGCCGTGATCGGACGGCGGCAGGTTCTTCAATATTTCCGTCGGCCGGTCCCACAGATGGTGATGTGGATCGATGATCGGCAGATCGGGTTCGAGGATCGGTTCGGACATGTCACAACTCCGCGATGACGAGACGATAGCCATAATCCATTTCGGGTTTGTTCAGAAGCTCGGCGTTGCGCCGCGCCCAAGTGCCGTCGGCGAGGTCGCGGGCGAGATGCGCAATCCCGCCCTCGACGTTGCCGGCCGTCGCAAAGAACGAGATCGCCTCGCGCGCGCGTGGGTTCAGATACATCTGCGGCCGCCGCCAATAGGCCGCCAGGAAGCCGTCGGTGCAGTCGTGGGGCACGGGCAGTGGCATGATACGCAGTTCGCCGAACACGGCGCGCGCCTTGTCGAACGGAAGCAGTGGGTGGAAGCTGGGGCGCATCTGCGGAAAATAATCGTCGATCAGCCAGAACGCCACGTCGTTCGGCGTGTGGTCAAAGAACACACAGCGCTTGCGCGCTACGCGGCGCATTTCCTTGAGGCCGGCAGTGACGTCCGACCAGTGGTGCGTGGTGAGGAACGCGGTGGCGGCATCGAAGCTTTTGCCGCCGAAGGGCAGGCGCTCTGCCACGCCCTCGAATACCGGCGCCGCGTCCGGTGCGCGCTGGGCGATCATGGTCTTTGACGGCTCGACGGCGGTGACCTCGCGGTCCCTCGGCTCATAAGAACCCGCACCCGCGCCGACATTGACGACACTGCGCGCATCGCCTAGCGCCGTATGGATACTTGCGGCGATACGCGGATCGGGCCTGCGATAATGCGCATAGCCCGATCCGATCGTGTCGTAGAGGGCGCTCAGGGCGTCAATACCACCCGTCCGAGGATCTTGCCTTCGCGCAGATCGTTCAGCGTGTCGTTGGCGGCGGAGAGCGGGCGCTTGGTTACCGGCACGGGATCGACCTTACCGGCGCGCACCAGCTCCATCATCTCCTTGGTGTCGTCGAGCGAGCCGACCATCGAACCCTGGATGCCGATGGCGCGGAACGGGAACATCGGCAGCGGCATCTGCATCGCGCCGCCGAAGAGGCCAACGATGATAACCTTGCCGCCGCGGCGCACGGATTGCGACGCGAATGCGAAGCTCTTCTCCGAGCCGACGAAATCCACCACAGCATAGGCGCCGCCGCCGGTATCGGCCATGAGCTGCTTGGCCGCGCCGTCCACTTTGGTGTTGTAAGTCTTCGATGCGCCGGCCTTCATGGCCGCTTCGAGTTTTACTTCGTCGATGTCGGCCGCAAGCGGTCCCCAATCTTTTCCTTGAGAGGGGCCGAACAGCGCCTTGGCGAACTGCACGCCCATCATGCCGACGCCGCCGACACCCACGACCAGAACCTGATCGTCCGGCCCAAGCTTGCCGATCTTCTTCATCGCGGCAAACGCCGTGAGGCCCGAGCACATATAGGCCGCGCCGAGCGCCGGATCGATCTTGCCGTAATCGATGAGATATTTCGGATGCGGAATCATCACATGCGTCGCGTACCCGCCGGGGCAGCCATTGTTGCAGCCGAGCTGGCGCGGGCCGCCGACGCAGATGTTCTCCTCGCCGCGCAGGCAGGACGGGCACTTGCCGCAGCCGATCCACGGGAACGCCGCATAGCGCGCGCCGACCTTGATATCCTTCACATCGGGACCGACGGCGACGACTTCGCCTTCGATCTCGTGGCCCAGCGTGTGCGGAAGCTGGATGTTCGCCATCGGCAGCTTGTTGCCGCCGCCAAGATCGAAATAGCCGTCATGAATGTGCACGTCGGAATGACAGACGCCCGCGTTGTGAACTTTCAGCAGGACCTCGGTGCCTGTTGGCACCGGCGTCGGGGTTTCGATTTCCTTGAGCGGTGCGCCGAATTCGACAACGGCCTGGCTGAGCATGCGTATTTTCCTTCATTTATTGTGCTGACTTGCTGTCAGTTTGGCATGCCCTCGTTGCGGCCTCAACCAAGCGGGCGCATGCTGATCCGCACGATCTTGACGAAGGGGAAGAGACGCCATGAAAGCACTTCTGCTTGCGTCGCTCGCGGGATTGATCGCGGCCCCAGCACTCGCAGCCAGCCCGTTCGACGGTACCTGGATCGTCAATCTCGGCACGGTGCAGGCGCCGGACAAGCCGAACGATTTCCTGCTCCAAGGTGGCGATTTTTCCTGCCGCAGCTGCACACCGGCCTTCACGGTCCCGGCGGACGGCGCGGCCCACGCAATCGCCGGCAATCCGTATTACGACAACGTGGCGATCAAAGTCGTCGATGCGCAAACCATCGTGGAGACGGAGAGCAAAGGCACCAAGGTCGTCTGGACCTACACGATGCGCGTATCCTCCGACGGCCAGAACATGACAACCGAGATGATCGACAACAGCGCCGTCAACGGCGTCCCGGCGCGCGGCACCATCATCCAGGCGCGAACGAAGGAAGCGCCGGCTGGCGCCCATCTTGTTTCCGGCACCTGGCGCGCGACGAAATACGAGGGCTTCTCGGACAGCGCGCTCAGCCTCACTCTCAAACTGGAGGGCGACAAGCTCACATTTTCTCAGCCGACCGGGCAATTCTATGCCGCGACGCTGGGCGGAGAGGCCGTGCCTTACAAGGGCGATCCCGGGATTGCCACGGTATCGGTCGTACGCTCCGGTCCGGACACGATCGTGGAAACGGATATGCGCGACGGAAAGATCGTTTCGACCAACACCATGACGACGGGCGACGGCAAGACGATGGCAATGATTTTTGTCGACAAGCTGCGCAACAGCACCCAGAAGCTCACGGCTATCAAGCAGTAGGCTATCGACGGTCGCGCAATTGGCGGGCCAGCGCCGCGAATTCCGCGACCGACAACGTCTCGGCGCGGCGTGTCGGATCGACGCCGGCGGCGCGGACGGCATCTTCCGGGAGCAGCGGCTTGAGGCTCTGGCGCAGCATCTTGCGGCGCTGGCCGAAGGCGGCCTGCGTGACATTTTCCAGGTCGCGGAGGTTCGCGGGTGCGATCGGCTCGGCAAGCGGTTCGAGACGCACGATGCTCGACGTGATGCTGGGCGGCGGCACGAAGGCGCTGCGCGACACGTCGAACAGAATCTTCGCCGTCGCGCGCCACTGCGTGAGCACGGAGAGGCGGCCGTAATGTTCGCTATCCGGTTTGGCCACGATGCGCTCGGCGACCTCGCGCTGGAACATGAGGGTCAGGCTTTGCCAGAATGGCGGCCATTCGCTTGCCGTCAGCCACTTCACCAGCAGCGCCGTGCCCACATTGTAGGGCAGGTTGGCCGCAACGCGGACGGGCTCATCTTTGAATAGTGTGCGTTCGTCGAGCGCCAGCGCGTCGCCGTGCACGATTTCCAGCCGGCCGGGATGGGCCTGCGCGATTTCTTCCAGCGCGGGAATGCAGCGTTCGTCGCGTTCGACGGCAACGACCTTCGCAGCACCTTCGGCGAGCAGCGCGCGCGTGAGGCCGCCCGGTCCAGGACCGACTTCATAGATCGTCGTGCCGTCCAGCGGACCGGCGGCGCGGGCGATGCGGCGCGTGAGGTTGAGGTCGAAGAGAAAGTTCTGCCCCAGCGATTTCTTCGCGGAGAGTCCGTGCGCGGCGATCACCTCGCGCAGCGGCGGTAGATTGTCGGAAGCGCTCATTTGGATTCCACCCTCCCCTTGAGGGAGGGTCGAAATTTGCGAACGCAGTGAAGCAAATTTCGGGGAGGGGTCCAACGCCGTCCGCCCCTGACCCCTCCCCGAAGCGCTTGCGCGCTTCGACCCTCCCTCAAGGTGAGGGTGAAAGAAGCCTTATGCATTTGCGCGCGCGTCGGCCATCTGTGCGGCCATGCGGATCGCGGCGATCATGCTGCGCGGATCGGCCTTGCCCGTGCCTGCTATGTCGAACGCTGTGCCGTGATCGGGCGAGGTGCGGATGATGGGAAGGCCCAGCGTGACGTTCACCCCGTCCCAGAACGACAGCGTCTTGATCGGGATCAGGGCCTGGTCGTGGTACATGCAGAGCGCCGCGTCGTAGGTCGCGCGCGCCGCTTCGTGGAACAGCGTATCGGCGGGCAGGGGGCCGCGCACATCATGGCCGCGCGCCTTCAGCAGCTGGACCGCTGGCGCAATGAGGCGCAGGTCTTCATCGCCAAACTCGCCCGGATGCGGATTGAGGCCGGCCACGGCGAGCCTTGGCCGCGTGATGCGGAAATCGCGTGTGAGACCGGCGAGAACGATCTCCGCCGTCTCGACAATCGACGCGGTGGTGATCGCTTGCGGGACGGCCGCGAGCGGGATGTGGATGGTCAGTGGCACGACGCGCAACTGATCGCTCGCCAGCATCATGACCGGCGTCTTCGTATCGGTGAGCGCGCCAAGAAACTCGGTGTGTCCCGGGAAGCCGAAGCCCGCCTGCATCAGAACGGCTTTGTTGATCGGCGCCGTGACCACCGCCGCGGCCTTGTCGTCCAACGCCGCACGCACCGATGCTTCGATGGCTTCGATGACGGTGGCTGCGTTTTTCGGATCGGGCTTACCCGGCATCCGTGTGGCGTGAGCCTTGGTTGCGATCACGGCGTCCGCCGGCAGTTCTGCACACAAGCGCAGCACGCCGGGATCGCCAACGATCTTCAACGCGCGTTTGCCGATGTGCCCGCCGAGTTCGCGAAAGGCCGCGACGGCTATTTCCGGCCCGATCCCGGCCGGTTCACCCATGGTCAGGAGGATGGGAGCGTCCGGCTGCGGCTCAGCGCGTTTCGACATTGGCTTCGCGGCGCAGGTCGCGAATGTAGCGCCGCGCCAGCATGGAGATCTGCTGCTGGAACAGCCTGCGTTCCAGGTCTTCACGCGAGGGAATGGTGAAAGCAGTCGTCGGCTTCGGCAACGGCTTGTCGCAACGCGCGATGATCTCAACGCCCGCCGAGGACATGAATGGCTCCGTCGGCTGGCCGGGCACCGTCTTGGCGAGTTGTGCCTGCATCTGTTCGCTCAGATCGCTCAACTTCATGTCACCGAGATTATTATACACCGACCCCTTGATGCTCTGCGCAATCTTGGCGAGATGCTCGCAGGTGCCGATGGCAGCCCGGATCTGCCCGGCTGCCTTCATCGCGCCTTCGACATATTTCGGCGGCGCCTTGGGCGGGAGCGGAAGCAGAAGGCGCGCGAGCGGAAGGTAGCCCGGCTTCTCCGGTTTCTGTTGCGTCGCCGGATCGACGACCTTCGTGCCGACGGGCTCCTGACGGTCGCGCAGGCCGAGAATGTAATAGCCGCCGATAGACCGGATCGGCGGCGACACGCCGCCAACCGCGAGTTTCTGCAGCGCATTGTTGAGTTCCGGCGCGAGCTGTCCGTCATGGACCCAGCCGATATCGCCGCCTTCGGCAGCGGACGGGCTCTGACTGAACTGCCGCGCGATCGACGGGAACGGCGCGCCGTTTTGAAGCTGGGACTCGAGATCGTTGGCGTCCTTCAACGCCTTGTCGCTCTGGTCGGCGTTCTCTACCGGCAGGAAGATTTCGGCGACCCAATAGTGCGGTTTGTTGGCGCCCTCGGTGACGCGGGCCATCTCATCATCGACGTCGGCCGGTGTGATGTTGATGCGATCGCCGTATTCGTCCTCGATCGCCTTCTGCCAGGCGAGCTGGACGGCGATCTGTGCGCGCAGGGTTGCGATATCGACCTTATCGCGCGCAAGGATGCCTTTCAGCTGCTCCATCGTGAGATGGTTGTCCTTCAGGATGCCGTCGATTTCCTTGTCGACCTCGGGCGGAGAAACCGTGATGTTCTTCCGCTTCGATTCCTGAAGTTCCAGCTTCTCGGTCTTAAGCTGCTCGAGCACCTGGGGCTTGAGCTTTTTGACCGCCTCTGCGGTCGGCGGCACCCCCGACGTCGCGAGGACAAGGGCCAGACGCTGCCTGAGATCGTATTCGGTAACGATGTCGTCGTTGACGACCGCGGCCACGCTGTCATCGGTGACATCGGCTTCGGAGATCGAAGGCGCAGGCGGGGGCGCGGCCTCCGCGGTCGCCAGTTTCGTGTGGCTGGGCTTGCCCTGCGCGAGCACAGGCGCCGTGCCAAGCGCGAGCACTCCCAGGGTGGGGAGGGTAGCCACGGCAATACGGAGGAAAAAAGCGGTCTTCGGCAGTGTTCTCACGCGGTCTTTCCCGGCATTGCCCCGCTCCAGACGGACTGCCCCCAAACCAGCGGCGCACAATACGCAAATCGCTCCCCGGTTCAAGGACGGTTGTACGTGAAAATATCCTGATGAAACAAGCTGAAAGGCAGGATTGGTTGATCGCCCGTCTTAAGCCCGATGTGGAGAATGACCGCCGTGGACGGCGGCAAACCGGGCTCGCTTGTGTATTTGCGCCGGTAGGCGAGTGCGACTGCAAGGCATTCATCCTGGTAGCCGAGGCCCAGTTCGGTATCGAGCATCTCGCCCGCGATCAGGTCGCGCCGGAGCGCGCCGAAGGCCTGCCAGTTGCGGTAAAAGTTAAGGTCGAGCTGTGTGTTGATTTCCTCGCGCGAATCGAGCCCCAGCGTGATCGCCGAGGGCGCCAGTTGCACGTAACTGACCTGGACCGATGAGCGGCCATAGGTCCCGGTAAGGTAAACTTCGTTGCGGCGCACGCCGCCGGTCTGCTCGTCGATGTCGATGCGGTGCGTGAGGTCGAGATAGGGCGGGAACTGGACGGTGAAGCGTCCGACCACGTCCGACTCGGTTCCCGAAAGCCCGGAATCGGGTGCGAAGACCCGATCGGCCCTCAGACGGAAACTTTCGCCCACCACGGCTTCGACATGGGCGATCGGGAAGATCGCATCAGCGCGCAAACCGGCGTTCGCGCGGGGGCCGCCTTCGACGATGTCCTCGCCCGGCACCTGATCGAAGCTGAAGATGTTGTTCTCGTTCAATTCGAGACTGACGCTGTCTTCGTTCGGCAGGTTGGGCGGATTGCCGCCATAGGGTGCGAGCACCACCTGGCCGATCGGCTCGATGACGAAGGAGTTTCCACTTCTCAACGCGTTCACGAACGGCCAGCGCCAGTCGACGGCGGCATAAGTCATTCCGCGCAGCACCGTGTTTCCGCTCGGCGGCAGCGGATACTGGTTTGCGATGTGATAGGCGTCGCCGCGCGCGTCGGTCTCGAAGGTGATGAGCTGCCCGTCGCCGGTGATGAAGGGCCAGCGCATCCGTGCTTCCGCGGTGATTCGCTGATCGTTGGTGCCGACATCGCGCGTGAGCGCAACGCTGGAGAAATCGAAACGGAACTGGCCGCCGGCGATGTGGTCGAGCGGGATGTAAGTGTATTCGAGCAGCGGCAGCGGTACCGGGAAGGTACGGTTGTCGTCGGTCGGCCTCAGGCCCTGGAAGAAATAGCCCGTCATGGCGAAGCGGCTGCGGCCGCTCTCGCCGTCGAGGAACAGGTCGCTCGTCAGACGATCGAGCTGCGAGATGTCGTACCGCTTGAGATAGGTCGTGTCCGACGAGACCTGGACATCGAAACCGGAGTTCCAGACCGACGTCACCGGAACGCGTCCCGAGCCGAAGAGATGGCTGTACACTTGGTCCTGCGTTCCGGAGATGCCGCCGTTGGGATTGAAGCCGGCGCTGCCCTGCAGCCACAGCCCGCCTTGTTCCCAGCGCTCGCGATATTCGCCTTCGAGCAATTCGCCGCCATGCGTGGTGAAGAGTGGCGCGATGGTGGCGTCGTTCGATTGTGATAGCGCGATGTAGACGGGCAGCCGGATGAAATAGCCGATCGTGCTCGAATTGCCGATATCCGGGGTAAGAAGCCCCGACGCGTAGCGCACCGTCGGATCGGGCTGCGAAAGATAAGGCGTGTAGAGGAGCGGCACGCCCAGGAAATCGAGAGTCGCGTCTTTGAAGTAGATGCGGTGCTTCAACTGGTCGTGCACGACACGATAGGATTTGACCTCCCAGACCGGTGTGCGCTGTCCCGGCTTGTTGCAGATTTTGCAGGGCGTGTAGGCGGCGCGATAGGCGGTGGTGAAGCGGCCTTCCTCGCGCCTGGCCTTGGTGGCGGCGAGGCGTCCGGTCTTGCCGATCAGCGCGGCAAACCCTTCGAGCGCGCCGTCGCGCATCTTGTCGGTCATCACGACATGGTTGGCAAAGGCGACATTGCCCTTGGCGTCGAGGATGCTCACATGGCCCGTCGCCGTCATCGTGTCGGTGTTCTGGTCGTAGATCAGCTTGTCGGCCAGCAGGATGCGGCTGTCGCGGTCGACCTCGACATGGCCGTGCGCGGTCACGATGTTGTTGTCGGAATCGTATTCGACCTGATCGGCCTGCAGCAGGACGTCGCTTGCCTTCTTGTCTTCGGCCCCCTGCGCCTGTGCGCATGCGAGCAGAACCGCTGAGACCGCGGCGCCCGCAAGAAATTTCCCCCTCATCCGTCCTCCTGGTGGAAGACTAGCGTCATGCCGATCAGGATAGAAGCAGCGGCCGGTGCCGAGGCGGCAAGCAACACGGGCAGGATTCCGGATTGACCGAGCGCCTTCGTCAGATCGCTGAAGAAATAGACGCCGAAGCCCGATAGCGCGCTGATCACGACCACACGCGGCAACCCGCCGCCGCGCGCCAGGCGCGTGGAGAAACTCGCGGCCATGAAGACCATCGCCGCGAACAGGGCCGGCATTGCGAGAAGGGAGTAGAAATAGATCTCATAGCGCGTGCCCGCGAAGCCGGCATTCTGCGCCGTGCGAATGAAGCTGGGCAGGGCCCAGAACGACAGTGTGTCCGGCGAGGCAGAGATTTCCAGGATCTGCGTCCGGGTCATCGTCGTCTTGAGCTTGTAGGTGTCGTAATGTTTTGGCGCTCCGTCTCGGCCGCTCACCCACGCATTGTGCAGCACCCAGGCACCCGCGGTCAGATCGGCACCGTGCGCATCGATGCGGCCGAGAAAATGATCGTTGGCGCCCAAACGGAAAATCATCACGTCTTCGAGCCGCGCCCCCTGATCGGCAGCCCGCAGCGCATGGATCACCGATTGCTGCGTCTCGTCGCCCTGCCGGAGCCACAGTCCGTTGATCGACACCGCGAGCTGGGATTCCTCGCCGCGGATGTATTTGGCTTCAAGTGCTGCGAACTGCGCCAGCAGGCGCGCGGAGATCGGTGTGACGATCGTCACCGCGACGATCCCGATGAGCACCGCCATCGCGAGCGGCGGCGCCAGAAAGTCCCACGCCGAAAGTCCGGCCGCGCGTGTCGCCACCAGCTCCTGATTGCGCGACAGCCGCGCGAAGGCGAACACGCCGCCGAGCAGAACGGCGAACGGCATCAGTTTCTGTCCAAGGTCCGGAAGCTGGAGAAGCGCCATGCCGATGACGGTGCTGCTGGTGATGTTGTGGCCCGCGGTGCGGTTGATGAGGTCGACGATGTCGATCGAAAAAGCCAGAAGCAGGAATGCGGTGTAGACGACCGCGACGCCGGTCAGGAACTGGACGGCGAGATAACGGTAGAGAGTCCACGACCAGCTCATTGTGCCGGCTCCGCAACCGGCAGCCGGTCACGCTGGAAGAACGCGGCCGGATTGAAACCCATCAGCATCGCCGTTGCACCCGCGGCGCCCGCCAGCGGAATGATATAGAAAAGAATGCACAGCGCCGGCCAATGGGTGGCCAGGCCCTGCACGCCGTAACCTGCGATGCGCAGGCCCGCCGCCGCAACGGCTGCAAGTGTCGTGCGAAGCGCCTGCGCGCCGCGCACCCGCCGCCCGCGCGCGATGACGACGAGCGCAATCAGCCCGAAAGCGATGCAGTAAAGCGGTTGCGCCAGCCGGTTGTTGGCTTCAGCGAAATACGCCGCGCGCACCGAGGGCTTCAATGTCGGCGAGGGCCAGAGCAACTCGCCCAAGAACCGCTCGCTGGTCGCGCGATCCGTCGAACGCTGCTGGCCGGCGAACTGGTCGAGATCGAACGCATAGCTCTTGAATTTCAGGACCGAAAGCTCCGCACCGGTCGTGCCGGTCTGCTCGATCGTGCCGTCAAACATCAGAAGCCGCGCGCCGGCCGGCGTCTGCGCAAGCTGCCCGCTTTCCGCGAGATAGCTGATGGGATGTTTCTTGTTGCGGCTGTCATGCACCAGGACGCCGCGGATATGGCCGTCGGAATTGAGTTCGCGGATGAAGACCGTCAGACCCTGCGCCGGGGTGTTGAACTCACCTTCGTCGAGCAGCGCGGCGCCGACATCGGCGCGGATATCGAGCACCTTGTCTTTCATCGCCCGCTGGCCCGCCGGCATGAGATAGAGACCGCAGAGATAGGTGATCGCCATGACGATCGCGGCGGCGGCAAGGACGGGCACGGCGAGCTGCGCACGGCTGTAACCGGCGGACGACATCACGACGAGTTCGCTGTCCTGATTGAGTTTGGTGAGCGCATAGAGCGAGCCCGCGAAATAGGCGATGGGCAGGATGATGACGAGCAGGCTCGGCAGGATGAGGACGGTCAGATAGACGAAAGTCGGTGCCGACTGCCCGCGATTGATGACGAGATCGAGCAGCCGCAGCGACTGCGTCAGCCACACCACGATCGTCATCAGGAACGCAAAAAGCGTCGCCGGCCCCAGAAGCTGGGACAGCACATAGAACGACAGTCGTGGCACCCGAATGGCCATGCTGACGGCAGGCGGCCTGCCTTGCCCCTTTTGGATTCGCCCTAACCTAGCATCTTCGCCCCTCGCCGCCGCAACCGGATTTCGGCAAATTATTCAAGCGGCTAGGTCATGACAGAGCAGTCATGTTATCCTGCCCCATCGACGTGAGGGAGGGTCTCATGCGCGTTTCCCAAAATGTCCGCTTCGCCGGTTTCAGCCTTTTCTCCGCGGCGCTCGTTGCATGGTCTCTGCTCCTGCACAGCAGCGACGCCCATGCTGCTCAACTGACGACCTTGCATGGCTTCTGTGCCGAGGCTGCGTGCGCCGACGGCGATATGCCGGAAACAGCGCTGGTGCAGGACGCGTCGGGAAACCTCTTTGGCGTCACGCGCGGAGGCGGCGACGGCGATTGGGGTACGGTCTTCGAACTGAAGCGCAACGGCAAAGGAAAATACGGCTACGTGCGCCTCTATTCGTTCGATCACGACACTGTTGGCTTCTGGCCGGACGGGCCACTGATCCTCGACACGAAGGGCAACCTCTATGGCGCGGTCAGCGAAGGCGGCAACGGTGAGTGCGGCAGCATCTTCGAACTCGCGCGTCCGCATCACGGCGGAAGCTGGACGCTGAACAAGATTCACACATTCTGTTCCGACAGCGGTGCCGGCAGCTTTCCCAATGGCGGCCTTACTTATGCCGGTCAGTCTGCGGGCGCCGCGTATGATGGCGCGTCGGCGCTTTATGGGACGACGCAATATGGCGGTGATGGAAATGGGGGCGTCGTTTTCGCGCTCTCGCGGCATGGTCAGGTCTGGAAGCAGACGATGCTTTATTCTTTCTGCGGCAATGGTCATTCGTTTTGCGTCGACGGGAGCACGCCTATCGCGGGCGTAACGCTCGATGAAGCGGGCGATCTCTTCGGCGCGACATATACCGGCGGGATTGCCGCGACCCATTTCCCTCTTGGTGCCGGTGTTGCTTTCGAACTTTCTCCGGGTGGCGGCGGCAAGTGGACGGAAACCGTGCTGCACAATTTCTGCACGGCCGACAATTGTGCTGATGGTTCTGCGCCCAGAGGCAGTCTTGTTCTCGACGCCGCTGGAAATCTATTCGGCGTCACCGAGAGTGGCGGTAAATCGTGTATGGCCAACAAGGGTCGTGGCTGCGGGACAGTCTACAAGATCGTGCCGGCCGGCGCCGGTTCGCAGCAGAGCGTGGTCTATGCGTTCTGTCAGAAAAAGGATTGCGTTGACGGAGAGTCTCCCCAGGCGGGCCTGATGCTCGATGCAGCAGGCGATCTTTACGGAACGACCTATTTCGGCGGGGCCAATCTGGGCCTGGATCAGTTCGGGCTGAGAGCCGGGGCTGTGTTCCGGATCAGCGGCTCTTCCTACCATGTCGTTTACAGCTTCTGCGCGCTCGCCAATTGCGCCGACGGCGTGAACCCTTCCGCTAGCGTCATCCAGGACCCGTCGGGCCTTCTCTATGGCACGACTGAAGGCGGCGGTCCGAATGGCGGCTTCGATGTTGGCACCGCGTTCCAACTTCAGCCATAAGACAACCCGCAACACCACCGGACAGGACGGAACGACCATGGAGATTTCATTTACGGCGCCTTTTCCGGTGGCCTCGGGTGCCTGGGTGGTCGGTGCGCTGGACGAGGCGGTGCTGACGCCCGCCGCCGCGAAAGCGGACAAGGCGAGCGGCGGCGCGATCAAGCGTGCGCTGTCCGTCAGCCGCTTCACCGGCAAGAAAGGTCAGATGCTGGAACTGCTCGCGCCGTCCGGCGTGGCCGCGTCGCGCATCCTGCTGGTGGGCCTTGGCAAGGCATCGGAATTTGACGGCAACGCAGCGGAGGTCGCCGCCGCCGAAGCGTTCGGCCGCGTATCGCGGACCGGCGAAGCCGCGATCACGTTCGAGATCGATCTTCCCAAAGGCGCGAAGATGAAGCCGGCGGAGCTTGCGGCCCATCTGGCGATGGGTGCGCAGCTCAAGAGCTACAGCTTCAACCATTACCGCACCAAGGATCTCTCCGATCACGAAACCAAACTGAAAAAGGTCATTATCGCGACGGCCGACGCGGCCGGCGCGAAGAAGGCGTGGCCTGCGCTCGAGGCCATTGCGGGCGGCATGTTCCTCGCGCGCGATCTCGTCAATGAGCCGCCGAACATCCTGTCACCAGTGGAATTCGCGAACCGTGTAAAGCAGCTGACCAAACTCGGCGTCACCGTCGAAGTGCTGGGCGAAGCGCAGATGAAGAAGCTCGGCATGGGCGCGCTGCTTGGTGTGGGGCAGGGCAGCGAGCGCGAAAGCCAGCTCGTCATCATGCGCTGGAATGGCGGCCGCAAGAAGGACGTGCCGGTCGCGTTCGTCGGCAAAGGCGTGTGTTTCGACTCCGGCGGCCTGTCGCTCAAGACGGGCGCGGGCATGATCGGCATGAAGGGCGACATGGGTGGTGCAGCCGCCGTCGCCGGTGCGATCCGTGCGCTTGCGGCGCGCAAGGCCCGCGTGAACGCGGTTGGCGTCGTCGGCCTCGTCGAGAACATGCCCGATGGAAAGGCGCAGCGTCCCGACGATGTCGTGACGTCGATGTCGGGCCAGACCATCGAAGTGCTGAACACCGACGCCGAAGGACGCCTCGTGCTTGCCGACGCGCTCACCTATACGCAGCGCACTTTCAAGCCGGCCTTCGTGATCGATCTGGCGACACTCACGGGTGCGATCATGGTGGCGCTCGGCAGCGAGCACGCAGGGCTTTTCTCCAACGACGACAAGCTCGCGAAGCGCATTCATGAGGCGGGACGCGATGTCGGCGAGCCGGTGTGGCGGCTGCCGCTCGGCCCCGGCTACGACAAGATGATCAAGTCCAAGATCGCCGACATGAAGAACATCACCGGCTCGACGCATGCCGGATCGATCGCGGCAGCACAGTTCCTGCAGCGGTTCGTCGACAAAGGACAGGCCTGGGCGCATCTCGATATCGCCGGCACCGCCTGGCAGGACGGCGAACAGAAGTCGCTGATCCCAAGCTGGGGCGTCGGCTGGGGCGTGCGTCTGCTCGACCGATTGGTGGCGGAGCATTACGAGGGGTGAGCATGCGCGGTGCGTGGTGGCTCGCGCTGTTTGTGACGGGACTCGTTGCCTGGCCCGCGTCAGCGCTGCCGCCCCTCGATCCGAAAGATGGTGCGATTTTTCCGGAGACAAAAGCGAGAGACTTGCTCCATCAATGCAGCCGCGGCGTTCCAGGACCAGTCCAAGGAACATGGACGCCGAGTGCCGCCCAGATCGCGGAACTGGAAGCACGCCTGCCGGAAGCGCTGGATGATGTGCTGGCCAAGCGTGGTGACAGCCGGAAGCATTCACGGGATTTCCTGCGCCAATATGGCGGGTTCATCGTTGGTGGCCGCAAGATCATTTACATGAATGCTTTTCCTCGCTTCCTGCTCGGAGATGAGAAAAGCGCTTACGCCGACCGGCACAGGCCCGTACCGGATTGGCGAGGCGTAATGGAAGGTGTTTGCGATGGCGGCCCGGACTTCTTTGGTGTGGAGTACGATCCCGCGATGAAGACCTTCTCGCATTTCGAATTTAACGGCCTCGTCTAGTGACCGAAACGCTCTTCTATCACCTCGAACGCCGAGCGCTGGAAGATGTGCTGCCCGGACTGATCGAGCGCACGCTGGAGCGCGGTTGGCGGGCAGCGATCCGGTGTGAATCCGCCGAGCGCGTCGACGCCATCGACACGCTGCTCTGGACCTATGACGAAGCGAGTTTCCTGCCGCACGCGCAGGCGGGCGACGGCAATCCCGCGAAGCAGCCGGTGCTGATCACGGTCGAGGACGCGATCCCGAACGCGGCGAATGTGCTGTTTCTGATCGGCGGGGCCGCGCCGCCGGCATGGGACCGGCCAAACAATCTCACCCGCATCGTGCTGATGTTCGATGGCCGGGATCAAGAGATGTTGGGTCACGCTCGTGCCGTGTGGAAGGACGCCAAGGCCGCCGGTCACAACGTGACGTATTGGAAAGAAAGCCCCAGCGGGAAGTTCGAGAAGCAGGCCTGACGATTTCAATGCGCCCTGCAGTTGCGCGAGATAGTACGCCGTTTACCGGGCTCTCGGCGCTTGCTAAACCGGCGCCAACACGGAGGCCTGCTTGTTCGGACTGCTTGGAATGCTCACCTCGCCCATCGGGCTGATTTCGCTCGGGCTTCTGGTGCTGTGCGTGGTGCATTCGATCCGCACCGGCAACGTCTTTCCGTGGATCTATGTGATGGTGTTCCTGCCGGGTATCGGGCCACTGATCTATCTCTTCATGGTGATCGTGCCGGACCTGTTCCGCAGCCGGCATGCGCAGACGTTGAAGCATGGCGCCGCGCGCGCCATCGATCCCAACAAGGATTTCCGCGCGGCGATGCGCGAGGTTGAGATGGTGGGCTCCGTCGACGCCAAGCGCACGCTCGCCGAGCAGCTTGCCCAGCGCGGCCAATATGCCGATGCGATCGAGCTTTATCGGAGCGCGCTGCGGGGGCAGTTCGCGACCGATCCGGCGTTGCTGGTGGGGATCGCGCGGGCGCAGTTCCTGAATGGCGATGGCGCCGGCGCACAGGCGTCGCTCGACACGCTGCAGGCCGCCGATCCGAAATTCTCTTCGGAGGAAGCGCACATGATCTATGCGCGCGCGCTCGAACTTCAGGGCAAGAACGACGAGGCAGCGGACGCGTACAAAGGTCTCGTTCCCTATTTCGCGGGCGAAGAGGCGCGCGTGCGCTACGCGACGCTGCTCGGCAAGATCGGACGGCGCGACGAGGCGCGCGCGCTGTTCGCGCAGGTGGTCAAGAACCTCGATGGCGCCCCCAGCCGCTATCGCGGCCAGCAGAAGCAATGGGGCGACATCGCGCGCGCGGCGCTGAAGGTGTAGCTTAACTGTCATTCCCGGCGAGCATCGACGCGTCAGCGTCGACGCGAGGGAAGGGAACCTAACTTCGATAGGGCGAGTGCGTGTTTTCCAAGTTAGGTTCCCTTCCCCTCGCGACGCTATCGCCTCGCTTCGGCCGGGAATGACAACTATTTCTTAGACCTCCGCCATCGCCGTTTCGTATTCCTCGTTGAGGGCGAGCCAGCGCGTTTCGGCGGCTTCGAGTTTGCGCTGGGCTTCGGCGCGCTTCTTCGACACCGACGCCGCCTTGGCACGGTCCTGCGTGAAGATCAGGGGATCGGCGAGGGCTTTGTCGTATTTCGCGATCTCTTTGTTCAGGTCTGCGATCTGGTGCTCCACGATTTCGACTTTCTCCTTGAGCGGACGCAGCGCCTTGCGCTTTTCCGCAGCCTCGCGGCGGGCATCTTCTTTGGAGATTTTGGGTGCCGGTTCTTCGCGGCGCGTGGGCACGCTCTCGCCCGACAGCAGGAAACGCCGGTAATCGTCGAGATCGCCGTCGAACGGTTCGACCTTGCCGTCCGCTACAAGTAACAGCCTGTCCACGGTGCCTTCGATCAGACGGCGGTCGTGGCTCACGAGCACGACCGCGCCTTCGAAATCGTTGAGCGCAACGAGCAGCTCCTCGCGCGCGTCGATGTCGAGATGGTTGGTCGGCTCGTCGAGGATGAGGAGATTGGGCTTGTCGAGCGTCGCGATGGTCAGCATCAGCCGCGCGCGCTCGCCGCCGGAGAGGCTTCCCACCTTTGTCAGAGCCTTGTCGCCGGTCAGTCCCATCGAACCGAGCCGCGTGCGCAATTCGGTCTCGGTCATCTTGGGGCGATGGCGCGCCAGCGTCTGCACCGGCGTGATCGACCCGTCGAATTCGTCCATCTGGTGCTGCGCGAAATAGCCGGGAATGAGCTTGCGCGCGCGCACGATCTCGCCGCCCATGGTCTCGAGCTTGCCGACCAGGAGCTTGGCGAGCGTGGACTTGCCGTTGCCGTTCTTGCCGAGCAACGCGATGCGGTCGTCGGGATCGAAGCGCAAGGAGATGTTGGACAGGATTGCGCGGCCGTCATAGCCGACCTGCGCGTTCTCGAGTGTGATGAGCGGCGGACTGGCGTCCAGCGGCTTCGGCAGCTGGATCGGGGCGATGTATTCGTCGGGCGGCACCTCTACCTTTTGCAGGCGCTCCAGCATCTTCATGCGGCTTTGCGCCTGACGCGCCTTGGATGCCTTCGCCTTGAAGCGGTCGACGAACGCCTGCATGTGCTTGCGCGCGGCGTCCTGCTTCTTCGCGAAGGCGAGGTCGTTGGCGCGGCGCATCGCGCGCGTCTCGACGAAGGTGTCGTAGTTGCCGCTGTAGAGCGTGAGCTTCTGGTATTCGAGATGAAGGATGAATTCCGTCACGCTGTTGAGCAGGTCGCGGTCGTGGCTGACCACGATCACCGAGCCGCGATAGCGCCTGAGATAATCCTCGAGCCACAACACGCCTTCGAGGTCGAGATAATTGGTCGGCTCGTCGAGCAGCAGGAGATCGGGTGCGGAGAACAGGATCGCAGCCAGCGCCACGCGCATCCGCCAGCCGCCGGAGAACTCTGAGCATGGTCTCAGCTGATCCTCGGCATCGAAGCCGAGGCCCGCGAGGATGCTCGCGGCCCGTGCCGGCGCGGAATAGGCATCGATGGCTTCCAGTCGAGCATGGATGTCGCCGAGTTCGTGTGCGCCGTGTTCGTGCTCGGCGCGTGCGAGCAGGTCCGTGCGTTCCTTGTCGGCGTTCAGCACCGTGTCGAGCAGCGTGATCGGACCGCTTGGCGCCTCCTGCGCCACCGCGCCGATACGCCAGTCGCGCGGCCACGTCACTTCGCCCTGGTCCGTGTGCAGCTGGCCGAGGATCACTTTCAGGAGGGTCGACTTGCCCGCGCCGTTGCGGCCCACAAGCCCGATACGCCGCCCCGCCGGCAGCGAGGCACTCGCGCCGTTCAGGATCTCGCGTCCCGCGATGCGGACGATGATGTTGTCGATGACGAGCATGGCGCGGGGCGTATAGCACAAACATCGCGCCGGAAGGCGAGGGGGTTCAGTCCTCCGGAACCGCCGTCTGAACGCCTCCTTTGCCCGCCGGTTTCGATGCGCTTGCCCGAAAGCGGCGTGGCCTCTATAAGGCCGCGCAAATTCCCAACCTTTTCGGAGTACATCATGGCCGTCGAGCGCACGCTTTCCATCATCAAGCCGGATGCCACGCGGCGCAATCACACCGGCGCCATCGTCGACCGGTTCGAGAAGGCGGGGCTGCGTGTGATCGCCTCGCGCCGCATGCGCCTTTCGACCGCCCAGGCCGAGGCGTTCTATGCCGTGCACAGTGCGCGGCCGTTCTTCCGCTCGCTTGTCGAATTCATGACGTCCGGCCCGGTCGTGGTGCAGGTGCTTGAAGGCGAGAACGCCATCGCGAAGAACCGCGAAGTCATGGGCGCGACGGATCCGGCGAAGGCCGCTCCCGGCACGATCCGCAAGGACTTCGCGGAATCGATCGAGGCGAACTCGGTTCATGGCTCCGACGCAGCCGACACGGCCGCGAACGAGATCAAGTTCTTCTTCAGCGATTTGGAGATTGTCGGCTAGTCAGGAATTCCCTCTCCCCCTTTGGGGGAGAGGGTTAGGGTGAGGGGGAGCCACAAGCTGGAACCCCGCAACCTGAAATGCTTCACAATCCGCGCCTGTGCCGACATTAGCGTTCCGATTTCCGGCACCCCCTCACCCCGACCCTCTCCCCCACTACGTGGGGGCGAGGGAGGTTCGTTTGTGCTAGTTAGGTCGGAGCACGATCGAGAAAGTCACAGATGACTGCCAAAACCATCGTCGTCACCGGGGGAACCTCGGGTATCGGGGAAGTCGCCGCCGTCGAGCTTGCCAAACACGGCGCGCGCATTGTGCTGATCGCTCGCGATGCTGCGCGCGCAGATGCGACGCTTGCCAAACTGCGCAGCGCCAATGCCGGCATGGACCATAAGGCCCACATCGCCGAGCTGTCGCGGCTGTCCGAGATGAAGCGCGTGGCCGGCGAGATCGCGGCCTCCGAGCCCCAGATCGACGTGCTCATCGATAACGCGGGGGCGCTGTTCAACACGCGGCAGGTGACCGAAGACGGTCTCGAGATGACCTTCGCCACCAACCACATGGCCTATTTCGTGGTGACGAACCTGCTGCTTCCGCATCTCAAATCCGGCGCGCGGATTGTCTCGACGGCATCGGACGCCCACAAGGGCGCGCGGCTCGATTTCGACGACCTCCAGGCTGAGAAGCGCTATTCCGGATTTTCCGTGTACGGAAAATCGAAGCTCTGCAACATCCTCTTCAATCGCGAACTCGCGAAGCGGCTCGACGGCACCGGCATCACCGCGAACTGCCTGCATCCGGGCTTCGTGGCCACGCGCTTCGGCGACAACAGCGGCGGCCTGTTCCAGACAGTCCTGAAGGTTGCCAAGCCCGTTGGCGCGATCTCGCCGGAGGAGGGCGCAAAGACCATCATCTATCTTGCGTCTTCGCCCGATGTCGAAGGCAAGAGCGGCGGTTATTACTATAAGAACAAGCTCGCGACACCGACCAAGGAAGCGCAGAGCGACGCCGACGCCAAGCGCCTTTGGGAAATTTCGGCGCGCCTCTCCGGCGTGGGGACGGCGTAGCGCATGTCGGCACAAGGTCATACACCGGCGCCGCCGGGCGATTTCGTTCTGCCGTTCGATCTGCCGGTCGCCGGTGTGCGGGGACGCATCGTGCGGCTCGATGCGGCATCGGCACGCGCGTTGAGCGCGCATGCGCTGCCGGAAGCTGCGTCGCGTGTGCTGGGCGAGACGGTTGCGCTTAGTGCCTTGCTGGGCACGACGCTCAAACTCGATGGACGCCTGACCGTACAGACCAAGAGCGATGGTCCGCTCGATCTGGTTTCAACGGATTATTACGGGGAAGGCGACGGCAAACCGCGCGGCGTGCGCGGGTTCGCGCGGTTCAACGAAAGCCGCGCCGCCGAACTCGGCGCAGCCCCATCTTTTGAAACGCTCGCGGGCAAGGGCTCGCTCGCGATCACGATCGAGCCCAGGACCGGTGGCCAGACCTACCAGGGCATCGTCGCGCTTTCGCCATCGGGGATCGCGGAGTCGGCGGAGACCTATTTCGTGCAGTCGGAGCAGTTGCCCACCGCCCTGCGGCTCGCCGCGGCGCCGCTGTTCGAGGCGGGCAAGAGCGCGCCCGGTTGGCGCGCCGGCGGGATCATGCTGCAAGTCACGCCCGATGCGAAGCGCTCCGAGGATGATTGGAACCGGCTCTCGCTGATCCTGAAGACGGTCGAAGACATCGAACTCGTGGACACAGCACTTCCGGCGGAGACGCTGTTGTGGCGGCTGTTCCATGAAGACGAGGTCCGGGTGCTGCCCGCAGAGCCGATCGCGTTCCGCTGCGACTGCGACGGCGAGCGCATCGCGTCGGTGCTCAAATCCTATTCTCCGGAAGAGCGGGCCGGCCTCGCCGATCCGGATGGCATTATCCGCGCGCGCTGCGAATTCTGCGGCACGGTGCATGAAGTCGGCACTGAAAAACTGGGAGCTGCGTAAGTCTCATGCGTTACGGTCTTATTGCTGCGGTCCTACTGTCTCTGTTTGCAGGAGGCGCCGCTCAGGCCGCGTTGCCTGCGCCGTACAAAAACGAGGGCGTGAACTTCGCGTATAACCTTCTGTTCTGTGACACCCCGGCGCTGTTCCTGCAGAACAAGTCGCTCCCGCCGTCGGCGCCGTTGTATCGGGTCCTTCACGCCAAGTCCGCCGATGCCGCAAATATCCGCAAAATCGCGAACGACGATCACGGCGATAGCTGCACCCGCATGCTGGCCTTCGACTGGCTTCGCGCGCACAAGCTGGCGGTACCGCCGAAGGTGCTTCTGGGCATAGTGGCGGAACTGGGATCGAGCGACGGGCCGGATGCTGTGGCGGTCTATACCGACGGCAATATCCGTTTCATCAGCGCGGAAGAGAAACTGGCGTCGTTCGGTCCGAACACGCCGAAGATTGCTGCCAAGGCGCAGGAACTGCTTTCGCTCGGACGCGGCCTTCTTCCGAAGCTCGATGCCTGGAAGGAGCCGCGTGTGCCCGCGGCGCCGTTCGGCATTTTCCGCATCACATTTCTGGCGTCGGACGGGCTTCACTTCGGCGACGGCGAAGCGCGCAGCATGGCGCACGACAAATTCGGCGGCACGACCGTGCGCAGCGCGATCCAGTTGCTGCGGTTGGGGTATGACGCGGCGGAGAAGTGAATCGCCCTTCGGGGCGCGCTACGCGCGCACCTCAGGGTGACGCGTTCTTGTGAATCCCAACTCTCTCGTCATCCTGAGGTGCGAGCGCAGCGAGCCCCGAAGGATGTTCTGGTCACTCTTCCTCAAGATCCTTCGGCCGCACGAAGGCTTCGAGTTCGCCCAGCCCCGGCACGACATCGCGCCATGTCGTGATCTCGAAATCGATAACCGCCAGTGCGCAGGTCGGGAATTTCTCGTCCATGGTGTCGTAGCGTTTGCGCAGCTTGCGTTCGAGCGGCACCGAAGCCAGCGCCAGCGCGCAATGTTCGAGTCCGGGGTTATGACCGACGATCATCAGCGATGCGACGGTGTCGGGCGCATTGCGGATCAGCGCGAGAATGGCATCCGGCTCGGCGAGATAGAGTTCGGCCAGATATTCGATTTTGGGCGTTGCGCCCAGTTCGGGAAGCAGATGCTCCACCGTCTGGCGCGTGCGCGTGGAGTTCGAGCTCAGGATCAAGTCGGGGATATAGACGTCGTCGTGCAGGAAGCGGCCCATGCGCGCGCTGTCCTTGACGCCGCGCTTTTCGAGCACGCGCTTGAGATCATCGGCGCCTGCGCGTTCCGCCTTGGCGTGGCGCAGGAGAAGCAGGCGCTTCACGCGACCTGATACCGTGCGCGCGCGCCGCGTTCGAGCGCGGAAGCCACCAGCCGGTCGATTCCGAGCGCACGGCGGATCGTTTCGATCACGCGGATCTCTTCCAGCATGACGCGGCTGTCCGAGAGTGCAACTTCGAGCGAAAGCCAATAGGCGGTTTCGCGCAGATGCTCCGGCAACGCGGCCTTCGCGAGACCGAGCACGGCCTCTAGCCCCTCGTTCTCCTGCAGGATCGCGCCGCAATCCTGCGCCGTGACCAGCAGCCGGCTATGATCGAATTCGCGGAAGGCGGGCAGGCTCTTGGACAGCTCGCTGATGGTCTTCAGCTCCTTGTCGCTGATGATGCCGTCCGCCGCCGCCACGAGGACCATGACGTAAACGAGCGCCGTTTGATGGCTGATGGTCTTCATAATCTCCGGCCGGGGTTCGAACGCGGCGCGACCTTAAGAAACTTGACCCTGAGCGGCAAGGCACGTCACAAACGCGCATGGCGACCAACAAAAAGCCCGGCAAATGGCGCGCGCGCACGATCGCGGTTCGCGGCGGACAGACACGCACGGCGTTTCAGGAGACGTCGGAGGCGCTGTTCCTGACCTCGGGTTATGCCTACGAGTCGCCGGAGCAGGCTGAGGGCCGGTTCACGGGCGAGGACGAGGGCTTCCAGTACACGCGCTTCTCCAATCCCACGATCTCGATGTTCGAGGATCGCATGGCCGCGCTCGAAGGGGCAAAGGTCGCGCGCGCGACGGCCAGCGGCATGGCGGCGGTGAGCGCAGCGCTTCTGTCCGGGCTCAATACGGGAGACCACATTGTCGCGGCAAAGGCGATGTTCGGGTCCTGCCGGTATGTCATCGCCGATCTGCTGCCGCGGTTCGGGATTTCGCACACGCTGGTCGATGGTGGCGATCTGGGGCAGTGGCGCGATGCCATGCGCCCCGAAACCAAGATGCTGTTTCTCGAAACCCCGGCCAATCCGACGCTGGACATCGTCGACATCGCAGCGGTTGCGAAGATCGCGGATGCGCATGGCGCGCGGCTGGTCGTCGACAACGCATTTGCGAGCCCGGTTTTGCAGCGGCCGATGGAATTCGGCGCGCATATCGTGGTGCATTCGGCGACGAAATATATCGACGGGCAGGGGCGCTGCCTCGGCGGCGTGGTGCTGTGCGACGAGACGTTCCTGAAGGATCATCTTCAGGCGTTCTTCCGCAACACCGGGCCCGCGATGAGCCCGTTCAACGCCTGGGTTCATCTGAAGAGCCTCGAGACTCTGGATCTGCGCGTCAGGGCGCATTGCGAGAACGCCGCGCGCGTCGCCGACTACCTCGCCGGCCAGCGCAAGGTCACGCGCGTGCTTTACCCTTTCCGCTCCGATCATCCGCAGCACAATCTCGCGCGCGCGCAGATGGAAGCGGGTGGCGGCATCGTCAGCTTCGAGATCGCGGGCGGCAAGCAGGCCGCGTTCCGGTTCGCGGGCGCGCTGAACCTGATCGACATCTCCAACAATCTCGGCGACGCCAAAAGCCTCATCACCCATCCCGAAACGACGACGCACCAGCGGTTGTCGCCGGAGGCGCGCGCGGAGCTGGGCGTCACGTCCGGCCTGATGCGCCTCTCCGTCGGCCTCGAGGATGTGGACGATGTCTGCGAAGACCTCGAACAGGCGCTGGCCGTTGGCTAGCTAGCGCTTCACGATCGCGGGCGGCTTGTAAGTGCCTTTCTCGACGTCGCCTTCCGGCCCGTAGACCCGCAGCATGATGTTGAACTGCCCGCTCCCCACAGGCAGCCAGTTTGCTTCCGGGGCATCGTCCGGCCGGACTTTCGAGAAATAGAGCGTGACGCCGCCGTCCTGGTCATAAACGAGGCCGGGCGTATAGCTGGCGACGTTGTACTTCTTCGCATCGTTGCGGATCAGCTCGATCGATTGCGGCGTGTAGGCGGTGAACGACCAAAAGCGGTCGGCCTGCGGAATCCTGTTTTTGGGGATGTGCATCACATAGACTGCGCCGTCGCTGCCATTGAGCGGCGCGCCGCCGCCGTCCTTGAAGGCCTGGTAGTAGGCTGCGGTCGAATGGTTGTTGCCGTACTGGATGAACTCGGTAATGGCGGCCCTGTCGAGGAACTCGCGGGGCTTCCAGGTGCCGATGTTCGTGAAGTCGATCCAGTTGTTGGCGTCGGTATGGGTGAGATAGTCGTCGAGGATCAGCTGATGCGCGGCCTGGGTGCCGTTGGCGAATTCGAACATGTCGCCGCCCTCTGCGAACAGCGCGTTGAACCGGTCGGACAGCGCTTGTTCCTCCGTGCTCATCGGCGGCGTATTGGTCGACATTACGGCCGCCTGGAGTTGCTGGAGAAAAGTCAGCGGCTTGCGCGTGGCAAGCGTGTCGGCGGCCGTCTTGAAGGGTGCTGCGAAGAACAGCTCGGGCAGGATCGCGGTGGCGCCGCCGGACTTGTCCTTCCGCCAGTCTTTGAGCGACTGAAGCAGGAGCGAGCGCCGGAACAATTCGGCCTCCTTCTTTTCGCTCTCGCCAGTGCTGGCATATTTGTCGGCGCGGAAGATCAGGATCATGTGGTTGTAAGGCATGTCGATCCGCGTGGCGGCCTTGGGGATCTTGCCGGTGTAGCCGGGACCGGTCAGCGCATAGACGCCCTGTTGCTTTGGCAGACCTACGTCGAGCGTGTTGCCGTACGGGTCAAGCGTGAGAATCGAATAGCTCACCGTGGTCGCCGGGATTGTCAGCATCGCCGGCTGTTTGGCCATGTCGAGGAAGGCGCTCGCGTAATAGGTATCGACGTTGATCGCCACCACGATCTTGTAAAGCGGCGAGACGCGCGCCGGCCCAGCCAGGCGATTTGTCGTGGAAAGGAGCGACGACTGATAATAGGTGAACCACAGGGGATAGAAATGCGTGACGTAATCCACCGTGGTCTTGAATTTCTTCGTCTGGCCTGGAGTCTGTGCGCCGGCAAGACCCGATGACAGCATCGCAAGCGCCAGCGCGCCACAACCGAGCAGGCGTTTCCATGTGTTCCGTGTCATGTGATTTTCGCTCCCCCTTACAAAATATCGGCCGCCGCTGCGCCTCGAGCATGGACGGGATCTGGAATTCGTCGTCCCGAGGTGCGAGTAGAGCTAGCCCACGGGATGTTGGCAGGATGACGGTTAAAGGGGGGATAAGATGATCCGGTGGTTCGTTGTAGCTATTGCCGTGTTGTCGTCGTTTGCACCGGGTGGGAGTTCAGCGCGCGCTGATGCATCGCCCGGCCCCGTCTTCGCCGTCGCTTTCCCCGCCGCGATGAGCGTAGCCCCGATCGATGGGCACATCACGCTGATCATCGCGAAAGGCGCGAGCAGAGAACCGCGCACGCTGATCTCGGAGGATCATCCGCTCGCGTCGCCGGCGCTGTTCGGGGTGACGGTCGATGGCATGAAGTCGGGTGCAACGCAGATCATCGACGCCAAAGCCTTCGGCTGGCCGTTGCGCAGTCTGTCGCTGCTGCCGGATGGCGACTACACGGTGCAGGCGGTGCTGAACCGGTACGAGACGTTCCATCTCGCCGATGGGCGCGTGCTGAAGCTGCCGCCGGACATGGGCGAGGGCCAGCACTGGAATGAGAAGCCGGGCAATCTCTATTCCAAGCCGATGAAGATTCACGTCGATGCCGCGCACCCGGCGCGCATCACGCTCACGCTCGATCAGAAGATCGGGCCCATCGCGCCGGAAGCCGATACGCCATTCATCAAGCACATCCGCATCAAGAGCGAGCTGCTGTCGAAATATTGGGGCCGGCCGGTCTGGCTCGGCGCGCATGTGCTTCTGCCGTCCGGCTTCGATGCGCATCCGAACGCGCATTATCCGCTGATGGTCAATCACGGCCATTTTCCGGACGACATCGATGGCTTCCGCACCGTGCCGCCCGATCCGAAGCTGAAGCCCGACTATTCCGAGCGCTTCCGGCTTGCAGGCTACAACCGCATCCAGCAGCAGGAGGCTTACGGGTTCTACAAGAAATGGATCGCGCCCGATTTCCCGCGTTTCCTGGTGATCGAGATCCAGCACGCCAATCCGTATTACGACGACAGCTATGCGGTGAACTCGGCGAACCTCGGGCCCTACGGCGACGCGATCAACAAGGAGCTGATCCCGTTTATCGAAAAGAAGTTCCGCGGCATCGGGCAGGGCTGGGCGCGCTTCACCTATGGCGGTTCGACGGGCGGCTGGGAGGCGCTGGCCACGCAGGTGTTCTATCCCGACATGTACAACGGCGCGTTCGTCGCGTGCCCCGATCCGATCGACTTCCATGCCTATGAGACGATCAATCTCTACGACGATAAGAACGCCTATGAGCGGCCGGGCCAGTTCTACGCGACCGAACTGCCCGCGATCCGCGACTATATGGGCATCGTCTACGCCACCCAGCGAGACGGCAATCATGCCGAGCTTGCATTAGGCGATCACACGCGCTCCGGCGGACAATACGACATCTGGCAAGCCGTGTTCTCACCGGTCGGCAGCGACGGTTATCCGAAGCCGATCTTCGACAAGGAGAACGGCGATATCGACAAGAGCGTCGCGGCGTACTGGCGCGACCACTATGACCTCACGCATATCATCCAGCGCGACTGGCCGAAGCTGGGGACCAGACTCGCGGGCAAAATCCACATCTATGTCGGCAGCGCGGACACGTATTATCTGAACAACGCCGTCTATTACGCGCAGGATGTGCTCGAGAAGCTCAAGAACCCGGCCTATGGCGGCGAGGTGAAATACGGCGAACGCGCCGAGCATTGCTGGAATGGCGATCCTGCCCTGCCGAATGCGTATTCCCGCCTGCACTACAATTTCATGTACCTTCCGAAAATCCTGGCACGCATCCAGGCGACTGCGCCGAAAGGCGCCGACCTGACGAGCTGGCGATACTAAGTTTACTTGTCATTCCCGGCGAGCATCGGCGCGTCAGCGTCGATGCGAGGGAAGGGAAGCCAACTTGGGTACGACGAGTTTGGGTTTTCGAAGTTGGGTTCCCTTCCCCTCGCGACACTAGCGTGTCGCTCGGCCGGGAATGACAGAGGGTAATTGGAGAATTCACATGTCCGAACATCACGCGTCCGTCGTCTGGCATCGCACCAGCGCCGATTTCACCTATGACACTTACAACCGCGCGCATGAGGTGCGGTACAAATCGGGCGCGATCGTCGTGCCCTCGTCATCGGCTTCGGCGTTCAAGGGCGATTCCGACCGCGTCGATCCGGAGGAGGCGTTCGTCGCCGCGCTCTCCGCGTGCCACATGCTCACCTTCCTCGCGATCTGCGCGCGCAAACGGATCACGGTCGAATCTTACGAAGACGATGCCGTTGGATTACTGGAAAAGGACGGCGGCAAATGGTGGATGACGCGGGTCACGTTGAAGCCGCGTGTCCGTTTTGCGGATGGAACAGAAATCGACGCCGCGAAGCTTGCCGAGATTCATCATAAATCCCACGAAGAGTGCTTTATCGCGAGTTCCGTGAAGACGGATGTGACGGTAGAGCCACAGTTTTAGGACTGCGTTAACGCGCCGCAAACCTTATGCTTGCGCGCTTTGCCGCACAGGCGATAATCCCGCCATGTACGTCTACGAACGCAAGACACACAACATCCGCGTCAAGGTAAAACCGGCTTTCCTCGACGATCAGTCGGACCCGGACGAGAATCACTATCTGTGGTCTTACACCGTTACCATCGAGAACGACGGTAAAGAGCCGGTGCAATTGATGTCGCGCTACTGGCACATCACTGACGGTCTTGGCCGCAGCCAGGAAGCACGCGGGCCGGGCGTCGTCGGCGCGCAGCCGGTGATCGCGCCGGGCCAGACGTTCCAGTACACGAGCGGCTGTCCGCTACCGACCGCGTCGGGCCACATGGTCGGCCGCTACCAGATGCAGACCGCATCCGGCGAAGCGTTCGAGGCCGAGATCCCCGCCTTCCTGCTCGAAAGCCCGCACGAGCGCCGGCAGATACATTGACGTTCAGACGTCCGCTGCGACGGTCTCCGGGTGGGGGAGGGGGCAGCAGAAAAATTCGCGGATTCGCGCAATCAGAAATCAAGATTTTGGGTACATAGCGAATCGCAGAGCTAGATTTGGATCAGGTCCCGCCAGTGGGAAAAAAACAAAACGGAGACTGTACAATCTCCAATTCACCAATGTTCGCAGGGTTGATCCAGTGCGTCGCTTGAGGCGTTATCCTGGGATCAATCGTTCATCGCAGGTCCACAATGTCCGACGTTATTAAAACGCCGAGTTTTTGCAGCGCGCAGCCCAAGCCGTCCGAGCCTCGCCCGTCGCGTGAGGAGGCCGAACGCGCGATCCGCACGCTGCTGCTATGGGCCGGTGACGATCCCGCGCGCGAAGGGCTGCGCGATACCCCGGCGCGCGTCGCGCGTGCCTATGAGGACTGGTTTTCCGGCTACAATGTCGATCCGGAAGAGTTTCTTCTGCGGACCTTCGAGGAAGTCGAAGGTTACGACGACATGATCGTGCTGAAGGACATCCGCTTCGAATCCCACTGCGAGCATCACCTCGCGCCGATCATCGGCCGTGTCCATGTCGGATACCTCCCGACCAACAAGGTCGTTGGCATTTCGAAATTGGCCCGCGTGGTGGAAGCGTACGCGCGCCGCCTGCAGGTGCAGGAGAAGATGAACGCGCAGATCGCGCATTGCATCCAGAAAGTCCTGGAGCCCAAGGGTGTCGCGGTCGTGATCGAAGCCACGCATCAGTGCATGACGACGCGCGGTGTGCATAAGACTGGAGTGAGCATGGTGACATCCGCCATGCATGGCGAATTCCGCAAGAACCCGCTGACGCGGCGCGAATTCCTGAGCGTGATCGGCAATCCGGCTTCCAGCGTGGATGCCTGAAATGTCGCGGCTTTCCGCGCTTGAACTCGCAAAGCGCCTGATCGCCTTCGACACCACGAGCCGTGGGTCCAATCTCGCGCTGATCGATTTTGCGCAGGCACTGGTCGAAGAGGGCGGAGGCCGCTCGCGGCGCACCTTCAACAAGGACGGCAACAAAGCCAATCTGTTCGCCAGTTTCGGTCCCGAGGGCGACGGCGGCTATGTCCTCTCCGGCCACACCGACGTCGTGCCGGTGGACGGCCAGGCCTGGTCGAGCGATCCGTTCGCGGCCGAAGTGCGCGGCGACAGGCTTTACGGCCGTGGCGCCAGCGATATGAAGAGCTTTGTCGCGATCGCGCTCGCGCTGGTGCCGGACATCGCCTCGGCAAAGCTCACGCGGCCGATCCATTTCGCCTTCTCCTACGACGAGGAAGTGGGCTGTGCCGGTGTGCCGGGCCTTCTCGCCGATCTCGCAGATGCAGGTATCAAGCCGGCGCTCGCTATCATCGGCGAACCGACCGAGATGAAAGTTGTCGGCGCCCACAAAAGCGGCACGGGCGTGCGCACGCGCTGCAACGGCCTGGAAGGTCATTCAAGCGCGCCTCACAAGGGTGCAAGCGCCGTGATGATGGCGGGCGACTTCATCGCCGCGCTTGGCCGGATTGGGATCGAACTTCAGGACGACCGCGATCCGCGCTTCGATCCGCCCTATTCGACCACACAGGCGAACGTCATATCCGGCGGCACGGCGCTCAACATCCTCGCCCGCGAGGCCGTCATCACCTGGGAATGCCGCATGCTTCCAGGACGCGATCCGATGTCGGTGGTGGCGCGCGCAAGAGAACTCGCGAACTCGGAGATCCTGCCGAAATACCGCGCCGGCGCGCCCGATGCGGCGATCGAGACCAAGGTGCTGACCAGCTATCCGGGACTGGCTCTCGATCCGGACTCACCTGCGGTGGCGCTGGCGCGCGAACTCTCGGGCGCCAACGCGGTCGACACGGTGGCCTATGGCACCGAAGCGGGGTTGTTCCAGCAGGCCGGAATTCCCGCGGTGGTCTGCGGCCCCGGCTCGATCGATCAGGCGCACAAGCCCGACGAGTTCGTGGCGCTATCCCAACTCGCCGCCTGCGAGACATTCCTGCGCAAACTGATCGCGCGCGCCAGCGCCTGATCAGCGCGCCATGCTTCTGCGTTCGGCCAATGTCAGGGTCTTCCAGCCGAAAGCGACTTCCGGCACGGCATCGCCCATCATCTTGGCGGTGCGCTCGGCAATGAGCCTTCCGCCCATCGCTTCGTAGAAGAAGCGCGCGTTGTTCCTGGCATGGGCCCAGATCACGCAAGAGCGGAAACCGCGCTTGCGCAGTTGCGCAAAGGCGCCGTTGAGAAGCTGGCGTCCGGCGCCCCGTCCGTAAAACGACGGATCGACGTAAAGCGTATAGACCTCGCCATCGAAGCCGATGTCGCGATCGCGCGTCGGGCCCGCACTCGCCATACCGGTGATGCCGTGCTCCGCATGCTCGGCCACCAGCACCAGCTCGTTGTGCAGGATCGCGGCGCGCCAGCGCGCCGCCTGACCCGTGGGCGTCATCGCGCACAGCAGTGTTTTCGATAAGACACCAGGATAGGTGTCGTGCCAGGAATCGATATAGACGCGCCCGATCTCGGCGGCGTCCGCGGCCCGCGCCGCTCTGACCGTCAGGTCCAGCGCTTCCATGTGTGGAAGCTTCGCCCAAGAACACGCGCTGGGCAAGCGAAAGTGAACGGCAATTCCGGGCAAAAAATTTCTTTGATTCCAGTGCGTTGAGAGCCGTGAGTCGCCGTGTCGATCTCCTTAAGACCTTATTTCCGACCGCCAGTTTAGGTTTTCGCAACGCGCTTCGGAACGGCTGGGGTTCGCGTGTGGCTTTAGTGGGCATAGATGCTGCAAAGTTTCTATGGCGGAGGGCGCGTGGCGCGGACACAGGAAGAACTGAACTCTGTCCTTGCGGCGCATGAGCGCTATGCGACGCACCGCGGTGGAATTCGCGCGCAGCTCGCCCACGCCAATCTCGATGGGCTGAATCTCGCCAACCGCAATCTGGTCGAGGCGGATTTGGCGGGTGCCTCGCTGGTTGGCGCCGTCATGTGCGGCTCCAATCTCGAACGCGCCAGTCTTTATTGTGCGGATCTGCGCAATTGCAACATGCAATCGGCGCGCATGGTCCGCGCCGACCTGCGTGGGGCATCGTTCAAAGGCGCGCGCCTGTCCTATGCCGTGCTCGACCATGCCGATCTGCGCGCCGCCATGATGATGTTCATCGGCGCAGACGGGATCACGTTCACCGACCGCGAGCGCACAAAAAAAGGAAATGCCGGCGTCGATTTTTCCAATTGCTCGCTCAAGAGCGCGTCCTTCGGAAACGCGAAGCTGGACGGCGCCGACTTCACCGGCGCACTGCTTCACGGCGCCAGCTTCCGTTCCGCCAGGCTGACCAATGTCACCTTCAAGGATGCCGTTCTCACCGGTGTGAACCTGAACGAGCTTGCCGTTCCGCCTGAAGCGCTCGCAGATTGCGTGAAGGACGTGTCGCCGGAGACGGAAGCGCGGTTCGAAGAACTCAAAGCGCGCCTCGATGCCCATCAGGAATGGATCACCAGCGGCGGCAAGAGCGGCGGACCCGCCAACTTCGACGGCGAAGATCTGCGTCCGCTGCAGCATCTGCTCGTCGGCAGGCCGTTGACGGGATTGTCGGCGCGCCGCGCCATCGCGATCGGCATCGATTTCTCGGGCAGCCAGCTTCAGGCGGCGAAGTTCGACGGTGCGGATATCCGCGACGCCAACTTCGCCAATGCCGATCTGCGCGGCATCTCCATGCGCGGCGCAAGGGTGGCACATGCGAGTTTCGACAAGGCCAACCTTGGCCGTCTTACGCTGACGAACGGGACGCCGATCTTCGCGGATTTCGCCGATGCCGATGTCGCTGCCGATCAATTTCTGACCGCCGTTCTCGATCAGGACGCTTCGGAGTCCGGAAGGTCCGCGCCGCAACGTCAAGTCGCGGCCCGCTGAACGGACTCTGCGCGGCATTTCGTTGCACAGGCGGCGATACCGCGGATGTGCACGGAATTTGTTCATCTGACAGTATCGATGCTCTACCGGGGAGCAGTTGCGCGGCGCGCAGAGTTCGTTTGCGAACACGCGCGCAGAAAAAAGCACGACTTGGGCGACGATATATAACTAACGCCGCGGGCCGTTCCGCGAGAATCGAATCTCTTCGGTGCATATTTTACGCTCGACGCGAAGTTGCCGCACGCATGAATGTCTGATCGCGATTGTCTTAAATCCCGTTCCAAGCCGTGACCTTTGTGTGACGCTGTGTGTGAAAATATGCGGCACGCTTCCGCAACTCCGTGAATAAGCGTATGATTCTCGAAATCGACCGGGCCTGAAGAGTCGCCAAAGCGGTTTGCGCAAGAGGCTGGCGAGATTGATGACGATAGAGAATTGTTAAAGGGGGGAACGCGTGCCAGGCGGGCGCGAGTAACCAATTGTCGATAGAGCTGCGATCCAGATCAATGCCATTTTGAACAAGTATTTCAGCATGCATTCATCGGGGGAATCCGAAAATAATTCCCCTGATGCTGGGTTAACCGTCTTGCCATGTCCCGGAAGGGTCACGATCTAAGAGTCGTGGAGGGCACGGTAAGCGAAGCAGGAGAAGGTCAGGATGACCACGCTCGACGTCTTCGACATGTTCACCCGCGATTACGCGCGCGAAAAATACGAGACTATGTCGCTCCGCGACTGGCTGCTCGCCGCGCGCGACGACAAGATGTTCTACGCCAGCCCCGCGGAACGCATGGTGGCGGCGATCGGCGAACCCGGACTTGTGGACACCGCGCAGGATGCGCGTCTCGGGCGCATGTTCTTCAACCGCACGATCAAGGTCTACCGTGCCTTCGACGGCTTCTTCGGCATGGAAGACACCATCGAGCGCATCGTCGGCTACTTCAAGCACGCGGCGCAGGGTTTGGAGGAGAAGCGGCAGATTCTCTATTTGCTCGGCCCCGTGGGCGGGGGAAAGTCTTCGCTCGCGGAGCGGCTCAAGGATCTGATGGAAAAACATCCGATCTATGTACTGAAAGCCGGCGACCAGATTTCACCCGTGTTCGAGTCCCCGCTGGGGCTGTTCCGCTCCGGCGAGCTCACCGATCTGCTGTCCGAGAAATACGGCATCGACAAGCACCGGCTCGGCAACGTCATGAGCCCGTGGGCGGTGAAGCGGCTGGACGAGTTCGGCGGCGACATCTCCAAATTCGAGGTGGCGCGGCTTTATCCCTCCAAACTGCGCCAGGTGGCGATCGCCAAGACCGAGCCGGGGGATGACAACAACCAGGATATTTCCGCGCTCGTCGGCAAGGTCGACATCCGCAAGCTCGAACATTTCAGCCAGAACGATCCGGACGCCTACGCGTTCTCGGGCGGGCTGTGCCGCGCCAATCAGGGCCTGCTCGAATTCGTCGAGATGTTCAAGGCGCCGATCAAGGTCCTGCACCCGCTCCTGACCGCCACGCAGGAAGGAAATTACATCGGCACCGAGACGTTGGGGCCGATACCCTTCAACGGCACGATCCTCGCCCATTCCAACGAGGCGGAATGGACGGTATTCAAGGCCAACAAGAACAACGAGGCCTTCCTCGACCGCATCTGCGTCGTCACCGTGCCCTATTGCCTGCGTGTGACCGAGGAAACGCAGATCTACCGGAAGCTTCTGGGCAGCTCCAATCTCGGTGCCGAGCATTGTGCGCCCGAGACGCTGGAGATGCTGGCCAAGTTCTGCGTCATGACGCGACTCAAGGAGCACGAGAATTCAAATCTCACCTCCAAGATGCGCGTTTATGACGGCGAGAAGCTCAAGGACACCGACCCCAAGGCTCGCACGCTGCAGGAATACAAAGACCAGGGCGGCATCGATGAGGGCATGACGGGGATTTCGACTCGCTTCGCCTACAAAACGATGTCGGAGACGTTCAACTTTGACGTCAACGAGATCGCCGCCGATCCGGTGCATCTGATGTATGTGCTCGAACAGTCGATCAAGCGCGAGCAATATCCCGACGAGACCGAGAAGAAATATCTCGAATTCATCAAGGCCGAGCTGGCGCCGCGCTATGCCGAGTTCATCGGCAAGGAAATCCAGAAAGCCTATCTCGAATCCTATGGCGAATACGGCCAGAACCTGTTCGACCGCTACATCGCCTATGCCGATGCGTGGATCGAGGACCAGGACTTCAAGGATGCCGACACCGGCCAGCTGCTGGACCGCGGCGCGCTCGACAATGAGCTATCCAAGATCGAGAAGCCGGCCGGCATCGCCAATCCGAAGGATTTCCGCAACGAGGTCGTGAAGTTCGCGCTGCGCTACCGCGCGCAGCATGACGGGCGCAATCCGGCATGGACCGCATACGAGAAAATCCGCTCCGTGATCGAAAAGCGCATGTTCACGCAGGTTGAGGATCTGCTGCCGGTGATCTCGTTCGAGTCCAAGAAGGACAGCGATACGCAGACCAAGCACAACGAGTTCGTCAAACGCATGCTCACGCGCGGCTACACGCCTCGCCAGGTGCGCCGCCTCGTCGAGTGGTACATGCGCGTCAACAAGGCGGGGTAGTCACTCCTATGTTGTCATCCCGGCCAAGCGAACGCAGTGAGCGCGTGCCGGGACCCAGGGCGCAGCGTCTCGATGGGTCCCGGGCCTGCGCCGGCCTGCCGGCCGGCTTGCCCAGGGTGACGGGTTTTGCTGCATGACTCATTTCATCGACCGGCGCCTCAATCCCAAGGGCAAAAGCCTCGGCAATCGCCAGCGCTTCCTGAAACGCGCACGCGTGCAGATCCGCGAGGCGGTGCAGAAATCGCTCAAGGAGTCTGGAGTCGCCGATCTTGCCAAGGACCGAAAGATCAAGATCTCGACCAGAGGCACGAAGGAGCCGCGCTTCCGTCTCGACCCGAAGGCGTCCGGCGAGCGCGATTTCGTGCTGCCCGGCAACCGCGACTTCACGCCCGGTGACGAGATCAAGAAGCCGAAATCGGGCGGTGGCGGCGCGCACGGCAAGGAGGCTGCGGATTCGGGTGAGGGCGAGGACGATTTCGAATTCACGATGACGCAGGAAGAGATCCTCGACATCTTCTTCGAGGACCTCGAGCTGCCCAATCTCGTCCGCACGACGCTCAAGGACACGGCGGTGAAGACCTGGCGGCGCGCGGGCATTACGACGGCGGGCTCGCCGAATCAGATCAATCTCATGCGTACCATGCGCAACGCCTATGGCCGCAGGCTGGCTTTGCGCCGTCCCAGCCTCGGCGATGTGCGGGATCTGGAAGAGAACCTCGACCGCGCCGAGCGCGAGGAGCCGCAGACGGAGGAGACGCGCGAGCGTATCAGCGCGCTGAAAGAGCAACTCGCCCGTGCCAACGCCAAGCGCAAATGGGTGGGTTTCATCGATCCGGTCGACGTGCGCTTCAACGCCTTCACCGAGCAGCCGGTTCCAACGAGCCAGGCAGTGATGTTCTGCCTGATGGATGTCTCGGGTTCTATGGGCGAGCGCGAGAAGGACCTCGCCAAGCGCTTTTACATGCTGCTGCACCTGTTCCTGAAACGCCGCTACGAGAAGGTCGACGTCGTCTTCATCCGCCACACCCACGATGCGCAGGAAGTCGACGAACAGGAATTCTTCTATTCGCGCCAGTCAGGCGGAACGATCGTCTCTACAGCTTTGGACAAAATGCTCGAGATCCAGAAGGAGCGCTACACGACCTCCGACTGGAACATTTATGCGGCGCAGGCCAGTGACGGCTACACCCAAACCGGCGATGCACGCCACTGCGTCGAGCTGCTGAATACACAGATCATGCCGCTCTGCCAGTACTACGCCTATATCGAAATCCTGGACGAACGCGAGATGGAAGTCTTCGCATCGGAAGATTCCGGCGCCGAACTGTGGCGTGCCTATCGAACCGTTGCGGGCGCTTGGGACAATTTCGCCACCAAACGCATCGCCCGCCCGGCCGACATCTTCCCTGTGTTCCACGAACTGTTCCGGAAAACGGAGGCATGATGGCTGCGCGCGCCTCCATGCTCCGCTTTCGTCATGCTGAGGTGCGCTGCGAGGCAGCGCCTCGAAGCATGCGGCCAAGCGCGCGTCGCCCTTCGAGGGCCACCTTCGGCGGCCACCTCAGGGTGACGCGCTATTTGGGGTTGGGAGCGCTGCACAGTGACTGAGCTCTTATTTAGTGGCGCCGAATGGGACTTCGCGACGCTCGATCGCACCTACAAAGCCATCGAGGAGATCGCGGTCAAGGACCTGGGTCTGGACGTCTATCTCAACCAGATCGAGATCATCTCGTCGGAGCAGATGCTCGACGCCTATTCTTCGATGGCGATGCCGCTGATGTACAGCCATTGGAGCTTCGGCAAGCTGTTCGCGCGCGAGGAGACGCTTTATCGCGCCGGCTATTCCGCGCTCGCCTACGAGATCGTGATCAATTCAAGCCCGTGCATCTCCTACCTGCTCGAGGAGAACACGATGACGATGCAGGCGCTGGTCATGGCGCATGCCGCGTTCGGGCACAACCACTTCTTCAAGAACAACTACCTGTTCCGCCAGTGGACCAACGCGGAAGGCATTCTCGACTATCTCGCCTTCGCCAAGCGCTACATCGCGGCCTGCGAGGAGCGTCATGGCCGCGAGGAGGTCGAGGCGGTGCTCGATGCGGCGCATGCGCTGATGGACCAGGGTGTGTTCCGCTACCGCCGCCCGCCGCGGCCGTCGAGAGAGCGCGTGCTCGAAAAGCACCGCCGCCGCATGGCGTATGAGGAGGAGGCGTACAGCGAGTTGTGGCGCACCTTGCCTGCCGGCATCGAGCCGCCGGCCGCACCGGCAACGCCCGACCCCGATGCCGAGTTCGACATCGACGAAAAGCTGCCCGAGGAGAACATTCTCTACTTCCTTGAGAAGCATTCGCCCTCGCTGAAGCCCTGGCAGCGCGAAACGCTGAGGATCGTGCGCAACATGGCGCAGTACTTCTATCCGCAGCGCCAGCTCAAGGTCATGAACGAGGGCTGCGCGACGTTCGTCCACTACACGATCATGAACCTGCTCTACGACCGCGGGCAGATCAGCGAAGGCTCGCTGCTGGAGTTCATGCACAGCCACACCAGCGTCGTTTTCCAGCCCGAGTTCGGCGACAAGCGCTACTACGGCATCAATCCCTACGCGCTCGGTTATGCGATGATGGACGATATCAGGCGCATCTGCGAGCGGCCGACGGACGAGGACCGCGACTGGTTTCCCGATCTTGCCGGCACCGGCGACTGGATGGCCGCGCTCAAATATGCCTGGGCCAATTACCGCGACGAGAGCTTCATCGAGCAGTATCTGTCGCCCAAGCTGATGCGCGATTTCCGCTTTTTTGCGCTGTTCGATAAAGCGGACGCGGAGACCTACAAGGTCTCCGCGATCCACAACGAGCGCGGCTACCGGGAGGTGCGCGCCGCGCTTGCCCGTCAGTACGACACGTCAGGCGATCCCAATATCCAGGTCGCGCATGCGGACCTTAAGGGCAACCGCACGCTCTATCTCGAACATCACATGCATCGGGGCGTACCGTTGCACAATCAGACCAAGGAACATGTGCTTGGCCATGTCGAACTCCTGTGGGGACACGATGTGGTCCTCGAGGAGATCGCCGCTTAACCGGCGTGACCCTTGTCCGCGCTGACGACAACCGTGTGTGCCGGTGCTGCCGCCGTCTGCGTACCCTGCACCGGCGCCAGGCTGTTGAACGTCAGGGCCACAAGCGCCGCCGCGCCAACGATCACCGCCCAGTTGAAGAACCGCGTCCCGTAGACCTCGCCGTTCGAATAACTCGTATACATCTGCCTCTCCGTACGGCCCCTCTGGTGGCCGCTCGGACTGCACATGGGGCGTCATTGTTGCGCCGCAACGTCTGCCAGCCATGCGAAATGAGCATGCGTCTAAACCTTGCAAAACGACTCTTGCGACACTAGAGGGTAGTTCATACTAGTGTCATGAAGCGGGCAGTCTCAGTAGTTTCCAAGGCCATCTTGCCTGAACACGGCCACGGAGGTTTCGACCAGCTGGGCCAAGTCGTCCGCGCTTTGTGTACCCATCGTTTCAGCTTTTCGTTGAATTTGTATGGGGCGCGCGCGTTGGTGTGAATCGCCTTCACGTCTGGCGGCGCAAAGCATCCGCAGCTTCTATGCCCGCGCTCGCGGAATTTCTCTCAAAACTTGTCGGTCTGATAGCCGGTCGCAGATTCAGAAATCGCAAACTGCAACGGTGCCTAAAAGTGCGGCGGCTCTCTCGATTTCGATCAAAAATTGTTCTGCCGGAAAATTTTTTGCGATTGTGCGCTTCGTTCGGTTCCTAAGCACAAAGCGCTATTGCCGCGTGCGAAATCGAGTCCTACGGTTCTCTCATCAACAAGGCGTGATCGTAGGGGTTCTTCTCACCAAAAACAGGAGGGTTGAATGATCAAAAGGGTACTTGTTGCGCTCGCTGCGCTGGCGTTTGCCGGTTCTGCAGCATCAGCAGCTGGGGTCAATGGCGCGACCCTGAGTAAAGATAAGCGTTTCACCAGCGTGGGCGCGGGTTCGGGACATTACGCTCCCACGGCACTTCCACGCAAAGAAGCCATCTTCAGTAACGTTGGCACAAAGTATCCGAAGGGGCTTTATTTCTGCTGTTACGGCAACACGATTTCGGGTCCTGACTCGATCGTGGGTGCCGCGTACTCCGTGGCGCTGCAGTTCACGCCCGCATCCGACATCGACGCAAGGGAAATCGATGCGGGTGTAGCTTGGGCGGCCGGCACGAATGCTGCCAATCTCGCGATCTATGATGACGCCGGCGGCCTGCCTGGAAAAATGCTCGATGGCGCCCAGGCGACCGGCCTTGGCGTGTTCGGCGACTGCTGCACCATGGCCGTCGCGAAGGTCAGGGCATCGCTCAAGGGCGGCACACCCTATTGGGTGGTTGTAAGCGCCGACGGAGATACCTGGGACGCCTGGGCGTTCAATTCCACGGACGAAATCGACGTCGTCAATGCGGCCTACAATGGCGGCAGCGGCTGGCAGTCCGGCGGCGCGGTGCCCGCACCGTCTTTCCAGGTTCTCGGCAGATAGTCGGACCGTATTGGAATGAAGATGGCCGGGCTTCGCAGCCCGGCCATTTTTTTGTGGCGCCGCCAATCCGCCGCAATGGCGCCCTCGCTCGGACGAAATGCGCGCTCAGCCTTCACGCGTATTCATCCGAAGGGGAGTTCGATGAAATACGGTCTCAGACATCTCAACGCCTTGCTGGGCGCGGTCGCAGTGACGAGCCTGCTCGCACTCGCGGCCTGTGAAAACCAGCCGGCCAAAATAGTTAGCGCTCCGGAAGAACTGAAAGTGGCGACCATGAATGCGCCACCCCCACCGCCGCCTGCGCCGATGATGCAAATGGACGAGTCACCCGCCATGGCTGGTGTGGTGGCCAAACGCGCGGCGTCTCAGCCGTCTTCCGAATATTGGCAGCCGAGCAACACCTCGAAATTCCCGCAGAGTTCGCCCAATCCGGTAAAGGTTGCGGCCGACGATCCGGTGTCGACGTTCTCGATCGATGTGGATACGGCCTCCTATGGCGTGGTGCGCGGTTATCTAACCAGCGGTGCGATGCCGCCTGCGGAGGCGGTGCGCGTCGAGGAGATGGTCAACTACTTCGACTATTCCTATCCCTTGCCGGAAGCGCGCGAGGTTCCGTTCCGTGCGAGCTATGCGGTCTATCCGAGCCCGTGGAATCCCGGCACGCAGATCCTGCACATCGGCATCAAGGGCTTCGACCTTCCGAAGACGGCGCGCCCGCCGGCCAATCTCGTCTTCCTGATCGACACCTCGGGTTCGATGGATGAGCCCAACAAGCTGCCGCTGCTCAAGAGCGCGTTCCGGCTGCTGGTCAACCAGCTCGACGAAAAAGACCGGGTGTCGATCGTCACCTATGCGGGCGCTGCGGGTGTCGTGCTGGAGCCGACCTCCGGCGCCGACCGCGGCAGGATCATGCTTGCCATCGACAGGCTCGATGCCGGCGGTTCGACGGCGGGCGGCGAGGGCATCCGCATGGCCTACAGGCTGGCGGAAGACACCTTCATCAAAGGCGGCGTCAATCGCGTGTTGCTCGCGACCGATGGCGATTTCAACGTCGGCATCACCGATCCCAAGGCGCTGGAAAGCTTTGTCGTTGGCGAGCGCGACAAGGGCGTGGCGCTGACCTGCCTGGGCTTCGGCGACGACAACTACAATGATGACATGATGCAAAAGTTGGCCCAGGCTGGAAACGGCAATGCCGCTTTCATCGATACCATCAACGAAGCGCGCAAGGTGTTCGTGGAGCAGGTCGCGGGCACGCTCTTCACCATCGCCAAGGATGTGAAGATCCAGATCGGGTTCAATCCGTCGCGCGTCGCGGAATATCGGCTCATCGGTTACGAGACACGGCTGCTCAACCGTACCGATTTCAACAACGACAAGGTCGATGCGGGCGACATCGGCTCGGGCCATACGGTGACGGCGCTCTACGAGATCACGCCGGTGGGTTCCAAAGCGGTGACGGCCGATCCGCTGCGCTACGGCAAGCATCCCAAAGCCGACAATGGAAACGAGCTGGCGTTCCTGAAGATCCGCTACAAGCTGCCCAGCGAAACGGCCTCGCATCTCATCACGCGGCCGATCACCGATGCCGACGTCGTGCGCGATTTCGCCCGCATCCCGCCGGATATGCGCTTCGCGGCAGCGGTCGCCGGGAGCGCGCAGCTCCTGCGTCACGATCCCTATGTGAAGGACTTCGACTTCGAACAGGCCATCGCGATTGCCGAGAAGGCAAAAGGCGACGACCGCTTCGGCTACCGCGGCGAGTTCGTGAAACTGCTGCGGACAGCCGAGAACGCTTCGGGATTGAAGCCGCTCAACCCCGTCAACCCTGGGCGATGATCCTTCGAGGGCCGCCTTCGGCGGCCACCTCAGGATGACGAACTATAGAAAATCGTCATCCTTGTATGTGGCGGAGGGTGTATCTTTGCTGTCTGCGTTGCCGGTTAAGCGGGGGCGCGGACGGCGGAGGATTGTGTCATCCTTGGGCTTGATGCCCGTGCCTCAGCAAGCTCCTCCGCCGCCTTGATTTGGCTCGAACGGTTGCCCGGGCTTTGAGCCCGCATTGCAAGGAGGAGCATCTCATGGATCAAACAAAACCACGGATCGTGGGCGTTGACGTCTCCAAACATCATCTCGACGTGGC